>Ga0213878_10000002_pt1 | contig 923607 bp, 735 predicted proteins | sample VelepicoBEBS_R02_FD_161053 | JGI IMG/M metagenome (GOLD analysis project Ga0213878, IMG submission 161053) | Vellozia epidendroides bulk soil microbial communities from rupestrian grasslands, the National Park of Serra do Cipo, Brazil - BS_R02 | ecosystem: Environmental > Terrestrial > Soil >... | reverse complement strand
TGTTGCAGGTTAGCTTTAAAAATTACAGATAGTGTTTTTCCTTTAGGCATATTATTAAAAACGAAAAACACCCCTGATCGGTTTGACCAACCATAAAAAAGAAGAGGGTGCCTTTTGAGACACCCTCCTCTCCTAACCAAACGAATAAAATCATTTCTATTGTAACGGATCGAAAGTACCGCCCCAGTTATTATTTTGTTGCAGCAGCGGATTCCTGTCTAATACAACTTTAGGAATACCGTAAATGTAGTTCTGATCTTTAATAGCGATGTTAACAGCATCCGTTGTAATAACGGTAGCCGAAAACCGGTTCCACACTGTGCTAATATCCGATAGCGGGCTTACATCCTGCTGACCGGATTTCAACAGCACTGCAATGCCATGGCGTTGAGGCAAGGCGCGTAGGTAGTCAAACATTTTCCAGCGGCGTAAATCGCTCATACGCTTACCTTCAAAACAAAACTCCACAAAACGTTCTCTTTGCAATACACTACGGACATCCGACTGTGTGGCGGCAGTAATACCATAATTCCCGAGGGTTCCTGGCAAAACACCCGCACGGGCTCTGATCTGTTTTAATCCATCCAACGCCACAGCAGTATTACCTACTTCATTGGCGCATTCAGCGTAGTTCATTAATACTTCTGCATAGCGGATTTCAATCCAGTCAACAGCCGCATTATACACTGTTCCTTTATCAATGGTTTTATCAATTGCTTTTATGCGGTAGAAACTGGAATTAGACCATAGTGGATCTTGTGTTACGGAGTTGTGTACGCCTTCCAGTCCTGTTGGACCGCTATAATTGGTGATGCTGGTAAAATAGGTCCACAGATAAGTTTTATCATCACGCATTCCCTTTAAGTATTGGTTAGGGGCGCCATTGTAATAGATATTAGCGTAGAAGCGGTCGTCTCTGTTGAAGAACAGTGTATCATAGCTTCTTGATTGCGATTCCCAGGAAGAACCATCCTTCATAGGGAAGGCATTTACCAGTTCCAAGGAAGGGCGATCGGATCCAACGTCATCTTTAGACCAGTTCAATGGAATCAGTCCTCCTTGGAAATAGGTAGCCTGTGGATAGTTGAAACGGCGCACCATTACCACTTCTTTGTTCAACTCATCATCCCATATTTTGCTATAAGGGCTATACAATCCTTTGCCATGAGCATCTAAAAAATCTTTGGCCGCTTTGTTGGCATCGAAAGCCTTTTGCCAGGAGGCAATGCCGCCTAAACCATTAAATAAAGGGCTGGCATAAAACAATAGTACCCTTCCTTTAAATGCCATAGCAGCCCCTTTGTCTATTCTGCCCATGTCATTATCTGTAAAAGCCTCCGGGAGTAAGGCAATCGCATCATCCAGGTCTTTTAAAATCTGTGTAACGCATTCTGATGTTTTGTTACGGGGCTTCTGCAGCGTTGTTAGATCTGAAGTAGGCGCTTGTGCTTCCAGGATGAGTGGTACGCCACCGTAAGTGCTCACGAGGCTATGATAAGCCCATGCTCTCCAAAACAGTGCCTGTCCTTTGATCTTATTTTTATCGTCCTGGCCGAAAGTAGCCTTATCAATATTGCCCAACAAAATATTGATGGTGCGTATATTGTTATAGGTATCAAAACTATTTTTGGAATCGAATGTGGCAGTACCTCTCAGCAAATCGCTGGTTTGCTTTTGGTAAGGTACCCCTTCATCGGTTTCATTGCCGCCACCATAGGTATTACCGGGCATCAGTTTCGAATAAATCTGATTTAAATAGGCGGTCGACATATTCACATCCGTCCATACCTCATTTGGACCAACAGCAGAAAGGTTCGTTTTATCAAGCACCTTATTGCACCCCATCATGAAGAAAGGAACTAACAAGGCGAATTTGGCTATATTTAACTTAGTCTTCATTTTTCTAATTTTTAATGTAAACACCTATTGCTACAACCGGATGTCAATACCCACTGTAAAAGTTTTCGTAGTAGGATAACTCATGAATCCCGCTATTTCCGGATCATACAGCTTGAACTTGGTAATATTAAACAGGTTGGATCCAGCCACAAATAATCTCACATCATTCATGGAGAGTCTTTTTAACACTGCATCAGGCAATTTGTAGTTGATATTGAGATATTTCATGCGTAAAAATCCGCCGTTATATACGTTAAAGTTGGAAGTCCATGTATAGCCCGCTGAGTGAGGATCTCCCGATGGATAGATCTTTGGCGTAGAGCCGTTCGGGTTATCTGGGGTCCAAGAATCAGCATGATATGCAGGCACTTTTCCGCCGCCGCCAAAATTTCTACCCCATGGATCATTGTAAGAAATCTTATATCCAGTGAGGCCAGAGAACAATGCCTCCACAGCAAAACCTTTATACGACATGGATATATTCAGTCCGTAAGCAATAGGCGCATTGTCTGCACCGAAATATTTGCCCAATACTACCTTGTCATAGCTGTCTACTTTATTATCAGGCTTCCCGTTCGGGCCACTTACATCTGCAAACAACATATCGCCCAGCGCCGGTGCTACGCCATTGATGGTATAACCCGCCGGTAATTTATCCAGGTCCTTTTGGGTACGAATGATACCTAAAGCCTGGTAACCGGTTCCATAGGAAAGCGTTTTCCCGTTTGGATTGGCATAATCCTGGGTATTAGCTGCTACGTCTTTCAGGATCACTTTATTGGTAGCATAGGTGAATACACCCTTTACATTGTAGCTAAAGTTTTTGCCGATGTTATTACTATAACCCAGCTCTAATTCAATACCATTGGAATTCACTTTACCATAGTTCTCAGGTGGTAAAGTAGCGCCAAACTCGTAAGGAACCGCCAACACCCTAGAGCCTAAGATATCATAGGAGCGACGTTTCCAGTAATCAAAACTGAATCGGATATTTTTAAATACCGTTGCATCTACGCCGACACCAGTGGTATTTGATTTTTCCCAAGTCAGATTACTATTAGGAAGACCACCATATCTTAAACCCGGTACGGACCCACCATTCGCTCCAAGGAAATAGGAGCTCCCTGAGATAATATATTGCTCCATCCATCTCCATCTACTGTTGGGGTCATCTTTATCCAGCACATCATTACCAGTGCTTGCATAAGAGCCTCTCAGTTTTAAGAAATCAACCGCTTGGCCAATTTTTGATTCACTGAAAAACGCTTCCTTTGAAATTACCCAACCGCCAGATACCGATGGAAACCAACCCCAGCGCTTATTTGGAGCGAAGTTGGTAGATCCATCTCTACGAGCGGAAGCCGTGAAAAGATACTTGGCGTCGTAGTCATAATTGATCCTTCCAATGTAAGACAACCGTCCACTCTCACTCTCATAACCACCTGTTGACCAATCCGCATTATTGGCACTGGTATAAAGAAACTGATCCTTTGCCATCAGCGGAAAATTATACCTGGTTAAACCAAAGTTGTTGAAATAACCCTCAAATTGCTCATAAACAAACAAGCCACCTATTGTATGTTTGCCAAATGTGCGGTCGTAATTAATCTGTGTATTCAGTTGGTAATTATTAGTCCTTTCATACGAATTCCCTAAATATGGCGTACCCGGATCTCCACTTAACACCTGACCAATCAGTGTATCGGTGTAAATCAGGCCATTAGGACCTGTCTTCTTGAAATTATACAGCGTTTGTTTTTTTGCAAAGGTTTTCACAAAGCTGTTATCAAAGTTTTTGCTGTAAGTAGCTTTAATGCTCAATCCCTTTACAGATGGTATTTTGTACTCGGCAGTAATTAAGGCATCTACTTGTTGATTGTTATTATGCCAATAACCACCATTTCTCATCATCTCTATAGGGTTTCCTAACCAACCAGGGTTATTAGGTTTACCATTTATATATGGGGTCGCAAATACATCCCAGTACAGTAATTTACCCCACAGGTTATTCAGGTCGTCGGAACCCCAATCATATGTAAAATTGAAACGGCTGCGGGTACCATAGCTGGTGCTCAGGTTTAAACCAAGTGTAAGGTTTTTCACCAAGTTGGCTTCTACATTACCACGCAGATTGAACTTCTTATAATTTACCTGCGGTAGAAAACCATTCTCACTCACATAAGAGCCCCCTACATACGCTCTAATTTTTTCATCACCACCAGACACGCTTAATGCATAACGTTGACTATTAGGATTGGTATAAGCAGCTTTGTAATAGTTATCGCCATTAGGGTTATTTTTCAGTACCCAATTAATTTCTTCATCGCTTAGGCCACCGTTCACCGCTTTGGTTAAATTCAAACCGTCTTTCACTGGCATATATTCGGGGAGTGTACCTACACGTTGTGTATTATAAGTAGCATTAAAGTTGATCATTGCCTTGCCACTTTTACCTTTTTTGGTGGTTACCAGGATAGCGCCATTGGAAGAGCGGGAACCATAAATAGCTGCGGAAGACGCATCCTTTAAAATGGTAATATCCGCTACCTCATTCGGGTCCAACGCATCGAAACTAGTCTTATCTCTTACTATTCCATCAATCACATATAAAGGCTCTACTGCACTATTACTGAATGAGGACGCGGAGCGTACTTTCACTTTTGAGCCGATACCTGGAGTACCAGTAGGGGAACTGATAAAAACACCGGACATACGTCCTGCCAGGGCATTCGACAAATTGGTAGTAGGAACCAACTGTATATCCTTAGCATTCATGGAAGAAACGGCCGATGTCATTTTAGCCTTTTTCTGTGTCCCATACCCCACTACCACGAAATCTGATAAATCAGTAATAGCTTGATGTAAGGTGATTGTCAGCAGAGAATTGCTGGCCACCGCAAATGCAGGGCGAAAGCCAGACATCGTAATTTTTAATCGACTGCCGGAAGGCACATTCAACTCAAAGCGGCCTTCTCCATTAGTAATGGTGCCGACTTTAATATTCCCTTCCTGGCTGATGGTGGCGCCGGGCATCGGCGCTCCCGTGGAATCAGTGACAATACCTTTGACATTGACTCTATCTTGTGCATGCAAAAGGGTTGCCTGTAGGACAATGCATAACAATGCGATCGCCCATAGAAACGATTTAGATTGGTTCATAAGGAAAATTATAAATAGCTAATTGGTGGAATTCTGTTTCATTGTCCGGTTGATAATAACGCTACTCATGTCTAATCTAAAGGTCTCATTATCTTGTACAGTATGCCACCCTTTATTTGACTATTACAAATGGTATTTTTGCAACTGCTATCCATTAGCACCAATGCGTGCGCAGCAGCTCCCACGTAAGCTGCCATGGCAAACAGTTATCAGCCAATGAGAAAGGCGAAAAAGAAACCTGGTATACTATAATATTCAGCGTGCGGTAGGATTGGATGAGGCTTTTTTCTGGGTAAGAGAAAAAGAAAAAGCCGTAAGCGTTGTTGATGCTTACGGCTAGTATATTATTGTGAGACACGGTTTATTCGGGTGTTCTTCTCCCCTCTTATTGAACGTTGTGTGCTCACCACAGTTTTAGTTTTTGTTTTCCGGTGGTTGTAATTTCAAATGGACCCGGCGACGGATTGATGGTATTTCTTTTTTTTCCGAAATAATCAGTATCAATCCTTAGCGCAGAACCATCCGGATTTTCAAATGGCAAATCCGGAACAATCGCATGATGCAATGATGTAGTTGTAACCAGTTTCCTTTGGGAACCGGCCAACCAGCTCTTATCCATGCTGAGTTCTAGGTAGATACCATTTTTTTCAGTTATCAATACTCCTGCAGCATCAAAATCATTTTTCACCAATGCATTTTGTTCTGTTGCTGGATGTTCTGTGTATTGCTTCATTTTTTCTATTGCATCACTTCCCATCTCTCCAAATTTCTTTTCATTGTTTGCTGCTACTGCCTGTACAGCACCTTTGGTATATACGTTACCATCGAATCTTACCGGCAATAGGGATTTACTGTATGCGCTGACGTCAGCTCCATTTATAAATAAATTATTGACAAATTGTACATCTCCACCGGGATTGTCGTGCAAACCAGCCATATAGGTAGTATGCGGCAGGTGAAACGGTGTTAGCCTACTATCAAAGTTAATCACGTCTATCTTTCCGCCCAACAGGTTATGTACAACTGCTGCGCCGCTAGAATTCAGGAAAAGACATACTTTGGAAAGGAGTATATTATTGCTCAGGAGCATAGGGCCGTGGTTCACTTCTAAAAATATATCCAGTGAATTATCATGCATCAGGTTACTTTTTATCTGCGCACCTTGCGCCATCCAATCGAGCCATATACCCATGTTGGTACGATAGATATGGTTATTCCGGATTTGCACGTCTATACCACCGTGAAATTTAATACCAGCCATTTCTGCGCCATTAAATAAACGGCGGATATGAATATCGTGAATGGTATTGCCTTCTACAATACTAAAGGCACAGCCCATACTACCCACTATTCCGGTTTGCTCACAATAGGCGATAGTATTATTACGCACAATATGTCCGCCAATAGTACCTTTATTCCAGCCAAAACGCAACGCCCGTTTAATAGTACCCACATATCCCTCCGCAGATTCTGTATCCTTGTTATCAAATGCATCTCCATATTTCCCCAATGCAATACCTACACATTTTGAATATTGAATGGTATTGTTTTCAATGATCCAGCCCCTGCTCCAATGGGTACCAATCAGCCCCATTTGTTCAGCCGTAGGCGGCGCCCAGTTGGTAGCTGCCTGTTCCAGGACAAACCCACGCACCGTAATGAAATTAATAAATGGTTCGTTGGGATAAAACACGGTTTGGCGGACATTAATCTCCACCGTTTGGCTATTAGGATCGGTCTTTTTAAACTGTGCCCATATAGTGGTAGTAGTGGAATCCACGTCTGCCCACCATAGTGGATTTTTTTCATCGGCAACATTCATCACTTCGTCTTTCTTTGCCGCTTCCATCAACCAATCGCCATTAAGATATACGGCACCTCGCAGATACCTGCGTTCTTTGGGCGTGGGCCAAAACCAATCCCCATGAATAATTTCTTTATACGGATTAAAACTTCCAAAAAAACTATTGGGTATTTTCACTACCCAGGTATCCTTATCCAGTTGTTGCCAGCCTTTAATAACTTCAGATCCCTTCACTATAACCTTCTCTCCTTTCGCGGCCTGGTAAGTAATGCGCTCATTATCTGAATTACCACCACGGGGAGGAACAATAGACTCCCGATACACGCCCGCATGTACAGTGATCACATCTCCGGGCATCGCTTTATTGGCAGCCGCCATAATCGTTTTGAAAGGCCTGGATAAGGAGCCCTCATTGGCGTCGTTACCACTCACCGATACATGATATTCGTGGGATCGGAAATGGCCTACTGCAACAGTTGTTTTTTGAGCAAAACTCAAATACCCGCTAAAAATAAATAGGATAAAAAAATATAATTTGCTGTTCATCGACAATCATTCAATCGTTTAAAGAAGATTCCAAGGTTTATTTGCTTTAAGATTTCAGCACCTTAACAGACAGTCCCCATTGGTATATACAACAGATCAGCAAAACCAGTATAGCGCCCCATTGCGCATGAACGGCATCAGAGGAGATTCCCATGAGAAATGGAAAGAAGGCCCCACCGGAAACACCCATGACCAGTAAACCCGAAATCTCGTTGGATCTCCCCGGTTTACGCAGCAGTGCATAGGAAAAGATGACAGAAAAAATATTGGCACAGGCAAAGCCAGCCAACGCAACACCGGCATAAATGATACTACTGTCGTGTGCAAATAATAATGCGACCATCGCTATAACAGCCGCAGTGGCGGAAATAAAGTAGAACCTACTGGCAGACCATTTCGCCAGCAACAATGCACCAATAAAACTACCGGCAGTTTTGAACACAAAATATACACTGGTTACATATCCTGCCTGTTCCAACGGAATACCTGTTCGCTCCATAAGAATTTTTGGTGCCGAAACATTGAGGCCGACATCAATTCCCACCAGGGTAAGAATACCTAGAAAATAAAAGATGATCATGCGATCACCCAATAATGAAAAGCATGCTGAAAAAGAGGACGTCCGTGTCTCTTCCTTATTTTCATGCAAAGGTGTTGCGATTAACCAGATAAAAGAAAGCACCGTTACACCAGCGAATATCGGAAAAAGTAAATGCCAGTTGTGCAATCTGGTACCGGCGAATGCAGCCACGATAGGCCCCATAAACGAGGACAGTGCTTTAATGAACTGACCAACGGAAAGACTGCTTGTTAACCTGTCTCTACTCACTATGTTTGTTAATAGTGGATTCAATGCCACCTGTAACAAAGTATTGCCCACACCAATCATGACAAATGCAAACAATACCATCGGCAACGTGTATGCCAGCATGGGCGTCAGCAATCCGATAAAGGTGACACCCATGCCAAGCAATACGGTACGTTTACGGCCAATCCTGTTCATCAGCATGCCGGTAGGTACCGCAAAAATCAGGAACCATAAGAAAACCGCCATAGGCAGCAGATTCGATAAGGTATCAGACAGCGAGAAATCTTTCTTCACATAGTTGGTAGCAATGCCTACCACATCTACAAAACCCATGATAAAAAATCCAAACAATATGGGCAGTAATTGGACTATTCCCGCTTTCGGTACTGCTGCTATTTCTGTTTTTGTTGTTGAGATCATGATTAACGTGGTTTGGATTTTTATAATTGCTGCTGATTAATACTGTGCTATTGGCTATTTAACGAAGGCTTTTACCACCTTTGCTGTAGTATCCCCTTCATTGATAATTTTATAAGACCTGGCGGCGGCAGGAATCGCAAACGTTTCGGCATAGTTATAACGCTGTCTGAATCCGTTGGCTGTCTCTACTATAACCGACTTCCCTTCTACCAACATCAGCACATGGCATTTTCCGTCGGTAGGTATTGCTATACTATTAGTAAATTCTACGCGGTGTATATCGTAAAAATGTTCGGCATGTGTAGGCGTATGCACCAGTTGCCAATCATCCCCTTTTTCCATTACATACTGTTTGGATATCAGCTCCTCCTGTACGCGGTTTCCTTTACGGCTGAAATCAAGGTTATGGAAGGCATGGTCGATATTGATGGGACGCGGTTTCCCATTAAGATCCAGTCTTACCCAATCATACATTTTAAAAGTAAAAATATAAGGGGTTGCACTGATTTCCAGCACTAAGTTATCCTTTCCAGAGCTGTGCACGGTACCATTGGGAATCAGGAACAGATCATGTTTACGGGCAGGGTGTCGCTGAACATATTGCTCGATATCGATGGCTTCATTTTTTTCGACGCTTTCTTCCAGCACATCTCTGAAAACTTCAGGATCAATATTTTCCTGGAAGCCCAGGTATACGCTGGCATCCTCCTTACAATCGAGGATATAGTAGGTTTCATCCTGCGTGATGGTTTCCCCAAAGTTTTCCCGTATATACTTCACCGTTGGATGGCATTGTATAGAAAGGTTGCCACCATCAAATGTGTCAAGGAAATCAAAGCGGATTGGAAAATCAATACCAAAGCGTTGTTCATCCTCTCCCAATACTTCCTGGGAATGTTCCATCATTAACCAGTCGAATGCAATTTCTAGCAGATTACCATTACTTTCAAAGACCAGCCCATTTTCAGGTACAATCATTTCAAACGACCAGGCATAGTTTACTTCATCCTTATTGAGGCCATTGATCTGATCTTTCATCCAGTTGCCTCCCCAGGCGCCAGCTTCGAACCAGGGCCTTACCCGGAATGCGTTCCTGGAAATATATTGTAATCCTTCACTGATATCCTGGTGCTTAGCCCAGGTGATTTGTTCTTTCCATTGTCCATCTGCGATTACATCAATGGAAGATAGTATCTGTTGTTTGTAGTTATTCAGCAGCACCCAATCCACGAAGTAGAAACGTTTATAGGTTTCCTGGTTATCGTCCCATTGTTGTTTACCAATGTTATTGGCCATGCGGGCACGCATGCGATACTGCAGCTCATTCTTGGGCAGATCTACATATACCACAGGCGCTTTCAGACCACTGAGTGCAGCCCCTAGCCCTATGATGATATTGATGGCATCAACGGATATGGATATATGCTGCAATTTGCCGGTATCAAACAAATCCTTTAAAGAAAGGGTAGTTCTCTTTCCCCATACGGTTCCTGGCTCGCCAATAAAGGGCTTTACCAGTGCGTCGATCTCCGTTTCGGATTTCATGAGAGAGGTGGTGTAGGTAATATTTGCCTTTAAGCCGATGGCAGCAAGTTCTTTTTCAAGCGACGCGCCAATATATTCCCAATCATTTCCTACATAGCCATCAATCAGAATGGTTTTATGATCTTTCATCCAACCGGCAAGCGTATCATACCCATTATGGATCTTACCATCACCCAGTTTAGCATAAGGATACAGGTCATAACTCCCCGACGCTGGTGCTTGATAGGTATCGGTTGTCACGGGCATCAAAGCCTGGCTTGTCTTTCTCCAATTCATCATTGCTTTTGTTTTACTATTTGTAGCGCGATATTTCTGATTAATTAAATGGATTGTTTGCAAATCCAAGCAGCGCCCGTTAACGCAGATTTTTCTCCTTTTGAAGAAATACGCACCGCTGTATTAATATTATTCCTTAGCAGTTGTTGCTGCAATGCCGGCAGGAAAAATGGGTGTGCTTTCCTGATATTACCACCTATCACCAAGCATGCTGCGTGGAAGGCCGCCAGCCATGGGGTTAGTACCTCCCCGATGGCATTGCCCATTGTTTCAAATAGTTCCAGGGCAGTAGCATCCTGTTCTGCCGCCAGTTCACCGATGGTTTTCACTTCATCTATCTGTTTACCGGTACGTATGCTGTATTCTCGGAGGAGCCAGCGGGTAGAAATATAATCTTCTGCTATGCCGTTTTTATACGGGAGATGATAAATATAACCTTCAGGCGGTACTCCCTCTCCTTCATTTTGAATGGTATTATCCAATAGGAATGTACCTCCCAGTCCTGTCCCCAGGGTAATGGCTACAAGTCGCTGTACTCCCGCCCCATCTCCTGCCCAGGCTTCGCCGAGTGCAAAACAGGAAGCATCATTTTCAAAAAATATTTCCCCGGAAAAATTCAGTGCTGTTTTTAAAGCCGTGCGAATATTAATACCATACAGCGATTCGTACTTGGCCACTCCTTTTATCAGTGCAATCCCGTTTGGATAATCAAATGGTCCGGGCATAGCGATACCAATAGCTTTTATATCTGAAGGAGCATTGCTGATTACTTTGCCAATGGCGGAGGCCCAGCGCGAGATAATATCTGCGGCATCTGCAGCCGCATTAACAGCTTCCTTTTGTATGGAGCTTTCTATTACGGCCCCCGTTTGAATATCTATCAAAGCAGCAGTGATATGGGAACCACCTATATCTGCTCCGACTACAAGTTGTTTGTTCATATGTTTAAACATATTAATCAAGCAAAAAAAACCACGGTTTTACCCATGGGACTTAATTTGATGCGGTTTTAGTAGATTTCAGACATTTTTCATCCAGTTCAAACCTGCTATCAAATGTTCAAACATATTATTTTTTCCAGATTTTACAAAATCATAAGAATTTTTGAGGCAAGTATTCGATGCATAGTGTTTTTTGTTACTCCCGCCTGCTTTCAACAGTGTATACAAAGCTATCTGCCCTGTAATAACCCAAGTTATATTCGATGGGTCTTTCTCCCTGGTCGTATACAAAACGTTTCCTGATAAGGACCGCATCTCCTTGTTGCAGGTCCAGCTTAGCAGCCAGAAATTTATCGGCCAGCTTGGCACTGATCTCCTCTTTTGATAAGGTGGCAACGGTCATGTAATCTTTCTCCATTATCTCATACAAAGGCCTGGTAAAATCTTCTTCTCCCGTTAATCCTATCCTTGGATGGAAATAAGAGATAAAATAAACAAAAGGCCCTTCTGCCTTCCCTCTCAATCGCTCCAGCTTGAGTATTTTTCTATCGGGATCTATATCAAAGAAATTAGCAATGGCTTCATTCGGTAACACCCAGGAAATATGTAACTCAAAATTCTTTATGGTAATGCCTCTCGCAGTCATCTCCTGCGTAAAGCTCAACCAGTTCTTTGATTTTGAGCTGATGGCGACTTCCGCCACTTTTGTCCCAACTCCTTTTTTCCGGATAAGTAAACCCTCGTACACCAGTTTATTCAACGCATGACGTAAAGTAGATCTGGAAATGGCCAGCTTTTTCGCCAGCTCGACTTCATTCGGCAAAAATTTTCCACCTACATACTGCGGATCTTTAATCATATCCCGCAACAGGTTCTCCGCCTGTAAGTGAAGGGGTAAAGGATTCTTGTGATCTAATTTTAATTTCATGTCTGCAAAACAACTGGAAATTCATTAGAAAACAAATTCCATCGCATACGTTTTCCGCTTATGCAATAAAATTTGATAGCTTCGGAAAAATAACTATGTTTATACATTCGTACATATAACGAATATAGTAAATCCTCTTTTAGTAAAAAAGAGGGGCAAAGACTTAATCCTTATTTATTGTTGTAAAATGAAAATGAAATCATCATTATGTAGCCTGCTATTCCTTGCTTTTGCAAGTACAGCACAGGTCAAACCTACAGGCGAAAAAGGAATACCGGCGAAAGAATACTTCCCCTTTGTAAAGGCGAAAGCATTGGAAGTGATGAAGACAGGATTTAACGCGGGTGATGGATACCGGGAAGTTTGGATCAGGGACTACAATACATTTATTGAGCTAGCCGCCCAGGTAAACAAACCAGCGGTTTTGAAAGAAAACCTCCTGGTATTTTTCAGAATGCAGGGAGATGATGGAAATATTATCGACGGATTTACACCGATAGAGAAAATTGGTAAAGTAGCATATGACTTTAGCTACTCAAAGCTAGAACCTCGTTACGCAGGTCATAAAAACACCGTTGAAACCGACCAGGAAAGCTCACTAGTACAGGCAGTCTATAAATACATCCAATTAACAGGCGACAGCACTATCCTGACCGAAAAGATTGGTGATAAATCTGTGGCCGACAGAATGGATGACGCCATGGAATTCCTCATGAAGAATAAATACAATCAACAATATGGACTTATCACCGGAGCTACCACCGCCGACTGGGGCGATGTGCAACCGGAGCATGGATGGGGAGTAGATATCGACGCCAATACGCACCCGGCTATCGATATCTATGATAACGCTATGTTCATTATAGCATTGAATAATTTGACAGCCATGTTGCCTTCCAGCAGGCACAAATGGGATAGAATCAAAAATACCGTTGCCAGCAACTGCAGGAAATACCTGTGGGATAAGCACAACCAAAAGTTCATTCCACATATTTACCTGAAGGGATCTCCATTTCCTGCAGATTTTAATGAAAAGGACATTTATTATTTCGGCGGTACAGCAATTGCCATTGAAGCAGGACTGTTAAGCAAACAGGAAGTGAAGGCTTCTCTGAACGAAATGATTAAAAGAGTAAAACAGGCAGGCGCCCCTTCCATCGGACTAACATTGTATCCTCCATACCCGGACGGCTATTTTGCTAATAAGATCATGAACCCCATTTACAGTTATCAGAATGGTGGTGACTGGACATGGTTTGGCGGCAGAATGATCCAACAGTTAATTAAGTACGGGTTTGTTAAAGAGGCCTATGAACAAGTACTACCAATGGTAAAAAGAGTGAAAGATAATAATGGCTTTTATGAGTGGTATTCTGTGGACAACAAGCCAAGAGGGTCCGGCACCTTCAGAGGAGAAGCCGGTGTGTTGTATACCGCCATCACCATGTTTGAAAAATTAAATAAGTAATAGTGTTGTTGGGTTGCTAAGATTAAAAAAGCCTTCCGGGAATTTCCCGAAAGGCTTTTTTAATCTTAGACTCGTAGTACATATTATTGCACCTGCTGCTGTTGTAGCAATGCGTTGCCTGCTTGCCTGTTCTTCAGCAACCGAATATATTTCAGCGCAAGACGGTTATTATATTCTTCGTAAGCTTTCTGGGACCATTTGATCGCAAGTTCCAGCTCCCCGTTAATCTCGCAGATGATGGCCATGTTGTAACATGCCCTGCCAGCCACGCTTTTACTAGCATTCGTGGTCTCTTTCTTCCATAGCTCAGCGGCACCATCCCAGTTGCCGGTTTGCGCTTTACGCCGGGCTGTTCTGAAATTGTCAGTACCTTTCACATAGTAATCTCTGGTTACCCTTGTGCGATAGGGAATAATTCGCATGCCATAGTATTGCGCCGCTTGTGCGCTCGCTTGCTTTACCGCCTCTTTCCGGTTAATCAGTGCACCTGCGGCAGCGGCCGGGTTGATACCCCTTCCAGAGAAAGTAAGATTCCTGCTAACGGGAAATTCATCCAGGATATTCCTACTGGCGGGATCATAAATTCGCCACCCTGTTTTTATATTGGTAAGCATGCTGGCCTGATGTTCTATCCCCGGTACTTTACCCAGTGGTGTATTCAAAGAAACCGGGATAGCGGCATAGCTGATCTTCGAATCGGTATCAAACAGCTCCAGAGAGAAGAGGGCGTCCACATGATTTTCCCGGCATATTTTGTCTACAGTTTCCCAAGAGAGCGGTGCAGAGAAAAGTCCTGGAGCATTGGTGGTCAAATCCAGCTCACCTAGCTCTTTTACATCATTGAAACGGTTGTTCTTCCGCAGTTCGTCGGCAAGTCCGCTTACACTACTTTGTGCTCCTTCCTTGTCAAGCTGTTTCCCTTCCAGACTGAATATCTTGTCAACCACGTCTAGTGCTTTGTTCTGTGAGGTAACGGTGGTCCTGTTTACAACACCAATATTTTTAACATAGGCCGGTATAGTCACGGGCGCCGGTTCCAATACTTTTATGTAAACCAGCTCAGTAGATTTGCAGGAAATGAAGGTGAGTGCTCCTAAAGCAATGAAGAGCAGGTTTTGTACGCATTTTTTTGTAGGCATAGGATAATGATTGATAGGTGTTTGTCTCTCGTTTCGACTTGCATTCGTCCGAAAGTTACATATAATTAAATTCATATACTATTATTACGCACGATTGCCACCTACCAAACTGTTCGATCTCCTCCACCCAGGGCCTACATGGCTCAATCATACAGTAGCAGTGGGCGTAGGAAGGTTTGCAGCACCGGGGAAATTGATTTACCGGATATACGCTATTAAGCAAGTACTAATTATTCGTTCGTTTGAGACAAACTTCACATCGATGTGGAAACAGCCCTATTGATACCGAAGTATTACTCAGTAATTTCGACGGAAAAGGCGGCTGGAGCTTCATCCGGCTGCCGTACTTGCCTAAAAGCCGTGGCTATTTTGGCATGCGTAAAATCCAGGGCTTATTCGTTTGGTGATTTTCAGATTGGCGGCATATTCCATCTCCTACAGGTGGCGTTACAATTTAGCTTTCGCATCTGCAAACTCCTGCATGAAAGCCATCATTATTTCATAAGTAAATCCATCCCTGCCATCTGCGTATGCTTCTCGGCTTCACCTAATTATAAGAACCATTTAATGAAGCCGTCAATATGGTTTTGGCAGCAAGCAAAAATTTGATAAAACGAAAAAAGTCTGTGAATTTATGGCTAGGATCTGCCCGTATCACTGGAGGGAAGGTAGAAAGACTATAGTAATTTCTTTGTTATGGTAACAAGATACCATTTGCATTTATCGTTGACTGATGTCAGTACCAAAAATGGTTGCCCCTCCACTCTATCAAAAGTAAACTGTTGTTGAGCATGGGTCGCGCCCTCAGTTAATACGAGCGAATTACCCCTTATCCTCCAACCACCTGAGGAAGCGATACCACCTATTATTTGACTATAAAAACCTGTATCTAGTCTTTGTTCATAACCAGGGACCTCAAACTCGTAGGTCCTTTGTACTTTTAGATCCCTAGTGGCCGTTATTTCAAATTGTCTAGTCTGAAACGGACAATCTATCTCAATGCAGTACCAGGTACCAATAATACCTTGCGTTGAGCTATTACTTTGGGAGTAGCCAGTCTTTGCAAAAAGAAATAATGCAGATAATAGAAATAATTTGGGGTAGATATTGTGGGGCTTCATTTTTATTCTGTTTATCTGTTTTCTAACATGTACCTTTTAACTAACTTGAAATAACAAAAAAGGTTCAATTTTGTTACAAATTTTGCATTGAGACAAGCAATTCCCATATAGTATTTAATTCCCAATACCTTTAACAAATTATAGAATTTCAGTGAGTTAACCTTATCACCTTTTATGTGTTGGCAATTAGCCACGCCAATTATCGCATTTTTTATCTGTAGGATCACCCCGGTTATAAAAATGAATAGCTTCAAAGCCCATCTAGTAGCCGGCTGCTGATACCAACAGTTTTTCATCACGGATAAGTCGTGCAGCCTCTTTCATGCGCAGGTGCTGATGTAGTCTTGGATGCTACCGCAGCATGGAATCAAGACGGAGATGCTACCTTTCTAAGAGATTTGGATGTCTCAAAATTACTTTTGACACCATCTTTTCAATTTTTTAAAAAAATAGGTGTTTTTATCAAGGTCTTTTTATTAATCAAAATGTGCATTAATCTCCGTATTTGTTTGGTAAATTTAGGAATGGGCAGAGGGTGAGCGAAATGGCTCTTGTATTAGAAATGATTTAAGTCTCCAAATAAAAAAATTACCTGTAAAGTATTATTTATCCATATGACAAATTTCAAAGTAATATTCTTATTGGGCGTTAATTTGTTCTCACTTAAAAGTTTTGCGCAAACCGAAAAGGTAAAGGGAAAAAAGAATTTGACAGAAAACCGAATTGGTATCTCTGAAAAATTATTTAAGTATATGCAGGCCCAAGCAGATGTCAATGGATTTAGTGGTACTGTTCTGGTTACCAAAAAGGATTCCTTACTCTTGCGAGAGGCTTATGGATATGCTAACTACGAATGGGGGATAAAAACAACTATCAATACCAAATACAACCTGGCTTCAGTGAGCAAACAATTTACTGCTGCAGCCATCCTTCAATTGGCAGACCATAAGTTGTTATCATTGGACGATAAACTAAGCCGATATTTCTCCGGATTTCCAAAAGGAGAGCAAATCACGCTCCATATGATGCTTTCCCATATGTCAGGGCTTCCCATGGACTTTGATGAACTCTACCTAAACCAAGTTTCCCTAACCCAGGATATTGTATTAAACCATATTACCCAAAAAGAGCTTTTGTTTACACCAGGAAAGCAAACAGCCTATAGTAATATCGGGTATTATCTGCTGGCGCGTATCATAGAGAAAGTAAGCGGCAAAAGTTATTCAAAGTATTTGAAAGAAAATATCTTTGATAAGTTACAAATGTATGAAACAGGCGTTATGACGAATGAAGATGTGATTCCGTATATGTCAGATAGGTACATCAGGGAAGGTCAGGGGTATAAAAAAAATCCGTTCATCAATTGGTCATTCAACATTGGGCATGATGGCATCTATTCAACTGTTGAGGATCTATTAAAATGGGATAAATCACTGTATGATACTACAATTTTAAGTGATAAAATGAAGCAGGTAATGTTTACTTCCTATAATGAACAAAATTTTGGATATGGTTTTCTAATCAACCCTTTCTACAATCATGGCCACAGATTGATTGGTCATGATGGTGGTTTTTTTGGAGCCATGACGTCCCTCAACCGTTTTACTGATGACGGACTGCTTATTATTGTTCTTTCTAATAATCAGTCCTCTTCTTATTTGCTTGCATACGGATTGGCTGCAATATGCTTTGGTAAAGACGTTGAGCTTCCCTATCATCATCACAGCATTAAAAATGACCTGTCTCTTTACCCATATTTTAAGGGTAATTATGGAGATATTAAAATTCTTGAAAAGAATGGGAAACTCTTTTATAACAGCTTCGATATTGAATTACTGCCCGAATCTGATCATAAATTCTTCAGATCAGATGATGACAACAGAACTGTGGAATTTATCAAAGATTCCTATGGAAATTATACCACTATTAAACTGACCAAGGCCGGTGTGATAGAAGAGCGAAGGAGAATATAGACTTGGTTAATTACCAGTGGTATTTCATCAAGATAAATAGATAGCTCGCCCGGAATGTTTCCTCCTCTCATTAGCAAAAAAGTATCAAATATGAGCCTTATCTGCACCAGCTTACTGAAGAGATAGTTATTGGATAGCTAGGAGATACTTTGAAGATAGTCTTAGAATAGAATACCCCTACAATAATATGTAAATCAATCAGTTGGAAGTAAACAAAACAACTCAGTGCAATAAATCCTAATACTATTTTCACAGTTATGCACGCTTGTATTATACGCATCATCCTTGGGGTCATCCTCTTATATTTTAATATTTTATATAAATAACATATTCCCTTATTAACTTCGCCCGATAATTTATACCCGCCATGAATAAAAAACTATACCTGTCAGGCGCCATCATCTGCTGTATGGTGGCACTGGGAAGCTGTAGCGATGAACCTAGTCAACCCAATAATGAAGACATCACCGATGCCATCGACAAAACAGGTTCAATTGAAACAGTACTCAGTACCAATCACATCAACAAGACTCATGATGAAGTGGTGACTACCCATAAAATCTGGACCAACTCAAACCTGTACAAAACAGTAGTGCACCGCGATACAATTCCTTCCCTGGGGCAAACCACAGAGCAGGGCGAAAACGAGAACGGAGATACTACATCTATTAAACTTCAGAAGGATTACGAGATTTATGTCACCGTTCAATAAGAAGCTTAAAAAATCAGCACACATACAACTGGTGCTGATTACCGCAGTACTAGCCAGTTGTCATAAACCTACCCCCCATCATCAGCGCAGGGTATTCATGCGCAGCGATACCACTGCTCCCTACAACGGTGTAAGAAGTTATTATGGGGATGACAATGGATATAATTCCAATTACAACGGATATCACAGCCATTCGCATCTCTGGTACTATGCCTTCAGGCCTTATGGCCATTATTACAATGGTAGTTATAGGCGTGCTGGTTACTATTCTGGCGGCCTCAGTGAGCATGCCAATACCGGTAGCAATGGTTTCAAGGGAAGTATTAGCCGTGGCGGATTTGGCTCACATGGTTTCAGTGTTTCTTCCTGATTTCAATTAATTTTCAGATGCAGCGAATTACTACTTCCCCCCGCAACAACTGGCAGAGCGCCGTTGAGAAGCTGGGGTTTGGATTTCATACAACAGATATCCCCTACTGGGATGAAAGTGCTTATTACACCTTTACACTCAGCGAAATAAATAACATTGAAAGCGCCACACAGGAGCTGTGGGATATGTGTCTGGGTGCGGTGCAATATGTGATGGACAACAACCTGTATCATCGCTTTGCGATTCCTGACTGGGCTATCCCTTATATAGAAAAAACCTGGCAGGAAGATCATCCTGCTATCTACGGCCGGTTTGATTTCTGCTATAAGAATGGTCAACTTAAACTGCTTGAATTCAATGCAGACACCCCTACTTCCCTCTATGAAGCAGGCATCGTACAATGGTTCTGGCTACAGGATTTTGATAAATCAAAAGACCAGTTCAACTCCGTTCATGAAAAGCTGATTGATGGCTGGAAAATGCTGGCACCTTACCTGCGTCCCGGCAAACTACATTTCAGTTGTCTGAAGCAAACCCTCGAAGATCTTACCAATACCGAGTACCTGCGCGACTGTGCTATGCAGGCAGGTCTGGATACCAAGCTTGTATTTATAGACGATCTGGGCTGGGATAATAGCACGAAAACATTTATGGATATGGAGAATGAGTCTATCAAGAACATCTTCAAGTTATATCCTTGGGAGTGGTTGTTGAGAGAAGATTTCGGAAGAAATATACTAGAAGATACCAACCGGGCTTTCTGGATTGAGCCTGCCTGGAAAATGATACTCTCCAACAAGGCACTACTGCCTATCCTGTGGGAGATGTACCCGAATCATCCCAATCTGCTGCCAGCATGGTTCGACTCACACGGCATGAACCGCTTCGTGAAAAAACCTATTCTCTCCAGAGAAGGAGCCAATATAGAAATGATCGACAACGGACAGTTGTTGCAATTCTCCGACGGTAGCTACGGCCAGGAAGGATATGTATTCCAGGAACTGTTCGAGCTTCCGGCCTATGATGGCAAATATCCGGTGATAGGTAGCTGGGTGATAGCACAGCAGGCCGCAGGTATGGGCATCCGCGAAGCGGACTCGCTTATCACCGATAATAAAAGCCGCTTCGTGCCGCATATGATTGATGGATAATTAATATCAATCCTGGTCCCTGTACCAACTGCCCGGCCGGGGACCAGGAAAATAGGGTAAAGTAGCCGTCCTGTGCAGCATTCGACTTCCCGCATAACACATTATCATAATTTACATATGATATAGTTGAGCATTTCTTGGATAGTATCTCGATTGCTCTATTTTTACCATAGTAAACGCTCGTTAACCTGAATAAAGTACGGGAAAGAAATTGGGGTTATATAAAAGAAACTCGACTAAAAAAGAAAAACCCGCGCTGCGCGCAGGTTTTAGAAGTTGTTTGTGATCCCGCTGGGACTCGAACCCAGGGCCCATACATTAAAAGTGTATTGCTCTACCAACTGAGCTACGGAATCATATCACTGCTTTCACCGTGATACCCTTGTTTGTAACGGGAGTGCAAAGATAGAAAAATTTACATTCACACCAAATTTATTTCATTCATTTTGAATTATTTATCTCGATAGGAATAAAATCATATAACCCAAACTAGCCACCATAGCAGGTTTAAGAGATGAAATATTTTTTCAAATTCCGTAGATCCAATAGCCTACTACATTCGGAGCGACTCGCGTCTCCCTAAAATAATTTTAATATATTTAGCCATGCCTGTTTTAAACCAGCTATCCCATGATGAAAAATTCACTGCCTGTAATTGCCATGGTATCTGTTATTCTCTTCTCTTGCAGTCAGCCACAGACAAGGGTAGCACACGAATTATGGTATAAACAAACCAAAGAAGCCATTCTCCATCAATCGGCATTAGAACCCGATAGCGTATGGTATACTTTTAACCAGGATAGCTCCTACAAGACGATTTGGCAATATCATGAGCATCATCTTATCACTAAAAGAGGATTCAATAAATCCATATTCCGATATGAATCCAACTTTAGTAAAAACGGACTATTTGAACTACGCCGGGAGATGTGTGACAACGGAAAAATTGGATTTGAAGGCATTTTCTATAAAACCAAAGCATACGGCCTTAGTACCTGGTATGATTGCCAAGATCATCCTGTAAGCCAGGGAGTAAGGTTTAACGGCGAAAAAATTGGTAACTGGAAATCTTGGAAATCCCCGAAAGAAGCCCCTACTGAAGAAGAACATGGAAATCAACTCCCACTCGACAGCTTCCCTGTCCTGAAAGGTTATTAAAATAAAAACGCAGACCCGGTAATCGCCTTGGAGGCCCTGAGAAGCCTTGTCAGTACGAAAATGGATCTGCGCGTATCTTCAATATCTCAAATAATTCAAATACGAAGGGAGCGCAAAAATACATATTTACCCCAAATTCTCACAATTATTTCCAAACAATTGCTTGGCTGAGATTGTAAATATTCGGTAACCATTCCTAACACAAAAATCCGGATTATGCAATCCCCTGAAAACTCCGAAAAATTCGTTCCGAAAGGAGCTATCGCCTTTTTCATATTCCTTATTGTATTGGGAATTGTGCTATGGTTCAGTACCTATTTCATCATGCTCTCCAGGATATAACCATCGCTTATGATAGATACGTTCGAAAGAAAAATTATCATTACAGCCATATTGGTAATGGGCGTGTTCGTATTCGCGCTCTTCTATGCAGTGGGTGCACATAAGGCAGATGTAACAGAATGTCTGCCCTACAATAAAACATATGAGACCGCCCGGGTGGAACAACTAGACAAAACCACCTACCAGATCTTCTATGTGGCCAGGATGTGGAGCTTCGAACCATCCGTTGCCTATATTCCCGTTGGTAGCGAGGTAGACCTCTTCCTTACCTCTCATGATGTGGTACATGGATTTAACATCTATGACAAAAATGTGAACATGATGGCTGTGCCGGGAGGCGTTTCCAAAACCACCATCCACTTTGATCATCCAGGCGTTTATAAAATCGTTTGCCATGAATTCTGTGGCACCGGCCACCAGAATATGCAGGCTGAAATTATCGTAAACTATCCGAAAAAATAATCTACTATGCAGGTTAGCAGGTTCCTTCGTAATACGATCCTCATTGAACTGTTCGTCCCGATATTGCTGCTCACCATCGGTATCTATCACGGACTGATGCAGGTAATTTACCGTTCCGGTGTGATCCACAAAGCCGCCGTGGCCAAACTGGACTACTACCAGGGCCTCACCCTTCACGGCGTCATCAATGCCATTGTGCTCACTACCTTTTTCGCAGTAGCCTTCGGACATGCTACCGTGGCCTTCTACCTGAAAAAGGAACCTAATCGCAAAGCCACCGCCCTCTCTATGTGGCTGATGCTGATAGGCACGGTGATGGCTGCTGCTGCTATCCTTTCCGGAAAAGCTTCTGTGCTGTATACTTTCTATCCTCCCCTGAAAGCGCATCCTGCCTTTTATATCGGCACTGCCATGTTATTAGTGGGCTCCTGGGTGGCCTTCTTCGACTGGGTGGTCATTTATGTCCAATGGAAAAAGGACAACAAAACCAACAGCACTCCCCTAGCCATCATCGGCACCCTCGTCAATTTTACTATCTGGTTCGTATGTACGTTGGCGGTAGCCTATGAAGTGTTGATTTTACTTGTACCCTGGAGTATGGGTTGGACAGTAGGTGTTAATGTTCCATTGGCCCGTACCCTCTTCTGGTTTTTTGGGCATGCATTGGTTTATTTCTGGTTGCTGCCTTCCTATATTATGTTTTATACGATGTTACCCAAACTGGCGGGCGGGAAACTCTATTCCGCCACTGCCGGTAGAGTAGCCTTCTTTATCTTCCTGTTGTTGTCTATTCCCATCGGGGTACATCACCAGTTCGGAGACCCGTCTATTGGCAGAGGCATCAAGCTAACACAGGCTATCTTGACCTTCGGAGTGGCCTTGCCTAGCTTTATTACGGCCTTTACCATTGCTGCGTCGTTGGAATATGCGGCCAGACAACGTGGCGCCAAAGGATTATATAGTTGGATATGGAAGCTCCCCTTCTTTCGCAAGGATGTATTTCTATTTGGTTATTTGATCAATGGACTTATCCTGTTTATTTTCGGCGGACTCACAGGCCTCATCAATGCCTCTTATTCCTTGAATAACGTGGTGCACAATACGTCGTTTATTCCTGGGCATTTTCACTTAACTGTGGCCGGACCCGTATTCCTGGCCATTCTGGGTATGTCCATCTTTATGGTTTCGCAGTTGACAGGAAAAAAGATCTTCCTGCCTACTATCAATACGATTGTACCTTATCTGTGGACAGTTGGAGTACTCATATTCTCTGTTGGACTCATGTGGGGCGGCCTGATGGGCGAACCCAGGAGAACCAATATGGGGCTGACTTACTTAAACCCCGCCAGTGAACAGTTCCATCCCTATTGGGTTATATCCAGTATGTTGGGGCTCGCAGGCGGCGGTATTATGTTTGTGGCCGGTCTGCTCTACTTCATTGTATTTTTCGGGACATTCTTCAGTAAACGTACCGCCGCACCCGTGATCGATTTTCCGGTGAGTGAAACGCTACATGAGGAAAAACGCATCCCGATATTTGATACTTTCAAGCCATGGCTAGCCATGATGGGAATCATCTTATTCCTAACATATCTGCCGGCCATCTCGGATGCCTTGAACAATACTGGAAAGAAAGCGCCCCCCTATTTGCCTACTGATCCTACACCAGTAACTACCAAAAAATGATTGCGATCATGAAAATAGAACGGTCATACCTGTTGCATTCTTGGAAATTCTTCCTGGCATTACTGATCGGCCTTCCGCTGATCATTTTCAGCATTGTACATGTGCTGGAAAACAGGTTTGGCAAACCTCCCATTTATGCCAGCGGCACTACAGTTGGCAAGGATCATACTACCAGTGGTCAATTACCCACCTTTGTGTTTACGGATCAATTGGGGCGTACCGTTACCAATTCGGTGATGAACAACCATATCGTGGTAGCCAATTACTTCTTTACTTCTTGTCCACTCATTTGTCCGAAGATGATGGCACAGTTGGAACGTGTACAAGATGCCAATGAAGGCGTCATTATACTTTCTTTTACTGTAGACCCAGCACGAGATACCCCAGCAAAACTGATGTATTATGGTACCCAATATGATGTTCATCCCAATACCTGGAGATTATTGACCGGCGAGAAAAAGGCATTGTATTATTTCGCGAGAAAAGGATTATTCATCACAGCAACAGAAGGTGATGGTGGGGAGACTGATTTTATTCATAGCGACCGGCTAGTGTTGTTAGATACCCACCAGCGGATTCGAGGTTATTATAATGGTACTTCGCCGGAGGAAGTAGATGACTTGCTGACTGACATAAAAAAACTGCAAAATGAATTATAATCGTTTATTCATTACTGTTAGTTGGATGCTGCTCTCATCAAGCGCATTATTGGCTGCAGACCCGAAAGAAGGTCAAGTGCTGTTCCAAGGCCGTTGCGCATCCTGTCATAGCGTTACCAAGAAAATTACGGGTCCTGCCCTGATGGGTGTGGAAGACAGGCATCCGGAAGGCTGGATTATCAGTTTTGTAAAGGGTTCCCAAGCGATGATTAAATCTGGCGACAAAGCCGCATTGGAGGTTTTTAATCAGAATAATCAGATTGTGATGCCCGATCATCCAGATTTGAATGAGGAGCAGATCCGGGACATTCTCGCCTATGTGAAAGTGGAATCGGCCAATGCACCCAAGGAAGATAATGCCCCCTTTTCCAGGCCTGGGGAGAAACAGCCCAATCTCATGCCCTTGACGATTTATAACTTTCCTTTTATGATCGCATATGTTATGCTGATCATCATTATGATTATACTATTGGTCTTTCTTGTCAATATCAAAAGTTATGAAAGGCATATCCATAAAGAAGATTAAAGCACAAGGCCCGGCAATGTGCCGGGCCTTGTTGTTATTATTTTCTTTTTAGCCAGTTGTCGGGTACCGGCATTATTTTACTGCCATTTAGGCTATATTCTAATTTAAGCGTATATCCGCCGCCGCCTTCCACGAAGGACACCAGCAGAGGATGTAATCCTTTCTGAAGGGCAATTTGACCGCTTTTCTGCACAGGTGCATGCCAGCCATCATTATTCACCACTTCGGATCCACCGATATAGAGTATACCGCCATCATCGCAGGTCAAGTAGAAACTATAGATACCCGTTTCCGGTACATCAATGAAGCCATGGAGTTTGGAGCCGAAAGGCTTTCCTTCCTTACCAAGTCCGGCTGGAATCACCACATTATTAACCAGCATGGAGCTATCTACATCCGCTTTGATTTTAGTCACGCTCTTGAAAGAACCTTTGAAGAAATCCAGGTTCAGTCCAGACTGGCCTGCATTTTCAGTAACTGGCGCCAAGTAGTTTACCTGACGGAAACGTAGGTTATAGATATCTCCGCGGTTGCCAAAACGGGAGAAAGCCGCCATTTTGATGGACTCAGATTTGGTGATAGCCAGTGGCTGCGGCAATTCCGGAGAGTTGCCTGTAGGGATACTTCCATCTGTTGTATAGCGAATGGTAAGATCCTTCAGGGGCTTTTTCACCACCAGCTCACCTTTATCGATGAACACATTATCTTCTGTAAAGCCGTCTAGATCTGGTAGGCGATAATGCACGCCCATATCATCCAGTAGTGTATAGTGAGACACGAGTCTCTCCATATAATTTTCGTACCGCTGCTGATGGGTCCAGAGCACCTCTGCCAGGGCAGTCATACGAGGCATTACCATGTAATCTGCTCTTTTTTCAGACGGAATCCATTCTGTCCAAACATTTGCCTGAGCGCCCAGGATATACTTGGCTTCTTCTGCGTTCAACAGTTTCGGTACTGGTTCAAAATGGTAAACGTTGGAGATAGAATTTCTGTCGGGCACCCCATCGAAGTAGAGAGGATTTCCTGGCGTCATGATTACTTTGTTGCCATGTTTGGCAGCTTCCACAGGGGCTTTTGGCACCCAGGAGCGCCAGTACATTAGCACTGCGGTAGGACTGATACCTCCTTCCAAGATTTCATCCCAGCCGATTAGTTTCTTGCCTTTGGAGTTAAAAAATTTCTCCATACGTCTTACGAAATAGCTTTGCAGCTCTTCCACGGACTTCAGGTTGTTCGCTTTCATCACCTCCGCGCATGCTGGAGATTTGGCCCAACTGGATTTCTCCACCTCATCAGCGCCCAGGTGAATGTACTGAGAAGGAAAGAGTGCGGCTATCTCGCTAAACACATCTTCCGCAAATTTGAACGTCTTTTCGTTGCAAGGACAAACAGGCGTACTGAAAGTTACTCCCCAGCCGTTTTCCTCACTGCAAGTCAGGAAAGGATAAGCTTTGATGGCTGCCATCATATGGCCAGGCATATCAATTTCAGGAATAATTTCAATATGACGGGCGGCTGCGTAGGCAATGATATCCTTCATCTGCACCTGCGTATAGAAGCCACCATACATGGTTTTACCGTTACGTACCACAATATGTTGGGTATCGAGTGCCATGTCTGGGTTTTCTTTCGACTTGTTGATGCAGACAGAGTCTTGGTTATTGAAAGTTCTCCAGGCGCCTTGTGAAGTCAGCAGTGGATACTTTTTGATTTCGATTCTCCATCCTTGGTCATCGGTGAGATGCAGGTGGAGTTTATTCATTTTATAGAGAGCCAGGAGGTCGATGTACTTCTTCAGGTAGCTCACGGAGAAGAAGTGTCGGGCTACATCTAAGTGCATACCGCGCCAATCCCAGGTAGGATGGTCTTTGATATCAGCGGCAGGGAGGTAGAAAGATTTCATACGATTATCTTTCACCAGTTCTGCATTTACAGGGAAGAGTTGGTGCATAGATGAGATACCTCTGAAAATACCGGTACCAGTGCGGGCAGAGAGGATTACGCGTTCTGGAGTGATCTGCAGGTGATACTCCTCTTCCCCTTTGATGGTATTGTCTTGCATCAGTACAATGCTGCTTGCTCCTGGTTTTGCGGCTACTGGCAAGGGACCACCGAGATAGACCGTCATCATTTGTTGGAGCTGTTTGAGCTCATTGGCAAAGACTTTCGGAGCAACGATGTTTGTGTGTCTACCGATAATAAATTCTCCTTTCGCAGTCGTGATTTCCTGCGGGTAAGGTATCAGTGGATACCGTCCGGGATCGGCGTCCTGGGCGGATGCGGAGCTGTACAGGATTGCGGCGAGTACAGTCAACTTCAGTGGTTTCAGCATATTCAATCGTTAAGCAAGTTTCCAAACCGGCAAATTATGATAAAAGGATTTAGCAAACTGGTGAGATATTACTAAATCCTGCATCTATCTTGACTTTACGAATATATTTCAGGATTTGTAAAAAATCAGGTTTATTTGCAAATCATGTCACTTTATATCACCTCTCTTAATTCTGGCAGCAACGGCAATTGTTATTACATAGGCAATGAAACGGAAGCGATTCTGATAGATGCGGGTATATCTTGTCGTGAAACGGAGAAGCGAATGGCCAGGCTGGGATTGAGTATGGGTCGGGTTAAAGCGATATTTGTTTCGCACGAGCACACCGATCACATTAAAGGAATTCCTGTTATTAGTCGTAAGCATCAGTTGCCGATATATATTACGCCAGACACGATGGTATCTGGCAGGTTGGATATACAAGAATCGTTGATACGTCGGTTTATTTCTTATGAGCCGGTAGTGATAGGTGGATTGCGTGTTACTGCTTTTCCCAAATTGCATGATGCCGTGGAGCCGCATAGTTTTATGGTAAGTTCTGATGAAGTGAACATTGGCATATTTACCGATATAGGAGCCCCTTGCGAGCAATTGATACATCATTTCAAACAATGCCATGCAGCGTTTCTGGAAGCGAATTATGATGAGACGATGTTAGAAACGGGGCGTTATCCTTACTTCTTGAAGAATAGGATTCGCGGAGGGCATGGCCATCTCTCTAATACACAGGCATTGGAAATATTCCGGGAGCATCGTCCTGCGTACATGACACATCTGCTACTCTCCCATCTTTCCAGGGATAACAATAATCCGGAACTGGTACACCAATTGTTTACGCAGGAGGGCACCGCTACCGAAATCGTAGTAGCTTCCCGCGACCAAGAAACAAGCGTATTCAAGATTTCCGCTAATAACGTTCAGTCGTTTCCGTTAGGATCTCAAAAGAAATTATAAAAAAAATTTGGGAGATATAAATTATTTCCTACTTTTGCGCTCCCTTCACGGGAATGATTCCGTAGCTCAGTTGGTAGAGCAATACACTTTTAATGTATGGGCCCTGGGTTCGAGTCCCAGCGGGATCACAACATAACAATCAAAGGATATTAAAGCCGCTTGAATCGTAGGATTTAAGCGGCTTTTGTGTTTTTACCAATAAAAGGTAAATCATACAAAACGAATCTGAAAGGATACAAAAAAGGATACACAAAACAGTTTTACTTTTAGTGTATCCTTTTTGAGGGCAAATATTTATCAGTAACGATTTTTAGGATTTCTTCCTCCCATACGTAAAGAATGTTCGTATGTCATTGATCCAGGAGGGAATTGAATCCTTACTATGAGCCTTCTTTATCTCTTCAGGTGTATTGTGAGGTAAAGCGAGATATTCAAGGTATTTTTTCGCAAACTCCCATTTATTATTGCCTTTATTAAAGAAGTTGTCCAATTCTACCTTCTCTGTTGGTCTCATATCTAGATAGAAATATGAATTAAGTTCATATTCCTCTTTTAGGTTGTCTGCAACAAATGAGAGTTCGGTGTTTGAGGCTTTAAAATAAAGAAGAGTCTCGTGAAAAAGTCGACCATTTAAGCAATCTTCGATTTCGGTTGGCGGACTTGCAATTACTGAATCGATTTTTTCTAGAACGGTTTTTTTGTTATTCTCATCATTCATAATTCTCTTGCAAAGAAGATTATTTTGATCCTGAGTAGTATATTTTACCAATTGTTTGTCGGTGTCGGATATCATGTAGATTTTACCCTTTACATCATCCTTGAAATCATCATATGCAGTTGATAAGTAATTGTAGATCCTTTTTATTTCCGCTGCTCCTCCAACTGGAATAATACGTAAGTTTTTCTCTTTAACAAGATCATTTAAATAGTAATCTAAATATAACTTCTCTGATGACCCTTCACAAATTATCCAATTGAAAGGATGTTCCGATATGAGGCTGGATATTATTGATTGACTAAAGTCATTTATACTCTTTAGTCTTATGTCATACGGCAGCTTACCTTTACTACTTACCTTTTGTTGTTTTATTTCCTCGCGATAATTATTTAAACTCACTATATCTATAATATGAACTCCCTCCTTGCGGTTTATGACAGATACAAACCCATTGTCAATTGTGGGAAAGAATCCATACCAATGAGTCGAAAATAATAGTTGTTGACAAGACACACTTATTGCAAAAAGGCGAAGAAATTGTTCAAAACATGATGATATATGTAGTGAACTTTCGGGTTCATCGATTGCTATAATTAAATTATCGGAACTTCCTCTGTGATTTGTCAATAAACTAAATGCTAAGTCAATAATTGCTTTTTGTTTTTCACCAGAACTTAAATCTTTAATTTCTATCCAGTGTCCACCTTCTTGCTTATGAAATTTTCGAGCTTCAAAGAAGTGCTCAATAATTAGAGAATTAAAATCTCCTTTTCTTAAACCGGACTGCCGGTCGGTGCGTTTCCTAAATGAATATCCCCGTAGATCTTTTGATAGATTATCCAGAAACTGTAGAAGACCTCTATTTATATTTCTTACGGTTTCTCCTGGCAAATTTTTCTCAATTACTTGGCTCAGTGTTTGGCCCATTAATACTTGAATCTCGTGTTTTTCGAGTTTCATAAAGGTGCTAGGGTCAATATCTTTAGGAATATAAAGGTATTCATAAAGAGAAATAATTACATTCAGCAGGTTATTAGCCCCAAGGTGTGATTTAAGGTCTTCTTGCTTTATTGACATATTTTCGTCGACCTTGTTGTCTATTCCTAGTGCAACAGCAATTTTATATCTATTGAAGATTGAAAAACTAAGGTCACCGTCTATATCTTTGCCAATCGGCAACAAATAATAATCTTTGGGGGTAATGCGCTTTAGGAGTGAATTTCGATGACGATTGAATGTTTCAAAATGGCCTTTGTTATTTGGGCTAACATCTTTTTCCTCAATGTTCCACATTACTTTGCTTATGGCCTCAGCAAGCATTGATTCTTTTGCAGGAATTTTTGACTTTTCAATTAAAAAAATCGGAACAATATAAGGTTTGGCCTGTTGGCCTTGTTTTCTACTTGCCAGATTCCAAATCCAAGGTTTATAGTTGAAGAAAGTATCAAGAGATTCAAGTATTGAGCTTTTTCCTATGCCATTAACACCTACAATGCCGCAGAATGTTTCTCCGGCAGACAAAGGGATATAATTTATATTCTGATATATTTTATAGTTTCTTAATAAGATTCCTATTATCATCTTTTTTTACTAATATATAGTATTTTAAATAATAATCTGTTTTTTCTTCGCTTAATGAAATATTCTTGGTAATGAAGTCCCACTTCTGCCTCAGTTAATCTTAAAGCAACCTGTCCTTCATTTTCATCGCTCCTGGCTTCATTAGTACTTCAGCCTTTGTGCTGATGTAGTTAGGCTTTCCGTTTATTTATAAAGGTTATAAGCTCTTAACAATACGGTACAAAATAAGCTAATCCAGAAGGATACAAATTCGGATACAGTAACTTTCAAATCCGTTAAAAGTGGCGCTAGTAGTGCCTTTGATATAGTCCCAGCGGGATCACAAACAACTTACAAAACCTGCGCTGGTCGCAGGTTTTACTTTTTTAGTCGAGTTCCTTTTATATAACCCCGATTTTTTCTCCATGATTTATACAAATTAAACCCTCGGTTGCAGTTAAAGGGACTTAAAGTGTTGAACTTCCCTTAGAAATCAGGCTACTGGGATAATGCAGTATACAGGCTTATAGAAATAGAGTTTTATTGGAATTCAATAACACATAAGGATAATAGTACTTATAAGCGACACCATGTTGATCCCCGTTCAGGCGAATGGTTTTCTTCCGAATTTGTCAGAACAGTTAAGATATTTATGTAATATTGTTGTAAGTTGTGTGCAATTTTAACTCCGACTACTCATTTGACCCATCTAAGTTAACATATTGACCAGTTTGCAAAAATATCCGAGGAGGAATGGAACTTTTTTGCATCGAAAAAATTAAGCAGACAATATGCAAGAGACAAACGAAAAATTTGAGAGCGCACCCAACGACAAGTTGAGTATAAAGGTTCTTTCAGACAATAATCCATATCCTTCTGCTGATATTCAACAAAAGATGCTACAACCTAGAAGGCTTTCTTCTTATTTTATCGTGTTGATTGACAGCGGCACTCTTACATACAATTTGGATTTACAAGACATCACGATCACTGACGGACATTTGCTTTTTGCAATGCCTAATCAAGTTTTTATTCCTCCACCTAAGACTGCTAATCTTAAATATTTCAAAGTACTTTTTGATGAAAACACATTAGCATTGCTACCACAACGATTTCCTTTTCTAGTTAATCCCTTAGGTTCACAGACTATAATTTTTGACAATACTACAAGGGAGAGAGTAAGAAAAGTTTTTGAAATTTTAAATCAGATATTTCATATAGACGAACATTCGACCGACACAGAAATTATACTATCTTACCTGAACTCACTATTAACAGAATTGAATAGTGCTTATTTCAAAAACACAGCACCACTAAATATTCTAAACACCAATCTATCAAAGTTTATTGAATTCAAATTAATGGTGGAAACCCATCTTACGGAGCAACCTTCTGTAAATACAATAGCCGAAAAATTGGCTTTAACCACCAACAGCTTATATCGGATTGTAAAAGAATATTCGGGCGTTTCGCCAAAAGATTTTTTTACTAATCGTTTAATGATTGAAGCACAGCGAAAATTACAATACTCCCCCCTTTCCGTAAAAGAATTAGCTTATGAACTGGGCTTTAATGACCCTGATTACTTTTCAAGATTTTTCAAAAAATGTACGGGAAAGAGCATAAGTGAGTTTTTAAAAGCTCAGCAAGATTAGTCAAGATAATAAATTGATTTGTCCATCTTCTCTGTTTTTCAGCTATCTACTTTTGCTTGATTAATTTAAAAAAAAAATGAAATCAGCATTAGTAACAGGAGCTAACAAAAGCATTGGCTTTGAAGTTGCACGCCAACTTGCTCAAAATGGGATTTATGTTTACCTCGGCAGTCGCAATTTAGAAAACGGTATAGCAGCCGTCAATAAATTATTGGCAGAGGGACTCAGCAATGTAGAGGCTATTCAGCTTGACATTACAGATGATGAATCTGTAAGAAATGCTTGTACAGAGATAAGCAAGAAAACAAAAACCTTGGACATACTTATCAATAACGCTGGCGTTTATGGTGGCTATCCACAAGCAGCACTTGATTCCACCATAGAGCAATTCAAAACAGCATACGATACAAATGTTTACGGGGTTGTAAGAGTGACACAGGCATTTATTGATTTATTGAAAAAATCTTCTGAACCCCGTATTGTAAATGTAAGTTCAAGTCAGGGTTCCATTACTTTACATAGCGACCCTTCATACAAGTATTACGACTACAAAGGAGCTGTCTATCTTTCTTCAAAAGCAGCAATGAATATGTACACCGTTGTTTTGGCATACGAGCTAAAGGATAGCAACTTCAAAATAAACGCTGTTTGCCCAGGATATACAAAGACGGATTTCAATGGTAATCGTGGGCCAGGAAGTGTTGAAGTTGCCGGAAAGCGAATTATAAAATATGCTTTGATTGACAAAGATGGACCGACCGGAAAATTCTTTAGTGAAGAAAACAATCCTGAAACAGGAGAAGTGCCTTGGTAATAAAGACCGAGGATCACAGCAACCCGTCTCTATGTAGCGACGGGTTTTTCTTTTTCAGCCCTGTGGAATAATTGTGTTAAAGTGGATCTGCCAATGCTTGCTCCTGGCTATATGCGGGTGAATGGAAAATGGGAACGAAATGATAGCACGCTGCCCTACAGGGGCATGGCTGCTGGTGGTCGTTATACCACCGTAGATGACATGCTGAAATTCGTTCATGTGCTTCAATCCGGCAAGCTGATTTCTAAAGCAATGCTTAAAATGGCTATGCAGCCATTCTTTCACGATGCGCCGTCAGGATATGGATATGGATTGGGTTTTGAAATATATGGCGATAAGCAATTAACAAGTTTTGGCCATGAGGGTGGTGCAGACGGCATGAATGGCGAGTTACGCGTTTTCCAGAAGCTTAACAGGGTCATTGTGGTATTAAGCAATTTAGATCCACCTGCCGCACATCGCCTGGTTGATTACTATTCCCTACGCATGCCAGCAGCATAGTATTTATCCCGTTACTTCCCGACAATTCACAAAAAAGGGGACCTAGTCCCCTTTCATTAAACTTTATAGTACTGCTCCCAGCCCTTCCTTGGTGGAGGCCCTATCAGCAATTCATTGGCATGTTTGTTATTAGTAATGATTTTATTTTCTCTATCGAATTGTAATTTCTCACCTGTCCACTGCGCCAGTACACCAAGACAGAACACTTGACTGAGCGGACCCGCAATAGCGAATGGAGATCTTGTTTGCTCCTCTCCTTTACAAGCCAGCAAGAAGTTCTTAAAGTGGTTAGACGGACTTTGCGGCACTACTGGCAGTTTGCCCGCCATTTCTTTTGCTTTCTCCTCCGGAATGATTGTGAGGGTACTACCATGCGAGCCTCCTTTAAATGTAAGCTCCTTACTGTAGATAATCTTACCAGGATTCAGTTTAGCAGGTGCGATAGGGCCATTGCTTGGAGGGGGAATATTCGGATCGAGTCCTGATACACCGTATCCGGCAGGAATTGGTGGCAAGTTATCTACTCCATCGTACCAGGTGATATCCAGTGCTGGCATATTTCCTCTTTTTGGGAATTTGAATGCCAACGTGGAAGACATTGGGTAGAAGAAGTTATTATGCCCTGTGAGCTTAATAGGATCAATTTCATATGGTAAGCCAAGATCGAGGAATTGGTGAGCTGTATCGATGATATGTGCTCCCCAATCTCCCAATGCGCCCATACCGAAATCGAACCAGCAGCGCCACTGGCCGTTCACGAAATCTTTATTATAAGAGTGCCCCTGTGTGGCCATCTGCCAGATATTCCAGTCGAGCGTATCAGGTGCCTTTTCTGCCGGCGGGAACGAAGTTATATTTGGATTCCAGCCATGCCAGCGCCGCGGAGAGTTCATATGGGCCGTAATGGCTGTCACATCTTTAATGATACCTGCCTCTGTCCAGGCTTTAAACTGGAAGTAATTAGCTTCAGAATGGCCCTGGTTGCCCATTTGCGTCACCACTTTTGGATGCTTCCGGGCGGCTTTCATCATCAATTCCACCTCATTGAAGGTGCGTGCCATTGGCTTTTCTACATATACATGTTTTCCCAGGCCTATTGCCATCATTGTGATCGGGAAATGGGAGAAGTCAGGTACCCCGATGGATACCGCATCAATTTGGTTACCCATTTTATCGAACATCTGGCGGAAATCCTGGAAACGTGGTACGTTAGGAAACATTTTCATCACCTCTAGGGTATGTGGTGCCCCCATGTCTACGTCGCAGAGGGCTACAACGTTTGCCAGCCCAGTCTTGTAGAGCGCCTGGGCGATCTCTCCGCCCCTGTTACCTATACCAATGAAGGCAATGTTTACTTTTTCGTTCGGTCCGATTTTGCGGACATATGGCTTCGCTGCGGCCATCAGCAGACTTGGAGTAGCAGTGGCCAGGGTGGCCAGTGCCGCTTGCTTCAGGAAGCTCCTTCTTGAGTTTTTGTAATTCATCGCGTGGTTTGTTGATTGCTTCCCCCAAAATATAAAAATGTCTTTGCAATCGAAAGCATAAATAAAAAAACTTGGAAACTTTACATGAATGGTAGATGAGGGTCTTGCTGTATGATGGCGATTTGTAATGGTTTTGGCAGTCAAATCATAAATTCCTTCCCGTCAAATGCAGTCTCTAGGAGCAGTCCGTCTTTTCCCAAGGAGGTAATTTTCCGTATGCCTTCCGCCGGGTCTTTCAAGAACCAGGTCCCAAAGTGGGTGAAAATGATCCTGTGCGTGTATTTTTCGAAGAAATCAACGAGATCAGGGATCCCTGCATGTCCGAATAGGCGGCCGTCTGCATCTTTCCTGACAATCCCGCCTTTTCTAAAAAAGCTAGCTTCAGTGATGACAGCATCCAGCCCTTTCAGATAGCCGTGATATTCCACTGGGATACTGATCATATCCCCGGTATAGAATATCTTTTTATTCTCTTTACTGATAACATATCCTTGTGATTTTACTTTTGTACTATGGACAGTAGGAATGGGAATAATCGTATATCCGTTCTGGGTAAAAGGTGCTGAGATTATCTTCATGTGAGGCTGCCTGGCGAATGCTTCCGGCGCTACAATTGGGATATCTATATTCGAAACATCCTTTCCCCTTACAAAAAAGGCATGGTCAGGATGCAGATGTGTGATGAGGATACATACAGGATCGTATTGCAGGTATTCCTTTTCTCCAATATCGCAGAGAATGGTGTTGTCGATCAAAAGACCTGAATGCCTCGCGTATAGGTGTTTGCTAAGAAGGATCTCACCCCTTACTCCCAATGTCCTGATCTGCATGACAAAGCTTTTATTTAAGGTACAAAAAATTTCAACTGGTACATTATATGCATTCCCAACTATCATTTATTTACCCTAGAAAACGATAAGCTGGCAGCCTGTTTGATTAGTAGCATCCCAAGGCATATCCATGAATATTGATCGAATGCATTCACAAACACCGCTTCGAAAAATAGAATTAAAACGCAATTAGAAAGTACTTAAAATCAGCTTAAATCAAGACGTAAAATAGTTTAGACTACTGCAATTCCACTACGGAGAAAAATGAGTGTATACAAAATAAAATATTTTTTTTCAATAGTAAGAAAGCTGTAATATTGGTAGACAATTACGGTACAAATCCAAACGTCGAGCCCTAATTTATAAGCAAATCTGAGTAACCCACATTTCAAATCTGACATACTGGAAAGTCCGCCTATTCATCATTCCAACATGCATTCGCAACAATCATGGCAATCTTATTTGCAGGTGAGTAATTGAAGATTTTCCGTCATCTTAAATACGTATATACTTAAACGTTAGTTGTGAAATACAGCTATAGTAAAGGCTTTTTTTCATGCAGCTACAATAGCAATATAAAACCCAAAATCTCAACCGATGAAAAATCAAGCATTTTTATTCCTGCTCTGCTTGTTGGCAGGTGCTTTCATCACTTCCTGCCAGAAAGATAACAAACAAGGCAGTGCTAACAAACCCAATCTCTCTAACGAAGTGTTAGCACAAATCAAAGCAAAAGGCTTTAGTACCAGCAATGTACACGTCGTAAATGGAGGCTATCTCGTAGAAGGAGATATTTTCCTTAGTTCAAAAGATCTTAGTCAGAGAGCCAAAAATAATAAAGTAAGAGTGGCCAAAACAGAACAGTATTCCACCAATAACCTGGTAGGTGGTCTGCCACGGGTGATTACTGTAACTGTATCCAATCTGGGAAGTGCTTTCGTTCAAGGCACCGACCTCGCCATCCAACGTTACAATGCATTGGGCCTGCGCATCCAGTTCCAGCGCATTACCAGCGGTAATGCCGATATCACTATCCAGGGCTTTTATCAAGGGCCTAGTGGTGGCTATATCACCTTGGGATCATCCGGTTTCCCTACCGATTTAGGAGATCCTTATAACCTTATACAGATGAATACCCACCCTGATGCATACGGTAGTAATCCGGATGTATTATATGTAGGTTCAGTTATCCAGCACGAAATAGGCCATTGCATCGGCATGCGTCACACCGACTATATGGACCGTTCCTATAGCTGCGGCGGTGATCCTGTAGATGAAGGTGATGGTGGTGTAGGTGCTGTATATCTGCCTGGTACCCCTAGTGGTCCGGATGCAGACTCTTGGATGCTGGCTTGCTCCAATGGTGGCGACCGTACCTTTAATGCCAATGATATCATTGCATTAAACTATCTCTATCAATAACCCATCGCTAGCTGGAAATGCATGAAAAATAAAAACGGTTACGCCGTGGCTATGGTCCTCGGTGTAACCGTTTTATACCCGATTATCCGTGTCTCTCTAAATGGTAATGCTTATTTGTAATTGAATGATCTTGTGAACAATTGTATCACCTTCGGATAATATAATGCTATATTCAATCCGCAACTTCTCCAGGAAGATTTTGTTATTAATACGTATCACCGTTCTAGTTATTTCACTTCTATCTTCATTAACTCCGCCGCCTCGGTGTCTTCATATTTTACAATTAAGGCAGCAAGTTGCTTTTTCAGTTGAGCAGTGATGGCTTCATATCCTTTTTTCCCATACACGTTATTCATTTCTGACTTATCTTTTTCCAAGTCGAACAACTCCCAACCCTCTACGCGTTCATAAAACCGAATGAGTTTATAGCGTTGGGTTTTGATACCAAACTGCGGAGATACGTGGTGAACCGTATTTTCATAGTAATGATAGTACATGGCATCCCTTCCCTTCTGCTTCGTATGTTTCAGCAGTGGCAGCATTGATTCACCTTGCATATCCGCCGGAATTTTAACGCCTGCCGCATCCAGCACAGTTGGGGCGATATCCAAGTTCATCACAAAATCCTTACTAATAACACCAGGTTTTAAAACACCCGGATAACGCATCAACATCGGTGTTCTGAAAGACTCTTCATACATCCAGCGTTTATCAAACCAACCGTGTTCTCCCAGATAAAAGCCCTGGTCGGATAAGTAAATAACGATGGTATTATCTGTCAACTGGTGCTTATCCAGGTAATCGAGGGTACGGTTAATATTACGGTCTAAGGCTGCCGCAGTACTTAGATAATCATGCATATAGCGCTGATATTTCCACTCTGTAAGGGCATTCCCGGAAAGATTTTTGGCTAACAGGTCTTTATGAATAACTTTATAATAGGCATCAAAACGCGCTCTTTGCGCGGGGTTCATCCGATTAACATTGCCGTCTTTGTTTGCTTCTTCTTCAGAATCAAACATTTTCAAATCAGACTTCATGGTCATGGTTTTGGCAATAGTCATATCCTGTACAGCAGCGGCCTTCCTGGTATTGTAATCATCATAGAAATTGGATGGCAGTGGGAATTTAATATGATCATATCTGCCTAAATCAACGGTATCCGGCAACCACTCGCGGTGCGTTGCCTTATGACCTATTACCAGGCAAAATGGTTTGGTGGTATCTCGGTGATCCAGCCAGTTTTCAGAGAGATCTTCTATGATATTGGTAGCATACCCCTGAATCCTCGTTTTAGAGCTATCCATCTGTATAAAATCAGGATTGTAATATTGCCCTTGCCCTGGTAATATCTCCCAGAAACTAAAACCCTCTGGTTTTGTTTCCAAGTGCCATTTGCCAATCCAAGCCGTTTGATAGCCACTTTTAGTCAGTTCTTTGATGAAAGAGTTTTGAGAGCCATCGAAGCGGGAGTGGTCGTTGTCTTTGAAGCCATTTTTGTGGGAATACTTTCCTGTCAGAATCACTGCTCTGCTCGGGCCACAAATGGAATTGGTGACATAAGCGCGATCAAATCGTACTCCTTCATTCGCTATTCTGTCTATACCAGGCGTTTTTATCAATTTGTTACCATAAGCACTGATGGCTTGATACGCATGATCATCTGATACAATAATAATCACATTGGGTCTTTGCTGTGCCCATGCCGTACAGGAAACCGCTAGGGAGAATAGCACACCCATCCAAGTTCGTAGTCTCATTGTTTACTGTTTAATCGGCCGAAATATAGGGTCTTTTTCATTTATAATGGAATGACTTTACTTAAACTTTGGTTGATAAGGTCAATCCTATTATAAAACTATATCAACTGGAGGCCTTTTTAGATGCTAAAAATCATACTAGAAAGCATCCAGCGCCAGAATACCCACCTATCCCGCATTTGCATTTCACAAATATTAGCACTACTTTTCAATTCCTATATCCTGTCTATGAAAAAAATGCTCACTTTTAAAAGGTATCATACCGCTGAACAAGCTGGCGAAGTTATGTCCCTCCTGCATGAAAACAATATCCCTGTGGAATATGAAGAAGAAGTAGTGCTCACAGATAAATTATATTTAGGCCAAAACTTTGATCAGCGCCACCTTGTGAAGGTTCCTGCAGATTATTTCTCTCAGGCAGATATGGTGCTAAAAAGCCAGATCAACATTGCTGCTGCAGATGTAGAACCAGACTATTACCTGCTGTCTTTTACCACGGAAGAATTAAAGGAGGTCATCAATAAAAAAGATGAATGGGGCGATTTCGATTATGTGCTAGCGTTAAAGCTACTGGAACAGCAAGGCATCTCCTACTCCTCAGAACAATTGGATACCCTTGAAAACAAACGGCTAGCAACACTATCTACCCCACAAGAACTGCCACTCTTTTGGCAGGTAGTAGGATTCCTTTCTCCTTTATTGGTACTCCTGGCGATGTTTCCATATGCAGCGCTTTTCTCTTTCCTTGGCATCTTTATTGGCGCATTTGTACGGCTGACTAAAAAAACACTGCCTGACGGTACTCGAATGTATGCCTTCTCCGAAAAAACACGCGATCAGGGCAAATGGATGATTCTCTCCGGAGCAGTACTGATCCTTTTATGTTTTACGATACTTACTAAGTTCATCCTTACACAATATTAAAAGAAAGCAGGCGACTAATGGTCGCCTGCTTTCTTTTAACGCCTTTTATTTATAATAGTGAACCCAAAGAGAGTCCATTACTCATGCCAAGGTGAATGCAGGATACAATCGCAGAAGTTCTTCCGCTGAAATCCTGGGATCATAAATGCACATACATCGGCTTTTATATTACCGAAAGTGGTATCTGTCTTATGTTCAAAGCCCCCAAAGAAAGTTGGGATAATGCGTTTCTTAAAATCAGTTCTTGGAAAGGCTGCAATGATTTCATTGCGATGAGCTTCGCTCAAATGTTCATACCCCTCTCCCATTACATCCAATCCTACCCCTGAATACATTAAGGATACTTCGGCTTCTTTATGTTCTGCAATACCAATGGAGGTATGCAATGCAATCGTATCCCATACCAATTGTACCGATTCTTTGGATACACCATGACTTTTTAAAAATTCCCTTGCAGCATTGGCGCCATCCACTTCAAAACGCAAATCCGGACTGCTATAATGAGGTACCAACCCTAAATCATGAAAAACAGCGCTGATATATAACAACTCTGCATCATACTTCACTTTGGATCTTTGACCGTTTAAAGAAGAGAACAAAAATACCCTCATGGAATGATTATAGATAAATTCGGTGCCATGCTCCAGCAATAATTCAGTGGCTTCCATCGCCATCTTACTATCAGGAATAGCAATTCCTGCAATTGATTTTATTCTGCTTACTGACATAAGGTATAATTTTATGCAGCAAAGCTAGCAGACAGTCATCGTGTGGAGAATGTCAAAAAGCGTAGATTACCTGCCAATATTTACAAAGGCATCCCGATAATCTGCTGGGGAAGTATGCGTAATTCGCTTAAAAAAATGGCTGAATTGCTCTGGAGTGGCAAATGACAGATCATAGGCGATCTGCTTTATTGGCTTTGTTGAAAATTGAAGGGAGCGCTTGGCTTCTGCAATTAAGTGTCCGTTAATGATTTCCTTTGCGCCATGGCCAGTTTTCCGCTTACATACATCGGCAAGCTTACGGGTCGATACGGCCAGCTCTCTCGCAAAATCCGATACCTCACGGGTGATATGAAAGCGGACACTTACTAATTCAAGGAATCTTTGATATAACTGATTATCAAAATCATTTAGATTACCATCAGCGGATACCCGAATGTTGGCTAGCTTGATCATCATGATTTTCAAATAGGCAGCCATTGCGTCCAACTTATTCGGATAATCTTCCGTTAAATATTCCTGGCATAATAGCTCGCAAACAGGAAGGAGACTTTCCCCATCCTGAACACTCAATGGCAATCGTTGATGCAAGGCAGGATTGTTAAATAATGTAGCCTTACAATTAGATGCACTTGTTGGCGTTTTCTCCCAAAAACAATCGCCAAACATAATTTCATATCCATTCAAAATTGTATCTGGCGTGAAAGCAAATACCTGTCCTTTAGCTACCAACAAGATTTCCTGGCCATCAAGCACAAAATCTTGTTGATCTATTTGGATGCATCCTTTGGCATTAATCAATATGAAAATCCGGTTATACGTTACACTCACAAATACAGACTCCGCATATCCATTATTGGATAACCGGGAAACTTTAAAAGAATCTTTTATCTCCCTATCAACTGCCAGATTTTGCGCCAAATACATACCTAAAGATAGCAATAAAATGGGGATCCCCTTGTACACGCTCCTTTTCAGCCACCATTATCAAAAAATAACTAATAAAGATTTATTATCTTTATTATCAACTGTGCTCCCCCCTGAGCTGGAGAGGTTACTTCATGTCCCGGCTCCGTGTCTCCATAAAAATTTTCAAAAAATCTTATAATACTGGCATCTTATGACACCATCATCTCAAATTACACAGGCCAATAAATTAATTTTCTTAGGCCTTTTGCTGTTCTTTTTTGGGTTAATAATTGGACTATTCGTACATAACATGACTAACGCCAGAATGGCTTTAAGCGCTCACCTCGAAGGTGTGATGAACGGAATATTTCTGATGGTATTAGGCTTGATATGGGACAGAGTGATATTACCCATAAAATGGTTGAAGGTGGCTTTCGGACTAGTACTATTTGGCACCTTTGCAAATCTTGCAGCCGTATTATTGGCTGCCATCACCGGTTTTGGTAAAATGATGCCGTTAGCCGGAGGTACCGCAGGCACGCCATTGATGGATGGTATTATTTCTTGTTTACTGATATCCCTTTCCTTAGCGATGTTGGCTGTTTGTATGATTATCTTGATTGGATTGTATAAACGGTTAAATGCGACAAATAAGCTATAGGGAGACACGATATCATCGGTTTGCAGTAATTACTTAAAAATGCGGCCGAACACTCGTCCGGCCGCCAACAACTTACTTCTCCGTTGGCATACGGTCAGACTGATTCTTCTTCCGATTAAAACGATAGACCACATTCCCTGTATAGATAACCCCCATTTGCTGCATATGCGAATACAAAGAATACTCCGCAATGTTCATTTCCTGGAGATAAATATTGGAATTGAAAATATTATTTACACTAAAAGACACCGACATCCTATCTCCCCATAAATCTTTGGAGAGACCAATATTCGCACGGTATTGATCCGCTACCGTAATCTGTACTTCCTGGCGTTTGCCACGGTATGTAAAGCTCCCATCAATATTGATAATTTTTGGGAAACGCATGCTGGATCGCAGCGTTGTAAACCAAGTGGTATTATCGGCAGCATAGGTAATTCCGGCATATTCACCACGCTGACTAAACTTGTACCAATTCACATCCCATGACAAACGCCACCAGGCATAAGGATTATAGGTAGTGGTCATATCAAACCCATAACGGTTCTCTGTTCCCATATTCGCCCATGTTCTCACAAAATTACCGTTCGCCTGTGGCTCAATCACTGCTCCAAAATAATTGGTGGTATATTGATAGTAAATACCAGGGTTCACACTGATCTTTCCTGCTTTTATTAATAATGCCAACTCCCCTACACTGGTGTACATGGGGTCTATATTGGCATTGCCCCGCTGGAGGAAACGTTGATCAGATAAGCCTTCGAATGTATTCAGTTGCCAGAATTGAGGACGGTTGATCCGCCTGCTATAACTCCCCTGTACACTCCAATCATTTTTAAAACCATATTGCAAGTGCAAAGTGGGAAACAGATCGATGTATTCCTTGCGTTTATCGACGGTCTGTGCACGATCGCGGATATGAATCTGAGATAACTCACTACGCAAGCCTAGTTGTGCATCCAACTGCCGCCACTTTCGGCTATATTGGGTGTATGCAGCATAAATATTTTCATCATAATAAAGCTTATTATTGTTGTCGTCTACCAATTTACCATCCTGGGCAGCCGAATATTCACTCCGTATAGCGCGCCATTGCCCACGCCCCCCCATCTCTAGTTGACCAACTTTTAAGGGTAACTTATAATCACTCTGCAAATAAACATCCTTACTACTTTCCAAATCACGCGTAACCAAATGAACCTGGTTGGAACCAGGCGCCATATTGAATTGACGAATATTTTGATTTTCGTCGTCATGCCAGAAATCATATTGCATATAGGTGCTCCATTTCCGGCCTGGTTGCTTAAATGTGCGGCTATAACTTAATTCCAGTTCGTTGAATAACTGCGGTTCCCGATATTGCTCAAAACGGTTGATAGCACTGTCTTGGGTGCCCTGCGCATTGAAATAATTATAGAGATAGCTATTCCTATCATTGTTCCGCACGTTTGTGCCATAATAACTGGCGGTGATGGTATTTTTTTCGTTGAGATAGATATCCGTTCCCAAGTAGATATTCCTATTATCCGCATGAAGATCGGAGCGATTCGTTTGCTGCAATTGGTTATAAGGCTTTTTATTGACACGCAGAATATCTTCCACAAACAATAAAGTCCTATCCCGGTATCCAATATTCGTAAATACATTAAACAGTTGGGTTTTATAGCTGGCATTAAGATTGACACTGTTGTTTTTCGGGCTGGAAAGGCCAGCCTGTAGCGCGGCATTGAACCCTTGGGAGGCATTCTTCTTCAGTACTATATTGATAATTCCTGCGCTGCCCTGTGCTTCATAGGCAGCAGAAGGGTTTGTAATCACTTCAATTTTTTCAATATTTGCTGCCGGGATCTGCGATAGGCCATTGTTTTGGGTAAGCATGGAAGGTTTGCCATTGATCAATATCCGAACATTTTGGTTGTCGCGCAGAGATACCTTCCCTTGTATATCCACGTTGACCGATGGTACATTATTCAATATATCGTTTGCATTACCACCCTTGGACAATATATCTTTACCCACATGGAATATCTTCTTATCTGTCTTCAATTCGAGCGTCGACTTCTCTCCCTGCACCTGCACAGTCGATAATTGCTTTACATGATCGGTCAAGCTGATGTTGCCAAGATCCAGGTTATTTCGCAGCGCGATAGCGCGTGAGTGGGTATTATAATTGAATCCCCAAGTTTGGAAGGTATAGTTGCCAACTGGGATGGTCAGGGTGAAATCGCCCTCCGAACTGGTGGCCGCATGAAATTGCTTGGTGGAGTCTTTTTGCGATTGTACTAAAATAGTGGCGCCAATGATGGCTTCCTTCGTGGTGGCGGAAATAATCCGTCCTTTGAGTACATAGGTTTGGCTGAATACTGGTATTCCTATCCCCAGGCAACATAGCATCAATAAAAATTGCTTCATTTTTCGTGAGTTTGTGCAAATGTGAAAGTTTGTAGGAGCCAATGCAGCACGCGTCGATGAACAGTAGGTTACAGGATACAGAGAGTACGCTATTGGTACAAAAGAAGGTTTAACTACGCGCAGCTCATTTTCATATGCGGAACGGGCCATTTCGTCTTCGATAGGGTGATCATGCTATAAAGTTTGTTACTTTTACCATTATGCCTTTAGTGGAAAGATTCTTACAATTCACCAGCAAATACAGGTTCCTTACGCATTTCACCTACTGGATAGGGACTTATGTCTTGGCGATGTCGCGATATAATAGTGCTACCGACAATGAATATTCCTTTCAACAGGAAATGGTCAATAGCTTCTTCTTTATTAGTTATGCCGCTATCACATCTTATTTTTTTGCATATTTTGTTTTGCCGCGGGTATTAACGGGGAAGCAATATATAAAGACCTTGTTTTCCTCTCTGGCAGGGCTTTACGTGATTATGGTAATATCCCGGATCATCACGATTTATATCATGGAACCGCTTATTCGCCGGAGGCCATTTGAACAGGAGTCTATACCAGAAATATTGACAGATATGCATTACCTGTTTTGGCATTACTTCATTCATGCGTTTTCTTTTGCATTCGTTTTTATCTTTATCAAACTGCTAAAAGACCAATATGTGGTCAATAAACGGGCATTGGACCTAGAGAAACAGAAGGCAGACATGGAATTAATGGCCTTGAAAGCCCAACTCAATCCTCATTTCCTGTTCAATACCCTAAACAATATCTACTCTTTGTCTATCCTGCAATCACCCCAGACTTCCCCCGCTATCGCGCGGTTATCCGAAATACTGGATACCTTGTTATATCGTTCTGGGAAAATGTTTGTGCCAGTGTCGCAGGAAATCACGCTGTTGCAGAATTACATTGAATTGGAAAAACTCCGGTATGATGAGCGACTGATCATTTCCTTCGAGCATCAGGTACAGCAGGATGTTGCAATTGCCCCGCTGATATTATTATCGCTCACCGAAAATGCCTTCAAGCATGGCGCTGGCGAAGATGCAGGTTCACCGCAAATCCAGATCAAACTAACCCAAAATCAGGATAAGCTTACCTTTGAAATCAGTAACACCTTCCAAATAAAAGTAGACCAGCAACTGGGCATCGGACTAGAGAATATCCGAAAACAACTCCTATTACTTTACTCGGAAACCCATACATTTGAAACCACAGTGGCACAGCGCGTATTTACAGCAAAGCTGGAGCTCTGTTTAAATCAGGAGTTGTGAAGATTAAATGCCTCATTGCGGACGATGAACCATTAGCCATCGCCTTATTAGAAAATCATATCCAACAGTTGAGTACACTGGAAGTGGTAGGTACCTGCGCCAATGCGTTACAGGCCGCGCAAGAGCTGCGCACTAAACAAGTGGACCTGCTTTTCCTGGACATAAAAATGCCGCAGATCACCGGCATCGAGTTCCTCAAAACATTACGCCAACCACCAGCAGTCATATTCACAACTGCCTACCGAGAGTACGCATTGGAAGGTTATGAACTGGACATCGTAGATTATCTTTTGAAGCCGATTACTTTCGAACGCTTCTTCAAATCGGTGGAGCGTTATTATTCGCGCTTCTCTCCCAAAGAAACCCAGGGAAGTACCGTGCGCACTATGCCTCATGAAGGATACATCTTCCTAAAAACTGGTCATAAATTCAATAAAATCCTCACCAACGATATCTGCTATATTGAAAGCGTAAAAGATTATGTAGTCCTGCATCGCATAGATGGTTCCACTTTCACAGCCAAATACAAGATCAGTGATATAGAAGCGGAAATCCAGGATAAACGCTTTTTGCGCATCCACCGTTCATTTATCGTGAACTTGGATAGGATAACAGCATTTACGCTCCAGGATGTAGAAATTGGGCCAATAGAACTGCCAATAGGCAATAGTTATAAGGAGTTTGTTTTCAAAGTACTGAAGGCAGGTTTGTGAAGATGTCGTCTCCCTAAAAAATATATGGAACAAAACGATACCGCACTTTTTGTAAATACGCATCATACCCTGCCAGATCCCTGCTCAATACCATTTCTTCGTTTTTAGCGCGGAGATAAATTAAAATAGCGATGATAAAAGCTGGAATCAAAGCCCAGTAAGAGCCGAGGGCAAATGGCGTAAAAAGAATAATCAGGTAAGCCCCACTGTACATCGGATGACGTACCAAGCCATATAGTCCATCGGATACTACGGTCTGTCCTGGGGATGTACCGATATTACTAGCCAGATAACTGTTCTGTTTAAACACCATAAACACGATTATAAAACCTACTGCTACGAGTATATCCGCAGCAATGGCCATCCACTCCGGCACAACCGACCAATGGTTCCTAAAATCCAATCCAGGGAGTATCAACAGGACAATAAACGAGAGGCCGTTTAATGCCTGTATCAGGATTTGTGCTGCTTCCTTTTCGACTTGCGTTCTTCGCTCAATCAGCGCTGGATTGACTTTCAAAAAATAGAAAGTCAATATGGATGTACCCAACACGAAAGTGATAAAATACATCCATCCATAATGATAATGCCAGGTTTGGGCAGGTAGAAATAATGCCAGGAGTAGAACCAGGTAAAAACTGGTTAGCATCATGGAAACCTTTAGAAATAAGGGTAAGCTGGGTTTCATACTTTGGCGGACTATTAAATGCGCCTTTACAAATTTAACTATAAAAAAGCTGTATCAAAAAAACCAAAAATGACGTCTGCAACGTCATTTTTGGTTTTTGTTTTTTTTCGTTGTCCCTGCCCGCCTGGGCAGGTACAACAAGCAGGAAAGTAGGTACTAGTTGATAACCACCTTAATAGCACCGCCTGAAATAGGCGCATGGAGTTGAAATATATTCAGTCCTGGCTGTACATTAAAAGTAGCATCCGGTATATTCAGATCTGTGTTATAAACCTTGGCCACCGCCCCTCTCGGCATCGTACTGTAGAAAAAAGTAATCGTCACATCCTCCGTCAAGTTCAGTTGCAAAACGCCAGTGGCGCCACCTCCCGGAGCAATATTTGTAAACGTTTTCATCTCCACTTGAGAAGTAAAACTGATATTACTCAATGTGGCCCCCGTGTAATTATCAACTGCCAAGTCTAGTGCCGTTTGCGCATGTGCGCTGAAAGAAAGTCCTATAAATGCTAACAGGATAAAAATGGTTTTACGCATAGGTGTATTTGTTTTATGGTGAAATAATAATAACCATGTGGTAAACATCTACTATTGTAGCACCAGTTTATTTCCTTTCTAAATATGCTATGGGCACAAGATACAGGCTGAGGGAAAACATGGTGCAAATTCATCAGGTCAACTAACCGAATTTACAAAAAGCATTCATAAGTACCAGATGATTTTACACCTTGAAAAGTATACTTAACCAATTTTCACACTGTTACTAATCACCTCTTCTGATGTGAGTCCGAATATAGGCGGGGTAGGCACTCCCAGTATACTTAAGTAAAGATATATCTGACCGCGATGATGTATTTCGTGCTCTATCATGGCGCGCAACCATTTCCATGTGGTAATTTGGATATTTCCAGGAGTAGTACATTCCCGTTGTAAATCTTCATCCTTTAATTGACGGAAGATATCCATGGATTGGCGGTGCATTTCATTGAAATAATGCAGTACATTGTTGTACCCATCTGCCAGATCAGTGCCACAGCCTTGGTAAGCGCTGGGCCTACCAGCCACGGTTTCGCCGTACATATATCGCTCAATGGCTACAATATGCCTTACCTGATCGCCTAAAGTAAATTTTCCAGGCTTATACGTCCATTCTAATTGATCCGGTGGTATTACTTGTACGACTTTTGCGGTTCGTTTCCTGATCTTCTCAAAGTAATCCAGGAAAGAACTTACAGTTGTTATCTCCATAAATAATTATTTTGCTTTCATAAGCGTTACAATTGCAGTAGCCACCTGCCGTTCCCGACCTTCCTCCACCGTAAATAGATCAGATTGCGCCACTGTAAGGGTACTACCACTTTTCAGCAATCTCGCCCTGGTCAGTAATTGTGAGCCTTTAGCCTGATTTAAATAATTGATTTTAAACTCTACTGTGAGGAAACTCGCATCATTCACATATACCGTTCCGGCAGCATATCCTGCCGCCGTATCTGCCATGGCTGCCAATACACCTCCGTGAAAAATACCGGAAGTCCGCAATAAAAAATCCTGCGGTTCCAAACTGATTTCAATATATCCGTGACCGATAGTGCTGATTTTCGCGCCATAGGCGGTCATGAGTTTTTGTCGGGCGAAGCTGTCGTGTATTCTCTTTTCTATTTCCGGAGCTATTTGATTCATAAAATGATGGCATTTGTGATATACGAATATACAGAATGCCCCGAGATAACCATCCCGAAAAATTTCTCCTATATACGTCTCCGTTATAGCATTTAAAAAGGACCACTAACTAACAATGTGCCCTAGCGATATATAAAGTAGTAGTATAGTCAAAGCTAACCTTACCATCTTCCTGATAACGGTCAAAAATATCATCCAGCGTAGCCATCATAGGCATGCAATCCTCTTCGTCTTCCGCTGGCACAAAGGAGGTCGACAACAACCTGCCTTTTAATACTTCATAGCTTAATTCTTCTTTTCTAGAGAATGTTACCTTCTCAAATGCACAAGGATAAAAGAAAGAAGTGGTTTTATGCTCTGAGGCAACATCTCGGCCGTCTGCGGAATAGTCCCTCCCATAGGTAGCTAAGAGGTGTTCATATGCTTTGGCAAAATCTGTATTTAGTTCCCGCACATTCCACATGATGACAATATATGCATCCGGCTTAGCAATACGTTTAAACTCCACTTTTGTGGCCTCCTGATTAAACCAGTGAAACGACTGACCTGCGAGGATAAGGTCCACACTACTATCGGGTAGATGAGTGGCTTCTGCGGTACCCCGAACACTATGAAAATGAGGGTAATGCTGCAAGAACAACTCCGCTTTCTCTCGCATGGCATCATTAGGCTCCACACCATAAACGGTATTTCCTTCTTTCAAAAATAATGCAGAGGAGATACCGGTGCCCGCACCAATATCTGCTACCATTTTACTACTATTTAACTGGATACTATTTTGAAGATAAGGAATAATTCCAGCAGGATATCCCGGCCTGTAGCGGGCATAATTCTCTGCTCTGTTACTGAACCTCTTGGTGTTGTTCATGGGTTAAATCCGGTTTAAAACAGGTGGATGATTTTATAAAATAATGATGATAAAAATAAATCCATCATCACATTTTAAATGTAAAACTTTGATTTCATTCAAGCGAATAAATTTTTTATTATTTTTTTTACGGGAGACACGAGTCTCACCAAACCACCACTGACACTATATTCTACGACATACCATCCAAATATACACTGCAACAAAATTGCAGTTTGCCTTAAAAATCAATGTGCTTTTATTTAATAATACAACGTTAACAGAAAAAAAATTTCATCCGTTTACTTTTTTCACTACATTCGGTCTACTATCGAAAATTAACCCGTAGAGAAAATTGTTGTGACCTGGAAGAATTTCATCTTTCTATCAAAAATTTAAAATCCCGTTTTTCAAGTTAAGAATGACCCTCAATAATTAAACCTGTATTACTTCATCTTCAAAAATGAATTACATGAATCGTTTGTTGAAATTTGACGATAGCAAAGCCCTTGCCTTCCAAAGGCCCTCACTCACATCGGTCAATGAAAAGGACTTGTCTACCATGCCCGTATATGATATCCTATGTGGGAAAAGTGCAGGCCTTCCATTTGAGTATTTGATGACTGATATCTATTCTGGATGTCTGCCCATTAAGAGTATTTGCTATGGCAATTGTTCCGCAGCGGAATATTGGATCAACAAAGGATACAATTTTGGATCACGTCATATCAATAACTTTGATGAAGCCAGCTTCAGGAAATCTATTGAGCAGCTATCACCCGATCAGCGTTGGCTCCGTCAGGGTTGGGTTTCAGACGTTTCCCTCTCCAAAAAATCCTGGGAATTATTGGGCCCCATCTCTGATGTATTGATGGAATACAACATCCACATGGTGATCATCACAAAGATCTTTACCAAACCTTCCGAAGAGGTCATGCGTAAACTGGCGGCCAATAAAACAGAACTGCGTGTATCCATTTCCGCTATAGATACCAAACATGAGATAGAACGAAGATTTGATGGATTAGAAGCTTATAGGCAGGAAGGCGGACTTTCCGTACCCTACCTCATGTCTTTCAAATATGCAGATGAGATACTCAGAAACAACCAGGAACTGATTGTTGAGAAAATTGTGGAAGATGATTATATCGGCGCCGAACACCCCTTGCGCTTAAGCAATGATAACCTCGGCTTGGATAGTGCAGAAACCGAAAGGCACTACCATCCTAAATTTGCAGACCAAACCTGGTTCGGACGCCTATACGAAGAAGTAGGGAATTTCATCCTCCCTCCTCCTACTTTCCTGCCGGCAGATTATACTTTCGATTTCCTCCGATATAGCGATGTACAGAAAGCAGGCGCTCAGTTTAAGTTTAATAATCTTCCTACTTATAAGGACCTGATTGAAAAAAATTTGATTCACAATAATACTTTTGATCATGCAAGCTACGACGTTAAATAAGGACCTGTCTACCTTTGCTGCGGATGAAGCAGAGATCCTCGACGCCATTTCCGAGCCATTAGCGAAACAAGGATATGCGGTGGCTAATATCGGCGATATCTCCGCTGATACGCTCCTTTCCATCGCCTACTATTTCGGGGAAGTAATTCCTATCGGCAGAGGGAATGACCATATAACTGTCATTCACACCAGCTCCAGTGTTGGCTCTAAAAACGTTCCGTTGCATAATGATAAATCCTACTGGCGCATTCCTCCTAAATACCTAATTCTGTATTGCCGTGAATCCAGTGGATTTGAGAACAATCATATGCATGTATCCGATATCCATGGCGCATTTGAACAACTCAGCGAAACAGAAAAACAAAGCCTAATAGATCGTAACTTGGATATCTTCCATCCTTCCAACAGAAGTAGCGGCACCCTCAAAGGCAAGCTGGTAAACTATCTGAACGGAGACGTATTCTACAGATTACGTTCAGACACCATCGAGAAAGACTGGGAAGCATTCAATCACTGGGATCAACTAGTAATTGATAATCTCATCGAAGTACCTTTCAATCCTGGTACATTACTCATTATGGATAACTGGAAATTCGCCCATGGCAGAAGACTCACTTCTGTAGAAACTGGCTATTCCAGAACCATCAACAGGGTATTAATCATGTAACAACATAAAAAATAAAACCGGTGACCCAACTGGTCACCGGTTTTAATATATTTCAACACTATTGCAGCTTATTATAAATGGTTGTCAACAACGATCGACTATCCGTACTGACCACATCCTGCTGTATCTCCCAAATACTAATTCCGCCAGCACCATGACTAGTGGCATAATCCACCTTGCTTTGAATGGTAGGTATGCCATTATAATAGATGATACCTCCTCCCGGAATATTGACCGTATCCCGATTTTCTGCCCCTGGATAAGTAGTCACTATATCACTATAGCTGTAACCTGTTTGCGTCAAACTGGAACCAAATGCATACCCATAAAAAGGTACGCCCATAAATAGTTTTCCGGCAGGCACCCCTCTACTCAGGAAAAACTGAAAATCATTCACCGCAAGGGTATAAGATGAATGCTGGCCAGGAGCACCAGGATTCCAAGGACCAGTAGAGTCATAAGACATAATATTAATCAGGTTGAATTTATTCAACGTCGCAGAAGATATAAAGTAATCCGCCGCTTCCCATTTGGCCAACGCCACATTTACATCCTTATAATTCGCGGTCATGGCAACTTTTAGATCATTGATAAATCCTGCATACCGGGCGGTATCGGCGGTAATCAGATCATTTTCCAAATCTATATCGATGCCGTCAAATCCTAGATAGGTAGTGAAGTATACAATATTACTGATCAGCGTACTACGATTGGCAGCACTTATATAAGTAGCCAATGATGCCGGCGGATTGCCCCCTCCAATAGAGAAATAAACTCTCCTGCTCTGATTATGCAATGTTTGAATCAGGGAACCCAAGGCCGTCCAGTTTTCATTAGCGAAGTTGCCGTTTGCATTGGGATTGATGAATGCAATGTTCACATCTGTGATTTTAGTGAGGTCAATACTGCTCAGATGCGAATTCCAGTCGTGGTCCGATCTGAAGAAATACGCCACCACGCGCCCTTTAGGAAAGCTGGTGATAATCCGGGATTCTGTCACAGGTTTACCATTGGCATTCCCGTTGGTAAGTCCACGAGGAGCCTGGGAAGTTTTAGTACAGGCAATGGTAAATAATACCCCCATACAAATGAGTAGCTGTTTCATATGTATCAATTTTAAATAAGAAGAAAAATGAATCTATGTGCGATGTAGTAGGTCTATTGTTTATCCCACCATACTGGTTTCATCCAATCATTTTGTCCGCCTATACGATTGAGTGCATCCTGATAATTGGTGGTGTTATTATAGGCTTCTGTGCCTGGATAAAATAATCTTTTAAATGGCTTTTTATTGGTTTCTGACTCTCCTCCAACATCCTGTACTGGTTGCAATGCCGGGAAACCGCTCCGCCGCTGATTAGCAAAGGCTTCTGCTCCATTTGGAAACAATGCTACCCATTTCTGCATATTGATCTGTTCTATTGCCTTTCCAGCACTCAGTACATGGGCATTGACAAAATCATCAACCTGTTGCTGGTTAATCGCAGGCATGCCAGGGTACATTTCCAATTGCTTCATGGCTGCTCGGATACCACGTTGATAGTGTACATTGGCATCTTCCGCAATCCAGTTCTTCGCTGCCGCTTCTGCCAATAAGAATTCCGTTTCTGCATAACCCATATGAAGAAAAGACGCACCCAGACTGGAAAACACAGGGTTGATGGTACAAAATTTATTGCCATGAGGAATCACCGTTCCATTTTTGGCCACAAAATCGGCCCACTGGTCCCACCAATACAATCCTGGCTGTATGGAAAAGTAATTGGTAAGGGAAGTAATATCATTTCCATTCGCATCTTTATTGACGAAAAAGGAGGCGATGCGAGGGTCTTGTTCTGCTTTTAGATAGTCGGTAAACGTACTGCAGCCAATCGTGTACTTATAGGTATCGGACTCACTAAGCGATTGACTCAAACCATTCCCACGGAGGTCCGGAAAATTAAACGCTTCGTGCAACATCCGGAAGTTATCGTCGCTGGATTGCATCAACCCTCCTTTATAGGCTGCTGCGGCTTCTTGTGCTGCGGTGGTAGGATCAACATTACTGAGTCTAACGGCAAGGCGCAAACGAAGTGAATTGGCTAATTTCTTCCATTTTTCAATGGCGCCATTATAAACGATATCATTGGCGATCGCCTGTTTGGAAGCATCAAACTGTTTTACGGCTTCATCCAGCTCCTTGAAAAAATCATGGTAAATATCCTGCTGACGATCATACACAGGGGTATACACTTTTTGATAATAGGCTACTCCAGCCTGCGAATAAGGAATATCTCCATAACAATCTGTCAATACCGAAAAGAGGTACACCTTCAGTATCCTGGCCGCCGCTATATAATTTACCAGGTCCTGATCATCTTTACAGCGTGCAATCATATCTGCCAACTGCTTGATACTTTTGCCATAATAAATTTCCCAGATGCGGTCATTATAGAAATCATTACGAATATATTTGGTGCCGGACCGCATGCCCCAGGCGCCGTTTACATATTGTACCCTTGGTAGAAACAAATACAGGTTAGGATAGCCTGTCTCTCTACCGCCAGTCATATAATATGCGGCAGCGGCCAATTGCTGACCAGGAGCAATGGAAGCCCCTTTGGTCGGGTCTGTATTCAGTTGCTCAAAGTCCCTGGTACAACTATGCATGACCAGGCTAATGAAAAATAATACGAGTATATAACAATTACGTTTCATCTTTCCTGATTTAAAATTTTGCATAAACATTAATTCCATATGACCGGCGTGTAGGAAGGGAACCATATTCAAAGCCTTGCCCATTACCATTATTATAGCTGGACTCCGGATCTACATTGGGCACATGTTTACTGAGGGTGAATAGATTTCGAGCCACCAGCGAAACAGATAAGTCGCGGATAATACTATGATGCAGGATGGACGTAGGGAAATGATAATCGATGTTCACCTGTCTGATTTTTACAAAGGAGGCATCATACACAAATGGTTCTGGTATATTATCCGCTACACGTTGCCAATAAGCTTGCGGATTGACGTAGGCACTCACGGCGGTATAAGTGGGCTTTCCACTGGCATCCGTGCCGGTTTGTTGCACACCATTCACAGGAAGCCCTCCGGTGGCGGTCCACTGATCAGGGGTTTTACCTGCTGCCAGTCGGGCTTTTTCAGATGCTGCCCACTCGTCGCGTCCTTGAATGGTGCCCTTCTGTCGACCGTTGGAATAAGCCAGGAGATTGGTCATGGAGTATATATTACCGCCTTGTTTGATATCCAATAATACATTCAGCGAAAAGTGCTTATAGGAAAACCGATTGGTAATGCCGCCAATCCAGTCATATTGTCCATTGCCAAGTCTGGCATCTGTGGCATCATACTGTGGTAGATTGTTGGCATCCAAGATAAGTTGTCCTTGTTGCGTCCGGAGAAACTTTCGTCCTACTATCATTCCATATTCCTGTCCTTCCTGGGCCACGATGGAGGCATTCGCCCAACGGGCAGATGCCAGGGTGTAATAACCAGAAACGAGTGGACTCAATGCCAAAATCTTATTCCTGTTTCGTGCAAAATTGAATCCCAGGTCCCAGTTAAAATTTTTGGACACAATTGGTTTTGACAGCAGGGTCACCTCTATACCTCTGTTACGCACATTCCCAGAATTGATGACCGCAGTGGTATAGCCGCTGGTGGAAGATATAGGGGCATTCAGGATCTGATTACGGGTATTGGACTGGTACCAGGTAACATCCAGGTTAAGACGATTTTGTAGGAAGATGAGATTCGCTCCTGCTTCATAAGCCCTACTGATACTGGGTTTCAGTTCATAAAACGGCACCTTGTCTACCGCTACACCGCCAATAGCATAACCAGCCACGGTAGGCATATCGGGATTACTGCCATACGTTAATTTCAACTGGTAAGGATCTACGGCATCTGTTCCTGTTTGAGCGATGGAGAATCTTAATTTGCCGAATGAAAGCCAGTCCATCTTTGGCAGCAATTCAGAAAACACAAAACTGGTGGATACAGAGGGATAAAAGAAGGAGTTATGTCCTGCGGCCAAGGTAGATGACCAATCATTGCGCCCAGTAATATCTAGGTATAGCAAGCGGTCAAATGCCAAGTTCACTGCACCATAAACGGAATTGATACGTTTCCTGGAAATTACTTCTGTACTGATTTTCGTCTGGAAATTATTAATGCTTTGCACACCTCTTACACTGATATCCCTTCCTGTGGTGATCAATTGATCATCATTATAATCCATGCGGTTGGTTCCCAGGTTAGCGCCTATCCAAAATCGCTTTACCTGCTTGCCAAAATTGAGCATGAGTTCTGTATTGGTTTCCCGCAGCGTCCTATCTTTCAGTACAATCATGCCTGATTCATTGAATGGCGTACTCGCTTCCATAAATTCCCGAAAACTGAACCGGGTAAAATCCGTTCCTATTCTACCTTGCACCGCCAATTCCGGCAGCAACTGATATTTCAATTGTACAAAACCATTTAGTCGGTCCTGTTTACTGGTATTGGGTTGTTCATTGATTGCCCAATAGGGGTTCACTTGGTAGGGATTATTATTCCAATTAATATACTTTCCTGTAACAGGGTCTTTGTAATCTTTCAACCAGTTGATATCAATATTCGGTGCAATACCACTCAATACATACCCGATATTATTTGGATTATCAGACAAAGCGGGCCGGTTGTCTACTTTTTCGTTGAGATAAGAGATCTTCGCATCTAAGCTAAGCTTGGAGGTAAGTTTCGAGGTCCCTCTCAGGGAAAGGTTCTGACGCTGCAGGCCGCTCTGTGGTACAATATCATTATTTCGTAGGTTGGTGTAGGTTAGCCTCAACTGCGTTTGTTCGTTACCGGAGGATACAGATACGGAATTGGTCAATGTCAGTCCCGTCCTGAAAAATTTCCGGATGGAGTTTTTGGCATCTACATAGGGAACTTGGGTACCATTCCATAACCAGACCATACTATCGCTATTCATTTTCGGACCCCAGCTAGACTGGGCGTAGCCCTGGGCAGTGGCGGCATCTTTAGGCAATAGACCGTCTCTCCCACTGCCATAGATTTGCTGAAAATCGTAACTGTTATTGATACTCTCTACCACGGCATTGGAATTCAATTCTACTTCCAATCCTTTACCCGCACCTTTTTTAGTAGTAATAAGGATTACGCCGTTTGCTGCGCGACTGCCATACAACGCGGTAGCAGCGCCCCCTTTCAGCACGGAAATAGTGGCTATTTCATCCGGGTTAATAATAGAGGACCCATCCCCCAGATCATAACCGCCATACTTATCCGCCTGGCCGGCAGAGGAGTTACTGGCAGGAACACCATCTATCACATAGAGTGGCTGATTATCACCACCAATTATCTTCACCCCGCGCAAGGTTACTTTCACAGATCCGCCAACGCCACTGTTAGTGGCATTTACGTCCAATCCAGCTACCCTACCGCTGAGCGCTTCCAAGGGATTATTCTCACGGGCGGTAGTCAATTCGCTCCCTTTTACATTCGTATAGGCATAACCGAGAGATCGCTCCTGGCGGCCTAAGCCCAAAGCAGTGACTACAACGGTGTTCATATCTATGACTTTGGGTGCTGGCAGCGAATCGCTGGCGGTTAAGTGATTACTCACCGACTCCCGGATAATTATCTGCATACCAATAGCCTTGATAGTATATTTTAACGGCGGAAATATTTTTTCCAGTACAACGCCAATGGCTATCTGCTTTTCATGAAAAGATAATTTAGGTAAATTGGTGACTACGGGTTGCGTATAGGCAAAAGATACGCCTGCCTGCTTCTCTATAAGTGCAAGAATATCCTGTACGGCCATATCCTTTACCTCCAGTGATACTTTTATGCGGAGTGGGTCCGTTTTCTCCTGCGCCGACATTGATATACAGCGGCATATTAAGGCAACGGCAACGAGTATACGATAAATGATTCTCATTGATTTTTATTTTTTGAATACGATGTCAAGATCCTGGCATACCTCTTCCATGCTGACATGAAGCAGCCTACAGCTGATAACAGCCGCGCCATTCAACAGGTAGTAATACAATGCTTATCGGGTGATTAAATCCGTGCGTGAAATAACAGTTGTGTTATGTGTGACTTCCTTGATCCTGGTTGTTAAAATACTATGTTAATCGATGCTATTCTATGATATATGCAGTGACAATATGCGTGTCTTGATACTATTATTTTTTGGCCGTCCCTAACTGGTAAGTACTATCAGACAACTGTTTCATGCCTGTACCCAAGGTAAATGAAAGTATCTGGAGTGCCTCATTCGCTGATACATCAGAAACATCAAGGCTTACTGTAAATGCTAACAGCTTGGCATCCATTACAGCTATTTTTATATGATAAATCGTTTCCATCGTGCGCAATACGACTTCCAGATTTTTTTCATGGAAACGAAGATTACGATTACTCCAACTTCCTCGATAGGCATAATGACCTGTAGGCTGACTAACACGCCCTGCTGTATCGATAATGGCGAGACCGCCAGCCGTCAGTAGTATAGGTTGTCCTTTACTACCGGCAACGCTTACACGTCCATCCCAGACCGCCACGTCGCTATAGGTAGGGGTAGCTTTAATATTAAAAGAGGTACCTAGTACGGTGACAGTTCCCGTTGGCAGTTGCACGGTGAATGCACGCTTCGCATCTTTTGCTACCTTCAAGAAGGCTTCTCCCTGCTGCATCCGGACTTCCCGCTGCGATTTCCCCAATCTCCAGGTGATACCCGTACCAGGACGCAGTATGACCTTAGAACCATCCTCCAACGAAACACTGTCGATCCCATTCTTGCTGGCGGTGAAGGTATGCCACTCTGCCCCTGCGGAATGGTAACCATACCATGCCCCTGTCAACACCAGTAAAGGCAATACTACCGCTGCCACGCGCCACCATATACGGTACATCGATTTCACTTTTGCCACTGGTGGTGGAGGCGCTACTATACCCAGTTGCGCAGTCAACGACTCCCAGCCTTCCTGTACGGAAAATTCCTGGGGCAATTGGCCGGCAGACTCCCATACCTGCTGCATCACTGCAAACAACTGACGATTGTCGGCAGATGCATTCAGCCAGGATTCAACGGCTTGTGCCAGCTCCTGGTTGTCGGGATCATTGAGGTATGCTATGATGGTATCGTTTATATGCTTTTCCATATGCGTATACTATAATGACAATCCAGCTATCCTAAACTTTGATACCTTTTAAAAATTTTTTTTCGGAAGGAGGGCTACTCGAAGAGATTTAAGGGCTATGGAGATTTGAAAGTATACGGTATTAAGAGAAATATTAAGCTGGGAGGCGATTTCGGCAGGCTCTAGTCCATGTATACGGCTGAGGAGAAATATTTCCCTGCAACGAGGAGGCAAACCCTGTAAATGCTGCATTAGCTCGCGCTGGAATAGAATATAATCTGAAGTATGATGAAACGACTGTTCATCTGCATGAAACTGTAATAATTCTTCTCCCACATGACGCTGGCGTCTTTTCAATTCATTCAACGCCCTGTTACTTATCGCCCGAAACAAATAATGTTTCACCTGCCCTTCTATAATAATCTGATCCGCCTTTTCCCAGAGGGAAACGAACAAATTATGCACGATATCCTTGGCAAGATCACTGTCTTTCACCCAATGATGCGCCAGCAGATATAGTTCTTCACTATATGCTTTATATAAGTCCTGAAAGATTTGTATGTCCCGATTACGAAATGCTTCCGTAACCTGTGCCGGGGAATAAGGAAAAACGTCTTTCATTTAATTCATCCTAATAGGGACAATGTAATGATACAAAATTTTATTACAGTTCGAAAGTTTTCAGTAGTTATGCTGATTTTATCTTACAATCGCGAATTCCCAATCTGTATCGAAATCCTTCATCGCCTGTACATTCAGGTCTATGTACTTCTTGTCTCCCTTAATTACAAAATGCAAATCACCTGCGGCTGCATAACCGTCAGACCCGCCACTGGAGGAAACGCCACCAAAAGGCACCACAAACACACCCTTGATATTGCCGACTTCCTGTTGTATGGCTTTGTTCTGCTTTATATAAGTAAGCGTTCTGTCACAAATATCTGTATGGGGTATGGCAACAAGGAATATCATCTTAACAAGCAAGATAAACGCGGAAATCCCCAACACAATCATCTCCCATATCGCCTTGGAACCTGGTGGACGGTTTTTAATTCTGGTGGCCATCCATAGGATAATCGACACAAAGAAAAGCGTCCAACCAATCGTCTTGCTCTCCCAGAAGAAATAGATGCTACACCATCTGCACACATATCCATAACATAAAAATACAATGGCGGCAATGGAAGTTCCTTTAAATAAAGAAGATTGGGCGTTGAAAAAATTCATAGTTAAATGGTTTTATAGTCAAGTTAAACATACAATTTTATTACATATATACTCACCCTAAATATTTCATGACAAAAAATTCGGATCTTGCAACAGTAGATTTTAACCATGCAATCCGATTATTTCAAACCACTCCAGGTCGAATTATTACCCATAGCCGGTGACTATAATGCATATGACATCACAAGCCCTATGCCCGCTTGTGCAACGGTTATCCAAGCATTATTAAGCAACGCTTCCTATGCCTGCGTGTATGGGTTAAAGAAAGAAATGCCTTTTTTTCAATCGCATGCCGATATATTGATAGCCGATAAAGGCAAGTACAGGTTTGATCTCACGCAAGACTGTATTAACGGGCATGCCTATCTCTGGCAAGCCCGCGCATGGGAACGTGGTTCCATTGTCCTGGAACTAGCAGAAAATAAGATGGATTTCGCACAAATATTACAGCATACTTATAGGCCCAGTCTCAGTGAAACGCCCAATATGGGCAATTCACCGGCGGCCATTAAGAAATGTAAAGCAATAGCGGCAACAGGAAATATTGCTATTTGTTTCCCTGCCTCCAACGGTATTGAATGGATGAGTATATACGCCAATGGTCCAGCATTTGAGCGGATACTCCAATTAGCAGCAACACATTGCCAACAGCAAGATTATTACAGGTGAAAGCTTACTACAGATCCTTAATCTACTACTACTTCCCATTTCCCCAACAGCGTCAGACCGGCCGCTGTGGCCAATCGTACAGAAGGCAAATTATCTATCTGACAACGATACTGCGGTTCATAACCCTGCGTTATCGCATGTCGGAAAATAGCGCGTACCAGCTTTTTAGCTATTCCCTTTCCGCGGAAATCCTCCAGGGTAAGCACTCCTACATCCATCATCGCGGTGGCATCCCATGGATAAATACTAGCCGCCGCCACTAGCTGATCCTGGAAAAAATATCCGAATACCGCCGAATGATCTAATTCCACAAAAGCCCCATCCAGATCCGCGGTCGTTGCATGCGATCGAAAGATCTCAAAAGCACGTGTATCCGCCTCCGTTAGTAGCCGAATATTCTTAGCTGGCTGCTCTGCCAATACCGCCTGTTTCTCCGCAGCAGTATAATAATAAAGGTAATCCGCTCCATTCAACAGCGTCCCAGCAGCGGCCAACTGCTGGCGAAATACCTGCTCCGTTAATGCCGACTGTCCATACAATCCAGCAGATCGGGCCATATCAGGTGTAACGGCGGCAAGGGTGGCACCTCCTTCAATAGACAATATCATTACCCTGTCTGAGGCTTCCAACGCCGGATTAACAGTAAGCATAAAGACGCCATCTTGCGCGAGTAAGTCTCCGCTTTGCATGGCATCCTGCCAATAAGTAGTGATAACAGGTGAAAACGATATCATGGTTTCTAAAATATAACGGGAAATTCCGGTTTTTTGCTAAAGCGGTATCACCTATCCAGCCACTGTTTAAACCTTGCTGCCTTGTCTTTGCTGATAAGTACCTCCTTATCTGGATGATGTTTCAGCTCCACTTTTAATTTACCGTTAAAGCTATTATGTATTTTTGCGATGGCATTCACATGAATCAAGAATTGCCTGTTTGCTCTGAAAAAATATTCCGGGTCTAAATCTTCTTCTAATTCATCCAAGGAATAAGTAACCGTTTCCTCCTGATCCTTGCCCAACACCAGTTTCGTAGCCTTAAGCTCTGAATACGCGAAACTGATATCTTCCACTTGAATGGTTTTAAATCCATCATATACCGGTAACAAAAAACGCTTGCGATAAGCTTTTGTTTGCGGTTGTATCAATTGCATCAGTTGTTCTATATCCGGCAAGGGTTCCTGGGGTTTATGAACAGGGGTAATCCGATCCAGGGCCTGTTGCAAGTCTTCTTCCTGGATAGGCTTCAGGAGATAGTCTACACTGTTTACTTTAAAGGCACGTATGGCATATTCATCGTATGCAGTAGTGAAAATGACCGGACAAGGGACGGTTGTCTCCTTAAAAATATCAAAACTCAATCCATCTGTCAGTCGTATATCCATCAATGCTACATCAGGCGCTGGATGCGAGGAAAACCAGGCTACTGCATCTTCTACGCTCTCCAAAATACCAAGTACTTCATGATCTGCGGATATATCCCCTATAATGCGCTGCAATCGGGCGGCATTATGCTTTTCGTCTTCTATGATGAGTATCTTCATGACCAATTTCAGTTTAATAAAGGCAAGCTTACCTTAAAAATCTCTTCATCCTGGTAAATTTCCGGTACCCTGTCTGATAATAACCTATAACGGTTACGGATATTCTCTAATCCCAATTTGGAACTCTCCAAAGGATATGGAATGGGTTGTAAATTATTTTCCACCACCACGGATGTACTAGCCGCATCCACTGTAATATTGATCCGTAGTGGCGATGCAGGTGTTGCCCTGTTATGTTTGATGGCATTCTCTACCAATAATTGCAACGATATTGGCGGAATATGCAATGGATGATAGGCTTCTGGAATATCCATCTGTATCTGTACATTCTTGCCATGCCTGATATCTATCAGGTAGGAGAAGGCTGTCAGTAATTGTAATTCATCTTTCAAGGGTACCAAATCTTTTTTCAAATTCAGCACCATATAGCGATACACGCGCGACAAGTTATCCAAGAAAAGAGAAGCCTCTTTCGGGGCCACATGAATAAGATCCGACAGCGTACTGAAGTTATTGAACATGAAATGCGGGTCCAGTTGCAGTTTGAGCGATTGCAGTTCCGCCTGCATGGCTGTCTCCTTTAATTCCATTGCTTCTACTTTCAATTGCGTGGCCTCCAGGATAGATGCCTGCCAATGCCGTAGGAAGCCATACCCTGTGCTAATAGTACTCACAAATATGGATACGAGCAGACTCACTACAAAATACTGCCATAGATGCAAATCCTGCTCTGCGCTCAGTTTCTCATTGCCATACATGATGACATAATAAAAATCTATGGCCAACATGGTAATACCCGCGAAAACAACCACCAATACAATTTGTATCAAATACCGTAAAGTTGGAAACCCCGACCAGCCAATGTACCTGTCCAATACTTTGGCAATCCAGATACTACCTTCTATGATGGCCCAGGATTGGGCAAATCCGGTAGCAACGCGTTCAAAAATATCCCATGCAGGCTGCGTCCAGTAGTCCTTCCAGGCTATACTATTCGGGTTCAGCGCATATGTCAGCAAATCTACCAACACATACACTACGATTATGAAAAACACCTTATAGTATATCTTTGTTCTTTTACTGTCCAACATAGCCTAGAAGTTTCATGACAAATATATTTTATTTCATCCCACCACCAATGGCCTGGAATAACGCAATGCGATTGAGCAACTGTTCATTTCGCAACTGGGCCGCTTCCAGCCCCGCTTGCAGGTAATTACTCTCTGCGGTGATAATATCCAGGTAATTGGCACTCCCGTTTTTAAACAGGATCCCAGCAGCATTGACTGCCTTTTGCAGCTCCTGTTCCCGGTTTTGTGCAAATTGCAGTTGAAGCCCCAGTTCTTGTGCCTTTACATTTGCGTCTGCCACTTCTTTGTAAGCATTCAGTACGGTCTGTCTGAAGCTGATAACAGCCTTATCTCTTTCTATTTTTGCCTGTTCATACTGGAGCTTCAATCTGCCTTGATGAAATATAGGTTGTACCAATCCGCCTGCTACAGTGGAAAACAAAGAGGCGGGAACACTGAACCAATCAGACGCCTTCAGGGCATTCAATCCGCCAGTGGCGGAGAGGGTCAGTGCGGGATATAGATTTGTTAGGGAGACACCTACCCGCGCGTTTGCTGCTCGTACTTCCAGCTCCGAGGCATATACATCGGGTCTTCCAGCCAATATAGCCACTTCATAATGGTCTGCATGTGCTAACAATTCGGCCCCTGCCACGGACGCTCTAACTACCGTATCCGCATACACGCCGCAAAGTAAACTTAATGCATTCTCCTGTAAGCCAATATCCTGGCGAATTTTAGACGACAACTGTTTTACCTGTTCTAACTGCGCTACGGCTTGATGAATCCCCAAGGCATCGGCCTCGCCTACACGAAACTGCACCTGCATGATCTGTAAAGTACTATCCGCCAAGGCACGACTCCTATTCGCAATCTGCAACTGCTGATCCAATAATAGTAGGTTGTAACAGCCACTGGCTACGTCCCCTATCAAGCGCGACTGCACCGCCTTTCGTACTTCTTGCTGTTGAATATAACCTGCCAACGCCTCTTCTTTTTGTCGTTTGATTTTACCCCAGATGTCTATCTCCCAACTCATTCCCAAGGAAGCAGTAAAATCCGTATAAGCCAATGTAGCGCCTGCTCCCTCTGCCATAGCGCCATTGAAGCTATTCTTCGAGGCGGTATTGCGGGTAGCATCCAATTGCCCTTTCAGCTCCGGGAAATAATTCAGCTTCACCTGGCGGAAACCAGCCCTGGCCAGGTCTATATTCTTAATGGCGATCAACAAATCACTGTTTTTAACCAATGCAGTATCGATGAGACGCAGTAAAGTTTCATTCTTGAAAAACTCGCGGTAGCTCACCAGCACCGTGTCTCCCCGTAACAACATATCTGTATGCCGGAACTTTTCCGGTAGGTTGACATCCGGCCGTTGAAAATTCTTGGTCACACTGCATGAAACCATCACACTCCCCAACAAACCGATATATATTAATTTAGTTATGTTCATGTCTCACTTTTTATTGACAGCGAATTTTTCCTGCATCCATTGGAATACCACGTACAGCACAGGAATGATAAATAATCCCAACAATACGCCTGTAATCATGCCTCCGGCGGCACTGATACTGATAGCATGATTACCCGCCGCAGACGGCCCTTGTGCAAACATCAGCGGCACCAAACCCGCTACAAATGCGATGGAGGTCATGAGGATAGGACGCAAACGCTGGCGGGCCCCGGCTATCGCAGAACGCGTCAGACTCATGCCATCTTTCCTCGCCTGTAACGCGAATTCTACTATCAAGATGGCATTCTTAGCCAGCAATCCTACCAGCATAATCAACCCTACCTGTACATAAATACTATTCGTTATGCCAGTGAGGCCAGTAGCCAGGAATACGCCCAGGATACCAGTTGGAATGGAAAATATAACCGCCAGCGGCAATAGGTAACTCTCATATTGGGCAGACAATAACAGGTAAGTAAAGAGCAAACAAAGGCCGAAAATAAAGAGCATCTGCCCGCCTGTTTTCTTTTCTTCTTTACTCAACCCACTCCACTCATAGCCATATCCTGCCGGCAGATCGTACTCCAGCAGCTTTTCCGCTGCGGCCATCGCCTGCGAATTACTGTAACCCTCTTTAGGAAAAATATTGATGGTAACACTATTGAAGAGATTATAGCGCTCCACTACTTCCGGGCCATACACTCTTTCCAAAGTCACCAGTGTATTCAGTGGAATCATGTTCCCGTTTTGAGACCGTACAAACACTTGGCTGAGCGACTGCTCATCTGCGCGATACTCGCCAGCCGCCTGCATGTACACCCGATAAAACTTACCGAACCGGACAAAGTCGCTCGACTGTGAGCCACCATAAAACAACTGCAACGTATAGAGTATATCCTTCACCGTAGTACCCAGTTGTTGTGCCTTATCCTCATCAATCTTCATCTCAAACTGCGGAAAATCGCTACGGAAAGTGGTAAAGGCAAATCCTACCTGCGGAAGGGTATTTAGTTTCGCAATGACCTCTTTCGCAGTAGCGTTAAATTCATTGATGCCATGATCTTGTTTATCCTGTAACACCAGCTCCGCACCATTTACCGCGCCAAATCCATCTACTGGCGGATTGCGGAACATACTCAGTTCTCCTTCCGCGAGCGGCTGCAATCTTTCGTTCATCGCCATCAGGATTGCATCCATATCCTGGATAGCCCCACGATCCTTAGTGGGCTTCAGTTTAATAAACCCAATGGCGTAGGAAGGCCCGGCACTATTACTGATCAGATTGAACCCGGATACACTGGTCACTGTTTTTACTTCCGGCATCTTTTGCAAAGCACTGTCTATACGGGAGATCACCGCGGTGGTATGCTGTAGATTCGTTCCAGGAGCGAGCGACAGCGAGTATAACATAAAGCTGTCGTCTTCTGAGGGAATAAACTCCTTAGGCGCTTTGTTCATCAGCCAGAAAGAGAAAACCCCGATGATAGTGAGTCCGCCTAATGCCAGCCACTTTTTGCTGACCAAGAATTTCACGACGCGGATATATCTGTTGGTCATTTGCTCAAAACCTGTATTGAAAGCGGTAAAGAAACGTTGTTTAAAGGTCTCCGACTTTTTCGTATGCGCTTTCCCGTGATTCTTTAGCAACAATGCGCAGAGCGCAGGACTCAGCGTCAGCGCATTCACTGCGGAAATAAGAATCGCCACAGCCAACGTAAACGCAAACTGTTTGTAGAAGATACCTGCCGGTCCGTCCATAAATCCAATCGGTAGAAATACCGCAGACATCACCAGGGTAATGGATATAATCGCACTGGTGATTTCTCCCATAGTGCTCACCGTAGCTGTTTTTGCATCCTGCCCTGTTTTATCCATCTTCGCATGCACTGCCTCCACCACCACAATAGCATCATCCACCACAATCCCGATAGCCAATACCAGCGCGAAGAGTGTTAATATATTGATGGTAAAGCCCATCAGGGATAGGAAGAAGAAAGTGCCGATGATCGCCACTGGCACGGCAATCGCCGGGATCAGGGTAGATCTGAAATCTTGTAAGAAGAGAAACACGACAATGAACACCAGGATAAAAGCCTCTATCAGCGTACTTTTTACCTGTTTCACAGATTGGTCTAGTCGCTCTTTCACGCTTTGTAACACATGAAACTCCACTCCTTTCGGGAAACGTTTGCTTTCCTGTTCCAACTGTTTACGTACTGCAATTTCAATTTCATTCGCGTTGGACCCAGCCGTTTGCTGAATACCCATCGTCACGGCTTGTTTACCGTCTTCCTTGTTATTACTGTCGTAAAAACTGGCGCCAAATTCTACCCTGGCTACATCTTTGATACGTAGCATAGAGCCGTCGGCATTGGCTTTTAACACAATGCGTTCAAATTCTTCGGGCGTTTTCAGTTTCCCTTTATGCTTCACCACATATTGCATCGGCGCATTGGATTGTTCCCCGAACTTTCCTGGAGAGGCTTCCAGACTGCTATTGGCAATGGCCGCATGTACATCTAGTGGCGTAAGGTTATTCACCGCCATTTTCTGAGGGTCCAGCCAGATGCGCATTGCGTAATCCTTCCCTCCGAAGAGGTTCACGTTTCCTACGCCAGGTATACGTTTCAGCGCGGTGATGAGGTTAATTTTAGCGTAGTTCTGTAGAAACAGTTCATCGTATTTGGTACTATCGTTACTGACCAGGTTAAAATACATGATGGTACTGTTCTGTTGCTTGCTGGTAGTGATACCTGCGCGTACCACCTCTTCCGGCACCAAGCTGTTGACTTGCGCTACGCGGTTTTGCACGTTCACTGCTGCCTGGTCAGGGTTAACGCCCAGGCGGAATACCACGCGCAACGAAAAGGAACCGTCGCTGCCCGCTGTGGAGGTGATATAATCCATATTCTCCACCCCATTGATAGCATCTTCCAGCGGTGTGATAACGGAGCGGGTCACGCTTTCCGCGTTACCGCCGGGATAGGCACCAGACACGTAAACCGTTGGTGGCGCAATATCCGGGAATTGGGTAACGGGTAATTTTTGTAGACTCACCAAACCCAATAGCACCAATATCACAGAGATAACAGTAGCCAATACGGGCCTGGTAATAATATTTTTAAGCATGGAAAATCAATTTTCGTATAGGCTAACTAGTTAGTAAAATTAATATTGGCTACAGGTACGGTTTCGCCTTCCTTCACCAATTGCAGGTCCTTCCCGACGATGCGGTCGCCCGCCTTCAGACCGGCGCTCACGAGGTAGTTATTGCCGCTTTTACCTGCTATGGAGATAGCTATCCTTTCTGCCTTATTATCTTTGGCCAGGCGGTATACAAATATTTTGTGCTGTACATCCAGTGTGGCGAGAACAGGCACTAAGAGCACACCGTTGTGTTTTTCCCCCAGGATGATCTTCCCGGTATTGCCGGAGCGAAGGATGCCTTCTTTATTGTCAAATGCAGCCCGAACGCTGATAGCGCCTGTAGCAGGATCAAACTGGCCGTCTATCATTTGTACTTTACCATTTTGCGTATAGGGTTTACCGTTAGCAAGGAGTAAGGTGACTGGTGGCATGGCAGCTATCTTATCGGTGATGCTACCTTTGTATTGCTCTGTGAGTCGGAGGAAATCCTGCTCTGTCATGGAGAAATAAGCATACATTTCACTGATATCCGAGAGATGTGTCAGTGGTTGCTGGTCCGTTTTGGTAATCAGGTTCCCGATACGCTTCGGAATACGACCGATATACCCGCTCACAGGGGCTTTTATGAGGGAGAAATCCAGGTTTACTTTGGCGGCAGCAACGGTAGCTTCCTGTTGGGCCACCTGTGCTTTAGCATTTGCCTGTGTTGCTTTTGCCGCTTTCAGTTGGTAATCGGATACCACGTGATTTTTATAGAGCTCTTCACTTTTGTAGACTTCTAGGTCTGCCGTAGTGAGGGCTGCGCGTGCGGCCAGCAGTCCAGCCTGGGCGGTATGGAGCTGCTCTTTCAGGGACTGATCATTGATTTTAAACAAGGATTGCCCTTTCTGTACGAAGGCCCCTTCGTCTGTAAAGATTTTCTCTAGGTAACCATCGGCCTGGGAGCGGATGTCCACGTTCACCTTTCCTTCCAGGTGTGCGGGATATTGTAAATCTACCGTAGCATCGGTGGGTTGTACGGTGAGCACAGGGAATGCCCTGGTCACTTGCTCCTGGGGAGCGTTTTCCTGTTGATTACAGCCTGTCGCAGCGAAGAGCAGCAGTAATGATCCTGCTGCCCCGCTAATGAGTGAAATGCCTATTCTCATAAAATGTAATTAATGGGCGTTTATGCGCTGAGTTTAAGTCCGATTACTCCCATCAGGATCAGCATCGCTGAAAAGATTCTCCAGAAGGAAGCGGGGTCATTGAAAAAGAATATTCCGATAAAGAAAGTACCTGCCGCCCCGATGCCTGTCCAGACGGCGTATGCGGTCCCGATAGGAATGGATTTCTGGGCCATCCAAAGGAAAACACCACTGAGTGCCATAGCGCATACAGCCAGTGCAATCCCTGGAAATTTGCTATCGGCAGCCTGGGAAATTTTGAGTCCCAATGGCCAACCCATCTCAAAGAATCCTGCTAAAAGAAGATATATCCAAGCCATAACACTTTATTTTACAGCGCAAATTTCCAATAAGCAGGATGCATAACTATTTACTATCTGACCAACCGGAAGAATCGGGGAATGAAACGGAAATAAAGCGGATGAGTTTCGGGAGATGAGAGTCGCCCTGGCTACAATCAGCTCACATGGAATGGCCACTGCGTTTTAACATATATGGAAATCCAGTATATTCCCATCAGCCACCTATACTACCTGACCATGAAATCTGTTATTCTTTTCCTCTTACTGATAACAACTGCTATGGCAGCGTGCAGCCAGGGAATGTCCGACAAAGAGCGCAAATACATCCCAGCAGATCTGAACGAATGCATGCAGCAACTAGATAAATTTGTATCCGATAGTGATAAGGTCCGGTATAAAGAAATGCCGGTCTATTTTTTCATTGGAGCCATGGAGCAGCGTTATGGCTCCTGGATCAGGCAGCATTGGGGCTTGTGGAAGCAATCAAGGTTAAAAAGCTATTTTGAAACATTTGGAATTTCCGGTCCGCAAGATATCTCCAAGCTCATTTTCCAGCGTTATTACCACCACCTCAAGGGCCAACAGGATGAATTCGGGGAAAGCATGCAGTACTACATGGCCCACTTGGAAGAAGTAAGAGTGCTGGACTCCATCGTCAAAAGGCAACAACTAAATAAATTCCGTATAGGCGATACAGTTATCTTCTCCATAAAGCAGGACACGCGTCTATTCGGTGCCATTGTAGATAGAAAAGATACGGCCAACTGCCAGCTCAAAGTCATCTTGCTGGATAATGGAAAATCAAAATGGGTGGATGTTTGGGATATTAAAAAGTAAGTGTATCCGGGCTCGCTACTTCCGAATGACATCGTTACTTTGTATCGTAAATTTTAAAATACAAAACAAGTCAGCCATGGCACGCATCTCCCGTAACCATCAATCATCACTAACAAATTCCTTTGCGTTCCGCTGCTACGTTGCGTTTCAGCGCGCAAGCATTTTTCGCTGCTGTAAAATCTTCCATAAAAGCCAGCAAGGTTTCTTTCGTATAGCCGTCCCTGCTATCTAGTTCATAATGGACTTCCCCATTTATTTCCAAACTCATGACATAATATTCGGGTAACCGGATATCATCCTGGTAACAGTGGAGTGTAATGATAAGCTGTAATAATGGAATTTCCATGGTGCGTTTGCGGAACCATTTTACATAGTCGATCCGCAACTGCTCTTCTTCTAGCGACATACTTCTCGTGAATGCAGTTCTGATTTTATCAAAAGGGACATAGAAAATTGCAAGAACGAAAGCGCCCCTCATCAAGCTAGGATAACGGGAAAATTCCAGAAAATAATGCAGGTAACTCTGCTTTGTAGAAATGACTTTCATACACAGTATAGGATGTATCCCTCCATATTCAAGAAGTCTGCCAATTCCCTGCTGCTATCCCATTGCATGACAAGTATTTAAAAAATAAAAATTACAGAATCATTTTGAAATACTAAAAATATTAGTATTTTTGCAACAGACATATAAGTAAAGCCCTTCGGCACAAGGCTATTCGTAGACTTACCGGGGGCTTACTTTTTTTAATCACCTACTAATTTTATTAGTATGCTATGCCACTCGAACTGGAGCACATCAAAGATGGCCTGTACTATCGGTACAAGGGCCACATCATTCGCATTGAGGAAGTACACTACCCCTTCCTGCCCACCATGAGGCTGGCTATGGAAGCTATTCCCATAGAGAATAACGAGTTGTTTATGCTGGGATTTGAGACATGGGGAAAATCAGGGGAGTTTATTCGTCATCTTACCGACGGCCGGGAATTCGGATTAAAACGTACACAAAACACTGGCTGGTCTGTTTGGATCAATGGAGTAGATGTAAAAACAGAGCTTCATTTCATTCACGAAATACAGGAAATATGGCTGGTACTCTTCAAAGACGTACTACGACGGCGAGGAGATCATCCCAAACCTACCCTCAAACTGATGTATTACCTCATGCCCAACACTTCTGCCTCTGTTAAAATCGGCGTGTATGACACCGGCAGATACTCCGGTAAAGCCAAGAAATACAATGAAGTGTTACCCTATCAACAACAACTCTACTACCTCACCTGGGATTGCACCTTCCTCTTCCGAAATATCAGCTTCGCCATCTGGCTGATCGTTGAACCCACAACCCCTTCGGAAATACTCTTCGAATTAGATGGCAGAGCCTGGGGCCTTGAACTGGTGGCCGGCCGCGGCACCAAAGATGAAGACACAAGAGCCGCCGCAAAATGGCTGCACCACCACCTGGTTGAAAATGTGTTACGTAAGTTCGAATAACACACGGCCAATGTCCGTTGAAAGTTGACCTCCCTTCAAATGCACACTAACCCAATGTCTTTTTCTGCGCTACTAAAACCATATGCGTTTCCACCTCACCCCCACTCCGCTGAAACGCAATACTGAAATCCTGTAACAACACAAAACCCGCTTGCAACAACATCTCCTGTACTACCTCCAACGGATAATAATGGAAATAAAGCCTGTCGCCACTACTGCCCGTCTGATAACCAGACCGATCCTGCGCTCCAGGTACAAAACTGAGGTACAGCAGACCCGCGTCTTCCAATAATCCAAAACAATCCCGCATCAACTGCCGATTATCCGTTTCCGTGAGATACGGCATGCAAAATCCAATCACAATGCCATTGAAAGTAACAGGCAGGTGCGCTACTTCCCTACAATCCAATACCCTGCATTCCGCACTGGGATTGGCCGCTGCCGCCAGTTCCACCATGGCCGGCGCTACATCGGTTGCCAACACCTGCCAACTAGGCCGCTGCTGCAATAAATAACGAGTAATATTCCCCGGCCCACAGCCCAACTCCAATACCTTAGCAGTTTCCCCTAATTGCCCACAGAAATAATCGTAGGAATGATGGTAAATGTCCAAGTCCATGAACATCGCCTGGTAACGGGCGGCCAACTTGTTCCATATGTTAAACGTTTCCTGGTAATGATCCATGTTCCAAATGTAAGTATCCGTCAGCAGATTTCTTTTAACACAAACGACTATACGTACACAAACTTTTTGGGGATATATAAAAAGCAATTATATTTGTGTAAAAAATACAATAATTGTTGAAAAATCAATTTTTATTCCCAGCCCTGTGCCTATTAGCAGGACTTTCCACCCAAGCGCAGGATACAAGTTCCATCCATTCGGATAGCACCAAGCACCTTCGGGAAATCACCATCTATCAGGCACAAAAAACCACTCCTGTTACCTTCCAGAACCTGGATATTCGTACCCTAAAAGAGAAAAACACAGGACAAGAACCTGCTTTCTTGCTCGCTGAAACGCCATCTATTACTGTTTATTCCGATGCGGGCAATCAACAGGGATACGCCTATTACAGGCTCCGTGGCATCGACCAAACAAGGATCAATACCACCCTCGACGGCATGCCCCTGAATGAACCGGAAGACCAAGGCGCGTATTTCTCCAACTATCCAGACATTCTTTCTTCTGTCAGTAAACTACAAATACAACGCGGCGCAGGCACTTCTAAAAACGGAGCAGCCAGTTATGCCGGGAGCTTGCAGTTATTCTCGCCAGATCTGCAACAGCCCCGCAGCGCCGCCATTACGGCCGGTTATGGCGCCTGGAACAGCTTCCGCGTCTCTGGTGAATACAATAGTGGCGTAAAAAACAGAAAGGCTTTCTACGCCCGCGCATCCCAAGTACACACGGATGGTTATAAAGAACATGCATTCAACAACTCGCAATCGGCTTTTCTCAGTGGCGCCTACTTCGGCGATAAAAGTACCTGGAAACTGAACGGCATGGCGGGCCATCAACAAAACGGCATGGCATGGCTCCCGGTGGCGGACTCGCTAATAAAAATCAACCGTCGGGCCAATGCGAATACCAAAGCGGAAAAAGATGAATTCTTCCAAAGCCTAGTACAACTCCAACATCAACTACGCTTAAGCGAGCATGCAACCATCAATTCCAGCGTGTACTACACCTACCTCAACGGCGGCTACGGCTTTGATGGAAATAATTTTATGGGCCAGCCCTCTAATGGCAACCTGTTTCATTATAACTTCCGTTCTCATTTCACAGGTATATTCAGCAACTATACCCTCACCCGTAATCACCTCAACTGGACAACCGGCATCCACGGCAATATCTACACCCGCAGGCATCTAGGTAAAGATGATACCGCTGGAGAATTGTATCGCAACCGAGGTTATAAAAATGAAATAAGCGCGTTCAGTAAACTAGAATACAACCTCCAACGGTTTACCCTATACGGAGATCTCCAGTACCGCTACACTACTTTTGATTACAAAGGCAGCGTGCCCTTTGAGCAAATGCATTGGTCTTTCCTGAATCCCCGTGCAGGCGTATCTTTCAACGCAGGTAAACATACTAGTCTGTATTACAGCATCGGCAACACCGGTAGGGAACCTACCCGCAACGATATCTTCGGTGGAAATGATGACCTGGCAACGGATGAACAACATCGCCCACTGATCTACAACAGTAAGGCGGAATCGGTAACAGACCAAGAATTGGGCATAAAATGGCAATACCATCAACTGGCAGTACAGTTCAATGGCTATTACATGAAATTCAGAAATGAAATTGTATTGAACGGCCAGATTGGCCCTAATGGCCTGCTACTGACCAATAACGTGAGTAATAGTTTTCGTACAGGATTGGAATTTTCAGCTACCTATAAACCTTGTGCAGGGTTAACACTCACCAACAATGCTTCCTGGAACTATAGCAGGATTAAAGAAGATAAGACAACATTCAGTCCGGTATTAACACCTGCACTAATCATCAACCAAGAAGCTACCTACCGATTTAAACAGGTACTGGTAGGCCTTTCAGCACGTTATCAAGGCAAATCGTATATCGACTTTGCCAATACTGCTAGTATTGATGATTACCTGTTGATGAATGCCAGAATACAGTATATGCTTTCCCGTTATACTTTTTCTTTCCTCCTCAATAACCTGACAAATAAATTGTATTACAACAATGGCGCGGTAGATGAAAACGGTGCTGTAAAATACTTTGTACAGGCTCCCCGGAATATTTATGTAGCTGTAAGATATAGTTTCTAAAATAAGGATGGCCTCCTGCAAACCACTTGCAGGAAGGCCATCTCAAAGCAAAAACAAGCTTAAGCCCCCGCTTTATCTTATATCGCTGCGATTTTAAAAACCCTCATTTCCATGCATGCATCAACCTCCTTATCCACCTGATGCAAATTGCAACCTGCACCCACTTTATCTGCACCTATTTTGCTGATGCCTGTCCCCCCGTCACTGAGGATAATCGCCTCCAGTAAGCCTGTCTAGCTAAGATAATTGCTATCGCTAATCGGGAATGTAATCATGTTTTACACTGTAAAATTACAGCAGCCCTTTGGATCAAAAAGGTACTTACCATGCAAATAATGGTACTTTTCATCACTGTTCCGCGGATGACTTAGGTGTGCGAATAAAAATCCAGGCCATCATACTGGCTAGCAGTCCCAGCAAGGCGCATAGTTTCATGACCTTCCCATATGCATTAATAAAGGCATCACGGTAATTAGCTGCAATGGCTTTTTGATATGCAGCAGGTATTTGCGGCGGCACGGCAGCATCGCCCAGGTTCTTGGCTTGCGACACTACTGCTTCTTTGTCTGCCGGAGATAACGGTAAAGTATACACGCAAGAATGAACAGCATCGGAGAAAAATAATACGGCCAGCGCTCCAAAGATGGCAGTGGCAAATACACTGGCAATCCTCGTCACGGCATTGTTCACGCCGGAAGCAGTCCCGGACTGATGCTGACTAACAGCTCCCATCACCGCAGCCGTCAATGGAGATACCGTGATAGACATCCCCAAACCAAATACTAGTATTCCAGGAAAATAAGTGGTCCAATAATCTGGGAAACCTTTCGTTTGCTGGATGGTCGATAAGAGGAAAAGGCCCGCCCCTGCCACCAGTGGCCCCGTTACCAGGAAAAATCGGGGACCATACTTATCTGCCATAGCCCCCATCCACCTGGACAATGAAATCATCAATAAGGAAAAAGGCAAAAAGTTAAACCCCGATTCCAACTGCGTATAGCCTTGTGCCTGCACCAAATTGAGCCCCAAAAACAACATGCCTCCTCCCAAACCTGCATAGAGAAAGAAACTCAACAGGTTGGCCCCCGCAAAGATCCTGTTCTTGAAAAGTTTCAATGACATCATGGGATTGGGACAAGTGGCTTCCCGGACAATAAATGCGATGAGTAAAATAACACCTACTAACAGTGATCCATATACGGAGACAGCCTTCCATCCCGCCTGCGGCATGCGCAGAAAGCCAAAGGTCAATGCTGCGAGTCCGCAGGCGATAAAGATTGCGCCCGGATAATCAGGTTGACTGTCTACAGCATCTTCATCCCGCGTTTCTGCTACATGCTTATGAAGAAAGTATAATACAGCAAGCCCGATCGGTACATTGATAAAGAATATCCCCCGCCAGAGTCCGGCGTCGGCGAGAGCGCCACCCAATAAGGGGCCGCCCATGGTCACAAATGTGGTAAAGGCTGACCAAGTACCAATGGCCTTCCCCCTTTCATCCTGCTGGATACTGGCACTGATAATGGCCAAACTCCCAGGTATCATGAAAGCGCCGCCTATCCCCTGTATTACCCGACATGCAATCAACATCCCCGCTGAGGAAGCGAGTCCACATGCTGCCGACCCCATAATAAATATGGCAATCCCTAACGTGAATATTTTCTTGCGCCCTACCTTATCTCCCAATGCACCACCAATAAGGATTAAGGAGGCCAACATCAGCATATATCCGTTCAATACCCAGAACAGTTCTGCCGCAGAGGCCTTCAGCCCTTTCTGTAATGCTGGCAGCACAACATTCAGCGCAGTACCATCAATAAAAGCCATGGTGGAGGCTAGAATGGTGGTGACCATAATCCATCTCCCAGGTACACTACGTAAGGCAACAGGTTCCATGAAAAGGCGTTTATGAGTTCAAACATTAAAATAGAAAAATTGTTGCTGCGCGATGGCCATCTCTCGAAAAAATATCCTGTGAAAAAGTAAAGCAGTGTAATGCAGTAATTTATAGCAAAACTAATTGCATATGGCTACAGATTCCATGTCCTTCAACCACGATAATTTTAACCAGTTTCTTCATCAGTCGGATGAAAAAACCGTTATCATCAATAGTATCCTTAAAATTATCAGTCAGGAATCCTGGCAGTCATGCCTGGAAATAGGCGTTGGCACAGACCCCGTTTTCTCCAGGAATCTACGCCACCTCTTTCATGATTATACGATCGTAGAAAAAGATACGGAAGCACTGCAATTACCAGATGATATCACCCTCGTCACTGGTGCCTGGGAGGATGTACAACTAGAGAAAAAATTCGACGTCATCATCGCTTCCCACGTATTTTACTACCTGCAACAAAAACGCAGTGCCATCGACAAAATGCTGGATTCCCTCACAGACAATGGTATCCTCATTATTGTGGTGAATGGCCAGGAGGAAGACTATGGCCCCTTAAAAGAATTTTTCTACCAGAATATCCAACGGGATTATCATCCTACCTATCCGCAGATTGCCAGTGCATTAACCGGCATTCCGCATATTACATTTACGATTCCTGCTGCTATTCACTATGAAGATTATGATACCCTGTATCAATCACTATCCCTGTTTTTCGATCAATACCCAGTGCCTTATAGTCTGCATAAACACAGTATCATCAACTATCTAAAACAAACCTTACAAGATCAACCTTTCAAAGTATACCAGAAAGTAATCGTCTGCCGCAGGAAATTTGCGCCGTGGCGTTACCTCTTGGATCATCCGGATTACGAGATACCGGTGAAGGATATACGATTACACATATTGGATGGCGTATTTTCTCCGGATGAACAACTTACTAGATCCACTCCTTTCCTCATGAATTTCCTGCCAGACATGCAGGAAAAAGCGGTACTGGACATAGGTTGCGGCTCTGGCATACTCAGTATTCTGGCTGGTAAACAAGGCGCATCTAAAGTGGTAGCCGCAGATATCAGCGCCAAAGCGGTTTCCAACACGTTGATGAATATTACGGTTCATCACCTGGAAGATAAAATCACGACGGTGCAGTCTGATCTATTTGATAATATCAGCGGGAAATATGATTATATCTTTGGTAACCTTCCCATCCTGGAAGACATCTGGCAAGGCAACAATTCTACGATAGTGCTGCTACAACGGTTCCTAGCGGAAGCAAAGGATTATCTCCTTCCCTCTGGGCGACTTTATTTCAGTTGGGCTTCCTTTGCGCCTATAGCGCCAGTACTCAGTATGTTACAAACACTCAGCTATCGGTATAGCATGCACGCTTTTCCTGTCAACAATACCATGTGGTACGTTTTTGTAGTGGAACTACCTTAGTTTTTATATTGTCCGTTTTAGTTCCTAAATTGGCAGTGCAATACTTACAGCCCTGCCTGCAATTGCTTTACTTTGCAGCCTTATCTAAACCTCATTCCCATTATGAAAAATGCCATCACGATCATTCGTAATTATCGCACCCAGGCCCTTGAACTGTTTGATACGTTTTCAGCAGAGCAATTAAACCTGATTCCAGAAGGCTTTAACAATAATATCCTCTGGAACCTGGGCCACCTCATTACCTCCGACCAACAAATTTGGTATAGGGCCAGCCATCAACCCTACCGGATTAATAAGGAATTCATTGAAACATTCCGTCGTGGTACCAAACCAGAACAAGCATACGATCAAGCGCAAATTCAACAGGTGAAAGGCTACATGATTCATACCATAGATGATTTTGTGGCGGATTATAATAGTGGTTTATTTAAGGAATATACCAACTGGACACCCTTGGTAGGTGGAGAGGTGACTAGCCTCGATGAAGCCATTGCTTTTTCCGCCTTCCATCACGGTTTGCATGCCAGCGCCATCAATCGCATCAGAAAATTTATCCGTTAATAGAACATATTGCGTAGTTTGAATGTCTGAATATAGATAATCGGACATACTATGGAAGTAGGAATAGATAGTTTCGCTGCCACCAAATCGCAGAGTGGCCAGCATGATCCCGCAGCGGATATGCGGGAAATGGAAAATTTGCTGCGTCGCATTGATCTCGCAGACCAGGCAGGATTGCATGTTTTCGGGATTGGAGAACATCACCGGAAGGAATTCCTGGACTCCGCTCCCACGATGATATTGGCGGCGGCCGCTGCTCGTACCAAAAATATCCGCCTTACCAGTGCAGTAACCGTGCTCAGTGCGGCAGATCCGGTGCGTGTATTCCAGAATTTTGCTACACTCGATATCATTTCCGGAGGGCGCGCTGAAATGGTGGTGGGCCGCGGTTCCTTCGTGGAAGCCTATCCCCTCTTTGGTTTCAACCTCCAAGACTATGATGAGCTTTTCGTAGAGAAACTAAATCTGCTCCTCCAAATCCGGGACCATGAATCCGTGCAATGGAAAGGCAAATTCAGGGCTCCCCTTAACAATATTGCCATCTATCCTCGTCCTGTTCAGGATCCGCTGCCTATCTGGCTGGGAGTAGGCGGTACGCCGCAATCCTTCGCTCGTGCAGGTACTTTAGGCCTTCCACTGATGGTGGCCATCATCGGCGGTGAAACCCATCGTTTCCGGCCCCTGATTGATATCTATCGAGAAGCTGGCAAGAAAGCTGGGCATGCGCCCGAAAAACTGACGGTAGGCCTACATTCGCTGGGCTATATCGCTGAAACCTCACAACAAGCCAGGGATGAGTTTTTCCCAGGCTATGCAGAAACTTTCACCAAAATTGGCAGGGAACGCGGCTGGGGCCCCGTAACACGCGGCCAGTTTGAAGCACAAACCGGTCCTACAGGCGCCTTGCTGGTAGGAAGTCCGCAGGAAGTAGCAGAAAAAATATTGCGGCATAGCGAAGCCCTCGGTGGTATATCCCGACTCACTTTTCAAATGGACAACGCCAACCTGGCCCATGAAAAACTAATGAATTCCATCCGCCTGATCGGAAAAGATATTGTACCACTACTGCGGTAATAACGTGTAGGCACGTACGAAAGACTTAAATTTACGGCCTGTCGCCCCTGCCCACTGGGCAGGGGCGAGAAAAAAACAGTTGCTTGTTTTTTTAATTATTTAGTGAGACACGTAGTCTTCGGCCCTCCAATCTTCCACATTTCATCGCATGAAATTCCCTTAATTTCAACTAAATTTAACGCTGGAAACAACTGTACTAAAGCGATTATCAGCCAATGAGAAAATTGATTACAGGAGCAGCTTTACTGCTAACTACTGCATCCTATGCCCAGGATACTGCATTATGGCTTCGCAATCCAGCCATCTCCCCGGATGGGAAATCCATCGCTTTCGGCTATAAAGGAGATATTTACAAAGTAGATGTTCAAGGCGGAGTAGCCACTCCACTTACCATCCATGAAGCGCATGATATGATGCCTGTATGGAGCCACGACGGCAAATGGATAGCCTTTGCCAGCGATCGGTATGGCAACTTTGATGTTTTTGTAATGCCCTCCACTGGCGGCACTCCTGTCCGACTCACAGAGAACAGTGCAGCAGATTATCCATACGATTTTACACCCGACAACAAACAGGTACTATTCGGCAGTGTCCGCAATCCTCCTGCGGCCAATATCCGGTTTCCATACAGGGCCTTTAAAAACATGTATACAGTACCTGTTTCCGGTGGACGGGCCACGCTACTAAGCGCTGCAGGTGCTGATCGCGCAAAGTATAATAAAACCGGTAACCAACTGGTATTCCAAGATGCAAAAGGGGTAGAAGATCCATTACGTAAACATCACGTCTCCTCTATTACGCGAGACATCTGGATACTGGACCTCCATAAAAATACCTATACTCAAATCTCAGATTACGAAGGCGAGGATCTCAGCCCAGTTTGGGGCGATGATAACCAGGTATTCTACCTGAGCGAACGGAATGGAAAATCCATTAACCTGTTCAAATCTTCCACCAGCACTCCTGCCAAGGTGGAACAGTTGACGAATTTCAATACGCATCCGGTAAGGGATCTGTCCCGCGCAGATAACAACACACTTTGCTTTACCTATAACGGTGAAATATATACGCTGAAAACGGGAGAACAACCGCGCAAACTGACGATCAACATCCACAACGATGAGAGAACGGTCAACTCTAGTAACCTGCCCATCAATGGCAATATTACTTCTTTCGCCATCAGCCCTAATGGCAAAGAAATGGCCTTTGTGGCACGAGGAGAAGTATTTGTTACCAGTGTGGAAGGCAATATGACCAAACGTATTACCAATACGCCTCAACAGGAACGTATGGTCAGTTGGTCTCCGGATGGAAAACACCTGATATATGCTGCGGAGAGAAATGGTAGCTGGGATATCATGCAAACCAGTAAGGTACGCCCAGAAGAGCCCTATTTCTTCAATGCTACGCTGCTGAAGGAAGAACCAGTAATAGCAACGGAAGCGGAAGAATTCCAGCCCCTGTATTCTCCAGATGGTAAGGAAATTGCCTACCTGGAAAACAGAAATATCCTGAAGGTATATAACATCGCATCTGGGAAAAGTCGCACGATCATTCCCGCTGGCAGGAACTATTCCTATGCCGACGGCGATATGAACTTCTCCTGGAGTCCTGATAGCAAATGGCTAGTATCCGATGACCAGAGAGGTTTCACCATTGTTAAAAATGCCGTCATTATCGCTGCAGACGGTCAATCAGCTCCTGTATACCCTATGAGTGGCGCTTTCGGAGAAGATAATATGCAATGGTCTGCCGATGGCCGTATGCTCCTGTTTTTAAGTGTCCGCAATGGTCGCAGACCATTGGCCCTACAGGGCCTCGCGGAATCCGATATATACGCTGTGTTCCTGGACAAAGCAGCCTACGACCGCTTTAAGCTCTCTAAGGATGAATTCAATCTCTTAGCAGGTACGGATGCAGCAAAAGATAAACCCGCCAAAGATGCCGACTCCGCCAAAACCAAAGCACCTTTCCAGCCTGATTTCAGTCACCTAGATCTGCGCCGCGTGAAGCTCACCGTCAACAGTGCCAGTATCAGCGATTTTGCCGTCAATAAAGACGTGAGCAAAGTATACTACATGGCTGCTTTTGAAAGCGGGTATGATCTCTGGGTAACAGAACCTCGTACCGGCGATACGAAAATTCTCGCCAAGCTTGGCGGCACTCCCGGCGATATCGCTATCAGCAAAGATGGAAATACCCTCTTCGTCAGCAATCGGGGCGGCGTGGTGAAAGTAGATGCCAACAGCGGTAAAATTACGCCCGTGAATATTGGTTCTGAAATCGTATTACAATCAGCCAAAGAGCGGGAATACATCTTCCAACACGCCTGGAAACAGGTGACAGCCAAGTTCTATGACCCCACCATTCGGGGCATCGACTGGAAAATGTACCGCGATAATTACGCCCGTTTCCTCCCACATATCAGTAATAACTACGACTTCGCAGAATTATTGAGCGAGTTATTGGGAGAACTAAATTGCTCTCATACAGGGGGGTATTACAAACCAGTGTACAACAATCCGGATATCACCTCCTCACTGGGACTCCTATACGACGAAAGCGATAAAGCTGAAGGCCTGAAAGTCACGGCTATATTGGATGGCGGACCATTCGACAATGCCACCAGCAAACTAAAAACGGGCGATATCATTGAGAAAATTGATGGCATCAACGTCAGTAATCGCCAGGATTGGGCGGCTTTATTGAATCGTAAAACGAATCAAAATATACTCATCAGCTTCCGTAGTGCAGGTAGTAAAGCCCTGACAGAGGAAGTAGTAAAGCCTATATCTCCCCTGGCAGAACGCGAACTGATGTATAACCGCTGGTTGGGTCAAATGCGCCATGTAGTAGATAGTATAGGTAAAGGTCGGGTAGCGTATGTGCATGTACGTGCCATGGACGATGCTAGCTTCCGCACAGTTGTAGAGGAAGCCATGGGTAGGTACCGCGATAGAGATGCATTGATTGTAGACACGCGTTTCAATGGTGGCGGCTGGCTCCACGATGATTTACATACTTTCCTCAGTGCCAAAAAATACCTGGAATTTGCGCCGCAAGGCAATAAAATAAAAGGTGGTGAGCCACTGATGCGCTGGCATGGTATCAGTTGCGTAGTGGTCAATGAAGGCAATTACAGTGACGCCTATACGTTCCCATACGTTTACAAGCAGGATAAATTGGGTAAAGTCATTGGTATGCCTGTTCCCGGCACTGGTACCTCTGTTTGGTGGGAAACACAAATAGATCCGACCATGGTATTTGGCATCCCTATGGTGGGTAATATCGGTCATGAAGGTAAACCAAATGAAAACATACAATTGGAACCGGATATCAAGGTACCACTGCGATATGAAGATTTCCTCAACGGCCGTGATACGCAGATTGAAGCTGCCGTGAAAGAAATGCTGACGGAACTCAAAAAATAATCAATGGGCGCAAGCCCACCCGCGCGAAGCGCGGAACTCAAAAGGGCTGCCGACGGCAGCCCTTTCAATTTTAGCCACTGGTATGGGCCTGATTAAATTCTCTTTTATTCCTATGGCTACTTCTCCAGCTCAGCGCGGGTCTTAGGCAAGCATTCAGGATATTTCTCACTAATAAATTGCAACATTTTTTCTCTAAGCAAACAACGAAGATCAAACGCATTACCGGAACTCGCCGCACTAATCAGGCAACGCACCTCCATCGTTCGTTCAGACGTATTCGTTACCTGCATTACTTTTACCCTTTTATCCCACAAAGGAGAAGTGGTTACCAATCGGTCGAACTCCACGCGCAACTCATCCACTGAGGCCGTATAATCCAAGTATAGAAAAGCAGTTCCCAGAATTTCAGAATTATTCCGCGTCCAGTTCTGGAAAGGCTTTTCAATAAAATAATTGATAGGCAGAATGAGTTTTCGCTGGTCCCAGATGCTTAATACCACATAAGTAAGGGTAATTTCTTCCACACGTCCCCACTCTCCTTCCACAACCAATACATCATCAATACGAATAGGCTGCGTGAAGGCCAACTGAAATCCTGCCAGCAAGTTTCCCAACGATTTCTGCGCAGCAAAACCGATGATAATACCGCCCACGCCCACACCTGTGAGCAAGCCAGCACCCAGTTTGCGCATACTATCAAAGCTGAGGAGAATAATACAAGCCGTTACGATCAAAATCACGCCAATCAATAGTTTGCGTATAAACTGCAACTGTGTCCTGATCTTCCTTTCTTTCAGGTTGTTGGATTTCTTCAGATCGTAGGTATTGTAGAAATAATCTTCCATCACAAGCACCACACCGATGATCATAGCGGCAAACGCAATGGTGAGCGCGATTTCCGCTACCCTGGAAAGGATTTCCTCGTATTTGGGCATTATCCGCATCAAGGGAATGCTCATGTTGAGCAGCAATATGGGCATGAAATAGTTAAAGGCCTTGCCCACACGCAATAATACACTCTTAATGATGGAGAATTCGCTGCTTTTCCGTACAGAACGTCGGATAAAATACGACAGCAACCACTTAATCAGCAGTCCTACTAAAACTGCAACACCTGCCAGTAGAAGATTCCATAGGAAACTGGGCAGGTGGTCCACATTTTCTATAAATTTATTCCACATGAACGCCTGAGGCACAAAGATGGTGCCGTTACACGCCGATGGACCGAATCCTTACCGGATTTTAATAACGAGATAAAATTCCTATAGCGGGAAATTTTTCATATCCCGGGTATTTTCCTGATAAGCTTCATTATAACCTCCTGGTCCCAATGCCCATTCCGCCATAGCATAGAGTACAGGACGCAAGCCCTCACCGGAAACAGAAAGGGAATACGTAACAACAAGCGGGACTACAGGTTTCGCCTCTCTAATAATCAGTTGATCCGCCTCCAACTGCCGCAATTGCTGCAGCAGCACTTTTTCCGAAATACCTGGGAGCGCTCTTTTGATTTCACTGTAACGCTTAGGGCCTGTCAGTAATTTATAAAGGATATTAGCTTTCCAGTAGCCCCCAATTTTTTCCATCACAAATGTAAGCGGGCAACGTGCGAAGGCTAACTGTTTGTTTTCCTGTATGGTGGAGCTTTCTTTTATCGCTGTCATGAGTACCTACTTTAGGGTAAGTTATTGTTCAAAAGTACACCGCAGAATACCTTTGCTTCAACAAAATAACACAAAAAAAGAAACATATGAAAATCATCATCACAGGATCAATAGGAAACGTCAGCAAACCATTAGCAGTATCTTTACTGGCACAAGGCCACGAGGTGCGTATCATCACCAGTAACCCTTCAAAAGCAGCAGCAATTACAGCCTTAGGGGCTACTCCCGCCATAGGTTCCCTGGACGACCAGGCATTCCTTCTCCGTACCTTTTCCGGTGCAGATGCAGCATACCTGATGTGCCCTCCCAAACTGAACACGGACGACTATATCCACTATGTATCTGTCATTGCCCGGAACTATGCAGCAGCATTGCAGCAAGCCGGTGTAAAAAGAGCAGTGGTACTTAGTAGTATGGGCGCTCATCGCAGCGAAGGCCACGGACCTATTGCCGGCATTCACCAAATGGAAAAAATCCTCAGTGAAGTAAAAGGAACCGCGATCACCTTCCTACGCGCCGCTTTCTTTTACAATAACTTCTTTGGTAATATCCCAATGGTGCACCAAGGCGGTATTATTGGTAATAACTATCCGGCTGATAGCAGGCTGATTATGGTACATCCTACTGACATAGCGAAAGCCGTTGCAGAAGAATTGTTGCGCCCATCTACGGGAACGGATATACGATATGCTGCCAGCGACGAACGTACTGCCGGTGAAATCGCTACCATCTTGGGGAAAGCAGTAGGCATAGATGCCCTGCCTTGGGTAAATTTCGAAGATGATGCAGTAAAGAATGTACTGCTAGGAAATGGATTCTCCCTTGAAATGGCCACTCGCTTCGTGGAAATAGGCGTTGCCGTTCGCAGTAAATTCCTCTGGGAAGAATACGATAAAACCAATAAGGTACAAGGTATCCGACTGGAAGATTTCGCGCAGGAATTTGCCGCCAGGTTTCATGCACCAGTGGCTACGCAAGATTAATAACACCCACAATACAAACGCCCTCTCTGCTGCACACAGGAAGAGAGGGCGTTTGCTTTTATATTGGAAGACACCTGTTCTAAGGCCTCCTGGAAGGTCCGGTTGTTTTTGATTGTGCCAGCATCACTTCATCCGGCAATTGCGCCAGGTCCCTATCGAGCGAATACAATGCTTCGGCCGCAGCATCCTTGCCACCTGCCACTTTTATCTTATCCAACAACAGTAGCGCCAGGGCTTCTTCTTCCGTTTGTTCCTGCACAAACCATTGCATGAAATGCCAAGTGGCCCAGTCTTCCTCCTCCATACTCATTTTCACCAGTTTGTAGACGCCTTTTGTATTTCCCACTTCTTGCTGAAAGATACGTTCAAAGCAATCCTGCACATTATCGGGATCCGACTGTGGCTTCGGTACCGCTTCAATAGCGGGTTTGGCGCCACGTTCAATGATGTACTCTATGAATTTCATCATATGATTCCGCTCCTCTCCTGCATGTCGGAAGAGAAATTTGGCAATACCGTTATAGCTCTCATCGGCCGCCCATACGGCAAAGGAAAGGTAAGTCTGTGCTGCCAGCGCTTCCTGCGTCATTTGCTTATTCAGCCCTGTCAGCAATGTTTGGGAAAGTCGGTTTCTATTCATGATGGCTTTTTGTGGGATAACAACCATTTGGTTTTGAGGGTTCATTCAAATGGGGAGATCCAAAAGACATGGACGTTGCAACATTTATAAATTTTTTTTCCTTCCATTAAACATTATCACCCTATCTCTGTTAGTATATCCGACGTAGGCACAACATACCATTTAAAATCATGGAGTTATGAACAAAGCCTGAAGGGCGGAAAACCTTATCTTAAGCAGCAAACAAATCATCATCATCCAATTTATTACTGGTTAGCCACCTCATTTCCGGGAATAACCTGGATACCCAATGTGGTATCTAATCCTGATAGGTGTATATAGGCGCAGGCAATATCTGCACCAGCATCATCTTTTCACTGAAATTATATTTCTCCGGTAACACGCTAGCAACATTTTCTGCGGTTCATTTACGCAGCAGGAACAGTGTACATGAAGTTTTGATGATTGCTAATTTGTTTATGCTTAGGAACGGTAGCGTCTTGTCTAAGACGCTACCTTATTTTTTATTTCACTGCTATTTTCCAGAAAGAGATAGCTCTCCTCACTGCAAAACCTATTCTTTCGTAGATACTAATAGCTGTTTGGTTGTTATGTAACACATGCAGAAAGGGAATATCCCCTGCTTCAAAAATCTCCCTAGCTACATGCCTGGTAAGTATTCCAGCATATCCTTTCCCTCTATGATCTTTATGCGTCACCACGGCGCTGACTTCGGTCAATCCCGGCATACGCATACGTTGCCCCGCGAGGGCCACCAGTTTGCCATGCTTACGAATACCGTAATAATCACCCAGGGATGGCGTCTGCGCTAAAAAATATCCCGGCTGACCTTCATTTACAAAATTCACCATCTCTTCTCTGTCGGCCTCCGTGAGTAGGATAATTTCTTCATTATGTGGTATCTCTTCCGGCTTAGTTTCACATACCATTTGACTGCAAACCAGTTCGTTGATGACGTCCCATTTTTCTGGTAATACGGGCAACTCACCCACTATAAATAAAGCTTCCCCTGCTGGTGAAATCCAGGGTGCTATTTCCTCCAATCCTGTAAACTTTTCGGGATCATAGCCCATAAAAGGCAGTACATCCGCAGCATAACGCTGTACGTTCTCAGTTCCGTGGGCAAAGTAGCGTTGGATGGTTTGGAGAGAATGCCAGACGGGATTATCTAATGGGTTAAAATGTTCATCATGCATAGTCTTCTTCTTTTTAGTCTTAACACCAATTGTTTCTGTTCCTCGAATTTACGATTCCTACTCCAATTGTTCCTCATTATCTACCATACGTTCAAGACTTTCCCGGAAGCTGACGGCAACGGGTATTTGCAGCCGCTTTTGAAAATACACACCCAACTTCGATTTCGAAAAACCCATTATAGTACGAGTATGTATCCATTCTGCAATACGGGAGATCACTGTTCCCGCATCTATACTGATGTTGACATTGGCAGTATTCGGGGGACTTCCCGGTTTCGAAGCGGGCGCCGTAAATACCAGCGGCTTCCAACTATCCAGGAAAAACCCTGTAGTGGCAGCAACTGCCGGATCGGCCGGGGTCGTTATTTTCGTAGTATCATTTCCGTTAGTACCCTCACCGGCAGGGCTGCTTTTCTTCTTCACCACTGCTACTAACGTTGGCGAATACACGTACGGCCCCTCCTGCTGGCGTAAACTTAAAGGCATTGGAGAGCAGGTTAAAAAGAATCCGTTCAATTTTATCGTGGTCAAACTGGGTATAGAGCAAATCTGTATTCGTCTGAAATTGCAGTTGCATTTGCTTGCGCTCCGCCAGATCGGTGAAAGAATACACTACTTCCCGAACGAAATCAATTATATCTCCTGCTGTAAGGTCCAGTTTTAGTTCATGCATCTCCATACGGCGGAAATCCATGAGCTGGTTCACCAGGTTCAGTAACCTTTTCGCATTGCGCCTGATGAGATAAAGTTTATGTCGGAAGGTATGGTCTTTCTCATGTTTAATGACCTCATCCAGGGGTGCAAGGATGAGCGAAACCGGCGTTCTGAACTCATGTCTAAAATTAGTGAACAACTTGATTTTCAACATATCCAACTCATGTAATTGCTGCGCTTCTTTACGTTCCTGCACCAATGCAAACCGGCGATGTGCCCTTTGCAATACCACCCGTCTTAACAGTAATAACAGGCCCACTAACAACAGTACATACGCCAGGTAAGCCCAACCCGTGGCCCAGAATGGAGGCAGTATTCGAATACGGAGCGAAATCCCCTTCCAGCTCGCGCCACCATCATCATTGAGGGCGCGCAGATGCAAGGTGTAGCTGCCTGGATTGATATTCGTATAGGTGATACGTTTAGACCGAGCGTCTGCTTTTAGTCAGCGCCATATCCATTACGCCGGTGTGGCTGTTACCATTACCGTCTATGGCTATAATTTTCCCTTGCGGCGTACGATGAAATATGCGTCCATCCAAGTATGCAAACCAATAGTTATCCTTGCTCGTTTGAATACAACTCAATCCTGTAGCGGGAAGGCCGAGGGCAGATAAGTATTTGTCTGCCTTCAAAAAATTCTCCTGCAATGGATTGTAGAATACGTCTCCATTGCGGGTATGAATAAACAGGAAATTATCTGGTGCGAGATAAATAGCGAGTATATAATTATCACTGAGAGACACGCTGTCGCCGGGATTCGACCGGAACACTTTGCAAGAAGAGCCGTCATAGCGATTCAATATAATATTTATTGATTTATTACCATATTGCCCTATCTACCTTCTTCCGGGATTCGTAGTTTGGCAGGAATGTAGGTCAATAACACCACCCCATTATGAAAAGCTTTGGTTGACAATAATTGAAGAGGGATTTTTCGTTTCAGGCCACGAAACAGCGTATGTCCGTCTCCGATAGCCACAGGATTCACCATTAGTTCGAATTCATCTATGAGATGATGGTCTGCGAATTGGGTGAGGATACTGCCACTACCGAGCAGTGCCAGGTTCTTGCCAGGAGTGTTTTTGAGTCGGCGTATCTCTTCAATAATATCACCGCTCACAATGCGGGTATTCTTCCAATCTGCTTTTTTCAGCGTATTTGAAAAAACGATTTTCTCAGCATTATTCATACCGGCTGCCATTTCTGGATCGGCTTTTTGAGCGGCTTCTGTGGGCCACCAGTTAATCATGTGTTCATAGGTATTTCTGCCGAAAAGTAGGATATTCTCCTGTTCCATTTTGTCCAGTGCGAAATCGCGTTGTTCTTCGCCCTGGCTACTCCAGGAGGTATCGCCGCTGGCGTCTGCGAAGAAGCCATTGAGGGTGAGGAACTGAAAAGAGGTAAGTTTTCTCATAGTGGTTACAGTTTAAATAAAAAGCGGTTCTCCCGATATAAGGAAGAACCGCCGACTACTGATATTGGTTCAAAATGTAAGGATTAATTATTTTTTGAGTATTACAAATTTACTAAGAAACACAACGGTAGCGATGTGCTTTAACATTTCTTTTGTGTTAACGATAATGCATGGCCACTACCCCACTTTTAAAGGGATGAGAGGTAATGAGTTCCAGTTTCCTGTGTGGGGCATGTTTAAAGAGCGGAATACCACTTCCTACCAGTACAGGATTTACCAACAACCAAAATTCATCAATGAGGTTATACTGCATCAGCGAGTGGCCGGCGCCTGGACTTCCAAATAGCAGGATCTCTTTTCCTGGAGTCTGCTTTAATGCATTGATAGCAGGCACTAAGGCGCCGCCGATAACGGTGGCGTTAGGAATCGGCGACATCGTATTGGAGAGTACATACTTTTCGGCCGATTTATACCATGCAGCATGGTCTTTATCATGTTTAGTAGCGCCAGGTTTGTCTGCAGCGGTGGGCCAATAAGACTCCATCAATTCCCAGGTTCTACGACCGTATAATGCAGTGTTTGTTTGTGCAATACGCTGATGGACATAATCAAAAATTTCATCGTCTAAATGAATCCATTTCATCTCTCCATTGGAACTCGCCACATAGCCGTCTAGAGAGACATGCATGAATAAAACAAGGTTTCTCATAACCATAAAATTTGGAAATTTTTCAACAGATATAACGGATTCTAAAGTACGTAGAAATACCCGAAATTAAAATAGTCAGGAATCCTCTTGATAATTTGAAATCTTTAGCAGAGATTTGCACTGTGATGTAACGAGATTTACAAAAATGAGCGTGGAAATCCTGCAATTGACAATTACCCCATTCGCTTTACTATTCTAACTATTTATTTTTTCAATTCCTTTCTAACCTCAAAAACTCACACAAATGGTACAGCCACTTGTAAAAGAAAACCTGACTGTTGATCAAATCCAGGCGTTTCAACAGGTTCGTCAAACATTTCTTCTGGCTAAATTCCAACCAGAAGTTGCAAAAGCAGCAAGCATTACCTATTGGGAACAGCTTACATGTATTGGTTTCAATCCGGACCTGTCCAGACTGGAAGCCGTAGTAAGGGTAAAACAGGCAACCGGTTACAGCGGTAATCTGTGTTCAATTGGTTCCCATGAGTTTGTACGCTTCTTCGTCGATTACCATGATGGTACTGGTTTTCATGATGCCGGACTCGCTAATTTCAAAGTAGCGGATATTCCGGATGCACCATCTCCCAATCACCCGCTGAATTACATGGCTACTATCTACCTCAATGATGAGGCGCACCGTAAGATCACAGCCTGTGATACAGCAGTAATGCCAACTGTAAGAGGCGTGCTACAGTGGAACAGTATTCCATCCAGCAATCCAAACGAGGTTCCTTACTTCGGGAATGTGCTAGACGCGGATATCCAGTTAAAGCGCAAACCGGCCTTTTATCTGAACGACATCTTATCCAATGTTAACCTCGGTAATATTGCACTACCCAATATTGACCCTAAAACTAAAGTGCCCGTAGTGCCTGATCCGCTCCCTCCGGTAGCAGAATTCTATAAAACATATCAGGCAGCCGGCGTACCTGACCATCGTACATTCTATACCAGCATGATTCCACAACTGTCAGGCGTTGCGAAAATAGCGCCTACTGCTCAAACTTTCAATGTAGCGGAAATCAGTAAACTGGGCATTAACCTCGCATCACTGGGTAATATCATCTCCAAACCTGTTATCGTGGATAACAGTAAAGCAGATATTACCTTTGAAGAACTCACCTGCGTAGGTCTCAACACTGCTACAGATACTGTAGGCGCCGTGTTGAAAATTAAAAAATCTGCCGGCTTTAATGGTAACATGTGTACCGCTGGTTCTCACGAGTATGTTGCCTTCTGGGCCGATTGGAACAACGACGGCATATTCGAAGACTACCTGGGTACTGCCAGTGTAAATACGCATGATATCACAGGTATCCCTGCTAATGGATTATTCTACAATGTTGCCATGCAAGTGGATATTGCCAAACATCTGCGTACCTGCGAATCACCAAATGTGGTGAAAATCCGTGGCGTATTGTCTTGGCAAACACTTCCATCAACAACAGATCCAAATGCGCTGAACTTCTATGGTAACCGCGTAGATTCATTTGTACAGATTCGTCCGGGCATTCCTAATACTGGACAACTGGGTTTAAACCTGTTTGATGTAAATGGTGTTGCTATTTCCAATATAGATCAAACAATCTCTCCAACTCAGGGATTGGCTTATCCTGGTGGAATCTATCCAAATGCAGCCATGCCTTTCGGCGGACTGATCAAATTAAGCGGTCTGTTTACAAATAGTGGCGCTTCTGGTACTACATTCTACAAAGTGCAGTTCTCTGATAACAATGGTAGCACTTGGCACGATGTACTGGATAAACAAATCTTCCAGATGATCGAAGGTAGCGTGCAAAGCCTGGTAACAGAGGATCCTACCATCAGTGGTGGCTGGTACACTTACCTGCCTGCAGTTCCTAACAAAGCCGAAAAGCTGTCGCTCCTGGCATTGTGGGATAGCGGCAACCGTAATGGTCTGCATAAAATACGTATCCAGTATACCAAAGATCCGTTACATGCTGCAGCTAATATCACTACTTCCAACCCTGTAACTGTTATGCTGGACAATACAGGTTTCATTTATGACAACACCCCAGGTAATACCCTGGATCCAACCAAAACGCTGGATATTGATATCGTTGGCGGCGATTGTAAGTTCTACAAGAGCGGAGACGTTATCACTGGTCAGTTGACAGTAACCGATAACTATTTCAACAACTGGTACCTGGACATCCAGCCTTCCGGCCACATCATACCTGCCGGTACGCCAGTAAGCACCTTCATTACGCCATCATCACATACCTGCACAGGTTTCGCTGATCATGGAAATGTTGGCTTGAATTTCACCATCAATACCAAGTATCTGCAATCTTGTGGATACACTGTTACTTTAAGAGGTTATGACCGCTCATTGGTTGGTTATAAAATCAATTTCATAGACGGCTCCTACCTTTATAACCTCACCGATCATGGCGGCGCGAAGTCTATCGGCTTTGCAGTATTGCCATAATCCGGTCATCATTCTAAAAATCGACTCACCACGCGGGCGTTTATACGCCTGCGTGGTTTATTTTTGCAATATAATAGCCCGGCACGACATACCACCTAAAGAACAGGATGATTGTATAGAGCATGTCATCTCCCTAATTCTCCACTGTCAGAACTATATTTTATGGAACACACACCTAAACAAATGGTAATCGACCTGTTGAAATCCATCGAAACAGGCGCCACTGCACCCGTCAGCTATATCAATCCTGATAAATATATTCAACATAACCTCGATGCCGCAGACGGACTGGCTGGATTTGGCGCGCTGATGCAAGATCTTCCCAAAGGCAGTGCTAAAGTGAATACCCTACGGGTTTTCCAGGATGGAGACATCGTTTTTGCCCATACCGATTATAATTTTTTCGGACCGAAAATAGGGTTCGATATCTTCCGTTTCGAAGATAATTACATCTGCGAACACTGGGATAATTTGCAAACCACTCCTAAAATTCCTAATCCCAGCGGCCATAGCATGACCGATGGTAGTACCGATCTGCATGACCTCGGTAAAACCAGTGCCAATAAAAAACTCGTCCAGAACTTTGTGGAAGAAGTGCTGATTAATGGACACCTAGAGTATCTTCCCAAATACTTCTACGACGATAAGTATATCCAACACAATCCTGGGATTGGAGACGGGCTATCAGGGTTCAATTCCGCGCTGAAAGACTGGGCCGAACATGGCGTTACAATGAAATACACAAAGGTGCACCAGGTGCTTGGAGAAGGTAATTTCGTGTTGGTAGTGAGTGAAGGTGATATGGATTCCTGCCATTCTGCCTTTTACGACCTCTTCCGAGTAGAGGATGATTTCATTACCGAACATTGGGATACTGTCCAGTGTATACCAGCCAAAAATCAATGGAAGAACAAGAACGGGAAATTCTGACTATCAATTAGATAGAAAGGTTATCACCCTGTGGCGTGATACCTGAATAACATTTGATTAACATGCTTTCGGAATACGGAGGCTGGTATATTTCGTTTATTCTAAGAAACCTCTGGCTGTCATGACCCTACTTAAGCAAAATAACCCAACCCAACCGGCAAGCACAATGATCTGCCCTGATAGTATGAATTCCGTTCAAGTCATCAATACCCTCAGCATCATTTCAGCGGTATTGGTCACCATACAGAGTTGTTTGCTGTTTTCCCATACGCGCGATAGTTTTTTCATAGGCTTGGGAACACTTGCTGGCATTAGCTTCCTGAGTTTATTACTCTTAAATGAATTAGGGATTACCTGCGCAGCCCGCGTGTTATTTCTCGCCATCCATCAAGCGGTGGCGGTATCGCTGGCCATTGGGAAAGGCGCCGTGGTAGGCGAAGCCATACTGGCAGCATTCCTGATCATTGTAACCTTACTGGTATTTACACGCACCTGGGTGATCGTTACCTGTATCAGTTTGATTATCTCGTGTCTGGTTACCATCAAAATAAATTTCCATACTGGCTTCATCAATCCTGTGCCGGAAAGGGGTTTACAATCGATACGCTTTTTCAAAGAGTGCTGTGCAACTTCTCTGTTTATACTGATTACCGTCGGGGTTAGTTTCTTCAAACGGCATGTATTGCGCCTGATTGAAGCGTTGAAAAAATCCAATACAGAACTGCAGCAAGCCTTAAAGGAGAAGTCCATGCTGGCGCAGTTTCTGAGCCATGAAATCCGCAATCCCTTACATTCTATGGCAGGCATCACGGAGGTAATGACACGTGAAATTTCTGGGAAAGATGAATATAATCCCCTCATGGAATACATGCAGGACTTGAATGCAAGCAGTAGCTACGCCATGTCTGTTGTGAATAATGTGCTGGAATTGGAAACTGCGGAAAGGCAAACTTGCGCCCCTGAAGTGTTTGCCCCTACCGATTGGTTACAGGGGATTGTGAAATCATTTCAATACCAAGCTTCGCATAAGCAAGTGGCTTTGGTGTTTGTTTCGGGAGACGATATTCCCTCCTTCATCAGTTCCCCCAAAAACTGTTTGAACAAGATCGTCATTAACCTCATTATCAATGCCATCAAATTTACTAGGGAGAACAGTGTTGTTTCCATTACGCTTTCCCGCGAAAATGAGCGGCTATCCATCCGGGTACAGGACAGAGGCATGGGAATGTCAAAAGAAAAAAAAGAGCGGATTTTTAACCTCTATGAGACAGAAAAAAATGAATTCCTCCAAGGCTCCGGCATAGGACTATATGTAGCCAATAACCTCACCAAGGCGATTGGCGGTAGCTTGTCACTGGAAAGCGAAGAAAATAAAGGCACTACTTTTATCCTGGAGTGGCCGATGCAAGAGGCGGCGGCCCCGACGATGAAGGTCGTTTCTACCCTGACAGGCTTCGACGGACTGAAAGTATTGGCCGTAGATGATGATACTTTTAGCCAGAAATACCTGAAACGCTACTTTGATGATACCGGGATTCATATCCGACAAGCATTTAATGGAGCAGATGGTTTAAAAATCTGTCGGGATTGGCAGCCAGATCTGCTGTTGTTAGATGTATTCCTGGGAGATATGACTGGGCACGAATTCTTGGAACATGTACATGCGCTTTCGCCCGATACCCATGTCATCATTATTAGCGGCACTTCTTCTGATGGGGAAGAACAAAGGTTCCTGGATGCAGGGGCGGATCATTACCTACTGAAACCGCTACCAAAGCGGGCTTTATGTGCTGCCATTGAGAACGTCATGCGTAGTGAGAGTGCTGCTGCTATTTAAAAATTGACGGGATGTCGGAAATACCCCGGTATTTGTCGCTAACCTACAGCATTCGCCCCGTTTCGGCATTGTAAGTTTGTATCAGCAAATAAATCGCTGATATATGGGAACTCAAATTTTTGTGAATCTGCCAGTAAAAGACCTCGATAGATCCATTGCATTCTTTACTAAACTGGGCTATACTTTCAATCCTCAATTTACTGATCACAAGGCTACCTGCATGGTAGTTTCCGACCATATTTACTTTATGCTGATTGTGGAAGATTTTTTCCAGACTTTCACCCGCAAACCCATTGCAGACGCCAATCAGGTAACAGAGGCCATCCTCTGCCTGTCGGCTGAAAGCCGGGAAGCAGTAGATGAAATCACCCGGAAAGCAGTGGAAGCCGGCGGCAGTATTCCCCGCGAAGCAGAGGATCATGGCTGGATGTATACCAAAGGATTCCAAGACCTCGACGGACATCTGTGGGAATATATTTACATGGAAAAAGAAGAAGCTGTACCTACTGCCAATTAACCATGTTCACTTTGATGAACTGATCTATAAACGCCGTTTGAACGGCGTTTTTTTTATTCTGTACAACTGCTTTTGTTAGCGCGGAGATTTTTATATGTTTGTGCGCTATGCACCGATTCCACTATTTTATCCGCGTTTTTACATTGCTGTTATGCCTGGCATACTTACCAGCAACTGCACAACAGTATTACCTTTTTGTGGGCTCTTATAATAAAACCAAAGGCCAGGAAGGTATTTATGTGTACACTTTCAACCCATCTACTGGCGCCACCAAGAAAATTTCTGCTGTAACGGAGGTGGTCAATCCTTCTTATTTGAATTTATCCGCCCGCGGGCAGTTTTTGTATGCTGCTACGGAGTCACGTATTCCTGGCGGAGGTACGGTGAGTAGTTATGCATTCGACAGTCTACACGGCACCCTGCGTTTCCTGAATTGCCAGTCCAGCGGCGGAGAAAACCCCGTATATGTGATCACCGACAGCGCCAATAAATGGTTGGCGAATGCCAACTATACGGCTGGCAGTCTCTCTATACATCCTCTCCTGCCCGATGGCAGCATTGGATTACCTGAACAAACCATTCAGATAACAGCGAAAAGTGTTGGCCCTCGCCAAAACCAATCGCATGTACATTCCGTGGGGTTTAGTCCGGATGAAAAATACCTCTATGCCCCTGATTTAGGTGCAGATAAGATTTGGTGGTATCAACTTGCTTCCGGCGAAAAACCGCTACAGTCGGCCCCTGTACCATTTACAGTTACTATGCCCAATAGTGGCCCGCGACATTTTGCATTTCATCCCAATGGAAAGTTTGGCTATTGTATGGAAGAGATTAGTGGCAATGTGGTAGCCTATCGTTACAGAAATGGGAGACTAGATAGTATGCAAACTATTGCGGCACATTTCATCAAAGACGAGGAAGGCTACGATGGTGCAGACATACACCTCTCTCCAGACGGTCGTTATTTATACACCAGCACCAGAGGCAATGAAAATATAATTGTATGCTATGCCATAGATGCTCGTAGCGGCCGATTGACAAAGCGCAGTATTACACCTAGTGGCGGCAATCATCCCAGAAATTTTGTGATAGATCCTACGGGCAATTACTTATTGGTAGCCCATCAGATGAGTGATGATATTGTCATCTTCAAAAGGAATGCGAAGTCAGGGGCTTTACAGCAGACAGGAAAGCTGGAACATATTACCGCGCCTTCCTGTCTGAAAATTCGGGCATATAACGTGCAGCCCTAAACGAAATTACATCAGGAGAATATCTATACGATGGCCTTGTACTAGTTGCTGGGATGGAGACCAGGAAAAGATGGTAAAATATCCATCCTGGGAAGCCACCAGTGCCAGGCAATTGCGCTGGTCATGTACAAATTGTGCCGCCGAAATATGCCTGGTACCACCGAGTGCAGACGCATGTACCACCTGTGGGCGCAGGTCCTGTACGGGTTCCAGCATAGCCACCTGTTCCACCGCCGTAGAGTTGAAGGAACGGGCAATTTTTGCTCCGAAAGCCAATAGTTCTTGTCGGTCGTTGATGATAGTGGCTCCATCCACTGCCGTAAGGCCGCTGATATTATCAACTTCCCTGCGTAAGGCATTCTGCCAGAATATTTCGCTAACGGTACTATCATCGTGTTTTACCAGGTCCGCAACACCGGAAAAAGCCGGCGATATGGGATATTGCAGGGGATGAATGATGGAGTCCCGCCATTCATCGGAGCCCGAAGGCGTTACCAGCAGGATACCTCCCCTACGGTGCGCCCGCATAGACACGGCAATCTGGATCAATACATTCGTAGGATTATTCCAGACTGGCGAAGATTTATATCCCAGCAAAGAACTGAGGATTTCCGGTGCATCTCTTTTCATACTGCAGCCTTCATCCACAATTTTGATCTGATCTCCTTTCAGCACGGCCACATTATTGAACTTACCGACACCCATGAGTCGGCGGTGTTTCACCACCAGGAGTCCGGGTTCCGCGACGTCCAATACAAAGCAGAGATTGGGCAATTTGATAGTAGTGCCCCAGATGTAGAGGTCATTCCCTTCATACCAGATACCGATATGTATACCCGCACGTTCCACGCCTGGCGCCAGTTTGGTGAGGGCATTCGGTGTAAGCGGAATGGGAGTAGCAAATAGCAAAGGCTTTCCAGCCTGGGCTGGCGACAAAAACGCGAGGGAAATACGGGTAGCATTGCCTTCCTCTCTGCGCAAGCTAGCCCAGAAAGCGATATCGATGATACGCTCAATTATTTTAGCAGAAGGCGCAGTAGCCAGGTCATCTTCTCCGCTTTGCGCGGCGTTTGTCATATGTTCCTGAAAGTGGTTGGCTACGGGGCCAGCTACTTTCACTGCTGCCTGATATGTTGAATCAAATGTGAGGTCCATAGCACGAACTATTATTCATCCATACCAGCATTATCGTCGCCATGCTGCGTTTTGCTGCTATTGGCCACCATATTGCTGATCGTGTTGATTTCATCTTTGGTAAAGTAACGCCATTTGCCTGGGGCCAGGTCTTTCAGACTGATATTCATGATACGGGTTCTTTTGAGGGAGGTAACATGATATCCCAGTTCTTCGCACATGCGGCGAATCTGGCGATTGAGGCCTTGGGTCAGGATAATCCTGAATCGGTTGGTTCCTTCCTGTTTCACAAAGGCTGGCAGCGTAGTAGTACCGAGGATGCGGACACCGCTACGCATAGCTTTGACAAATTCCAGGGTAATAGGTTTATCTACGGTAACGATATATTCTTTCTCATGCTGATTACCGGCACGAAGAATTTTATTAACGATATCACCGTCGTTGGTGAGGAAGATAAGGCCTTCTGAGAGTTTATCCAGTCTACCGATGGGAAAAACGCGGGAGGAATAATTGAGATAGTCGACGATATTGGTTTTATCTTTTCTATCTGTGGTGCAGGTGATTCCTTTGGGTTTGTTCAGGGCGATGTAGACGGTAGCCTTCTTCTTTTTGAGCGGCTCCCCGTCTACTTCTACCACATCGCCTTCCTGGACGCGATCGCCTTTGGAAGCGATATTATCATTGATGGTGACCCGTGCTTGGTCGATGAGTTTATCGGCCTCTCTGCGGCTGCAAAAGCCCGAGTCACTGATGTATTTATTGATACTGATATTCATACTTGCTCTTAAATCAGACAGCAAAAATACTTAAATAACTGCTGCCGACCATCATCAGCGGCTTATTGCGGATTTGCAGTAGCTTTAGTAGAATCTTTTGCTTTTTGAGCAGCTTCTTTCTTAGCAGCTTTATCCTGTCTGCGGAAATAGCCTCTCAGTAAGAAGTTATGTTTCAGCGCCTCCATGTTCTCATCCAGTTTAGAGGTAGAGCTCTGCAAGTTGAGCAGTGTGGATTTCAGCGCTTCTGCACTTTGTTTATCGTTCAGCAATACGCCAGCAGGAGAATTATTGCTGCCCAACTGATGGCCCAGGCCCGAAGTGGTAGCTTTCAGGTCTTCTACCATTTTATTGGCGTTTACTGATACGTCATTGAGTTGCTTCATAGTGCTGCGCAGTTGTGAGAATACCATGGTATCAGAAACCAGGTTATTCGACAATGAGCCAGGAGTCTGCAATTTGGCTGCATAGGAAGCCAGGCCTTCTGTCAGGCGTTGGGTATTGCCAGCAGATTTCTGTAAAGAAGCGAGGGTACCTTGCAGGTCGTTGTATAAAGTTTCGTCGGAGAGGAGTTTACCCACTGTACCTTGACCGTCTGCAATGCGTTTGGTAATTACTTTCAGGTTGCCAGTGATTTCCACCAGGCTTTTATTGTTTACCTGGAGGGTATTCATGATATCGTCTGTACTAACGGTATTGGCTACTTGCAATTGATCGCCATCTTCGATGCCAGGCATTTTATCGGAGCCGCCGGAGAGGGCAACAATTTTATTACCTACAAATCCATCGGAGCTTACTCTTACTTCTACATCTTTATGGATATATTTGGCAGCACTTTTTTCCACGTTGAATTGAACGAGGATTTCATCATGCTTGAGGAATTCGATTTTTTTCACTGTACCCACCTTTACGCCGGAATACCAAACATTGTTCCCTTCTGAGAGGCCGTTCACATCTTTAAATACCGCCTTCACTCGTACAGCCGACACAAAAGTTTTCTTTTGTCCGCCGAGAGTGAGGATGGCTGCAATAAAAATGACCACACCAATGAGGATGAATATACCTACGATGACAGCCCTTCTGTTACTTGTATCTTTCATAAATTACTGAATAAAATTATAGTCATAAAACTCCCGGATCAATTCATCATCGGACTGGAATACTTCATTGAAAGGTCCGCGTTTGATGAATCTACCTTCTTTCATTACCACGATGGTATCACCGACAGCTTTAGCGCAGGCAAGATCGTGGGTAATGATGATGGAAGTGGTATTAAATCTGTGTTGTACTTCGTTGATCAGGTTATTGATTTCAGTACAGGTGATAGGGTCCAATCCCGCTGTAGGTTCATCATACAGCATGATATCGGGTCTGAGGATCAGTGTACGGGCAATACCGATACGTTTACGCTGACCTCCGGAGAGTTCTGATGGCATCTGGTTCACCGTTTTCGAAAGTCCTACTGCGTCCAGTACGGTTTCCACCATTCGTTTTACTTCTGCACGGGTGATGCCCGGCGTATTACGTTTGAGGGGAAACTCCAGGTTTTCGCCTACCGTCATACTATCGTATAATGCACCGTTCTGAAAGCAGAACCCTACTTTCAGGCGCAGTTCCCTCAGTTCAAGATTGGAAAGGGTAGCTACTTCTTGCCCCAGTACATTGACCCCACCGGAGTCCGGCGATAAGAGCCCTACCATTATTTTGATCAATACGGATTTCCCGGTACCAGAACGGCCCAGGACAACGATATTTTCTCCTTTATGTACATCCAGACTAATACCCCGTAGTACATGATTGCTGCCAAAGGATTTAAAGAGATCATGCACTTTGATCACTTTATCCTGCCAGTCGATATTTGGTTTAAAATTCTTCATGCTACTATCTGAAAGAGTTTGCCACCTGTACAATAACTACTTCCTCCAGGAAGATTAGGAACATAGATGCTACAACCGATACGTTTGCAGCCTTACCCACGCCCTGTGTGCCCTGGGAAGCTCTCCAACCCTGGTAACAGCCTACAATACCAATTGTAAAGCCATATATAATACCCTTCATGGTAGTGGTACCGAAATCCAGAAAAGTAATATTCTTAAATGCATTCTGGAAGAAGGTAGTGAAGCTAGTATGCTCATTCATGTAAATATCCAGGAAGGAGCCCAGCATGGCTACCAATCCTGTATAACATACCAGGATAGGGATACAAACGGTGGTGGCCATCACCCGGGTTACCACTAGGTATTTAAAGGGATTGATGGCAGATACTTCCATGGCATCTATCTGTTCAGTAACCTTCATAGACGCTAGCTCGGCACCAATACTGGAGCCCACTTTACCCGCGCAGATCAGCGAAGTAACAAGGGGTGCCAAGGCACGTACCACTGCTATAGCAATCAGGGAAGGAAGCCAAGAAGTAGCCCCGAATTCAGATAGGGAGGGGCGAGATTGTTTTGTAAATACCAGACCAGTAATAAAGCCGGTCATTGTAATCAGGGCCAGGGATTTGTATCCCACCATGTAACACTGCCTGATAAATTCTTTTACCTCCAAGGGAGGGCGTAGCGCTTCCTTAAAAAAGCGCTTGATAAACTGGAAAATGCTGTATAAGTCTAGGAAGAAATTATCAAGCCCCCTGGACACGACTGGTTTCTCCGGTTGTCCGCTGCTGGAATCCATTTGCCGAAATTTTTTAATATCAATTATGCCTATACGTCGTCCGTTTCATGACACAACCATCCCGCTAAATTACAATTTTGGTTCTCAGATTGTTACATGTGGAAAAAGAAAATGAAAAGTTTCGGGTTTTCCAGGGCCGGAAATGAGGCTATAAAAACGAGGCTATTTCCTTCATAGCCAATACAGTAGGGCTATTTCAGAGGCATTTCGGCGGGAGGGGCCGGGTCTCTTGAAATATTTACGATTTTGTGAAAATAACGAAAAAATGATATCGTGACATGTTAACTTGCCTGCGGCTTGTTGATTTTGATAAAAAACGAGGAGTGACGGCTGCGCCGTCACTCCTCGTTTTTTATTTTTTTCGTTGCCCCGGCCCGATGGGCCGGGGCAACAGACAGGAATGAATTCCTCATTTGATATTACTGTCATCCCGGTTTAGGAGGCAACAGGCAGGAGTGAATTCCTCGTTTGATATTTCTGTCATCCTGGTTTAGGAGGCAACAGGCAGGAGTGAATTCCTCGTTTGATATTTCTGTCATCCTGGTTTAGGAGGCGACAGGAAGGAGTGAATTCCTCGTTTGATATTTCTGTCATCCCGGTTTAAGAGGCGACAGGAAGGAGTGAATTCCTCGTTTGATATTTCTGTCATCCCGGTTTAAGAGGCGACAGGAAGGAGTGAATTCCTCGTTTGATATTTCTGTCATCCCGGTTTAGGAGGCAACAGGCAGGAGTGAATTCCTCGTTTGATATTTCTGTCATCCTGGTTTAGGAGGCGACAGGAAGGAGTGAATTCCTCGTTTGATATTTCTGTCATCCTGGTTTAGGAGGCGACAGGAAGGAAGGATTTCCTCGTTTTGATTTTGCCGTCATCCCGGTTTAGGAGGCAACAGGAAGGAGTGAATTCCTCGTTTGATATTTCTGTCATCCTGGTTTAGGAGGCGACAGGAAGGAGTGAATTCCTCGTTTGATATTTCTGTCATCCCGGTTTAGGAGGCGACAGGAAGGAGTGAATTCCTCGTTTGATATTTCTGTCATCCCGGTTTAAGAGGCGACAGGAAGGAAGGATTTCCTCGTTTTGATTTTGCCGTCATCCCGGTTTAAGGGGCGACAGCCTGGAAGGATTTCCTTATTTTTTCTTCAATGCGTAAGAATAGTTACCTGCATTGCTGAGATTTAATGTTACATCGTAAGTGCCTGGATCAGTGATCACGATATTGGCGCCATCCCGGTTTAAGAAGGGATCAGAGGGCTTATTATCACCATAATTAATGTCATAAGCATGATTGGCACGGAACTTAAATGCGCCAGCGCTCATATTTACCGTAGCCGTCCAGACATTTTTGGTGGCGTCAAACGTAAGCTCGGCATCATTGCTCCATCCTCCTACTGCATCGCCGATCATAGACCAGGTAGTGCGGGTAGCGGACCATTTATTGGTACTCAGATCCAGGTTCAGGAAGTAATAACCGGCGCCTGTTACTTGGAGATTATCTCCTGTGGTAGACAGGATACCCGCATTGTTGACGCTAGTACCGCCGTAGTTGGTACCACTCCAACTGGCTTCGGAGGTAAATTTGAAATTGGTGGTAGCACCGGTGAAAGATGCATACCCTTCATAAACCTTATCCGATTTAAGAGAGGCCAATTTGGCAGATGTAGCGGGATTCCAGCCTTGGTAATCGCCTGGCGTCCACATGGAAGGATAATCCACCAGGTCCAGGTAAGAGGAAACTACCAGCACCTTTACATTGGAGTAGGCTGCTGGATAATTATCGCTGATAGTTGCTTTCACACGCACTTCCATTCCACCCAGTACGCCATTGTCCATTTCCAGACCGTTGGCAATGGTATTCAGATCGGCTACAGAGAAGGATTTTGTCATACCGTCTGCCGAAACATTCTTCACTACAGCGAAGTTGGTTCCTTTCTTTGCAAACTGGAGACTGTATTTCACCACTCCACGGAAACCGAAATCTGATTCGTTCCATTGAAATTTAACCAATGTATCATTGGCATGGTCTTTCTGTAAAATGGCGGTATCCACGTTGCTGGCCAATAATGGAGAAGTACCCGTACCGGCAATCGTTCTTACCTCGTCTTTTTTGCAGGACCAGAGTGCCGCAGCAAACAGACCGGCAATAATATATTTAGAAAAAGCTGTTTTCATTTCTGGGAATTTGTGTGATTAATAACCGGTATTCTGTTTGAGCGATGGATTCGCAGTCAGGTCCGTGGCTGGAATTGGATAGATAGTTCGGAAAGACTCCACTCCTCTACCCTCTTTTACCCCACCTTTCCAAGGCCATACATAAGCACCTCCAGTGAATTTCTCGAAACGGATCAGGTCTGAACGACGGAAGGCCTCCCAATACAATTCACGACCTCTCTCCGCCAGGATATAATCCAGATTATAACCTGTAATATCAGCAGATTTATTTCCGTAGGCGCGTTCCAGTAAGGCGTTCAGATAGCCTATTGCTGTATTCTCATCGCCCCCGCTACCACCGCGTTTCACAGCTTCTGCATAAATCAGGTATTGTTCTGCCAGTCGGAATAACGGGAAGTCAACGGAGCTGAAAGCGCCACCAGGAGCCGGCGGCGTTACACCGGCAGCAGTTACGTTTCTGTATTTAGTTACACGAAGACCGTCTGTAAACTGCGCTGGGTCATCGATATCCTCTTTGGTACCGTAGAACATGGCGCGTTTATCGGTGGCACCACTGTGGTCTGCAAAGAGTTCTGGCAGGGCCTTGGTACTTCTGTTACCACCCCAACCACCGCCTGGCATACCGAATGAAGCCGGGTTCATATCGCCATTAATAGCCGCGTTGATAATAAAGCTGGTACCGCCATAATTCTGGGTTTTAACACCATCATAAACAATTGGCAGAATGATTTCCGGATTATTAACGTCATTATCCGCCAGGAACAAGCCTTTGTAGTCTGATTTCAAGGCATATCCTGCATTGATCACCTTAGACGAATAAGTGATTGCTTCGGTATATTTTCCATTGCCTTTACCCAAGTATACTTCTGCGTTGAGGTAGAGTCGCGCGAGGAGGGCCCAAACTGCCGCCTGGTCTACACGAGCATATTCATTATTTCTCGCTTTCACCACCAGTGGCTCAATGGCCAGCAATTCACTTTCTACATATTTGAACAATGCAGTGCGAGTGGTTTGTGGTGGAATGTATTTTCCGATCGGGTCATTTTCTGTTACAAATGGTGGATTCGCAAATAAATCCATCAGCACCCAGTACTCAAAAGCACGCAGGAAGCGGGCTTCCGCACGGAAAGTGCGGATATTATCTGCATCTTTCCCGGAAAATCCACGAGAGGAAATTTTATCATCGGTGGATTCACGGAGGAATTCATTGGCGATGGTAACATGGAAAAGACTACGGTTGTATAATGCCGCCAGCAATACGTTATTGCTGGTCCAGTTCATGTTGTGAAAATCAGGAATACCGGGGTCGTTCCATACGCAGGCTGCTTCTTCTGTTGGCAGCTCCTGGGCATTCCAGAAAAGACGGAGGAAATCCGCCTGACCTGGGTCAATACCAGCCAGGTCAGAAGACCCAGTACCATTGTTTCCAGGCAAGGCAAAACTACCATATACTTTTGCCAGTACTTGTTTGTAACCATCCAGCGTTTTGTAGGCCACTTCAGAAGTGGTCGCATTCGTAGGCATTCTGTCCAGGTCCTTTGTACAGGAGCTTAATCCAGCAACAGCCACGAAGACACATATTTTGAGAAAGTTCTTTTTCATCTTGCTAAATTTTTATATTAAAACTCCAGGTTCGCTCCCAGTACAAATGTTCTGGATCTTGGATATAAGTTATAGTCAATACCGCCGTTTACTTCTGGATCCAGTCCTTTGTATTTAGTAATGACAAATACGTTCTGCACATTCGCGCTCAGACGCAGATGACCTGTATGTTTGAACAGTACACCCATATCATAACCCAGGCCCAGGTTGTCCATACGCAGGAAAGAAGCATTCTGCACGTAGTAATCGGACTGGTATTGGTTGTTGTAGAAATTGGTATTGTAGATATCCGTAGTACTGTTATTGAGGAGACCAAGTGGGTTCAGGATACTTCTTCTCACCCCGAAGTTGGACGCCACGTTGTTGTACATGTAGTTACCCAGACTAGCACGGAGCGAAGTGCTCAGTGTCCAGCGATCATAGGATACCTGTGTGCTGAAGCCCAAGAATACTTTAGGCGCTGGAGATTTATAGCGATACATGTCTTTCTGGTTGATGGTCTTATCACCGTTCAGATCTTCGTATACCCCTTCCAGTGGTTTACCGTTTTTGTCATATACCTGTTTGTAAACATAGAAAGCAAAGGTATTGTAGCCTACAGAGTGAATCTGGATCGACTGACCCGTACCTCCAGTGATACCGCCTGTCAGGTTTCCAACGAAGCTGGAATCCGTTACAGCAGTGAGGTTGGTGATCTTGTTATTATTATAGGTCAGGTTAAAATTCACATCCCAGGTCAGTTTACCTTTCTGGATAGGCGTAGCACCGATGTTCAGCTCCACACCTTTATTCTCGATGTTACCAACGTTGGTGAGGATTTGGTTGCTGAAGTTGGAACCGATAGGAATAGGTACGGTATTCAGCAGGTTTTTAGTTTTCTTGTAATACACGTCCACGCTACCTCTCAGGCGATCCTGAAGTACGGCGAAATCAAGGCCGCCATTCCAGGTGGCTGTTTGCTCCCATTTGATGTTTTTATCATAAGCAGCAGGCGCCTGCATATTATACCAGTTGTTGCCAAATTGGTACATACTAGCGTTGGAGCTGGTAGAATAGATAGCCATGTAAGAATAGTTCGCGATACCATCTTGGTTACCGGTAACACCATAGCTCAGACGCAGTTTCAGGTCGTTCAGTGTTTTGGAATCTTTCAGGAAGTCTTCCCGATTGATTCTCCAGGTAACTGCCGCAGATGGGAAAACGCCCCAGCGATTTTCCTTCGCAAAACGGGAAGAACCATCTGTACGCAGGGAACCTTGTACAATATATTTATCGTCGAAGGTATAGATCAGACGGCCATAGTAAGAGATGAGCGTATTTCTAGGAATGTCGAAAGGAAATTTCGGAGCGCTTCCTACGATAGTATCCCCTTTAGCATTAAAGCTAGCATAGTTGTAGTTGGTAGTGGCATTATCATAGTAGCCATAACCTGCCAATGCGTTGATGTTAGATTTGATACCAGGGAAAGTTTTGTTATAGTTAAGGTAGAACTCACCCACTTTGTTATTGATCTTCTGGAGGAAGTGGTTGTTCTGACCGCCTGTAGTATAAGCCTGTCCTGCGTTTGCTGGAACAAAAGTAGTGCCGCTACCACGGGATACATCATAACCCAGGTTCAGATTGGCGCGCAGTTCTGGCAAGAAATGGAATTTATAATCCAGTTCGATATTACCATAGCTACGTTTCACTTCCGAGTTGTTGTCCTGCATGCGAATGAGGGAAACCGGGTTTCTCGGCGCATTCGGATTGAGGGTAACATTACCAGTGGCATCTTTCGTATACCATTCAAAATATCCGCCGAAAGGACTGCTGGAATCATGTACCGGTTGGGTAGGATCGAATTGTACTGCGTTGATGATCGCCTGTTGGTTCGCGTAATGTGCGTTGGTGATGGCTCCTTTCGCACTGATATTCACTTTCAGGTGTTTATCAAAGAACTGCGGGTTCAGGTTTACACTCACGAAAGAGCGTTTCAGGTTATCGGTGATCAATACGCCAGACTGGTTCATGAAGTTGGCAGACACGCGGTATGGTATATTTTTTACCGCACCACTGATGCTAAGGTTATTATCACTGGTGATACCAGTACGATAGATTTCTTTCTGCCAATCGGTGCTAGCGTTGCCCATCAAGGCTTTTTGTGCCGGTGTACCGAGAGAGTCTACATATTTGCGGAACTCATCTGCAGAGAGCACATCAATTTTCTTACTGATTTTACCTACGGCGAAACTAGTATTGAAATTGATTTTCGCTCTGCCGGAAGTACCTTTCTTAGTTGTAATCAGGATAACGCCGTTTGATGCTCTGGAGCCATAGATTGCGGTTGCAGCCGCATCTTTCATGATGGTCAGACTTTCAATATCATTAGGGTTCATTAGTACCATTGGATTTGGAGCGCCATTGATACCGCCTCCGCTGAAAGGAACGCCATCTACTACGTAGAGAGGATCATTGCTGGCATTCAGTGAAGAACCGCCACGGATGCGAATAGTACTACCTGCGCCTGGTTGTCCGCTGTTGGATGTTATGGAGACGCCAGCTACTTTACCCAAGATCAGTTGTTCAGGAGTTTGTATACTTCCTTTCTGAAAATCTTTGGTAGTAATCGTGGAGATACTTCCCGTCACATCTTTCTTTTTCTGCGTACCGTAGCCGATTACCACCGCTTCTTGCAGGTCGTGTTTATCATCAGAGAGTTTTACGTCGATGGTGGTCTGCCCTCCTACTGTCATTTCTAAAGGCTTTTTACCTAAGAAGGAAAAAACGAGGATGGTGGTCGGGGTGGTCCCTCCAATAGTATATTGGCCCTGACCGTTCGTTTGTGTTCCGCGATTGGTACCCTTGATTTGGATACTCACGCCCGGCAGGGATTCACCGGTGGCGGCATCGGTTACTTTTCCGCTGACCTGCGCCTGCGCCTGTGCGGTGAATGCGCACAGTAGCAGCAACAATACAGGCACGAAAAGCCGATTGTAGAACTTTTTCATAACGTTGTGAGAATTTGGGTGATAAAAAGAATCAATCATAACAAGTGAATCAATAAAACAAGTGAATCAGTAATAACAAGTGGCATTTATATCTACTATTTGCTCAATTCAAAAACCATTTCCTGCATGGCGGGTATATCTATACTGCCATCCAGTTTGATTGTAGTGCCGGTGATGATATTGGTAGCAGCCGAGAATCCATCGGTGCGTTCGCTGAAGTGGGTCAGATCTACTTTTCTTGCTTCCTTCGCGGTATTCATTACACACATGACTGTTTGGTGGTCGGTATAGCGGAAATAAATGTATACGCCTTCGCGGGGCGCAAATTGCATTAACTTTCCGAATTTCAATGCAACAGAATTTTTACGATATGTACCTAGTTTCTTCACAAGCGCTTGCATTTCCATTTCGTTAGGAGTCATGCCTTGTCCTGTGAAGGCACTGCGGGCGTCATCTTTCCAGCCGCCGGGGAAGTCGAGTCGGACCAATCCATCCGGTTTGGTTTCGCCTTTCATCAATACTTCCGATCCGTAGTACAACTGAGGAATTCCTCTAGAAGTCAGCAGCCAGGTATAGGCGATTTTCTGTTTGGCTACATCTTCTTTTACGATAGAGAAAAATCGATTCAGGTCGTGATTATCCAGCAACAGTACATTTTTGGTTGGGTCCTGGTAGAGATAATCGTAGCTGAGTACATTATACAATTGTATCACGCCGGTATTCCAGCCCAGGTCCTGTGTCAGTGCGGGTACGATGCCATTGAAAAGGCATTGGAAATCTACGAGTCCGGGTAGATTGCTTTTGAAAGCAGCATTGATATTGTTTTTGACGAAGTATACCTGGTTAGGCGTATTCTGTACCAGCACTTCGCCGAATATGCTCAATTGCGGGTATTCGTTGAGCAGTGCGGCATTACAGTCGTTCCCAAATTGCAGATCATTGTACATGTACGTATCCACCCGAATCGCGTCTACCCCAAATTCTTCTACATACCAGATCGCATTCTCTATAATAAAGTTGGCTACATAAGGATTACGCTGGTTCCAGTCTGGCATTTCTTTCACAAACCAGCCGTCTGTCATCAGTTTTTTATCGATGGCAGACGCGTGTGGATCGAACAGTGCTTGTTCTCTGGCGCTGGTGCCAGTGAAGGTAGGCCATTGGTTTAACCAATCTTTTGATGGCAGGTCTTGAACTATAAAGTGCCAGGTACCGGTATGGTTGTATACTGCGTCCTGTACCAGTTTCATACCCCGTTGATGCAATGCATCCGATAATTCGCGGTAAGCGGAGTTGCCACCGTAGCGGGCATCTATTTTATAGTGATTGGTGATTGCGTAGCCGTGCTCTGTACGGGAAGGCATATCGTTTTCCATCACAGGCGTCATCCAGAGGGAGGTTACACCTAGTTGCTCCAGGTAATCCAGGTGCTGGATGATACCTTTGAAATCGCCGCCATGGCGGGCGTAGTAATCGGCGCGGTTGAGGGATTGATCCCGCATACCTTTCACGCGATCGTTGGTGGAATCTCCATTACTGAAACGGTCTGGCATCAGCAGGTAAATCATATCAGCAGGAGAAACGCCTTGGGCGAAGTCCTTCCCAGGTATACCTTTCCTGGCTTTCAGCGGCCAAGATATATGTGATTTTTTACCATTCTTAGTATAAATAAAATCTACATTACCAGGATTTGCGGCCGCAGTGATTTCAATATCTGCTGCTAGGTATTTACCATTCTCGAAAGAGTGCACTCCCAGGAGGTTTACACCTGGATAGTTGACTGTTAACTGGCCTTTGCTGAAATCAGCATCCGTATTTTTCAGGAGTAATTGCAGTTTGTTAGTCTTCATCCCTGTCCACCAGTTTACCGGGTAGATTTCTGGAGACGCGGCATAGGTGGCATATGCAGAGCATAACAAGTATAGTCCGACGATCAGCTTCTTCTTCATCATCATAATGTGGAACACAAAAATTCAAAGCGGCAATTTATGTAAACCTGCGTCATCCTTAGCACGACTTATACTGACAACCCTATTGTCGTTACATAAAATTCGGCGGACATATTTTCAGTATTTAGTATAAGAAACGACGTCGTTCGTATAAAAAAATGGTTGTTTAGGGAATATTCTTTAGCTTGACCGGGAATTTTGCAGCCACTTATGATAGATATTCCGCGGTCGAGATGGGGGAAGAAGAGTGTATATGCCATCTATTGGGTCTTTTATGTACTACTTTTCGGGTTTATTCAGGCAGGTCCGTACCATGATTACCGGAATGCATTTGCATCCGAGTTAATCAGTTTACCTATGCGCGTACTCTTCGTCACGATTGTTCTAGAAGTACTGGTAGAGCAGGTTCTCTTTAAAAAGAAAGTCTGGTTATTCATCCTGATTTATGTTCCGTTAATATTAATATTTGCCGTTATTCAAAGGTGGATTGACAATACTTTTATATTGGAGTATTTTTTAACGCATTGGAAAAAAGAGCCCCTACTCAGTATTTCACCGTATATCTATAGCGTCATCAAGTTGCAGTTTGTGGTGACGATTCCTTTTTCCGTGAAGTTATTTTATAACTGGATGACAGAGCAACATCGATCTATGCGGATGGCAGAAGAGAAAACACAGGCCGAACTGGTGATATTGCGCAATCAATTCCATCCTCATTTTATTTTTAATGTACTGAATACGCTTTATGCGAAAACCGTATTCACCTCTCCGGAGTCTGCCGAGATTATCTCCCGGATGTCTTCCCTGTTACGGTTTTCCATCTATGAGATCAACACGCGGCTCATCCCCTTGGAGAAGGAAATTCAGTACCTAGAAGATTATATCTCCCTACAAAAAGCTCGCTTTGATCACCGGCAGCAAATAAGTTTTCATATCGATGGGCCACCCGCCAACAAATACCTGGAACCCTTTATCTTGATGGCTTTCGTGGAAAACTGTTTTAAGCATTGCATGCCGAATGAGCATGGCGATAACTGGATTACCATTTCCATTTCTATACAGCAAGAATGGCTGACCGCGAAGATAGAAAACAGTGCCATCAAGGGTTACAGCGGTCATCAGTTGAGTGGAAGCGGTGGCGTAGGATTGGAAAATGTAAAGCGGCGACTGAACCTAATTTACGGCGAACAACATACCTTAAAAATCACGCAAGACGAGGATAGTTATTTTGTGTATTTGAAATTGAAACTGGAATCACATGACGCATAGTATCAACTGTATTATCATTGAAGATGAGAAACCGGCAGCCGATCTGCTGGCCACCTATATCAGCCGTGTAGAGTTGTTGCACTTGGCGGGTACGTTCACCAGTGGTACGCAGGCCATGCGTTGCCTGACTACGCAGAAGATAGACCTCATCTTTACTGATATCAATCTGCCAGGCATCAGTGGCGTAGATTTCATCCGTTCGCTGACACCTGCGCCCAATGTGATTTTCACAACAGCACATGCACAATACGCTGTAGATGGATTTGACCTTGATGCAGTAGATTTTCTGTTGAAACCTATTCCTTTTGAAAGGTTCCTCAAAGCCATACATCGTTTCATCAAACTAGACAAACAGTTGATGGAAGCGGCCCCCCGACAGGAACAACCAGAAAAAGAGCCTCCATTTATTTTTATCAAATGTGATAAAAAGATGGTGAAAATTTTCCTGGATGATATCCTCTTTTTTGAATCACAGAAGAATTACTTGTTGATCAATACCAGCAAGGAGGTATACAAAACGTACCATTCCATTTCTGAGATGGAGGAAAAGCTGCCTGAGTCTACATTTGTAAGGATTCACCGCTCTTTCATCGTATCTATTCCAAAGATTGAGAAGTTCAACAGCAATGCCATTGAAATCAATAGCATTAGCATTCCTATCGGTAGGCATTATGGATCTACCACCACGCAGGCCTTGAAGAGCTATCAGCAATCGCATCCCTCTTTCCAGATTTGATTATACCAGGGCTGGTTCGGCATCCGCATTGGAAAAGGTAGTAGCCTGTTCCATGAAAATGGCTTCAATCATACCGATTTCTTTGGCGTACATTGTTTTCTTGCGCTTACCGAAGTAGAGGGTATTTTCCATTACCTTTTTGCCATTCCATGCCAGTTTTAGTTTTCCAGCATCCAGCTCTTGGCGACAAAGAAAATCAGGGATGACTGCAAATCCTTTCCCATCGCTCAAACAGCGTACAATGGAGCATTTATTAGGCACGATATAATTCGGGCGAAAATCCGGGTGCTTATTAAAATTCTGGTGCCAGAATTTGCGCATGATTTCCATATCTGCCGCCGTCGTGTACCAGATTTGTTCTTTCAGCCAGTTTTCAATATCCTGCATGTTGCCCGCTTTAATGAGGGCTTTGAGTTCCTTCGTATCCTGCTTCCCTCCTGCCACTAGCACGATCCTCTCTTTGGAGAAGGGCGTGTATTCCAGGTTTGTCTGACTCCCTTTCTGCGGCGTGATAATGAGGTCCAGCACGCCGTTGTCTAGGTCGTGCTGCATATCTGGGTATTCCCCAAATTTTATGTTGATGTTAAAAGGTAGCGTAGAAATATACTGTTCCAACGTAAACTGGAACGTTTCCAGGCACATACCGAGACAGATATTGGCCTTGTTGGCCACGGATGTTTTATGAAAATAGACTTCCGCATCTTCTAGTCGGTTAACCGCTTCCAGTATATAGTTATACAGGACTTTTGCTCTTTCCGTGGGTACCATTTTGCGAGCGGTACGGTCAAACAGTTTATATCCTACATAAGACTCCAGGGAATTGAGGTGTAAACTAACCCCTGGCTGCGAAACATAGAGGGCTTGCGCCGTTGCGGTGAGGGAACCGGTTTCATAGATGGTTTTGAAAGTACGGAACCATTCAAAATTCAATAACATATCCTATCATTTTTCTGATACAAATGTACAATTTATCTAATTATGATAATCCAACAACCTAAAATAGCTTTGCGTCAGCAAAAACGAAAAGCATCATGGAACAGATATTAACGATAGATGAACCCCAGGTAAAGAAGGTTTCCAGCGGCATCCCTGGAGCGCTGTGGGCATTGACCATCAGTGCCTTTGCGATTGGCACTACAGAATTTGTGGCGGTGGGCATATTGCCAACGATTGCCGAGAGTTTGCGGGTACCGGTATCTACTTCCGGGTTGTTGGTGAGCATGTATGCACTGGGAGTAGCCATCGGCGGCCCATTTTTGACTGCCTTGACTACAAAAATTCCTCGCAAGCCGTTATTAGTGTCGCTGATGGGATTGTTTATATTGGGTCATATAGCATCTGCTATGGCGCCGAATTTCAGCCTATTATTGACGGCCAGGTTTATATCCGGATTTGCCCATGCAGTATTTTTCGGTGTGGGGGCTACCATAGCAGCCACGCTCGTGTCTCCCGATAAAAAAGCTACCGCCATTGCAATTATGTTTGCAGGGCTGACGGTAGCCATTATTGTAGGAGTGCCGCTGGGTACTTATATAGGGCAGCATTGGGGCTGGAGGGCCACATTTGGCGGTGTGGCGGTATTAGGGGTAATTGGGCTCATAGCCACAGCCGTATTGCTCCCTACGAATTTAAAGCAGGAAGCTCCTTTGCAATTGAAAGACCAACTGCAAGTACTTAGAAACAAACATATACTGCTGGTATTGGCGATTACAGGATTGGGATATGGCGGCACCTTCGTAGTATTCACGTATCTGGCCACGCTGCTGGAGAAAGTAACTGGTTTTCAGGCTGGATCTGTCGGCATCCTCTTGTTGTTGTATGGTGTAGCCATTGCGTTGGGAAATGTAATTGGTGGTAAAATCAGTAATCGTAATCCGGCGAAAGTGTTAATCCAGTTATTCCTCTATCAGGCTATTATATTGCTCATATTCACCTTTACGGCGCATTATCGTATAGCCGCAGTAGTTACCTTACTATTAATGGGTGGAATGTCTTTTGCCACCGTACCAGGATTGCAACTGTACATTGTGCAATTGGCCAGCAAATACTTACCTGGCACAGAAGACATCTCTTCTTCATTGAATATTTCCGCATTTAATCTGGGGGTGGCCATTGGCTCCTATGTAGGTGGCGCGGTAGTAGCCACGCCTACGTTGGGATTAAACGCGACGCCATGGATAGGAGCGATTATTGTATTGGTGGGCGCAGGTTTGACGGTAATGAGTTATCGCCAACAACGATGATTATTTAGGCAGACACGGATACATGATAAGGCCATGTGCCGTCTCTGCCTCGATTTTACTACAGATCATCAAGGCTATATAATAATGTTTCATGGGAAAATATTATTTTGGGTGGATTAAATCCTAACCTATGATGTCTGATACTGTCCCTGTTTCCCCTAAGTTTCGCCAATTGGTGGTGAAAGCAGTGTTGAGTATTGCACTTTTTATTTTTACTTACCTACTGTTATTTGTATTGTCGCTTGGACTCACGGTGATATGCGTCTGGGCAGGTTATATGATATTAACGCTCAGCATCTCCGCCGTTACTGTTGGTACCGCCATCGGCTTGGGTTTCATGGGGGGTATGATTACTTACTTTCTATTGAAGGTCATTTTCGCTCGGCATACTGTAGACCGCTCCCATTTAACGGAAATTACGGAGGAAGAAGAACCGCAACTGTTTGCACTCATACGAGAGATTGTGCAGGAAGTGCAGACAGATTTTCCAAAGAAGATTTATTTGTCGGTGGATGTAAACGCCGGTGTATTCTATGATTCCAGTTTCTGGAGTATGTTTCTTCCTGTCCAGAAAAACCTACAAATAGGCATGGGCCTGGTGAACAGCGTCACCAAGCAAGAATTGAAAGCCATCCTTGCCCATGAATTTGGTCACTTCTCTCAACGGTCAATGAAGCTGGGGAGTTATGTTTATTATGTAAACCAGGTCATCTACAATATGGTGTATGAAAATGGCGCCTATAAGGAGGAAGTAGGCAACGTCGCCAATGCCAGTCGCTTTATAGCCCTATTCATGTATATCGCAATAGGGATTGTACAGGGTATCCAGTGGATACTACAACAAATCTATAGCATAGTGAATCTTAACTATATGGGATTGTCGAGGGAAATGGAATTTCATGCAGATGCCGTTGCTGCAAATGTAGCTGGGACTGCCCCCTCGATATCCTCCCTGCTGCGGATGGACTTATCGGATCAGTCACTTGCCACTGTGATGAATTTTTATGACGACCGTTATCAACAATCGATTATACCCGCCAATATCTATCAGCAGCATCATTGGATGATGGAATACCTTGCCACCAACCGGGGACTGACCTTCGAAGCAGGATTACCAGTAGTGACCGAAGCATATTACGATCGTTACAACAAATCTAAACTAGTCATTAAAGACCAATGGGCTTCACATCCCACGACAGAAGAACGCATTGCCGCGCTTCATCAGTTAAATAAGCAAAAAGAAGCTGGTCAACCCATTCCAGGAAATGTCATCTTTTCAAATGCGGAACAGCGGCAAAAAGAGCTGACGGCACGCATTTACCGTGATATTACTTTTCCAGCTACGCCAGTATTAGAAGAAGTGGCCGCTTTTAAAGCAGCCTATCAGCAGGAATATCCTTTATACCAGCCACCAGCGATCTTCAATGGTTATTACGATAGATGGGATCCCTCTCTGTTGACGCAAGACGAGGAGACGATCGCCACCAAAACGCCAGCAGTACTTTTTGGTGATGAGATGGTGCAGACAGCCTACTCCATTACCCTTCTCACGAATGATCAGGAATTGTTACATCAACTCACCGTGGTGAATCATCAAATCAAAACATTCGACTATGATGGGGTAAAATACACCATGGACGACATCTATCCGCTTATCAAAAAAATAGAAGATAACATCGCTCATCAATACGCTATCCTGAAAGCCAATGATGCCGCTATATATTCATACTTTCATCAGCTTGATCCTACTCGATGGGAAAAGCTATATGGTATTTATACGGATACCTCGAAACGAGTAGAAGCACGAGAAAAATGCTATACTAGATTAGTGAAGGCCATTAAATTCATGACGGATCATCGGCAGATTACAGAAATTGAGCAATGGATGGTAGGCGTAAAAGAACCAGAGCAAGATTTTAAAGCACAGTTATCAAGTATGCTGAAAGAAGTAGCTTATCAACAAGTGTTACTCCCTGACCAAATAGCATTATTCAGCGAATACATTGCCAATGACAAGCCCTATTTCCAGGACAGCGCATATGATGAAACAGCCGTTGAACTGTTATTTAGGACACTGCAAGCATTTCCAAAAATACTGGAGACGGGATGCAGGAATGCTAAATTGGAGCTGTTAAATATTGGAGCGGAGATGATGGCGGCAAAAGCGGTAATTTCTTAATCAAGATAACGCTCGATGCTGGATCCGACTCGTTTTGGGGCGGCATTGGGAGTTCGGAAAAATTTTTACTACCTTAATGTAGCCCAAATTTTTCCGCCTTATGAAACTCAAAATACTCGTACTGTCATGCCTGTTGCTGCAACAGGCACATGCCCAATTTCGAAATTTTGGAAAGGTGAAATGGACTTATCGCACACAGGATAAGATCTTCACTACTCCTGCCCTCTTCCGGCAATCTATCCTCACTGCCAGTATGGACGGGCATCTCTATTCTTTACAGCGCTCCAATGGCCGATTGAACTGGAAATTCAAAGCAGGTGCAGGTATTGCCACGCATCCGCTGGTAACAGATACCACTGTTTATTTTGGTAGTTATGATGGTCATTATTATGCTGTCAATGCCAACAGTGGCAAGCTGCAATGGCAATTCCAGACGGGTGGCGAACGTAGAATCGGAAGCAAGGGATATTGGTCCATGACACCGGCATCGATGTATATGGAAGACCAATACGACCTCTTTCTCTCCTCTCCCGCCACAGATGCACAACATGTATATTTTGGAAGTAGCGATAGCTGCATTTACGCCGTTAATCGAGAAAACGGGCAACCGGTATGGAAATACAAAACCAATGGCCCTATCCATGGAGGTGTTACCTATAGCAATAATATAGTCCTGGTAGGTAGTTGGGATACTTACGTATATGCGTTGGATGCTGCCAGTGGGAAACTCATTTGGAAGTTTAAAACCAATGCAGATCCAAAGGATCATGTACTGGAAGGTATTCAGTCTACACCAGTGGTAGTAGGGAATACGGTTTACATCGGCACTCGGGATGCCCGTCTCTATGCAATGGATATAATGACAGGACAACGTCAATGGCAATACCTGGAGCCCGGCAAGGCTTGGGTAGTAGGTTCCGCGGTAGTAGAAGGAAACCATGTCTATGTGGGTACCTCTGATAGTTACCTGATGATGGATCTTAACGCCAGTAATGGCGAATTACGCAAACAAGTAAAAGGAGGCGGGTATATTTTCGGAGCGCCGGCAGTATATGGTAATACCCTTTGCTATGGCGATTTTACCGGCAGGTTATTCCTTGTCAATACGCCTAATTGGCAACAGACGGCCGTTTTTGAAACCCCTGGCAGAATTGAAAATGGAGCACAAGTATTAGATAGTGCCGGCAACATCAACTTTATGAAAATAGCCGCTGGTGCTGCAACAGATAAATACAGTACTGCACTGGCAGTAATGGAGAAATTATTTAAGCTGGGACCATTTGTAGCTACACCGGTCATTGCGGAAAGCACGGTATACGCTACCAGTACAGATGGTACGCTCTATGCGATAGAATTGAAATAGATTTTTACTCCTAGATATAACTATAACGTGTATACGAAAAAGACAGCCTTTGTAATTAATGCAAAGGCTGTTGTTTTCTTCTGAAGAATTTTACCACTTCATACCAAAGTACGCTGAGTAAACCAGCACCGGTACATATCAGCAATTGCCGCATGTTCAGCGGATCTATGCTGAATAAGTTGGCCACAGCGGGTACATATAGCATGATGGCCGTTACCAAGAGGGTGAAGGTAATCACGCCGACCATCAGCATATTGCGATTTTTCATACTAGTGATAAAAGAATAATAGGCAGACCTATCAACCATAGTGAGGAAAATATTGGCGATGATGAGCGTTGTGAATACCATACTACGAGTGAGTTGCTCTTTATATCCCTGTGCTACTGCCCACTTGTATACGCCTAGTACGCCGATGGTAATGACTACCCCTTGCAATATGCTTCGGCCCATTTCCTCCCAACTGAGAAAAGTTTCATTCAATGGCCTAGGGGGCACCTTCATAGTGTTTTTCTCCATCGGTTCATTTTCATATACCACCGAGCAAGTAGGACCCATCACCAGTTCCAGGAAAATCACGTGCATAGGCGTGAAAATATTGGGATATAACCATCCTAGGAACAGTGGCAGCGATACCGTGAGAATAATGGGAATATGAATCGCCACGATATATAGTACTGCGCGACGTATATTGTTATAAATTCTTCGGCCCATAGCTACCGCATCCACCATGCCGCTGAGATCATCCGTACTGAGGATAAGCGCTGCCGCCTGCTTGGCGATCTCCGTACCTTTGGCGCCCATCGCAATGCCGATATGGGCCGCTTTCAGCGCAGGACCATCATTTACGCCATCGCCGGTCATCGCTACGATTTCATTATCTGCCTTCAATGCATTGATAGCGGCTAGTTTCGCCTCCGGATACATGCGCGTAAAAATATTGATAGACTCCATTTTCTCCTGACGTTCTTTCTCATCTAATTTCATCAGTTCACTACCGTCGATGGTTTCCGTAGCGTTACGCAACCCTGCTTGCTGGGCAATGGCCCGCGTGGTGGCGCTGTTGTCTCCCGTAATAATCTTTACTACGATGCCTGCATCATAAAATTTATCAAATACCTCTTTGATATTCGCTTTTGGCGGATCATAGAAAGTGATCAATCCCATGAAAGTGAATGGCAATTGTTGCTGTTCTGTGGGATAATCATATCCTTGAAAATCAGAAGTGGCGACTGCCAATACGCGGTATCCTTGACAGGAGAGTTCCAGTTGTTTTTTACTGATGCGCGACTTGATTTCATCCGACAGGCCACATACCGCCAAAATCGCTTCTGGCGCACCTTTCGCGGCAATGATTCGATGGCCAGATTTATCTTCAAATATATGTGTCATCATGGGCGGTGTACCCCCTAACGGATACTCATGTACGATGCTGAAACGAGTACGAAGATCATCCTTATTGAGTTTGCCGTAGATATGATGCAAAGTCTTTTCCATCGGATCAAACGGCACTGGCTCGCTTGCCCACATCGACATATTGATAATCGCTTTGGCAGTATCGTTTTCCCAGTTATTACTGTTGTATAAAGTATCATTATCGGCTGCATATACATCATGCAACTGCATACTGTTTTCGGTGATAGTACCCGTTTTATCTGTACATATCACCGTAGCACTACCTAATGCTTCCACTGTACGCACTTTCTTGACAATGATACCAACCTGCATGAGTCGGCGCGCACCAAGCGCCATAAACGTAGTGAAGGCCACAGGGATTTCCTCCGGAAGGATAGACATCGCCAGGGTAAGGCCTTTGAGCAGACTATCAATCAAACTGCCACTGATATAAAAATTATACCCCCATACCGCCATGAATACCGCCACGCCAATGATCGCCATGCCTTTTACAAAACTGGTAATCTGTTTCTGGAGTAAGGTGGGCTCATCCTTGATGGTAAGGATAGCGGTGCCTAGTTGGCCTATTTTCGTGTGGCTGCCCACCTGCTCTACTTTGGCAAAGGCCAGTCCAGAGGCTACCAGCGTGCCACTCAACACTTGTTTATCACCATCAGCAGATTTAAACACCGTATAGGCTTCACCGGTAAGGGCAGATTCATTGACAGAAAAATCGTTTGCATGGAGCACATATCCATCTGCATTAATGGTGTTGCCTTCTTCCACGACCATCACATCTCCTACCACCATTTCAGCGGTGGGAATACTGATAATTTTACCTTTTCGCACCACCATGCTCAAAGGTTGATTGATTTTCTTCAGGGCTGCCAATGCCTTATTACTACGGCCTTCCTGGTAAAAGGAAATACCCGTCACCAGTACAATGGCTGCCAGCATAAAATAGGCTTCGCTTGTTTCACCGAGAATAAAGTAGATGATGGTCACTGCGATGAGCAGTATCAGCATGGGTTCAGAGAGCAGTTCCAGGAGTATTTCAAGGATTTTGCTTTTACCTTCTGTTGCGTATTCATTGGTGCCATGCTGCTTACGTGATGCCAGTACAGCAGCGTCGTCCAGACCTTTAATGTGGTCTGGTATATTCCTGTGATCCGCCATATTTCCGAGGTTATGATGCTATATAGCATTGAAGGTAAGCATTTTCATTAGTCTGCCGCAATTTTATAACCTCCTCGAACACCGTTTGGAGAAAGGACTACCTGCCATAACTGGCTGTCTCTGGCCCTGAAGGAGCCTGCACAAGACAATAGGTAATAGTTCCACATGCGATGAAATACCACGTCATATGCATTCGCCAGTTCATCCCATTTATCATTGACATTATGGTACCAGGCCATCAGCGTTTTATCGTAATCAGTACTGAAATTCTCCCAGTGTTCCATGATGAAAAAGTCTTCCATCGCTTTCCCTATCTGCGCAATAGACGGGATATTCGCATGTGGGAAGATATATTTATCCAGCCAGGGATCGGCCATAGAGTGAGATTTGTTACCACCGATGGTATGCAATAGAAAAAGGCCGCCGTCCTCCAGGGATTGGCGGGCCACTTGCATATAGGCGTGATAGTTACGATATCCCACGTGTTCGAACATACCCAGGGAAGCAATGGCATCAAACTTTTCGTTTAGGCTGCGATAGTCCATTACACGAATATTTACAGGAAGTCCAACACAACGAGCTTTGGCTAGCTCCGCCTGTTCTCTGGAGACAGTGATGCCCGTCACGTGGGCGCCGTATCTCTCGGCAGCAAACCTGGCAAAACTTCCCCATCCGCATCCGATGTCCAATACCTTCATTCCTGGCTTCAAATGGAGTTTACGGCAGGAAAGATCCAGTTTATTTTCCTGGGCTTCATCCAGACTGGTAGCATTTTCCCAAAAACCGCAGGTATACGTCATGCGTTTGTCTAGCATGATTTCGAAGAGATCGTTTCCTAGATCGTAGTGTTTACGGCCGTTCTTAAAGGACTGTTCCGGATGTTGGAAGTTGAAGATACGCGACAGCAGGATATCTTTTTTCAATTGCCAGCTAGCTCTTATTTTATCTTCCAGTTTCGCGGAGAGGATGCGACAAATCATTTCATCCGGGTTCGGTGAATCCCACCATCCGGCCATATAGGCTTCGCCGAGGGCCAGGGAGCCATGTTTGAGTACTCCAGGATAGAAATGATCGTTATGGACGGTGATATCCCAAGGCTGATTGCCATTGACATGTACTCCTGCGGAGTCCAGGAGCTTGGTCACCATATTTTTGCTGCGTTCCATACTGTGGTGGCGTTACATCAAGTGGTTAACACCTGTCGTTGCCAAAAGTTTATTCCAACTGTATCAAATGTAGGAGAAGCAACTGTCATCAGACTGCCGGGGAAGCACCGACTAGTATCGTATAGGCAAGGTAGTTATGGAGGGGCCGGTAATAAGAATAAAATCCGGCCCGTCTACCTCATAAGCAAAATCTATATTTTCAAAACGTTGTTCCTGTTGTAAAAGAACAACTATAATTTTCAGGGCCCGAAAAATAGTAAAAAAATGAATATCAAGTATTAATTAAGGAGAATTTATTATTATAAATGTACAAAATACTCTTAATTGAAATGTTCTTCCTCTTCTTCGTGAGGGCCGTGTGCAGGCAGGAGAATAGTGAGACTAGTCCCTTTCCCGGGCAGGCTGTCTACCGTAATACTTCCCCCATTCTGCTGGGCAAATTCCCGGCAAAGCACCAGTCCTAAACCAGTACCTCTTTCGCCATTGGTACCATATTCCGGATGTTGATTATAGGAAAACAGCTCATTTACCTGTTTAGGAGTCATACCTGTTCCTTGATCATGAAAGGCGATGGATACTTTATCCTGTACTGCATGGGTTTCGATGGTAACACGGCCACCGGCATAAGAGAATTTCAACGCATTACTGAGGAAATTACGGAGGATCACGGATACCTGATCGCGATCGGCATAGAGTGTCAGGGATTCCGGCACTTGCATGTCGACGGTAATATTTTTCTGGAGTAAGCTGAGTCGGAAAAAGTAAAGCACTTCCGTCATGAGGGGCAGTAGTGGGAAGATTTCGGGCGCTGATTGAATCCCTTTCATACTGCGTGTACTCCATCGCAATATATTGTCCAGAGAGCCTCCTAGTTGGGAGACTTTCTCATGCAATACTTGGGCCGCTTCCTGCATATCTTTTTCTGGGTATTCTCCTTTAAGGAACATATCCAGCAAGACTTCCAGGGTAGCGAGCGGACTTCTGATATCATGCGCCACGATGGAAAACAATTTCTCCTTGTCTTTATTCATGTTTTGGAGAGACTGTTGCTGCGCTTCGATTTCTTTCTGATAATCAGTTTGAATGTATTTGAAGAACGTGAGACCAACCATTGGGAATACCAGCGCGATAACAGCATTTATCCATACTCTTCCTTCAGGAACCGGCGTGAGACCTGGTATATGTTGCGGGAAGTAAACAATCCCCAGGAATGCCGCTATCAGGGCCAAACAGGAGATCGTTATCACCCATTTATTATCATAGACCAATACTATGATGATCATAATATTAAAAAGGAAATATTCGGACCCGTTATGATAAACGAATCCAGTAAATGTAAATACAATGGAACTGGTAACGATGAGTGCTAGTCGCGCCCAGAGATAGCGACGGTAATGATGCAACAGTAGCACCATCGCAGAACCCAGCGTAGTGGTGAGGTTGAGTGCTGAAAGCAGGTATCTTCCTTGGATAAGATTCAATATTGCAAAAAAAGCCATGAAAGGGATACAAGGAAGCGCCAAGAGGTTCAGCAACTTAGTTCTTCTAACTTCAAGAAAAGGCATGCCTGGGAAAACGCCAAAGCCCACAATGGCATTGACATAATACATTATTCTATCGTATATGAATTTCCGCAGTTTCTTCAGCATAGGGCTACAAATATACCCTGATTTTTTTATGCTGCGTTTGTATAACAGTTTATTGTAATGAGAAGTGTAGTATATCGGGAGACAAAAAGCCCGGGAAGAGCCAATTCCCGGGCTATAGAATAAATTGTTAACCTTTTATCAGGTACGGCAAAATCGCTTTTTTCCAGATGTTATATCCTTTACTGTTCATGTGCAACATATCGTTGCGGAACAGCTCTGCGCGGGCATTGCCATTCGCGTCTAGCATGGGTGTGAAGATATCAACAAAGCGCATATTTTGCTGCGTAGCAATATAGCTGCGTATCAATCCATTAGCGGCTTTCACTTTATCCATCCATTTAGCCCGGGAAGGACTTGGCTTGATAGACATATACAAGATGGAGACTTCCGGCATTTTAGCGCGGATACCTTCCAACAGGGCCTTTGTGCGGATCAGTATGGTATCGGCAGTGGCCGTAGCTTCAGGAATATCGTTATCCCCTACATAGATGACGATTTGTTTCGGCTTGTAAGGAAATACCAGATCATTGAGATAAAAAGTAATATCATTGATGATAGCCCCGCCGATACCGCGGTTCATGGCCACATACGGCGCAAATGTACGTTCTACGTCGTGCCATACACGGATAGATGAGCTACCAATAAACAACACCGGATGTTCCGGCGGATAATAAATTTTATCCCAAGCTTTAATGACCTGCACATCGTCCCAAAACCTGGGCTTATCCTGTGCCATTGCGAGCTGCGTGGAAATACCTGCCAACAGCAGTACGAACAACCATTTTTTCATAACATGTCTTCCATTGATTGGCAAACAAAATAAAAAATTCATATGTAATTTTTTACTTAATCTCTACCAACTGTTTTCCGACATTATGACCAAATACTTCTACCACTGTATTTTTCGTCGCTGCTTTTTCGCCACTGATAACAATTTCCTTTTTCTCTCCAGGCAGTACTGTGATATAGTTATCAGAGTAAAACACTGGCAGGATACGCTCTTTGGATTGGGCGTCTAGCAGGGAAATTCTGTTGAAGAAAGCCAATGGACCGCCAGTTGGGTTAGACACGGTTACTACAACTTCACCTGATTTACGTATAGCCGTTATCGTTGGTTTCACGGTGGTCATCTCCTGTAAACCGCTGTAGTTACCATTTTCATCTGGCAGCCAATAACAGTTATCGTCTATAATTTCCTGCTTTAGGTTACGTAGACGAAGCGACAGGAAGATGCCTTTCTTAGCTTTCAGTTTATCGACCAACGTCTTCAATTCTACATGTTTTTGTACAGAGGAAGGCGTAGCTTCCACGAAGAGTTGTCCTAGAGGAGTTTGCTTTCCATCCATATCATAGGCGTTAATTTCCAGCATGAGATCCCGGTGATAAGTGAAGGTATTATTTACGATCATCACTATTTTCTCTACAGGATTATACATCGCATGGAGCGGTTTGCTACCGCTGTGGAGGCCATACAGACAAGCATTTGGGTCCAGGTAGTAATCGTACATCTGTCCGCGTAAGGCCGTCCATGGGTTCTGTGTTTTCCAGATAATAGCACCGGTGTACCAATCCCACATATGTGCGCTGAAACCTTCCATCAAGGCGCGGTATTGATCGTAGTTCACCAGTTGCGCTTTATTGGCCCAGTCTTCCAGGTTTTTGGATTTACCGTATGGATCGATGCTGTTATTATAGCCGATGTATTTATGATAATCCCATACGCTGTCTACGGATTTACTTGCGAAATCAGGCGCCACGAGGTTTTCCTTTGGCAAGAAGCGTTTCAAGGATGTGATATCACCTACACCTACTGATCCTACTTCTGAATTAAAGGGGAAGGTGCGATCTTCCCAGAAATGCGCGATTGTTTGGATGCCGTATGGCCCATCGCCGTTTCCACCGATGAAGTTATAGGACATACTATCGGAGTTGGAATAATCGAAGAAATAGCGGGTACCATCCAGTGTAGGGATAATGCTGTCTTTCATAGCAGCTAAAATATCCTGTGGTGGCGTGATTTCATTTCCTCCGCACCAGAATGCCAATGAAGGATAATTGCGCAACATTTTCACTTGGTCCGCTACGCTTTCGATGAACAGGCCATGGTCATTAGGATATTGGCGGCGTGTCCACTGATCGTCTTTCTTCTTAGGATCTTGCCAGCGGCCATTGCAGTCGCCCGACATCCAGAAATCCTGGAATACCAATAAGCCGTACTTATCGCAGGCTTCAAAGAATTCCGGTCTTTCCGTGAGGCTACCGCCCCAGATGCGGATCAGGTTCAGATTCATATCCCGATGGAAGCGTACTTCCGCGTCGTAGCGTTCTTTAGAGAAGCGGAACATCGCATCAGAGGTGATCCAGTTACCACCTTTGATGAATATACGTTGTCCGTTTACTTGTATTTCTCGGCTGCGCGTGTGATTATTCCAGGTCGTTTGGATTTCGCGGATACCGAATTCCACCTCTTCCCTATCGCTTACTTTTCCGTCGCGGATGAATTCCAAAGGCAACTGGTAGAGGTTTTGAGGGCCGTAACCAGCAGGCCACCAAAGGTTCGGATTTTCCAGGGTCAGATCTGGCAACACCACTTTTGTAACGCCTTTAGGAGCAAGGGTTACATCTTGCTGAATCGATTTACCTGCAAGCTCATATTTAAGTTTACCGGAGATGCTGTTAGTAGTAGGGTTTTGGAGGGTAGCTTCCACGTGAATGATGGCGGGCGCTTGTTTTCCGGCTGGTTGGCGTATGCCTGGCACGGTGGTCACTACATGCGGATCGAGGATACGAACAGCACCTGTTTTTTCGATGGTCACTTTATCCCAGATACCGGTATTTCTATCGCGCATAGGCTGGATCCAGTCCCACCCTGCTGTGTATTGTGGGCCTACATTTGTAGCGATGGTACCATCGCCGCCCTGGCCGCCATTAGGATCGCCGGGAACTGCTGGTGGATATACGATTACTGCCAAGCGGTTATGCCCATCTTTAGCGAGAAATTCCGTGATGTTGTAGGTTTGGCGCAGGTAAGCACCATAGTGCCTGGCTGCATTAACTTTTTTACCGTTGAGGTAGATATCGCATCCATCGTTCACACCCCTGAAATGGAGCCAGACTTGGCCGTCTGTAGCGGGTGGCATCTCCCTAAAATCTCTAACAAACCAACGGGTATAATATTCGGGACCGGTATAAAAGATATCCGGGATCTTTTGGTTATTCATCCCATAGAAAGGATCGGGCACCTGCTTATTATTCAGCATGGTGGTCAGCACCGTACCTGGAACCGTAGCGGGTTCCCAGTTTTTCAGCGTCGTAGCAGGAAGAGAGATGCGGTTTCCATCCATTTTCACCTCCTTCACCGGAAGCGACTTCCATTCACTGTTGAGCTCATACCGTTCTTGGGCAGACAGACTGCCTGCAGTACAAAGCAGCAGTCCTGATAGCAATAATCTTCGCGTCATAAAATTATTTTACCAACAAAAAATACATCACCTTAGCAACAAATATCCATCTGCAAGCTAGCTCCTGCATTTGGTTCGGTTACAAAATACGCGATAAATTTAATCCTCAAACGAATTTCTATGCGCCCCCATCATCTCCTACTGACAATCGCACTATTGCTTCCTCCCCTCTTTGGCCATTCTCAGGCTAATTTCAAACCGTTAGATCAATGGCTGGATCAACATGCTCCCATTATGGGAGGCAGGGCTTATCTGGTCCTTTACAAGGATGGAAAAATCGTTTATTCACACGGTGCAGGTCAACTCAATGGGCGACAGAAGTTCGGATTAAAGATGATGGCACAGATGTTCGGACAGACACCGGATTTGAATCCATTTACCAGTAGCTCTAAAATCCCTATTGCTAGTTGTAGTAAGTGGCTCAGTGCCGCATTGGTCATGACATTTGTAGACGAGGGGAAACTGCGCTTAACCGATACGGTAGGCACTTGGCTACCAGTGCTTACCCAGCATGGCAAAGGTAATATTACCATTAGTCAGTGTTTGTCTCATCTAACAGGTATCAAAGCGCCACCTATAAGGAAGGGTTTTAAAGAAGAAGCCCGTATGAGCAGCATGGATAATGCCATTGCCGGTATTGCTGATATGCCGATGGAGGGTAAACCAGGTACCGTATTTCATTATAGCAACTTAGGATTTCAGATAGCCGGCGCCGTACTGGAGAAAATCAGTGGTAGTGATTTCAGAACCTTGTTTAAACAGCGCATCAGCGATCCGTTAGACATGCCCAATACGGATTTCGGAGATGCAGCGGTACCTGTACCGGCAGGTAGTGGCAACAGTACGCCAGATGATTATATTCACTTTCTGGCGATGATCCTAAACAAGGGCATGTATAATGGCAAACGCATTCTTAGCGAGGAAAGTGTGGCTGCCATGCAGGTCAATCTGCTGACGCCAGATATACGCATTTCCTTTTCTCCGGCCGCTGATGTGTCATTTGGATATGGATTGGGGGAATGGACATTAGGCACACATACCGTAACGAGTCCGGGTATCTTTGGTAGTTTTCCTTGGGTAAATAAGGAAAAACATTATGCCGGCTTTTTACTGGGCTTCTATTTCCAGCAGGATGACCGCAATAAGCGATATATTGAATTGGAAAAGTTGGTGGATCAGACGCTCCCCTAAAAATGTCAACCTTCCAGCGGCCACTGGTGTTATGTAGGAAAGGCAACGGCATGCGGCCGGTTTGTCTTATCTAAACCTGTTAACATTCCAGTCATGCGAAATTATATGATGTTGCTGTTGGTCTGCTGCTTGCTATGTGCATCCACACACGCACAGGACACCCACTGGCCCAAAGAAATACCCCTGGATGGTGGCGGCAAGGTCACCATTTATCAGCCCCAACCAGAGAACCTGCAAGGCAGTAATCTATTTCTTCGTGCACCCGTTTCCGTGAGGGAAAATGCCAAATCAGAACCCATTTTTGGAGTATTCTGGGCGAATGCACAGTTGAATACGGATAAGGGGAGTCGCACTGCTACGTTGCAAACCCTGAACGTTTCCCGCATTAAGATCCCTGATATAAAAGATAACTCCAAGCTGATGCAGTTGTCTTCTTTATTGGAAAAAGAAATTCCGAAATGGGACCTTACCATGTCATTGGATGAATTGTTGACCTCCATTCGTTCGGAGCAACAGATACGGGATGTAAATCTCAACAATAAACCGCCGGAAATCATTTACAGGACCAAACCTTCTATGCTAGTCGTTATGGATGGAGAACCGCGACTACAGGAAGATAAAGACCTGGGTATGCAAAGAGTGGTGAATAGTCCTAATCTGATTGTACAAAATCCGACAGACAAAAGATACTATCTCTACGGTGGCAATTTCTGGTACAGTTCCAACAATGTAAAAGGCGCGTATGTAGTCAATAGGAACCTACCAGCCACGATACAAGCCATAGATGCGGATTTGAAGTCGAAAGAAAAGAATGATTCCCTGCAAAAGGTCACCAATCCAGTGCCGCTGGAAGTGATTGTACGCACAGAACCCGCAGAGTTGCTACAGACCGACGGACCGATTACCTACAAAAACGTGCAGGGAACTTCCCTACTCTATGCCGATAACTCCCTGGAAGATATCTTCAAAAACATCAACGACAACCAGACCTATGTCTTACTCGCAGGCAGATGGTATAAAGCCGCATCATTAAACGGGCCATGGACTTATGTTGCCAGTGATGAGTTGCCAGCGGATTTTGCAAAGATCCCCGATGGTTCTGAAAAAGATGGCGTATTAGCCAGTGTGGCAGGTACTCCTGCCGCAGAGGAAGCCATTACAGATGCAGAGATACCACAGACCGCCAAAGTGGACAGGGCCAGTGCTACCACCACCGTTACATATGATGGTACGCCGAAATTCGAGGCTATTCAAGGCACGAATCTTTCCACTGCCGTGAATAGTAATCTTACCGTATTAATGTCTGGAAATCGTTATTGGGCCGTGGATAATGGCGTTTGGTTTACTAGTACCTCTCCGCAAGGACCTTGGGAAATCAGTACGGACCGTCCTGTGGATGTAGACAATATTCCACCCACTAGTGAGGCATACAACACCAAGTATGTTTACATATATGAAGTTACGCCGGATTATATCTATACCGGGTATACGCCGGGGTATCTGAATTGTTATATCTATGGGCCAACCATTGTTTGGGGAACAGGCTGGAGATATAGGCCTTGGTGGGGACCACGTTATTTCCCTCGTCCGTTGACATGGGGATTTGGCGTGAGTTATAATCCATGGTATGGGTGGAGTCTGGGTTTTGGGTGGACATTTAATTTCGGTTGGATGAACTTCCGGTATTGGAGTGGCGGTTATTTTGGCGGATGGTGGGGACCTCCATTGTATCGTCCTCCGTTTAGGCCTTGGGGTTATAATGGCGGGTATTATGGCCGGCCGCATTGGAGTATCAATCGGCCAAACATCAATTACAATAGACCGATTAATGTAACTCGTCCGGTAAGGCCGGGCAATATAGCGCCGGGTAGGCCAGGCATTAGTAATAACCTGTATCGGGACCGGGTGAATATACAGACGGTAGATCGGCCATCCCGCGTGCCAAATGCCGGTGGCAATCGTTTACCGGGTAATAATATCAATCCGGGTGGCAACAATAGGTTGCCGGGTAATACCACCTTCCCTACTCCTGGGAATAATAATCGTTTACCCGGTAACGTTAGCCCAGGTAACAACAACCGACCTAATCGTATACCCGGCAACGTTAATCCTGGCAACAATATTACTCCTGGCAACCGTTTACCCAATGTGAATCCTGGGGCGCCTTCCAACAATAATCGTTTACCGCAGACAAGGCCAGAGGCAAGGCCTAGTCGCGAGCAAAGCAACAATATCATGTCTGACGGGGACGGTAATATTTACAGGAGACAGAATAATGGCTGGCAGCAAAGGCAGGATAATGGTTGGAGGACTGTGCCATCTCCCCAACAGCAAAACATTAACCGGATGCAGATGCAAAGGGATCGTGGAGGTATGCGTCAGCAGAACTTCAGTACCCCGCCGACGCCAAGGGCGATGCCGAGTGGTGGTGGTGGCCGCGGTGGCGGTGGCGGCGCAAGGCCGAGGAGAGGGTAATATTTTTTGTAATGACTGAAGGATAAATATAGCAAAGGGGCTGTCTCAATAGCAATTTGAGGCAGCTCCTTTCATTTTGAGAAAATGGATGTTTTCCTATCTTGTTTTCAGGATATCATTAAAAAATAGGAGTTGTATGCGCAGGGCATAAGACCAGTAAGTCGCATCATGTTTCCCTGGGCTTTCTGTATACTGATGATTGATGTTATTGTCTGTCATCAATTGATGTAGATGCCTGTTCATTTCCAGCATTTGCGTGTCTTCCGTACCGCAGTCGAGGAAATAAGATTGATGTGCCGACTTCATTTTATCCAGTTGCTTCACCACCATAAATTTCGGATCTAAATCAGCGAACTTCCCCAGGTATTTATCGACATGGTAAAATCCAAAGCCTTCTCCGAAATAGTTGAAATCTACTGCGCCGCAGGTACTTCCAATAATGGAGAAGGTTTCTGGATGGCTTACGCCGATGTGCAGTGCACCATAGCCACCCATTGACCAACCCAGCAATCCGCGGTGTTCACGATCTTTTATAGTAGGATACTGGAGATCAATGGCGGTAACCAGTTCACTAGAAACGAATGTATTGTATTGGGAAGATGCCACCAGCGGGCTGTTTACATACCAGCAGTCATAGCTACCATCTGGCAGTACGTAGATAGTCTGGAACTGATCTGCCAGTTGGGGTAAGGTAGGTAGATCCTGTGTGAGAATGCGATCGGGATTTCCGCTGAAACCGTGCAAAATGTAGACCACTGGATAGCGATGTTGTGGCACGACATCTGGTGTTATAATAATCACAGGAATCTTACGATGCATAGAGGGACTAAACACCGTACTATGGATAATTTCATGTGCATGACTGTACAACTGTCCGAAGAGGAGGAAGAGCAAGATTAAGATACTCTTTTTCATATTGACCTAATTTAAAATTCAGGTCAAAGGTCCGTCGCTCTTATTTGCAAAACATGTACATATGTTGAGGAAATGAAAATATTAATGCTTTCGGATACGGCTTAATTGGGTGGGCGTGATGCCTAGATAAGCCGCTATGTGGTGCTGTTTTAGGCGCTGCAGCAGGCCGGGGTGTTCCGCTTTAAATTGACGGTATCGTTCTTCGGCGGTTTCATATTTGAGGCTTATTTCCATAGGTTCTTTATCCACGATCCAGTTTTTCTCGAGATAGGAGATGTGAAATTTCATTAGCTCTATATTCGTCATCATGAGCGCACGGAAAGGTTTCGCGGGTATCCTGATATAGGTACCTGCTTCCAGGCAGGAGATACCAAAGATACTGGGGGCTTCCTGGATTAGCGCTGCAGTAGAAGCCACAAAGCTGTTCTCCTGGAAGAAACGTTTAATGACTTTATCTCCATTATCGGCGAGATAATAATATTCCCACAATCCTTTTTGAATGAAATAATAATAGTGCGGTATGTTCCCTACAGGGAGGATGATTTCATTTTTTTTGTTGCTCCGATAATCGAACAGCTTTTCCAATTCATTGGAGGTAGCCGCTGACAGTGGGTAATACAAGGAGAACATTGCTAAGATATCCGCATGCTTCGACATGAATCGCTGATTATTATTTTGCAGCAAGTTAAATAATAATCAGCAATGTGCTTAAAAAGTGAGATATCTAAAACCATTTTACTGGCATAAATTTTCAATTTAATACCGGCATTAAAAACTATGTTAGGATTGCTAATTCGATTTATTAAAACATAGTAATGACAGCTATTTCAAAAGAAAAAAATTGAAAAAATTATTAAGTTTTTTTCATGTTTTTAGTAAAAAATACTGTTATTTTACTGCACCAATTTTTATTAAAAACCATTGGTTAACCCGTATGTTACAAGCGTTCTTTAAACGAAATAAGTCTAGGCTTATTGGATATTCTTTCATATTGTTTGGAAGCCTATTTCCAGCAATAGTTCGGTTGATGATAAGTCTTGATCTGAATATTATCAGGTATGATATAAAGGATTATATTTTTGCAGGTTTGGCTATCAATTTGTCCAACTTCAATCTTATAAAGGGCCATAGATTAGAAACTCAGCTTGTTTACACTACACTTTCCGTTTTCTTAATTTTTTTATTGGGATGTATACTAGGCGTTTTTCTAGGGTTCGAGATTATAAAGCCTGCTCCTAATCTTCCGTGGTTAACTTGTTTTGCTATTATTTTATTTCTGGGAAGTGTGTATTTAAGTTATGAAGCAAATAACCTTTTTTTCAATCAAGAAGAACTAAAACTCTAATATATGGATGGTAGAGAATTATTCGGAGTAATATGTGGAATCTTAGGGTCTATCATAGCATTTGGAACAGGAATTCATATGCGGATAGATACCAACAGACGGAGAAAGAAAGCACAGCAACATGCTGAAGAAATGATGGCAAAGCAAGTGACAAAAAATTGATTATTGTTACTAGCTAAACCTTTTAAACCATTCTATTTGGGCAGTATAGGGGTAATCTATGGCAGTATGACCTTATACTGCTCAAGTAGAAACCAATAGCCGTAAAATCAATTTAGAAAAAAATCCATTTTATGAAAATTGTAGACATATTTTTTATAGTATGGTTCCTCATATTGTGCTTTTTTGCAACTAGAGTAGGAATACGAATACGGAAAGAGTCTAAGCGGAAGCAGAAAATGCAGCAATACTCTGAAAAAATGGTGGAGAAGAAAGTAAAAGAAAACTGATGCCTGCTTCGTACCAGTCATTTCAGCATGCAATCGGAACTGTAAAAACGTAATTCTGTACTGGATAGGATCTAATACTGCTCAAATAGATAAACAAATTCTCTCTCCCATTGCAATCAACGTGGCATAGAAAGGGCATCCATAAACTGTTTGAGATAAGCATCCCCGATTGGAATGTGGTGTTCCCCAATGAATATACGTTGTCTCTCTATACTATCAATCTTATTCAGCGCCACAATAAAAGATTTATGAACGCGGATAAAATCCTTTCCCAACATATCTTCGAAGCTGCGCAGGTTTTGCAGAGTGAGAATTTTCTGCTTGGGCGTTTGAATGGCTACATAGTTACGGAGTGCTTCGATAAAGAGGATTTCTGAAATATCCAACCGAACAATGCGTTTATCTGTACGTACGAAGATGAATTTATCAGATGGCGAGATGGCAGGTTTGGTAGGAGATTCCTGGCGGGCTATCACCCGTTGTACGGCGCGTACAAATCGTTCGAAGGATACTGGTTTCAGCAGGTAATCTACCGCTTCCTGATCAAAGCCTTCTACGGCGTAATCGTCGTATGCAGATACGACCACTACATGCGCCCCTTTCTGGAGGAGTTGCATAAATTCAATGCCGCTGAGTTCCGGCATTTGAATGTCCAGGAATACCAGGTCTACCTGGTTCGTTTTCATAAACGTCAGCGCATCCAATGGATTGCTGAAACTACGCAGTAGCTCCAGTTCTGTCGTTTTCTTGATGAATGATACCAGTACCTGTATGGCCAACGGCTCATCATCCACCACTATGCATTTAATCGCCATATTTACCAGTTTATTGTCAGGTTACAGTTATATGTTGTAGCTGTTTCTGTGATGACCAGGTGATGTTGCTCCGGGTAGATCAGTTGTAAGCGTTTCTTTACATTCTCCAATCCTATGCCCCCGGTTTTATCCTTGTTGTATTTCGAACGCATGTTGAATACACTAAATCGGAGGGTATTATTATCGCCTTGTAAATCTATTCGTACCGGGTGTTCTGGCTGATTGGTAATGCCATGTTTAAAGGCATTTTCCACGAAAGCCACCAGTAGCATGGGCGCAATCTGTTTATCCGGGAGGTCTTTGCTGAAGTTCGTGATAATACCTGTTTCACAGCCGGTCCGCAACCTTTGCAATTTAATAAAATCGCAGAGGTAGTTGATTTCATCCTGGATAGGACTGCGATAGTCCACATCGTTGGGTTGGTCCACCATGTACGACAGTAAGTGGGCTAATGTTCTATTGGCGGGCACTACTTCCGGCGATCCTACGAGTGCCAGGGAGTAAATACTGTTCAGACTATTGATCAGAAAATGACTGTTCAACTGCATTTTCAGGAAGCCCGATTCCGCTTGTTGGATTTGCTGTTTTAACTGGGCCCGGCGTTTGTCCTCGCGGAGCCATTGCAGGAATAATTGTAAAGCAATAGCCGCCAGCAGGATGATGAGTCCTGTCCATAGGCCATCACGGAAGTATTGCCAGAAAGAAATATAGAGCTCAATTCTCACCTTGGTGATATTGTCGTATCGATAGCCCTGGTAAAGGGTTATCTGTGGGAATAGTTGCGTTGACAACAAATATTTTAAAAGAATAAATCCACAGAGCGTAGGAATGGCACGGAGTAAAAACAACAACCAGTTTCTCGACTTCAGCAAAGCAGGGACTGCCCAGATAAAGAAAACATAAAACTGTAGGAAATTGATAAATCCAAAGAAGCCCGAGTTTACGTTCAGGTATTGCAGCGTTTTCTTTGTGAACATGGTCAGCGTAAGGAGGTTCATGCCATAAACGATTAGCATGAAGAGCAACATTAGCTGAAAGAATTGCTTCACTTTAGACATGTTCACAATATAATTTTGCTTTATGGAGACGCCGTTCTGGCTTATTGATCGGGTTCACATCTAGTTCGAGGGTGTCTGAAATATTCACGGTTACCCGGATTTCCCCTTCGTATGGTTGTAAATCCCGCAGGCGTTCTTCCGTGCTGGCTTGCAGCAACAACGGTTCCACCTTCCAGCCTTCATCCATTCCATTCACCTGTAGGATGACCTGCTGTTTCGGATATAGGTATTTCCGCAATGATAAATATTGCTGGAAATAATATAATTCTTTTTTAAGGTCCGCTTTTCCTTCTTCTGCTGCTTTATCATAGAGCATATAACGCAGCAAGTCAGAGAGGATCAGGATCGCCTGTACCCCTTCTTCACTGCGGGTGGCTTCTTTTTCCAACACGGGCGTTAATGCCTGGAGGTGCTGTAAGAGTAATCTGGAGCCGGATTGCATGCGTTCATATTTCCGAGTAGCGGCAACTGCATCTGACTGTAGTTGGATATCTGAATCATCCGTTTGACGAGAATGAAGAAAGAGGCGATAGCCCATTGCCAGCAAGGCCACTCCCATACTCGTTTTGAAGGCATTCCTGAAATATTCTGTAAAAGAAAAATATGGAGGAGGTAGTGTACCCGTTTTGCCATTCTTCATGGATTTTACCAGCAGCATTTTCTGGAGGATCACATCCTTGAACCAAAGAAAACCTACTTCGTACTTAAGGACACAAAATAATAATACGGCAGCCATACCGGCTCCAACAGCCAGCAGGTATTTGCGTTGACGTACAGGTTTATCCAAGAGATAAAATACCAATAGGTAAAACAAATTAAAATTAATAAATCCATATAAAACATTCCTTACCAGTGTAAAGCGTAAGGAAAATGCATTATTCATGCTCATGCGCAGGGAAGGATAACAATATAGCATCACCAGCGCCATCCAGATAGCGGCATGAATTAAATAGCGGTATGGTTCACGGTGAGGCTTCATGTTCGACAATGAAATTAGTACAAACCCTTGTGTTTACTGGCTATCTCCCTAAAAATATTTTTCGTACCTGTCAAATACCTGATTGTACATTTTCGTATCCGGTACGTCCTTTTTCTGAGGAATTAATCTAGTGGAGATGTACTTTGGTAGCCTATTCCAGCTAGGGTCATCCATAATAAAAAATCAACCAACTATTGTATGAGAAAGCTAGTCTTATTATCCCTTCTGTGTGCAGGCAGTATGGCTGCTGCGGCACAACAAGTGTTGAAGGGCACTGTTCGGGACTCCATCACCAGGCAGCCGGTACCAGGAGCCACTGTAAAAGTCATGGGTACAGCAAAAGGCGTCACCACGAATGCTAAAGGTGAATTTGAATTGAATGTTCCTGCGAATGCGCAGATACAGATTTCTTCCATTGGTTTTGAAAACATCATCATGCAGGCCAGCCTGGTAAAAGCAGGTCAATCATTTATGATGCGTATCAAAGCAGTTGAACTGAACAGCACAGTAGTTGTGGGATATGGCTCCCAGCAGCGCAAAACTGTCACTAATTCTATTTCTACGGTAAACAGCAATGCGCTGGCGGCGGAAAAGAATATTGTCAGTGATGCAGGAAAAGCCCTACAGGGAAGAGTTGCAGGCGTTTTTGTAGCCAGTACCAGCGGTTCCCCAGGAAATACGCCCAATATTCAGATTCGCGGCGCGCAATCCGTTAGCGGCGTGGCCACCAATCCCCTGTTGGTAGTAGATGGACTGATTGTGGAAGGAAACGCTATCAGCCTGAATACCATCAACCCACAGGATATCGAAAGCATGGAAGTACTGAAAGATGCTGCATCTGCGGCTATTTACGGTGCCCGTGGTTCCAATGGTGTCATCATTATCACCACTAAAAAAGGTAAAATGAACAGTCGTCCGACATTCTCAGTAAACGCTTATACCGGTGGCAACAATGTGCCTACCAGTCGCCGTATGCTGACCACGGACGAATATAAATCCGCCTTCAACGATGCACGCACCAATCGTATCGGCGACATCAACACACAGTTAGCAGATCCTAATAACGGCCTTACACCCGCCCAAATCAGCCAACTGAACAATGAAAAGAAAACGTTACAAAGTCAGATTGACGGGCTCCAAATGGCCAACAGGAGCACCGACTGGCTCGCAAAGATCAAACATAAAAATGCACCTGTAAATAATATCCAGGCTAGCATGAGTGGAGGCGGCGAAAAGAATAATTACTATATGTCGCTAGGCCGTTATTCAGAAGATGCCGCCATGGGCAGTGGCACCTATGAGCGTTATACTGGCCGACTGGATGTGACACAAATAGTGAATTCCTGGTTAAAACTTAACGGAGGCATTAACATCACGCAAGGAGTTACCAAGAATATGTCGAATCCAATGGTAGCCGCCTTCAATGCGCGCCCTGATACACCGGAAGATCCGATCATCAATCCAGATGGTACCCTGGGTTATTATGTTGGCCAGCAGCAACATCCATTGGGTGCGATGATTGGGGCCCTGAACAAGTATAAGACCAATTCTTATATCGGTAAATTGACAGCAGATTTGACACTGACTAAAGATTTACAGTTCAGATCATCTTTCAACGCTACCAAATTCAACACACTGAACCGTGATTTCTATACGCCATTCTCCTACCTGGGAGCGTTTAACAAAGGACAGTTTAAGTTGAGTGGTGTAGACAACTTCACCTATAACTTCGATAACTACTTCACCTATACGAAACGTATCAGCAAGCTGGGTATCAATGCCACTGCGGGTTATACCTTCTATAGCATGGAGCTGAACAGTCTGGGATACGACATCTTAGGATTCCCTAAAATTGACGGCATCACTGGCGCGAGCGCTGGTTCTGCTTATGGCAGCACAGGTTCCATAGGCAACAACAATATCTCCAACAAGGAAATTTCTGATGCCATCTTTGCACGTGCCGGCGTGGACTGGCAAGGGAAATATATGCTGAATGCCTCTCTCCGCCGCGATGGTTCCTCCAAACTGTTATCTAACCATAGGTACAGTTGGTTCCCATCTATCTCTGCGGGTTGGGATCTTTCCAGAGAAAACTTCCTGGCCGATAACCGCTTCATTAATCAGTTGAAACTCCGCACCAGCTATGGTATGAGTGGGAATATGCGTGCGGTAAATTATTGGGATGCACAGAACCTATTGCTGGCTACCTCTTATAACGGCAATTCAGCCTTACAGATGAGTAGCATAATTGGTAACCCAGATATTCGCTGGGAGCGCACCAAACAGTTGGATGCAGGTATCGATGCCGCCTTCTTCGCCAATCGCTTGACCGTAGTATTAGATTACTACAACAAAACCACAGATGGCCTGATGAGCAAAAACGATATATCCTGGATCTATGGCGCAGTCTCTATCCCTGATAATATCGGTAATATCCGCAACAAAGGGATGGACTTGGAACTCGCCGTCAGCAGCAAAGCTAGCAAAGCTTTCAGTTGGAAAGTGGCTACCAACATGAACATCAACCGTAATGAAATTCTCTCCCTGAAAGACTCCCTGACCAACTACGGCACCTTTATTTTCGGTGGTCCGCAATCCAAAGCGAAAGTGGGCCAGTCAGTAGGTTCCGTAATGGTATATGAATCACTGGGCGTAGATCCACAGACGGGTGATATGGTGTATAAAGATCAGAACAAGGATGGAAAAATCGATTCCAAGGACATGATCACCGTACCTATTGCGGTACCTAAGTTTATCGGTGGTACCACGCTGACCTTCGGTTACAAAGGATTTACTGTAGAAGCGCTGTTCAACTATGTAGTAGGCAACAAAGTATATGATTTCTATGAGCAGACACTGAGAAGCTATGATGTAGACTACACCGGTATCATGCCTAATAAATTCGATATCGTTAATAAACGTTGGAGAAAGCCAGGCGATATCACCGATGTGCCACGTGCCATCACGGGTGCGCATGGAGCGGGTAAAACCAACGACTGGAACTATCGTCCGTCTACACAGTTCATTTACGATGCTTCTTACCTCCGTCTACGCAACCTGACAGTAAGTTATACAGTGCCGCAGTCTTTGCTGACAAGGGTAAAAATAAACAGTGCGAGAGTCTATTGTTCTGCACAGAATGTATTTACACTCACGAAGTATATTGGCTTTGATCCGGAAGCTGCCGCCAACTCAGGTATCATCAGCACAAACTTGCCAAATCCACGTGCTACAGTAATCGGTGTTGATCTTTCATTCTAATCTTAGTAAACATGAAAAAATATCTTTCACATATATGCGTTGCCGGTAGTTTACTCACTATGACCGCCTGCAGCAAAAAACTGGACCAGGTAGTTCCTGATACACAGATTACCTACCAACAATTGAACAGTTCCAATTTACCGCTGGTAATAAACGGTGCTAAATTGTCGCTCACCAGTAACAATGCCTTTTATCTCTATTACGATTACCAGGATATTATGACGGATGACATTCAATCCGTTTCACTTCCTACCTGGGAAGCGTGTAATGTATCGCCGTTAGACAATACGCTGACTTTCATGTTCAAGCAGCCATACGCCGCTATTGCCAATGCGAATATGGTATTACGATATGCAGGGGAGCATGCATCGGACACGACTATACGCACCACCGTTGGAGAGGCTTATCTGCTGCGTGCTTATGCTTATATGATGCTGTCTGAGCATTTTGGAGGCGTACCCTTAGTGTATGGCAATGAAGATCCTAAGACCAGGGCTGTAAGGAAAACATTGGCAGAAGTAAACCAACAGATTGAAGCAGACCTGCTGAAGGCAAACGACCTTTCTGCAGACTATACCAATCCTACTACCACTTCCAAACAAGCTGCACAACTGCTGCTAGCAAGACTGTACCTAAATCTAGGGAGAAACGATGAAGCGCTGACCATGGCCAATTCCGTATTGAATTCAGGTAAACTGACGCTGACTTCCAATTTCGGAGACATCTTCAAATCAGCAGTTAACAGCACCGAAGCATTGTATAAGATCAATGAAACTGCAGCTACTGGTACTAATCAATATGGTTTACCACTCGTGTTGGGACCTGGCAAGAATGGAGGTACTGGTGTAGCGGGTAGTGGCAATACCTGGGCAGATTCCAACCTGGTGAAGTCTTACGACCCTACGGATATACGTAAAGCATTCTTCTTACGTACCAAAGGAGCCAGTATCATTGACAGCGTATACTTCGTGATGAAGTTCCCGCAGGAGATCAGCAACTCCTATCCTATCTGTCGGTATAGTGAAGCGTATCTGATAGTTGCTGAAGCGACCGCCCGTAAGGGAACTGTGGATGTTACCAGATATAATCAACTGAGGACAGCTCGTAAGGCAAGTACCCGTAATAACAGCGACTTTGCTTCTCCCGCAGTATTCCTATCAGAACTGGAGCAGGAAAGAAGAAGAGAGTTTATTGGAGAAAGATTACGCTGGCAGGATATGCAGCGTTTCGGTAAGCGGGACGCATGGATTCAATCTTTCGGACAGCCCGTAACACATGCATTGTTACCATTGCCATCCAGAGAATTTTCTATCAATCCTTACCTAGATCAAAATCCCGATTACAGTAAATAAAAATAAATATAAAACATAACATACCACCAATGAAAAAAGCAGTTTTTAAAATGTGGATGCCGCTGGCGTTACTGGCCACACCATTAGCCCTGCTGGCGCAGCAGAACAAAGTGGTAAAATCCATCACCGTAAAAGGTTCCGTAGAATTCACCGATCCTAAACAGCCAGAAAACAAAGTATGGCTGATGAAAGAATCCCTTGGTGGTAAACCTACCGCTGTGGATTCCGTATTGCTTGGTCCGGATAAAAAATTCACTTTCCACCTGAAACAGGATCACCAGGGCGTGTATACCATCAATACCTTTAACTGGGATAGAGTGAGCTTCTGGAGTGATGGCGACGTGAAAGTAGATATGCGTGGATATGATACCGCTTTTTACAAAGTGAAAATTCCGCATTATACGTTTGTTGAAGGTTCTTCCGACAACAACTTCATCAATCAGTATGTACTTAATAGTGAATTTAACTACCGCAGAAGTATTGATGATTACAATGCTGCTTATTTCGCTAAGAAATCCACCGATACCAACTATACCCATTATCTCAATACCAGGAGAGTATATAGCCCTATCAATGAGGACTATGATACCCGTCAGGAAATCCTGATGCGCGTGTACAAAGGTCGCCCGGTGACGATCTATGCTATTCGTGGCATGGCAGGCACCCAAGCGGGTGAGAAATATGATAAAGCAATGGCGCTGTTGGAAGAGCTGATTGTAAAATATCCATGGCTGACAGAAGCGAAAGAATTAAAACAGACCATCATCTACAATACTAATCAAGCAAAAAGACTGAAAAATGGTCAGCCTATGCCATCCGTGAAATATCCTACTCCGGAAGGTCCTTTGGCTAGTCTGGATCAGTATAAAGGCAAATGGCTGCTGGTAGATTTCTGGGCTAGCTGGTGTGGTCCTTGCCGTCAGGCTATTCCGCTGGTGAAAGAGTTGTATGAAAAGTATAAAGATAAAGGCTTCACTGTAGCCAGCATCTCCATTGATACAGATAACAACGCATGGCGCAAGGCAATGAAAGAAGAAAACATGCCATGGTTACAACTGTTGTCTGACAACAAAGACAATACCATGAAAGAATTCCAGTTCTCTGGTATTCCTACTATGTACCTGATTGATCCTGCCGGTAATATTGCAGACAGATATACCGGTTTTAGCGAAGAAACAGCAGCAAAAGTAAAAGCTACCATCGAGAAAGGTGCTGCCCCAAAGAAAGCAACCACGTCGATTCCCATGTCAGGATTCTAAAATCAATCAAACACCAACCATGAAAAAAACAACCATTACCCTGGCCAGCAGTTTACTGCTGGCCTCTTTTTCCTTCGCCCAACAGAAATACAGCATCAAAGCGGATATTAAGGGAGAAGCGGGTTACATGCTGCGCGCCACCCTCGTAACCGATAATCATAAAAAAACGGATACTGCCTCCATGCATGAAGGTGATCATTTTGAATTCTCCGGCGAGCATGCAGGCACCTCCCTTGTTATGATGTCTAGTACGCATCCTTCCGCCAAATATGAATATGTGAAGGGAGGTATGTTTATGCCAGCGCCGAGCCTGGAATTCTTTATAACCGATAAGCCGATCACCATCACCGGCGATGCCAATGAACTGTATATGGCGAAGGTGAGTGGTGGTAAGATCAATGATGAATTCAATACCCTGAAGGAAAAGACCTTGCCTTTAGTGAAGAAAACTTGGGAACTCCGTCAGCAAATGGCGAAGATGAAAGCCCCTGCTGATAGTAACGCCCGCAAAGCCATCCTGGCGGAAGTACAGGCCAACGGCAAAGAGATTGACAATATTCAGAAAGAGTGGATTACTAAACATACCAAATCATTCGTCAGTGTGATCCTGATGATACGTATGTTTGACAGCTACCCTATTGACGAAATAGAAAAGGTGTATAATAAACTCTCTGTTGATCTGAAAGCTACTGCCACTGGTAAAGAGCTGGCGGAGCGTATCAAAGGCGTAAGAACCACAGCGATTGGCTCCAAAGCACCGAATTTCACCAAACCTGACCTGAATGGCAATCCTTTTACACTGAGTTCCCTACAGGGCAAGTATGTGTTGGTAGATTTCTGGGGCAGTTGGTGTGGCCCATGCAGAGCGGGAAACCCTCATCTGAAAGCACTTTTCGAAAAATATAAATCCAAAGGATTTGAAATCATAGGTGTAGCCAATGAGAAATCAGAAAATTTGGAAGATGCGAAGAAAGCGTGGCAAGGAGCTGTTAAGACAGACGGCCTGCCCTGGTTACATGTGCTGAACAACTACGAGAAGAGCCAATCTGACCTGGTGGCCAGTTATGCTGTATCCGGCTTCCCTACCAAATTGCTATTAGACAAAACTGGTAAAATCATTTACAAAGAAGTCGGTACCGGTGGCGATGGCCTGGATAAAGAGCTACAGAAAATCTTTGGTGAATAAATAGTTGGTTTTATCATCATTTTTCCGATGAATGTGATTTATATCGCCCGGATAATTCCTTATCCGGGCTTTTTTTATCGCAGGATGATTTAATACCATCCGAAATAGTTGGTGGTATTGGGCCATTTCTTAATGGAATAACATACTTCACCCTTGCATCTTTGTGGGAAATTTCTTCGTAAATTTGATTTTCGCAAATGATTTTTTATGAACACGACCTCATTGGAGGATTTTTACAGAGAAACATCCGGACTGGTACCAGAAGGGATCAGTAAGGAACTGGGACATTTCAATGTATTCCGGACCGAGGAAGTGTTTGCAGCATCAAAGACAAGTGGGCAAATGCCCTATAACCGCCGCGCCTACTACAAAATCAGTATTATCTCCGGCAGGAACAAAGCCGAGTATGCGGATAAGGTATTTGAAATAGATACGCATGCCCTGCTTTTTGCATCGCCACGCATTCCGTACCACTGGCTTCCACAAGACGATCAGCAGCAAGGGTACTTCTGTATTTTCACAGAAGACTTCTTCGTGTCCACGAAAAGTGGCGTGGTGCTGGATGATCTGCCCATCTTCCGCGCGGGCGGCTATCCGATCTTTCAGGTCTCTGAAGCAGATGCAGCGGAAATTACTTCCATCTTTGCCAAGATGTACCGGGAGATTTCCTCGGATTACATTTATAAGTATGACCTACTGCGGAATTATGTACTGGAGGTAATTCACTTTGGTCAGAAGTTACAACCCGCCACCGCCATGTATCCTATGCATAATGCGGCCGCCAGGATTTCATCTTTGTTTATAGAATTATTAGAAAGACAATTCCCTGTAGAACCGCCACACCAGCGGTTACAACTGCGTACACCAAAGGATTTTGCAGACCGGTTGGCCGTGCATGTCAATCACCTCAATAAAGTGCTGCGGGAAAATACCGGCAAAACCACTACAGAGCTGATTAGCAGCCGAATTACCCAGGAAGCCAAGATTCTCCTCAAACAAACTGATTTGAGCATTTCCGAAATTGCGTATGGTCTTGGATTTGAGGAGGTCGCGCATTTTTCCAACTTCTTCAAGAAACAAACCTCCATCACCCCTGCCAGTTTCAGGTAGGTCCGCCATTATTTGAATTTTACAAATGATAGATTGATCATTGCAATGACAGACAGTTCATTCCTCCTGATCTTTGCATCATCATTACTGTTGAACAAATTGTACTGATAAATCTTTTTATTGTATAAAACATTTGACAAATGGCAAGTAATAAAATCGCACTGATAACAGGAGGAAGCAGAGGCTTGGGCAGAAATATGGCACTAGCCATGGCCCACAAAGGTATTAATGTAGTCATTACCTATCACAGCAAACAGGCAGAAGCAGAGGAAGTAGTTCATGAAATCAAAGCCTTGGGAAATAAAGCGGCCGCCCTTCAACTGGATACCAGCGATACGAAGGCATTCCCTTCTTTTGTAAAACAATTCCAGGACACCTTAACTTCCACTTTTGGCACTTCGCACTTTGACTTCCTGGTGAATAATGCAGGAACAGCCCTGTATGCTCCGTTTGAATCCACCACAGAGGAGCAGTTCGACTATATCATGAACATCCATCTGAAAGGAGTATTCTTTCTCACACAGCAACTGCTCCCCGTTATCAAAAATGGTGGTCGCATTATAAATATCTCCTCCGGCCTTGCGCGTTTTGCCATGCCAGGCAGCAGTGCCTATGGCGCTATGAAAGGGGCGATCGAAGTGTTGACCAGGTACATGGCCAAGGAGCTGGGCCCAAGAGGAATTGCAGCCAATGTGGTAGCTCCCGGCGCTATTGAAACCGACTTCGGTGGCGGCCATGTACGAGACAACAAAGAGATCAACGACCAGATTGCCTCCAATACCGCATTGGGAAGGGTTGGCCTGCCAGATGATATTGGCGGTGTGGTAGCCTTCCTTTGTACCGATGAAGCCCGCTGGATCAATGCACAGCGTATCGAAGCTTCTGGAGGAGTATTCTTGTAATTTTTACACACAATTATCAGCACCCAAAGACGCAACCTGTTTTTAAAAATTTTTATTTTCTTAAAAATTGATCACGTGAAAAAATTCTTTTCTTGCGTCTTTGGGCGCTCTTTGCGCCTCTGTGTGAAACCTCATGCTTAATCGTTTAAGCAAAACGCTTGGTTTGAATTAATTTATTATTAAATTACCGTCGTAATCTACCGGATATTGATTTGTTAATGTCATAAATTACGGCCTTTGCCAATCACAGATTTAGCAAATGAGCAAGCACTGTTACAACAAGTAGCCGCAGGTGACGCCAATGCATACACGGTTATTTTCCATCATTACAGCAAACATGTATATGATGTGGCCATGGTGTACTTGAAGGATGGTCATCACGCTACAGAAACAGTACAGGACATATTCCTACGGATATGGGTAAAACGAGCGCAGGTAACGGAAGTACGTAACTTTCGGGACTATCTCTTTATCCTTACCCGTAATCATATTTATGACGGCTTCCGCAAACAATTGGTGAAAATGAAGGTCTACGATATTCATCAGCAACAGCAGCCCACCATCCAGGAAGATACCGACCACCTCCTACTCCGTAAGGAATACGACAATATCATCAATAAGGCCATTGCTTCGCTGCCTCCAGAACGCCGCAAAGTGTACCAGGCACGGCTCGCAGGGTTCTCCAATGAAGAAATTTCCCATCAGCTCAATATTTCCATCCATACAGTTAAGAAACAAATGAGCCTCGCTTTGCAGTCGCTCCGCTCCTACGTGCAAACACATGTCCCCAATGACGTTCTCCCAATTATCTTATTGGTACTGACTTTCCGCAAATAATTCCCTTTAAAAAAAAATTTCCGCCCGCATACTCCTTTTTTCAAAGTTGTTCGTCTTTACTTTAAATCACCCTTCCAAAATCTAACTAACGGATGCACGATTTAAAGCAATTATTGGAAAAATACCGGCTTGGCAACATCTCGGCCGATGAGCTGCAACGCTTGCAGCAATTGGTGGAAGCGGGTGTGGGTGAAGAAGAGATTTTGGGAGACATCCTGTCCACGCTCCACAACGGCGCCCCCGACTCAGGGTGGCAATCCTCGGAGCATGCCCACCTAGTTGAGCAAATTGTAATGGAAACCCCGATAAGGCCTATACGTAGCAGTCGTACTAAATGGTGGCTGGCAGCAGCCTGTGTGGCAGCCGTATTCAGCGCAGGCGTCTATTGGTGGCCACACCATACCATAACACCGACACATCTTACCCAACATATAGCCATGATGCCAGGCGGCAATAAGGCGATGCTGGTATTGGCAGATGGCCGTACCGTGCCGCTAGACAGTGCCAACCTAGGCAATATCGCGAAACAGGGCGATGCCAACATTAGCAACAATGGCGAAAGCCTTATCTATGACAACCAAGGCCCTTCCACTAAAGTGGTGTACAACTCCATTGTTACACCCCGTGGAGGGCAATATCAACTGGGCCTCCCAGATGGTAGTCGCGTTTGGCTCAATGCCGCCAGCAGTATCCGCTTCCCGACAGCCTTCCCTGGAAAGGAAAGACGCGTAGAAATTACCGGCGAAGCCTATTTCCAAGTGGCGGCAGATCCCAACAAGCCTTTCCTCGTAGACGTAAAAGGAAACGATTCCTTACAAGTACAGGTATTGGGTACCAGTTTTAACGTCATGGCCTACACGGATGAACAGGACATCACCACTACGCTGGAAAACGGGTCGGTACAATTACTACATGGTACCGCACAAACGCTCCTGCGCCCAGGATACGCCGGCACGCTCACGCATCATAGTGGCTTCACGACCGCCCAGGCAGACCTAGAACAAACCCTCGCCTGGAAAGAAGGGAAATTTCGGTTCAGAAACACCAATATAAAAACCATTATGCGACAAATCTCTCGCTGGTACGACGTGGATATCAGTTATGAAGGAGATCTCTCGGATGTGGACCTTACGGGCATTATCTCTAGAAGGGAGAATGCTGCCAGTCTACTGAAAATTTTATCAGCCACCCAACGGGTACAATTTGAAACAACCAATAACAAAATAAGGGTAAAGCCCTACAATCCTGAACAGTAACACATTTTTATCCACTTATGAATTTTAAAAATAGCTTGTTATGAAAACGTGAATGAAAACGAATGCCAATAAAAAACCGGAAGCACGCCAATGCTCCCGGTAAAATATGGCTATCCAACTTCCATTAGCATTTGAAAAATTGAATTACTAAGCCACAAAACAAAAGTATGGAACTCCTTTGTACCTGCAAAGTCCGCAGAAAGGGCGGGCGTTTGCGTAGAAAATTATTGCTTACTATGCGATTAACTGTCATACTAACACTGGTATTTACACTTAATCTGAGCGCTAAAACCTTCTCTCAGTCTGTTACCATCAAGGGCAAACGCCTCGCTCTGTATGATGTGTTCAACAGTATCAGTCGCCAGACAGGTTATGAATTTATCTACGACGAAAAACTGCTGCAAAAGGCAGCCCCGGTAAATCTCAACCTGGAATCGGCGCCGCTCACAGATGTGCTCAATGCCGCCCTGAACAACAAATTATTTTCTTACACCATCGTAGATAAAACGATCGTTGTGTCACCAAAATCCAAACCGATGGAATATACGGCCAGTCCGTATATGACGATCCAGGGTAAAGTAACTGGCCCCGATGGCCAACCCTTACCCGGCGTATCTATCCAGGTTAAAGGATCTACCCGGGGAACCGTTACTAATCCCCAGGGGAGCTTTTCTATTCAGGCCAATCCCGGGGACATACTGGTGGTTAGCTTTATTGGATTTGCCCAGCAGACCATCACGGTAGGCAACGACGCTAATCTCCAGATCCAATTACAACCGCAAGACGCTCAACTGAGTGGCGTAGTGGTAACGGCACTGGGTATACGCAGATCGGAGAAATCCATCACCTACGCTACCCAACAAATCAATGGCCTGGAATTGACCAAAGCCAAAGATGCGAACCTGATCAATACCCTGAATGGTAAAGTTGCCGGTCTGACCATCTCCTCCAGCGCTTCTGGCGTAGGCGGTTCTGCGAAGGTGATCCTCCGCGGTAGCAAATCTGGACTGGGTTCTAACCAAGCCCTGTATGTGATTGATGGGGTGCCGATGAATAATAGTCTGACCAACCAACCTTCTAGTATTTATGGTGGTACTTCTTCCTATGATGGTGGCGATCCTATCTCCAACCTCAATCCGGAAGATATTGAAAGTATTTCCGTGCTGAAAGGTGCTTCTGCAGCAGCTTTGTACGGTAGTCAGGGCGCTAATGGGGTAATCTTGGTAACTACGAAATCCGGGAAATCCGGACACGTGTCGGTGAACCTATATAGTGGCGTTACCCTGTCGCAGGCTGCGTATCTCCCTAAATTTCAAAATAATTACGCGCAAACAAAGGATAGTTCTACGCAAAGCTGGGGCGCTAAAATCAATAACCCTTCTGGCCGCGATATTTTGAAAACGTTCTTCCAAACAGGGCAGCTCTTCACCAATGGCGTAAGCCTTTCCGGCGGAAATGAAATGGCGCAGACTTATTTCAGCTACGCCAACACTTCCGGTAGAGGTATCGAACCAGGAAATAATATCGGTCGTCATAATATTGACTTTAAAGAAACCGGTCATTTCTTTGACAACCGACTCACCGCTACTGCTGACGTGAATTACATGACTCAGCAGATCGATAATACACCGATGTCTGGCTTCTATTTCAACCCACTTACCGGCCTTTATCTGTTTCCCCGTGGCCTCGACATCACGAAATATAAAAACACGTTTGAGATCCCGGATCCTACCCGCAACTACCTGATGGTTCAAAACTGGCCATTAAATGAGGATGTGCAGCAGAATCCTTGGTGGATCACCAACCGTAACCCGAACAAACTGCGTCGTAACCGACTGTTGATGAATGCCAGCCTGAATTACAAGCTGAACTCCTGGCTGAATATCCAGGCCCGCGGTAGCATCGACCGTATCAACGATTTGTACGAACAGAAAATATATGCCGGTTCTCAGCAAGTATTGTCTAGTCCAAATGGCGGTTATTACTACGGTAACAACACTACCACTCAACAGTATGGCGACCTGCTGGCCAATATCAACCTGCCAGGTAAAACCTTCAGCTTAACAGGTGCAGTGGGTACCAGTATCCGCGATATCAAAACGGTGGGCGACTTCCTCAACTCTGGTAAAGATGGATTGTTCATTCCGAATGTATTCACCATTCAGAACATGACTACGCTGAATGCCCTGAAATCCGGTACCAGTCCTGAAATGCACAGTCAATGGCAGTCTGTTTTCGCCAGCGCCAACCTCTCTTACAAAGATTGGTTATACTTGGATCTGACTGCTCGTAACGACTGGTCGTCCAACCTGGCCTTTACGCCACAGATGTCTTACTTCTACCCTTCCGCAGGTCTAGGTGTGGTATTGCATAACATATTACATCTGCCTGCTGCAATCTCCTTCGCCAAAGTACGTGGATCTTATGCTATTGTGGGTAATAGCCCGCTGGCCTATCAGTCCAATACAGCACCTAATCACTTAGGTACCAGCGGCAACCTGACTGTTGCCACCACCGGCCCATTCATTGCTTTGAAACCTGAGAAAACAAAATCCCTGGAGATTGGTACAGAATGGCGCTTCTTAGAGAACCGTCTGAGCTTTGACGTGACTTATTATAAAACCAATACCACCAATCAAACCCTTCAAATTGCAGCACCTACTGCTACTTTGTTCGAATCTAGATTCGTCAATGCGGGTAATATCCAGAACCAAGGTATAGAAGCTGTAGTGAGATACGATGTGTTCAACAAACGTAAGTTCCAATGGAACACCGGTCTGAACTTCGCTACCAATGATAACAAAATCATTTCCCTCTGGTCTACCGTAGACCGTTTCACGCTGAGCGGCGCTTCCGGTGCTTACTATGCGTCTCAGTTTAAAGTGGGTGGTAGCTTCGGCGATATTTATGGTACCGTACTGAGTAAGGATGACCAAGGTCGTATCCTGATCAAAGGTGGCAAGCCTGTTAAACAAGGCGGCGACATGCAGTACCTCGGTAATGCCAATACCAAATGGCAACTGGGCTGGAACAACAACTTTGCTTATGGCAATTTCACATTCTCTTTCCTGATCGATGGTAAGTTTGGCGGCAAGGTAATGTCTATCACCCAAGCGATGATGGATAGTTACGGCGTATCCAAAGCTAGCGGCGATGCCCGCGATGCAGGTGGTGTACAAATCAATGGTGTAGACGAAACCGGTAAAGCGGTAACCAGCATTGATGCCAATACTTGGTATACTACTATTGGTGGTAGAGAAGGTGTTTCGGGAGAATATATCTACAGCGCTACCACGGTTCGTTTGAGGGAAGCTGCCCTCGGCTACATGGTGCCAATGCACAATACGTTCTTCAAAACCCTGAAGTTCTCCTTGAGTGGTCGTAACCTGATCTATTTCACCCGCAAAGCGCCATTTGATCCGGAACAGACTATGTCTACCGCAAACGGCCTGGGTGGTGTGGATGCATTTATGTTGCCTGCTACCCGCAGCTACGGTCTGACCCTGAATGCATCCTTCTAATGGTATCACTGAAAAACTGAAAACGATGAAATTATTACATAAACTGCGTGGATATAAAACGGTGATAGTCGCTGCACTGGCGATTACCGGAATGAGTGCCTGCACCAAGAATTTCGAAAAATTTAATACCGACAATACGGGTATCACTGGCGATCAGTTGGGCCCTGATTTCAACGGACTCGGACTATACTTGAAATCCGCCGAGATGGCGATTTACAATTTCTCTGGCGGTGGAGACCCGAACTCATTTCAGGTACAGCAGAACCTGAATGCTGATTGTTATTCCGGCTATTTCATGTCGGCCACTCCCTTTGCGAGTGGTGTCAATAACCTGAACTACGGCTTGGTTTCTGGATGGAACGGAGAAGCCTATAAGGTAGGTTATCTCAGCGTGATGTCGCCCATTCTGAAACTGCGTACCACGGGTATTGAAAAGAACTACCCTGCCGTATGGGCGGTGGCGCTGATCGTGAAAGTGACCGCTATGAGTAGGGTTACAGATATCTATGGTCCTATTCCGTATAGCCATGTAGGTGAGAATGCGCCTACCATTCCATATGATAGTCAGCAAGACATCTACAAACGTTTCTTCCTGGAGCTGGACACGGCTACACAGTACTTGCAGAAACAGATAGCTACGGGCACCAAGCTGCCGTTCGACTTCAGTCAGTTCGACGTAGTGTACAACGGGAATTTCAACCAATGGCTGAAATTTGCCAACTCCCTTCGTTTGCGATTGGCAACGCACGTCTACTATGCCGATAACAATATGGCGAAAACAGAAGGCGAAAAAGCCCTGAATCCGGCCAATGGCGGCGTGTTGACTGACAATACAGATAACATGAATGTAAAAATAACAGGGAGCTTCACCAATCCGCTGGCATTCATTGCCATTGATTGGGCGGATACCCGCATCAATGCGTCCCTGGCTTGTTACATGAATGGATATAATGATCCACGTATTTCAAAATACATGGATAAATCTACCGATGCTGGTTTCACACCACAATACATCGGTATCCGTATCGGTAGCGTTACCAGTGCGAATTCGAAAGATGACTATGTGAAATATTCCAACCTGAATGTCAGCGATGGAACCACTCCTTCTTTCAGTAAGAAAACGCCGGTGCAGTTGATGACAGCCGCAGAAGTATATTTCCTGCGCGCAGAAGCAGCGATGCACGGCTGGAATAATGCCGGCGATGTACAGCAGAATTACGAACAGGGTATTGCCACGTCCTTTGCACAATGGAATGTAAGTGCGCCAACGTATAAAAATGACGCCACTAGCACCCCTGCTGCTTATGTAGATCCTAAGAATGCAAATAATAACTTGCCTAGTCCGAGCGGTATCACCATCAAATGGGACCCTGCCGCCGGCGACGAAGCGAAGTTAGAGCGTATCATCACCCAAAAATGGCTAGCGATGTTCCCTGAAGGGCAAGAGGCCTGGACGGAATTCCGTCGTACCGGTTACCCTAAACTGTTCCCAGTAGCGGTGAACAATAGCGGTAATACCATTTCCACCACCCTGCAGATTCGCCGTCTGCCATTCCCACAGAATGAATACAGCACCAATCCGGCCACTGTGCAGGATGCCATCAAACTGTTGGGCGACAAAGACAATGGCGGCACCAAACTGTGGTGGGATAAGAAAAGTCACTGATTGATAACAGATAAACGGCAAAATAACGCCAAATGAAACAGCGAGCGGACTCTTTTGGGTCCGCTTTTTTTTATCTATGTTGCGGGGATTTTTTATGGGATAATCGTTGTAAATAGGTAAGTGGCCAATATCACCAACTGCACAATACCTTGCAGCACATTCGTTCTGCCTGCGCTGAAGGATAAGGAAATAGTAAAGAGTGATAATAGCATTAAGAGAGATGATTTGGAATCGATGCCTAATGTTACCTCAAATCCCCCGAAGTAACATACAATAGCCACCGCCGGAATGGTGAGACCAATACTGGCCAGGGCAGAGCCTAATGCCAGGTTCAGACTGGTCTGCAGCCTGTTGCGGGATGCCGCACGGATAGCCGCCATCCCTTCCGGTAAGAGGATCACCGCAGCAATGATAATACCTACCAGACTTTTAGGCGCTCCTAAGTTGATTACAATACCTTCTATGGTGGGTGATAATTTCTTGGACAGCAAAACTACTACCACCAATGAAACCAGCAGCAACAATAAACTACTGATGGCGGTGGACTTGGAGGGAGGCGCTGCGTGAATATCGTCATGATCTCCCAATGCTTCCTGCGGGAGGAAATAATCCCGATGCAAACCTGTTTGCACTGCTACAAATCCGCCATATAATACCAAGGAAATCAGCGCCACAAAAAGCAATTGGCTATTGGAATATACAGGACCGGGTTGGGTAGTGGTATAGTTGGGCAGTACCAGCGTTAGCACGGAGATAGCCGTAAGCGTTACCAAGGCCGCACTGACCCCTTGTTTGATGTATACCTGTTCTCGATATTTCAGGCCGCCTATTAGCAATGCTAGTCCGATAATACCGGTAAGAATAAGCATAATAGCCGCAAATACGGTATCTCTGGCCAGTGTTTCCCCTCCTGCACTTTTAGAGAGCATCATCGAAACAATCAACGACACTTCAATAATCGTAATGGCCAATGCTAGGATTAATGTCCCATAAGGTTCCCCTACCTTATGCGCCACCACTTCCGCATGGTGCACAGCAGATAATACCACCGCAATGAGCGTAACGCCCAAGAGGGCCGCAAACCAACCGCCCTGCATGCTTCCAGCCAATGCCAGCATAATCAATCCAATTATAGGACAGATAATGGTCCATAATGGCAGGGCTATTTTCCAACGTGTATATAAGATGTGATTGAATGACATGGACTTAAATTACTAAAATATAATTACATGTTTCCATTTAACGTATTATCTGTATATTCAGTTCAAAGAAAACCTGCTTATCCCCTGCCGGCCCTCATGTCATTACCATGGATTACTCAGTCATCATTTGTACATACAACCCAGATGAACGCATATTGCAACGTTGCCTGGCCGCTATAACGGCACTGGATACACGTGATTTGAAAGTAGAATACATTTTGGTGGACAATAACAGTCGGATTCCAGTGGCCTCACTGCCAGCCGTGCAAGCTACTGTCCATCAAGTCCCCCTTTTCCAGGTATTGCATGTAGCCCAACAGGGGGTGAAATTTGCCCGTATTGCCGCTATAGAAAAATCTTCTGGTCATCATATCGTATATATCGATTACGATAATGAACCTGCTCCAGATTATCTACAACAGCTAAAACTCTTGAACGGCGCCTATCCGCAAGTGGGCGCATGGGGGCCTGGCCAAGTTTTTGTGGATTTTATTGACGGTGTGAAAGACGATATTGCCGCCTATGCACGTTATATGTTCCAGGAAAGGCATGACAGTGATATCCTATTCGACGACTCGCGGGAATGGCAGGATTGCTATCCATTTGGCACTGGACTTTGTACAGACGCTGCGTTGCTGAAAGAGTACGTGGCATTGGCGACAGCCGGCCATCTCACCCTAACAGGCAGAACAGCAGATAAACTCACTAGCGGGGAAGATACACAGATGATACTACACGCCATCCGGAAAGGGTTCGCGGCAGGTGTTAGTCCGACACTCCGGTTAAACCATATCATTCCAGGCAACCGGGCCAACGACCGCTATCTGCGTAGACTGACCTACGGCACTAGTATCTGTTACGCCACTTGCTTGCTACAGGTTTTTCCGGAGATGAAACAGCAGATGCTAAAACAGCTCATCTCCCCCAGTAGGTTTATACGAAAAACCATTCGGCAGTTTCTATCCAGCCGCTGGCAAGGATCGCCATCCGCAAGGTATCAATTGGTGCAATTTATAGGGCTGAATAGTGGATATTATCAGGCACTGAACAAGGTTATCCCTTTTCCTGTTAAACGTATTGCCAAATTATTACAGGTAGAAGAATAAATATATGAACATCCGTGAAATGAAAAATGCGCCGCATGGAGTTTCCGTTATCATTTGTTGTTATAATAGCAGCGAACGTATCGGCGATACCCTGCGTCACCTGGCCAACCAACAAGTACCACCTGATGTTCCCTGGGAAATTCTCCTCATCAACAATGCTTCCACCGATGATACCATCCTGACAGCCATGGAAACCTGGGCCCAGTGTGCCCCTTCCAACGCTGTTTTCCGGGTGATTACCGAAGTACAACCCGGCCAAATGTATGCCCGTAAACGAGGCGCGCAGGAAGCACTGTTCGAATTTCTACTATTCTGCGATGATGATAACTGGCTCCATAAGGATTATGTCATGCATACCTATCGCGTGATGCAACAGGATGACACCATCGGCGCGGCCGGTGGCAGGAACTACCCCGTTACTAACGCAGACGAATATCCGGAGTGGTTCGAAACCTATAAAGATAAATATGCTATTGGGATACCGGCCAATGCTTCCGGCGATGTGAGCCACAGAGGCTTTGTGCTGGGAGCTGGACTGATTACCCGCAAATCGCTCTTTCTACTCATTAACCAAGATACTTATCCTTCCCTCTTAAACGGCAGGAACGGGAATAGTCTCACTACAGGCGATGATTTTGAATACTGTAAACGACTACTCCTGTGGGATTTCAAGTTGTATTTCGATAAGGAATTAGAAATGCAGCATTTCATTCCGAGAGAACGCCTTACCATCGATTACCGCGACCGACTCATGGCGGGTATTGAGCAAGCAGGAAAAGTACTCTATCAGTATGACCGGGCTATTTACTTACATCGGAAAAACCGGCGCAAGAATCGTTGGCGACTGCTCTTCATGAGTCCTTTCCGACTAATTATTTCTAAAACAGGATTGTCTAGCAGAAAATTTGAAGACGAATGGCTGACCTTTTATTATCTGGCTCCATTCCAGGTAAGAGGTAGTAAGGCCCAGGCTTCTATCAAATCTTTCCTGACAGCAAAAATAAATGGAGATGTTTTATCGTAGGAAAATTGGGCAATCGTCTTTGATGAAAATATTTACCTTCTATAACCATAAGGTGAACCCCGAAGTGCCTCGGTTGCAGAAAGCCGTCTTTGATAAGATGGGAATGAGCATCAACCAGGTATATGATAAATCCTTCAGCCATGGCGGTTTTCTCAATTACATTTGCAGGAATGTCACGGATACAGACTACCTAATTTTCTTTGATGTAGACTGTATCCCCACTACGCAGAATTGGCTCCCCATGCTGCTGGCCGATTTGCAAGCACCTAATACGATTGCTGGCGCTGCCCAAACGGCCAATCATTTAAGAGATGCCAAAAATCTATATGTATCTCCATTTTTCTTTGGAATCAGTACGCGATACCTGCGGGAACTGCAATACCCGGATATGCAAATGACAACAGATATGGATGCCGGCCAACACTTGACAGAAACCATCCGTGTACAGCAGGGTCAAATAAAATTCTGGTGGCCAACGCATATCGAAGAAGAAAAATGGTATTTGCATCATCCAGAGCATAATAAATTCGGGCTCGGCACCACTTACAACGATGCCGTCTATCATGCCTTTTACTCCCGTGATAACCAGTCGGCCGGATTTATGCGCAAATGTCGGGAAGTACTGGCTTCCTGACTATTTGAACCATTGCAGCAGCCAGCGTTTGAGCTTACGTTTGGGCTTGTTGTAGCGCCGCCAGCGGTTTACCAGGTCAAATTCCTTTTGCATGTAGTAATAGTCGGCCTCTTTCTCTGGGAGGAATGTTTTAGGATGAATGATATCCGTGATTTCGCCGGAAGGGACATTGGCATTGAGGCTCTGGAGATCGAAAGTATGGGTAGCATCGGGCCGAAATCCTAGGTTACTGATTAAATTCACATTGGGGGTGACACATAAGCCATTTTCAAAGAAAGTAATAAAGCTCAGTTGATAATCCCAGGTATCAATTTTGCCTTGGTGCAATTCCCTGAAAATACGTAGCCAGTCTTGAATGAGGAATGGATCGGAAAATATTTTGGGGAGATGTAGGGAGACATCATCTTCTGTGTACGCAGTGAGTTCTGCGTCGTATTGCGCCCATACCCTACGCCAGGTGGCCCAGCCCCAAATGTGGCTATACTGAGAAAAGAAATAGGTGGCCTCTCCCCATTTGCGCCCATCCTGCAAATTGGAGCCCGTAATAAGGCGGACCCTGTTATCCTGACGGTAATGTGCTAACATATAATCGCAGAACTGAAAAAAACTGATAGCCGGTAAACAGTCGTCTTCTATAATAATTCCTTCCTCCACCTGGTCAAAAAACCAAGTGATAGCCTCGGACACTGCCCGTTTACAGCCTAGGTTCTCTTCTCTGAAAAGCGTTTTCACTTCACAGGGCCAGTCTATCTCCCTAATAATATTTCTCACCTCCTGGCACAACGCTGCCTCTCCTGGCTTATTTGCACGTGGTCCGTCTGCGCCAACGTATAGGCGTTGAGGTTTTACGGCACGTATCTGCTGAAATACGCGGGACGTGAGATCCGGTCTGTTGAAAATTAAAAATAGTATGGGAGATTGTACATGGTAAGCCGACATCCTAAAAAATTAAATTTTTCTGCGTTGGAAAATGTAACATTCTGCACAAACAAGCGTTACAAGATAATATTATTTCTGTGATAAATCATGCTTAGTTAATTTCGTATTTTATGACAGATGCGGCCATATCATCCCCGGAAAAGCTTGTCAGTATTATCATTGCGACATATAACGCCGAAAAGCACCTGGCATCGTGTTTGCGGTCCATCTCCGACATGCGCCTGCCGCAGTTAGAAGTCCTGATAATAGATGGGAAAAGCACAGATACCACCATTGAAATTGCCCGTACTTATCCTAACCTGGATATACGTTTTATCAGCGAAGCAGATGACGGCATCTATGATGCCCTGAATAAAGGCGTCACGATGGCAAAGGGAAAATGGCTGCACTTCCTCGGTTCGGACGATGAACTACTCCCTGGGTTCCGGGATATTGCGCTGCAATTAGAAGACACCAACACCGTATATTATGGCCACAGTGAAGAATTGTATAGAGATGATTTCCGTCCGCCGTACATATTGTTACGCGGGCCATACAGCAAGTATCGATTGGCAAAATTCCCAATGAATCATCAATCTATCTTCTATCCGGCAGCGGTATTCAAGAAATATAAATACGATGTACGATATAGGGTGTTTGCAGATTATGCACTCAACCTGCAAGTATGGGGCGATGGCGCATTTCGTAGAAAACATTTGGCGGTAGCTGTTACCTTATATAATATGTCGGGGTTCTCCGCCAAGCATGAAGATAAAATATTCAAACAGGAGAAACCGCGTCTCATCAAACAACATCTCGGATGGTACATTTACTGCCGATACCAGTTAAAGCGACTAAAAAATAAGCACAGCGGCGTATAATAGCCTGACAAACAAATACGTTTACTCATCTGTTTAATAAAAAATTATGGTAAGGAAACCTGAGTATCTATCCTACCCATTGCCAATGAAATAAGGAATCAGCTTATCTATCCACCGAAAATGAGAAATATGAATGGATCTTTTTCAACCGCCCTACTAATTAGTACGTATAACTGGCCGCAGGCACTAGAGCGGATTTTCCTCAGTTTACTCAAACAATCCCGTTACCCGGACGAACTTCTAATCGCCGACGATGGCTCCCGAGAAGACACCCGGCAACTGATCGACCAATACCGATCGAAGTTTCCTTTCCCTGTAAAGCACGCCTGGCATGAAGATCAGGGCTTTCGCAAGAGTATTATCTTGAACAAAGCCATCAAACTGGCTGCTGCTGATTATATCATTGAAATTGATGGCGACATAGTAATGCACCCGCATTTTATTGCAGACCATATACGCAGCGCCCAATCCGGCTTCTTCGTGCAAGGTTCCAGGGCCATCTTAAAAGAGACATTAACACATACGGTATTACAACAACCGGAAAAAACGCTGCATTTCCTAGTACCAGGATTAGCCAACCGTTTCAATGCCATCCGCTTGCCCATGCTCTCTTTCCTCATCGGCGCGAAGCCATCCGGCGCTAGTAAAGTGCGCGCCTGCAATCTCGCTTTTTGGCGCAAAGATTTCCTGGCCATAAATGGGTATAATAATTTGTTTGAAGGTTGGGGTTGGGAAGACAACGAGTTCGCGGCACGCCTTATCCATGGCGGTGTAAGGAAGCGGAAATTAAAACTGTCTGCGATCTGCTTTCACCTTCACCATCAATTAAATTCCCGGCAGCAATACCAGGAAAATGAAGCATTCTATCATCAGACTATTCAAGCCCGGATGGTCAGTTGCAGCAATGGATATTGTCAGGTATAACTTTAGAAATAAAACCGGAATGCCAGCCAACAGATGAGCGGGTAGCCCACCCACTTTGTAATTTTATAACTGTTTAAACGATAGAAATTCAGTTTCCGTACTTTTCCATCATCATTAAATCGTTCCCCCATGCCTGTTAGTCGGCCTCGGGAGAGATTCCCCCATAGCAGCCCAGATTGAAAAGACAATCGGAGTAACAGCACATAGAAAAACACCGCAGGACTCACTGGCGCCCGGCGTTTCAATGCCTGGATCATATTGGCCAATAATTCCACGATAAGAATTCCCAGTAGGATAAATAGTAATCCTGGCAATAGTTGTGGTTTCCAAACCGCAGCCGCCATACATCCAAATAATAGGAGCAGTAATAATTCCGGCGTATTCAGCAGATCATAGTACACATATTGAGGATTGAGCTGTGCGAGCCAACTACCGCCAATGCCATACCGGAAAGGACGTTGTATGTTTACTTTTTCTCCGTTCCACCAAGGATGTACTACCGCCGCTTCCGGCAGGGATTTGAAATTACGGAAATCATTATGGGCCCTGACTTTCAGGAAGAAATCGATATCCTCTCCTCCCCCAGCGCGCGGATATAATTCAGAGAAGCGTATGTCTCCCAATGCTGACCTGCTGATCATAATATTGGCAGTTGCTCCCCAGGCGTGGCTTTCCTTTTTCTCTGCTACTGTAAATATATCCATGGAGCCACTTGCCCGGATCGCTTGCGTGAAAGCCGTACCAGGGGCCGGCATTCTAATTAATCCGATAAAACCGATTTCCTCCGGATAGGTGTTGGCAGCATGTATATACGTAAAGATCAAATCATCTGGGACTAAAATATCATCATCTAGGAACAGCAGCCATTCCGCAGTACCTGCGGCTATGCCATCATTGCGGGAAACCGCAGCCCCTTGATTTTGCCTATGATGAACTATTGTCAAGTCTGCTCCTTCTCTTTTCCGGATGCTCTCCGGGATAGTAGCGGTGGGATTATCCACCACTAGGCAATAACGTACACGTATATCCGCAGGCTTTGCCAGGTTCAAGATGGGCAGCAGGTATTCTTCTGCAGGCCGAAAAGAAGGAATGATAATATCCAAGGAGCGCACTGACATGGTGTAAAATTTTTATTCCGTAACAGGCATGGCCATCGTAAATGACTGCATATCAATGAGGCGGCGGTATACCCCGTTCTGTGCCAGCAGTTCCAGGTGGGTGCCCTGTTCTACAATGCAGCCATTGTCCATCACCAGGATGAGATCTGCATTCTGGATCGTACTTAAGCGGTGCGCAATCACCAGGGATGTGCGGAATTGCATGAGATTGTTCAGCGCCTCTTGCACTAGTTTTTCAGACTCCGTATCGAGGGCCGATGTAGCCTCATCTAGCAGCATGAGCGGCGGATTATTCAGCACTGCGCGGGCAATACAGATACGTTGGCGTTGGCCACCAGAGAGCTTGATCCCCTTATCGCCGATATTTGTTTGATAACCATTCATTGTAGCACTGATGAAATCATGCGCATTCGCAATGCGGGCGGCGTGTTCCACTTGTTCCTGTGTGACCCCTTGTTTGCCAAAGGCAATATTGTTAAAGATCGTATCATTGAACAAGACAGAGTCTTGGCCAACAATGCCCATCAAAGCACGGAGGGAGTGTGCTTGCACATCATGGATATCCGTACCATCAATGGTAATTTTCCCTGAACGGGGTTGGATAAATCGAGGTATCAAATCCATGATCGTAGATTTACCAGCGCCAGAAGGCCCTACCAGGGCCACTGTCTGTCCTTTGGGAATAGAGAAGGATACATTCTTCACCACCGCCGTATCATGATAACAAAAAGTGACATTATCAAAACGGATTTCCGCTTCAAAGCCAGTCAGTTCCTTAGCGTTGGGGATATCCTGTAGTTGCGGTTTTTCATCAATGAGCGAGAGTACCCGCTCCCCGGCAGCGAGCCCGTTATGAATATTGCTAAATGCTTCAGAAATGGCTTTCGCCGGGCGCATTACCTGCGAAAAGATCACGATATAGGCAATGAAGTTTTCCGCAGAGAGCTCCCCGCTGTTATTGGTGACGAGGGAACCACCGTACAACACAATACCCGCCACCATCAATACCCCCAAGAACTCCGATACCGGTGATGCCAGTTGTTGCCGGCGACTCATAGACTTCAGGATTTTTGAATAGTGGATATTTTCATCGTTGAAACGTTTTTTGATGAAACCTGCCGCGTTAAAGGCTTTGATCACCCGAATGCCTGATAGCGCTTCTTCTAGGTAGCTAATCATGATGGCATAGGACATATACGATGCCGATGCTTGCTGTTTCAGTTTTTTGACCAGCCGGGAGATGAGGAGTCCTGCCACAGGAATCACTAACATGGTGACCAGTGTCAGTTTATACGAAATTACGAACAGCATGATCAGATAGGCAATCAGCGTCAGTGGCTCTTTGAACAGCACCTGGAGGGTACCGGTTACGGAATACTGGACAGCCTGCACATCGGTGGATATTTTGGTGATGATATCCCCTTTACGTTCATTATTGAAATAGCCGATATGTAGATCCATTACATTGTCGAATACCGCTTTGCGGAGATTGAGCAGCGTATGGATACGGAGGTTTTCCATGGTGCGGTCTGCCAGGTAGCGGAAGATATTGCTGAGGAAAACAGAAGCAATAATCACCAGGCAAACCATTTGTAAGGTTTTGGTTACGCCGTAATGATCGTTGATATACCAGGAATAATATTGAAAATTTTTAAAGATATCGATATAGTGTTCTGGCTTCACAGGAGGGGGCTGTTTGGCGGCCTGCTGAAAAAGGGTAGACAGCAAAGGGGCCAGCAGGGCCAGATTGAGGGTACTGAAAATCACGCCGAGAATGGTAAACAGCAGATACGGCAATGCATATTTTAGAAGTGGCCTGGCAAACGATAATAAACGGAAATATACTTTCATACCTCTACGCCTAAATTATTGATTCAGAATGGGGATTGGATTTTCAACTTAACAAGTTTCTTAAGATAAAGTTGATATGCTGTAAACGGGTTTTATCCGCAAATATTGGGCTGGATTGCTATTTTTTTAATGGCTTTTTCTTTTTAGCTGCCTGCGGCAGGTGCGGTGCGGATGTGGGAAGACGAAGTTTGTTGTTTTGAAAATGACATCGAAGATGTCATTTTGTGGGGTTCCGCGCTGCGCGCGGGGCCTGCGGCTGGCTGAAGTTCAGGGTGATTAATAAATTTTTATGTATCTTCAGCGCCAATCTAATATCGCAATTTCCCTATACTGCAATGTTGCCCTGATGAAAGTATATTTTAAGAACCTGGATGCCATCCGATTTATAGCAGCCCTATTGGTAATGCTGCATCATATTCAATTTTTCAAGCGCATTGATAAAGTGGATTCCTGGCCGATCTTGAATTATTTGTTGGAAGACGGCGGTCGGGCGGGTGTGAACCTGTTTTTTGTGCTCAGTGGATTCCTGATCAGTTATCTCTTGCTGAAGGAGCAACAGGTAACTGGCACTATTAACTTCCGTAACTTCTATATTCGGAGGGTATTGCGCATATGGCCACTATACCTGGCCTACGGCGTTTTGCTGACCCTCGCCTCCCCTTTCGTGTTCCGCATGCTGGGGATGGACGCCAATACAGATATGGCTACCATATTTACCAACCTGATTTTCCTCTTGCTATTTGCGGTAAATATTCAACTGGCCTTTTTCCCTTATAACAGGGGCATCTTGGAAATTACCTGGTCGGTTTGTATTGAGGAGCAGTTTTACTTGGTATGGCCGTTGTTGTTGAAAACATTCCGTAATCGGCTGAAAACCCTGTTCTTCCTCATGTTGGGAACGGGATTTCTTTGTAAAACCTTATGCCTAGTATTACCGATGGTATTGCCAGTGAAGCCCGAGCAGTTATTGAGTGTCAATTATCTCCTGTTATTCGACAAACTGGAATTATTTGGCATGGGGATGTTTGCCGCCTATGTCCTGTTTAACAGGCAGCAATATGAAGGATTCTTACAACGTATACTTCGGCCACAGATCCAGGTGGCGGTACTGCTGCTAGCCATACTGGTCGTCTTCCAAATCATTCATATACCTGCGTTGACCCGTTACTGTTATGACCATTTTATTCATGCCGTATTATTCGGATATATTATGCTGATGGCGGTTGCAGACAATAGCATTTTGCATTTGGAATATCCGATATTGAAAACACTGGGGAAAATTTCCTACGGTTTGTACTTGTTACATCAGCCGGTTGCACAATTGATATTAATATTTTTAATGAAGATACATGGGCCGGAAAAGGCAGTCTGGCTCTATGAAATCTGTTATCCATTGCTCTGTATAACGACTACCTGCGTGGTAGCCTATGCTTCTTATGAATTGTATGAGAAGCGTTTCCTGAAGGTAAAAACCAAATTTGCTAGCGTGGAAACGCGCATGTAGCGCCATCATTACAGGGCCAGAACAGCAAAGTAGCCACTTGGCCCTGTATCTATACCATGGGCTCCTTGTTTCAAGTATTTTGATCTCAACACATAGTTGTTTCCGCGGCCGCCATTTGGCGCCTTATATTCATCAGGGCATAACGTACACGCCCTAACGCTGTATTAATACTAATGCCCACCGTCTGGGCCATTTCACGGTAGTTCAGTCCTGCATAATACCGCAGGATGAGCGCTTCCCGCTGGGCGGCTGGCAGTCGGTCCAGCATATCTTCTATTTCCCGGTAGCGTTCGCCGGTGATCAGCCGATGTTCCGGGCTGAATTCCGTATCATGCATACTATCGCCAATAGCATCATTAAACGCAGTAAAGATGTTGTTGCGTGTTTCAGCCTTTCTAAAATGGCTGATACAAAAGTTATGGGCAATCCGCATGACCCAAGGGCAAAACCGGTTATTATCCGTATACTGTCCTGCTTTCAGGGCATTGACAATTTTTATGAATACCTCCTGAAAGAAATCTTCTGCCAGTGCTTTATCGCGCACGAGCAATACGATAGTGGTAAAGATTCTGTCCTTATGCCGGTACACCAGTGCAGTGAAGGCTGGGTTGTTGCCATCAAGATACAATCGGACTAACTCCTGATCCGAAAGATGATTGAATTTCTGCATACCTTATTTTCATACTTTAATTTCAAAAAAATATGTTGAGGGAATGTTGGTCCCTCTGGACAGAGGGACCGCCGTTTCTAAGATGTTATTTGTTGTTTAGTCCACAATGTTTAACCAGGCTTTCACCTTGTCATAGTTATTCCAGTCAATCGCACCACGGGCATTAACGCCACCTGGAATAAGGATGTAACGCACCTGGTAATATTTATTTCCCTGGTAAGTTACGGTACTGGCTCTTACATCAGAATTCAGCACTATATAGCCTGGTTGTAAATAATAACTTACCTGGAAAGAGCCATAGTAAGGCAATGGCATCACTACAGGATTAGCGGCCGTCTGAAAGTTCATATATACTTTCACATCACATTTGCCAATCATAGCAGCCGTCAGTTTTGCCGCAGGAATACCTGCAAACCAACCCACAGTATCAATCTTTCCGGTAGCAAGGGTATCGGTCTCAGGTTGATAGGCCACATCCAGCCATGCGGAATAGATGACGTTGGCAACACCGGTATCCCCTTTAGGGCCGGCAGGACCAGCAGGACCTTGCGCACCATTTGCGCCCGGATCTCCTTTAGCACCAGCAGCACCAGCAGGGCCTGGGTCCCCATTTTTGCTACAGGAAACCATAAACATTACAGCAGCAGTCAGTAGCAGCGCATAGGACGCAAAGCGTTTGATTTGTTTCATAATCGAACTTTGTTTTTTTGTTTGTTATTGTTTGGTTGATTAATTTTTTTAGTGAGACTACCACACATTCCGCGGACAGGTATCTCCGTATTTATTACCGAGGAGTATACCGATCATGATTTCATGAGAGCCTTTGCTCACCACATTCAGCGCGGATGCGGAGTAATCATAGGAATAGCCAATATTGATAAGGGAGCTGATATTTACCCCGAACATACCCGCTACACCGTCGTTGATGCGATAGGAAGCTCCCATCCACAGGCGGTCGCGGTACATGAACCGGGCATTTACGTCGAAACTTATAGGGGCGGCAGTGATCATTTTCACCATGACCGATGGCATGACATTCAAATCGTCGTTTAGCCATAACCGATAGCCAGTGGTTAGGAAGAGGTGGGGAATCAACTTACCTTGGTAAGCAGACGCTCCCACCACCTTGCCATTATCAAACCCCAACTTTTGCGGAATAATATTCTGTGCCGATGCACCGGCAAAGAAATTGGCGGAATAGAGCCATAGGCCCAGACTTACATCCGGACGCCAGCGGTTCAGAATACCTGCACTTCCTCCCAGCACGGGATCATTCGGGTCCAGGAATTCCACTTTGCGCGTATCCAACGACACCTGCTGCATACCTAGTCCGATCCCTGCGCTAATACTGGTGCGGGGCGACAGGTTAATATGATGCGCATAAGCACCGGTGATGGAAAAGCGGTTTATAGGTCCTGCTTTATCATTGAGGATGGTCAGTCCTACTCCCGGATGCGCAGGCGGGGTGGTGTACTCCTGCCAGTAGCCGCGCCCACGGGGATTCTCTCCTTCCGGATTAAAGCCTGTCGGCGAAGCCTCCCCTGCAAAATCAGATTTATGCAAGGGACCATGGAGGGTGAAATAGGTAGTCACCGGCGAACCGTTGATGCCTGTCCACTGATGCCGATGGCTCAGTCGCAGATCCCAGTAGTTCTCAATACCCGCGATAGCAGGATTGATGATAAAAGGATTCATGATATACTGGGTATAATGCGGCAACTGTTGTCCGTAACCCAAATGCATGCTGACGATCAGCATACCCATCAACACAATCTTTTTCATGTCACTAGTGTTTTAGGTGAACGGTTATTGCTTCAGCACCGTGAAGGTGGTTCGCCTGTTCAACTGACGACCTTCCGGATTATCGCTGCCATCAGGGTTCGTATTCGGTGCTACTGGTTGCGAAGCTCCAAAGCCTTTCCAGGTGAGGCGCGATTGATCAATTCCTTTGCTGATGAGATATTCCACTACACTCTTAGCACGGGCTTCAGACAGGCGCTGGTTATGCTTATGAGCACCTTTGCTGTCTGTATGGGCACCCAGTTCTATTTCCATAGATGGATGTGCATTCAACATCGCCACAAGCTTGTCCAACGATGTGTAAGAAGCAGGTTGTAAGGTGGCCTGATCGAAATCGTAGTACACGTTATCGATGGTAGTAGCTACTGGCGGCGCTACGATGGGCGTGATGCAGATCGCCGGAGCGTCGTCTGCGTCAGCATCTAGATCTTGTGGCAAACCCAGTTGGGCATCTCCTTTCGTGTATCCGCCAGCGTTAGCTTCCAACTTCAGCGGCATGTATTCAGGAATGGTGAATGCATATTTACCATCCGTACCGGTGGTCAGCGTTTTAATCACTTCATTGCGGCCAGGATCGGTGATCGTTACGATAGCGCCCACTACTGGCGTGCCTCCATCGCAGGAAACGACGGTACCGTTCAGTTGTCTTGGTGCACGATCTTTATGCAGATAGAATAATTCTAGGCAGCAGGCCGCGTCCCTATCGGTGCCGAGTAGCACATCATCTAGCAAGTTGCGGTTGTTACTACGACTGGTGAAGTAGATATCATCTTTCACAGAGTTGACAGGAGCACCCATATTGACTGGCGTCTTCCAATGATCAACAGTACCACGGGCAGCAAAGAAATCATAGCCTCCCATGCCGGTACGGCCATCCGTGGAAAACACCAGCGTGCCGGTAGTGCCATGGTAAAATGGCGCTTGCTCATTACCTGCTGTATTGATGGTTTCTCCCAGATTTGCCACCTGTATGGGTTTACCATTGGCGTCGAGGGTGGCATACCAGAGATCGAAGGCCCCTTGGCCCCCTGGCCTGTCGCTACTGAACAGTAAGTATTTTCCATCAGGCGTAACGAAAGGCTGTTGGGTATTATAGCCTGGCGCATTGAGCACACTATCCAATAAAACTGGCGTACTCCAGGTATTCCCGGACTTGGTGGCCATCCAGATAGCAGCGATTTTACGGCCATGATCCATATGCCAACGAGTGATGTACAACTGATTGCCATCCGGTGAAACCGCTGCACTGCCTTGATGTACATCGGCTGGTTGATCCAATGTCAGCAGGTGAATGTTGGCAGCGTTGCCTGCTTCATAATCTGCGGTATAGAGTCGGTTGATATAACTATGATCTCCGGCAGCTTCATTCGGGCGGGTGGATGTAAACACCAGTGTTCCCGGAGACAGCCACAGGGGCGCATAGCTAGCGCCGGTGGTATTCAAATCCGCCGTGGCTTTGGTGATTTTATAGAGATGCTGATCTTTACGCGCTAATTCACCCGTGATAAACCGGATATTCTGCAGTTCTCTGTTTGCTGATTCGCTGAACTGATCTGTTGTTTTATAACCCTCCAAGAATTGTTGGAATACTTGTCCCGCCAATTCATATTTTCCTTGCGCACGCAATGAAACCCCGTAGTAGTAAGCCGCTAGCGGAAAATTTTCCTTTGCAGACTCCATTACGCTGGCATAATAGGGCGTAGCCTTATCGTAATAATGCAGCAGGCGATAGCTTTCTGCGAGTCGGTAAGTAGCCTCCTCTTCATTGCTAACTTTTGCCTTTGGCTGTTTAGAGGCAGACACGGCCACATAGGGCTTATAGGATTCCTGACGAACCAGTTTACCCTTTGAGCCCAGGTATTTTTCGTAATAAGTAGCGGCGGAATTATAATCGTTCTTTTTGTAGTATTCGTCCGCAGCCCGCAGGTAATTATAGGCCAACTGTGCCTGGGACGACATCGCCATCAACAGTGCAGCAGCGGTGGTGAACATTATTTTTTTCATGAGTTGCTTACAGTTTGGATGATTACAATCTTGGACAAACGAAATCCACTCCCGGAGTTCTTACTTTCTTTCTGCCGATGAACGTCAGCGATACCTCAAAGCTGTTGGAGCCTCTAGCCATTTTGGACAGATCAGAGGTATTGATATCATAGCTGACACCCAGCATCATATTTTTGTAGAGAAAGCCGGCATGCGTCGTAAAAGCATCCTTGTAGCGATAGTTTAGACCTAGCAGTACATCCGTTTCCAGCGCCGCATTGTACTGTCCGTATGCGCCGATCATTTTCTCAGAAGCAGGCCCCTGTTGGAGATAGAGGATATTAGGCGTTACAGAAAAACGGTCGTCTATATTCAATTTGATACCAGCGTGGGCAGTAACGCGCATGGGCATACGTGAATCGCCATAGGCGCTGAACTGGTCTGCTGGCCGGGTCAGGTGCATCACCGAGAAACCGCCATAGATATTGTATTTCTTGCCGGGCGTACCATCATAGTACAGTACACCGGCGCCGGCATCAAAAGAAGCCGCCGAAGTCCGAGAAACCCCATCTGTATAAGGATTCGTAGGATTATAGCCCGTAACAGGATTCCACTGTTCTCCAAAGCTGAATTTAGAAGGATCGAATTTACGCTGGATGAATCCCATCTGCAGCCCGAAGGTAAGCTGATGGTAATGGCTGGCATCCAGTTTCACACCTGTGTAAGCCGCGCTTACGTAGCCCGTAGTGTAGTTATAGCCGGCATCTCCAGCCGCTTGATTCAACACGCTGGCGCCGAAGTTGATACTTTTGGCAGTGGGTATTTCCGCCGCAATACCATACGTTTTAAAAGGGCTGATATTCCCCCATTGGGTACGATAGATGGCCGCAATACGGTAGTCTCCGTCGAATGCGCCGGTCAGTGCCGGGTTTAACCAGGACGGATATACGTAGTACTGGGAGAAGTGAGGGTCTGTCTGCGCCATCAACCGCTTGCCAGCGGTAATGGCTATGAGCATCATGAGCAATGCAGCAAAGTTCTTTCTCATTTACGCAGTATTTAAGTGTTAGTGTTATTTGAGAATTGTCACGTAGCCGGTGAGTGGCGGGAACCCGTTCTTCAGCTTAATCACGTAGTAATAGGTTCCTACCGGTAATATGCCTCCATTGGAACGCCCATCCCACGGTGTGCCATAACCCTGGCTTCTGTATACCCTGGCGCCATAGCGGTTGAATACTTCCACCGTAGCACCTGGATAATCGTCCAGGTTTTTGATCACCCAGGTATCATTGATACCATCTCCATTTGGAGAGAAGGCCGTTGGCGGTTGTACGGGTTTCAATACTTTCACCGTCATCTTATCCGTAGCCGTACAGTTATGTTTTCCGATGGCTGTCATGGTGTACTCGCCATCTTTCATAGCGGTTATTTGAGGCGCAAATACATTCGGGTTCGGGAAGTCGCCCGCTGGTTCCCAGCGGAATTGGAGATGCACAGAGTCATTCGCCGTTGGGCGGAATTGTACCAGCGTACCTTGTGGCACCACAAAGGAAGGACCCGCATCAATCACTGGTTGCAAGTACACCATCACAATACTGTTGAATGGAGCAGATGCACAACCAGAGGCAGACGCCACTTGTAACTGCACCCCATACTCTCCTGGCTGGGTGTATTTCTTCACGGGATTCCTGTCTGTAGAAGTTGTGCCATCGCCGAAGTTCCAGGTCCAGCCCAAGATATTGGCAGTAGGATCTGTACTCTGATCGGTGAAAACATTATCTGTTCCTTGGCAGAGCGTATCCGGAGATACTTTGAAAGCCGCTACCGGCTGGGCAAAGAAGGCGTTGAACGCTTTGGTAGCCGTATTCGCGCAACCAGCGGTAGAAGTAGCCGTCAGGCTGATATTCACAGGTCCGTAACCGTTATAATGATAGGTAGGATCTTTAATGGTAGACGTAGCATTGGCTTCGCCGAAATTCCAATCGTAGGTAAGGGCTTGCGTACCTTTGATAGTGGATTTATTCGTGAAGGTGGCGGTACCTTCCGGCATGCAGACTTTCACCGGCAGGGTGAAATCCGCTACTGGCAATGGATGTACCGTTACCGGTTGTTTTACCGTATCGCTGCTACAGCCTTGTGCGCTGCGGGTAACGAGGGCTATTTTCCACGTGCTATCTTGTGTATAGTTGAACGTAAAGCGATTGCCATTGGTGTATGTCACATTCGTTTTGTTACCGAAATCCCAGTACCAGGAAACCAAGGTGGGATCTGCTTGTGGGAAGATGGTTACTGGTTGACCCAGACAAACATCTGCCACAGTGAATCCGACTGCTGGTTTTGGATGCACTATGATGGTAGTGGAAATAGAGTCTGCACAAGCATCGGTGGTGGTAAATACATACCAGATCGTATGCGTACCAGCACCTGCAGTAGCAGGGTTCATATTACCAGCAGCATCCACTCCAGGGCCGCGATAGTAGCCCGTTCCAGCAACGCCATTCAGTACAGTGCCCTTGTCTACCTTCACTGGTCCTGTTACATTTTCACATACAGGTGTTAAAGCAGCGAAGGCCAATTTAGGTTTGAACTTAAAGACTGTTTTTAGTACTGAATCTTTCGTACAGCCTTTATTGGTAGTCACGGAATATTTGATCGTGTAGTTACCAGCGGTGCCGTAAGTATGCGCAGGACTCTGCACCGCAGCGGTATTTGGATTGGCTGGTGTAGCCGCGGGGTCTCCAAAATCCCATGCATGCGTAGTGAAAGTGCTGTTATCCGTTACGGTGGGTGTACCTGTAAATTGTACGATACCATCTGCAGCAATACAGCCAGCAGGTAAGCTAAAACCAGCAGTAGGATTGGCATTGACAGCTATTGAAATACTTACCGTATCGCTGATACAAACCTCACTTACCTTTACAACATGTTTAACAACGGTGGTACCTGCGGTGGAGAAATTATCTGTTCTAGGAGTGCCAGTGCTATCTTTCAGGACATTGCCATTTCCGAAATCATAATACCATTGCCCTATGGGTTTCGTGCCGCCGAAGGTAGAGTTGTCGGCAAACACTACTTTACCACCCGCACATAATGCCGTCACATCGCTGGTGAAGCTGGCCACAGGTTTAGGCACTACACCGATACCGAAAGTGGTATCCGCCACGCATCCTTCTCCACTAATAGCCGTTAATTTCACGGCATTAGTACCCAGTGTTGCCAAGACTTTCTTCACCGTTTGGCCGCTATCTTTCACATTTCCTGGAAACTCCCAGTACCAGCGGTGTTGCTTGTTCAACACGTTCAGGGTATCCCCTCTCAGATAGATGGTATCCAGTGTACAGCCAGAATAATCCATGGAGAATTTTTTATCCGGCATATCCTTCACACTGATGGTATAACCTACTCTTTCCGTATTGTTACAGTTCTCAATGCTAGGATGGGTGGTTAATACAGGGATATCATATTCTCCTTTTGTATTGAATAGATAAGTTCCAGGAAGGGTATACTTGTAATAAGGAATTCCTTTTACCATGATAGTGCCCGTGCTAACAGGGTTCATCACCGTCACATCTGTAGCAGGTGTGATGAAACCGGCTAGCTCACTCAGTTTCCACACCATTTTAGTTGGCTGGTAAGCCATCAGGATAGAGAGTTCTACCGGCGTATTTGTACAGGTATAATCATTCGTAGTCTTTGTATTATCGTATTCGTTATGGATAGATCCGACGGCATTCAGGTTGTTAACGAGCGTACCGGCGTTATAGGCATAGCTTTCTACAGGACCCATTCCATAAACGGTACCTACAAATGCGGAATCACTGGAGGCTGTTGACTGGCCTACGATAGCTCCCCATCTTTTTACCACGATGGAATAGCCCGCCAGATTAGGATGAGCATAAACATGGTCGAAAGTATTAGCGCCATCAATACGCAGGCTGGTAAGGCCGCCTGTAGGGATAATCAAGGTGAGGTAGTTCACTCGAATATCCTCCTTATTATTCCGATAGAAGCCCACCTTTTTGATCGCTTGTTCAATGGGGCTGATGTATACTTGCTCTGGATCTCCCCACTGCATATTATTGGTGCAGTTGCCGGCGGAGGTCATATACTGCGCTACCAGCACGGGTTTATCTGCCTCAATATAGTCGCCTGTTCTACTTTGATATTCATAGTAGGAAGGACCTGCCTTGACCGTCAGGAGGTTACCATTGACTTTCACCTTCGTATTAGGGTCTTTCACCACTATACGATAAATATTATTCTGTTTTCCAGTAGGGTCATTATCGATGGCATTGGGAGCCGTGAGGTAGCGTTTACCCCAGGTTTCATAACCAAAGATCTGTTGGAGGGCATTATCACCGCTACCGCCCAAACCAGCACAGTTAATGGAAGTACGGCTGCTACCGGAGAATACGGCAACAGGATAACACTCGCCGTTGGAATTGGCAATGGATTTCACTGTCGTTCCCGTCAAATCAAATCCTTTGCTGCTGTTATTATCCGGGTCGAGTTTTCCTACCACTTGGTAGATTTCTCCTTTTTGTAGTGTAGCCGTAAACGGTACTCCTACAGTCCGGCCATTCCTGGTAGGTACAGACGGTGTGATTTCTATCACCGTATTATTTTCCTTGGCGATAACAAACATATAGGAGAAGCAGTTATTGCCGTAGTATTGTTGACTATTGCAGGAGATATAAGAGTAGCCCCAGGTATCTGTGGGCATGAGCATAGTAGCTCCTGAAGAGGCGGAGCCATAGATATGCGCATAGGCCACTATGGGCACATTGCTGACAATATGAATAGCTTTGTTAGTGAAGACGCCTTCCCCTCCTGTTCCTCCGAACCCCGGAGGAGGAGAATAAAGCCTTGCATCATTGGTTCCTGACTTCTGGATCAGATCCGTAGCGATCACCGTATTGGCAGGAATGTTATAGGTTTTGGAATAAGTAGGTCCATAAGATACGGTGACAGTAGCCGCTGTTTCTGCACTGAGGTATAGTACCATTTCCTGGCTATTGGGCTGTCCGGGTTCCATAAATTGGTGAAGTCCGTAGCCAACCCAGAATTCCTTTCCCTTGTTGGAACGGTTCTGGGCTGTGCTTTTAATGGCCACGAACTGCAACACTAACATCGCTGACACCAGGCAGTACCTCCTGATGGAGATACTTGTATGGTTGAATAGGTTGTATATCTGTTTCATGTTAGTAGTGTTGACAGGTTATTGCTTGAGAATTAATTTGCTCACGCAGGTGCCATCATCGAAAGACACGCGGAGCAAATAGGTACCACTGGAGAGGTCTGCGGCTGTCAGTAGCACGCGTTTTCCACCGCCCTGCCAGGTTTTGATCAACTGTCCTGCTATGGAATACAGGGCCAGTTGCTTCATAGACCGAATACCTTCAATGGTACATTGGGCGCCTAACGGGACCGGATATACTTTTAGGATCCTGTTTCTTTCCAGGACGCTGTCTATCCCCTGGCGGCAACTGTGTGCTGCTGCATGGGCCGAAGCCACATGCAGCAATACACCAGCAATTGTGATAAAGAACATCTTCTTCATTACCGTTTATTTTTCGGTTATCGAACCAGGTTTATCACGCCTTTCTTTTCTGTTACAGTGCCATCTACCAGGGTAACGCGGCATACGTAGATGTATACGCCTGAAGGCAACGCCTTACCCTTATAGGTTCCATCCCATCCTTGTTGTTGGCTCAGCGATTCGAATACTTTTTCACCCCATTGGTTGAAGATGGACATATGTATATCGCGGATGATGTATCCATATACAAACAGCACATCGTTCTTTCCATCGTTATTTGGTGTGAAGGTGTTCGGGATATAAATGCCGTCTGGTAATGTTTTGCCAGTTGCAGGGTCAGACACCTGTTCAGCACATCCTAACGCTTTCACGAGGAGGCCATATTCGGTACTTGGCTGCAAGCCTTTCAGTTCATGTATCAGTCCCTCGCTGCCACTGGACGGTGTAATCCAGGTGTTACCACCATCAACAGACACCAAGTATCCTGTAGCATAAGGCACTGCGGCCCATTTGAAGCGCATCGTATGCACGCCCATTGTATCCACTGTCAGTACTGGTTTGATCAGTTTCGGCGTCATTCTCACTACACCTTTCGTTCTGGTACTACCGGCACATCCTTGTGTGGAGCTTTCCACGTATACGTTCACATTCTGGGTCACAGGATTAATCGTATAGTCGTTACCGGAGTGTAGGAGATTACCGCCGCTAGTAGCATCATACCAATTGTACTGGGCGTTAGGTTTCGGATCTTTCACTTGGAGGGTAACGCTGTTGCCTTCGCAAGTCATAATGGAATCCTGTACTAGCACTACTGGCGTTGGATCAAATACATCCACTGTTATGGTCGTATCGCCAATACAACCCTCCTTCGCCACGATGCTCAGTTTCACCTGTTTAGTTCCTGCAGAACGGAAGTATCGGGTAGTATCCTTCGCACTGGAAGTAGTGGTATCGCTGAATTCCCATTTCCATTTCGCGATGCCCACACCGTTGCTGGTAGTGGCATTGCCGACAAACGTTGCCAGGTCATTGATACAGTTGTTGTATGTGGTGGTAATCGTTACTACCGGCGCTGGAATTACCTTCACTGTCAGTACGCTTTCAAAAGTGCTGTTACAGCTTTCGAAGGCAGGATGTGTGATACGAATAGGTATGTAGTAGGTGCCTGGTGCGCTGAAAATGTAGTCAGCATCCAGTACATAACGGTAGTATACCCTTCCGTTTACAGTGATGGAATCTTTTGGAACCGGATTCGTTTGTACCACATCTGCATGCGGAGTGAGATTAGCCACTTCGCTGAGTTTCCATTTGATCTCTACCGGTTTCACTTGAATCAGCATAGAGAAGCGGAACGGTGTCTTAGCACAAGTGTAAGTGTTGGAAGACACGGACGTATCTGGATTATTGACGTTCGTGTAAGAATTGAGGATATTCAGATTCTTCACTAATGTACCGGCGTTGTATCCATAGCTTTCCTGGCTACCCTCTCCATAAACGAAGGCGGTGAAGGCAGAATCACTACTTGCTTTGGAAGCGCCTGGCGTTGATCCCCAACGTTTCACTACGATAGAGTATCCTGGCGCATTGGGATGCGGATACGTATAGTCGAACGTGTTACTACCGTCGATCTGTAGGGAACTGAGGCCATTGGTAGGAATAATCACATTGAGATAGTTCACCCCAATCACTTCCTTATTGGTACGATAGAAACCGACCTTTTTGATACCTTGCTCTACTGGGCTGAGGTAAATCATCTCAGGGTCTCCATCATTGTAGTTGGTACTGGTACAGTTAAACGCGGATGGCATATAGTGTGCTACCATCACTGGTTGATCTGACTCAATCACATCTGGCGTCCTGCTCTCAAATTCATAATAAGCATTACCAATCAGGTTCGTCAACCGCACATTATTTACTTTCACTACGGTGGCAGGATCTTTCACCAGCACGCGGAAAATACCCGTTAGGGTGGCAGTTGCCGAATTATAGGTAGCAAATGGTGAGGTCAGGTATTTCTTACCCCAAGCCTGAGACGGGAAGTTTTGCTGCAGCATATTATCACCACCGCCACTCAGTCCGCCGCCACAATCCAGGGAAGTACGGGAGCTACCGGAGAACACCGCCACTGGCCAACATTCATCTTTATCATTCTTCACAGATCTGATATGGCTACCCGAGAGGTCATATCCTTGTGAGCCAGACATGATGGATCCCATCACTTGGTACACTTCACCTTTTTGGAGAGTAACGGTAAATGGCACGTTCGGCTGGCGTCCCCCTACAGTCGGAACAGTAGGCGTAATCTCTACTTTGGTATTATCATAATGGGCGATTACATAGAGCCAAGAGTAACAGTCGGAACTATAATACTGTTTCGACTGCAACGTCATATAGTCGTACCCGTAAGTACCTACCGGCAATAGCATAGTAGCGCCGGAAGACAGGCTACCGTAGATATGCGCATACGCCACAATAGGCACATCACTTTCAATACTGATACCTCTGTCGGAGATACCTTCATCCATGAGACGCGCATCACTAGCGCCAATTTTCGGGATCAGGTCGGAAACGATGGTTGTATTTGCAGGCACACGGTAGGTTCTTTCCCATGAAGTACCGTTGATGTATACACGTACATTGGCGGAGTCTTCCGCATTGAAGTACAGTACCATTTCCTGGGTATTACTACCTGTGAAGAACTGGTGGTGACCATAAGCCACCCAGAATTTCGTACCCCTATTGGAGCTGTCGGATGGGACAATGATTTGTTTGGTATTGATACCATCTGCTTCCAGACCAGTGAAGTAATCCAGGTAATGGAGACTAGTATCGCTGATGATATTAGCCACTGGATCTACTTTACTGAGGGTATCTGTACTCCAGGCTTTAGTGGTATCCGTCATAGCCAGGCGAATATTTTTCTCGCCATGAACGAAGCCCAGCCAGGAGTCTACATAGAATTGCTTGATATCAAATCCATATTGATTGCTAGATGGATTAGCATCCACATCAACATAGAAATACATGTAAGTAGAATCCTTCGGAACATTAGGTGGTTTCACGCCGGAATACCTGCGCACCGTGAGGTCTGTAGGTATAGACACACCAGGTTTCCAGGTAATTTTGGTAACCGTGTCGGTACCAAACATCCAGGTTTGCGTAATACCTGGAGCTGGAGTAGCCGGTGTTGCTGGGAGTACTGGTGGAATAACCGCTGGATAGAACTCATAAGCCCCCATATCCGGTACACCTTCTGTAAGTACCGTCGGACGTGGATCTCCATTGATGTCCACCGGATTATCTACTGCTTGTACGCCACGGCCATGGATGGCCCATACTGCCGGATTATTGATATCCGGACGCAAATCTGTATTGCTGATAAAGGCCGGTTTATAGACAATAGAGCTCTGCTCTTGTGATTTGGCAGCGCGGTAAGCAGGTAGCGTTGGGTAATCAGTTGCCGGAGCGGCCGTCTGACGCACCAGTACAGTACCGTTTGTATACAGCGTATTGTAATCACTGTTGATATAATCCGGATTGGTCACCAGTAAAGCTCTTCCGCTGCTATCATGTGCGAAGATGTTATTTCTCAACTTCAGATTTGCATCGCTGGAAGAAGTGGAGAAGTAAGCCGCATAGTTATTGGTAGCGCTTCTGGAGCTATTGAGAATTGTATTATTGAAAATATTGGTGGTGCTGGAATAAATGCTGTTCATACCATATGAGTTGGCGCCCAGCGTCTGCACGTTGATAACGTTGTTGATGACACTGCATACACGACCTGCATAGAGGTAGATACCCGTTACATCGCCATAGTTTCCACGCATGGTGATTTTATTCGCAGTGACAGCGGCTTTCTTACCCTGCATACTTGGGTAGTACAGGTAGATACCATTCACCGTTGTTGTAACACCGGTAGCATTTACCAGGTTGCGGGACAGCACCAGGGCAGAATCCGCATAACCACAGTAGATACCATAACCCGTGGTACCCATAGGAGCCGTTAATTCGAGGGTATTTTCCGCAATCACCTGGTTACGTACGTAGTAAGTGTAGATACCATTATCGCGGGAACCTTTGATAATATTCTTTTCTATGCGCAGGTTTTGGCCCAGTACAGAATAAGAGTTATTCCAGTAAATACCCGAAGAACCATTTTTGATGGTGTTACCACTGAGGGTATTGGCATTACCATATACCCCATTCGCGTATATACCTGCCACGTTAGTACTGGTGGTAGTCACCGCAGGCATATCGATCACCATTTTCGTGATGCTGTCGTATCCTGGACCGCGGTCGAATACGATACCACGACCATAAGTAGTGCTGGTAGGTTTTACCGTGATGTTTTTCCAGGTTACATAGCTCACAGAATCCAACATCAACACGTAGTTGAGTGTAGAGGTGCCGGCAGTAGTTAAGATAACATCCGCAGGGTTACCAGTTTTGCTGGTAAAGGTGACGCGATTCGTAGCGGAAGCACCAGGGATATTATGCATGGTTACTTGTTCGTTGTAAGTACCTGCTACTGCTTCGAATGTAACCGGACCAGCGATACCGCATTCCAATTTCAGGGCAGCAGCACTGAAGCTCTGGAAGTTTTGGGTGCTTGCTGGTTGTGCAGGATCGATGGAATAAGTTCCTGCCAACAGTGGATCATTCAGGTTGGCCATTACTACAGTAGAATAGGCTGTATCAGTACCACCGCATACAATTACACAACGGAAATATTTCTTAGCAGTTAATGCAGTACTGAAGGCAGCGGTAAACTGTGGATCACTAGCAACTTCCCAATTGCTTGTACCATCAAGGCTACGTTGCCATTGGTAGGTCTGGTGTCCTCCCCTACTATTACCTGTCAGGTCCAGCTTCACGAAGTTGCCCATACACATCGGCGTATTAGGCGTGATCAGGGAAGTACCTGGTACTGGCGGTTTCACACAATCTGGGATAGTAAATTCCCAAGCGCCAATATCTGGCGTAGTAGTACTACGAACCGCTTTGCGGATATCATCCACAATACCGACTGGTTTACCGGTATTATCTAGTGGAGAGATAGCCGGTTCGAGATTACCGATAGACTGATCCACAAACACTGGCTCAATATCCAATGAATTGCTGTCCAGTTTTGCGCCAGTGCGCCAGTTGGCCAAAGTAGCGTAAGTAGTGGTGGAATACCCTGTGTAAGCAGTATTAGCGCTGCTTTTCACGAAGATATCGTTGTAGTCAGATTTCACCATATTGGCGGTAGACATATACAATCCATACCTGGATCCAGTGCCTGATCTACTTACTTTGAAGATGTTATTATACAGCGATACATCTGTAACAGTTCCACTATGATAGAAACCGTATGATGTTACGCTAGCAGTATTTGTATTATCGTCCAACACAACAGTATTATGCAGGAACTGCGCATAATTGGAGTAATAACTATACAGACCATAAGTAGTACCACCGCGGATATTATAAATCGCGTTGTTAAATACTTTAGAAGGCGCGTTTACATCTCCATCTGAATAGTACAGTCTGAGTGCATACGTAGTAGAAGTGTTGGTTCCCATGGCATCATACAGGTTATGTATCCTGTTGTTGCTAACAGTTACCTTTTGAGAACTTTCCACACTGATGCCATTGGTAGAAGACGCACTAGTACGGCCTGGCCTGGAAAGATCATTGCCGTCGATGGTGATATTGCGGTTATAGTAGACACGGATACCATCGGAATAAAACTCCTTCACGGTATTACCAGCAATGGTAATATTATTGCTATAGTTAGCGCTTTCCGCATAGTTAATGATACCATAGTAACCACCACGGATGGTATTATTGATCAAGCGGATACCATCACACCTATTATAGGTGCTGGTAGTAGCACTAGCGTCAGCGCCGCTGATCACGATACCTGCATAGCTGCTGCTGGTAGCGGTAGAATCGGAGATAATCACACAGCGACTAATTGTATTGCTGTCTGCATCTTTCCACATGTGTACGCCGTATCCATAGTTGGTACCACGGGCATCAATCACCAAACTGTCTATCGTTACGAAATCGGTACCACGTAGTTTGATGGTAGCGCGTTCGTCCGTAGTTTGACCGGTGAAGGCAATCGTGTTGCCGTTACCGTTAAAGGTGATGGTATTTACGACAGAAGTACCTGGGATAGAATCCAAAATCAACTGTTCATTATACGGACCAGTTCCTGGTGCCACATTGAACACTACCGGACCTGCGATACCGCAAGCCATAGCTGCTTTGGCAGCATTGAAGCTAACAAAGTTATTAGAGCTGGCAGGTTGTGTTTTGTTGATAGAATATGTACCAGGCGCTAATGCCGGATTCACTGTAAGCAGTACAGGTACGGAGTAGGCAGTATTGCCACTACAGGTAACCGCTACGCGGTAATACAGTGTAGTCGCCGCCGTTATAATAGTATCTGGGTTTGTTAATGGGTTACCCAGGTTAGTATATGGACCCGCGATATCTGTAGATGACTGCCATTGATAGGTTTGCGCCAAACCGATGGAATTGCCGGAAAGCGACAAGGAGACCTTCATATTTACGCAAACGGGCGTAACGTCCACTTTCGCTGTACCTGGCGTAGGTGGTGAAGTACATGGAGGAGGTGTAAACTCATAAGCGCCGATATCTGGAGTGGTTGTACTACGCACCGCCTTCAGGATATCGATAGGCACAGCAGGCAAGGCCATTCCTTTATTATCGATAGAGGCATTAGTAGGTGTATAATCACCATTTGCTGGATCTGTAAACAGCGGATTGGTCGTATAAGCAGATGCATCTTGGTGAGAGAGCGTCTGCCAGTCGGACAGCTTAGCGGCATTCGCGCCCCAATAGCCTACATAGTTCGTACCAGAGGTCCCTGGGTTATAATAGTTGTTATTATTCGCCAGTACAGTGCTGGTGGCAGTACCGATGTAAATGCCATATTTAGCTCCACCACCTGTTCTGGTGAGGGAGATGAGGTTATTATAAAACTCCACGCCATCCACTTTGGAGGACTGGTAATAACCATAATGGTTATACGAAGTACTAGTAGTAGATGCGCCGTCTATAGAGAGGGTATTATGGTAATAGCGGTTATTGTCGGAACTGCTGTTGTAGATACCATATACGCTACCGTTACCGGTGAGATTATAAATCAGGTTGTTAGAGACTTCATTTTCCAGGCCGGAAAATGCGCCCACACTAGAGAAATAAACCCCATAGAAGGAACTGGTACTAGTGGGCGCACCACCAAACGGATTCGTAATCCGGTTGCGGGTAATTTTCACCCTGGTATTCAGGCTCGTACCGTAGACGCCGTAGAAAGTAGTAACACTACGTCTTATCGGCCTGCTGATGATATTATCCTCTATATTCAGGAGCGAAGCACCACTGAAGTAAATACCATATTGATAAAAATCAGTGATCTTATTATTACGAATGGTTACACCAATATTTGGGATATTGGAACTTCCCATAACAGTAATGCCATAGTAGCCCCCAATGAAGGTATTACCGATGATATTGATACTATCGCAGCTATTATCGCCGGTGCCAGTTGGGGAAGATGTAGAGGTGCTGATAACAATACCTGCATAGTTGGAAGCGGTGTTGACCGTATCCAATACGAAAGTACAGTTAGTGATATTGTTCTTATCCGCATCATTCAGTATATGCACTCCCCATCCGTAGGTAGTACCTGTACCGATGACCGTTTTTAATACTAAACCATTGAAAGTAAAATAGGATGCATTATCAAGTTTTATGATGGCTTTGTTGGCGGAAGTACAGGCAAATGCCAATGTATCGCCATGGCCGTTAAAGGTAATAGTATTCGTAGCGGAAGCACCGGGAACCGCATTAATGACCAGTTGTTCATTATAGGTACCGCTGCCTGCCACTACATCGAAGACAACCGCGTTATTAATCCCACATTTCAGGAAATTATAAGCGTCGTTGAAAGAGGCAAAATTAGTACCGCCAGTAGCAACATTCTTGTTGATTGTGTACATACCGCCCACCAAAGCCGGGCTGGTTACCTGTACCCCATTGGAAGTACCGGAAAGCCCTGTGGCAGCGCAGGTTACCACACATCTGTAATAAGAAGTGGTGGTCTGGCTTTCTGTCACCATCGCGGTGGTATCATTCAAGATATCTGTCCAACTAACGTTATCGGCTGAACGTTGCCACTGGTATTTCAATCCAGAAGCCACCGTACCGCCAGTAACGCTGAGATTAAATTTTTGGTTCAGACAAACGGTATTCGTATTCACAGTAGCCGTACCTGCTGTAGGAGTGCCGGTACAAGCCACTGCGGGCGTCCAGATAAAAGTGATATTGGGCCTAGTGGTCATATCACCTGTATTGGAAGTACTCGTAGTGCCGCATACATCGGAGGTATTATCTACCCGATAAGTATGGGAAGCATTGAATGAAAGCCCAGTAGTGAAGGGTACTTCCGGGTTATGGGTATACCAGTCCCCATCTGGGATGGGATTCTGTCCGTTACAGACTTCCAGTACGATATTATCTGTACCGTTCCAGAAGAACCCTGTAGGGAATGTGAAGGTGTTCCAGCCGCTGACAGGCTGGTAATCGGCTGCAATTCTGCCGATATAGGTGGTCGTTAGCCAACTGTTGGCATCCAGCGTCGTCACGGAAGTGGTACCCATTTTAATGGCATACCCTTCCACAACACCAGTAGCGTTGAGGTTCTTTACAAAGAACTTAACGCCGCCGATCATACCTGGTCCCATTCCGGCAGCTTGTAGCTCCGATGCTCGAATCAGGTACTGTGCTCTCGACCCCTCATAATAATCCTGCATCGGGCACGGATAACCGGTACTGGAATTACCGGTAGAATCGTTCCCGATACGGATATCTGTTTGTGCTGATAGCCGGAAAGCTATCAGCAACAACAGACTGGTAAGGAGAGTTACTGTTAATTTTTTCATTTCAGTTTATTTGGGAATTCTCAATACAATTAGCGATACCAAAAAATCCAGGACTTGCCGTCTGTTGCACTTACCATTGCAAAAATTCTGTCCGTCAGTTGCACCATATAGAAGCCATCTGCATCTCCCATCCTGCGCACGGTATTCAGTGGAGCAGTAGTTGGAGATGGAGCAGTTCCTAACTGGCCATAGATATTGAAATGAATAAAGCCGCTGGCATCCACCGTTGGTGGACCATCGAAGCCAACGCCGTAGTTGAAGGTGAGACCCGTTCCAGCAGAATTGACAACAATCCAAGGCAAGAGGTCTACATCTTCCTGGTATTGCGGCCAGTAACCGATAGAATAAAATCTGGAGGTAGCATGTACATTATAGGCGTCTTCTACCCCATTGACATGAAAGCCATTGTAGCTCTGCCAATAGGAACCATCCGCTAGTGCTAGGTTGTACCAACGCATCGGCGCACCTTTATCGACTTGCAGGGGCAATGCGGTTTCTGTAATCGTAGCTTGCTTGCCATCTACATTACAAGTCATCGAACCATTGTTCCATACCACATTGTCTAGTTTAGAGAAAGGTAGATTTAAGGTGTCATATGGATTCTTCAATACCACGCCTGTCAGTGTGTAATAGAACCTGCTCGATACTAGTTTATATTTCCCGTTCTCCATGAAACCCACCAGCATGTTATGTGAATCTGGGTCCATTCGCAGATCGTACTTGGATTCCGCGGTAGACAAACGTTGGAAGAAGGTCAACATAGACTGCACCTTATTGATAGTACGCGTCACTTTACCTTGATTATAGGCATCCTGTTCTTCCTGTTTGGCTTTCACGAGGTAGGCATAGGTATGATTGAAGCGTCCGCGGAGGCGAATGGTGTCGCCGGATTTTCCATCGAAGGCAAATTCAAAATCTGATTGGAGTCCTACCCCATTAGGGCCACCATTTACATTACCATCTGGATCACTGAGCTCATGCAAGTAGGAATAAGTATCAAAGAGGATACTCGGCTGTTGCAGTGCTTTCAAGCGCCAACTGCTCTCCTTCATGGTAGTGGTGGTAGCGGTGCTCATATCGGAGTACATCTGTACCCGGTTAGAGTCCGTGAACTTCAGGTAAAAACTGAAAGCTCCATTTAATTTGGGGAATACCACCAGATCCCAGCCATAAGGAGCTCCCATGAGTTCTCGCTGGTACATTTGCAGGGTGTCTTTCAGGCGTTGATCGGGCGACTCCGAGAATACAGGATCAATATCTTTTCTGCAAGCCCCCAGTGCCACCATACCGATCAATAAACCGTATATAATTTTTTTCATTCTCAGTCAGTTTAGTAGAGTAATTTTTCAATTTCAGTCCGCGTGCGGTTCTGGAGACTATAGAAATCGATATGCCATACCTTATTGAAATAGTTCACCACAATGGCTTCTTTCGCTCTCAGGCTAGCTTTGGCCGTTGCCTGCGGAGTACCATTGATACTATTGCCGGCTGGAATGGTGTTTACTATTTTGTCGAAGCCTGCTTTACCTTCCACCAGCATGATGGATATCATCTCCACAAAATCATCGTCAAAACCCGACATCGCATAAGCAGTAATAAACCCATCTCTATGGGCATCCGCATCAGAAATGTTATTCCAGTTACCTGTATAGAGACCTGCTGTTACCCGCTTGAAATCCACTGGGTACATGGTATTCTGGTGCAGGATATGTCCGAACTCATGTTCAATGACATGGAACATCTGTTTCACATTGGCAGAATCAGATAGCTTATAGCCAGGCATTGTTTTAGTACGGAATTCATTGATGAGATAGAGCACTACTTTTCTGCCGCCTTCCGCAGTACCAAGGGTTATAGTACCGTTAGCGTTCCAACTGGCGCTGCCAGATAGGATCAGGAATTTGGGACAGTATTTTTTGAAGAAGAGGGAATCTGCTTCCGCGATATAGGTACTGATCCACACTTTACGGATCGCCTCTACCACCGGGATAATTTTATCTTCTTTTGGAGGTACCAGGGTTTTGTTGACTTCAAATTCAAACTGGTCCCATTTGTATTTCACCGCCACATTGAACGGAGCGGTGAGGGAGTCGTACAGGTACTTATCGATCGTACCTGGTTTCCAGGTATCTCCTCCCAGCCCTGGGATATCCTCCACGATGTCCATGGTATCACGCTTACTGCACGAGAACAAGCAGCAGCAAGCGATTAAAAGCAGGAGTGATTTCAGTTTCAACATAGTATTAGATTGTGGTTGATATAGAATTTATTTCCTGGGGTTCATTTCCAGGCCACTATTGACGGCCGTCTGCGGTAGCTGAAATACCCGCATATCATCTCCTGGTTTCAGTTGCAATACTTTGCCATCATACGTGTTGTGGGTAACGACCGCATCATAGCGCAACAGGTCGAACCAGCGCATGCCCTCCTGCACATATTCTGCGCGTTTGAAATCCAGGATCGTTTTGAGATACGCTTGACGTACATCTGTGATGCCGTAAAAATTCTTGATTTTAGCCAGGGTAACAGCATGGGTACTCGCGTTGTAATTGGTAATACGTTTGCTGGCGAAGAGATTGAGATCCTTCAGCACAGCATCGTAATTACCAAGCCATGCATTGGCTTCTGCGCGATTGAACAATACTTCTTCTGTCGTGAAGAGCACGTTCATCGTATAGGGCTGTCCGATAGTGGCGTTGACTGAATTCTTCACGAAATACTCTGTGGCCTTTGGTACGAAATAATCCTGGTTGCCATAGTAGTATACCGGATAGGCGAATTTTCCGCCGGTTACATTACTACCGATAATCTCCATTTCTTTAGCAAAAGATAGATCGTAGCGGTAACGGCCCATATAGCGGCCCATCAAGGATTTCGTTTCTACAATGAGCAGATTGGCATCTTCTGCTACATTGGAATAGAGATCCCAGATCTGAGCGGGCGACATCGTATTATAACGGGTATTCCACAAGCGCATATGCAGTCCCAACTGATCGGCAGGAAATGCCTGGTTGGCATAGTAGAGTACTTTCTGATAATCTTTTTTAAACAGGTAGAAGCGGCTGGCGAAAGCATTTGCTGCTACTCTGTTGAAGTGATAGCGCGTTACCGTATATGCATCGTCTTTCAATAATGGTAATCCTGCCAACAGATCTTTTTCGATCATGTCATACACGTAGGCCACTGTTTTACGCTGGTATTGTTTATTCACTACCGTTTCAGGTTCCGTCACGTAAGGGATACCCATACTAGTGCCAGCAGTGGCGGTACTATAGGTTTGAGAGAAAAGATTTACCAGCATAAAATGCGCATAAGCCCTCGCTACCAATGCCTCTCCTTTCTGAGCGGTATAAGCGGCCGAGTCAGGGGTTTCCGCACAGGCTTTCAGGGCCTGATTGGCAGCAGCGATGGCCGCATAGGCCGCTGCCCAGTAGGCTTCTGGAGAATCCTCCTCTATCGATTCTACATCGCGGAATAGGTAGCTGTCGCTGTTCGGTTTTTCTGACTGTCCCACCGCTTTATCCTCCACATTGTCCGATTTCGCTTCGCACATCACGATGTAGCTAGACTGCGGGTAAGCTGTACCCAGGAGTTTGGATACCTTCAAAGGCGTATCCATGGAGGTCCAGGAACTGTCTGGCTGCTGTTCCAGGAATTTCTTACAGGCAGCGGTGAGCATCAAACCAGCGGCCAGGACAATCAATACCTGCGGCCTTCTGGGACGATTGAAGTTATATTTCGTAGTAGGATTTCGTTTCATGGTGCATATTTTTAAAGACCAGCTTTAATAGAAAGCGTGAACTGTTTCTGAATAGGTTGTGCCACCCCACCGGAGTTGAAGAACTCAGGATCTTGACCTTGCAGTTTTTTATCCGCGTAGATCAGCCATGGATTGATAGCTGCGCCGGTTACGGAAAGACTGTTAAAGCCGATCCATTTCTTCGCTTTATCTGACGGCAAGGTGTAGGTGAGCGACACCGTTTTCAGGCGCAGGAAATCTCCCTTCGCCACTCTTTCTGTTGAATAGTTGTAATTGTTATATGGATAGCTGCCCCAGATCAGGCTTTGCTCAAATACATCGAGGATAGAGGGAACAGAAGTTTTCTTTTCTTCTCCTGGCATTTCCCATCTGTCATAGAATTCCCTTGGCATAGCATCCAGGTCGGAATAAGCGGTCTTAAATGCAGGATATAATCTAATCTTATTGCCTTGCTGATAAGTCAAGAATACATTCAGCGAAAGGTTTTTATAACGAAATGTGTTAGAGAGACCGCCAGTAATCGGAGGATCTACCGGCCCTTCATACACGAGGTGACCTGTTCTCAGATCCTGGAGGTTCACGTTATTGTTCAGGTCTCCTTTTTCATTGATAAATTCAGGCACACCGTTGTAATGCGACAGGTCTTCATATTTGAGGGAAAAGAGACTGCGTACAGGATATCCCTGGATATTACCGCCTTCCGCCACTACGAGGTCGAAGATGGCCGGGATATTCTTGGCATTGGTGATTTTATTGGTATTGTAGCCGAAGGTGACATTCGCTCTCCAGCTAAAATTCTTTTTCCTCACAGGCTCGCCGCCGATCATGATTTCCAACCCCCTGGATTCCATATCGGCGTAGTTGGCGGCCTTGTAGAGTTCACCTCCAACACCGGAGGTTTTGATTTTGCTTATCAGATCGAAACTTTTACGCGTATATGCATCGATGGCCCAGTTGATTCGACCATTGTACAATCCTCCATCCAGCCCGAGATTGGTAGTATAGAGTTTTTCCCAAGTCAAGTCATCGTTTTGCAGGTGTGCCAACTGAATAACAGATTCTACTTCTGTGAGATGCGGCCTTTTCGTATTGACCGTCTGAAACACAATATTGGAATTGGTGGCAGGGCCCATACTGGCCGTGAGGCCGTAGCTGGCTCTCAGCGTGAGATAGTCCAGATTACGGAACGACTGCATGAATTTCTCCTGTTCAATATTCCAGGAAGCGGCACCACTGTAAGTTGGCAGCCAGCGCGCTTTGCTAGAGCTACCTAGGCGGTTGGAGCCATCATAACGGCCCGTTACGGTTACGTTGTACTTATGATTATAGGCATAAGTAGCGGTAGCATAGAAGGCTGCAAAGCGGTCATAGTCGCGCCCCATAGCGTAGTAAGGAAAATTGCTCTCGATAGTTTGCTTCAGGATCTTGTAATCCACGAAAGGAACACCTCCGTTATCATACTGATAGCCATAACCGGTGCTGCTAGCAGTTTGTCTGTCTGCCGCCTTCACCTGTTGTCCTACCAGTACGTTCAACTGATGTTTGGTATTAAAAGTATCGGCGTAGTTCAGGCCGTTTCTGAAATCATAGTTTACGAGCAGGTCTTCTGTACGGTTATAGAAGCCGCCGTAAGGCAATACCACCACTGGTTGTGCATCCGGATCGTCCGGGTTGCGGTACAGGAAGCGGTTATTCTCCGCGATGGTCGCATTATCTGCCGCGCGGTAAGCGTTTGCCATATTGGATTTCTCCGTGATCTGGTGTTCACGGGAAGATTTCACATAGCGCATAGCACCGGTGAATTCATAACGCACTTTACTCGACAGTTTCCACTGCAAATCGCCCTGGAGGCGCAAGTCCATCAAGTTCAGATTGATGTAATTATTTTTCAGTTCATTGATGATATTGAACGGTGCATAGTTTCTTCTGAAATATTCCAGGTTACCGTTTTCATCGTATGCCGTCAGGGTACGACTTGTATTGAGAGAATAACTAAAAGGGTTGATATCAAAATCGCGGTCATACTTCCCTTCCACTGGGTTACTGCTGCGGGTCAGGGCGCCGGGCGCTTTCTGCTGGCGCACAGAAGCTAGGGTAGAGAAATTCGTCGTAAGGCGGTCGGAAAGTTTATAGGTATTGCGGTAGTTGAGCGTGTACCTACTTACTTTATCAGCCAGCGTCCAGCCGTTATCGCTGAAATAACTGGTAGAGAAATAAGACTGGGAACGATCCGTACCAGAAGAGACACTGAGGGAATGTTCCTGTACGAAGTTATTGCGAAAGAGCAGTCCAAACCAGTCCGTATTCGCATTCGCATAGCGCATCAGGAAAGCCTTTCTGGCAGCCGGAGTATTCGGTACTGGAAAGTTGCCATTTTTATCGGCATTCAGTTTTTCGTATAATTTCCCGAACACACCATTATCAGCTCTGGAAAGGATATCAGAGGTAAGGATTCCTTTTCTTTCCAATTCTGCCAATACCGACATTTGTTGTGCAGAGTTCATGATATTAAAATCACTGTAGCGAGGTTTCAATTGCGTGCTGAAATTGCCGCTATAAGCGATGATAGGTCTACCGGCTTTACCTTTTTTAGTGGTGATTACCACTACCCCATTCATGGCGCGGGCGCCGTACAAAGCCGTAGCTGCCGCATCTTTCAGGATATCGAAACTTTCGATATCGTTAGAGTTCAGTCCTGCTACCGCAGAACCCAACAACGTAGTTGGGTCTCCGCTGGAGAGTTGATCGTTGCTGATGTTTACCACATCTTCCAATACCACCCCGTCTACCACCCATAATGGTTTGTTATCACCATTGATAGAAGTAGCACCGCGTACACGTACTTTAGGAGCAGTACCAAAGGTGCCGGAAACGTTTTGGATGGCCACACCTGCCACGCGCCCTTCCAGCATGCGACTCACATCCGTCATCCCGTCAATCTTCACATCTTCTGCTTTTAGGCGAGTAGCTGCACCGGAGAATTTACTTTTATCGATGCTCTGAAAGCCCGTCACCACTACTTCTTGTAGGTGCGTAGGTTTTTCTTTCAGGATGATAAATTGTGTACCGTTCGCAAATTGCGCAGCATGCATTTCTTCCGATTTGTAACCGGTGAAGTTTAGTAACAATACCGCATTGGAAGGGATCTTTTTCAGTTCGAATTCTCCTTTCGCATCGGTGGTAGTACCGCGGGAAGTGCCTTTCACGATGATGGTTACGCCGGGTAGCGGTTCTTTTTTGGCATCTGTTACTACCCCTTTAACATCTGTTGTTCTGGGTTGTATCTGCCAGAGAGAGCCGGATAATTTAGAAGGGATAGCGCTGGAATTGTCCTTCCGTATCACAATGCGATCATACATGACGAAAAAGGAAAGGGAATAAGGAGACAGGAGTTTATGCAACAGCACACCTACTTTCTCATTGTTGGCACTCAGTGTTACTTTGTTAGCATTCAGCGCATCACTGCTACTATAGACAAAGGATACTTCAGCAATGGAGCTTATTTTCTCCAATGCATCTTTGAGCAACACATCACGTAGTTGGATGGAGATTTTTTTATCCAGTAAATCCTGCTTGGAAGCCTGCACCGACAAGGCCGGCAGCAGCAGCAACAAGCAGTAAAAGACGTGTCGGAATTTCTTCAACATAATTCGGTTTTGAATAGACATTTAAGGGTAATAGGTTCCCGTTCCGGCTCCTTGTGAGAACCGGGCAATAGCGGGTCTTCTGCTATGCAGTTAACTTTTAGTCAGATAAAACAGGTAGTCTTATCCGGTGGCGGAAGTGTAAATGTTCATCGTTTTCATAATCAGTCCTTGTTTATAATACTGGTTGATAAATTCTCAAATAAGCTACTAAACAACAATACAGCCAAACAACATATACATCCTTGTGGTGGATGAGAATTGGTTTAAGACCTGTTGTAAGGGGCAAAGATTGCCCACCCTGCAGAATCTTGGTGATTTTACAGGTAATATTTTTCAGCGTTAAAAATGAATGTCTACTGCTATTCAAATATGATTTGAATACATGGCATGGTTAACGCGATTAGACTTTGGTTTTATCAGTGGCTATTTCCACTTTCTAACATATATCCTTTCCCATCAGCTAGTGCTACCAATCGGGCCTGATACACAGCAGCCAAATACTCCAGCGGAATCCTTACACTTTGATCGATTTTAACATCCAGTTTGATCCGTTGTTGCAAGATATCGGGACTTGCTTTCAGTGACAGATTATACAGGCGTTCTAGATCATTCAAGATGTTGGCTACAGTTTCTTCTTCATAAAGGAAGACACCTACTTTCTTTTGTTGATAGAATCGCGCATCGGCCGTACCGTCTGTAACATAGATTTCATTGGCAACAGTATTCAACACCAGTTTTTTGTTGGCTGTCAGCACAGTGCCTGGCTGTTTCGTATCATTTGGATTTCCGGCCACTACTTGTACACTTCCTGATACTACTACCACACTGGCGAGGGAATCATTGTCTACATCCATATTAAATGCAGTACCCAGCACGGTAGTTTTCATTATTTTTGAATTGATGATAAAAGGATGCGCCGCATCATTTTTCACATCAAAAAAAGCTTCTCCTTGTAACGCCAGTTCTCTACTGGTTTTTCCGAAGTCTTTCGCATATCGGAGTACAGCGCCACGTTCCAGTTGTACCACAGAACTATCTGGTAAGGTCAGCATTTTACGTTCCTCTCCAGCACTGATGGCCAGCATATTGGAGCCCATAGGTTTTATCCAAAAGTAAGTAGCTACGCAGACAACCAGTAATGCTGCCGCTGCGGCCACTCTCTGGGGATACATCCGGAATATACCTTGGAATGAACTATCCTTAATGCCCGCCCGACGATGAATATTCTTCAACATTTGCTTGGAGAGTTTCCTATCCAAAGTAGATTTCATCTCCTGTAAATCCATCCGAAAATCTTCTTCGGCTACTGCCTGCAATTCAGAAAGATCGGCACCTTCCAGGTATTCCCTGATCCAGTTCCATTGTGCTATTGACCATTTTTCTGAATGCAGTAGTTGCTGCAAATAAGCTTTTCTGTTATCCACTATCGTGACGGTTTATAATCTAAATACGCATGGCTTGAAAAAATGGCGGGGTGGTTTCCGGGATTTTTTTCAAAAAAGTTTACATATTTTATTTACTAATACGATAAACATCAGTTCCCATCAGGGAAATTGAGGAAAAACAGTAACAACAGAATATATTTTTGTTCACCATTTCGCTGCATGTATTCATTTAATAGGGACATAGCAATAGACAGATGTTCTTTTACGGTATGGCGGGAGATATTCAGTTCAGCAGCAGCTTCCGCATAGGTTTTACCTTCCAGTTTACACAAGGTCACGATATCGCGTTTCCTGGGAGATAACTGCGCAATACCCTCCATTAGCAATTTAAACTGTTCTTCTTGTACCTGCAGGTTCTCCACTCCTTCCATTCCTTCTTCGGACATGGACAGTAGATCTTTGTGCAGTGCGTGCTCCCGCACCTTTTTTCGTATGTGCGATACAGATAGATGGAAACTGATCACAAACAACCATCCGCTTACCGGTTGATCCGTTTTGAGATCAAACCGCTTCTCCCACAATCGGCTAAACACCTCCTGTAAGATATCCTGGGCAACAGTTTCTTCTTTTACGAACTTGAAAATATTGCGGTATACCGGCTCGTGATATTTCCAATACAGCTCATCAAACGCGGCAACTTGACTATCCTGTAATTGTTCGATTAATTCGGCATCATTAATGTTCATATCTCCTCTTTTATATGAATCATAGCGCGGAATAATTGTGGCATGTAAAAATAAGGCTCTTCAAATAACATCATAAGTTTTCATGGACCGTACTTACGTGTATAAAATAATAACAAAATATTGTTATTTAATAAATATAATTATATTATCTATATTCATAACTTATTACATTTTGTTAATAAATAGAATATCTGCTAAATAATTTTGCAGATTTTAGCAAAAAGTTAAAAAGTGTTATCAAAAATTAGGTAGTTGGTTTTTGGAGATATATAAACAAAAAACATCCGCACATTCGTATTATGTTCCATTAATTTTTTTAGTGAGACAGCCATTCCTCCGAAAAATTGGCCTTAATCAGGGATAAAGGTGGTACCTTGCCATTTCCAAATTTCAACGGATGAAGAAAGGTTTTGTGTTCGGAAAATTTCTCCCTTTTCATAAAGGGCATGAGGCGATGATACGGTTTGCCCTCACCCAATGTGATTTCCTCACGGTATTGATTTGTGTCAGCGACCAGGAACAGTTGCCCGGAAAGATGCGTAAATCCTGGATGGATGAAACCTTTGCCGGTATAACGAACCTGGATATACGAATTTTCGATTACGAGGAAGCCTTGCTACCCAATAGCTCCGTGTCTTCCGAAACAATATCTGAAATCTGGGCAACAGCTTTTAGTCGCCTCCTACCAGACCATACCTTACTCATTACTTCCGAACCTTATGGAGCATACGTCGCCCGCTTCATGGGGATCCAACATATCCCATTTGATCCGCAACGTATACAGGTGCCCGTTAGCGCGACCGCCATTCGCAAAGATCCTGCGGCATGGTGGAAATTTCTCCCAAGCAGCGTGAAGCCGGACCTGAATGTAAAAGTGGTGATCCTTGGTACTGAATCTACAGGTAAAACTACCCTCACGGCACAACTGGCCGATCACTTCCACGCTACCGCCGTACTGGAAGCCGGGCGCGATCTGATTGATGATTCCAATGAATTCTCCATAGATGATCTTTACCTCGTTGCCAACGCACATGCCACCATTATTGATGACGCGTCCCGGGGTAACAGTCCCCTACTCATCATCGATACAGACGTACATATCACTATCTCCTACGGCAGATACGCCTTTGCAACAGCACTGGATCTCAGTCCGGAAATATTCCGAAAGAACCGGGCCGACATCTATCTGTATCTCAATAATGATGTACCTTTTGTACAAGACGGCACCCGCCTGAGCCAGGAAGAAAGGGATAAACTGGATGCCTTCCATCGCCAAACATTACAGGATTACCATATCCCATTCGAAGAAATTACCGGCAACTGGGAGGAGAGATTTGCGAAAGCAGTGGCATTGACGAAAGCGGCGATGGAGCGGAAAATAGATTGGATAGCCGGACTCGCGTCTCCCCATACCTGAAAATACTACACAAAAAAGTAGACGTATCAAAAGTAAATTAAGCCCCTGAGAACCGTTTATATGCTCGTATATAGTATACCGTTTGCCTGGCATTATGCCGTCTTCCAATGTTAAATCAAAAATAAGTCACTGCCGTTTGATTGCAGGATGGAAAAAGATACTTACCTTAATTGATATTTTTTTATCATTAAAATCAAAGTTCGATTATGAAACTCAGACACCTGCTCACTTCCACCATGGTTATGGGGCTATTTTTTATGGTTGCTTGTAAAAGCAAACCGAAAGACTCCGATATTATGAATACTGTAAGCACAGCCGTTCATGCAAATCCGGGAGTTACGGCTGAAGTAAAAGACGGAGTAGTAACATTGTCTGGAACTGTTAACTCTGCAGAAGAAAAGGCTTCTGCTGAAAATGCGGCTAAGGCAGTAAAAGATGTTAAGAGTGTTGTAAACAATATAATGGTTGCTCCGCCTCCACCTCCTGCTCCTGCAGCGCCGGTAGTAACAGCAGGCGATTCACTGAAATTGGCAGTAGCTGCTATAGTGAAAGATTTCCCTGGAGTAAAAGTAGAAGAAAACGATGGCGTATTAACCGTTACCGGAGAAGCGAAAGCGGATCGTTGGAAAACTTTGAAAATGGCATTGGATGCATTACATCCTAAAAAAGTGGATGCAAAAGGTTTAAAAATAAAATAAGTTCATTCATTTTAAATTAAAACTTTTATGGCATTACAGGATAAATACAAAGAGCTGATAGATACCGCAAATACATCTGGCGTATCGGATCTGCAAGTTGCAGAACAGGATGGCGTATTGCACATTAATGGTACAGCTCCAAGCGGGGAAGTTAAAGATAACCTTTGGAACATTTATGGAAAGATTGATCCTAATTTTCTTTCCGGCGATGTTGTAATGGATATCCAGGTAGCTACTGCGGTTGAAGGGGCTAAGTTGACAGTAGTCACTGACTCAACTAATCTCAATGTTCGTAAAGGACCAGGAACTGATCAACCAATTGTTGGGAAAGCAGCTCATGGTGAAGTTGTTTCACTGGTAAGTAAAATGAATGACCAATGGTGGCTGATTCGTACCGACGATGGTGTTGAAGGCTATGCATATGCTCAATATTTACAACCAAGTTGATCACTATTCAATAAATAAAAAGGGCGTCTCATTTAATTTTGAGACGCCCTTTTTTATAACGTATTATCTGTTACAATTTCATAGAAAGCAAGAAGCCAATGGTGAAGTTCGCATCCCAGTCGAATACAAACGTATCACAGTTGGTAACATCCTTGATAGCCTTGTAGATATTCAGACCACTTTTGATTTTTACCTTGTCCGTTTTATACTGACCCGGCTCATTCAACACGGTATAGCGCTCTTCGCCATCACGCACTTCTTTCGCCAGTTCGAAAGGTACACCACCAATGATGAAGCAGATTTCACGTTTGCTAGCAGGGATTTTCTCTGCCAATGCTTTGATAGAAGCATACACGGCATCATCCTTCATGTCTTTCTCGTAATATTTAGCGCCAGGGCCTTCCAGGGATTTAATGGTATTACCTTCCATCCAAGAAATTTTCGTATTGCCGGAACCGATATCCACTACAAATGAATTTTCATTGTAAGTTGGAGGCAGTACAGCCTTCAGGGCGTATTTACCCTCCTGCTCTGCAGTTACCAAGTTTACGATATAACCCATTTTCTTCAGCTCAGCAACAATAGTAGCTGTTTTAGGTTCTTTCTGTGCACCAGAACTGATCACAAAGTGAACGTTGCGGGATTTCACACCTTTATCAAACATAGCGCCGATATAGTCTTTCAGACCTTGGCGGATATCTGCGGTGGTGGCCATTCCTTCATATACGAAGGATTTACCGAAATCTTTGGAAACAATCTCCCAACGTTTTTCTTTGTCGTAGTTGATCACGAAAGAGTTGAAACCGGAAGCACCCACTTCCACCACACCTTTCATTTCACCATCTACTGGTTTCTCAGGGGTATAGTTAAAAGTGCGCTTTTCAGCAGTTTTGCCAGCAGGAGATTTCGTTTTTTTACTTTCTTTACCGGCTACAGGCGCAGTTTGTTGTTCTTCCGTTTTAGGTTCGTCAGACTTACTACCGCTACCGCCCAGCTTTCCGGATTCAGATGCCCAGTAACCAATACCGATGATAGGTATAGCAATGATGAACACTTTAATCGGCCAACGCAATTTGGCCCAGGTTGATTTTTCTTCCATTTGTGTATTGTGCTTTTGGGTTGTTTACGAATTAATCAAGGATAGAGAAGCCTTTATCTACTTTCTCTTCTGGTTTCAGGTCATAATAGGAGTCGGCCATTTTGCTGACGTTCAGCATTTTCAGGTTACGATCATCCACTTTGCGGATAAACTCTTCCAGTTCGCTTTGAGAAGGAGCGCCACCCACCGTGATATTATTGTTCTGATCCAGGAAATCGAGGTTGGATCTGATTGAGGCAATATTCTGGCTGATAGCGCCAGTAGCGGCATTCATCGCTTCTTGGAATACCCAGCCATCTTTGATGTTGAATACTTCCGCCAGGCCATCCGTTGCATTTTTCATTTTCTGGGTAGCTTCCAGTTTTTTCGCAATGATGGAAATACTGCTATCCAGTGTACTCACATAAATGCGTGCAGCGCTTTCGTTATCTTTCAATACTTCCAGGACTTTCGCAAACTGGTTCGCATATTGGGCATAGCTTCTGGCATTCTGCTCTTCCGCCTCTCCTTCTTTACCTAGCAGGAAAGCTTTGGTACGGGTTTCTTTCGCATCACGGGCCAGGGCATTGGATTTCTCGATGTTGTTATTAGCGGATTCCGCTTTGCTTTTCTCTTCCAGACTAGCAGCTTCCTGCGTGAAACGTTTCGCTAAACCGTATTTCTCCTCTGCTGTTTTCTGTGAAGATTCACCACTCTGGATCATGTCTATACGAACACCATCCACATTGGCAATTTTATCTTTTACCCTTTTGAGCGTATCTCTTGCATCTTTTGACAGCAACTGCAAGGATTCAATAGGATTATTACGGATAATCGCTTTTTCGCTTTTAAACAATAATACCGTTCCCAGTCGGTGTAACACCGCGATAATCCTAGGAGCCAGCATCAACAATACGATCAGGATAATACTAAAGATGACTAGCAGAATACTTTTCTGTGCATACTCCAATAATACCGGCAGGTATTTGAAGAATGCAAATGCACCTCCCAGAATCAATGCCCAAAAGAAAATATTAGACATTGTTTTCTTTGCTTCAGGCGTCTGCATTTGAGCGGGCAAATGATCTCCCAGTACTTGGAAGATGGGGAGTTGACTTTTTAACTCGGCAGGAATGTTTACCTGCTGCTGTTGTTGTACCATAGGGACTATTAAATTATGTTGCTATCAATAAGGTCGAGGGCCTTCCGGATATCGGCTATTACTTCCGCTACAGCGCTATTGCCAATAGCGATTTTATTGTCGATATCACGAAGCTGTGGTTCATACTTACTGTTAATTTCTCGTAGGTCTTTTTGTTTACTATCTAACTGTTGGCGCAGTTCATTCAATTTTCGTTCCAATTCCTGAATTTCCGCTGCCAGGCTTTCTTTTTCCTTTACCTGCTGCTGTTCTACGGATTGCTTTTGCTGTTGCTTTGCCGCAGTTTCGCGAGCAATTGTTTCCTGCAATGCATCTGCATAGCGTTTACCCGTTGCCGTTAATTTCTCCTTCGTGAGGGTTTTATCTACGTATTTCAGGGAAGTAAAAGCGGCTTTGAGGGTATTGGCATCTACAGTTCCCATTTCAGCAGCAGCATTCCAGACTTCGAAGAAATCCACTCCAGGCTCGTTCAACTTTTCTAGCATCTCCAAAACCTTGATTTTCATCTGTTTTACATCCGTAGCCGGGGATGCTGTGATGGGCAGCGGCGGAGGTGTCTGCGGATATGCAGCAGGCACTTTTACCTCAGGGGCGGCAGGCGCAACAGGGGCAGCGTTTGGAGCCGGATCTGCTGCTGCAGGTTCATCTTCAAAAATCAGTTTCTTCAGACTTTTGAGAATGCCGAATGAGTTTTTTTCTTTCTCCTCGTTCATGAATACAGTTTATAGGATGCTAAAAATAGCAAATTTATTTGTCTGGTAGGTTGCAGTATTGTTATTTATCTTGATAAGTTTAACTATCCTTGGCGGATATACGAAGTAATTGAAAATGAAGTGAGGGAATTGACGTCTGCGACGTCAATTCCCTCACTTCATTTTTTCGTCGTCCCTGCCCGTTGGGCAGGGACGAATGGCTGGAAATGATATTGCCTTCTGCTTTATTTTGTCTTCTCTGACCACTGCGCAGAGACGATAGCCTGGAAACAATACTGTCTCTTGCTTTATTTTTTCTTCCCTGATTGCTGCGCAGGGGAATTATAATATTAGTTTTCCGAAGATGCGTTGTAATAAATTCAATTTTTCTGTTTCGATTTCCGCACTGCCATCCAATTGCGCTACTGCAGGAATGGACTTGCCAGCAGTCGTTTGCAGGGCATGATCCAGTTGAATATGCACTAGAAAACCTGTATCTGCCTTTGGCTGCTCTGTGGTGATTACATGCCCTTGTAACAGCCCAAACTGTTCATAGGGGTAGGCATCCAAACGAATGAGCACAGGTTGTCCGGGATGTATTTTCCAGATGGCGGTAGCTGGAATAGTAACAGTAGCTGCCGATAGCCCGCTCTCGGTGCTTATCCGCACTCTCCCCATCACCAAATCGGGATAACTAAAAGACCAAGCACCGATAAACAATCCGGCCACTAGGATAGCCATCATAAAAATACCCCGCCGTACGATCCAGGAGGGCATTTTCCCCATAATTTCCTGCACTGGTTCACTACGCAGCTCTTCCAGCGATGGATGTATACCATTACTTTTTACTGCGATGCTATGTTGTTGTAAGTCGGCCATAATTTATCCTCCTAGCTCCAGTTGATTTTTAACCAATGAAAAGTAATTCCCTTTCTTCGCGCTCAATTCCGCATGTGTGCCCACTTCTACTATACGGCCTTTCTCCAATACCACAATCTGGTCGGCATGCTTCACGGTACTCAGGCGATGTGCCACCACCACTACGGTTCTGCCTTGAAAAAAGCGTTCTAGGTTTTCCATTATAATCCGTTCATTACTAGAATCCAATGCACTGGTGGCTTCATCAAAAAACAAGTAAGCAGGATTCTTGTAAACGGCGCGGGCAATTTGTATGCGCTGCTTCTGGCCAGCGCTGATACCATTGCCAGTATTACCCAGTTTCGTCTGGTAACCTAATGGTAGCTCTTCAATGAACTCCCGGATATTCGCAGTGGACACGGCTTCTATCAGTTTATCATTATCCGGATGTTCATCGCTGATGGAAATATTTTTGGCAATGGTACCGGAAAAAATAAAACCGTCTTGCATAACGCTACCACATTGATGTCGCCACCACTTTGGCGAGAGCTCCTGCATATCTGTATCCCCTACCATCACGGTGCCTGTTCCCGGCGGATAAAATTGCAACAACATTTTCATCAAAGTGGTTTTACCACTTCCACTGGCGCCAACAATAGCAGTCACTTTACCTTCTGGGATGACTAGATTAATATCTTGTAAGATATAGGGAGACTGCCTGCCCCCGTACTGAAACGACACTCCTTCCAACCGAATATCGCCAAAACCTTTCCCTGTAGGCGCTAGTACACGATGCCCTTCCTGCTCCTCCTCCGGTCGATTGTGAATTTCCCCTAGGCGGTCCAAACTGATTTTAGCATCCTGCGCCGATTGCACAAAAGTGAGTAATTGGTCTAGCGGACTATTCATCTGCCCAATGATATAACTGACAGACAACATCATACCCAAGGTCAAATGGCCATTCATCACCTCTCTGGCAGTAATAAAAGAAATCAAGATATTTTTTAACTGATGAAAGAATACTGAACCCACCTGTTGATACTGCCCCAACGCCAAATTCTGGACATTGAGTTTGAACAGTCCCGCCTGCACTCGCTCCCATTCCCATCTGCGAGAAGTTTCACAGTTGTTCAGTTTTATCTCCTGCATGCCTGTAATCATTTCAATCAACACATTCTCATTCTCACTCATTCCCTGGAACTTTTTATAATCCAGCGCTTTTCTACGTTTGAGAAAGAAAAAAATCCAAAAAATAGCGGCGGCACTGAAGAGTACAAATACCGCCAGAATTTTCAGACTGTATACGGCCAGCACAGCCGTGAATACAATCAAGTTGAGAAAAGAAAATAAGGTAGACAAGGTAGTCCCTGTCAGGAAGTTTTGAATACGGGTATGATCTCCGATGCGCTGATGAATATCTCCGATCATTTTGGTATCAAAATAACGGATGGGGAGTTTCATCAATTTCACCAAGAAATCGGAGATAATATTGATATTAACCCTGGAATTCATGTGCAGCAAAATCCAGCTACGAATCATTTCTATGGCCGTAGATCCGGCAAACAACAGCAACTGGGATAACAGTACTAGGTATACGAAACTGGTATCTTGCCGGTTAATACCGTAATCCACCAGGCTTTGTGTTAGGAAAGGCAGGGTCAACGACAGCACACTTGCCAAGAGTATACTCAGAAATAACTGCGCAATATATTTCCTGTAAGGCCGTAAATAGCTTGCCAGGAAACGAAACCCTGTCTTCACCTTCTCTTGCTTTTCCCGGGTGTAAAAGGCATCCGTAGGTTCCAACATTAGCACCACACCGGTATTGCTCTTCCCCTGCCAGCAATTCAGGAAAGTTTCCTTATCTACTTTCACCATGCCATGACCCGGATCTGCAATTAGGATCTGTTGATGCTTGGCATGCCGGTTGTAGTTCTGCGGGGGTAAAACTACAAAGTGCTGCTGGTTCCAATGTAGGATACAAGGTAGATCTACCTGTTCATCCAACTGTTCAAAGCTGATACGCACGGCATTGGTATGCAAACCAATTTTCTCTGCGGCTTCACTAATGCCCAACAAGCTAACCCCTTCACGGGTAATACTGGCCTGTTGGCGCAGGTATTCTAGCGAATAACTCCGTCCATAGTGCTTGGCCACCATCCGTAGGCAGGTAGGGCCACAATCCATGGCATCCAATTGCTTATAAAATGCGAATCCCATTATTTTGAGGCCGCCTCCATCGCCAGTTGAGAGATATAATATTTTTCCAAGAAATGATACAATATCAATTCATGCTTACGTTGCTTGCCCACAAACAACCGATTGATGAACATATGAATATGACTAGCTATTACACTGCCATATTTTTCTGTGCCATTCCAGCGCTCCCGTATCTGCGCAACGGCATCTACAGTACCTATACTACGGGCGGTATAACAAGCAATGGCTTCCACGATATCATTTTGTTCATCATCCGCAGGATTCATAAATGACATGATTTCCTGTTGGTGCTTGCGGTATTTATCATTCAAGGGTTTATTCAGCAGATTACCACCGCCAAACTCCTCAATAAATTGCGCACGCATTACCCCTAGCAATTTTCGTTTATTGCCAAGATCAAACCCGAAATCATTCAACAGCATGTCCATGCCTCTCAGGGCGAGTTTCCAGCGATATACCTCTCCTTCCGCGCCTTCTAGCATACTGATGATTTCCAGTACAGCCAGACTGTCGCGGTGAAAAATTGCTTCACTGGCCAAGATCGTGTCTCCATATCTTTCTATCTCCCGGATATAGGTATCGCAAACTATCTTCTGCACCTGGCCAGCAGCGATATACGGCTGTAAAGCCTGTTCTATTTGATGCAGGAGATAATCGTTGGCTGCAGGATGCGCTTTATTGAGAAAACGTATACGTATATGCGGCTGCGGATCTGCATAGCGCAGGAAAAAGCATTGTTCAAAAAGGCCATCCTCCTGCCATTGAGGGATATGCTCCGCAAAGTAACCAGAGAGCAATTCTTCTGCAATGCGGTATCCACAATATATTTTCAGGTACAGCCACTCTCCTCCCGGTGCAAAATTACGTTCTAATGGTATTTCAGTAGGAGCTTGCACCATGGCCGCTTGCGGCGCTTTTGCAGGAGTGAATACAACTGGTACCAACATCTCATGGGCATATACGTTACCGTTAGTATCACGCAACATACCAGCGTTGGCATCATGGATGAATTCCTTCAGGCGCACATGGCCTGCTTTCTTGATTTGGTCGAATAGCATATCTACTACCATTGCCTGACGCAAGTCCAGCAGCAGTTCATTATCTGCTTCTACCATTAACACCTGTTCAGGCAGTTGATGCTGCTGCATATAGGTACTAATAAATTGCTGCCTATCTGCCACGGTATCTGGTACCTGTTCTATTTCCTTTTTCAAGATCATCCAGGCTTCCCGGCATACAATCAATTGTTTGTAGGTTACTCTTGGCAGGTGCGGGCGATTAGCCAGGATGCCCCAATCCCAGGAGATGTGGGATACTTGCGACTGATGTTGCAGATCGCAGAGGAATTTATATATAGGAAGACTGTTATTACTGTAGTTGTGGGCAGAGCTGAGTCGCGGTATAATGCGTTTATTCAGCCGTTTGCTGCGCAGGATCACTTCATTTCCTTTTACGGCTACCATCAGGTCCGATACTGGGATCTGTTGCGCTTCCGGCACGCCGGATATCCCGATGTAAGGGATTTCGTAATCCCGCAATACGGGACGTATCAATACATTGGCGGCTCTTGCTTCCGGAAAATGGATCACCTCCGCGAAAATAGCATCTGGAATGGTGGCAGCCTCCTGGTCCAGGATGGCTTTCATTTTAATTCCCAGTTCGGGATCACCGCTACAGAAGCGCCCGACCAGGTTGGCCGCAGAAGGGCCTCCTACAGACTGCAATGCAAAGCGGTAATCGCCATTATCCGCAGCCGCTCCAGATGCGGCGTACAGCATGCCAAACATATAGCAACTGGCAGCCATATTGACTTGGGCGGGGTCTCCCATACTCTTTAGATCAGCGCCTGTAACCTCTACGCTACCGCCCGTACGCAGGAACTGTTCATACTTCTCCAAGCAGAGTTGTTGCATGGCAGACCAAATAACGGTTGTCTGCATGGCACTACCTGCCGTGTCTATATCTTCCACAAACGGCGTATGTACGTTACCGGTAGCAATACCGTAACCAATACCGGCTTCACTGTCCAGTACTAGGTTTAAGGGCACTTCAGCAGCCTCGTACCTTTCCCGGAAGCGGTCCATAAAACCATTCAGGTCGGAAGACGGGCTTTTACCATATCCCAGGCAAAGGGCGCTCAGCTCTTGCACCTGGGTAAGGATATTGTTCATTAATTGTTCACTGATGGTACAGTTACCATTTCTGAAAAGATCCACCTGTAGCAGATCTTTCGGCATTTCCAGCGGAAAATTGGTGGTACAGGTTTCTTCTATTTGTCGCAGTCGATTCCTGTCAAAGTCTTGCTGCTGGAAGAGATTACTCAGCAGCATTAAGGTTTCTCTTAAAGTATGGAGGTCTTCAATGGATAAAAGGCGCGCGGTCAGTTTACGGAGGTTATCGGTTTCCGTGATTCTGGGCTCAGTTTCGGCGATCAGCAATTGTGATTGAATTAATTCTGACACAAAATCTTGGGCATCGTTTGGATCAATGCTGGGATCAATAGCGCGGATTACATCCACTAGTTGAGCAATGGTACTACCAGTGGCGGATTGCACTAGGATTTGGTCTAGAAATGCAGATGTTGTTACAGCAGTCAGCAAATATTTACGGCGGTTATGTACAATGGAATACTCCGCATAGCGGTATTTCTGGCCACTTTTATAGATACTGTTATTGGGGAAATATCGCAGTTGCTGTTTTACGGTGGGCAACTCCTGGATATGATGGGTAATTTTGGTGAAATAGTCCATATCCAATCGTACATGTTGGCGACTCCCCTGCTGATCGATGGTCCAGGAGGTACTATCTGCCACCGTTCCAGTGGTACAGCCCGCGAAAAGGCCATAGGGCGTACTGCGAGTGCAGGCTCTCACCCAATATTTGTACATGGCTTTACGAAGTTTCTCCAGTTTTTTCTCCTGGAATGCAGTTGGTTCTGCAAGGTAACGGTCCAGTTCTTTCAGGAGCTCTCCAGAAGCGATGTGCAACGCATATAGAAATTCAGGGTATTCAGTTGCTAGTTCAGGCAGTGTTTTTTCCAACACTGCTGTATAAAAATTCAGCGGATAGAGTGGACTTCTTAAAAGAAACAATCCTGTATGCGTCAATGCCATGGCCATTCCTTTGAAAATGTTTACGAATAAAAATCAGGACAACAAAAAACATTCATCCCAATGTAAGGGTGTATTGTGTTTAAGAGAAAGCACTGCCAGTCCAACGCCAGCGCCGCCATCCAGCAGGTCCCAGCAATAGTCCCACTGTTTATCTTTTCCCAGCCACACCTTAATACCATGTTGCGCTTTCTGCTCATCGAAAGAAATATTCTCCACTGCTTTGCGATACCAGTGGTTCGCGGTATCGAGGAACAGTTGTTCTTTTGTTTCAAACCAGAACTTGCGATAGAAGGCTGCAATTCCGCTGGTACCGTGGCATAGACAGTTATCTACTACACCGGCAGTTTCATTGGTATCTCGTCGAACGCTGTAGCGCATAATATTCAGGGCTTCATTTTTCCAGTGTTCTTGGCCAAATGTTTTCCCGCAATACCAGAGCATCCAGGCCACATTCAGGTCTCCGTAACACCAGGCTAGTCGACTATTATAACTGGAATATTTACCATCGAGTATAGATGGATACATACCGGTCATGGAAGTATCTGTTACCGGCAGTTTATGTTGAAGAACAAAATCGATAGTAGCATGTACCAATTTCTCACATGCTTCTTTTGCAATGCCCGCTTGGTAAATTTTAGCGACAACGATCATAGCGGCACAGCTACCATGGGCCAAACTGAAAGCATCTTGATATTCGGCATCTGTTTTCTCATAGGAAAAGAAAATAGGCAGACTCCTTCCCTTCGGTGTTTCCCGACCTATTTCCCAAAGGGCATTCACAAAGTATTCCAGGTGCTCCTGGACATCTAATCTGTTAGCCCATGATATCAGGAAATGACAGATACCGATACTACCATGCAGGAAATCATAATTTTTCCAATCGAGATGATATTTGCTTTGCAGAATAGTTTCCCCGATAAAATCATTGATGATGTAGTCGATATCCATATCCAGGAACTCGTGTCTGTTCAGGTGATCTAACAGCCAGAATGGGCCGGTATGGCCATTACAGAAGGAGAAATTTGTATCTTCTTCCGGAGTGTAGCGCTGATAAACTTTCTCCAGCAAAGCCGCTGCTTTATCTTCTTCCGGTGCTTCAAACTGTTCATAGTAGAACAGGAATAACAATGCGCCCCATGGACCCTTAAAAAGACTATTGGCATGTGCAGGTTTATAATCCTCCTTTTCCAGGAGTTCAACCAGGTCGTCGTAGATATTGCGCAGATGTGTATCAATCATATTCATAAGTTGGCGTCTGATGAAACAATTGGGAAAGCGGTGCTTTCCCAATTGGAATAGTACGGGGCAGCCCTATCACTGCCCCGTGATGACAGGTATCAGTGCTATCAAGGGATTTGGCAGCAAGGACGACCTGGAGCAGGGCTTGAAGCTACGCAGGAAGAAATCTGCAGGGTATCATCAGTACAGCGTACGGAAACCATACCTCCCATCAGTTGATGCTGTTGGTCAGCATTTAACTGTGCAATTGTTTCTTTGCTCAGCACTAATTTTTTACTGAGTTCAATTTTTTTCTTTTTCATAATTGTAAAATTTACAGGTGTTAGAAATTCCTGCTAATGTGATTTACAGGATGTTCAGATTTGGTAATTGCTGTAACCAATGGATTAACACTTGGTATTATCTACGCAGGTAACTTCAATGGTTTCTACACAGCAAGTGCTAAACCAGGTGAGAGGTTGACCACCAGCCAGTTTAGACTGTTGTTGAGGGTTCAACACAACTACTGCTTCTTTTTTCAGCAACAGTTTTTTGCTCAGATTTACATGTTTCTTTTTCATAATTGATGTGGGTTATGGACATACACGCCGTAATGGTGAGCTGTCCGATGAGGAAAAAAAGGGTTTTATCAGATTAGCAGTAATTGCTGCTATACAATGAATTACCAGCTTAGCACAAGATGCACATATCTTCTGTATAACGAAAGGTTTCGCAGGTAGCATCGCGGGTAACATCGCAGGTTGCAGTTACTCTTGTTATGATTGCACCACCAGCGATAACGTGCTGCTGTGCACCATTTAATACGGCTACTGCTTCTTTGTTAAGCATAAGCTTTTTCTCCAGAGATATTTTTTTCTTTTTCATGATTGAGATGTATAATGGACATAAAATCCTGTAACTACGACGCACACGCAGTTATGACGCTCTATCCGGTGAGAAAAACAAAGAATTACCAGATTAGCATATCACGCAATCCATCTCTCCAGGAGGGATTGTTTGACAAGTCTCCTGGTAGGTAACCGTACAAGTGAATTGTCTTGTATAGAAAGCATTACCACCAGCGATTACGTCCTGCTGTGCTGCATTCAATGATGCTATCGCCTCCTTATTAAGTGTAAGCTTTTTCTCCAGAGATACTTTTTTCTTCTTCATGATTGAGGTACATTATGGACATAAAAATCCTGTAACTGCGACGCACTCACAGTTATGGCTCTCTGTCCGAGGGAATAATAATTAAACGATTAGCAGTATATGCATTCCGGTTGCATTGGAGGGACCGTCTCACAGGTATCCTGAGAAGTAATACAAGTAATCTTGAATGTCAGTGGAGGAATACCACCGGCAACGGCTTCCTTCTGAGAAGCATTCAGAAAAGCTACAGCTTCTTTATTGAGCGTGAGCTTTTTGTCGAGGGACAGTTTTTTCTTCTTCATAGCAAAACGAAATGATGGGTTAATGAATTAACAAAGTACACAACTGGCGCCACCTACAGGGATAGTTTCACAGGTATCCTGCCAGGTAACGCAATTCAGCCTGGACATTACAGTAGTGGTAGGAAGACCACCAGCAATACCTTGTTGTTGCGATACCGTCAGTAATGCCACGGCTTCTTTGTTAAGCGTGAGCTTTTTCTCCAGAGAGAGTGTTTTCTTTTTCATAGCTAAACTGAATATTTGATGATCAGATTAAATATTAGCAAGCGATGCAGAGCATTTGGCCTGGAGGAATGGTTGAGCAAGTATCCACCAAGGTGCCACAAAGTCTGGTAGGCAACACGGTAGTAGTAGGCAAACCACCTGCAAGTGAATTTTTCTGAGAATCATTCAGGAAAGCAACTGTTTCTTTGTTGAGGGTGAGTTTTTTCTCCAGGGAGATTGTTTTCTTTTTCATAACTAAACGGAGTTAAAGGGTTATCGGGTTAAATTTTTAGGGATCTTGCTGTCAAAGGACGGGTTAACGGCCTTTAAAAGGCAGCGGCAATGCTTAGTAGCAAACGTATCCCGGTCTTGGGTGGGATTCACAAGTTACTTGTGGATCATAGGTGTTGCAATAATCGGTGTTGATACCACCGGCCAATGCATGTTGTTGTGGTTTGCTGAGGGATGCCACTGTCAATTTGTTCAGCGACAGCTTTTTCTCCAGAGAGATTTTTTTCTTTTTCATTAGTAGAAAATTAAATCAATAATCCTCCCCTGTCTTCAATGAAGCCATTACGCCCTGGGGCGGTTGTTCAGCGTTAAAAAATTATAAGAGAAGAGAAATGTTTTTCATACACGTTGACATATCGAAAAGCCAGGTTATTTTGAGCTTATATATCCTGAAGATATGAAAAATGATGTTGAAAAAAAATTTCTTGTGGATTTTTTTTAGGGAGACAAAAGTCTATCTGCTAAATACCTACAAACTGTTTAGCGACAGTCGAATAGACACGATGGACTTGTTTAGTTCTTTAATAAATTTCTTATACTTAAACACAGAAGGGGTTGTACCTTCCACATCTAAGATGACGGTATCCAAATCGGTAAGACCCGTATAAGAAGCTACACCATGCATACTATGGCAGATTACTTTCAGGCGTTGAATATCTGCTGAGAGGTCGTTGGTTTGTAATTCCTGATATACCTTCTCACATTCATCCAAGAGCAACTCTAAGGTTTCTTTCAGCAGCTTAGTATTATCTGTATTTCCCAGGAAGGAGCGCAATGTAGTTAAATCCAAAGCTTCTGGCCCATCTGTCGTTTCGGCTGTTTCAGTGGTATTGTCACCCAGCCATTTATCCAACATGGCCAACAACTGATCCTCCACAAACGGTTTTGCGAGGAAGTCATTCATACCAGAAGCAAGACATCTCTCCTTTTCTCCTTTTACATTCCCGGCCGTGAGTGCAATAATAGGAACAGCATGTCCGGATAGCTCTTCCCGGATAGCTTCTGTAGCTTCATAACCATTCAGTTCCGGCATTTGTACGTCCATCAGGATCACATCTGGATGTTCCTTCAAATACACTTCATATGCTTCCTTACCTGTTTTCGCTTCTAGAATTTTGGCATTAGGTAATGCCCTGCCAATAATGGTTTTAGCCAATAACATATTGACACTGTTATCTTCTGCTATCAGCAACGAAATACCATCTGCGAAAGGTTTTCGTACCTGTTGTTTTTTAGTATCTTTTTCAAGGGATGAATCCCCAGTATCTGTAAGTCTGGATAGTGCCTTATAGAGTACTTTCATCGTTACTGGCTTCACCAGGCGCTGGGATATATTTAATTCATCGCATGCTTTCAATATCATTTCATCATCTGATGAACTATATAGTAATATGACCGGAATACCAGCTACCAGTGGATGCTGCATCCCTCGTATCTTTCGCACAGTCTCCAGGCCATCCAGTATTGGCATATGATAATCCATGATCACCACATCATACGTATTTTTGCGATCCAGCAGCAACTGCAGGGCTTCCAGTCCATTATTGACAGTTGTCGTTTTAATATTTCTCAGCTCCAGCATTCTGCGAAGTATCTCCTGGTTATGTTCATTATCATCTGTCACCAATACATTATGAATACTGTTGAAATTAATATATTCCGGTTCTGACGAATTTACTGCCTGTACATGCAATTCAAAATAGAAGGTGGTTCCTTTGCCCAGTTCACTAGTCAATTGTAACTGACTATCCATGATCTTTAACAGTCTATTGGAGATCGTCAGTCCCAATCCCGTACCACCATATTTTTTCGTTACACTGATATCTTCCTGGGTAAAGGCTTCGAATATGCGATCTCGGCCTTCTTCTTTAATACCGATTCCTGTATCAGATACTTCAAAGCGAATAGACATGTTGGCTATTCCTTGTTGTTTCTCTGCTACATATACTTTCAGGCCTACTTCACCACGTTCGGTAAACTTCACGGCATTACTTAACAGATTGATTAAAATCTGTTTTAAACGTAGTTGGTCCGCCCATATATATTTAGGCAAATCAGGGCTTATATCCAGGATAAATTCCAGTCCTTTTCGCTGCACCAAAAATTTCACCAGGTCTCCCACTTCTGTACACAGTTCAATCAGATCTGATTGCTGTACATCCAGATCCAGTTTACCAGCTTCTATTTTGGAGAAATCAAGGATATCATTGATGATGTTCAGTAAAGTATTGGCGCTCTGGTTAACAATGGAAATATACTGGTATTGCAATGCACCCAATTCTGACTTCAATACCAGGTCGGTAAATCCGATAATGCCGTTTAGTGGCGTTCTGATTTCATGGCTCATATTGGCCAGGAATTCTGATTTGGCCACACTGGCTTCTTCTGCCATTTTCTTAGCCTGTTGCAGTTCTTCCTGCTGGAGCGATTTAGCGGTAATATCTTGGGTAAGGATCATGATACCACCTATTTCACCATCATGCTGAAACCATGGTCGGTACTCTATGCGCATGTGCTGGTCATGATCCCATCCTGGAGGGCGCCAGGTATAGTCTTCATACTTTTCAATCTTTCCCTGCAATGAACTACGGTGCATTTCCTTGAACTCGTCCGGAATATCAGGAAATACATCATATACATTTTTTCCCAGTATATCTTTTCCTTTTAGATTATAATCCTCCATCCAGACTTCACTATGCGCGACAAATCGAAGCGCATTATCCAACATTGCAACCGCTACTGGTATTTCTTTCACGAAGGCCGCCAGTTTGGCTTTTTCGTCTTGTAGCATTTTCTCTGCTACCTTCCTAAGAGAAATGTCTTGTGCTATATGGAGATAGCCAGTTATCTGACCATCCATGTCTCTAATTTCAGAAATCATTTGGGTTACATCCAGCAGTGTTCCATCACTACGATGATAAATCCATTCCCGCTGGTGCTGCCGATCTTCCGATTTGGCTTCTGCTGGAAACACATCTTTTGCAGCTACGCCTAGTTCCATTCCCACCTGTTTCAACTGATCCAGATCATGGATGGCTCCTATCCGCTGCTTGCCTACCATTTCAGTTGCTTTGAACAAGAGCATTTTTTCCGCGCCCGAATTAAAATGCGTAATGATACCATCCGGCCTCGTGGCGATGATACTCACATCCACCGCAGAATCCAGTATATCCGCTAGGAACTTATGTGCCTCCTTTATTTCGACCTCCATACGTTTATGCTGATCGATATCCTGGAAAGTCCCATACACTCTTTTGCACTCCCCATCTTTCATTTCCGCTCTGCCGATAGACCTCACCCATATATCTTTTCCACTCACCGTGGTGATCACCATTTCTTCATCCCAGGACTCTCCCGTTTGGATGGCACGTAACAACACTTCTTGTAAACGCTGCCGACTAACATTGTCCCTATAAAAGTTCAAGGCTTCCTCTACATTGGGTTGATAAGTTTCCGGTACCCCATGAATACTACATGTTACCGGCGACCAATAAGATATTTCCCCATCCAGATCATACTGCCAGAAGCCAATTCTGGCTACCTCGTTGGTTTGTTCGAGCATTTCCTTCGTCCATTTCAGGTCATTTTCCAGTGCATGCCTTTCCGTTATATCCAATGCATTCCCTATTACGTAACTTTTATTGCTTTCCTCGGAAGATTCCAGTACGTTATTGAACAACCAAATACGGGTGGAGCCATCTCTATGTTGCGTACGCATGATCCCTGTGAGCTGCTTTTCTTTCGCAATCTGTTCCAGATAAGGCTTTAACCCTGGTTTATACTTATCCGGTATAATATCATACAGCGTTTTTCCTTCCATCTCCGCTGAGGTATACCCTAAACTTTCTGCACTCGCATCATTCACAATTATTAATTTCCCCTCCAGGTCATGCAAACACATCATCCCTTTGGAGTTTTTAAAGAATATCCTGAATCGTTGTTCACTCTCCTCTAATAGTTGCTCTTTATGTCTAAAAGCAGTAACATCTCTCCCAATGGCGAAAATATCGCCACCAGGCCCCTCTGGAGTAGCCATCCATTGAACCCATGCATGCCCCCCTTGGCTACATTTCCACCTTGTTTCAAAATTAACCGTAGTGATACCCTGATTTAATCGCTTCATCTCATCTGTAGCCCGGACAAGATCATCCTCCAGCAAAAATCTATATATAGACTGCCCTTCCATCTCCTCCTGACTCCATCCCAAAACTTTTTGAAATGCCGGGTTCACCCTGCTGAAAGTTCCTTCAGCACTAACAAGGCATACCAAGTCATTGGAAAGCTCGAAAAACTTTCGATAGTAATCAAACTCATCGTTATGCAAGGTATCTGTCATGGGGTGTATTTGGTTCTTCATATTGAATAGTAGTTACCGTAGCTTGAAATTACAAAATCTAAACAAAATACAGGCAGGATACCTTATTGTTTTTAACAATTGAAATCTATGATTTTAGTATATTTGTGTTGTCTATTTTCCCTCTACAATTTCTCAAAGCGGTATTTAATCCAACAACAATTGTAAGCTCCAATCACATGAAAATCCCCAGTGCTAACGCCCAATCCTTCATACAACATGCCGTAGCTCATCAGTTATTACTACTCGGCTATGAAGTATTTTCCGCGAATAACAAAACGGTAGCGCTTTCTTTATATGATGCCGAACAATCTAAGAATGGCAGCAAAACGGAGGCAATGCGGCAGAGTATCCTTTTTCACCAACCTTCTCAAGCACCTACGCTATGATTGACACTAAATGCGGGAAAAAATATGCTGTAACCAAACCCCTTACAGCCTTGTATGCAGAAGAATTGTTGGATGAACTGGAGTATCCAGCATCCAAGGAAAACCAGGAACTCACACTGGACCTTTCTGCTATTGAGGAAGCAGATATCGCAGGAATCAATTTGCTGGTAAAGATTAATCTGCTTACTTTAAGACATCATTCAAAGCTGCTTATCCTACTAACTAAGGATTCCCCATTGGATGAACTGCTATATTTGACAAAATTCAATGAAAGGATAATGCTGGTATATACCGGAAGAAGATAAGTAGTGCGCACAAACATTTACGCATATACAGCACTGATTATCGACAGGTCTAATTAATCTAGATAAGTTATAAAAATGGTACATTTCGAGCTAACACATACGCAGGAACAATTGGAGCTTCCGGAATCAGTGATTATAGAAGTGCTGGAAGCCAGCATGCGGGAATTAAGTAAAGCGGTTTCGGTTTTCGAAACAGGCATTGCCGCAAATGATACTGCTGCCATAAAAGCCATTGCGCATAAGATTCATGGCATGTCGATGACGATCCGACTGGAAGAGCTCTCCGAATTGACAAGCTCCATCCAACAAATGGAGCCGGAAGAAATCATTTCATCTACCATTGTAAAACAAACAATAGAAGAGATCCTGTATACGCAATCACTTATCGCGAAGCACCTACCTTGATTGTTTTCATGATCTTGGTCACATGGTCCAACAGTTGCACCTTATCTACCGGTTTCTGGAGGTAGGCTGCAGCCCCCAGATCCAAACCCCTCTCCTTGTCGGTTAGATCCACGGAGCCTGTCAGCAAGATGACCGGAATTCTGGAAGCATTCATGGAAAGGTAGGCCAATAGCTGATAACCATCAAAGTTAGGCATCGCGATATCGGAGATAATGAGGTCAAATTTTATCTTGTCAATTTTCATCAATGCCACAATGCCATCGGGCGCCATATCCACTTCATAGCCTTCTTGTTTGAGGTAATGTGCCAGTATTTCTAGGCTGACCGTTTCATCATCCACCAGGAGGATATGCCCTTTGGACTGACGTTTCCCTCGAGCAGGCACATGTACCGGCAGTAATAGGTGCATCAGTTCCGCCAAATTAACGGTAGCATAAGAAGAACAAGTATCGGACATCGCATAAGGTATCACTAGCTCCTCGCCATTGATAAGGGCGCCGCAAGAGTAGACCACATTGGGGACATATCCTTCCCGCTCTTGTTCACTGGGTACCATCAACGGTTCACTCAGCGCACCAATGACTTTTTCCGGATGGTCTAGGTCTAGCAGCATGGCACCGAGGCAATACCGTCTCATAGTACCCACGCCATGTGTAATCACCAGCCAGCCTTGCGGAGTGGCAATCGGCGAACCACAGTTCCCTACTTGTATAAATTCCCAAGGATAGGTAGGCTCCTGTATCAAGTGCTTATCTTCGCCCCATACATTCATATCCTCCGAATACATCACGTAATTATTCACGCCATCCATCCTGGCCAGCATTGCATATTTTCCTCTTATTTTATGCGGAAACAAGGCAATCCCTTTGTTATGGACGTTCTTTCCGTGAATAGGGATGATATTGAATTTGTAGAAGTCGCGTGTCTGTATCAATCGCGGCATGATATCCTTGCCGTTATAGGCGGTGTAAGTTGCGTAGTAACTCACTAGTCCATCATCGCCCGTAAAACGTACAAAACGGGCATCTTCAATGCCGTTTCGCTCATCTGGCGTAATGGGAAAGATCACTCTATCAGAGATACCGGTATCCAAAGAGAAAGTAATCTCATAAGAGGTATCAGAGAGGCTTCTCACTTTTCCAAGAATGCGTTTTTCATCTTCCGGCAAGGGAGCATGGCGTAATTCTTTATCAATGGCCTCGTGTAATTCGTAGTAGTCAAATTCCCGATTCAGTTTACTGATAACATTCCTGGTAGCTGCTATATCCAATTGTTTTTGCTGCACTTCCAATACTAACGCTTCGAGGTTGTATTTGCGATCCACCACCATATCTGCCTCTTCTACGAGTCGCGCAGTGGGAATCACTTCTAGGTTATTGAATTCATCCAGTATGCCGCCTCTGAAAACAATAGAAGACACATGGCCTTCGCCTGTGGCGCGAAAGCTGAAGACAACCCGTTTTTGTCCGGCTCTTAAGCCCGATTGATCAGGATCTTCCACGACAGAAGGATTGAAGAAAGCGGCAGATTCTATGGAATATTCAGAGGTGAAATAGGCGCCCAGTAACAATTGTTTTGCTTCTGGAAGCTGGAGCATATCGAAGCCAGGGTTACGGAGGAGGAGGCGTGCTCGTTCAAAATGTTTACGAAATATACGGGAGACATTTCTATGGCGACCTGAAAAATCCCTCAGGGTTTGGTTCAGTACCAGTGTGGCGGCATGTACTGGCATGTCCTTCACTTTCTTTAAGATACTGACGATCCTGGATTCGGGAGATGGCATGAAAAAACGAGTAATCACGCGCCTGGGGTCTCCATTGAAGACAATTTGCTTTCTTGTTACTTTTATACTCATAACTTATAGCGGCTATATTAAAGTAACAACTGGTGCAGGAAATAGTTTGCTTATTCTTCTGACAATGCTTTCACTTTTGCCAACGCTTGCGGCCAGGTTTTCTGAAAGAAATCGCGGAATTCAGGAATGATATCCATACTTACTTCCAGTCGAGTGTCGCCGTCCTCATCAGTAAGCGTATAGTTTTCCATGGCTCCAGCCCACTGTTTCGCATCTTTACCTAGGCTATCTTCCGACCCATCCGCAATGACGCCTAGATGTCGGAAAGACATGAATTTTTCTGGGATATTATCCGCTATTTCAGAGAGCATCCCATCATTGTCTTTGTTTAGGAAGCGTACTTGACTGCCTTTTTTCCAGTCCGTTTCTACTCGGCAACCTTCGCTGAAGACTTCCGTCCATAATGGGTAGGAATCTTCATCCCAGAGTACATCCCAAACAATATGTGGTTTTGCATGGATGTGTGTGGTGAAATTGAGTCTTTCCATAATGCAGTGATTATATTTTAAAGTTACTGTATTTTATGGCACTACCAGCGGGTTCTGGCGTGCGGCGTATTTGGGGAAATAAAATACCCTGCCCGCTGGCGGACAGGGTAATATTTGCATTTAAATGGGTTGATTATTTTTCGTTCAATTTACTTTTCAACTGTTCATTTTCTTTTTTAAGTTCATCGATGGCGGTACGATATTCCTTTCTTGATTCAATCAGGTACAGTGTCAGTTCTTCAATTTTTTGCAGGAGTTTTTTGTTCATCTCACCTACATCAATACCCTCTGTCAGTACTTCTTTTTCGGCTGGAATATCAGGAAGATGACGATTCACCTTGATGAATTTTTCCACGGAATCCAGGCTGGCGAGTTTATATTCCGGATGGAATACATAATCCGCCCAACTGGTTTGTGTTACCTTGATTTTTCTGGCGCCGAGGACGCCTTCTACGGCAAGTTTGTAATTGCCTGGGGAACCAGTGCCTATCCCTACACTACCATTCTCACAAATACGCATTACTTCCATATCAGTGGCAGGTGCTCCTGGTGTGCCATTGGAAGGGGATACATAAAAGATAAAATCACTTCTTTTGCTGACAGGTGTCCCCATTCTTAATAAATTGGCTGGGCCATTTGCCAGATATTTCCATCCATCTTGCCAGATAAGATTATTGGTAATATCCACATAATTTTCTTTAATCCCGGAAGCTCGGAAGCCAGCGCTTTGGAAAGTACCTGCCTTGACTACACCAGACCATTGTGCATCATCCTGATAAGATATTCCGTGAATACCAACATTGTCATCAAGGGAAGTTTTGAATGTATGTGGAATGAAGCTGGTGGTACCAACAGGCTCTTGGTAGGGAAGCTGATTTTGCACACCATCATACACAACAGGTGTAACAGGATAGTTGGAGGTATAATGATAGGTCATGCCTCCTCCTTTTAACCATACAATCACCCTCCTGGTAAGATTATTAACAGATGCATCTTTCCAACCCGCAATGAGTGGCCTGGGATCATATTGATAAATGTCTGCGTTGATAAAGCTTGAAGCATTTCCATAATTATGCGAATGAAATCTAATTGTGGCAATCACTGAACCAGGCCATCCTCCATTTAGATTTGGCATTCCCGTTTCATTTTCATGCACCTCTGATCTTCCTATTTGCAGGATGGTAGCTTGATGTACATCATATCCACCATCATAAAATGTAACAGGGTAAAATTTATCCAGATCTCCATTTACTGTTATAATCTCAGGAGTTTGTCCGAATGAAGGGAAACAAACAAAGAGCAGTAGTATCACTGCCAACAAATTTTTTTTCAGCATAATGTATAGGTATTAATTTCTCTTGGGTACTGTAAAATATAGGTATTAACTATCCTTACGATTGAAAGGGCAAAATAAGTATTTTTAAAATGTCTCGCAAGTTAGCATGAATATTCCCAATAGATTATCTACGTTAGCAGATAGCTGTTTACATAGCCTTCACCGCGATAAAAATTTCGGTTACCTTGAGCATCAGCTTATCGAGCAGTACCTGAATGGAGATCATGAACTGAAAAACCTAAGCGCCATTGTGTAACCGGGTCTCACTAAAACTAAAAAAGAAAACGTAATTTCAATGTTGTAAAATGAATCAGCTAGTTATTTTTGTTTTAAATGCTGTAGTAAACGTGATTGAAAAAATAAAAACATGCTTTCGCTGGCAAACGATAATACCCTTTCTGTTACTCGTGTGTAGCAGCGTATGTGCTTATGCACAGGAGGATGTCAGTAAATTTATTCCAAGTGGCTATACGATTTTAGATAGTATCAGCGGAGATCTGAATGGTGATAAACGGCCGGATCTTATTTTGGTTTTACAACATGAGGGAGAATCTGACCGACCATTTCTGTTACTCATCAGGGACCAGCATCAACAGCTACACTTGGCTGCACGTAATAATTACCTGATCTTCCCTGCAGACCTTGGCGGCACGATGGGAGATCCGTACATAAAAACCACTATTAATGGCTCCTGTTTTACAGTGGAACATTATTACGGTAGTCGCGACAGGGTGCGGCAACAGTTGACTTTCTGCTATCAGCCTTCGATACAGGATTGGGTACTGCAACAGGAAGTAACCACCAGAGAGGATGCCATCAATCCGGATGCCACGAAAACGGTGGTAAAAAAGGGGAAGCGGCTGGGGTATACTACTATCAAGACATACCAGGGAGGTGAGTAATACACCCAACTCCCTGGAAGAAAAATTATTTCAGGCTGTCAAATTCTACGAAATGATATTCCGGAGAAGATTCCAGCAATTGTCTTAAAATGGCTGCATGCCCGTTACCAAACAGCATCAGGATGCGGTCGTTCGGGCCACTGGTGATGCGTTGCAGATTTCTAAAGATTCGAAGGTTACGGTCATACCAATCGAGCGCAATGATATCTGCTCCTCTGTACTCACCTAGTTTAAAATCGCCCACCAGGTAAGCGCCATAGTCAACGCGATGAGATTCCTTTGAATTGATGTATTTGAAGTACTGCAACAGGTTGGTTTTAGCCGCCAGTTTATCTTTATAATCATACAATTTGTGATATTTGACAGTCATGCTGTCATTACTCTGGTAGTCAAAATCTTCCAGCAAATTCTTGAAATAGGTAGTATCCATTTTTGTCAGTTCCTCCAAAGTTCCATCCGCATCAATGGAATACAGCGTATCCAATTTCAATTCACTGGCCAATCTGATGGCTATCTGAAAACGTTCATCTCGCTTATCACGGTACTCACCTTGGTTGTATTTGCGTAATTTCTCTGTGGCGTTCCATTGAGGCCAGGCTTCAATAGCGATTTTTGTTGGTTTAAATTTTTTGATATAGTTCACTAATTCTGTTACTTCCGACTTTTTAGGTTCTTTCAGTACATCCACCTTATCTTGATCAGCGGTTTTATGGGCATCCAGGCCGGGATAGTCCATATGAAAACTCCCCACTACCAGTACTTGGGCTTTTTTGTCGGGAAAAAATGAGGAGGAACTCTTGATTTTACTTTGCTGTTGGGCATTTGCGCCAATGGCTACAGCTAGTAGGATGATTGAGAATAAGCTGTTTCTAAGCATAATGGATCATTTTTATTTCGATTGAAAGTTGGTGATGTAGGGAGACACGGTTACTGTACCGTGCACGGATACACGAAAATCAATACAGCAGGAATACCAGCAGTCGAATAATCCTTGGGATAATTCCTTGCCTAATGTGGTATAGCGTCTGTGGGCTAATGCTCCTTTGTATGCGGCATGCATGGGTTAAAAACTTAAAATACAAAAATTCCTGTAGACAGCATACCATGTTAGCTATAAGCCAGGCAAACTACTGCTTTTTTCATGGATGGACAGTAAAACAAACTGATATCATCCGGAGGTGTGTACTGGAAATCATATCCCTCCAGCGCACCAATAAAATCAAACGGTTGGCCATCTTCCCGCAACGGTATGCGGCTTTCCTCCAGGTCCGGGGTCATTCCTGGGGCCAGCTTTGTGAATATGCCCGCTGTTTTTTCAAGCCTGGTTTCTTCTATGTATGCGTCCACATCATCGGCATGTAGATCCGCAGTGGTCAAGGCTCTCAGTCGTTCTAATTTTCTGATATCCTTCACCAATAAACCTGGGCGATCAAATGCACCATTATATAACTGCCCGAATTCCTGATAATAAGCCTTTTTTAGTTGATACATGGCCTCATTCATATTCCATGCTATTTCGGCATCTGTATGATCCGGGTGATAGCTGTTTGGCGTAATGTATCGATGTTCCTTAAAATATTGCCAATCGGCATCAAATCGGTATTTCCCATCGATGACATCAAACCCAAGAGTATCCGGGAGGGTATATCGGGTATGGTATGCCGTTGTATTTTCTCCTACGCTACCATCATAGACCTCCTTAACAGATACGAAGTGAAGCCATTCGTTCCGGCCGGGGTATAATACCTGGAGGTTAACAGAAGCCAGGGGCAGAAAGTATTGGCGATATATATCTACATCATCATAAAACACGTCACTGTATTCGGGGAAAAGCCGGATATAGTCGTTCTGTTGGGTCATAAATTTGCGGATGGCTCCACCCAAAATAAAGCTTTATTGATTAGTCTTTTTGGTAGAATCTTTATCAACGGCAATTCTATAATCATCACTGGTAATTCCTCTTACGCCTTTGGGTTTCTTCGGCGGAGGAGGTAATACCATGGTATCCTGCTGTGGATGGGGCTTTGCTGGATGTGTAACCGGTAAAGCAGCGGAATCCATCGTCATCAATGGTAAATATCTGGCAGGTACCGTATCTGTTACCGGGTTGATGATCGTTTCCGAAGGCAGTTCCTCCGTATCTTTCTTGTGTACGGGTAGGTCCTGTAGTGGCTTCAAGATAACTTTATGACTATCTGGCGCCGGTTGCTCAATGACCGGCAATGTATGTTCTGTAGGTGTAGATATAGGAGATACAGGAGCAGCCTGTTTTGTAGGCTGACTATACCACCAGATTATAGAGGCGATGATGGCCATTCCGGCAAAGCCGTACCAGACCTTCCCTTTCCAATTGAAAGTGGAAGGCGTGTCGGCAGGTGTATCTAAAGGTGCATCCGGAGGTGTTGTATCCGGAGACGTATCCGGAGACGTATCCGGAGGTGAATCCACCACCGCATCCAACTGTGCTGCAATACCAGCCCAGATGCTGTCCGCCATATCCGGGACAGGCACCTGATCCAGCTTTTCAGCTATTAATTGTTCATATTGGGTGGTAGAGTGCACTAATTAATTGTTGTTATTTTTTGTTGTAGTATTTTCCTAGCTTCACTTAAATGCCATTTACTGGTACCTTCACTGATATGTAACTGTGCGGCGATTTCCTTGTGCGTATAGCCGTCAATTGCATATAGGACAAAGACCGCATGTGTAGCTGGCGGTAGTTGCCTCACCAATCGCAAGATGGCTGCCGCATTTGTTTTTTCGATAATACTATTGTTGACAAACGGTTCTTCTGCTGCTTCTAGTTCCAGGTTAGAAAACCTACTCCGTTGCTTGATGTGGTCTAATGCTTCATTAATTACAATGCGTTTCAGCCAGCCATGAAAATTTCCTTTTGAAGCATCGAATGATTGAATACTCCGAAACATTTTGACGAATGCCTGTCCGAGGATATCTCCCGCTTCATGCTCATCCATCGCATAGCGCATGGCAATAGCCATGGCAAAGCCATAACACGCTCGGTATAGCTGCTCCTGTGCTTTTCTATTGTTGTTACAACAGGCTTGGATAATATGGGTTAAATCCTGTTCCAGATTTTGATCAATCGTTTCTAATTATTCACATGGTTTGTTGCTACATTATCACCTACTTTATGCGTGGTGTGTTTCCTCCAGCGGCGGGCGATGCTCATCTCCCTACATTTTACCATTTTACATCATGTACTTTTCTCGCAAATAGTGCGGTGGCGATAGCAGTAACATGCAGTTTTTCCGTATTGTCTAGTTCATTATAGAACCATACGTTCCGATCGATCATATCTACAATACCAATGACGCCTCCACTGGTACTTAGCTCATATCCCGACATTAGCTTAATCGGTAGCCTACCTGGTTTGCCATTCGACGTTTCTGTATTCCTGATACTAAGCGGTTTGACGAAAATTGTATCCTGCCCATTAGTAGCCAGGCCCTTATCTTCCTGGCTGATAAAGGTAAACGGATTATTATCATGCTGGGCTTTACGGTCATATAAGTTCGTCATTACCAGCTCCCAATCCTGGCTTTGACGAGATGAATCCGAACTGATCACCGCAGAAAAAACATAGTCATATTGTTCCAGTTTTTCGAAGCTGCTGAAAATACCGGAATAATTCACGGTACTATATTCATGTTTGCGGGTCACCTGTTTTTCCTTCGCATAGATATCCACGGTGTTTTTACCATCCGACAGGCTGTATCGGAATCTGGCTTTTTCGTTTTCTACTGTTTCTAATTTATCGATCCCAATCCGGTGCAGTACCAGGTTTTCCAGGAAAAAACCACGCCCCCAGCCCGGATAGCTTACATGGACGCCTCTTTTTATTTTGGACGTCGTAAAATTGGCAAACGACATTTTATTTCCCCTGGCACCGTTGACATGATGCATAGTAGCTTGTTGCTTAAATGCATCTGGTACCGCCAGTTTCATGGATGTACAGCTACTTATTAAAAAGACCGCCCCTACTAATAATATCCAATACTTCATTTTATAATTTTTCTCCCTGAATATAAGCGCCGGGAAAGTTTAAAATATACCGGCTCAATAGTAGTACCCTGAATTTTTCACAATGGTTGGGTACTCCCCAAAAAAAATATTTTTTCCTTTTTCCCCAACCATTCCCATTTGATGGCGGGTACTACTACTAAACAAAAGTAATATCCATGCAACTGAAATTTATGAAAACATCTGCAATGAAATGGGCCCTGATCGCCCTGGTATCTGGCAGCATCCTGTATTCCTGTAAGAAAGAAGATAGTAAACCCAACAATAATAGTTGCGAAGTTAGTGTGACCAACCTCACCGGCAATTATAAAATGACGGCGCTACAATACAAATCCAGCGCCAATGCCACTCCCATTGATTACCTAGCGCCAATGGAAGATTGTGAAAAGGATGATATCCTGACGTTAAAAAAAGATGGCACCTATATTTTCACAGACGCAGGGATCGTATGCAAACCTGACGGTAATCAACAGGGCACCTGGAAACTGGAAGGTAAAACCCTTATCAGCGATGGCATCCTGCATGGTACCGTTAGTAGCTTTGATTGTAAAACACTGGTGTACTATGTAGAAAACTCCCTGATCAGTGGCGATAGAATGACATTTACCCTAACCAAGCAATAGTTTTCTGTTTTAGGGCTGAGGGGCCCTTTAGATATCGACACCATGCAGTCTTCGTTACTGCATGGTGTAGGTAATCTTTAAGAATTGGGGGGAACAAAGGCCATTAGTCTTGGTGTATATGGTAGCCAGCTTTCCCGTGAAAGTAGGCGGTACTGAATGACGGCTTATGGGCAAGGGGTGTTGGAGCTGGATTAGCAGTAGCGGGTAAAAAATACTGGACAAGGGTTATAGAAAGAGGTACTGGAGGAGCGTTACTGTATGAAGATTGCAAGAAGAGGGTTACTGGAGGAGGACCACTGGATGACATGTACTGAACGAGAGTTAGCGGATGAAGATTACTGGATGACAGGCACTGAACGAGAGTTTTACAGAATGAAGATTACTGAAAGACAGGTACTGGACGAGAGTTTTACAGCATGAAGATTACTGAAAGACAGGTACTGGACGAGAGTTTTACAGAATGAAGATTACTGAAAGACAGGCACTGAACGAGAGTTTTACAGAATGAAGATTACTGAAAGACAGGCACTGAACGAGAGTTTTACAGAATGAAGATTACTGAAAGACAGGTACTGGACGAGAGTTTTACAGAATGAAGATTACTGAAAGACAGGTACTGGACGAGAGTTTTACAGAATGAAGATTACTGGATGACTGGCACTGAACGAGAGTTTTACAGAATGAAGATTACTGAAAGACAGGCACTGGACGAGAGTTTTACAGAATGAAGATCACTGAAAGACAGGTACTGGACGAGAGTTTTACAGAATGAAGATTACTGAAAGACAGGTACTGGACGAGAGTTTTACAGAATGAAGATTACTGAAAGACAGGCACTGGACGAGAGTTTTACAGAATGAAGATTACTGAAAGACAGGTACTGGACGAGATTTTTACAGAATGAAGATTACTGAAAGACAGGCACTGGACGAGATTTACTGGATGAAGATTATTGAAGGACAGTTACTAGATGAGGATCACAGTACGAGGGTTACAGTACCAGATTTCCGAATAATTCCGGGATGGTCTATATTCTCATATTCCAGTATCCAAACATAACTACCGATATCTGCTTTCCTGCCATTAACCATACCGTTCCAGCCTTCCCCTGGATTATGACTACCAAATATGAGCTGCCCCCAGCGGTTAAACACCTGGAAGAAATACTTACTGGTAGCACAATAGACTACCGGCCGGAACAGATCATTGCGGCCATCGCCATTAGGAGTAAATGCCGTTGGCACATAAATATCACAGCCACAGTGCATCGCACTTAGATTTATGGCCGCGGTACTGGTGCAGCCCCACTGATTCCGGACCTTTAGTTTAACCGTAGTAGGCGCAGTAGCCAGAAATTGTCCCTTTGCGCTGAAAGGCCCATCCTGCCAGCTAAAGCCCTCTACATCAGCACTGACAGTTGGTTGCAGGAAGAGTTGCGCATCATTACAAATCACAGTGTCATGCCCCAGCATTACGGTAGGCAGGGGATGTACGGCTACCGGGCCGGGAACCTCTACCGTGGATGGATTACAACTGCCAGTGATCGTATATGCGATGGCGTAAGTTCCTGGTTGGTTCCACTTCACAATCAAATGATCCCCTGTTCCGGTAATATTCGGATTCCCGTCAATGCGCCATTGGAAGGAGGCTACCCCATAATTAGTGACTACAATCGACATGGTATCCTCCACACATACAGCGGGGCTGTAGTGAATGCTGCCCGGATCACTCGCTGCTTTTACCGGGATGCTATGCGTAATCTGTCCGTTCACAATACAAAGGTCCACTACGGTCAGTTTTATGGCATAAACACCTGGCGTATTCCAAGTTAGTTGAGGCGTAAGGGTTTGCTGTCCGGAGAAGGTAGAATTACCATCTGCACTCCAAGTATATGCGTCATCTGCTGGAACACCAGTAGCGCGCAGTGATAACACACGGTCCGTACAGAGCAATGTGTCCGACATACTGAAATCAATAACAGCGGTGTCCCTTACTGTCACTGTTGTTTTGGCATTAATAGTACATCCTCCTGACGAGGTATAAGTTAGGGTGTAATCTCCTGTATTTTTAAGCGCCGCTGTATTGGTGACAACCACATTTAATCCATTATAATTGCTGCCGTCCGGGCCTTTCCAAATAGCGCTGGTGGGTACATCTGTGGTGGAGGCTTGCAACTGAAGCTTACTACCGGCACATACGGTGATTGCATCTTTCACGGTTAGCACCGGCGCAGTTTTCAGTGTTAGGGTAACCGTTTCTGATATCGCCCCTCCTACACAGGGGCCAGTAGTATTATCATTAATCAGTACCTGGTATTGACCTGCATCTGTAAACTGGGCACTCGCAAGGGTATACGTAGCCCCCGTAGCGCCAGGAATATCTTTCCAGGTATTGGTCGTTTTATCAAATTTCTGCCACTCATATACCGGCTTGGTAAAGGTAAGTCCTCTAAGATCTGGGGCCAATACGATGGAACTTCCTACACAACCGGTATAATTGTTTGTGGGCGTATTATTGACCAGGATGGGTACAATTGGTTTGCAGGTACTAAAGATGATATCATCCACCGCCAGATCATTACCACAGCCACCTGGGGCATCATCCAGTAATATTACCTGGATAGTGGTGATATTCGGAGGAATGGTAAACAAGAAACCATAGTTTTTCCAGGTGCCACTTGGATTAGGATCTACAGGAATATAGCGTTCGGTTATCTCTCCCAATATTTTCCCATTCGCATCGGCTATCTGGAGTCGTACCCGCGAAGGAATAGGAACGGTATTAGCGCCACAGAACATAGTAGGTGAAATAACGGAACAAGCGCTAAATGACAACGCATATTGTTGTCCGCCACAAATATTGCTGAACGTTTTTCGGTAAAATTCACCTGGTACAATAGATCCACCGATCACCAACATACGACCATTGGGCTGTCCGCTATGGTCCGGCATGGATTTCCAGGTATTATCCCCTTTGGCCAACTGGGGATTATTGATGACGGAGTAATAGCCATTTTGTTGAGGGGCAGCATTCGCATACTTGTAAGCGTTACTGCTCAATCCTGGCAAAGGGGCGCCAAAACCAGTTCCTGTACCAAAATCTTCATGAGACAAGATCCTACTATCGGTGGTACAGGCGCCTCTTCTTAAACTACAAGCCATATCTGTACTATCTATCAGGCCGTTACCATCATCGTCGATGCCATTGTTACAAATTTCAACATCCTTATCATTAGCGCCTTCCGCCATCATGGCAATGCCATTTACTTGCCCTATGGGTCCTTTCACCGGATTGGCGATGATATAGGTGGTAGCATCCAGCAGATCTACCAAGGCCAGCTCTCCGAGGGTACTAATGATATAACAGATACCATATTGATTGCAGCCAATACCAAAGATGTTGCCCCTGACCGCCATCCGACCGGCATTGCGCTGCGCAACGATTTTAGTTCTAGCAGCATCGAGGGTAACTTCCAACAAGAGATTATTGGTGGTGGCGACATAAAGCTTTCCATCACTGAAACACAAATCCCCACCTGAAGGGTATTGCATCGTTCCTAGGAGGTATATCACCCCCGCAGTCATATCTACCTTGTATAAGCTAGTACCGTCGGCTACAAAGAGATTACCATATCTGTCACTCACCAAAGAGTTTCCACCACTGAAACCAACAGTGTTGGTCAGCGGAATGAATGTACATACCCCTGTGACAGGATTGATTTGAAAAATAGCACCACTATAAATACCATAGAAATTACCGGCCGGGGTAATAGCCAGGTCTTCAAAATTGTACGGCAAGGAAACCATTTTCGTATAGGTATCATTGGATATGTCTACATAACCCAACTCAAAATCATCTACCACATACAGGCGATCCTGGCTGTAACAATTGAAAACAGGAAATAATAATAACAACAACAACAACAACAGACATAACCCCTGAAACAAAGATGGTTTCATAAAGGAAGTTATGGACCAAAAGTACAGAATTTGTTAATCCATTCCCGTATTTTAATATGAAAATCAATCAATTATGGATGTGCTTGATAACTACCCTCTTTCTTATTGCTGACTATACATGTGCGTTTCGCAATAGTGCCAACGTATTTTCGACCACTCCACGAGTAGTGGTAGCATGCTGTAAAATCGTTTGTCCATGATGATTGCGCAGTTGCGCAATATCCCGTTTGTAATGCTTGAGAAAAGGTATGAGTATGTCTTGTTCATTTCGTTGTACGAGCCGAAATATTTCCTGCGGAGCGATATCGATCATGGCATGTAAGAGCCAGTGAGGCCTGGAGGAGAAAAACGATTTGAAATACTTTCTTGCTTTATTATTGCTGGTAAAAGCATTCAGCAGATCCTTTATGATGCCGGCATCCAGCTCACGACGCAATTTTTCAAGATAAATGCTGATAGCTGGCTCGTCTGATGGGAACAACATGGTGAGCCACTGTAGGTTCATACCTGCCAGCTTGTTGAAATAGAAGGCCGGCGTATTGAGGGTTTTATACTCAAAGAGTGCATAACCATGACACATCAGGCGCTGCATGACTTTTTCCTGCAATGGTGCTACCTGCGGGGAATTTCTCAGGAACTGCAAAAAGTATTCGAAATAAAAAAAGTCCCTTATCCCCTTTCCTGCATCGGGATCATCCCCCATCAGCCAGGGTAGTATCCTATAGCAAACCATATACGGTGGCAAGGCCTTTAATCCCAAACTGTTGGCATCGATTCCCTGACCCAGATATAATAATACCCATTCCAGACAGGTACTACCACCATTTCCCACATACGCTTTTTGCTGGTAGAGATCCGCCCCGCTGACAATCGCCTGCTTTATTACCTTTTCAGCCAGCGCCAGTATTTCCGGATCTTCCATCTGGCTCAGATTTTTGATGAACATGGCCAAGTTATAAGCACCTAATTCATGGTGCCCCAGTGTACTCGCGGAAGCTCCCTGCTCTATCAGATCTTGCAATTGGCCTAAGGTAGCAGGCAAGCCAGAACCCTGTATGGTGAGAAAATAAGTACCCAGTTGCTCGAATATGGCATTAAACTGTTCATCCAACTGCATGCGCTCATTCACTGCGAGGGCGTTGCGTTTCAACAACCAGGCAGCGCTTTGTTCCTGTAGCATTTGTTGTTCCTGCTTCAGCTCTAATCGTGTCTGTTCAAATGTAGATGATTGCGGTTTTTCCATGGGTGAACGTCAAAGATACAGTTCTGTATAAAAATACAAAGTCCACCTCTATAGATAGAAGCGGACTTTTTTTCTAGAGAAGCACGAAAAAATTATAACTTTATAGCAGGCAGATATAATGCAATTTTAGATGCACTTTTTACCCTCGCCAGCGCTGGCCCCGTTCATAAAGAACTATACCCTTGTTAAGATTGATACCCATATGGAGAATGTGGTGTTTTACCCCAGTGGCTATGTAGATTTTGCCATCAATTTCTCTTCTGGTGGTGCTGCAACGGGTATTAATGGGGTATGGCGAGATACCCCTGCTATTGAATTGCTGGGGCATCTAACTTTACCCACCCGACTAACGGTTTTACCAGGAACGGTGGTGCTGATAGCCAGGCTTTATCCGCATGCCAGCGCAGTATTTTTTCCGATTCCAGCGGCTGAGTTTACGAACTATGCCACCGACTTACAAGATGTATGGGCCAAAGAGACCCTGGAATTATACGATCGGTTGATGGCTGTTGATCCAATTGAACAGAAAATCAGCGTCCTGGAGGCCTATTTGCTAGAGAAGCTCCGACAAAATGAGAAACAACTAAAGAAGATGGAAGTAGTGCAACAACTTTGCACCCATCTGCTTAAAGGCTATGACCATTTTGATTTGACTTCCCTCGCACAAGATTCCGGGATGTCAGAAAGAAATATCCAGAAACTTTTTCTGAATAATGTTGGCATAAGTCCGGCTTCCTTCGTATCCGTCGTCCGATTTAATAAAAGTCTGGCACAGGTCCTGAACACCAACGCATCATTAACAGACATTGCATATGAGTGCGGTTATTATGATCAGGCCCATTTTATCCGAGAATTCAGGAAGTTTACTGACATTACTCCTTCTGCCGCCAGGCGCTCGCCGATTAAAGGTGATACGGACCTCCAACAGGTGGTGAACATTGGATTTTAGGCCGTACTATTGCTTTAATGGGCCGTTGCTGCTGAACATATCATGGTGCATTTTCCAGCCGTCTTTTGTTTTTTTCCAGACAATCAGCACTTTACCTTCATCTATTTTTTTACCGTTCATATCTGTCATTTCATAGTAGCTTTCTTCTGTAACAAACTCTTTTCCATCGCCAAAGAGATGCTGGATAGTAAATTTGCAGTGTACCTTAGGACCATCTTTGAAGAATTTGGCAAGGTTCTCCTTTCCACAAACAGGGGCTGCATTGGGAGGGAGCAGACAAGCATCGTCTGTATATCTGCTGAGGATAGAGCCATCATTTTTATTAGCCAGGTCGGCATATATAGCATTACTAGCTTCAATCGCTTTTCTCACTTCTTTCAGCGGATCTTCGCCTGCTTTGGCATATCCAGTAATAGCCATTCCTACTAATAGCAGTTGTAATGCGATCATTCTTTTCCTCATGGTAGTTTTTCTTTTCATCGTTGTTATTTTTTACAAAAAAAGTTAATTCCAACAGCCTGAAATTGTATAATTGCGAACAAAATATATCCATGCATCAACACCTGATCGATAACATCTCCCACCTCATCCGGATGTCGGAGGAAGAGAAAGAATGGATTTCCTCCAAGTTCATTGCAAAACAGTTTAATAAAGGGGATTACTTTCTACGGGAAGGCCAGATTTGTCGGGAAGTGGGTTTTATCGAATCTGGACTCGTGCGCTATGTTATCACGAAAGAAAATGGGGAGGAACTGACAACGAGCTTCAACAAGGAATTGGAATATACCTGCAATTACGAAAGTTTTCTGGATCATTCCCCCACCAAGGCCAGTATCCAGTGCATAGAACCTAGCGTTATTCTTACCATCTCTTACGACGACTTGCAAGCGCTATACACGCATGTAAAAGAAGGGGAGAAATTCGGGCGACTGGCATGTGAATACCAATACGTGCTGGCTATACGACAACTGGGCAGCTTGTACAAGCAAGACCCTGAACAGCGTTACCTGCAATTCTTGGAAACCTATCCTGACCTGGTTCAGCGACTTCCACAGTATTATATATCCTCTTTTGTAGGCGTAAAGCCGCCTTCCCTCAGTCGGATTAGAAAAAGGCTGGCCAAATGATTTATTAACCTGGGTGAACGAACGGGCATTTTGCGGTTCATAGCTTTGTATCATCATAAAACACAAAGCCATGAAAACAACCACACACAAAGCCTTTAACATCATCTCCCTGGTAACAGGACTACTATTAATTTTTATCGGTCTGCGTTTCTTTTTGGTGCCCGAACAAGCGGAAGCTGGATTTGGCATACAAACTGGGCCACATACTTCATTTGCTTTTCATTATATCAAGGGTGCCCGCGATTTTGCCGTAGGGTTGCTCACCCTAGTATTGTTGCTGAACAAGGAATACCGGAGTTTGGGTTGGATGATGCTCTGCATGGGATTGGTTCCTACTAATGATCTCCTGATGGTACTGAATGACCTGCATCACCTGATCAGCCATACGTATGCGCATATTATTGCCATTATCATCTGTTTTACCGCTGGCCCTTACTATCTCTACACTACTAAAAAAAAGGTATATGCTCTTTAGTATCCTCCTCTTGATTCATTTCCTCGCATTTACAGCCTATCTCGGACATTTAGCTGTTATGTGGCCTCAACGTGGAGCTGGCCCTCGGACATATACCGGACTGATATTGGGCATTACACTGCTGGTAACTGGTATTATTATGGTGGCATTAAAATACCCACATGTCAACTATTACAAGGTAGTACCTAAAACAGCCATTTTTCTCGCTGTAACGGTGATCAATATACGATTTGGCGATAAGCCCTACACGAAAACTGCTTATTATTCCCTGCTGGGACTCACGCTTTTGGCTGCGTGTATAGCAGTGTTTCATTAGTATAATATAGGGAGACACTGCCTCATTGTCCCTGATGTGTTGAACAGTAGCGCGGATCAGGTGTACATCAGGGACAATTTACAACTCATAGGTGACCTCCCCCATATATTCCAAGAAGAAATTACCTCCATTTACGGACGACGGCTGAATACCACGATAACCGGGATATCCAGCATCTATCCCAAATAAAATCAGGGTATTTACCCTTTGAAGAAAGGCGCTATCTGTGCGGCTGACAATTTGCGGTATCCACTCCGAGGCATACGAGTAATCAGCAAATTTTTCTGTAAACGATTGGGGGCCATCTTCAAAACCATGTTCCATAAAATCATGGTCCATCCAATGCTCCCCTTGTGTTTTCGCGAATTCGGAAATATACAGCTCCTCCGCATCCGATTCATCGGCATAGTAAGCAGGATCTTCTGCTACGAAGTTGCTGAGATCATTTTCATTTTCGAAATATCCCAGCCAGATATGCGCCCTTCTTCTTTCCATAATGGTATACTATACGACGGAGAAGTCAGTTACTAATCGGCATATATTTCCATTCTCGTCATAACCGATGAAGGAGCCATAGCAGCCATCTCCCCAGCCAGAGCTGAATAAAGCAGCATTTGTAGATTTCCCTGTCCACATCATCCAACTACGTGTATGCGTGTACGTTTTATCCATTTCAGTGGTCAAATAATCGTAGTGTGCATCATCTTCTGCGAGGAATGCATCCAGCTCAGCGGCGGCTGCCGTGTCCATAAATGCGCCTGTTCCTGCATCTACGCCATAGCAAAATACTTCGTCGGATTGTAAGGTAGAGATATCCTCTCCTTCGCAGAGGGCCATCTTCCAGGTGGTGGGTAGTGTATCTGCAAATTTTATTCGGGCAAAAGCGATGCGTTCATCGTTTTCAAATTTAGCAATGGCCAGTTGTACAGGGAACTCTCCCTTGGGAAACTGCGTTGTGAATGCATTCTCCTGACCAGGTATATAAGGGTCACATGCAATGATTTGACCAGTCGTATTTTTTAAATTTCCAGCCTCCACCGTATAAAATGTGCAACTTTTGCCAGTGGATTGCCAGGTAGTACCTTGTTCAAAAGCGGTTTCCAAATGAGCTGGAATTTGTAATGTAGACATAATCGTTTCGGATACTTAGTTATAATATTTAGAATCTTCGAGGAATTTGAGAATGGCTGCCTGATTGGAATAATCCAGGGTGATGATATCTTTTATAGCCTTCTTTTTGTCTTTTGCATGTTGGTAGTAGGACTTACAAATGGTGTATCCCATAAAATAGCCTAGGTCTCCCATTGTTTTGGTCCTAGACCAATTATACATCCAGTTATCGTAGCTCTCTCCCATCATTTCTTTTTTGAATTGTACTTTCAGGGTATCCTCATGACTACGGCCATACACTATATAGCTATTGGTCAGGGTGGATTTAAGTACCTTTTCTGCAACGAAGTCGGCGGCACCTTCCGTCAGGCATTGCCCCAGGAGGATATTATTACCATCGGTTTTCTGCTGCGTATGTATATACTCGTGAATGGCGATCCACAGGATATTATCGCTTCCCTGGTTTTTGAAGAAATTGGACAGTCGGTTGTCCTTGAACTCAGACACGTCTGTGGATTTATTGCCTGTGACCACTTCCGTACCTAACAAATTAGTGGAATCCATAACGGTGCCGGCAGAGCGTGTAGCCGCAATAGTGAAATACATTTTACCATTCCTCAATTCCGGGTAAAGTTTGCGAAAGTCTTCGACAGCCGCCTCAATAGCGGGTATTTTCTCCTTTATCTGTAAGGTATTGGGCCGGATGGAGGCCCAGAATTTAGGATATTTATGGATACATGCCACCAGTTTGGCAGCATCAAAGTCCATCACTTCCATGTACTTTTTCAGACCTGGCGTGCCCTTGTCTGTATACATATGCTTCATCAACTCCACCTGCTTCGCCGAATCTGGCTCTACCTGAACAGCATCAAAAGCTTTCCAGAAAAGGTCTATGTCTGTAGTAAAAAAATTAGGGCCATTTTGACTATATACCTGGACTGTAGTAAAAAGGGTACAAATCAATACAAGCAAGCATGATTTCGAACAAAAAATAAGTACGCGGTTCATTTTTAAACAGGGGATTTGGGTTTATTATTGTTTTATGGGTTTATTTTCAGATAAGAGATTTTGGATGATTATTGTTGGTACCGTCAAGTTAGAAAAAATATCCTGTACTGTCAAAATCCTGCATAGTATATGCGGTAGTGGCATCCGTCTTTTCATCATGGTAATCTTTCTTTTCACTGCTGTAATTCTTTTTTGCAAAAAAAGTGAATTCCAACAGATTGAAATTGTATAATTACGACAAAATATTTCCAAATGGAACAGGAATTTGTAAGGTAGAATAAATGATTTTCGGATAGTTTATTGATAATATTTAGAATCGTCGAGGAACTTGAGAATAGCCGCCTGATCTGAATAATCTAGGGAGATGATATCTTTAATGGCCTTCTTTTTGTCTTTCGCATGTAGGTAGTAGGACTTACAAATGACATATCCCATAAAATAGCCTAGGTCGCCCATTGTTTTACTCACTGCGCCATTATACAACCAGTTAGAGAAGTCTGTTCCCATCATTTCTTTTTTGAATTGTGTTTTTAGGGTATCCTCATGACTGCGACCATATACTAAATAGCTATTGGTCAGGGTTGTTTTTAGCACCTGTTCTGCCACGAAGTCGCAAGCGCCTTCATCAAGGCATTGTCCTAACAATATTTTACCTTCTGCTTTCTGCTGCGTATGTACATACTCGTGAACGGCTACCAGCAAGATATTATCTGATTCCTGATTTTTGAAGAAACTGGCCAGTCGGTTGTCTGGGAACTCTGATACATCTGTGTATTTATTGCCTGTGGCCAATTCTGTACCAATCAAAGAAATAGAATCTTTCACGGTACCGGCAGAGCGTGTAGCCGTAATAGTGAAATACATTTTAGCATTCCTCAGTTCCGGGTATAGCTTGCGGAAATCCGCGATAGCCTGCTCGATGGCGGGCAACTTCTCTTTTACACGCAAAGTATTTGGCCGGATAGAGGCCCAGAATTTCGGATACTTAGTGATGTTCTCCACCAGTTTGACCGCATCAAAATGTCGTACCTCCATGAACTGTAACAAACCAGGCGTGGCCTTGTCTGTATATAAAGTCTTCATAAACGCAATCTGCTGCTCCTTATCCTGTACCGTATGCATGGAGTCAAAGGCTTGCCAAAAATGGTCCACATCTGAAGTAAAGATGTTCTGATCATTTTGAGCGTTGGCAACAAGCACCTGGCAAAGGGTCCCCTGCAATATGAGCACAAACGATTTTAATAGGGTGATTTTTAGGCGGTTCATGTCTTGGAGTAGCGTTTTGTTGGCAGTCTGAATACTGGAATATACTGGGAAGTTAGAGAAAATCCCTGGTTCTGTCAACTAATCCCAAGAGTGGCGCTAATCCATCATTCCCTTTCCCTCTAGGATTTGCGGTATCCATTTATCGATCCTCGATTCTCGGGTTTTAGACTGCTTTGGGGACGAGAAATAATATATATAAGCACGTTGTCGGCCGGGAGTGAGTGCTTGGAAAGCCTTGTTTAGTTTTTTGTTGGCAGCCAGTTTATCTTGTAGTTCTGCCGGAATGGGAATGGCGTTCTCTTTATTCACCTCCACTTTTAAGCCCGCTCTTTCCAATTCGATAGCCTCATATACGTAGGCTTTCAAAACAGCCGCCACTTTGTTGATCTCTTTTACATTCGTAAACCTGGCTTGGCGTCCTACTTGGGTATTTTCACCTGTTTTCACGAGGATGCCATCCGGATCGCTTAGGAGTACACCTTTGAAGAATAGCACTGCGCAATAATCCTTAAAACCCTGGATAATCACGATGTTCTTTCCTTCATGGGCATAACAGGGCTTACCCCATTTCAATTCTTCCGTCAGGTCACAATCCAGTAGGATGGTTCTCAGCTTTTCCATTTCTTTTTCCCATTGGGTGGCCTTGTCAAAAAAGGCGTCTACTTTGCCATTTGATACCTGTTTCATGCTACTTTATTTTTAGTTTACCTGCAACGGACTGCAATTGATTGTGCGCCATATTAATGCCCTGTACCATTCCCATTCTCAGGTTCTGGTCTCTTTTATCGCCGGATTCATAAATTACGTGGATATTCAGTCTGCTAGTATCTTCCGTTAGTTTTTCGAAAGTCAGCAGTTCCAGGGTTACACCGAATGGCATGCCTTCCATTTCGAAAGTTCGGGTGATTCTCTCATCCGGTATCCATTCATGGATCACACCATTTGCCTGAAACAGCACTTTCCCTTCTGGGTCTTTTGTCTGGTATTGCCAGCTACCATGCTTTTTACTGTCCAGTTTTAATACATGGGTCCCCATCCACTGTTCAATGATTTCAGGGTCTTCATGGGCTTTAAATAGCAATTCTACCGGCAGTTCAAATTCCCTGGTGATATACAAATCCTGCTTACCAGTTTCTGCGTTGATTTTCGTACGGTTTTCCATGGTTTACTTTTTAGGTTTATAGTTTTTCATGATAGCCTCCAGCTTATTAAAGCGGTCATCCCACATTTGGCGGAATGGTTCGATAAAGTCTGCCACCTCTTTCATTTTTTTAGCATTTATATGATAATAAATTTCTCTACCACTTTGTTCCTGCTGGAGTAACTCGCATTCCGTGAGTATCGCCAGGTGCTTAGAAACGGTAGGCCTGGCCGTATCAAAATTAGCGGCGATGGCCCCGGCTGTCATGGCTTGTGTGGCCACCAACAGTAATATAGCCCTTCTGGTGGGGTCCGCTATCGCCTGGAACACATCTCTTCTTAAATTCATTATGTAGCTATTTGACTACAAATATACATGTAGCCATTTAACTACGCAAATTTTTCTTTTTCCGGGTGGAGGACACGTGTCTCCCGATAGTCTGTAAATTATTGGTAATTTGCCCGGAATACAGCATTTGAATTAATCCTCCCGGCGCGTAGTATGGACAAGAATACCGAATATGAAAAAATGCCTAAAAATCTGAAAGGCCTTCATCTCTCAGAAAAAGAACAGCATGACCTCAACAAATTAAAATGGGTAGTGACAGAGAAAATACATGGCGCTAATTTCAGTTTTGTATACGAGCAACGGCAATTGAGATATGCCAAGCGAAAGGATTACCTGAAATGGAGTGATGATTTCTTCGGTTTCCAGGTGGTAGCTGCCGCCATGGAAGAGCGCATTATTCACCTCTTTGAGGCGTTGCAGCAGGATATTCCAGCACATAGATATATCATTTACGGAGAGCTATTTGGCGGTAAATATCCTCATCCAGCCGTGGCGCCGGATACGCAAGTGCAGGCTATTCAAACAGGGGTATATTACAGTCCAACAATACAATTTTGTGCATTTGACATCGCCATTGAAACCACGGAAGAAGGCTCCAAACGGTACCTCGACTATGACATCGCTGTAGGTTATTTTGAACGCTTCGATATCTTTTATGCCAAAATACTCTTCTCTGGGAAATGGAATGAGGCCTTAAATTTCAATACCAGGATCGATTCCAGGGTTCCTGCCCAATTGCAATTGCCAGAACTGAGTCCTAACTTGATGGAAGGCATCGTCATCAAGCCTTTAAGCCATAGTAGTTTAACTACCTTGACTACACGCCCAGTGATCAAACTCAAAAATCCTGAATTCGACGAAGAGAAGAAGTTCCATGAAGCGGAGAAGTGGTCTTACATACCAGCAGTGAGTTCGCGTGCAGAAGAGCTTTCCTTCCTGGTGGAGGCAATGGCCCACTATATCACGAAGAACCGCCTGGACAGCGCCTTATCCAAGATTGGTCGATTAGATTTCTCCAATGAAAAAAGACTACAAGACATCCAACAAGAATTCTTGGAAGACATCCTCACCGATTTTAATGACAGCAATGATCAAATCCTGCATGAGCTAGATGCTACTAAGTTACAATGGATAAGAGATCGTATAGGCGCTAGAGTTACAGCGTTCATAGCTGATTGTAAGCCCTCAAAATAAACAAAGCAGTTTCTAGCATTCATTTTCGTAGGGTCGTGGGAATAGTCTTCAGAACAAACTGGCCGTTCGCTTGTATAATAGAGATAAACCGGATATTACTATGAAAGTGATTTGTCATATGCTTGCATCTGTAGATGGTAAGATTAAGTTGAGCGACTGGGGAGAAGCCTTGTATAATCAATCTTTTTCGGCCTTGTATGAAGAGGGTCATGCTTCTTTTAAGGCGGAGGCCTGGTTCTGCGGACGTGTAACCATGAGTGAGTTTGCCAATGCAGAGATACCCGTTCTGGAATCCACTACTGGTAAAAAAGTAGATAGAAAAGCGTTTATCGGTGACCCCAAAGCCACTTCCTTTGCCATCGCTGCGGATTCCATGGGAAAATTGGGCTGGAAATCCAATGACATCAGCGGCGATCATATCATTGAAATACTGACCGAGTCTGTCAGTGATGGTTACCTGTTATATCTTCAAAAAAGAAAGGTCTCTTATATTTTTGCTGGAGAAGACGAATTGGATTTATCCCTGGCACTCAAAGCACTGGAAAAACATTTCCCCATCAAAACAGTCCTGCTGGAAGGTGGTGGTACTATCAATGGCGGAATGTTGAAGGCGGGCCTTATTGATGAATTGAGTCTGCTCATTGCGCCAGTAGTAGATGGTACTACAGGAGGTACGAGCGTTTTTGATGTTCCGGGGTACTTGTCAGGTGCGCCTGGCAGGCATCTGCAATTGATATCCTGCCAGACGTTGGCCGATGAGGTGATCTGGTTGCGATACGCCTTTAAGTAAATTAAAGTATCTCTACGTATCCATCGGTTCCATTCACCCGAATGATATCTCCATCTTTTATCAACTTTGTCGCATTTTCCACGCCTACTACCGCTGGTAGGCCATATTCCCGTGCAATCACCGCGCCATGGGTCATTAGTCCCCCTACTTCTGTAACGAGGCCTTTTACAGACACAAATACAGGCGTCCAACTGGGATCAGTGTAAGTGGTTACCAGGATATCCCCTTCTTCGAGATCCGCCTCCTCCATGTTCAGGATGACGCGCGCCCTACCTTCCATCACACCGGAGGATACTGGTAATCCGGGTACCGCACCGGCAGGCAGATGATCCTTTTTGTAAGTACCTGTGATGATTTCACCTTCCCCGGTCATAACCCTTGGTGGCGTGAGTTTTTCAAATTGTTTGAACTCCTCTTTGCGTGCTTCTATTAGTTGTAGATCCAGTTGTTGAGTACGCACTACTTCTTGTAACTCCTCGAAAGTAAGATAATAGACATCTTCCTTAACCCCTATCACACCTGCTGTTACCAACAGTTCCGCTTCTTTCATGATGGCCTGTTTATATAAGTAATAACGGCTCATCAAAGCATATTTGGGATACTCTCTGTAGCCGATAAAGTTTCGGACCAGATCGATCATATATTCCGTTTCTGTTGCTTTCTGTTCCCCATCAGGCAATAGTTTTAACCGTTGCAGTATTTCTGCTTTCTTGCTGAAGGCTGCCTGTTGGCCTGCTTCAAATTTTTGAGTGCTCGCGTTGGGTGCGAAGTTTTTGATATTACTGAGCAGCATGGGCAGCAGTATCGTAGGTTTTTCACTCCAACGAGTTTTTGTGACATCAATTTCCCCCACGCAGCGCATGCCATATTTATCAAGATAAGCTTGGATAGCACCCCGAACTTCCTCTCCCCCATTGAATGTAGGCAGTTCCTCCATGAAGGTATCCTCTTTCGCCTGATGCAAAAAGTGCACTATTGCTGGGTAAGGGCGAATAATATCTGCCACGTCCAATAGCGCCAGGCCCATTTCTGCCGTGATATTATTAGGAGTAGACAGTGAAACCGTGTCTGCCACACCTTTCTCCCCTAGCCACTCTTCCATTTTTTCATTGATCCATACAGAAGCGTCCATCGCCGCCATAATCAATACGAGGCTATCTGCACTCAATAGTTCTTCCCTAAAGTGCGACAAGTCTTTCCGAATAAAATCAAATATTTCCGCCCCGGATCTAGCTTGGATATTTTCTTTTAATATTTCAAAGGAAGATTGAGTATTGGCAATCAGCTCCGTCACAATAGCGGGATCATTTTTAATCTGCGAATAACTTGGTGGAGTATTTTTATTAATAGGCGAATCCGTAGCAGCAGCGGGAAAATTCTCGCGCGCAATCAGCGCCAGCAGGGCATTTTTTATGAGCAAATCCGATTTACCGAAGGCATTGATCAACATATCTCTACCAGCAGGAGTAGCCAGTTGTTGCGCCACATCCACGAACAGCCTACCTCCAGCCTTATACATGGAAGCCCTGGTGGTGGTGAGGAAAAACGATAAGCCCAATGGTTTCATCGCATCCGTCATCATTTGGTTGTGGCCAACGGAAATATAATAGTGCTTTTCTTCGTCCTGAACCGCTGGCAACGGGAATAACGTGGTGATAGGCCGACTCTGTAAGATATAAAATTGATGATCGGCCAGGCACCATTCTATGTCTTGCGGAACGCCAAAATAAGCCTCTATTTCCCTTCCCAGTTGGTCTAATTTCAGTATATCCGTATCCGTTAGAGATGGCAGGATTTGCTTTGCTGGTGGCAGCTCTTGGGTGATCGTACCCCCAGAGGCAAGCGGCACCACAGCCAGTTTTTTCGTGGAGATGTTGCGGTCTATGATACGATTCTCTCGTACTTTAAAGTTATCAGCATTCACCAAACCAGATACCAATGCTTCTCCCAGTCCAAAGCTCGCGTCTATGGAGAGCACTTTGCGGTTAGCCGTAACCGGGTCGGCAGTAAATAAAATACCGGATACGGTGGGGAAGATCATTTGCTGAATAATCACTGCCAGACTGGCTTTCCTATGATCAAATCCATTTTGTAAGCGGTATATAACCGCCCTATCTGTATACAGAGAAGCCCAACATTTACGGATATGTTGCAGGATAGCGGCATTGCCGGTAATATTCAGATAGGTATCTTGTTGGCCAGCAAAAGAGGCGGTAGGCAGATCTTCCGCAGTAGCGCTGGAGCGGATGGCATAAGCCTGGTGTGCTTCCAGCCTTGTTAGGATGGCTGTAGACAAGTGCTCAGGGATTGTTATACCTTCAATGATCGTCCGAATTTGCGTGCATACAGCGGCAATTTCCTTTCGGTTATCGGGTTGCAGCTCGGCCAACTGTGTTAGCCATTTATCCAGGGTTTTATTTTGCCCCACCATTTCCTCATAGGCGGTGGTGGTGATACAAAAACCAGTTGGCACCTGTACCCCTGCTATGTGCGTGAGTGCGCCGAGGCCAGCAGCTTTACCGCCGACCAATGCCACCATTGTATGGTCAATTTCGTGTAATCCAAGTATATAGGTACTCATGGTTGTTCTAGTTTCTTTGTGGTGGATTGCATGATTTCAATGGCTTTCGCGAAATAGGATTCCAGGACCTTTATCTCCTTCTTGGAAAACCCCGCCAGTAAGGCTTCCGATTGGGTGCGGAATTCCTTGTACAATGGCTCAAAGAGGGCCATTATATTTTTCGTATTGGGTTCAATGATGACCTTTCGTCTGTCGTCTTCCGAAAATTTTCTTTTTACCAGCTTCTTTTTCTCAAACCTGTCGATCATCCCTGTCACGGCGCCGGTGGTCAGTCCTGTTAAACTGGCTAGTTCGCCGGCCGTCATCTGGCCTTTTTGCATGAGAAAGCCCAGGTATTTGTGGTCAGTCCCCGATAGGCCGGCCTTTCGGGCAACCGTTTCATGCATCTGGATACTCGTATATGCGTACAACTGGCTCATTCTTCGGACCTGTTGAACAATATCATCTTCCATTATTATATCTTGTTTAATAAGTATCTTAGCCACTAAGATAATAATATTTCAGGAAGTTGTATAAATAATTTTAGGGAGACACGAAACCATCCATCTGCCTTATGTTTCCTGCGGCAGCTATTGAAATTTGCCTTATTTTAGCGGTTTGGCGGCGCTGGGTCATCCCTTATAGCCGTATGACAATAACCTATATACGTACTTAGAGCATTTCACTTACATGAAAAAAACGCGTAACCATCCAGTAGCATTGCCATTCCTATTTCTTTCGGAAATGTGGGAGCGCTTTGGTTTTTATCTGATTCTCGGCATTTTTCAATTGTACCTGACTGATACCGCCAAAGGTGGCTGGGGCATGGATAGGGCTACTGCCGCGGATATCTTCGGGACTTTTATCGCATTTGTGTACCTGACACCTTTTCTTGGTGGGCTGATAGCCGACCGTAAACTGGGCTACAGCAAATCCATTATTATCGGCGGGATATTGATGGGGATAGGATATATAGGTCTATCCGTCCATAATCTGACTGTTTTTTACAGCTCCCTAGCGCTGATCTGTATTGGTAATGGATTCTTTAAACCTAATATTTCCACCTTATTGGGGAATGTTTATAATGATCCTCAGTATCGTAGTCGTAAAGATACCGGGTATAATATCTTCTACATGGGGATTAATATCGGGGCTTTTATCTGTAACTTCTTTGCTGCGTTCCTGCGCAACTCCATTGGCTGGGGCGCGGCCTTCATTGCCGCTGGTATAGGTATGTTCTTGGGGGTTATTATTTTCGTCATTGGCATGAAACATTACAAGCATGCGGATGTACGCAAACCTGTACAGGAAGGCGATATGCCATTGAGCAGGATTTTTTCCGTGGTATTCTTGCCAGCCATTGTAGTAGGACTCGGTGCGTGGTTTATTCCTGGTAATATTTTCGGATCTGATTCCACAGATGCTTTCATTTTTGCATGTATTCCTATCTTGATGTTCTTTGTATCCCTCTTGATAAAAGCGGATACTAAAGATCGTAAACCGATGGCGGCATTGCTCTCTATATTTGCCGTATCCATTGTATTCTGGGCGGTATTTAAGCAGAATGGTACTGCACTGACTACCTGGGCACAATACTACACCGACAGAGAGATCCCTGCCGTTATTGAGAAACCTGCCCAGGGCCTGCTCCTAGTAGAATCAGTCACCAACAAACAAGATTCTACCACTGCTTATGATGAGGAGTTCCGTATTATCCGGGATGCAGCGGGCAAACCAGCCAAAGTTTGGGCGAAACCCGTGTATTTCAAGAATGTGGCGCAAGAGAAAATGCCGGCAGAAGGACAAAGTATCAGCCTGTTTAATACAGAACTGTTTCAGTCCATCAATCCTTTCTTTGTCATTACGCTAACACCGTTGATCGTATTGTTCTTTGCATTGCTGCGTAAACGCAATAGGGAGCCTTCTACGCCTTCCAAGATAGCCTGGGGCCTGCTGATATCCGCGCTCTCCACGCTGATGATGGTAGGCGCGGTATATGTGTGCAGCAACGGTACCATTAAGGCGTCGCCATGGTGGTTGATCGGTTGTTATGGGATTATTACTGTTGGGGAATTATTCCTGAGCCCAATGGGGTTATCGCTGGTATCCAAACTGAGTCCACCGCGTATTACCTCGTTGATGATGGGTGGCTGGTTCCTCGCTACTTCTATCGGTAATAAACTTTCCGGTATTTTGGCTACATTATGGGATAATTACGATAATAAAGCGAATTATTTCCTGGTAAACTTCCTGCTATTGGGTGGGGCCGCTGCCGTGATATTCCTGATGTTACGCTGGCTAAACAGGATTTTTAAAGAGCATGTCAACTAGACACGGTTCCATTTAACTAACAAAAGCCTTCAAATCCGCAGATTTGAAGGCTTTTGTGTTATTGTTGATCTCATTAGATTTCAAAAAGGAATGGCGTTGCAATGGACTTTGTCATACAGGCATAATATATCATCGATGACCGATTTGATTTCAGCCAGACTACCCCCTTTGCAGAAATAGCCAGCAGCACCACTATTGATGCAGCGTTTAATATCTGTAGGGCTTCCGTACGTACTCAGCACCACTCTGACCATTTGCTTATATCTTTCAGATTGGAGTAGGTGTCCGAGCATTTCTACGCCTGACATGTGAGGCATGTTAAAATCGACAATCAACAGATGAGGGAGTCCATTATCTGGCAAGGATGCTAGATATGCCATCGCATGCTTTCCATCTGTCATGGCTAATAAAGTAAAAGATGGATTCATGGCGCTAATCATGGTTGAAATGATGTATAAATCATCTTGGTCATCATCCACCAGGAGAATATCAATATGGTTTGTCATGGGTACAGTTTTATTTGGAGTAACGATACATATTGTGTAAGTACTAAACCCATCATTATACGAATTGTTCATACCTTTTCAAATTATCTAGCGTAGCTGTTACCACATCTATCTGACTGCTAAAAACCTACTTAAAACAATGATCCTGGTCATTATTTTCAACAGCCCCATGGTGAACAGGAAACCCCATGCTGATTACTTTTATAATCACTTGTGTAGGCAATGCGTCATCTTCAAAACCGCTTTCTCTCAGTGTTGGGGCTGTCATCCGGAGAAACATCCTACCAATCGCAATATTACAGCGCAGCGCTCGAAAGGCATATTTGGCGCATGAATTGGACACTTTTTTCCAATTAATTCTTCACTAAAAAATCTCATTTTATGATGCAGGAAATAATACAAGCGGTACTACAGGATTATGAAAATCCTGGTGGCAAGCAATATCCACCTAAAAAGAAGAAATTGGGCAATACAGAGGAGTCTGACGAATCTATACATGGTGAAGACCAGGAAGAGGAGGCAGATGACGAGGTCTTTGGAGAAGATGAACCCATCTTAGAAGAGGAGGATTCGGAAGAAAACCCGACAGATGAAGAGCTAGATGAAGAAGAGCCCGAGGAGTAATAAAAAGGGCCTGAGAATATTTTCTCAGACCCTGCATACTCCCATTCCCGTCTCCGGTTTAACCCGGTTCTGGTTCCTACGGGGGATGCTTTCGCAGTTCCCAGGTCTCTTCTACAAGAAAACCTGCCCCATTTACAGGAGTATCCTAGTATTTATCCGATTACTTTGTTGGTGGAGTCTGTGGTGGAGGTTTAGTTCCAGTATCTGGCCTTCCGGTAGAATCTTTGTTCATGGAAGTATCAGTGACGCTTGGTGGCGCAGTGGCCGCAGCCCCATTTGTACCAGTGGTATCACTTGTATTTTTGTGGGTACCTGTTCCGCATGCCTGGCTCATCACGATCGCTACCGTTGCTAACATAAACAGTGCTTTCTTTTTCATGATCGTTAATTTTTTACCGGTAATCTAATAACTCAAATCTTATCATCAATCTGACAGGCACACTCTCCTCCTAATATGGCCTCAAACCCAATGCCAGTAGTGACTGGCTCATCTTTTACTTACGTATAGTACTATATAAAAAGGTCGGAATTGACGTGACGTCCATTCCGACCTTTTATCTTTTTTGTCGCCCTGCCCAATGGGTAGGGACGACAGACTGTATGCTATTCCGTTATTCTGATAATAATGGATTATTTGCGATCGCATCCGCAGGGATTTTGATCGTATAACGCGGATCTCCGGCCTGCAGGGTAACTGATTTACTTTTTATAGTATGCGTAATCTTCGGCTGTGTGGTTCTGCGGAGATCAAACCAGCGATGACCTTCGAAAGATAATTCACGGAACCTTTCATCGTAGATTTCCTGCAAGAGGGCATTACCGCTAAGCGTTGCCAGTCTTGCTTCTTCCATCTGATAGAAATCCGGCGTGAGGCGGTTTTTCTTCAGTTGGTTCAGGTAAGTGCGCGCTTGATCTGGCTGATTCAACTGTGCAGAAGCTTCAGCCGCGATCAGGTACATTTCCGCTACCCGGAATGACTGACGATAACTATTGCTGTTGGTTACTTTTGTAACCACGTTGTTGTTTTTGGCGTCTTTTCCGTAGAACACTTTTAGACGGAGGTCGCCACTAGGATTGTAGAGTGCGAACAATGCATCTGATACATAGGCCGTTTGAATAAATGGGCCGGTCCAATTCTGTTCCAGGGCCTGGATGCTTTCCGCCGAATTATACAGTGTAGGCAGCACGGATGATTTATTAAAATCCACTAGTGTGCTTTTCTTATCTAATACTGCTTTCGCTGCTTCGAGGGATTTAGTCCATTGGTGCGTGTAGAGATATACCCTTGCTGCCATGGCCAGTCCAGAGACTTTGGTGAATTTATAGGAAGATGCAGTCTCATATTGATCTACATTCACCAATGACAGCCCAGTGGCAATATCAGCGATCACCTGATCATACACCTCTTTCACGCTATTACGTCTGCTTACATTTTCCAGGTCCACTTTTGTGATGAGTGGCACGCCTTTATCCGAAGCAGCAGTGGCTTCATTGTATGGTTTACCGAACAGATTCACCAAGTTGAAGTGGGAATAAGCGCGCATCAGGTAAGCTTCTCCCAATAACTGGTTCTTTTCCTCCTGGGTACCGTCTGTAGCTGTTGGTACAGCCTCAATAATATGGTTGGCATAAAAGATCTGCTGATACTTGGCTCTCCAGTCATAATTAGCAGTAGAAATACCGCCACTATTCTCATCCCAGAAGTAGTTGGGTTGAAGTGTGTTCACGTCAGCAGAGCGGGTTTCATTCATTTTGATCTCATCCCCGCGATAAGAAGCCAGTCCTTTATCATAAATAGTGATAACATAGCCTGCATCCAGTTCTTTACGGAAGTCGGCCACTGAGGTAGGGATTACTTTCCCTACCGGCACAATATCCAAGTATTTTTTGCACGAAGAGAAAGCGGTCAATGCCCCTAACAGTCCGGCGGTATATAGTACTTTACGCATTGGTTTCAATTTTTTAGAAAGTGGCATTCAGGCCGATGGTAAATGTTTTTGGAATAGGCTGTGCATAGATATTTCCCATTGTTTCAGGGTCCATGTAGCCATCGTAGTTACCAGAGAATACGAATGGATTACGCGCTTCTGCGGTAATTTTCAGGCCTTGCAGGCGAATGCGACTGCAAACGTCTTCTGGCAGGCGGTAGCCCAATGTGATATTGCGCACGCGAACATATCCACCGTTTTTAATCCATAATCCCAGGTTGGTGAACTGATAGTACTTGTCTTGCAACCAGTGGCCCAGCAGCTTTTGTTCCTCTGGGGTATTTTCATTGCCATCGCCAAACAGTGGAGGCGACTGTCCATGCGGATTGGAAGGGGTCCAACGGTCCAGGATTTTATTGGAAGTGTTGGTACCGCGATCGTAATAGAATGGATTATAATACGGCTCAATTTTCACTTTCTGGCCCAGGTTAAACAGCAGTCCGATAGCCAAGTCAAATCTTTTATAGGTGAAATTGTTGTTGAAACCACCCGTGTACAGTGGATCTGAAGAGCCCATATTGCGGAAGAGGGCTTTTTGCTGCTCGTTCGTCAGATTAGAGTACGGGAATAGGCCACCCAGCTCCGGGTCTCCCGCAAAATCATCCTGCAACTGCAACAGCTCTGCCAGGGTCTGCGTTTTACCGTTATGGTTCACGAGGATCATACCATGGTCATTCATACCTGCATAGTCAATTCCCCAAACGGTGCTGGTAGGCATACCTTCCCTGGATGGGAAATAGGAGTTATCCTGCAGGGTTTCGCGCAGTACGGTATTTTTATTATAAGAGAAGTTGAAGTCGGTAGACCAACGGAAGTCTTTCCGAATAATATTACGCGTACTAATGCTGAATTCCACGCCACTGTTACGCATTTCCGCCCAGTTAACTGACATATTCTGGAAACCAGTTTCCAACGGCAACGCACGTACGTTGATCAGGTCTTTACCATGACGATCATAGTAATCAGCCGTAATATTCACCCTGTTTTTCAGGATGCTGATATCGATACCAATATTTTTGTTGATGGTTTTTTCCCATCTGAGCTTGGCATTAGGTGGTGCGTCTACTTTGATGATCTGCAAAGGATTACCTGGTAAGATAGGTACATTCCAGTAGTTACCTACTACGAAAGGCGAAGTATTTTTATCAATATTACCCTGTAAACCATAAGAGGCACGCACATTCAATGTGTTGATGAAGGTAATCCCGCGCATGAAAGGCTCTTCCATCACTCGCCACAATCCACTTACTGACCATAAAGGCAGGTATTTATACTTAGGATCTACCCCAAACAAGTCGGAGCCATCAAAACGGATGCTTCCACCTAGGGTATAGCGGTTATTGTAAGTATAGCTGCCGGTTCCGAAGAAGGATACAAAAGCATTCTCCGTATAAATTGTTCTGTCTTTATACAGGTCTTTTATATCGTTATCATTCTGGAATTTGATAGGAATGGTAGTCAGTGTTTTTGGATCATAACCATAACCGGTGGTAGTGATATATTTATCTTTCACTCTTCTCACCTCATTACCGGCCATGAAGGTGAAGTCGTGCTTCTTATGCAGGTTAAAGCTGTATTCCGCCATTGTTTTGAGGGTATACTGCTGCATGTTCTGGTTGTTATTATTGATCACGCCACCATTAGGTAGAATGGTCTTCTGCGTGCCAGAAGTAGGGTCAAAACGCATGTTCTGATCTGCCAGTAATCTTACATAATAAGTATTGCCCAGCGCGATCTTTTCACCGGTGGTGATATCCGACTGTATACCCAACTGGGAGCTGATATGCAGGCGAGGAATCACTTCATAGTCCAGTTTAAAGTTGGTGTTTACCGACTGTGTTTTGAGGTTATTGCTTGTATTTGCTCTTTCCTCCAGCAGGTTGAAATCTACCACATTTCTATCTCCGCCAATGTTCCTGTCGTACACATAGTTGCCTTTCTCATCTGTTGTTTTGAGATAGGGATTAGCGAGACGCGAGTACTGTACAGGGTTGGTGCTTCCCATACTGTTCGAATTGTAAGAGGTCTGATTACGCTGGTTGGCAAAAATGCCAGCAGAGAATTTCAGTTTACTAGTCAGATCATAATCTGTTTTCAGGGTGATATTATAACGATTAGCGCCAGTACCAATGGTAGCGCCTTTTTCATCATAATAGCCGCCGCTGAAGTAATAAGCAGCTTTATCGCCACCGCCAGAAACGCTTACCGTGTGTTCCTGTGTGAAAGCATTGCGAAAGATCAGATCGTTCCAGTTGGTATTGACACCTCTGAGTGCGTTGATCTCGCTGCGGGCAGCAGGATTGATACCGTCAAATCCTTTAGTAGCCAGATCTTCCGGGGTAACATTATACTTTTGCAGAATGCGAGATACTTGTCCGTTATTCTGTGCGTAGGTAAAGTCGGATGTATACAAATCCAGCTCCAGGCCTACTTTCTGGTCGCTGTTCATGAGGTTCAGTCGGCCCAGATCAGGCTTCCTCGTGAAAGTGAAGTTGTTGCGATAATTCACAGACAAGCGCTCTCCTTTCTTACCAGATTTAGTAGTGATAACAATCACACCATTTGCAGCGCGCGCACCGTAGATAGCAGTAGCAGCCGCATCTTTCAGCACCGTGATGCTTTCGATATCAGAGGGACTATAGCCGGCAATGGAAGTAGTATATAACTGATCAATCGCTTTAGCGTCGTCCAGGGTAGGCAGATTGGTACCTTCAATAGGCAAACCGTCTACCACCCAGAGGGGATCTTGTGTACCCTGTAAAGAAGAAGTACCACGGATACGGATTTTCGCAGCTTGGCCAGGAGCGCCGGATTGTGGCGTAATAGCCACACCGGAAAGTTGCCCTTGCAGCATCTGTTCCACGCTCATCACCCCACCTACATCGATTTTGTCCATGCTGATCTTATCGATAGCACCAGTGGATTTATTCTTCTTGATGGTTTGATAACCGGTAAACACAAATTCATTCAGGTTTTTACCGGAGGTAGACATTGCCACTTTATAATAATTGCTGGTACCCAGGTGCAGCAGTTGGGTTTCGTAACCCATAAAACCAATGGTCAACTGCTTTACAGAGAGGGAATCTGGCAGCTTCAGGGAGAACTCCCCTTTCTCATCGGTGATGGCGCCGATGCTGATATTTTCAATTACATTCTGTGTACCGGTAACGGTGCCAATCGTTTTATTGCTGGCATATACCGACACGCCTGGTAATACTTCGCCAGACACTGCGTCTACTACTTTTCCTTTAATAGTACGCTGGCCCGTTTGCGCCTGCGCCCACCGTGGAGAAAGGCAGACTGCCAGGAGCAGGCAAAATACCTTCATTAAAAACTGACTTTTTTTCATTGCTTACAGTAGATCAGGTTGTTTATTTATTGTTTAATGCTTGTTGGATGCGGATGATCATATCGCTGTAGTGATCGGCAGTGGCTCTGTCGCTGCTATTTTTGCGGCTGTTTAACAACTGCATCAAGCGACTCAGTTCTCCACGTTTTGCACTAACGGCGTCGGATACACGATGAATAGAGAAATAATTCAGGTTACGTCCAGCGCGTTCACTTTCTTTTTGTGGCTGCAAGGAGAAGCTACAGAAGCCATCGAAGCCGGTGAGGGCAAATTCTTCCTGCAGTTTTTTGGCAGCAGGCTGTGCTACTGATTTATCAATGCTTACAATCAGGGCATCTACAAAGCCTTTCTGGCTGTTGCGCTCAAAAATATCCAGGGTTTGACCTTTGATGGTTTTGGCGAAAATACCTTGGTGCATATCTTGCATCAGGTCAGACACGGTGTAGGCGGAAGGGCCGTTGGCCGCTTCATTTTCCAGCATGCGCGACAGTCTTTCATCGCGGAGCAGATCGTAATAGAAGAAGGATTGTAACCCTTTCGCATATACGAGCGCGCCGTATTCGATATTACCGATCGGACTTTCCTTGATAGGATAGCTTTTTACATAGATATCATTTTTAAACAGCCAAGCCGGTGTATTGAAAACTTCCTCGATGAGGTATTTTACCGCCTCTTGTTGTTTCTTTTTAGGCACGTGTTGGTAGCTGTTCTGTTGCTGACCGAATACAGTAGGCGTAACATAGATACCGCCAACATTGGCCAGTACATGGTAGCCATACTGGTTCCATTGACCGATAGCGCTGTTCAGCATTTTACCCGCTTCATCGTAGGTACTACCCTCTTCCTGTGTCCAACTGAGGATTTGAGGCACAATGCGTTTCAGGTTTTGCAGGCCATAGCGACTTGCTTTCACCGCATCATTACCGAGATCTTCAATCTGACTGCGAGGATCAATCGCATCTCTCACATCCTGTTGTTCACCGAAGGCATAGAGTGGATCATTTTCGTGTGCGCGTAACTGTTTGTTCAGTTCCGGCAGTTCCTCATGCGGTGTTTTATCGGTATAGCGGTAAGCCCAGCCGATAGCGAATTTATCGTATACCCCAATGGCAGGAGTGATCTGTGTAACGTTGTCTCCCGGTTGTGCCACATAATTAAAACGGGCGTAGTCCATGATAGACGGAGCGGTACCGCCCATACGGGAAGTGAAGGCAGGAGAACGGAGGGAATCCACCTCGAAAGCGAAGGAGCTACCCATGTTATGTTGCAATCCCAGTGTGTGGCCTACTTCGTGGCTGGATACAAAACGAATAGCATGCCCCATGAGGGAATCGCTGAAATGATTACCACGAGCACGTGGGTCGATGGCGCCTGTTTGGATACGTACCCAAGAATGCAGGGTGCTCATCACGTTATGCCACCAGATGATATCTGCTTCCAGGATCTCGCCGGAGCGGGGATCTATCACAGAAGGGCCCATGGCATTGGCTTTAGCAGAAGCTGCGTAAGTCACCACAGAGTAGCGGGCATCATCACCGTCGAAATCTGGATCGTTGCTAGGAGCGTCCTTTGCGATGATAGCGTTTTTGAAACCGGCAGCTTCAAACGCTTTTTGCCAGTCTTCGATACCTGCTTTGATATAAGGGCGCCATTGTGCTGGTGTGCTGGCATCGATATAATAAACGATCGGTTTCTTTGGTTCTACGAGTTCGCCGTTCAGGTAGCGCTGCATATCTTCTGGCTTAGGTTCCAGGCGCCAGCGCGTGATCAGTTCTCTTTCTTCCAGTTTATGTTGTGCATCGCTGAAGTACCATCTAGGAGTAGTAAATAGTCCTACTCTTCTATCCGCGAAGCGGGGTTTCATGGGTTGTTCACTGAGCAAAACGAGGTTGGTAGTGGTTTCTATCGAGACTTCCACACCGGTAATTTTCGATGTCAATTCAGATTTTGCCACCACGTTTTCCTGGAAGGATTTGATACCGCGGATGCGCGACAGGTCTTTGATAGGGGAACCTGGCAGTCCGAGGGATTCAAACACGTTATTGATACTGTTGTTGGAGCCGTCGAATAGTTTAGACACGTTTACTACAACAGCAGAGGTATCTTTATTATACGCTTCAATTTTAAACTGGTCGATCAGGGAAGGGATGAAGTTATCTGCCACAGATTGCGCGATAGCGTTATTGGCAGGTACTTCCAGGAATGGGTTCTGTTTGCGCAGAAAGAGTTTATTCAGCAGGGTATCTCTTTCAAAAGCGATCACCATGTTGGCATAGTTCATTCCTTTATTGACGCCCGCTTCATTGAGTTGTTCTGGTACTTTGGACAATTTATTCACTACAAGTAGCTGTCGGCCCATCAATTTCAGTGGGATTTCAAAGTAGTAGTCCGTTTTCACGCGGTGTACTTTCAGCAGGCCATCGACGGTCACTGCCTCTGCGGTGATGACTTCCGAATAGGGTTTCATCCCTTTGGTATCGGGTTTCTTCTTAGCAGTAGTATCCGCGGCCACCACGGGGGTTTTCTTCCCGAAGAGCCACCCACTTTTCTTTTTGGATTGGGCTATTACATCTGTGGATGTAAAACACTGTGCCGAAAGGGCTACGCATGGAAGTAGCCATAACAGTTTCCTGTAACTTGCGTACATAAATAGGAATGTTATTAAATTGTATTAAACAATACTTCTGGGAAACAATGCGCCAGTCCCATCGTTGCTGATTTCGGTTAACTATATGCTACAGCTAAACCCAGCATGGGCTGGGTTACAAAGGACGAATGGGTTGCTACAAAGTATTGGTGCGGCTATAATAACTTGGGCACAGGCAATGTCTTGTTAAGCAAATGGTTTCTACGTTTAACTTTTTTTTAACTACAGGGCCGCAAAGCTATAGAAAAGTATAACGCCAACCGCATTTTGTTAGATATCTTTCTGGATATTAAAGAAATAATAGCTTGAAATAGGCTACAGTAGGGCATCCCCGTTCATAATATTTTTAAAAAAATTCAGATATAAGTTTATTTATATAGTTCTTGAATAGTTCTTAACCATGTTGAAGAAAGCCAAATTTCAATGAGTACATTATAAAGCAGTATTACATATAAATTTTATTAAAATACATATAAATATCAACGAAGTATCTTATTTTCGTAGAACAACCACAATTTTCACTATGTTGATTGAATTCAGCGCATCTAATTACCGGTCAATTGGAGATGAACAAATTTTGAGTTTAGTTCCAAATTCGGCTCATGATGACTATTTAGAGAATATTATCCAATCATCTGGACATAGTGTTTTGAATGCGGCGGCTATATATGGTAATAATGGAAGTGGCAAAAGCAATTTGATATCTGCGATTGGAATAATGGACAAAATGGTTCACATTTCCGCCCGCACTTCTTCCACTACCAATCTTCCATATGATCCATTTCTATTGAGGGAAGGATATGCTGATAAGCCTACTAAATTCGAAATCATATTTGTTACAGGTGGGTATCGATATAAGTATGGGTTCGAGTACTTTCAGAAGTTTATATATAAGGAATGGCTTTATAAAAAAGGAAAAGGACGCGAAGTATTATTATTTGGCCGGGAAGAGGATATTATTGAGCCAACAAGTGCCTTAAAGGGAAACAAGACAGTTTTAGATGCTGCAATAGAAGCAACGCGCTCTAATGGGCTTTTTCTATCCACTTGTGATATGCTAAATGTAAAGGAAGCCAAAACAATCATGCATTGGTTCAAGCAACTTAATTGTCTGAATGGAATAGATACAGAGGCACAGGAAATCAGAACCGTAAAGATGTTTGATGATAAAGCAATGAGGGAGGCGATCAATAACTACATGCTAAACCTTCATCTGGGAATGATCGACTTAAATGTTTCTACAAAGGATTTTGACGAATCTGATCTTCCGGACAACCTACATGAGAGTCAAAGAAGGCTACTGATAGATAAACTTAAAAATGCGCAAGGATATTCTGTAATGACCATGCATCGGAAATACGATATAGATGGAAAAGAGACAGACGAAACACTATCCTGGAAACTTGATGAACATGAATCAGAGGGTACGATAAAGGCATTTCATCTCAGTGGCCCAATTATATCAGCATTGTCTGCTGGAGGGGTTCTTGTAATTGATGAAATTGAAGCGAAAATGCATCCAATCATTACATTAAGTACCATTAATTTATTTCTAAATAAGAAGACCAATCCATTAGGAGCACAAATTATTTTCGCTACCCATGATACCAATCTGCTTACCTACTCACACCTTAGAAGGGATCAGATATTCTTTACAGAAAAGAATAAATGGGAATCAACAGAACTGTATTCGCTGTCAGGAATTGTTTATCCAGAAAACAATCAAAAGGAACGAATGGATACAAATAAAGAAAAAAGGTACCTTGAAGGTAGATATGGGGCCATCCCTTATCTGGGTACTCTTTCTGTTTTAATCAATCATGTAGTAGATGGCAAGAAAAGGGACAACTAAGTTTGCGAAAAAGCAGGATGCGGCTGACGTTCGTATTGAGAAATGGCGTAAATACCAAAAATTCTTATTAATTGTATGCGAAGACCAAAATACAGAACCTGCCTATTTTACATCATTTGAGCAATTTTTTCCAGAACACACATTATATCTTAAAATTGTCGGTGCAGGACTAGATCCACTAGGAGTGGTCACAAAAGCTATTGACCTAAAAAATCAGTTGGGTGGGCTTACCAATCGAGAGATTGATGAAGTTTGGGTGGTATTTGACAAAGATGATGCGGACTTAAACCAGACAAGAATTAATCGGTTCAATACTGCATTTTTAACTGCTGCTAAGCATCATTTTAAGTTGGCCTGGAGTAATGAAGTGTTTGAGTTATGGTTGCTATTGCATTTCGTTGATGTAAACCCGGCGATTTCTCTTCCCAGACAACAAGTTTATCAACTATTAAAAGAAACTGTCAATAATCGTATTCAGCCTAACAAAATAGCTGATGGACATAGTAATCCCCAAATAATACCTTATTTAGTATCTCACGGCAGTGAGGAGGATGCAATCAACAGAGCCCAAATTCTACTCCAACATCATGGTCAAACGCATCCGATTGCGGCCAACCCTGCTACCACAATGCATTTATTGGTAATCTCATTGAGGCAGTGGATACACTACTACAATTACCAACCCTAAAATACTGCAGCAGCACTTTATTCTACACAATTAGACTAACCGTTTCGTATTATCGTTAACGTTACCACACATACTTCTGCGAACATGCAATCATCTGTATACCGAAACGGCGTACTTTTGTACCATGTATACCATCCAAACACTGACAGGCAAGAACGATATTACGCTGAAAGCCATTGCGCACAGCGATCTGCCAGAATTGGCCATCCTGGCCAATGAACCGGCGATTGCGGCCAATCTCCGGGATTCCTTTCCCTCTCCGAGTACGCTGGAAACAGCCACCAACTTTCATTCCCTCATCTCACAGGGAAAAGTAGGACATGTATGGGGTATTTATGTAAAAGATAAACTTGCCGGTGTCATTTCGCTGATCCCGCAGACAGACATTTACCGTCATTCCGCTGAAATCGGCTACTGGCTGGGACTCCCCTATCATGGTAAAGGTATCATGCCGGTAGCAGTGTCATTGGTGACAGATTATGGGTTCCAGGAATTGCACATCCACCGCATTTATGCAGGCGTGTTTGCATATAATGAAGCTTCCAAAAAAGTACTGATGAAATGCGGATACCAGTTGGAGGCCATTAAAAAGCAAGGGGTCATTAAGAATGGGATCATGCATGATGAGCATGTCATGGTTAGATTAAAGGGGTGAGGCGGCTTAAAAAAACATGCACATACATTATAAAAACATGCAATAACAAACAACAATTATCTACTAACTTATGTTATAAATTGGTTACTATAGCACAAAATCTGGAGTAGCTTTGAATTCTTGACCCCAAAATTTTTTCCATTATGAAAAATGTTTTCTCCATTATTCATATTGTCCTATTGACAATATGCGCTTCCCCATCTAGAGCACAGTCAAATGGGTGTACTTCCACATTAGCCATTAATAATCAGGGTGGGCTACCTAGTCAGCATTATATTATGTCTAATTTTTCCGGGAACAATCAGTTGGATATGTTTTTAAATCGAGAGGTTAATGTTTTAAGGAATTTTTTTGGAGTGAATCCTGGCGTATTTTATTTCCAGGATGATCCGGCCGCACCAAATGCACTAGCAATGCCTGTTATTGAAAGTTACAATAACCCCTCAGGTACCATTATTCTAGGCTTAAATCTTGCCAGTAGAGAATTTGGCATTTCCTGGAGTGGAACAACTATCCCGCTCATTCTTGCCCATGAATTTGGGCATATTTTGGATTATAACATGCAAGCATTACCTAATTATGATACAAAAACAAAGGAATTGTTTGCTGACTTCATGGCAGGTTGCTTTCTTTTTTACCGAAGTACATTGACTTATACTGATATCAACGCAATTGTCGTATCATTTTATTCTAAGGGAGAATATGATTTTAATAACCCCAATCATCATGGAACACCAGACGAACGCAGAAATGCTCTGACCGCAGGATATAACTGGTTAAAAAGCGTATCAAGTCCTAGTGTCTACGTTTCTCCTAAAGATGCGATAGTAGCAGCTAAAGCTTATTTAAATTCAAATTAAAGCAAGTACTATTTTATTAATTATAACCACAAGCGCAGATGAATCATTGAATTCATCTGCGCTTGTGGTTTAATACCATTACACAATGAAACTAGAGGCAGTCAAAGGATAAATAAGGTAATGACTTACACAGGTAGTAGGCCTTGCATCCCGAGGGCTTCGTGTCTCCCTAAATATTTAATAATCAAATACAAACAATCGCGTTCTTATCTACCTTCAAAATACCTAGTTATACTATGTATTTTGTTATACATTTACCTCATGAATGAATCCTTTGTAACAAATTGGAAATCGCAGGTGAAAAAGGGAACATTAACTTTCATTATCCTGAATATCCTTAAAGGCCATGAATATTACGGTTATGAGCTGATTGAACAGATTAAACAACATACCGATATGGACATTGCCGAAGGAACGCTTTATCCGCTCCTAAACAGGTTAAAAACGGAAAACCTGGTAGATTCAAAATGGGTGGAACAGGAAACGGGCATCCCTAGGAAATATTATTGTCTGACCCCGGTAGGAATCAAAACCCTGGCCCAGATGAATGAATACTGGAAAAATCTTGAACGTTCAATCCATAAAATAATCAAATGAAGATAGCGCCTATAAAATTTAACCTACCAGCTTCCACCAGGGTGTATAACGACTACATGAAGCGCGTGAAAAAAGTGACCAGCGGTTTGCCAAAAGAGAGCCAGGAAGATATTTATATGGAGATGAATAGTCATATTTTTGAAGCCATCCAACATAATGACAAGATAAATGAAATCGACTCCCTGCTAGATATTTTAGAAAAGTTGGGGCCTCCGGAAGAAGTGCTAAAACCCCTTGTAGCCGATAAAAAACTCGAACAGGCCACCAAAACATTCAATCCGATACATGTATTCAAGGCCTTAGCCCTGAATATTACCAACGGAATTGCTTATATTATATTCGCCCTGCTGTATTTGTTGTTATTCGGGTTTGTTTTCCTGATCATTGCCAAAATCGTATATCCCTCTCAGGTAGGCATGTATTATAAAGCCAATACCCTTTTTGTGCTGGGAATAACGGAAGCGACAGTCCAGAACGGGGTACAAGAATTACTGGGAAATTGGTTTATACCTGCCATGATATTGGCAATTGTATTGTTTTATATGGTTCTCACCGCCTTGCTAAAACTTAAAAAAAATCTCAATCATAGATAAACCATGAAAAGAATAATCATAATCACCCTGCTAACGGTAGTAGCTACTACGTCCTTCTCCCAAACTTTTAAACGCCAGCGTTTAGATAGTCTCCTTAATCTTTTAGATGAAAAAGAAAAATTTATGGGGAGCATCGCCGTTTCACAAAATGGTAAATTACTCTATACAAGGGCCATCGGTTATAGCGATATGGCAACGGCCCATAAGGCTGATCCCAACACCCAATACAGAGTTGGCTCCATCACTAAAATGTTCACTGCCACCCTCATTATGAAGGCAGTGGAAGAAAATAAATTATCCTTGGATCAAACCCTGGATAAATACTATCCACAGGTCGAAAATGCAAAGAAGATAACGATTAGACATATGCTAATGCATAGGAGTGGTATTCATAATTTAACGAATGACTCCCTCTACATGACCTATAATACCCAACCCAAAACTGAAAAGGAACTGATGGAGATCATTGCCAATACGAAAAGCGATTTTGAGCCAGGTTCCAAATTTGGTTATAGTAATTCGAACTATATCATCCTGACTTTCATCCTGGAGAAGGTCTATTCCAAACCTTATGCTGAAATATTAAAAAACAAAATTATCACCCCTGCAGGTTTAGCCAATACCCATTATGGAGGTAAAATCGACCCTACCAAAAATGAGGCTTTCTCCTATGTCTACAAAACAAGTTGGACAAAAGAAATGGAAACCGACATGTCCATTCCGTTGGGAGCTGGCGCCATCGTATCCACACCATCTGACCTAACGGTTTTCAGTGAAAATCTTTTTGCAGGCAAGTTCGTATCCACCAGGTCTGTGGATTCCATGAAAACCTTCAACGGAAATTATGGGCTTGGATTGGGTAAATTTCCTTATTATGATATCTTCGGTTACGGCCACACTGGCGGCATTGACGGGTTCGGGTCTGTATTGGTTTACTTCCCTTCTGAGCAATTATCAGTTGCTATCACCGGGAACGGCTTGGGATATACCACCAATAATATATTATTATGCGCTTTGAGCTGCTATTATAATAATCCTTTTGACATGCCAAATTTCAAAACAGTAGCCATCAACGCTGAAAGTTTGGATCAATACCTGGGGAAGTACGCCAGCAGCCAAATTCCAATAAAAATTCAAATCACGAAAGTGGAAAACAAACTGTATGGACAGGCCTCCGGCCAACAGGCATTTCCACTGGAAGCTATGTCTTCAACAACTTTTCAATATGAACCGGCTGGTGTTGTACTTGATTTCAATGCCGAGAAAAAGCAAATGGTGTTGAAACAAGGCGGTCAATCGTTTATGTTTACAAAAGAATAAAGTATTGATGGGGACTGTATAGTTTAGCGGTCCGCAAATTAAAAATGATAAAGATCAAAGGCCGGAACTGACGTCTGCGACGTCAGTTCCGGCCTTTGATCTTTTTTGTCGTCCCTGTCCAATGGGCAGGGACGACAGACTGGAAAAATTATAATTTCACCACTGGCAGCGTCATTGCATCTTTATCCAATTCCAGCACTACCACATATTGCAGTTTTCCCTTTAAACGCTCTGGCAAGGATACTTGGATGCCTTCACTACCTGTGTTTACAGTTACGGATTGACCAGTCATGGTATGCGCCCCCACTACCTTAGCGCCAGGAAGGGCAGGCAGTACCAGCGCAGCCGTGTCTGTATTCAATACATGCAGATATATTTTATTTCCTTTACGAGTGGTTGCATAGTTAGCAGTGGCTTCATATGGCCCACCGTACGTATTGTAAACTGCGGTGCCATTGATCTTCAGCCAGTCGCCTATCTCTTGCAGTCTTTTTACCTGTCGGGCTTCTATGCGTCCATCGGACATAGGGCCGACATTCAGTAAGAGGTTACCGTTTCCGCCAGCCGTTTTGGAAAGAATGGCAAGGATGGTTTTGAGCGATTGTAAGTGGTCATTGGGTTTCCAGGCCCACTGTTGACAAATGGTAAAACTACTTTCCCATGGCATCGTCATGTTCAGGCGTCCTACCGCGCGTTCCGGCGTATCGTAATCCCCCACCATCTCTGCGGGATCTATTGCTTTATTCTCCATGGCAGCGAACTTCTTTCCCAGCCTGTTATTGGTGATAATTCCTGGTTTGATACTTTTTACATAGGTGTAGATTTCTCTACCTAATGAATCTGTCCATGGACTCTCCCACTGGCCATCAAACCAAAGCATGAAGGGATCGTAGTTTACAATCAACTCCTTCAGTTGATTCTTCATAAATGCAACATATCGCTGCATGTTTGCATGGGGATCAATTTTCCCGTTGTGGGCAGAGTGTATAGGGTAATCTGGATGGTGCCAATCCAATACCGAGTAGTAAATACAGAGTTTTATGCCCTGCTTTTTACAGGCTACCTGCAAGGCTTTCAGGATATCCTTTTTATAAGGGGTATTTGAAATATTATAAGCAGTATACTTTGTAGGCCACAAACAAAAACCATCATGGTGGCGGGCGGTGATCGTCAGGTAGCGCATACCAGCATCTTTTGCCGTTTTCACCCAGGCGTCTGCATTGAATAGTGCCGGGTTGAATTCTTTATAAAGACTGTCGTAGTCTTCCATTGGGACTTCCTTATCACGACTCCATCCAATCTCTGTACCACGGAGCGTTACCGGTCCCCAGTGTATAAACATGCCAAATCGGTCACTCATGAATGTATTGATGGTACGCTGTGTGGGCGTCTGGGCATGGAGCTGAGCGGTAAATAGTAAGCAAAGGAGCACTACTAGCTTGTTCACTTTCATAACTTGGAATTAATAAGGAAATATAAATTGTATATAAGACCATTCTTGTCGGGCTAAAGTTAAATGCTTTATGTGAAACGCAATGCATCTCAAATGATGGATGCTGACAGTATATTAGCAAAAAGCTGTTTGACCATGCGCATAATGCCTTTTTTATCATATCCATACAGTTCATGTAATTGCTGCTGCGTCCCCTGTACCGCAAAGGTATCGGGCAATCCGAGGCGTTTTAATGTAGTATGATAACCATGCTCCACGATGAATTCCATCACCGCGCTCCCCACTCCTCCCGTGATACAGCCATCTTCGATTGTGATCACCTTAGAAAACTGACGACAAACCTCATGTAGTAAGGCCTCATCCAGTGGCTTAAAGAATCGAAGATCATAGTGCGCTACGCTCAACTGTTGTGTTTCCAGCTCCTCGCAAGCTTCTTGTACATATTGTCCCACTGGGCCAAGGGAAAGGATGGCGATATCTTTACCACTCCTGATTTTTCGTCCTTTTCCAATTGCTAGTTTTTTGAAAGAGGCCGTAGGTGATGACATTCCCACCGCCTTTGGATAACGAATGGCAAATGGCCCGTTTCCTTTGGTGGCCTGGGCTGTAAAGAGAAGATTTCGGAAGTCTTCCAGATCCATAGGAGACGCACCGGTAATGTTAGGAACGCATTTTAAAAAGGCAATGTCAAAGGCGCCGTGATGGGTAGGCCCATCTTGGCCTACCACTCCCGCCCGATCAATGCAGAAAATGACATCCAGGTTTTGGAGGGCAACATCGTGAATGACTTGGTCATAGCCACGTTGTAAAAAGGTGGAGTATATGGTGCAGAAAGGAATCAATCCATCAGCAGCGAGGCCAGCAGCAAAAGTAACGGCATGTTGTTCTGTGATACCTACGTCAAAGACACGGTCCGGCATTTCTTTCTTCATCTTTGTTAGGGCACTTCCTGATAGCATCGCAGGGGTTACTGCCATAATTTTGGTGTTGCTAGTGGCCAACTCTATTAGGGTATCACCAAATACATTCTGGAAAGTAATCGCTTGATTGGAAGCGCCGTCTATATCCAGCGTAGCGCCTGTAAATGGGTCGAATTTTTTGGGTGCATGCCATTTCGCTTTATCGGTCATGGCAGGAGCAAATCCTTTGCCTTTAGTGGTTACACAATGTAATAACTTAGGGCCTGGTATATGCTTCAGTTTTTCCAATAGGTGGATCAGCTTTTTAAGATCATGGCCGTCTACAGGGCCGAAGTACCGGATATTCAACGCTTCGAAAAGATTGCTGTAGCGCAATAATCCCCCTTTCACCGTTTTTTGGAGCTTCCGTACTACTTCCATAGGCCACTTGTCGGGCTGACCGGGATGTGATAACAATTGCTTTATGTGCTGTTTTAATGTGTTGTAATGCTTACCAGTAGTCAACTCCGTCAGATAGTCTTGGAGAGCGCCCGTATTAGCATCGATCGACATATTATTATCGTTCAGTATGACCAACATATTGGGTTGTTCATAGCCGGCATTATTCAATGCCTCAAATGCTTGTCCTGCCGTCATGGCGCCGTCGCCGATTACCGCAATATGTTGCCGTGTATGGTCACCGCGGTATTTGGCAGCGCAGGCCATACCCAGAATAGCCGAAATAGAAGTAGACGAATGACCAGTGCCGAAGGCATCGAATTCGCTTTCGTCCCTGCTAGGAAAACCGCTGATCCCTCCCAGTAGCCTGTTTGAATAAAAACGACTCTTTCTTCCTGTTAGCAATTTATGTGGATACGCCTGGTGCCCCACATCCCAAACTAATTTATCTGTTGGTGTATTAAAGACGTAATGTAAGGCCACTGTCAGTTCCACCACACCAAGACTGGAACTGAAATGACCACCATGCGAGGCTACATGCGCTATTAAAAAAGATCTCAGCTCTTTGCAGAGGGCTTGCAGCGATGAAACAGGGAGTTTCCGCAGCTCATCGGGCATATCAATATTAAAATTTCCGGGCATTCCATGTATTTCGCACAAATTTAAAACGCTTAAATTTACAGTACAGATACAGAATTCACACAAATAACCAGTACAGATATGAAGGTCTATAAATTTGAAGCCTTTACGAATGCTATTGAAAAAAACATCCGCGAAGGTGTATTCAAACCTGGACATAAATTACCTTCTGTTCGTGATTTGAAGGAGCAATATCAAACCAGCATCAGTACTATACAGCATGGATATGAGTACTTGGTTGCCCGTGGATTGGTGGAGTCTGTGCCTAAATCAGGTTATTACGTTAGTAACAGGCCGGATTTATCACCACAACAAGTGAAAGCCAAACACCGGCCGATAGCCAGGGACCCTATTTTCAAGCATCACCTTGGATTGATTACCTCACAGAAAGATGGTCGTAAATTCTCAGAATTCAATGTGGCCGCTCCTGGCGATCTGTTTGTCCCTCAAAAATTAATACTTCGCACCATGCAGCAGGTCATCAGAGAGCAGGGCGCCGCCTTGCTACGGTATTATCCTTCCAATGGATCGAAGGAATTAAAGGAGAACATCATAAAAAAAGCGGCTGTTCATCAAAGTATTATCAATCCAGAGGAACTGCTGATTACGGATGGTGCTTTACAGGCGCTATACATCGCGTTAGCCTCCGTCTGTAATCCTGGCGATGTGATAGCTGTTGAGAGTCCTTGTGTATTTTCTGTACTGGAAGTGATACGGGTATTGCAGCTCAGGGTGATCGAAATTCCGATGGACCCATACGCTGGATTTGATGTGGACTACTTGAGAAAGGCGTGCCGGACTAATGCTATAAAAGCGGTTATAGTAACGCCCAATTTCCATAACCCCACGGGGAGCTTAATGACCGATGAGAAAAAGTTAGCACTACTATCTGTTGCACAGCGCTATCATGTGGCGCTGATTGAGAATGATATCTTTGGCGATTTGCACTTTCACGGACAACGGCCGAGTATCATCAAACGATATGATGATAGTGGCCTCGTGTTATCCTACTCTTCTTATGCCAAAACACTTGCCCCAGGCATACGCGTAGGTTGGCTGGCAGCGGGGAAATTTATGCAACGTGCGGAGCAGATCAAGTTTGCCTTGGGGAGTACTGTTTCGCCACTATACCAGGAGACGGTTAATCGTTTGCTGGCCGGCAACCAATATGACCGACATGTTCGTGCATTCAGGATGCAGTTGGCAAAGAATGCGCATATTGCCATCAATTTGATTGCTGCGCATTTTCCGGAGAAGACGTCTATCCTTACACCCACAGGGGGTTATAATATCTGGGTGAAGATGCCAGATGATATTGATATGGCGCATTTCTATGATCAATGTGAGAAAATTGGGGTCAAATTCACGCCTGGTTACACTTTCTCGTTCTCAGGCGCTTTCGACAAACATTTTAGAATTGTCTTTGCCGATAAATTTTCTCCCAAAAGAATGGGGGCCATCAAAATGGCCGGACAACGGGCACGTTAATATCTGTACTGCTTATTTATTCAAATTCTGTACTGTGTATCCTTCCAGGAAGTGTGATAGTTTTGCTGTTATAATTACGATAGGATATGAACATCATCACGAAATTTACGGTAGTTACGAAACAGGCAATGGACGCGCTTTTGATGCTGACACACGAATTGGCCAAAGAAAAATACGCCACGCTACTCGATCAAAAAATATTAGACAGCTATATCGCTATTCATTTTAATGAGCAAGCCCTCGTTAGCGAAGTGAATAAAATCTCCAACCAGTGGCTGATTGTTTATGTGGATGATGAACCCGCAGGATATGCTTGTATCACTTCCAAGGGGAACAGGCCAGCGGCCCTTGAAGGTAAACGGGCGGTTCGCATAGTGGATTTCGGGGTACTCAATAAATATTCCGATCCAGCCATCAAAGCGTCCTTACTTGAAAAATGCCTTACTGTATGTAAGCCATATGAAAGGATATGGATCACTGAATTCCTTGACAACCCCTTGATTCCGCTATTTGAAAGCAAGGGATTCGTTAGGCAACCTGAAAACGGGCAGTTGGAGGAATTGCCATTGGCTTCCGTGTGTTTGATCGCGTAAAGCTCAGTCATCGTCAAACGGAAGTTCAATGTGTTTATTTTCAGGAATGAAAGATAATTGAACCGGAATTCCTTCTTCATTTCTTTCCTATCTTTGGTAACAGGTGCCAGGCAAAGTACACGTGTCTCCTCGGTATTAAAACTAAATCTTTTATTTGCAAAATCCTGACTGATGCAATTATTCAATGGTCGTTTATATCCAGAAGAAATCATTCCTTACCTCCAACAATTCGATAAAGCAGGTTATGTGAATGAATTGAAAAATGTGATTGACATTGGATTGGCGGAGATAGGGAGACACGCGTCTAACGAGTTGTATACCTGTTGTATAGCTACGGATATTTATTCCTTAGAAACGACTGTCTCTTTTGACGATTTTGACACCAGCGAAAAATATAGAAAGGATTTGTTCTCCGCCTTGGATAAGCGTTACCAAATGAAACTTGAACAAGGGAAACTCACCAAAAGGGACCGTGTACCAGATATGAATAACATATCGCGCAATTATGATGAGCCGGATAAATATGCTTTTCCCAAGATGGCCAGTGTGAAAAACCCCTCTATGCCAAAGAGTTTCGAGTTTTATACACAAAGGAAATGCTGGTATGAAATTTTCCCGCTGCAACAGGAAGTACTCCCCTACGCTATCCAGCAATTTAGTAAGCTATCGCACCTGCATCCTCGATTTGAAATATTTTTCATTGGGATGGAATCGAAGGATGGGTTTATCTATAAAAGATAGGATTACGCAGCAAAAATTAGGGATCTCAAAAACTGGAAAATAAACCGGACCATCCTCCTCTATTCTTTCCACCATTTCTACTACAGTACCTACCGCCCGCTCCCCTCCTTTTAGTAATGCCAGTTCCTTCTTCAAATTCAATACAGCAGCGGTTAACATCAAACCGCCAACGATTAAGAAAATGAGATATATGATCATTGGGTTCGCTTTAAATTCTAATTACTTTTAATTTTCGTTCTTGCTTAAACGTAGTTTTCGTTTGCCCTTCTTGAAAGTTTATTAAACAAAAAGTACCCGGCGCCAATAATTATCAACGGTATGGCGATGGCCATAAAAACAATGGACCAATTGAATATCCAGAAGTACCCCACCATTCTCGGCGATCCAGGGTTTTGAGGATCATACAGAAAGTTGGCTTCCTCCCCGATATGCCAGGCCGAAGGGTTAGTGGCATAGGCATGACGGTACATGATCTGACCACCTTTTGTTTGCACTGCAAAAACTGGAGAATAGGCGCCATCATCTTCTTCCAGCGAAGTAACTATACCAGTAGTTCTTTCACTGCTATTGATGAACGCAATGGACTGTTTCAATTGCTGTAATGAAACGGCCAATAAAATAAGACCAGTAATCAGAAATAGGCTATACCGCATAGGATGATTTGAATGATATTATGTAGTTGATGGATATAATAGATAGGGTGCTACCCTCTCCTGCCAATCTCCGGGAGCTGTATAACGGCTGATATCTTCGATGTTATGATCACCTGATCCAGCCACCAAGGCCTCTGCATCATTTAATCCTGTTAGTAGATCGAGATGCCTAGTGCCGCTATTATTTACATAGGTGGGATACTCAGCCCATGCAAAGGAATTAGGATGGAGGTTTTTAATAAGCCGGATTAGCAGCCAGCCATATGCCACTGGTCTGAAAACAGTTGGATCCTGCACATGGAACATAACCCCATTACATTTCTCGCCAACATATTTTCCTTCTGCCGGTTTAAAAGTAATGGGCCGTGCAATGACGCCATTGGGATGTAGCGCATTGAGGCTTGTAGCGATACGAGCGCCATCCATCCAAGGAGCTCCCGCAATGCGGAATGGAGTGGCCGTTCCACGGCCTTCGCTGATATTGGTGGCTTCTAGTAAACCTAGCCCTGGGTATAATAATGCAGATTCAAAACTGGGTATGGCTGGAGAAGTAGGCACAAAAGAATACTTCCAGTCGGGGTAGAACATGGTTCGCTGCCAATACTGGCAGCGTATTACCTCCAATCTGAAGGCATCCGCATGGGCAGGTAAGATCTTAGTAGATTTGAAATATAATGCTAGTTCTCCTAAAGTGCAACTGTGTCTAATCGGCATGCGCCATCTACCGATAAAGCTACTTGTATGTAGCTCATCCAGCATGGGACCTTCTGCGAGATCTAGTCTACCAGATAAGGGATTGGGCCTATCCGCAATGACTAAATGCTTCCCATGAAGGGCACAGGCTTCCATCACATGGGTCATTGTCCAGAGATAAGTGTAGAAACGGCAGCCGATATCCGGAATATCAAATAAAATCAGATCGAGTTCCGCCAGATCCTTTTCATCAGGGGCCAACTTGCCCCCATACAAGCTGGTAACGGGAAGTCCGGTCAATGGATCTATCCCATCGTGCATTTCTGCACCATCCACGCCAATCGTATCCAAACCATGTTCTGGAGAAAACAACCTGGTGATCTTAAACCCAGCGGCCAATAATGCTTGTCGAACCGGTTTGAAATCTACGGTGCAAGCAGCATGATTGGTGACTAAGCCAATCCTGCTATTTTTCCAATCAGGAGGATTCGCCAATAAAGTATCAATACCAGACAGCATGGAATTCATTGATCAAGTAATTTAACTACAATAGCCTATTTGACTCCTCTAATTTACTTTTTTTATCGTGAAAACACGATAGTAGCCATGTCGTTGAAGTGTGCGACGCAACGATGCTACATAGCATTTCTATCGCTGGGCTCATCAACCTCCTACTATACTATCTCTGTCTACCAACCAACCTGTTGTTGATAAATGTCAACAAGCTTTTGTATTATTTATCATCGTTTCCAGCCTCCCCATCATAGCATCTTTGCTTAAGAATTTCAACGCGGTTATCGCCTAATTAAAATCTTAATCAAAAATATGTTATGAAAACAAAACTAATCCTATTCATGCTGGCGACATTGCCCATTATTGGGTTAAAGGCCCAATCTGTCGCATCCCCTATCGGCGCCGATCTGATCGTCTATAACGCGAAAATAACTACACAAAATCCCGCGCAGCCAGTGGCTTCTGCACTCGCGGTAAAACGAGGAAGGATTTATGCCGTAGGCTATGATGCGGATATGCTTGCACTGAAAGATAATCACACCAAACTGATTGATGCAGCAGGCAAACGCCTGATTCCTGGCCTGAGTGATGCGCATGTGCATGTACTGAATGAACGAAATTATAATTACAACGTAAGATGGGATGGTGTGCCTACTCTCAAAGAGGCACTGGATATGCTGCGTGAGCAAGCGAAAAGGACGCCAGAAGGCCAATGGGTAAAAGTGATTGGAGGTTGGTCTCCTTATCAATTCAAGGAACAGCGGTTCCCTACTATGGAAGAGCTGAATAAAGCCGTTCCCAATAGGCCTTTTATTGTGCAATATGCCTATAACCAGGCCTTTATAAACGAGCTAGCGATGAAAGCGATGGGGGTCGGGACTTCACAATTCCCTATGCCGCCGGGGACAGTCTTCGAGAAAGATAAAGAAGGCCATAATACCGGGGTGGTACATGGTTATTCCTTCACGTTCATTGCCATGGAGGCAATGGTACCCCATCCTTCTTTTGAAGAACAAGTGAGTTCCTTCACTTATGTGATCAATGACCTGAACCGATTTGGCATCACTTCCGTTATCGATGGCGCTGGCACCATAGGTTATCCAGAAGGACATGAAGCCTTACAGGAATTGATCCGCGACAATCGCCTGAACATCCGTTTCCCATTTATTGATTTGCAGTTCGCCATAGGAAGTTCGTTCGTAGATGCAGAAATCAATGCTATCACTAAAAAATCGCCTATCAGTCCGGGTGAAAATTTGCACCCTACCATGCTCCATGGCCATGAATATGAAGGCACCGGCGAAGTATTAAGGGCGGAATTACATGACCATGAAAATTTTGATAAACCGGCTTATATCATCGACAAGGATACCATGCGTCAGTACATCGAAGAAGATGTGGCCAAATTGGTAAAGCGTAGAATTCCTTTTCGGATGCACATCAGTTATAATGAAAACATTACCCCTTTCCTGGATGCGCTGGAAAAGATCAATCAAGAGACTCCCTTTGATGGCCTGCGTTGGAGTATCGAACATGCCGAAACCATTAGCCCGGAAAATATTGAGCGCGTAAAAAAACTGGGAGGTGGTATTGCCTTGGACGATAAAATGGCCCTACATGGAGATGCTTTTATCAAGACCTACAGCCGAGAAAAAGCCTTACAAACGCCATTGCTGCGTCGACTGGTAAACAGCGGTATTCCCTTAGCTATGACTACAGACGGTTTCAGGGCCTCTTCTTATAATCCATGGATTGGCATTGCGTGGACGGTGACTGGCAAATCTGTATCAGGTTCGGAAGTATTGGCGACGGAAAATCGTTTAACCCGGGAAGAAGCACTGAAATTATACACCGTAGGTCCGGCTTGGTTCGAGCATCACGAAAATGAAAAAGGAAGAATCGCTCCTGGTAACCTGGCAGATTTTGCCTTGCTCAACGCAGATTATTTCACGGTACCTGAAGACGATATCAAAAACATACGTTCCATCTTGACGGTGGTAGACGGAAGAGTGGTATTTGGAACAGAGCAATACAGCAGCCTTGCTCCAACGCTCCCAGCAATCATTCCGACTTGGTCGCCAATAAAATATTTCGGTGGGTATTACCACTCCAAATAAGTTCAAATTTATCAACAATCATTCACTCCATAAATTAAAACATCATGCAAACACAAGAAGTATTTACCAAAACAAAATGGGCCATTGATACCATGCATAGCCAGATTGGCTTTAAAATAAAGCACCTTATGTTCACCAACGTGAGAGGGTCTTTTACAGAATATGCCGCTAGCATCTATACTACCGGCTACGATTTCCTGACCGCCGAAATCGATTTCTGGATCAATCCTGCTTCCATTAATACCAATCAAAGCAAACGGGATGAACACTTGAAGAGCGCGGATTTCTTTGATGTTGAGCAATTTAAAGAGATCACCTTCCGCGGTAATACTTATGAAAAATTAGATAACGGGGCAGACTACTACTTATATGGGGATCTTACTATAAAGGGTATTACCAAAAGAGTAAAATTGTACGTAGAGTTTAACGGTATTGTAAAAGATCCTTGGGGCAATGAGAAGGCGGTATTTAATATTGAAGGTAAGATCAACCGTAAAGAATGGGGCCTCAACTGGAATGCAGCCCTGGAAGCTGGCGGTTTGATGGTGGGTGATGATGTGTTGATCGATATTGAAGTACAGTTAACAAAAGAGGAGGAAATGCAAGGTTAAGGCCTATATCAGTGCTTAATGCTAAAAGCAGAAATTAAGCTGTATCCAATAAACAACAAATGAATTGACGTCTGCGACGTCAATTCATTTGTTGTTTATTGTCGCCCCATCTTTACAATTCTTAACCACCCCTTCACACTTTTTAACCGGTTGATTCATTGTCCATCTTTGTTGCTTATTTTAGCCAGATAATATCTGCTAATTATTAAATCACCATCGCGTGTTTTCAAAAGAGACTTATATCAATCGAAGAAACAGACTGCAATCGGACATGGGCAGTGGGATCGTTTTATTGCCTGGGAATGATGACTGTGGCATGAACTACCGGGATAACATTTATCCCTTCCGACAAGATAGTAGCTTTCTGTATTTTACGGGAATTGACAGGCCTGGTCTGACCTTCCTGATCGATATTAATAACAACCGGGAGATTTTGTTCGGCAATGAAGCCACTATTGAAGAGATCATGTGGACCGGCCCTGTAGATTCGTTAGCTTCAGATGCCGCAAAAGCAGGCATTTCAGATATAAGGCCCCTTTCGCAGCTCGATAACTTCCTGGCACAAGCCGCACAGCAACAGCGTCATATCCATTATCTGCCGCCCTATAGACCGGAACATACCCTCAAACTCTCCACCTGGCTGAATATTCCAGCAGCATTGGTACCTCAACGTATATCCGTTCCGTTAATAAAAGCAGTGGTCAACCAGCGTGCCATTAAATCCGCTGAAGAAATAGCGCAGATTGAAATAGCTGTTAATACCACCATAGATATGCAGCTCAAAGCTATGGAACTGGCAGCAGCCGGTATCACGGAAACGGAGATCGCGGGCCGTTTGCAAGCAGTGGCCATTGGCGCCGGCGGTAATATATCCTTCCCCGTTATACTCACGGCCAATGGACAATTCCTCCATAACCATCCGCATAAAACGGCCTTCCAAGACGGGCAATTAGTTCTCTGCGACTGTGGCGCGGAAAACAGCATGCGCTATGCCGGCGACCTTACCCGTACCCATCCCGTTAATAAAAAATTTACCACTGCACAGCGAGAAATTTATGACATCGTGTACAATGCCTATCAAGCTGCTGCTGATGCGGTAAGACCTGGCATTCGGTTCAAAGACGTACACCTACTGGCCTGTGAACAAATCACAACGGGACTTATCTCATTAGGTTTGATGAAAGGGTCCGCCCAAGAAGCGGTAGCAGCAGGTGCGCATGCACTCTTCTTTCCTTGTGGGCTGGGGCATATGCTTGGACTAGATATTCATGACATGGAGGGCCTGGGTGAAGAATACGTGGGATATACGGATGTCCTGAAGAAGAGTACCGAATTTGGATTGAAGTCGCTCCGCCTCGGACGGGAATTGGAAGAGGGATTCGTACTGACCATCGAACCAGGGATTTACTTCAATCCCTTACTCACAGCCGCTTGGCAGGCAGAAGGCCGCCATAAGGATTTTATCTGTTATGATAAACTAGCCGCCTACAACAATTTCGGTGGCGTGCGCCTGGAAGACAACTTCCTCGTGACCGCCAATGGTAGTCGTATATTAGGACGCCCATTTGCCAAAACCGCTGCTGAGATAGAAGACCTCATTGCTCAATAAATGTCTGCTTATACATGAAAAACACCTTGTGGCTACTGCCACTTTTATTATTGTTTGCCTGCAATGCCGGCAAAACGAAGAACACTGGTAATGCGCAACTGGACTTGCTCGCAGAAAAGTATGTTCGTCTTGGCTTGAATATTGGGCAATACGATACCGATTTTGTGGATGCCTACTACGGTCCTGATTCCCTGAAACCAGTATCCAAACAAGCTGCATTTCCGAAAGACAGCTTCCTGGTAGAAGTGGATGCACTGAAAAAAGCATTACAAGCCGTAGCTACCACAACAGATAATGATACCATCCGCATTCGTGCCAACTGGATCACGCACCAACTCACGGCTTTCAGTCGGCGTATCAAGATATTCTCTGGGGAGTACAAACCGTTTGATGAAGAATCCAAAGAATTGTTTGGAGCAGTGGCGCCCGTATATCCAGAAGAACATTTTCGCTCGCTGATAGCGGAACTCGACAGTTTGCTCCCTGGCAAAGGTCCGGTAGCAGAGCGTTTCCAGCAACTGGCTAATCACTTCATTATCCCAAAGGAAAAACTGGATACTGTTTTTAAAACAGCTATTGCGGAAGCCCGCAAACGTACCTTACAGCATTATGCGCTCCCCTCTACGGAAGACTTCACGCTGGAATACGTTAGCGGTAAGCCTTGGATGGGATATAACTGGTATAAGGGGCACTATAAAAGCCTTATTCAAATCAGTGCCGATTTGCAGATTTTTATCGAAAAGGCAATAGATCTGGGCTGCCACGAAGGGTATCCTGGGCATCATGTGTATAATATGTTGCTCGAAAAAAATCTGTATCATGACAAAGGATGGGTAGAAATCTCTCTATATCCTCTTTTCAGTCCACAGTCGCTGATTGCAGAAGGAAGCGCTAACTATGGCATTGAAATAGCGTTTCCAGGAGACGAGAAAACTACCTATACCAAAACAGTACTTTTACCACTGGCCGGCCTCGATACTACGGGCATTACCACCTATTTCAGAGCGTTGGAAATCAAGGGCCGTCTCAATTACGCACGCAATGAAATTGCCAGAGGCTTGCTAAACGGCAATATGTCCGACTCCACGGCTGAGCAGTGGTTGTTGAACTATACGCTGCTGAATAGGGAGGGAGCTGCCAAAGGGTTGCAGTTTATCCGTAAAAATCGGAGTTATGTAATCAATTACAACTATGGCCAGGATCTGATTAAAAATTATATCAACGCCAAAACAGCAGGCCAACCCAATAAAAGATGGGATGCATTTAATTATTTGCTCAGTAACCAGATCACTCCCGATGATTTGATTAAAGGAGCAGCGGGGAAATAAAATAAGGAAGAAGCATAATAAAAGAACCTTGCAGGACATAAGTCTGCAAGGTTCTTTTGTTTGTGACTGGAATATGCAGCACTGTTATCTATTGCATACTCCGACCAGCTTTAATTTGTGCATCGATACTTTTTGATCAGCAACCAACACTATTCTAAAATCCTAACTCCACTACATAATCTGTTTCATCAGGTGTTTTATCCAGCATTAGCAACACACCGTCTTTGGATTGAGAAAATCTAACGGGTCGCTTATCAATAAACACTTTTGCCGATTTAATTTTTTTATCTGTTAGCGGCAGAAAAAGTGCTTTATCTTGGAGATCAAGGATATGTACAAACAGGCGGTTATCTTTTTGGGTAGTTACGCCCCATTTGTGTTGTGACACGAGGCCGCCGCGAGTACCGTAAATAGTTTCACCATATTGTTTCAGCCATTCGCCCATGGCCTTGTAGCGTTGTATAGCGATATCTGGAATCGTACCATCTGGTCGTGGGCCTACATTGAGCAACAGGTTGGCATTATTGCCCGCTGCTTTTATCAGATACTGGATCAACTCCTTTTCAGATTTGTATTTCAGGTCTGTTATATTATATCCCCAGGAATTATTCATGGTTTCACAGGTTTCGAGCGGCAATTGGCTGATTGTTTTGTCTGCTGAAAATCCGGCGGTATTTTGTCCTGGTAGATCCCGTTCAAATGCCTGTGCATCTTCCCCTTCCAGTGGCGCTAAATGATGGTTGTTAAGAACCAGGCAGGCAGGTTGCAAGGAATGGATCAACGAGTAAATCTCATCAAAATTCCAGTTAAAATCCTTGGGCTTATCCCATTTACCATCAAACCAAATAGCGCCTATTTCGCCGTAGTTGGTCAGTAGCTCTCTGAGCTGGCCTAACATAAACTGATGATAGGTTTCCCATTTTGCTTTTTTGCTTTCTTCGTTTTTCACCACAAACGGCTCATCCGGGTTGTAATCGGGTCTGCCCCAATCGAGCAGGGAATAATAAAAGTGTAGTTTGATCCCTTGGGCATGGCATTCATCGGCCAGTTCTTTCAGCACATCTCGTTTGAAAGCTGTTGCATCTATAATGTTATAGGGCGATTGTTTGGTGGCAAACATCGAAAAGCCATCATGATGACGCGATGTAATGCAAATATATTTAGCGCCCGAAGCTTTTATGTTGGATACCCACTCCTTGGCGTTGAATTTGGAAGGATAGAAACCACCTGCCATTTTACTGTACTCTCCATAATTTATCTTTTTGAAATTCATTACCCATTCCCCGTCTGCCATCATACTGTAAATACCCCAGTGAATAAATACGCCGAATTTATTATCCTGGAATTGTTTCCTATAGTCAAGATTTCCGGCTGACGGCGTATAGCCTTTCTGGGCAAAGCTGGTGAACGTGGTCAGTAAAAGTGTGGCAATTAGTAATGATTTCTTAAACATAATTTTCAAAAGGTAAATGTGAATATTCTATTAGGCTTTGGTATTTTATTATGTATATACATATGTACATTTTGGAAAAATATAAAAAAAAGGTTGTGAAACCTAATCGTCGATCCTTCCTATTTTTATAGTGCCCTAGGGGAAATTGGCTTTCATAACATCTTCATACAATTTTAAATATTTATTGATCTGAATTTTCATAGCAGTTATGCATATTAATTTTACGGCTCAACCTGTAAATATTTAGTAAAGCCCTGATCACTTAAAACCCTATTATTAAATTCCCTCAAGCAAAAACTATGAACATTAATTCTTGCTTTTTTGCAGGCGGTGCGGCCGTACTGCTGTTATTTGGTGCATGTACCAAGCAAATGAAAGATGATCTTTCCAATACTTCAAAAGCAAACCTCGCTACCAGTGCGGCAGCGCCAGCAGCGCCTGATCCAGACGGATTAAAGCTCCATACTTTCCTGAGAGCGAATGGTCCTGCATTTGAAACATACACAGTAAATCTCCAGGAGAACGCTACTTTTACCACTAAAAGCGGCAGAACATATACTATTAGTAGTAACTCATTAGTATTGCCAGATGGTACCCCTGCTACTGGCCCTATCACCGTATCTGTAAAGGAAGTTTATGATGCTGCAGGTATGATATTCGCAGACAGACAAACGGCCACCAACACAGGGGCGCCACTAGAATCCTACGGCGAATTTTTCGTTTCCGCATCACAGGGAACAACTCCGCTACAATTACAGAAAGATAGTGCCATCAAAGTGCAGGTTCCTGCCAAACCAGTTGACCAGCGCATTCCGATGTGGAATGGTGATACCTCTATCACTGTCAACACCAGTGGTTATAATTACATCAACCAACTTATCACTTTGACTACAACCATTAGCGCAAACAAAGGCATCGACTGGCAACAGGTTACCAATCCAGCTTCTGCCTATGCCCTCTTTGACGGTACAAATGGTACCCTGAATTTCAGACTGGATAGCCTGATCAAATGGGTCAACTGTGATAGGTTGATGAATCTTCCTAACCCTAAAACCACCGTACTGGCCTACTTCAATTCAAATTACAATCCAGCTACCAGTACTAGCTATAGCGGTGAAGAACCCACTATGCTGTATTTCAAACCTACGGGCGTCAACAGCATCATTAAGTTCTATAATACCATCTTCACTCCTCCTCCAGGTTATCAAGGATTCCTGAGCTATCAGAACTCCATTCCTATAGGACAAAGCGGCACTTTCTTGGCCATCTCTTCTATTGGTGGTCAATTCTATGCTGATCAGAAAACAGTTACCATCACGGCTCCTGCCCCAGGCAATAATTATACGACAGTAACTTTTAACCCAGTTCCTGTTAGTGCGACTGCACTTATTTCGCTGATCAGCGGCATGAATACTAAGTAATCAGGTAATAAAAAATAGCCGTTAACCAGGTTGATTAACGGCTATTATTTTTATGTTTTGACATCCGATACTAGTTCATTCGAACCAGTTATTGCCAACTTCCACTTATCACGTCTGTTGATGGTGATGTGTACCTAATCTATATTAGTTAGATTTTTTCTATCACTACTATCTATACCTGGGCGATCAATATTTTTGATTAATTCTTTTGCACGAGGATCTGTTTGTGTCAGGTTCAATGGTTCCGGAGACTGTTTCAGCATTGGGATTACGCAGAGGTATGAAGTAGGCGGTACTTGATTGTTGTCCTGGCTACGCATTTTTATTACTGTTTCAAATACGTATACCGGTTGTAGGATGTTACCGTTATTATCGTAATATGATTTCCGTATTTCTTTAAAATCATATGCTGTTTTTTCCCCGAATTCTTGTGCTATCTGTCGCTTTGCCATTGCTGTAGCTTCTTCCTGGGAAATCATTTCTTCCGGCTTAATTGCTTTCCTATTGCCTTTATTCAGCTCCCGCCAGCGGCGTATCAGTCCAACCACCTCTCCTTTATCACCTATATTGACAACAATTTTAGATCCGGCGCCTATTACCTGCATGCTGTCTATTTCGCGGGCGTAAGTTAAGGTGACCAATTTATCGATGATAGGCCCCTTGGCTGTTTGGGCACGGAGACCTCCTGTGTGTACCAATCTCAGCTCACCAGGATTCTTGGGGAAAAGGCCATTTTGCTTCAGGAATTTTTCACCAATGTGCGCGGCATCCTGGCCGCTAGGCAGTTGCGGCTTCAGGTCGCCGAGGTACGCCTGTGTGAGTTTACTGAAGGAGATGTTTCCATTATTGAGATCCTCTTCCAATGTAGTATTTACATCTGTTGGAGAAACGAAGTAAGCAACATTGTCGTCTTTGGAGACATACAGATCATTGGTCTGCTGATTTCCCAAAAACTCTGTGATCAACTTTTTGGTGTTATCGGCAGAAAGCGGAGCACTCTTTTCAAATTCGTAGATGTAAACGGCCCCCGCTTCTCCGGTTGGCGATTTCTGCCGGTTACATTTACAGGCGGAAATGCTGATCAGACCTAGTATAATGAGGCAGCTAATATATCGTACTTGCATAACAGACATTTTTGTAGATCAAAAAATAGTGGATTAGTTTATCTGAATCGGGAATCAATACTGCCACCATGTTTTCATATTGGTAGCGCCTCCAGCAGGATCTGCAGCATATTTACCCAGACGGTCGTTTTCTGTGGTAGTATAAACAATAGCACTAGCAAATCCAGGGTAAGTGGAATAGGAACCTCCCGAAAAAGTACGTTCTCCATCTACCGCTTTGAACCATGACTGCCATACGCCACCATTGGCTTTGAGCAGGTTGGCGTAACGGTTGGGAATACCATTGTCGGAGTAACTGAGGGTACGGAAACCAACTAATTGGTGCAATCCCTGAAATATAGAGGTCCATGGTGTCCACCAGTCGCCACCGGCGGGCGCTTCAGGTGCAGATGCAACAGTAGAGCAGGATTCTATGACCAGGAAATCAAGGTCGCCGCCAGTGGCCACATTACCATATCCAGGGCATGACCGGAGATCCACACCCGTGCCCGTACTCTTATTGGTCTGAACATAATAAGAATTGCCATGTGCGGCCACGTAGGCCAGATCCATTTTGTCTACAAAGCTTCTGTAGTTGGATTTAAATTCAAACGGTTCCGCCCAGAAATACTGTACTTCTTTATAGCGGTGCATTCCGATATTTTGCCAACCCTGGAAATTTTTGATGAAGTTCCAGACATTGCGCACAAAGCGATCTTCCGCACGATCTACATACCCGCCAATTTCCTGGTCGGATGACCTGGCAGGAGCCATAAAGCAAAACAGACACAGGATTACAGCAATCTGTGCTTTCCATCCAAGAGGATGCAATTTAATTTTTTTCATGATTGTCTTTTTAGGGTGAAAACAAAAATGTGCTGAAGGTGAATCAGTCATTTTTTGGGGTACATTTAATAGCTACAAAATAGTGTTAGACTTAGCTTTTGGGGTAATGCTCTTCATTCTCTGCTTAAATATACAAAATTGCAAGGCAATTATAGCTCATCAATTTTATTATTTTAAGATATGTTTGATAGCAAAATGTAATATACTATACATTTTGCCATGAACATCATTTGTTTGGCATCCGAACTAACAAAATCCGATCAATAGTGTATAGTCAATAAAAATATAGGCTCAATAAAATTATCACCAAAGGAGAGCTGCGTTAAAACTCAACGCTGCTCTTCATGGTCATCTATCTTTAAAGTCCTAAAATCTTATCTGAAAGCGCGATCAGTTCATTTTGGGTATCCTGATCTGCTTCATTGGAAAGCAGGACAATACCTGTATTCAAATCGGGATAAAAAACCATATAGCTGCTAAAACCTAAACTGCCACCTGTATGAGAGATACTCCTGTTACCACGCCCTGTATTTCGTACTTTCCAATTAAGAGCAATGGCACCATCCTCCATTTTTCCAATAGTTGGCTGGTGGCTTAACTTTACAATGGGGGTGGTTTCATTCAACTGAAATGCCATGTACTTTAACATGTCTGCAGTGGAGGAGGCGATACTTGCAGCTACTTGTAAATCTTCCCAATTAATAACCGGCATTAATCTCCCCTTTCCATCATAACCTTTTGCCATGAGGGCAGGCTGTTTCCCAGATTTTATCAGGAAAGTATTTTTCATTTTCAGCGAATCGGTGAAATGTTTTTTTAAGAGATGATCGTAAGTGTCGTTGTAAACGCCTTCCATAATATACCCGAGCAATTGAGCGGCGGTATTACAGTGGCGGGCAACGGTGCCTGGTGACACTTTTAGCTTTACATCGTGCAGATCATGATAAAAATCTTGCCTGCTGTATTTTTGGTGAACTGAATCTAAAATATGAGGGATAGCGTCTGGTTCTGCTTTTCCAAAAATATCTTTATCTGGCATCCAATTAGGCAATCCGGAGCTGAGATTAGCTAAATGGAGTAAAGTAATAGGGGTACCATTGTAATTTAAATTAGGGTAATCTTCTTTTAGATAATGGCGTATATCATCTTTCAGGTCAATCTTTTTATCAAGTACGGCTTTGGCAAGTAAGGTGGCCCCAAAGGTTTTGGTAATGGATGCGAGTTCGTAAACGGTATTGCTTGTTGGTAGTTCAGATTTCTCTCTTTGAGTGGAGCCATAATTATAGACATATGACTTCCCATTTTTGATGATTCCTATTGAAAGGCCAACCCTAGCGCTGTTATTCATAAATGCAGCCACGGATGCATCTACTAGAGAATCTAAGTTGGTTTTCAACCTATTGTCTGTGGCTATTTTTACTTGGTTCGTTTGGGCAACGCATACGAATGTATATGCTAAAAATGCTAACAATAGGGATGACTTTTTCATTTGCGGTTAGTTTGTTATTAAAGACGATGAAATAGAAGAAAGTTGCATCAATTGTCATATTGTTGCTCAAAAATCGTTACTTTCATAAAACAGTCTTACCTCTCCCCATCACTCGGCCCACAAATACAATTTTAACCTATCTCCTCGATTTTAATCATGGATCATTCATTGTTCATTCACCATAGTATTCTTGTGGTAACTCTATTTGGTAATATACTATCAGGCATCCCTTGGTGTTCTACTTATATGGATGCTTTTGTTCACTATTGCAGGTCCACTAAGCAAAATCTCCATTTTTGCGCATTTTTTCTCCATAATTGCACATTTTAAACGGGAGCTATTTGTCAACTTTGGGGTGTTATCGTACTGTAGATAGGAGAGCAGATATCGGCTATTTTGTCTCAGTAATTCCATCACTTTTTAAAGCCTAAAGTATGGCATACTCCACTGATAACGTAGTTATCCAGGGTGCCCATGGCACCTTCGCAAAACAGCTAGTTTTTCGTCAGCGTTATGGGCAATCACTCCTATGCAAGCGCCCAAAAAAATCGAACCGCCCGCTCTCCGATGCCCAATTATTGGTACGGCAAAAGTTCCAGACCGCCAGCGTTTATGCAAAGTCGGTGATGGCAAACCCAGATCTGTTAGCGCTTTACCAGCTAGTCGCCAAAAATGGTCGAACTGCTTATAACGTGGCGATGGCAGATGCTTTCCGTGCACCTGAAATTCGAGAACTGGACGCAAGCGCTTATACTGGTGTTGTTGGCAGTCGCATCCGGGTACGCGCCTTCGATGATTTTAAAGTAAAAGCCGTACAGGTGTCCATCTTCAGTGCCGCCAATGCATTATTGGAACAAGGCGCCGCAGTGATGAGCGACAACGGTATGGACTGGATGTACACCGCTACAAAGGAGAATCAAGCGCTAAAAGGAAGTAAAATAAAGGCACAGGCCAGCGACCTACCGGGGAATGTCACGGAGAAGGAGCAGATTCTTTAATCACTTTCAAAGGGCTGACTAAAGAATAATGGTCAGCCCTCATTTATTAGGTCCCTAATGGAGGCTTGTTATTTGAGATGCTCAAGGACATCATTTTACTTTTGGTCCAGCTCCATTTATTTCCGGTAATCTCTCGGTGAGCAGCCCACCGACCCTTTAAATGCCCTGGTAAATATGGAAGTTGTAGCATAACCTACTTCCAGTGCTATTTCCTGGATAGGAGCACTACTATTTTTCAACAATTGTTTGGCCTTGTCGATCCTTAATTTCGAGACCCACTCATGAATAGTTACTCCATACATCAGTCGAAATCCTTCCGCCAGTTTTTTGGGGTGCAGGTGAACAGCTTTCGCCAGTACCTGTTGATTTACCGGTTCATGTATGTGTTCCATTAATAGCGTACTTACATTGTGTAGCGTGCGTAAATCATCCTCCGTAAAATGATACCGGGAATGAAAATGCTGTTTAGCATTATTTAACTCCTCGAGGTAGCATAGCAACAGGTCGTATACACGTGCTCCTAGAAACAGTTCCAACTCCGCCTCTTCCAGTGTACAATGATAAATACTGTTCAGCAACTCCTTAACACTGGGTGTGATATTCGCTGCAATTTGTTGTACCCCTTTCCCACTTTCATTTCTTACTTTATTACATACCTCGTAGAGTTCCTCATATTTATTGCCCAGCCCTTGTATCAATTCCAAGTTGATATTTATTTGAAGTACTACGGCTTCTCCTTTGGGCATACTTGCTTTATGCTTACCGGCAGGCACATAGTAAAGATGATACCAGCCTTCCGTCAGCATAGCCTTACCAAATCCATTCAGGTTACATGGAATTGTTCCTTTCAGTACATAGCTAAGTGTAATCATGGGCCGACTTACCACTACTTTTACATTCACCGTTTGTTTCATCCGGAACACATGTTGATAGATAGCAAAATCTTTTCCATGAAACGATTGTAGCAACACCTTTCCAAAACGCCCGCTGGTAATAACGGAACCTGTGAAAGGTAGTAATGTATCCTCACTATAAGGAGGAAGGATAGTTGTAACCATTATATCTTTTTGAAGATAATTTGGTAGTAGAAAGTTCATAACGATATGGGTATGGAGCTTAACAATGCATCTGGGTTATCATTCTAACATGCCACAGTATTTATATAAATATACGAAATATATTAATTAACAATTGCAAATAGCAGTAAACAATTCCAGGAGTAAAAGGTTGCATCATTTCATTACCTTCGGAAAGAAGCTGCTAACCCGCTGCTATCCTCCCAAAAACATGTTGCTTTTACTTTAATTACTTATTACTCATTTTTGGACAGCGGTTATTCCGGGCTTCAGACCTGCTACTTCAGTTGAGATAAAAACTGTTCTACCTCAGCTACCGGAGGGTTGATCATCAATATCTTTCCGTCTGGGCCTATGATAAACCGCATAGGAATAGCATCCACTTGTAACAGTTCCGCTACTTTACCTGCTCTTCCTTTCAGATCAGAAAAATTGGGCCATGTTAAATTATGTTCTTTTATCGCGCCGAGCCATAACTTCCTGTTCGTATCAAGTGAAATGCCCACAATTTCAAATCCTTTGGCTTTATATTCAGCGTAGATTTTCTTCAGTGCCGGGAGTTCAGCTACACAGGGCCCGCACCAGGAAGCCCAAAAATCGAGCAGTACATATTTTCCTTTGAAGTTTGATAGGCTACTTAACCGCTGAACAGTGTCGCTCAGTGAAAAATCGGGCAACCTCTTTCCCTGCCGGATAAGATCATCATACACGAACAGCGTGTAGTATAACTCCTTACCTTTAGTTCCTCGTTTGAGTTCAGCCGAAAACTTCTGGTAATATTTCCGGGCAGTATCTCTGGGTATGAAAGTCGAAATACCGTTCAGCTCCGATAGCAGACCATAGCTACCAGGATGCTTGATAATCTCACCGAAAAGAACAGCTTCGCTCTGACGGTTAGCCTTCGTCAGAAAACTGCTTGTAAGCGCTCTCGATGCAGCGGTGTCTTTCAGGCTACCTATACTATCCAATACCTTATTTATACGCCGAACAGTCGGCCTATGAATGCTATCGAGGTAATAGTTATAATAGTCTGTCTGAGGGGATCCAATCACTTTGGCCGCATAGAGGGAATCTTTCTGTCCATCAATCTGAATATTTTTGTTCTCCCCAATGAACGACAGCCGGGTGTCGCTAACAGCAGGTACTTCAATCGACAAAAATTTAACTTCCTCCAGTTTACCAGAAAATGTGAAATAGTCATCCTTGCTCATGCAGGAATCATAGACTTCCACCCGGAAAGCACTGCCGAATCCATAAGGTTTATTCGACAAATAGACCTTTGTATTTCCAATACCTGCAATCCTACCAGAAATTTTATATTGATTACCCTGTGCACAGAGATTTCCTGTCGTAAAACTTATTCCCAGGAACAGCACCAAACAAGTTATGCTACGCTGATATCGCTTCATATAAGATAGTTGTTATTCCCGCCAGGGGGCAGTGAAATTACTGCCACGCTGGAGAGAATTCAATTTAATTATAAAACCGGACTATTACGCACACATGTACGTGTAGTTCTTACCGTTATCACAAGAAATTGATAGGTCTTTTGTAACGCAGGTGCACCAGGGATATGCGGCTACTAGGACGAATCTACTACAGTATTATAAAAACAACTTTCATGAGAAATTAAAGCGTCGTGAAGACTCCGTCATACATGCTTCACAAGGAAAAACGGGCTACAGACAAATGCTATATCGAATCGGTCTCAAATAGTTTTTTCAATGCTTGTGATTCGTGCTCCACTAATGGCAAAAGTTGCTCTTGCGACAAGGAAGATGAAGCCGGGATAAAAACGACCTGGGGATAATTGATAATCTTACGATACAAGACCCTGGCCCTGGAAACATGAAAGTCGGAGGTTATAATCGCAAGTATGCCAGGTTTCTCCTCCAATACCAAATCCTTAGTCATTTGAAAATCTTCCATAGTATTGGAAGAAGGTCGGCCGTTTAGAAACGCATCTGCAGGAATGCCGCTGTCCAAAAGGTACTTTTCAGCATAATAATGATGAGGTTTATCAGTTGTATTAAAGTGTTGACCAAAGCCCCCTGTACAAACAAGTTTAAAATCATTGTTTGCATTATAAAACTTATGCGCACATGCTAATCTATCTTTAGCTATTTGTGACAAGTTTCCCAAATCATCATTGGGAGCTCCAAGTACAATCAATAATTTATTCATAAAATTCGTCCCCTTTAACGGTATGATCTAGGTGATGAAAATCGGAAGGTTAAATTAAATTTAAGGTATTCAATTTATAAAAATAGATAGAATTGAAATCTCTAACACAGATCGCCTATATCTGGGGTCTATCTCTACTAGAAAAGAATTTTTTCCCAGCATATTTAATGAGTATGGATGTATAGGGAGTGTTGAAAATTGATCAATTAAAAAATACTTTATTTTTTTTATTATTGCACGAGATATCGAAATGTATTATCTACTAACACTTTATCCTATATCTTCTTATCATGAGAGTACTATTGTTGAGTGCTATTGCGCTCTTGTTAACCACCCTGACCTATGGCCAAAAAATCTATCAAATCAGAGCCGATAGTGTTCGCATTTATAATCAGTGTGATACCGCTGAGCTTATCCTGGAAAACCATACTAAAAATGTTAGTGGTTTTTTATTTAACAAAGGTCTTGGACGTACCGAATTTCAACGTTTAAGATTAGTATCCCCCGGCCGTGGTCTGATAGCCATCCCTGGCCAGGATACATTGGACTTCGGCTCTTCCCTGAATACGTGGGGAGACGAACGTTATGACCAGCTCAATACAAACTTCTTAACCATATCTGAAGCAACACTATGGCAATCTTGGCCAGCATACAAAGTAGTTGGTTATGATGCTTATGATGTTCCGGATATGCCACCTTTGTCGGACCAAGCCTTTCAGGGGAAAGGCAATAACCGATACTATAATGGTCTTATTGTAAGAGATGGTGATACCGGATTTGATTTTGCCATAAACTGGAATGGTGAGCTGCAAGGGCCTAACGGTGCATTTATTCGTACAAAAGATGATACAAAACCCGCTTGGAGTAATTGGAGAGAGCTGGTTTTTAAAGATTATGTGGACAATAATTTCGTTAAGAAAATTTCAAAAGATACAGTTGTCCTTACCTCAACAGTGGTAAGGATGAAAGAAAATACACCTGATGCACGAATGGGTTTGGTTACAGTGGACGATGGCGTTACTACCTACACTATTAATACAACAGCAATAACAAGTACCAGCCGTATCATGCTGACCGTTCAAAGTGGACAACCTTTACGAATTGGGGCAGGACCAGCGGCTGTTCCCACAGGGATAATGACATCTGTAGTCTCAAGGGTACCAGGAACCTCTTTTACCATTTCAGTGGCACATGGCGCTGGTCCTGCAGAAGTAGCGTGGTTGATCGCTGAACCATATTAATAATTTCTTTTCCTCATTTTTTATCAGCATTCAGCAACGTATTTAAGATGGTATTTATGAAAAAAATTGTTACCCTTATAATGTATTTAATGATGGCAGTACCGGTGTATGCCCAATATACTTACCGGATGGCTGCCGACAGTTTCCGGATCTCCAATAATACTGATACCGCCGAGCTAATTCTTGAAAATAGGACTAAAGACATACCCGGCTTCCTTTTTAATAAAAGCGCTGGAATAACTATATTTCGAAAACTGAAACTGGCAATACCAGGAAAAAATTTAATGAGTATTGATGGTCAGGATACGCTGAATATCGGTACAACAATGGCTGCCTGGGGAGATAATCGTTATGATTTATCTGCGAACAACTTTACCACATTCCCATATGACAGTTCGGCACTTTGGAACGCATGGCCATTGAATAAGGTAGTAGGATATGATGCATATCGCACACCAGGTATGCCGTCATTATCTGATCAGGCATTTCAAGGCAGGGGTTCGAATCTATACTATAATGGACTTGTTGTAAGGAATAATAATACTGGTTTCGATTTTGCCATCAACTGGGATGGAGAATTACAGGGCCCCAATGGTGCATTCCTCCGTATTAAAGATAGTAGTGCAACTAAATGGAGTAATTGGAGAGAATTATTATTTAAGGATTATTTAGATAATAATTTTTTACGGAATGAGGAGCTAGATTCAGTGTACATATCTTCCACTATTTTTAATATGAAAGAATATGCTAATGATGCACGAATGGGCGTTGTTACTGTTGCATCGGGCCAAAATACAATCACCATCAATACTTCCGCCATCACCGCTAATAGCCGTATATTTCTCACCATACAAAATGGTACTATTACAAAAATTGGTGTAGGACCCGCAGGTATTCCGTTTGGTAATATTGCGAGCGTTACAGCAAGAGTTCCAGGCTCTTCCTTTACAATATCCGTTTTACATGGTACAAGTAGTGCGGATGTAGCATGGATGATTATAGAGCCATACTAACTTCATATCAATGAGCAAGCATAGATAAAAAACAAAAAAACCTACGACTAGCGCAGTTTTTGAAGATTGCTTGTGATCCCGCGGGGACTATGTCAAAGGCTTAATTAGCGCCATTTTTCAAGGAATCATTAGCTACGCTGATACCGTGATGTTCGGAGTTAGCCAGACAGCAGTTCAAAAAGAAGGTAGCTAATCCACCGTTAAATATCTTCTGGATAAGGTGTGGGTGCCTTTCGGATTTTTTGGTATAAAGCCTTTTGCGCAAGCGGGAGCCTTTATCTTTTACCCTGCAATTTCTCCTTAGCTTCAAAAGCTTCAATTACAGCCATTACGTATTCCTTATTGATAGGGGAAAGTTGTTTGATCTTCTCAGCTAGTACGTCTTCGGGGTTAATATTTCTAATCAAAAAGTCCAGCGAACTGTCCAGGACTTCCGCAATTCTCGCTGCTATTTCAATTGATGGTTTCGATTCATCTCGTTCATACTTTCCAATTATATCTCTGGATGTGCCAGTCGCATCTGCTAACTCGGTCTGTGTTAACTTCTTTTGCTTTCTTGCTATGGTAACTTTTTCACCAAATGTCATAATGGATGATTTTCGCGCTAAACTACTGATTTAAAATTTAATATGAAATAAGGGGCCGGTAGGAATAAATATAACCAGAAAACTAGATAATAGTCTACTTTTAATGACAGTAAAATGACCTAAAAAGCTACAAAACACTACATTTTAAGTTTACCATTATCTATATTTTGATTATATTTGTAGAGAATAATCAACATCATGAAAAACCAGCCAAATGAACGAAAAGCCATGCTGCATTATAAAAGTTCGGAACGGCTTTGCCATTGTATAAAGGCTCCATGGTTAAAAGTATCCGCCCTTACAGGCACCCGGCAATTAACTTTTATCCCAAACCATATTACTGAAATAGCGCAAAGCGTCAGCTTAGTAAGGTATTAAAAACCGTATTCTAACTCTACATCATTAATAATTAAAACAAAAAGCCATATGCAAAGTAAAAACCGAATTGTAAAAATTCATGGGAAATGGGTTCAAAGAACTTATGAAGGAAAAACTGTTCCTTGGTTAAACCTCTCCGGGGTGTGGTTGGAAAAAGCCGGATTTGAAATCAGTGACCATATCATTATTTCTGTTGAAAATGGTGTGCTTACAATCAAAATTCATCAAAAAGCTCCCAAGCCTGTTCCCCCTTTTTGGGTTCTATAAGCATCTATAAGAAAATGATACTCCCATTTCGAGTACCGGGCATCCGGGGGCGGGAGCATTCATGAAAGGCGCCTAATAAATAACCCTGTAACTAACCATACAGAATAACGTTCTTCACTTCTGTATTATCAGCTTTCTTTAATGTCGAAAAAATGGTAGCTCTGTTGTAGGGGCGTGGTATTGCTATGCTCCTACAGCGGCTATTCTCGGCCGGCCCGCTGCCGGAAGGAAATCCTTTGCCGGGAGGCGACCGGTTATAAGCTACAGGCAAAAATCATTAGCAAACAACGGTGGAACAAACGGCAAACGTCCGGGATAGTAGATGATGGGCCACAACGGCTGGGCCTAGCCTCCTATATTCTGTCGCTGGTCGAAGTGATGGTGATGAGCCTCTGTTCTTCAGTTGCCCCATCATCTACCAACGCGGACACCGCGTGATAGTAAAATGTTGACCAGGGTACAAATGCTGGTGTTCGCGCTCCTGGTTCTCCCGTCGGTCGCTCAATCAGTGCGCTGTCGATCAGTGCTATAATCTGAGTAAAGGATTTAGTTAGGTTCGAATTTTGTAGCCCTCCAAGATTGTTTCAATATCAAGACCCATTATTGACAATACCAATGTTAGTAGTAGGCATGCCAGTAATTGAAACTTTCCAAATTAAGAGTCTTGTTTCATGCTTGATTTTTTTTGCTCTCAACTGCTCGTTAACTATCAATGTGCTTGCAATGTCCTTTTTTAAAGGCTGAAAAACCTTCAAAAAGCGCTTGTCAAATTTATTCGTCTTTTGCTCCAATTGATGATTAATAATATCGTTATTAATTACATAATCTGCTGGAAAAGGGTCAACAATATTGCTTCTAATTTGATGACCTATCATTTTATGGTCTGCGACACAAATAAAAAGTCCGGTCGTATTTGTAAAGTGAGCTTCAAGAGAAACTCTAATCATGTCGTTTAACATTTTGACAAGCCTCGCAGTTTTGTTAATTGTTCCATCTTCATTACTATTTTGCCTGAATAGTCCGAATTCTGCAGAAAGTCTTAATCCTGGTTCGTCAATGACTAAATCAATCAGTGGTTTTTCATTTCTGTATGAAATTTTCTCTTTAGCAGGAATAAAGGTTTGACTATTGATTGGAACTTCAATTTGAATTTGTGATGGCCGAAAGCTATAAGCTTCCATTAAAGCAGCAAAAAAGTCATATCGTATGCTGTCTTCACCCAAAAGCAGAAGTGGTTTTCTATTAAGTCGTTCCTCAAGTAAATTTTTATAAGCCTGAAATAGTTTTTCCATGAGTGATAATGATCTTTGCTTACTATTAACGTTCAGGTATTGTGATCCCGCTGGTACAAAATTCGAACCAATTAATAGAAGATAGTTCTCTTCTGGCAAATATTTTAAATGCATAAAAATGTCTTTTTCAATACGAAAACCAGAAGACACCTAATTATTGATAAACTCTCCAAAAATCAAGATAAAATTCTTCTACAGAATGTTACACAGGAATGTTCCTTGTCAGAGTAACTTTTGATGTTGCTAATGATACTGGACTCGCCTAATCTAAAATGAAACCCGGAAGAGCTAATGTCCTTAAGGGTTCCTCCTCGCAATAACATCCCCCCGCTTATCTACTCGGATTATATCATATTTACCAATATCCTTATCCAAAATTTATAGATCGGTCAGACACTTTGAAGGTGAGTTCATGTTTTAGCTTGCTCATCAAATGATCATTCATCTCTTCCTGCTCCCTATTATTCTGCTGTGATCCGTGTCATCTTTTCATGCATTTCATCGAGTATATATGTTACGTATTTTGCAGCGCCTTGTATGGCTACCTCCTGGACAAAGTTATCTATATAATATTCAAGGTCAGGAATACTTACCTTCAGACCGTCCGTTTGCGTAAATATGAGTTTGACAGGATTGCCCTTATAAGTTTTCTCTAATACAATATCATCGGTCCCCCAATAATAAGGAACTGTGTCATGCTTATATATGCATTGCCTACCTGTGCTAAATGCATAATTTTGTACCAAAATTGAAATCAACTGATTCCTGTAAGTATCCAGCATTACCCAGTCATACCATGCGCTGGGCCTTGAAGCGTAAATCTTGTCGTTTTTCCATCCAATCCTGATTGCATTTTTCTCCTGCATCCAATTCTGGAGCCAAGGGTGTTTATATAAAGCCTCATGTACGGTCCTAATTCTCCACTGGGAGATTTCGGCGGAGTCCCAAGCATTCATTCTTGAATCTTCCTGCACCAAAACACTACAATGCTGCATGAAGGTCATCTCGTCTGGCAAGCTGAAGCAGTCAACGGTGAATTGCTTCACCGTCTTATTGGAAGAAAGCATCCTCTTCAAATAGTGTTCACGCTCATCCTTATCTGTAAAGTTCTTTCCAATTAAATCAATATGAAATTCAAATCTGCTGATCAGAGCCCTTAGAAAAAGATGATCTTCACGATATTTTTCATTTACCCCCCCTTGGTCAAAAACCTGAAAAGCCATTTCTTTCCTATGAGTAAAGTCCTCTTCGCTCATTTCAGGAGAGATCAAAAAGCCAATGGATCCTTTAAAGAAGAGGTGGGATTCTGCTTCTATAAAGAGCTTCTCCCATGTAATATTTTGTCGTATGAAAGATGCTTTTTGTCTTTCTTCTTCTATGGCTTCTTTTGAAGAAGATAGCTGTAATGGAGCATCCGACAGTAGGCTGTATATTTTATTCGCTTTTAAAGACAGCTCATTCACCACCTTCATAGCAGCGACCATTGAACTGACGTCATTAATGTCGGTATTGGCTACAATGTTCCATACAACCCGCATCCATTGTTTAAAGCACGTTTCATCATAATCAAATCTTTCAACATATAAAGTAACAGCCAGGAATAGTACACGATGAGATTGGGTGATTTCTCCCTCAAACAACGACAAACGCTCATTCCAGGAAGCATGCATATACTCATTGATACTATTCCAGTTCGAAGAAAGACAGTCTAATATCTTCTCTATAGCTTGTGTAACATTCTCTTGAGAAAAGATGTCTTTAAAATGATGAAAACCAGCATACCCGGACTCTCTCTGTAACTTTTGATAGACTTCATCTCTACCAATTTTTTCGTGGTCCAAAGAGGAGGCAAGAATATACCGGTTCAACAGATAGCGATAGAAAAAGCGGTTAAAAAAGGGATCTACCGCCTTTTCTGTCGCCGTGTTCCCAAACGCGTTGTTTTTAATCAGGCCCCAGAACAGGTTAGTCCACTCGTTGTCAAGTTTTTGAGCAAAAGACATATGATATGGCATGGATCTCCCGCCAGCCACTACGTATGTTGCAAATTCATTTTTAAAAGGGTTCTGGTTGTCTTGGAGCCAATTAATAAGGTCTGCCTTAAAGTTTTCAAAGTCTGTCAACTGCTTTCCACGTGCGTTCATTTTGATGTAAAGCTCATCAGAGAGGTTGAATCCATCCAATGGCAGTATATAAAACGAAAGTAGATTCAACTTACTGTATAAGAGTTGCGAACTGTTCTCATAATGTTCATGGATAGCATCCAACATTACAAGCATAGACTTCACAGTGGGGTCTTTTTCGTAAATGCTGTAAAACCATGCCTGGTCTTTTATTTCTTTAGCGGGTTTTTGTTTAAAGCTCACAGACAACGTAGAAAGTATTTCACAGAATTTCCGGGCACTGATCCTTGTGTCATATGAGAAACACCGCAAACTGCTCCTTAATACAGCCAACTGATCATTTGCCAATTCGCGGTTTCCGATATACCAATGCAACAGAAATAAGGTAGTGAGCCTTTGTTGCCCATCTAATGGTACAAAATAAATTTTATTGTCAATGGATTTTGTCGAACCTTTGATCCTCTTTATTGAACCATAAACGAAGTCAAGATCCAAGAATTTCCCATCACGCAGCGAGTGAAATATTGAATTTAAAAACCGTTCCCTGATCTCTATCTCATCTATGCGCCCCTGTGCATAATCTCTCTGGATCATAGGGATTTGAATGCCATCGAACTTATAACATTTTGTTTCATTATTTGTCTCTATCTCTACTTCTTTGGAAAGAATATCTATGATGTTATACTTATTCATTTTATGTTTCATTGTGGTTGGGTAGGAAGAAAGTCTATCAGGGTTTCAGCTAACACGTTTCGATAGGTTTTAATGTCCTGTTCTGTCCATTTTGTCAATGTTTTACCCTGAAGATCAAAATATTTCAAGAACACATTTTTAGTGCAGATTGGAATAAAAACCCCGTTCTTATCCTTTTCAATAATGGTTCTTCTTTTTGTAGGGAACAATGCATTTCCATATGCCCTGTTAGTACCCGCGTCCAGGAGAGTAAGGTTACCAATATTATCTTTCAGCGTTTCGTGATTTGAATTTTCTTTCGCAAGAATGATGACTTCTCCATGCAATGAATCGAAATCTTTCTGTCCTCCCTCATTTCTAATGAAATTTTGTACGTTATCATATAGTTCGGAATACTGGGATATTTCAGGGAGGCTTTCCAGTGAGCTTTCCAACCATACTTTTTGTGCTGCATAGCTTCTTAAAGCATTTTCAGTAAAGGAATCAATATGTTCAACATCCCATGATTCTTCTTTAAAAGACCTAAAAGGAAATTTGAAAATAATTGACTTGCTGATACACTGCTTCACAATATAGGTTATGTTAAACAGCAGCAAAAGTTCCCGAATCGCTTTTTTGTCCTTGGAATACGACAAATTAAGGAATGGAGTCATTGGATCGTCATCCGAATAAGTCCATTCCACCTTAGTATATTGTTGTCTTATTTTGCCCATCAGTATTTGGGTGATGGCTTCTTTTGTATCCGATTTGGAGGAAGTCAGTTCATAGAGGGTCGAAATATCATGGCGACCACAATAAATCAAAAAGCCAATGTAATGATACCAGACCGGATTGTTGTACCATTCCTGAAACCTGTTGAAGTAATCAGTTACCGCTGCCCATTGATCCTTTACAAAATCAAAGCCGGTCATCTTGTCTAGCTTACGGTAGAAGTAGCGGAAAGTTGCAAACCTATCAGTTCCTATTTCTTTAACGATCCCGGGGTCTTTCTTTGCGTCCACATCACGCATGATGTCAAAAATATACTCTATCCTGGCTGCCAAGTGATTCTCCCGCTCATTTAGAAACCACCAGAAATCATCTTCCTGTAGTGTATTCTCAATTTTGTCCCATTCATTCGCAATCTCAAGTTGTCTGAGTTTAGCTAGTTCGGCTTCTTCTCCAAAATTTCTTTCCTGCAAAAAAAGGGCTTTAATCAGTTCTGCATTAGTCAGCGATATTTTACCAAGATTTATCCGTATGAAGGTATCTATGGGATTTACTTCATTGGTAATTTCATACCAAATAACCTGAACAACCCCCTCAGCCTTTTGGTTTTCAAAAGGATAAACCAACGTTCTGATCACTGACTCTCTTACATCTCTCTGCCCATTTTTTTCCTCAAACCATTCCCGGATATATTTGTAGGCAGCGGAAATATGAAAAAGGTCGATCTGGTTATCATTACATTCCAGAATGTTATTAAAATAATCCTCAGTAACTGCTCTTGTTTCGTAATCAATATTAAAAATGTCTTTCTTGTATTCGCTCTTTAAAGGTTTCCCATTAAGATGCTCCTTGATAAGATAAGTAAACAATATTCGTAGCGTCGTCAACCTTTGTTGACCATCTACTACCTCATATCCTTCTAGTTCTTTTGCTGTTCCATCATCGCCGCGTTTCCATGTATGTTTTTTTACCACAATTGGTTGCAAACAGTAAAATTCATTTTCTTTCTTGGTTTTATTTGCAAATGCCAAAATATCGTCCAGCAAGTCCACCACCTGTTGCTTTGTCCACCGATATCCTCTCTGATAAGAAGGAATGAAAAAATCCCGTTCAAGTAAATCATATACGGAATAGAGTTGAATTGTGTTTGACATTTATGATTATCAAGTATTTAGCGTTATTCAGGTGTAAAAAGATCTCTATTTTCCTTATTTACTTGAAATAAGAATCTTGACTTCATGCCTGAAAAAAGAATGTGTTTTTTGTAATTGCTACGTAATTCCTCGGTCTAAACTCCTACGTGCTGCATACAATTATTTATCATGTTAGAAATTCCATACCATTCCTAAGTCTCATAATATTAATATTGATCAAATACATGAAAATAGCTTTGGTCGAACAGAATTCAATCTTCTAGAACTAATTTGCAATTCGATTTTTTAAATTAACAGTCCTTTGTAAGTCCCCAATTTTTTCTTTAAGAAATTTGCTATCAATTTCTTTTTCCTGATCAAACGCAGTCTTGCTCGTATCACAAAAAATCATTAAGCTTTTTGACAATTCATTCAACATAATATAAATTTGACTGATGTAGTCAAAGTTTCCATTTTTCTCCTTCCATAAATTTATAGCAGACTGTGACAAGCCATTTAGTGGATCTACAATCCTAAGACCGTTATTCACTATTGATATTATTTTTCGTTCAAACGCGATTCTCTCTTTGAATCGTTTTCTGGTGTTCTCTGTGTTCATTTAATACTGATTTTTTCAATCTCTAAAAGAATTTTTAATGCCCAATCCAAGATTTGTCTTTGCATCATAAGGAGCTTATCTATGATCAAAAAAGGAGGATCTACCCCACGGGTACTACAATATCTACTTTGAATTAACAGACCATAATCAGCTTTTGAAATTCCCAAATCCAAATTCAGAGCTGCATCGGCACTAAAATCGAACTGTTTCTTAAGAATTGGCATTGCTGACATGGCGATATTCCTGGCACATACGTGTAACAACCCTGCCTCATAGATCAAATTCTGCGGGGTGCCAATAACTTCTGCCTCAATTGGCCTTAAAATATCTATTAAAGAAGCGATATCAGTAGCAGCAGAACTATATTCATTTGGCGTACCAATATTGTCAATAAAATCTGTGCTGGAAGAAATTTCTTTAGATTCCAAATATAAATGCCACGCGAACAAATGTCCTTGTTCAAAAAACTCGACGATTTTATTCACGCTGTACCAAGAAATTGAAATTTGGTGATTGAATAAACTTTCAATTTCTTTTCTTACATTATCAGTAGCATACTCATTATTTTTCAACACAACCAAAATGTCATAGTCACTATTAAGTGCATAATCTCCTCTTGCATACGAACCAAACAACCTTATGGTTTCTATATTATCTAACTGCATGCTATCTCCAAGAGAACTTGTTAAACAATATTCGAACAAACAAACTAAAAGCAACATACCTGAAGATTATCAAACTTCCTTTTACGAAATCACTGACATCCGCTCCCTGAATTCCAATAAACGCTTTTACATCATTTGCACAATAAGCCATAAAACCTGAAAATGATCCTTCTAACGTATTCTTCTCTATATTGTCTGAAAAAACTAATTGCAGTATAGCAGTTAACAAAATCAAAAGTATTATGCTAAATAATACACGAAGTGGTTTTTCTCCATGCCCCCATATAACGTTGTCTATTACAAGACCATAATATTTGCGAATAGCTGTAAGTTTCTGCCCCACCTTGGAATACTTGCTAGAGTAATACGCCTCATTGCGCAGCATCGCCCTTCTATAATGCTCTTTATTCGCTTCAATTTCTTCAGATAGGTATGCTCTTACAGCCTTAACATCTCCAAATGAATTAGCATTTGCTTTATGGTTTTGCAAAAGCAATACCTTCACATTGGGCCATTCAGGTAAATTATTTAAAACTTGCTTCTGCTGGATTAATGTAAATTTCCAAATAGAGTAGTGAAATTTACAGCGTTCAAAATTCGCATCTCTAAAGTTACTGTCAAAAAATTTTGCTCCAGTGAAATTGCACTCAATAAATCTAACTTTCCGAAAGTACGACCTTTGAAATACACAAAAGGAGAAATTACATCTTGTGAATACCTTTTCGTAGGCACTGCAATCAGTAAATTGGAAATGTGAAAAATCCTCATCTATCTGATCTTCACTAAATGATTCATTACTATGAATTACGTTTACAGGCTTTGCAATCAGTGACATCCTGATTAAGGTTTTTGTTTAATAATTGCTTAATACGAAATAAAATCAGTATGATTTCTCCGTAGATTTAAAGAATATGAAATAATATGTGGAACCATCTCGATTAATTCTGAAAGAATACAAATCTCACTAGGGCAATCTCTTTTAGATACAGTAACATATTAATTTCACATACCATGTAATATAATGTTTTTTTGTCTGCCTAGAAATGTAAAATTCTAATTTTTACAACAAAACAATAACGAGCTACCGATTAGACATTAATGACTGCTTCAGCTCCTGGACACGTTGAAAAATAAAGTACGCAACTTGCTCCGGAGAATGCCTGCTCGCATCTATGTAACCATCTGTCGCCAATATACCTTCTACATCTCCATTATCCGTTTTTATCAGCATCACCCTATCGTGTTCTCTTTTAAATATCACTTCACGTATTACTCGCCATTCAACTCCACACCATTGTTTTCGCTGATAATCTGACGATAAAAATACAACCAGTAGCTTCGACCTGTTACGGTAAATATTAGCAAGATATACATCGAGTCCTGGTCGTGCTAAAAATGCTTGAAAGTCAAAATCGTAAAAAACTGGCATTTTCGGCATTAACAGTTTTAGTTCTTTCAACACAGCTTCCACGTATGGCCGGGATTCTCCCGGAAAGGAAAAGGCTACATCAAATTCGATTCGATCGGGGCTTGCAATGGGCACAATGCTACTTGGTCCTACTGGAAGTATTATGTCATATGGTTTCAGCTCTTCAATCAGGGCTACTTCTTTCACAGCCCAATGGGTCCGGGTAGATTCCCATCCGACAATATCCAGTGCTGGGGCCATAGCACGAAACTGTGTTGCATCAATCCATGGATTTACCTGCTCAATTTTAAATTCCAGTACAATATTGTTGGACCTTTCCTTTATATTAGTGAGCCAGCCGAGTAGCGGTGGTTCATCGAAACCTTCGTAGGTAAAAAGACTTGGAAAACTCTTAAGTTCCACAATAGCCTCTATCGAAAACGTACCAAGCCTTTCCGCAATAGCCTTTGGAGTGTATTCACTAGATCTAACACATCTTTCTTTAGGCAGACTATACATCTTTCATGACCATGCATTTTCTTCTCCAGTGACAAGTAAATTAAACATTACTTATTTTTATATCATTAATATTAAAGTAAATATATTAATCTGTGTTAACTGATTCAAGTAAAGATTTAGGATACCCCATCAAACGTAGTATAACCTTGGACCATCCTTGGACAAACTTGGGGAATAAAGAGGCTACCCCCGCACCCAATAAACCTGCTATAGTATTATATCGTTCTGCTGTCTCTTTAAGAGAAGGATAATTTTTTAAGAGTAATACCAAAAAATGAATAAGACAGAATACAAGTATGGCTAGTAAGAACCTAGCAACCATCTTTATTCGTCTAAGAAAAATTGGTTTGTATTCAAGAAACTGCAAATCAAGAGGATTCTTGCCGTATTCTTTCATACTAATAATTATGTCATGACACCGCATGGCAAGCAAGGCTGTGAAGAGGTTATTACCCGTAAACAAGGAAGGAGCAGAAGTAATTTCATTCAAAGCATTATTTAGCATCTCATTCGAAATAACTGACCGGTTCTTTCTGTATAGAAAAGGTATAATAACAAATTGAAGACTATCATATCGATTGACATCAACATTTAATAGATTCTGAAACGTAATGGTTGCCGGGGATGACGGCCGGATCCGAAGAATGTTCCCTAACCATTCTTTCCCAACTCCAAACATACAAGAACCTACTAAAATTGTATAAATCAAAAGATCATCGAAGACAAAAGGAGGTGGATCGTCCCTCGTAGGGCTTCTGCGTGCAAGTCTATTAAAATGTAACTCAAACTCAGGTTTATTATCAGCAATAATAGCCTTTATGCATCCAAAGTAAACCTGGTCTACTTCTGAGTCATTATCTACTGCCAGTTGAAAGACAATAGACTTATTAATTAACAAGCTCCAAAATGCATGCAATTTATTGTCGCCATTTAAAGCTTGCAATAAAGGTATTCTTTCATCTAAAGAAACCATTTTCTTTGCTTCAGTTTAAAATTTATACTATCAGGATCCCATCCCTCAATCTTTCTCAACCTACATAATAACCTCGCAATTAACGTAGAATAGAGCATCGTCGCAGGAATTTCAGAAGGAAGAAAATTGCGCCAAGACAAATAGGTAAAGGAATAGAGCTGTTGAACGATATAATCAAGATCAGTAAAAATTAGGCGATCTATGTCAGCAGTATCAGCACGACCTTCAGGAAGCCGAATTTTTATCTGCATTGGATTGCTCACACCATGAGTTGGAGACTTAACCTCTCTTACTCCAAGCATCTGAACAACGGCAGTATAGTTATCGATTTTATAGTTACTTCCCCTACCAGGCACATATTTTCCTTTTACCTGATCAGCCCGAACAGTACCAGGTTGTGATACATCAAAGAGACGGAAAGGATTATGCTTACTAATCGTCACAAACGCAAAGTTTATGCGATATTGAGGGTAAAGGCTTACTAAGCGAGCAATTACATCAAATTCTACATTCTTTATTGGTTTAAAAATATGAAAAACCAAGCGTATAGTATCATTGGGTTGCCAACCAAGGTCTCGCTCCAATTTATCAATCGAGCTTTTAAGATTATTTAATAATTCCTGGAAATATTCATCAAATGGAACATCCTTTGCTTTACTGCTTACCAAATATTGACCATCGCTTGCCATAAAAGTGGTCAAACCGACTACGCGATCCTGTTGAGCACCTTTAAATGCATTCTCACGCACCCAACTGTGTCCAACGCCAATAATCAATTCTCGATCTATTGTCTGATTAGACGGTAACACCCAAGGAATACCACCCAGCTTCGCATAAATTTGCAATGCAATAGAGTTTAAAACCACATCAGTGGCCTGTCTCATATTCTCCGATGTAATAAACTGTACAGGAATCTCCAGTTTCAACAGTTTTGCCTTGATCTTGTAGTAAGGATTATTCTGTTGATCTTTTTGAAATTTAAATGATGCGGGTATCTCAATAATTGCAAGATCCGGACGGGTATCTTCAAGTGATCTAATGACATCCAGATAGGCATCCCATTCAAAGGATTTAATATCGCGGTCATCAATAGCAATTCTCTGAAACTCGTACTTTTTTTGTAACCCCGAATCATACCATTGGGAATTAGGAATTCCATCCAGCAATTTTCTAAGGAACGATGTGAAGTATCCGCGATTATCTTTATGACCAATACAAAGAAAAGTTGGGGATTTAGGCTGAAAGATCTGAGAATCCCATGGCCCATATCTTTTTAGTCCTACATCGGCGGTAGGACAAGTTTGTGTCCGGGCAAAATCAAAAATAAAAGTTGGCGCTTTTAAATTTATTGAATTTTGCACTTCAAGCATACGGTTATTTACCGAGAAGCTGAATTCTCCCTTATTACGAAATTGTATAAAATAATAGTCTCCCCTCTCATCTTTTTCCACAAAGAGAGAATGTGCTATTTTTGAAATATCCTCATGGACCTTTTTATTGTTTAGTATTTCGTGCCTTTTGCTTTTGATGAGAGCTGAGATACTATTCCATTTCTCCTCCCCAAGCCTAAAAGATAGATACGCACCCATATTATATCCAGTTTTCCTTATGGAAAGTTTATCCAAAGGAATACTAAGTTCTCCATCATTGGAATGAATAATGGCTTCATTCCCATCTGTTCGTATCAATGTACCGATAAAATCATCATCAGGCTCTAATATTCCTTTCAGTCCTGGGTTATAATCATTATGAAGTACCTCCAGATTATCCAAGATAAATCCCTCGTCCTTCAATTCTTTGCAGTTTTTGGTAAAACCCAATTTCGACTGGTATTAATTACAAAACCATACTGCAGCTCTGTACCGTTTCTTATCAGCCGAAGCTGGACTTCTATCATTTTTTTGAAGGCCACTCTGTCCTTAAGATCGTCAGGAAGCACACTCCTTATTATATCGTCCTTTTCCTGACTTGAAAAAAAACGAAATGGATAAAAATCAACGGGGATGTAGTTTTTAAACCGATCTTTGAAAGTCCGGAAGAAAATATGCTTGATTAATGAGGATGTAACTTGTTCATCTGAATTCGCATTTAGATCTACAAAAGAAGAGAAAAGTCGCTCGTCGTTTCCTTCCTTGTTCGAAATAAAAATCTTGTCTTCATGCCTGAAAAACGAATGTGTTTTATTGTAACTGCTGCGTAATTCCTTTAAGCGTTCAACAGAATATGGCTCTGATGCTAATCTGTACTTTGTGGAGTTAATTGTAATAGGAAAAAAATTCAACTGCATATCAAACTTATAATTCTCAAACAATTACTTATGAATATACAAAAAAATATCCTATTCTAACAATTTAATATGGATTAAAACAGAAAAAATCAGAAAACAAATATGTTTTAATTTATATGTTTTGACAAAAAGATTCTCCTTTCTAATTTTTGCTTCTTTAGTATTTCTGCGACAATCAGCATATTAACAGTCACATTGGTGCTTTTCCAGTTTTGCTTCTATCTATACAAGTCTGTTGAGGAAAAATCTTAATACCATGATGTTTCAGGAACATGCATTGTAATTACGGGATCCGATGCACACCCGACTTTATCCTGACAACGTCAACAATCGCCATTGATACCATCTATACAACAATACATATTCTACAGTGGTTATGTACTATCTGGAAATAAGTCTTCTTAATTTTTAAACCATTTGAATAATGGGAAAACGCAATTTTCAATATCCAAATTCAGAATTCGACAATAAAGACTATAAAGTGAAGCCCTCAGAAGTAATTGCAGCTTTCTCGAAAGAGGGAATTATAATAACTGAGGAAGAAGCTCAAAAGGTACTTGAATTAATGCACGATTTAGCCGAACTCTCGGCTGATAACATTATGAAAAAGCTATCTGATAAAAACACTAAGCGAGAATAACATAATTCATTTCCGTAAGAATGAATCCTGCTGGGACTCGAACCAATCACTTATTGTATGTCAACAACTTAGAATCGTTCCAACTTCTCCCAATAAGATGTTGAATCAAAAAAGGCTTCAGAACAGTGTGTTCTGAAGCCTTTAGTAATTTTTCGTGATCCCATTGGGACTCGAACCCAGGGCCATACATTAGAAGTATATGGCTCTACCAACTGAGCTATGAAATCATTCCTGTGGTGGGAGCGCGGAAGTAGAAAAATAGCTTTCTAAACCCAAAAAATTCTCGCCTAAAAATTTATTTCTCCTCCTGCAACACCACATGCTTAATATTTTTCCGGTCGTAGGTATATGTAATATGCACCAGGCCATCGCGGGTTTGGATAATGGCCGGATAACTGAATTCCTCTGTAGTTCCATCTTCCAGCACCACAATATCTTCCCATTTCACTCCATCGCGGGACGCCGCTACTCTCAGGCGCGAACGGCCATTAAACCAATCCTTACCCGGCAGGTCCGGATTATAAACAATCAGTTGCAAACCATTTTTCAATGTCACAGCATCTGTACCTGAATTGGGATTGGGTAGTGATGTTGCTGTTAAAGAAGACCAGGTTACTCCACTATCCACTGACCACGATTGCACTACCTTTCCCTGTTTACTCCTGCACAAAAGTTGCAACTTCCCGTTACCATAGCTTAGGACACTTGGCTGTATCACATCCAGTAAGGAACCAGTATCTATGGGGATAATCTTCCAGTGGCGCAAATGCATATCCGTCTGTTCTACCTGAATTCTCCAACGGCCCCCCTCCTCTTCCACACTGGACGGACAAAGCACCTTACTCCCCAACACCAACGCCTTATTTTTCACAGGCCCTATTACGTTGGCAGGTAAGCGTATAGCAGCAGACCAACTACGACCATTATCCACTGAAGTTTTCATCATTCCCCACCATTCCCGCGGATTAGGTCCTACCTTGTAAAATAACACCAGCTTGTTCTTCAATGGTAGCAAAACCGGATTCCAGCACGGATAACGAACCGTATCGTGCAAAATACCAGTAGCCACTACAGTTGGCGCAACACTACCGTGCGCCGGAATTAATCCCTCCCAGATTACCACATCCTTCGCGCCTTCATACGTTCCGCCAAAGCAGGCAACATGCAGGCGCCCGCCGGCATCTTCAGCAAGCGTGGAGGCATGACAATTGTTAAAAGGAGGATTCTCAAAGAGCAACTCTGCCTTCACTATGCGCCAGCGAGACTGCCCGCTTACAGGGAAACCCCCCACAAGCAGACATACTAAAACGAATGCATATTTTCTCATATCCGACAAAGATTAAACAAAAAATCTAAAGTTGCTACTCCTGTCATAGTCCACTAAGTTTGGGCTATCGATTTCTCGTGTTATTTGGCATTCTCCGTATCAGTTTGAATGCCCTAAAACGTCTTACTGGTAAACATTACAAAATATATCCGTTAGGACCCTTACGGTAAAGCGTATTGCGCTACCTACTAGTGAGAAATTTGTTATTTTAGTAAAAGCTCGTTAACCTGTATAAAGTACGGGAAAGAAATCGGGGTTATACTATAGGTTTTAGAAGTTATCCGTGATCCCGCTTGGACTATATCAAAGGCTGTAGTAGCGCCACTTTTCAGGGTCTGGGTAAACACTACAGAACTTCTTCTATTTCGGCTTGAGATTGTTCAATTTTTAATAAGGTCTTCTTCAATAAATAGTTGACTCCAAAAATTTGCGCCGAATTATTTAAGTATACACTAACCCCCTGGGGTGTTTAAACAATTTCAGAAAAAGGATACAGTAGACTTATATTTTTTTACTGTATCCTTTTTGTATCCTTTTTGTATCCTTTCAGATTCGTTTTGTATGATTTACCAAACGGCGCCTGGCGCAACTCTTGACCAGTTTAAAGCAGCTTATGATGCTAATGTTTACGGCCCTGCAACAGGAGAAATCCCCTGGTAACGAAAAGAAGAGATCAGCACTGAAACAAGGAAGCGCTAACAGGATAATGGCATCAACTAAAAAACAGACCAAAACAACAAAGCCCACGCCATTGCGCGAGCTTTGTAATCTATAGTACGAATATCGAAGCAATTTATATCGCCTCCGCTGGCACTACCACCGGGGCAACTTTAGGCGGAGTAACCAGCAACGGTGCCGCTACTTCATCCCCTACCATAGGCCCATCTGCTGCCAGCTCGCTGCCCTCCTTCTTTGATTTGAAAATTGGCCACAACAGTTGTGCATACCATTCTTCCTCTTTGTAATGTTTTAAGCCGTAGCCTTTCGGATACTGCCGGGTGATAATACCGGTTCCAAAAATAAGGTCCCAGATAAAAAACATGTTTCCAAAATTCCCTTTATAGTATCCGACGCCATCATCTGTGGAATCAGCATGATGAGCATGATGGGTGGCAGGAGTTGATATGAGTCGTTCCATTACCCAGCCGATTGGTTTCAACCACTTGATGGTGTAAAATGGCTTATCCCATTTGATACTGCTATGTGCGCCAGTGGTGATCAGGGATTTGATCCCTCCTACAAAGAGTGCCGGATAGCCCAAACCCAGGTAGGTAAGTGCTACCGTCAGATATATCTGGGAAAAGAATACCGTGTAAATAATATTCTGTCTGCTGGCCATCGCCATTCCCATATAGGACGCAGAATGGTGCGTACGGTGAAAACGCCACAGGATGGGCAACTGATGATGCAAACGATGATACCAGTATTGGGTCAGATCGTCGGCTACAGCCATGATAGCAAATCCCCACCAGAAAGGCACCCAGGCAAATGCATCCTTGGCCTGCGGTAACACCCAGGGCAACAACTGCAACCCGAAATAAGCAATCATAGGTCTTAATATCACTCTGGGAAGAATAAAGCATACCATATCAAGTATTCGCTCATTCTTCGTCCATTTGTTTTCATATAATCCTACGGAAAATTCTACTACGCCTATCCCTACCATGATAGCCGGCAGGCCCCATGTTTTCAGGTTCTGAAATACAATCTCCAGGATTGCTGGCATACGAAAAGACGGTTGTGTTGTTACGCTGGTTAACCATGGCCGAGTTCCACTAAAATAAAAGGAGAGCAACATCAGGGCAATAGGTAATATATATAGCAGCAGGCTCACCAACGAATCTCGCAGGATGACGGATGTACTTGTTTTTGCAGGTGCTGTCATAATGAAATGTTTTAGGTGATATGTTATTTGTTTAACAGGTTAAATACAATCCAAATAGTGCCGGATATTACTATCAGCGGTATCAAAAAAATAACAATGCCAATAGCAATCTTCTTTGTTATCAATACGATATCTGCCAGTGTCATAAATCAACTTTTAAATGAGTTAAGGATGTATAATTTCTACATGGTTTAACTTACCAGTAAACGTGTAAGGCGATCTATACAGCGGCGATACTGCTGAGCCCTGATCTCTGCCTATATCCAGCCCCTCGTCATAAGGTGTGATCAGCGCATCTTCTTTCGTAATAACCCGCTCTGCTACTTTTTCATCGTTGATGTATAGTATTTCAGTACCAGCGGGATCTGTTAAGCGCCTCGCCGGTGTATACTTCAGTTCATAACGCAGGATAGCTTTGCCAGCACTAAGTTTACGGGAGGCTGTCAGGTCTGTTAAGCGGCCGTTGTTGTTATGCACTGCTTTCAACCTACCCTCCTGCACAAAAAGCGTAAACCCTGAGAAACGGCCACCGATGGCCAGCAACACCCCTTCTGCCTGATCATCCTTCAACTCCACATCGGCATTGATGATAAATGACTCCTCGCTGAGGAAAGGCGCTGAGCGTGTAGGCACCTGCGTTAGTCCCGGGTATAAAACAGCACTGCGCCGGCTATCCAGCGGCCCTCTGGTGAGTAATGCCGGTGTAATACGGGTAGTATCTCCCAGTAAAGGATATACTTTATATTGATGCGCCTGCTCATCGAACAAGAGTTGCAACTCTTTCAGCTTTGCAGGATTGGCAGCAGCCAGGTCATGTTGCTCGTTAAAGTCTTCATTGAGGTTATATAGTTCCCATTTATCATTGCTGAAGGGAGTTCCCCGCTCATGTGCCACTGCTGCTTTCCAGCCATCTTTGTAAATGCTGCGCCCACCGGCGATTTCATAGTATTGCACATGATGTCTGCCTGGCGCGGTGGAACTATGAATCGTATAGGCGAGACTGATACCTTCCAGGCTATCTTGTGGATAGCCATTAATTACTTTGGGTACGGTTAATCCTGCCAGTTCCAGTACAGTAGGTGTAATACTGTTCACGTGAGAATACTGTGTACGGATACCTCCCTGTTTAATCAGCTTAGGATAAAAAATGACCAATGGATTACGGGTACCTCCCTCGCTGTTGGCATCCTGCTTCAGGTAGCGAAAAGGTGTATTGGCGGCCTGCGCCCAGCCAACCGGGTAGTTAGGGCCCGATTCCCACGTGCCTATTTTATCATACAAACTATCTATCTCTTTAATCCTGCTGTCGTATGATTCGGCAAAAAGGTTCCCGTTAATATATTCATTGATACCGTGTACGTGTCCACTGAGTCCACCTTCCTTGCTGGCGCCATTATCTCCGATAATCAATACAATCAGGGTATTATCCAGTTGCCGGGTATCACGCAGGTAAGCAATTAATCTTCCCACTTCGTAATCGGTATGTGATAAGAAGCCGGCATATACTTCAAAGAAACGGGCAAATACCTTCTTTTCTACCGGAGACAATGATGCCCAGGGCTTCACACCAGGGTTGTTGGGAGGCAGTGTTACATTAGCGGGTACCAGTCCCAGTTTTTTCTGCCGGGCTAATACCTGCTCCCGGTATACATCCCAGCCGGCGTCAAACCTGCCTTTGTATTTCTCAACCCAGGATTTATCTACCTGGTGTGGCCCATGCGTAGCACCGGGAGTAAAATAAAGAAAGAACGGTTTCTCTGGCGCAGCGGAATGCTGGGCAGCAATATAGGCAATCGCCTTATCTACCAATACTGTAGTGAGATGCTGGCCATGTAGATCTGGCTCTACTTTCCCGGTATTTTCCCAGAGTGCAGGTGTATATTGATCCGTTTCTCCTCCCATAAAACCGAAGAAGGCATCAAAACCGCGACCAGTAGGCCAGCGGTTAAAAGGTCCTGCCGGCGTAAGGTCGGGGCTGGGCGTTACATGCCATTTACCGACAGCATAAGTATTGTAGCCATCTTCCCGCAATATTTCCGCAATAGTCCCCTTTTCAAAAGGCATATAACCGTTATGCCCCGGAAAATTAACGGCCGCATCAATGACGGTAGGTACATTAACAGAGTGATGATTCCGGCCGGTTAACAACGAAGCGCGTGTAGGGCTGCAAATAGCGGTGGTATGAAAATTCGTATAACGTAAACCGTTATTAGCAAGACTGTCAAATACGGGCGTTTCTACCAGGCCGCCAAAGGCACTGCTGGCGCCCCAGCCAACATCGTCCAGCATGATGTAAACAATATTAGGAGCGCCTTTCGGTGCAGTAGGATTGAAAGGCGTAGCAGCTAGGGTAGACTGAGATAAATTGACGCCTACCTTGCCTGCATAAGGCTTTTCAGGGCTATACTGGGCATATGCGGAGGCGCCGGAAAGCAACGCCAGGGTAAAAAACGTTTTGTAAGAGGGTAAATATTGCATGTGATATTGATTGTGTTGGCCATTAGATTATTTGTCCCACCAAAGTGCCGGCGTCTGATAACCGGCCCCCGCAGGCGTATGCGTATTCAGTGATACTTCATTTTGAGGATAAGGAATCCTGCGTGGAATCTTACCGTCGGGATTAGCCACACTGCTGGCATTTTTCGCCAATGGCAACGGAGGAAAACCGGTACGGCGATAGTCACTCCAGGTTTCCGGTTGCAGAAACAGCGCAACATACTTCTGCGTAATGAGCGTATTAAGATCGGCGGTCGACTCTCCTTTTAGTATAGTCTTTGCCGTTATATATGCCTGTTGCTTTTCTGGAGTGGCATAGGGATCGGCGCTATTGCTGATCACCTTGGCGAAAGATGCTCTGATAGCTGCTTCCAGCGATGTTTTCACCAAAGGGTCGGCCGGATTAATCCGCCAACGAGCTTCCGCTTCCAGAAACTTTGCTTCGGAAAAGCTGCTAAGGATCACCGGACTGGTAGCGGTTCCATAGTAACTGCCAATAACAGAGAAGGCGCCAGGTACGCCTGCTGCACTCCCCCTGTAAGTGGCGCTGCCCACGGGATAAGGCGTGGCAAAATAGGCCCGGCGCGGATCTACCAGTGGTCCTTCCGGCTTAGTAGGATCGTCTGTAACGGCGTTGCCATTCAACAGATTCACGAAAGAAGCGCCCAATCCAATCCAGCCTGGGCGAGTACTGTTCTGTTGATAAAATGGATTGGCGTTAGTAGTAGACGCACCAAATACCACCTGGGCATCAGCAGAATTATCGGCTATACCACGATACCTGCTACCATCATACAAAGCCGCCAGCACCTGTTGTGCGGCATCGCTGCTGTTTATTTTTGAGAGATGAATGGCATACCGGGCCTTTAATGTATAGGCAAACGATTTCCAGCGGTCTACGTTCCCACCAAAGATAACGTCATCTGAAGCCGGCAAAGCGCCCTTGTTATTAGTGGCAGGTACACTTAATTCCAACAGCGCTGAATCCAACTGCGCCTGCAGATCCTTATAAATATCCTCCTGTTTATCATATGCGGGATTGGTAATATTATTCCCATATAAAGATTCCTTATAAGGGATATCTCCAAAAAGATCGGTCAGAGTACCATAACTGTAGACACTCAGTATTCGTGCAATACCACTATAGTAAGGCAATTGCTGTTGTGCTGCAATGGTTTTCACAATCTTCAGTTCCTCCAGTACATCCCCATAAAACCCTTTCCAGGTACTGTTGAAATACTGGCTGGAAGTAGTATAGTTATCGAATGAGGCGGCGTCTCCGTTAGCGCCAGAAGCCTGTTGCAGGTATATATTGACAATAAGTCCTGCATTGACGCCCACATTAAACCCCAATGATACTTCCGCACCGCTAAGTACGGCACTGACAGATACGGCTGTGGATGCATTCGGGTTTACATTGGTTTCCTGCAAGGAGCAGCCTGCCGATGTGATCATACCAACGCCAACGAGTATACGATTTATATATTGATAGACTTTCATATGAATAGATTAAGGCGGTTAAAAAGAAACGTTCAGCGCAACACCATAGCTCTTCGTATTGGGCGTAGTCCAAAAGTCAATACCAGCAGCATTCGACAAACCATTGCGACTGCCCAGGTCAGGATCACTGCCGGTATAATTAGTGCTCAACAGAAAATTCCTGGCGCTAAGTGTTACACTGGCGGCCTGTATATGTGCAGGCTTTAAGAGCTGCTGCGGTAAGGCATAGGTAAAGTTGACGTCTTTCAGTTTTACCCAATACAGGTTATGTTCTACATAGAGTCCCTGTATGTTGAAAGTATTGCGGTACCAGACTTGCGACAATACAGCAGGAATGGTATTAGGTTCGCCTTTGGAAGCAGTGACACCATCAAAAACTGTTTGAGAACCCCTGTTTACCGTAGAAGCATCGACGCCATTAAATACCATCTGCAGATGGGGTGCATTGAAAATATCGAACCCGAAACGGCCATCCAGCAGGAAAGAGAAGGTAAAAGCGCGATACCGTAACTCATTACGCAACCCTACGTTGAAGTCGGGATTGGGGTCACCGATTTTGGTAAATGCCGTATTTACCAACGGATATCCATAGTTAGCACTGCCAGGATTATCATCAATCACCGGTTTACCTGCTGCATTGCGTTTTACATCAATACCATAGAATACACCATAGGGCTGACCGGCCTGGCCACGGGCTTCCATCCATATACCGCCCAGACTCACGCTGGAAATATTGTCGGTGATATAATTTACACGACTGATATTCTTATTGAACAAAGCGGTGGCGGTCCAGCTAAATTGCTGGCTGTTGATAACCCGTTGCTGTAAGGTAGCCTCCAGTCCTCTGTTCACAATATTGCCAGCGTTGGTAAGCGTATAGGCGGCACCGGTAGAATACGGCAGGGCAACTGGGACTATCTGATCCTTACTGCTGTTGTGATAATATACCAGCTCCAACTGTGTTTTGTCGCGGAAAAAATGCAGATCCAGCCCTGTTTCCCAGGTGCTGATGCGTTCCGGCTTCAGGTTGGGGTTACCGATAGTAGCGCTGTAGCTCAAGCCCTGTTTACCGTTGAATGGAAAGCTGATCGCACTTTGTATCCATCCGCTGGTAGTGGTAGGTACATAATAGGTTTCCAGTGAGTACGGATCCGCATCGTTACCTACCTGCGCGTAGGTAGCGCGTATCTTTCCAAAGTTCAGGAAGCTGCTGCTCCAATGCAACGCGTCTGTAAAGATAAAGCTGGCGCTGGTGCTGGGATAAAAGAAAGCATTCTTTCCTTTGGCGAGTGTAGAAGTCCACTCATTTCTACCCGTTAACTCCAGGTACAGCCAGCGTTTAAAGTCCAGCTTCAGATCGGCATAACCGGCCACCAGTTTTTTACGGATCGTCTGGTTAAAGGTTTGGGTAGCGGCTGCATTGGAAATATTAAAGTTCCCCGGAATAGTTAATCCATCGCCCCGGGTATTGACCTGGTTCTTCCAGGAGTTATAATAGTTGTAGCCCGCTACTGCTGTCAACTGAAGGTCTTTGTTCAATTTCTTTTCCGCTATCAGCAATACATCCAGGTTATTATCTCTCCGGCTGTAATTCACATCATTGATAGTACCGGTAGACACACCGGAAGTTCCCCGGCTGAAGGCGCCTTTACGTACGTCGGTATAGTTATCGATGCCATATCGTACCGTACCTTTCAACCAGGTGCTAATATCAAGATTGGCTTCGGCGAAGGTGATAAAGCGGTTCACCTCATCCGATTGCGGATTCATATTCAGCGACCAATAAGGGTTATCCCAGCCAATACCATTGGCATAAGAGCGGCTGTCGCCCCATGGCTTAGCCGCAGTTGGCGGCAGTTTATACGCTTCCGGATGTTTCCAGGCATCGGAGTAGCCATTGCTAATGTCAAAGTTGGAGGGCGTGTTGATCAAGGCCCGTATCACATTTGTGTTAAAGCCTCCCATGAGTGCCCGGTTATCTGCACCGTCTTTGATATAGTTAACGCCACCGGAAAGTTTCAGCCGGTTGCTCACATTATAGTCACCGTTAAACCGGAATGTTTGACGATAAAAGTCGGTGGTGGGAATGATACCGGTTTGTTTGAGATTGCCGTAAGAAAAATAATATCCTGCATTGCCCGTATTACCGTAGAAACTGATATTATGATCATTCGTATAGCCGTTCACGAAAAAGCGGTCGATATTATCGTACCTGTTCACGGGGATGCCGTTGGATGCGGGATCACTTTTACCGACAATGGTGCCATTCCTGTCAAAGTTGCTGGGAATATTGCTATAAGTAAGCGTATCCAGCAATGCGCCCCAGTTTTCATCGGAGCCGGTGGTACCTGGTTTTATATATTGTCCACCAATGCCGTTGGAGAAACTGGTCTGGCGTGGTTGTAAACGGCGATTGATTTTATCTACCGTAAAGGATCCACTGTAGCTTACGCCAAAGGTTTTATCAGTTAGTGAACTACCCCTTTTGGTGTTGATCACCACGGCGCCATTTGCCGCCCTGATACCATACAAGGCTGCAGCAGCAGGCCCTTTTAACACGGTTAGGCTGGCAATATCAGCACTGTTGATATCGATAGCCCGGTTGGAGGGAGTAGCCAGCGATACACTGTTGGAAATTGGAAGAATATCCTGGATGGAGTTATCTATTGGAATACCGTCAAGAATAAACAGGGGTGCATTACTTCCCAGCAGGGAGCTGTTTCCCCGTATTTTTATGGTAGATGAGCCACCGGGAGAACCGCCGGAATTGTTGATCTGCACACCGGCAATTTTTCCGCTAATCGCCGCTACTACATTGGGCTCCCGGCTGTCTTTCAAGACAGCGCCCTTTAATTCGCCCACGCTATATCCCAGCGAGCGGGTAGCGCTTTTAATACCCACGGCAGTAACTACCACCTCTGATAGTGACTGCTGCTGCTCCAGTTTAATGAGCTGGTGGAGGTTATCTTTAGTCACTACGATTTCTTGTGGTTGATAACCGATAAAGGTGACTAACAAGGTTTGTGGCAACTGGGTAATGCTGAGCTGATAATTGCCGGTGGCATCAGCGAGTGTACCTACTTTTCCGTTCTTCACGCGAATGGATGCACCGGGCAGTGCTTCTTCCGTTTTATGATCAATCACTTTTCCTTTAAGAATAATAGGCGCCTGTGCTATTATCGATGCTGGCAGTAACAGGAACGCACACAACATCATTTGTCGTAAATATGTTAGCATAAAAAATTGATTGATAGTGGAGAGATATGGCAAGACAGGTCCTAACAACAGTATGAACCGTCATCTAAATAACTGAATGCAGTATTTCGGAAATACCTGGAAAGTGTTTAGCAGCAACAACAACAGCCAACAGACAGTAAACTGCCAGTATGCGGTGCTCTCTTTCTATTGTTGTTCAATAGCTGATTCATGGTTGAAAATGTTTAAAAAAATAGTGGTCTGGGCTACTTCTGGGAAGTAACATTTACGCATAAATTATTTGCTCGCTTTGTGTGGTGGGACAAAGACTTTTTGCCAGGATACCGGCGTGGGTGGTGGTAAATTTCTATTAGTCTACTAAAACTATAGACAAATATACAAAGGCTTTTCAAAAACGCAAATCTTTGCGTAAAAATTTGTTTGGAACTTTTTACTGCGCATTAGAAACATGATAAAAAATCTTGTAATGGTGACGATATGAAAGGAGATTTTTACTTTTATTGAAATAATTATTTGAATAAAAATCCAGGAACTTTCTGAAGGTTTCAAATTGATGGGGACATAATGAACTGAGTTACGACAAGTTCCATAAAAATGCCGGTCAGAAGAGATTCATCCTTTTGGTACTCGAACCCAACATCCTTAACAAATCATTAAAATGCAATAGCCCCAAAATTCGTTGATCAGATATCGAATCAAAAAAAGGCTTCAAAACGAATACGTTCTGAAGCCTTTTTTATTTCCAGTGATCGAAGATTACCCATTTGTGATAACACTTTAACACCAGTGCATCACGCCTTAGTCAGATGCAACTGTATAATGTTATCTGTTAGCAGCTTATGTTCTTTCAGATTAAATTTTGATTCCAGATTAAAATTGGTACCCAGTTCTCCGCCATTGCCGGTAATGATGGGAATGATGTTGAAATAAATATCTGTTACCAGGTCTTCATTCAGGAATGCATTGTATGTTTCGGTACCGCCGCCTACTGCAATGTTTTTGAATCCTTTTTCCTTTAAGTAACTGATGGCTGCTTCGACGGTCTTTACCCCTTTATAGGTAGCTGTATCTTGCAGGGTATTGGAAAGTATTACTACTTCAATTCCTTCCAGGAATCCTTTCATTTCTTCAGGAAGTTGCTGGATCACTTCGAAGGTTTTTCTGCCAAGTACCATATTCCTTGCCTGCATGGCTACTTCGATAAAACTGCTAACTGCTGCTGCTGGCGCCTGATGATTTTTATTTTCAGCTAATAATACTTTTCCGTTTGCGGAGATATTGGCTACAATTGTGATTTGCATAATTCGATTTTTATTGTTCGATGCAAAGCTACAGTGAGGGGATATTATCTTCATTATCACTTACCTTTAGGAAAGTAAACTTCATTACTATGATATCAATTCAATTTGGGAACGAAATGCTTTGCAAAGAAGCAAGGCTGGCATTAAGAGATGCGATTGAGTTATTAAGTGGTAAATGGAAGATCTGCATTCTTCAGCAATTGGAATTCGGAGATAAAAGGTTCAAGGATTTGCAGGAAGTAGTGGTGGGTATTTCTCCCAAGGTACTGACGAAGGAATTACTGGAACTTGAACAGAATCTCCTCATCACCAGAACCGTTAATAATACTAAGCCGATTACAGTTTCATATTCATTAACTCCATTTGCACTGGAGGCACAGGCAGTTTATGATGCGCTGCTTACTTTTGGTATTCAACAACGGAAAAGGATAAAAGAGGCCATTGCTGGTAATGGCTCATTGCAGAACGTAGCAGTGTAGCAGATGGTAAAAAAATCCGCCGTTGTATAGCAGAAGCACTGCCAGTGGTAAAACAAAAAATCCGTCTCTACTGAGTAGAGACGGATTTTCAACTATCCGGTGATCCCGCTGGGACTCGAACCCAGGGCCCATACATTAAAAGTGTATTGCTCTACCAACTGAGCTACGGAATCATTCCCTTGAAGGGAGCGCAAAGATAGAGAAAAAAGAATTGATTTTCAAAGAGTTTTCAAAAATATTTTTTGACGGCTATACGAAAAAGTCATTTTTTCTGCGTCGCACGTAGTACAAATATTAAAAATTAAACTCCCTCGGTTGTATGTTCATCCTGATGCCGAAGGTGTAATAGAAAGTATTACTCTTAGGCTGATCTTTGACATTGTAGGTACGATAAGTGGTATTCCAGTCCAAGAACAAGTTCTCAAATAATTCCCAAGAAACCGCCAGGGAAGCCATCGTACTGTTCACTGGAGTGCCTGTTCCGATATAGAAGCCATAATCCCGTGGCCGCGTGTTATAACTCCTGGAAATATCACTACCCATGTTTACACCAGCAGAATCCAGTCCCTGCAAATGATGCATCAGTTTGGCCGTCAGGTAGAGCTTTGGTAACGGCTGGTAGCGGGCCACCCCGATAAATTCCCTGAAATTGGCGCCCAGCGGATGAGCCAGTGGCTGATTGTAATGGTTAAAATTAGTAATGCTATCGTAGTTGGTATACGTAAACGGACGTACGAAATTAGCTTCTGCCTGTAGGTCCAGATTCTTTATGTTCAAAGCATCTATGTATTTCACTCCGAGTTGTAACCCCTGCTTGTTAGCGATGTTACCGCGACTATAATGCAATACTTCCTTAGTGACAAATTCATTGATCAGCAATTGACCATATAACTGCACTGATCTGGCCACATTGGCTTTCACTTCAAATCCAATATTGGCCTTCCCTGCCGCTCCCAACTGCTGTTCCACAGAACGATAGAATATAACTGGGTTCAGGTAAGCCAATTGCAAACCATTCTTCCCATCTTCCATGATATTTTCATAGAAACCCAAGTTCAACCAGTGCGTAGCCTGTAACGACAAATGATGGATCATCATATAGTTCTTCGGACGCATGTCTCGCTTACCATCCTGTGCAAACGGAGGAAAAGGTCCAATTGTCTGCGAGAAAATGTTTTCATAATCAAATTTCCAAATCCGTGTGCTAATGCGCAGATAAAGGAAATTACTACTGAAATCACTCAGGAATAAACTACGAAACCCATTACCGATAAACAATTTGTCGTATGCAAACTGAATATCGAAATATTTAGCAGCGTTAAAGGAGACACCTCCCCTCGCGTCAAAATAGTCATACCCATTATGGTTATAGTTTTTATAAAATCCGGCTCCAGGTACGGCATCATGCTTGGTCACGAAATCCCTAACGTACAGTGGATCTCGCTCCTGGTTATCTGTGAGCACTGTATAAAATCCTACCTTATTGGCGATATTACCGCGGAGTGTAATCCCACGAGTATTTACGAATATACTCCCCGTACCATCATTGGCATGACCATATTGGAGGTTCAATACCGGGTTAATCACTAATTTGAAATCAGGAACATTTACTGCATACAAAGCCCCCGGCTGCCGATAAAATACACCCCACAATGGCTTTTTAGTGGTCCTCCCTTCGTAACCCGGCGCCCATTCCCAGTTGTCGGATAGCATACTACGGATATTGTATTTATCTACCTTCGTTAATGTAAAAGGCAATAACCCTTGCCTATCCATGGAATCTATCCATAATACCCGCTCCGTCATCTTCTTGCGACTGTAAGTCTTCACATCGGTGAACCCAAGCAATGTATCATTTTTGGTACGGATGTCCAACCGATCCAATAACTGATACTGCTTGTTTCCCAAATTAATATAGTCCGTCTGGGCACTGACGGTCATAAAAAACAATAAAAAAACTGGAAGGAAAATTACCCTACGGAGGTTTTGCATAGACATTCACTTTGGTGATGGGCCTCCAAAGGTAGTACAAACGCCATTGTACAAGGATTAAAAGAACATTAGAAATTATTTCCCGAACGGTCAAATACCACGATTAATAAGCCATTCATTGGACCACCAGACTAGTGTCTCTCTAACCATATCACACACAACATTAATGCTTATTTCCGCAGTTAATAAAGGGGCAATCTTAAAAAAGGATTACCTTCGCACCGTAACCATAATAAAATTGCCAGGCATTTGAAACACTCTTCTATAGGGCATATGCCAGCATCGATTTAATATATACCCGGATTGCTATGCGTAATGCCTTCATTAAAAAAGCTGCATTAAAAACATTAAAAATTACCTCAATATCATTGGCTGCGATTATTGCGTTGTTGTTTCTGCTCCCTATCTTATTTCCGGGTGCAGTGGCCAACAAAATCAAGACCTGGGCCAATAACAGTATCACTGGAGAATTGAATTTTTCGAAAGCAAGATTATCTTTCTTTAATCACTTTCCTTCTCTAACGCTGACACTATACGATTTCAGTCTTAAAGGTGGGGCGCCTTTCCAACAGGATACACTCGTAGCTGCAAATGAGATCGCATTGGGGGTAAACCTCAAAAGCGTTTTCTCTGATGCCATCACCATCGATGAAATCTACCTGACCAAAGGGAAAATCCATATCATGGTGGATTCCGCCGGGCATCCTAATTATAACGTCTATAAATCGGCTCCTGCTACTACTTCCAGTAAATCTGACAGTGGCAGCGCTTCCATGAAAATTGAAAGGATACAAATTGAGCACTGTCACCTGATTTATGATGATCAGTCGCTCCCCATGTACGTACAAGCCAAAGAAGTGAATTATATGGGTAAGGGAGACCTCAGCAAAGCGATCTTCGACCTCTACTCTAAAGTGAATATCGGTTCCTTGGATTTCACATATAACAATACTTCCTATATCTTATCCAAGAAACTGAATGGGGAACTGATCACAAAGATCAATACCAATTCCCTGGATTTTGTTTTTGAAAGAAATGATCTGAAGATAAATGAACTACCGGTAAGACTAAAAGGTGCTTTTGCCTTTATGAAAAACGGTTATAAAATGGATTTCCGTTTAAGCTCCCGGGAATCGAGTCTGCATGCGATCTTCGGCGCATTACCGCCCGAATACCTTACCTGGATGCAACATACCAACGTGGAAGGTACTGCTGATCTGAATGCCAGTCTGATTGGAGAATACATCGCTGAAAGCAACACCATGCCCGATCTGACTTTTAATATGCAGGTACGGGATGGCGTTATCAGTAACCCCAAAGCACCAGCGCCCATTAAAAACCTGTTCCTTAATTTCCAGTCGAAACTAGCGCAGTTGAATACAGATAGTTTATATGTAAATGTCGACTCGATCTTCTTTAACATAGATAAAGACTATTTCAGCTCCATCATAAAAATCAAAGGCCTGAAAACACCAGATATCCATGTAAAAATGAATACAGACATAGATCTGGAGAAATGGAGCAAAGCGATGGGCTGGCAGTCTTTCGATCTCAAAGGCCGACTACAAGCGCATCTCCTGGCAGATGGGCCTTATGCCACCACTATTGTGAACCGGGGCAAAGATCATCATCCAGATACCGTTATTAGTAGCATTCCTGCTTTTAATTTACAAGCCAATTTTAAAGATGGCTTCTTTAAACTCGCAGGGCTCCCAGAAGGACTTAAAAATATCAGCTTCCAAGTGGCAGCCAATTGTCCGGATAACAATTACGCACATACGCATTTCAATATTGATAATATCAATGCCAATCTGCTGAGTAACTATATCAAAGGCTACTTTAGATTTACCAATGCCCAGGCCCCTGTCATAGACGCGCAACTGGCCTCTATCCTGCAACTGGGCGATCTTAAACAGTTCTATCCCATGGATAGCCTGGATGTAACCGGCGCGCTGCATATGGATATCACGACCAAAGGCAGTTATATTCCTGCGAAACGCTTATTCCCAGTTACCACCGCGAAATTGTCCATGGCCGATGGTACCGTCCAAACGAAATACTACCCTCATCCTATTCAGAAAATTAATATAGACGCTACCGTTACCAATACAACAGGTACTATGCGTTCTATGAACGTAGACCTGAAGCCTGTTGCCTTTGAGTTCGAAGGTCAGCCCTTTGTGCTCAAAGCCGACCTGAACAACTTCGATAATATCCAGTATAATGTTACCTCCAATGGTACCATCAACCTGGGTGCTATTTACAAGGTATTTGCCATCCAAGGCTATGACCTGAAAGGTTTCATCAAAACCAACCTGGCCCTCAGCGGTACCCAGGCGGATGCTACTGCAGGCCGTTACAACAAATTAAACAACCGGGGCACCATGATCGTCAAAGACATCGCGCTCAATACTGATCTGTTCCCCCTGCCTTTTTATATCAACAATGGTACCTTCCGCTTCGATCAAGACAAGATGTGGTTCGATACCTTCGTAGCCACCTATGGGAAATCAAAAATTACCATGAATGGCTTCTTAAGTAACGTGATCGGCTATCTCACCGAAAAAAATCAAATACTACACGGTACCTTCGATTTTAAAAGCAATTACCTACTCGCGGATGAACTGATGACCAATGCCAGCAGTACCACCGCTGCCGCACCTAAAGCTACCACAGCGACTTCAGGTGTCATTATGTTACCTACTAATCTGGCCCTCACCCTCAATGCTGCCGCTGCCAAAATACAGTTCAAAGGCATGAACATCGATAGCTTCCACGGACAACTAGTACTAGACAGTGGTAAGGTGGCCCTCCATAAAACAGGTTTTAAAATTATCGGCGCACCGGTAGAAATGGATGCCACGTACACTTGTATCCAACCACAACGAGCAGCATTCGACTATCATATCACTGCCAATGAATTTGATATCAAAAGGGCTTATAATGAAATAAAAATCTTCCGTGATATGGCCAGTTCCGCGGGAAGTGCCAGCGGCATTGTAGGATTGGATTATCGCCTCAGCGGTAAACTGGATGGCAATATGAACCCGATTTATCCTTCGTTGAAAGGCGGTGGCATACTGTCTGTCAAGAAAATAAAACTGAAAGGCTTCAAAATGTTGAATGCGGTGAGCCAGTCTACCGGCAAATCTGAAGTCAAAGATCCAGATCTCTCTAAGGTGGACATCAAGACCACCATCAGCAATAATATCATTACCATAGAAAGAACCAAATTACGTATAGCCGGCTTCCGTCCTCGCTTTGAAGGACAAGTAAGTATGGATGGTCGATTAAATATGAAAGGTCGATTGGGACTCCCTCCCTTCGGAATTTTTGGGATTCCTTTCAATGTAACAGGCACGCAGGGTAAACCTATCGTACAATTAAAACGAGGTACAGATCAGGATTTAGAAGAAACGCCTGATAAAGAAGATTAAAAAATGAAAGCGTTCATCTCTACGATGAGCGCTTTTTTTATGGTGTATATAATTTGTCCAGTTCTCTTTGTAAAGTTTTCTTTTCCGTTGCAGACTTGGTAAGCTGAATTGCCTGCTGATAATAACTGATTGCTTTAGTGAGATCGATGCTTATCCAGAGGTAGGCCAGTAGCGCATGATAGGCGCTGTGTGTAGTGAGTTGTAATTTTTCTGCTTCCGCAATACCGCGTTCAGGACCATATACCTGTGCATAGGCAAATGTCCGGTTCAACGCCATCATCGGAGAATATTCCAGGAGGATCAGTTGATTATACAACTGTAAAATATGTTCCCATTTCTTTGTTGCTACTGGTGTCGTATGCCAGTAAGCGATGCCCGCCTCCAGGTGATATTTGGAAACGGCGTTGCCAGCGCAAGCATTCACGAGGTATTGGTTTCCCTTATCAATTAGTTCTTGGCTCCAGAGATCTCGGTCTTGTTCCTCAAAGAGGATCGTTTCTCCTGCTTCATCTTCTCTTGCTTCCAATCGGGAGCTCTGATAGCACATCAAAGCCAGAAGGGCATTGGCTTCCGTTGTATTGGTCAACGGATTTTCCGAGAGCAAGTGTGCAAGACGCAATGCTTCCGCGCAAAGATCTTTTCGAATCAACTGACTACCAGATGCAGAAAAATAGCCTTCATTAAAAAGCAAGTATATCGTTCTGAGGACGGTCGGTAATCGTTCTGCGATGGCACTCTCCTGTAGTTCTCCGATTTCGAAATGGTCCTGGCGCAACTTCTCTCTGGCACGAAGCAATCTTTTCTTAATTGTTTCTGTTTTAGCCAAGAACGCATCCGCCATTTCCGTGATACTAAATCCGCATAGGATTTGTAAAGCCAGGCAAATCTGGGCTTCTGCCGGATTACAGGGATTACATACGGCAAAGATCATGGCTAATTGGCTATCCTGGATAATCTCCGGGGTAAATCGTACCTCCGGAGCATCCTGGGATGCAGGTGTTTTAAGAGCACCTTTTACTTGGTTCTCGAACAACTGTTGCCGCCGGAGATAATCTTTCGTTTTATTTTTCGCAACGGCATACAACCACGCAGCAGGGTTTTCCGGAACGCCGTTTACGCCCCAGGATTCCATTGCTTTCAGAAATGTTTCGCTGGCAATATCTTCAGCGATTTCAATATGCTGCAAGCCAAAATGACGACACAATACTGCCGTCATTTTGGTATACTCCAGCCTGAAAAGGTGAGGGAGCAAATCCGTATGTGATGCGGACTTTTCACTCATTTTAATCGCGTTTAATCACTTCTCTTACTTCAATATTCCCTCCCAGTTTGAAGATGGGGTTACCTTTCGCCAATTCCACCGCTTCTTCGATGGTGTCGGTTTTCACCACGATATAGCCACTGATGAACTCTTTGATTTCTGTGTAAGGCCCATCGGTAACGATATTTCCGGGTTTAACCGTTCTGCCGCTGGTAACAGACAAGGTATTTCCTTTGTCAGCCAGTTTGTTCTGCGCAGCAATGCCAGCGAGCCAGTTCATTCTTTCCTGCATTTGCTCAGGAGAAGGTTTCATGTGTCCAGGATCATCTAGTCGGAAAATTAATACGAACTCTTTCATACTTTAAATTTTAAATTCATCCTCATGACGAATGAATTGCTCCCAAGGGGACAAATAAAGGTAACTTTATTTGTGGCGGGAAATAGGAGTATTGTGGGGATTTAAGGAGACACCGATATGGTGGTTGAAAGGATACACGCTGCGTGGAGGATAGTGGGCTCGAACCAAACATGCTTTCCCCTTGATATTATTGCATTACAGCCCGCATCATAATAAGGTGAATATGGTCTACAATTACTAAAGCTCAAACATCGTTTCATTCACTATATAACTCGTACTCCTCCCACCTGCCGATTCTTTCATTAATACCTGTGCGTCCAGCAACTGTTGAATATCACGCAAAGCCGTATCTTGTGAGCATTTAGCAATTTTGGCCCATTTCGCAGAAGTAAGTTTACCTTCAAAACCATCCAGGAGTTTGTTCAACACTTGTACCTGCCTTTTATTTAGATGTAGCGAAGCAGATTTCTTCCAGAAATTCGCTTTTCTAAACACAATCACCAAAGTATTAACTGTAGCATCTAGCGCCCGGTCTAAACATTCAAGAAACCACATAAGCCAGTCTGTTATATCCAAAGAACCTTTCTGCGTTTTCTCAAGTATGTCGTAGTAAGCTTTTCTTTCAATGCGAATCTGAGCAGACATACTATAAAACCGCTGTGAGCTTCCGTCTCCACGCGCCAGTAGCATATCAGTAATCGCACGGGTAATCCTTCCGTTACCGTCATCAAATGGGTGAATAGTCACAAACCATAAATGTGCTATTGCGGCTTTAATGACAGGATCCAGCGTACTATTCTGATTAAACCAGGTTAGTAACTTGTGCATCTCCTCCTCTAGTCTATCCGCATCAGGAGCTTGAAAATGCACTAGCTCCCTTCCTTTTCCTCCTGACACTACGCGCATAGGATCATCTTTCGGATTATTCCTCCACGAACCTGTCTGTATCTTATACATGCCGCTGTACCCAGTAGGAAACATTGCCGCATGCCACCCATACAGGCGCTCAACTGTGAGGGGAAAATGATAGTTTTGAGTAGCATCCAGCATCATTTCAACTATTCCGTCTACATGTCGGTCTGCTGGTACCATTCCGCCGATTTCCATCCCTAGATGGCGCGCAATGGATGAGCGTACCTGCTCTTTATTCAGTAACTCTCCTTCTATTTCGCTGGACTTAACCACATCAAGGGTCAAAATCTCCAGGTTCGCTTCTGATTGTAATTCAAATCCAAGGGCCTCCATATGTCCTAACACACGTCCCTGCCGATGACGTACAGTCACCAGCAATGGCGTAATAGCCATAGAGTCCCATCTGAATTGAGGCCATTTTTTAAGTTCGTGAACGTACATGTTATTAATCTCCGCAGTTTATGCGGTGAATATAGGTTATTTTCTCCGCAAGCAGCGTTCTGATATAAGGATAATCTGCAATAAGAAATCAATTATTTTTTCCCTTGCGCAATATCATACTCCAGTTCAGGATCGATACTCAACGATTCCACTTTCCGCTCCTTCTCCATGAGCAGTTCATGATTCGCTTTCAACCATGCTAATTTCTTTTTACCATAGCTCAATCGGGTAAATATCACAAACAGTACTGGCACAATGAAGATAGCAATACAGGAAGACGCCACCATACCACCCTGCACGGTCACTCCAATCGTCTTGCGGGACTGTGCACCAGCGCCAGAAGCCAGCACCATGGGCATCACCCCGAGTATAAAGGCCAGGGAAGTCATGATAATGGGGCGTAAACGGAGTCGTACAGCCGCAATGGTGGATTGAATCAGGTCTTCCCCACGATCTACTCTCACTTTGGCAAATTCGACAATCAAAATAGCATTCTTGGCAGACAAACCAATCAATGTAATCAAACCGATCTGTGCATATACGTTATTGGATAATGCCGGCATGGTAGTCAACGCGAAGATAGCGCCGAATGCACTGATAGGCACCGCCAGCATCACTGATAAGGGAACAGACCAACTTTCATACAACGCCGCCAGAAACAGGAATACGAAGATGATAGAAAATAGGAAGATATAAACCGTCATCGAGCCTGCTTGGATTTCCTGGTAGCTAAGCCCCGAAAATTCGTAGGTATATCCCCGTGGCAATACCTTAGCGGCTACTTCTTTCAAAGTGGCGATACTCTGTCCGGTACTATATCCTGCCGGCGTGGAACCATCCACCTCAGCAGATCGGAAGATGTTGAAGTGCGTAATCAATGGCGCCGTGGAAATAGGTTTATAATTGACTAGCGTACTCAATGGGAGCATCTCCCCTGCAGAGTTACGTACATAATATTTCTCCAAATCGCTAATAAGCGCACGGGTAGTGGTGTCCGATTGTACAATGGCTCTGTAAGTACGGTTATACAAGGTAAAGTTGCCCACCAATCTGCTACCCATATAACCCTGTATCGTACTGAATACGTCAGCGACGTTCACACCCAACTTCTGACACTTCTCTCTGTCGAGCGATAGCTCAAACGCTGGTGTATGCGCCGTATAATTGCAATAGGCCGTGGAGGTAGCCGGCTCTTTTTTCAATGCGGCCACAAATTTATTCATCACGGCTTCGAAGGCATGAATATCATCGCTGGTATTACCTTGCTCTACCTGCATGCTAAAACCAGCGGCTGTACCCAATCCCCTGATAGCCGGGGAGGCATTCACGGTAATACTGGCATTCTTAATACCTGCTGCTGCAATCCTTTTTTTGATGACGCCCATGATCCCCGGAATCTGCGTTTCCTCGGTAGTACGTTCATCCCAAGGCTTCAACATGCAGAAGATACTGGCGCCATTTGAAGTGGCGCCACCACTCAATACGTTCATTCCCGATATGGCATTGTAATGCAGTACCCCAGGCGTTTCTGCCACTATTTTCATTACTTTCTCCAATACCATTTCCGTTTGGGTAGTAGCAGTACCTTCCGGCAACTGGATGCCTATCAATACCCGTCCTCCATCCTCCGAGGGAATGAAGCCAGATGGCTTTTGTTTAAAGAGGAAAATCGCACCCAGACAAATACATACCAACGTAAGCACTACCAGCAGTGAGTTCTTAATACATTTTTTCACCCCTTCGGAATACTGGATGGTTGTACGATCAAACCAACTGTTGAACTTGAAGAAGAATTTTTTAATGCCTTTCGAATGTTCGTCAATATGGGAAGGACGAAGTAATAAGGTACACAAAGCTGGAGTTAAGGATAAAGCCGTAAAGGCCGACAATACCACCGATATGGCAATGGTGATCGCGAACTGCTGATACAGCTTTCCGGTAATACCGGGAATAAATCCTACCGGCACAAACACAGATGCCAATATGAGCGCAATAGCCACCACTGGCGCTGATATTTCCTTCATAGCCCGATAGGTGGCCTCTTTGGGCGACATATGTTCTTTATCTATAAAATGCTGTACGGCTTCCACTACAATAATGGCGTCGTCTACCACTATCCCAATCGCCAATACAAACCCAAATAAGGTAAGCGTGTTAATCGTAAACCCTAACGGGATGAACAATATAAATGTACTAATGATGGATACTGGTATCGCAATGATGGGAATAATCGCGGAACGCCAGTTCTGTAAAAACAAGAATACCACCACCACTACTAGCGCCAACGCTTCGAAGAGGGTTTTTACTACTTCTTGAATGGATACTTTAATAATGGTTACGTTCTCAAATGGCACCGCAAAATCTACATCCGGTGGAAATGACTTTTTCAATTGGGCCAATGCGGCGTATACATTCTCGGCGGTTTGCAAAGCGTTGCTAGTAGGCGACTGGTACACCATCACGGTGGTAGCACGCCTGCCATCTGCAAAGCCTTTATTACCATAGTTAAACTGCCCTAAAGTTACCCTGGCGATATCTTTCAGGTAGATCAACTCACCAGTAGATGGAATGGACTTCACAATGACGCGCTCATACTGTTCTGGTTTGCTCAGCATACTATTTACCAGGATAGTATATTCCCTCGTTTGCGTAGTAGGTTGTGGAGGAGCCCCCACCGCACCGGCAGCGATGTAAACATTCTGATGCTGTAATGCCGTGATCACATCGGCCGGCATTAAGCCATAGGAGGCCATCTTCTTGGGGTCCATCCAGATACGCATACTGAAGGGATTACCGCGGGATTGTACGTCTCCTACACCGGGCACGCGCAAGAGCGCATCCACGATGAAAGTGGTGGTATAGTTGTCTAGGAAAGTGATATCATGGGTGCCTTTCGGGGAATAGATGGCCAGGTTCATGAGCTGATCGGGATTGCGCGCACGCACAGTTACTCCGAGCAAACTCACCACTGATGGCAATATAGGCGATGCCAGCCCCACCCTATTCTGCACATTCAAAGTGGCAATATTGACATTAGTACCCACGTCAAAGGTTACACTAATATTGGCAGATCCTGTTTGCGTATTGGTACTCTGCATATACATCATACCTGGCACCCCATTTACCTGTTCTTCTATAGGAATGGTCACGGTTTGTTCTACTGTTTGCGCATCTGCACCGGTATAATTGGCAGAGATATTCACACCAGGAGGCGTAATCTTGGGAAACTGATCCAGCGGCAGGTTGTACATACAAATCAGCCCTGACATCGTGAGTACAATAGATATCACGATCGCAGTTACCGGCCTTTTTATGAATGTACTGGCAATCATTCGCTGTCAGGTTTATTAAAATCTCTGGATCGCTCGATTTCAAATTCCAACTCTGGATCAATATCCTGCTGTTCAATTTTCTTGGCTCTTTCCATCAAACTTTCATGGTTCGCTTTCAGCCATTCCAGCTTCTTCTTACCATAAGAGAATCTCGTAATCACCACAAACAACACAGGTACCACAAATATGGCAATCGTAGAGGCGGCAATCATACCACCCAATACAGTAAAGCCAATCGTTCTACGAGAAACGGCACCAGCGCCACTCGCCAATACCAATGGCAATACCCCTAAGATGAAAGCCATAGAGGTCATGACAATAGGCCGCAAACGCAAGCCTACTGCTTCCAAGGTGGATTGTATCAGGTCTTCTCCCCTGTCTACCCTCACTTTGGCAAATTCCACAATCAAGATGGCATTCTTCGCCGCCAACCCGATCAATGTAATCATACCGATTTGCGCATATACGTTGTTCGTCAGGCTAGGCACTAGGAATAAAGTGAAAATAGCGCCAAACACACCAATAGGTACCGCCAGTAAAACAGAGAAGGGTACCGACCAACTTTCGTATAATGCAGACAAGAAGAGGAATACAAAGGTGATGGAGAAAAGGAAAATATAAATAGTAGTGGAACCTGCTTTTATCTCCTCAAAACTCAATCCCGAGAATTCATATGCATACCCTTCCGGCAATGTTTTTGCCGCGACTTCTTTCAATGCTTCAATTGTTTCCGATGTGCTGTAACCCGCGCCAGACGCACCATCAATCTCTGCAGAACGGAAGATATTGAAATGGGAAATCAATGGAGAAGTTTCCACCGTTTTATAACTCACAAGTGTTCCTAAGGGGATCATTTGTCCGGATGAATTACGGACATAATATTTATTTAGATCAGATATTACATTTCGATAGGCCGTGTCTGCCTGCACTACCACATGGAAGGTACGGTTATAGACCGTAAAATCATTGATGTACATACTGCCCATAAACGCTTGAATTGTGGTAAACACGTCGCCAATATCGGCGCCCATTTTTTCACATTTTTCTCTATCTACCGTTACATTGAATCCTGGCGTATGTGCATTATAAAAGCTGTAAGCCCCTGCAATAGCGGGGTTCTTATTAGCTTCTGTTACAAATTTATTGACTACATTTTCAAATTGGTGCAGGTCATCGTTGGTACTGCGTTGTTCTATTTGTAAGCTAAATCCCACGGTGGCACCTACGCCTGGTAACGGCGACGGCTGTACGACTTCCACATTGGCGTCGTTGATGCCTGCTTCGGCAATCCTTTTGCGCAACACGGAAATGATGCCAGGCACTTTTTCACTTTTGCGGGTACGCTCATCCCATGGATTTAATTGCAGATAGATCGTACCACAGTTGGAGTTGGAGGCGTTATTGATCACGTTTAAGCCCGACAACGCAGCATAATGCGCCACTCCTGGCGTGGTGGTCACCACTTTCATCAATCGGTTCATTACATCCACCGAACGAGCAGTGGAAGCGGCTGGCGGCAATTGGAAAGTAACATATAAGTTACCATCATCCTCTGAAGGAATGAAGCCAGATGATTTATGGTTAAACAAATAGTAAGCGGCACCACAGATGAGGAGGAGTAACACGATAATAGCCGCTGATCGTTTGATGCTCCGATCTACGCCCTTGACATAACTTTTGGTGATACGATCGAACCAATTGTTAAACCTGGTAAACATTTTCGCGACACCTTTTTCTTTCCGATCAGGATCGCTGGGATGCAGTAACAGCGTACAAAGCGCCGGTGTAAGTGACAATGCAACGAATGCCGAGATGATAACGGAGATAGCAATGGTAATGGCAAATTGTTGGTAGAGTCGGCCTACGATACCGGGTATAAACCCTACCGGCACAAACACCGCTGCCAGTATGAGCGCAATGGCTATAACGGGCGCGGATATATCTTTCATGGCGTGGTAGGTCGCCTCCTTCGGCGACATCCCCTTTTCATCCATATAATGTTGTACGGCTTCCACCACAATGATCGCGTCGTCTACCACAATACCAATGGCCAACACAAATCCGAACATGGTCAGGGTATTGATGGTAAAGCCCAGTGGTATGAAGAAGCAGAAGGTCCCGAAGATAGAAACCGGGATGGCCAATACGGGAATGAGCGTAGAACGGAAGTTTTGTAGGAAGACGAAAACTACTATCGCCACCAACGCCAATGTCATCAACAAGGTAATGACTACGTCGCTCATGGATACTTTCACCACGGTAACGGATTCAAAGGGCACCTTGTATTCTACATCCGAAGGAAAGAACTGTTTCAGGTTTTCCAATTCTTTATAAATACCTGCCGCTGTTTTCAAGGCATTACTGCCTGGTGCTTGGTATATACGCAGATAGGACGCACGATGCCCGTCTACAAAGGAATTGCTGGAAAAACTGAATTTGCCCAATTCCACTCTCGCCACATCCTTTAGGTAGACTAAGGCGCCAGTGGTTGGCATCGTCTTCACTATTATATTTTCAAACTCTGATACTTTACTGAGTCGCCCGTTTACAAGAATACCCAGCTCGAAGGTCTGCAACTTAGATTGCGGTGGCACCCCGGCAGAACCAGCGGCTACTTGGACGTTCTGCGTGTTCAGTGCAGTAATGACATCCTGGGGAGTGATATTGTAAGACGCCATCTTCTCTGGATTCATCCAGACCCTCATACTGAAGTTATCGGCGAAACTATTGATGGTACCTACTCCTGGCACACGTAACAATGCATCCTGGATGAAGATATTCGTATAGTTGTCCAGGAAAGTGATATCGTGTGTCCCTTTGGGTGAGTAGATGGCCACCATCATGAGCATGCTGGGATTTACGGCTCGTACCGTCAAACCCAGTCGGGTAGCCGCACTTGGAATGAGCGGCGTAGCAATGCTTACACGGTTTTGTACATCTAGTGTAGCAATATCGATATTGGTGCCTATACTGTAGGTAACGGTTGCCTGCATCCCTCCATTATTGGAACTGTTGCTCTGCATGTATTCCATGCCGGGCGTACCGTTTACTTGGCTTTCTATAGGAGTGGCCACCGTTTGCTCTACTGTCTGGGCATCGGCTCCGATGTACTGTCCGTTGATTTGTACAACGGGTGGTGTGATATCGGGATATTGATCGACAGGCAGATTAAGGATACAGACACTCCCTGTCAGTACCAATAAAATGGATACAACAATTGCTGTTACGGGCCTTTTAATGAATGTATTTGCAATCATGCGCTGCCTGAGTCTTTATGCCGAATATTTATTTCATTTTTGTAGAATCAGCTCCATGCTTCTTACCTCCTATGGAAATAAGTGAGCCATCATGAATAGATTGTAAACCGTCTATGATGATCTGATCTCCATCTTTAACACCGGACAATACAATCATGTTGGCGCCTATTGTTTGTCCTAGTTTCACTTTCTTCTGGATAGCATGCCAGCGGGGCTTATTGACGGTATCTTGTTCCTTAGCGGCTCCTGGCTCATTCGTGGTTTTTTGGACTATCGCTGTATCTTTAGCCACATACAGGAAATATTCACCCATTTGTTCAATCACCGCTTTTCCTGGTACTACCATCTGTGGGGTGGTTTCTACGTTACGTACACGCACCACGCAGCTCATACCCACTTTCAAAAGATGTTTCGGATTTGGGAATACGAGTCGCACCCGAATGGTACCTGTTTGCGGATCTACCGCCCTATCAATCACTGAAATCTTCCCAGGATAAGGGAACAATGAATTATCTGGCAGTTGCAAAGTGAAAAGGGAATCCGGCATGGCTTTGTTATCCGCCTTAAAGCGTTCAAAACTCATCAACTCTTTTTCATTTACCAGGAAATCCACTGCCATGGGGTCGTTGGTAGAGATGGTATTCAGAATAGTTTGTCCGCCTACTACCACCGTTCCCAAGCGCACCGCGCTGATACCGATAGTACCATCAAATGGAGCGTATATACTCGCGAAGTTCAGATTTGTTTTAGCGGTTTTAACAACTTCCTCAGCAGCTTTAGTTTGGCTTTTGGCAGTTTCCAAGGCTACCAGGGCATGGTCATATGCCTGTTTGGCCACCGCATTATATTTATTCAAGTACACGTAGCGGTCGGCGTCCTGTTGTTGCTGTACCTGGTTGGCTTGTGCTACTTTCAGATTTGCCTGGGCTTGGTCATAGGCTGCTTGGTAGATTCTTTTATCGATTTCATAGAGTAACTGTCCTTTATGCACGTCGCTGCCATCATGCGCCAGGATAGCGGTAACATAGCCTTGAATAGTCGTTGGAACGATATTCACCTGGTTGAGGGCCTGCACCGTAGAAGGATATTTATCATAATACCTCACCTCTTGGCTTTCCACCGTATATAAGTTAACGGGTGTAGGGGGATTGGCAGCAGGCTTTTTCTGCTGGCAAGAGAAAAGACCCGTTGCGCTCAATACAATAATGCCATATCGTGTTACTCTATTCATAGAGTGAATTTTACTTTTTCAGATGATATTAATACTTGATATCCCCCATGGCTTTCTGCCAATCGATTTTGCTGGAAAGCGTCTGGAACAGGGCATTCAGATAGGTCAACTGGGAAGTCCGCAAGTTGGATTCCGCCGTGATGACATTCAGATAAGGCACGATGCCCTGTTTGTATTGCAGGTCTACTACAAAGTATACGCGTTTGGCCAGTGTCACATTATCTTTCATCTGCTTCATGTTATAGACATTGCTCTTATAGCTGGCCAGCGCGCTCGCGTACTGGGAGTAGATAATTGATTTCAGATTAATTTCGCTCCAACCTAGCACCTGTTCCTGGAATTTCGAGCGACGTACATTTTGGATACGTGAAAATCCAGTAAACACAGGCCAACTGAGCGTCAATCCCACTATGGAATTGGGATATGCCGTGTTATATAGTTTAGTAAAATCGTTGTTCTGAAAAGCGGCGTTATAATTGAAAAAGCCGGATAAGGTTGGGAAGATAGCCGTATGGGAATAATAATTTGTCAATTGATGCTGCATGTCTTGTTGTACGGCCAGTTGCTTCAGTTCTATCCGTTTATCATATTGTAATTCTTCCGACAGATCGATGTCAATGTCATGTTGCATAGCGGAACTATCGTATGACACATTGAATTGTTGATCTTGGGGAAAGCCCATTAGTTGTTTTAAGAGGGCGTATTGCGGCCAAACACTCTCTTTTGCTTGTACCAGTTGCCCTAAGGAGGTATTCAGGGTAATCTGGGCTTGTTCATAATCTGTTTCATCTACAATGCCGCCTACATATTGATGGTAGGCTGTGCGCATACTCTCTCCCAGCCTGGCAGTATCTTCTTTCAGTACATCTATTTGTTGGAGGGTGAGCAGGAGACTATAAAACGATTTGCTGACATCCGCCACCAGTTCTATTTTGCTACTGTCTACCGCCTGTTCCGCAGCTTTTGAATTGAGGGGTGCTATGCGGGTAGCATAAATGAGACTGGGATTAAATATCGTTTGGGTAACCCCTACGCCAGGGGTGGAAGTATTTATTACGCTGGTTTTTATCGGGGTTTCCACGCCGTTGATGTTAGATAAACTCGTGGGCCGTAGCAGGTAATGATTTAGATTGGCGGTAACGCCAACCTGAGGGTACCACCCCGACAAATTAATCGCATTGGTGGCTTTGGCAATATTTGTTCTAATGATCGTTTGCTGTAGGCCAGGCTGGTGCTGCAATGCATAACTAATGCACTGTTGCAGTGATAGCGATGAAGTAGTGTCATATCCCTGCTGGCTATACGCCGTAACGTAGAAAATAAGCAGCAAAGTGCCAAATAAATAGCTCTTACCAACTATTCCTTTCAATTGAGCCTTCATTAAATGATTCATGCAGTTTATCATCTATAGCTAATAGTTTGACAATGGACTGAACATTATGTTTAAAGCTGGCAAGATTATTTATGAAAAGACTGAATTCTGCAAAACCCAGTAAGATAAGAAGTCAGTGAATACCTGTGATCTAAATTATGATAAAAAGTGATATTATGCAATTAATATAATCTGTCGTCTCCCTATTACTTTATTTAAAACATAATAACAATTAAATTTATTTAATTAATTTATTATCAACACTAAATAACATTAATAAAAGATATTTTTGTCTTTTATAGATCAGCATATATCTTTGTGTCGTAAATAAAAACTGAGGGGAGACAAATGGCCATATTTTCAAAAACATGTGAATATGCGATGCGTGCGGTGTTTTACGTCGCGCAGCGTTCACATGAGGGTTATAAGGTGGGTATTAAAGAAATCGCTGAGCAAATCAATTCTCCGGAACCATTTTTAGCAAAAATCCTTCAGCGACTCAGCAAAGAAGGATTGATTCAATCTGTAAAAGGGCCGAATGGCGGCTTTTACTTTGATGCAGCTTCCCTCAACCGTCCGCTGGCAGATATCGTGACCGCGGTGGATGGTAATGCCATCTTCACTGGATGCGGATTAGGCCTCACCTACTGCTCCGAAGCCAATCCATGTCCACTCCACGAGGAATTTAAAAAAGTTAGAAATCAAATCACTTACATGCTGAATAATACCACTATTGGGAAATTCAACCTGGGATTGATTAAGGGAAAGTTCTCCCTCAATAAGTAGTTTTTTTTATAAAAATAAAGGATGAAAAAGTCTTTTATTATCTAAAGTTTACATAAGATGACAACGGAACAAAAACAGCTTGTTAAAGCCACAGTGCCAGTGCTTAGAGAACATGGAGTATTACTCACTACTCACTTTTACAACCGCATGTTCACGCATAACCCAGAATTGAAGCATGTTTTTAACATGGGGAATCAGCAAAACGGGAAACAACAAACAGCCCTCGCCATGGCGGTATTAGCCTATGCGGAGCATATTGAAAATCCAGCCGTATTGCTGCCAGTGGTGGACAGCATCGGGCATAAACATACCAGTTTAGATATTCGTCCTGAACACTATGATATTGTTGGCAATCACTTGCTGGCCTCCATTTCTGAAGTGCTGGGAACTGCCGCTACGCCAGAACTCCTGGAAGCATGGGCAGTGGCTTATTCTCAACTGGCAGCCATCATGACAGGTCATGAGCAAAGTCTTTATTCCAACCAGGTAAACAAATCTTCTGGTTGGACAGGTTGGAAACCTTTCATCGTTAAACAAAAAGTAAAAGAATCCGCTGAAATTACTTCTTTCTACCTCTATCCTGCTGATGGCGGTGGTGTAGCAGATTTTCAACCGGGTCAATATATCAGTCTGCGTTTGTTCCTGCCGGAATTAAACCTGCTGCAACCGCGTCAGTACAGCATTTCCTGCGCACCTAATGGTCAATACTACCGTATTTCCGTTAAAAGAGAAGCGGGTTCTACTCATCCTGACGGCTTGATCTCCAACCGTCTCCATGATCATATTCAAGAAGGCGATAAAATGGAATTATCTGCACCTGCCGGTACTTTTACCCTGGTGGAAGATACTAATCGCCCGAAAGTATTTATCAGCGGTGGTGTAGGCCAGACGCCATTACTGGCGATGCTGGAAAACCTGACCAGCAAACAGGCCGAAACGCCTATCACCTGGGTACATGGGTGTCGCAATGAATCAGTGCATGCTTTCAAAGATCAACTGGAACAATTGGCGGATACTTACACCCATCTTTATCCGCATATTTTCTACGATCAGCCAACTGCTGAAGCACGCCATACAGGCTGGGTGGATCTTGCAGCGATTAAAGAGGAAGTGTTGCAGGCAGATGCGGACTACTACATCTGTGGCCCTGCTCCATTCATCGCCAAACATTATGGTTTCCTCGTAGAAAATGGGATCGACAAATCTGCGATTCACTTTGAAGAATTTGGTCCAGCTTCCTTACAGTTGCAATAATTCATTCCACAGCGCACTATACTAAAGGGAACTTCGGTTCCCTTTTTTAGTTTTATCCGTTCACGTTAGCTTTCAAGTGAAAAAAAATACGCTCCTCATAACGTTCCCAGCCGTACTTTTACCCTATTATCAAATCTATCCCTATGTTACGGCTATACGTAGTTGCCTTACTCTGTCTGTTTACCTGCTTTGCCTGTCAAACAATAGAAAGAAAGCCTGTATTCTCCCCAGATGTGCTACCCAAGGAATATTTCAATATCAATACCAGCCACGATACAGTATTGCGTACTAGTCGCGGCGCCCGGATTCATATCCCCGCTCATGCTATTAAGGCCACAGGCGGTATTTTGCGCCTGGCCATCACGGAAGCTTATACCATCACAGATATGGTCAAAGCGGGATTGCTGACGGTGAGTAATGGAGAACCCATGAGTAGTGGCGGGATGATTAATATCCGGCCGGCAGATGATACTATGGCTAAAATCGTACAGCCGATCACGGTAGAGATACCTACGGATTTTATTCAGGAGGGCATGAAATTATTTAAAGGCGAAAGGGATAAAACCGGGAACCTCAACTGGGTGAAACCGGATAGCCTGGCAATGGGTCAGGTCAACCAGCGCTTCGCCAATGCGCGACAATTACTGCAGCAGAATTGCTATAGCTGCCACGCCATTGAGAAAAGAGTGACAGGCCCTGCATTATTACATATGACGGCACGTCGGGAACGTAAATGGCTACACGATATAATAAGAAATATTGCGGCGCTACTAGCAACCGGCGATCCGGAGTCCAATTGCTTGTTTGACGATTACAATAAGACTGCCATGACTACATTTCCAACCATGAGCGATCAAGAAATATATGATATTATTGACTATATAGATAATATCAGCAAACAAACGGACCTGGAAACCTATAATAAAGTACGCCTAGCGAAAGACAGTTGTAAAGCGTATTACAAGGAGAAAGGCGCATTATTATTCAAACAAAATAAACTCATCAAAGACAATGGGAAGTTTGTAACAGAAGATCGGCGCTTTTCCGGCACCGTTACCGCCACGTTCATCCCTGAGGTAGTTCCCAATCCCAACAATGGCGTCTACTATACTTTCAACATCACTTCATTCAACTGGTTCAATGTAGATATTCTAACGAAAGACCTGCCAGGAATTGTTGATAGCGAACTGCGTGTATCCGTTACCGGTGACTATAAAGATAATATCCATGTATTCCTCCTCATTCCGAGTATCAGGCTATTTGCTGAAGGTGGGCCACTGGATGGAGAAAAACATAAGTATGGCTTCTTTACCAAAGATGGAAAGATACCCATGCTAATAAACAAAAAAGCCTGGATTATCGCTACAGGAGAGCATAAAGACCAGTTGGTATTTGCTCAGCAAGTGTTCATCACGCAGCAAAAACAGGAGTTAACCATTTCCCCTGCCATTAGTAGCAAAAATGCCATGAATGAATTTCTGAAATCCTTGGAGCTAAAGGATATTAAAATGGAAGTAACGGATAGTCGCAATGCGAAAGGCATCCGGGAAATTGATTCCTTGCTGAAAGCGGTGGAAGGTAAGAAACCAATGAATTTTGACTGTGGTTGTGGGGAGACACCAGCCCCTCAGCAGGCATCTAAACAAATACAAATCTAATAATTCCAATAGGCCCTACAGCCACGCCAGGAGTGCCTGGCATGGCCTGTTGTGGCCGTGTCTCCCTATATCCATTTTAATTTGATACTTTTGGGCCTTCAAATAAGATGTCATGAACGAACAGATAACGAGTTTAATAGGCCAATTAAAAGCCAATTCCCTCTCTTTCAAAGAGGTAATTGCATTTATAGAAGCACAATACGAACATCAACCTACTGCCTTCAAAAATGGCGAGGCATATAATGAAGCCTCCCAAAATCAAGGCAGTGCCAAGGTTTTCGCATTTGCGCAATTAAATAATTTGTCGAAGGAAGATACGCTGTACCTGTTTGCAGAACATTACCAAGCGGTATTGAATACCCCTGATGGCACAGACCATCAGAATATCAGACAATTCATGACACATGGATGGCCAGGAGTCGTGTTTGAGGGACAGGCATTGCAACCTAAATAATTGGAGAGACCACTCAGACAGATCGATGGTTATCTCCCTAAAATATAAAATCCTGGCAGGTTATCACTGCCAGGATTTTATATTTTAGTAGATCACTTTCAGCTCAGAACGCCTGTTCTGTTGGTGCTGCATTTCGGTACAAGGTTTACCGTCTAAGCAACCATTCTGAATAGCATCTCTTGTGCGGTTACTATAGTAAATCTTGTTACGATCAATACCTTTATCATCCAGGTAGTTGATCACAGAGTAGCAACGCATTGTAGAGAGGTCCTTATTATAGGCGTCTGTACCACGACTATCCGTATACGAAACTACCAGTAACTTCCACTTCGGATGACGCTGCATGATACCAGCCACATAATCCAGTATTCTTCTGGACTCCGTCAGTAGCTCCGTGCTGTTGAACTTATAGTAGAATTGTAGTTTCTCCAGCTCTGCTTTATCTTTCTCTTCTTCTGGCGTCAGTTTATGCTTGTTGGTACCATCGCCGGTCTGATTACCGTTTGTCTTTCCGTTATTATTTCCTGTATGGTTGCCGGTATCATTGCCATCGGAGTGATGGTTGCCATTGGTTTTATCTCCTGATTTGTCATCATCTGATGTAGCCGCAGGCGGTACTGCAGATGGTAATCTTTCAAAGAAATGGGCATCCTTGAATGAGTAGATATCATCGGCCCCTGTGCCTCCCTGCCTGTTGGACGACAGGAAACCTTCATATCCATTGCGGTGGAGGATTAGACCGATATCGTCTCCTCCTGTATTGAAGGGCGCCTTCAGGTTAAATGGTAACTGCCATTGCGCACGACTCCCAATAGCACGGAAGATATCATATCCCCCCATGCCAGGATGGCCTTTACTGGAGAAATACAATGAACCCTCTTCATTGATGGTAGGGAAAGCCTCATCAGCAGTGGAATTCAATACTGGACCGCAGTTTACAGGAGCGCCCCAGTTGCCATCGGCTTGCTTTTCACTATACCAGATATCTGCTTGTCCTTGGCCACCAGGGCGGTCGGATACGAAGTACATCAATTTACCTTTTTCCGCCAATACTGGATAACTGGAAGAATAACCTTCTTTATTGATAGTCGTTAGTAATACCGGCACACTCCATTTCCCATTCTGTTTTACAGACTGATAGATGTTCAATCTACGTATGCCACTCATCGGACCTTTCTGGCTGTTGGGCAATACCCGATCCTGGTCATTGATGGTCACATACAAGGTATCTTCTTCCTCATTCATGCATACCGGACCGATATGATAACGATACCCTCCCAATAATTCTGGGAAAAGCTCTTCCAGCAAGCCATTGGCGTTGCCGTTGTATTGTGCATATATATAAGGCTTATAAAAAGGTTGGGCAGTACGCTTGTCTTCTGCTGGATGTTTTTCCATCCGGCCGTTCATCTGCATGCCACGGTAACCATTGGAGATTAACAGTAATCCTTTTTTTATCACACCTGTAATGATCTCAGAGTTCTCTGAATTCAGCTCTTTTAGGCCACTCAGGGAAATCTGTGCAGGCTGCTGTTTCCAAAGGAGCGCACTATCACAACTGCGTATTGCGAGTTCCTTCAACTGCATACTGTCTGATTTCTGAGAGGTGAAATGAGCGTATTGCGCTTTCGCTTCTTCATAACGTTCACGGTTGCGCAATACCTCGCCTAGTGAAAACCAGGCTTCCGGCGGACAATCAGGCATAGTAGTAACCCGCGCATACCAGTTGCCTGCATGATCAAACAACCCTATCGCCCGGTAACTGTCGGCCAATTTCATTAACTGGGCTGTTTTTGCACGCTTGCCTTGCTGCAAAGCTAACCTTTCATACAATGCAGCCGCCCTAGCATATTCTTGCCTGTTATATGCCTCATCAGCCATCACCAACACACTCTTTTGCTCCTGCGCAGCCAGGGATAACGGCAACCAGGAAGAGAACAGGAGGACAAAAATCTTACCAGAGACTTTTCTGAAATACAGATGATATCGTTTCAAGATCTTATTTTTTAGGTTACCGGTTTAGAAATAACGCGGGTTGCTAACGTTATAGCGTTTGGATGGGAACAGGATACCAATGGAAATCTCATGCGATCCAGCCTGACTATTCGCCATCTTGTTCACATTCAGATCATAAGAATAACCAAAGCGGTAACGGTCGTTGATGAAATACTCCAATATAACACTGGCGGCATTCACTTGCTGTAAACGAGGTTCCAGGTTGGATTTGTTCCACAACTTCATGCTCGTCCGATAAGATCCACCTACCCATAATTTCTCAGAGATCAACAGGAATGCATTCAAATCCACACTGGACGGACCTTTAAAGTCTTCTTTCCACATAAAAGTGGGTTTTAACTTCAGGTTATCAGACAGGTTGATAACAGTACCTGCGGTAAAGTAAGTATGTTGGGTTTTACGAATGGTTTCATACGTATTTCCTTTCCAGGCATAATGACTACCATCCGTATAAATTGAAAACAGGTCCATCACCGAGAGGCCTACATAAAAGGAAGGCGAATAGTAATACACCCCAAAACGAGCATCTGGCACCCAACGGGTCACCTTTCCTACAGGAATAGCTTCGTCGTTGTTGTCTACATACTTCATGGCGCTGCCATCAATGCCATATTGGGTGACACCAGCTCCAAGACCAAAACACAGGCGGCGCGTATTTTCATCATCCAATGGAATACGATAGGCGTAGTTGCCGTACAGTGAAAGTGCTTCCTGTGGCCCCGTTCTATCAAACATCACCTGTAGCCCCACACCTACCCTATCATCATTGGCATTGGTAAGGCCATCGATGGAGATACCACCTGTTTGTGGCGCACCTGGAAATCCTGCCCATTGATGCCGATAGAAAGTATTGAGATACCAGTCTCCTTTATACCCCGCGTATGCTGGGTTTACAGACAAGCCGTTGAAAGCGTACTGGCTGAATTGGACATTCTGTTGTGCTGTTACCTGCATACCGGCCGATAGCACAATAGCGGTGAACCAGATTTTCAATTTGTTTTGCATTGTATCATGCTTTTATTACACCTATACAGATAGCTGGCCGCCAGTGCGGCAGCCAGCCGCTTTCATTATCTTAAAATTTGTACCCAACCTCTGTAACGAACTACGCCACCAGGTTTCTTCACTTCCAGGATATAGTAGTAAGTAGCCTCATTCAGTTGAGAACCGTTCCAGTCGTTGTGGTAGTCTTTCGACTGATATACCATGCTACCCCAGCGGTTGTAGATATAGATCGCAGATCCCGGATATTTCTCCAGACCTCCGATGATGAATTTTTCATTTTTGCCATCACCATTCGGCGTGAACACATTCGGGAAGGTGATATCAGCGCCTTCAGCTTTGATAGTCACTTCTGCAGTGTTGTTGGTATAATCAGTTTCCGGTTCTTTCGCTTTCACGGTAGCCTTGTTGGTGATATCTCCACCTTCTACGATACGACAAACCATGGTCATTTCCACTTCCTGGCCTTCTGGCAGGGTACCGATGTTCCAGGTCACTTTTCCAGCGGTTTTATCTACTAGTCCTACTTGGGTGCTGATAGTACTTGGTAACTCCAGGTTTGGAGGCAGCAGGTCTTCCACCATTACGTTGGTGAAGATTTGCGTACCTACACTTTTCACTTTCACACTGTAAGTGATATCTTGTCCCATGCGGTAGATACCTACTGGCGGATTCACTACCGTTTTGGTAATCACCAGATCACCAACAACGTTGCTGGCCTGAATCACCGTACCTGTTTGCGCATTACATCCAGGAGCGGCAGGATCGCAGCCCATAGTGGATTTGGTGGTTCTACCATCCGTTACTTCCGCCGTATTGCTGATAGAAGTAACCCCATCCAGAGAAGCCGGCGTTTTCACGATCAGTGTAGCCGTTACCGTTGCACCTGGCGCTACATTGTTGATATTAAAGATGACGTCATTGCCATTCAATGTACCACCGCTTACATAGATGGTATTGGCTGGTACTGGATCGGTAATGGTCACCTGTGTGATAGGCACGTTACCAGTATTGCGTACATAAATGGTGTAGGTCAATGTTTCGTTTGGAGTGGCCACACCGGAGGTGTTTTCTACTGGCAGCGCCACTTTTTTCCAAGTATCGAAGCTTTGGATATCATCGTCGAGGATGTTGACGGTAGCGTTAGCAGTTGCTGGGACAAAGTTCCAACTGCCGCCGGTGCCACCTGTAAGGGTGAAATCTACCGTACGGGTACCATCCTGAATTTTATTGTCGATCACTTCCACTGGCACTTTCACACTGTTGGTACCTGCAGGAATGATAACTGTACCACTCAGCGCTTTGTAGTCGACACCACCTGTAGCAGTACCTGCAACAGTGTATTGTACTGTGATGTCATGTGTGGCGGTGTATCCTGCTGGCAGCGCAATGGTTACTTCCCCATTGGTTGCTGGCTCGGATGCATTTGGAATTGTAGCGGTGATGTTTAACACCAGGTTAGCAGCTACATCGTCATCGTCTGCAATGGTAACGGTAGCAGTAGCATTCGCACTGTTGACTGTGAAGTTGCCCAGACTGGTGGTAGTACCACCGTTGAGAGTCAGCACCACATCTTCAGGGCCTTCGATGATCTTGTCATCGATTACCACTACTGGTATGGTTACTTGGTTATCGCCGGCAGCGATGGTAGCGGTGCTAGTAATCGTATAGTCTACACCGTTTGTAGCTGTTCCGCTGATGGTATAATTCACCGTGATAGCTTGTGCAGCAGTAATGCCGGCTGGTAGACTGATACTAAAGGCCCCATTGGTACCTGGTTCAGCCGCGTCGGCCAGTTTGACAACACTCAGTTGTCTATTCGTAGCGTTGTCGTCATCATCCGCGATGGTAACAGTAGCTGCTGCCTGCGCTGGGTTGATGGTGAAGCTACCGAAGGTGGAGGACTTGCCGTCTGCCAAAGTCAATATCACTGTTTCATCTCCTTCGATAATCTTATCGTCGATAACATTCACGGCTACGGATACACTGTTTTGACCAGCAGGAATAGTAGCTGTCGCAGACATCGTGTAATCGACACCGTTAGTAGCCGTTCCGGAGATCGTATAGTTCACCGTTACATCGTCTGTAAAGGTGATACCGGTAGGCAGGCTAATCGTAAAGGCTCCATTGGTGCTAGGTTCGGCAGCATCGGTAGTTTTTACTACGCTCAGTACCCTATTAGCAGGGATATTATCATCATCCGCAATTAATACCGTAGCTGCCCCCTGTGTGCTGCTGGCGGCAAAATTACCAAGGCCAGTAGCAGTTATAGTAGAGATAGTGGCGGTCACATTCTCCGTTTCTTCCACAATCAAATCATCGATCACAGTCACAGGAACGGTTACACGATTTTCTCCGGCTGGGATGGTTACCGTACCGCTGAGGGTTCGGTAATCCACGCCAGGAGTGGCAGTACCACCTACGGTATAAGTGATAGTTACCGGTGCGGAAGCCGTTAAACCTGCTGGGAGACTGAAGATAAATGCACCGTTAATGGCTGGTTCAGCCGCGTCGGCACCTTTGATAATACTAATCACGCGATTGGCAGTAGTATTATCATCGTCCATGATGGTGACAGTAGCTGTCGCTGCTGTTGCCGCTGGTTGGAAGCCGGTGAACTTAGTAGAAGCGCCACCTGTAAGGGTTGCAATGACTGTTTCATTCTCTTCAATGATCTTATCATCGATTACCATGACTGGCATTTCTACGGATGACTGGCCGGCAGGCATTACCACAGTACCATTTAATGTAGTGTAGTCGGTGCCGTTAGTGGCAGTACCAGCGATGGTGTATTGAATGGTCAGGTCTTCTGCTACGGTTACACCAGTAGGCAGACTGATCATAAATTTACCGTTGGTAGCTGGTTCAGCGGCATCGGAAATATTTACAATGCTGAGTTGTTTATTCGCCAGGATGTCGTCATCATCTGCGATGTTAACAGTGGCGGTAGCTTTCGTTGGATCTATAGTGAAGCTGCCGAAGGTCGCGGACTGGCCGTCTCCCAAAGTCATCACTACTGTTTCAGTTCCTTCAATGATCTTATCATCAATCACGTTCACGGATACATTCACACTGTTTTGACCCGCAGGGATAGTAGCAGTAGCGTCTATCGTATAGTCGGTTCCGTTAGTAGCGGTACCAGTGATAGCGTAGTTCACGGTGATATCGTCTGTGGCAGTTACGCCAGTAGGCAGACTAATCGTGAAGGCGCCATTCGTACCTGGTTCAGCAGCATCATTTGCTTTCGTTACGCTCAGGACCTTGTTGGCACTGATATCGTCGTCGTCAGCAATGGTGACAGTAGCTCTACCCGCCGTAGCATCTGCTTTATAGTTAAAGCTGGTGGAAGTGCCGTTTGTAATTTGGAGGATCACTGTTTCCGGTTGTTCGATGATCTTATCATCGATCACCAATACCGGTACAGCAACAGTTTCCTGGCCGTGTGGGAGCACCACTGTACCGTTCAAAGTAGTATAGTCGATACCGTTAGTAGCAGTACCTGCTATCGTATAGTGCACGGTGATATCCTGCGCAGCAGTGATACCGGTAGGCAGACTGATTTCGAAAGCGCCGTTGGTGGCTGGTTCGCTAGCGTCTGACTTGCGTACTACTTTCAATACTTGGTTGGTAATGGTATTATCGTCATCGGCGATGATCACAGTAGCGGAATTATTGCCAGTGAATGCGCCGATAGTTGTAGTGGTACCACCAGTCAGTGTCATGATCACCGTTTCATCCCCTTCAATAATCTTATCGTCGATGGTGGTTACATCTACTTTCACACTGTTGCTGTTCGCAGGCAGGGTAACTGTTCCAGAAAGTGTCTGGTAGTCCGTACCATTGGTAGCAGTACCGGTGATATTGTAAGTAACCTGTATGTCTTCACTAGCAGTAATATTCGTAGGCAGACTAATTAAGAAACCGCCATTGGTACCTGGTTCTGCCGCATCAGCGAATTTGGTTACTACTAATACTTTATTCGCAGGAATGGTGATATCATCATCTGCAATGTTTACAGTAGCAGTGCCGAATGAGGCGTCTACCGTATAATCATTACCGTTATTATCTGTAGTATTGGCCAGTGCCATGATCACCGTTTCTGTAGGTTCAATGATCTTATCATCGATTACGGTAACTGGGATATCTACACCATTGGACAATGCCGGGATAGTAATGGTATTTACCGTATAGTCTACATCGCGGGTAGCAGTACCACTCAGGGTATATTGCAGTGTGATATCGCGAGATGAGCTGTAGCCAGCAGGCAGACTTACGCGGAAGTTGCCATTGGTAGCAGGTTCGGCGGCATGCAGGGTTTGTTTCACCTGCAACACACGGTTTGCTGCGACATTATCATCATCTGCGATCACCAGGCTAGCATTGCTTGTTCCTGTGAAGGCGCCGAGGGTAGCGGTAGTACCGCCAGCCAGGGTTAATTGTACGGTTTCATCTCCTTCGATGATCTTGTCGTCTATCACCGCCACATCCACAAACACGCTGTTCTGGTTTGCAGGCAGCACTATGCTGGTGCCCAGTGTCTGATAGTCGGTTCCTTCTGTAGCGGTGCCGGCTACTTTGAAGTTCACCGTGATCGCTTCAGCGGAAGTAATACCTGCTGGCAGACTAATCTGGAAGCGGCCATTGGTATTTGGTTCAGCAGCATCGGCCACTTTAGTGATCGTGAGTTGTTTATTGATGTCGGTACCATCATCATCCGCGATATTCACGGTAGCGGCAGTACCAGCAGGAGTATAGTTATGACTAGTACCATCTACACCGCTTGTCAGGGTGAGGATAACAGTTTCAGTAGGCTCAATGATCTTATCATCGATGATAGTTACCGGCAGGATCACAAAGTTTTGACCATGCGGAATAGTAGCCGTAGCAGCGATGGAGTAGTCTGCATCCTTAGTAGCGGTACCACTCAAAGTATATTGCACCTTGATATCAGTACTAGCAGTATAACCTAGCGGCAGGCTGATACGGAATGCACCATTGAAGTCTGGTTCAGCCGCATTGTGTTCATTTGTAGCTGTCAGTTTCAGGTTAGCCGGGATATCATCATCATCCGCAATGGTAACCGTAGCGCTGCTGATTGCATCTGCTGGGAAGATGAAAGCGTTGCCCGCTCCATCTGTAGCACTTCCGGAGATCACCTTAAATATCACCGTTTCAGGACCTTCAATGATCTTATCATCGATCACATTTACGTCTACATCTACGGAAGCTGTATTCGCAGGGATCACTACTGATCCGGTGATGTTATAGTCGATACCCGCGTCGGCGGTGCCGGACAAGGTATAACCTACCGTTACTGGGTAAGCGGAGGTACTACCCACCAGGGATACTCTGAATTTACCGTTGGTAGCTGGTTCTGCGGCATCGGCCACTTTAGTAACGGTTACGGGCACACTGCTAGCAGCGTTGGCATCGATAATCGTTACGGTAGCACTGCCTTTGCCTGGGGCAATATTAAAGTTATAAGTTGAAGAGCTAGCGCCGATCAGGGTCATTACAGCCTGTTCAGGGCCTTCCACAATACCATCGTCGAAGGCATCTACATCTACGAGGACGTAGTTACTACCGGCTGGGATGACAGCTACCCCATTCAGGGTAACATAATCCAAAGTATTGGTAGCAGTACCGCCCATTGCGTAGTGCACCGTCACAGCCTCCGAAGCGGTAATACCTGGCGGAAGGGAGATTTTGAATTGTCCATGTACGCTGCCTTCAATCGCATCGGATACTTTCGTTACCAGCACGATATTGCTGTTTGGCGTAAAGTCATCGTCTGTGATGTAAACGGTAGCAGTTGCAGCAGCAGGAGCAGTGGTGTATGTGAATGCACCATCATCTCCCCCATTGATATTCATGATAACAGTTTCTACTGGTTCGATGATCTGATCATCGATCACATTTACTGGAACCAGTACACTATTATTACCGGCAGGGATAATAATATCTCCTGTGATAGCGGTGTAGTCTGCATCTGGCGTAGCGGTGCTATTAGGATCGATCTGGTAAGTTACTTTGATCGGAGCCGCGGAAGTAATACCATTCGGTAAGCTGATACGGAAGCTACCATTTGTACTTGGTTCTGCGGCATCGGCTACTTTAGCGATGCTCAGTGTACGGTTGGTAGTGGTAGCGTCATCGTCAGCGATGTTCACTGTGGCAGTTGCTGTGCCGATAGTGAAGCCGAAGCTTGGAGAGCTAGCGTTGTTCAATGTCATCACCACCGTTTCTGTACCTTCGATGATTTTATCATCGATTACGTTCACATCAACCGTAAGCATGTTCTGGCCAGCAGGGATGATGGCCGTTCCGCTTAAGGTAGCGTAATCCACGCCATTAGTAGCAGTACCAGCGATCGTGTAATTAACCGTAATTGGCTCAGAAGAAGTGATATTAGCAGGCAGGCTGATTCCAAACTGTCCGTTAGTATTAGGTTCTCCACCATCACGCATCTTCATCACACTCACTTTTTTATTGGCAGCGGTATTATCGTCATCAGCGATGTTCACCGTAGCAGTGTTTGCTACAGGGTTTACGCCGAATGTTCCAAAGCTGCTGGAATTACCCGTATTCAGGGTGGCAATTACTGTTTCTGTATTCTCGATGATTTTGTCATCTATTACCACTACATCCAGTGGTACACTGTTGCTGCCAGCAGGGATGGTAGCAGTACCAGTGAGCGTAGTATAGTCGATGCCGTTAGTGGCAGTACCTGTAATGGTATAATTCACCGTTACATTTTCTACTACCGTTACACCGGCAGGGAGACTAATCTTAAACCCACCATTGGTAGCAGGTTCGGCAGCATCAGCGGTTTTCGAGATGCTCATTAATTTATTGGCTGCTGTATTATCATCATCAGCGATGTTGACAGTAGCAGTTGCCTGGGCAGGATTTACGTCCAGTGGCGCAAAGCCAGTGGCAGTACCACCTGTGAGGGTAACGATCACTGTTTCTGTGTTCTCGATGATCTTGTCATCCAGTACAGGTACGGTGAGGGTTACACTATTTTGACCGGCTGGAATAAGGATGCTACCTGAAAGGGTGGAATAATCGGCCCCAGGAGTAGCGGTACCAGTAACGGTATAGTTTACTGTGATATCATTTGCGTAGGTGATGCCTGTAGGGAGACTAATGCTAAACTGGCCATTGGTTGCCGGTTCAGCAGCATCGATGGTTTTCACGATGCTCAGGGTTCCAGCGGCATCATCATCTGCAATATACAGGGTGGCATTGCCGGCAGTAGGATCTCCTGTGAAGGCAAAGTTCGTAGAAGCGCCATCCGTCAGGGTCACGATCACATTTTCGGTGCCTTCTACAATTTTATCATCGATCACGTTCACAGGCAGGTTCACATTGTTCTGGCCAGCAGGGATGGTGATCGTGCCATTCAAGGTTTGGTAATCCACGCCATTGGTAGCGGTGCCACTTACTTGGTAATGAACCGTTACATCTTCTGCAACGGTGATACCATTTGGTAAGCCGATGTTAAACGCACCATTGGTGGCTGGTTCCGCAGCATCGCTTACTTTGGTAATGTGGACTACTTTATTCGCAGCGGTATTGTCGTCATCTGCGATGTTTACCGTGGCCGGCGTATTGCTGACAGGGAATGTACCGAAGGTAGTGGAGCTAGCATTCGCTAGTGTAATCACTACTGTTTCTGTACCTTCTATGATTTGGTCATCAATTACATTGATCGGAACAAATACGTTTGTCTGACCTGCTGGTATCGTAGCAGTGCCTGTCAGGGTAACATAATCCACGCCATTGGTAGCGGTACCTGAAACCGTGTAATTGACGGTTACTGGCTCTGCTACTGTATATCCGTTGAATAGGGTAATACCAAATTGACCGGAGGTATTTGGCTCTGCGCCATTCTTCATATTCAGCACACCGATTAACTTATTAGCTGGGATGTTATCATCATCCGCAATCGTAACGGTGGCTGTATTCGAACCTGTGAAGGTGAAATGCGCAGATGCGCCGCCAGTCAGGGTAGCAATGACCGTTTCATCGCCTTCGATGATCTTATCATCTTTCACGGTAACGGCAAGGGTTATACTATTTTGGCCGGCAGGGATCACTGCGGTACCGCTCAGGGCAACGTAATCCGCAGTAGGTGTAGCTGTACCACTCACCGTATAGTTCACTGTAATATCTTCAGATGAAGTATAGCCAGTAGGCAGACTAATCGCGAAACTACCATTGGTGGCAGGTTCTGCGGCATCGGCGGTTTTGGTGATGGTCAGTTGGTTATTAGCAGGAGTATTATCGTCATCGGCGATGGTCACTGTTGCGCTACCATTGGTGCTGCTTGCCGAGAAAACACCATAATTGGTAGCAGTGCCACCGCTGATATTGACGATTACTGTTTCATTCACTTCTATAATCTTGTCATCGATTACTACTACTGGTAAGGCCACACTGTTCTGGCCAGCAGGGATTACTACTGTACCGGAAAGGTTTTGGTAATCGACGCCATTGGTAGCAGTACCACTTACTGTATAGTTCACCGTTACTGGTTGGGTAAGGGTCACAGCGGTAGGGAGACTGATCACGAAACCACCATTGGTAGATGGTTCCGCCGCATCAGTCGTTTTGGTAATGCTGAGTATTTTATTGTTGTCAATGTTATCATCATCTTTAATAATGACAGTAGCCACCGTAGGATCAGCAGTGTAATTGCCGAAAGTAGCGGAAGTACCACCGGTAGGTGTGATGAGAACAGTTTCATCCCCTTCGATGATGGTATCATCGATTACCAGTACAGGTACAGTTACGCCATTTGATCCGGCAGGAATTACAGCGGTACCACTGAGCGTAGTGTAATCCGCACCTGGAGTGGCCGTACCCGCAACCGTATAATGTACGGTGATCGCTTCCGTTGCGGTTACGCCATTTGGCAGTTGCAGCATGAAAGCACCGTTGGTAGCAGGTTCCGCAGCATCCGCAATTTTCACGGCACTGATGATTTTATTGGCAGCGGTATTGTCGTCATCTGCAATAGTGAGACTCGCCACTTTGCTGGTACCTGGTTGGAGCGCGAAGCTAGTAGAAGTACCATTGTTGATAGTAACTATTACTGACTCATCTCCTTCGATGATTTTATCATCTATTACCACTACTGGTAAAGTAATGGAATTATTACCAGCAGGCAGTTTGATTGGACTGCTAAGCAACTGGTAGTCGGTACCGTTTGTGGCGGTGCCACTTACCGTATAATTGATCGTGATATCTTCAGCAGCAGTATAACCCGCCGGCAGCGCGATGCTGAAAGCACCGTTGGTAGCTGGTTCTGCGGCATCGGCTGTTTTCGTGATATTCAGGACCAAGTTAGCGGCAGTATTATCATCATCGGCGATGTTCACTGTAGCGGCTTTAGCAACTGCATCGATAGTGAAGGCGCCGAAGGTAGTGGAGTTTGCGTTATTGAGGGTATTGATCACTGTTTCAGTGCCCTCAATGATTTTATCGTCTATCACGATTACCGGCAATGGCACGGTGTTCTGGCCTGCAGGAATAGTAACCGAACCATTCAGCGTCGTGTAGTCGGTGCCGTTGGTTGCTGTACCTGTGATGGTATAGTTGACGGTAACCGGACTTACGGCGGTTATACCGGTTGGGAGTCCTATTTCAAAGGAACCGTTTTGGGCTGGTTCAGCGGCGTCTCCCTTAGCAATAATATGTACTACTTTATTAGCAGCGGTATTGTCGTCATCGGCAATGGTGATGGTTGCCGCTGTGGCGGCTGCATCCACAGTAAAGGCTCCGATAGTAGCGCCATTACCTCCGGTGAGGGTGGCGATGGCTGTTTCATCCCCTTCAATGATTTTATCATCGATAACAACCAGATCTAATGGAGCGCTGTTGTCTCCCGGTTGTAATACAAATGTGCCGTTTAAAGTCGTATAGTCTGTACCGTTAGTAGCAGTACCACTCATCTTGTAATTTACCGTCACTGCTTCCGCTACCGTAATACCGGCAGGGAGGCTGATCTTGTAACGTCCGTTGGTGGCTGGTTCTGCCGCATCAGCGGTTTTAGTGATGCTCAATACTTTATTGGTGGCTGTGTTATCATCATCGGCGATGATAATAGTAGCACTGAATTTCGTATTATCAGGCGTAAAGGCACCCAGTACAGGCGCAGAAGCGCTCGTGATGGTGGCCACTACGGTTTCATCTCCTTCAATAATCTTATCATCGATAACGATCACATCCAGTGGTACGCTGTTCTGACCAGCAGGAATGGTCATAGATCCGGAGAGCGCTTTGTAGTCTTTATCAGGCGTAGCAGTACCGCTCACGGTATAATTCACGGTGATAGGCTGTCCTGCGGCGTAGCCAGCAGGCAGACTTACCAGGAAGGAGCCATTCGTAGCTGGTTCTGCGGCATTTGCTTTCGGTGTGATACTCACTACCATATTAGCGGCAGTGTTGTCGTCATCTGCGATCGTCATTTCCGCAGCAGCGGCTGTAGGAGCTACGGTAAAGGTAAAGTTGGTAGACACGCCACCGGCCAGTTTCAACTGTACGGTTTCAGGGCCTTCGATGAGTTTATCATCGATCACCTCTACTGGCAGCGTAACACCGGTCATTCCTTTAGGGATTACCAGGGTACCGGTTAATGTAGTATAGTCGATACCGTTAGTAGCAGTACCGGCAATACTGTAGGTTACCGTGATATCTTCCACACAAGTAACGCCAGCAGGTAAGCTAATATTAAACGTACCATTATCAGCAGGTTCGGCAGCATCTTTAAATTTAGTGACACCGATGATAGCTTTATCCTGGTCGTTATCGAAAATGTTAAGGGTAGCTTGTTGTTGGGTAGTACTAATACTGTACAGGTTTCCGGTAGCTGTACCCGTAACGGAAGTCAGTTGTATTTGTACGTTTTCTGTCAGTTCAATGATATTATCATCGATTACCTGTACAGGCAGGATAAGCTGGCTGGTACCGGCTTTCAGGATAGCCTGACCACTCAGGGTTTGGTAATCCGTACCATTGATAGCAGTACCGGTGATGGCGTAATTCACGGTCAGGTCTTCCTGTACAGTTACATTATTTGGTAGATTAATGCTGAACTGTCCATCCTGTCCGCCTTCTGCGCCATCCTGCACTTTTTGTACTGATACAACTTGGCTGGCATTATACAAACCGCCAAATACATCAAACTGTTGGAGGCCGTCAAACTGAACATAGTCTACACCATCTACTTTACCGGTGGAGGTAGGAACGAGTTGGACCGCATTATTAAGTGCCACTGGGGAGACATCAGTCATTGTAGCTGCAATATCTCCACTATGGCGGAACCAAGACCATTGTTGGGTAGTTGGTACATTACGGGTACCAGACAAGTAAGTGCTAGCAGCCGTTTGTTCCGCAGGGTTCCATAAGTAACGTAAGGATACCCCACCGTTCACAGTGAGGGGAGCGCCCGTGTATTTGATTTGTAACAGGCGACGCATCAATTGTGTACCGTAATCGGTGCCACCATTAGCGCCCAGGGCAGCCATGTTTTTGCCAACATCTACCAGAGCGGCATTGAAGTCGGTCATATTTACCGTATTGCCGTTCAGGTTAATGGCAGCGATATATTTAGTAGCATCGATTGGATCCACGAAATATATCCAGTCATCTTCCTTACAGATGCTGGCAGCAGTTACGGATTGGCCGTCAGCCACCAGTTTAGCAATGCGTACTGGTTGACGGGTAGTCAGGGTGAATACAGCGCCCGCAGGGATGTTGTTCACACCTGAGAAGCTAACTGTTTTGTTGGTAGCATTATAGTTACCAGCTTTATATGCAGTGATGGTACCGGTGGTAAAGTCGCCGTCACCATCATTATCTATTAATAAAGTGAAGTCGCGGGTATCTGTACCGGTATAGGTTACGCCAGTCAGATCGAAACTGAATGCCAATTGTTTAGCGGCAGGACTGAAGTTTGCATACTGCACTTTCCACTGTTGCGCCAGGCGTTCCGTTACGCAGCTTCCTTTAGGTGTATTGGTATTGATAGTAGCCATGCTGGTACTGTTGGTAGCCCAGAACATATAGCTTTTATCATTATCGAAAGATCCGGTATTGCTAGGGTTATCGGAGTAAATGGAATCAAGGCCGATCGCTACAATGCCGCCTGTTTCGATACTGCGGGATTGTTTTTGTTCCAGGCCTTCTACGTTATCGAGGCCGATAGCAGTAATATTTTGTTTATAGTTACCGTTCGTGGTGGCGTCCCAGATTACACTACCATCTGTTGCCAGGTAATTGCCTGGGGTAGTCTGGTCTAGCGTATAGCCGTACTTAACCGCCAGGTAGGATTCTACTCTGCGCAACTGTGTGGCATCTAACGCATATGGATATACGATGACATCTCCTATTCCACCTTTCCAGTTTTCGGAAGTATTTCCAATGAATTTACCAATATTGGCTGTGGTGGTACCAGTGTTCCAACCTGGTTTTGCCAGGGATGGAGCCAGCAGCTTGGTTTTGCTATAGATAGTTGCCATAGCGCCTGCAGCAGCACCGGTGTAAGTACCAATTAATATATTTGGCGAATTCGGTTTCCAAAAGTTTGCTGCATTCACGTCATTGGAAATACCCACGTAGTAACCTGCTGTACCAGTAATAGCAGCGAGACCTTGTCCAAGGCTGGTGTTATTGGTACCCCAACTGATAATATAACCGTTTCCTGCAGTATTGGTAGGTCGGCCAAATCCGAACAGGGTTCTAGGATTGGTACCTGTTGGCAGTTTGGTTACATCCAGGTTCATAGACTGGGAGCCATTGAATACTATTTGCGGGTTGAAGTTGACGTTATAGGTAGCATTGTTCGCAAATGTTGGCTTCGTCCCTGCCAGTGGCATGGTAGCATTATTCAAATCTGCTGCATAGTCGATCCAGGTATCTACCGGTGCGCCATCGCTAGTGGTGGAAGTACCATAATCAGGGCGTAACCAGAGGGAAGTACCTCCTACTCCACCTGGCGCTTTGATATAAGAACCGAAGGTGAAGTATTGGCCATTGGTCAAGTTTACTTTAGCTGCAAAATGTTTAACGCCTTGCAGTGTAATTTCAGAGAGTTTTATAAATTGATCAGTACCGTCGAAGATATTGTCATTGCTGACGATGAGATATGTTTCTTTGGAGTTTGGCAGTACATCATATGGAACGGCGATCTGCACTTGTTCTCCCATAGCCGCTGTTTGCTGCGTTTTCCAGATACGCGCCATGCGGAAGTTCACGATCGGATGACCGGAAACGGCGGTGCGGAAATTGGTAACGCCGTTATCATCGCCCCATACGAGGTATGCTTTATCATTAGAGAAGCTACCGTTATTATCATTATTGGTTGGGGCCAGATCAGCGAGACCTACAGCCACTTGGAAACCGCCATTCACGCTGCGGGATTGCTTTTGGCGCAGATCCTGGATATCATCTCTACCAATACCAGCGATATTATTCTTATAAGTACTGTTGGTAGTAGCGTTCCAAATAACGGAAGCATCTGTAGCGATATAATTATAAGGCGTACGCTGGTCCATAGTGATACCGTACTTGATAGCGAGGTAGGTATTCACCTTTGCCATTTCCGCATCTGTGAGCTGACGCTCGTACACAATCACTTCCGGAATATTTCCCCACCAGGTAGAGTTATCATCACTACTACCTACCAAAATACCGTTCCCTATCTCTGGTTGCTGTACAGCATCTAATGCAGTATTTTCCTTGAATCCATCTACCCAGCAGGCGATATTATCTGCAGTGGCAGTGGTTCCGTTATTTGGACTTCCCATGGAGAATATCTGTGGCTGTACATTCGTAAAACCAGGACTACCCCCATTATAAATGATGGCATTACTTGTATTAAATGCCGCAGGGTTTACAGCCGGGCCGGTAGATCCAGAACCCATAAATGCAGCCCAACCATTGGTGGAACCAGCTCCTGCTGATTTCAATAAATAGAGAACCGGGTTATTTCCTCCAGGTCCTGAAGCCAATAATCCGCCGCTCGTTCCAGTCCAAGTAGTACGACGATCCATTCCTACCGCAATCATTTGGAATGCGGAAGTATTTGGGAACAGGCGAGCTGTATTTCTTAATACATTCGCTGGATTCTCTGTTCCTTTATATACCATGGATGGGTTGAAGTTCAACAATTGTGATGCCGTTCTATCATAGAATACCGGTTGATCTGGTACGCTGGTAGTGCTAACATCATAATTTTTGGTGTCGATCAGATTTTTCCAGACAACCACCTTACTACCATCTCCAGCCAGCACACCGTCATTGGCTTTCATCCACATATCCAGCTTGACATCAATGATACCACCCGGTGCTGTCAGTGCTTTACCGAAGGTAAAATATGCGCCATTGGGCAAATCACTAGTGTTCAGGGTAACCGTATTACCTGTGAAAGGAATCACTTTGGTAATAGCGGCGGAACCGAATGCAGGATCGGTACTGATTAATAAATATTTCGTTGATCCGTTGATGTTAGGCTGTAAAGTAATATTCTGATCTGCCCAGTTGGTTTTCTGTACTTTCCATACACGAGCCATCCTCCTGGTTACTTGCGGATTGAGCGGCGTGGAAGTAGCAATATCGTAAGATGCAGCTACTAGTGCGTTATCTGCAATGGTGAAGAAGGATAAGTCGTTTGTAACACTGTTGCTGTTAGCGGCATTTGTTGCAGCCACCTGTGAACCCAATGCCAGCGTAATGATACCGCCGGCTTCTACGCTCAGGGATTGTTTTTGTTGCAGATCGGAAACGTCATCACGACCAATACCGGTGATGCAGTACTTATAGGTAGCATCGGCGGTCCACATTTTAGAGCTATTGCTGGCGATATAGTCTGTTGGGGTAGTTTGACTGAGCGTCACACCGTATTTCAAGGCAAGGTAAGATTCGATTCTAATGCGCTCGTTACCGGTGTGTGTACTGATATCTTTATAGACGATCATTTCCGGAATGTAACCATTGAAGCCGATGTTGCCTGCTGCCGAATTCCCGATCTGGAAGGCGTTGTTTCCACCAGTCCCTGTAAAAGCAGTACTAGCCTGACTTATTAAAGTATTATGGTCTCGTAAAACGCTTACCGATGTAGCGGTTTTGGCAAATGTCCAGACGGTTGGTTTTTTGAAGGTACCACCCCAGGGAGCGCTGACGCGCTGCGACATGGGCCCATCAAAATACAGCGTTCCATCAGGCCAAGGTACATGGGCCTGAATGCGGTTAGTAGTAACGTTGTCTGTTTCCTGCCAGAAAATGGAGTTTCCGCCCCCATTCGAATTGGTTTGCACAGCAGCATATACTGCAAAATTCTGGACGGATCCATTTCCTAATACAGAAGTGGCAGGATCTTTAATTGGACCCTTTCCGTAAAACCGGGTATTATCAAATACAGGTGTGGGGTTAAAGTTAACAGCGCCGGCGCTTACTGTTGGTTGTAAGGTAGCAGTAGGCTGAGGGATATTCATATCCAGGCCACTGAAATCATTCCATTGTGCACTGCTCAAACCTTTATCACCTTTATACCAGGCACCAATACCTGCATTCACGCCACCAGGGCCTTTTGCAGCTACGCCTATAGTAATATAAGCAGTGGCCGGGAGGTCACTGCTGTTTAATGTAACATTGTTCCCCGTAAAAGGAATCACTTTGGTGATGGCTGCGGCCGCAAAGCCAGGGCCAGTACTAATGATAAGATATTTGAAGCCGCCCGTGAAACCTGCATTGAGCGTTATCGTCTGATCAACCCAGTTTGTTTTTTGCACTTTCCATATCCGCGCCATCCTGGTAGAGATACCAGCGTTCAATGGCGTAGAAACCGCAGTACCAAATAGATTTGTTGCCAGGCCGTTATCCGCCATGGTCAGGAAGGAAAGATCATTTGTAACGCTATTGGTATTGGCGGCATTACTGGCAGCCACTTGTGAGCCGAGTGCGATTGTTAGGTAAGCATCACCTGCACTCACCGATTGTTTTTGTTCCAATGAGGAAGCATCATCACGACCAATACCGGTGATATTACTTTTAAATGTAGCATCGCCGGTCCACATTTTAGAACCATCGCTGGCCAAGTAATCTGTGGGTGTAGTTTGATTGAGTGTGATACCATATTTAAACGCCAGGTAGGATTCAATTTTCTGTTGATCCGTAGCCGTTAGCGTAGTGATATCTTTATATACAATCACCTCCGAGATACTCCCCTGATAATGAGAAGTAGAGACATCTGCCCAGAGGCCAATATTAGAAGCATAGTTATTGCCCGGCCCAGCGGTGGTGTAAGTACCATTAGTGTTCGCCACCGTATTGCGATCCCGTAGGATGGCCATGTTAGCGGGAGTTTTGGTAAACGACCATAAATGGGGCTGCCCCGTAATACCACCCCAGGGATTGGAAACCCGGTCAGTGTAAGGCGCGTCGAAATAGGCATATCCGTTTGTCCAGCAATTGGTAACATCAATACCTGTACCGTTAGTCTGGCCATTATTTACCTTCTGATAAAAGAGTCCACCGGTATGTGCCTGTGACACAGTAGCCACAGAAAACACGGCTATTCTTGTGGGAGATGCTGTACCAAATACAGAAGAAGCAGGATCAACTGCTCCCCTCAATCCGAAAAACTGAGTGCTGTTAAAAGTAGCGGTGGGGTTAAAGTTGGGGCCCGCTGCGTTGACGCCCGGCTGTGCGCTGGCTGTCGGCTGCGGAATATTTTTATTATTACCACTATAGTCGTTCCACTGCGCGGAAGATAATCCCTTGTCTCCCCTATACCAGCCACCTAATCCAGCACTAACGCCGCCAGGGCCTTGTGCGGTAGCTCTGAAAGCTGTACGTGGCGTAGGCTTTACACCAGTTGGCGTATTAATGGAATCTCTGGTAGCCGCCTGTGTTGGTAGTTGCCATAAGATAGACAGTAACACCATCAGCCATGACGTCCTACGGCCGTGCGTGGTCTTGGTTGCAGGGAATACAGTATCGCAACAATACTTCAATAGGGTAATTTGTGACATAACAATCATTTAAGGGCAATAGCAACCAGACACTCCCTGCGAATACAGCAGGTAGGGTCAATCGTCAGCACCCGGATATGGCCTGTATTAATTGAGAAGTGTCCTTTATGTTAATGGTTAAAAAGGGGCTACTACATTGGCTTCCATCTCTCTTAGTTAGTAAGCATGCAGTTTGGGCATTCTAAGATTTTAGTTTTCAAGATGTTTCCGTCTTTTAGTGTTCACATACTTGCAAAGGGTTTGTGTAGAAATGTCCATAGCTCTTTTATTTTTTCGTCCTATATCGAGTTTGAACAGCACACGCCATTCATCAGGCAAAAAAACAATCTCTTTAACAGATCATTTGTAGTAATGCAATGAAAAAAATGTAGTAAAACGACTACATGCCACTATGCAATAGTCAGTTAGCTGGACTACCCATTTAGGTAAAATCTGGACCAGATATATAGTCCAGTTAAAAAATACTTTTGTCCTATCATTTAAAAAAACGCTGACAAAATGGACTACAAAATCAAGAAAGCAAGTTTGGAAGATTTAGAGGAAGCGGCAGTATTATTCAACCTGTACCGCATTTTCTATCGCCAAGAATCGGATGTAGAAAAAGGAAAAGCCTTCCTGAAAGAAAGATTCCTACATAATGAATCTGATATTTTCCTCGCCATCGTTGATGGCAAAGCAGTAGGGTTTGTACAACTATATAAACTATTTCACTACACCAAATTGCAAATGCAATGGCTGTTGAGCGATTTATTTGTACATCCTGATTTCAGAGGGAAAGGACTCTCTGTTGCTTTGATTGACCGTAGTAAACAATGGTGCGAAGAAACTGGCGCTTGTGGGTTGATGCTGGAAACAGAGAAGACAAATGACATCGGGAACAAACTGTATCCTCGCAGTGGATTTGAATATGATGGGTTACATAATTATTATCACTGGTGGAAATAAAGTCAAGTAAAAAGTCGCGATATGTATCGCGGCTTTTTACTACGTTGCTTCACGGTTCTCGCTCCGGTGCAGGAATATTTAATCCAATATAAAGCACCACTATCAAGGTTAAAATGGCAGTAATCGCAAAAGCGCTTCCTGCACCAAATCTGAACCATATCCAACCAGTAACTGTACTCGCCAACATGGTACAAATACTCTGAAACCCAGTAAAAGTGCCGATGGCAGTGGCCGTGTCGTTCTTACTGGTAATATTACTTATCCAGGCTATGGATACTCCTTCTGTAGCCGCCGCAAAAATCCCATACAGGAAAAATAATACGCCATACCAATACCAAGTGCCGGTAATAGTCATACCGGCGTATACCATCACAAAAAAAAGCAGACCGGCAAGAAATATTTTCTTAAGTCCAATCTTGTCTGCCAGTAATCCTAGTGGATAAGAGGATAAAGCATATACGAGATTATAAAAAATATATACGCCTATTGTTGCAGTATCGCTTAATCCGGCTTGTTTTACTTTCAACAGTAGAAATACATCTGAGCTATTGCCTAATGTGAACACCAGCAGACCGGCCACCAGTTTGCGATATACTATGGGACTGGTTTTCCAGTAATGCAGGAAGGAAAAAAAGGAAACCGATGACTTATTATTTTCTTTGGGCGAAACATTTTTGTCTTTCAGATAAAAGGATAGCCCAACAGCCAATATCCCAGGGAAAAAAGCCAACAGAAACATTAGTCGGTAATTGGCCGGATTGAAATACAGGTATAACAGGGCCAGCGAAGGGCCAATCACAGCACCCATGGTATCCATCGAACGATGAAAGCCAAAAACACGCCCTTTTGTAGCGGGCGAGGCTTCATCAGACAACATGGCATCCCTTGCACCAGTGCGGATACCTTTACCCAACCGGTCAACTGTACGGGCAAGAAATATCCATAACGGATAAACGGTTAGTGCCAGCATCGGTTTAGCGATAGCACTGAGGGAATAACCCCAACGAACAAACGGAGCACGCTTTTCCTTATGATCAGATAATTGGCCAAAATAACCTTTACTCAATCCCGCAGTGGCCTCTGCGACCCCTTCCAATATACCGATCAGTAAAACAGAAAAACCGATACTGCTCAAATAAATAGGCATTATCGGATAAAGCATTTCACTGGCAATATCTGTCAGTAAACTGATAAAAGAAAGTATCCAAATCGTACGTGTCAGGTATTTCATGGCCCAATGAAAATACCAAAAACTAAGCAAATGGGTAACTAATAGCAGCAGGTGATACAGTACGTAAAACGGTCCTATCTGCTGCAGAACAGTAGATAGGACAGTAATACAGTTTAGGCCTGAGGCTGAAAAATTATGGTTTAATTTCCATTATAACTAACCGGATGGTTGTTGCACCAATGTTTTTAGCCATATGTGTTACGGCTGGAGAATACATCGCATCGCCGGCGGTGATATCCACTACTTGAGGTGCTTTATCTTTTTCTGTAATTTCAACTTTTCCGGAAGATTCTGCATATACCACATGGTTAGGATGACTATGCCACGGTACAGTTACGCCTGGTTCTATTGCTACTTTCATAACCCGAACCTGATCATTATCTATCAGTACTTTTTGATAAAGATTTGGAGCCACTTTCACTGGATCCTGTGCTAGCGTAACCTTTGTCGTAGCGAAAAATAATCCTGCTGACATGAACAGCGGGAGCATCCATTTGTAGGTCGCTTTCATAAACAAAGATTTAAGTGAAGAACTATCTGCAAGTTAGCATGGGATCTTATCAAGGTAAAACGCCGATTGATATCTGGTTATACGTGCGGGAAATTCTGCGAGTGCTCCATGATAAATGGTAGGTACATTTGAGCCATAAACGCCTGTTTTACAGCAAGTAACCAGCGCAACCAGGGCTGGCTGATAAAAAGTAAAACACTTTTATAAATTATTAAATTATCGGGAGACACGATCAAACTCGGCCGCCAATATTCTTTACATATAGGCATAGATATATAAAAAAACCATCTCTTGCGGAGATGGCTTTTTTGTATATCTATGATTGTAAATCTGCTTACAGCGCTTCAATAGAGAATTTCCTTGTTTTCTCTTTCTTATCATATTCAGACACCATGATATGTCCTTCTTTCGCAGGATAGATAGTAGTGGTCACGGAACCATCTTTACGAGGAATGGTACGGATTATCTTCTGCTGTTTTACGTTATAAACGTTTACATTCTTTTTATCCGTAATAATCAGGTAGTTCGACTTCGTTTCGCTATTAACTGCATTGTAGAAATCAGGTCTCAGTCCCACACTTGCCATACGACTGGTTACATAAGAGCTGTACGTAGTAGGAATAGTGTTCACCATCGTGAGTTTACCTTTTTTATCCTGTTTGAACAGCATCGCTTCTCTTGCCTGCGACTTCTGCGTACCCGTGAATTGAATAATGTAGAGCGGTGGATAAATCAGTGGAGCAGTGGTTACCAATGCTGCAATAGCACCCCATCTAGGCTTTCTTTTGAAGGTGGATGCTGCGAAGTAATTATTGCCTTCGTAATCTTTAAATCCTGGCTCAAAATACATGATAGATTTCGAAGGTTTGTAACGTCCTTTGGAGGTGAAATCCGGTTGTGCGTGATCGGACCAGTCAGAAACGATTGTTTCCATTTTGCTGGTACCTTCCCCTTTGACCTGTGCCGTAAATACGCCAGTGAAAGGACCCTTGGCCAGTTGTTTAACGGTCCAGGCGGCATTACCCTTGCGAGGATGCAAGATAGAACCAGAAAGGAAAGGTCTGCCGCTTACCGGATCGTTCTCAAATGTTCTAACTGCAAACGAATGGCCGTTTTTATCACAGAGCTCCACCTTGTCGAAAGATTTGTTGGTATCCATGTTATAGCCTGTTAGCCAATAACCCCCTTCCCACAGTTTTTCTTTCTTTCTGTAGAGCAAGAAGATATCATGGTTGGAAGGCAGGATATTATAAGACTCTGCTCCTAAAAGGAAATCCTTATGCCAAATATCCTTTCCTTCCGTATTGTACACGGTCAGATAGCTTTTGCTTTCGTCTCCATAAAAACAAACAAAACCTTTGCCTGCCATATTTCTCAACTGCACGCCATGCTTCAAACCACCAGAGCCCATTTGGGTGCGGTCATAGGAAACGCTGTTGTAAGCAGTCAGCATCTTCACATTGACCTTAACGGTGTTTGTCTTAATGATTTTCCCATCCAACCCTACAAACTGCGTAAATACAGACACAGAAGCGGTACGTAAATGCTCCTTTCGCTCTCTTCTTTTCATGGTACCATAACCAATGAAGTTACTTTTCAGGTAAGCAAGACACAGGACATCCTGTTCGAAAGCCACCGACTGCAAATCCAATTTCAATTCTGTAAATTCCAATTTTCCGATATCATTCAGGTTTTCATCCATGATGTCTAACCTGTAATGGAATGAATCGGCATTTGCACGCTCTAATTCAGTGAAGGAAAGATAACCTACCAAGGTGTTATCCTGCAAAATAGGCCTCACAGAGGTGGAGATACTGTTACTGACCTCTTTAAATACTTTTGTTTGGGCGTTAGACTTGCTTACGAAAGATAAAACAAGCATGCTAGCCAGAATGATTCGTTTCATTTGTTATAGGGATAAAATATTAGGGCTTGTCAAATTTGTGTGCAAACTCTGCGTACAGACTATTTTCGTTACTATTAATGAATGTTTTACCAATGTTGGTTTTGTTGGACTGGGAAATATCGGACTCAGTAGTCAACGATTTCATCAAACGATGAAATGCGGCTTCATCTTTTTTAATATTAGGCCATGCATGAGCGGTTAGCAGTGTTTTACTTATTTCCTCCAGCTTTTCACGGGGAATCTGCTCAAACAAAGTTTGTAGTTCATAATAATCTTTGGAGATGAATTCCTTCGGAACAACGCCTACTGCGTTAAATCGGCTCAAGTCCCTGTCTGCATAATACAACCCGGTGATAACGTTTCCAGCCATGAAATCATACCAAGGATCCGTGTTCCCCTTGTCTTTCTCCATCAAAATCGTATACATACAGGCAGTTAGGTTCATGTTTACATACATATTCCATAACTGCATTTTCTTGGCTTTTTCCTTAATAGCAGCAGGTATTGGGGTAAAATTATTTTTCACGTTCCCCAATGCTAGCGTTTTATTATAACGATCTACACAGTCAGGGTGCGTTTTTAATGAATCCTGTACGCGCGAGGTGCTGTCTTTAAAACTATATGCCCTGGTCGATAATCCCTTCGCACGTTTTTGCGTCCATGCATTGTCTATTGTTACGTTATAGGCAGCAAAATATTGCTGTAATGGCTGTTTCAATGGCTGTTTAAATTGCAGATCAGCACTGTCCAATCGCAGGAAAAAGGAGGGATCAAAGCCGATATTACTTTTCTTCAGGAGCACTATCGCCAGCGAGTCGGCATCGCTTTCATGATAGCGTTGATGGCGACTTCTACTAAAAGAGTAGCCCTGGAAGATCTTTTTCAGGCGGGTGAGCCTTTCATATTTCTGATCCAGCACGGCATTCATGGCATTTTTATATTCATCGGAGGTAATCCATTCTGCGCGCTGTTTTAAGCCATTTTCAGGATGCAGCATGATATTATGCGATAGCTCGTGTGCGATGGTCAACGCCAGATCCTCACGGGAACGACTAAACGCCACCAGCCCAAGATTGATCGCAAGGATATTCCCTCCCATTGCATAAGCGTTTACAACAGCACTTCTGTCGATCAACACTAACGGCTTAACAGGTATCAATTGTTTATTGGCTTGTACAATTTGATTAATGAGACTATCAATATAGCCATAGACTTCCTTCTCGTAGAGGAAGTTGTCATCCTTGATGGATTTGGTTACAAACTCGGTACGATCATCCCAATACTCTTTATACTGTTTTTGGGTGGCCTTCTCCTTATAAATATTCGGGCAAACCCATACTTTTTTGAGCGAATCGATCTGTTTTTGGTAGAAAATATGCGAAAGGTCTTGGTAACGGTATAGCTCTCCTGATTGTGCAAAAGTGCGATGGCAACAAAACAGGACCAACGCGAAGGTTACTAAACGCGTGTAATGTGACATAGTATATAGGTATAGGTATAAAGTGCTAATATATAGCAAATATATACATATTAATATTTAGCCCAAGATAGCGTCCATCCCCAAAGCGTGTTATAAAGGGGGTATAAATTCTAAAACCTGCGCTGGGAGCAGGTTTTAGAATTTATCTAGGTATACAATTGGGTAGCTCTTATTGCAGAAGCCTCCGCTTATACTTGTCCAGCGCACTTTCCCGAGCACTTTGAGGCGGTTACTTACCAGGTAAATGTTGAACATACTGGATGACTTCCGCTAATACTTCATCTGTATGATTGCGTATACTCGTTACAGTTGCATAGCTTTTCTTTAACAATGAGAAAAAATTTTATAATCTTGTCAGCGGGGGATTGGCCAGATCCTAATATCATCAGGGTGGGCGATGATTTCTATTTTATATCTACCAGTATGCATTATGTTCCTGGCAGTCCTATCGCCAGATCAAAAGACCTTCCTTTAAAAATCGTCCATGGATAGTATCTATGGGCGATTTTTATTTTCATTATCAAGCACCTACGTTTAACCATTGACGTTACAAGTACGCAAAGTATAAACTTACCTAGATACAATCATGTTGCAGCGAGTTAAGCTACATTTATGATGTAACCCTTTTTTTCAACCAAATCTGTAGCCTTCATGAGAACACTATTACTCCTTGCAACAGTATTGTTTTACAGCACTATGTCGTTTGCACAAAATTACTGGAAAGCCCATACGGACACGGTCAAAATCAACACCGACAAAGCCGTATCTCGACTTGCATTCCCAACAAATTTCAAATTATTTGATCTGAACCTTCCTGCATTGCGAAGCGAGGCATTCAAAGCTGTTAGTAATAAAGCAGCACCTAAAACCGTTATCTCCTTACCCAATGCAGATGGTCAGATAGAGCAATTTGAAATTATCGAAGCCTCCAATTTTGATCCTGCGTTGCAGGCGCAGTTCCCGGAGATAAGGGCATTCTCCGGAAAAGGTATCACCGATAAAAATGCCACATTAAAGCTGAGCGTATCTCCACAGGGGATTCAAACAATGATTTTCCGCACGGAAAAGGAAAATGAATTTATTGAACCTTATTCTGCGGATCATACTGTTTACACGGTATTCAAAAAGCACGCAAAAGTGCTTCCTTGGAAGTGTACTACGCCCGAATCAAAGATGGCAACGGCCATCGGCCAGCAGTTGCCCAACACGATTGCCAGATCTACAGGTGATGCGAAAACATTACGACTCGCCCAATCTGTTACGGCCGAATATTCCAATTATTTTGGAGCTACCAGTCCGGCACAGGTATCATTAGTACTAGCAGCTATCAACGCCACGCTCACGCGTTGTAATGGCGTTTATGAAAAGGACCTGGCCATACACCTCAACCTGATAGCCACAGATACCGCTGTGATATTTTACGATCCAGCTACAGATCCGTATTCCGTAGCCTCCACCGGCGCAGGTGGTGCATGGAACAGTGAATTACAGAATACGCTGAATACGAAGATTGGCGCTGCGAATTATGATATCGGCCACTTGTTCGGCGCATCTGGCGGTGGTGGTAATGCTGGCTGTATTGGATGTATTTGTGTGGACGCCCAAAAGGGAAGCGGCTTCACCTCTCCTGCCGACAATATTCCACAAGGCGATAATTTTGATATCGATTATGTGGTGCATGAAGTAGGGCATCAGTTGGGCGCTAACCATACTTTTTCTATGAGCAACGAAGGCACCAATATGAATGTTGAACCCGGATCAGGTATTACTATCATGGGATATGCCGGTATCACCAGTCAGGATGTTGCACCGCATTCTATTGATGTCTACCATGCAGTGTCTATTGGACAGATCCAGGCAAATCTTGCCAGCAAGACTTGCCCTATCACTACCAATATTTCCGCGAATAATGCGACGCCTGTTGTAAACGCTGGTAGTAACTACATCATTCCTATCAGCACTCCCTTCGCGCTTACCGGCTCTGCTACGGATGCCAACGCCGGCGATGTACTGACGTATTGCTGGGAACAAAACGACCCTGCCTCTTCCTCACAAACAGGATCTAGTAGTGTGGCCAGTCCTACCAAAGCAACAGGCCCAAACTGGATATCATTTGCCCCAACTACTTCGCCCACCAGGTATTTCCCTAAAATGGCTACTATCCTGGCCGGCGGCTTAGTTTCCGGTCCCTTGCCTGGCGGAGATGCAGGTGCCAATACGGAAGCATTAAGTTCCGTTGCAAGAACGCTCAACTTCCGCTTAACCGTTCGTGATAACGTTCCTTATAGCTCTACCCCACCTGTAACTATTGGGCAAACAAATTATGCAGATATGACCGTAACCGTTAACAGTTCAGCCGGGCCTTTTAAGGTTACTTCACCTAACACGGCTGTTACCTGGGCGGGTAATTCTGCACAAACGATTACCTGGAATGTGGCCAATACTACTGCATCACCGGTGAGTTGTGCCAATGTAAAAATATCCATCTCCACAGATGGCGGAAACACCTTCAATACCCTGGTAGCAAGTACGCCTAATAGCGGCAGTGCAGTGGTAACGATTCCTAACACGGCTACTAGCACCGCAAGGATTAATGTAGAAGCGGTGGGGAATATCTTCTTTGATATTTCCGATTCCAATTTCACCGTTCTCTCCGGATCTTCCTGCGCTTCACCTAGTGGCCTTACCAGTTCAGCTATCACCGCTACTGCGGCTACCCTAAGCTGGACAGCAGTAAGTGGCGCTGTATCCTATAATGTAGATTACAAAGCCACTACCTCTTCCACCTGGATCAATGCAGCAACCGCAACAACGGCTGTTTCATTGAACTTAACAGGTCTATCTGCCAGCACTACTTATGATTATAGGGTAAGAACGAATTGCGCTAGCGATAGCAGTAGTTATACCGCTGCACAGTTTAGTACCCCATCATTAGGAGGCTGTTTTGCACCATCAGGTTTAAATAGTTCTGCCGTAACCGGTACTGGAGCTACTGTCAACTGGACAGCAGTAAGTGGCGCGGTAGGATATGATGTAGATTACAAACCCAATTCCTCTTCTACCTGGATCAATGCAGCTAGTGCCACCACTGCTACTTCGGTTACTATAAGTGGCTTATCATCCGTTACCTTATATGACTGGAGAGTAAGATCAAGATGTTCCAGCGACAACAGTTCCTATACTGCCGCTCAATTCACTACTATAACCGCTGGTTGCGCTAGTCCCCTGGATACTGACACCAACGGAACAATGGCGGGTGCATCCACCATTCCATTTAATACAGATGTTACGGGTCTTATCAATCCAAGTGGCGACCTTGATTACTATAAATTTGTCATCACCACCAGTGGTACCATCACGATTACTTTGGGCACCTTGCCAGCCGACTATGACCTGAAACTGTTGAACAGCGCAGGTACACAAGTAGCCATTTCACAAAATGCCGGCACAACTAGTGAAACTATTAGTAAAACCGTGAGTCCAGGCACCTATTATGCACTTGTATATGGCTACGCTGGCGCCAATAGCAGCACGCAATGTTACACCTTACGCGTACAATTAGGCACCGCTACCAAATCTACTGATCGTAGTAGTAATAGCGATGAACAAAGTGTACAAGCATTCCCGAACCCGGCCAACAATGTATTGAACATTAATCTTACTGGGTATAAAGGAAAATCAGAAGTAGATATTACGGATCTAAACGGTCGGGTGGTAGTACGCCGCTTGGTGAATAATAATTCCACGCAGGTAGACGTTTCGACATTAGCTCCAGGCATTTATGTTATCAGTGTTAAGAATAAAGATGGAAAAGTAAGTATGACGAAATTTGTTAAGCAATAAGGGAATATAATCAGGGGTATTACCTAAATCCCGCTGTTATAAACAATGGGATTTAGGTGATACTATTTTACAGGGTTCGAATTTGCGTATTTATACGTATTGATTTAATGAAAAATAAATGGTAAATCCATACAACTTTGTAACGTTTCATTACCTAAGCTGCCTATTACCTCGAAATACATCCACCTCTTTTCCACGTTATGTAAATGCATACCAAACTCCTTTTTTCTACTTGGTAAAACATTGTCAATAATTTAATCTGTCGGTAGTAGAATTTCCTGGAAGACTGCCTGCATATCTGTTAATAGCCTATATACGTCGAACTTAACCAAAATAATCCGGGCATTATAATAAACCAATTACTACTATGAGCATCCATTTTATTCTCTGTACCCTTGGTACAATTACGATAATAGCTTTTATTATTGTACTCATCATCCAAACTATTAAAAGGAAATTGTCGCAGACCATTTCCGAAATTAAAAATGATCGCCAACTATTTTCTAATAGTGAAATAGGGAAAGCACTACATGCTTACATAAAAGCCATTAGTAACGATGATAGTAACAGATCCAATTTATTGGAAAATCTCAATAAAAACCCAGCAGGTTGTTTAAAAGAGCTCACTGTTGCTTTCGAAAACCTTACAGAATCGGAATACAATTCAAAATGGCTACTCGTCTATTGCATTTCACAGTTTGAATCAGGAGAATTTACAAAATTACTTAGCAAAATAGCGCTGGCAGAAATCCCATATGAAAAGTCCACGAACATTGATTTGTATTCAACAGTTAGAGAAGAAACAGCTATTCGATTGCGGGCTATTGAAGGGTTGAGGCCCATTGCACAGAAAGGGATTAAGGAAGCAGAAGAAGTGTTGTTTGATTTGTTAAAAAGTAAATATTTAACGCTAAATATTTCCGCCTGCCAGAGTTTGATGCGTATAGATCCAGATAACGAAAATAAAATTTTAAAACTTTTACCCCATTCAAAACATGATATCATTACCATCAGGCATAGGGAGGTTAAGGAGGTTGCTGTGATAGAAAACCCTGAACAATTTATCACCAATGCTGGTCCAATAAAAATGCGTCTCCCGAAACCTGGCATGGATGATAATTACTCTTCGCACATCCAATATCCAGGTAAAAATTCACCCAAAATCAATCATTAAAAATCTAAATAAAAAACTATGGCACGTTGTACCTACACTGTTCCAGACAAAAATATTAGTGGCGATAATCTTTATGGAAAAAGAATTTGCAATCAACCCTTTATTGATTGGGCATGGGATCAGTATAATTTCGATCATGATTGGTGGCAAGGGGGCTGGGGATTTGATGATTGTTGCAATACCAATAAGCCACTGGCACGGACATTTAATGCCATATGGGCATTAGATTATTCTTCAGGAGACACCTCTAACGATAGTTATAACAATGAAAATATGCTCTTTTGGGGAGGGCGTTTTGTAAGAGACAAAATCGATGGATACATGCTAAGAGCAAAATGTGGATCTAACAAATCAAAAATAGCCACCACATTTGGAGCGGGATGTACGGAATATCAGAAAACGGTTAAGTGGGATTGTAAAGAGTTTCAGCGCACCGCATATGAAGATTGTAGTTGGGAATGCTGTGATTGGGCCCCGTGTTCCTTGGTCTGCAAACTCGGCAGTTGGGTATGTAAAGGATTAGTGTGGGTTACCACATCGATCTGTATTTTATACGGATATATTGCAAGTTGGATTTGTACAGCAGGATTAGAGACTGCCAATGCAGCCAGCCAAATAAAGCGAATAGAATTGTACAATACAAATTTCTTCTATGATATTGATGTGATGCAACGAGCCTCCACGCTTATCCACGAGTGTCGTCATATTGACGGGAAAGCACATGATGCAAATTTCCCTTCATGGGCAGGAGGTATTGCAGGTCAAAGTGGAGCTGACTCAAGCTGGGAATATAACGGCCCATATCGTTGGGAAGTATGTTGGTTGGCTTGGTATTGGGCGGCGGCAAAATACTCCTCCATACCATTGAGAGAAAAGGCAAGAGATGCAGCAAACTCAATTTTAGGGTATGCATTTGCCCAAAGGCCTTCATTCACTGTATAAACGGAAGAAAATGTCACATTCAATTTCAAAATTTATAGCTGATTGCGGTTGTTCAACTGGGAAATACTTTATGATCTTAGGTATTTTTGCGTTTGCGGCATTTGCAATTGCTTTCAAAACTTATGCTTATTATGGCTTTTTTACGAACATCTTTTTCTTCTTTTATTTTGTCATATGCTTCGCTATAATAGGCAAAGCAATTGGACTCCTGAAATCATATATTGTCTTCATTCAGGAAAATCAAACGAAGAAATAAAACTAATAAAGCCCACTGTAGCAGTGGGCTTTATTAGTTTTATTTTTAAACTTTCTTGTTAGCGATGATCCGTGTCTGCACTAACAGTATCGGTTATACTTTTTATTCTTCTCTCCCAGAAGGGTGATTCCATCCATCGCTGCTCCTTTTTGTAAAAGGATGCCCTTAGTTGAAGATACTTGCTGAAATGCTCCTGCAAATCATGCTGATAGTGGGTAATACCTGATGAGTCGCCTTGCAGTTGCGAGTTTGCAGCCAGTGCCGCATGGCAAGCGGAGCTGATCGCAAAGCCGAGACCCATGGAAGATATAGGGTCGAAGGACAGTGCCGCATCTCCGACGGCAAGGAAATTAGGGATGGATGCGGTGTCTGTAAATTGTGTAAAAGCATTTTTCACCCAGGGTCTCCCATAGGCGTGACTGCCATGTATTAGCGGTACCAGATGCTTGGTGGCTGCTAGTAATCGATTCCAGTTATCGGGGTGATGCCATTGATGCTTTTTGATCAGATCACTATCCGTAAAGAATGTTACCGCTAGCCTATTTCCGGGCAAAGAGGCATAATACCACCAACCTTCAGGTGTTGTTTCCAGTAGTATTTTTTGTTCGGGCACATGTGCTGTATCGAACTGGAGATAGGCCCCAATACCTGTGAGCTGATCATATTGCTTTCCGGGAATACCCAGATGCCTGCAAACTTGGGCCTGGCGGCCGGTAGCATCTATCAAGAATTTTGCATGCACCTGAAATTGCCCTTGGGTTTCGTGTTGTAAGAGAATTGTCCAATGGCCTTCCTCATTTTGCTGATACTGCAATGCTTTAGTACGTGGGAATGCCTGTCCGCCGCGAGTGGCCACCTGCTCGGCCAGAAAGGGATCAAACAGTTGCCTGTCCAACTGGTAGCTACGGCCTTCTGTGGTATAGATGCTGTGCCGCGAAACAATACGGTCGCTCCCCCATGCTGCCTCACTATTATACCCTTCCTGTATGCCTGCATCATCCAAGGCATCGCGTGGAATACCCAGGTATTCCAGCAGTTGGAACATGCTGGCATCAACGTGTTCGCCTACACGAAGATTATCGAATGCGCTGGCTTCTGCTATTGCTACCTTACAGGAGGTATGTGTCAGCAAGCATAAAGCGGCGGCGGCCCCTGCTGGACCGCCGCCTACAATGAAGATATCTGTTTGAATATTTACCGGCATACTGTTAGTATCTGTTTCTGCTACCAGAGCGAGGCAAAGGAAGGCCTTCGGCCGCCACAGCAATCGGTTTGAATGCCAGTGTTTCCAAATGGGCTACCAGTGCAGCTCCACGTGCACTCTTCTTTTTAATTTCTGGTTTACTTTCCTCGATAAAGAAGACTGGTATGGTGACTTCATCATCCTTCGGATTCCCGCTGATTTCTCCTACTGGTACATCCCGGAAAGTAAATAATTCATTCACCCTTTCTGTTTCAACCAGGTATGGGAATCCTTCCTGGCTGGCGTTCTGATCTCTGATGAAACCCAATGCAGACCAATGTTCTACCATTTGTACGAAGCTATTGATACCTCGTTGATAGTTGACCTGCACTCCCGCTGGCATATCAGATGCTGCCTGGCCCTCAACTGTAATTTCACCTGTCAGTACATCCCAAGGGCTTTGAGGTGGCCACCAGTAAGAATAATAGGTTGGTGGAAGCCGTTTTCCATTATCCTTATTCTGAGTAGGAATCGTGAAATTGATATACTGAATAGTACACTGGAAGAAATCCGCCTGCCATGGACAAGCCATACGTTTGGTAAGATCTCCTGGCTCACAACCGCCACCAACGCATTCATCTCTTTCAGGAGAGAGTCCCGTTTCAAAATAATTTCTTTGGCGAGCCCTGATAACGTAAGGAGCTTCGTAAACATTCTTGTTCTGCATGCTCCAGGTCACTTCAATACCGGGGCACATGGGAAGTCCTACGCAATTACCTACGCTGGCAGCATCCACTGGGCTTATAGGGTTAGACGCCTGTTCTTTCTCCCTATGAAACTTCCCTTTGGCCCATTGTCCCATGAGGAAATATTGCGTTTCATCCAGTGCCAGGAATTTTACGATATTGACTTCGCTTACCGGGTTGCTGCCGGCATTCAGTGGCATCCCTGGAAAATAGTCGTCGCCATTCAATTTCCAGAGTTGCTGCTGTGGTTGATCTTCAGGAGGGTCGAGCGGCGGTACACCATCAGGCCTGCGGAAGTAAGAGAAATATTGCTCTCTGTTATTCCTATTGGCAGGCGAATTGTCTCCATAGTCAAATTGAAAGGAGCAGAAGGCCATCATCGATGGAACATTGGCCACCCATTGATACCTACTGATACGGTCAATGATAGGTAGAATATCGTGTTTGAAACTAGCCTCATAATCTTCATTCCAAATTTCCTTTTCCTCTTCCCCTTCCCCTATTTTTTTGCGCATATCGGGTACCATATTGAAATTACGTACCCCTACATCAAACATCGTATCACTGAGGGTAGAGATATTTACAATTTCCGGCGCAAAGTCAGGCGATCCAATGATTACCCAGGCTTTCAAGGCCCAAATCGTCGATTCATTCTTAAACTTAACTAAGCAGGATACAGGGCCATCCGAAATATCATCATGCCAGGTACTGGAGCCGCCATAGCTTGTCAGAGGCAAATCGCCACCGGCATTGCCTAAGCCGCCCAGCACTACAAGTCTCCCTTTGTCATCCGTGAGCAAGTCACCCAGTGTTTTTACAGCCGTACCATATTTTACATCAGCCGGAGGAAATTGCGCAGGATAATCCCGTTGCACATCTTCTTTTGTAAAAGAAATTTTCTGGTTTGGACCAGTGATCCTTCTTGGTCCTGGGTCTACAATAAGCGTTTGCCGCTCCTTCTCTCCAACAACATCAGGATTACGCCAAGGTACCCCCCACTCTTTGTAACTGTTATTAGGGTACATCAGGTTGCCTTTCAGCTCGGAGTATTGATACCACGCCGCTTTCTTATTGGCAAGATGCACTTCCCAGGTGATGGATTCTACATTGGGGTTATCATAGGTAATCTCTACGCCATTTTCATCGTAGATTTTGAAAACCTGTCCCTGACGCTTTATCCGGCCGGTAGCATCTTTAAAGTGTTTGACAGGGCCTAATTGATTCCCGTGCTCGTCGGCATCGAATGGAAGCCCACCAATGGTTTGGGGGGATAGACAGATCTGGTCAGGACTATTGCCCAAACGAGCAACGCCTACAGATGGATGTAGTGATAATTTCATTGAGGGAAAGTTTGTTTTGTGTAGTTATAGATGGAATTATGGATACAAACAATTCTAAGGGAACATAAATGGTAATGATTATTTTGAGTATTGCGTTTAACGAGGATTTAAATCTAGGTTTTTATTTTGATATAAAAATCAAAGGAGGGAAAAATATTTAGAATCTTTTTTTAAAATCTAATAATGAAAAAACTTCCACCAGTGCGGCTTGACGGCACCCGTTTTCCTTATGATATTTTATGATTCAAAGCTGAATCATTTAAAGAATACAGTAGAGGAATTCGTCAAATCACTAAAAAGAATAAAAAATGGTGGCAGAGAGCGACCGTGTCTCCCGCTGCCACCACATTATATTTCAGCACACTTATTTAACAGTTACTTTTGATGCTTCTTCAATCACTTTCGCTACTGCCAGTGGTTGCGACATAAAAATCACATGGCTCCCTTTCACATCGGTTGTCTTGGTATTGGAGCGTTTGTACATGGCGCGTTGTATTTCTGGCGTAATAGTTTTATCTTCTGTAGCAATACAGGCGAAGGTGGGCTTATCTCTCCAAGCAGCATGCGTAACAGGTGTAACGAAACACTTACCAGCAAATGCACCCTGGGAACTATACATGAATGCCGCTAGGTCTTTCGGGATATCAGCACAAAAGCCTGCATGATACTTCTCTTTATCATAGTATACGAAGCCTTTGGAATCAGGAGGCAGCACGCCATTTTCTGGTGCTGGCTTCGCAGTCTGGAACCATTGCAATGCAGTTTCTCCATTGTCTGGTTGGAAAGCTGATACATACACGAGGGCCGCAACTTTCGGATGATTGCCCGCTTCCGTGATAACAACACCACCCCAAGAGTGACCTACTAGTACCACGGGGCCATCCTGGTTATCCAATGCCACCTTTGTAGCAGCAACATCATCTTCTAATGAGCTCAATGGATTTTGTACAACAGTAACATGATAGCCTTTCTTAATGAGGATATCATACAATGCCCTCCAACCGGAACCATCAGCAAATGCACCATGCACTAACACTACATTTTTGATTTGTTGTGCCTGAGTCGTGTTGAATCCCAATAACACAGCAAATAACGCAAGGGTAAAAGCAATTTTGATTTTAAAGAATAAATTTTTCATGTAATTAAGGTTTTTAAGAATTAACAATACAAAGCTAGTTAGGAACGGAAGACCGCGAAACGGCAATACTTCCCGGATTGTTGTCATTATTTCCCGATCTTCGTTTGGTAGTTATATTACTAAGTTCCATTTCCAGACTACCCCTGTAATCTGAAAATGTCTCCCCACTTACTCTTTTGAACATTTTACTGAATGCAGACACATCCTCATATCCCAAATGATACGCTATTTCCTTCAAACACGCATCTGAGGCCTGCGCCATGCGCTTTGCTTCCAAAACAATGCGCTGATTAATATGATAACTAGTAGGAATCCCCGATGCTGTTTTTATCACATTCGACAAGTGCTTCGCAGATACACAAAGCTTTCCAGCGTAGTAGTCAACAGTTTTAGCTACCTTAAAGTTCTCCTCCAATAAAGAAAAGAAACTTCGTACCAACATTCCTCTTCTACTCATAGATATCGCCACTTTTTCACGCTGTGAATGCGATCTCAGATATACTAAAAAAATGGATAGATACTTCTGTACCAAATCAAGACGGAACTGGTCTTTTGAGGTGATATCATTTTGAATGCGCGTCATTACCCAATAAATCTCTTCCGCTATATCCGGCGCCAGGTTAAAACGCTGAGGACCTCCTGCGAATAGGGTTTCATAGAAGAAAGTCAGGATGTCAAAACTAATGAGGGAGTGTTGTAGATTAATTAGGAGAAAATGACCGATCGACTCCTGGGGCAATTCAAAATCATGGAAACAAGCGCCAAATCCAACATATACTGTACACGCTTCCAACTGTAATACTTGATTTCGTTGCTGACAACGGCCGCCACCAGACATCACAAAAATGATTGATACGCAATTCCGTCCAAGGTAGGTAGCTACCAATTCTTTTTGAATATCGAGATCAGGCTGAAGTCGCCACATATAAATTGCATTCATTAATGGCGCCTGGAATGATGGGGTCTGAAAATGCGGGTATTTCAATGATGCTGTCATTTTAATTGACTTTAAATACTGCTCTTCGATTTATATGCCGGAATTCCTGCTATCGGAAAAGCGGTAGCCCATTGCATACATCTGATTGAAAATCCAATATTTATAACAGAAAAATTAAAAGCTGGCAAACAGCATCTTCCTATATTTCTCCGAAAATCCGGAGTTTCCAAGAGAATAACTACGAACTTTCGTAGGCCCTACTGGAAATCTTCCTTTCGAATACCTAAGCGGATGAGTTTGGACTCCAGTGTGGTGGGCTTCATATTCAACTGCTCCGCAGCGCCACCTGCACCACGAATCCTTCCCTTTGACACTCGCAGTACGGAGGTTATTAATTCCCGCTCGGATCGTTCCTGTTGCTGTTTAAACTGCTCCATTGAACCCGGATGGCTATAGGTAGCATCATCGGTTGCAACGGGCAACCTCATACTGGAAAGCGGTTGTAGCAAAGTCATTGCTTTATTATTACCCGACATAATGAGGGCTCGCTCCATGATGTTTTCTAACTCTCTCACATTACCAGGCCAATCATATCGTTCTAACGCCTCCAACATTTCGGAGGATATGCCGTAATACGCACGGCCAATAGATTTCGCAATCTTTTTTCCAAGATAGTCGGCCAGTAGTGGAATATCCTCCTTTCTATGTCTCAAAGGAGGTAAATGTATTGGGAATACATTCAATCGAAAGTAAAGATCCAATCGAAATCGATGTTCCGCCACCGCCTGCTCCAAGTTTCGGTTGGTGGCAGCAATAAGACGAACATCTGTAACTATCATTTTATGACTGCCCACTCTTTGCACCTTTTTCTCCTGGAGCACGCGCAACAATTTTGCCTGCACATCCATACTCATCTCCCCTATTTCATCTAAGAATATCGTTCCGCCACTGGCAGCCTCAAACTTGCCCATCCTGTTACTGACTGCACCAGTAAAGGCGCCTTTCTCATAACCAAACAACTCCGATTCAATGAGGGAATACGGCAATGCGGCACAGTTAATCTTAATAAACGGCTGACGGCTGCGTTGCGACAATTCATGAATTGCCTCCGCCAGTAATTCTTTGCCAGTACCACTCTCCCCTGTAATCAATACAGATGTATTGAGCGGTGCTACCTGTTCTACTAAATCTAGGCAATGAGATATCGAATGACTTTTCCCAATGAATTTTTCCATGAATGGCCTTGCAATGAGATTTCCACTAGGTTCCGTATGCGTCAAAACTTTATTCCCTGGCTGGTTCATCCCAAGCATTAACCTGCCAATCAACTCCTGCATCTCCGACAAAACAGCTACCTCTCTGTCATCAAACCCATTCGAGGCTTTATTGAAGATATATAGTCGGCAATGATCCAATCCAGGTGCGTGTATGTCTCCCCGTATCACCGAATGGAAATTGTAACAGCGATCCAGTAATCCAACAAGCGGGTCCTGCTGCGTCAAAGCATCATATGCGGATCCAGACAACTGCTGTAACAGGCATGGTTCGGGATAGCCAGACAAAGCCTTCTCCACGTCCATATTACTTCTCGTAGCAATCATATTTAGTCCACTGTTATCAATCTCCTGGTATTCGCTGAAGCTACTCCTGTACACTCCTCGGAAATAATGTTTTCCATCATAACCTTTATAGGAGAAACAAAGCAATTCAAAGGGTACCGCCAATTGGAGCGATTCCGCCAGCCGAACCAACAACGTAACTTTGTCCTGCTGTTCCTGCAACAACATGACCAAAGACCGCCGCAGCCGATCCTTACGGAATAAAAAAGCTTCGAGGCTGTGTTCATGTCGGTAACTGGCTATCTCCAGTGTAACTAGCAGGTCTTTCGGCCTGATAGGTTTAACCAAAAAGCCGTAGGGTGCTGTTGCCTTTGCCTTCAATAATGTGTGCTGATCTGAATTGGCCGACAGATATATAAAGGGGATATTCCTACTTCTCAACTGATCGGCAAGATCAATTCCAGTCAGTTCCCCTTGGAGCTGAATATCCAATAAAACCAAGTCGGGAGTATGTTTTGCTATCAACTCCAGCGCAATTGCAACAGATGCCGCAATACCGGTTGTTTCGTATCCCGATGCTTCCAGCATGATCTCAAGATCGTTCGCAACTACAAACTCATCTTCTACAATCAGTACTTTCTTTTTCATGGCGTTTGTCAGTTATAATTATTCAACCATATGCTGAGAGGTCGTATGGCTCATCTGAGCAGCAGAGAACCGAACGGTTATCTCAACGCCATTCTCCGTATATATCTGATAGGTACCGCCTATTTGTGTAGTAAGTCCTTTCAGCAGGCTCATACCTAATGATTTCCTATGAATGGTTTGATTCGCTTCTATCCCCACGCCATCATCGGCAATGATAAGCTCCACCTCCGATAATACATGTTTCAACGTGATCAAAATATGCCCTGGTAGGAAGTCGGGGAAAGCATATTTCAATGAGTTGGTAATAGCCTCGTTCAATATAAGTCCTAGTGGAATAGCCTTTGATACATCCAGTGTCAACGATTGTAAATCAAGTACGAATTCCACATTCGGGCAATCAAAACTATCTTTGAGGTAACTTGCCAGCTCTTCGATATAACTTTTCATGTCAATGATAGACTCATCTTTTTCGTATAGCCGTTGATGTATGAGAGACATGGCATGCATCCGACGTTGACTTTCCCTAATGGCTGCAACGGCATCCTGACTGGCAAGGTAAGCCGATTGGCTATTCAGCAGACTAATAACCATTTGCAGGTTATTCTTCACACGATGATGTACCTCTTTTACCAACCATTCTTTCTCTATCAGCAACTTATCCTTCTCTCCTATTAACGCTTCCAGTGAATTATTTTTCTGCTTGATTTCTTCTCTTTGAAGTGCCAATTTATCGGAAGTCTTTTTCTTCATACGGTACCTACTGTAGGTTAATATCAGAATCAAGGCTAATCCAATTGCACCAGCAATCATCATATTTCGAAGGAGCCCTGCCCGCTGTAATTCCGATTCCTGAATTTTGTTCTCTTGTTTAAGCAGTTCAATATTTTTTTGCCTGATAAGCAACTGCTGGCCTTGGAAATCACTGGTTGCTTTTTGCAACTGAGATTTCTTTGTTAGTAGATCGACTTGTTGCTTTTCGTTTTGTAGGTCTTTTTGTTTAAGCAGCAGTGTTTGCCGATTTAATGCTAGGTCTTGCGCACTTTTATCTGATTGTGCTTTTTGTAGGGCTGCCTGCTGAACCAGGATTTTGATATTTTTTTCCTGCAATTCTATCTCTTTATCCTTCTTCTCTGTATCAAACTGAACATGGAGTTGGTTCAACTGGTTGACCGTCTTTTCGTTTAACGCAGCATCTTTCTCTATGGTATATAATTGAAAATTCCGGAATGCGGAAGCCCAATCACCCTTAGCAGAATCAATCCTGAAGCGGTAATTGTAAAATTGCATCTTATGCTCCGGTAATTTAAACTTCTCCGCCACCATTCTTTGCTGGTCCACATAACGTTTTGCTCGATCATACTGCCCACTGGCTAGTAAAAATCGATTGAGCTCTGTGTAAATAGGTATCTGGTCGTATTCGTCGGGTTTCAACGAATCTGATATTTCCATGAGTTGATCAGCGTATCTACCTGCACTCTTAAAATCATGTAACTCCGAATAGCAACGTACAAATCGACTCAACATCTGTATTTTTGGATTCAGCAGTAACGTTGATCCATAAGATTTTTCCAAAATATTCAGATTATCCAGTGCCTCCTTAAGCCTGTTTTGGCGAATCAGCACATTGGCCAGGTTAGATCTAAATTGAACCACTAGCATTGGATCCTGAGCATATTTACCGGTGTTGAGCGCCTTGTACAGGTACTGGGTCGATTCTTCTAACTTCCCCATTCTAAAGTAAATCAGCGCCGCATAATTATAAATCTCAGCCATATGCATGCTCGTATCAGCGTACTGTTCGCCAATCTTAATGGCTGTAAGTTCATTCTTCAGGGCTTCTACCATCTCCTTTTGTTGCCACTGTACAGCGCCAAGAAGTCCGTAAGACCATTGAACACGTGTCTCCCCCAATTCGGTAAACAGTCTTATACTTTCTTTAAGCATTTGTTCCGCGGCAGGTAATTCTGCTTGCAGCATTTTTACCTCGCTGTAATCTGGTAAGATGGTAGCAATACCTAGTTTGTCGCCGGTTGCATTCAAAAGGGCTAATGCTTTTTCATAGTAGGCTGATCTTGTAGGGAGACTCGTGTCCATTATGCCTCTCAGGTTATACGTTCGAACCAGTTCCTTTGTGGCCTTCATTTGGGAGAAGATGGATTCCGCCTTTATAAGAAAGGAAATACCCTCAGCAAGCTTGTTCTGTTGTTGTAGATATGTAGCCATCAGTAGGGCGCATTCCCCTTGTCCTTTCTGATAACCCAGTTGGCGCGACAAAGTATCTGCCTGTTGAATGTAGTATAGGACTCTTTCAGGGTCGCCCCCTTTGTCTAAATCTGCCGCTGCTTTTTGAAGCAACTGAGATATGGTAGCAGTATCTTTATTTTTCCCAGCCAATCGGGAAGGGGTCCGGTAACCAGGTTTGGACTGTCCGATTACTGCCATTGGGGCTATTAATAGCAGTAATAATAGCATTTTCCTTAAATTCATGCAGCAGCAATTAATACTCTTACCTAAGCACCGCAAACAGCATGTTGAGTATACTGGAAGATACAATTTTATCCTCAAATTTTTTTCATGCCTGCGAAGGGCTTCCTATCCCCAAATTTCGGAGATGGCGACGGATTAAATGATGGTTGATTTACCTATTAAGTTGCCTTATTTCCCTATTTTCAAGAGAGGGAATGGGATTTCCTAATACATACGGGAGTGCTCTAAGACTTAATCACCGAACTTTCCCTACTTTTGACCACCAACTATCTAAACATATTTTATGTCAACAAACGGCAATCTGGAATATATCGCTCAAACATGGCTCAATGCATTTAATGCACGTAATCTTGAAAAATTACTTTCTCTCTATCATGACCAGGCGGTGCATTACAGCCCTAAGCTAAAAATACGTCACCCGGAAACCAACGGCCTAGTGAGTGGGAAGGATGCATTAAGGAAGTGGTGGCAGGATGCTTTTGATAGAATTCCAGAACTGCATTATCAAATAAATACCTTGACAGCAAATGATGAGCGGGTTTTTATGGAATACGTCAGACAAGTGCCCACAGAACCAGATATGCTGGTCGCAGAGGTGCTGGAAATAGCGGACGGGCTGATTGTTGCTAGCCGTGTGTATCATGGGTAATTAAATATATTGCTTGATAACGGGATAACACATTTGGAAGCGTGAGGGCGCTATTATTTCCGCCTGGCTTTTACTAAAAGTACCAGGCACGCCAGCGATGCAATGGTATTTAAAATACTGAACCAATCACCCCACTTGTTATAAAGTGTAGGATAATGCTGTATATCTACGCGGCCTATTAACATTACAGGCGTGCTATTATCGCTATTGGCCTCATACAAAACCCTGCCGCAATAATCGTTGATAGTCTGCCTACCTCGCCTGGCATTTCTTACCATTCCATAACCGCCTTCCACACATCTCATGATCGCCATCCGGCTATGCAGCCAACCATCTCGCTCAAAGTCCCAGGCCGGTACATATAAAACGTTACAATCTGCTTTACCATACCTGCTGATGTATTGCTGAAAATCCATGTCCTTACAAATGGCCACTCCTTCTGGTGCACCGTTCCTGAGAAATATACCGGGTTCTTTTCCTGGTAGTACGCTATCCAGCACTTCTCCTACCACCAAATGTACTTTCTGGTAGTCTGCCAGGAGCTTTCCGTCCTTATCTATCACCCAAGCCCTGTTTTCATAATAGTCCCCTTTTTGCTGTGCCACGCAAGCAACGATGCCTACGTGATGTGCAATGGCAGTATCTTTAAACTGCTGAATGAAACCTTGGCGGCGGTTATCTCTTACAGTAAATATTTTTTCAGGAAACACAACTATCTCTGCCCCCCGCTTTACCAATTCCCCTACCTGGCTCAGGTAAAGGCCTGCTAAGTACAAATCCCTGTCCTCCCCTTTTTTAAATTCTTTGTGATAAGCCCGCTTATCAATGGTCACCATACCCACTTGCAATGATTTAGCAGCAACAGACTTTTGATGTAAACGCACCACACCCCAAACCATCGTAGCTACAAAAACGCCAATAGTTACAAAGGAAAGTGCGCGGATGGATTGTTTTTGTTGATACCGGTAAATGATGAACGCTACAACTGTAGGGATAAAAGTGACAAAAAAGGTGATCCCCTGTATGCCTGTCAGAGAAGCGACCTGCACGAGTGGTAAAAAATCGCATTGTGTATAGGCAATGCTGCCTGCCGTTCCGTCCGGGGTGGTGATGATCCAGAGATACTCCATTGTAGTAAACAAAACAGGGAATACAAATACAGTGGACCAATGGGAATAGGTAAGCATCAGCTTTCTAGCAGCTATCACCAGTACTGCGAAAATCAAGGGCATAAACAGTGTAAACACAAACACCAGCGGCAGAGGTAAAATACTTAATAAATAAGGTACCCAGCTAAGCCTTCCAATTAAGTAACCAGCAAAAGCTAATAAGAAAGCCCATTTGCCTGTAAGTCGTAACGCCAAATAAAGTATGGGAATAGGCGCCAACCATAATAGCCACCAAATATGTGCTGATAAGCTAAACGATAAATACCAGCAAATACCCGCAAAAAGCAGTCCTGCGGCTAATAATGCTTTGGAGACCGGTTTTAATTCCGACATGATATAAGTTTAGTATTATTGTCAAAGCTATACGGTTTTTCCGGGGTAGAATTGTATATTTTAGACACGCTGATGTTTTATGAGCATATCCGCTATTTTATTGTCCTCTTTTTTAAACTGGCTGGGAGTGGTGCCAGTAAACAACCGGAAATCACGGATGAAATGCGCCTGGTCAAAGTAATTGCATAAATGGCTCACATCAGCTAGGGTATGTGAGGCTTGCATACACCTAACTGCTTTATTGAAACGAAGTATTTTATGGTAATACTTCGGTGTATACCCGATATTTTTCAGAAAAATCCGCTCCAGCTTTTTATAATACCATCCTGTTTGCTGGCAGACGGTGTCAATAGATATATCATCCTGACTGTTACGCAGCATATCAATGCTTAGGTTAACCACTGACTGATCAGTTGGTGTATTTCTTAATGCGGTCTTTAATAAAGCATCCAGTACTTGTATTCGCTTGTCATCATCCGGATAATCTGATAACTGCATCTCCAAGCTTTTTACTGCCGGTCCTAAAATAAGTTCAGCAGGCATCAGGATATTTAATAGATCAGATACCGGCAAATTAGTAAATGCTGCCAGTCCGCCGGGCTTAAAACGCAAGCCTAGCATCGTTGCTTTACCAGTACTTTTCACATAAAAAATTTGGTTGCGTTGTCCCATAATCACCGGCCCACTCAAACGGGTGCCATGAGGGTTATCCGCTGTTATTAACCAATCCGTCGGGTCGCCAAAATCAAAGATCAGTTCCACTCGTCCGCCTGGTATTAAGCGGTCAGGTGCATCCATAAACCGATCCGGCGCATGTAATACCCAATAGCATTCTATGAAGTCTGCCAGTTGAATGGATGGATAATATTGCTGGTAATAGAGCATATATCGATTTAAATAAGATGATTCTTATTCCTTCTTGCGCATTTTGTACATCCCGATCGCAACTTCTGATCCCTAATTTAATATACAAAAATCGTAAAATTTACTGCGATAGAATATTATGGATAAATAGATATGGATGATGAGTTTGGGGAAACAGCGAATATGTTGTGGATCAGATTTGTAGTGAAGGTGGATCACCACCCATACCTGCCGCCGGTCATTCTGGACGAATGAGTTTCTGGTAGGTACACCGGTAGAATTAATTATGAAAATCAGCGGACATGAGAGTCTGAGAGACTTTTACCGGTATATAAGGATTACACCAGAAGAGGCGGCCAATTTGGTACAGGACATCTGGGCCAAACGCGGAAATATTATAAATATGGATCACCCGGTAAAAAATGTATATTAAAACAACTATGGAGGCGCAGTAAGTGGCGCCTCCATTTCAAACAAATTGCGTATGGATTATTGTTTTTTCCATTTATTGAAAAACGAAGTAAACTTATTGTACATTCGTCGCCAAGATTGAACATTTGTTACCACTTGGGAATCTGGAAGTATCAAACCTTTTTTTCCATAATATTCCATGTCGTCGCCTTGAACTCTGGCATCAAGTTTTTGGGCAATGTTGACCATTTTCAATATAACTTCCTCATCGGGACTTTTAACGCAAATATTTCCTTTGTAATAGCTGAACCATACATTAAGGAGACGAGAATGTTTGGTCCAGACGGCCAGCCCTTCACCTTCAATTCTTAGCACACTTCCATCCTCAAAACTTGCTTCTGCATAATTATCTAGCCTCATTTCTGGGTCATCAGTTAAATAATTTTTCCATTCCTCCATCGATATTTGCTTGCTAAAATCCTCGTCATACCATGTATCCTGACGTGTAATGTGTAATTCATAGCCCATAGGAATACCAAAATCAATTTTAATTTATCAGGTTTTTTTATAATCCAATGTAATTTAAAAAATCTATAACGTATATCCTCGGCAGTTGTAATGTAATCCTGTAAGGGTAAAAGTCAAGATACGAACATCTGGTACAACGAGACTCCAATTAATGGGGAGGCCGATTTATACAGCCTCCCTTCCATTTATTATAATGCTCGTTCTCTTATTCCTGCCTCAAACTTTTCATTGGTAGTTTTGATCATTTGCCGCCAGATTTTGATGACCATTTCAATCTCCACATTACTCAACATGGCAGACGGTTCGTGATCATTTATTGGGGTCGTACTCATCTTACGGTAGAATGTTGGCAGACTCCATTTACACTCCAGTTTATTATGTCATCCAATTGCTGACGGTAATTTTCAAAAAACACCATGGGCCTTAAGCATACCTTCATTGTGTGCCTGTTTAGATAGCTGGTTGATGTTATTAGCCATACCAATGAGCATTTTAAAGACGGCCTTTCCTCGTCATTTGAACAGGGGATTACAGCCCCAAATAGTGCCATATGACGGATGTATCCAGTGTACCTCATTCCGGCCTTTAAAGCCATTCCTTTTACAATAAAATACTCCGCCTTTGTAAACCTAACGCCTGTACGCATTTCTTTCTTCACTGGCTTTAAAGGGCGGCCCCTTTACCTTTCTTCTTTTGGTTTACCTGTTCCATATTTTCAATAGCTGTTATCCTGGAAAATAGGTAGCAAAGCTCCATGCTCCAACGTGAAACTGGCTGGCGAAGCCGGCCGGTTCTATCTTCCACAAACGACTAGCGACCAAAACTTTTTCATCTCAACATATGCCAAGAATGCTCAAATATCTACTCAATAGAAAATATTTATTTATATTCAATAGATAAATCTCTGTTCACTATCAATTGATTGCGTATGAATAATTTAACATCTTGTCCAAATTGCGGCGCCAAAATAAAGGACGGCGTATTCAGTAGCAATTTCCTTATGAGTGACATAAAATCCGAATTAATAGCGGAAATAAACAACTCCCCAAAAATTACAGGTTGCAGCAAATGCCTTTCTGATACGTATGATCAGGCATTCAACAAATTTGTGGCTATACGGAAAAAGATTCAGGATGAAATAATGGAGCATATTAAAAATGTGCCTGTGATTACCACACTCAGCCCATTTAACTGGGATTATAAAGTGTTAGGTTTAGCAACTGGTCAAAGTACAACCGGTACCGGTCTATTTACAGACGTCGGGGCCTCTTGGACTGATTTTTTTGGAATGCAATCCCAAGCCTATAACAAGAAAATAGCCAGCGGTGAGGAACTATGCCTCCAACAAATAAGGTCAAAAGCAGTGAGGGTGGGTGGCAATGCAGTTATTGCGGTTGATATTGATTACTCTGAAATGGGAGGCGAGAAAGGCATGATCATGGTTTGTATGTCTGGTACCGTGGTAAAATTAAACAACCTTGAAGTCCTTGACCAGTATAAAGCTGAATCAATAAAGAAAATATCGTTTCTAGCTGATAAACTGCACGCTTCCAATAATAAGTATGCGGAAATCCTTGAAAAATTAAATTAACCCCAATAAAGAAACTTTTAAAATATCGCTTCTCCAAATATAGATAGACACCCGTAAAAGCATAAAACTTGAAAATCGTAACTTGGAACTGCAATGGCACTCTTAGAGATAAATTCGAAACGTTACACAAATTAAACGCAGATATTTATATTATTCAGGAATGTGAAAATCCGAAAGAAACCAAGCATGAGAGATATAGGGAATGGTCTAGTAATTCATTATGGATTGGTGATATACCGAACCGCGGTTTAGGGATTTTTGCAGGACGAAACATTAAGATTACATCGTTGCCATGGAGCAATCATTTTCAAGATCACACTGTTAAGTACTTTTTGCCTTGTCTAGTAAACAATGATTTTCAACTATTAGGAATTTGGACACACCAAAACAATTCACCAACTTTTGAATATATTGGCCAATTTTGGAAGTACCTTCAAACTAACAAGCGATATTTTTTTGAACGTGAAATAATTATTGCGGGTGACTTCAACAGCAATGTAATTTGGGACAAATGGGATAGGTGGTGGAATCATTCTGATGTGGTTAAAGAGCTTAAAGAAATGGGAATTGAAAGTGTCTACCATAAAATGAGATGCGAAGAGCAAGGCAATGAATCAGTACCAACTTTTTACATGCATCGAATAATTACGAACAATTACAATACAGGCCGAGAGACATTTTTACAACAATAAGGTCAGGTACAGCCAATTCGACTAAAAAAGAAAAACCTGCGCCAGGCGCAGGTTTCAATCTTTATCCTGTGATCCTTATGGTACAAAACTCGAACCTTTTTGTGTTTGATTTACGAAAGTTAAGCACAGAACCCCAATTTATTATTAATTTTTTCCGATGAACTACTGCTGAATCTTGCTCATCAACTCGCCTATGCGAAAGTCGTGTTGACTGAAGCAATTTCCTTGTTACTTGTTTCAGGGGTTAGTTTATAAAAATCAAACCCTTCATGCTCCTCAGACTTTCTTTCTAAAACACCTAACCCCTTGCCTTCTAAAACCAGCCGTTGGCGTGCAACAGCGTAGTCAATAATATGTTCACCTTTGTCAATTCCAATATATTGCCTTTTCATTTTGTGAGCAACAGCGATAGCTGTACCCGTTCCGACATATGAATCTAAAACCAAATCATTTTCCTTTGTTGCTATTTCCAATATTCGTTGTATCAGCCTCTCTGGTTTGGGAGTATCGAATATGTCCTTTTCAGGAAATAGCTTCATCAAATGTTTCTTTGCTTCTTTATTTGTTCCAACTTCGTCAGCAAGCCAAAGTGTTTCGGGTGTTATTATAATTTCAGATTCTGATAAAAATTTTTTAAGCCTTGGAACACCATTACCATCATTTCCAAACCATACTCTACCATCTTCTATAAGAGCGTCCATCTTATGTTTATTATAAACCCAGCACCTGCCCTTAGGTGGGATATGGACTTTGCCGGATGTACTAACTATTTCATAAAACTGTGATTTTACAGCGTGCCCTGCTTGCACGTTTAATGAAACAGATTGCCATGCCCCTCGCTTGTCATTGTCAGGATTTTTATACCTCGCAATTTGCGCACCATTTCCTTTTAGCTTGTTCATGGACTTAGAAAAGTCCGATCTATTTTTAGCATAAACGAGTATATACTCGTGGTTATTCGAAAATATTTTCCTATTTTCTCTTGTTGTTCTTTGTTGCCAAATTATCGTGGTGACAAAATTACTTCTATCGAATATTTCATCTGCCGCTACTTTAAGATAGTGAACTTCCGAATCGTCAATAGATATCCAAATACTTCCATCTGATTTCAATAGCGGTTTTAGCTTTTCGAGTCTTCTTTTTATTTCTACTATCCATTCCTCATGAACAGAGTCGTCATAATGCGTATAGTTCTCTCCATTATTGTAGGGAGGGTCAATATAAATGCATTTAACTTTACCACTATAATTATGTGATAGCAAATCTAATACATCAAGATTTTCACCTTGAATTATTTTTCTTGTCAGGCTATCACCTGAAGGTGAGGAATGCTTTTTAATATATCTAAGTTCCATCATCTGTTCTGACAAATTATCAATACTTCTGCTGATTCTTCTGCTTCTAAATGTAAGTCTGTTCTATTCAATTTGCTATGTGCTAAATTACCAATTGAACGAATTTCCACGAAGTCAAAGTAAACCCTAGCCATCTTCTCCAACGCTTCGATCTCCATAACCCTGGGATGGGCTCCTTTTGATTTATCATACGGAGAGTATGAGAGCAACAGAATTTTATTTTTCTCGGAAACAAGTTTAAATAGCTCTTCAAACGCCTTTGGAGCTTTGGACCTAATACAAAAATCAGACTGTTCTCTATTCTCTCGATAAAGCCCCCTGCTAAATCTTTCCTTGCCACCAATTTTTGTTTTAGAAACCGTCGGAAAGTCCCTCAAGCTTAAAGTTTCCAGGCCGTGATAAAATCTACTATAATGATCTCTCGTATAAGGCGGATCGGCATAAACTATACGTACGTCATCGCTTAGATTCATTAATGCTTCCCTGAAATCTACTCCCAATACCTGATGTCCATTTTCGGCAAATTGATTGCTTGAGTACTTATTCAGCCAATGGTTATAGAGATCAAAAACATCAATATTTCTATCTTTTCGCAACTGTTTTAGAATTCCTTTTTTAGGTTGACCGTTTTTGTTTCTTGGCCTTATTGGTTGAGCAAACTGTTTGCCGACAGTATTTACAATGTCACTTGCTGTACTTAAAAGAGCTGCGAGTAAGAAGCTTTGATGTTTAATATTAGTATTCCCAATTTCAGTGATAATAGCATCTAAGATTACAGACTGTTTGTATGAAAAGTAAATACCACCAAAATACTTCGAAGCAATAAATGAATTACCCTCAAAGGATTTTAAGTTTTCTTCCACTCTATTAAATGCTTCTCCTAATTCAGACCGTATATCGTTTTCCCTATCTTTTGATAAATGAGAATATAAAGACCCATTTTCTAAAAAGTGACAAACGGCTTCTAAGTTTGTCCCTAATTCACCATTAATTATTGAATCTTCCAAGATAATTAGAGGTTGAAACGCTTTTTGATATTCAACTATAAATTTGGAATTATTCATCCTTTCGACAAACGAATTAACCAAAGAACTTTCCTCCGGAAATAAAAGTGCTGAGCAAATAATGTTAGAATAGTTTTGAATGTCGACTGAAACCACTTTCCTTTCCAAGGAGAAATATTGGCTAACCGAACCTGCTCCCGCAAATAAATCACAAATCCCATTCCTGTCAGGATCTAACTCATCAACTACCTTCTTAATAAACTCAAGGACTCTTAACTTGCTACCTAAATAGTGAATAGTCCTAAAAGATTCAGGTTTATTTAAGGCTACATTTCCATTTTCCATCTTTTCCTTTACCACCATTGTTTACTATGTTTAAATAAGATACCTGTTGAAGACGGATTGTCCAATAATAGCAGGTATTTGGCTTATTCTTGCTGTAATTCTTTTCATTCTGTCTCGTCTACCTGCCCAATTTATTTGTAACCATTCGTTAAGTTCTGCGTACAAAGGCTGGCCAGGCATATAAAGATGATATAGAAACATCCTTGTTGTGACTTTTACAAATATTCCAATAGGTTTTCCTTCGGTTGGATAAAGCAAACCACTGGCGGCATCTAATTCAAATCTGTAATTCTGACTAATGACAGACACGCTTGGTCTTACTTCAATTTCAGACATAGAGAAGTCATCATTGATATTTCGTAGAAGTATTCTTTGGCTATTATCTCCTGGTATCGCTCCAAAAAAGTTTCGAAAAGTGTCAATATCAAAATTAGCTTGCTTCCATCTATCACCACTTCTTGGAATTTCAGCAATTAGCACTTCACTATCAGGGTAAAACTGCCATCCATCTTGCTGTAAAATTTCAACATCATCAACTCCTTCAGGTAAAGCATCAATTTCAATCTCTACTTCTTCATCAGGTCGTATTATTCTTGTTCTCCTCACATATTGATTATCCCGAGCTTTTCTTATTACATCAGGATGATCAATTTCTTTTAAAAGTTGATCAGAATGCAACAACCAAGCACTCCAATATTGTTCAATTCGTTGAAGTTCTTCATTGGAAAGCTGCATAAGACTAAAAGCTTCTCTGTTTCTGCGCAAGCCTCCTAAAGTCAAATTTCCTGAGCCAACTATGAGTGTTCCTGATTCATCCTGATTTTTAAAATAGCTTAACTTAGGATGAAAAAGCGAGCCCCTGTTATTATGGTCAAATGCTTTAATAGCTAAGCTTGGTCGAACAGATTTGATGTCGTGCAGAATCTCTAAACTTGCGAGATTGGTAATTTCATCTATGCCAATGATCAATGAATACTCACCTCTTTCTAATAAGGAATCAAATACGCTATCTTTAAAAAGGATTTCAATTCCCCCTTTAGACGCAAAGGCATATGCTCCTTTTCCAAGAACCGAAGCCGAACAGGATTGAATTAATGCTTCGTGGAGCGTATAAGAGTTTGAAAAATACGGGTCTTGAAAATGAAGCATTTTAATATAAATATTTCGTGTAAAGGTGTTAATTATCTGATTTTTTAAATCATCGTTAATCCTCAAATATACATAAGTTCCACCAGAATACTAATGAACCCAAATTTGACCAAACTTGTAAAATATCAACGTGATATACTAAAAAACAATGTTCTTTCCTAATGGCTGCTTGCCTTAGTAATTGGGAGGTATAGGAGATACCATATATATACGTAATTTGTATTTCTTTATTACAAACAGTTTAACAAAGCAGAAAATCAGAAATTTTCACTTAAGCCAGGAAGGCACATAAATAAAGATGTGATCTTGAAGTGAGAAAGTTATTGAAGGAGTGAGAAAGTCCAACATCCCAATGATACTCGAACCAATTCCGGCTTTCCATTCAAGCAGTTAAAAATGATTAGTAGCTTCAGTGAAATCCTTAAACAAAGAAGCCTTCAGTCCCAATGATATGAAGGCTTCTAAATTTCTCCTGTGATCCCGCTGGGACTCGAACCCAGGGCCCATACATTAAAAGTGTATTGCTCTACCAACTGAGCTACGGAATCATTCCCGTGATGGGAGCGCAAAAGTAGGAAATATTTCATATCTCCCAAATTTTTTTCTATATTTTTTCTAAACTGGCCACCAGCGTCTAATACCAGACAATATTTTTACATGAGAACTTTCATTGCATGGAATTCTCACCTATTTTTGTGAGGCAAAAAAATATACATGAGTAATTCCTTTCAGAATAAAACAGTTGTCATCACAGGCGGTTCATCAGGTATTGGGAAAGCCCTGGTTGCAGAAATGCGCAAACAAGGCGCCCAAGTGGCCGTGTGTGGCAGAAAACAAGCTGCCCTCGAAGCCATGAAAAATGAACTGCATGCGCCAGAGGTATTCACCTTTGTAGCGGATGTAAGCATTGAGAGCGACTGCAAAGCTTTTATGGAAGCTGTTTTAGCAAAGTTCGGAAAGATTGACGTACTCATTAATAACGCTGGTATCTCCATGCGGGCCTTATTCAAAGACCTAGACCTCAGCGTGCTGAAATCCCTAATGGATATCAATTTCTGGGGAACCGTCTATTGTACCAAATACGCCTACCCTTCCATCCTGGAAAATAAAGGCGCTATCGTGGGCGTTTCCTCTATCGCTGGATACCGCGGCTTACCAGCGCGTACCGGATACTCCGCCTCTAAATTTGCCATGCAAGGCTTCCTCGAAGCACTGCGAACAGAAAATCTTCGTACAGGCGTTAACGTAATGTGGGTATGCCCAGGCTTCACCGCCTCCAATATCCGTAACACCGCCCTCAATCCACAAGGACAAGCACAAAGCGAAACACCCCTCAATGAAGATAAACTGATGAGCGCGGAAGAAGTGGCACACCGCATTGGCAACGCCATCGCTAAAAGAAAAAGAACACTCGTACTCACCACACAAGGTAAACTGACCGTACTGCTAAGCAAAATAATACCAGGTATACTGGATGGTATCGTCTTCAATCACTTCAAAAAGGAACCAGGTTCCCCCCTGCAATAAACAATTTTTGCCTTTAGCCGTTAACGTTAGTACGTACAAATACTTAAAATTGCGGTTAATTTACCATCGCATTGTAATTTTGTCTTTATTTGCAGTCAGGTTGTGTTTACAACACCGATGGCACCTTTTTTGACAGGAAAGCGAATCACATAGGTGACCATCATGCGGTGAAGATAGACGTGTGAATGATTTACAGGAGTTGGGATTTAGATTTTAGGGCATGTCCATAATTACATTAACATCAGACATTGGTTTGCAGGATTACCTGGTAGGTGCCATCAAAGGGCAGCTCTGGCAATACTGCCCGGAATGTCATGTTACAGACATCTCCCATCATATCAGCCCCTTCAACCTCCCACAAGCTACCTATATTTGTAAAAGCGCCTTCGCTTACTTTCCCCTAGGCACCTTTCACTTCGTGCTGATCAATCTTTTCGATCGCCGCCCAGATCATGTACTCGTGGCCGAACATAACGGTCAATACATCGGCTGTGCCGACAATGGCCTGCTAACCATGATCGCCGGAGGTATGCCGGAAAAAGTGATCAAAATTCCCCTCGCAAAGGAAGAACCACGAAATACTTTCTCCATTATTAAACTCCTCGCCGCCGCTGCTCGCGAACTAAGCAGAGGCGCCGCTCTCGGCGAACTGGCCCCCCTCACCCAGCAAATCGTCGTGAAAAATAACCTGCAACCACTCGTCGGAGACGATTTCATCGAAGGACAAATCATCCATATCGATAGCTTCGAAAACGTTGTAGTCAATATCACCCGCGAACAATTCGCCGCCCAACGCAGAAATAGAAAATTCCGTATCTTCTTCCGCAGAGATGAAGTGATCAGCCAAATCAGCGAAACCTACGCTGATGTTCCTGAAGGTACCAAACTGGCCCTGTTTAACGCCGCCGGCTACCTGGAAATCGCCATCAATAAAGGAAATGCCGCCGGCCTTTTCGGCCTGCAAGGTTTCAGACGTGAACAACTCACCCAACCCGCAGGCTTCCAACAATTATCATACTACCAAACTGTCAGAATTATCTTTCAATGATCAACCGTATCGTTAAAATGGAGTTCCAGCCAGATAAAGTGAACTCCTTCCGGGAACTATTCTCCCGCCAACAACAACAAATCAGAAACTTCCCAGGATGCCTGCACCTGGAATTATGGGAACACCCCGCTTCCGGTAATACCTTCTTTACCTTCAGCAAATGGGAATCAGAAAACGCACTCGAAAACTACCGAAATTCAGACCTGTTCCGGGAAACATGGGCTGCCACCAAAATCCTCTTCGCCGCAAAACCAGCAGCATGGAGCGTTTTACCCACTGTAATCCTCCCCTGATTGGACCTAATTTTCTTGCATAATTTTAATCAATATTTAATCTTATGCATTGTATACCAATTAGTCATAAATAATAAAGATATTTACAAAAAGTTAAAACTGTTCGGCAGATTAGCATAATTTGCTACTTTTTCTATTTTTGTCGGACCTTAAAACAACCTTATGAATTTTAAAAGGACCAACAACATCGTAGGCTGGATCATTTGCGTGATTGCCTGCGTTGTTTACATCAAGACAATGGAGGCAACCGGCAGTTTGTGGGACTGCGGCGAATTCATCTCGAGCGCGTACAAGGTACAAATACCCCACCCGCCCGGAGCCCCACTGTTTGTGCTGCTCGGAAGACTGTTCAGCTTTTTCCTGAAACCATCACAGGCCGCCCTCGGTGTTAACACCATGTCTGCCCTCGCATCCGGTTTCACTATCCTGTTCCTCTTCTGGACAATCACTCACTTTGCCCGTCGTCTGATGGTAAAAGCCGGTGAAGAGATTTCCCGTGAGAAAATGATCGCTATTATGGGCGCTGGCGCTGTTGGTGCTCTCGCCTATACCTTTTCTGATTCATTCTGGTTCTCCGCTGTGGAAGGTGAAGTATACGCTATGTCTTCCTTCTTCACAGCTATCGTATTCTGGGCTATCCTGAAATGGGATAATGAAGCAGATGAACCTTACGCTGACCGCTGGATCGTGCTGATCGCTTACCTGCTCGGCCTCTCTATCGGCGTTCACTTGCTGAACCTCCTCACCATCCCTGCTATGGTAATGGTGTACTACTTCAGAAAATATAAAGCTACCGCTTGGGGTACCTTCTGGGCTTTCATGCTCGGTTGTGCACTGACCGGTATCGTGCAGAAGTTCATCATCCAAGATACGATCAAAGCTTCCGGCTATATGGACGTATTCTTCGTGAATAGCCTCGGCCTCGGCTTCTTTACTGGCTTCACATTCTACTTCCTCGCCCTCACAGCACTCCTCATCATCGGTTACAGAAAACCTAAATTCGGTATCTATGCGCCGCTGATCGTGATCGCTACGATTATCATTATCCCTGCGTTTAATGATACATCTACCGGCACTATCATTCTGAAATTGATCCTGGCTGGTATCTTCCTGGCCATTCCATACGTGCTGAAATCCTTTGGCGTAAACTTGAATACTGCCAAAGTATACCACTCTAGCAAACTGACTATCGCTATTATCCTGTTCATGCTGCTGGGTTACTCTACCTACATCACCACCATGGTACGCTCTACCGCCAACCCTGCTGTGGATATGTATAACGTAGATAATCCGATCTCCCTGGTAGGTTACCTCGGTCGTGAACAATATGGCGACTTCCCGCTGATCTACGGACAGAAATTTACCGCCCGCCCAACTGAATACAAAGAAGGTGGTAAAATCTACGCCCGCGGCGAAAAGAAATATGAAGTTTCTGGTAAAAAAATCGATCCTGTGTATGACGCTAAAGATATGATGCTCTTCCCGCGCGTTTGGGATGGTAGCAACGATCAAGGTCACGCAGACTTCTACCGCTCCTGGTTAGGACTCGGTCAAAACGAAGAACCTTCCTACGGTGATAACGTGAAATTCTTCCTGCAATACCAGGTAAACTTCATGTACTTCCGCTACTTTATGTGGAACTTCGCTGGTAAACAAAACGATACCCAAGGTTATGGTAACGTACGTGATGGTAACTGGATCTCCGGCATCCCTCCTCTGGATAACTTCATGTATGGCGACCAATCCGCTATGCCAGACAGTTTGAACAACAATAAGGCGCATAACCGCCTGTTCATGCTGCCTTTCATTCTCGGTATCGTCGGCTTCTTCTTCCATTACAAATACAATCGTAAAGATACCCTGGTAGTTTCCCTGCTGTTCTTCTTTACTGGTTTTGCTATCGTATTATACCTCAACCAAGCAGGTAATCAGCCACGTGAACGTGACTACGCTTATGTAGGTTCTTTCTATGCTTATGCTATCTGGATCGGCCTCGGCGTACTGGCGCTCTACCAATGGTTGAAAAAACAAACCAAGAGCGCGATGTCTCCTGTTATCGCCACAGTAGTATGCCTCCTGGCAGTACCTACACTGATGGCCTTCCAAGAATGGGATGACCACGACCGCTCTACTAAAACAATCGCTAGAGACGTAGCAAAAGATTACCTCGAATCCTGCGCTCCTAACGCGATCCTCTTCACTGTCGGCGATAACGATACCTACCCACTCTGGTACGCCCAAGAAGTAGAAGGTATCCGCACAGACGTTCGCGTAATTAACCTGAGCCTCCTCGGTGTAGACTGGTACATCGATCAGCAACGCGTGAAAGTAAACAACAGCGATGCGATCCCAATGAGCTGGACACCTGATAAATACCGCGGCGAAACCCGCAACTTCATCCGCTTCTTCGATCCAGGAAATATCCCTGCTGATAAATACTTCAACCTGAAAGAAATCGTTGGCTTCATGGGTTCAGACGATCCTAACAGTAAAGTACAAACGCAAGATGGCGGTTCTGAAAACTTCCTGCCTACCCGTCAACTCTTCATCCCTGTTGATAAAGCACAAGTTCTGAAAGACGGCGTAGTAGGTGCTGCTGATAGCGCTCGCATTCTGCCACAGGTGCCTTTCAAAGTCAGCAAAAACTACCTGGTGAAAAATGACCTGGCCGTTTACGATATCATCGCTACCAACAACTGGAAACGTCCAATCTACTTCACCAGCCCTACTGACCTGGGCCTGAACGACTACCTCCGTCCGGATGGTCTGTCTTACCGCCTGGTGCCACTGGCTAAAGCGCCAAACAACGACCCAATCGGAATGGACATCAACATCAACAGAGACGTGATGTACAATAACATGATGACCAAATTCGAATTCGGTGGTGCACAAACACCTGGTACTTATTTCGACGAACCTAACAGGAAAATGCTGCTGTACCTGCGTCAGGCATTCTCTAAACTGGGCGTTGCTATGGCTGCCGATGGTAAGAAAGATAGCGCGCTGAAAGCACTGAACTACATGGATAAAAATATCCTGGATCAGAACTATCCTTACGCTATGACTTCTCCTGGTAACATGCACAACTACACTTCCCTGCAAGTAGCCTACGCTTACTACCAAGCGGGTGATGTGAAAAAAGGTGATGAAGTGGCTGATAAGATCATCAAAGATTGTAACCAGCAGATTCGTTACTACAACCAATTGCCAGACAACAGAATGACAGAAGATCTGAAACGCGACGGACAAGCTGCTCAACAAATGATCGCTTGGATGGAACGTATGAAACAAGATTTCGGTCATCCTGGTCAACATCCTGCTATCCCTGAAAACGGCGTACAGGTAAATACTACAGATTCAGCTAAGAAATAAAGGCAAATCGTCCCTGCCCGCTGGGCAGAAACGACGAAAAAGATAAAAAAGAGCGTGACGTCGCAAGACGTCACGCTCTTTTTTTTGATGCCACTTTTTAGTTCCCACTCCTACCAATTTCCGGATTGCGTAATTCCTTTTCCGGATCCGAGTCTCCCCAAAAAATCCTGATGCAGACATTTGCTCCCTCAATCGAAATATTTCAACCCATTCAATAGCAAATGATGTTTAGAAAACTCTTAGTCGTAACAACTTTACTGCTGGCCATTACTGTAATGGTATCGGCACAACATAATACAGATACAATAAAGACTCGTCAGGAATTTTCAGAGAGACAACTGTCTGAAGTGACCATCACTGGCTCTCAACGCCGCTTTACTAATAAAGAATCTCAATATATCGCCAAACTGCCCTTGCGAAATTTGGAAAATCCACAGGTTTATTCTGTGGTAAATGCCCAGTTATTGCAACAACAAGTAACAACCAATTTGGATGATGCACTAAAGAATGTTCCCGGGATTACTAAACTCTGGTCCTCTACTGGCCGCCCTTCCGATGGGGCAGGCTATTTCTCTCTCCGCGGTTTCGCGGTGCAACCCACGATGGTAAACGGTTTACCCGGACTCACCAACGGCATCGGCGATCCGGCTTATGTGGAAAGAATGGAAGTGCTAAAAGGTCCTTCCGGCACTCTTTACGGTAGTTCGCTGATCTCTTTCGGTGGCCTCATCAATTTGGTAACAAAAAAGCCCTATGATGGCTTCGGTGGCGAAATCGCCTATACTGGCGGCAGCTACGGCCTAAACCGTGTATCCGCCGACGTTAATACGCCACTCAAACCCGATAATTCCCTGACCCTGCGCACCATCGCGGCATACCAATCACAAAACTCCTGGCAGGATGCTGGCTGGTCTAAAAGCCTGTTCTTCGCGCCTAGTCTACAATACCGCGTAAACGATAAACTGACTTTCAATTTTAATTCCGTATTCAGCACCGGCGAATCTACCAATGCCCTCATGGTTTTTCTCAACAGAAGCAGACCACTGATCGCGCATAATCCTACAGAACTGGGCATGGACTTCAAACGCTCCTTCACCAGCGATGATATTACTTATAAAACGCCTACGGTCAATCTCCAGGCACAGGCCACCTATAAAATGTCCAACAACTGGACATCCCAAACCAGCGTATCCCGGAGCGAAGCCCGCAGCAATGGTTATTATTCTTATGTAATGTTCCTGGACAAAGGCAACTTTGCGCCAGGCGCCAACAGAGCAAATGATACGCTGTTGAGCCGCTTTGTATATCACCAAAATGCTACTACTTCGAATACAGATATCCAACAGAATTTTACGGGCGATTTCAAAATCGGTAATGTGCGCAACCGCATCCTGGTGGGATTTGATTATATGCAGATGGAAGTCCGCAACGACAACTCTCCTTATCTACTATTCGACAGCGTAAGTACGGTGAACATTTATGATCCCAATTATTACAATTTAAACCGCCAAAGTGTGGATGCTAAACTGGCCGCCGCTAACCAGTCTGGCGCTACAAAAAACAGGACTACTAATAATACCTACGGGATTTATATTTCCGATGTAGTAAATATTACCGATAAACTCATAGCCATGGCCAGTTTGCGGTTCGACTACTTCGATTACAAAGGCGTCACCAATTATATCAGCAACAAAGCGCCGTCGCCTTATACGCAAACCGCCTGGTCGCCTAAGTTTGGATTGGTGTACCAAGTGCTGAAAGACCAAGTAAGCGTATTCGCCAATTATATGAATGGTTTTCAGAATGTAGCTCCGCAGACACAGCCCCTCCCGGAACTCACTACTACCTTTAAGCCCCAACAGGCAAATCAGCTAGAAGGTGGTGTAAAACTGGATGTATTCCAGCATAAACTGAGCTTTACGGCTACGGTATACGATATTAAAGTATCCAATATCCTGAACCAGAGCTTTTATACAGATGCCAATGGCAATAAACTGAACTATACCACCCAAGGTGGAAAGCAAAGCAGTCGTGGTATAGAGCTGGAAGCTACCGCCAACCCACTGCCAGGCATGAATATCGTGGCCGGTTACAGCCACAATAACAGTAAACTGGAAAATACCTTCGACTACCAAGAAGGATTGCGACCAGTAACAGCAGGTCCTACTGACCTGGCGAATCTTTGGATTAGCTATGCTGTGAGCAGTGGCAAATTACACGGACTGGGAGCCGGTTTCGGAGGAAATTATGTGAGCGACAATGTAGTGGCCAATAATCGCATTGTGGGTAAATTCACCCTCCCAGCATATACTGTACTGAATGCATCTGTATTCTATGATACCAAACGCTATGTACTCACGTTGAAAGTCAATAACCTGACCAATAAGGAATACTATAACGGGTGGACAACTGTTGAAAGACAGATGCCCCGTAATGTGGCCGGGAGTATTGCCTTTCGATTCTAACGCTATTAACTGTCGTGCCTGCCCGCGGGGCAGGGTCGACTAAAAAGACAAAACCCCGGAAATGACGTCTGCGACGTCATTTCCGGGGTTTTAATCTTGTAAAAAACGAGTTGTAATATCGTGTATTAGAGATTGCTCACCATTGTTCTCCAGTAAGCAGCGCTTTCTTTCACTTCAGGAACGCTGTTTTCCCAGTGGTATTCATATTCCACAGAGAATAAACCTTTGAATTTCTGTGCTTTCAGCTCTTCCAATACCGCAGGGATCTGAGAAACACCATTACCCCAAACAACGTCGTGGGCTTCGGGAGATTTCTCGTTCAGGTCTTTAAAGTGCAGACTTACCACGCGACCATTCAGCTTTTTCAGGCATTCTACCGGATCAAGGCCAGAACGTACCCAGTGACCGATATCCGCGCAAGCACCCATAAGTTTACTTCTGCCTTTGATAGCAGCCAGCACGCTGTCTGGATGCCAATAATGGCTTGGTTTAGGATGATCGTGGATAGCCACTTTGATATTATATTGATCGCAGAGAGAAGAGATCAAATCAAGGAATTGCGGTTGTGGTTCAGTGGTGATGCTTTGGATACCCATTCTGTTCGCGAAATCAAACAGCATTCTCCATTCAGCAGCAGATGGTGGTACTACCACACCAAATGCCATCAGCACTTTGTGTTTCTTTCTAATCAGTTGTTTCAACTGTTCCTGTTTATCGGGTCCCATATGATAGTCAAATGTACCTTCCAGGCCGCCACCCAGTTTCTGACCAGGGAATGCTTCCACATACTGGATACCGCAACTGTCCATTTTGTCCAGCGCCTCTGCAAAGGTAAAGCGGTTAAAGGTGTAAGCCTGTGCGCCAAGTTTCCAGCCCAATGCATCTGCTCTGGCCTGGGCACCGGCACTTTGTGCAAATAATGCAACCGCCAGGCCGCCGGCCAGCATTAATGCATTTCTCAGTTTTTTCATATAGATATTTTTTTGATAATTGAAAGTAATAGCTTTCAGGCGAAAATGCAAATATCTCTCCGGTTTATTCATTTGAGTATTCCAGTTATTTTTCGTTAATTTTAGGTAGAACTAGTGCTATGAGAGGAATTACATTTTCCAGGTTCAATCCTGGCGACAGTACCAAGCCACCTTTCCAGAAATTACTGGATCTCTTCACACAACTACTTACCTATACCAGCGGCGATGTAAATGAAGCACTTCAATGGCTCACCCAGCTGGATAATGAGTATGGCCTTACCAATGATGATTATGGCATCGGAGATTTTTTGCAAGATTTGCAAGAAAAAGGTTATTTACGGGAGAAGGAAGATACCGGGGAGATCATCATCACCTCCAAAACAGAACAGATCATCCGCAAAAGCGCCCTAGAAGAGATTTTCGGCAAGTTGAAAAAATCTTCTACCGGCAATCATAATATCCGCAAATCCGGTATGGGCGACGAGCTGAATGCAGAAACCCGCCCTTTCCAATTTGGGGATAATGTGGATCAACTGGATTACACGGCATCTATCCATAACGCGCAGGTCAATCACGGCATTGAAAGTTTTTCCATGGACCAGGAAGACCTGGTAATCAAGGAAACAGATTTCAAAACGCAGACCTCCACCGCGTTGATGATAGATATCTCCCATTCTATGATTCTCTACGGAGAAGATCGTATCACACCCGCGAAAAAAGTGGCGATGGCCCTCAGTGAGCTCATTACCACCCGTTATCCGAAGGATACGCTGGATATCATTGTATTTGGCAATGATGCCTGGCAAATAGAAATCAAGGACCTGCCCTACTTGCAGGTAGGCCCTTACCATACCAATACCGTTGCCGGTCTGGAGCTGGCTATGGACTTGCTGCGCAGACGACGGAATCCTAATAAACAGATCTTCATGATCACCGACGGGAAACCTACCTGCCTGAAACAAGGAAAACAGTACTATAAGAATAGCTTCGGTCTAGACCGGAAAATTCTCAATCGTACCCTCAACCTGGCGGCGCAATGTAAGAAACTGAAAATACCCATCACCACTTTTATGGTAGCCACAGACCCATGGCTGCAACAATTTGTACAGGAATTTACGGAAACCAATAATGGTAAAGCCTTTTTCTCCGGTACCGATAAACTCGGCCAGTTTCTTTTTTACGACTTCGAAAACGGTAAACGGAAATTATTTTAACTTATCCTAGTAATCAGTAAAAATTTAGCATGGACACTAACATAAAAACACTGGGCGAACTGAAGAAAAGCGGCTACCAGCCTAAGTCAGTAAAAGAAGAGATCAGACAAAACCTGATTACCCGACTGAAACAGAAAGAGGCCACTTTTCCAGGTATAATAGGTTATGAAGACACGGTTATTCCGGACACAGAGCGCGCCCTCTTATCACGGCATAATATCCTTTTTCTCGGTCTCCGCGGCCAGGCAAAAACCCGTATGGCCCGCCAGATGGTAGACTTGCTGGATGAATATATCCCAGTAATAGAAGGCTCTGAAGTCAACGACGATCCTTTTATGCCCCTCTCCCGATATGCCCGCGACCTGATCGCAGAAAAAGGAGATAAAACGCCTATCTCCTGGCTGCATCGCAGTCAACGTTACGGCGAAAAACTAGCCACACCGGATGTATCCGTAGCTGATCTCATCGGCGATATTGATCCCATCAAAGCCGCCAACCTGAAACTCAGCTTCGCAGATGAAAGAGTGATTCATTTCGGGATTATCCCTCGTTCCAATCGCGGTATCTTCGTTATCAACGAACTCCCAGACTTGCAAGCACGTATACAGGTATCCCTGTTCAATATCCTCCAGGAAGGCGATATCCAGATTCGTGGCTTCAAAATTAGAATGCCGTTGGATATCCTGTTCATCTTCACCGCTAACCCGGAAGACTATACGAACAGAGGATCCATCGTTACACCATTAAAAGATAGGATAGAAAGCCAGATTATCACGCACTATCCAAAAAATATCGAAAATTCCCTGCTCATCACCGAACAAGAAGCCGCTATCCATGAGGATCAACAGCAGAAAGTACGGATGTCGGACATGGTGAAACGCTTGATCGAACAGGTAGCTTTCGAAGCCCGTACCAGTGAGTACGTCGACAAAAAAAGCGGGGTATCTGCCCGTCTGACCATTGCCGCCTTTGAAAATGCAGTGAGTGCCGGCGAGCGGAGGGCCATCATTAATAAAGAAAAAGAAACACAAGTACGCATCGGGGATTTACAAGGAATTATCCCTGCCATCACCGGTAAGATTGAACTCGTGTATGAAGGAGAACAGGAAGGTCCTTTACAGGTAGCACATAACCTATTGGATAAATCCATTCGCACTATTTTCGCGAATTACTTCCCTAATCCGGAAAATTACAAGAAGCGTAAACAAACCATTCCCGCAGAAAACCCTTACCGCGCCGTTATCCAATGGTTCGATAAAGGGAATCAACTGCAACTCCTACAAGACCTGACAGATAAACAATATGAAGTGGCGCTGTCCAAAGTAGATGGCCTGAAAGACCTGGTAGCAGACCATTTCCCAAGAGCTAATGGCAAAGAATCCCTGCTGCTCATGGAATTTGTGTTGCATGGACTTAGCGCGTATTCGCTGATCAGTAAGAAAGTACTGGAAAATGAGACGAGGTTCTCGGATTTACTGGGAACGATGATGAATTTCAGTATGAGTGGGGATGATGATGTGGAGTAGTAACTTAAATTAATAACCTTCTCTGATAAATAAAAAGGTGCGCTCTCGGGCGCACCTTTTTATTTTCCAACACATTATCATATTATGTTTAAACAATACTTATTATTCTATACATTTTAATAATTTATAAAAACACGTAGTCGTTTTGTAGGCGCCTTTTTTTTGATAGTAGGCGTTTTGTAGGCGTCAAATGTTTTGCATTGGAAGTTAAACCTATGAATTTTGAAACGCTATCAAGTTTGATATAAAATGGAAGGCGCTATCAGCTTTCTGTATGAGTAAATAATGTATAACCAGACCAGCAATAACAGTTAATACAAATCTAAAAAACATACAACTTCAATGACAAACTATCAATGTTATCAGCCAATAAGCGGAAATCGCTATAGGATAAAAGACCAAAAAACGCAATATATAGTCATTGCATTGATACTCTTTACTGTTGCAATATGGTTTCCTACAAAATACAGTGGTATAAGTAGTTATATAACTGCAGGTATAGCTGCATGTTTTGGGCTGGGCTTTGTCAACCGAATGTTTAATTATGTATTGATAAACCTGGACAACAAGACACTCACCCAAAAATCAAGTCTATTGGCCTCCAGCCAAACTATTGCGCTTTCAGATATTCAAAGTTTCTCCATCAACAATAGGATTTATGGATTGATATTGATTTCTTCTGCATTTGCACTTGTGAGCAGAAAGGGAAAGGAGGAACCTCTCTTATTAGGACAAAGCTTGATGAACCCTAAAAACACAGAAATCCTTTTATTGGAAACTGAAAAAATATTGGGAAAGCGATGAACGATAAAATGATGCATTGGCAGGGTACTGATCTGATCGTAACCCCAAACCGGTGTTATGTCAAAAACACTATTCGCATTATAATTGTAGGCGTTATGTTTCTTTGCCTAGGTATTTACCTGGCAATTAGATATCAGGATTTCTGGCAGTTACCGTTGGCTACGGGTGGTTGTTTGGTTTTCCCTGCCTTGCTGTATAAATTCTTCAGCGCAGACATACAGCTATATATTCCAGCGGGTAAGGCTGCAGTTTCCATGAGTTTTGGCGGATATTTCAAGCATACGCTCATAGATAAAAATGAAGTGCAGATAGTGCAGAATACCCTGAATGGGAAACCGTATATGGCAATTGCCAGTAAGAACAATCCTTATGGAAGATCATATCAGATAAGCCCATTTCTCACGAGCGCTCATAAGGATAAACTATACAATGAAAATATATTACCGGTAATCAAGCAACAATTATTAAGCTAATGAGATTTTGGGGAGCAAAATTGGATGGTATAATTCCACATCAGCTCCTCATCATTATAGGTGATCCTCTTTGGTGTGTCTTTTTACACCCATCATCTACTCACCACTTCAAACCCCAATTCCTTATAACGATCATGCGCAAACAAGGAATCCCGCTCCAAACTGCTCATTTCATGCTGAACAATCCTGATATCGGAGTGAAAGTCTGTAGGAATAGCTGCTTTCCTATATGTATAGACCATTAACGAATCACCTTGGAACTTATATAAAAATGGTTCAATCCCATGATAAATAACCTCTGTTTGCTTATTATAGGAATATAACCGTTCTGGAGAATTCGATATCAATATGAGTTGGTCCTCAGCAGTCATACCCCATACTTTCTTCTTGATATATAAATGCGATTTACTCATGGAGGACGCTATATCAATGATGTCTGTAAATTTATCCGCATTCTTTGCGGGGAGGAAAACAAACACCGTAATACCGATACATAATAGAACACCTACTATGATAATGAATACTCTCATAATTTGCTTTATTAGTGGAGGAGTGATTAGGTTTAAAATACCCAATTAATTAAACAGGTAGAAAAATTTATTTATCTCCATTTATATTGCGCTTAATTACTGTTGGCTTAAAGAGCCTCCTTTTAATCTTAAACGTCCATCTATCCATCACCATATAATCCCATAAAGGCATTTCCGCTAATACCCGCAAATGTACTTTCCTTGTACCGGGCTTAATAGGCACCCACATGGACGAAATCCCATTATAAAATTTCACTTTCACCCTGTTAATGGTACCATATGGTCTATTACACCCCCCTAAATCGGGCAGGCAAACGGTAGAATCATTATTTATCAGTACATACGCTTCCGTCAATACTTTCTGCTTCGCATCATACATAATAGCAATATCACAACTATCAACATACTTTCCATTAACGCTATCCAGCAATTCAACTGGAACATTATCTTCCTTGAACGTGCTCTCCAATACAAACACCCCATTCACTTTCCTCCACCTACCCTCACTTCTCGAATAGGTTGCACACCCTCTTTGATAATATGCATAAGTACTATCCTTTTTAAACACTAAACTTATAAATCCATAATCCTCACTGTAGATAAACTTTAAATAAACACCCGACTTTCTATCTTCCTCATTCAGCCGCACTTTCTTCAGGGATTGACCATATCCAGGTATAACGAATATTATGGCAATGATAGCCGCGATAAATAGCCTCATATTACCAGCAATATGAAAAGTTTTCCGCTACCATGAAAATTTTCACCCATCTAGATAAGATTAATACCACCCATCACCCCTAATCACTTTTTCTCCCGAAAATCCCTATTTTGTTTTCCAATAACATCCACGAATTCCGCTAAAAGTTTTATTACAATGAAAAATTCCAGGAGATCATTTATTAAATCCGCCTCCACCCTGCTGGCAGGCGCCAGTCTACTACATACCCTCCCCCTCCGCGCCATAGCGCCCAGCGACCGTATTCGTATAGGCGCTATCGGTATCAATGGCATGGGGTGGTCCGACCTCAACGCTCTGCTGAAAAATCCAGCAGTGGAAGTGGTGGCACTATGCGATGTAGACAAAAACGTTTTGGATAAACGCGTGGCGGAACTGGCCAAACGCGATATCAAAGTAAAAGCCTACTCTGATTATCGCCAACTATTGGACGACAAATCCATTGATGCGGTAGTCATCGGTACGCCAGACCACTGGCACTGCCTCCAAATGACAGATGCCTGCTCCGCCGGCAAAGATGTATACGTAGAAAAGCCTGCCGGTAACTCCATCATAGAATGCAATACCATGATGGCCGCCCAAGCCAAATATAACCGCGTGGTACAAGTAGGCCAATGGCAACGCAGCCAACAACACTTCAAAGATGCGATCGATTTCGTTCACTCCGGACAACTCGGTCAAGTACGACTAGTAAAAGCCTGGGCCTATATGGGCTGGATGAAATCCATCCCCGTACAACCCGATGGCACGCCCCCTCCTGGCGTAGATTATAAATCCTGGCTAGGCCCCGCTGCCACCCGCCCTTTCAATCCCAACAGATTCCATTTTAATTTCCGCTGGTACTGGGATTATGCCGGTGGCCTAATGACGGATTGGGGCGTTCACTTGCTCGACTACGCACTGATAGGCATGAAAGCACAAGCCCCCAAATCTATCATGGCGGCCGGTGGCAAATTCGCCTACCCAAATGATGCAGCAGAAACGCCAGATACCCTCACCACAGTGTACGAATTCGATAACTATAATATCCAATGGGAATCCGCTACCGGCATAGATGGAGGCCCTTACAACCGCACCCACGGTATCGCCTTCATTGGCAACAACGGTACGCTGGTCCTCGATCGAGGCGGATGGGAAGTAATTCCTGAAAAAGGTAAAATGGAGGCAGTGGCCCGCAAACCCTCTGTTGACAACGGCCTGGATCTACACGCAAAGAATTTCGTGGAAGTGATAAAGTCTAGAAAAATGGACGACCTCCACTGCCCTATCGCAGCAGGCGCACATATCGCTACCACCGCGCAAATGGGAAATATCGCATTCCGTACAGGCAAGAAAATCTACTGGGATCATCAAAAGAAAGCCTTCACCGACAGCGAAGCCAACAAATTCCTGGCAGCAGCTTACCATAATGGATATAAAATTCCGAAAATAGGGTAAACAACTTGGTTTGTCAGGCACGATCAGGTACGATACAGAATTTGGGCTATCCTGCAGACTAAAACAACTCCTTTATATTTCAGGCAATGATGCCGATGAAACTCATTGCCTGAAAATTTTTCAGGCTTCTATATTGAGCGACAGATACACCGCGCTACTTATTGGATTATCATAATATGCCGCAATTGGCTGGAATCCAAGCGAAGTGTATAACTCAATCGCTGGTCGCATATGTGCCAGGGTATCCAGCAAAATTCGCTTATAACCCAGTTTTTTGCTTTCCTCAATGGCATGAGCCGCCAAGGCTTTACCCACACCGTGCCCCTTAAAGGCATCTCTTACAAATAATCGCTTCATCTCCGCAGTCGTATTGTCAAACTGCCTAATCGCTACACATCCCGCTATCTTTCCATCCGATTTTGCCAAAAAGAGCGCTCCAGTAGGGGCTGCATAGGCTCCGGGAAGATGAAGCATTTCGTCTTCGAATTGCTGAAAACTTAGATCTACATTCAACCAGTTGGCATACTCACGAAACAAAGACCTAATCTGATCCAAGTTCGCTTTATCATCGGCGGTTACTTTCAGTATCTCTATCATAACCACACTTATTTTATTACCACCAAAAAATTTTGGGACGTACAACTTAACGATTTTTTATCAATTTTCATGGAAAAAAATAAAAGTTCATAAAAAAATCATATGTATTTATTACTGTACATAAAAAGGGGGGCCTCCATAAATGAGACACCCCTTGCAAATGGTTGGCTATATTGATTTTTACAATGCTTCTAACTGATCTATCAAGTGCTGTACTATCTTCTCTATTTTAGACGTCTCCGCTACAGAATAGGCTTTTTTTGCCACGGCAAGCCCTTCTTCTTTCTTTTTCAACGACAAGCACAACTGCGCCAGCGTACTTAATGTACCATAATCCGTCGGCTGTAACTCCACGCCGCGCTTAGCCATAGCATAAGCCACTTCTAAGACCCGTGTCTCCCCCTCTGCTTTATAATTCGTTCTACGCGCCATAAAACTCAATTGCTCGGCATCATCTTTTAATATACCTTTCATGGCCGCTGTAGCCACTTTAATAAATTTGTCATACTGATGACGGGCTAAATAGAATTCCGTTTCCATACTCACCGCTTCTTTCTTACGCGCCGGCATAGGGGATTTACGGAAGAAATCCAGTCGTTTCCAGAATAAGTCATCTTTCTGCTCGTTCATATAACCAAACAACGTAGAGGCCACTAAGCGATTCGCCATGGTGTCCAATTCTCCCTGACGAGCAAATGGCTTGAATGCCGCCTGATGCGCCATGAAATAAGCACCCAGTCGGTCTGATTCCCCCCTGCTTAAGGTGCGTATCGCTTTCCAGCCAGTTAAAGAGGCCATATCCTTTTCCGGGAATTGCGCCTTGATTTCTTCTCCCATCTTATTGGCTCTATCTCTGTCATTATGCGTTAATAAGGTGTAGAAATCCAACAGGAACTGCATATCCCGCTTGCCGCCATCATATTGCTGCTGCATAGACGCTAAACTCTTTCCAGGATCATTGGCATTTTCTCCTACTGCCATAAACTCTTCCGCTGTCATGCGAGAACCTGAGCGGTACATCAGTTTGCCATTGGCATCCAAAAAAAGATAAGTAGGAAAAGAGGTTACATTGTATTGTTTTCTTAACTCCACTCCTTCTCCTTTCTCCATGTCAAACCTTGCATTAATAAAGGTACTGTTATACTGTTCCGCCACTTTCGGTAGTACAAATACATTATGGTCCATCCATTTACAAGGCGCACACCAAGAGGTGTAGCAGTCAATAAATATCAGTTTCTTTTCAGTGGCTGCGAGCTGTTTCAGTTCTGCAAAACTCGCGCTGCGAAACTGGATCCCTTCCTGCGCAAATGCAGTAAGGGCGAGTATCTGGCAAGCCAGTATGGATATAGTGAGACGTATTTTTCTCATGTTACATTCATTATTTTTAGGGAGAAGCAATTATCTTTCGTACTGCGGTATCTTGTTGTCGAACTCCAGGACTTTTGGCGGTACCGGCAGAATAAAACGGTTATCATTCGGCGCCAAAGTATAGGATTTTCCACCCTGAACATGCGTGATGCTCTTCGCAAAACGTGTATCCATATTCAGTCGCTTCAGATCTACCAATCGGTTACATCCTACAAAACATAACTCCCTCCGACGCTCTTCCAACACCACGCGCAACGCTTCTTCTCCATCCGCAGCTACCAACGGCTGATTATTGATGATACGCTTATCACGCAAGGTATTCACGTATTTTATCGCCTGATCCTTATTCCCAACGCGTGCTTCACATTCCGCCGCGATGAGCAGCATCTCTCCACTACTCAATCCCAAGTTGAAATCAACATAAGGCGCATACAGGGTTCTGCCAGGGAAATAAACTGTTTTAACGCCGAAAGTGCTCTCGCCTTCGCAGAAGAAAAGACTCCTACGCTGATCGGTAGCTCCTGCTGGCAGGTTCTTCTTGAATACAGACATGAGGTCATCACTTACATATACTTCTGCATTCACAGTACCTGAAGAGGATGCGCCAAAGCGTACCCACACACTTTCACTGCTGAGATTAGCATCCGGAAAGCGTGTATCCTTATTCGTTATCAAACATACACGCCCAAAAGTGACACCTTTCTGGGTAGTATACGCGGAATAGTCGATCAGGCTACTATTCAATGCCAATGCGGATTTCGCGTTAGCCAATGCCTCATCGTATTTACCCATGTACAGGTACATTTTGCTGAGGAAAGAATAACCTACACTACGGGAAGGATGGAAAATATTGACACTCTTCTCCGGCAAATCTTTTACGGCTATTTCCAAATCGGCTTTGATACGATCATACACTTCTTGCACAGAACCCCATTTATAAGCCGCAGTGATATCTTCCGTTAATACCAACGGCACCCCGATATCCTTACCGGCTGTAGTCGCGTCATAATGCTTGGCATAACCATTTACTAACGATAAATATTCGAACGCTCTGCCAAACAATGCTTCTGCTCGCAATTGTTTTTTATCTGCTTCTGCAGCATCCGGCACATTCATGATGTTGTTGATGACAACATTGTAAGTATAGATATGGCTGTAAGCAGGCTCCCAGTAAGGATCGGATGAACCAGGAATAAAAACCGCCCCCTTCTGGAAGGTATAAAGGTTCTTCTTAAAATCCGACAGGTTTTTATAACTCGCGGAAGTATTTACATCTCCATCCTCTCCGGCCTGTACGTCATCTGTCAGGTAGTTAGGATAAGCAGAGGAGACACGTACCAACGAGCCATTATTCATCAACTTTGCATAGTCGTCGTAAAACTGTGGAATCGTATACCCCTTCGGCTTTACATCCAGGTACTTCTTACAGGAAGAAAAAGATATTATCGAGGCAGCAGTAAAAAGGAATGCTACTATTTTTTTCATCATCATTCATTTTAAAGGTTTGCAGAAAGGCCAATGGTATAAGTGGAAGGCGGTAAGCTTCCGCGTGTAGGCGACAACGTTGTACCATTCCATACTTCGGGATCAATATTCTGACTGTTGGCTGTCCAACGCCAGATGTTCTGCAGTTGCAGACTCACTTTCACATTCTTGAAAGCAGCCTTACTAATCAACTTGTTGGGTAAAGTATAACTCATGGTGACATCCCTCAGTTTGATGTAATCCCCTTTGCGGATATGCTTATCAGCAGCATCCCAGAGATCTGTAATCACACCGCTGGTGGCGGCCGCATAGCCTGGAGCCATATCGGGATCTTTTTCATCTCCTGCTTTCTTCCAATGCTTCAACGCCAAACGATCCAGGTTATTCGTATAGTTCAGCTCAGGGAACAGCGTCAGGTAAGGAGAATGTACATCTCTCAATACATGACCACCGTAATAAGTAAACATAAAGAACAGGTCAAACCCTTTGTAGCCGATATTATTCAGCAAAGAAGTAGCAAACGGCGGTACAGAAGTACCGGAGTATACCAAGTCTTGTACAGACAACTGTTGGGTGGATTTCACTATTTTACCATCCGCTGTATACGCTTGCGGACGGCCTGTTTCATCCAATCCTGCATAACGGATGCTGTACAGCGATCCCATTGGCTTACCTACCCTGTTCTGCGCACCTGAATAATAACTGTAAGGGGTATTTCCGGAATTCTCCAGGGCAGTGATCTTATTCCTGTTATAGCTGAAATTCAAACTGGTATTCCAGTACATCACCTTGCTTTCAAGATTCCGACTCTTCAACGTCAACTCAATACCTCTGTTAATCATGCTACCATAGTTCATCACTACGGAACTCCAACCAATGGTAGGATCTGTATTACGCGCTCCTAGCAGGTCGTTGGTTTTCTTGTTGTACAGGTCTATACTACCAGACAGGCGTTTATTTAAAACCATAAAGTCAATGCCCAAGTTGGTTACCTGCGTTTTTTCCCAACGCAGACCAGCGTTCGGGGGACTAGAAACATATGATTGGAACTCGTTCGTCCAATAGTTGGTATTAGATTCATCTGCTGCAATCAGGTATGGACCACCTTCTTTCCAGATGTTACCGTTGATACCATAAGTGGCTCTTACAGACAACCGATCCAGCCACTTGTATTTATCTTCCGCAATCACATACAGTAAACCAGCGGACCATAAAGGCTTATATTGGTATTTTGGATCTGTACCGAAGAGGTTAGACTGATCCATACGGATACTCGCAGTGGCGGTCAGCCTGTTATCATAAGTATAAGAACCGTTACCATAGAAGGATACAAAACGATCGTCTTTATATACAAAACCCTTTTCTGCCCTGGAAAGCATGAACTGCTTGAACAGCGCTTCGGTACCATACATATAATTGCTCAACAGCAATTCATCCACTGGCTTATAGTTCAGGTTATAATCATCATAACCGTATTTGTAAACATCGGTACTGGTTCTCACAATCTTACGACGCTCCGCACCTGCAATAGCATTCAACTGATGTTTACTGGAGAAATTCTGATTGTAGTTCAACTGCGCACGTAAAGTATAAGACTGGTCGTCAGAACGTGTTTCGCGCATCTGACCGCCTTTAGGGATATAATTGGTAATCTTCCCTGTAACTTTATCAATAACAGTAGCATCATCAATCATGGTCTTAACAGACCATGCATTTTTATTATTGAATTGCTTGATATATCCTACTGTATTTTCTGTCTGGTAACGTACATCAAATGTCAAACCTGGCATCAGTTTGAAATTTACACCCAAGTTCAAGTTGTTATATTTGGTAGTAGCCAAGCGATGCATTCTGCTGATCTCATCCAACGGACGATAGGTTTCATCCATTAATCCGAGTCCTTTCAGTCGATCGATTTCATACTGCGATTTATTCTGTAGCCATTGGGAAGGTTTTCCATCGGCATCCCGCAACATGTAATAAGAAGCCTTACCGGTATTCAGGTAATTCATACCTACAAAGCCGTTATCATTGTCTTCCTTGGTATAACTTCCCAGCAAACCTGCATCCAGCTTCATCCAACGAGTAAGGTTGAAGGTATTCTTCAGATTATAACCATAACGTACGGGGCTTCCACCATTCTTTTCGAAAGGAGTAGTACCCATGTAATTACCAGAAAGATTATAACGGTAGACATCAGACCCTCCGGAGATGCCCAGGTTATGCTGTTGGAGCAGACTGTGTTTACGTACTAACTCCGACATCTGATCATATCTATCACGATTACGATATACATTCAACTGCTGTTCCAGTTCTGCCGCTGTTATTTTACCAGCCTTGTTTTTATAGAGCAATGCAAACACATCGTTCATAGATTTACGTGGGTCCAGTGTATTAGGATCGCCGGAGTTATAGCCAAACATCTCTTTTTGAAAATCTACCAACTCTGCGCTGGACATACGATTGGCGTAATTTCTGTCTGGCAGTGGCGTTACTTTCATTGTACCGTTATACGCGATACGTGCAGGACCTGCCTTACCGGTTTTGGTAGTAAATACGATTACGCCATTCGCTGCACGGGCGCCATAGATAGACGCCGCTGTCGCATCTTTCAATACTGTTACCGTCTCCACGTCAGCAGGATTGATGGCATCCATACTTCCTTCAAAAGGCACACCATCCACCACGATCAGCGGCGTTTGTGTTGCTTTGATAGTGGAAACACCTCTGATTTGAATATTGCCTCTATAACTGGTCAAGCCTGCGGCCATACCTTCCAGGCGATCCATGATATTGGTTTGGAGTTTACCGCCCATATCATCAGCAGATACCGTTGCAAATGAACCAGCGGCGCGCTCCTTCAGAATAGTCTGATAACCGGTGCTCACTACGGCTACTGCACCCAATTGGTTTACCTGCTTCTTCATGACGATGCGCAGGTTATGGGCAGCAACAGTAAATGCCGTCTCCACAGGTTCATAACCAATAGAACTAAAAATATAGGTTGATTTAGGGGAAGCGTCTTCTATTTTGAACCGACCATCCTGATCGCTGAAAGCCGTTTTACCAGTGCTTTTCTGACGAATGGTAACCGCAGGAACCGGCTGTCCGGTTTCATCTATTACCTGTCCGGATACGAGTATTACCGAATCCGCCATGGTAGCAAATAATGGCTGGTCTTTTTTCAGCAATGCTTTGCGAGAAAGGGAAACAGTTTTACCAATGATTTCATAAGAAATGGCTTCTTTCTGAAAAATGGTGGTCAGAAACTGCGTGATGGGCATTTCTTTTACCTGTAACGTCACAGGCGTTGTGCCAGACAGAATATCCTGGTTGTAAAACATCACCAGGCCCGTTTGTGCTTCCACTTTTTCAAACACTTTCTTCATAGGCATCCCCTTACAGGAAAGTGTTACCGTCTGTGCAAGCCCACTGGCATGCACTTGTAAGCACCCTGCAAGCAAAAAGCCGGCTAAGAATCTCATGATCAGTACATTTTTACGCGACAGCAAATTAACTCCGGGAGGGAGCTTCCTCCTTTGCCTTAATTTCATAGATTTGTTACGGTTTTGGTTAATAAAAGCTATATCTGAAAAATTGACCCGACCGCCACCGTTTCAGCTCTCACCCTGAAACGGTTTTGTTTTTTACGGCTCTCTTTTACATCCCGTTGTCATAATGGCAATACAATGCCGATACAATGGAGACCATTGCGAATTTTTAGTTGGTAAGCCTGAAAAGCTGTTAATCCAGTGCTATCTGCGTAAAATGGTTAGTCTGTCGCTCTCCAGTCTGAATTTGAGATCAGCGCGTGCTAGGATACGCAGTAACTCATTCAGTGAAATATTGCGGTTGACTTTACCTCCAAACCGTATATCCGGAATACCATTTTCATATTGCACCTTTATATTATACCATCTCTCAATCTGGTGCATGGCATCCGCTAATTGAATACCTTCAAAGTTGAATAGTCCGTTCTTCCATGCTATGACGTTTTCTATATCTACATCCGACAGTACTGTCATGCCGGACGATGTCATTCGGGCCTGCTGTCCTGGTTTCAGGAGGTTTTTATCCTGACCATGTGCCACGCGAACCGCTCCACTCACGAGAGTAGCTTCCATGCGGGCATCATTACTATAGGCTTTAATATTAAAATCAGTTCCCAGCACCTCAATAGATGTCTGGTCGGTTACTTGTACAATAAATGGATGATGAGGATCTGCCGCCACTTCAAAATAAGCTTCGCCGTTGAGCTTTACAGAACGCTCTTTTCCGCTGAAGGCGGTCGGATAAGTAATGCTACTCTCAGAATTGAGCCATACTTTCGTTCCATCTGGCAATACCAGTGCAAACTGGCGTCCTTTGGGCGTTCCGGTGGTATTAATAGCTATTTTACCACCTGTCCCTTCGCTGGTATATTGGAGCTGCCCATTGGTAATCTGGAGGCGGGCGCCCGACTGCGTAGTTCTCCAACCGTTACCCAAACTGTCCAACACCACCTGCGATCCATCGTCTAAAGTGAGAATAGCCCCCGTATGGCCGGGAGGTATAATGGGCGCTGGATGTGCATATGCCAATGGCGGTTGCTGACGAGGAGATTGCAGCATATATAAACCTGCGCCAACCAGTAAAGCTATTGCTGCCGCGACAGCCAGTTTTCTGAACACAGGCGTCATGCGACGCACCGGTGGGCGGTCATATGCCAGCGTAGCCTCCAATATTCTTTCCAGTGGTTCATCGTAGGCGGTTACCCACTCCGGCGGTACTTCCATGGATGCCGCAGCCTGCACAAAAGCCTCCTCCATAGCAGGATTTTCCAAGAGCTGTTCAAACTCCTGCTGTTCTGCTACAGAAAGCCGGTTGGCTGCCCGCTGGCCCAATAAATACACAATTCGTTGCTGCTCCATAAAATGCCGGAATAAAGGTCTATCACATACTAAACCATGGTAAGTATCCGGTTGTACTCATCTCAATAAAAAAATTTTTTTAGAGCATCAGCAGTAAGATAGGCAGATGCTTTCCTGCTTTACGCAGGCGTTCCCGGATAAATTGCTGAGCAGTACTTAAAGTATTGCGTACATAACTATGGGAAAGATTCAGTTCACTGGCGATTTCCAAGGTGCTAAGCCCTTTGGATCGGCTCAATAGGTAAATTTGTTTGCGTTGTGCTGGTAAATCTGCTACAGCATCATGCAGCACTTGCTGCGCTTCTTTATACGATAATAATTGTTCACCTTCATTGTTCACAACAGTACCAGGTATATGCTCCTCCAGTCTTTTCCTACGCAGCGCATTCCGATGCATTAAGGAAAAACACTGCCTGGCTGCAATTTGCTTAATATAGGCTACCAAGTGCTCAATGGCTGCGAGTTTATCCCTTTGCAACCATACCCGGATGAAAGTTTCCTGGAGCACTTCCAAAGCCTCTTCATCATCTTGGAGGATACAGCGAATATGCGCCCGAACAACAGGCGCCAACTCTCGGAAGAAGACGGCAAACGCCTGCTCATCGCCCTCTCCGATGCGTTCCAGCAATTCCTGCTCCTGGTATAAATGATACGCTACACTCACTCCACCGATATTTTCCTTGTTGATTTTATCTTGTGAATCCGGGGATAAATATACGAGTAGTAAAATAAAAAAGAAGGAGAGATCCGTAACAGCACTGATCTTTTGGAGGAAAATTGGAAAAAAGAGACAGCAGATGGCATACGGAAGTATACCCTGGAGAAGTATCTTCCTGGCACACATTCGAAAAGATTGGAAGTAAAATTATTCTATGCCACGTATCAACTCCTCTACCGTCATTTCGTGGACGCGGGCAAGACGTAAAAGGGTTTCCAGTGTCATATTCTTACCTTTTTCATACGCCAGATATTGGGTTCTCCCAATATTATATTCCCGTGCAAAGGATTCTGCACTGATAAAATCAGCATCTACCCTGAGTTGCTTTATCCGATGGCCCAGCCTTGCATAATATTCTTCGTCGGTTATATGTTGTTTTTTGACTGACATTCAGTCAAATTTACATAGGCCATGTTAATATAGCACCTATTAAAGTTAACCACCTGTTAATAGGGCCTATTTTAATAGACTTTTCAATTTAATTTGCGTATTTTGTATTTTGCAGCCCCAAAAATATTTGGACGCTGCTTTTCGTCACCGTGGATCGGGAAATGTAGGAAATTTCGAAGGAGCCACTAGACGGAGAAGCTAGCCTGCGTCATTGCGCGGGCTCTTCTTTGTGCGTGCTCAAAAGGTTTCCTACAACCGCCCGATCGCGACATCGTAAGAGTCCCGCGCATATTTTTTTATTTATATTGCACGTGACTGTTTTTTTTACCTCAAAACCTGCAATTGATGGCGGATTCCGAAACCCAAAGAGCAACTGTCACTGGCAGCCTCCCCGATGATAACTTAACACGGGAGCAATTATTATTATCCATGTATGCCCTCAGTCATACCTTGCAAAATAAACTGAGCAACATTTTTGCAGCTTGGAACAATTACCGGCTGGCCCCCTCCAATCCGGCCGAAACCCTGGAAGAAATTATGATCCAGGTACAGGCAATGAAAACACAGGTAAATAATATCTACCGGTTTTCAAAACCACAGGAAGATAACCTAGTAAAGGATATCTGTAGTATCGCGGACTATTGCAGCACTGCCTTCTCCCATTATCGACAACAGGCAGAACTTCAACACCGCACCCTCACAACTTCTTTTTTCCCTAAAGGAAGTATCTACACAGATACCTCTCGACTAGACCTCATCCTGGATAATGTTTTTTCCAATGCGATCAGATATGCTCCCATCAACACAAATGTGCACATGGAAGTAGCATTCTTCGCTGGAGTACTCATGATGACTGTCACCAATCAATTCGATCATTTTCCAGAAGATAGATTACAAGATATTTTCCAACCCGCCGTGCAACTGGACCATCATCACACTGGCTGCGGACTTGGCCTCTACATCTGTCAGAAAAATATACAATTGCTAGGCGGTACTATCAGTGCCACCTGCACACCACAAACATTTAGCATCGCGATCAGACTGCCGGCAGTCTGATCTCTAAATATTTATAAGCACCATAATCAAACAAATACCTAAACGCACATTCGATTGTTATACGTATGCTCGCTGTTTCTACAGCGCGCTTTTCTACCTCCGTTTTCCGGGAGGTAAATTCCTGCATCGCCGGCCATTCCTGGCCGGCTGCTTTTTTTAAAAACAACCGAAAGATCTACCACACTAAAGACACATTGCTACAGGCGAAGTACTAAATAAATAGCATCTATTTTTGAAAAAAATACGCGAGAGATAATAGAAATTTCAATTCGATCATTAGTGTAACAAAATGAGTATGGTGCAGTAGTTGTCTCCCTAAAAATAGCTGCTGCTGCTTAATCCCAGACAGTACATGCTGATTAAAATGTCTCCAGCCTGTCCCCGTTTTGAATAATCAATCGTCATAATGATAAACATATCATTTTATGACAAAGAAAACTGCGCTGCATATTATTTCCAGTGCACGAGAAAGCAAATCCTATAGCAAGGGCCTGAGCTCAGCTATTATTGATACATTAATCAGGAAACAGGAAATTGATGTAGTCATGGAAAGGGATCTAACGAAAACAGCACCACCGTTTTTAGATGGCAATCTGATAGACGGTTTTTATAAGCATCCTGCTGCCTTAAATGAAGCCGAACAAAAATGGTTGACATATGCCGATGCAGTGGTGAACGATGTAAGGAATGCAGATATATTGGTGATTGGTACACCTATGCACAACTTTGGAATGTCCGCCTTATTAAAAGCCTGGATAGATCAACTGGTCCGCGTGGGCGTAACGTATGATTATGATGAAAATGGCGCCAGAAAAGGCCGCTTTAATGGCAAAAAAATATACCTGGCGATCGCCTCCGGTGGGAAATTAGAAAATCAGCCCGACTTCATTGCTGCCCACATCAAAGCTGTGTTTAATACCTATATTGGAAATACGGAAGTATGGACTTTCAGAGTAGAAGGCACTGCCATGCCCGGTTTTCAGGTAGATTACAAGGAGATTATTAGGGAATTGTAAATGCGTCTCCCACTAGCATAAAACAAAAAAGAGCTGCTTTTCAGCAGCTCTTTTCAGAGGTTTCAAGCGGATTCGAACCGCTGTACGAGCTTTTGCAGAGCTCTGCCTAGCCACTCGGCCATGAAACCTTATATTTGCAATGTTACTATTTTTAACCCGTTTAGCAACATGCTGTTTCGTTGTTGGGATTGCAAAAGTAGGAAAATTCTGATAACCACCAAATATTATTTAAAAAATATCTAAAAAAATATTTTGATAATAGGTCAGAACATATGAATATTGGGCTCTGAATAAGAGTTTGAAACGAATTAGTGAAAATAAAAATTTATAAAATGGATAAACGTATTGCTGAATCAGAACTGATTATTAATAACCGCGGCGCCGTATATCATCTCGATGTAAGACCTGAAGAACTGGCACACACCATCATCACTGTTGGCGACCCCGACAGAGTTCCTGCTGTTAGTCAACACTTCGATAAAATTGAAGGTAAATTCCAACACCGCGAATTTGTGACACATACCGGATATATCGGCAATAAACGTTTATCTGTGGTTTCTACTGGTATCGGTACAGATAATATCGATATCGTTTTCAATGAACTGGACGCACTGGTAAATATCGATTTCAATACCCGCCTGGTAAAAAAAGACCTGACCTCCCTGCAAATCATTCGCCTCGGTACCTCCGGCGCTTTGCAAGAGAGCATTCCGGTAGATAGCTTCGTGGTTTCATCCTACGGTCTTGGCCTGGACAACCTCATGCCTTACTACGCTTTCGAAACAACAGAAGAAGAAAAACAACTGCTGGAAGCTTTCCGAGGTCAAGTAGCCCTGCACCCTGGTAGCGCTAGTCCTACCATCTTCGCAGCCGCGAACTCCCTCTCCAGCCACTTCGGAGAAGGTTTCCATCATGGTATCACCGTTACCTGCCCTGGCTTCTACGCCCCACAAGGTCGCGTACTCAGAGGTACTCTCTCCAATCCTAACCTGATTGATAACCTCACCGGATTTTCGTATAATCATCACCGTATTACCAACTTCGAAATGGAAACTTCTGGTATCTACGGTATGGGACGCGTACTCGGCCATCAATGCCTCTCTGTGAGCGCTATTGTTGCCAACAGAATTCGCCAGGAATTCAGTAAAGACGGCGGCGCTGCTGTGTCTAACCTGATCAAAAAAGGCCTGGAAATTATCGCAGCGATATAATACTTAACAGGAGCCATTCCCCACAATGAGGATGGCTCCTTTATATAACCATTTGATATTTTGCATGTCCAGGATATCTAAATTATATTTGTGCTCATGAACCAGATTCATTTCTATAAATACCAGGGCACCGGCAACGACTTCGTTATCATGGACAACCGCGATGGTCAGTACAATTGGCTGACAGACGAACAAGTGCACGAACTCTGCGACCGCCGCTTCGGCATTGGCGCAGACGGACTTATGCTGCTCAATAACAGCGAAGATTACGACTTCGCGATGAAATATTATAATGCTGATGGCCGCGAAGGTACCATGTGCGGCAATGGCGGCAGATGCCTCGTGGCATTCGCCCATAAAATGGGTATCGGCAACGGTTCACTCTCCTTCATCGCAGTAGATGGCCCCCACGAAGCCACCATCGATGGCGATAGCTGGGTCAACCTTAAAATGCAGGATGTAGATGATGTGGAACATGGTCCCCTCTACTTCTACCTGAATACCGGCTCCCCTCACTTCGTGAAATTCGTAGACGACGTTCAATCCACAGACGTTTTCGACGAAGGCCGCAAAATCCGCTACAACGAAAGATTTGCTGCAGTGGGTACCAATGTCAACTTCGTTCAACCTTATGAAGATGGTATCTTCGTTCGTACCTACGAAAGAGGCGTGGAAGATGAAACCTACTCCTGCGGAACCGGCGTTACCGCCGCTGCACTGACATTTGCTGGAAAAGAAGAACACGAATATGTTGTACCTGTACAAACTTTGGGCGGACAACTGGAAGTAAAATTCACCAAAACCGGCGAACGTAGCTTCGAAAATATCTGGCTCTGCGGCCCTGCGACCCTCGTTTTCGAAGGGCAAATGCAGATCCGATAAATCCGTGTCTCCCTCCCTTTCCTACCCACCTAATGATCCAGTATTTCAAAAATATTGATGCAAAAACAGTGGCAATCCAGGCGCCGGAAGATGGCGCCTGGATTAATATTACCCCCCCACTGAAACAAAGCGAATTCGATCAACTGTCTGAAGAACTGGACATCCCACTGGACTTCCTCACGGACTCACTCGATATCGATGAAAGATCCCGCTATGAGCTGGAGGATAAAGTTCGCCTGATCGTCATCAAAACACCTACAGAAAATAATGCTGTTACCGATAGCGATGCCTTTTACATCACTATTCCTATCGTTATCATTCTGACCCACAACCAGATTATTACGGTCAACTCATTCGATAATACTGCAATTAAGAAATTCCTCAATACCTTCCATAACCGCTCTCCAGAGAAAAGGAATATGATGGTGCTGAAGATCTTCGAAAAAGTAGTAGTCAACTTCCTCGACTATCTCAAGGAAATCAATCAGCGCAGAAACATGCTGGAACAGAAATTGTACGATTCCAATCGTAACGAGGAACTGCTCGCCATCATGCGTATCCAGAAAAGCCTGGTATACTTCGTCACTGCCCTGCGCAGCAACGAACTGCTCCTGATGAAACTGGAACGTACCAATTTCCTCGGCCTCAATGAAGATGAAAAGGAATTCCTCAACGACCTAATCGTTGATACTTCCCAAGCATTGGAAATGGCCAACGTTTACACCAATATCCTGAGTAGTACCATGGATGCATTTGCCAGCATCATCTCCAACAACTTGAACGTGGTGATGAAACGGCTGACATCTATCACCATCGTACTCACTTTCCCTATGCTGGTGGCCAGTATCTACGGTATGAACGTGGATATTCCCTATCAGCATACCGTTCACGCATTTTATATCCCCATCATGCTCTCCCTGGCAATATCAGTGATTATTAGCTGGTATTTCATGAAGAAAAGATGGTTCTAGCTTTCTGATATTATGACAACAGGTTTCAATGTCCGGGTATACGGCATCATGATCAATGAGAAAAAACAAGTCCTCGTCAGCGATGAATACATCCGCGGTGGCTACTATACAAAATTCCCAGGCGGTGGCCTCGAATTCGGAGAAGGTACCCTAGAATGTATCGTGCGAGAATGGCAAGAAGAACTAGGACAAGATGTGAAAGTAGTGGAACATATCTATACCACTGATTTCTTCCAAATCTCTGCTTTCGATAATGTAACACAGATTATCTCTATCTATTACCTCGTTACACCTGTATCTGCGTTTATAGCGCCTGTGATCACGGCACCTTTCGATTTTGAAGTTCCCGAAGGTACAGAGGAAATGGAAAGAGCCAGATGGATTGATTGGGAAGACTTCTCTTCAAGTGCTGTCACTCTCCCCATCGATAAAGTGGTGGCGGATATGGTGAAGAAAAAATATTAATAGGCAATACACTATCAGGAGTTCATCATTGGGCAGTTTACATCAAAATTGCCCCAAAAGGGATGAAGGCAAAATCTCCTTCCTGTCGTCCCGGCCCGACGGGCCGGGACGACGAAATAATAAACAAAAGGGATTGACGTCGTAGACGTCAATCCCTTTTGTTTTATCTGCAATACTTTATGTTAATCAACATTAACCGGCGCCACCAACGGATGCTCTTTCCCCATGGCCGCCGCTTTCATACGCGCCGCGGTTTCATGCCCCAGATACTTGTTAATCCTATGTTCCAAGAAATAAATCAATGGTGTCAATGCAATAGCCACCACTGCTTTATATGCATAATTGACCAGGCAGATAGCCAGCACTAGTTGCCAACTCCATCCCTGCCCTACTTTGAATGCGATAAACAATACGATAAAACTATCGACCAACTGAGATACCAGTGTAGATCCAGTGGCACGGAGCCACACATGCTTCTCACCAGTACGTTTCTTAATCCTATGAAACACGGTTACATCCACAATCTGGCTCACCAAAAAGGCGATAAGACTACCTAATATAATCCACATCCCCTGACCGAAAATACTATCAAAGGCAGTTTGCATATTCGGAATACCTTCTGTAACCCTGCTCCCTTTCCAGAATTCAGATGCAGGTACTTTGATCGCCACATAAAACATCAGAAAGGCATAAGAGATCAGGATAACTGCCGTATAAGAAATCCTGCGCACCGCTTTAGGACCATAATATTCATTGGCAATATCTGTCATAACAAACTCCAGCGGCCATAATAGCACACCTGCAGTAAGTGTAAGGGATAGTCCACTTTGTCCCAATAAGGAGAAGGTATGTACCGGAAGACCAAACAACGCTTCCAAAGAGAATAACTTTCCGCCTATACATTCGGCTATGAGGGCATTGGCAACAAAAAAGCACGAAAAAGCCAAAAACAGCTTCGTCGGCTTATCATTCAACATATTTTTAATCATCAGAAAGTTATATAAAGTTGTACGATGAGTATTGCTAGATTCAGCAAATATACCCACGGTGGCAAAGATTTCCACTCAATTTTTTTCAGTAACAACAATAAAGCTACTAAAACACTGACAACCAGGTTAACCGGGAATGCAATCCCTACTCCCAACACCAGGATGTGCATTAACAACGCATCCCACTCATGATTATATGCCGTAATGCGGAGGATTTCGCCGATAATAAAGCACACATTGCAGATAAACACAAATTTTAATAGAAAACGTATCCAGCGCATATTGAAATTTCGGATAAATTACAGTTATTTTTGTTTCTTTAAAACTAAATCCAAAATATCCGATGAAGCAAAACTGGCTAAAAGCCATACTACCACATCTGGCAGCAATAGGAATCTTCCTGATCCTGGCTACAATTTACTGCGCTCCAGCAATGGAAGGCAAGGTTGTAAACCAGTCGGACATGATGAACGTGCAGGGAATGGCCAAAGAAGCGAAAGACTATTACCAGCAGACAGGCGATATCCCACTCTGGTCTAACAGCATGTTCGGGGGAATGCCCACCTATGTGGTTTATACCGGCCCTAATGCCAACAAGATAGCTTTTCTCAATAAAGCTGTTTGCCTCTTTCTGCCCGACCCTATTAACATGCTTTTCCTCGCCATGATATGTATGTATATCCTGGCATGCGTACTCAACATTAAATATTGGATCCGAATTGCTGGGGCAATAGCATTCGCATTCTGTACCTATAATGTGATTTTGATTGATGTAGGGCACGTCACTAAAATGTACGATATCGCCCTGATGCCAGCCGTTTTTGCGGGTATCCTACTCACTTATCGCGGTAAATATTTCAGCGGCGCCGCCCTCACCATGGTAGCCACCGCGCTCTTTATCTATAATAACCACCTGCAAGTGATCTACTACACTTTCATTTGTATCGTGTTTGTAGTGATCGCAGCGTTTATACATTTCTATAAAACAAAACAACTTTCCACTTTCATAAAAGCATCTGCTATCCTTTTGGTAGCAGGTGTAATGGGGGTACTGCCTTCTATTAATACCCTGCTAGTAACACAGGAGTATGCAGAGTACACCATGCGTGGTAGCAAATCCGAACTGACCATCCACTCTCCAGAAGAATCAGGCGGCGCTAAAAAAGACACCAAATCTACTGGTCTGGATATCGATTACGCATACGATTGGAGCTATGGTATAAAAGAATCCTTCACTTTCCTGATCCCAGGCTATGCAGGTAACGCTTCCAGCGCCAAACCAGGCGTAGGTTCCAATACCTATCAGGCACTGGTGAAAATCGGCGCCCCAGAAGCACAAGCAGAACAAATCCTGCAACAGGCGCCTTTCCCTATGTACCACGGCGATCAGCCTAAGGGTACCTCTGGTCCGGTATATGTAGGTGCTATCATCTGCCTCCTTTTCGTACTGTCGTTACTGATAGTTCGCAGTTGGCATATCTGGTGGCTGATTCCTATCACGATCGTAGGTTTTGTACTGGCATGGGGCAACCACTTCATGATTGTAAACGAATTCCTTTTCTACCACCTCCCTTACTACAATAAATTCCGTGCCCCTGCTATGGCATTGATTATACCGTCTTTCTCTTTTGTGGTGCTGGCTATCCTCGCATTACAAGAGGTGGTGGATGGTACTCTCGGTACCGCTGTATTGCTGAAAAAACTGCAATACGCTACCCTCGCTACTGCAGGTGTGGTGGTAGTATTTGGTATCGCTGGTAGCTATACCATGAACTTCACCAGCCACCACGATGCAGGACTGCTCAGCAGCTTCAGTCAATATTTCGGTGGCGAAGAAAACGCTAAGTCGATCATACGCGGACTGGAAAAAGACCGTGCGGACCTGATGCTGAAAGACAGCTTCCGCTCCCTCCTCTTTATCGCCATCGGCGCAGGTGCACTCTGGGCATTCCTGAAAAACAAAATCAATATGACCGTACTGGCAGTAATTACTATTGGCGCTATTACGATCGATCTCTGGCAACAAGACAAAAAATACCTGAATACAGACAGCTTTGTAGACGATTCTACTTTCATGGCTGAACTGCAACCTACTGCCGCCGACCTGGAAATCAAGAAAGATCCAGATCCTTATTACCGCGTATGGAACCTCACCGCTCCACTCGATAATGCGGCTCCTTCTTACTTCCATAAAAACATCGGTGGTTACAGTCCTGCTAAACTGTGGATTTACCAAGATATGCTGGATCATCTGCTCGTTCCTGCTTACCAGCACATCGCTTCCGGTAAACCTCAGCCACAGGATATGCGCATCCTAGACATGCTGAACACCAAATACCTGATCTTCCCTGGCCAAAACGGTCAACTGGTAGCTCAACGCAATCCAGAAGCATACGGTAATGCGTGGTTTGTAAAAGGTATCGTATATGCACCAGATGCGAATACTGAAATGAAAACACTCGGCTTCCTGAATGTAAAAGACAGCGCTGTAGTAGACAAACGTTTCGAACCTAAACTGGGTGGTTCCTTCCAACCAGTAGCCGATACCACTGCCAGCATCAAACTGACTAAATACGGCCTGAATAACCTGGAATACGCTTCCAACAACAGTCAGGAAGGTTTCGCAGTATTCTCCGATATCTGGTACCCTGCGGGCTGGAAAGCATTTATCGATGGTAAAGAAACAGATATCATCCGCACCAACTACGCACTGCGTGGATTGAAAATCCCTGCAGGCCAGCATAAGGTAGAAATGAAATTCCAACCGCAAACTTTCTACAAGACGGCCACCATTTCATATATCTCCTCTATCCTCGTACTGCTCATCGCTGCAGGTGGATTCATCTGGCAATATATGAGCGACAAAAAGAATAAAACTGCTTAATAAAGCAAAATACTCACATCTGTCGTCCCTGCCCGCTGGGCAGGGACAACGAAAATAAAAGAAAAAGGAATTGAAGTCTCCGGCTTCAATTCCTTTTTCTTTTATTTTTATCATACTGCTTGGTAACTTAAACCCAATAATAATCAGCTCTTTCAGTACTTATTAATTAATTTGCTGCCCTAAATCCCCTTCATCTATGAAGAAATTCTTACTGAGTAGCACTGTTGCATTTTCTCTCGCACTCTCTGTAAAAGGGCAGAGCCAGGTACCACCATTACAATCCGTTTTCGAAAGTGGAAATAGCATTAATGCAGACAATAAATTTCTGATCTTAAACAGACCTACCTCCAACTCTTTCCTCGGTTTAAATTGGCAAACCAATCAGGTGAACCATTTCTTTATCGGGCAAAGAGAAATCGGAGACAATAATTTTCACATCTATAGCTATGGTACACAATCGGATGCACTGACAATAAATATAAATAACAGCTTTGTAGGGGTCGGGACCATGAACCCACTGGCAAATCTCCATATACAGAAAACATCCACACAACCGGCAATAATGATTGGCGGCAACTATGCCCGTAGTCCCAGACTACAGGTCTTCGGATTAGAGATAGATCCACAAGCCTGGATGGGCTTAGGTACCGATATGGATAATGGCCCGTACGAATATAGTGTATACTTTCCTTCAGCTGCTGGAGGAAGATTAACATTCGGTGACTATAACGGAACTGCCTATACAGTGAGAATGTCTGTTTTAAATAACGGAAATGTGGGCATCGGTACCTCCACGCCCAAATCTAAATTGGCAGTAGCCGGAACGATAACAGCGCAAAAAGTGAAGGTAACCATGACTGAGTGGCCAGACTATGTATTCCAGGAGAATTACCCATTGCCATCTCTAAATGACCTTAAACAATATCTAAATACGCATAAACACCTCCCCGATATGCCTGCTGCAGCAGAAGTAGAGCAGAACGGCCTGGATGTCGGAGATATGAATAAACGTTTATTACAAAAAGTGGAAGAGCTGACTTTATATCTCCTCCAACAACAAGAGGAAATCACAGCGCTGAAAGCCAGATTACAAAAAGTGGAGAACAGATAATTATATCACTCACATCTGTTGTCCCTGCCCGCTGGGCAGGGACAACGAAAAAGACAAAAACCGTAAGTAACATCTACTACAGACGTTACTTACGGTTTTTTGATTATAATACTGTATCGACTATTATTTTTGTGTGGAAACCTTTATAGGTCCTTGCGCATTTGAATGGGATGGACTAGCACTATAAGACACGGTATTATCATTATACCAGAAATAATACGTGCCATCAGTAGAACTACCAACTGCCTTGATGTCTGAATACTGCTTACCAACTGGTACAGTATAAGCCAAACCATAATAGTACTGTGCCAAATTGGAGGTTCTGCCTACAGAATAAGTACCATCTTTGTAATAGGTATAGATGTCATCATTTGCCTTGTTACAGGTGATGCCCACAATATCATTTACTGTTTTATTATATGGCAGGGTAAAAGGACGATAATCATCAAATGGATTGCTGTTAAAATCATATCTGTCTCCATTAGACACCATTCCATTCTTATACCATGCATAGTAACGGTTATGGCTGGAAACGGTAATAGTGATAATCTGATCTCTGGTCAGCTTGGAATAAGCTACATACGTGGTCGTTGGACCATATGTAGTAGCCAGCGTTCCTCTGGTAACTTTACCATTTGGATGGTAGTATAAAACGCCGTCGTCACTGCCAAAATCCATACCTACTAATTCAGAAAGATTTCCCGCTGATACCTCGGTCATATCTACACGAGGATACATTTTGTTGATCGTTGCGATATCACCGGCAGAGAAAACCTGGGAAGGAATAGTAGAAGGCATTTTACTTTGCATGAGTGAATTCACATCGCCGGTAGCATAGCCGTAATCGTAGTAGGTTTTACCCAAACCATCTGAATGCGGCATGCCTAGAATATGTCCCAACTGGTGCGCCAGGAAATAAGCTTTCTGTTTAGTAGTATAAGCTGCTATAGTAGCGTTGCAAGTATTGATCGAAATACTATTACCTACTCTGCCATCTCCAGTAGGGAAGTTGGTGATAGCAGTAGTGCCGGTATAATTACAATCAAAGGCAATTTCAACCTCGGTAGGAGCCGGATCTGTATATAACATGAAGGTTACCAGAGAGCCCTTACTGATCAGAAAACTATTCCAGTAGCCAATAGCCCCTCTGGCAGCATTCAACCATTCCCCACTCAGGTTGCTTGCCTTGATTTTGATCGTACGAACAATGTTGGAAGATGCCTTCAATGGACTCAGAGCGTGCTTTGTACTATCCTTGCTCTCCTCAAATGGGAATGAGGCAAATAAATTCGATAAGGTAGTCTTCGGAAGGAAAATGTCGCCATCAATAATATCTCCTTTAATCTGAGTACTATCAATCCCTAATGTCTTCTTGTAGAAATAAGCCAGTGTATCACCATGCGTTTTGGGAATCTCAAATTTTGGCGGAGTAACAGGTGGTTCTTTGTCAGGATGTCCAGGATTACATGCTACCATGACAATAGGCAGAAACGCAGCCGACAGTATACTGCGTAGGTTAATTTGCTTCATAGTTGGGATATTCGTTTAAAAATAATCCCCGCAAAATAGAGAATCTATTTAATATTTCTTCGATACTATATATCTACCTGCGATGTACAGATGATGCAAAAAATTAGAAATCTTCCCATAATGATGGCTCAATATCTGGTAACGCTCCTTCCATGCCAGTCGCTGACGCTGCTTGGATGTACCGCCCACACGGAAGCCAGCCACCACCAGGCGGGTATTACAGGCCACTTTGGTCTGTTTCAGCACCTTGATCATCCAGTCAATATCTGCACTCACTTTGTAACGTAAATCATATGGAGGACAAATGTCTCTCTTAACAATAAAAGCCTGATGGGACACCACCATGCCATGTTGCAAGCTTTTCCAGTCCAGATTTTCAGGCACTTTCTGAGGGGTCAGCTCAGAACGCAAACCCAACGCCTTCCCCTCCGCATCCAAAAACATGGCTTCTCCATAATACACATCCGCATGATCACAACTCGCAATCATTTTCTCCAATACCTGCGCATCCAAAAAGACGTCATCGGCATTCAGAAAATAAACATAATCGCCGGTAGCTAACTGCAAACCCTTGTTCATAGCATCATACAGCCCCTTATCTTTCTCGGAGAGCACCTTCATAGAAGATGAACGATATCTCTCCACCACTTCCATCGTCTTATCCTTAGACGCACCATCCACAATGATATGCTCAATATGAGGATACGTCTGCGATAACACACTCTCAATGGTATGTGCAATATATTTTTCAGCATTATAACAAACAGTTATAATGCTGATAACCGGTGAAAATCGTTTGTCCGTCACAGTTAGAATTTATTTATTACTTCCACCACCTTTTCAATATCGGCAGTAGTGTGACAATAAGAGCAAGGCAAACTTAATGTAGTCCGATGAATCTCCTCTGATATAGGATAATCACCAGAAATGATCCCTTGCATAGCCTTCTGCTTATTAGGCGGTATTGGATAGTGAATATCCGTCTTCACACCATTGTCCAGCAGATACTGCTTCAACGCATCTCTGCGCTCATGGCGGATATTATAGATATGATATACGTCGAAATAATCAGGATGTACTACCGGCTTAATGAAGTCATTTTTAATACCTTCATGATAAATAGCTGCCAGCTTACGTTTATGCTCGGTGATCTGCTGCAGGTACTTGAATTTTACCAGCAGAAATGCAGCCTGCATTTCGTCCAGGCGACTGTTCACGCCTACTACTTCATTGTGATATTTTACATCGGAGCCATAGTTACGCAACCTGCGCATGGCTACTGCCAAAGTATCGTCATTGCAGAGAATGGCGCCGGCATCACCTAAAGCCCCCAAGTTTTTGGTAGGGTAAAAACTAAAGGCGCCATACTCGCCGAAAGTACCGGTCAACTGGCCTTTGAAACTCGCGGCATGCGATTGTGCACAGTCTTCTATCAACTTCAGGTCGTACTTTTCTTTGATGGCCACAATCTTATCCATCTCACAGCTCTTGCCATACAGATGCACGACCATTATCGCCCGCGTACGGGGAGTGATAGCGGCTTCTATCTTGGAAGCATCAATGTTATAAGTATGGATATCTGGCTCCACCAACACGGGTTTCAGATTACATTGCGCAATAGAGAGAATAGTAGCGATATAAGTATTGGAAGGTACAATCACTTCATCACCCGGCTCAAAATTGAAGGCACGCAAAGCCAATGTCAGCGCATCTAATCCATTGGCCAAACCAATGCAATGCTTACTGCCATGATAGGCGGCATAGGCGTTTTCAAATTCTTTTACCTTATTTCCCAGTATATACCAACCGCTTTCCAGTGTTTCATTGAAAGAGGCTTTTAATTCTTCGAAGAAGGGCTTGTTCAGCAAGCCGAGGTTTTCATAATCGATCATAACCCTAGTTTGTCGTTTATATCGTAAGGTTCATAGATGTAATCTTTCGCATCGAAAGCGGTGGAAGCCATTACCAGCAATACGGCATCAGGTGTGAAATGATGCATGGTATGCCAGTCTTCCGGCTGTAGGATGAGGCATTTATTCGGATGGTCCATCACAAAATCTTGCTTCTCCTGCCCATTATTGTTAGACACAATACAACTGCCATGTACACAGATGGCGGCTTGTATGGTGGTATGATGACGATGTCCGCCTCTAACAGAATCATCTACACCATAAATATAGAAGATACGCTTGATGTCAAACGGTATCTGCTTTTCTATCACAGTGAGATTGCCTCGCTTGTCGCTATGTGTGGTCAGTTCTATAATATGTGCCATGTGATTTCCGTTGCTTACAGGCCTAATTCCTGCAGTGAATAAATATGATACACGTTTTTCAGTTTCCTCCAGGCCGTTACCAGTATAGCTTTCAGCCCTCCCGGACGCATACGGGACCCATGCGGATCAAAACTGTTGTCTGCTGCATTGATCGCTTGTTTTGCCTTTTCCAACGCTTTGATATAAGGCTTATAGAACAGTTCTTTTACATCTGGCGTAATAATCCTACGCCCCAGTTCTATGGTTCCATCACTGAAATATTTCAGGTAATGGAAATGATAAAATATCGGTGCAAACACTTTACCAGTACTAATTTCTCTGCACATTAATTTCCCTTTCTCTTCAAACACTTGGTATTGTTGAATATTCCAAAGTGCTAATCCTCCGCCGAGGTTTTCCATTACCCATACGCCTTTGAATCGGGTGGTCCAGTCGTCCAAATATTTCTGGTCGCCAAACTTACCATCTTCATGACGGTCGTAACACCAATCCAAACACGCATTCCGCCACCATTGCAGGGCTGTCATGCCCTCTTCGGTATTACGGAAGGTTACATACTGCACGCAGTATTTACCACTCAGTTTACTCTTATCATACATGGGCGTATAACGATGCTCTGTGATCATCACAGATCGATCGCCCATTTCATCCATTAATACCTGCGGATCATTGTAAAAATACAGGTCCGCATCAATGTAAGTACAATGATCCAACTGAAACTGCTGGATACAGTACAATATTGTCGAGGAAGAGCAAGTCCAGCAATACTCGGCTCTATTGCGAGTAGGCTTTATCTTCAGCAATTCCGGATCTTCAAATTCTTTTAGGGAGACGACAGTCATGTTGGCCAACCGCATGCCTTTCAACACTTGGAGACATTTATCATCGAATGCAAATACATACAGATGAAAACTGTTACATACCGCGGCGAGCGACTCATACATGGCCAATCCGCGCGACAGGTAATTGCTGTCAAATAAGGTACAGTAATATAATGTTGCGTTTTTCCCGTTCATCCTTTCCTCCTCTTATTTAGTCGCTTTCACTTTTTTAAACAATACAATGTTATCCAAGTAAAGATCCTCATTGCGAGGCATAATCAGTCCAATCAAGGAACCAATCACGTTATTTGGGAACATCAGTAATAAGGTGGTAAAGATGCGCAGGAAGCGATACTTCACCGTTTTTTTGTAGAGATAGCCATTCATCAACACGGTCAGCACCCGCAAATCTGCAACAGATTTACGCAGCTCTATCACTTCAAAACCACTTTTCTCCAACAAACTTTTCAATCCAAAAGAAGAATAACGCGCATAATCATATGGCTGCTCATGTTCATCCCAAGCAAAAGGAACGGTGATAATACCTTTCCCTCCAGGCTTCAGCACGCGATTGATCTGTTGCAAGAACTCCTCCGGGTTGAAAACATGCTCCAATACCTGGTTACACAAGAGAGAATCGAAGGTATTATCTTCAAAAGGGAATACAGTACCATCGTAGAATACATCAATATCTTTCTTCTCACGGTTATAGGTGGTGTCAATTTCTAAACCGATATATTCATCCACCTGGAACAACTGCCTATAAGGCTTTGTGCCACAGCCTACATCCAGCAAACGTCCGGAAAGCTGAGCGCCTACCCTAGACATCTCATTATACAGCCCCCGACGGGCAATATAAAACGGGTTGATGATAATCCCGAGAGGGCCCGGGTTAAATGTTTCTTTCTGAAGTAGCTGCTGGAAAAATCCCATTTATTGAACTCCTCTGTTTAATGTTGACTTATTTCTTGAAGGCTGTCCTAATACGTTGCAGGAAACCTGGTTTTATCGACTTAAAATAATCTATGAATGCCTGCGTACCTTCCGTACTGGCTACTGCGGGCTGTTTCACGAGCTTCAATGGCTTACTCGCCAGGGTTACGTCAAAGGTGGCTGCATCCGACTCACTCATATGCGTTCCCGAAGCATCCATCCCAATATTCTGCACCAAAGAAGTTCCCGGATACAGCGTGACCATATTCTTCAAAAATGCGGACGCATACCAGCGAACAGCCCAGGAATCATTCTTTCCCTCCGTCTGCTTACGCAGCATTTTCATATAGTCGTAATTGTTATCAAAGTTGAAGGCGGCGGTCTCTCCTTTCAGGCGAATGGCATCATACAGTTTCTGGCCATCTGGCTCAAACTGTTTCCAAGCACGGCTCCAAGTGGCCCATCCCCAACAATCAGCCCCACGAACAAAAAAGCTATCTGGTAATCTTTCTGCCACCGGATATACGTAACCGTGAATGCAGGCCACCATCGGCTCCTCTTCGTACATCTCCAAAGCCTCATTCATATACTGTAAAAAACAAGGCGCTAATACCAAGTCGTCTTCCAAGATAATCGCACGACCATATTTATCCAGCACATCCGTTACGGCATTGATCACGGATTTGGCCAAGCCTTCATTCTTCACTTTTTCCTGCAAATGCACGGTTCCACACCAATCACGACTCCGAATGATTTGCCTGGTAGCGGCAATCTGTTGTAAGTCCTGCTCGGTCGCATTGTCTTTCGGACCATCCGCAAAAACAAACAAGTCACTTTCGGCCGCTTCGGGGTTGGCAGCCAAGCTTTCCAGTGCTTTTCTGGTCAACTCCGGCCGCTTATAAGCCATAAAAATAATAGGTGCGAATTTTCCCATACTCCTGTTCAGGTTGGCGCAAATTTACATTCTAAAACAGCGCCCTGCAAAAATAGGTATAAAAATATACAACTGTTTCAAATTAAAACAGAATCAGTCGCTCGATTTTCTTAATATGTTGTTAAATCCGGAAACGCAGGCTAACCATTGGTCCGGCGGGTTTCCATAATCACCACCTTGCGGAACCAACCTGGAAACACCCCTCCTAGCATATCAATGGGTTTCATCCCCATCGGCACAAAACTACGGGTAGCGATTTCCAATCCACCTACGGCGCCTACCAGCTCCTCAAAATCCCGAATAGACAACTGATGAATATGCCCCGTATTATACCACTGATAGCCAAATAGCAACTGCTTTGGCATACGGCCTTTGAGCAATAGCTCCAAGCGATTTTTAAAGTAGGCGAAATTAGGGAAAGATATAATCTGTCGAGGCGCTACCCGCTTCATCTCAGAGAGCAACATTTCAGGGTACATCAGCATCTGGATAGTCACATTACATACCGCTACATCAAACTGATTATCAGCATAAGGCAGTTTTTCATCCACCCTGCCTGCTATTACCTCCAAACCTTTCTTGCGGCAGACTTCTACCCCGGAAGGTGAAAGCTCCATGCCTTCACAGATAGCTTGACGCGTTTCGATTAACTGTTCCATCAGTGCGCCATTACCGCAGGCGAGGTCCAGTACGCGGGCGCCAGTAGGTATCAAATCCGCTACCAGCTCATATTCCATTCGTTTCTCAGAAGGGTAATCATTGTAGTTGTAATTCCGGTTGTCGTTACGCATCCGCAAATTAAACTTAATCCTAGCGGATGTGCAAGAATAAAACATAAAACAATTGCATATCTTTCCGGATATTACCACCTTCCTTATATTTGCAGGTTTACAGAACAATTACATGGGAATCGTCAGAAAACAGAGTCTTTATTCATCTATATCTATCTACATCGGTTTTGCCTTTGGCGCATTCAACCTGATGGTGTTAATGCCCCACATCTTCAACAAAGAACAGATTGGCCTCACCCGTGTATTGATAGATATAGCTACACTCTTGGCTACTGTCGCCTCCCTGGGCGCCGTTCCGGTGATAAATAAGTTCTTCCCCTTTTACCAAGACTATCTCACACCGAAGAAAAACGATCTCCCAAAAATTACGATCATAGTATCCATCCTCGGCTATCTGCTCTTTTTGTTATTCGCCTGGATCTTCCACGACCTGATCGTACGCAAATTTAGCGGCAACAGTAAAATGCTGATAGATTACTTCTATGCCCTCTATCCGCTAACACTCTGCATCCTAGTGTACAACATGCTGGAAGGATTTTCCTGGGGACTGCATAAAACGATCGCGTCCAATTTCTGGAAAGAAGCAGGACTACGCATGATTTCCACCGTGATCCTGGTCTTTTTCGGCATCACCCAACTCGATTTCAAATTATACATCGACCTGTTCAGCGTACCGTATGCTCTTGCTGCTATCGCGCTGTTGATCGTTATCTGGCGAACAGGTGAACTGAAAATAGTAGGAGGTCTCAGCAGCGTTAGCCGCCGTTTGGGCAAACGCATGATTACTTTCAGCAGCTATGTATTTACGTCCCACGTATTCACACTGCTGCGTAAAATGAATGATGTACTCATCATTACCAGCGTGAAAGGCCTTGCCAAAGCAGGACTTTTCTCCTACGCTACCTTCGTGGTCAACTTCATGGAAGTACCACAACGCAGCATGTACGCCATTACCACGCCTATTTTGGCCACTGCCTGGAAAAACAAGGACATGGCTAAAATCGCGGAACTATATACCAAAAGCTCTATCACGCTGTCTATTGTAGGCATGGGGATATTCGGCGCTATCTGGCTGAGCACCAACAACCTGGTACTCTTCCTCGGACAAGGCTGGGAGGAAATATCCGCGGTGGTCTTCATTTTAGGGATCGCCCGAATGGTAGACTTGGTCACAGGCGTGAATAATCAAATTATACAAACCTCCAACTACTGGCGGTTCGACTTCATCTGCTCCATATTGCTGGTAGTGCTTTCCATCACCTTGAACTACTTCTTTGTACAATGGTGGGATATCAAAGGCGCTGCCTATGCAGACCTCATCACTGTCACTATCTTTAATATCGTTCGATACCTGTTCATCTGGATTCGCTTTGATATCCAGCCGTTTTCTTGGAAAACGCTGTGGGTCCTACTGATAGGCACTGGCATTATGTTATTAGTCATGCAATTGCCGTTTATCTGGAATATTTATGCAGACACGATTGTTCGAAGTGGGCTGTATGTACTCATTTTCGGCGCTGCGGTGATCATGACAAAATTGTCAGAAGATGTAAACACCATGTGGTCCAACATGAAAGCAAAAGTGATCAGAAAATAATTATAGGGAGACAACATCCAAAAGAAAACCCGCAATGGTCACACCATTGCGGGTTTTTTAATATCTTTTCAAACAAACGCACATCATAAACAAACAAAACATAAACCTTTGCGTCTTTGCTGCTTATGCTGCTTTGCGAGCCAAAAAATCTCGCTGCAACAGCGCCGCAGGCGCCAATTTATAACCTCCCGCCACCAGCATAATACCGTTTCCAGTATGCCTCTTTCAGGTCGCTGATCATCACGCCATTACTAGTACTGGCATGTACGAACTTATCGTTCTCCAGGTAAATCCCTACATGGGAAATACGTTTGTGATGAATACGGAAAAATACCAGGTCCCCTTCATGCAATTGAGTTTTACTCAGGCGGGTTACTTGGTTGAACAGTTGTACAGAATTGCCGATCAGGTTCAGTTGAAACACCGCATTCATGAGCGTATTCACAAATCCGCTACAATCAATACCGTCTTTTGTTTTTCCGCCCATACGGTAAGGAGTCCCCATCCATTCATCAATGAAACTGTACAAACGGCCGTTCAGTACATTTTCTACGGGTACATCCAACATTTGCGCGTATTTAAACTGCCAACTGCTGGCGTTTTCCAAAATAGCGCTTCCCATCGTCACGTTGCTACTAATGCCAACGTTCTTACTGTTATGGGATGCAATCGGTTTAGGTTTGGCCCTGGTGTGAATGCCCTCAATAAACTCCACCTTGGTACCTGTGTTGCCTGCCGTTGCAGATGATGATCCGGCGGGTGTTTTGGTGGTACTCTTATGAAGCGCTGAACAGGAACTGAGTGACAATGCACAAACCGAGAGTTTCACAATTAGATTCCTCTTGACGCTCTTCATAGCTTTTTGACTGGTTAATTTTTCGCTAAAATATTTTAAGATTTTCAATTTTCCATGAATCTCACTGAAATTTAAATACTTATAAAATCGCTTGCCCTACTTCCCGAATATTTTCCGACATTTGCTCCTTGACGAAATAGGATAGCAAGATGAATTTCTCCCACTTACACGTACATACACAATATTCCCTTCTGGACGGTGCTGCTGATATCAAATCGCTCTATAAAAAGGCGATGGCATCTAATCAGCCTGCCCTAGCCATAACGGACCATGGCAACATGTTCGGTGTGTTTCAATTTGTGGCAGAAGCATATAACAACAAGCTGAATCCCGCCGATCCTAAAGATAAACGCCTGAAAGTAAAACCTATTGTAGGATGTGAATTCTACCTGGTAGAAAACAGGCATAAACGCGCTTTCACCCGCGAGGAAAAAGATATTCGTTATCACCAAGTTCTCCTGGCGAAAGATGATGAAGGCTATCGTAATCTGATCAAGCTCTGCTCCCTCGGATATATGGAAGGCCTATACGGGAAATATCCCCGTATCGATAAAGAACTGGTTCTGCAATACCATAAAGGGCTGATCGCTACTACCTGCTGCCTCGGCGCCTCTGTTCCTAAAACTATCCTTCGCAAAGGAGAAGAAGAAGGTGAAAAGGAGTTCAGATGGTGGCTGGATATCTTCGGCGAAGATTTTTATGTGGAATTGCAGAGACACGGTATACCCGAACAAGAACAAGTAAACGCTGTCTTACTGCGATTCGCTGCAAAGTATAATGTAAAAGTCATTGCTTCCAACGATTCCCACTACGTGGATCAAGCGGATGCCAATGCACACGATATCCTCCTCTGTATCAACACCGGCGAAAAGAAAAGTACGCCTACCATGAAGGAGTTCGCAGACGACGATGTGTCTATGAAAAATAGACGCTTCGCCTTCTATAACGACCAATTCTATTTCAAGACCACAGAGGAAATGTCGGCATTGTTCCATGATCTCCCACAAGCGATCGACAATACCAACGAAATCGTGGATAAAGTACAACTGCTGGACCTGAAAAGAGATATCCTGCTGCCCAACTTCCCTATCCCGAAAGAATTCTTTACACAAGACCAATACCTGCGCCACCTTACGTTTGAAGGTGCACGCACCCGCTATACAGAGATGACCGCCGAAGTAGAGGAACGCCTCAACTTCGAATTGCAGGTTATCGAAAACATGGGCTTCGCCGGTTACTTCCTCATTGTATCCGACTTTATCAAGGCGGGTCGCGATCTGGGCGTATTCATCGGCCCAGGACGTGGTTCCGCTGCCGGTTCCGCAGTGGCCTACTGTATCGGTATCACCAATATCGACCCAATTAAATACAACCTCCTGTTTGAGCGTTTCCTTAACCCGGAACGTAAGAGCATGCCCGATATTGATACGGACTTCGATGATGAAGGCCGTCAGAAAGTAATCGATTACGTTGTTCAGAAATATGGCCGTAACCAGGTGGCACAAATCATCACCTATGGTACCATGGCCGCGAAAATGAGTATCAAAGACGTGGCCCGCGTAATGGACCTCCCATTGCCGGATTCCAACGCCCTCGCCAAACTGGTACCTGAAAAACCAGGAATCCAACTGGATCGTATCTTCAACGCACCCCTCGAAGGCGATAAAAGCCTCTCTGATAAAGAAGGCCTCGCGGGTGAAGACCTGGAAAACGTGAAGAAACTCCGGGAACTCATCAAAGGAGAAGACCTCCAAGGAGAAGTACTCCGCGAAGCCTGCGTATTGGAAGGCTCCGTGCGTAACACGGGTATCCACGCGGCAGGTATCATCATCGCGCCACAAGACCTGTACGATCTTATTCCTGTTTCCACGGCGAAAGACTCCGACCTCCTCGTTACACAGTTCGAAGGAAGTATCATTGAGTCGGCCGGCGTTATCAAAATGGACTTCCTGGGTCTGAAGACCCTCACCATTATCAAAAACGCACTGGAACTGATCAAACAGAACCACAACATAGAAATCGATATCGATTATATCCCACTGGATGATGCCAAAACGTATGAGCTGTACCAGAAAGGCGAAACCAACGCTACTTTCCAGTTCGAGTCGGCCGGTATGCAGAAATACCTCCGCGAACTCAAACCGGACCGTTTCGACGATCTGATCGCCATGAACGCCTTGTACCGTCCAGGACCACTCGAGTATATCCCGGCATTTATCCGCCGTAAACACGGTCTGGAACCCACTACCTACGACCTCGCAGAAATGGAGGAATACCTGAACGATACCTACGGTATTACCGTATATCAAGAACAGGTAATGTTGCTCAGCCAGAAACTGGCCGGCTTCTCCAAAGGAGATGCGGACGTACTCCGTAAGGCAATGGGTAAAAAACAAAAAGCCGTTCTGGATAAAATGAAATCACAGTTCATGGAAGGCTGCCAAAAAAATGGGCACGACCTGAAGATCTGTGATAAAGTATGGACCGACTGGGAGGCATTCGCATCCTACGCGTTCAACAAATCCCACGCTACCTGCTATGCCTTCGTGGCCTATCAGACAGCCTACCTCAAAGCCCACTACCCTGCTGAATATATGGCGGCTGTACTGAACAACGCCAGCAATATTGAGAAAATCACCTTCTTCATGGAAGAGTGTAAACGTATGGGCATCGACGTATTGGCGCCAGATGTAAACGAATCTTTCAAAGGTTTTGCGGTAAACAAACAAGGCCAGATTCGTTTTGGCCTCGGCGGCCTGAAAGGCGTGGGCGAAGCAGCCGTAGAAAGCCTGCTGGAAGAACGACGCAAAGAAGGTAACTACAAAACCATCTTCGAATTTATCAAACGCGTGAACCAACGCGCTGTCAATAAGAAATCACTGGAGGCCCTCGCGATGTCCGGCGCATTCGACTGCTTCCCGGAACTCCACAGAGCCCAGTATTTCCACAAACCAGACAATGATCCATTGACCGGCATCGATCGTATCGTGAAATTCGGTCAACAGGTAAGTGCCGGCTCTTCTACCATTGGTAGCCTCTTTGGCGCCGACGAATTGCCAGATGTAGAACCACCTAAAATTCCTGCCTGCGATGCATGGCCGCTCATCATGAAGCTCAATAACGAGCGAGATGTAACAGGTATCTATATCTCCGGCCACCCATTGGATGATTACCGCTTCGAAATGAAGCACTATCAAATGAATACCGTACAGGAATTATTAGATTACCAATCTGAAATCACTACTCCTGGCAGCACCGGCGGTAGAGCCAGGGAACGTAACTTCCGCCTGGCTGTATTCATCACCAATGCACAGGAAAGAATCTCCCGTAATAACCGCCAATTCGGTATCATGACCATTGAGGATTATACCGGGAAATTTGAATTCGCCCTCTGGAGTGAAGACTTCATCCGCTTCGCACCATACCTGAAACCAGGACTGTGTTTATTTATCAATGGCGGCTTCAAATCCAAGCGTTTTAATGATAATGAATACGAGTTCAAGGTAAACAGCATTCAACTGCTCCAAGAGGTTAAAAAGACCCATACTAAGCAGGTTTACCTGATGACCACTCCTAAGCAAATCACCCGCAATACGATCGACTTCCTCGTAGAGAATGTTAATCGCTATCCGGGCAGTAGCACCATGCACGTGCACCTTACAGACGAGGATCATCAACTGCAAGCAAAACTGCATACCTTCAACAGGAATATTGAAATGAATGACGAACTGGCACAGTTCCTGGCGAAACAACCTGACATCAATGTCTATATCGATATTATCAATAAGTAAGATGTCAAAAAAGCAGTAATTTGCACTCGGTTCAAGATTTGACAGTTATAAGGCACGATTGAACCTGATAAATCAGATAAAATCAAAACAATCATTATACAAATCATTAAATTAAAGTAGTATATGGCTTTAGAATTCACAGACGCAAACTTCGAAACCGAAGTTATGAACTCCGATAAACTCACTGTTATTGACTTTTGGGCAGAATGGTGTGGACCTTGCCGCGCTATCGGTCCAGTAATCGAAGAGCTTGCTAAAGATTATGATGGTAAAGTAAACATCGGTAAAGTAAACGTGGATCAAAATCCTCAACTGTCTATCAATTTCGGTATCACCAGCATCCCGGCTATCCTGTTCGTGAAAGGTGGTAAAGTAGTTGACAAACAAGTAGGTGCTGTTCCTAAAGCAGTGCTGGACAAGAAAATCCAAGCAAACCTCTAATTAGAAACGCTGCTGTCATCCCTGCCCGGCGGGCTCGGACGAAGCTTTAATAAAAACGGGAAATGACGTCTATGACGTCATTTCCCGTTTTTATTAAAGCTTCGTCTTTTTTATACCCCACTCATCCCTCCCTGAACGATAATGTAAAATCTATACATTATCTTACATCTCAATATTTTCATATTCAAAACTATTCAAATTCACAGCCATTGCGCAAACTCATCCTTATCCTGCTGACCTTATTTTGTTTCAACCCACTGATCGCCCAACGCAATTGCGGTACCAGTGAAGCTTTGCAGCAAATGATAAAGGACAACCCCAAACTAGCCACAGTTGTTAGCAGTTATAACAATGCTATGCTGAAGGCACAAATGCAATATCAACTGAAACCGCATACAGAAGCCCTTCCGCAGGCAGTAACCATCCCTGTGGTAGTGCACATCGTATTGGATAATCCCGATCTCGTTACGGATGCGCAAGTGCAATCACAGATAGCTGTCCTCAATAAAGATTATACCGCCACCAACAGCGATGTGATGCAAACACCCGCTGTATGGCAGGCAATCATAGGCAATTCCAATATCAATTTTTGTCTGGCCCAACAAACACCAGATGGAGAACCTACCAATGGTATTGTACGCGTAAAAACCACTCCTGGCCGCAGTTTCCAGATATATAATGGTGCGCCGGATGTGAAATACAGTAGCAGCGGCGGATCAGATATATGGGACTCCAAACGCTACCTGAATATTTGGGTGACCAGGCTCGCAGGTAATTACCTGGGCGTGGCTGCTCCTGCCACTTATGGCTACCCTGCCGATCAACTAGGCGTGGTGATTATGTACAGCGCCTTCGGCACGGAAGGCCCAGCATTAAGTGGCACCTATAACAAAGGCCGCACTGCTACACATGAAATCGGCCATTTCTTCGGCCTGAAACATGTTTGGGGTGATAATACTGGCAACTGCACGGACGATGACGGTATTGCGGATACGCCGCAGCAAAGCACAAATACCTTCGGCTGTCCTTCGTTTCCAAAGTTGGACCCATGCAGCCCTACCCCTCCGGGCGTTATGTTCATGAACTACATGGATTACACCGATGATGCCTGTATGCATCTGTTTACCGCAGGTCAGGTAGTGCGGATGCGCTATGTCCTGGAAAGCATCGTAACGTCACTGATGAACTCCAACGGCTGTACGCCGCCTGTAGTTTTTCCCAACGATGCTGCTATCCGCGAGCTCCCACTCCCCGCCGGCAAAATATGCGACCAAAATATTACGCCCCTGGTGGTGCTGCGCAACAAAGGCTCCCAGCCTCTCACCAGTGCTAATATCAATTACCAAGTAGGGAATGGTCCACTGGTCACCTACAAATGGACCGGCAACCTAGCCAGTTTCACAGAAACTACCCTGACGCTCCCTTCCAGCAAGGTGAACATCGGTATCTATAACATCAAAGCCTATACGCAGTTACCGAATGGCCAGCCAGATGGAGATCCCTCCAATGATACAGCCCGCAACCACTTTAACTATGATGCAGAGGCACAACTGCCTTTCTTTGAAGGTTTCGAAAACGATAGCTTCCCACCCCCGGGATGGGCTATACGTAATCCGGATCAAAGCTTCACCTGGGAACGCGCCCGCGATGTAGGCAGTAAAAGTAAAGCGTCAGCACTGATGCGTAACCTAGGTTATAATACCAATTTCCAGGTAGACGACCTGCTCACGCCCATCCTGGACCCCATGGGGCGCGATTCCGTGTTCCTCTTCTTTGATGTGGCTGCAGCGGTCTATACGAACCCAAATGCAACAGGAAATCAATGGGATACCCTAGAAGTGCTCGTGACCACAGATTGTATGAATTCCAGTACAATGCTCTACCAGAAATGGGGCCCTAACCTCATTACACATCCCACCGCCCTACAAACGGAATTCGTTCCCGCCCCCAACGAATGGCGGCGAGATTCCGTAGATTTAACAGCGGCTGTACGTAAAGGGAAATTTCAAGTAGTCTTTAGAAATATCTCTAATTCAGAGAATAATATATATATCGATAATATAACTATCGTTACCAAAGATGTCAATGAGGACCTGCGGAAACAAGGTGTATTGGTAAATCCCAACCCTTCCAGCGGACTCGTATGGGTGACTTTTTACCAAGTACCAGAGGATCTGTTACAAGTATCCATTTACAACGCTGCCGGACAGTTTGTAACGAGTCTCCCTAAATCTGCTATCAACAGTGCCAACCGAATGACCTTTAATTTGGTAAATGAGCCAAATGGTGTTTATTTTGTGAAATTAATTTACAGGAACAGGGCCAACACCATTAAATTAATGAAAGTAAGATGACGATGAGACAAGAATATCCTGCTGTTGAAGCATTATTACAGCATCCCGCACTGGACCAATCGCTGAAAACTATTGGCGAGAAGGTATTAAGACAAGAAAGGCTGACGCCAGCAGATGGCATCACCCTATTCGAAAAAGCGGATGTCGGTTACCTGGGCGCATTAGCCAATCTCGTTCGAGAGCGCATGCATGGCGACAAAACCTATTTCAATCGTAACTTTCATATTGAACCCACGAACGTCTGCGTATTCACTTGCCATTTCTGCTCTTATTCCCGCCTGTACAAAAACCGGGAAGAAGGCTGGGAACTGAGTATAGACCAGATGCTGGATATCGTTAAAGGATACGACAACCAGCCAGTTACAGAAGTACACATCGTGGGTGGTGTACATCCAAAAATGCAACTGGACTTCTTCGTGGAACTGATCCAGAAAATCAAGGCACATCGTCCAGACCTCCATATCAAAGGCTTTACCGCGGTGGAACTCGATTACATGTTCCGCAAAGCGAAAGTTAGCATTGAAGAAGGAATGCGCATCCTGAATGAAGCAGGCCTGCAATCTATGCCTGGTGGCGGTGCTGAGATCTTCCACCCAGATGTACGCGCTAAAATCTGCCATGATAAAGTAGATGGAGACGGATGGCTGGCTATCCACCGCGCAGCACATAAACAAGGTATGCATACCAATGCTACCATGTTGTATGGTCATGTCGAAAACTACGAACACCGCGTGGATCATATGGAACGTCTGCGTCAACTGCAAGACGAAACCCATGGCTTCAATACCTTCATTCCACTGAAATTCCGCAATAAAGGCAATGATATGTCAGACATTCCAGAGACTTCTGTAATTGAAGATCTGCGGCTGTATGCAATTGCCCGCCTTTATATGGACAACTTCCCTCACCTGAAAGCCTACTGGCCAATGCTGGGAAGAAATACAGCCCAACTCACCCTCTCCTTCGGCGTAAATGACCTGGACGGTACCATCGATGATACCACCAAAATTTACTCCATGGCAGGCGCTGAGGAACAAAATCCTTCCATGAACACTGCACAACTGGCTATGCTGATTCGTCAAGCCGGCCGCAGACCAGTGGAAAGAGATACCGTATACAATGAAATAAAAGACTATACAGACGTAGTTTTCTCCGATGAAGAACTGCTGCTGAAATAAGCCTTACACTTATGCATTTACATCTGAAACTCTTACTGGCTGCAGGTCTCTACATCACTGGATGTAACCAGTCGGCTAATAGTAACCAGTCTGCCACAGATACCACTACCATGCCCGCCGAAGTTCAATCGGTGGAAACAGCAAATGGTAGCGCGTTCAAAAAAGAAGGCAACCTGGCTTTTGTATCCAAATCCGGCGCAGATACACTGCGCAAGATTGATATTCAATTGGCACAAACCGACCAGCAACGGGAAGATGGACTGATGTACCGCAAATCCATGTCGGATGACCAAGGGATGTTATTTATCTTCCCGGATATGGATGAACGCTCTTTCTGGATGAAGAACACTTATATCTCCCTGGACATTATCTATATCGATGATAAAATGGAGATCGTGTCTATTCAGAAATATGCTACGCCATTATCCGAAACCAGCCTGCCTTCCTTCAAAAAGGCCCAGTATGTACTGGAAGTTAATGGCGGATTTGCGGACAAATACCACATTGCATACGGTGATAAAATTGCATATACCAAATTATAATACTGAAAATCCGCTGCCCTACAGCGGATTTTTTTATGGTCCTGCCTCTTTGATACATATCTGACATACAACACAAAGCCCCGTCCATGGACGGGGCTTTCATTTCTGGGTATATTAATAGTACCGTACTACTGCCGAACTACTCCTTTTTCAGGTTCTGACTCCTCTCCAGCAGGATCAATGATTATATTCGATAGCTTTAATACGTTTGCGGAATCGCTGGAAAAAAGCATCGCTGTATTCATGTTTCCAGGATTGGTATATACTACCTGCAATAGGCTACTCCTGTCTTTTGTAGCATAGAAGGAAAAAAGCATTCCGGGTAGATCGCGTCTCTCGAACAATCCTAGCAATTGCAACCCATTTCCATAGGAAGGTCTGGGTTTCCATTTATAGCTATCCAGTGAAGTGCGGACAAAAAGACTACCTCCTGGCATGTCAGGCGTAATCATTCTGATACTATCTGTATTCGGATAGACCACAAAGGTATCCGGTATATTCAACTGTACAGGCATATTCCATTGAGGCATACTAGAAATCTTCCCGGTGGAATCCCTGGATATAAACTCAAAGTGTATCCAAGAATAACTATAAATGGGATGATTTGGAACCTCCTTACACCCAAAGGCATGCAACCATAAAACGGGTAGTATCAACCATGCAAATACAAATCTGTTCATAATATTAAATACTTGGACTAATGGATGCTTCCTTAATATGCTAGTTTTGGAGAACACCGTACCCCTTGCAACTAATCGTACCTCGGAAATGTACCTGTGGATCGACTGGGGAGGAAGGTGAATCCTGCACAATATCTCCGTTAAAATCTAGTACATAGTTATTATAAATATATTCTGCTCTCTGAATCGTGAAGCCAGCTTCTAGTTCCGAACCTACCGTAAATACGGCCAGATTCAAATTGGTACTGATCTTTATCTGTCCTGACATAGAAACTATCTGCGTCCGTTTTTCCTGTGCGGTTGAATAACCAGAGATGGGAGCCAAGTAAGTGGTAGGAGAAACATTAATACTATTTCCTCCTGTTACGGCGCCATTACCTTGGGTAACTTCTCCCCAATAAGGCCCTAAAGGAAGTATTTGCGGATAAAACCCAGGATTAAGACTAACGCCATACAATGTACCATTGGTTCGCATTCTTGCATAATAGGGAATTAAAATTTGTACCTGTGTGCGTCTCGTGGGGAAATATAAGGTTTCTAAAATCTTAGTGGCAAAATTTACATTATATCCCCCATCTGGACCGACTAAAGTGGTTGGCTGTTTGCTCGCGTTCGTAAAAGTATAAACCTCGTCTGCTCCGTTGGGAACCTCATCTGCTAGTTCTGTAGTAGGTTTGACGGAAGCTTCCTGGCGCCTGCTCTTCAATCCGCTAATAAACCGGCTAAGCCCATCATAGCTACCATTCTTGATTAAAATATTGGCATTTTCATACTCCTGTTGTGATAAAGTAACGGAAACATCCCAAACAGTAAGGTTATCAGGTTTTCAGCTAACAGGATCTATGTCCATCTGTTCCTTTCTACAGGATAAGGTCAACATAAGACTGCCAAGCAACAATACAAGGGTGATTTTTTTCATAATTGTGGGTTTATGGATTCTGGGTCAATAAAATCATAGATACAATTTAACTAGATCTTATACCGGGTTAAACGTGGTAAAATGTATTCAAATCTAAAGAAAGCGGCGAGGATACCCAATTATTTAAAAGGATTTTTATACATACATCCGAAGATCCAGTAACCGTAAGGGCAGTACAATTTTATGTTTTAGCAGCAGATTATCAAGTGCTATCCTTTATGAATAGGTTTATCATTAAAGGTTGATAAAAATACACTGATCTACACGCATAAAAAAACTCCGCTAGACAGCGGAGTTCTCTTGCTCTTTTGATACATATTTGACTGCTAACACTATAGCTGAATTAATTATGCGCGACATGCTCCGGATAAAGCGGCGTACCAGCTTTATTTACACGAGGACCATAAATCTCCGCGTAAGAACGTATATCCGTTCTAGTTACACGACGGAATAATGCGTCCGGAACAACCTTGTCGGCTGAGGTAAATCCACATGCACCCATCAGTTCTGACAGTGCATAAATTGTATTACGATGGAAATTAGCTACACGTACACGTTTATCTTCTACATTCACACCACGATACAGTGTTGGATCTTGCGTAGCAACACCTACAGGGCAACTACCACTGTCGCATTGTAACGCTTGGATACAACCCAATGCAAGCATCATGCCACGTGCGCTGTAAGCAGCATCAGCACCCAGTGCCAGCACTTTCATGATGTCGAAACCAGTGATAATTTTACCGCTGGCCAGAATACGGATATGTTTTTTCAGATCGTAATGTTTCAGCATATTCACGACCATTGCCAATGCATCGTACAGTGGCATACCGATAGAGTCAGTAAACTCCAACGGAGCAGCACCAGTACCGCCTTCTGCACCATCTACAGTGATGAAATCCGGGTAAATTCCAGTATTTACCATAGCGGTGCAGATTCTTTCAAATTCGTCAGCGCGACCAACACACAATTTAAAACCTACGGGCTTGCCACCGGAGAGTTTTCTTAACTGCTGCAAAAATGCGAGCATTTCATATTCATTGCTGAAGGCGGTATGTGCGGCAGGTGATAATACACTCACCCCCGGTTTAACTTTACGAATAGCCGCAATTTCAGGCGTATTCTTCGCTGCAGGCAGTACCCCACCCTTACCAGGTTTCGCACCCTGGCTCAGCTTTAATTCAACCATTTTAACAGAAGGCGCCGCAACGGATCTGGTATACTCCTCCGGAGAGAAATTACCCTGCTCATCACGACAACCAAAATATCCAGTACCAATCTGCCAGATCAGCGCACCACCATTTTCTAGGTGATAAGGACTGATACCACCCTCACCAGTATTATGTGCAAATTCTCCCAACTGCGCACCGCCATTGAGCGACAGTACCGCTGTTTTACTCAACGCACCATAAGACATAGCACTGATATTGAGCAAACTCGCATTATATGGCTGGGAACATTGTTCGTTACCAATATTTACACGCAATGATTCTGCTTTCACTTTCACCGGAAATGCAGTGTGTGATGCCCACTCATAACCCGGTTCATACATATCTGCCAGCGCACCAAATGCAACGGTTTGTTTTACATCTTTTGCACGCTGATATACTACGGAACGCTGACGGCGACTAAAAGGACGACCATCAGTGTCTGATTCAAAAAAGTATTGACGCATCTCCGGACGGATGTTCTCCAATAAGTAACGCAAACGTCCGAGAGCAGGATAGTTACGCAATAATGCATGCTTGCCCTGAAAACGGTCATATAAAGTCAGAATACTCAATCCAACCGCAACTGGTAACAATACCCACCCGGTGATGTAGCCGCGATAAAGCCCCACTGCTACACTAATATCCAATATGAGGCATAAAGCATAAACTGCCCATCGTGCAATCCGATGATTCATAAAATTGATTTTATAAGATTGTTTGGTAATTTTCTCTGGATCTAACTGTCTGGTGTACGACAGGTAGTCATCCTCCCCGAACAACTAATCGCTTTTTTTAATGTTGTCCGGGTTCAAGTGTTGAAGTCTTTGGGGCAGGATAAAAATGGCAACAAAAAACCGCAAGTACTGCATGTTGTACATAGGTTCTTCTGCGGTAATATATTCGTTGCGTTGTTCATATAATGACGCAAAGATAGGGTTAATTTCCTTCACGGAAATGAACTTATAATATGATTATAATACATTAAATATTGTTGCTTTTTCTTTTGTAAATATTCAATGCTGCCAACACAACATTGAATATTTACCCAGTATTTCCGGCAGTATTTTAGGATTATCCAGTGGCACCTATTGCAATTCCCCAACAGTAAATGGTTTTTGCCGGCCATTGTACTGTTGTCTCACCGCTTTTACCTCTGCTGCTGTTACTTTATCTGCATTATTCTTCCAAGCATTGCGGATATATGATATTATTTGCGATATATCTTCATTACTATACTCTGCACTTCCGCCAATGCCAGGCATATCTCCACTGATTTCTGGGGCCTGATATACTTTTCCATGTACCGTCACCGGACCGGTGAGGCCATATAATACAATGGATATCAATGATTGCTTATTCCCATTCACCCAATTGCTTTCATTCAGCGGCGGCGCCATAGAAGCAATCCCTTTCCCATTTTTACCATGACAAGTCTGGCAAACGGTGGTAAATATCTCATGCCCCCGCGGATACGTCAGCTCCAATGCTGCCATACGCTTCTTCTCTTCTGCACTTTGCATATCTTCCAATACATGAACTAATGCCTTATTCAATGCCAACGAAGTATCTGAATTGATGGCCTGCAATTCCTTTAGCATAGCAGGTTCCCGGTCATAAGCATTATTGATCAACGCGGCTGCGATATAACGGTCATGGGCATACGATTTCACTAATTGCAATTCCATCCGTTTGGCAGCAGCTTTATCCAATTTTCCTACAACGGGCAAAAGCCAAGCTGCATAAGGCGCCAGGGCTTTATCGGCCAGCAAACTATCGATCAAAATAACCGCAGGTTTGATAGTAGTAGCGGTTAACACAGCAGGAATAGCGCCTATTGCCTGTATTTGTAAAGGTTTTGTGTTGGTATGTATGATTCGGGAGACATCATCCCACTGTAACAGCCCTAGTCCTTCTAAGGTCCAGAGGGCATGTCGCTGCCCTAGTGGCTGCGTCGTATCCTGTAACATTTGCCGTAAAGCAGGCGCTAATGTGACCAGGTGATTGTCTATAATCAACTGTTGGGCCATATCTCGGCGCATACCATTGGCATCATGCAATAGCTCTATCAGCTTCGCCGGGCGGTTCAGCAACAGCGGATGGTTTTCTACCCGCTGGCCTTTAGGCACAATGCGATAAATACGGCCACAGTTCAAGGGTCGCGTAAGTTGGCGGGAAGCAATCTGTTGTTTTAAATAGCCTGTGAGATACGTTTTGTGCTGGATAATTCCCCTATACATATCTACAATATAGAGCGTACCATCAGGCCCAGTGGTGATATTCACCGGTCGGAAACGCTCGTCTGTACTGGCCAAGAACTCCATATCCTGGTACGCCTCATGACCAGTAACTACCACGCCACTATCTAAGAGGATGTCCCGCTTAATCAGGTTGGCCGCAGGTTCTGCTACGAAGGCATTGCCATAATATTGATAAGGCAAAGTCATAGCTCGATAAATATGCGGACCACAAGCCGCTGTAAAAGAAACCAACCTGCCACTATCGTCCAACACTCCTTTTACATATCCTCTATTGACGCCCCTATTCGGGCGAATAGGGAATACGCGGTTATCGCGTACAATTTTTTCATCAAAGCCCGCAGCATCGCGCTGATGGGGGTTATTAGCGGCCATCCCCGGCAGGAAATAATCTCCTAACAGGTTCTGAGAGTTATTATTATAGAAGAGTCGCCCTTCATCATCCTGGCTAATACCCCACTGGCCACGGAAATGCGTGTTTTCTTTCACCCATTTACCATTGATCCTACGGTAACGCCTATCCGATTTTGCACTGTAAATCCAGTTGTCCATTGCCCGTAAAAGCCCGTTGGGCTGATGTTCTACGTTGCCGCCATCGGCATATTTATCATCTACCAGGGTACGTTTGCCGGGTTGGTCGTTTTTGATTTCATAATACCAAAGTTGAGGCGGCGTAGCTACGAGTATACCACTGTCTATCAAACAGATAGCCCTTGGCAGTACCAGGGAATCCAGGAATACCGTGCGTTTATCTGCTACTCCATCTCCATTGGTATCTTGCAAGATGACTACTTTTCCATCCGGTACATCTTCTCCGGTGCCACTGGTATCGGGCATAAAGCCCATCATCTCTACTACCCACATCCTCCCCTGCGGATCAAAGCTCATGGCCACGGGAGCTACCACCATTGGCTCTTGCGCCACCAATTGCACTTCCAGCCCGGAATCGACCTGCATATGGCCAATAGCCTCTTTGCCTCCCAACGTGGGAGCTGCCGCCGTATCTGCGGCTGCACTATTAAATATAGAAGATTGTGGCTGGCCACATGCAAAAAATGCCAGCGCTAACGTGGATATACCCAGGAATTTATAAAAACCCATCTTGAATCTGTTGCAAGGGTTAAAAATACATTTTTCAACTGTTTTTTTCATTCCTTATTACATAAGCGTTCCCCGTTTGAAAAAAATCCTATCTTCGTCGCTTCATTGCATACATTTTACGATTTATTTGCATTTATGGAACGCTTTCAGGGCTTGATAGGCATAATACTTATTCTGGGTATAGCCTACTTATTTTCCAACAACAGGAGTAAGATCAACTACAGATTAGTATTTAGTGGCATCGCATTACAGGTAGTAATTGGCATACTGGTTTTTAAGGTTCCTCCCGTAACCTGGTTTTTTCAGCAAGTAGGCCATGCAATGGGTAAACTAGAATCATTCGCACGTCAAGGTGCTGCCTTTGTTTACGGTGGTATTGGTGTAGCCCAACCCGGTAGTAGCGCATTTGGTGATTTTGCCAGCGGTGGTTTTGTTTTCGCATTCAACGTTACAGCCACTATTATCCTCGTTTGCGTACTGGTAGCTATTTTATATCACTATGGCATCATGCAGCGCGTAGTAGCGGTGATTGCTCGCGCCATGAATGTGGTGATGCGCGTGAGTGGTGCAGAAGCGCTGAGTAATGTGGCCAGTGCCTTCGTAGGCCAAGTGGAAGCACAGGTAATGATTCGTCCTTACCTCCCTACTATGACCAAAAGTGAATTGCTCGCTTCTATGAGTGGAAGTCTTGCCTGTATCGCTGGTGGTATCCTTGTAGTATACGCCAACATGGGCTTCCAAGCAGGTATGGACATCGCTCCTTTCCTCATTACCGCCAGCTTGATGGCTGCTCCAGGTGCACTGGTAATTTCTAAAATTGTTTTCCCGGAAACAGAAGAAAGCCAGACCATGGGCCGCGTGAAAATGGAAGTAAAAAGTAACTATACCAACGTAATCGATGCTATCTCTCATGGCGCCGGCGATGGTTTTAAGATAGCCATGAACGTTATAGCCATGTTGATTGGTTTCATCGCGCTCATTGCTTGTATCGACTGGTTACTGATCCACATCGGTCATATCTTCAATCCTAATTTCAACCTTAGCCTCGACTGGATTTTCGGTAAACTCTTTACTCCAATGGCTTGGGCCATGGGTGTTCCAACTACTGATGTCAATAATGTTGCTACCTTACTCGGACAAAAACTCACCATCAATGAGTTTGTAGCGTTCAAAAGTATGACCAGCCACACCGTTCCTGTGGTTTCACCTAAAGGTATTGCCATCGTCACCATTGCGATTGCTGGTTTTGCAAACTTCAGCAGTGTAGGTATGCAGATCGGTGGTATCGGAGAACTGGCCCCAGACAGAAGAAGTGACCTGGCAAAACTAGGCCTGAAAGCCCTGTTCTGTGGTACATTGGCTTCTTACCTATCTGCTACCATTGCAGGTATTTTGATGTAAAAGACAAGATCTTCATCATAAAAAAATAAAACCCGTCCGGATAATCCGGACGGGTTTTATTTTTTTATCTGTATGTCTGTTTGGACATTAGATTTCAAGTCTTTTAATCAGTCCTGCCTGTACAGCTTCCCAAGATTCGAGGTTACCCTCAGTTTCCCAATAGCTACGCATTTCGGAGCTATTGATAACCTTGTTTACTGCGTTAATAGCCTGGTTTCTTAATGCTTTGGTTCCGATCAGATTCAGGATATCCAGTTTGTCCAGCGGATCTTCCGGATAATCTTCACTGGGTCTACCTACCAGTGCGGCAACTGTTTCAGCAGCCGCCAGTGCTTCTTCACAATCAGAGACTTCCAGCTTTTCGTGATTGTTGATGATACGTGCCAGTGTATCAGTAACCAGCCCGCCGTCTTTGCTTTCAATCAGGTCAAAAACCCAGTCCTGTGATCCATCGTTTTCAAAGTTCCTGGTGCCCCATGCGCCCATAGTGTTTACAGTTTTTTTATTTTTTTAGAATAAAGAATTTAGCAGTCAATTATCTACAACAACTCAAACCTGCGATCAGTTCAAACTTCGGAAATCTACCGGAACTAGTTTGCTGACGCCAGGTTCCTGCATCGTTACGCCGTAAATAACGTCCACAGCAGCCATAGTTTGCTTATTGTGGGTAACGATGATGAACTGAGAGTTATCGGAGAACTTGCGTATCATGTTGGTAAATTTACCTACGTTGGCATCGTCCAGTGGTGCGTCTACCTCATCCAGGATACAGAATGGTGCTGGCTTGATGAGATAGATGGCAAACAACAGCGCCGTAGCAGTGAGGGTTTTCTCACCACCGGAGAGCTGTGTAATCGCCGCCGGACGTTTCCCTTTCGGTTTCGCAATAATTTCAATACCGGTATCTGCCAGGTTTTCAGGGTCGCTCAGGATCATATCACACTGGTCTTCCTCTGTAAACAGGGCTTTAAATACCCGGATAAAGTTCTCTTTTACGGTATTAAAAGTATCCAGGAACTTCTGGTTGGCGGTAGATTCCACTTCCTGGATCGTGGCCAGCAGGGAGTCTTTCGCATTCACCAGGTCTGTTTTCTGTTCCAAGATGAACTCATATCTTTTCTTCATTTCCTGGAATGCTTCAATAGCAGTAGGGTTGATTTCACCCATATTTTCCAGGCGTTTCTTCAGGCGTTCAGCACTAGCTTGGAGTTCTTCCACTGGCAACTGTGAACTACGCTGTTCATCAATGATCTCGTCCAGGTTTACTTTGAACTCTACGCTGAGCCTTTCTTTCATGGAGGCCAATTGCAGTTTCAGTTCGTTCACCTTATCCTTGATGGTATTCAATTGCTGGTCCAACTGTTCACGGGCCTTTTGCTTGTTGCGCAGGGTCGTTTCCAACTCTTGCAGATGGTTACGGAAGTTGTAGTATTCCTGGTCTTTTTCGTTGAGGGCTTTTTCTTCCTCTTCGCGCTGACGGAACAGTTCTACGAGGCCATCATCTGCATGGTTCAGTTTATCCTGGGCAGCAGCGATATTGGCCACTGCATCTTCCAGTTGTGCTTTGTTGCTAGTGATCTGGGTATGCAGGTCTGTCAGTTGCTTGCGTTTGAATTCAAGTTCTTGCTTGAGGGCCTGTACCTTGCTCTGCTGGCGGGTTTGTTGCAAGTTCTGGTTATTGAACTGCACATTCGCCATATTGAATTGCTGTTCCGATTCTTGGGCATTTCTATCTGCCTCAACAATAGTATCCTGCAATTCATTTACCCGGTCGTTCAGGTTATCGAGTTCTTCTCTTACACCAGAAATGCTTTCCTGGTTGCTTTCCAGGGATTGTTGCATTTCAGCCAGGCGCTTATCCCCTGCTTCGATGAGGTGATGGAAGTTCTCAATCCTGTTCTGGAGGCCAAACAGTTGGTTGTTCAACTGGTTGATCTTATCCTTCCCGGCATTGATATTATTTTCATTGAGCTGACTGTTATATCCCAACACCTGGTTGTGTTTCTCTTGTATGGCCACTTTCAATCGGCCTACAATAGCTTCCAGGTCTTTGATTTCAGCTTCCAGCTTCTCTAGGTTCTTAGCACGTCCGAGTTTTTTACCTTCGAAGAGTCCTACAGAACCTCCAGAGATATTATATTTCCCGCGATGCATACGGCCAGATTTCTCCAGCAAAAATATCTCATCACTGGACAACTGACTGAATTCTAAGCGGCTGATGTCTTCCCCTATAAATACTTTCCCCAGCAGGAAATTACCCAGTCCTTTGTACTTCTCTTCGATTTCCACTACCTGCAAGGCCGGAATGGTACCAGGTGGCGTCAGAATATTTTCTGCCTGTTGACGGAACTGATCCAGGATAAAGAAATTCGCCTTTCCTTTTTTGTTACTATCCAGCAACTGGATAGCCTGTACAGCTTCCGCAGCATTATTGACAACGTAATAGTTCAGGTAAGGCTCCAGGAGATTTTCTACGCAAGTGCGGTATTCTTCCTTACAGAAAAAGATATCGGAGAGAATGGGAGCGGCATTATTCCAGTCGGGGTTCTTCTTGAGGAATTTGATACTTTCAGGATAACCTTCCAGACTGTCTACTAACGACTTAAGCAGGTCGTATTCATTCTTTTTTGAATCCAGCTTACGATTCTCGTCTACGAGTTGATCGCGGAGCCCTTCAATATCGGATTGGGTAGCGAGGATTTTTTCTTTGGTTTCGTCCTGGAATCGGATCATTTCCTCGAGGGCAGTCTTTTCTGTTTCCAGGGTTTGTTGGAGGGTCGTTTTCTCCCCTTCCAACTGTGTGATTTGTTGCTGACGGCCTACCTTTTCTTCTTGCAACTGCTGCATGCTACGCTGCAAGTTTTGAACGGAGGTATCGGCAACGGCCACTTTTTTCTCCGCTTCGAACTGCTGACGCTGCCAGCGCTGCTGGTCATTACGGAGCGTTTCGAGGGCTTGTTTCTTTTGCTGGAATTTATCCTTTTTCTCATCCACCATTTCCCGGAGTGTTTCCAGCTCATCTGTCATGGTTTCGAAGATTTCACCTTCTTCTACCACTTGTTTTTCGGAAAATTCGATGGAGGAAGTCAGCCCGGAGAGCTGTCCTTCCGCATTATTGAGAAAGTCGGTAATATTTTTTTCGCGTTCCTTCAGATAAGTGAGCTGTTGGGAAGCGAGGTTTTTGTCGTTTTCTTTGGTACGGATGGTGGCTACCAGTTCGTTGTACGATTTCTGGAGGGTCTGGAGTTCTCTTTCCTTGGCGACGAAGTGAAGTTTATCTTCTTCCACGGCAGCCTCGGCAGATTTGATCTCCGTTTCCAAGGCCAGTTTGCGATCGCTTTCCTCCTGTTGCTTTTCGGACAGGTCTTTGAAAGTGATATTAAAGCCTTCCAGGGCAGCTTTTGCCAGTTCTATACTCGCATCGCGGTATTCCTTCTTCACCTCATAGAAACGCTCGGCTTTACGGGCCTGGCTTTCCAATGTTTTGAGGTTGTTGTTGATTTCGAAGAGGAGGTCTTCAATGCGGTTAAGGTCGCCCTCAGTGGCGTCCAGTTTGGCTTTAGCTTCCTTTTTCCTGGTTTTGTAAATGGAAATACCCGCAGCTTGTTCCAGCATGCGGCGGCGACTGTTCTCCTTATCTTTGATGATGTCGTCCACCATACCCAGCTCAATGATCGCATAGGAATCGGTACTTACACCGGTGTCCATGAACAGGTTGTGGATGTCTTTCAGACGACAGGCTACATCATTGAGGCGGTACTCACTGTCCCCATTTTTGTAGAATTTACGGGTAATCGTTACCGTAGTAAACTCGGTAGGCAGTACATTCTTGGTATTCTCGAACGTGAGGCTCACCTCCGCCATACCACTGGAAGAACGTGTCTTCGAGCCATTGAAAACCAGGCCTGCCTGGTTCTCAGAACGCAGGTTACTGATTTTATGCTCCCCGATCACCCAGCGGATAGAGTCGATAATATTACTTTTGCCACAACCATTCGGCCCAATTACCCCAGTAATCCCCTCATCGAACTGCAAAACGGTCTTATCTGCAAAACTTTTAAAGCCTTTAATTTCTAGTGTTTTTAAGCGCACGACTTTACTCCGAGATTTTTTAAGGCGTCAAAGATATAATTTTACCCGAAGGAAAAGTAAATTAAGTGAGAACTCATTATCTCCGGCATTTTTTTATTCACAGTTGTGAATAATTTAATATTCCCAAACATTCTACCGGATTTATAATGGTCTGATTATAAATATAGTGAAAACAATAATTAAAATTTAAATTCCTGTCAGATTTAATACAGGTTATTCTTTTAACAAAGGGTATTATCTACCTTTGTGGCTCGAAAAACCCGTAAGAGATTGCGTACAGAAAATTGGATCAACGACGTTAAGACTTTCCTTTACAGTTATCATTTCAGCAACGGTTTACGTACTACCATCAGTGTAGTCGTGCCATCATTGGTATTTGCAGCCTTAGGACAACTGGGACTTGGCATTGCCATGTCTATGGGCGCCCTCTGTACTGCCCTGAGCGATGTGCCAGGTACCATCATCCATAAACGGAACGGCCTTATTATCAGTACGATCCTGATTTTTCTGACTGCGCTTATAACCGGGCTCCTGATTCCATACACCATTCCCATGATCTTCTGGATCGCGGGCTGCTGCTTCTTCTTCGCGATGCTGCTGGTGTATGGCAACCGTGGCGGGAACATCGGAACAGGCTGCCTCCTGATTCTGGTATCTATGTTGGGAGAATCCCTACAATCCCCGTCCACCGTATTTTTGCACTCAGGCATGGTACTGCTGGGATGTATCTGGTATTCCCTGCTGGCGCTCCTACTCTGGCAGATTCGCCCCTACTTGAACGTTCAACAAGCTTTGGGCGATTGTATCCTGCAAACGGCTAAATACCTGGAACTCCGGGCTAATTTCTATACGCCTGGCATCCATGTAGACGAAAACTACCGGGCCGTTTTGGCACAGCAAGTACTGGTAAATGAAAAACAGGAAAATGTGCGGGAACTGCTGCTGAAAAGACGTTCCGACCAACAAGGTACTACCAGTATCAATAAAAGCATGGTGCTGATCTTCCTAGACATGGTGGACCTGCAAGAGCAGATCATGGCCTCCCAAACGGATTACAAGGCATTACAGCGCGATTTCAAAGACGATGAAATCCTGGATAAATTTCATACCCTCATCCTCGACTTTGTAGAGGAACTGAAAACCATAGGACTGGCAGTCGCCGCAGGCCAACGCAGTCTCCCTAAAGCCAATCTCAAACTGGGTATGGAAAAAGTCCGCAAAACCATTGCCGACATTACCCTCAAACTCCCGACCCTGAAGGAAAGGACCCGTACGATGCCATTGACCAATATCCTCTCCAACTTGCAGGATATGTCCCAACGCATCTACAACCTTCATCGGTTGACTCGCCTGGAACGCCTGAAAGATGCGTCCATCGATCCGAAGCTGGAACTTTCCAAGTTCACCACGCATACCAAATACGATTTTGAAACTTTCCGCGACAACTTGACTTTCCAGTCCCATAACTTCCGTCATGCCATTCGTGTGAGTTTGGCTACAGTGGCGGGTTATCTACTGGGCATGTCCTTGCACTTGGATCGTGTATACTGGATTTTGCTGACGATTGTGGTTATTCTGAAACCCGGTTTCGGACTGACCCGCTCCCGAAGCATCCAACGCCTGATCGGTACTGTGTTGGGGGCATTGTTTGCCGCAGGATTGTTGTATCTCACCCATAACCCAACGATCATCTTCATTTCGATGTTGCTATGCATCTTGGGCGCATACAGCTTCATGAGCTTCAAATACACGCTGAGCGTGTTTTTTGTGACACCGTTTATCATCTTCCTGTTGCATTTCTTGCATCCTTCGGATCTCTACAATGCGGCACAACGGGTACTGGATACCTTCATTGGCGGGGCTTTGGCCTTCATCGCCAATATGGTGCTGTGGCCTAGCTGGGAACATAATTTTGTGCCTAATTACATGAAGAAAATGCTGCTGGCCAACAGACACTATTTGGAAGTGGTGATGAACGTATATGCGAAAGAAAATGTAAACGTAACAGATTTTAAACTGGCCCGTAAAGATACTTATGTGGCCAGCGCCAATATGATGGCGGCTTTCCAGCGAATGCTGTCGGAGCCAAAGAGCAAGCAAATAAATGGCTCCCGCATCTATCACTTTGTAGTATTGAATCACACGCTTACTTCCCATGTGGCGGCCCTCGGGGCTTATAGTTTGCATCATGGGGTGCAATATCCGCGTCCGGAATACCAGGAGGTCACCAATTACCTGCTGCACTACATGGATCAACTGATGCTAATGTTGGACCCTACTACCAAGGAGCAAACTACGCTGCCAGCACCACTGAATACCTTCGAGCATCTGGATCAGCGACTAGAAGAACTGGTACACCTGCGTCAGCAGGAAATCAACGAGGGACAAGGCGCTACGCCTCTCCGCGATGAAATGTTGGAAGCCAAACAAGTACATGACCAATTGCAAGCCATTCTTTCTCTGGTGAGAGATATGGGTAAAGCTTTAGCATAAAGGGAAATCTACTACTTGTCGTCCCTGCCTTGCGGGCAGGGACGACAAAATGGAACGTTTTATTTTTCGGGAGATAAATACTTCGCGAGAAAGCTGGCTGTTTTACTATGCTTCGAGCGGGCTACATCTGCGGGAGTCCCCTGTGCTACTATCTTTCCGCCCTCTTCTCCAGCACCAGGGCCTATATCAATGATCCAGTCACTGCCTGCCAGCACGCGCATATTATGCTCTACTACAATGACCGTATTTCCTGCATCCACTAACAAATTCAATTGTGTCATCAACTTATCTACATCCGCAGGATGTAATCCGGTAGTAGGTTCGTCTAGGATATAAAGGGCATTTCCCTTGCCTATGCGTTGCAGTTCTGTAGCCAGTTTGATACGTTGGGCTTCGCCGCCAGACAACTCTGTTGCAGGTTGTCCGAGTCGAAGGTAGCCCAAACCCACTTCCCGCAGTACATGCAGTGAATGATGAACCGTGTCGTCTCCCTGGAAAAACGCATATGCATCATCCACTGTCAGTTGCAATACTTCGGCGATAGACTTTTCTTTGTATTTGATTTCAAGCGTAGCCGCATTGTATCTGCTGCCATGACATACCGGACAAGGCGCATACACGCTTGGCAAAAACAGGAGTTCCACCATTACAAAGCCTTCTCCATTACAGTTTTCACAACGTCCTTTAGGCATATTGAAAGAAAAACGTCCGGCATCATATTTCCGCTTTTTAGCATCTGGCGTGGCTGCAAACAGTTTCCGTACATGGTCAAATAAGCCGGTGTAAGTGGCCAGATTAGAGCGTGGCGTACGCCCGATGGCTTTCTGATCTACCAGCACCATTCGTTTCACCTGTTCCATTCCGCCAGTAATGTGCCCACCAAGGGTTTCCGGCTTATCATCCGCTAAATCCGGTGCCTCCTCCTCTACTGCTAGGGAGGTTCCCAGATGTGCAGACACCAGTTCCACCAAGGCCTGGCTCACCAGACTTGATTTTCCGGAGCCAGATACGCCGGTTACGGCTGTGAAGAGATGCAATGGAAAATCGGCATCCAGTTGTTGCAAATTATTCCTGGTAACACCGCGAAGTCGCAGCCAATCATTGCCAGCGGCCCTCGGCTGATGATGCACCCGATCTGTACCCCGAAAGAGGTAACCTGCAGTTAAAGACTCACTGACGGATGCCAATCCTTCTGGTTTGCCGCTGTATAAAATCTGTCCGCCCTTTTCTCCTGCGAGTGGCCCTACGTCTACAATCCAATCGGCATAGCGCATGACTTCTAGGTCATGCTCCACCACAAAGAGGGAATTACCGGCCGCTTTCAATCGGTCTAGGGCGCGTAGCAAAGCTTGCGTATCCGCAGGATGTAGTCCGGCAGAGGGTTCATCTAGCACATACACCACTCCAAAAAGATTGGATCTTACTTGCACTGCCAATCGTAAACGTTGCAGCTCTCCCGGCGACAACGTAGGCGTACTCCGTTCCAGGGAAAGATATCCGAGGCCTAGCTCCAGCATGACTTGTAGTCGCGCTACCAGGTCTGTGGCAATGCGCTGTACCACCAATACTTTTTCGGGATGTTGTTCATCCGCGGCAGTAGCGGTTTGCAGACGATCGGACATTAAAGCGTATAGGCGTTTCAGTGGGATGGACGACATCTCTCCAATATCCATTCCGGCAAAATGCACGGCCAATGATTCTTTGCGTAATCGTTTCCCATGGCATTCTGGGCAGGTAGTGCTCAGCATATACTGCGCTGCCCTTTTCTTCATCATGGCGCTTTGCGTATTAGCAAAGGTGTGCATGACATATTTCTTCGCTCCCATGAAAGTGCCCATATAACTGGGTTCTTCCTTTCTTTTCATGGCAGCTTTCACTTCTTCCGATGTAAAATTGGCGTAAACTGGTACGGTGGGTTGTTCTTCTGTAAATAGTATCCAGTCGCGTTGTTTTTTAGGCAGTTCTTTCCAGGGGATATCTACATCATACCCCAGCGTAGTTAGGATATCCCGGTAATTTTGTCCTTGCCAGGCCGTAGGCCAGGCTGCCACGGCTCTTTCGCGGATAGTGAGGCTATCGTCCGGGACCATAGAGGCTTCCGTAGCATCGTAGATTTTTCCCATCCCATGACAGGTGGGGCATGCCCCTTCGGGCGTATTCGGTGAAAAGCCTTCCGCGTAGATGATCGGAGCGCCAGCGGGATAGTCGCCCGCCCTACTGAAGAGCATTCTTAACAAGTTGGCTAAAGTAGAAACACTACCTACAGAAGATCGGGTTGTAGGCGTGCCCCGTTGCTGTTGCAAGGCTACGGCTGGCGGCAGTCCATCCACCTCATCTACTTCCGGGACGGGCATCTGATGGAAAAGTCTTCTCGCGTAAGGAGATACAGACTCCAAATAGCGGCGCTGTGCTTCTGCGTATAGTGTTCCGAAAGCCAAGGACGACTTTCCAGACCCGGAAATACCAGTGAATACAACGAGGGCATCGCGGGGGATTTGGAGATCCACATTTTTGAGGTTATGCTCACGGGCACCTCTTACATTCACAAAACCAGGGGTAGATTGTTGCTGCATGAGATAGCAGCCACAAGAACTGTGCCCTCCGGAGGGGCATGGTAGAATTGGCAGATGATATGGGGAGACGCGGGTCAAAGGGCTGGCTGTCTCCCTACATTATCCTCACGTTGTTACTTGGCGCGTTAATCTCTACTTTCATCAACGCCTGCAACACCCGCTGCATCGAGGCCATAGACGATGGCGCGGATGTGATCGCGGTCCCAACTATGCTGGCGACTGATAATTTTTACGATCTGTGTTTCACCGGACCAGATGCGCAGTACTTTGTCACGTACAAAACCGCGTTGCACTATTTCTTCGGTTACCTTATAATCCAGTAGCGCTAATTCATACTGCTCCGACTTTTCCATTTTAAAAAGATTGGAGCTATGTAATTCCAGTGTACCGTTTTCAATCATAACAGCATCCACTCTGTAATTCATTAAGCGTAGGTATAACCAGATGACCAGCACGAAGAAAAGGAATATCATGAATTCTGTGTTGAATCCTGTAGCACACCACGAAACAATCATAGGGACGATCCAGACGAGCTCCATCCATCTGTAATCATAAGGGCCAGCTTTGACAATCATAGGGATATGGGAATTTAATAGGTGGGACATGACATCCCACCTAAATATATTAAAAGTTAAATAAGCAGGAAGTACCTACAATATTACCGCCATCATCACCGAGCGTACGCATGTACGACGTGCGGATTTCAATATTATGCATACCACGGCCTACACCAAAACGTACCCCTAAGCTGCCTGCAGGGCCATAACCAGTTTGATTGTGATTGAAGGTCATCTTAGGATAGCCTGTATACTCCACATTGGAATTATAATGTTGATAATGCATACCAAAACCTGCGCCCACGAAGGCCCCAAACTTTTTGTGGTAGGACTTCACGGCCCCTGCTCCAAAGTTGAATTCTGCCATCACTGGCGCATTGATTTCGAAATTAAAACTATTGCTATTTTCTGAGGAGCCGGTATAAAACGAACCACCGAACCCGAATCCCAGCGGCACTCCTACTGCAATGGACGTTGCGTTAGACAGCGGAATATTTACTCTTGGGTAATAATTCAGCGTAATAAGGCTTTTCGTCTCCTCCGTGCCAGGCGTAACAGAGAACATAAAACCTGTTCCTACTCCATGTTTGAATTCTTGCGCGTGTAGTTTGGACCCGATCAGTCCCATAATGGCTAACAGTAACACTTTTTTCATATATAGTAATTGGTTAAATTGGTTTCCTCTTTTTTAATATAGGCATGGACGTTAGTTATAAAACAGGCCTCGTGCACCGGCTTTTTTCAAACCGACCATGATCTCCTCAATACGCTCCCAGTCCCAGTTGTGCCGACGATCGACGAAGGTAGCGATTTCGTCTTCATCTGTATAAATTATCAGCGTTCTATTGCTTACTTCTCCCCGCTTTACGACTACCTCTTTCACTACAAATTTTAAGTCAGGCACATAATAGGATGCTACTTTTCCCATTTTTAGGCAATTGACATACTGCAGTTCCAATTGGTGATCATCAATGATGACCGTCACGATGCGCATTTCGCGCAAGCGCCAGAACAGCCAGCCTCCTATCAAGAAAGCCGCTATCCATAATCCTGTGGAGAATGGGAAAACAATAAACAGTACTATCAAGGCTATCACAAGTGGAATCTCTTTCCAATCATACACATAGGGACCAACTTTGATCGTCATGAGGAATTTGATTTGGGCAAAAAACGACAACATTCGTGCCACTAGGATTTAAATTTATCCTGATCGATGTCCATAATTTTTTGACTCAATCCTTATACAATAGATGATTAAATTCGTAAACAATTAAATGTATTGAAAATGAAAGAATTTATGTTACTGTTCAGACAGCCCAGCTATGATTTCAGCCAAACTAGTCCGAAGGAAATGGCAGAATTAGCCGGTAAATGGAAATCTTGGGTTGAAGGCATTGTGGCGCAGGGATACTTTGTTAATAATGGTTCCCGATTGGATCTGGCAGGAAAGGTATTACGTCCGGGCGGTGTGGTAACAGACGGTCCTTTTGTGGAAATCAAAGAAAAACTGGGTGGCTATATTGTTATCAAGGCAGCCAGTATCGACGAAGCCCTCACCCTTGCACATGGTTGCCCTGTGTTGGAGGCGAATGGCTCCGTGGAGGTGCGTCCTATCTATGGTTAATTACTAACTATAATGTATAAACGAAGAGGTAGTCAAAGGAATCATTCCCTTATTTCCGGGAATGCATTACTTTTGACCACCTCTTTTCTCATGTATGGAAACACCCACCCTATCTTTAAAAGACTTATTCCAACAGGAATTCCCTCGCATAGTGGCCGTTATCACTCGGCAGTTTGGCGTACAGCATATGCATGCCGCCGAGGATATTGCCAGTGAAACCTTTCTGGCTGCCGCCGAAACCTGGGGGATTAAAGGCATTCCCGCCAATCCTGCCGCCTGGTTATATCTTGTAGCCCGACAAAAAGCCATTCACTTTTGGCGTCGGGATAAAATATACCGGGATAAAGTGATGCCCGCTATCACTAGCAACACCGCTGCCGAAGAGGAAATCGACTTCTCCGAAGAACATATCCAGGATAGTAAACTCAGGATGATATTCGCTGTCTGCAATCCGGTGATTGCCAGCGAAGCCCAGATAGGACTAGCATTGCGCATCCTTTGTGGATTTGGCATTGAGGAGATAGCCACCGCATTTTTCACCAACCGCGAAACTATCAGCAAGCGTTTACTCCGTGCCAAGGATAAACTTAGACAGGAAAATATCCAACTAGAAATGCCGGCGGACCAAGATATTATACACCGCCTAGATAATGTACTGCACGTTATTTACCTGGTATTTAACGAAGGATATTATTCCCGTACACAAGACCAGGTACTGCGTCGGGATTTGTGCCTGGAAGCCCTGCGCCTATGCTTGCAACTGACCGCCTACTCCCCTACCAATACCCCTGCCACCAATGCGCTCATTGCTTTGATTTGCTTTCATGCCTCCCGTTTTGCAGCCAGGCAGCCAGAAGATGATACCATTCTTTTGTATGATGAGCAAGACAGCACCCAATGGGATCAGCAACTGGTACATCAAGGCATGCATTACCTAGCGCTTTCTGCCAGCGGCGATCACCTCAGCTCCTATCACCTGGAAGCTCGCATTGCTTACTGGCACTGCATCCCAGAAGACTCCCCCGCCAAATGGGAAGAAATATTACTACTCTATAATCAACTCCTCATCCTAAAAAATTCTGCTGCCGGCACACTGAACCGCCTCTATGCAAAGTATAAAGTAGATGGAGCTGCAGTTGCATTAAAAGAATTACAAGCACTCCAGGTGCCACAGAACACCGATTACTTCCTGTTGATGGGCGCGTTATACGAACAGCTAGATACAGAAAAGGCCGTAAAAGCTTACCAGCAGGCACTTTCCACCACTACCATTCCTGCCGAAGTACAACATTTAGCAACAAAAATTAAAAATTTGAACAAATAATCCGGGTCTTGTGTCCATATTTGGAATTCCTGTTCCTTGTAATAGTATAAAAACACTATCATATGCAATTAGCAGGCAAGACCCACTGGTCATTTTCTACCCGAACCATCGTTTACTGGATAGCTACCATTATTATTCTGCTGGAAACAGCGGTGGGGTCCTATTGGGATCTGGCACAGATTCCATTCGTTCAACAAGTATTTGTAAAACTGGGATACCCTTCTTATCTGCTCTACATCATCGGCGCATGGAAAATTGCCGCCGTTTTTATCCTGATTACACCGAAATTAGGTCGCCAAAAAGAGTGGGCGTATTGCGGTATTTTCCTGATTTACATTACCGCTGCCTATTCTCATATAGCTGCGCATGATGCCGCTGGCGCTGCAGGCCCTATTGTATTCGCTGTATTAAGTTTACTCTCTTGGGCAACTCGCCCCGACAGCCGGAAATGGCTGATACCTGAAACCACAACTACTACCAAAACTGCATTCAAAATCATTTACTGGGTGGTAACAGTTATCACCGCACTGGTAATGCTCTCCGGCGGTTTCGCTGACATCGTGATGGCATCCGGTCCGTTGGAAGGTATGCGTCAATTGGGCTATCCAGACTTTTTCACGCCATTGCTGGGTATTTATAAAGCACTCGGAGGCGCCACTATTCTGTTGCCCAATAAACGTTTCAGGATTATCAAGGAATGGGCTTATGCAGGCATTATTTTCGACCTGACAGGCGCCTCTTTATCACACGCTTTCGTTGGCAATCATATGCATATTATTTGGCCTTGGATGTTTGTAGTGACTACGTTTGTTTCCTGGCGCTTGGCTGCCTTTCGCAAATAAAAAAAGAAGGTGACTGCAACTGAATGCAGTCACCCTTATGACAGTTCACAAGCAAAAACTAATACCTTTTGGGTCAACATTTGTAATATAATATATTCAATTTATATATTAATACAATTATTTAAAAAGCAAAAAACCGACATCTGCGATGTCGGTTTTTTGCTTTTTATTTTTTCTTGCGTTTTCCGCGCTACGCGCGAAAAACGCAAAGTTTTTATGTGGCGAAATGAGCGATTCCTGCGCAGAATGCCAGTTTTTTGCTTTTTATTTTTTCGTCGCCCCTGCCCGCTGGGCAGGGGCGACAGGCAGGAAAGTTCCGCTAATATTATGATATCACGATGGTGAATTGATCTGTCACTGGCGTGAGTGCAGCCAGTACGCGATCGAAGAAGGCCGGACCTTCCATAGCGTACCATGGAATAAAGTTTTCTTTCCTCTCCTGGAGAGAGCCAGCAGGAAAGAGTTTGGCTTTAATACTACAAATCTGGTCCGTTTGCCAGGAGAATTTCTTCTTTTCTGCGCGCAAGAATTTATGTTCCAGTTTGCTGATGGATTTCATGGCTCTTTTTCTTTCCGCACCTGTACTAGCCACCAGTGTTATATCTATGCTGTGCGCTTTAGCTTCTAGTTCATCAAACAGCTTTTCCATGGCGGCATATTCATCCTTCAGCACCAGGGATGCATTGGTATGCGCTTGCACGAAGCCGTTGACAATTTCATCTGTGCTTTTGAAGAGCGTAGTAATGGGCAATCCAAGTTTCTCCAAACGGATATTGCTCTGTTCATCTACCAGCAACAACGAATTACGGAGTAAAAGAATTGGATAAGGCACGCCATAATGCTGGAATAACTGTTGCAGTTCCAGCCAGTAGGCGATCTCCCCACCACCGCCTACAAATGCAATATTGGGCAGTATTGTTTCCTGGAACATCCCTCTGAGAATAACATTCGGACTAAACTTTTCCGGATGTGCTTCCAGTGCTGCATCCAAACTTTCAGCATCAAAGCTGATGGAGGTATGCAGTACTTTCCAGCGATCTCCTTCTCTCACAATGCGTTCGCGCAGCCCTTTTTTCAGGTAAAACAGGTTGATATCCCTAGGATTGGCCTGTATTTTATAATGGTTCCCGATTTTAGCGAGGGTATCTGCCACCAAGTCGTGAGAACGCTGGTGATGCAGTTCATCCTTTATAACGGGAATGTATAAACGTTTTAATGCTGGATTATCTGGCACTACGGTTACCAGTCCATAACGGCCGAAGAGCGTATGTACCAGGTATAAGGTGGCCTGCTGGATATTTTCATGCTCCAGGTAGGCTTTGCGCAAAATTGCCAGCAACTCCTGACCATGAGGTGCAAATCCAATATTGTCTTGTATCTGCTGAATGAGTGTATCCAATCCCGTTGGGTCCATCCGACCTACAGGGCCCTGCTGATCTGTGTTCCAGGTCAGGGTTTTACCTTCCAGGTAAATGCTGCCCAGTTCTTCTAAGTCGGCATCTTCACTACCCATATAATAAACAGGTACGAAGTTGTACTGCGGATACTGTTGTTTCAGTTCTCCGGCCAACTTGATCGTTTGCAATATTTTATAGGCGAAATAAAGGTAGCCCGTGAAAACATTGGGTTGGTGGGCAGTACAGACAGTGAAGGTGTTGGCGTGTTCCAGCAGTTGGATATTTTCCTGTACTTGCGGTATGGCTTCTAAAGGCGCGTACTGCGAGGTTAATGCTGCTGCTAGTTCCTTGCGGGGAGTGTTAAAAGCCTTTCGGGCATCTATCGCTGCTGCAAAATCCGGTCTAACGGGTGAGTATTTGTAATAAGGCCTAATCTGTGGATCTTCTGCCAAAAAATCTGTTACCAACTGGCTAAAATAGCCAGTTTTCCCATAAGGAATATATTCGAGCATATCTATCAATAATTACAAATGATGAATTACAGATGTGGTGGAGCTCAAAGAAAACCAATACATCGAAATTTTTGAATGTACGAAGTTAAATAGTTTTTTGATACCCGGATCAGCTAATTAAGGAACGGTAACCAGAAGGGGAAAATACTGTCATTCAGATGACAGATGGAATTAAACACCATCGGCCCGGATAGTGGCCAATAATTTTTCCAGGTTAACGGTGGCAAAACCCGAGGCATAATCGGATAAGCCATAAGGAATAATCAATTCTTTATTATGAATAATGGCCCCACAAGAGTACAATACATTCGGTACATAGCCTTCCCGCTCGTCTTTGTTGGGCATGAGCAGGGGCTCTTTCAGTCGCCCTATTTCGATGCGGGGATCATGCAGGTCCAATAAGCTGGCCCCAATGCAATAAGTGCGCATAGGCCCTACGCCATGGGTAATAACCAGCCAGCCTTCCGGCGTTTCTATCGGAGAGCCGCAATTACCTACCTGAACAAACTCCCAGGGATATTTCGGCGTTTGGAGGATCTGCGGGTTCTCCCAAATATTGATTTTATCGGAATACATAATATACCCGTTGATACCATCAATCCGGGAGATCATGATGTATTTGCCGTTGATCTTGCGTGGAAAAAGCGCCAGATTCTTATTCTGAGCGCCTTCTCCATACAAGGGCAGTATTTTAAAATAGTAGAAATCTTTTGTTTGTAGCAGTTTGGGCTGAATAGTAATGCCATCATATGCCGTATAGGTGGCATAGTAGGTAACGCCGCCGTCTTCACCTGTAAACCGGACGAAGCGGGCATCTTCTATGCCTCTACTTTCCGCATCGGAATACGGGAAAATGATACGGTCAGAAATATCTGTATCCAGGGAGAAATTCAATTCATAATAGCTGTCCGCCAGCCACAGCACCCTTTCCAGTTCCTTTTTCAGCAGGTGATCCACCTGGTAACGTTGCTGCATATCGCGGATGGCCCTTTTGAGCGATTGATATTCAAACTGATCTAAAAGACAGTTTTGAATTTCCTGCATAATGGAGTCTGGTAGTTTGATAGACACCGCATTCTGAAAGAAGGACTGCTTTTCGTAGACCGCATTGCGCTTCACTTCTGCTTCGTCTATGTAATTACCGGGGGATTCCAGTTCTATTTCATTGTTCCTGTTAATGAGGCCATTTCTAAAGGCTATGGAAGACACGTGTCCTTCGCCCACCGCCCTAAAACTGATAATGATGCGCTTTTCTCCTTCTTCCAAGCCACTCTGGTCAATATCCTCAATGATGGAGGGGTTGAAGAAAGCGGCCGATTCGATGGAGTATTCACTCGTGAAGTAAGAACCGATGAGCAGTCGTTTATGATAGTTCATGTTGCCATAGCTAAGTCCCAGCGGCACAAAGAGATGGCTTACCTTTTCCGCATGCCGTTCGAAGATACGGGTGATGTTACGATGCCTGCGTGAAAATTCTCTCAGTAGAGGCATGATCGTTAGATTCACTTCTGCATCCGTCATATCGGCCACCTTTTGGATAATGGCTTTTGCGCGGGCTTCTCCATTAAAGAAGAACCTGGCCACTACCCTTTTAAGATCTGGATATACTTTGGTGGTTTTCCTATCAATAGTCAACTGCATGGTTACCACATTTGATCATCAAATTTCAAATCCGTCGGGCAGCACCATTCCTTTTTTCACCACTACGATACCATCTTTAACCGTGTATTTTTCAAAATCTCCATCTGCCAGGTGCTTTCCACCATTAATATGTACGCCGTTTCCAATACTGCAGTTTTTATCAATGATGGCATTATTAATAACGCAGTCTTCTCCAATTCCCATTGGCGGAAGGCCATTATCCTTAGCTCTGTTCAGTTCATCCAGGGTTTGGTAATAGTCGCTCCCCATGATATAACTGTTCGTGATGATACTTCCTTTCCCGATGCGGGTGCGTATTCCGATCACACATCGTTCGAGCCGGCTTGCTAGAATAATACAACCATCTGCGATCATTGTTTTTTGCATGTCCCCGGAAATTTTCGCGGGGGGCAACATTCTAGCCCTCGAATAGATGGTCTGTGACTCATCATAAAGGTTAAATAACGGAATATCGTCTGTCAGTCCGATATTGGCTTCAAAGAAGGATGGGATATTTCCGATGTCTGTCCAATAGCCTTCGTACTGGTAGCTATGTACTTTATAATTTGCCTCAATCGCGTATGGAATGAGTTGTTTTCCGAAGTCGGTGGCATCTGGCTGATCGTGCAGCATATCGAACAGCACTTTCCGGGAGAAGATATAAATCCCCATGCTAGCCAGGTATACGCGGCCTTCTTTATGCATTTCTTCGCTCACTTCTGATGCCCATGGCGGCAGCACATCCTGCGATGGCTTTTCCGTGAAAGACACAATAGTGCCCGATTCGTTGGTTTTTAAGATACCAAAATCGGAGGCGTCTTTGGCGCTCACTGGGATGGTGGCAATGGAGATTTCCGCACCAGCATCCTTGTGTTGCTGCAACATTTTATGGAAGTCCATCTGGTACAACTGGTCTCCGGAGAGAATGAGGATATACTCAAACTCGAAGTTTTCCATGTGGTGCAGGCACTGGCGTACCGCATCGGCGGTACCTTGGTACCAGGTGGGGTTATCTGGCGTTTGCTCTGCGGCCAGGATATCCACAAATCCTTTGTCAAAATTACTGAAATGGTAGGTGTTTTTGATGTGCTTGTTGAGCGAGGCAGAGTTGAACTGCGTCAGCACGAAAATCCTGTTCAGGCCTGCATTCAGGCAATTGGAGATGGGGATATCCACCAGTCGGTATTTTCCGGCGAGAGGAACGGCTGGTTTGGAGCGACGACGGGTCAGTGGATACAGGCGGGTGCCGGCGCCTCCCCCTAGTATAATGGAAATAACGCTATTGGACATATAATATTGGGAATTAAGATTTTGTATCGGACTATTTCATACTCCTGTAGAGCTCCACATACTGTTGTGCGGAGGTGGTCCAGGAGTGGTCCAGGTGCATACCAGCAAGCTGCACATCGCGCATACGCCGCTTGTCATGGTAAAGCTCCAGGGCCCTTTTAACGGAGGTACATGCATCCCAAACGGAAGGCTGTATGAATCGGATACCTACACCGCCGGGATCGCCGAAATCGGTAACGGTATCTTTCAGGCCACCGGTACTTCTTACTACAGGGACCGTGCCATATCGCAATGCATATAATTGATTGAGTCCGCAAGGCTCCACGCGGGAAGGCATCAGGAGAAAGTCGCTACCAGCATAGATTTGGTGCGACAACGCCTCATCATAACCAATATGAAGATTAAATCCATAGCTGGCATAATTACGGGTTTCTTTTAGTTGCCATTCGATTTGTGGGTCCCCACTGCCCAATACCAAGAAGTTCACTTCTCCTGGCAGTTCGTGTAAACTTCTGCTAATAATTTCAGGGAGCAGATCAGCGCCTTTATCGCCCACCAGTCTGCCGATAAAAGCAATCAATGGCAGAGAGGCATCCAGTCCAAATCGTTCACAGAGCTGTACTTTGTTCACTTCTTTTCCTTCCGGAATCAGTTCCGGGGTATAATTATTTGAGATACGTGGATCGGTGGCGGGGTCCCAGACAACGTTATCAATACCGTTGATGATACCGGAAGTTTTTGCACGTTCACTGCTGATAAGCCCTTCCAGGCCATTGGCGTTGGTATAGAGTTCTTCCAGGTAGCCGGGAGAAACTGTGGTAACTTTCCAGGCACATTTGATCGCGGCGGCCAGTGGATTGATGCAGCCTCCCCAGTCCAGCAGACCGGATTTCCAAAGGTCGAAGCCGGGGATGAGATAGAGTTTATCCCATCCAAACTGGCCCTGGTACTGCGCGTTGTGAATAGTGAGTACAGAAGGTACCTCTTTGAGGCGGTTGTATTTGTACCCCCAACTCAGCAGAAAGGGAATTAGTCCGGTATGATGATCATGACAGTGGATGACATCGGGTAAATGATTCCATTCATTGATCCAGTCCAATACAGCTATCTGGAAGGCTAGGAATCGCTCCGTATCGTTGGGATATCCATACACGCCCGGCGTATCGAGGAGCCCGGGAATATCTACCAGATATAGGTCAAATTCAAGGCTGTTCTGCCTTTCCTTCAGGATATTGAAATGGAACCATTGATGGCCCAGCCACATACCAGCCTGATGAACAACATCAAATTCATGGGTATCATAAAACTTATTCCTGTAGGCTGGCAGTACTACTTTGGCGATATGACCGAGTTGCTGCTGGTATTTGGGCAGAGCTCCAACCACATCTCCCAGGCCACCTACTTTGGCTACCGGATAACATTCCGCGCTGACGTGTAAAATTTCCATGCTGCTAATTGTATACTCTTAAGTTAATGTCAAAAAATTAAAATTCAAAATTTTCCTAACTTGCTGGTAGTTACTGCTCATTGATTTTCCTATAAAAACATCAGGTTTATGAAATTCGGTCTATTACCCGCTTCCATGCTGGAGGACATAGATTTCAAGCTACCAGCAGAACCGCTCTTCAATAAGCGGGTCCTGAAAGATAGACCTGTAGCGCATCCACATATTTATACAGGCGCTGGCAAATGGGGCAGAAAAGAATGGGTAGGATTGGTATACCCGAAGGGAACCCGCGAAAGTCAATATCTCCAGGAATATATTAAAAACTTCAACAGCATTGAGCTGAATGCCACGTATTATAAAGCTTATGATGAGACAATCATCCGCCGATGGGGAGAGCAAGCACGTGGCGAGGATTTCGTGTTCTGCCCGAAGGTGCCCCAAGCTATCAGCCATTACAGTCGTCTCTCCAACGCTAACGAACGTACGACGTATTTCTTAGACGGACTATTAGGCTTTGGCAAACACCTCGGCGCCATATTTTTACAGTTGAGTGATAAATTCGGCCCCAATAGGAAACAACAACTATATGATTATGTGGCCCAGTTGCCCAAAGACCTCCTATTTTTCGTAGAATTAAGACATCCCCAATGGTTTACGGAAGAAGATGTGATGATGGACTTATTCAATTTCCTGCTCAAAGAAAAAGTAGGATTGGTGATCACAGATACTGCTGGTCGCAGAGACCTACTGCACATGCACCTAACCCTCCCGAAAACGTTTGTGCGCTTCGTCGCAAATAAGCACCCGACGGACTTTACAAGAATCGACGACTGGATGCATCGCTTAAAATACTGGCTCAATCATGGTTTGAAGGAATGTTATTTTTTCCTGCACACACCCGATGAAAAATATACCCCGGAGCTGGGTGTTTACCTGGCAGAACAGCTCAAAAGAGTGTGTGGGATTGAAATAAAAAAACCACAACTATTAAAATAGCCAGACTTTTTTTGACGATCTTATTACAGGAGATGAAAAAGACAAGTTGATATATTAAATTCGCCCTTTCAATTAACAGGAACTAATCATGCGCGACAAGCTAGAGCAATTGGCCCAGGAACTGGAAGGCACGCTATACACAGATGACACCATGCGGACCCTCTACGCCACAGATGCTTCGGCATACCGCGAGATGCCCCTTGCAGTGGCTATTCCGGCCGATGTGTCTGATCTTAAGAAGTTGATCCGTTTTGCCAGAGAAAATAAAACATCCCTGATACCCCGTACTGCCGGCACTTCCCTTGCCGGACAGGTGGTAGGAAATGGTATCATCACAGACGTTTCCAAAACATTTACCAATATCCTGGAACTCAATAAGGAGGAAGGATGGGTACGTGTGCAACCGGGCGTCATCCGGGATGAACTGAATATGTTCCTCAAACCACACGGACTTTACTTCGGACCCGAAACCTCCACTGCCAACCGTGCTATGATTGGCGGGATGGTGGGCAATAACTCTTGTGGCTCCAACTCTGTGGTGTACGGTAGCACCCGTGAACACCTGCTGGAAGTGAAGGCACTCCTCAGCGATGGTACTGAGGCCACTTTCGGCGCCATGGATACCGAGTCTTTCCATAAAAAATGCGAAGGCCCCGATAACCTGGAAACGAAAATATACCAGCAAATCCGTACTAGCCTTAGCTTACATACCAACCAAGAAGAAATCAGAAAGGAATTCCCTAAGAAAAGTATTCCTCGCCGAAATACCGGTTATGCCGTAGACCTGCTGCTGGAAACAGCGCCGTTCACCGCTGGCTCAGAAGAATTCAACTTCTGCAAACTCATTGCAGGATCGGAAGGGACCCTCGCTTTTCTGACCGAAATCAAATTACATGTGAACCCGCTCCCTCCAAAGGAAACGGGTCTCCTCTGCATACATTTCAATAACATTGACGAATCGCTGCGTGCCAATGTGCTGGTAATGGACTTCAAACCCAGCGCCAGTGAGCTGATTGATCACTACATCCTGGAATGCACGAAAGATAATATCGAACAAAGTAAGAACCGCTTCTTTGTACAAGGCGACCCAGGCGCTATCCTGGTGGTGGAATTCTGCCGGGATAACCGCGCAGATATCACCGCTATCTGCTCAGAAGTGGAAGCCAAACTCCGCGCAGCGGGCCTTGGTTACCATTTCCCTGTGCTATTCGGAGAGGATACCAAAAAGATCTGGACATTGCGCAAAGCCGGTCTGGGACTGCTCAGCAACCTCCCTGGCGATGAGAAAGCCGTACCTGTAATTGAAGATACCGCCGTAGCGGTAGAAGACTTACCTTACTTCATCCGCGATTTCAACGTCATCTTGGAGCAGTACGGTTTGTACTCCGTACATTATGCGCACGCTGGCTCCGGTGAAATTCACCTCCGTCCTATCATCAATCTGAAAACTGTAGAAGGGAATCACCTGTTCCGCAAAATTGCGGAGGAAATCGCCACCCTGGTTAAAAAATACCATGGCTCCCTCTCCGGCGAACATGGCGATGGCCGCTTGCGCGGTGAATTCATCCGACAGATGGTAGGAGAGAAAAACTATGAATTACTACGTCAGATTAAATACACCTGGGATCCAGAGAACATCTTCAATCCAAATAAGATTGTAGATACGCCTTCGATGAACAGTATGCTCCGGTATGAACCCGGACAGGCGTCTCCCAATATCAATACCGTCTTCCATTTTCCAGATCAAACCATTTTGCAGCACGCCGAACAATGCAATGGCTCCGGCGACTGCCGCAAGACGCAACTCAGTGGCGGTACCATGTGCCCTAGCTATATGGCTACCCGCAATGAGAAAGACACCACGCGTGCGAGAGCGAATATTTTACGTGAATTTCTCACGCATTCCAATAAGGAAAACAAGTTTGACCACGAAGAGATCTACGATGTACTGGACCTCTGCCTCGCATGTAAAGGCTGTAAGTCAGAATGCCCTTCCAACGTGGATATGGCCAAACTGAAAATGGAATTCTTGCAGCATTATTATGATGCCAACGGTGTGCCGATGCGTGCTAAAATGATCGGCAACTATTCCAAACTGAATGCGCTGGCTGCTTTAGCCCCTCATCTTTATAACGGTTTGGTAAAAAATAGTATAACCGGCGCCGTTATACGCAAGGTTTCCGGCTTTGCGGCCAAACGTTCTCTACCAACATTGCACAAAACCACCTTCCGCAGTTGGTTCCTCCGCAAATGGCCGAGAGAGCGGAAAGGTAAAGTAGGGAACAAAAAAGTATACCTTTTCTGTGATGAGTTTACCAACTATAACGATACACCTATTGGTATAAAAACCGTAAAACTCTTACACAGACTGGGTTACGACGTATATATGTTGGAGCATCCAGAAAGTGCAAGAGCATATATGTCTAAAGGATTACTGCGTAAAGCCCGCGAATTTGCGGAAGACAACGTGCGTATTTTCCAGACGAAGATTAACGAAAACACGCCACTGCTGGGTATTGAGCCTTCAGCCATTCTGAGTTTCCGCGATGAGTATCCTGATCTGGTGAGAGAAGGCCTCCGCGAAGGCGCGAAGGAACTGGCGAAACATGTGTACTTGGTGGATGAATTCCTCGCGATGGAAGCAGAGAAAGGCAATATCACCGCTGCACAGTTTACCAATAAGGAGCAGCATATTAAGCTGCATGGTCACTGTCAGCAAAAGGCCTTGTCGTCTCCCCTACACAGCAAAAAAATACTCTCCTTACCGCAGAATTTCACCGTGGAAGTGATTCCGTCCGGCTGCTGCGGGATGGCAGGTTCTTTTGGCTATGAAAAAGAACACTATGATTTAAGTATGCAAATTGGAGAAATGGTACTGTTTCCAGCGGTGCGTAATGCTGCCAAAGGCACTGTGATAGCGGCTCCAGGTACTAGTTGCCGTCATCAGGTGAAAGATGGTACTGGCGTCATTGCCAAACACCCGATTGAAATACTGTTTGACAGTCTTGCATAAATTCGTATATCCGGGACCTTTAGTGTTATAGCGTTAAAGGTCCTAGATATATTTCCGTATTGAAATGAAATTTCACCATCCCATTGACCTGGTGTTTTTCGTAGATTTCTTCCACTTCCCGTATCATCGCGTCGTGGGCTGGCCCTTTCTCCGGCGCATAGGAGGAAGAGAGCAGTCTTCCCTTTAGCCCTTTGATATCGAACTGCTGTACATGTTGCAGTTTTTTCAGCTTAAACATATTAGGAGCATAGAAAGTAGTGAGTTGGGGCGTACCAATATTTCTATGGGATACTTCTTTATAATCGGTGCCATATCGTTGCAGGAGGGCCTCATAATCTTTCTCAAAAGGCGTGTCGGCCTGCCTTACATTCCATATCAACGCCACCATTACATCGGGCTTGCCTATACGAAGAAATTCTGCTTTGGCGGCCTGCGGCTCAAACCAGTGAAAAGCTTGTCCGGCTACAATCAGATCAATGCTACCATCCGGAAGCGTAGTACGTTCAGCCGTTCCCGTTACAGCCGTAAATCCAGCGTACACAGACAACTGTTGGATCATACTTTCCCGCATCGCTTCATTTGGTTCCACGGCAAAAACTTTATTACCGTTTGCCAGAAATGGTTCTGTGGAGATGCCAGTCCCTGCGCCAATATCGGCTACTACTGTTTCCGGTGTTAGCACGCCTTCCTCTTTCAGGTAAGGCAGCAATCCATCTGGATAATGAGGGCGATATTTGATATAATTTTCAACCCGTGAAGTGAATCTTTCCGTGTTCTTCATGATTTATTCTCCCAATCCTTTAGGTTTCTTTTCTTCATCCCCATGTGCTTCCAGTTCGGCCAGTTTTTTCTTACCATAGGCCAATTTGGTAATCAGTACATAGAGTACTGGAACAGTGAAGACTGCCAGCAAAGTGGCTGCCAGCATACCTCCTACCACCGTAAATCCAATATTAACACGGGATGCGGCACCAGCACCTTTTGCAAAGCAAAGCGGCATCACCCCTAGGATGAAGGCGAAGGAAGTCATCAAAATCGGGCGGAAACGGAGTTTAACCGCCTCGATCGTGGCCGCCATCAATGGCATACCTCTATCCACGCGCTCTTTACAGAATTCCACAATCAAGATAGCGTTTTTGGCCGACAGACCAATCAAAGTAATCAGACCGATCTGCGAGTACACACTGTTTGCTTGTTTCGTCAATGCTAATGCCGTGATAGACCCAAAGAGCGCCACCGGAACCGCCAGCAGTACCGAGAAAGGTACGGACCAGCTTTCATAGAGGGCCGTTAGCAGCAGGAATACGAATAGGATGGACAACATGAAGATGAGCAAACTCTTATTCCCCGCTTCAATTTCCTGTTTAGATACGTTTGCCCATTCGAAACCGAAGTTAGAAGGGAGTACTTTCGCGGCTACATCTTTCAATGCGTTGATGGCATCGCCGGAGCTGTAGCCCTGTTGGGCATCCCCGTCTATTTCAACAGAACGGTAGAGGTTGAAGTGATTGATCACCGGCGCACCGCCTCCTTTCTTGCTGGTGATGAGTGCACTCAAAGGAATCATTTGTCCTAAGTTATTACGAACGTAATAAGTAGCCAGGTTGTCAATGCTAGTTCTATAGAGCGAATCCGCTTGCATTACCACCCGGAAACTGCGACTGAAACGGGTAAAGTCGTTGACATACAAACCTCCGAGGAAAGTCTGTAATGCGCCAAATACATCGCTGATAGGCACGCCCAACTGTTTACACTTATCTCTGTCTACATCCACATTAAATTGCGGCGTATTGGCACTAAAGAAAGCGTAAGCGCGGGCTATTTCCGGACGTTGGTTGGCTGCCATCAGGAACTGCCCCATTACCTGGCTAAACTGGCCTAAGTCTGGGTTACTTTTTTGTTCCAGGATAAAAGAGAAACCACCGGAAGTACCCAGCCCTCTCAATGTAGGTGCAGGGATCACGATAATCGTGGCCCCAACAATCCTGGCTGCCAGTCCTTGCACACGGCCTAGTACATGGTTCATATCATCGCCATGTTTATAGCGTTCATCCCAGGGTTTCAGGCTGACGAAGAAAGTACCAGAGTTTGGTTTATTTGCACCTGCTACGAAGTTGATACCAGAAACGCCAAAGAAGTGGTTCACGGCACTATCGCGTTGTAGGATGTTATTGATTTCTTCGATCACCTCTTTGGTACGTTGCGAGGAGGCCGCATCTGGCAGTTCCACCGCAATAAACAAGGCACCCATATCTTCCTGCGGCACGAAGGTCGTAGGCGTCTTTTTAAAGAGCCAGGCCGCAATGATGAATAATACCGCCAGGATGAGCAATATTGCCCATGTTTGGTGGATCGCATGTTTTACGCCATGTGCGTATCTCTCGGTAACACGACCAAACCACTGATTGAATTTATAGAAGAGCTTATTTAATCCGTGTGATTGTTTGGTAAGATGCGCTGGCTGTAGCAGAATAGACGTCAATGCTGGCGTGAGTGTCAAAGCCAGGAAAGCGGACAAGAGCACGGAAAATGCAATCGTCAATGCGAACTGTTGGTATAATCGCCCGCTCACACCTGGGATAAAGGCCACCGGCACGAACACCGCTGCCAGAATAAGTGCGATGGCGATTACCGGCGCCTGTACTTCCGACATCGCTTTGTAGGTCGCCTCTCGCGGCGACATCAAGTCCACGTCAATATGATGTTGTACCGCTTCCACCACTACAATCGCATCGTCCACCACTATCCCGATCGCCAGTACGAAACCGAAGAGGGTAAGTGTATTGATGGAGAAGCCCAGCAACTGGAAGAAGATGAAAGTACCTATCAGGGAGATAGGAATTACCAATACGGGAATCAGTGTTGCACGCCAGTTCTGGAGGAAGATGAACACCACAAATACCACCAGTGCCAATGCTTCGAGGAAAGTATGGATTACCTCATCGATAGAAATTTTCACGAAGGAAGTGGTTTCAAAAGGCACCAGCCATTCCATATCTGGAGGGAAGGACTTGGCCAGTTCCGCCATTTTAGCCAGCACTTTATCATTCACATCCAGGGCATTTGCGCCAGGAGAAAGATAGATCGCCACACCACTACCCACTTTACCATCTGCTTTGGCCTCAATGGCATATGAGAAAGAGCCAAGATTCACTCGGGCTACATCTCGGAGTCGGACTAGGGAACCATTATTACTCCTTCGGATAACGATATTGCCGAATTCTTCAGAGGTAGCCAGGCGGCCTTTCACGCTCACGGTATATTCAAAAGCCTGGTGTTTATCCATTGGCGGAGCGCCTACACTACCGGCAGGCACCTGTTGGTTTTGTTCCGTAATCGCTGCCGCCACATCATTAGGTGTGAGGCCCAGGGCGGCCATTTTATCCGGGTTTAGCCAGATACGCATACTATAGTCCTGTGAGAAAACAGTTACGTCTCCAACCCCGACCAGGCGGGCTAGTTCCGGTTTGAGATAGATATTTACATAGTTATCCAAGTACTCGCGGGTATGCGTTCCTTTAGGAGAATTCACCGCCAGTACCATCAACATATCATTGGAACGTTTCTTAACGGTAACGCCCACACGACGTACCTCATCCGGCGTACTAGGCAATGCGAGGCTCACACGGTTTTGCACGTCCAGGGTAGCGATATCAGGGTTTACACCCAGATTGAACGTCACCGTAATACTCATAGAACCATCGTTGGCGCTCACGCTCTGAATATACATCGCGCCGGGTGTACCATTCACCTGGTTTTCGATGGGTGTGGTCACTGTTTCCTCCACCGTAGTGGAGTTAGCGCCCACATAATTGGCATGTACATCCGTAACGGGAGGAGCAATGTCGGGTAACTGCGCAATAGGCAGGTTGAACATACAGATCAAACCTACAATCACGATGATAATAGCGATAACTATCGTAGTATTCTTGCGCTCTATAAATGTTTTCGAGATCATGCTGTGAGGCCGTTTTGATGATTATTTCCCAGGTTTTCCTGCCGGTGGTGTTGCTGGTGGCGGTGTTGCTCCTGCCACATTTACCGTATCTCCTGGTCTGACGCGTTGTAGTCCTTCCACCACTATTCTATCTCCCGGGTTAAGACCGCTATTCACCAGCAACATGGTATCCGCTAAGGCACCTGGAGAAATGGGTTGTGGTTTCACCACATTATCTTTCGTCAGCAGCATAACACTGGTTTCAGAAAGATTCTGTACGATTGCTTTTGCGGGGATGGCGAGTTGGGTAGCTGCTGTAGCATATTGCATGAGCACCACCAGGCTCATACCGGAAGTGAGGAGCCTGTCTTTATTCGCGAATGAGAGTCGCACTTTCACCGTACCGGTAGAAGGATCGACCATATTGTTGATCGTACGGATGGTGCCTGGCTCATTATAGCGTTCGCCGTTGGTGAATTGCAGGTAGAATTTGATATCGCCGGGGCTATGTTTCAGCTTGGTAAATTCTTGTACGCGGGATTGTGGCACATCGAAGTCCACATACATGGGCGTTTCATTTACCACGGTATTGATAAGCGTTTGGCCAGCGTTGACGATATCACCCACTTTGATTTGCACGATACCGATTTTACCGCTTACTGGCGCTTTGATGAGTGAATGGTTCACATCTGTACCAGCGCGGGCCACTGCTGCTTTAGCTGCAGCCACATTGGCTTGCGCCGTGAGGAGGGCCGTCTTGGCTTGATCCACCGTTTGTTTAGAGATCGCATCATGTTCGAGGAGGCTTTGGTAGCGGTCGTAATCACGTTGGCGTAGGGCAAGGTCTGCTTCCGCCTGTTGTTGGGAGGCGGCCGACTGGCTGAGCACCGCAGAATAGCGACTTTTATCCAGTTCGTAGAGCACCTGTCCTTTCGTGACATTGGAGCCATCAGGTACTTTGATGGCAGTCAAGAAGCCAGTAACATCCGCTCTGATTTCCACGATATTGTTGGCGGTGAGGGTGGCTGGAAACTTCTCCACAACCGTATAAGATCCTGCTTGCACTGTATAGGGGACCACAGTTGCTTTCATCTGTGCCATCATCATCGCCTGCTGCTGCTTCTTCTTTCCTCCGCCACAGGCGCTGAAAACTACCACTGTAGCAACAAGAAATATGTTTGAATTTTTGTTTGGATACATATGGAGAAGAAATTACGATTGACGAATTACTTGATTCTGCCAGTAGCTTTGTCCAGGTCTGTTTTGCTGACCAGGATATTCAGCATGGCGTTGATATAATTTGTTCTGGCAGTTGTCAGTTCATTTTCTGCTGAGAGCACATCCAGCGAGGTGCTCACCCCTTGATCATATTTCAGCACGATGCGGTCATAAATACCTTGGGTGAGATCCATGTTTTGCTTTGCGGTGACATAACTGTCTTTATTATTCTCGTAAGTAGTGTTTGCACTTTTCACTTCCACTTGGATTTGTTGTACCAGGTAGTCCAGGTCATTTTTGGATTTCTTCACGGTGATCTGGTTTTCCCGGATTTGGTGGAGGCGTTCTGTAGCCGTGAAAATGGGCCAGTTGAGGGTGAGTCCTAGTACGGAGGCCCCATAGCCATGTTTATAGAGTTCTCCGAAATCAGCAGAGAAATAGTTCCAGCCATAATTGACAAAAGCGGAAAGCGTGGGCAGGTAAGCCAATTTTTTGCTTTTGAGCTGGAGTTCATAGAGCGCGATCTGGGTGCTTTGGATGCCGTATTCGATTCGGTCTTCTGGGCGGTAATTGACTGTGTCGCCGGCGTAATCGTCCACTTTCAGGTCCTTGACTGTTTCCACGAGTTCAAGTTGTTCCGCTTGCGGCATTCCCATCTGGAATTTCAACAACTGTAACGTATATACGAGCATGCGTATTTGGTTGCCCACTTGGGTTACCGTATTATTATAGGATACTTGTATACGATCCACGTCTACCCTTTCCGCCGTACCAGCGTCGTAGCGACTTTTAGTATCTTGGAGGGTTTTAGTGAGTTGTTGGAGATTGGATTTCGTGAGGCGGATACTTTCCTCGTTGGTGAGTACCGCGTAATAGGCCTTGGTAATGGCCACTTTGGTATCAATATTTGTACGCGTAGCTGTTTTGGTGGATAGATCTGTGTATACCCGAGAAGCTTTGAGTCCTAGGAAATAATCGCTGTTAAAAATCGTCTGGTCTAACTGCCCGGTTATATTAGAATTGAAGTGGGTACCGAATTGCACGGGGACTTTTACGCCGGAACTGGGATTTGTTAAATCCGGGATGAGGGAAGTTGCCAATTTGAGATTATCATTCAGGGCACCTGTGATGGTGCCATGAGGGAAGAATTTGGCAGTAGCCTCCTTCACTTGTTCTTTGGAGAATTCGACATCCAAGTGGGCGTTCACCACATCATGATGATGGGCCATACCATACTGGATACAATCATTGAGATTGAAGGCATAAGTTCCAGCATGCGCCGTATCCACCTGAGCAAAGGCAGTCTGGAGTCCGGAAATTAGCAGTAGAGATAACAGCAAATGGGAGCCACGCATATAAAATCATTGACGGTCTAAGACGGTTGTCATGGTAGATAACAATGAAATGTTGAAAATGTTGAAAGAAAAGCGGCAGATGGGGTGCTTTCCCGGATACTTTGTATATTGCTGATATCAAGTAAAAAGATTCACTCCAATTATGTCAATGTCTGTTATCAAGGAACCCAAACCTGAGCATCGTGAATTTGAGCTGGAGCGATTGATTCTTTTCAGTGATGCGGTATTTGCTATTGCAATTACCTTGCTTATCATTGAGATCAAGCTCCCCGATATCCCGAATACCGTACCTGTAGAGAATTACATGCCCTATTTGAAACCCGTTCTTTTTGAGTTTTGTACATTTGCCGCCACCTTTATTTTTCTAGGAAATTTCTGGCGTCGGCATTTGCAGTTATTTCGGTTTCTGCAGCATTATGATACCGGATTGCTGAATAGGAACCTGTTTTTCCTGTTTTTCATCGTCACCTTTCCCTTTACAGCATCGGCCATGATGCATGTAAAAGCGCATTTTATTTTGCCGTTGTTCATGTATTTGTGCAACTTGGCGGGCGCGCTGGCGGCCTTGTTTTGGATTAGTTATTATGTATTCCAAAAGAATCCTAGTTTAGCAATGCCGGGCCACTGGACAGAGAAAGAGATCATGTACCAGCGGTATAAATATAATTTCCTGACAATGGCTACTGGGTTTACCGTCATCACCACGGTCTATTTTTTCTTCCCAGAAAACGTCCACTATCAGTGGCTTAGCTATTGGACTATTCCGGCATTGGCATTCTTCAACCATTTCAGACTGAAGATCAAGAAAAGAAATACGCTTAGAGCTGTACATATTGTAGATAAAACCACATAATTATCCGGAAACACATTATTGAAAGAAATGCCAGAAGTAGACAACAGGGAGGCGCATCTCCTTCATAGGGCCATTACCGAGTGGCAGCAACAGGCTGTCATTTCTGAGGATCAAGCCCGACAACTGAAAGACAGTATTAAAGCCAGGACCAGTGATTGGCAGACGATTGCGTTATATATTTTTATAGCGTCGATATCCTGTGCCCTGATGGCATTTGGTTCATTGGTGCTAGATGAGAAATGGATTGAGATTATCCGGAAGAAATTCTCACTCACGGATGGCGTTATTGCGTTATTGTTTGGGATTATCACGGTGGTGCTTTGTTACCAGGGTTGGCGGCGTAAGCGGCATGAGTATGGATTTTCGTTTAACCGGGAGCTTTATTGGTTGTTGCCGGTGCTTAGTACAGGCGTTACCGTAGTATACTTGGGGAAATCCTTGGATTACCTGGGTGGTAATTATGGTGCGTTCTGGTTGCTGGCCACTATTATATATGGCGTACTGGCATTAACGTTAGAATCCCGTTTAATTTGGGTAGCCACATTAATTGCGTTGATTCCAGCGTATGTGAAGTTATCTTATTATATAACGGGAGACGCGGCCTACTTCTTAGGCATGAATCTACCATGCAGGATGGCTGTGCTGGGCGCACTATTGGTCATTGCCGGCGCTATCATGAAAAATACCAAGTTGTATACACCGATCAAGGATTTGACGTATACCGGCGGCTGGTTATTATTTTTGATGTCTGGCTGGCTCATATCCATCTTTGGTAACTCAGGTACTTGGGCTGAATGGCAGCAGGTGCGGCAGCATCAGCTTTTGTTCTGGGTATTTATATTTACAGCGCAGTGTATACTTACTTTCATTTATTCCCTTCAGCGCAAAGACCCTGTGGTACGGGATATGGCAGTGATATTTTTTCTATTGGATTTATATACCCGTTATTTTGAGTATTTGTGGGACCGAACGAACAAGGGATTATTTTTTGCCATACTGGCGCTTTCCTTCTGGGGGCTGGGCCGGTTGATAGAGCGGAGATATGTAAAAAAATAGTTGACAGCCAGCATCTTTACGATGCTGGCTGTTTTTTTATCAGCCCACCAGTACCGCCTGGCCCAGTTGATACCTTTTGGTATCCAGCACCGCCCATTCATAATTACCGATCATCCAACTGTTCAGTACAGAAACGAAGCGGAGTAGCTCATAATTTTCCGTATTGGGGAGTAATCGTTCCAATACGAGGAAAATGGCCAGTTCCTCTCTCGTCATCTGCGTAGCTTCATTTACTGCCTCTTGGAGGCTGTAATTTTTCTCTTGATGGAGTACGAGTACTAGGTTATGCACGTCGCCTTGGAGGGCTTCTTTCTGGCAGGAAATGATGTCGTTTGTCCAGCAGACCACATTATTGCAGGCTTGGATCATCCTTTGGAGGATAGGGTTTTGCAGCATTTCATCTGGCAGGTAAATTTTTTCAATAATATCGATGGCATCTACATCTGCCAGCAGTGCGCCGGTGAATGGGCGCATACGAATGTAATCCTTTACGGATGGTGTTTTACCGGCTTCGCGGTTTTCTGATTCCCAGATACATGCTTCAAAATAGTCCTGTACACTTCTGATAAAACGGAGTCTCCAGGCAGGTTTACTGATAGCGCGCATCCGTGCCCACACGTCGGACAATGCCGCAGGGAAAGGGCCTGCATCCACGGGGCTGTACACCTTGTTATTGCGGAGAATGTCTAGCAATCCCGTCATAATGGTACGGAGATAGGCTGATTTTTTGCCTTGTGCGGCCTCATCGCACTGGTCATCGAAAAGGAATAACCATGCGTTAAAATCGGCGATTAGGCAAAGTTCTTCAAAAGGTGCATCCGGGAAAGTTCTGGCTACGAGCCATGCAAAACGGGCTTTGTCGAATTTCATAAGTGCCTCATCGGTTGGCAATAAACCGTAAGCCTGTGCCCAGGTGTTGAGATGTTGCTGAGCATCGTTTGCGCGTGGACTTACACGGGAAGGGAAAGGGAACCTCAGTTCTGGAAGTTGGATAGCATTCATGTGCCTCTGATTTTAAGTTGACTATGATGGTTTAGAAAATGCGGCATAGCGGTATTGGCAATGGCATCTTAAGGGTGATGCCACCGATTTAAAACGGACATGAGATTTTTGATGCCGCGTGCACAAAGCGGCATGGGTGCTCGGTTAACGGTAAATCGATACAGTTAAAATTGGACCAAAAGCGGGTAAATGACACAGTTGTCAGCGGAGGTAAAGTGCCGACAGCAAACATCTAAATCGCGACAGCAATCTGCAGAAAAAATCAGCATAGGATGGCACCGGAAAATACCGGTTATGCCTTCACTTCACTTGTGGTCATTTTGAGGTGCTCCAACACCATTGGCAATGCCCTGTGAAACCATACGGTAAAGCTTTCTGGCTCCGCTTCCATCATAGACAGTACCTGATTAGCTGGCAGATACTGATAACTGTTGACTTCAGCGTCGTCCGGGCGGACAAGACCGTTGTAAGTCCCAACGAACACGTGGTCGAATTCATGTTCGGTAAGACCATTGTCAAAAACATTTTTGTAAGTAAAGGAGAATATCTCCTGTAGCGGACAATCAAATCCCATCTCTTCATAAAGACGGCGGTGAGCAGCGGCCAGTGTTGTTTCTCCTGGAGCAGGGTGACTGCAACAGGTGTTGGTCCATAGGCCTCCTGAATGGTACTTATCCAATGCACGTTGTTGGATCAGGATTTCCCCCGCATCATTTATTACAAAAACGGAAAAAGCCCTGTGCAATAATCCCTTCTCATGGGCCTCTAATTTTTCCATTGTTCCTATCGGCTCATCGGATTCGTTTACCAGTATTACTTCAGGATGTTTCATAGCGCAGCAAAGATATTTTAATTAAGGATTATTATGCGTACTCCTCGCAATTAATGGATTTTTTTTCACGCCGAAATTTTGGACTGGTTTACTGATATTGCTAATGGTTACTCGGATAAATATACGATATAAATACCAGAATTGTCAAATATTTTAACATTCGGTAATACAGGAATGACAATACTGTGAAGTCTGTAATTTTCTTCGCAGCAGAACTTTGTCCTACCTTTGAGAAATGGCTGAAGATTTAAAAATATCTAAAGGAGAAAAAGCGGAACAGTACCTCTCCCTGCTTCCGCAGATCAAAGGATTAATAGACGGGGAGCCAGATCTGATAGCAAATCTGGCCAATATTGCCGGGGCGCTGAAAGAGCAGTTTAATTGGTTTTGGGTAGGATTCTACCTCGTAAAAAACGAAGAATTGGTACTGGGCCCCTTCCAAGGACCTGTTGCCTGCACCCGCATCCGTAAAGGAAGAGGAGTATGTGGTACTAGCTGGGCACAGGCGGCCACATTGGTAGTGCCAGATGTAGAAGCCTTTCCCGGACATATTGCATGTAGTAGTCTTTCCCGTTCTGAAATAGTAGTGCCTATCATCCGCGACGGCATTGTGAAAGGCGTGCTAGATGTAGACAGTGAGCTACTCTCCCATTTTGACGAAACAGATAAACAATACTTGGAAGAGATTGTGGCATTAATTTCGATGTAAAGCGTGATCTTATTGATCATATCTTTATTCGGAACCTATTATGTTTTTATTTCGCAGACGCTCTTCATCGCAGGTCAGTACGGAAGCATTGCTTGCCTTTATGGGTACAGACCTGCATTCTCACCTGCTACCGGCTGTTGACGATGGTGTGCAGGATACCGCCACCAGTTTGGAATTCATCAATGCCCTGCAGCAGATGGGAATACGCCAGATCATTACGACGCCGCATGTAATGATGGATCGATTTCCCAATAGTATACATACCCTCTCCGAACCTTTCAAACAGGTGAAAGCTGCGTTGATGGAAGATGGAAATAATATACCCTTTCGTCATGCAGGAGAATATTACCTGGATGAGGACCTCCCACAATTACTGGAGCAGCCGTTAATGAAAATTTTCGACAACGTCGTATTGGTGGAAATGTCTTTTATGTCTGCTCCTCCGCAGATATTTCAGTGGCTGTTCGACTTACAGGCAGCCGGCTATCAGCCACTGCTGGCACATCCAGAGCGATACGCCTATCACCATCAGCATCCCGAATCATATGCCAAGTATAGGGAAAGAGGCTGTATGATGCAGGTGAATCTATTGTCGTTGACCGGTTATTATGGAAAACATATCAAACAGGCGGCAGAATATCTGTTGCAAAAAGGCTGGATTGACTACATAGGTACAGATTTGCATCATCATAAGCATTTACAGGCGATCAGGGATATTGCTACTAATAAAAAGCTCCGTCAAACCTTGGAAGCTTATCCATTTAAAAATGCGTCGATTCCTGTTACCGAATAAGCGTAACAGAACCTGTTTGCTTTCGGGCCTGCTGGTGACTATCCGTATACGTCAGTACCCAGGCGTATACTTCCGTGTTCGCCGGCTGTCCTTTGAAAGTACCGTCCCAACCAGCTTCCGCGTCTCTGGATTCAAACATGAGTTCTCCCCATCGGTTATAAACGGCCAATCGGTAATCGCGTACATCATCATGTACTTTTGCCCGAAAGATATCATTGATGCCATCCCCATTTGGTGAGAAGGCATTGGGCATAAATACCGCACATTCCCTGATATAGCGAATGATTTCTGCCTGTCCTGTTACAGCACAATTATTTTGGTCTTTTACCTGTAGCGCGTATTGTCCGGCATCCAGTCCGTGGAAGCTGCTATCCGCCTGCCAGGGGCCTTGATTAAGACTATAAGTATAGGGCGGCGTTCCGCCACTAACGTGCAGGAGTATACGACCATCTATGGTTTCTATACAACTGACATGATGAATTTTTGTATTCGTGAGCGCCACAGTAGCAGGCTCCGGAAGCACTGTTTTAGCCCGCATGACACATCCCACTGCGTCCGCCACTCCATATGTATAAGTGCCTGCCCGCAGGTTGGAGAAGATCGAGTCTCCCTGAAACACTACCTCATTTCCTACACCATACTGGTAAGGCGGCACGCCATTCAATGGTTGTAATGCCAAACTTCCATTTGCATCGCCATGGCAAAGTGGTTCTTTCGGAACTGCTTTCGCTTCCAGCGTATAAGCGTTTACGTTAACGGTTCTACTGACGCTGGTACCATTGGCGGAATTTACGGTAACCGTATAAGTGCCTTCACTCAGGTCTTTCAACTGGCCTGTAGTGGGCCCATGTTGCCAGTGATAAGTGTACGGGGCCTGCCCTCCAGTAGGAATGACTTTAATCATACCAGTACTCTTTCCCTTGCAGGTAGGTTGTTGTTCAAACTGTAGCTCCGGCACCTGTGCCAATTTGGAGCTGACGTTGTCTATCAATGCACCAGTATATTGTCTGCCACCACAAGAAGGCGGTAGATACGGCATAAAAAGAATATAGGCGTAATCTTTTTCCGGCCTGAAACTGGCGGTATACCGCGTCCAATTTTCATGATTGAAAGTACCTGATTGCCACAGTATATCCCCTTTTTCAGTCGTGCTATTACTGCCGTACACGGCCAGGGTACCCGTACAAAGTGTGAGTGTGTCGTAGCGAGGTGGGAAAGCCAGATCGAAAGACACCTGGTAGCTACTGCCGGCTTTCATCGGCGTTGGCAGTTGCTGGAAAATGCCTTCTTGCCAACGTTTTCCTAGGATAAAGCCTGCATAGGTTTTACCATGGGAAGCAGGAAGGGAAATACCGTAATATCCGGGTTGTGTATCAGGAGATTCAAATGCTCTTATCCACGGAGGTGGCACATTACCAGCCTTGGGAGGCCCTTCTATAGAAGGATTTCCCAAGCTGATATCCTGTGCAGAAAGCGATTTGTTCAATAGGGTTACAGCCATCAAAGCTGTAAGGGTTTTCATCATCTGCATGGTTTTCTATAAATAAGTTCACATCTATACTACTGTCAGCGGAGGGACAGCCGTATTGGCTTTAACCCTGGCAAAGCGGGACACCACTGCTCCAGCGCCGATTACAGCGCCTTTTTCTATATGTGCACCTCCGCCAATGCAAGCATTCGGCGCTATGTGTACATAGTCTTCCACGATAGCATCATGATCCACCACCGCTCCAGCATTAATAATCACATGTGCGCCAATTTTTACGTTGGCTTGTACCACCGCATTCGCCAGTATTACGGTGCCTTCGCCTAATATTACATCCGTATCCACTGTGGCAGCAGGATGTACGAAGGTGCCGAAGTCATGCGCCACTTCCTGTGCCAGTCGCTGCCTCGCTGTATTATTGCCTACTGCAATGATCATTTCTGCATCAGGAAAAATTGCTTTATCGTAACGCAATACATTGCCCTGTTTGGATTCCTGGTCATCGAAGAAGCAACTCACTTCGCGGAGATGATTTTTAACCAAGGAAGCTATCACGCGCGCATGTCCGCCAGCGCCATATATCACTACTTCTTTTTTCATAATGCAATAGGTTTAGTCATCAGTCTATTTTTCATACTGGTATAGATCGCCACTAGTGGCAAACAGCTTACTACTAATGTGGTCATGAAATTCCAATGCGTGTTTAGCACCATGATATTGATGGCCAGTTGTAATATGCCATAGCCGGTGCTTACCACCAGGTGCGGCACGCGTTGCTCATTTGCTAAGATTTGATAAAAGTGCATTCGGTGTGCTTCAAAAATATTCTGACCCAAGAATAAGCGATGGATGATCGTTAATACCGTATCACATCCGTATACTGCTAATAACAGGATGTATCGCAGGTCATTGCTGCCCCAAATCAGCCACAGTAGCAGGATAGTCACCCAACTACCAAGGGCCACGCTGCCTACATCTCCTGCAAAACATGTTGCTTTCTTTCTGAAATTGAAGAGGAGAAATACTAGGCATCCAATGATGGGACAAATGATAAATGCAGGGTCTGTGAACGTGTATTCGTACACGTTAATATACCACAGACTCAACAATGCCACCAAGCTATACAAGCCAGTAATCCCATTGATACCATCCATGAAGTTGTAAGCATTGATGACGCCCACCATGAGGAGAAAACTGATGGCCGTAATCCACCAGGGCCATGACTGCAGCGCCCCCAAGCCAAAGAGCATGAGTGCTACTGCAGTTAATTGTACTAGGAGCCTGACCCTGCTGGAAAGACTACTCACATCATCAGCAAAGCTGACGGCGCTGATGAGCAATAGCCCGGCAATTATCAACCAGGAAACCTGGTGAAAAAATAGGATGTAGCAGATGGCCGCCAGGGGGACGACAATCCCTCCCCCCCGAATGGTTACCACAGTATGAGAACTACGCTGATTAGGTTTATCAATAATATTCAGTTGGTCTGCTATCTTGAAATAGATCAGGATAGCGGCCAGCAAAATACAGGTGATGATGAGATAATTCATATTATTCGGATTGAAAACTTCGGATAGTGGCCGTCAGGCCGGAACGGGCATCCGTAGGAAGCCTGTCCAGCCCCAGCACATGTTTGATTTTTTTGTTCGATACTTCGTAGGAAGACGTCAGCTTCTGGAGGCGGTCCGTGTTGAGCGGAAAGCGGATAAAATCTCCAATTCTCGCCATATTCCTAATAAGAGACGGTTTAATATGCCATTTGCGTATATGCTTCCCCGTTACCTCTTCCATGATGTGAATGAGGTCGTTGGTAGAAAGTGATTCATCATCGGCCAGGTTATAAACGCCAGAAGGAATACGGCCGTTGCTTTCCAGCAACTGCTGAATGATGAAGGATAAATTTTCTACAGACAAAAAAGAGCGTCGATTTTCGAAGGCTGATAAAGGGTAAGGAATACCGCGTTTTACAAATCCATACAAGAGGTTAAGATTGCCTTTATTCCCTGGTCCGTGAATCATGCAAGGACGCAGGATATACAAGTATTTGCCATTGGGAAGTAACTGCTGTTGCAGGTATGCCTCCGCCATCTGTTTGGATTTGCCGTAGACTGTTTTAGGATTAGGCGCGGACTCCTCTGTGAGGATGCCGGTGACCTCATCCGCAGCAGCTTTCACGCTACTGCAATAAATAAAATATTTCGCATCGCTTTGTAGAAAGCGATCAAACAGTTGTTGTGTGAGGTAGGTATTGGCCTCAAAATAAGCGGCTGGCGCACTGGTATTTTTCATATCATGCGCTTTACCTGCCAGGTGCACCACGGCCTCTACTTGCGGCAGTGCGCTATTCGCCAATTCATCCCATGTAATCACACTGGTGGGCTCCTCATGGGATTCCCGCCGACGGGTAAGGCCGGTAACATACCACTTCTCTTTCGTATACGCCATGAGGTTAGTACCTGCAAAGCCACGATAACCACTCATTAATACCTTCATTAAGATACTTTTGCCAAGTTTCTGTATATATGTAATGTTTTCTCTACTACTTTATCTACGCCAAATTCTTTTTCCGCCAATGTCCTGGAGTGTGCGCCCATGCGCTTACGCAGGTCTTCGGAGAGGATGAGTCGGCGCATGGCTGCTGCCAGTGCTTCCGCATCTTTTGCCTGTACCAGGAAACCGTTATAATCATGGATGACGCATTCCCTGCAGCCGGGAACATCGGTGGTGATAATAGGACGCCCTACTGCAGCAGCTTCTATCAGTGATTTAGGTAATCCTTCCCGATAAGAGGGCAATACCACCAGGTCTGATTCTTGTAGTAACTGACGTACATTTTTCTGATAGCCGATCCATTTGATGTAGTCGCCGTCTGTGAGGGAACGTAATTCCTCTTCCGGGATGGCGGCCAGGTTTTCATGGTCTACATCACCTGCGAGAATGAATTGCGCTTTATCCTGTAATTCTTTGCGGACCAAGTTGGCGGCGGTAATGAATTCTATGACGCCTTTATCGCGCAACATGCGCGCAGGTAATACCACTTTCACTTTTCCTGGCACCAGCGCTTTGACCATATAATTAAATTCTTGCAGGTCTACGCCGGAACCCTTGATGAGTGTGACATCCCGATCTTCTACGATGCGCAGGGAACGAAAGACTTGTACATCATCTTCATTTTGAAAAATGAAATGTTTGTTGCCGCCACGGAATCCAAACTTCATCATAGTAAGCAGTACTTTCTGTGCTAACCCTTTTCGGCCTGCGGTGAAGTTATATCCCAGGCCACTGATAGCATTGACAATACCTTTAATCTTACATAACCTGGCGGCGATACTACCGTATAAGGCTACTTTAATGGTTACATGATGCAGTACATCCGGTTTATGTCGTTTATATAGGCGTAACAGTTGGCGAATGGTATTGAGTTCTTCTTTCATATTAGTACCGGAGCGCTTAAAGGGTAGGTCAATCACCTTTAAGCCATGACTGCGGATTTCCTCCGCGCGTCCGGTATCTGCGGTAACGATAGTTACATCGTAACCCGCCTGTTTGGCTGCCAGGGCAATGGGCAGCCTATGAGACAGGAAGAACCAGTCTACGTTTACAACGATAAACAGCTTCATGAAATATGGTTAAAATTTTCTCGGTTTTTCTAAATGCGCTTATTCTATATTCAGGTTTTTCTTGTTGGCTTGCATGCGTTTCAGCTTATCCAATTCATTGTTGCTACCAGGTTTTTGAATAGAAATATTTCTAAACTTTGAAGGTGGCGCATAGTCATATGTTTTAGCTCCTTTAAAAGGCACTGCATTATTCTTCCAGACAGGATCTAATACTTGTATACTTCCTGCTAGCGGTTTATCCGCAGCGGTGTAGTGAGCATCTGTTCCACCCATCCAGAATGCGCTGCCGCTACCATCATCTGTATGTTTATTAATGGTAATATTCACTTGTTTCTGATCGGGTCCTGGCAAGCGGGACAGTCCAATAACAATACCATATTTTTCATTATTGAAAGTTACTGCCCGATCTATTGTGATATCATCTACTGCATCTTGACTACTATTCGGTTCTATATCGATACCCGCCATCGGCAAGGTGCCGGAAGTATTGCTCACCACTGGTTGAATTAACTTCAATCCTTTCACGGAACCAATCGTAATACCATTTCTACGGTTATTATCTACGAAGGCATTGTAAATAGTGATATTGGTATTAGCATTCATTTTCTCTGCTTGGCCAATGTAAATGCCGTCTCCCCAACATTTCGACACACGGGGATTATAGATACTGATATTATCACTAGAACGAATGTCTATCCCCATCCCCCATTCTCCGCCATTGCCTTTGTGTTGGTCTCTGTCGCCGATGACCACCGGATTATAGACTTTCACATTTTGTACATCCAGCATACGCAGGATAGCATATTTCGGCTTTCCCGTAGGTTGTAGTACCAGGGCGGAATTTGGCTGAAACATAACGGTGCTGTTACTTTTCAGTGACAAGCCTCCATCATTGACCATGACAGGGAAGTTGGGCATTTTTACCACACTATGGGTATTGATGGCCGACTGCAACTGGCTCGTATAGTCTACAGATCCATCTTTTACATAGCCTTGTGGCAAAGCGGTTGTCAAATCAAAAGCAGTGGCATTATCATTAACAGCAGCACTGCGAAATTGTGTAGCAGCTTGACTATTACTATAAGTGGATGGTAAATTCCGGTAGCGGAAAGCATCCTGAGCATAACAACCTACACATAACCAGAGGCAGGCTGTAAAGGTTAAACAACGTCTGCGCATATACTAAGTTTTAATGATTTTCGTATATAGCCTCCCATGTATTGAGTATCATGGATTTTCCGAAATTATTCCTTACAAATGCAGCATTTCGGCTACCATATTCTTTTCGGGTATGGACATCTGTTTTCATCAATTCCATCATACCGGCCGACAATGCCACTGGATCTCTTGGCGGAACGATGATACCACCATTTGCCCCCTCCACAATACTGCGAATACCGCCTACATCTGTGCCAGTAACTGGTAGTCCTGCAGACATGGCCTCCAACAGCGCCATGGGCATACCTTCGCTGCGAGAGGAAATTACATAGCCATCATATTCCGGAATGATGGCAGAAATATTTTTTACCAGTCCAAGGAATTTCACATTTCTGTTGAGTCCTGCTAATTCCGTTTGTGCTTTGAGTTCCTGTTTCAAATCACCATCCCCGGCAATATCCAATGAAAAAGGAATGCCCGAACGAAACAATAATTGCAAAGCATCAATCAGGTTACGATAATCTTTCACTTCTATTAATCGGCCTACTGCAATCCAGCGAAACACAGGCTGTACCTGTTTTTCAGCAGGCTGTGCAAATAATTCTACATCGATCGCATTATACACCACAGCAGATCTGTTGGCATCAATGCTCTTTTTTTCTTGTAATCGTTCCAAAGCGGGTGCCGAAACTGCCGTATGATAATCCACCCATTTGTTGGTCAGTCGATAAAAGAGATATGGACTGATCATTCTTTTGCGGGCATCATAATTACTATGAGAAGTATTGATGACACGAATACCTGGATATCGCAGTTTAATCAATCGGCCTAGGAGATTGGCGTGATAGAGGTGCGTGTGTACGATATCTGGTTGTACTTTCTTCATCACCTGTTTCAATTGTTTCCAGGCATGGAGCATGGTTTTAGCCCCATTCAATCCCAGGTGGAAATGCCTGACCCTTTTATCTAGCCTGTTGAGTAGACCTAGATCTGATTTGATAGTTAGTAGGGAGACATCATACCCTCTGTCGGCCAGCGCTGGAATGATGCCCAGGAGCTGACTTTCAGCGCCCCCAAATCCAAGGGTGGTGATTACGAATAAAATTTTACGATGGCTCATCAGCTTAAACGGACATAAAAAATGAGGAATAATCAAAATTCCTGACTGCCAATTTCGGAGCAGAGAGGTTTTTTGCATTTACTATTGCTGCAGCCAGTTTCTTTTCATCTTCCACCGGTACCACATAACCATTTATACCAGGTTCTATGACGCCTTTGAAATCCACGCAACTGGTGGCTACAACGGGAGTTCCCAGCAACAGTGCTTCCAGCACTACATTTGGAAACCCCTCCTTGCGGGAGGATAGCACAAACAGGTCCGCTTCCCTGAAATACGGATATGGGTTGGATTTAAAGCCATGGAACAGGACCGTGTCTCCCAACGAAAATTCATTGACGAGCTTCCGTAAGTATTCGCTATATCCGGGTTCCATATTTTCTCTACCCAATATATGCAGGCGGGCATGCGGAATGGCCTGCAATACCGCAGGCATTGCTTTTATCAATACATCAAATCCTTTTGCAGAATATAGGGACCCTGCGGCTACAATATTGAATCGCGTGTAATCGTAAACGTTAATCAGTTCATTGGCCATCGTTTCCACCTGTTGCGTATTCACCAGGTTGGGAATATGCCTGACTTTCTTAGCAGCTATACCATAAAAGGTTTCTGCCTCTTCCTTCATCCTGGCGGTTTGCGCAATCACATGATGCGCATGACGAAGCACTTTTTTATTCAGGAATCGTTCTACTTTTCCTTTCATACCGGCACCCAACATATTACTAGGCAAGGTTGGCAAGCGCACCACATTGACATACTTTCCGCCGGTTAGGCGGCGCATGAGAATGCTGATAATACTGATATGATTCAGGGTGGTAAACACGATCTGTGGTTGCAGCTCTTTCATCACGTGGTAAATATCCCGAATACCTGCACTGGTACTGGGTTTCTCTAATCTGATCACTTTCACTTGTTGCGTCAGCAGATCGATATAGTCGTAGGCCGGACAGATGACGATCAAGTGTATATCCAACTGGGTAGTATCCAGGGAATTGATGATATTCATCACCACTTTTTCAGCACCTCCGCCTTTTAAACTGGGTAGTATAAACGCAATCTTCTTTTTCATTCACCATCGTATTAACCGTTAATTAAGGCTCAGCGGGAATCGGCGCAAACTGTCTGCCAGTTGCTTTTCCTGGATTTCCCTGTCTGCTGTAATAATAATCAACAGCAACATCAACATAATTCGTTTATCGTAGTAGGCTACCAGCCCTACATCCATCAGCATCAACACGATTAAGAACGCAGCGAGGAAAAGGCCGGTGCTGTATTTCCGAAGCTTATTCAAAATAGATAGATGAATACTGTAATAGATGATAGGTCCGAGGAAACCTACCCCGAAGAGTAATTCTATGTAGTTATTGTGTGCGTAGAAATGATAATAGTAACGGAAGCTGGCAGCGCCATAGCCGATGATAGGGCTTGCCGTAAACTGCTCCCAACCTTCGCGGATGAACCGCACCCTGTCTTCCGTACTGCCTTCGTTATCACGGCCACCAATGGTAAGGAACAATCGTCCTATACGGTCCATCGCGGGCGCAATATTTTCGTTGATGAAATCGCCTTTCATAAAGAAAGAAATAGCGAAAATGGCGATCACACCGACTGCAATTGTTTTGAATGAACCGAGTAAACTTTTGATATGAATCAGTCCATAGAAACAAATCAGGAGCAAACTAAATCCGATCCCTTTCCTGGAGGCAGTAAGAAAAATTGTATATAAAGCCAGCAGGATATTAAGGAGATGCAAGCCCTGTGCAGCGCGGGTTTTCAATTGATGCCGGTGAAATGCGAGGAGGCTCAGAAAAATTGAAAACATCAACATGATAGACAGGTAGTTCGGATTCAATTCCGTACCAATAAACCGCATCATTTCATCGTCATGGTTTTCCAGGAACTTAAATACTGGAAGTCCTAATGCCAGTGAATAATTGATGAAAGCGTACACCAGTACGATCGTTGTTATCATGCCATGCAGTTGGTACCTGACCAGGAAATAGTACAGCACGAAGCTATTAGCCACCAGTATGAATAATACAAAAGCGTGTTGCAAAGTGGCCTCCGCATCTGGGGACCAAAGGGTAGACAGTAATGCGAGCATGGCCAAGAGGAAAATCCTGTAGCCATGCACATTGGAGCGGAAGCTAAATGTCCTTACGTTTTGCAGATCCAAGAAGAAAGTGAAATACATCAGCGCAGTAATCCCCCATCCATAGATCACCAGCCATTCCTTGTTTAGGAATAGTAGGCTCATGATGAACATCGACACCAATATTTTTACTGGCAATGGCTTCATGAGTACACCGGTTTACGCGTTAACACCTGTTCTATCACTGTTTCCATCATAAAATCCTGTGGCACAAAAGGGCCTTCGTGCCAGTTCAAATCTTGATCCCAATATCCTTGACAATCGTCATACACCTTCATGGCGAAGCCATAGCTCATTTCTACGATGAGTGGCTGATTTTGTGCATCGTAAATAAAATCCAGGGCCAGGCTCTGAGATTTCATTTTCTCTGCCAGGTCCAAGGTGATGCGTACACATCGTTCATCGAATAGTTCTTTGTTATAGCCAATGACCCCGCTGCCGGAAGCGCGAAAATCGTTCTTGCGGTTGTACCTGCGGATGGCAAAGGCTTTTCCGGCGATCGCAATGATGCGGGTATCGTAGCCGTTATCTGGCATAAATTCCTGCATATAGAGATAGCCTTTTTCTTTCCCCTGCATTTTCTCGTAAATGGTAGGAAAGAATATTCTGCCAATTCCTTTGAACAGACCGAGGAAAGCAGCCCTGTTTTTATCGCGTTTAAATCGCCACAACGCATCTCTGAAGCGATTAAAACGGTCACGGGCTGCAAATCCGCGGCCGAAGGCTTTATTGGCCAGTCTGCGTGCATCTGCAGCAGTATGGACCAGTCGTACATTAGAGGCGCCTGCCCCTCCCCTCAGTTTAAACACTTTAGGGAAGTTGGTTTTAGAGATCCAATCTAATGCAGTTGTTTTATCATAAAATACAAAGGACGGTATCATGGGAGCTTTCAATGCTTCCATCAGGTATTTTTGGCCTACCTTATCATCGAAGTGCCAGGCGCTATGCGTATCTGGAAACACTACTTTGCCGGCGGATTCCAGGGAGAGGGTAAGTTGTCGCGCGAAGCGCACCGCTTTATAATCCCCGTGATGCCAATGCCATAAGAGCGCGTCGCAGTCTTGCAGTTGTACCAGGATATCATTGCGGTAGCAATCAACCAACGTATAGTCGATACCGTTATCGCGACAATAAGTTATCCAGCGATCGCTAAAGGAGCCGGGAGTATGATGAATGGCTAGTTTCATTTTCTTTCTTTTTTATATTTCCACCAAAGGCCGATTCCCATGAGGCCTCTTGCTATAGCGAGGTTTAAGGCCGCTCCTATTCCGGAAAAGAGCATAATCAAGGGGAAAGCCATTACGAAACCTGTTACAGAGGCTAGCACTGTATTTTTCATCACCAGTTTATCTTCTCTTTTCACAATGAAGTAATTGGTGCCGTAGCAGTAGTACATCGCCATAAAAACGATACTGACCGCCATGATACAGAGCATCCATACCGCATTGCCTCCTTTCAGGTGAAAGATCCTGGCGATGGGAATCGACAGTGCACAAATGCCTGCGCACAATGCGATCCCCGCTGCTAGGATCAATTTGCGGAATTTATCAAAGGCGCCGCTGTTGCGGTTGAGAAAAGGAAAAAACACTCTTGACAATATGTTGAGGCCAGTATTAGCCGCTTCAATCAAGCTTTTTGCCGCCCCATACACCCCTACTGCTGCGTTGCCGGTGAGCATACCCAGCAGAAAGGTGGTGGAGTTGTTGTAGAGATTGGGCAGAAATTGGTTGATAAAGATGTTGAAATTATTCCGTAGCACCTGCCGTATCTTCCGGATGCCAATAAAGCGGAAACGCAGGCGGTACCTGGTATGCAGCAGGTATTGCGCATATAGTCCCGCGCCTATATATCCCAGCGCATTGAACAGCGGATAGAGGAAGAAATCTTCCTGGCGATGAATAAATACGAAAATGCAGATGGTGAAGAAAATTTTTATGCAAGCAGAAAGGATGGTAATAAACTTCATCTCTTCCATACCTTGAAAAAACCATTCCGGGAATAGCGCATAGCCCGCCAATGCTGGGAATGCCAGTAGGAAAACCATTTTATTATCTGCAAACTGTGGTACGTAAAGTACTAGCGGCAGAAATAAGAGGAATGAAAACAGGACTAGTACAGATTTTACAGAGAGTACGCGACTGTAAATAAGACTGAGTGCATTGTTGCTATGGCGGTGAACAGCCACATCTCTGGTGGCGGTGATATTAAAGCTGAAGTCTGCAAAGCTCTGGAAATAAGCCAGCAGGGAGTTTGCCAGCACAATCACCCCATATTTTTCCGTACCGAAAATACGGAGTACATATGGCAGCGTGATCAGCGGCAATATCATGTTCAGACCTTGCAGTACCGAGAGTGCGCCGAAGTTCTTGATCAGGGTTTTATGTTCGCCTGACAGTTGCTTAGGGGCATGCAGCCGGTATTTCACGGCAGTGTTTGACCACTTGCGTCGTAGCTTGGATATGGTTAAATTCATAAAAAGGTTTCTCAACCGCTACTGCGGTATCATATTAAACGGCAGATTGCTGCAAGTTGGCAGCATACCAGTCATAGGCCAGTTTCAGGCCCTGGTGTACGGAAAATTCCGGTTTATATCCAATTAGGTTACTCGCTTTCTGAATATTAGCGAGACTGTGTCTAACGTCGCCGGCACGCTCATCGCGGTATTGCGCCGGGATTTGTACGCCTGCCAGCGAGGTAATCACTTCCCAAAGCTGGTTGAGTGTAGTACGTTCTCCGAAGGCGATATTGATCACTTCATGTTGTTTTAGTTCCGGCAGCAGCAGGGCTTTAATATTGGCCTGCACTGCATTTTCCACGAAGGTGAAATCGCGACTGGTTTCTCCATCGCCATTGATAAAAGGTGCTTCTCCTTTCAGCGCCGCCTCTACGAACAGTGGAATTACTGCTGCATAGGGCCCGCGTGGGTTTTGACGTGGCCCGAACACATTGAAATAGCGCAGACCTATCGTGTGAAATTGGTAAGTACGAGAGAAGATGTCTCCATACAATTCATTAACATACTTCGTAATCGCATATGGCGATAATGGTTTACCGATGTGCTCTTCCACCTTTGGCAATCCCGGATGATCCCCGTAAGTGCTGGAGCTGGCGGCATATACCAATCTTTTCACGCCCGCATCTCTTGCAGCCACCAGCATATTCAAATGGCCGGTGATATTGACATCGTTGGAAGTCTGCGGATCATTGATAGAACGAGGAACAGAGCCTAATGCAGCCTGGTGGCTCACATAGTCCATACCGTTTACCGCCTCGCGGCAGGTTTCCGGATTGCGGATATCCCCTTCCATCAGTTCAAAGTGCGGATTATTGAAGTGTTGTTGGATATTATCTTTACTACCTGTGGAGAAATTGTCCAGTACGCGCACTTTTTTTGCGCCATACTTCAGCAGGTATTCCACCAGGCCGGAGCCGATGAAGCCTGCGCCTCCAGTAATCAGGAAGGATTTATCATTTAAAATATCGTTATGATATGGTTTATCGTACATGATTATTTTTTGAGAGATGAGCAATTACAGGCGTGCATCCGTGATTTCTTTCGGTAACACACCCTTTACATCGTATACCACTGCGCGATTCTTACAAAGCTTGTTAATGTTCAGCTCATTGAAAGCATCGTGTGCCACTGCGAGAATCACTGCATCATAGTCACAAGCGGTGTTCAGCTCCTGCTGTGATTTCCAGCCGTATTCATGTTCTACTTCTGTAGGCGTAGCCCATGGATCGTAGATCGTGATATTGGTGCCGTAATCCGCCAGTGTATTCAGGATATCCACTACTTTGGTATTTCTTACATCTGGGCAGTTCTCTTTGAAGGTTACGCCCAATACCAGTATTTTCGCACCTTTCACGGGAATATCTTTCTTCACCATCAATTTGATCACTTCCTGAGCCACATAGGCGCCCATTCCATCGTTGAGGCGGCGACCAGCGAGGATAATCTCCGGATGGTAACCGGCTTCTTGTGCTTTTTGCGCCAGGTAGTACGGATCAACCCCAATGCAGTGGCCACCTACTAATCCTGGTTTAAATTTGAGGAAGTTCCATTTAGTACCGGCAGCTTTCAATACTTCGTCTGTATCAATGCCGAGGCGATTGAATATTTTAGCCAGTTCGTTTACAAAAGCAATATTGATATCTCTTTGCGCATTTTCGATCACTTTCGCTGCTTCTGCCACTCTGATGGAAGTTGCTTTATGGGTACCTGCTGTGATCACAGAACGATACAGTTGGTCTACTTTTTCTGCTACTTCAGGTGTAGAGCCGGAAGTTACTTTCAGAATTTTTGAAACCGTATGTTCTTTATCTCCGGGGTTAATGCGTTCTGGAGAGTATCCTGCAAAGAAATCCTTATTGAACTGGAGGCCGGAATGTTTTTCCAGTACAGGTACGCATTCCTCTTCTGTTACACCAGGATATACGGTGGATTCATACACCACGATATCTCCTTTTTTCAGCACCTTTCCAACTGTTTCGCTGGCTTTAAAGAGTGGCGTCAGGTCTGGTCTGTTATTTTTATCAACAGGAGTAGGCACTGTTACGATATAGACATTGCAAGGAGCGATGCGTTCCAGTTCATTGGTACAATACAATCCGGTGGGGGTAGTGCAATCCGTCAGTACAGCGCTGAGCTGATCGGCACTTACCTCCAGGGTATGATCGTTACCGCCCATGAGGTCAGCCACTCTGGCGGCGTTGATATCGAATCCTATTACCTTATATTTTTTGGCAAATTCCACGGCGAGCGGTAATCCTACATAGCCCAGGCCAATAACTCCAATTTTAATATCCTGATTCATAGTGTTTTCAATAAAAATTTATTTGCTGAATACGTTTTTAATTTTTTTGATCATTGGTTTGTTCTCTTCATCTTCCATATAGCCGTAACCGTAGCCATATCCGTAACCGTAGGAAGTGCCTTGTTTCACATCATTGATGATGATATTGAGGCGAGGCATTTTCTGGTGTTGCATCAAGTCTTTTGTCAGTTTAGCCTGTTCGCGGAAGGTATAACCTTGGCGCATCAGGTAGAGCGACGCATCTGCAAATCTTGCCAGTAGTTGGGCGTCTGTAACGAGGCCAACCGGAGCCGTATCTACGATGATATAGTCGAACATTTTGCGCAGTTCTGCAAAGAGCAGGCCGGTATTTTCCAACAGGAGCAATTCCGCCGGATTTGGAGGGATTGGACCAGAGGAAATCATCCAACAGTTTTCGTGTATACCAGAAGGTTTAATCACGGCGTCTATGGCTGATTTACCGATAGCGTAAGTACTGAAGCCGGTATGATTGCTAAGGCCAAGGTTTTCTGAAATTTTGGGTTTGCGCAGGTCCAATTCCAGCAGCACTACTTTTTTACCAGAAAGGGCAATCACCGCTGCCAGGTTGGTGGCTACGAAGGATTTACCTTCACCACTCATACTGGAAGTTAGTAAAATTACTTTTTCCTGTGGATTGGTCATGATGAATTGCAGATTCGTGCGCAATGCCCTGAATTGCTCTACCAACGGGGTTCTTACATCCTTTCTAACCACTAATAGTTCTCCTTCTGTATTATGTCCAATTTCGGCCAATACAGGCACCGGTGTGAGGGATTGTACTTCTTCCCTACTGCGGATACGCCTGTTCAACAGGTCTGCCAGGTAGAAAATCCCTGCCGGTAAGCCCATACCAAAGATAAAGGCGATCAGATAGATAAACAAACCCTTGGGTTTAAAAGGCTTAGGATCACTTTTAGCTGGGTCTATGATCCGGGCAATAGCCAGGTTGGACGACTTAGAAATGGCCGATTCTTCGCGTTTCTTCAGCAGGTACAGGTATAACTCCTGTTTAATGGCCTGCTGGCGAGAATAGTCTAAAAATACCCTTTCTGTGGATGGCACCTTTTGGATTTGCTTATTTAGGTTGCCCGCATTGGTTTGCATCGCTTCCAGGCTTAGCTCGATCCCCTTTTTGAAAGTACTCAGATTACTGAGCAGATCGCTGCGAAGCCCGGCCAGTTGTACATCGATGTTATGAATCACCGGATGGCCTTCGGTATTGGCCAGTAGTAAGCGCTCCCTTTCCAGTTGGAGGGTATTGTATTTTTCAACGAGACTCACAAAAGTAGGGTCCTGTACGACGATGGCCGAAGGCACTACCCTTTTGTTGTTCTTTTCATCTTTGACGTATTGTTCCAGCGATTCTACCACATTCAGTTTCACCTGCTGGTCGATCAGTTGTTTACGGGAATCGCCGGTACCTGCCACTAGCAGTTTGGCTTGTTCTCCCAGGTCGGCCAGTTGATTGGCCTCTTTGAAGCGCTGGATATTCTTTTCCACGCCGGATAATTCCGCAGTTACGATAGTCAATCTGTTATCGATGAAAGCGATGGTGCTATCGGCGATGCGGTTTTTATCTTCCACACTGGCACGCATATACGTATCAATGAGTTTATTGAGCACCATTTCTCCTTTACGAGGAATATCAGAGGACATAGTAAGCTCGATGGTACTTACTTGTTTGTTGGGAATACCTGCGTCCAACTGGCGCAGATAATCCGCTACGGTTTTATCCACTGGGCTGACTTCCAGGGTATATTCGCGGTGATCGAGGGGATATTCGGTATGCCTATCCATGCGGAGTAACCCTGCGACAGATTGAATCGTGTCTCCCCAACCAGCTATCTTCTTCCAGGTGTCGGTACTCAGTTGGAAGCTATCTTTCCCCAGTGGGGTTAGTATGTAGTTCGCTACTGCCAGGCTATCTTTCAGCGATAGCCATTCCATGGTGAAAGGCGTATTACCATAAAGTTCTGTTTTTTTCAGTCGCCCTTCCACGAGGTAACGAATATATAACCGTTCATCTCTCACCACTTTTTCCATCAAGGAACGGGAGCTGATAATCTCCAGTTCATTGTCCACGCTGCTTTTGCTGGTGAACATTTCCATTTGCTGTAAGATATCAGCGCCAGGAATATCTGCCCCTTTCTGTTTATCCTCTACCAGGATTTTGGCATTAATTTTATAACCGGGCGTGGCATAACGCAGATATATCCAGCCTAGTGTGCCTGTCAGTAAAAGACTGAACACAAACCAGTACCAGGAGCGGCCTAGGCGATCCAGCAGTTTGCGAAGGTCCAGTGTTGCTTCCGGTTCGGTTGCAGCATTGCCTTGGAGCGGGTTCCTGCCGTTGAAAGATTGATATTTATTCTCCTGCATGATCGTACAATTAAAAGTTAATCCTGGAGGCCACGACAATCAATAATGACAGTACAGAAGCCATGATAGAAATGCGTTTCACCTGCGACATATCCGTTGATGCTACCTTTTGCTTATTCGGCTCTACGTAGATCACATCTCCCTGACGTAAATAATAATAGGGAGAAGTAAACAGGTTACTTTTATTCAGGTCGAAGCGTACAAACTCCTTTTTGCCTTCGCTTTCGCGGATGAGCAGTACGTTTTCGCGTTTACCGTAGATGGTCAGATCACCGGCCATCCCAATCGCATCCAATAAGGTTACTTTTTCGTTGGGCATGATATAGGAAGACGGCCTTGCCACCTCCCCCAATACCGTCACTTTAAAATTCGCAAAGCGGACATTCACCACTGGGTCTTTATAGAGCGCCGCAGCTTTCGCTTGAATCTCATCTCTTACCGCATCCGTAGATTTTCCTTTCACTTGCAGTTTGCCAATCATGGGCAACGAAATATTCCCATCCTTATCTACGAGATAGCCAGAAACCGCTGTACTAGGCATTCCTGCGGGCGTGGTACTTGGAGCCGACTGCCCTTGTTGATTGAGTAAAGCAGTGGCACTGGGGTCCATTGTCTGGATCGTCACCTGGAGGATATCATCTACCTGGATGGCAGGTGTCTTATATACAGCTTGTTCTACTTCCGTATGCGGAACGGTGTCTGACAGATCTTTGAAGTAAGTAATATTCTTCGGTGCTCTACAGGCAAAAAGCCCGGAAATAACTAACAGAAGCAGCCAGTACAGGGAACTGTACCGGGGCTGCATTGCATCTGTCCGTTTTTGATTGCTTATTATCATAGTCAACTTTTCTATTTAGTATGTGCGTGACAGTAAGTTTGCTAACTGATTACATCGTGATGGTACCTTTGTCCAGTTCTTCGTATGCAGAATTTCTGCTGATGAATTCTGGTACTAATTTTTTCATCTGTGCCACAGTAGGCATCAGATAGTGCTTGCTCGCAGCGTCTATGAGGTCTTCGACCTGTTCATTTACTAGTGTGAAATCGTAGGTGCGTACTTTGGCAATCATGATTTTTTCATGATAGGTAGCCATGGTATTTTCGGCGTTGTTCAACAGTTCTTCGTATAATTTTTCTCCAGGACGAAGGCCGGTATATACGATTTGAATATCTCTTCCTGGTTCTTTTCCCGACATGCGAATCATTTTGCGGGCTAGGTCTGCGATCTTCATGGGTTTACCCATATCGAAAACAAATATCTCTCCTCCTTGTCCCATAGAACCGGCTTCCAGTACGAGTTGGCAAGCCTCTGGAATCGTCATAAAATAGCGAGTGATCTCCGGATGTGTCACCGTTAATGGGCCACCTTTTTCCAACTGTTGTTTAAAGCGTGGAATCACGGAACCATTGGAGCCTAATACATTGCCGAAGCGAGTGGTAATGAATCGTGTAGGCGGTGTGCCGTAAACTGGCCCTGGGCGCAGGAATTGTTCATTCAGGTAATTATTGAATGATTGCGAGAAGATTTCTGCAATACGTTTGGAAGCGCCCATCACATTGGTTGGATTCACTGCTTTATCAGTAGATACCATTACAAATTTTTCTACATGGTATTCTACGGAAAGCTCCGCCATGATTTTGGTGCCGAGTACATTATTCATTACCGCGATGGAAGGATTTTTTTCCATCATGGGCACATGTTTGTAAGCAGCAGCATGATAGACTATAGCGGGCGCATAGATATCAAACAATTGTTGCATGCGCGTATGGTCACATACGTTACCTATAAACGGAATGATTTGTGCACGACCGCATTTATCCGCCAGCTCTAATTCTAGCTCATGTAGCGGCGATTCTGCCTTATCACATAGCACAATCAACCCTGGTTCATATTTCACTAACTGTCTTACAATTTCGCTACCAATAGAGCCGGCAGCGCCCGTTACGAGGATATGTTTCCCTTTCAGCTCTTCGCTGATGCGAGGATTCCTGATTTTGATCTCTGCTCTTTCCAGCAGATCTTCAATATTAATATCTTTCAATTGTACACTGTTATTTACGTCACCGTCCACCCATTGGCTGACTGGCACTACTTTCTGCACTTTTATATTCAATGAAATGCAGGTATCCACGAGTTCGTTTAGTCGTTCTGGTTGTATATGATCTTCTGGTATTAGTAAGACATCTACCTTCGCTTGCACGAGTCTATACAACTGATTGGTATCTGCTGCATATATTGGGAGTCCTTCCAATGATTTACCCGCATGCGCGGCGCCATCTGCAATGAACGCCACTACGCGTATTTCCGCTGTAGGATCGTCACTGATGGCTTTTCGCAGCATGAGCCCGGTATGACCGGTATAAAAAATAGCTGCGCGCACCTTATTGGTGGAGCGTAACAGCGCATAATAACGAAAGGTCCATTTTACGAGGAGTCGGTACGACAGCAACGCAAAAGCGCTAATAAAAAAGTAAATCAGGATGATTGAAAGCGGGAATATATTCAGGTCTACATATTGCGTATATGCGTAACCGATAGTATATAACGCAGCGCTACATAGTACATTCATACCTGCAATACGCGCGATATCCGCCATACCGGTATGGCGTACAATTCCTCTGTATGTACGCAACGAGAGTGATAGGAGCAAGTTGACGCCCAGCACCCACCATGAAATCTGCGCGATAGGATAAGGCGCAATGTCTTTCATATCAAAATTCAGCCGCAGTAAGAAGGCTAAATTCACAGCCAGAACGGAACACCCAAGGTCAAGCAATAATATTAGCCATGACGGGGTGATCCATGATGTTTTTCGCACCATAGGTTTCAATATCAGATATGGTTATAAAATACTTTCTAGATCAACCCATAAAACATGCGATGGTTAGGTTTTTCATAGATGACCGCAATGTATGGGCTGATACAGTTAACAAGTTTGCATTCCTACGTAAAGTTAGTCTGCGTGATTATAACTTCGGTTTTCAATAGTGAATGCAAAGTAGAAAATAAAATTTAAAATCTATATCATTGAAACGGAAAATTAATATGCTTTTTTGATGATTTTTTTGTGCGTACAGTTAATATCCGCTGTGGTAGCGACTCTAAAGTTTCGTTGCGATGCATGGTCTTTCAATTTTTTCTCGTTAGCAAATGCTGATGTTGCGAATCAATACGATCGATATGGTTTCTCAAGTGCAAATAAGGAACAAACATTATACCAATAAGGTCAACAAACAAACTATTTTTTTGAAAAAAAATTAACGCCGCGAGCGCGGCGTTAATTTTTATCTAATATAATCCACTTTTTATAATCATGGCTTAACCAGTACCAGCAAGCTTTTCGCGCCATGCGCACCTAGTACAAGCGACTGTTCAATGTCGGCAGTTTTAGATGGTCCTGCAATGAAAACACCGAAGCCATTTTCAGGTGATCCGATTTTTTCATACGCCTCATGCATCGTAGCGAGTATACGTTCACGTGATATTATTAATACGAGATGTTGGCATATAAATGGCAACGCACGCACTTGCATTTCTTTTTCTGTCAACCAGACTGCACCGTTCTCCGCCACTGCCCACTGGCCTTCCACCAGGGCAACATCTACATCTTCTAATGTATGTGGATCTTCGTTTATCCATTCCCGTTGTATGGATGACCTCGCATCTATTATACGTAATCTATCCGGCAGATGTTTATCCAGTGCTGCCAATTCATCTGCTTCGGAATTTATTTCTTCTACGATGGCACCTAATCCTTCTACTACTTTTTTATAATCTTCGAAAGTATCTGGCATATCAGACAATCCTTCCAAAGAAGGCAGCATCGTATGTTCCGGCTGATTGTTTTTTACGGCTTGTAATATTTTATCCCTGCTGCTCATCTTTTTTATTTTTTGCATACCATTCAGAAAAAGATACTTTCGGAGGCGCAGGCATTTCTCTTTGCTTATACCATGGATTCATCCGATTATTTACCATACCAGGAAATGCGCGTAATACCCATCTGCCCATCTTACCAGCGGTACGATAAGTAGCAGGAGATGATAATACAGACGTCATCATCTTCATACTCATTTTCTTTCCGCTAGTAGCATATCCTTCTTGCACGATGACTTGTCTCCATTTATATAACTGTTGATGTATATCTATTTTAACAGGACATACATTAGAACAAGAACCACATAGTGTAGATGCGAAAGGAAGATCCGCGAAGTCTTTCATATCCAGGTTAGGCGCCAGGATGGAGCCAATAGGGCCCGCTACGGCAGTATGATAACTATGTCCGCCACTTCTTCTATACACAGGGCAAGTATTCATACACGCACCACAACGGATACACTTCAATGAGTTGCGGAAATCTTCTCTTCCCAATTGCCTAGAGCGGCCATTATCCACTAATACAATGTGTAACTCCTGCCCTGGGTTCGGTTGACGGAAATGGCTGGAATAAGTAGTGATAGGCTGTCCAGTAGCACTTCTTGCCAATAATCGCAGGAATACGCCTAAATGTTTCCGCTTGGGAATAATTTTTTCAATACCCATACAAGCGATATGCACCTTGGCTAGATGTGCGCCCATATCTGCATTTCCTTCATTGGTGCATACTACCATTTCCCCGGTTTCTGCTACCGCGAAGTTAACGCCAGTGATAGCGGCATCTGCTTGGAGGAATTCTTGTCGCAAGTGCTGACGTGCCGCTGCTGTGAGGAATTGCGGATCTGCGTTACCCGCAGGCGTACCCAGATGTTCATGGAATAACTCCCCGATTTCTTCTTTCTTCTTATGAATGCAAGGCAATACGATATGACTAGGCGGTTCTTTCGCGAGCTGCACAATGCGTTCGCCCAGATCCGTATCAATGACGTCTATGCCATTTGCCTCCAGGTGTGGATTTAGGTGACATTCTTCCGTCAGCATGGATTTACTTTTAACCATGCGTTTCACCTGGTGCTGTTGGAGTATTTCTAAAACGATTTTATTATGTTCTGCTGCATCTGCGGCCCAGTGTACGATTGCGCCGTTTTTGATGGCCTGTTGCTCAAACTGTACCAGGTAATCGTGTAAATTCCCCAATACGTGGCGTTTGATATCAGAGGCAGCTTCCCGCAATTTCTCCCAGCCGCTTACAGACCAGGCCATGCGATCTCTTTTTTTCCTTACCCACCATAATGTTTCGTCGTGCCAGTTTACCCGTGGTTCATTTTCGTTGAACTTGTCCGCAAGGGTGGCATGATCTGTTGTATGACTGTTCATCAGATAGTACTATTAAGAATTTCTGCGATATGCATCACTCGCAGCGGCTGCTGACGGCGATTGATAATACCTTCCAGGTGCATGAGGCAACTAACGTCTGTTCCGGTGATCACTTCCGCTTCATGTTTAACGTGATCGGCTATACGGTCCACACCCATTTTCACAGACACGGCTTCTTCTGCTACGCAGAAGGTGCCACCAAATCCGCAACATTCGTCTGTACGATCTAGGGAGATGAGTTCCAATCCGGCTACCATTTGTAACAGTTGCCCAGGTTTGGAGAATGGTTGATCTACGAGCTCACTCATCTGTGCTAGGTGTAGTCCACGTTGTCCGTGACAGCTTTGATGCAGTCCCACTTTATGCGGGAACCTGGCTGGCAGCGAAGTTACTTTCAATACATCGGTGAGGAATTCGGACAGCTCGTATATACGTGCACGTATATTTTCGGCAGCGGCTTCTCTTTTCGGCTCATGTAAATGATCCTTAATATGAAGTACGCAGCTACCGGAAGGGGCTACGATATAATCAAATCCGTCAAAATGATCTACAAAGAGGCTGTTGCAGCCATGTGTGAGATGTTCAAAGCCTGAATTGGCCATTGGTTGGCCACAGCATGTTTGTCCTTGTGGGTATTCCACCTCGCAGCCCAGCTTTTGCAAGAGCTGCAAGGTGGCAATACCTACCTGTGGATAGAACTGGTCTATGTAACAGGGTATAAAAAGTCCGACTTTCAAGTGCTTCCTATATTAGTTGTTCTGCAAATTTAGCAGTTGGTGCCATAGGAAACCTTGCATTTTTTTACCGGTTATTAATTCATTATTACCCCAACAGTGATAATATATTATTCTTGAAGGGTTTCTTCGCGCTGCTTGCGTTGCAGCCAGCCCTGTACTGCTCGTATTTGGGCGAAAGTAGCGGCATCTCCGGTACGTTCCTTTATAGGCCCCGCGGCGGTTGCTCCTAGGTCCCGGATATGGTTCATAATGAGCTTTACAATGCCTTCCGGAACGAATTTCTCCAGCTCCAGCTCACCGGCTTCCACGCATTGGGCCAAATGGCTTTCTATGGTGCTGGCAGCGAGGTTACGAGCAGTGGCTATCTCCTCGATAGTCTTACCTCCCAGGAATAATTCCAAAGAGCCTCTCCTGCTGCTTCCTTTTTCCACCTTTCCTTTGGCCTTAGCTGGCAGGGCAACGGGTGCATCTGTGCCGGTACGTTTGGCCAGATAGTCTGTTAATCCTTTATTGAACTGGATATCGCCATAAGCGCATTCCCATACCTGTTGCAGTTTTAGCCAGAAATCAGATTCGAGCGACATCAGTTGCAAATGGTATTTCTTTGCTTTGGCTTTCTTCACTTCTTCTATGTGTTCCCGCAGGGGAACAATCATTTCTTCGTATATGCTCTTGGTAAAATAGCCTACTGCCTTGGTGATACGTTCTTCCAACTGCTCTGTTTCGCCGGTCTGTGCAACAACATCGAGTAGTTGGTTCAACTGTACGGTAAACCTGGCGGCCACTTCGGCCTGTTGCACAATCACGCTGGAGAGATAACGGGTGATTTTGAGCGCGGCATCAAAATCAGGAATTTTCTTGTCCTCTATCCAAATGGCATGTGATTTTATCAATGCCTGCATTTTATACCAGTCGAATAAATGCAGTAGGTGAGACGCTTGGTACTTCTTACGCTCCATCTCCAGCAGCACTACCATTTCATTTGGTTCACTCTCTTGCCTTGCAAACTCAATGACGCGTGGATCTGTTTTAATACTGCCGAAACCAATGCGGGAATGCAGTACCAGTCCGTCTAGCGAGGTACAACGGCTCAGCGCAACGTATACCTGACCGGGAGCAAAGGCATAACCGGCATCGATGATAGCCCTTTCGAAGGTAAGCCCCTGGCTTTTATGAATCGTAATAGCCCAGGCCAAGCGAATCGGGAACTGAGTGAAACTGCCGATTTCCTCTTCTTCTATGCTGTTTTCATCGGCATTAAAGTGATAGCGGATATTTCTCCAGGTTTCTTTCCCCAGCTTCATTTCCTCATGAGATCCGGAAAGTAGCAGGGTAATTTCATCTTCATCGATCTCCGTTACCGTGGCAATTTTACCGTTGTAATATCTACGTGGCTGTGCAATATCGTTTTTGAGGAACATTACCTGCGCCCCTATCTTCAATTGCAGCACCAACTCCGTAGGCAATGCTTTATCACTGAAATCACCTTCAATTTTTCCTTCGAAGCGATGCAGCTTCCCTGGCATAGCTGCCAGCCTGGAAGCATTGATATCATCTGCCTTGCGGTTATGCGTGGTCAGTACGATAAATTCATCCTCATCATTCCCTTTGAATTCAGGACGATAATATTTATTCAGGAGCTGTAAATCTTCGCCTTCCACTTGATCATTACGAATCCTGTTCAGGATATCAATGAATTCCTGTTCATTCTGACGATAGATTTTTTTCAGCTCAATGTATATCGGCGGTTGTTGTTCGATGGCTTTGGCATCGAAGAAGAAAGGGGAATTGTAGTACTGCGACAACAAAGTCCATTCATCTTCTGGAATCACTGGTGGCAACTGGTACAAATCTCCGATAAACAGTACCTGTACACCGCCAAATGGTAGCAGTGGCTTGTTCCGGAAATGGCGCAAAATCGCGTCCATCGCATCCAGCATATCACATCGCACCATACTCACCTCATCAATGATGAGCAGTTCCAGCTCTTGCAACAGTGCTTTCTTATCGTTTGTAAAGCGAATATTTCGGAAAAGGGAATGTCTGTCTGTACTACTGACAATATCATCTGTAAATCCACGCTTAGTTCCAGGCACAAAAGGCCCGAATGGCAATTGGAAAAAAGAGTGCATGGTTACGCCGCCTGCATTAATGGCCGCTACACCGGTAGGTGCTACGATCACTGTATTCTTGCGGGTATGTTCCTTGATATATTTCAGAAATGTGGTCTTCCCCGTTCCTGCCTTTCCAGTAAGAAAGATGTGGCGGTTAGTCTGGTTAACAAAATCTGCCGCCAGGTTAAAGACGACATTTGCGCTATCTGGTTGGGCCATCTCCTATAAAATTGAAACTGCGAATATAGGGATTTTTAACATGACTTTTTGCCCTAGAGGGTTATCTTCGTATCTAAGATATTATTTTATGGAAACAATTAAAGTAGCCACCGCTCAGTTTGAGAACCGCAGCAACGATAAAGCGTATAACCTCGGAAGAATCAGAGAACTTTCCAAAGCCGCCGCCGCAGACGGCGCACAAGTAGTAGCCTTTCATGAATGTAGTATCACTGGCTATACTTTTGCCAGAAATCTCAGCGAAGCCCAAATGCTGGAAATTGCAGAACCCATTCCTGACGGGCCTTCTATCCGTCAACTGACCGCCATTGCTGCTGAAAACAATATCAGCATCCTAGCAGGACTCTTCGAAAAAGATGAAGCCAATCAACTGTTCAAAGCCTACGTTTGTGTAGATAAAAATGGACTGGTGGCCAAATACCGCAAGTTACACCCATTCATTAACCCACATCTGCAACCAGGCAACGAATACGTAGTGTTTGACCTGCATGGCTGGAAATGTGGCATCCTCATCTGCTACGATAACAATGTGGTAGAAAATGTACGCGCAACAGCCCTCCTGGGTGCAGATATCATTTTCATGCCACATGTAACCATGTGTACCCCTAGTCCGCGTCCGGGCGCAGGTTTCGTAGATGCCGCACTCTGGGAGAAAAGGGATACCAACCCTACCCCACTGCGATTAGAATTTGACAGCATGAAAGGACGCTCCTGGCTCATGAAATGGCTGCCAGCACGCGCTTATGATAATGGTATCTACGCTGTGTTCTCCAACCCTATCGGCATGGACGACGACCAGTTGAAAAACGGCTGCTCTATGATCATAGATCCATTCGGAGATGTGCTGACAGAATGCCGTAAGCTGGGTGATGAAGTGGTAACCGCTACATTGACCCGCGAAAAGCTGCAAAAATCCGGTGGATACAGGTATCGCCAGGCAAGAAGACCTGAACTCTATGCGGACATTATCGGCCAGCAACACAATAGTGTGCAGAAGGTAGTATGGATGCAGGGAGATAAGAAATAGATCAATTCCGCCTTTTTTATCTTTTATTTCGAGGTCCCTGCCTGATGGGCAGGGACCTCGAAACAGCATTTTGTCTTCTTTTATTGTTCCGTATTGGCTATTCCAGGTTTAATTTTTCTTCATCCAGATCTATACGATGCAGGAACTTCCGGATGATTTCTTCATTTATCCGTTCCTCGTTTCTATTCTTCTCTATCAGCAGTTGTCGCTGTTGTTCCAGTATATTTTTATACGCAAATTTCACTTGTTCAGGTACAGTGCCCGGTTCATCTGAATTGAGTTGGTTCTGCCAGTGACTAGCCAACTTTCGCAGGTGAAAACTTTGCTCCAGATCATCGGCGTGATACTGCTTCAGGTAATCCAGCGAAACAGTAGCCAGTTCTTCCCGGAGGAGGGTTTCCGTTTCTTCTTCCGGAAGGTGATCATGAAATTCAGGTAGTTTAACTTTTCTGATTAGTGCAGGCAATGTTAATCCCTGAAGCACCAGCGTTACAAGGATCACAATGAAGGTGATGTAGAGGATCAGGTTCCGTTGTGGAAAAATCTGACCATTGTCGAAGGCTACGGGAATAGACAGTGCCGCTGCCAGGGATACCACACCACGCATCCCGGTCCAGCCCATCAGCAAAGGTGCTTGATTACCTGGATTTTTATCCGCTACTGTAATAAAATTGCTGGCTATTTTGGTAATGATTAGTGATCCATAAGCAGACAGTAATCTTCCAACAATGAGTACTGCTGTGATTAACAGACCATAGCCGGTAGCCTGATAGAAGCTGATACCTTCCTGCTTTAAGCCGGCGGTAATTTCAGGCAGATCGAGGCCTATGAGAATAAACACCAGTCCATTCAACAGAAAAACGAGACTTTGCCAAACGTTTTCACCTCTTAATCGGGAAGACCCACTTAAGAAAAGATGTCTGTGCGTAGAAAGGTACAATCCCCCACTTACTACTGCCAGTACGCCAGAGGCATGGGCTGCTTCTGCACCTATGTACATGGCATAAGGCGTAACCAGCGTAAGAATGATGTCCATGTTTACGTCTGTGGGCAGCCATTTATGCGCTTTTTTGAAGATCAGCCCTATCAGCAGTCCTATTACTATGCCGCCGCCTACCATCCAGATAAAGCTGGCAGCAGCCTGGTACCAGATGAATTGTCCAGTACCTACGGCTACCATGGCAAAGCGCATGATGATCAGGGAAGACGCGTCGTTGAGTAGACTTTCCCCTTCCAGGATAGACGACATTCTTTTGGGCACTTTTACAAACTTCAAGATAGCGTTGGCACTCACCGCATCTGGGGGAGAAACGATACCTCCCAGCAAAAAGCCCATGGCCAGCGAGAAACCGGGGATAAAAGCATTGGCCACCAGCGCTACTGAAATAGCCGTCAGGAAAACGACTACAAACGCAAAGCTGCCAATAATCCTTCTCCAGTGCCAGATTTCTTTCCAGGAGTTAGCCCATGCTGCTTCATAGAGCAATGGTGGAAGAAATATGATAAAAATGAGTTCCGGATCAATTTTGAGAACGGGTATACCAGGGATAAAACTGACGGCTAGTCCCGCCAGCACCAGCAATACAGGATAGGCCACCTTTATACGATTACTCAGCATGATGAGTAATACAATGAGTACAATGATCGCCAGATAAAAGGGGAAATGTTCGAGCATGGATAGTGAATTAAAATATAAAATTACACCGGGAAGCTATCAATTGCAAGCCATCCCGAAATGCAATATAAAAAGATTACATATTTCGATTATAGATTTGATTTTCCTCTAAATAGAAAGAGACTGCCTCCATTACGTTGAAAACAGTCTCTTTTTTGCATTTATTTAAGATGACAATCTACAAGGCAATACGCATACTCGATGCTGGTAATCCTGCGCCATTTACCAAGTTACCCACTGAATACGGCTGCCAGCCATAATACACAAAATGCGCACCGGAAGGAATCCTTACTTTAATAACATTACCATCTATCACCGCAGGAATTTCTTTTCCATCTTCCAAAGAAAATCCATGCAGTGATTGATTTCCGGCGGTTGCAATTTTCTCTTTTGCATCATACTGCAAAACCGCTGTATCTCCCTGTAGGAATGATTTTACAGGCGCAGGTCCTTTATAATCCACTGGCAAATGATACGTTTTATGCAATGCCACTTTTGCCAACCGCTCTCCTACTGTACGTTTATCGCGGGGATGCACATCTGTAAGATGTCCTACATCAGAAGTCACGGCCATTCCAGAGAAAGGAATACTATCTGCCATTCTGCGTTGGCCATCCCGAAAGGCAGGCCAGTTCTCTGATTTGTAGCCTTTTTCTGTACTGATGGATGATATCTGGCAGAAATAAAAAGGTAGTTCTGGCGAATGCCACTGCCGACGCCAGTCGGCCACCAGTAAAGGGAACAGTTGTTCATGCTGCTCCATCCTTTTTTTATTGAGGGCATTACTTTCTCCCTGATACCAAATAATTCCTTTTATTGCCAGTTGTGAAAGGCTTGCTATGGCTGCATCGTAGAGGAATCCCGGCTGAAAAGGATGCCGGTAGCCCAGTTCATTGGATGGCGGTTTTATTCCCTGTTTCAGCAAAGGATCGAGATTATTGTGGCCTTGTTCGACGCACCAGGGCTCCATGCCTGGATTTTGTAGCCAGTCGCCATGAAAGAGGGAAGCCACTGCAGCCACTTTTCGCCCTACATCTGGCCTAATCCATGCTTCCGTAGGACTACCGCCCACCGCCACATTAATAAGACCGATTGGTACACCTGTTTCCTGTTGAATACGTGCCCCGAAATAATAACCTACCGCTGAAAAAACGCGTGCGCTGTTACTATCAGATCGCTGCCAGTTGCCGCGGAAATAATTTTCTGGATGCAGATAAATCGTATCCCCAGGGTTAAAGGCAGATACTTGTCTGTTTTCCTGTAATAAGCGCAGATACGGTCGTTGTGCGGTGGCATAGGCTTCCGTGGCATGGTCATCTCCCCATAAAGAAAATTCCATATTGGACTGACCTGCGCAAACCCATACATCTCCTACTAATACATCATTACAACTGATTTTTTCAGCCTTCGTTTGCACGATCAATATTTGTGGAATAGTATCTGCTTTCATAGGTGGCAAGATCGCTTTCCAGTTGCCATCTGCTCCGGCGGTAGTATGTACTGTTTTATTTCCCAGGGAGACACGGATGCCTTTATCCGCTTCTGCCCTACCAAACACCGATATGGGCTGGTTGCGCTGAAGCACCATATGATCCGTGAAGAAGTGCGATAGTTGCAGCTTTGGGGAAATTGTACTGTCTGAAAATGTGGTTGCCTTTAATGCTTGGCATGGCAACAATAAACAGATTAATAACGACCATTTCATCGTGGAATATTTACAGCTTCGAATACAATTTCATTATATCCATTTTTCTCATACAATATGCCTATACGCTTATTCATCGTCAACACTAAATCGGAGTAAGCTGTGTAATCCCCTTTCTTATCTGTAGCAGCTACTGGAATAGCCACTGGCCAATCTTTTGCGTCGGGACTGCTGATACGAATAGTGAGATGATTTCTCTGAACGGTGTCTGCCGCATTGGAAAATGCCAGTATGGCTTTCCCTTTTTTCCAACCGATGTTCAGGATACTTCCTTCGCATACTGGATCCGGCAAACGATTGTCATAGGTGGTACTGTTCCAGGTGGCGCCACCGTCGTTACTGATGGCCACAATGCGCATACGTTTATCTCCTTGCTGATTGCGGGCATTCAATAGGAGTCGGCCTCCACTGAGTTCTGCCGCGGTACATTCATTAGAACCGGGTACTGGTACGGTTGCGCTCAACTGGAAAGTTTTCCCATGATCATCGGTATAGAAGCCGTGTGCTGCATAATCTGTAAAGTCTACTTGCGGATTACCGACAGAGTGATTGGCCGCAACGTATATGCGTCCGCGATATTTCCCTTTGCTGAACTGCATGGCATGACCGGGTGTATTAGCATAGCTGCGCCAGTCTTCCGGGAAATGATAGGCTGGATTTACCTGGGGCTGCTTAGGCCGATGTACTTGCGTGGTGATATTCACTGGTGCCGACCAGGAAGTGCCGCCATCTGTACTGGTAACGTACCATACTTCCCGCAGTCCGTGTCCTTTGCGAATTTCCCCTTCTTGATTATTGCCTGTATTGTAAAACAGGAATATGCGTCCTTTCGGATATGCTGGATCTGTGAGATCCACTACAGGGGCTGGATTCCCTGCCTGAAGGGAATCATTTTCCGCCACTACCTGCAGAGAAGACCAGGTAGCGCCGTTATCCTTGCTGGTTTTCAGAACGATTTTAATATCCCCGAAATCCCCGGCATGTTGTACCCTTCCTTCTGCGAAAGCCAGCAAAGTGCCATCTGGCATACTTACGATGGCGGGTATACGAAAACTCTTAAATCCTTCCGTGTCACTTTTATAGACGATGGCCGAAGGCTGCTGTGCAAACGTTAGCAGATGGCAGCAGAGCAGTAATAATGTAATCAGGTTGCGCCTGTTCATACGTGGTGATAATTGGGTCTTATTTTGATCTTGTGGAGACTAGCATTTCATATCCTGCCAAGTTAATAAAAGCGGGATTATTTTTCCGGGAATCTAGGAAACATCCAGTATAGGCATAAAAAAAGACCCGCTTTTCAGCAGGTCTTTTTCTTAAGTGACAAAACTATTATCTGAAATAATGTTATGCTAATCTTACGTTAACAGCATTCGGGCCTTTTCTGCCTTCTTCCACGTCGAATACTACGCGGTCATTCTCGCCGATGCTTTCTTTAATACCAGATACGTGAACAAAGATTTCTTGATTCGTACCTTCGATTTTAATGAAGCCAAAACCTTTAGTTTCATTAAAAAATTTTACAACACCTGTTTGCATTTAATAAATTTTTAAAAAGTTAATATATTCTCGCCATGTTACAGCCGGCTCGCTGTGCACCTAGAAGAAAAAAGTAAGAAAGCTGAATGTAAAAAGTGAAGATTACGAACAGAATTGAAATACCATATTCTTAAGAAGCCTGACGAAGATAGGTCATATCTAATTACCATCCTAATTTTTTTCTTTTTTAACATCCCCTGTTTGATCCAATTATTTATGCGGTTTAAAATATATTTTAGCGGGATATATGAAGCATCCTGATTCCTGGCGCATTAAAGCCATACTTACCGGTTCTGCCGGAAACATGGTGGAGTGGTACGATTGGTACATCTACTCTACCTTTTCCCTGTACTTTGCACCTGTATTTTTCCCGAAAGGCAGCTACACGGCTCAGCTCCTTAATACCGCCGCCATCTTTGCTGTAGGCTTCCTCATGCGACCCATTGGCGGCTGGTTATTTGGCCGTATTGCCGACAGACAAGGCCGTAAAACAGCGATGACATTATCCGTACTATTGATGTCTTTCGGCTCCCTTTTGATCTGCTGTGCACCTTCTTTTGCCCAAGTTGGGATGTTGGCGCCGGTATTACTGACCCTGGCCCGTTTGCTCCAAGGACTCAGCGTAGGCGGGGAATATGGCACTTCCGCTACCTATTTGAGTGAAGTAGCTACTTCCAATCGCAGGGGCTTCTATTCCAGCTTTCAGTATGTAACCCTCATCGGTGGCCAGTTATTGGCGCTTGGGGTACAGATATTATTACAAAAGGTGTTTCTCACGCCCGAGGAATTACATACCTGGGGATGGCGCATTCCTTTCTTTATTGGGGCATTGCTGGCGATTACGGTATTATATCTTCGGAGAGGCATGCAGGAATCTACTTCCTTTGAAAAGGAGCAACAGTCCAAAGAGCAAGGCTCGGTACGCGCACTATTTACCAAGCATCCTAAAGCAGTATTGATAGTGGCAGGCCTTACGCTGGGCGGTACAGTGGCCTTCTATACGTATACCACCTACATGCAGAAATTCCTGGTCAACACCGTAAAAATGAGCATTGAAAGTGCCACTACGCTTACTTTCTTCCTGATGCTGATCTACGCATGTATACAGCCCCTCGCTGGACTGTTGTCTGACAAAATCGGCAGAAAACCAATACTGACGGCATTCGGCATAGCAGGCACACTCTTTACCGTGCCTATTCTTACCGCGCTGAGTCATGCTACTTCTGCCTGGGAAGCCTTCTGGCTAATCCTGGCAGCCCTGCTGATTGTAACGGGTTATACTTCTATCAATGCGGTGGTGAAAGCGGAATTGTTTCCTGCGGAGATACGTGCGCTGGGAGTGGGTTTCCCCTACGCGATCACCGTGGCGATTTTCGGGGGAACCGCGGAACCACTGGCCCTTTACTTTAAAAAACAGGGAGTTGAATCCGGTTATTATTGGTATGTCACCGCATGTATCTTCATTTCCCTATTGGTATATGTGTTTTCGAAAGATACGCGGAAAACGTCTTGGCTGGATAAGGATACTCAGTCCTGACGCCCGTACATACGCACTTCGCCGGCATCCGTCCCTATAATCAGGGTGCTGGCGAGGCCTATAAACAGCCCATTCTCTACTACTCCCGGAATATCATTCAACTGCGCATGGAGCTTTTCCGGAGCAGCTATCTCCCCGAAATGACAATCAGCAATGTAATTGCCGTTATCTGTTACAAACAATTTTCCATCGCGGGTTCTCAATGCCGGTGCGGCTTGCAACTGTTCCAGCTTACGCATGGTCAGCTCATGGGCAAAAGGAATGATTTCTACGGGCAGCGGAAATTTACCTAACTGCTGTACTAGCTTGCTTTCATCTGCAATCACGATCATTCGGCCGGAAGCCGCTGCTACAATCTTTTCCCGTAGCAACGCCCCTCCTCCTCCTTTGATGAGTCGCAGTTGTTCATCTGTTTCATCAGCACCATCAATGTCGATGTCTATTCCGGAGATCTCACTGAAAGGGACAATAGGAATGCCTTGTGCTTTGGCCAGTTGCTCCGATTCTACAGAAGTGGCCACTGCACGTATTTCCAGGCCATCCTTTACCATTTCCCCGATACGCATGATGACATAATAAGCGGTGCTGCCTGTTCCCAGCCCTATCGTCATTCCTGGTTGTATAAAAGTCGCGGCTTTGTCGGCCGCCACTTTTTTTGCGATATTTACCTGCATGGCAACAAATATAAGTCACACTAACTGATTTGGAAATCTTGCCTAACCTAACTAATTTTTGACCAAATATTTTTGCTTTGAGAACACTACCACTACTCCTGCTGGCAGCCACTATTGGCCAGTTTCCTGCGCACGCACAGGAGAACCCTGCTGCCCAGGCCATTAATGCTGAAGGATTTACCAAACATATCAGCAAACTGGCCTCAGACGCCTTCGAAGGCCGCCGACCATTCACTCGTGGAGAAGACAGCGCCATACAATATATAGCGGCGCAATTCAAAGAACTGGGACTCAAACCCGGTAATGGCAACAGCTATTACCAGGAGGTGCCTATGGTAAACATTGCCTCCAGACCGGCCGACAAGCTGGTGATCAAAGGGAAAAATGACAGTATTTCCCTCCAATACCTGGAGGATTTTGTGGCGGCCACCAGGCGCGTGCAAAACCAAGTACAGTTGAAAAATTCAGAACTGGTATTTGCAGGATATGGCATCGTGGCGCCAGAGTATAACTGGAACGATTATGCGGGATTGAATGTGAAAGGTAAGACAGTAGTAGTGTTGGTCAATGATCCAGGCTTTGCAGATAGTACCCTCTTCAAAGGTAAAACCATGACCTATTACGGCAGATGGACCTACTAATTTGAAGAAGCCGCCCGCCAGGGAGCAGCAGGTTGTATCATTATCCATGAAACGGCTGCCGCCAGCTATCCATGGAAAGTGGTACGCAGTAGCTGGTCTAATTCCAAACTGTATCTACAGACACCGGATAATAATATGTCGCGCACCATTTTGGAAGGCTGGATTTCCCAAGAATCCGCCCGCAAAATGTTTGCATTGGCAGGCATCTCCCCGGATATCATGAACCAAGCTAAGAAAAAAGGTTTCAAGCCGGTTGACTTGCATCTGCAGACATCCATGGTAATTAATAATACCATCAAAAAGTCTACTTCCCATAACGTATTGGGTATTCTCCCAGGTACAAAACGGCCGCAGGAATGTGTTGTATATTCCGCTCACTGGGACCATTTTGGTATAGGAGAAGCGATTAAGGGAGATTCCATCTACAACGGCGCAGTTGATGACGCCAGTGGAACGGCTGGTGTAATAGAACTGGCGACCGCCTTTTCAAAATTGAAGCAAAAGCCAGAACGGTCCATATTATTCCTCGCTGTGACTGGGGAGGAGCAGGGACTGCTCGGGTCAGAATACTACGCGTCTCACCCAGTTTTCCCACCTGCTAAAACAGTAGCAGATATCAACTTAGATGTGATGAATTATTATGGACGTACCAAAGATGTGATCATATATGGTATGGGACAATCTGAGCTGGATGAATATGCAGCCAGAGCCGCTGCCAAACAAGGCAGGGTAACCGCTCCTGATAATCATCCGGAAGGCGGCTGGTTCTTTCGCTCAGATCACTTTAACTTTGCAAAGAAGGGAGTTCCCGGCCTGTATATCGGCCCTGGAACAGATGCTATCGGTCATGAACCAGGATGGGCAGCAGAACAAATCGCAACGTATAACCGCGAACGTTATCACTCTCCAAAAGACGAGTTTGATCCCAATACCTGGAAACTCGATGGTATGGTGGAAGATACCCGCCTACTGTTTGATATTGGCCTAACCCTCAGCAATGAGCACACTTTCCCTAAATGGAAGCCTGGATCGGAATTTAAATCACTTAGAAAATAAAAGTTTAAAAGGAGACTGTAAGATGGTATTGTTTGGACTGATTATGATGGGACTGATATTATTTCTCTATATCAGAAATATATTTATCCGCCGCCGCGTACTGCATGGCAATGTACCGGATAGCTATGATACATTGTTAGAACAACATGTAAGATACTACCAGCAGTTGGATGATCAGGACAAACAACGCTTCCGGGATAAAGTAACCCGCTTCCTGAAACGCACTACCATCGAAGGCGTTGGCATTCCTGTAGAACCGCTCGACAGGGTACTCGTGGCTGCCAGCGCCATCATTCCCATCTTCGGGTTTAAAGACTGGGAATATTTTAACCTGACCAATGTGATTCTCTACCCGGATACTTTCAATGAAAGCTACCAGTACGAAGGCAATCGCAGGAATATCATGGGGATGGTGGGCAGCGGTCCTTTAAATGGACAGATGATGCTCTCCCGTACAGCCTTACGGGAAGGCTTCTCCAATACCTCCGACAAAAGCAATACTGCTATTCATGAATTTGTGCACCTGCTGGATAAATCGGATGGCTTTGTAGATGGCGTACCACGTGCGCTGATTGAGCACAGTTACAGTATTCCATGGTTGAAACTGGTACACCAAACCATTCAACAGATGATGGAAGGCCATACGGATATTAATCCTTACGGGGCTACTAATGAAGGGGAATTCTTTGCGGTGATCTCAGAATATTTCTTCGAACGCCCAGATTTATTGGCGGAGAAACATCCGGAGTTATATCAGATGCTGTCGCGCATATTCCAACAGGATCCGGCGGCGAATCATCAGCATCCGGAAACAGCATTGTAAATAGTATTGTAAATAGCAATAAAAACAACAAGGGAAATGACGTCTGCGACGTCATTTCCCTTGTTGTTTTTTTCGTTGTTCCTGCCCTGCGGGCAGGGACAACAGACAGGAGAATCTTGTCTTCTGTTCCTTTTGGACAGGGGCGACAGGCAGGAGATTTTTTCTTTTATTATAATGTCTTCACTCTGATATTTCGGAACCGCACCACATCGCCATGTCCGAGGAATCCGATGTGCCCAGTTTCATTCTTTAATCCTGGATGATCTTTCTGATCCATCGTGCCGTGATCTCTGGCATCGGCGATGTCGCCATCTACAATCACTTCCCCATTCAGGATTACTTTGATACGGGTGCCATTGGCAATAATTTCTTCTTGGTTCCACTCTCCTACTGGTTTCAGGAAACCGCGTTTGGCAGGGATTACGCCATACACAGAACCATGATATTGGTATTCATGAAGTTTTTTATAGATCTCCGCATCATTGTCCAATATTTGTATTTCCATGCCTTTATAGGCTGCATCCCCTTCCAATGGGGCACGGATACCCACCCCATTATTGGCGCCTGGCGTCAGTTGGAATTCAAAACGGAAGGAAAAGTTTTTGTACTCCTCTTTCGTATATAGGTTCCCGTGACCACCCATTTTAGGGTAAATCACCATGTCGCCATTTTCCATGATATAATCCGTGGTATTACCGGTCCAGGCATGCATATTTGTGCCGTCGAAGAGCAATTTATAACCCGCCTTTTGTTCTTCATTACTTAGTACAACTGGCTGTGGACGGGGAATTTCACGGATGTACAAATCCCTGTAAGTAACATTGGTGCCATGTGCTTGTAGCTCAATTTGTTCGGCTGGGAAGATTGGCAAGCCGCGATCCCAGTAGTTTTCGAGGATAATATTGTTGGTCACCAGTTGTCCATTGAGATATACCGTCACGCGATCGCCTTTCATGATGATGCGGAAGTGGTTCCATTCGCCAATGGCATTATCTGCCAGTTTCAGCGGTTTGCTTTCATGCTGTTGGTTGTTGTATAGTCCACCGGAGCCTACCTGTGCGCCTACATCTACGCGGGAAGTGTCCCAAATCTGCACCTGCGGGGAGCCACGCAAATAGATACCTGCGTCTCCTTTACTGGTGATCTTCCAATCGACCAACATTTCAAAATCGCTGTACTTCTTTTCTGTACAGAGATTATCCCCTTCCCCATTGAACACCAGCATACCATCCTGTACTGACCAGCCTTTGCGCATGATATCATCCGCTTTACTTTGGGCGGCTTTCAGGACTTTTTCATTCATTTGTGCCCTTTTCAGTGGGTTTTCCACTAGGCCTTTCCAGCCACTCAAATCTTTTCCGTTGAACATCGTCACGAAACCTTCTCCAGTAGGCATTTCTGCCAAGAATTTGCGGATCGACTGCCGCTGATAATCGGCGTCTCCTCCTTTCAGTCCTGCTGCGGCCTTTTCCAGGATAGCTTTCACCTCAGGGCCTGCCAACGATTTATCTGCGAGGGCAATATCCATGCTCACGAGGGCAGCTTCCGCGGTGGTAGTCGGATCGTCCATGTATCGGGAAGCTAACAGCAAACTGTTATAGGACTTAGATTTATCCAGAACTTCCAATGCTTTCAGCTTCACTTTGGTTCCTGGAGCCAAGTCCAGGATATTCCGCACCATCAGTACCTTTTGGTCTGCGGGTTGTTGACTTTTAGCCGTGATGGCGAGGTATCCCAATTGGGCTTGTTCCTGGTAACTAGGCAAAGATTTGTTGCGGGCAATCGCTAAGAGTGCCGGCGCTGCGTTCGCATTGGACCATTCTGTTAATGCAGATAAAGCCGCTGCTTTCGTTTGTTCATTACCGTTATTAAAGGCATTTACCGTTTGCTCCACGGCTTCTTTGCTGCCTAGTCCAGCTAGTATGCCCAGGTACCGCGATTGTTTATCGGGTCCGGCCTGTTGCATATATTGCTGGAGGGAACTAGCATTAATGCCAGCGCTGATAATGCCCTGTTGTGCCGCTTTGATTTCCTCCTCACTATTGGCAGTATTCAACAACTGCACCAGTGCGGGGATATCCTTTTCAGTAGCCGTAAATCGCAGTGCATTCATACCTGCGCGGTGCACTCCAGCATCTGAACTAGCCACCGCATCTAGGATGAGGTTAGCATGATCCACATCCCTACGGGCAGCCAAAACGCTGATGGCGGCGGCTTTTCCCGTATTTGTAAGACTTGGATAAGCAGTTGCGAGGGCATTTGTCACTACGGAACCTGGCAATAATAATAACGTATTACGTACAGCCGATACCGTGATAGTATCGGAAGAATGGAGGGCCGCCATGAGTCCGGGTAAGCTAACAGCGCCGCCTATACGACCAGCCGCATCTGCTGCCGCAGCCTTCACAGCGGGGTTCTTATCTTGGAGCATTTCCGTAGCCACAGGCAGTGCAAACTGTACTTTGTTATCTGCCAAAATCCGCAGGGCAGCGGCTTTCGTGGTATTATCCGTAGCGCGCAATTGTTTTAATACCAGGGCTTGTTGTGGCGCTTGCAGATCGTTTGCATACCTGCCAATCAATTTCCATCCCGCATCTTTTACACGGGTACGAGGATCCGAGGTAGCAGCGAGGAACTGCGGAAAGGCCGTCGTGCCTTTATTATCAGCCAATAGCTGCAAAGCCGCGATGTAAGCGTTTTCGCGGGCAGGCGTTTTGGTATCATTTAAGATAGCAGTAGCCAGTGTGGCTACTTGTTTTTTATCAGCGAGTAGCGACAGCCAGGTAAAGTAAGACGCGGTGGCATTTGTGCGGTCGTAGTTCCAGCCAGTGCGGGCTGCGGCTGATTTCAGGAGTGGTCCTGCCGCTGGATCCGCTATTCTTGACAGCGCATAATGGGCTACTTTTTGCAGATCAGGACTCCCAGTTGCCGCCAATTGCATGATGGCAGCATTTGCAGGCGAGTAGCTCGCGTCTCCCAAAGCCTGCACCAGCGTCTGTTGTACTAATCCTTTAGATTTACTCAGTGCATTATATATTGCCTGCTTACTTTCAGGAGTATTGATTTTTACTAATGCGCGGGCAGTGGGATCGGCCAGAAACGGATCTGTTAACAATGGCTGCAACGCAGGTATAGCCACAGGATCTGCCAGGGTTTGCAGTTGGCGGATGATGAACGCTTTTGTTTCTGTAGCAGAGGCGCGCCCTAAAGATGCCGTGAAAGCGCGGGCTGCCGCCTGGCGCTGCATATCGAGACCTTTACCGGTAACGTAGAAAGTATAACCTGCCAGGGCATATTCTGTTTTGGTATTATCTCCTTTACCGGGAGCCACCAGCATATCTGTCATTTGGGAGACACCATCCGCTCCCAATGCCGCGATTTCGCTGCAATACTTTTGCAGTTCCGCCTGGCCATTAGCCGGGAAACGGGCAAGGATATCCGCAATTTTAGTAGTAGTGGTGCGCTGATCGGGGCCTGATTGTGCATACAGGCAACCACTCACCAGCAACGCCGTTATGATCGAAGTAAATTTTTTCATACTTGATGCTTTTAAATAGTCCATGGGCCACGCATGGGGTGAAAAATCAGGCTATTGGCGCCCGCATCGTTGATAAACTCCTGTTTCACAGGATCAAATTCCAGGCTGCGGTTCAATTGTAAGGCAATCTTACCCATATTCACCAGCGTACAAGAACGATGTCCGTTCTCCTCATTCAGCGCAAATTTGCGACGCAATTTCACCGCTTCTACGAAGTCGGTCTGCTGTGGTGCAGGGTCTGGGAATGCTGCCAATTTCTTCTCCAAATCGGGAATCGTGGACCGGAAGCCAGGATATAATTTACCATTAGGCCCTTCAATGTAGGCCGCCTGCGTATCTTTTCCTTCTCCATCCAAAATGATTTGGCAACCATCAGCATAGGTATAGATGATCCTACGCCAGGTGCCTACTGCATCTGGGTGTTGCTGAGGCGCATCCACTTCCACTTTCACCGGACTGGTATTATCTTTTCCCAGGAAATATTGGATAGGGTCTAGGTAATGTTGTCCCATATCGCCGAGGCCTCCCCCATCATAATCCCAATAGCCGCGGAAAGTTTGGTGTACGCGATGTGGGTTGTAAGGCTTATAGGGCGCGGGGCCTAGCCACATGTCATAGTCTAGCGTAGCTGGTACTGCCATTTCGGTCAAGTTGGTTTTTCCTACCCAATAGAATTTCCAATCGAACCCGGTATGTTTACTCACGGTTACTTTCAGTGGCCAGCCTAGCATACCGCTGTCCACCAGTTTTTTGATCGGCTTCACGGTGGTACCCATACCATAGAAGTTATCTTCAAAACGGAACCAGGTATTGAGGCGGAAGATGCGGCCATGTTGTTGTACCGCTTCCACCAGGCGTTTACCTTCTCCGATGGTGGCTGTCATTGGTTTTTCGCACCAAATATCTTTTCCTGCGCGGGCAGCATCTGCCGCGATGATACCATGCCAGTGTGGAGGAGTAGCGATATGTACGATGTCTACTTCCGGCAAGGTGATCACCTCACGGTAATCCGTAAACGTTTTTATGGAATTGTCTTTCAGTTGATCCATGGCCATTGTGAGGTGACTGCGGTCTACATCGCAGATGGCTACCACGCGGGTGCCCGCATAACCGAAATGTCCGCGTCCCATGCCACCCACACCGATTACCGCTTTGGTGAGCTGATCGCTGGGCGCAATGAATCCACGGCCCAGTACGTGCCGGGGAACAATTGTGAAAGCAGCCAGTGCGCCAAGGGAATTCCGGATAAAGGAGCGCCTGGAATTACTGTTCTGTTTAGTCATAAGGAATTTATTGAGCAGATGGATTATAAGTGGGTCATACAGTACAACATAGTGATAGCGCACCTGTCAGATGTTCACTGGGTAATAACGCAAAGCGTGCGTGGTCACGGGTTGTTGTCGTAAGATAGCAGGAGAACAGCGTATCTGCTGTATAATTGTGATGAATGGCGTCTAAAACGTCAAACGCCCGGCAGATGCCGGGCGTTATTGAAACATAGTTGTTGAGACGTTAATGCTTTTATGCACTGACGATTTCGCCAAACCATAAGCTGGCAGCACCGATAACGGCGGCTGATTCACCCAGCATGGCTACGCGCAATGGGACGTGTATATTATTTGAATCAAGTACTTTGTAGACAGCAGGCGTGAATAATGCAGCCGCATTAGCGATGTTACCACCTAATACCACTACTTCTGGTTTTTCCTGCTGGATAAATGGCACTAGGAATTCACCCAGGTTGGTACCGAATTCCTCGAATATACCGGCGATGCGGGCATCTTCCCCCATCATTTCCGTTAATGCCTTTACATCTTTCACTGTTCTTCCACTGATAGCAGCATAGCGCTTAATAAACCAGCGGGTAGAAATATAATCTTCTGCAATACTGTCTTTAAATGGTGCACACCAACGATCTGCATCTTTAGACTGGTGACCGTCGTAGATGGCGGAGCCTAGTCCTGTTCCCAGTGTCAGGCCAATCGCACTTTTAAAATCCCGGGCGGCGCCGCTAAAGCCTTCCCCTTGCAGGAAGCATCCTGCATCGTTGATAAACTGGATATTTTTGGGTGATGTGTTCAAACGGGCTGCCAGCAGCTCTTTTACATTCAGACCATAAAGCGTATCGTATTTATCCTGGTTTTTCATCAGGCTGATGCCTTCTTCATAGTTGAATGGTCCGGGCACTCCTATGCCGATTACAAGATTTGCTGCATCTAGTCCTACTGCCACGTCTTTGATAACAGCCGCCCAAGCATCGATAATTTCTTCAGCAGTCCCTTTTCCATTGACGCGCTCCCGATGCCATGTGCCTTCTATAATTGATCTGTCTTCTAGATCTACCAATGCCGCTGTTATATGCGACCCTCCTATATCCACTCCTACCGCCATGGAATTTTTCATATGTTAAAAAATGCAGGTTAATCGCTAAATCGTTTTAGCGATGAGGACAAATATAATATATTTTTTTTCTTCTGTTAGATTTTTCTGGAACGGGGTTCAGGCCGCTGTGGGAACTGTCCGTTGTTAAAAAAATCCTACTTTTATGGCTATATGAAAAAGGAAAACTCCACTAATGCGATCAATGCGCGCCAGTTGAGAGGCGACTGTGGTACGGTGTTCACGCTGTCGCTCATCGGCAACAGATGGAAACCTGCAATAATATGGCGGCTACTTGACGGGAAGATGCGTTATACTGAGTTGAAGAAGTCTATCAATGGTATCTCCGAACGCGTACTGGTATTGCAGTTGCGGGAAATGGAAAACGACGGACTAATACAGCGTATCATCTACCCGGAAGTGCCGCCACGTGTTGAATATGAGCTAACCCCATTGGGCTATTCCATGGAACCCATCCTGGAGGTCATGTCTTCCTGGGGCCTGGAGCATATGCCAGCGCAAGCTGAGATGCAAGCGGCAGGCTGATTATTTTAGTCCGGCATCATTGATAGCGCCAGTAGCCAGTGCTACCCAATCTGCATCTCTTCTCCCCTTGCTGAGCACTGTAAGTAGTCGCTGATGCACTAAATTCGCTATCGGCATGGGCGTATAGGACTTGCGGGCTGTTTCCAGCACCAGGTCTATATCCTTTAATCCAAGGGAAGCTTTAAAAGCAGGATTGCCCGTAAATTCCCGGTTTAGGATCATCGCACCGTAGTTACGGAAAACGGGGCCGGTAAACAAGGTAGTGGTCAGCATTTCATAGGCTGCATTTACATCCAGTCCGTTTTTCTCCGCCAGCACAAAGGATTCTGCCATGAGCTCCATAGCGCCGCCAATCATAAAGTTGCCTATTAGCTTCAGTACATTGGCACTCCCTGCCTTTGGGCCTACATCGAAGACATTTTTTGCAAAACCATCCTGCAACAAGGACTTGATGCGTTCCTTTGCAACCGCGTCTCCACTAATCACTGCATTTCCTACTTTCGCTGCTGCCGCCTCTGGCCTTGCAAATACAGGAGCAGCCACATAATGCACACCATATTCCTTATGCCCAGAAGCTAGGTCATTGGCGGTCTCCGGAGATATGGTACTCATAGATACGTGTATACCACCCTGCCCCAACGCTTGCAAGAATTTTTCATTCGCTATCTCCCTGACAGCAGCATCATCCGATACCAGGGTGCATACAATGCCTCCTTTCTCCACCGCATCCGCAGGACTGTCTACCAACACGGCGCCCAACTGCTCCAAGGGTTTTGCCTTTTCCCGTGTACGATTATACACCTTCAACTGATGGCCTGCCTTCAATAAATTCGCCGCTATAGGCAACCCGAGGTTTCCCAATCCAATAAATCCAATTTTTTGCATAATAAATCTGCTTTAAGTGAAAGTCTACAAGGTTTTACAAACGTACATGGAAAGTTAGCAAAAACTATTGAAATTACGCCTAACGGCGACCTATATACGATTTCACACCCATCTTGATCATTTCTGGCTAAAAAAAAGTACATTAAGTTTGCATCCAACTCCCTTGACTATGAATATACGGCCAACATTTATCCTATTATTCCTGTTGCTGTCTACCACCGTCTATGCGCAAATGCCGCTGTCTACCAGCGACAGAACCGGGCATACGAAAGCACTCTACCGCATCACTGATGCAGAAGCACTGAAGATATTCCGCGCAGCCCTGCTAGACGTGAATTTTGAAGAGGATAACTATGATGATGAGAATGATCCGCCGATGGCGCGGGAATTTGATTGCGATGAAACCCTCCTCCATACCTTTATCACCTCTTGGAACGATAAAAAGCGTAGGCCAGTTGATATTCCTACCGGCAATTACATTACTGTTTACGGGGATGGCACCAAGCTGATCTATGACTATACGCCAGTGAATAATGTGCGCATGCATCTACTGGAAAACCAGCATGATCTGCTCCTTACTTTTTCCGACATGCAACAGCGGCCGGTAAGTGATGCCCGTGTCTCCTTTAACAACAAAAAAATACCCTATAACACCGCTGCCCATCAATACATCCTGAAAGGTACCCATAAAGGAGGTGTCATCAAGGTACAATACAATGGCGTAACGAATTACTTTTACGCTAAACGCAAAAAAGACAGGTATCGCAGCTATAGCGCTACTTCTTACTTTGGCAGAAAATACAAACAACTGAAGCGATTTTTCCGTTTTAAACATCATTCGGGTAGGCAGGATAGATTCAGTGGCTACATGGTTTTCAATAAGCCGATGTTCAAGCCCGGAGATACTATTCGGATGAAGGCTTTCCTGCTGGACCATAACAACCAACCAGTAAACGAAACATTAGACCTTCACCTACAAGGGCGTGATGAGGATACCATACTGACCCGCATATCCCCCTATCGCCCGGGAGCTTATGAATTCGCCTTCCGACAGAACGATAGTTTACATATGAAGCTGGATTATACTTACTCCATGCTACTGGCCCCAACAGACAAAAAGCGCTATAATACTGGATTTGGAAGGTCATTCAAATATGAAGCTTATGAGCTCAGCCAACTGACTTTTAAAATCCGCAGTGATGAAGAAAATTATCACACCGGTACTCCCGTAAAAATATTTATGAAAGGAACGGATGAAAATGAACTCCCTATCCTGGATGGACGTGTATCCGTTGAGGTTACAACGAATTACACCTCTAACTATAACTTGGGAGCCACATTCATTCCGGAGAAATTATATGCTACCGAAATTCCGCTAGAACCTGTGGGCGAAACCATTCTTACCTTACCAGACAGCATTTTCCCGAAAGCGGATATTTCCTTCACGGTCAGGTGTTTTCTCAAATCGTCCAGTAATGATACGAAGTCCGCATCGCTGTCGTTGCAGCATACCAAAGACGATAGTTTTATCCGCATGGAAAAAATAGCAGATTCGCTCCAAATCACCTATGAGAAGAACGGAAAATCCGTTCCCATGCCGGCAGAAATTATAATGAATGATACCGAAGACGATAGCATCGGACATATGCAGGTGCAATTACCTACCAAAATACCCATCAATCCATATGTTGCCAGTTATGATGCGGAGACGGCGGATGCTACGGAAAACTTTGAATTGAATGAAAAAGAAAGTGGTATCAGCCTCAATGCCCAATTGATTAAAGACTCTGTATTTGTTAAAATGTTCAATCCATCGCAGATTCCTGTATGGTACCAGGTGTATGCGGGAAATAAAAAGGTACATGGCGGATATGGAACCAGTCTCCAGTGGTCTGACAAAGCATGGAGCAACCGGCATTATATTGTACAGGCACAATATGTCTACGGCGGCAAATCATTCAAAGAATCCGCCACTGCTTATTATACCCCCAACAACCTGTCGGTAACTATCAATGCGCCGGATGTTGTACAGCCTGGAGGCAAAGCAGCCCTCACGGTGCAAGTGAGAGATTATCAGGACAGACCCATAAAAGATGCAGACGTGACAGCTTATGCCTTTACCTCCAAGTTTAAAAGTATGGACCCCGTCATTCCTTATTTGGGTAAAAGCACCGCCAAATTCAGGAAAGCCAAGCTTGGATACATTACCCCTGAAGAAATATCTTACAATGATAAGGGACCTTTAAACTGGAGTAAATGGAAAGACGTATTGGGGCTAGACACGATGCCCTTCTTCCACTTCTTCCACCCGGAAAAAGTGCTGTATAACTTTGAACCATCGTTAAACAATGTTACGCAACTGGCCCCCTTTGCCGTGAAAAACGGCGTGCCACAGATCCCGCACCTCATATGGATAGACGACGACCTGGTATATGTTCATGGGACTACTACCATTGGCGATTATAGCTTCCAAGTAATACCTCGCCGGCACACAGTACGCATACGCACCGCGCATGAGGAAGTGCTTGTAGATTCTGTTTTTGTGCCTTATGGTAAAAAGACTTTTATCAGCATAAATTTGGATCAGCCATCTGAAGGCGTGCATATCACCCCTAAAAAAGATACCTTCTCCCTCAGTGAAAAGTACCTGATCGATAATAAACTGATATTACTGCAGCCTACAGGGAAAAGCACCCCTCAATATCTTTTTAACAACAATAAAGCTTTGCAGATAGAGCCAGACTATATGACACCCGCCATCATTGGTCCGGTTGCCAATAGTTTATCTTTGTATTATGCTGCTGGCACAGTGAATCAATGGTTCCAGCCAGAAGCTAATAACCTGTTTATCATTTCGAACGGACTCATTAAGCAAAGAGAAGCACATATTAGTGGTACTTATTTGCGGGGAAAATTGAAATCAGAACTGGAGTTCCCTTCCCTGAAAGATATGGTACGGCGGCCAGCGGATATTGACAGCCTGTATAAAGTAAACCTAGAATATACTGCCATAAGGCGCCAGGAAATTGGTACATCCAATCTGAAGCTGTTACTAAACCGTTCGTTCCGCGATAGTATCCGTCAGGTATTCATTTACAAGACAAACGATTCTACCTGGCTCACACTCACGGATGGCAATGTGGAATCGATCTCCGGCACCTCAGAAGGACAGTATAAGATATTGATCCTAATGCATAACAGTGGCTATGTAAAACTGGAAAACCTGGAAGTGAAAAAAGGTTGCCAAAGCATATATAACTTTGTCTCTCCTATCATTAATCCAGAAACAGACAGCATCAGGAAAATGCGCAGCCTACTAGATTTATCTCTTATTGAAGAATCTAAAGGGGCTCCCTTCCTGCAAATCCCTGTGCTGAAATCAATACCGGCTCATAACAACTATTCCTCCCCTGCCGATATCAGGCTATCCGATAGTAAACTGACCAAAATCATTCAGGGCAAAGTAACGGATGATAAAGGCGTAGGGATTCCTGGTGTTACTATCCATATACTGGGATATCAAAATGGTGCACAGACAGATGCCAACGGTATGTATAAAATGGCAGTAACCCCAACGGGCACACTGGTCTTTAGTTTTGTGGGTTATGAAACGCGACAGGTATCCATTACTGCTTCCAATATTTACAATGTTACCATGAGCGAAGTATCTAAAGCACTGCAGGAAGTAGTAGTGACAGGCTACGGCATTCAAAAAAAGGCAAACCTGAGTTATAGCGTTTCAACGGTAAAAATAGAAACCTATAGTTTAATGTCAGGTAAGGCCGCTGGCATTGCTATCCGAGGAACAAGCTCGCTCGGCATGTCGGGCACGCCGCTCATCGTCATTGATGGTGTTCCCTACACGGGCAAACTGGAAGACCTTGATCCGGATGCAGTGGCAAACATCGTAGTATTGAAAACTGTGCAGGCCACTGCGTTATATGGCAGTCGTGCAGCAGATGGTGCTGTTGTCATTACATCCAACGGTAAGAAAGTAATCGGTAAAAAGAAGAATACCATTGATGGTTCCGAGTCAGAAAGGAAAATTGCCCTGCGTCATAACTTCCGAGATGATGCTTTCTGGCAACCACGGTTACGCACCAACGAAAATGGCGAGGCCCACTTTGACGTGACCTACCCAGATGATCTCACTAGTTGGAAAACATATGCCCTGGCGATGACAGATAATAAAATGTCTGGCAGCGCCACCACTGTTACCAAAGCTTTCCGCACTTTGAGCGCCAGCCTTGCACTTCCACAGTTTGTGATTGCGGGTGATACGCTGGGCGTATTGACAAAAGTGATGAATTATAAGGGAGACAGCATTGCGCTGGACCGCAGTCTGCTCATCAATAAACAGGTGATAAAAGAAGGCGATATCCAACTGCGTAATTCCCGCATTGAAGTAACACCCGTTGCTGTTCCTGCAGCAGATAGCTTACGCGCTACTTTCCAGGTTACTAACCGCGTTACCATGGACGACGGCGAATATAAAGCCATTCCTGTAATGCCTGCCGGCACTACAGAAACAACGGGTAAATTCTTCCTGCTGCGTGGCGACACCAATTTTGTCATTCCTCCATCCGGCGATACTAGCGCCCTCCACGTATTTGCCAGCACTTCCGCTATGCCGGTATTACTGGAAGAAGTACAGCACCTGCGGAAATATGAATATCTCTGTAATGAACAAACGGCATCTAAACTGATGGCGTTCCTGTTGCAGAAAAAATGGGCAGAACGATTTGACTCCGCCTTCAACTACGACAATGATATCCGGAAATTGATAGAATTACTGGATAATAGAAGAAACAACGATGGTTTATGGGGTTGGTGGTCAGGAGGCCAGAGTTCAGAGTGGATCAGCGCACATGTGCTGAAAGCCCTGAAAATGGCAGACGATGCTAAGTTCAAAAGTAGTTCTTATAATAAAGATTTACTGCGACTGCTAGTACCTCGCACAGACAAGTACAATAATGATTTTGATGCCAAATTGTTTGTGTTAGAGATGTATAAAGACATCGATCCAGCGTTCAACTTGGTGCCTTACTTAGATACAATTTCACTTACTAAGTTGAAACCCTACCAGTCGCTGCAATTGATGGAACTCAAGCAGCGCGCGGGTATGAAAGTAAACACCAGTTTCCTGACCACACATGTGCAACATACGATGTTGGGAAATACGTTTTGGGGAGACGAGGGTCTGTTTTTCCTCGGTGATCGCATGCAGACGACGTTGCGGGCCTATCGCATTCTGAAAGCTGAAGGCGGCCACGAAGAGTTGCTCCGCAGTACGCGCGCCTGGATACTCGAACAGCGTGGCATTCGCTGCTGGCGCAACACCTACGAATCAGCCACCATCCTGGAATCCATCTGGGACGACGTAGCCCGCGAAAACGAAACAACTCCACCAAAACTGCGTATCAATAACACCGATATCACCAATTTCCCTTATAAAGCGGAATTCCCTGGTAATACGGCGTTGGCGGTAAACAGGTCTGGTGGTAGAACCATCTACTTTAACGCCTGGCAGCAACATCATAACCCGCAACCAACAGTGAAAGATGGCGCATTCCTATTGCGTTCCTGGTTCCAACAAAAAGGCGATACTGTTAAAACCCTTCATGGCGGCGAACCAGTTACCCTGAAAGTAAATGTGGAGGTGACAGCAGATGCAGAATATGTCATGATAGAAGTGCCTATTCCTGCTGGATGTTCCTATAACGGAAAACCGCAATCCTACTGGGGTTCTGAAGTACATAGAGAATATAACTATCACAAAGTGAGTATTTTCTGTCAGCAACTGCGTAAAGGACAACATGTGTTCAGTATAGAACTGATGCCGAGATACAGTGGGACTTTCCAGTTGAATCCGGCGAGGGCGGAATTGATGTATTTCCCTGTCTTTTATGGCCATGAAGGGATGAAATCTATACAAATCAGATAAGATTTAATTCAAAAGCTCAGCGCAGCGTCACCGCCCTTTGGGCGGAACAGACCAAATCGACATCTTCGATGTCGATTTAAATATCAAAAGACCGAACCTGACGTCTGCGACGTCAGGTTTGGTCTTTTTTTCATCGTCCCTGCCCGTTGGGCAGGGGCAACAGAAAGGAGGATTTTAAACTCTTTTTTTGTATATTAATAGTAACTAACAACCAGATCTATTCATGAGAACAGTACAGTCTTGGCTGGATGAATATGGTACCAGCCACCGTAACCCAGTCAACAAAACCATTCACTGGATTTGTGTACCTGCTATATTTTTCAGTATTGTCGGTTTGCTTTATAGCATACCGCTGCCTTATGACGTAGGGGGATTACAATTGACGGTGGCGCATATTGCTTTGGCACTGGTATTGGTGTATTATGTGCGATTATCGCCGAGTCTGAGTGCGGGTATGCTCATCTTTTGCATACTATGCCTGTGGGTCTGGCGGATATTGGAGAACTTCGGGGTAACCCCTTGGATATTATCCCTGGTTATTTTCGTGTTGGCCTGGATAGGGCAGTTTATAGGTCATAAAATTGAGGGGGCCAAGCCTTCTTTCTTCAAGGATTTACAGTTCCTGCTGATAGGCCCCGCCTGGTTACTAAGTTTCCTCTACAAAAAAGCAGGTATTCCCATCTGAAAATAATAAAGCCCCGATGAATATCGGGGCTTATTTACCTAAACCTACAACTGTTACACTGTTATTGCAACAATATTTTTATAGTGAACTGTCCACTTAGTGCATCGCACTAGCATCCAGTTTTCCTTGCTGTTTCTTAGCTTTTACCATTAATACGAATGGAATACAGATCAGGAACATCAGCCCCAAGTACAGGAACACATCCATGTAAGACTGAACGGAAGCCTGTTTGGTAACACTGAAATCCATCATTTGATAAGCCATTCCTTTCGCCACTTTTGGATCGTACCCTTTAGACATGAAGTTGGCCGTCATGTTGTTGATACGGTTGATCACATCCGGGTTATTCGTATTCAGGTAAGGTATTAAGTCGTTGCGGTGCATTTGGGTACGGCGTGTCATGAAAGTAGTGATCAACGCCACACCAAAGGAACCTCCCAACTGACGCATCATACCGGTAAAGGCGGCGCCCTGGCCAATCTGCTGTCCTTTCAGAGAAGAAAGTGCCAGTGTGGTGATAGGAATGAAGAGCAGCCCCATACCTACCCCGCGCACAATCAGCATCCAGAAGAAGGACTCTGAACCGGTATCGGATGGTGTAATAATTTTATATCCCCAGAAGCTATACACGAAGAAGAGGAACATACCTGCCGCTACGAGATACTGTTGCGGTATTCCTTTTTCCAGCATCTTACCGATAATCGGCATCATGAATGCCGTCGTTAATGCTGCAGGTACCATGAGCAAACCGGACTGTGTAGCGGTCCATCCCAGCAAACCTTGTGTATACAGCGGAATGATGAAGGTAGACCCATACAAACCGAAGCCCAGGATAAACGAGAGAATAGTACCTACTCTTAGATTTCCGTTCTTCAATACCCTCAATTCTACAATGGGGTTCTTATAGGTCAGCTCGCGCCAGATGAATAAGAACAGTGCCATGGCACTAGTGGTAGCGAGGGCTGTGATAATCGGATCATTGAACCAATCGTCTTCCTGACCACGTTCCAATACATATTGTAGGGAACCTACACAGAGCGCTAGTAGTATGATGCCGAGGAAATCGACTTCACTCATGGACTTTTTCTCCCCATATTTCGGACTGCGTACAAACTGGAGTGTCAGCAGGGTAGCGATAACGCCAATGGGTATATTAATATAGAAGATATAAGGCCAGGAATAGTTGTCCGTGATAAAACCACCCAATGGAGGACCGAGCGTAGGGCCGATGATGACCCCTAAACCATAGATTGCCTGTGCAATACCGCGTTTTTCCGGCGGATAGCTTTCAGTAATAATGGTTTGGGAAGTTACCAGGAGTGCACCACCACCAAGACCTTGGATGAAACGGAACAAAACAAGTTCCCACATGGCCGTTGCGTTACCGCAAAGGAAGGAAGACACTGTAAATATGATGATGGAGGCCGCGAAATAGTTACGGCGACCAAATTGCTGAGACAACCAGCTAGTCATTGGAACGATGATTACGTTACCGATAGCGTAAGCCGTAATCACCCATCCGATTTCACTCATGGTTGCCCCCATATTACCACGCATATCATTCAATGCCACATTCACGATCGTGGTATCCACGATTTCCAGCAGCGCACAGAATATAGCGGTGATCGTGATGATCACCCTGCGCGAGCCGTATTCAATCAATGATTCTTGTTGCAGCATGTAGTACTTTATTATATGGAGGGTAATGAAAGCAGCATGACCAGGAACTAATAACTAATGCCGGAGCATGGCCGATTAATGAATCTTTCTAATTTGCTAATGGTTTCCGCCTTTTATTTGGTTCATGGTTCCCATTAATTATTAATTCCGGGTCATTGCACTTTCATCAGAAATATTAGTTCAGATGTACATCCACCAGTACGTTCATACCTGGGCGGAGTCTTTGTACAGCTTCGTCGTTCGGGTTTGCGAATTCAATTTTCACCGGCAGACGTTGTACTACTTTTACGAAGTTACCAGAAGCATTGTCTGGAGGCAGCAGGGCGAATTTAGCGCCGGTAGCTGGTGCGAAAGAAGTGATGGTAGCATCCAGTTCTTTACCAGGGAATGCGTCTACTGTCACGCTTACTTTCTGGCCCAGTTTCATTTTACCCAACTGTGTTTCTTTGAAGTTAGCCACTACCCAAGGTGTATTATTTAATACCACGCTGAAGAGAGATTGACCAGCATTTACATACTGACCTGGCTGTACGTAGATTTTTGACAGTACGCCATCTTCAGGAGCGAGGATCACTGCATAGCTTTGGATCAGTTGTGCATCCGCTACATCTGTTTCACGCTGTTTGATAGCAGCATCCGCGAGGCTGATTTGTTTGGAAGTAGCAGTGCTCTGAGAAGAAACAACGTTCGTCTGGCGAGCAGCGGCTGTTTTCTGGCGTTGCAGTACATCCAACTGACGTTCAGCAGATTGTTTAGCAGCCAGGGCTTGTTCGTATTGTTGTTGGGTGATAGAGTGATCTTTGATCAGGTTAGCATAACGCTCGTAGTCCTGATTGGCTCTCCAAACGTTTACTTTCGCCGCTTCAATTTGAGCGTCAATAGTACCGATTTGTGCTTCTGCGGTAGAGATACCGGCTGCAGCAGCTTGTGTACTTGCTTGTGCCGCATTTTTGTTGGCTTCAGCAGTGAGCAATGCAGCTTGTGCACCTTGTACTTTCAGGGCCAGATCACGATCGTCCAGGATCACCAGGGTATCGCCTTTTTTCACATGCTGGTTATCTTTCACACGTACCTCTTTCACATAACCGGAAACTCGTGGGATAACTGGGCTCACGTTTGCATCAATCTGAGCATTGTCTGTCTCTTCATGGTGCTGACCGTGAATATATTTGGTGATACCGAATGCGCCACCACCGATTACCAGCGCTGCCAGGACAATTACGAAGCCTTTGCTGCGCTTTTTTGGCGCGGATGTTTCCTGCATGGTTGTATTATTAGTATTATTCGAAGCTTTAGTTTGCGTTTCCACAGCTTATTAGTTTGTGTGATGATTATTTAGTTACAGTTTGGTCCAGGATACCCGCTGCCTGGAGCAGTTTGTTGTAGGCCACCAGTGCATCCGCTTTTGCAAAGGCGTAGTTGAGGTGAGCCTGGAGATTGGCAACATCAGCATCTAACAGATCTGTAGTTGTTGCCAGCGCATTAGCATGCTTGTTCTTTGTAATACGATAATTCTCTTCTGACTGTTCTATGGCCTTTATGTAAGTGTCCATTTTCTTATGACTCAGCAGATAGTTTTCGTATGATTGGAATACATCCATATGAATAGCATCATTCACCCTAGATTCGTTGGCGCGAATCTGTGCCAGTTGGGCATTTGCTTCGGCCACTTTGGTTTTATTTTTCCAGAGGGAATGAACGTTATATTTCAGTCCAACACCTGCAGTTACTGCATTGGTAATGGTAATGAAATTCGGGATGTAAGCAGCTATGTAACCTCCGGTGAGTGCCAGTTGCGGATACATCTCCCCTTTTACCATTTTCACATTCGCATTAGCAGCACCTTCATGCGCTTGGAGCGACTGTGCATCCTTTCTGTTCTGATAAGCCAGTTGTTCGAACTCAGCATAACCACGTGCATCTGTAGATTTTACATCCTTGAAGATCACGGAATCCAGTTCCAGTTGCGTATTATCTGGTAAGCCCAGCATAATATTCATGTTCAGATTCGCTACTTTCAGGCTGTTTTGTGCATCCATCAGTAGGAGTTCATAATTGGATTGCTGGAGTTCTGCTTTTAAGAGGTCATTTCTAGCGAGCAGCCCATTTTTTTCCAGGTTAGTAAAGTCTTTAACACGCTGTTCTGATTGTTTCAGATTTTCCTGCATGAGGTACACGCTCTGTTGTGCCTTGTACAGGTTGGAATAAGCAGCGATCGTGTTTTGCATCACATCTTCCTTATCCTTTTCTGCGTCCAATTTGGAGGCTGTTGCCAGGTATTTGGCCGCTTGTTTACCGTTTTGGATCATCATGCCGGCAAATACTGGGATAGAGAGATTCGCCATACCATAAGCCGCGCTGTTTACTTTAGGCGCTGCTGCTCCTCCTCCGGAGCCAGAACCACCGCCACCAAATTTGAGGTCAATGTTGGGCTGGGTTAAGCGCATGTAAGCGCCGCTAACGCTGAGGTCTGGTAATTGGCGCTCATTTGCTTCCTTCATCTTTGCACTCGCCTCATCGATCTTCGCCTGGCTAACTTTTAATTGCTTGCTGTTTTGAATACTCAGCGATATGGCTTCACTTAAAGACAGCTGCTTCGTTGTGTTACTCTGCTGTGCTGATGCTGCCTGGAATACGAGCGACAGCAGGATTCCCGTTGAAAGCGCATATAATCGTGCGTATATGCTTTTAGAATTCATGTGTAAGGATTGCTTTAAACAATTTTTTTAAATGAGCACTCACCCTGATTTTAAGATATGCTATAAACTCATCCTCAGGAAGACTTGCGAATTCTGGATCTGATCTGATATAAGATTTAGCCGGAACCACCTGATGAATCGTACCGAAGAGCGTTGACATCAACAGCACAATATCTACATCCTTGTAAAAGACGCCTTGTTCCTGTGCCTGGGTTACAATAGGCACCATTAACCCCATCATTTCCGTTTTCAGGCCCCATATCAGGTCTTTCACCGGACTAGGTTCGCTGTTCATTTGTTCCCTATTCATGATGCACTGAAAATGTTGTTCACTGAGCATCTTGTTCACAAACCTATCTATCAGGGAATAAATTTTTTCCAACGGCCCCATGGTGTCATTCTCCACCAGTTCCTTTATAAAGTCGCGGGACGCAGTCATTCTATATCTGAATACGGCCTCTAATAATTTCTCCTTAGAACCAAAATAATAGGAGATCATGGCGATGTTAACATCTGCCTCCTGGGCAATGTCCCTTACCGATGTGCCATGAAAGCCCTTATCGGCAAACAGCCGCTCAGCAACTAATATGATCCCGAGCTGTTTTTCACTGTATCCTTCCATGTCCTTTGATTGATTTGACGAAGCAAAGTTAAACAAACGTTTGATTTAAACAATCAATTAATTAATCGTTTGTTTAAATTTTTATTTTACTACTGTATAAAATATTGTAAATCATCATAAATCAATAAAAGGTATATTTTGAATTCATTATTTATTAACAGAAGACGAGAATCCGGGAGAAATATTTTAACTTAATAGATATAAAATTTCATCATCTATGGAATCAACCCGCCGTTATGGAAAATTTACTTCCGGCACCATAGCCCTCACGGCTCTGCTAGTAGGGTCCCTGGATCTGTTGACCTCCTGCATCCTCTTCGTTAAGCGCAGTGGACGCCCCGTAACAGATCTATTGAATTATATTGCCAGCGCCGTCTTCGGGCCGGCAGCCTTCGTCGGACAGCCCATGATGCCCTGGTGGGGCGTCATCTTCCATTATGCCATCGCATTTATCTTCACTACCCTGTTCTTCTTGCTCTATCCACTCATCCGGAAAGGTATCCGCAATACCTTCCTGATCGCCATCTTATATGGCATCTTTATATGGATAGTCATGAACCTCTTGGTATTGCCGATCTCTCATGTAAAAATGGTGCCTTATACAGCCTTCGGGGTAAGCGTAGGGGCAATCATCCTGATTATTATGATAGGACTGCCCCTCGCAGTAGTGGCAGACAGAGTAAGTGCCTCGGCTAATCAATAATTGGGTTTTATCAAAAATGGGAATGGACGTCTGCGACGTCCATTCCCATTTTTGATTTTTCGTCGTCCCTGCCCAGCGGGCAGGGACGACAGGCGGTCTCCCGTTTATATCGTTAGACCATACTTCCCCAGCTCTGCTACGGTATCTGTATAATTAGCATGACAAATACTGTTCAGTCCTAGTCCTCGAGCTACATCCACAAACATACTGCGGTCTTCTATATAAATTACTTCTTGTGGCTTCACCTGCGCGATATCCAAAGCAATGCGGTAGATATCCGCATCCGGCTTCCGAAAATGCACAAAACAACTGGACACAAAAAAATCAGCAATATTGCCGATCCCAAACTGATGTATCCGATGGGTATTCAACTCCCGACCTTCATTATTTACAATGGCCACTTTCAAACGATACTTGCTTTTCAGAATCCTGATTAGCTCCAGCATCTCCGGATAAGGCGCTGATTGTGCAAACATAAATTCCCGGAACGCTTCTTTTGTAAATTTCCTGTCGGTATAAAACACCACTCTTTGCAGGTATTCATCCAGCGTTAACTTTCCCTCTTCATAAGTATCAAAAGTCAAGTGATGCCGTTCTTCCGTTTCAGCCGGATCTAACTGAAACTTTTCCATGGCTCGTTTACGGGCTTGCCTATCCCACCCATTGGTGAGCAATACGCCGCCAATATCCAAGAATAATGTCGTGATTTTATGTGGAGATGCCATACACTTTACCTGCTTGTTTTAAACACCTTCCTGGCAACAGCTTTCACCAGGAAGGCGGTAATGATTATTTGTTTTTCTTCGCTTTTCTTTCCTTATTTTCCTGGATAACACCATTAAAACTAATCGGCTGCGTATTATAACTGGTTACCTGCAAAGAACCATAACCCTCTGGCCCTATTGATAAATTAATGGAGTTGATATCGCTGTTATCTTTCGGCTTTATCGTAATATCCCAGCCACCTTTCTTCCGAACTGTTTTCTCATAAGTGAAGTCCTTCGTTTTGAAATTCATGGCATTTTTTGTAGGATCTATCGGCGCCGTATAGGCGCGACCGTAGTAAGGAAGATAACTAACAATAGAATCTTTTGTTACCTCAAAGGAGAAATCTGGTGTAAGCTGTACCACTCTCCCTCCCATAGGAATAGCTGTTTGTGGAACATATACAAATTGCTGACTATTCACCCAGCCTGCTACCTGGGCCTGCCTGACGGCCTGCTTTTCAGCCCTGGTTTCTTTCTTCTGTGCGGACAATTGCATTGTTGCTGCGGTCAGCAGTACGCCAGACAACATTACATGCAGAATCAGACGTTTCATGTTTGGAAATTTTATGGGGAACATCTCTGTGATGTCTCTACTAAATTTCGCAAAAATCCTGCTAAAAAAATGATTTCTGCTTAAATAGTAGCCGACTTAAAACAAATTAATTAAATTGCGCATATATTTCATCCGCAATCCCGTCCAAAGATTCACCTTAACACGGTCTATGCAGCAATTACCTCCTCTGGAGTTAAAACGTAAAATAAGAAACAGCCAAGATCCAGATGAGATCATTACCTATATCAGCTATAACATTCCTTCCTATACGCCTACTGAAAATTCCATGCTGTTGTGCGAACTGCTGGAATATCAGGATATATTCATCGAAGCCGCTGAACTACTGATAGAAACAGGCGGCGCCAATATCCATTACAAAAAGGAAGACATGATTCCTATTGTATTCTGTGCAGTAGGTGCCAACAAACCATTGGCAGTGGAATATGCCCTTGCAAAAGGAGCTAGTTTGCGCATTGATAATCCAGACTATCTTTTTGCAGTGGCCTACCTCTTCCGCCAATACCGACTCAATGAGATTGCAGAAGTGCTCATGCTACTCATCCAACATAATATCCATTTTAATTTTGTGTTAGAAAGTAGGGAGACACCATTACTACTGGCGGTCAGGTATAATCCTCACCCAGAAGTGGTGCATTTCCTGCTGTCTGAAAACGTAGATAAATATGTTTATGATGAAGATGGCTTTACGGCTATTCATTACGCTCCTTTCGCGAAAGCGCCACATCTTTATAAACTACTGGTAACAACGGTGGAAGATGTTTTGATCACCACCCAATACGCCACCACCATGGAGCCCGTGCCCAACTGCGTGATCAAAGTGGAGGCGGATACCACTTTTGAAGAATTCATTTACATCTCGCTCAATGCCTTTCTTCACAATAGACATTTGATGTTGGAAGAGATATTCGAAAAATATTACTATCGCCTACATATGGTGGCAGAACATATTGCGCAAATCTGGGAAAGGACGGGAACGGGCTTGTAATTGATAATTGGGAATATGCGGAGGAATTAGTATTTTGAGAGAACAACCAAATATCCTAACCTTAAAAGAGAACCACACATGTTGACCACACTGACTACACTGTGCCTACTGTTTTTCGTTGCACATGTATTATTATTATTCACTGCATTTGGCAAAAATGGTATGAAGAAAACCCAGTATCTCTGGTCTCACATTACCTTGTGGATCGCTGGAGGTTTGGCCTGTCTGATTACCATACTGTTTGCCGGCAAACAGGTATCTCCTGTGGTGGATGTATTTAATACGCCAGCGAAATCGTTATTGTTGGTAGTATTAGCGTTTGTTTTGTCCCTCATTGCGCACACGGTTGTACGCAAGCTGGTGCTGCCGAGGTATGCAAAGTAATTGATTCCAACATGGCGCTCATCAACAGATGGGCGCTTTTGTTTTACTCCTCATCAAAGTTGAACAATGACAACTGCGGCGAGGGTCCCTCTTTGCCCAGTGGCACAGTCGTCTCCCCAAAATTAGACAGTGTAATCCCCAACAACCTAATAGGCTGCACTCCTGGCGCCGTTCCAGCCAACAACTGTTTGGCGGCATCTAATATCGTCTGGTAATCATTGATAGGATAAGGAAAGGACAGGTTTCTCGTGATCTGACGGAAATCACTGTATTTTATTTTCAAGGTGACTGTCCGCCCCTTTAGCTGGTGTCTCTCTAAACGCTTCGCCACTGTTGCTGCAATCTTCGCTAGCTCTTCATGCATTTCAGCAACATCTGTCAAATCGTGCGGAAAGGTATCTTCTGCACCGGCAGATTTGGTTTCCCGATGCGGCTGTACTGCTCTGTCGTCTATCCCGCGGACAATCCGATAATAGAAGGATCCCACTTTCCCGAAATACTGCATCAACTGCGACTCTGTAAGTTTCTTCAAATCGGCGCCGGTAAACAATCCCATCTTTTTCATCTTCTCCGCCGTTACCCGGCCCACGCCATGGAATTTCTCTACTGGTAATTTTTCCATAAATCCCTCTATGGCGGAAGGTCCGATAAATGTCAATCCATCTGGCTTCTGCAAATCGGAAGCTACCTTGGCCACAAACTTACTGGTGGATACTCCCGCAGATGCAGTCAAATGCAACTCATCTCTGATAGCCTGCTTGATCTGCTGCGCTATTTCAATCGCAGAGCCGATTCCCAGCTTGTCTTCCGTAACATCTAAGTAAGCTTCGTCCAACGACAAAGGCTCTATCAGGTCCGTATAACGAGCAAATATCTCCCGGATTTTCCTGCTCACATCCTTGTACACATCAAACCGCGGACGTACAAAAATCAAATGCGGACATAGTTGCTGGGCACGTTTACTAGGCATCGCGGAGCGTACTCCAAATTTCCTCGCTTCATAACTGGCAGTAGCTACTACTCCCCCTCTCCCTTCTGGACTTCCTCCCACAGCAATCGCTTTACCTCTGTACAACGGATTGTCCCGCTGCTCTACAGAAGCATAAAAAGCATCCATGTCTATATGGATGATCTTTCTGCGAACGATTGGATTACTATTCTCCATGAATACAAGCTAAGAACAAAGATACACAGAAATGAAAAAAGGCCGCCTCTTACGAGACAGCCCCTTTCGCTTTTTGCTTGCCACAAAATTATTTAATCGGCTTTATAGTAAAGCTGTAATCCAATTTCGCAAATGGTATGCGGTATTGCTCCAGTGGCTGGGAACCCCAGCTATCAATACCTTGTACACCCGACTGCAACAGGTCTACATGCATAAAGATGTTACCTTTTGCTACCAGCTCACCGCTGTGAAATTGCTTCTTATCTGCCGCTGGATCCAGATCATCCAAACTGTAAGGCAGTGCGGAGAAACAGAATACTTTATCTGCCTCTATGCGGATACCCTTACCTTTTTTATTGGTCATGGTTACCCAGCGAACATCTGATTTGTTGCCAGATTCCTGCGGACGTGCATACGGGAAATATTGTCCGGATACTTCGCCATGGTACAAGCCTACGAGGGAAGCGGTTTTTCTATCCCAATAGTTTTCCCATGGTCCACGGCCATACCAGTCAATTTGATCAAATTGTTTGGCGAGCTGTAAATCGGTACCATAACGCAACAGCATTTTATGATCGCCTTTAATACCCTCAAAGCTGTTGTGTACATTCACGGTACCATCTGGGCGAACATCAAAAGACTGTTCGGATACTGCATCTCCATTCAGTAGCGTAGCTTTGAAAGTAACTACTACTGTATTAGATTCTTCCTTCACAGTGGCAGCAATATTGGCTTTATCATAAGCATCTCTCCAATTGCGGAGGGAATGATTGTAATTTGCTCCGATATCATTATCTGTAGGAGCACGCCAGAAGGCAGGCTGAGGGCCATTTTGGATAACGGCGTCTCCGTTTACGCGGTAAGATACTAGCTTGCCTTTCTGCATATCAAAATTGATATCGAAATTGCCGCCTTTTACTTGCAGGTTATCGCCATTCTTTACTACAGCCAGTTTACCGGAGCCGATGACGCTATTATCATTGCGTACAGGCTGATTCCAGGCAAATTGTTCTGCTGCTATTTCATAACCTGCTGCCAGGAAAGGTTCCTCCTGTTTCAACGTATAGCGCACATTCAGGAAATATTCTTTATTACCAGAAATTTTTGCTTTAGGTGAAATATCGAATGTCACGGAATCTTGTGGCGCAATCTTCAGATCGCGGATAGTACCGCGTTCCACGATTTTGCCGTCTTCTGCTAATTCCCAGTTCAGTTGGTAATTGGACAGGTCGCGGAAGAAATAACCATTGCGTACGATAATTCGTTTATCCTTTACCGTAGTTTTGATATGTTGGTACACTTTCTTCACTTCGATCGCCATCGGCGTTAAATCGCGATGTGCAGTTACCACACCTTTCACGCAGAAGTTGTTATCGCTGAAGTTTTCGTTTACAGGGCCACTCAGCGGGAAATCGCCACCATAGGCCAAGATACGCTTGCCGTTTTTCACGGTATCGATACCCTGATCAATCCACTCCCAGATAAATCCACCTTGGAGGTAAGGATTATTTTCAATGGCAGACCAATACTCTTGGAAGTTACCTAAGCTGTTGCCCATGATATGTGCGTATTCGCTCATGATCATTGGGCGGTCTGGATTGTGCTGTGAATAGCGAATCAGGCCATTAGGACTAGGATATTGCGGTACAATGATATCAGTGTTATAGTCATGCTCTGCGCGTTCATACTGCACAGGGCGGGTATCATGCGCCTTCAGGTAATCATATGCCTCATAGAAGTTACATCCATTACCAGCCTCATTTCCCAAGGACCAAGTAATAACCGCAGGATGGTTTTTATCTCGCTCATACATCCTGTAAACACGTTCCAGGTGCGGCATACGCCATTGCTTATCATTTGCCAGCGTATAGCCGAGATCGTAATAACGACCATGTGATTCAATATTCGCTTCATCTATTACATACAAACCATACTCATCACAAAGCTGCATCCAGTATGGATCTGGAGGATAGTGGGAATGACGCACCGCATTGACGTTCAGTTTTTTCATCATTTCCATATCCTTGCGCATATCTTCATGGGTAAGGGTATGCCCTTGTGTGGCATTGTGTTCGTGCCTGTTGACACCCTTTAGGAATACGCGTTTGCCGTTTACCAGGAAGTTACGGTCTTTCAGCTCAATGGAGCGGAAGCCCACTCGCTGCGGTATTACCTCCATAATTTTCCCTTCTTTATCTTTCAGGGTAATGTAGAGGGTATAGAGATACGGTATCTCGGCAGACCAAATTTTTACTTTCGGAATTTCTTTACTGAAAGAAACATTCGATTTATAATTCCCCAGCACCCGTTGAACACTGGTAGTTTCATCTTTATAAACAGATTTGCCCGCAGCATCCACCAGGTCAATGCTCACCGCAAAGGTATCTGGCTTACTGTGGTTGGTATGCTGATCTATACGATAGTTGCTAACTTCCAGGTCCAGTTTGAACTGGCCGTTGGTGTAGGTGGGATCCAAAGAAGAAGCCACTTTGAAATCCCTGATATCCAATTTAGGAGTGGAATAGAGATATACTTCTCTTTCAATACCTGAAATGCGCCACATATCCTGGCATTCCAGGTAAGAGCCGTCACTCCAGCGGTATACCTGCAGTGCTACCAGGTTCTCGCCTGGTTGCAAATATTTTGTGATATCAAATTCTGCGGAGAGTTTGCTGTCTTCACTATAACCTACTTTCTTACCGTTGATCCAGATAAAGAAAGCGGATTTCACAGCACCCAGGTGAATGAATACCTGGCGACCATTCCAATTTTCAGGCAGTGTAAATTTACGGCGATAAGAACCCACTGGGTTATTATCTTCCGGAATATCAAATGGAGGATTCAGTGCCGCACCTTTTTTCGCATGTCCAGTAAATTCATACGGATGATTGACATAAATAGGCAGGCCATAACCATTTAATTCCCAGTTCGCAGGCACTTTGAAAGTACTCCATCCGCTATCGTTATAGTCTGGCAGATAGAAGTCCATCGGGCGTTTGCGCGGGTCCTCTACCCAGTTGAATTTCCAGGGACCGTTCAGGGAAATAAACCAGGCTGATTTTTCTTTTTCGCCCTGTTGTGCCAGGGGCTGACTTTCAAATGCAAACGCAGATGCCCGCATCGGCATCCTGTTTACGGACACGACTTCCGGCGTTTGTAATTCGGAAGGCAGTTGTTGTGCCTTACCTGCCATGGCGAGCGCCATGCAGGAGGCCAAAATTAGTTTTCCTTTCATTGTTCCAGATAATATTTACAGCGTCTGTAGCTACAGCATCCATTCCTTCAGCACGGGCGCTAAGAAAAGATTTATTTATGAAAGATGTCAAAAAATGTGATGAGCGTAAATTATACGCTTGTAGTACCGGATAGTACTGAAAATAGTAAGCCCGCCAGCATTACGCCAGCGGGACTTACCACCTTGTACATCAATATTCGGGCTTTAGAATGGGGCATTAAGCTTTGGGAAAAAGCGGATCCGGAACCGGGGCCAACCGTCCTTTATCTTTAGAGATCCGCCTTCCCCTGAAAAATAAATACAGGTTAAAAAAGACCATTACACCCAGATAAATGAAGAATCCTCCGATTTTAGCACTGAGTCTTTCCAGCATTTCTTGTGCACTACCTATCGTCGCGATCTGCATGATCCAGAAGGCAAAACCCAGGTTCAGCAAGTAAAAGCCGGTTTCAAATAGTTTGTTGGTAGAGAGGGCGATGTCATCCTTGCCATGGAAAATATCCATCATAAATACTTTACTATTTTTGAAAAGGGTGTAGGCTACTCTCCAGGTGACTATAATCACCACAGGCAGGTAAATCAGGTAAGCAATGTAGTTGAAGGTGGTGTGCATACAGATATAATTTTATGAGTGGAGATGAAAGTTTCTCTTTCCTAGTAGATATATCACCAGCATGTTACAACAGTGAATAATGCCCAGTGTCAGCATAATAAATCCTATCATTTGCGAGACACTATCTATCACTTCTTTCCAAGTGTGCAGCGGCGCCCAGGTACTAATCATCAAGGTCGCATATCCCAAGTTCAGCAGGTAATACCCGATCAGCAATATCCTATTAATGGCATCTGTGGTGGCTACATCTCCATGCATCACATGCAGGATAAATACCCGCCCATTCCGGTAGAACAACCACCCTACCTGTACGGTAATCACCCATGTTATCAGCAGGTAAATGATGTAGGCCAGGAGATTCATGCTGTTGCTGTTTGATGAAACAAAGCTACATTATATTTTTTGAATTTTCAAAATATTCTGAAAGTTTAATATTTACAAACTCAAAAAAAATGGAATTGACTGCGTCAATTCCATTTTATGTCTTTTCGTTGTGCCTGCCCAGCGGGCAGGCACAACAGACAGGAGCGTTTTGCCTTTCCTTACTTCTTCAACAAATTATCTACGGCAAAGGTATTACTGCTGATAAATTGCAGCAGTACAGCGAAGAAAGCAGCATGGACCAGTTGACCTGTAATGAAGTCCCAGCTTTCGATGAGGGTACTTCCCAACACGAGGAAGGCCATCAGGATACCTCCTCCAATCAGGGCGATTCTTGTACCCAATCCTATCAATAACAGGATGCCTATGATAAATTCCGCAATAGGGAGCACATAGCTGAAAGGCAGCACCAGGGCTTGCGGAAGCATGGATTTCTCAAAAGATTGCACCATCCAGCCACTGAACCCATTCAGTTTTGGAAGTCGTACCAGTCCATGACCAATCATACTGGCGGCAATGGCCCATCGTAATAGCAAATAAACAGTGGTGTTCATATGTCAGTTGTTTTGATGACACAAAGATGGGCACCCTGATTTGCTTCGAAATGGTATAATTAGACTATTTTCCTGTACAATTTTGCGATCGTACCACCAATGTTTATTGGCAGGATACGCGCGAATGGAGGTCATATTATTGACAATCACGGCAATCAGTAACATAATAGCTACACCGCTGCCCACAGGACTCACTACCAAATAGTATTTGCCACCATGATATGAAAGCCTCTATTTTCCGTTGTCCATCTGCTTGATAATATTATTCACTTCTGTTTCAGTAGCCCGCAGCTTTTGCTGACAGAAGCTAATCAACATAGCAGCCCGTTTTACTTTTTCTGCCAACAGGTCTACGGAAACGCTTTCCATTTCTATTTCTTCCGCTATTTCCTGTAATTCCCGATAGGCATTTTCATATGTCAGTTCTTCACTCATCTTTCGTGATTTTAGATTGTACAATGGCCCGGAGTGTAGCATCCTGCATCCGGATAGTGATAGGATCGCCTGGAGTGGCGTCTTCCGCCCGCTTTAGCAGGCTGTCTTCCTTATATATCAATGCAAACCCTCTCCTGATAATACTTTCAGGGTCCAGCATGCGGAACAACAATTGTTGTTGCTGTAATTTATTTTCTTCATGCTGCAAGATCGCTCTGGGCCTGGATGTAAGTCCACTTACAAAATACTGCAATTGCTGTTTCTGCTCCTGTAATACCTGCTGTGCCCCTGCGGATATGCTATGCCTGGCATGCAGTAGTTCTTCTTTATTCCTTTCCAGTATGGATCGTACATTATGGGCGATATTGCTTTGCAAAACATGCAGTTCTCTATTGTCTGCCGCAATAATCTGCTGGCTGCGAATCAAGATCTGTTGCTGCATTTGTATGATCTGATCTTCATACTGGCGGTTATGCGCGATGATAAATTCAGCGGCTTTGGTGGGGGTTTTGGTCGCAGTATGCGCCATCATATCCGCAACGGTTTCATTTTTCTGGTGCCCAATGCCGGTAATCACAGGAATAGGAAACCTGGCCACTACCCTTCCCAACTGATAGCTATCGAACAGCAGGAAGTCGGTTTGCGCGCCACCACCGCGGATAATCACCACAGCATCATATGCTTTGCCAGCGCTGAATACTTCCACCATTCGCTGTTGCACCAACTCTGCATTGGCTTCCCCTTGCACAACAGTGAAGTACGTGTCTAACTTAAACGTATATCCGAAACTGTTATTTACCAGCGTATGATGGAAATCCTGGTAGCCCGCGCTATTCCCGGAGGTCACTACTGCGATCTGCTGAATGACGGGAGATAATGCCAGCTCCTGGTTGCGGGTGATATATCTTTCTCCTTCCATCCGGATGGCATCCGGATTTTCTTGGAGTAAACGTTGTAATATTTGCTGCTTCTGCTGTTCCAGTTGCCCGATGGTGTAGTTGATGTCTACATCCAGCACATTCACTTGCAGCCCATGTACCTGGTGATAAGACACGGCCACCAATACCAGCACATGGATATTATTGCGAAACTGTTGCCCGGTAATCAGCTCAAAGGCCCGTATTTGCTGAGCGCCACTGCCCCATGCCACTGCGGATACACGGGCAATAATACCGGTACCCTGCTCATCTTTTTCTACGAGATCGAAATAATGTACTCCCCTTTGCCCGTACCAGGAATAGCTGGTCACATCGGCCTTTACCCAGTAGGTTTGCCCTGCAAAGGTTTGCTGCAGGGTATTCCTGATACTGGTGGTCAGATCAGAAAGGCGGATGGCTTGGTGAATACTCATGATACGAAGATAAGAAACCAGGACTTACTGGTAGTCAGTAATGCCCAGTTGGGCAAAGAATTCGGCTTCGGGAATTTCCCTCACCTGGCCTGATTTCAGGTCCCCCAGTTCGAGGGATTCAATGGAGGTACGGATCAGGCGCTGACAGCGGTGATGAATAGCGCCCAGCATTTTGCGCACCTGGTGGTATTTCCCTTCTGTGAGGGTGATTTCCAGCCAGGTATGGGGATTGTCGTTATAATCGCCAGGGCGTACTTCCAGCCCTTGGGGCTGTGGTACGATCCTTACTTCGCAAGGCTTAGTAGTGTAGGTTTCGTGTATCCCTACTGGCATGGACACGCCATCGCGCAGTCTTTGCACTTCTTCCTCTGTCACATAATACTTGGCTTTTACAACGTAAGTTCGCTTATGTGGGATTACGCTTTCAAACAGCAGCTTGGTTACTTTTTTATTGGTCGTTAATATCAACAATCCTTCTGATTCATTGTCCAGGCGCCCTATGGCATGAGTTCCTTCCGGAAAATCGAAGTCCAGATCCCCGAGCAGGCGCACGTTATGAGGACTGATAAACTGGGAAACCATGTTGTAAGGCTTGTGTATGATGAAGTACCGATGACCACTGTTATGCATAATAGGCGCAAATGTAAAGAATTGGGCGTTGAAAAGCCTACCTTTGTTGCAGAGAATCAATAATATGGACGGACAATATAGAAAAGATGTTTACCCTGGCCTGGAAGTGGCCATCATCCTGAAGAAAGATCAACGTAGCGGGAAGAAAACTTATGGCATCGTAAAAGACCTGCTGACCTCCGCTGCTTACCATTCCCGTGGTATTAAAGTGCGCCTGGAAGACGGCCAGATAGGGCGTGTGGTAGAGATTATAGGATAATTGTCATTACATTTGCCCATACCCAACTTACTAACTCAACAGCTTACTAAAACGAAATGGATCAGTCTTTATTTCACTGGGCAGGAAATCTCAGGTTCTTAAGGAAAAGGAAAAATCTAACGCAACAACAGTTATCTGATGCTACCGGCATTAAGAAAGGACGACTGGCAGCACAGGAAAGCGGGAAAACGAAGAATCCCCGCATGGAAGATCAGGTACGGATATCTACCTATTTCAATATCTCCATCGATCACCTGATTAAAACAGCGCTCTCCGATCTTACTGCCGAACAACTGTACGAAGTGGAAACCACGTCTACCCTGGATATAACGGGCAAGCATATACGTGTGCTTCCTATCACGGTAAATACGGACAATGAGGAGAATATGGAATTTGTTCCGGTAAAAGCGCAGGCTGGCTACCGCCGCGGTTTCAACGATCCTGAATTCATTGCTAATCTGCCAAAGTTCACCTTACCAGGACTTCCACGGGAAAAAACTATTCGTATGTTCCCTGTGAGTGGCGATAGTATGCTGCCGATTCCTGATGGCAGTCACGTGATTGCACAGTATGTGGATGATTGGAGTCTGATCAAGCAGGATACGCCATGTGTAGTCATTTTGAAGGAGGAAGACGATATTCTCTTCAAAATGGTAGATAACGCGATGAAACTAGACGGCACACTACGTCTGCACTCCCTTAATCCGGCATACAAGCCTTTCCGGGTAAATGCGAACGAAGTGTTAGAAATCTGGAAATTTATCGGTTATGTGAGCCGTGAAATGCCTATTGCCAGCTAATCAACGATTCACCAATACCAACTGCCCCAGGTGGTAGGACAGATGCGTTAATCTTGACAGCAATACATTATACCGATTGCGGTGGGGTTCTTTTTCGAACTCCTCTTGTGTAACCATGGTATGCTTTTGCAGCCAAGCAGCAGGAGGCAATGTGCGGAATTGTTGTAACACGATGGCGTTGACATCCTTCCAACAAGCTCTCAGCTTAGCGGGAGCAGGCAGCTCTTCTTGCGGATCATCCGGATGGGTGATGAAATAGGCATCCAGTTCCGGATATTGGCGTTCTCCCAGGCCCAATAGGGGCAGCAGCATATCATGTACTGCTGTCATATGTCCGAGGATGTAAATCACGCGGTTCCGTTGTGGCGCTACTGGCAAATACAGCTCTTCATCCGTGAAGCTGTCGAAAGTCATGGTCATCCGTTTTACCTGGGTCTCCCAGTTGAATAGGGTTAGATCTAAGAATGCAGTAGTTTCCATAGTCAGTAAGTTCTGATCCATTTGAGTATATACGCGGCGTCTTCTTCCCAGGTTGGCTGTCCCAGTACAAAATGATTGCGTCCTGGCGCTTCCCGGAATTGCGTTACATACCCGTTTTGTTTATATTTTTTAAAGTTTGAAAAGACTAAAGAAGCTGGTGCGATGCGATCTTCACTACCAGCTATCATCAGTAGTGGCGCATGTGGCCGTGAGAAATCAATCCGTGCCATGCTGGTTGCGCCGCCTCTCAGAATTCGTCTGGATTCCGGCACTGCAAATTTTTCGTACGTCCGTAACTGTTCTTGCTCGTTCATGCCATTAGCAATGGCTTGTTGCCATTCTGGAAAGGTCATGAGATAAGGATTTGCGGGAGACACGTAGTACCCCAGTGGCCTATACCTCATTTGTACAAGCGTAGATTTCAGTGAGAACACACCGGGAGGTGGTGTTGAATGAATAGCAATGCCGGCTGCCCCTACATTTTTCTGCAATAATAGTTGTGTTACAAGCCCTCCTGTAGAATGCCCCATGATCACTGGGGGTTCGGGAAGAACGCTGGCGATGTCGGTGTAATATTGTACCAGGTCCTGGAGTTGGAGTGAAGCGATCAGGTGATCCGGATGACGTTTGCGCAAGTCCACCGCAGACGCCGTTTTGTGTGGCCATGGTGGCACAACAACTTTGTAGCCGTGGTTTTCGAAGTACTGTTTCCAGTTATCCCAGGTAGCAGCACACACGAAAGCGCCGTGTATCATCATGATGGTGCGAGTATTCACTTCTCTCATACAATGAATTTGTACGATTCAAAGGTCCTATACAACCAGCAGCATAAAAATGATAATAGGCAAAAAAGCAGCTTGACATTTATCAAGCCGGGCATTGATTTTTGTCAAGAGGAGGGATCAATCACCGCGCAGGAAGGCCTGTTTCCGTATACGGCTAAGGGTTTCAGGGGATATACCTAAGTAGGAGGCAATCATATTCTGGGGAAAACGCTGGATAAATGCAGGTTGGGATTTCATCATTTCCAGGTATCTTTCTTCCGCAGTGAGGGTGATAGCTGCGTGTATGCGTTTCTGTGAGGCTACGGCATGTCGTTTGTCCATTTCGGCAGTGAGGATACGCATAGCGGGGATTTCACTGCGTAATCGCCACCAATCATCATATCCGATCTGCAAGAGTTCTGTATCTTCCCAGGCATCTATATTGTACTTAGAAGGCGACCCTAGTTCAAAGCTTTCTCTGTCAGACATCCACCAGTTTTCTATGCCAAATTGCACCGTATGTTCTCCGCCTTTTTCATCTACAGAATACTGGCGCATGGCGCCTTTCGTAATCAGTGACAGGTGCCTGCAAATGTCTCCTTCTTGCAGGAGGTATTGGCGTTTGCGTAATTTCTTTGGACGAAAAGCGTGTTGCAGCACATCTTGTTCCTGTGATGTAACTGGATGTGCTGTATAGTGGCGAATGTACTCGTAAAATCTATTCATAAAGGGGCCGATAGCATGACAATAACCTAAGATAAGCAATTTTTTTCGGCCAATGACGAAGGATGGGATAACATCTATTTAGACCATCCCAAAGGGGTAGTAAACCAAGGGCTTCCAGGGGCCTTTTAGGTAGCGCCAGGTATGTAACCCCAACGCCTGTACGGTAAATGGTGTAAAGCGCTCCATGAGGGAATGATATAACTGTGTGGCTTTATGTGCAGTAACTTTATTTTGAATAGTAATATGTGGATGTAGCGGTTGCTTGTCTTGCCGGATCAGCCAGGGTTCCCAGCGTTGCTGCATGGCGGCATGCAAGGCCGTCAGTTCGTCGGATGCCAGGGTAAAGGCCACTCCCTGCCCAAATTGAAACAATCCTGTTACTTGCAGTTCCATGGGCGCCCGTTGCGCAAAGTTTTGCAAATCAGTATCTATAGCGAGATTTGCATCAGGAAGTTTATAAAATAGGGAGAGATGCGCATCCAAGTAATTGGCATGTGCAGGGAAATGGGCATTGCGCAAAGTGTTGAAATACTGTTGTGATACCTCGTCTAATTGTAAAGTTATAATCATATTCCATTGCAATATAAATTTAATGCCTTGTTATTTATATTTGCAGCAAAGGAATAGCCCCGTGATTGAAGAAACAGATATACGAACTGGCAACTTGGTCGCTTATTACGACCGCAATATGCAGGAAACGATCTTTACTGTGGAGGGCGTATGGCAGGGCTATATCTATAACACAGGGCTCCCTCTCAGCAAAATACCCTGTCAGAAAGCCAATCCTGTAGTGTTAGATATCACTTGGCTGGAAAATTTTGGATTTATTCCTGGCGATCCTGCGCATGGGGAAGATCCTGCCGTATATTCACTGAAGTATAACAGGTTAAACAGTATTCATATATGCGCCAGGAATGAATGCTTCCAACCAATGGCGGAAAGCCCTACCGGCATGGTCCCTTATGGCAGGCCACTCGTTCATGTGCACCAGTTACAAAACTTTTTTCACGCCCTCACGCGCGAGGAACTGTAATGTCTTATTTGCCCCTCTTTTTGTCTTATTTGCCCTGTCTACTGCATTAATATTGCAGTTACATTTGTGTTGTAATTATCCACCATAATAAAATCACCTTATATGGCAAGTGTAAATCCATACCTGAACTTTCAGGGCAATTGCGAAGCTGCATTCAATCATTACAAAAAAGTGTTCGGCGGCGAATTCGCCATGGTTTCTCGTTTCAGCGAAATGCCTCCTGAACACCCCTGCGAACCAGATGAAAAAGATAAAATCATGCACGTGATGCTGCCTATTGGCAACAACACCGTACTGATGGGTAGCGATATTCCTAAATCATATCCCAACCCAACCACCGGCAGCAATTTCGCAGTAGCTGTTGCTCCTGAAAGCAAAGAGGAAGCTAATCGTATCTTCAGCGGCCTCGCGGAAGGCGGCAACATTACAATGCCTATCGGCCCTACTTTCTGGGCGGAAGCGTTCGGCATGCTGATCGATAAATATGGCATTAGCTGGATGGTGAACTATGGCAACAAATAACTGTTCAATCCATATTGCAATAAAAAAGTCTGCACTATCTACAGTGCAGACTTTTTTATTAATCCAATCCATGCTTAGGCCCCATGTTTGGGCTTAAAGACATCGCGGTTCTTTTCAACTCACCAAGGAAGGGTATCGAATTTAGGATAGAAGATTTTATGGCATTCTGGAAATACAATTCCAGTTGTATGAATTTAGCAGCATTCTTACCGCCCATTACCTTCGAGAACTTCTTAAAATATCGCTCGTAAAATCTATCATATGCCACATCATTTTCCAATGTTCTCTTTATTAAGGACGTAGCGGATTCATCATCCAGGGTAGTGTAAAGACGCGTATAATCCTGTAGAATGTCCAACCGTTCCCTACTTAATGTTCGCCGGTTCTGTTCATACTGATCATATAAAGACCAGAAAGGATCATTCGTATTGTTCTTAAAATCCATGTATTCCGCTACGATTTCTTTTTTCTCTTTCCCGAAAATATGCTGAATCGTTTTTTGATCATCATCATTAACCTGTGCATGAACATTAACCGTATGAACAAGGCATACCAACAACAGGGGCAATATATATCTCATATCAAGGAATTTGCAGGCTCATTTTTCGAAGAGATTTAACACGCATTCCTATCAATTGTTTAAATCAGGATTTTCAAAATATAATCTGCAATCGCGTAGGGGTAAGTAGGATAGGTTCGTGTCGATCTCTAAACCTGCAACAAAATTATGATTAAGAAACTTCCCTTATTATTTTTATTAGGCACTGCCAATCATGCAATAGCCCAGTTGGGCGCCACTTCCCTCAATGGCCCAGGTATTGGTATCAGCACGGATTACCTGCCAGCATCTCATTATATACGGCCGGAAGACAGCGTAAAAACCGCGTCTACCACCAGTCAGCGCCGTTATAACTTTGGTGCAGCCTTCCAATTAGCTTCCACCATAGATACCGCCACGGGAAAAATGCGCGCCTGGTCACTCGGCATTGGCGGGAGTTATACCACACTCGACAATAAAGATTATACGAAAACAATATTCCCAAAGGAATTATTAGAAACCACTATTGCACTAAAATACATGCGCAGTATGCGTAACCGCTGGAGTATGGTGGCCGTTGCAGCGGCCTCTCTCGGCACAGATCTGGAAGAGATCACCAGCGATGATTTCTTTCTCCAAGGCGGCATTATCTTCATCAAACAACATAATCGCCATTTCTCTTATGGCTTGGGAGGTATGCTGACCAATGCTTTTGGTACACCCATGATCTTGCCAGCTTTGTTCTGCCGCTGGCAAACGGATAGCAAATACAGCATAGATATCAACTTTCCGGAAAAGGCCTCCGTGTCTACCAAACTTAATAAATATACAGATCTGGCACTCGCCATTCGCATGCGGGGCGCGTCTTATGATGTTACCCACTCTCCCAATGATAAACGCTTAATGGGATATTCTGAAATTACAGCAGGCTTGGAAAACACTTGGCATTTGGGAAAACATGCTGATTTCATTCTCGCCGGCGGTAGCTTACTTACCAGTGCTGTCACCTTCTCCGATAAAAAATTATCAGATATTTTCAGTGAGAAACCACGGCATCGCCTGGGAACAAACTATTATCTCAGTGCAGGACTGCGCTGGAATTTTATGCCACGAAAATAAGGATTATTCATATCGCAGCGCCTCTATAGGATCGAGTCTGCTGGCCTTTAACGCCGGATAATACCCAAAGAAAACACCGGTTAGGGCACACACCATAAAGGATAAAATAATAGAACTGCGAGATACCAAGGTAGGCCATCCCAATGTCATGGTAATGATGGTAGAAGCGGATACGCCCAGTATTACGCCAATTACCCCGCCGGTGATACTGATAATAATGGCTTCTACCAGGAATTGCAAGAGGATATCTAAGCCTCTTGCACCGATGGACATACGCAAACCTATTTCCCGCGTACGTTCTGTAACGGAAACATACATGATATTCATGATACCGATACCGCCAATGACAAGGGATATACCTGCGATAGCAGTCAGCAATATCGTGAGCAAACTGCTGGTGGAACTGAGGGTTTTAATCAGTTCCGCCATCGTTCTCACGGTGAAATTATTATCATCGCTTTGCCGTAAACGATGCGTTTGCCGGAGTATACTAGTAATCTGGTCCACAGCAGCATCTGATTGTCCTTCACTAACAGCAGAGCCTATAATGCTCTGTAAATAAATCGTGGCCAACATACGTTTCTGAATGGTGGTATAAGGTGCCACAATGATATCGTCCTGGTCTTGCCCAAATGAGCTCACGCCTTTAGGCACTAGCGTACCGATTACTTGTAAGGGAATCTTATTGAAACGAATCACCTTACCAATAGGACTTTCCCCATTGGGGAATAAATTATCTACCACCGTTTTTCCCAGCAGACAAACCTTTGCAGCGGAGGCTACATCTGATTCTGAATAAGCGATGCCATCTTGTACGGTGAGTTTGCGGATATCGAAATAATCTGTATTTCCGCCCTGCAAAGAAGTGGGCCAGTTGAACGGACCTGAAATAGACTGCCCTTTTATGGAAGCCACTGGAGAAACGGCCGTTAAGAGGGTGGCTTGTTTCTGCAATGCAGTCACATCTACCAACGTCAAGGATTGAAAAGAGGAAGCATCCATACGAGCACCACCGGCCACATTACTGCTAGGCAGGATGGTCACCATATTGGAGCCCATATTTCCCAACTGTGTCTGAATGCTTTCTTTAGATCCCTGCCCTATGGCCACCATCGCGATCACAGCGGCCACGCCGATGATAATCCCGAGCATGGTCAGGAAAGCACGCAGTTTATTGCGTTGAAGCGCCCGCAGCGCCAGTCGTATCAGATTGAATATACTCATGTGACACTCATTAGTAATCGTCTGCAGCCGGTAATGACGCCAAGGCTTCTTTTGCAGAGCGAACATTTTCGTTGATGGCATCCCGTTGCACTTTTCCATCGCGGAGCATGATAGTGCGACTACTGAAGGCAGCTATATCGGGTTCATGGGTCACGAACACGATTGTTTTTCCTTGCTGGTTCAGTTCTTGCATCAGGGCCATGATTTCATACGATGTGCGGGTATCGAGGTTACCTGTAGCCTCGTCTGCCAAAATCATCACTGGTTCATTCACCAATGCTCTGGCAATCGCCACTCTTTGTTGCTGCCCACCGGAAAGCTGACTGGGCGTATGTTCCAGCCGATCTTCCAATCGAACCGCCTCTAGTGCGCGAACAGCTTTTTCTCTGCGTTGATGGGTGCTGATCGTTTTATTATAAAACAATGGCAGTTCCACATTCTCCAATGCCGACGTACGTGGCAGCAAGTTATAGGCCTGGAAAACGAACCCAATTTTCAGGTTACGTACTTTCGCCAATTCATTGCGGGTAAGCTTTCCTACGTTGGTACCATCCAGCAGATAATCGCCAGCAGTGGGCCTGTCCAGGCAGCCCAATAAATTTAGGAGGGTTGTTTTACCACTACCACTGCTTCCCATGATCGTCACAAATTCGCCGGCATTCACGGAAAAGGAAACGCCTTTCAGTGCGCGCACTGTTTCTGTTCCCATGTGGAACTCCCTGCGAATGTTGTCTACTTCAAGAATCTTTTTGCTCATCGTCTTCGTCCGAATTTAGGGAGGAAAGGACTATTCGTACCGCCTTGCGCCGTGGAAGCCGGGCCTCCGCCTCCGCCTCCATCCATACTGGTGATCACTTTGTCATTGATGGTAAGCCCATATAATACTTCTAAGTGCGTATTATCGTTTAGCCCTGTCCGTATGCGCACCTGTTGCAAGGTATCGCCATGTAGCACCCACACGTAACTCATGGTACCTTCGCGTTTCTTTTTCTCCAAGTCTATTTTATTTGTATCACGCGGTACATTTTCGTGTTTTTTAACAGCGGTTAATATCTTGTATTTTTTACCCAGTGCGGCAGAGTCGGGGCGGAATTTCAATGCTCTCACGGGGATCAGTAGCGCATTGTCTTTTTCCGCCGTATAGATCGTCACATTGGCCGTCATACCAGGTTTCAGCTTCCTATCCTCATTAGGTGCATTGATGATCGTGTTGTAAGTCACCACATTGGAAGAAACGCTGGGTTGCAGCCTGATTTCCTGCACACGACCGCTGAACACATCATCCAAGTAAGCATCAACGGTGAAGGTTACACGAAGACTATCGCGCACATTGCCGATATCGGCTTCATCCACACTTGCTTCCACCTGCATCTTAGTAATATCCTTAGCAATAACGAACAAAGTAGGCGTACTGAAACTGGCCGCCACTGTTTGTCCTACGCTTACATTCCTATTCAGTACTACGCCGTTGATAGGCGAATAGATATTGGTAAAAGAGAGATTTTTTTCGGCAGACGCGAGCTGGGCGGCAATGCTGGCCACACTCGCTTTCGCCGAATTGAGCAGGTAGGTCGAGTTATCGTAGTCTGCCCTGCTGATCGCGCCTACTTTATACAGTTGTTCCTGTCGGCCGTATTGCGCCTGCTGATACGTAAGTTGACTTTTAGCATTTTCCAGGCTCCCTTTAAACTGATTTACGGACGCCAGGAAGAGCGACTGGTCTAACTGGGCGAGCAGTTGCCCTTGTTTCACTTGGGTGTTAAAATCTACATACAGGTATTTCAGTGTGCCGGAAACCTGCGTACCCACCGCCACCGTATCCACTGGTTGGATTCTACCAGTAGCAGTAACGGTAGTGGCTATATGACCATAGGTAGGATACTCCGTCACAAAGGTGATGGGGGGCGTTGTTTTTCTGAAAAAGAAATACCAGATCAACACCAGCAACACCAATATTATCGTCCCTATAATAATCGGTCGTTTATATTTTCCCATAAGCTGCATGCGTTTATAGTTGTACAGGGATGCCCCTGTAGAAGTCATATATCCTGATATTCAATGCGGCACTGTATTTAGCCTGTATGTAAGCCTGCATGGCCTGTATATAAAGGGTCTTCTGCTGGAGGAATTCCACCACGTTAGTAGCGCCTATCTTCAGTTGTTCAGAAGCAATACGAAAAGCTTCCTGTGTAAATTTAAACTGTTCTGCCGCCGCATCATATTGGCCTTGTGCGTTCAACACCGCGATATAAGCCTGTTCCACTTGTTGAGACAATACCGTTTTGGTATTCTGTAAGTTTAGTTCGGATTGCTGTACTTCTAGCTTTGCTTTCTCCACGTTGGTTTTATTCTGTCTGCGCGTGAAGATGGGCACAGAAAGCGTTACGCCTAATTGTTGGTAAAAGTTATTGTCCAATTGTTTGAAATAGCCGATATCATTAACGGTAGAATAATTGCTGGCCAGCGATCCACCGGCCGTGAGTATAGGCAGGAAGCCAGCGCGGGCTTTGGCAAGATCTAGGTGAGACACGTCTACACTCATACTACTACTTTTCACTTCTGGCCTGGTATCCAGGGCTTCTTTCTGCGCCATTTCTACAGGTGTCAGCAGCCCCACTCCCATCAAGGTATCCGGCGAAACGATATCGAAAGGTTTGCTGGTAGGCAGCAGTAATACTTGTTTGAGGTTCAGCAAATTCTGACGGCGTGTATTCTCTGCCGTTACGAGGAGGTATTTGTCGTTGGCCAGTTGCGCTTTCAGCTCAACGAGGGCCACCAGTGCAATAGAACCTACATCATACTGTTGCTGGGCCTGTGTTACCTGGGCTTCCGCAGTAGTAAGCAGATCTTTCAAGTATACAATATTCTCTTTTGCCAATAGGATGCTTAAATAATCCTGTGTAATCAAGAGGGTGATATTGTTCATCTGCTGATCCACATTCAGTCCTGCTACTTTGGTGAGCAACTGTTTCTGTTGAATATCTTTATTGAGGATACCGCCATTGTAGAGCGTGACATTGGAATTAATTCCATAATTACCACTTGCGGTTGTCGTATAGGCGTTATTGAGATTCTTGCCTCCGGTTACATTCTGCGTAGCGGACGCACTCAGGTTGGGCAGCTTCGCGGCTTTGGAGAGGATCAAATCCTGCTCTGTGTTTAATTGGGTGAGTCGGAGGGTGTTGAGCTGAATATTATACTTCATGGCATAATCCAGGCATTGCTGCAAATTCCACACAACGGGCGTAATGGAATCCTGCGGAGTGATGGCATTCTGGGCAACAACTGCGATGGCAGGCAGCAACATCAGCCAAACAATTACCGCATTTAACAACGGGTGCCGAATATATTCGTTCCAGTTAGATGGTATCATAACCTATCTTTATTAGGAAATACTTCAGGGTTAGTGAATCAACGCCAAACATCAGGCCGGGAATCCGTTTTTAACACTAAATAACAGAGGTCCCGGTTGTTACAAAATGATAACAACAGAACCGCATTATGGTTGACCATGTGAATTTTGCCGTGCTGTCGGAAGCTATTATTTTTGTCGCCATTATGAACTTTCCTATCACAGGCCATGGCCTGATCCTAATACTTATAGTGCTCGTCATAGCTGCCGCAGTGGTAGCGGTGCTAAAATCCAAGCTCACTCCAACTGCCGGAGCTACTGGCGTACTGATATCAGTTTGCATTTTGATGGGTGTGGGCTGGCAGGGCTTACTTTATTTGGCCATCTTTTTTGGCTCCGCTACCTGGGCTACCCGACATAAAAAGCAAGTGAAAGCAGGTATCAGTGGCACCGAACCTCATTCAGAAAAACGAAACGCCTCACAGGTTTTGGCCAATGGCGGTGTAGCCGGGTTGTTGGGATTAGTGGCTTTCTTGTACCCTATATCCTCCGTGGATTACCTGGTGCTTATTGCTGCCAGTTTTGCTTCCGCCACAGCAGATACACTTTCCTCCGAATTGGGGACGGTATATGGCAAAAGATTTATTAATGTGCTCACTCTTAAAGAAGATCAGAAAGGGCTGGATGGTGTGATCAGTTTGGAAGGCACTTTAATTGGCGCGTTGGGTGCGGGGATGATTGCCCTCGTATATGGATGGCTACAAGGCTTTTCTGGAGCGGTGTGGGCTATACTGATAGCCGGTATACTCGGTAACCTGACCGACTCGCTGTTGGGGGCTGCCTTTGAACGGAAACACCAATTGGGGAATGATATGGTTAACTTTCTGAATACAGCTTTTGCGGCATTGATTGCCTGGGTCTTTCTACAAATTATATAAAAAATTAAAAGATCGAAATTGACGTCTGCGACGTCAATTTCGATCTTTTAATTTTTTCGTTGTCCCTGCTCTGCGGGCAGGGACAACAAGTAGGAAAGTTAAGCTTCCTTATCGTCTCTATCCAGTGGGCAGGGACGACAGACAGGAAAGTTACATTACTTTACTTCTTTCAGCATTTCCTTCACCGCAGCTTCCATTTGTGCATCTTTACCTGCGAGGAATTCCTCGTAACGCAATGGTACGCGAATATCTGGTTCTACCTGCAAGTTTTCAGTAGGACGATTTTCCTTACCGATAGTAGCAATCATTGGAATACCGAATACGATAGAAGGATCGATCTGTGTTTCCCACCATACGGCAGTACCAGTACCCGCTACAGGCATACCTACCAGTTTACCTACCTTGCCTTGTTTGTAGACATATGGGAAGATGAAAGCATCACTGTAGTTACCTTCACTCATCACCACGCAGCTAGGGGCCTGCCAGATTCCCAGCGGTTCGCCACCATCCAGGCGATTACCCTGCGGCGCGAAGTCCAGGTATTTCTTACCACTCAGGAACTGCATCAGGTCATCATGCAGCCATCCTCCACCGTTGAAACGCGTATCCACGATGAGGGCTTTTTTGCCTCTGTTTTTACCCATTACCACATCATATACAGAGCGGAATGCGCCGTCGTTCATACCTTCTACGTGAACGTAGCCTACTTTTCCATCAGACAGTTTATCTACCAGGTCAGACATTTTGTTCACCCAACGTTTGTACATCAGGCCAGATTCTTCACCCACAGAGATAGGCTTAACGGTTTCGTCCCAACGTTGTTTGGTATCAGGACTGTAAATGCTGAGCAGCACGTTGACGCCCATTTTACGGTTCAACAAAGAAGCCCAGTCGATATCGTTGGTAACAGCCACACCATCAATTTTTTCGATGATATCGCCTTTCTTCAGTTTGGAAGTGGATTTATCCAATGGTCCACCTTTGATCACTTCATCTACTTTCAAACCATCCGCTTTGAAGGTTTCATCGTAGAGCAGACCCAGGGCAGGCGTTACATCGCCATTTGGAATCATGGCACTATAACGGCCACCAGTATGGGAACCATTCAATTCACCCAGAAGTTCACTCAGTAATTCCTGGAAATCGTAGTTATTGCTGATATAAGGGAGGAAACGTGCGTAGTTATCGCCATACATTTTCCAGTCAACGCCGTGGAGTTTAGGATCGTAGAATTTCTCTTTCACCTGTTTCCATGCGTGCCAGTAGATGTATTCGCGTTCTTTCGCCTGGTTGAGCGCCATTTCTGTGCTGATGCCCACAGGGGTTACTTTACCGGAATTGACATCTACCTTTACAACGCTACCGCGGTTACTTACAAACAGCGTGTTACCATCTTTGCTGAGTTCCATACCGCCTGGAGATCCGCCCATTTTAGCGAGGATTTTGGTTTCCCCGGTTCTTGGTTCCGTTACCCACAGGTCGTAGCCTTTTTCAAACGCAGCCATGTAAAACACTTTGCTGACATCCTTATTCACTGCATAATCAGCAATGGAAGCAGAGTTGATAGTCAGACGTACTCTGCGACCTTCCAGGTTTTCGAAGTTTGGCTGGAATGCTTTTTTAGCAGCAGTGCTATCTTTTTCTTTTGTTTTGCTGGTATCTTTTGGTTTAGCATCGCCGGCATCTTTCAGGAGGGCAAATTCATCTTTGGACAATTTGAATTTATCGTAAGCTTCCTGATCCAGGAAAACACCGTAGATATCCGATTCGCGGCTACCTTGTTTAGCGAGAGATTTACGTCCATCACGATCGTTGGTCCAGGTCATGAGTTTGCCTTCTGCTGCCCATTTACCATTCCCTTCACCGAAGCCACTGTTCACCGGATAGAAAGGCGTTCCATTGCCGTTAACAGGCATTACTGCCATGTTACTACCGAAGAAACCATTTCTTTCATCGTCCATCAGTAACCATTTGCTATCAGGGCTCCATGCAAAGGACCAGTCGCCATCCGCGTAAGAATGGTTATGCCCTTCTGGCATAATGGTTCTGCTTTTACCGCTGGCAAGGTTGAATACTTTGAGGATATTACGATTCTCCACGTAAGCAATTTCTTTACCGTCTGGAGAGAATTTAGGCTGGAATTCTTCCGCCGCCGTAGCGATCAGTGGTTCTTCTTTCAGCAGGGTAGCATTGAAGAAGAAAGGTTCCTCTTTGCGAACGCGGGTAGTTTGGTAGATATCCCAGTTACCATTACGTTCAGCAGCATAGATCAGGCGTTTGCCATCTGGAGACCATTCCACCATTCTTTCTTGTTGAGGCGTATTGGTAATACGTTTGGTCATATTACCTTCCACGCTGGTCACATACACCTCACCTCTCGCCACGAAAGCCATTTCTTTCCCGTCAGGGCTCATCGCAAATTCAGTGATGTTACCCGCCACTGGGACGTTTTTCACCACCCCTTCACGGCCATCGTTGAAGATCTGGACAGCCACTTTGCGAGGCTTCTCTCCTTCCTTCATCGTGTATACTTCGCCGTTATAGGTAAAGCAAAAAGTATTGTCTTGCGCTCTGGTCAGGTTACGTACCGGATGGTTCGTAAAGCTGGTCAGTTGCTCCATTTTGGATTTATCAGACAGTGAGCTTTTGAAGAGGTTTTGAGAGATACCACCTTTTTCGCTCAGGTAGTATACATCATTATTGTTTCCAAAAACAGGCTCGCGATCTTCCCCTTCGTAGGTAGAGATTTGATCGTAGGTACCTTTTGCTACATCCATTACCCAGATATCGCGGGTAACAGCGGAGGTATGGTGTTTACGTAATGGATCTTCGTATCCTTTACGATCTTGGAAAATGATTTTGCTACCATCTTTGTTGTAAGTGGCTGCATCGATGCCCGCAGCGCTCACCAGGAAAGGTTTTCCGCCGGTAACAGGTACGGTGTACATGTTACGGAAAATGCGGGTGCTGGGGAATCGGGCACTGGAAGCAGGAGCGTTTCTCGAGCTACCGAACAGTACTTGTTTGTTGTCGGGGCTGAAATCGTACGGATAATCTGCCGCGCTGTTGTTGGTGAGACGTACAGGAGTTCCGCCAGTGGCTGGCATCACGAATACATCGAAGTTGCCGTAGCGATCGCTGGCGAAAGCGATGTATTTACCGTCGTGGCTCCAGACAGGCATCATGTCATGTGCCTCGTGGATGGTGAGGGGAACAGCCACGCCACCTTTGGCGTCTACGCGATAGATATCACCTTTGTAACCAAAGGCAATGGTGCTTCCATCGGGGGATATTGAGGGGTTCCTAAGCCATAGGGCGTTATCCTGGGCATAGGAACTGGCAGCCATTAAAAGAACTGCACAACCAAATATAATTTTCTTCATAAGCGGTGCTTGAGTTGTAAGAAGGTCTAATGTAACAAAATGTCATAGCTAATTCAAGGGTTAATTTTATAAACGGTCGCAACAGGCAATGGAGGGAAAGTGTAGTCGTACCTGTTGCTGAAAACCCGTACATTCGATGTACCATCCGACTAAAATACACAATAGGCAATATTTTAACCGCCAGAGTCATATCCTAATCCGAAACCATCAAAATAATACCAGTGCATTAACATCTGATAAAGGATTGCTGATTCAGACGTAATTAAATTGAGAAAGAATCTAAAGCAACGACACGGAACCCTCAAAAAAGATCTTTATGCAATTGTTCTCCCCTGCTCTCAGCTTGCTGAATAAAATCAGGAATGCTGGCGTAGTAGATCCTAATCAACCTGGAAGAAGACCCATTCAATATATCAATACACTGGCATTTTTAGGGAGTATGTTGGTATTCATACTGGGAGGAGTCTTTTACGGGCTGGTAAAAAGTATATACATTTTGATGCCGCTGGTACTGGAGGGGTTTGGTATGTTGGCGGTAATCGCTTGTAATTGGCGTAGGGAGTACAATAAGGCAAATTTTCTCATGTTTGCTATTCACTATATAGCAGCCGGTTATTGGACTACATTATTAGGAAATGCTATTCCTATTGAAGTGGTTATTTCTTTCCTGTTGATCTTTCTCACTTGTGGATCTTTCCTAGTATATACTGCCAAACGGATAAGAGTTTATTCACTCCTGTCCATAGGAGTGCTATTAATTGCCATTCAATGTAATACTTATTTCAGGTGGATAGCGCCTATCCCGTTGGAACCACAGGCGGCTTTCACGATGCGGCTATGTACTACGGGAGGAATGTTGTCATTTATACTTTTTGTCATCTATGCTTTTGTTAGAGAGATAGACATCCTCTTACACAGCCTGCGACAATCTAACAGTGTATTGATAGCCAATGCGGCCTTTCTAAGGGAAACTTTCCATGAGTTACGGACGCCATTGAACAGTATTTTCGGGGCGGCTCAGTTGTTGGACATCCAAATTCAAGAGCGGGCAGATAATCCCGTAGTAAAGGATATTGCGCCTGAAATCCGGAATGTATTGGGGTCTGGGCTATTGGCGAAAGAGATAATAGACAATGTGTTGGACTTCAAAAAAATTGAAGCGGGGAAATTTTATGAGATCAAGGCCGAAAAGATGAATCTCCAACAAAGTATGGAGCAGTGTATCCGGATGAATCAGTACGTGGCCAATTTGCGAGGCATTAGTATTCGCCTGGATTATCAATTGCCATCAGCGGGAGGCATATGTGATGAAATTATCTTCAAGAAAATATTCAATAACCTGTTGTCGAATGCCGTAAAATTTGCGGCCGATAAATCAGAGATCTTAATCACGGCTACTCCTACGTCCAATGGTGGCTCTTTCAGCATTCAAAACCAGGGAACGGTCAGTCAAGATAAGATCAACACCATGTTTCTGCCTTTTGAATCAGAGCGCAACAACTTCATGGAAGGAACTGGTATCGGCCTACATCTTACCCAACAACTCATCGAGCTATTGAACGGACGTATCATTGTATCCTGCGATGGCAAGGATACCATTTTCACTTTTCACCTACCTTTTGAAAGCTGTCAGATTAATCGTTCGAAAGTGGAAGCAATGGGAGTTAATCCCACAGAGTTTGCAGGCATCCGTGCGGTTATTGTGGACGATAATGAGATGAACCAACATATCCTACAGAAGTTTGTATCCAGAACAGGTGCCAACACCGTTGTTTGTGCCAATGGACAAGAAGGTTTGGACGCCACTATCTCTGGGAAACCCGATATTATCATATCAGATGCCCATATGCCGATCATGGATGGCAAGCAGATGTTGGAACAAATCAGGCAAATACCAGGATTGCAGGAGGTGCCGATTATAATAGTTTCGGGAGATGCATTCAATAATTATAATGCCGATGAGTCAGAAATAATGCTGAAGGCTGGGGCTAATGCCTATCTGAAAAAACCTGTATCGTTTAGGGAACTGTATAATGTCATGAAGTTGCATCTCCCGAAAAAATCACCTGTACCAGAGAATCAGGATTGATATCTGGCGGTATCTACTATTGCCCAATCGAAATAGGCTTTAATCACCGTGTACAAGCCGTCTATATATTCTTCTAACTGTCTGTTCACCGTGCTGCTCCAATGGGGAAATTGCAGGCGCAAATCATCCATGGTAGACAAGTTGCGGTGATACTGTTCCCGGATTTCCGTAATGGCATCATCGAGGGAGATTTGTAATTCACGCTGATAAATAAATACGAGGTTGAGCCCTTTGGTCTTCAGGGCTTTTTCTCTTTCCAGCGAATGCAGATCATTCGCCAAGTTCGCGGTCAGATTCAAGAGTAACTCTATTTCCTTCAGCACAGGATGATTATATACTTCTTCCGGTAGCTGAACGCCCTTGAAGATGCTAATTAGCGGGAACATGATATAAAAACCTGTTTTGGGGCGCTGTTCCAGGTATTCACGGATAGAGGGCTCATAGCCATTCACTTGCATGTCTATCTCCCATAAACACTCTTCGAAATACATTACCATATAATCTCCAAACTGTTGGTACAGGTAAGGAGTACTAACAGATTTAAATCTAAACATAATATCCTGCAAACTCTCATTCAACACTTGATGTAAAGAGGAAGTAAACGTGAGGCCTCCTTTTCGGATGATGGAAATAAAGCCAGTGAGCATTTCTCTCAAGACAGCAGCTTCCATACTGTTGGAGGAAGCACGGTCGCACTGATCATCCACAGTAAAGAGCCAGGCTATCAAGTCCCCAACAATGCACAGGTCATCATATCCGGCTTCAGGGTATTCACGGGCAGCATAAAACCCAAATTTGGCTTTGTTAAAAAACCTTGTTTTGTCTTCGTTGATTAAGCTAAATTGTTTCGCCCATTCTGTGGTGTGTTCTTGAATTTGAGATGCAAACGGACTAATTAAAGATACGGTGGGGAACTCAAGGTTCAGGATGTTTTCCATAAGAGTTGACGCTTTTAATTAAGTGAATCAATAATAAAAGAATACGGCTATTGCTACCGGGGAACAGTACGGCCATGGGGGAACCGCGGATTAGGATTGACATAAGATTAGGTTTAATAGTTATTAATAAGAGAAAACAGGTTTTCCATCCTGTGTCAGGGCAGATTGAGGGAAAGAAAGGTTAAAATTTGGGGCATTGAGGGTGCCACTAAGCCAGAGAAGGCAATTGCTAATTTGTACGATAATTTAACTAAATAAGACAAATTATCCTCATCATTAACAAATTATCGGGATTAAATTTTCTAAACGGTAGGTTTACGTTTATAACAGGTATAAAAAATGATGTTGTATCAAAACAAAGGGATTGACGTCTGCGACGTCAATCCCTTTGTTTTGATCTTTTTCGTCGTTCATGCCCTGTGGGCATGAACGACAGCCAGGAGAGTTTTGCTTTCAGATATTTAAGTTGTCTTATAGAGATACCATCCATTGCCCATATCCCGTAGCATAATGATGGAAGAATCGTATAAATTAGGGAGATGCGATTTATCTGGAACGTATAGGTATCCTACCATATTGTCCATCATACCGCCAATCACAAATGTGATGCATTGCGAATCATCCCATTCTCCGGCAGATACATATTCAATCAGCAAGTTTTTACAGGCAGTAGTTTGTTTTTTTAGCAATTTAACCGGCAAGTCCACATTGCGGGTACCCATGGCCGTTACTTCTTTTAGTGCTTCATTTTTTAAAGAGTCGAATGCTGCCCGCTTATCCTTGAAATGTTGTACGATGGTATCGTCTAAGGCCAGTACCAGGCGTAAGTTCCCTACCAGGAAATGATAATCATCCATGGAGGTAAGCATTTTAAGCGCGTTCCCTTCCCTATCGTGTTGGGCAGCGGTAATCAAGGTATCCAGGTACCCTTGCGGCATTTGTTCCAGTTCTTCTAATTCCGCCTGCATCATGCCGGTCATGGCCAATGAACTGATGGTCTGTAATTTCCAGGTGGTATCTTTCAACATTTGCAGGTACCAGTCTTCCCCTCTTCCGGAGGAATCTGTTACGGTCATATTAATCAACGCCAAGGAATCTTGCTGGTCTAATATTCGGAAGTGTAGCTTAGCATGTTTCAAATCCTGGCCGTTAGGAGAACCGTCGTACTCTCCGGTCATGTAGCGATACATATCCGGAACGGAATCGGGGCCAAAAATCAGTTTTGCTACCTCCATCGGACTGGCAGGATGTTTTCCCGGCATTGTCATGTGACAACTGTAACAAACAATGCAAAACAGGGGTATTAAAATCAATAGAATAGTTTGCTTTCTCATGATAAACAGGTTTTATCAGGATGGTTCGTTTCTAAAGATACGAATAACTTTTTTGTTATATGTCAATTACAAAAACCGCTTACCTTTACCAGATAATCAATTAACCCAAAAATATGGACAGACCCGCTGTAGACCGCCTAGAATGGCTACTTAACACAGTTGCATGGCGACTTGAAAGATGGACCGAAGCAGAATGGAACACTCCCTATGCTCCAGGAAAATGGACCAAAAAACAGGTGCTTGGCCATTTGATTGACAGTGCTACCAATAATCACCAGCGCTTTGTAAGGATACAATTTGAGGATACGCCGGTTATCCGTTATGCACAGAATGACTGGAACACATATAGTTATCATACTCAACAGGATGGCGAAATGTTGGTAGCCACCTGGAAACAGTATAATGTATTTTTGTTGGCCCTGCTGCGCCAAATTCCTGAATCGGCGCTAGAAAGGACTGGTATTGGCGGCGAAGGCCAACCTTTCACCCTCGCTTATATTGTGGACGACTATGTGGATCATATGGAACATCATCTAAATCAAATTATCGAATATTAATTATCCATGAAAAAAACGATATTACTGGCGATCCTGGTATTTTCTGGCTTACTGTCCCAAGCACAAAAGGAGAAGCCCCTTCAAATTGGCACTACTGTCACCCTTCATTCTGCCTTCCTGCGGGAAGACAGGGACATCAATATCTGGCTGCCGGCCGGCTATCAGCCGGATAGCATCAGTTATCCCGTGGTGTACTTGCTGGATGGTGGGATGCAGGAAGATTTCCATCATATCACCGGACTGGTACAATTCCTGGGAATGACCAATCAGATGCCTGCCAGCATTGTAGTAGGTATCTGTAATAAAGACCGGAAGAAAGATTTCACCTTCCCTACCAATAATGCGAAAGACAAAAAAGCCTATCCTACCACCGGAGGTTCTGCCGCTTTTATTAGCTTCCTCCAACAGGAACTCATGCCTTATGTAAAGAAACATTATGCTGTGAATACGCAACGGACAGTGATGGGGCAATCCCTCGGCGGACTTGTAGCCGTGGAGATACTTACCCGCTTTCCAGAAATGTTCAACAATTATATGATCGTAAGTCCAAGTCTTTGGTGGGATGATGAATCCCTGTTGAAGAAGGTGACACCGGTTATCAGCAAATATGTGGGGACACCACTTCGTATATCCATTAGCGTTGGGAAGGAAGGTAAGGTAATGGAAGAAGATGCAAAAAGTTTGTATCAGAACATCAGCGCGGCAGGCAATAAGCGTATTACTGTTAGTTTTACACCGATGGATGCAGAAAATCACTTGACCATCCTGCATAATGCCGCCTATAAATCATTATCCTGGCTGTCGGACACCAGTGCTGCCAAGTAAAGGAATCTCCTTACATTCGCGGAAACAGTCGAGTATATGTCGTCCAGGAATATCAAGCAGGTCATTGTCATGCGCAAGGATCTGAATATGCGAAAGGGTAAAATGATTGCACAAGGGGCGCATGCCGCCATGGCCTTTCTTACCAGGCATGCTACCGTAACAGGACATACCCTACAAACACAGTTGCGTAATCCGGAAGAAGTGCAAGAGTGGATGACATTGGGATTTACGAAAATATGTTTAAGTGTGGATTCGGAGGAAGAACTGGTACGCATATACGAACAAGCCGTGGAAGACGGACTAAATGTCTCTCTGATCACGGATTCCGGCCTAACAGAGTTTGGCGGCATTCCTACCAAAACCTGTTGTGCCATTGGGCCTAACCGGAATGAGGATATAGACCGCATTACAAAAGATTTAAAATTATTATAAAAAGAGGATAACAAAAGTTCACCATAGGACAGATATTAATCAATATAGCCTTCTACCTGTTGTCCCTGCCCTGCGGGCAGGGACAACGAAAAAAATAAAAAAAACGAAATTGACGTTGACGTCAATTTCGTTTTTTTGATACACCCTCACTCATCTATAAGCAACTGTCGGATGAAAGGTTAATCAGGGAAGTGTGGTAAGGTCTACAGTTGGCGCCACGCCGGAAGCGGGGCGGGTAAATGTAGTGTTGTAATTAACATAGTTGGAGAAGAAGCCCCCGTTTTGCAGGAAGAACCTGCCCGTAGTACTATCTACTCCACCCGCATAATCGCGGCGTTGATCATTAGTAGCCGTAGCATCTGCGGTAAATTTAGCGCTGGTTAGCTCTGTCCATACACCCGTTGTGGAGCGAATCCAGGCATTACTATACTGACCGCTTCTGCCGAGGTAACCATTTGTATCCGTGAAATTTTCCAGGAAGGAATAGAGTCCACCGAGATAAGTGGTCGTATTCGGTTGTTTCCAGGTAGCGATAAAGCGCCAGGAACTGGTTTCAGGCGTATATATCCAGGAAGAGAAATCTGTTCCACCTGCGCCATCGGGCAATACGTGAGTGAGGAATTTATAAGTCGTTCCTGCCTGCCAGTTGAACAGCAGGTAGCTTTGTCCGCCGGTACCTTCTCCGCTGAAAGTATTATCTACCACATCTGTACCTTTGCGTACCAGTGTTGTTTTACCGACGCTTGGGTCCCAGATGGAAAACAGTATACGTCTTTCCGTAGCGCTGTTTACCTGCATGCCAAAATATCCGCCATTGAAACCATTGCTCATAAAATAGGAACCGATTTTATCTTGGCCGGTTGGTACAGTTACCTCATTATAGAACCATTCTGCCGTGGTACCGGAAGGAATGGAATAGCCCAGGTGTACAGAAGGGCCGCGTCTGGACCAGTAATAATTCGTTGCATCGTTGGCATATACCACGTTATTAGCTGTGGCGGTGCCGCTGATAATGATATTAGACACATCTCCGAAGTAGCCGCCTGTTTTGCTCACCCCTTGCAGATCCACTTTCACATAGCCGGTACTGGTAACATTTACAGTACCCACCGTATAATCTGTATAGGCGGTACCTGTTATTGTCTGATTAAAAGAAGTGCCGTTCACTGTTACTTTAATAACGCTGGTACCGGAAGGTACTTTTACTCTGACACCAATCGTGAGGGTACCGGTGAGTCCGAGTCGGAAATACGTACTGGTAACGCTATTGGCGTTGGTCCAGTTGCCCAGGCCATTGGAGGTAATTACCTCCGGAGCGCCGGATGGCAGGGTGGTAACGAAGCCGTTGCCGGCGAGGGCCACCAGGTAGCTAGCAGCGGGAGGTACTGTTTCCGCTTTAGCATTTGCGTTGGCGGTGGCTAGTAACTGTTCACTTTTATTGCAAGACAGTAGACCTACAGCCAAAAGAAGGGTAAAAATAAACCGGATGTTCATTCTCATGAATGGTAATTTTTGATGTTAGTTTTTGGGACAGATATGCTTATAGACGGTTTTGAGGAATGTTCGCTTAATGTTCACTGCAAAATGGGCGCACAGATTTCGGTGGCTCGTATCTCTCGAATATACATCTTGGGAAATAAATAATCAGATTTTTTTCAAGTGACTTTTAATTTCTCCCGATTCAAATCTCTATAAACAATTCATTTATAATCATTTAAAATTTATTAAAAATAATTTTTGAAATTTCTTCGATTTGTTGTCACGTTTTTATTTTGATAGTGGTCTTATTCCTGTAACAAATCACTACTAAATACTACTAATATGAAAGCAAGAATCACTTTTCAGGAAGTTAACAAAGGATTTATGGACGGTCTTTACAAAACCGGCGGGTATATTAAGCATTCAGGAATTGATCCCGTATTATTGGAGCTGATTAATTTCAGGGTATCCACTATCAATGGTTGTGCTTTTTGTTTGGATATGCATTATAAAGATGCGATACATATGGGAGAAGATCCAAAGCGTTTATATTCTTTGGCAGCATGGAGAGAGTGTCCATATTATTCAGATGCAGAAAGGGCAGCATTGGCTTATACAGAAGAGGTAACAAAATTGAATATCCAGGAGGAGACGTATGCCAACCTGACGAAACATTTCACTAAAGCGCAAATTGCGGATATCACACTGGCTATTTCTATGATCAATACCTGGAATAGGCTGAACATCGCGTTCCATACGGTACCTGGCGGCTATGTTGTGGGAACTTTAGGTTAATTTTGATAACGGTAATCGTATTTATGACCCAATATCATCAACTGCTCTTCCCATACGCCTATAACATTTTAGGATCGGCAGAAGACGCAAAAGACACTGTACAGGAAGTTTTATCGAAGTATTATACCAGTTCAAGAGAAGGTATACAGGATGAAAAAAACTACCTGATCAGGAGTGTGATTAATTTGGCCATCAATAATAAAAATAGGAATAAAAGAATAAGCCGGCAGCCTGCAGAGTGGCTGCCGGAACCTATTGCCACGGATGATGCCGCCGATAAGAATGTATACTTAAAGGATATTCTTTCCTATTCATTGATGGTATTGATGGAGAGACTGCCAGCTATCGAAAGGGCAGTGTTCATTCTGAAAGAGAGTTTTGATTATTCTCATCAGGATATCGCAGCGGTATTGTCTATTACGGAAGAATATTCCCGGAAACTGCTCAGTAGGGCCAAAACCAGGTTATTCAAGCCGGATGCGGCAGTTCGCACTAAAACGTTGGAGGCAGAAACGAAGTCGCTGTTAATGGATTACATGGAAACCATTCGGAAAGGGGACGTAGCGCGATTAGAAAAAATGCTTTCTGCTGAAGTGACCCTCACCGTAGATGGAGGTGGTAAAGTGAATGTGGTAAGAAAAGAATGTCAAGGAGCCGCAGACGTGGCAGGTGTATTGGCACTTGTATTCGACCGCTACCTGAAACATACGGATGTCTCGTTCCATTGGATCAACCATCAGCCTGCATTGCTGTATAGCATGAAGGGGAAAGTTTTCTCCTGTCTGGTATTTGATATCGGAGCGGATAAGACCATACAAAGTCTCAGTAGCGTGGTTGATCCGGATAAGTTATCTTTACTGACCCAACAGATCCAGGCATAAAACCATTCCAGACATGGCGATACAACACAGAAAAGAAGACTATTTCGAGCGACTAATAGCGGAAGCATTTGAGGCGTTTAACCGCCTCGTGGGCAACAGCAATCCTCCCGCTTTGCAAAACCTGGAAAACCGCCTGGATGAGCTGTTACGGGAACCAGGCCTAACATTGGCGCAATTAGAAACCGCTCCTCTCCCCGACTTGGCGTCTCTCCTGCAACAACACCCGGTTAATGCAGATGTATTGGAACTCATTGCAGATACCTTTCAATTTAAAGCCAATTGGCAGCAGAATACCGCGTTACAGGAAAAAGCCACCTGGATATATGAATACCTGCTGGCTAATAAGCAGGGTAACAGTATCTCCTATACGCTCCTCATGAAACTGAATAAAGCCAAAAAAGATAAAGGATAATGGCCGTATATACAATGATGTTATAGAGACATATTCATTTCTACCCAGCTTTTGTAATAGCTGAGTAGAGATGAATACTATAGGGGAAATACCATGTATATGATGCTGTTATAGAAGGTTATTATCCTATACCAAGTTCTTGTAATAGAGTGCTGTTAAAGGTCTTCTACTTTCCTCCCTCATCATATGCATTAAATATCGTAAACGCAAAATAAGCATATTCCTTACTGCCATCAGTCCTCATTCCATCTTCCCCAAAAAATAAATTTGGAAATTTAGACCGAACGGTCTTATTTTTGTATCATGAAAACGAAAGGGGAAAAAACCAGGGAGTTTATCATAGCGCAGAGTGCCGCTCTGCTGAATAAAAAAGGGATGGCAGGTACCAGTATCAGCGATATCATGGAAGCCACCAAACTGGCGAAGGGAGGGATTTACGGCAATTTCGAAAATAAGGAGGAAATATGCGGTGCTGTGTTTGATTACCTGATGGAACGTTTGAATGCCCGTATTGAAGGCCGATTGGCTGACAAAGCCACCAACAAAGAAAAGCTGCTCGCCATATTGGATCATTACAACGATGTGACGTTCATATCCAATGCGGGCGGATGTCCGATGCTGAATTTTGGTACAGAATCCGACGATACCGATCCGGTGATGAAAGAGAAAGTGGCAGGTGCTATCAAAGCCTCTCAGGCTCGTATTGCACGCCTGGTGAGTGCAGGTATTGCCGCAGGAGAATTCGTGGATACGGTCCATCCGCAAACCTTTGCCGTGAAGATGTTTACCATGTTTGAAGGGGCTGTGCTCGTATCTAAAGTCTTTGACAACAACAGCCAAATGAAAATCATTATCAAACTGCTAAAAGAAGAAATTGAGTCATTCTCCTTGTAATGACACTCAACAAGCCGGCAACGGCTTATTTTTTTCTCTCAAAAAAGACCGATCGGTCTAAAATAATTCACTATGCATCCTGCCAAACGACAGATTTTAATTTTTACGGTCATCGCTGCCGCCATTATGGAACTGATAGATATTTCCATTGTAAATGTGGCACTCTCCCACATGAGCGGCAACCTGGGTTCAACCCTGGCGGATACTAGCTGGGTAGTTACCTCCTATGCCATCGCCAACGTGATTGTAATCCCCATGTCTAGTTTTCTCAGTGTCTCTCTGGGCAGACGTACTTATTATATCGGCTCGGTCATCTTGTTTACGATTTGTTCTTTCATGTGTGGAAATGCCTCCAATATATGGGTGCTGGTGTTTTTCCGGTTTTTACAGGGACTTGGAGGAGGGGCATTGCTCTCTGTTTCCCAGGCGATTATGTTTGAGTTATTTCCTAGAGAAAAGCAAGGCATTGCCAGCGCCCTCTTCGGTCTAGGTGTATTCATTGGACCTACCATCGGTCCAACCCTGGGCGGTTTCATCACAGAACATTATTCTTGGCCTTGGATATTCTATATCAATATCCCGGTAGGTATCGCTGTTACCATATCCTGTTTTTTCCTTTTACAAGAAGCGACCATCCAACAAACGATTAAGAAAACCGACTGGGTGGGTATTCTCTTGCTGATAATCGGCGTCAGCACACTACAGACAGTACTGGAAAGAGGCCAAGAGGAAGATTGGTTCGACACTACTTACATCACGGTATTCACGGTAATGGCTATACTCAGTTTGATTGCCTTCATCATCTGGGAATTACGTGTATCCGACCCCGTGGTCAACTTAAGAGTGTTTCGCAGCAGAACATTGACAGTAGCGGCTATCCTCACTTTTATTACAGGCATCGGCATGTTTACTTCCGTATATCTTACGCCGGTATTTGCACAACGGCTACTGTACTTCACGCCCGTAGAAACCGGTTTGCTATTATTGCCAGGATCTTTCTTTGCCTTGTTATCGCTGATTATATCCGGTAAACTCTTGCAGAGAGGGCTCTCTCCTGTGGTGATGATTATCCTCGGCTATGGCTTGTTTATCTATTTCTCCTGGACTATGTCGCGCATGAGTTTGGATGTATCTGCGGAATTGATCAGTAGGCAACTGATTTACCGCGCCGTGGGCATTGCCTTACTCACCGTGCCTTTGACGATGCTAGCTGTTTCCTCGCTGGAAGCGAAGGATATTCCCCAAGGTGCGGCATTGAATAACATGATGCGGCAATTGGGCGGTTCTTTCGGGATTGCCATGGTGAATACCTATACTGCCAGACGGGCCGCAGCCCACCGCTCCGACCTTGTGTCTTACTTGAATCCAGACAATCCAGAAGTAGCGGGCAGATTACATCAGTATACGCAATATTTCCAGCAACATGGCGCTGCGGTCGATCATGCCCGACAACAAGCGATAGGCTTAATGGAATATGGTGTTAGCAGGCAATCAAATCTGCTCAGTTACTTGGATGCTTATGCGATGATAGGATTCCTATTCCTCATTTGTTTGCCGCTGTTGTTGATGGTACGCCGAAAATCAAGTGCTACCCTGGCCATGCAACAAATACAGGATCATTAATGATGGCTATTCGTCTCTCTAAAAAAATATAAAAATGAAAACAACTCAGAACACAGTACTCATCACCGGTGGCAGCGCTGGTATTGGATTTCAACTGGCTACGTTATTAGCAGATGCAGGTAATACGGTTATTATTACTGGTCGGGATGCAGCACGACTGGCCCATGCTGCCACTGCATTGCCATCGGTACATACCTTTAATGGCGATATCACCAATGCAACAGATGTTAACAGGCTCGTGGCATGGATAAAGCACGATTTTCCTGACCTGAATATGGTGATTAACAATGCTGGTGCTGCATCGTTGAATGATTTAAGGGCAGACACGGATACATTTGCCAAAGCCAGCCATGAGATGCTGACGAATTATTTGTCTGTGATCCGACTCAATGAACTACTCATTCCCCTCTTGGAAAAGCAGTCGGCCTCCGCTATTGTCAATGTATCCAGTATTTTCGCATTTGCCCCCGGAAAAAAACTGGCTTCCTATGCCGCCACCAAAGCAGCTCTGCATTCTTACACGCAATCCCTTCGCCTGTGGCTGGCCCCCTCCACGATTAAAGTATTTGAGTTGATGCCGCCATTGGTGAATACAGCATTTTCTGCTGGCATTGGTGGGCACAAAGGTATTCCTCCTGCAGAGGTAGCAACGGCATTTATAGAGGCCCTGGAAAATGATGTATACGAAATCAGGGTAGCCAATACGGAAGCCTTTTACCATTTATCGTTGGCCTCTCCTGTTGATGCATTAAGCGTATTGAATGAATAATAAAAAAGTGTCTCGTAAAGGAGGCACTTTTTTCGTATATCCTTCCCCGAAAATTATGAACAATGACGGCATTTTAAGAGGGATTATTCAAATATGCGTAGCCGGAAGTTCTCTTTCATTTGGCTGAAATCATATCTCGGTTGGCGACAGATATAAATCGTTTGATCTACCCTGCCTTCATACTCCGCATAGTAATTGGGTAATACCTTTACTACGTCTACTTTTTCAAAGAAAGGCGTAAAAAATTCAATAGGCGTATCCCTGAAAGCCACAGCAATAACGGTTTGGGGCATGGGTCCCTTTTCGGGCGCCCAACTGTAAAAGCTACCATGGTAGCCAAATCCTGCCGGCAGTCCGTATTTAGCGCCCATTAGTTCCAAGAGACCTGTCTGGCTGTAATGTTTACCCCAGATCATACAGTTAGCCCTCTCCTGCTGAGGCAGATTATCATACACCTGACGTAAGGATTGCAGGGTTTCCTTCCACATGTCATTGGTGTAATATTCTTCATATTGCAGGGCGTATGTTGTTCCGGGAACATCTTTCTGCTGGTACTTGTAGTAGTACTTAATGTAGTTATCCATATTGAGCACAGGCATGCCAAAAGGAATCATCCATGCACCATATAGCAAGAGTAAACTCACTGGCCAAAATATCCACCTCCATCGACTGAAAATGGTTTCCTCCAAGCATACCGCTCCAAAAGGAATTAAGGTAAAGACAATTGGGAAAAAGTAGTAGGATTTCCCGTTGTTAAAGAGTAATAACAGGAATGAAGTCAGTATAGACAATCCTACGGGCAAGTATATACGTTGCGGTTTTCGGATGAAAATAAATACGATAGCAGGCAGCAATAATACCAAGTTATAAATATTTGATCCCAATATTATACCGATAATTATATGGAGATAAGACAACTGATCCAGTTGCGTTTTCTTTAGCTGATGAAACATCTGGTACACTGGCCAATCGTGGAGATATTGCCAGATGATATTCGGTAGCAGGATCAATAGGAATAGTATAACATATCGCCACCAACGTTGTTCCATCAGTGCTTTACGTACGGGCGTTGTTGTAAACAGCGCCACTAAGCCAACAGCAAAGAACAACATATCATATTTCGTCAAGAAGCCCAGTGTAACGCAAACGAACAAACGCAGTAGGTATTTCCTTTCGGTTGTTTGCATATATCGCAGCAACTGATAAAAACTCAATACCCAAAAGAGCTGGCTGAAAACCACCGGTTGCAGCAACTGCTGGGATCTACCGGTAGCCGGCATAATCAGGAAAGCCAGTAATGTGAGAAAAACGGCTTTATTCCCACCTCCCAATGCAATAGTGATCCGCGCCACTGTTATCATGATTATCAGGCTGGCAATATGCGGCAAGAGGTGATGTACCCATACCGTATCTGAATGGAATAAGTTTTGTACACCTGCCAACAAGGCTATCAATGGCGGAAACTCCATATAGCCGAATGCAGGATGATTACCAGTGGATATATGCAGCAGTTCATCCCCCTGGAAGCCACTGTGGACATCAGCTATGAGGTGCAATGTTAGTTTAATCAGGCAGAAAAACAGGAGGAGGAACTTGGAAGATTTCATGGGCATAGTACAGCGAAATAATGCATCAATATAGGCGAATCACCTAATACATGGAAGTTCCAATTGGTTGACCGGTGATAAATTGAACATAAGCGGCTACCTGATTGTATTCTTCTCATGTCCATTTCCAACAGCCATCGCGTATGAAATATTTTTTCCTTTTTCTCTTGTTACCTTTATTTGTTGCCGCACAGCAGCAGAAAGAAATCAAGTCTCAGTTGCAAACCTGGGTGAGTCTTAATAGTACCTTTCGGGTTTCGGACCATTGGGGATTTGTGGGAGACCTGCATATACGTAGGAATAACTTTGTGGCCGACAATAGTTTTTACTTTGTTCGAGGAGGCGTAGGCTACTGGCTGAATGAACAGCTATCATTCATCACCGGTTATGCGCATCTGTGGCTGGCCCCAAGTACCCCTGGATATAAAACCTTTGCGGACGAAAATCGGTGGTATGAGCAAATCGCCTACGCCTCCAAAGTGGGGAAAGTCTCCTTGCAAAACAGGTTCCGTAGCGAACAACGTTGGCGGGAAATATTGACAAATGATATGTCTACGGGAGACTACTACTTCTCCAACCGATTTCGTTATCTGATCAGCATTGGCATTCCATTAAGTAGCAATCCTTTTGTACCACAGATTTCCTTAGCCAATGAGGTAGCCGTGCAATTCGGAAAAAAGATTGTGAACAATACCTTTGACCAGTTTCGGGCGTTTGCCGGTATACGCCAAAGCATGGGCCGTGGCTGGTCTTACGACTTCGGGTATATGTTTGTATCCCAACAGAAAGCCAGTGGGTATCAGTACGACTACAACCACACTATCCGGCTGTTTTTCTACTATACCTGGATGCGTAAGCATGGCAAACAAGAAAAAGAACCAGCCCTCCAATACGAAGACGAATAAATTTACTGCTTATCGTAGTCTTTCATCATGGTTTCGAAGTACTGGATCATTCGGCTGAAATTATCGATGCTAATATATTCGTTGTCGTTATGAATAGACTGCTGCTCATAGTTATTGATCATGACCGGTAAGAACCGATAAACATGATCGCTCACTATTTCATACTTGTAAGCATCTGTCCCTCCAATGGTGAGATAAGGCGTCACGATGGCGCCAGGGAAATACTGGCGGATAGTGCGTTCCATCACCCGATATCCCTGTGCATCTGTACTAGACACATGAGATGGTTCTCTGGGTGCGCCCACATTTACTATTTCTACATCGAAGCCTCTACAAGCACGTTCCAAGTGTAATTTCACATCTTCCACTGTGTTACCGGGCAGGATACGGAAGTTCACCGTAAATTCCACTACCGGAGATAATACATTGGAGGCATCGCTACCTTTCATCATCGTCAGGGCGGTGGTGGTACGTATCAGCGCATTGGTGGTATTGTTGTCTTGTAATGTATTCAGTAGCACACCTTTAAACAACCATCGGTTGGCGATGGCCATTTTGCTTTTGAAATCCATCATGCCACCCACATTGGTAAAGAATTGGTCAATGAGGGGAATCAGCATAGGTTTCATTTGTTCAGTTTCCAATCGCTGCATGATGACAGCCGCTTTCCCGATGGCGCTTTGCAGGGGCGGCATGGACGAGTGGCCTCCCAGTCCTTTTACACGTACCCTTGCGGACCAAAACCCTTTCTCTGCGCAGCCGATGAGAGCTACCGGCGCATTGATGCCAGGCAGACTACCAGCAGCGGATACAATACCACCTTCATCATATACCGCATCGAAAGTGATGCCTTTTTCTTTGAAGTAGGTTGCTATTTTCAGGGCCCCTTCCGTACCGCCTACTTCTTCATCGAAGCCAAAAGCCAGGTATATATCCCTTTCCGGTACAAATCCTTGCGCTATTAAATGATCCACTGACTCCATCACGGCGAATAACATACTTTTCATATCCAGGGTCCCTCTCCCGTAAATTCTGCCATTCATAACGGCGCCACTGAAGGGATATAGTTCCCAACGAGTGGGTACTTGCGTAATGGGCGGCAAAGCTTGATCGCGGGGAGAAAATACCACTTGGCCGCTGTCGGTGCCCGTATATTCTCCTGGAGGCACCACATCGTAGTGAGAGAGGAAGATAATTGGTTTCAGGGCAGCATTCCGGCCTTTCCAATGAAATACAAGGCCATATTGATTGATCGTATCATTTTCAGTACCAGCATATACGCGAGGATATTGATGACGCAGATAGGTATCAAACTCCATGATGGGACCGTAATTGAAGTGATTGTAATCAGCGTTGGAAACGGAAGGAATACGAATTCCCCCTGCAAATCGCATCAAGGAGGTGTCGCTGATGGGGAATTTTTCCGGTAGACTGGTAGTAACCTGGGGTTGACTAAAGGGATAGATCATTGTTCTCAATACGATTAAAATCGCCAGCAGTACTAATAAAAAGAGGATTCCTAGGAAGATTTTTTTCATGCGGGTTAGTCGTTTTATTGGATAACGACCTACATCCAGGAATTGTTCTGAAAAAAAACGTCCGTAAATTAGTACTATCAGGTGTGTTTAGATGTCTTACCATGAAAACAAAAAACTGTTATGAAAACCTTCGGCATTATATTTTTCTTGTTATCCAGTGTAGTTGTTCATGCACAGCAGGCCCCCATTCCGCTGTACGAAAAAGGTAAAGTACCCAATGCCATTGCACCTACTGCGTTGAACGACACTATACATACTCAGAGTTGGTTCACCGGTCAGGATACCCTTGTTATTCGTCCAAAGAACATCATGCCGACGCTTACTGTATTTCAACCGGCTGCAGATAAAGCGACTGGTATTGCCGTAGTGGTTTGTTCTGGTGGCTCCTATCGTGGCCTGGCTGATCCGGTGGAAGGCATTCCTGCCGCTCAGAAGCTGGCTGCCTCCGGCATTACTGCCTTCCTTTTGCGCTATCGCGTGCCCAGAGCTGACCTGATGACCCATAAGGAAATAGTACCTGTCATGGATGCCCAGCGGGCTATTCAATATATTCGGGAACATGCGGCGGAATTTAAGATCCACTCCAATGAAGTGGGGATCATGGGTTTTTCCGCTGGCGGTCATCTCGCAGCAACTACTGGCACACATTTCAATAAAACATATATCGAAAATCCTCGAGGTACCAATCTGCGCCCTGATTTCATGGTACTCATTTACCCAGTCATCAGTTTCGCCGATAGTTTGACCCATACTAGAAGTCGAGAAAATCTCATTGGTCCGGATATTACCCCTGAAAAAATCCACGAATACTCCAATGAGCTACAGGTAAGCGATAACACCCCTCCTGTTTTTATTGTACATGCCATGGACGACCGAGAAGTGAAAGTAGCGAACAGCTTGTATTTCACGGCTGCACTGGAACAACATCATATTCCCGTGAAACTATTCCTTTATACAAATGGGGGCCATGGATTTGGCGTAGACAATCGCACCGCCACTGCGCAATGGATAGATCCTTGCCTGATCTGGATTAAAGATACCGCAGCGCAAACGGCAACAGATACCGCCCGTTACTCCAAGTCCAAATAACGTTTAGTCTTGGCTGTTATACGATCCGCTCCTGATACGCAGGGGCGTTCCACATATTTATAGGAAAGCGTACATATGGTTACCAATACCAGACTGCATAAGCCGGTGGTCAGCCAGTGAGCCAGCGGTTGTTGTGCCCTGGCAGCCGGCATTCCCATGATCAGCATAAAGGTGATGAAATATACTAATCCGTGTACAATGTAAAGGGAGAAAGCAATTTGTCCCAGCAAGCAAGAAGGCTTCCAGGTAAGTATACCGAAGAAAGTATTGCCGCAGGTGATACAGACAAAAATGAAAGTGGTACAAACATAGGTCAGTGGAGAATAGATATAGGCTGAATATAATGCCGCTAGTACTAATACAGCGGCCATTAGCAGGGATACTAGCCAATGCGAGGCCACCCTGCGAACCTGGTTATTCCTTGCAAAAAAGGCAGGCAGCATTCCACCAGTAAATGCCAGGGCTTTATTCAAGGCATTGGCGGGATACCAGGTCCAGATAATCCAGACAAACAGACAAAAGAAGAAAACCGCCATCAGCCAGATATACCAGGGCGATTTCACCCCCATTAGCAGTCCTAATAATGGCAGTGCGGCATAATACAGCCATTCGAAGGCCAGGCTCCATACCACCCCTGCGATAATCAGTTTTGTACCAGTTACCCCATTCACATCTGCTGCAATAGACAGCATCCATTCGCTACTATGGAGGATCAGTTGTCCAATGGGCTCTTGTCGGTGCCATTGCGTAACGATGCCTACTACCAACAACATCCCGATCACCACTAGCGTATATACGGGATATATGCGTAGGATACGGGAGATGTATAGTTTTACCCAGTCCACTTGTTTCATACGGGCATTGACCAGTTTAGAGAAAAAAAGAAATGCCGTAATCATGAAGAACAAGGATATACAGATCGCACCTAGGTTAGCATGTAGCACCGAAGGTGGTGGAGAAATCCACTTCCCTGTTTGAAGAAAAAAATACCAGAGAATAGAATGATACAAAAATACATAAATGGCCAGGTATCCGCGTAGCCCATCAATAGATTTGAACCGCCCTTCCTGTGGTCGGAGGTCCAGAAAGCGGCTCACAACCGTCACCCATAAGAGCACCAGCAAGAGAATCAGGAACATAGGGAGCAGGCTGACAGGACTCATGGCTGAAGTTTAATCACAGTTTCAATATTCTCATTCTCACTACAATACTGCCTCATGATGGAAGCAATTGTTTAATTCTTTTTGTGGCTTTATCGGCAGCTTCGAGACATGGTTTCTCAATGAAGCGATAAGTAATACAACAGAGGATAATGAGTACAACCGCAATACCTGCAATCATTAACCAGTAGTATTGGGGAGACAACTGCTGCACGACCGGGAACGTTAGCACGAAGTTGAAAGTAATGAACAGCAGCATACCGTGGAGCAGATAAATAGAATAAGAGATTTGGCCTAATAATCGGGAAGATTTCAAAGACAGCAATCCAAATAGCGTATTGCCACCAGCGATAGCTAAGAAGCAGGCCCCAAAGCACAACAGCGAAAAAGGATAACTAAAAGGAGGAACTACAAATATGCCGATATACAACATGCCTATGATAAAGATGGTGGTGATCCAATGACTGGCTGTCTCCCTAAAACCTGGCTGTTTAATTACATACGCAGCGAGCATCCCACCCAGAAAGGCGCTCATTCTCTCCCAGGCCATCGCTGGATAAAAGCTATAGATCACCCATGCAAATAATGCCAGGCCCATTCCAGCAAAAAGGCTCACATTCAGGGATGGCTTTAGTCGGAATAGCAAGAGGCCCCAGAAGGGCAAGGAGAAATAAAACAACCATTCAAAAGCGAGGCTCCAGATGACGCCCGCTACTACCAATCGCAGGGTGACGCCGTTAAGATCCGGCTCCATAAAGAGCAGCCAGCCCAGAAGATGTTGGAGCAACTGTGCCGGTGATTCATGGAGTTTCCAACCCGTTACTACCCCTGTAATTAGCAACAACATAGTGAGTAGGAAAAAATATAGCGGAAGGATACGCAGAAAGCGGGATACATATAATTTTCGCCAGTCCATTCCTTTCTCTTGGGCCTCCATTAGTTTAGAGAAAAATAGGAATGCGGTGATCATAAAAAAGAAAGACACGCTACCCGGTCCTAGGTGATGGTAAAGCGGGGAAGGAGGAAAACTCCATCTGCCAGTATGCAAAAAGAAATACCAGACTACGGAATGATGTAAGAATACAAAAAAGGCGAGGTATCCTCTTAATCCATCTATCGTGCGGTACCTGCCTTGGGGCGCCTGTATTCCTAGCAGGTGGCTAACAGGCAGAACAACTAACCCTATCAAGATAAGTATAGGGATTATAGGTAGCAGACTTACAGGGGTCATGGTTAGGAAGATTAAGTTCCTAATATCCGTATAGTCACTGCATTTCCGGCGGCAGTCTACTGCGAAATATTCGCATTCCTAACATTGACTCACCAGAATTAAATTTTTTTTATTAAATTGATAATCAGGCTTTGCCTGTCGAAATACAATTTTGTAACCCCGAGCCAACACCCTCAAGTAATGAACAGGAATATCTTATGGGCTTCCGTCATAGTACTGATGCAGGTGTTTAGATTAACAATTGATTTGCATCAGATTAACACGCTAGCAACCCCAGACGTATCAACAAAAAAAGAGTTGAATTTGTATAATAAAGAAAGCTTATCTTTAGCTCGTCTTACCCGGGAGTCATGCCTGGAATCAGACAGTAACCGGACTACATACTACAATCTTTACGGTTCGGAAATTAAGCATACAACAGAAGGGAATAATAACAACATTTTATTACTGACACATAGCAGGAATTGCGATCGCTGTTTGGATAAAGGATATTACTTGGTCAATCCAGGAATCGACTTATTAGATAGTATTCGTAAGGCCTATCGGGAAAGTGATCGATTACAACGGGAGTACTTTTTCGCGACTGGTCATGATGGATGGATTTCTGCTGTTATATCGGGTGATCGGGAGTATATACCTGCGGGTTTGATTGCAGGTGTAAGGAACCAGTTAAAGGAAAGGAATGATTCCATTCTCTTGGCAGTACATACGCATCCGTTGATGAAAGATGAATTTGATCAGGTACTGAGGCCAGGCAATGCTTTTCCATCAGGAGCTGATACCATCAAAAAACTGGGGCGTTTTGAATTTATTTTGGGCTATGTTTATGATGCACCAAGAATGCAACCCAACAGTGTAATGAATACTGGTCCATCCGGCAGTTATAGGCCTCTTATCGGGATTTATTCCGGCAGTGAAATGATCGATACTATTTCACTGTCTGATTTCGAGAAGCTGGTCTGGAAGCTGAACAACAGGAATAACCGGGGTTCCAGGTAGATAGCAGATGAATGCAAGTTTGATTGTCGATATGTCATGTGAGGATGAGATGTGTGAATGATACCCAAGGCAAATTTCAACCAAAAAGGAAAGAAAGATTGTCATGCTAAAACTAACTACGACTACAGCAAGGATGTTGCTGTTTATTGCGGGTATGGTATGTTACCTTCCCTGGCAGGCGGCGGGGCAGTCGTCTGCGGACAGGTTAGATCCATTTGAACCTAGCCGGAATGCGATAGACAGTTATTACAACCATCTTTATCAGCAATTACTCTGGCGATTTGCGGACAGGCCGCTTGCGCGGGTGGTGGTGGTACCTCCTTTCAGTCCGGAATACGCCTTATCTGTGGAGGAAGATGCGGGTGGTTACCTATTGAAGTCTAATATTCGGGTAGCCTATTATGATGTGGCGGCGCAAAAGCGGGTGATCGTGGATAAACCGATGATGGTGAGTCGGCGGATTAACCGGGAGCTGGCCATGCGGATACAACAGTTGTTTAATGTAGCCTTGCGGCAGACGGGTTCCCCTGCAGATCCGGGTTTGGATGGTGTGAAATATTTCTTTACTGCTTACAATAAGAAGTATGGGTTTATGCGTGGGCAGACGGTATCACCTGCAGCGGCTACACGTACAGGGGCATTGGTAAAAATCTGTCATCAGTTGATTGCTTATGCGAAAGGGCAATCAAATGGGGAAGACTCCTTACTTCGAAATATAAATGTACTGACCAATAAATTTGAATCTTTGAATAGTGTAGATCTGGCCATCACTCCGCCAGTGAAAAGAGCAATGGAAAAGTAATTTTGTCTCCCCCTTTTCTCCTAAAAACCTCAGGACTGCTTTAACAGGTATAGCAGTACCAACATTGAAAATTTACCGGATTTTGTGCGTAGGTGATCCATGGTGCGATGAATCAATCTGTAGGCGCCTGTGTGCTGGAGGTTCATGATTTGCGCTACTGAATCGTCGGAAAGGCCTTCATAGTAATGGAGGAAGATAGCTTCTCTTTGTCTGTTTGCTAGGGTACTCAGCAGGGCTTGTGCACGTTCTTTACGGTGTTCCAGCTTATTCCCTTCGAATACGGGATGTTCGTCAGACAGTTGCAGGTAGAAAGGAATATGTTCTGTGGCTTGTTCGTTTGCAATGCGTTCTTGGCTATAATACAGTTTGCCAATGAGAATACGTCTAAACGAAGAATACAGATATTCTTTGATTGCTGTTGCCTGGTCCATCCATCGTCTGTTTTGCCAGAGTTTTCTGAATAGGTCCTGGATACTTTCTTCGATACAAAACTGATCATGGGTAAACTTGTACCCATAGTTTGCAAGGGCACGGTAATATTTACCGTATAATTCTTCCAATCCGTTTACTTCTCCGGATTTGTAAGATTCCCATAACTCGTGTTCATTCATGATGTGACCTCATTTGGAGTATTAAAATACCGGTTAACTACTGGTGAGCATCATTTAACATACTGGGGCCCGAAATTGTTCGACCGCGCATCTTAGAGAACATTCAGCAGGTTTTTCAATGCTTTCGGGTAGCTCTCCAGTTCTATATCGTTTGAATAGATCCAAACTGTCTATAAAGATAACAACAAATCTTCTATATTCCATGTCCTTTATTTGTCTACGGCTCAGTGTGTTCTAGGCAGTTATCCTAACGGTATCAGGCGTATTATTTTAGACTGAAACATTGCCTCAGCAAGGTCTAAAAAAATATTTTTCTACTCGATAAATATTTGTATAATTGTAATAACCAAAATCTGAACGAGCACTAAGGACCCATTTGAGCACTTTAAGCATTCATTTAAAAAACATTAGCACATTCCGTTTATTTATGCTGTAATAGGCATAGTGAGTTTTTATTGCTATTAAATAAATGATATGACCCGTATCATGGTTGACCCGTATTTCCCAGTAGTTGAGGAGAAGGCACATATCAAATATCATGAGCATTTCATTCACCTAAACATAAATTCACAACATGAAAAAGAACATGTTCCTCATGCTGGCTGTAGTGTTGACCATTGCCATTGCATCCTGTAAAAAATCTGTGAACGACCCTGCATCCGCGCCAAAAGTGGAGACAACCGACCAAGCAAAAAAGGTGTATAACTACATCATTGGCTTGGGTTTCCCTGCACACACCATTGTTGAAAACAAGAATGAATTCATTGTGGAAGAAGATATCATCTTCCCTAAAAACATGCAGGTACCTGGCGCCGCTGGTACAGAACAGTACTACACTGGCAGCCTTGTATCCCCTACCAATGTGACCAACATCCGTTTGTACATTGACCCATCCATGACTTCCATGGCCAGCGAAATCAATAGCGCTATCAGTCAATGGAACAGTATTTCCGGATGTACTATTCACTGGAGTGTTGTGAGTAGCGGCACCTATGATGTACTGATTATGGATTACAATCTCGGTAGCGGCGTTTGCGGACAGGGTACCTTCCCAAGCGGTGGCACTGCGGGTAATCTGATTCGTATCAACAAAGCCTATATTGCAGGTAACAGCTTTGCACAACGTGCACGCACTATTTGTCATGAAATGGGACACAACGTATCTTTCAGACACACTAACTGGGCTGCCCGTGGTGAAACACCTGCAGGAATAGACGTTCCAGGCGTGCCTGGTACAGATGCTAGCTCTATTATGAATGGCGGTCAGTGCGGAAGTGGAGCAACTGTACTTTCTGCTAAAGATATCCAGGCAGCAATAGCACTGTATCACTAAGATTTACTTTATTGAGAGCGGGGTCGTTAATAGTGGCCCCGTTTTTTTCATGGAATTAATATTACTGCTTTAATGGATATTAATGTCCATGGCGCTTTTTTCTATGCGTTTTGCTTTTTAGTGGCTCATCCAGTTTCCTTTGTAATGCTTGTTCTGCCAACCTATCCTGTAACAGTCCCTTCCAGGCAACATTGAAGATATATAGGCCTAAAGAGGCCACATTGAATGATACAATAAATGGCGTATGCGGCAATACATATACGCGGTAATTCGATGGACGTTCGCCGCGAAATAGTATCGTCGTTCGCGTGACATATTCTCCTACTTCATATCCATGGTTGTATATGAATGTTACCGCCAATGAAAGAAGGACTGCCCCCACTGTTATCCAGGTGAGTAGTTCAGAATACAGCTTTGCATCCCACCATTTGTAAAACTGGTATAGTACCAATAGCACTACCAGGTATTTAACCAGGTCTACTTTATCATCTATGAGAAAAGGAAATCCAAAAACTTTGTATTCCTGATGTTGATGGGTAGAAAAAATCATCCAAAAAATCAGGAGAATCACTGTATACCACCAGATACTATAGGGGCGGAACTTATGGTACATGGGAGGACATTTAATCCATGTAACTTATATAAAAAATATTGATTTATCCCATCCATTTACCGATCATCTTAAAATGTTTGCATTTTTAATATCAGGCTCCTATCTTGGGTGGATACTTATATACGGATACTGCTCAATACATGGAAACAGGAACAATGCCAATAACGGCAGCCACGGCGCCGAACCAATTAAAGACAAGACAACATTACGAAATACTGGATGGACTCCGCGGTATTGCTGCCATTGTGGTGGTGATCTTTCACTTCATGGAGGAATGGATAACCGATTATAGTAAGAACTTCGCCGGACATGGATATCTGGCGGTAGATTTCTTTTTCGTTCTTTCCGGGTTTGTAATTGCATATGCCTATGATGAACGAATGGAACGGCTTAGCATAAAGGATTTCCTGGTAGCCAGGTTAATCAGGTTACAACCCATGGTTATATTCGGGGCTATACTGGGGTTGGTTACATTCCTCTGGGACCCTTTTGTAGGACTGCTTCCAGGTTATGGAACCGGTAAAATTGCACTTTTATTTCTGACCACCATTTTGATGATTCCCTACCCGGTTATTACGGAGCGTTTTGGTAATCTGTTTTCTTTAAATGCCCCTGCCTGGTCTTTGTTCTGGGAGTACATTGCGAATATTGTTTATGGATTTGTATTGTGGCGTTTGGATCGTCGTATTCTGGCGGCGCTTACTGTGGTAGCTGCAGGTTGGCTGGGATGGGTCGCCTTTCGTGCTGGTAATATAGGCGGCGGATGGGGTGCACAAAATTTCTGGGATGGCGGTGCGCGTCTTTGCTATTCCTTTTCTGCTGGGATGGTTATTTATCGTTACAAGCTGATTATCCCTAACAGACTTGGATTTCCAGGCATTGCACTGTTATTGTCGGCAGCATTGTTCATGCCTACCTTCCCTAAGAACTGGCTGGCTGAATTATTGGTAGCATTGATTTATTTTCCGCTGTTGATATCCCTGGGTGCAGGCGCACAACTGAAATCCTGGCTAGGCCCTTTATGCCGCTTTTTAGGCAGAATATCCTATCCATTGTACATGGTGCATTTTGGGTTTATCTGGATATTTGTCAACTATTTGAAAACGCAAAAGCCAGATAGCCATACCCTGATTGTAGTGATTACACTTGGCGTAATTGCGATGATTACGTTGGGATGGCTCTCTATGGTATTCATTGACGAACCAGTCAGGAAGTGGTTGAATAAAAAAAGAAGCGCCAGTTCCACTAAATAACAAACGTACATTAGTTGCTGGGCAGCTACGGCATGGGGAGACAGATTGAAAACAAAGTAAACGTGCTCCCCTATTCTGGTGTAGAGGCTACCGGGCAGCTACTTCGTGGGGAGTCAGGTTGAAAACCAAGGTAAACGTGCTCCCCTGCCCTGGTGTAGAAACCACTTTTATCAGAACACCATGAAAACCAGCAATGGTTTTAACGATGGAAAGGCCAAGGCCATAGCCGTCATTATTACGGTGGGCATGTTTTCTAAATCGGTGGAAAATATTCTCCAGATCGTCCGGAGCCATTCCGATGCCTGTATCTTGAATGATCAGGTGATAGGTATCGCGAGTGAGATAATCTGATATTTGGATGGTTCCGTTTGTTTTATTGAATTTAATGGCATTATTCAGGAGGTTATAGATCATTTGAAAGATCAGGTCCTGGTTGAGTTCTCGGAGGATAACAGCCCCTGACAGCTCCATTTTCACCTCAAGATTTTTTGCTTCGATACGATGTTCCAACTCCTCCATAATCTGGCGTATTAAGGCTTTCGGCTGAACATTATCCTGACGGGGGAACTGTTCATTTTCAATGCGTGATATTAGCAGTAATGAATGAACGATTTTTTTAAGTCGGTTCAAGGTACTCATCATGCCGATTATTTTTGTTTGCACCTCTCCTTCCAGTTCACCGTCAGCCAGGAGGTTTTCCAGTTTATGTTGTAGAATGCTCACAGGTGTCATCAATTCATGGGATGCATTGGAGGTAAATTCCCTTTCCTTTTCGAAGGCGATATTGATCTGGTTCATGAGCTCCACCAGGGAGTTGTCCAGGTATTTAAAATCGGCCGTAGTGGTTTTGACAGGAGGGGCATGTTCTTTAAACGGAAAGCTACTATGTAGCAGTCGGGTTTTGATGATTTTCCCCAGTGGTTTGATGAGGTAACGGGTGAATACTAAATCGGTGATGATGGTGATAATAATCAGCGCCCCAAGAACGTATAGCGCCATCCTTTGTAGTGGGCGATTATATTGGCTAACGGTGGTGGTTTTCCGGCCAATTTCCATCATATAGTCTTTTCCGTTGGTATGGAGGCGATGACTCAGTACCCTATAGGTGAGGGTATCTCCTTCTACGATACGTTTTACTGTTTCGATGGTATCGTTGGGAAAGTGCAGGGAAGCTGGTTCCAGGGAAATATATTCCTCTTTCAGCATCGTATAACTGCCGTAAGTATCTTCTCCTTGGAGGTAGGTTTCAATACCATTATTGCGAATGGCCTTCAATACTTTTTTCTCTTGTTCCTGGAGGTAATAATCATTGTATTTAAAGGCGATATCTTCCACCAGCAAGGGCAGCAGCAGGATAAAAAGGGCCGCCACTGCCATTTTCGACAGTGTAACAAAAAGCGTTAGTTTGGCCTGTAGCTGCATATTGTTTACCTCATAGTTTTATTTTGTAACCTACATTACGGATGGTGGTGAGCCATTCTACTGTGCCGTAGGCAGAGAGTTTTTTGCGGATATTTTTTATGTGTACATCAATGAAATTGGAGTCGTAGTCTGCATCTCCGAAATCGCCCCAGATATGTTCGCTGAGTTGCATTCTCGTGAGGGGTCTGTTTTTATGCAGGACCATATAGCTCAGCAGATCAAACTCTTTTCGGGAGAGGTCTATATCTGTGGTGTTGAAACAGATGCAACGTTTCTGGATATCCAGGTGAAAGTCGCCCACTTGTATAGTGGCGGTTTGCAGTCCGAATTTACGCCTGGCGATGGCTTGCATCCGGGATTGCAGTTCCAGCAGGGAGAAGGGTTTGGGCAGATAGTCATCTGCGCCCAGGTCCAGGCCTTTGATGCGATCTTCTAGTTGTCCGCGGGCGGTGAGAATGATGATGGCCGCATCCGGGCTAATTTTGCGTGCTTCTCGCAGCAGTTGGAGGCCATCCATATCTGGTAGGCCTAGGTCAAGCAGGAGGAAGTCGTACGGGCCATCTTCCAGCATATGGATGGCAGCAACTGCATTCCCTACTACTTCGCAGGTATATGCTGTTTTCAGGAAAGTGGTCATTTCCTGTGCCATGATTTGCTCATCTTCCACAATTAGTACTTTCATCAGAACTGATAATAGAAACTGCAGTTAAAAAAAGAGTGGCTGGTATTAGCGCCACTGAGGGCTTTATCGCTGAGTACTGACAGTTGATATTCCAGTTGCAGCATATAATGGGCCCGGTTATATGCCAGGGGCACTTTCAGATTATAAGAGAGCAGATCGAAGCTCGTGTTCTCTTCCGTAGTTGTGCTGGTACTGGTATTACGTGGCCACCCTGGTAAATTAGGAATTGGTAATCCTAATTTAGAGAGTTGGGAAATTTTCTCACTGATATAGGTCTGGTAGAAGTGTTGGGTACCGCCAATCACTTCTATGGCTGGTGTCAGTGTGATCAGGTCTTTATTTTTTTTAATGCTCCCCAGGGAAATCAGTTTTTCCGTACTGAGGGTAATGAATACGTCCTGTTGTTTGCCGAAGGCATAATCTGCACTGATCCCGGTGGTCATCCAGTATTTGTATTTCAGGGAGGCGGCCGCATTATCCGAGTTGGCAGCCTGTAGGAAGGCTGAGTTTTCTGGATAGAATGTATGGCTGTAGGACAGGTCTGCCGTGAATTTTTTCCCCAGAGGGAATGTAAATCCAGCGCCGGCGCTTCCGGCAGATACGGCGGATACGGAATCATTCAGCAGTCGGAATGCGGTGCCGGTGAAATAGAAGCCAGACTTGAACTGTATGCTGGCTGCTGCGGCCACATAAGGCAGCTTGTTAACGGCGGTTTGCCCGTAATAGCTGGCATTGCTGGCATACAGGGCTCCGATTGTAAACGTTACCTTCTTTTTCTGTTCTTCTACGGCTATTGAATCTTGTTTCGTCTCGGTTGTTTGTGCTGTGCTATTCGTTTGTGCCTCTCTTAATGTATCCGTTTTTACAGTGTTTGTTTGTGCGTACACAGTTGTAGTATACATTCCCGTTAGGAATGCGATAATTAGTGCTAATCTCATAACATAAACATTACCTTAAATCAATCCTCTGGTAATTATATTTGGCTTAATGATCCTGATAGGTTTCACAGGCAATGGAGTCGGAACAGCTATTGGTTTTACTACCCTTCTGGATTTGGGAACCTCTTTGATAATCGGTAATGCTTCCGGATCAAGTGGTTTCTCCACTGGTTTTTCAGTTGGTATGCGTGTAGCTGGCACACTATCGGCAGCCAGGTGAATATACTGACATATGCTTGGCAATTCCGGCCCGGACAATACTTTTCCCTCACCTCGCGCAGGCTGTATGAAAACCATAGCAGGTAGCAGGAATAGTACTAATTGAAATGTTCTGACCATAGAAGGAAAAGCCATCAGTAATGCCACTGGCTGCCGGCAAAAATCTGTATTTTAAAGCATATTTACAAGACCCTCAGTCCTGCTTTTGTACCCAGATGGGTATTTACCTGCATAGGAGCCGGTTTTACCTTTACCGCACCGTTTACACTGCCGCTGATACTATTATTTACGCTATTGCCTACACTGTTATTCACGTTACCGTTTACACTACTCTTCACACTACTGTTTACATTATTGTTTACGCTATTATTTACAGTACTATTTACATTACTATTTACACTACTATTTACGCTGGCAGCAGTGGTAGCCGCGGTAACTGCGGTTTGTTGGGTAACCGCCGCGGTGCGCTGGGTGGCCGAAACTGCTGCTTGTTGGGAAACGGTTGCTGTATGTGCCGTTTCTGCTTTAACGGCATGGGCTGCACGTACCGTTGTACCCGTGGCCGCCGAAACCCCAGACCCGACGGTGGCCGCCACTCCAGTTGTAACCCCAGCCCCGGTATTCCCGGACGCATTCATCGCTGGTGTAGCTCCGTCTGCCTTTACATTCGCGCCCGCCTTACCACTTACTTGACTATTTGCCGGACCGCTTACCGTTACATTTGTGTTAGTTTTAACATTCGCTTCCTGTGCGAAAGCAACGCCTGAAATTAAAGCTGCAACTGCTGCTAATACGATTGTTTTCATAATTGCTGATTTGATTACAAGACAAAACTACCTGCCGAAGATGAAGCGAAAATGAAAAATGGAATCCGCTGCTTAAATTTCTATGGCAAATATCATTTTGTAACAAAATCCTTCATATGCAATCTGCTATTACCCGTATTTTAGTTGGCATATTCTTTTTCCTGATCCGTGTCTCCCCTACTGCTGCACAACATAAAATGGATGTCACCATCCGAATACCAAAGGACATGGACCTTGGACAAATTGCGGTATATTATGACAATGGCTACCTGATGGAGAAGAAATATACGCCGGATAGCAGCGTGTTTCAGGTGAAAGATACCTTGTTGTCGCGATATGGGACGATAACGCTGAAGATCCAAGGCCTTGATACCCTACCCATATTCTGGGTAACCGATACGCCGGCGGTTATTACGCTTACCAGCACTGCCGGGGAATATCAATGGCAAGGGCAACACGCCACGAGCCCCTGGGGGAAGCCATGGCAGGATATGCTGGCCTATATTGGCCCCATTTACGAGGAATGGCATGAGCTGGCACGCAGATCCAATCATCAACCCATCACCGATACCTTTATACAACATTTCCGGTCAGTCCATGCCAAAAAACAGCAATTGGAAATGGAATACATACGGCAACATGCGGATGAATACTATTCTTTCTGGTTCTTCCGGACAAATTTTCATCCATCGGTAGAACTGGCGCCGAAATACCTGGATTTTTTCCAGCAAACCTTTCCCAAGTCATTCCAGGATAGTCCGGAAGCCAAAGAATATGTGATGCAGTTGACCCAATTCAAAAATGCCGGACACCCTTATCCATCGCCCGCATTCACAACCGTCACGACGAATGGCGATACCCTTACACTGGATCGGTTAAAAGGAAAATGCGTGTTGTTCGACTTCTGGGCGACCTGGTGCAGCGGATGTATTGCTGGACTACCCAAAATTAAGGAAATGACGGCTGGCTATAGTCCAGATCAACTGGTGGTAGTGGGGGTGAATATGGATGGGAAATGGGATAAATTCCAAAATGCAGTACAAAAATACAATATAGGTAGCTGGACTCATATATTCAAGAGCTACGGCCTAGCGAACGCCCTCGGTGCTGTAGGTGCTCCTACCTATATCCTGATTGATAAAAAAGGGAATATCATTTACAACAATCTGCATCTGACTTCTTTTAGTTATGATACGATCAAAGAGGCCATCGCCAAGGCGGTGGCGGAGTAGTGAATTTCATTAAGCGTCTGTATCAAAAAGTAAGAAAAGGGAGAGACGTCTGCGACATCTCTCCCTTTTCTTACTTTTTTCGTCGCCCCTGCCCGATGGGCAGGGGCGACAGCCAGAAAATTTAATGGCTATGTGTTATTTGGCTATTACAATATTGCTCACATATACTTTTGCATCATTTTTAGTGTCTAACGGCGCACTGATGAAGAAGTATTTGCGTACATCATCTTTGAACATTTTGGAATCCAGGACCTTGGTTTTGTCCAGGTAAACACGCATATGATCATTCTCTACGGAAATGGATACATGCAGTTTATCGTTGGCAAAACGAGTCAGGTCGAAATCAGTGGTGATGTATTTATCTACCGGATTGGCAAAACTGCTGATTTTATTGGCATTATAGAACTGTAATTCTGTATGGGCGATATCTCCTTCATTCCAACTACCCACGCTGTTATTACCTGCAAATCCAAAGAATACCGGACTGATATCGGTAATTTTATCACAGCTAGTCAGGAGATCAAACTCGATGGTAAATTGCGCTGGCAGTTTATAGTTCTGGTTCAGTTTATAGGTGGCATTATTTTGCATTTCCAGCCAGGTTCCCGCAATTTCTCCGGATTTCACCAATTGGCCACTGCCATTGGTTTTCCAGGTATTGGGCATAGCGCCTATTTTGAACTTCTCAAAGCCGCTGGCGTAAATCACTGAGTCGCCGGCTTTGAAGTCGAAGGCCGAGCCCATGGTGATACGCTTTTTACCGCCGGTAGTATTCGTAGTGGCGTCTGTAGTGGTTTTGTTAGTACCGGAAACAGATTTATCAATGGCGTCGTTGGCTTTCTGTTCTATTTTGTCCTGCGCCTTTTTCAGGATATTGCCCAATTGTGCATTTGCACCTTGGAATGCCAGCATCATTACCAGGGATGCGGCGAGGGATCTGCCTACTAGTGAACTTTTTATCATAGTGCTGAATATTGGGTTAATAGGAATAGGTAGTTCCTATCGTTGCTTAAGGTTCCGTTTTTATTTATACGGGTAAAATTTTTCGCAATGATATGAAAAAAAATATTTTGACGGCTAGGCTTTGCAAATATCTTTCCAAAAATAAAAGGTTTATCAAAAAATAAAGGAAGGGAATTGAACGTCTGCGACGTTCAATTCCCTTCCTTTATTTTTCGTCGTCCCTGCCCGCTGGGCAGGGACGAAAAGAAGGAAAGTTTTTTGATTAGCTGACCATTGGCAGGTATTTCTTCCAATTATCGATAATTGCCCAGATGTTGATCAGGAACATCACACCGGCAATGGGTAACCCGGAAGGGGCCACCGTCAGGTTGGTGAGTATCACCCCTACCATGATTGGAAGAATGACAATGGCGCCGAGGGCGCGTGTCTTCCCGAAAATAAATAATAATCCTCCTATCACCTCAAAAGTGCCCACCAGCGGCAGCAGCCAGGAAATCTCCATTAAGGCGGTCATGTCTTTTACCATTTCTGGCGGCATATTTTTGGGAGCAGGCATGTAGTTGAAGAATTTGTTCAGCCCTGCGTTGATAAACATCAGACCAAACAGCAGGCTCAGTACAAACAGTATTTTGTTTTTCATAGCATTAATTTACTAGTAAATATATATTATTTTATATAATACCTCATTAGATTACTTTAATTCTGGCATCGCGCATGGCTTCAAAGAATGGCGTGCTACGTTGTTCCACGCAAGCAGCAGCATACAAGTACATGGCCGCGCTCCAGGTTTGCCAATCCTGTCCTTTGGGTTTACCGTCCTGCGCTTTTACCCATTCATTGAAACCAAATTCTAGGTCAGCTCGCGCAGCAAGCGTCACTAATTTCGTTAATTCCATTAGTTTCTCTTCTGCTAACTTATATTCTTCAGCGGCCACCAGCGCGGCTACATAAAAGCCGCAGATAAACGGCCATAGTCCTCCATTATGATAATCTCCTGGCATATTAAACAGTACGTACCTTTTATGCCAGTCCAGGTCACCCGGACGGATATACGGAAAGAAATTAGGCGGTAGGTTCAGCGCCAGATCCCCTTTCTCCTTTAAGACTCTGCATTCCCCTTCTATCCAGGCGATCATTTCCTTTGCCCTCGCAGGTTCAGCAATGCCGGAGAGAATAGCTAAACTATTGCCCAGTAAGTCGAATCTTTCGCTGCTCATTACTTTGTAGGACCAAAGGGCGTAATAAGGCTTGTTTTCCAGCGATAGTCCTTCGTGCACGTATCGATGTTGTACATCGCTGGTGATGGTGAACTGTTTCATATTGTCCAGCATACCATTGGCGCCGTCGTGGTGGCCGAGTATACGGAGATAGCTATACGTAATTGTATTTACAAATAGGCCGTAACCCAATACCCATTGTTCATCTCTCCAATCGCTGGTAGGTTGTTGGGCAACGAGGTATTCATCTGTTGGACTTTGATATTCCATCCAGGTCAGCGCTTTATTGACTGCATCGGTCAAGAACGCTGTATCTCCGGTTAATCGGCGGTAAATGCCCGTAGCGAGGAGAAAGAGCGGCGTGGTATCGCTGGCGCCACGGTCTGCCGGATCATGAACCAGCGAGGGCATATGTCCATGCGGCGACTGGTTCTCAGCGAGGGATTCCAGCACCCGTCGGATACTATGCATCAACACTTCATTTCCGCTGACGCCGATACCAAATAGAGAAATCAGCAGATCTCTTGTATATGGCTCAGGATAGCCCCAGGCAGCAGTTCTAGGCAGATGCTCAAAAGGGCCGTTGACATTATTGAGTAGCACTTCCAGTGCTGCAGCTTTCGCTTTTGCTATCAAGGATGGATTAAATGTTTGCATGACCGGAGAGTTTTATCGGATGGACAATCTATCTGCCATAATCTGCACAAATTTTTCCGCCACTTTTCGATAATTAAAATGTTGGATCACGTGTTGGCGGGCAGCGGTCCCTAGCTGATGGCGGTATTCGCTGCTGAATATCAATTGTTCGAGGGCATCCCGGATATCGTTTACACTGGCACGGTAATCGACGGTACGAGGCGATGCGAATTGAATGAGTCGGTGGCCATCAGGGTACGAGGCATCTTCCAGCATTACTTCGCTCAAAGTGATTTTCTCTGCGATACCCGCCAGCAATGCGGTTTGCCCGTGTACCATCGTATCCAGCATACCCATAGCATTGAGGCCGATGACAGGTTTTTCGCACGCCCCGGCTTCTACCTGTATCATACCAAAGCCTTCAATGCGGGAGGGGCCTGCATAAATATCGCAGGCATTGAGGAGATAAGGCATATAATTGCGCGAGATGATACTGGTTGCGAATTTCACATGGTCTGCAATGCCCAGTTGTGTGGCTAATTGCATATCCAGTACATTTTGTTTGTAAGTACGCGCCTGTGGCCAGACCTTACATACATATTTCCAAGGAGGCATTACAGGAGCGATTTCCGCCAATGCTTTCATTACCTCTTGCGCTCCCTTGGAACACGCGTCTCCCCCGGCAGTCAAAATTAATAATTCATCCGGAGCAATGCCCAGCGCTTGCCTGACCGCCATTACTTCCGGGTGATTTGCTGGTATGGGTTTGAATTTATCGGTATTACATCCAACAGGTAAGACTTCTATCTTACTGCCATCGATGCCATCTCGTATATACATTTCCTTTACCCACTGGGATGTTACGAGTATCAGCGGTAAATCATTGAGCACATCTTGGTAATTGGCAATATAACCATCGGCCACTAGCCACGGAACAGGTAGGACTCCTGACTGTTGTGGATGCAAAATCAGACTAGGCGTATATCCCCAATACCCAACACCTACCGCCACATCTGGTTTAAACCATCTGTAATACCATTCTTTCTCCATAGAGGATTCAAAGTGAACAGGATATACATCTACCCCTAGTTCAAGGAGTCCTTGGTAAAGTAGTTCGCCCTGCATGGCCAGTCCACCGGGACTTGCAGGGTATTCATACATCAGCAAAACTTTCATAAAATGCTATTTTTTTGTAGCCAGTTGAGCGCTTTTTGTTTATCAGTGAATGTGCAGAAAGCCTCTACAGGCGGAGTAATCTTCGCCTCCCAGCTATTTTTATCAAAACCATAGACTTCCGTTATCAGTTGATATTTTTTGTTCTTGATATCTTCCGGTAGTGGGAATAGGACATCCGCTGAATCCATGGCCGTTGGGAAATATTTTTTATTGCCGTCTTCGTATGCGAAGGTCCATAGATTAGAAGCTTGAATACTGCCATAGGCCCAACAGTTGATAACAGCCTGGGCTGTTTCTTCGTGGCGGCGATGGCGGGTATATTCTCCTTTTGGATGATGGGTAAGGATGAGATCGAAGTGTTCTTCGGGTAGCAGGTCTTGAATCGTATTTTTTAAATCATTTGATGGAAGTGGATCTTGATTTGGGCCATCGTCTAGGTTTGCCATGGCGCCGGTAGCGTCCAATTCATGGAGCACCTTAAAGAATTTAGGGGCTCTGTCTGGATCCTCTTTCCTGCAAAGAGATACGATATACCATTCCAGTTGTGGATTGGCAAGGATCAGGCCCCCAGCCCATAAAGTTTCATCATCCGGATGAGCAACAATCACTACGGCTGAGCCTTCTGATGGCAGCATGATTCATGAGTTTATTTCCGCATTAACTACAGCCGCCAATTGTAAATTGTTTACTAAATATTGCTATGTGGAGACACGTAGTTCTCCGGACGCGTGTCTCCTTAAAAAATAAAAACGTCGGTGAAATTTCGGCGAAATTTCGGTGAAAATAACGGTGAAGGCTATTTGAAAATCATGCATTTTATAATTTTGCGTCCTGATCAAAATCTAATGCTTAAGGAGAAGTTCATCCTGGGAGGTTCCCTTTCTGTGGGAATAACGGGAATGGTTATATCAAGACTCATTTTATCTATTATAAACCCTTAATAAATAACTCCATGGAAAAGTTAACTCGGGAGGTATGCTTCCTGAAAATCTATACCCTGATACTTTCCCCACTGCTACTGGTATTTTTGTTTATGGGGTTCCGCAGTGATTTCGGCAAACAGCGTTTTGAAGAGATTGTGGTAGAGAGAATTAATGTAGTTGAAAAAGATGGCACCCTTAAAATGGTGATTTCCAATGGCGAACGTCAGCATTCGGGGTTAGTCGAAGGCAAAATGCTGCCCACACGTAAAAGTCAAACCAAAAATTAAAATCTGCGTAGACAAAGACAACCAAGCGAAGATTGTTACCCTGGATGAAAATGGACAGGTACAGCAAAGCTTGACCAAGTAAGCGTTTCACAGTACTATATAACTAGAACGCCTATATGAAAATTAATTTATTTCTTTAATTTTTAAGCCCTTAATAAAAAGCTCCATGGAAAAGTTACAACGGGAAGTACGCTTCCTTAAAATTTACGCTTTATTTCTGACCACGCTGTTAGTAGGATTTCTGTTTATGGCCTTTCGTACTGATTTTGGCAAGCAGCGTTTTGAAGAAATTGATGTAGAACGCATTAATGTTGTTGAAAAGGATGGCACCCTTAAAATGGTTATTTCCAATGAAGCGCGCCAGCATTCTGGATTGTCGGAAGGCAAAGAGATTCCTAAGCGCAAGAGAAATGCCGGTATGATCTTCTTTAACAGTGCTGGCGACGAATGTGGCGGACTTATTTACGATGCCACTAAGGCAGAAGGCGCTGGCATGGTATTCTCTGTTGACCAATTCCGCAATGATCAGATTATGCAGCTCCAATATAGCCAAGAGCTTACCGACCCTAAAAGACGTACTTATGGTCTGAAATTATGGGATCGTCCGGATGATTTCGGCACTAGCCGATTATTGGCAACAGCGGATTCCCTGGAGAAACTGAAAGACAGAGCAGCGGCCGACAAAGCATTTGAAGATCTGTATAACAAAGGTTATTTGGGTACAGAAAGAATGTTTGTAGGTAAAACCTCGAAAGATGAAGTAGGTTTATTTATCAGAGATGACAAAGGTAAACCGAGGATTAAAATCTACATCGATAAGGATAACAAAGCGAAAATTGTTACCCTGGATGAAAATGGCAAAGTACAACAGAACCTCACAGAAGTGAAGTAAATTATTTATAGCGTTATTTTACAACGGTGATGAGGCATACAGCCTCATCACCGTTTTTTTATGAAAATATCCTAATTTGCAACCCGAAACCATTGTAACTCAAGTAGAAATATTGAAAAATGAAATTTAACCATCGACTAACCTCCATAGCGATTGCTATGTTGTTAACCGGAAATGTATTCGCCCAACAATCTCCATCCGCTCCGAAAGACAGACTTGGCGTATCAGGGCCCCTCCAAATTGGGAGAGGAAGCTATCAACTGGCGTGGACCTCGCATCCTTCCAACAATTATTACAAACAGGAGTACCTTATTCCGGGAGAAAACCTGCAACAATTCAAACACCTGGTGGCGCTGGAAATACTCACTGGGAATAATAGTCCAAAGGATATTGCTGCCGCAAAAATGGCCGAACTCAATAAACTAAAGGCGACTAACCCCATGGTGAACTACCAGGTTTTTGAGAAAAACGGGGAAGTGTTGCTGGACTTCCTCCTCACTGAAAATACTCCTGATGGCAAACAGGTGAATATTGCAGAAAGGAATATTTATCGGTATACCTCCATTACGGACAAAAACGGGAAGCCTGCCCTACTCTTACTGGGTGTCAGTGAAAGGGCTTACCACAAAGATGTACCCACGTTTCTGAAACAATTGAAGGAACACAGAATGGACCTGCTGAATGCATTGGCAGCCTATAAATTACCTGCGATTACTATTTCAGAATAGATAAAAGGTTGTATCAAAAGTGAGTGGTTCCGTGCGAAGTGCGTCCATGATTCACTTTTGATACCACCTTTTTATTTATTATAATCCAACATCTCCTCTACTACGCCTTGAAACCGGGTACCATACTGGGAGCGAATTCTTCGCAGGCAAGTGTTTATAATATAGTCGTTGCCGTTATTGTAGCTTACCACGGTTATCTTTTTACTTCTAATTTGCGCCAACACGCTATCAGGCATGTTTCCAGGCATATGTAATTCATCTGGTTTATCCTTGACGATATTTCCAGTGGGTATTATGGTAAGTCCGAACTTAGAGCAGATAGGGAGATTGTCCATAGTATAGGAATTCACGGCTGCCGGAAAGGTGCGGTAATAGGTATCTAGGATACCTGCAATCGTCAATTCATCCAGGTTATTTTCCAGTAGTAGCCCTATCTTTTTATTGCTTTCAAAGAAGATTTTGCGGGCAATTCTCCATTTGGCGGCCGAGCCGATCACGCGACTATCATGGTGTTGCGGAACGGTTGTATGCGGATAATGAATAGCCGACATCACTTGTTGCATGGTGCCCTCGCCGAATAATTTATTTATCACCATTAGGCTACCATCCACTGCATTGGAAACGCCACTAGTGCTGTACAGATTACCAGCAGTCGTATAGGTAACATTCTTGACCCAATTCGTTTTAGGATATTGTTTGCGGATACTGCTTAGTTCCGAAGCGTGGGTAGTCATGGGTTTCCCGTCGTAAAGGCCTGTAGCCGCGAGAGTAAGCGCTCCCTGGCAGACCGCCAAAAATAAGGTAGAATCTGTATGGAGATGACTGATATAGCGCAACAATTGTGGATCCTGTTTGCGTATATCCATCGGCGATAGTGCAGGCACTATCACCACTGCTGGTTGTAATTGCATCTGGGAAGCCTGCGCAAATGTGAGTTGAGGAAGCACAAACACTCCTTTCCGCATGATGATGGGCGAACTGTCTTTCGCTAGCAGGTATACGTTGGCTTTACCAGTGAGGTTAAAAAGGTAAAAAGGCGCCATCATATCAAAGAGTTCTGTACCCGCATTATCGGCGATAATAAAAACCGTCTTTTTTGCTGGGTCATAAGCTGGTGGCTTCATTGGTAGGATAGTCACGCCCTTGTAACCAGGGAAGTGATAGAATTCCTTTAAGGGTTTACAACCGTGCAGCAATATAGACACAAGCGTACCCGCTACCAGCAGGAGGCTGATAGTCATTTTCAGATTTATCGTCATAAAAACAGTGATTTAGGGGAGAATGCGCTGTAGTTGGCGGGCAGATTTTAGTCCGCACTGCGCAGCGATATACTCCATGGTATATGCGGGATTATGCAATAGCGATGTTGCTTTTTCCACCCGCAAAGAATTGATATACTGATGTAAAGTGATGCCGGTTTGTTCTCTGAACACGCGGTTCAGGTGACGAGGGCTCATAGCGGCCATAGCCGCCAAAGTATCGATGCTGCAATCGCCACTTAAATTTTCGATTAGGTAGTCTTGCACCTGGTGGATTTCCGGTCGCATATGATTGCGATAGCTCAGGTAGATACTTTCCTGGGAATGCCCTGGATTCCGACGATGGTAGAGTACTAGTCCTCTCGCCACTTTATGGGTAAAATAAGCATCTTTCAGTCCTTCCAAGATGAACAGCGCCAGATCTATACCAGAACTTATACCGGCGCTGGTATAGATATTTTCGCTTTTTACAAACAGCACATCAGCGCGTACTTTGGCTGTAGGGAAAAGCTGTTGTAGCAGTCCTACCGAACGCCAATGAGTGGTACACTCCTTTCCATCCAGCAATCCCGCTTCACCCAGGATAAACGCAGCATTGCAGACGGTACATAGAGCCACTCCGGCAGCAGCTTGCTGCCGGAGCCAGTGGAAGAGATCTACTTCCGCGGCCGCATCTCTTTCCATCACTTCAGCCCGGATGCCGGGAATAAAAAGGAAATCATTTTGCGTCAGTTGCAGATCCGTGTATGGGATTGCTCCGCTGAGTGTTAAGCCTGGTGCACTCATCGTGGATTGCTGAAAACTGCAAAAAACAATCTCGATGTCCAGTCCTTGGTACTGGGCTTCAGAGAACACTTGTACAGGTCCGGCGAGGTCCAGCAGTTCCACTTGTGGCAATAGTAAGAAAGCGATTTTCCTTTTCATGACAGTGCAAAGGTAGGAGCTCCGATACTTGTAGTCAAGGACATGTATCAGACATTAGTGGACAGGAAAAAATTGTTGGATTAGAAAAAAGCGTCTAATTTTGCACTTCCGATAAAATCGGCTGCTGCATCTCTGAAGGGGCGGATGATCTTCCCAAAGCCCCAGAATTAATCGCTTTTTTACTACAATTAAGGATCATGCAAACTATTGCATATTACTGTGATGCTTCCAGCATTGAAAGCAATGCATTGGAGCAACTAAATCAGTATGCACAACTGCCGTATGTACAGCAAATTTGTGCATTTACTGATATTCATTACTGTTCAGAGAAAGGTTTGCCGGTAGGCACCGCCTTTACTACTGCCGATTATTTCTACCCATTAATAACGGGGAAGGATATAGGTTGTGGCGTCATGTATCTGAAAATCAACAAGGAATACTGGCTGAAGCCATTTGATAAGTCGGCCCACTACAGGGCATTGTACCTGGCTCATACCCAAATGACGGATGATGGTCTTGGTGGCGGGAATCATTTTTTATCGTTAGAAGAAGATGAGACAGCCGTTTATATTATCTGTCATACCGGTACACGCGACAGAGGGATTGCTTTATACCAGGAATGTCTGCATATGACACGGGAGTTTTCCCGGGAGTATGGTGCGGATGTTAGCTTTCTGCACCGCGACTTTGCGTCGGCGGATTTCTATAGGTATTACGGAGAGACCATTTCGTATGGCTATCAGCGTAGGAAGAATTTCTGCCTTAAAACGCTGAGCTTTTTACAGCAGGCCAATTATATCCGTTGTGAGAAAGCGGCCATAGGCAGGAATTATTTGCGGCAGCAGTTCTCCAGTTATGCCCAGGAGGGCGTACTGCATGGAACTCCCTATCTGCTGGAAGACTCCGTGCATAATCATTTGGCATTTGAAGGCCAGACAACCGTACATAGAAAAGGTAGTACTGCATTGGCGTACGGGAAGACAGTAGTTATTCCCCTGTCTATGTCTAGAGGGAGTTTGCTGGTAACAGTGGCCGATCAGGCGAAGGCAGCAGACGCGCTTTATTCCTGTGCGCATGGTGCGGGCAGGCGACTGTCGCGGTTCGATGCCATGAAGCACTGGAAAACAGTGTTGAAAGCCAAAGAGCGCCAGGCGTATAAAGATCGGTTTAGTGAGTTGCTGAACCGAACAGGAGAATTTCCGCAGGGGTATATCCAGGAGATGGATTTTGCTTACAAAAGCAGTGAAGACACCTTGCGTTATCAGCCATATTTGCGGAAAGTAACGGCTACCAGGCCTATTGTTACCATCAAGTATTCCGAAATTTAAATCCAGGGCTGCGTTTACCACGCAGCCCTTTTCATCATATATAGAAAATATTTGCTAACTTGAATTGGATTTGTAAGTCTACTGAATGATTAACTATTATAGCATCTTGGAGCTCTCTAATTTTGCAACTGGTGAGGAAGTCAAAAAAGCTCATCGTTTGCTTTCTAAGAGATATCACCCTGACCTAAATCCTGGCAATCCCGTAGCAGAGGAGAAATTTAAGCAGGTGCAGCATGCCTATGAGCAGTTGAATAATACTTACAAGAAATCTTATTATGATGATGTTTTGAGGATGAATCTTTACGCTCCTCCGCAATCGCATAATACTTATACCAATTCCCAATCCCAGAATACCTATAGCCATACGCAATCCCAGAATACCTATCATCAGGCTCCTCCATACTACACACAATATGCGTCCAATGCGGCTCCTGTGGAAGAAGCGGTATTTACGCCGCAGGAGAGAAAGCGAAATCTTGTGATCAGATGGGCGATAGTTGCTGCGTTTGCCATTACTATCCTGTTGGGAGCCATCTTTGGTCCTAAGCAATCATATCATCCTAGAAGTACTAGAATACGCGTGGTGCATGATAATGAAAAATACTATCTCGATCCTGACAATACCACTGGCGTTGCTGCTGGCGATCCTGCTTCCCAAGTAACAGAGATGTTTGGAAAACCAGACAATGTGCAATATGAAAGTGGTGGCATAGAACTATGGAGTTATAGCGATAAATTGGTGATGATACAGCACCATAAGGTAGTTTGGGTGATAGATTATGCCAACCTCGAAAAAATGCAGCCAGATTCTAAGTAAATTCCTACCATAAAGTAGTCAAAGGATTTAATACTTTTCTGCTGCGGTATTATGCTTGCAGCAAATAAAACAGTAGTCCTGGTGATCGCTTACCGGGTCTTTTTATTTCATTATATTTATAACACTAACTACTTATTCGACCCCAAAAATTAAATTCCATGATTATCAGAGCTGCATTGCCGGAAGATATTCCGCAAATTCAATTCGTACGAAATGCCGTGAAAGAGAACACCCTATCAGATCCTGCGCTAGTAACAGACAAGGATTGCGAGGTGTATATCACGCAGAGAGGGAAAGGCTGGGTTTGTGAGATCAATGAGCAGATTACAGGATTTTCTATTGTAGATCTGCAAGCCAAAAACATATGGGCTTTGTTTGTACATCCCGACTTCGACAAGCAAGGCATTGGTAGAAAATTGCATGATGTGATGCTTTCCTGGTATTTTATGCAGACACGAGACTCGGTATGGTTAGGTACGTCGCCGCATACACGTGCAGAAAGCTTTTATCGTAAAGCTGGATGGAAGGAAATAGGCACACATGGTAAGGGAGAAATAAAATTTGAAATGACTTTCGATGATTGGCAACATCATAAGGAAACTAAATACCGGTAAAACCTTACCGGTATTTAGTTTACGATGACCAGTCGTTTGACACGTGTCTCCCTAAAAAAAATTTCCAACTTTATTTGGCTATAAATTTCTTCGGATAACCTTTGATGGCAGGTACTGCAAAATATTCGTCGAATGCGTCTTCCGGAGTGGAAGTATAATAGTCGTTTAATCGGGATAAGAACACCTCCAAGGTTGGAGCGATTACATTCCTGTCGTTGTCTGCATGCCAGAACTCAATCAGTTGGCCTTTTTCGCCAGTAAATAAGCCACCGGCATCATAGCAGATATAGTCGCCTGCACCGTTGTGAAATAAAGGAATCCAGTGTTCATTCCACCAGTTTTTGATATCGAAGTCGGTTCCAATCATGCTGGTATTATTGCTGGCGGTATCCAGTGCCTGATCTAGCGGAATAAATTTGGAATTGTTCACGAAGGAATCGAAAGAGAGTTCTTTCTGTCCGTTTTTCCATTTGTATAACAGCTTTAGATCAGTTGGAAGCGATATGTTATATTTAAATTCCAAGCTGGCGATTTCTTCATCTGTTAAGGCGCTGTTGAGATCAGGGTAGTAGTCGGGCCGTAATGTGGATATATGGTGATCCAGTTCCAGAATAGTGTTTGTCATGGTTTCGGGTTAAGATTGATTCACATCAAAATTAGAAAAAACCCATTCATTTTCAATTGTTGAGCTGGGTACGTCGTTTTTCACCCCGGAATAGTCGCATTTGACCCCGTTAAACCTGGTTTCCCGATATTAATTTTACTATCCATAAGATTAGTAGTACTTCCAATAATCACTATACACTCTTATTTTATTTAATCGTTCCATCATGAAGACAATTCTTGATAAATCGACCAGGGATGAACTGGCTAATCGGATTAATCAACTCCAGGAAAGCAGCACTGCCCAATGGGGGCAGATGAATGTACGGCAGATGTTACGGCATTGCATCCTCTGGGAAGAAATGGCGTTGGGGAAAAAAACTTATCCGCGTGTGTTCCTGGGATATATTTTTGGCAGGCTTGCCTTACGCAGCTTATTGAAAGAAAAAACCCTTATGCCCCGTAATGCTCGTACGATCACTCCCATGAAAATTACCGAAGTAGTAGAAGCGGATGTCGAGACCCAAAAACAACAGTGGCTTGCACTCATGGCGGAACATGTGAGTGCTGGTACACCGGAGGTGCATCATCCTATTTTCGGGAAGCTGACTTCAGATGAGGTTTGTATTTTGATGTACAAACATGCCGATCACCATCTGCGGCAATTTAATGTATAAGAATTGAAGATGCGGTATCAAAAGGCCGGAATGGACGTCACGCAGACATCCATTCCAGCCTTTTTTCTTTTTTGTCGTGCCTGCCCGTTGGGCAGGCACGACAGGCTGGAGAGTTTTGGCTGTATTCCCGGTAATTTAGTATATTGTGTATCCGCTATTTTTATAGGGAGACTATAGTTGATTAACCCGAACGGATTTTATAGCAATAGGTTTTAACTATTAAATTATAGAATCAATTGATTATGATTATATCTATCGAATCTTAATTTTGACCTGCACAGTAACCAGGTGCAAGCATATATATTCCTTCCATACCCAAAATTGATAACTAATGGAAAAAGAATTGAAAGACATCAGTAAATGCCCTTTTCATAATGGCAGTATGAAGCAGAATGTTGGCGGTGGTGGCACCAGGAATCGTGATTGGTGGCCTAATCAGTTAAAAGTGAATATCCTGCGCCAGCATTCACCCTTATCCAACCCTATGGGTGAAGATTTTAATTATGCCGAAGCATTTAAAAGCCTAGACCTGGAAGCAGTGAAAAAAGACCTGCACGCATTGATGACTGATTCACAGGATTGGTGGCCGGCAGACTTTGGCCATTATGGTCCTTTGTTTATTCGTATGGCATGGCATAGCGCCGGAACCTATCGCGTGGGAGACGGCCGTGGTGGCGCAGGTGCAGGACAACAACGTTTTGCTCCGTTGAACAGTTGGCCGGATAATGTGAGTTTGGATAAAGCGCGCAGATTGCTCTGGCCTATCAAACAGAAATATGGTCGTAAGATTTCCTGGGCCGATCTCCTGATTCTTACAGGTAATGTGGCATTGGAATCTATGGGCTTTAAAACATTCGGATTTGCCGGCGGACGTGAGGATGCTTGGGAAGCAGATGAATCCGTATACTGGGGATCAGAAAAAACCTGGCTCGGTGGTGATATCCGCTATGCGCATGGTGATCCAGGGGTAGAACAGAAAAATGGCGTTGTCATTGCTGACGAAAAAAATAATGTATCGATACATTCTCGCGATCTTGAAAACCCACTCGCGGCTGTACAGATGGGATTAATCTATGTGAATCCGGAAGGTCCGGATGGAAATCCTGATCCAGTGGCTGCAGCCAAAGATATCCGTGATACCTTCGGTAGGATGGCGATGAATGATGAGGAAACAGTGGCACTCATTGCGGGTGGTCACAGCTTCGGTAAAACCCACGGGGCTGCTCCTGCTTCCCATGTAGGCAAAGAACCAGAAGCCGCCGATCTGGAGATGCAGGGCCTTGGCTGGCAAAACAGCTATGGCACCGGTAAAGGCGCTGATACCATCACCAGTGGACTGGAAGTTATCTGGACCAAAACGCCTACGCAATGGAGCCATAACTTCTTTGAAAACCTGTTTAAATATGAATGGGAACTGACGAAGAGTCCTGCAGGCGCGCATCAATGGGTAGCTAAAACCACCGATGCTATCATCCCAGATGCATATGATGGTAGTAAGAAACATCTGCCTACCATGTTAACAACAGACCTTTCGTTGAGATTGGACCCTGCGTATGAGAAAATTTCCAGGAGATTCTTGGAACATCCAGATGAGTTTGCAGATGCATTTGCACGTGCATGGTTCAAATTAACGCATCGTGATATGGGGCCTCGTTCCCGTTACTTGGGATCAGATATTCCTAAAGAGGAACTGCTCTGGCAAGATCCTATTCCAGCAGTGAATCATAAATTGGTAGATGATACCGATATAGCATCACTGAAAAATAAAATATTGAAATCCGGTTTGAGTGTTTCTGAGCTGGCCACCACTGCCTGGGCTGCTGCTTCTACTTTCCGTGGAACAGACAAGCGCGGAGGCGCCAATGGCGCGCGTATCCGCCTAGCTCCACAAAAAGACTGGGAAGTAAATAATCCAGCACAGTTACAAAAAGTATTGAGTAAACTGGAAGGTATTCAAAAAGAATTCAACGACGCATCTGCCGATGGCAAGAAAATTTCTCTTGCCGATCTGATTGTATTGGCTGGTAATGCCGCTGTAGAAAAAGCCGCGAAGGATGCAGGACATACAATCACTGTTCCGTTTACCGCTGGCAGGATGGATGCCACCCAGGAAAAAACCGATGTGGAATCAGTAGGATACCTGGAACCGCTGGGAGATGGTTTCCGCAATTACCGTCGGGCTAATTTCCCTGCTTCCACGGAAGAACTGCTCATAGATAAAGCCAATTTGCTGACGCTTACCGCACCAGAACTGACTGTATTGATAGGTGGTTTGCGTGGGATCAATATCAACTATGATGGTTCCAGACATGGTGTATTTACCGATCGTCCTGGTCAGTTGACTAACGACTTCTTTGTGAATCTGCTGGATATGAATACTGCGTGGAAAGCTACTTCGGAAGATAAAGAGCTGTTTGAAGGTACAGACCGTGCCACAGGAAAGGCCAAGTGGACCGCCACCCGTGCAGATCTCGTTTTCGGCTCCCATGCTGAGTTGAGAGCCGTAGCAGAAGTTTACGCTAGCACGGATGCACATAGCAAATTCATTCAGGATTTCGTTGCCGCTTGGACAAAAGTGATGAACCTGGACAGATTTGATCTGGCTTAATAAAGGCGAATAAAATAAAAAACAGAAGATGACGTCTGCGACGTCATCTTCTGTTTTTCACATACAGGGGTGTTTTAAATTTTAAAATTTAGTACATGGAAAAGATCACATCCACGGATATACGTTATACCGACCTTGTATCCAAGCGATTCAACAAACGTCACATGGGGCAGCCGGAATATATTTGCTTGCCTACGTCTGTGGCGGAAGTGGTGGCTGCTGTACAGGAAGCCGTTTCCAGCAAAAAGCGAGTGGTGGTGCGTAGTGGCGGACATTGCTTGGAGGGGTTTGTAGCAGATCCGAAAGTGCGCGTACTCATTGATATGTCGTTGATGACGAATGTAGCCTTCGATGCCGAGCGCTCCGCCTTTGTAGTAGAAGCCGGCGTGACGGTTGGTGAGATGTATCGCAGACTATTTCTAGAATGGGGTGTGGTATTACCTGCCGGAGAACATCCAGGGATAGGTGTAGGTGGACATATATTAGGAGGCGCCTTTGGTTTTCTTTGTCGGGAATATGGATTAGCGGCGGATTACCTGTATGCCGTGGAAGTAGTGACAGTAGATGCATCCGGCAAAGCGGCCAGCGTTGTTGCGACGCGGGAAGCGACCGATCCAAATCGTGAATTATGGTGGGCACATACTGGCGCTGGTGGCGGTAATTTTGGCATTGTTACCCGTTATTGGCTGCGATCTCCGGATGTGAGTACCCCAGACCCATTTCAGGCATTGCCTAAAGCGCCTGCTACTATTACCACTTTTAGGATAGGCTGGGATTGGAAAGATATCGACCAGGCCGTATTTACACGATTGATACAAAATTTTGGCAACTGGAGTTATCAGCATAGCGGTCCTGATTCTGATTATACGCCTCTCTTCAGTATTCTCTTCATGAACCACAAGAACATAGGCAGGGTGGAACTTAAAGGGCTTTGTACTGGAGATAATGCAGCACGATTAATAATGGCACATATAGCCGCCATGCAAGAAGGGCTACATACGCCCAAAACCTTACAAGTAGAGCAGACATCCTGGTTACGTTTTGCATTGAATCCATTTCCAGAATTATTTCAGCCTGGATTTGATAACGTACAAGCTAAAATAAAAGATGCTTATTTCCGTCAGCCATTGACGAAAAATCAAATTGATATCGCCTATCAATATCTCACGGCGAACCTGCCTATAGGTGGGATGTTAGGCATGGCCACTTATGGCGGGAAGGTAAACGCCATCGCGCCGGATGCTACCGCCACCGCGCAGCGGGATAGTATCATGGATGTGGCCTGTAATATCGGCTGGATGGACCCCGCAGATGAGGGGATCAGCCTGGAATGGATCCGCAATTTTTATGGGGATCTCTTTGAAGATAGAGGCGGCGTACCCGTTCCTAATGAACAAACAGATGGTTGTATGATCAATCACCCAGATACAGATCTTACACATGCAGCGTGGAACCGGTCCAGTGTGGCATGGCCCCTACTCTACTACAAGGAAAATTTCCCGCGACTCCAACTGGTGAAATCGAAATGGGACCCGTTGAATATTTTTCATCATGCGATGTCTATAGTGGCGGCAGATTAAAAGCACAAAACCTGCGCAGGGCGCAGGTTTTGTGCTTTTATATCGTTATTTAGATGATCAGCAGCTTCAGAATGATCTTCTCTTTAGCCGATTCTATCAGCAATACATAAACACCAGGTGGTAATCCAGGTACATCGAAATACTCTGATTGCTTCACCCCTTTATTCAACTGCGCTTTGCGTTCGTATATAATCCGGTTGCGGGATATATCCAGTAAGCGGTAATTGACAGCTACATCATCTGTGACTTCTATATCTACATAGAACTGGCCTTTATTAGGGTTTGGCCGCAGTACTGCTTGCTTGAATAGTGTTTCCTGCGTTGATACAGGATCGGGTAAAGATACCGCATCATTTACCATTATTTCTTTCACCGCAATTGCCTCACAGCCGCCACGGTAGGCCGTCATTATAACGCGAAATAGTCCGCTCTGATTAATGAGTAGTTCCGCCAGGAGGTCAGAGGAAGATTTCACCACCGCATTAGCTGGGAAGGTCCAGGTGATCTTATCTGCGCTAGGATAGCTGATATTTACTGCCGTAAATTGTTCTCCTTTATTTACCTGCGTACTCATTAAGAAGTCCGCTGCTATATCCCTATCCTCATAGGAAACTTTAATCTGTCCCTGGCCGGTACATCCGCGGTTATTAGTAGTTATCAGTTTATATACAGCAGGATCACTTATTTGCAGGATAGGTGTACTCGCCTTAAAACCGGCATCGGTAGACCATTGGTAGCTTGCGCCGTTTGGAATGGTAGCATCTAGTACGAGGGTTTGCCCTTTGCACAGTGTTCTATCGCGCCCCAGATCGATCACCACCGGCGGCGGGTTAGTGAGATGCCAGGATTGCGCAATTTTACATCCGCTGTTATCTGTAATCAAGACGTGATAGTCGCCCGCCGGCAGATGGCTAATGTCTTCCGTAACAGCATTATTATCCCAGGCAAACACATAAGGCGTTCTTCCACCTGTAACCGTTAGATCAATCTTACCATCGCTTCCGTTATTACAAATCGGATCACTGGCTACTGCCTGTACATCCAGCGCATTAGGATTACGTACCACCGCAGCAGCATTGGTTTTACAGCCGTTGGCATCGGTCAGCGTCAATGAATAGGTGCCACCGTTTACCGCAGGAGATTTGCTGCCGTGCTGCCATTGCTCCACAGATAAGTATAAGGTACTACACCACCACCAGTAGTAGCGGTGACGGTACCATCGGATTGTCCGCTGCAACTCACCTCTGTAGCGGAGAGCGATAAGGTTAATGCAGGTGGCTCTGTGATAGTCATGCTTTTTACGCTGGTCACTCCTGATTTATCCGTTACCGTTATAGTGTAATTTCCAGCTTGCAGCGAAGTGATGACAGAGTCAGTAGCCCCATTAGACCAGTTAAACGTATATGGCCATACCCCACCTGTAACCGTCACCTGGAGAGCGCCTGTGGCGGCGCTATTACAGCGTACTTGCCCTGTTTGGAAAAGGATTACAGCTAGTGGATCTGGCTGTTTTAAAGTGAATGTCATTTGTTTGAAACAACCGTTAGCATCCATTACCGTAACGGTATATTGTCCGTCTGTAATGGCGGTTAGGTCTTCCGTGTTTTTTCCATTGCTCCAACTGTAGGTATATGGGGTGGTGCCACCGGTGACCGTAATATCGATACTACCATCGGCGCTACCATAGCGGGTTGGCGGAGTAGTAGCGCCTGTAATTGCCAATGCTTGCGGCGTAGTGACAGTAGCGCTTTGTTTGATATTACAACCATTATTATCCGTGATACTTACATTGAAATTGCCCGCAGACAAACCCGTAAGATTGGCCGTAGAGGCGCCGTTACTCCAGGCGTAATAATAAGGCGCAGTACCTCCGGAAACAACTGTAGTGATGGTACCGTTACCGCCACCGAAGCAGGAAACTGCTTTAGGCGTCAACTGCGCCGTCAATACTGTAGGCTCTTTTAGCACATAAGACAGCGTAGCCGTGATACCGTTATCATCTGTTACCAGTAATGAATAAGTACCAGCTTTCAGGTTATTGATATTTGCCAAAGTGCCGTTGGTGGACCATTGATAGGAATAAGGCGGCACGCCACCCGTTACTTTTGCTTGGATGCCACCGTCGCTTTCTCCATTACATGAGATACCTGTTTCCGTAAATTGGATCTGGATCGGCGGTGGCGCCACCAGCGTGGTGCTAACGGAGGCCGTACAATTATTCGCATCTGTTACCAGTACGCTGTAAGTACCTCCATCTAAGCCGCTGATATCACGGGAAGTAGCGCCGTTATTCCAACTGTAAGTATAAGGCGCCGTGCCTCCGGCAATCGTTAAAGTGATGCTTCCATCTTTGGTGGTAGCTCCTTTAGGATCAGCTACTGTATTGATTTTCGCAGAGAGGGCCACTGCAGGTTCTGTTAAGGTAACCGTTTGTGGCGATAAACTTACACAACCATTACCATCCCGCACGAGCACCGTATAAGTTCCTTTTGGTAGGCCCGTGAAGCTATTATTCGCAGATTGCCAAGTGGCGCCGTTGTTAATGGAATAATCATATTTGGTGATATCTCCGTTGCCAGCGCCGCCGCCAGGCGTAACCGTGATCGTGCCTGTACTGGCCCCTACACAAAGGATATTCGTGGAGGAAGCTGTTAAGGAAACCGGAGGTGGCGGCACTACATTGAACACATAATCTGTATTGTTACATTGCGTGGTAGCGCCATACTTACCTTCTATCTTCACCGAATATTTACCGCCATCCATTGGCTTGGTACCACTCCAGGTGAAGCAATTCGTGGCATCCAGCGTAGTGATGGGCGTCTGGTATTGATCGAAGACATTCATCACCCCATTTACTTCCTTATATAGCGTGATGGAAGTAATCTGTTCTGTTGGCAACATGGCTCGCTGGAAAGTGATCGTCATGGCCGTTCCTGCGCTGTTGGAGCAGGCCGGCTGAATGGCTTTTACATTCGAGGGCATATTGGTGGAAGGATAGAAATAGTAAGTCAAGAAGTTCGAGCCCTCATCCGGTCGGATGGGCTTAATCGGGACGTTGGGGTCGTATCCTGGCTGGAACATGGGCAGGTACATATCCCGGCCCAATCCATTGGAAGAGGCAGCACGGAAATCTATCCTGGTATTCAAGTAATCTTTATAATTATCTCCGAAGATATCTTTCAGACTGAAGTCGGATGCACTCGTATAGCCATATGGGTTAGGGAGGTACGTAAAGTTGCCCGTACCGCCAATCCTATATTGCCAATACACCCAAGGGCCTCCACCGTTGCCGGCGTAATAGTTTACACCCAAGTGTACTTTATCGTTTTCACAATAGATATTATTAGGCGGTGTTTTTCCATCCTGGTTGTTAATGAGGATATTGGGATATACCCGGAGACTGATATATGGTATTTTGGTATAATCGCCCCCAAAGTTATCGCCGGACCATGTACCAGTTCTATCGTATGCAATCAGGTAAGACCCGCTGACATCAAAGGTATAGCGCCAGGGACTGTTGCCATTGTTGGACACATCGATATATACGTTCCTGATAGACGAGGTGCTATTGATTACATCATCGAATATTTTTTCCGCGGAGGTATTGCTGTTCAGCGTCACCACGGTATTAGGGCCGCTATAGGGTTCAATGGTTAATACAATCCGATAGTTAATCGCTGGTGCTCTTACAGGCACCTTGATCAGGTATTTTACGAAATATAAATTCGGCGAGCCTGTTTGTGCATGCACCGTTCCCAGGGCAGCCAGTAAGATTATCAGCAGTAATAATCTTTTCATTTTCATAGGATTTAATGTACATCAATAGTTCACCATCAATACAGGCGCGAAACGTGACTGTTGGCCGTTTTGCATGACTGCTTTGAGGGTATATTGATAGGTATTATTTATTTCAAGACCGATCGTATCATTGAATTCCAGTTGACTAGCATCTAGTACCTGCAATACACTCATAGGCGTTTTACCGCCGGCCCTGTATATCCAGAACTGTGCAACGCCGGGGTAGTCTAGTTTCCAATGCAACTGAATGCGTTTGTTCTCTCTATCCACCTGCGCTTTTAACTGTGGAATTGGCATGATGGCCGCATTTGCAGGAATCAGGATCGTTACTGGCGTGGCATAATCCGAATTCAATCCGGCCGAGTCCTGCGCCTGTAGAGTATATTGCCAGGACTTATCAAAAGCAGGCGGTGTCTCCTGTAAACTATCCAGCAAAGCCCCTTTTCCTATAAACTCCTTCACCAGTTGCCAACTGGCGTTTCCGGGGTCTTTCTCTCTCCTTAAAAGTCGGTATCTCACTACGTCGGCATCCTGGCTATTGACCCATATCAGCTTTACTTTCCCATCTTTGATTTCATAATTTTTGAAAGCCGGTGCAGTAGGCGGGATAATGTCTGGGCGTTGTAATTCCAATATGGCAGAAAAATCCGATTGGTTATAGCGTTTATCCGATGCCGTTATTTTATAGTAAATCTTACCTGCGATGTTATTCATCTGGATGGTATCTCGGAACATTGTATCTGCAATGGGCGTGGAAGTTAACTGTATAAATTCTGCCTCTTTTTTACTACCTCTAAACACACGATAGCCCATCAAATCCGGCTCTGTATTGGCGGCCCAGTGAATCCGTACCACGCCAGTAGAATCAACTGTACCTTTCAATTGTATAGGCACTGCTGGGGGAATGGTATCTTCCGGTTGTACCAACACCGGGAAAGATGGCGCAACCGTACCGTTCTTACCCACCGCCACTACTGCGATATAGTTACTAGGCAGCAGGTTGGCGGCCAGTTCCCACTTCCTAGTGCGCACCGGTATATTCCGCTGGAGTGTATCGTAAGGCCCTTTTACCGCAGCAGCACGGATGATGCTGAAGCCCGTAATGAGACTATCGCCGGCAGCAGGAAAATCCCAGGATAGGTCTACTTTATTTGATTTATTAATGTTGGAAGCGGTGATTTTAGGATTATAAGGGAGAGACGGCAGTCCCTCTCCTTTTACCGTATCAGACGGAGGACCCATTTCACCGAATGCATCTAGTCCGCGTACCCGGTACCAGTACATTTTGAAGTTAGTACCGAGGCTATCTACATAATAAATCCTGGAAGGGATACTGGAATCTTTTTCGTTTGCATTGACAATAGGCTCTTTATTGATCTGTTTGAACGGCGCATGCTCTCCTTCGCTGCGTTCCAGGATATAACTGTTGTAGGATTCCTTCAGCAGTACATAGTTCCAGCTCAGCATGACCGCTTTGTCTGCGAATAGCGCGCCTAGGTCCAGCGGTTTGGGCAATGGCGCTTCATCCATCATGCCTATAAAAACGGAGCCGGTATCAGCCTTCATTTTATCTGGTAGGTTGGCGTAAATCCGATACAGGTATTTTTCCTCTTTCTTGATCGTTTTATCCGTGAAAGCCAGGCCAGCGAATCCAGCTACTGTAAACGAGCGATCACAGGCAAACAAGGAGTAGGCGAAGCGTTGTTCCAATTCTGTAGACCTATTCACCACACTCATCGCATCTCCTTGTTTTAAGTCTGTTTTAAAGGACTCTCCATAGATCGCCTGTGCCACGATTGCCCCGAAATCACTGGTGTCGGAGATCGCTTGCCAGGCAGGCATCGGTAAGGGTTTGACAGGACTGTTGGTCAACACGATTCGCTCCGGATGATCTAGTACCTTTCCATTCCGGATAATCGTATATCGCTCTAACGTATATCCATTCACGTTAGCTTGCTTCCAGATACGCGGAGTGGTAGGCGCCCAACGCAACATCACGGAACCTTTACGCACCTTACCGATCATCATCACGCCAGGTCGCTGCTGTGCAGTGGCCTGTAGCACCCATGCCAGCAAAACGACTATCAATCCTATCTTATATAAACATTTAACTCTCATCTGTTTTAACTATTGAATTGGATTATACATTTGAATGGTAACACTGCTGCCTATCATACCATTCGGCAACACATACGTCAGTTTCATTTTATAGGTACCCTGACGGATGATTGGGAATAAGGCATTCAATACCGTATGATACGATGTTGGCAAAGGCGTTCTGATAGCGGCGTTCGACAGTTGTCTTTGAATCTCGCTCAGATCGGATTTGTATTGTTTAGGGAGATGATATCTGAACGGCAAGCGACTAGCATCTGGATTGAGGAGATAAGACTCTATCGGATAGATCGCCCAAACAGGTATCGTTTGCTGTCCTTCCGTTCTCTGGAAGGTGACCATATTGTTGTATGGGTAATTATCGTATATCAGCGGTTTAACATCCTGCTGGAAGTAAGCTTCGCCATCGAGGATAGCTTCCGTATGGATCAAGGATTTGGAGTCGGTATAATCTGTACCTACCAGTTCCTGTTGGTCGTAGACTTCCACCGGCGAAGTAAACACTTGCAACGCATGTACATCTGGAATATAAATGGGTTCGCGGATAATCTTCGTGATAGTGGCTGCATTCACTTTCTGGGCGAAAGTGCCGAATTCACTGGTACCGAAGTTATATGTCAGCAGCATTTTCTCCTCAGCGCCCACATTGGTAGCCACGCCGTCCGCCTTATTATTCCGTACCTGTACATCCTGATCCCCGATATTCGTATTTTCATACTGTTCTTTCACCTTTCCGCCCGCAGTAGCCGCTGGTGGCAGGTTCACCAGTTCCAGCGTATAGGACGCTTTCCGGTTGGCGACTGGCGTCTTCCAACTCAACAAATTCTTCGTAGGATCATAACTCATACTTGTCAACTGCGTTTGTCCGTTGGATTTAAAGCGCAGTTCCTGTTTCCAGCCTGTACTTGCATTGAAGAGGTATGATTGTCCACGTTTCAATTGCACGAAGCCATTGGCATATTCATCCACATAATAATGCTGCTGGTCAATCACCGGATAGCTGTACTGTATATTCGACAATGGGATACTCTCCGGCGCCACACCCGTAGTAAAGGTAATTTCCTTCGTTTCCACTGCTTGTGCGCCGTTTTCCATGACAGGTCTCCAGCTTCCGCCGACTAGCTCTTCGAAAGTAACCGCCACTATTGCTTTGAGGGAAGCGTGTGGCGGAAGAATTTCGTGAGAATAGAATGCCACGCCATCTTTGCGATCATTCCACTTCAGCGTACCATCTATCGCAGTACCGTCTTTTAATACTTGGAATTTATCCAGTTTGATCCTGTATTTTTTATAGTTACCAGACTCGTCGTCCAGTTCCATTTCTTTTTCCAGCGCCATGTTGAAGACCGCTTGTGGCGCCGCAAACACATCCACCTCTGTACTACCTTCGCCCGGAGCGATATCCGAAATTACTTTGAGACCGTTCAGGGGACCGCCATCCACTATTTCACATTCAGAGCCTAACTGTACTTTGAAGTTACAGCGCCCTTTGATCATACCTCCCAGCACGGAGTAGTAGCCGCCTACGTAGCCTCTGAACCAGAATGGATTTGGCAGTTTAGCCTGCATCAATACCGCCACTCCTATTTTCAGAATACTGATCTTCTTGCGTTTGCCGAATAATTTAAACGTTAATCCCACATCCCCTTGTAAGTACACATACGCCTGACCGTTGGCATACCAACCATTGATACCGATAGGTTCATCGCTGCCTTTACAATGGGTATCCTTGCCATAATCTTTCAGCATGATATCAAAACCAAGTCCGGCATCGAAGCGGGCATAGAAAATCAAGAAGGTAAGATCACCGGTAGTGAAGCTTAAATCTGCCCCAAAGGCAAATCCAGAGCCATTCCCCAGCGCGTTGAGGTCGCGCATATAATCCAGCTCGCTGAGCTCTACCCCTAAGATATTAGCGATAATAGCCGGTGGCGGCGGACTCGCAGGGATTTCATTACCCACCATCAAGTAAGCGCCTACTTTCAGTTGGATAGGACCTAAACCAAACTTAATGCCTATACGAGAATCCGGTCGGCCTATATGGATGTACCACATGCCTGGTTCGTAGTGCATCACCACGCTACCGGCAAGGTTTCCTTGTCCGGCCCCTTTCAGTGGGCCCGCACTTAAATAAAGTTCGAACACCCCATGGAGGGAATTATTTTCAAAATCCACGTCCAGTACGGCAACAGCAGTGAGTGCAGATTCATTGCTGAGGGCTTTTCTATCAGCCTCATACTGCGCTTTACCTTGTTCATCATTGAAGGTGAGTTTCTCCAGGTTTTTCTCCAGCTTATCGAATTTATCCAAGGGTAGCTCTTTAATGAATTGCGCCATTCCTTCAAAGTGAATGTATCGCAATCCGCCACCCGCTGAAAATGCCATTTCTAGCGTAACCTGGCCATTCACCACTTTACTTTGCGGGTCTTGCGAGCCAAAGCCTACGATCGCTTTGAATGCGAAATTTGTTTGTGCATCCGGCACATAGAGATAGCCTGTTGGTGTAACGCCGATGCCCGTTGTACCTTTAGGCACACGACCCGCCAATTTCATCTTTTCATAAGCGCCGCCACCTAGGCCATTAATTTTCAGTCCCGCGAAGATAGGAATGCCCGCCGCACCTAGTTTGGCGAAAGCGTCCGCATACCAATATCTGAATTCAGTAGTGCGGCCAAACAATGCTTTCGCGGATACTTCCAAGTTGAGCTTTTTCAGCTTCATGGAAATATCGCCGGCAAAGCCTTTTCCGTAGGTAGGATCATCTTCGAAGATGAAAACATTTCCATGCAGTTCTACCCCTCCTTTATCGAAGTTGATACCGATTTTATCCAGTTTGATCCTGTCAAATTTCCAGGAATCCAAACCGCTGTTTTGAGCGAGCTTACCAATAATCTCGAGCTGCGCGTCTCCCTTAAATCCTCCTTGTCCTTCTCCCAACAAATGCACATCAATACCAAAACTTAATCTCGCTTCATCATTACTGGCAGTGATCTCTATATTGTTGATACTCGCCGGGAAATTACCAATGCGGATTTCACCATTATATCCAAAGCTCGCAATCTTAATTTTCGGGCTGACCGTTTGCAATTCTAATCCTCTGAATTCAATATCCGCGAGCTTTCCAAGGCCGTCATCCGACATAGGTGCATCTTTCTTCAAGGACGCATTGATGGTCAATTTACCATGGAGAATTGCTTTCGGCAGGAATTTATCATCCTTTACTCGCAGTTCGATACTGGAGTTAGGATACAGGGTCACATTAGAAGCACGAATAAAATTGAAGCTGACCGTATCTTTTGGTTGTACCGTGAGGAGGTATTCATTTCCCGGACTGATGAGTGCATCGTATTTCAGTTGTGTTTTTTCATCCACTGGCAGTTTGATCGTACCACCGAAACCTGCGCCTGTCAACTTATTAGCCACTATATCCAAGGAAAAACGATCGATAGAGATAGGCCAGGTACCGGCAGCTCCCTCCTCGATAGGAATGATATTGGAGGCAGTTACTAGACCGGAGAATCCCATATTATCGATGAGGAGATTGCGCCCTTCGAGGGTGACTCTTTTGGTATCGGATTTTTTAGAGAACAGTTTGGGCAGCGTTACTTTTACGCTGCTGATATATACCCCTCTCCAAAGGTTATCGTTGCCTGGGAGCATGTATTGCTCCATGTATTTAGAAGGGAATACCGCCTGGGGAGAATTACGGATATCACTAAAATCAAAAACAGCTTTATCTACGCTGAAAGTGAAATCGTTTACGCCATTGATCTGAAAATCCGGGAGACTGATTTCAGCCAAAATATCATTCCAATCGCCCGCCACTGTTTTGAAATTCCCGCGTACTTGTCCTTGTGGCAACACCACGCCTTCTTTATCTGTGGGCAGTAATAGATCGCGAGAAAAAACCGCATCCGCATTGATGCTGAGTTCTTTAAATCCTTTACAATCGATGCGAGCAAAGGTGACCGGTTCTCCTCCATTGATCATATTATTGGACTGATCGAAGGAGCCTTTCAGGATTACCTGCAATTTCCCATTTCCCATATCTATCGGAAAATCGCCTAGCAGGGCCAGTTTCACATCACCGATGATACCACCGCTACGAGACAGTTTGATACCACTGGCCCCAAAGAACAGGTCTTTTACTTTGCCACTCTGCTGTGGAATTTTAATTCTCAGGAAGGCCGTAAACTCTGCATATTCCGGCGTGAATTTAACCGCAGTGATACCAGTGGTATACTGTACGTTGTTGAGCGTTCTTTTCTGTCCGACTGGCAGTTGGGTTAATCCTTCAGGCGTAAGGTCTTCGATGTAGTTGCCGCTGCTTTCCAGGTCGTCAAAAACCTTCAGGGCGTACCCCGTATTCAGGATAGCAGAGTCTTTCACCACACCAAAAGCGGCATGACTACACAGTAGTAGCAGAAATGGGATAAATAGGCGTTTCATTTTCGGATATATTTCAGGCTATGATCAGACCAGTGAGAATGTTGCACTGATCCGATCTGCCTTATATTTCTACGAGATTATTTTGACTTTCATCTCTCGTTATATCTCCAACACAAACAATTCCGGGATTACTATTTCACAGGTCAACAACTATTCTACATACAACGACAGGTAATGATTTCGGGAGACGACTACTACATCGACATGCTCAGTTCTTTCACAAAATCGGGTATATCACAGCCTGTGGTGGCCACAGTGGTCAGCATTTCAGCAGGAACGAGCGGGCTGTCTATCTGCAATGTCATGCCTTTAATGACACCCAGTTTAGCCAGGGCCGTTGCTTCTATACTGAACAGATCCTGCGATACCGCCGGGTTATCCTGTTTAGGAAAGGACGTCAATAATTCGCGGATACCTGTTTGTAGTAGCGTGCTGTTATTTTCCAGCAACCCTTTAAAAGCGGGCACACATCCTGCGAAAGTTTTTTCCCAGGTTTTCTTTTGTACATGCTTTTCCAGCTTTGCTATAGCGGTTTTCAGGCCTTCGTTATCACCTGTGATCACTGCTTGAATGGCCGTACAAAAGTTGCCTGGGAAGGACTTATCGAAGGTATCTTTGTATTTAGTATAGTATTCGATTAGTTTACTGTTATCGCTCAATACCGCAAAGCAGAAGCTGCGTTGGGTACTATAAATATAGCTACTGGTATAGCCGCCTGTTTCGAAGTGATTATGTTGATAGGCGCGTAATAGGGCAGCCGTATAAAAATGACATCTTGCAGATGAAAAGTCTTTTTTCACGTACATCTCATATACCGCCAGGTTTAGTTCCGTAGTACCTAATCTAATCAGGATTGCTTCTTTATCATTCCCTGGCTGGGGAAAGAAATCCAGGCACATTTGTTTGCTCTCCATGAACCTGTTGTACGAAGTTTCCAGTTGTTCTAGTTTCATTTGCTTAGAAATTGTCCAGTTTAAATATAATCACTTGTCCGAGTTCTTTGTCGACTGTCACCACATATTTTTCGATACGTCCTTGTAGGCTCAGGCGTTCCAGCGTATGACCCAGGGTATTCAATTCTGTATTTGTGCTATTCACCATTAGCTCTATGTTGCCATCGATCCATGTTTGGCTCATCTGCATGCCCTTGTTCGTACTTGGTAAAGCCACAGATCCATTTGTCATTGGTTTACATTCGAACATCCGGACTACTGTTGGATTATTTATATCCGGCTCCAGGGATAATACGTCGAAACCATGGCCGCTGTTATTAATTTTTACATTCACCACGCTACCTGCATTCGGGTTCATTTCTCTAGACAGCAGTTCCGCGATTTCCTCACCCAATTCTCCTTGTCGCGCAGTGGTGCCTGCCGTATAGGCCGTTAAGTAGTCATCCACTTTCTGTTTCAGCACTGTATTAGCTTGGGGCGCCACCACCACCGCTTTTCCTTCATTCACCAGCGAAGGAACTTTGTTAATCGCCCTGCTATCAGCTCTTGCAACGGAAGTCACTGCCGTCAGGTTGTCCAGCTCTCCTGGATTCATATGCGTGATAGCGCGTTGGGCAGTTTGCTGTGCTGTCTGCTGTACGGTATTGGTATGTTGTGTTACTGCTTCTTCTACTCGCTCCAGATCATTGGCAGCATCGCCATAGCCTTGGTTGCGGAGGGCAGCTTTCGCAGCAGCAGAGGATTTGGCAAAGTTATAAAGTATATCCGTGGAGATCAGGGAGATATCCATTCCGATACTTATCACCGGCCATACATCCAGGAATTTTTTACCTGCATCCGTAGACATCAGTTCCTGGCGCACTTTAGGCGAATTCAGGGCTGCATCCACCGGCATTTTCACCAGTTGGATAGCGGCTACCACTCTTAACAAAGTAGGCGCGCCTTTCGTCAGCAGGATTCTTATGGAACTGGTAGCGCCGAGGAAGTTGAGGTCCGTCATGATGGACTCCCCTGCTTCTTCCAGGTTTTTGGATACACCTAAATAATAGAGGTATATACCTGGCGCCAGGACGCTTTCGCTGGAATTAATGAAGTGCAGGCGAACAGGTTCAAACAGGCCGCAGTTGAAGGAGCCCAACACCTCCCCTACTTGATAGGTAAGCGGAATAAGGTTTACACGTCCAAAAGCATTAACGATACTCAGTTGATCGCCGCCCACTTCTTCCACTTGCATGAGGATCGTATGGAATGGTCCCGGTTTATCATGGTCATCCCCCCAGAATACGTCATGTTTGATGGTGCTCCGTTGTTCTGTCGTCCAATACCTATTGGCCAAGTTCAACAGGAAGGTGGCAAATGCTTTCGCATTTTTGTCGCCCATTTTATCGTCTAGACGGTGGCGCAGATCCAGTACCACCGCAGGGTTATCTTTCAGCTTTTGGAATAGCCAGGCCTGGTTCTTAAAGGATTTGAGGATATTCAGCGCACCTAATTCTTCATTGGTACCGGTTTCATCCATCATGCATTTAGACAGCGATACCAGGGCATCCCAAAGGGCAGTATCGGAGCGTTCACTGATCACAAAATCAGGAATGTTTTCATATACCACATCCACTTTGTCGCAGTCATCACCAGCCAATTCAAATGCCTTCTTATACAGGTTGATGATAGCCGGTTTCACTGGTTCGATATCTAGTTGCAGGTCTTTCAGCAGCAACTTATACTCCTCGTAAGAGTGGGTATACAACTGAATAGCGGGTCCGTGTCTATCTTTATAATAAATACCCAGGTAGAATACTGTATGGTACTCATCCCTGAATGGAATATTATCTACCTTGCCATAGTCCAAATCCTTACCCAGTGAAGGAATACCAACGCCTGCATATAAGTTATTATAGCGTTCATTCGAGAGCGTTAGGTCTACTTCTCCTTTACCGTATACATCCGCAAATAGGTCGACGGTGGAACCATCTGTCAGATCTACCCTGTTGCGATAGAACCTATTACGTGGGTCTACACCCAAGAAGTAATCATCCCTATCGAATTGGGTCGCTTTTCCTTTATTGGACCTGATCCAGGCCAGCAATTCTTTGATCCTTACCGCTTGTTGTTCTGTAGCTGCATCCTTTTCAAAGATGCCCCAAACCACGCCAGGATCGTGAATGGCGTCCCATTGGAATTTCGTCAGTTTAGTACCCTGACTGTAGTTCATCAGGTTATCCGTCAGGTCATTATCACGGAAGCCGTAGCCATCGAACGTATGTTTCAGGTGGAAGACACCGTGTCCTAATTCATGCGCGATTGTTTGGCCAAGGTTGGATTTAGCATCCGTAAACAGGTAACCGAACTGGCGATTTCTCGGCATATCTCCGGAGAGTAGCTTATCCTTTCCTTTTCCTGATTTCAGGACAAACAAGTACACGGCTTTATCATCGATCGTCCTGGATTTGGAGAGTGCTTCGTTTAGCGCCTTCATTTCCCTTGTTTGGGTATCTGTCAGGCCACTACCTTCCACATTCAGCGCCTCGTCGCCATCCAGGTCCCAGGACATATCCGTTAGGGGCTTATCTACTTCTACTTCCCAGTTGATACCCAGTGGACCGTATACACGTTGCAGGGTAGCCCGGATATCGTCTTTGTCTACCGCAGCACCGTTTACAGGCACCAGGAATACTTTGCGTTGTTTCTCTGTATAAGCAGTGATTAGCAGCTTGCCGAGGGTCATTGGTTTACCATCTTTCGGCGTGTAAACCGCGAAGAGCTCCTGTGCATCATTTGCAGGGCCACCTACGACCGTAATTTCATAGGTATTTTTACCGATGAGTTTACTTAGATAGCGTGTACCCTTCCCCGTTATAAACTGAATACTGTCTGGGATAATAGCAGGATCTGTTACCGTCATCACCGCTTTGACCACATCAACTTTGGCTGCTATGATGGCTTTTGCAGACACGTAGTAATCGTCAGAGAGCTTTTCATATGATTTGCCGAACAGGAGGCTCTTCGTGTATACCGGGTCCCATTCATCAAATGCATATGTTTGTTTTTCCGGATAGGCCATGAACTTCACCACTGCCTTATCAGGGTGTAGGGTATTTCGTTCTTGTGGCGGCGGTAGCTGTGAAGCCGCGTTAGCGCCACCTTTGGCCACTTGTGTTACTTTTCCGGATTCATCTGCCTGATAAATATTTCCATCCTTATCCTTGATAGTAGTTGGTAATTTATCTACCGATTTTGTGATGGTTTCACCGTTGCTACCGGTAATCGTGATCGTAGCAGCAGGACTTTGCGGGTTTGCAGCATGATCTGAGTTGATGGTTACTTTGATATCTTCCGGGCGATTGATCACCACCCCTACTTCGATATCCGCCGCATTATTGCCTGTTACCACTTTGCCAGTATTGCCACCTCCTTCGAAATAAGTATCCAAATCGGTGATGGACTTCCATTCCGGATCGTATTTGGTGCGAACTTCCCCTTTGGCCAACTCATAGTCTGAGTTGACAAACACATTCTCAAAGTATACCGCAATGCGTGCATTATTCAGGTAAGGCACGGTGATATAGCCTTCCCCAGAGAAGGTACCTCTGCTACCGCTTACCTTCGTCAGTTTTACGGCGAAGTCGCCCGCTTTGATCTCATCCCTTGCCATGAGGAGATTGAGCGGGTTCATGTTCTTAATAGCAATGGGGGCAGCGATAGCGCCACAGGTATAGTTCGTCTGTGTTTCAGCAGGAGTGGCTACAGTTTGAACAGGACTGAAGCCGCTTTCGCCCCCATCCGCACAGTTACAGCGAACTTTATATTCGTAGCTAGTATTTGGTGAAAGGTCATAAATAGTGAGACTCGTGTTCAGCGTTTTCTCTTCAAACCAGGCCGCATTCGGAAGGCCCGCTTTGCGGTATGCCACTACAAACTCTTGCTGGTTGGGGTCTGGGGCTGTCCAGGTAACTTCCAATCTGGTATTACCTTTAGTCTTGGCCGTCACCATGATAGGATCAGGGCAACTTCCTTTATACGTGAACGTGAATATTTCCGAGTAGCCGTTATTTTTAAACAGGTCTAGTTGCTGTAATTCTCCAACGGGTACACAACGTACCCTCCATGCGTATTTGCGACCCGCTTCGAGGGGAATTTCCCCTTGCAGGCCATAGACATACATCGTGTTGGGAACCGTGGTTTCGAATAGTGGGCGACTTGCTAGGAAGGCCGCTTGCGGATTGTTATCAAAACCGGGCATCAGCTCTGTCAACTGTAATAAGTATTCCGTTGCAAAAGCCGCGTTGGGAGAACCTTTATGGCGAGGCGTCCATTGGAACGAAACCGTAGTTGGTTGTTTGACTGCCAGTTGAACATTATTGCTAGGCGTATTCAGGAAAGGCGGATCATTGAGCATGATCCAAGCATTCGCGCAACCGTTGGTAACAGAGATTTTGGCGCCTGTTCGGAGTTCGTAGGCTTCAAAGCAAATGCGGTAGAAGTCTTCCGGCATTTTCCCACCACTGCTACTATATTGCGCCGCCGTGATGCCGCTGAAGGTCAGATTCTCTGTACGGAAGTAGGGCTCCAAATCTGCATCAGACAAGCGCACAGGCACGCCCCCATCCAAAGTAAGAATAGGCGTATTGGCTTGAGGGTTAGTCGTGATTTTTATACCTGTAGCTTGACCCGTGATACTTAGTCTGAGTCTGACTTTCACATTAGAAGCGTTGATATCCCTCAGAAAGAGGTTTACCGTCATCTTATTCGGCACATTTACATAATCAGAAGTAAATGGAGAATAAGGTGGGAGAATAATCGTATTCACCTGTGTAGGCCATACAGACTGGGCTTGCAGCGAGCCGCTGCAAATCAATAGGCAGGACAACAGGTATGCCATGCCAACTATTCGTCGCAGTTTGGAAAAAAGCGGGCCTTGCATAGGATATAGGAATATGTTAAACAAGTTCGTGCGCATTAAAAACTATAATTGTAGCCAACGGTAGTGGTTAATTCTGTGAGTCGGGCTGGCCCGATTCGTTGCTGTTTATTCTCCCGGAGCAGTGTTACCAGCGACAAATTGAAGTGATGTTTTTTCATGAATGCGTAGCTCGCATTTCCTCTCAGATTCCATACTTGCACCTGTTGCATTGCGTTGGCACTGCTAGTATTATAGGATACCGAATAATTTGTTTTCAATTGTTTATTAAAGAAGGGTTTACCGAAAGCCAGGGTGCCGCCCCAGGTGGTCGATGTGGCTTCTGGTAAACTATTGTAGCTGATATTGAAAGCGCTGCTGAAAGTAACCGCTGATTTGGTGAGGGCCACATTATAGGAAGCCACCCCATTATAGAAATTAGTGCCTCCGGTAGCAGCTTTCGTATCTCCTTGTTTGTCTGCCGCTGTTTGGAGGGAAACATTTAGGTTGAGTTGTTGTCTTTTCTTTTTGCTCTTACCAATTTGGTAGTTCAGGTTTGCATTTGCCTGTTGGGATAGTTGTGTAAAATTGAGTGTATCCAGGTTTTCATAAGGCGTCACCTGGTTGAGCAAGGCAAACTGTGATTTGATATTGGTAAAAGATTGAAAGTTGCTGTAAGAACCATCCAGTTGGAGTTTATCACTGGCTTGCCAACTGAGGTTGAGTCCACCGACGAAGCGTTTCATAGCGCTGGCTTTGCGATTGTTTAAATCATCTTGTTGTACGCCCGCATTGCCGCCTATGGCTACTCTTCCCTTGAACAGTGTTTGGGAAAAGTTCATCGTCATATTTTGGTAGTCGTTATTGTTGTAGTAAGATCCGAGGGTTCTGTAGAGGGGATCAATTCTTTCAAAGCCGAAACCAGCGCTGAAAGCCCCTTTGGCATAGTTCAGTCCTGCTCTGAAAGCAGTGTTCGAAGACGTGGACAAACGGTTAGGCATAAACGCAGTTGTCAGGAAGTGGCCGTTGCTGGTGCTGTCTTTTCCGGCATGCATATCGCCTGTTAAACTGCTGACAGCGTATTCCATTTGCAGTTTCAAATATTTGCGAATGGGTACAGCCCCTGCGAAGTCCACTACAATATTTTCTTGGGGTTTGATATCCATGGATTGCATGGTAGCTCGCTTTGGGAGGTCTATCGAATTCGTATCATCTTTTGCGCGGAAGATGCTCATAGAGAGGTTATAGCCTTCATATTCGTAGGCGATCTTTGCGCCCATTCCCATTCTTTTATAGGCGGGTTGGTTGAAGGTTTGGAGGGAATCGGGGCCTATTGCTTTTTGAAAGCGGCCATAGAGTATACTGTACTTGAATCTCCCTGGTGGCGCTAGATCTGCCGCTACTCCGAGAAACTGATGGCCGTTCACCGAGTAAGGTGAGAAGGTGGCGGATGTCCAGCCTAGATGTAGGGTCACCCATTTATAGGTAGGGTTTACGCTATATTGGTTAAATGGTTGTGTATAGCTGAAATTTCGGTTAGAATAGGCAAAGGTGAAAGGGATATTCCAGCCGTATAAAGAAAAATTGATATTGCCGCTTAGATAGTAGCTGAAAGGTGCTCTGCGATCTTCATTGTTGGAAGCATAAAAGATTGAATTGGCAGCCACTCCTCCTGAAACTTTCAGTGGATTTTCTTTTCCTATTCTTCCGAGGTCTTGACCGGAAGTATTTACCAGGCAAGCTAAGAAAAGGGCAACAGTAACAAACAGGTACTTGGGTAAAAAATGATTCAAGGTTTCAAGGGATTTCTTACTGAACAGAATAAATAATAATTACTGCCATTTACTCCTGCTACGGGCGTGCGTTGTTCCCGACATTACATATTATAGGATCATCAAACGTTAAACAAACACGCTCTCAATCGAGAACAAATAATAATATATTTTTTATAACATAAAATAATAATATGGTTATTTCTCCCATACATTATAAAAAGAATTGATATTGAGACAGTCAGCACTCGTGAAGGGGATATCACCAAACTTATCTAGATGCCGAATATTAGTTATACTGACGATTTCTGGCGGCGCTTAATGAAGGGGTGGAAGATGGTGTGGTACGTGTCTCCCGATATTATAAAATCAAATCCAATGAAAAATATCAGGCAACTGTAGATTTACAGTTGCCTGATAATTAGTAACTGCTTACCATTCAACGCTGTGAAAAATGCTTGCCTTCTATTTTAAACACAGCCGTGTATCCTTCACCAGCTTCCGAAGGCACGGTTATTTGTAATCCTTCCTCATCCTGTTTAAAAGCTATTTTTTGTTTACTACCTAATAGCGATACCTTTCGGATGTTCCCAGGGTGGTACGTTGAAGTCAGGCCCAGTGCAGGAATCAGCAGATTACCACCAGTAGGGTTTAATACAAACACATAGAGATTACCTTTATTCACCGTAAATCGTACTTCCTGGTTGGAATACATTGGACTTTTAATTGTTCTTTCATTGAAATCCTCCGCAGTACCGTGTTGTTGTGCAGCTTCCGCATCTGTTATACTAACATCTCTTTTACGCTGTATTCCATGAAAGTTATCGCCGAAAGTTTGCCATGGGCTTGATCCGTAGATCGCTTCTTTATTACGGTTCATCCACCATCCGATGGTATCCAATATTAATTTATGATCTGCAGGGATAGTACCGTCTGGTAATAATTCCACGTTTAACAACAGATTTCCGTTTTTGCTAATCATATCTGTAAAAGACTCGATCACGGTTCTGGCATTGTGGCGGGAAGGAATTTCTTTTTTGTAGAACCAATGTGTGAAGGTCATGGTACCTTGCCAAGGATATGGCAATATCACTGCGGAGCCGCCGCGCTCAATATCCCGCAATACCATGGGTTCCTCTTGAATTTTCCCGGCTACTACTACCGACAGGTTATGATGTTTTTGCAGGTGCTGTTGCAAGAATTTCGTACTTGCCTCCTTCCCATAATTGCCGTACGGGAAGCCATATCCATCGAACCACAGCATGTCCACATCATATTTCGTTACCAGCTCCACATGACGATCCAGCCAGTTCTTTTTTACACTTTCTATCCATTCCGGTGTTCTTTTTTCAGGAGGAAGTCCGTATAGATCTGCAGGATCCAATCCCTCCCACCATTTACCAACGCCATCGGCTTTGGTGAGGTAGCCATCATATTTCACGCCTTTTTTAGGGCCGGAAGTATCTGCGCCAAAAGCCGGCAACCACCAACTCATAAATCGGTCGTCATGCGAACTAACGCCAAAGGGCATATGATATTTAGTGGCTGATTGGCGGAATAGTCCGATGATATCTTTATGCGGGCCTACATTCACGGTATTCCATGCATGATAGGTAGAATTAAAATTATCAAAATGGTCATGATGGCTCGCTAGCGCAACAAAATACCTGGCGCCGATATGTTTAAAGTAACGCATTAGGCTATCGGTATTCAGGCGTTCCGCCTTCCATTCATGGATCACATCTTTAAATCCCTTCTCCGAAGGATGACCAAAATGACGGAGGTGATATGGATAGGCATTTGCGCCGAATTTTTGATTGCCAACATCTTGCATGTACATATGTCGCGCATACCAGCCACCACCACTATCTGGCAATGATTGAGCGCCCCAATGCACCCAAATACCCAATTTAGCTTCGGTAAACCATTTAGGGAAGCGGTACTCTTTGCTCAGTTGTTCCCAGTTAGGCGCCTGCTGTTGCGCAGCAACATGCGATACTATCATTACCAAAAATACCGCGCAAATGCATCCATATATTTTTTTCATTGTTCCTGTTCTAACTTATAATTTTAGTTAAGTGGTGTTAGTAAGATGGCCTGTCCACCGGAAGGTAGTAAATGACTGTCTAAAACAGTGGAAGCATCCACGGTGATAGATTTGACGGATACCTTTGTGCGTACTGCCGACGCAGGATCATCGTAATAAATAGTGGCTTTATATTTTTTTCCAGGCGAAAGGAAAGAACAATTAATATGTAGGTCTCTCGCATCATTGTTCGTAATGCTTCCTACAAACCATTCCTTATTGTGTTTGCGGGCGATGGTAATATATTGCCCAATTTCTCCATCTAATACCTGGGTATCATCCCAAACGGTGGGTACTCGATCGAAGAAATCCAGTTCCGGTTCATCTTGGGAATCTTCCGGTTTATCGTACCAATACATAAATTGCAGTGGGCTATAATACACAACAGATAAAGCCATTTGATGCACCGACGTTGTTTTCAGCACTCTTGAATTCTGTGTTTCCGCTAAGCGTTTTTTAAGCTCTGGTCGGTGATAGTAGCAGATGGTATAATCTGCGGCACCGCATAGGAAGCGGGTAAAAGGCAATGTGGCGTTATTGTTTGCGTCCGGCATTTCTTCATTTCCTCTAACGCCTTCTTGCGTCAGTAAATTCGGATAGGTTCTGCTGAAGCCTGTAGGTCTGTATTCATCATGGATATCCACCAACAAATGATGCTGCGCACATTTTTTCACCGCATCATGGAGCCATTTGGTCCACTGGAAGGAGCCTACATTTACAAAGCCAAATTTAATCCCTGCGATGCCCCATTTCTCATACAATGGCAGTATGTCATCCAATTGCTTTCCTAGCGCTTTTTTATTGACATATACCCAAACGCCTATCCCTTTTTGCTTAGCATAGCGCACCACTTCCTCCATGTTCAGGTCATTAACAGGATTACGTGCGGGGTCCACATTTACGTGGGTTGCATCTGAAGCCGTATCTTCTTCAGCACCATACCAGCCTGCATCGAAATGTACATATTGCAAATGACGCTTTTCCGCAAAATCGACTACTTTCTTCGCACCTGCGGTAGACAAAGACATTTCCCTTATCACTTTACCCGGTTTGATCCAGGCCGTCTGTTTAATGGCACATGGCGCATTGAGATTTAGGAGGAGATCATCATTTTGCAACAAGGCAGTGGCTTTTGTAGCTAGCATAATTACTCTCCAAGGTGTCACAAATGGCATTGGCAACGTCACTTTATCATACATGGCACAAGCGATAGTATTGGGTTTGCCTGGTGCTAATATAAATTTCGTTCTACAGTAGTCCACTACGGCTGCTTCTGCCAATGCTGCATAAAGGCCGTTGGGTAATTGCAGCGTTAACGGACGCTCTGCCTCTCCTGGCCATTTGTCCAAGGATAGCAGCTTGTAAGATCCCTGCGCATGATCTGTGAACCATGCTTTGGTGCCTGCTGGAAAGGAAAACTCCGTTCCATCCTGGCTAATGGACATCGACTTGCTGCCGGCTTGCTTAGGAAAGCTATAACGGAAAGCAATGCCTTCATTGTAAGCGCGTGCCTCCAATTCCATTACATCATGCGTGTTGTTGTTTTTCATGAAAGTAAAGGTCAATGCACGATAATGGTCATGGATACGATTGCGCTCTCCATACACCGGCTTCCAGTATTCATCTTTCGCAGACGCCTTTACAGACTGAAGTTTCAACCCGTTCTGCCAGCCTTCTACTCCCAGCACCGATTGCTTAATAATATCCTGTTGCTGATAGGTGACATCGTAATGGATCACACCATCGGTAACGGCTACACGAAAAGAGATCTTTCCATCTGGCGATGTTAAAGTTTGTCCAAAGGTTTCAATGGCTGTAAGCAATGAAACCAAGAAAAAGAATAGTCTGTACATCTTATTAAAATACTGATTTGAAAGAGGAAAGTGGCCATCCCGATTGCAGGAATCAGGATGGCCAACTGTTACCGGATGCTTAATACCCAGGATTCTGTACCATCTTCGCGCCGGAATTCGCTTCTATCACGGCGGTAGGAATTGGCATCCTGTTTACTTTCGGATCGGGTTTATAATTATTTTCAATAACGTCGCCATTATATTTCGTCAAATATTCAGCCAGTTTCCCTAAGCGCATCAGGGTATTCAGTCTGAATTCTTCCATGTATAATTCCCGTGCACGTTCATCGAGTATCAGGTCAATGTTTACATCACCGCCAGTAACCAGTGTTGCGTTTGCCCGCTTTCTCACGAAGTTGATATCATCCGCCGCACCGGCTACATCGCCTGCGTTTAGCTTAGCTTCTGCTCGCAGCAGGTAGGTTTCCGCCATCCGCATGATGTACCAGCATTTGTAGGTACGGCCGTTGTCGTGCCATTGTTTGCTGGTAGCATCTTGAAATTTCCTGTAATGTACTACTCCTACTCCTTTGATAAAAGTGGGCGCACATCCTGCCCGGAAACGTGCCGGATCGCGCACATTAGCTAAGGTCATGGGTTGTCCGTAGAAGGCACTTGTTGGATTACGCCAGTAATAGGTGCGGATGATATTATATTGAGAATTCCTGATATCTCTATTCCAATCACCTTTATACTGCCAGATAAGACTATCGGCGTACTTAGTGGCGGTTAGATTACCAACAGGTCTTCCCATGAGGGTATCTTCCAGGAAATTAGGAACATTGTTCAGATCTGTTAAGGACCAAGAATTGGGGCCCCACCATCTTTCCATTACAAATAGGCCACCAGCGCCATTTACATCGGTGTTATCGCCGCCCATGATCGTTGGACTTTGCTCTATATTCCAAATGGCTTCCGCGTTCCCTTCTTTGAAGTTAAAATTACCATCTTGGAATAAGTCGAAGTACACATCCCCCCAAGGTTTATAAGCGCCTTGATAGGTAGGGGCATTGGTGCTGAAGTTGGTCCATTTACCAAACCGCGATAGCATCAAGTGACAGTTTCCACCCAGGATCACTGAGTCCGCCGCTTTGATGGCGCCTGGATAATCTTGTAACGCGATATCCACTTCACTCAATAGATGAAAGGCCGCTTCTCTGGGAGCTCTACCAGAAGTTTGCGCATTAATATACGGTATCCATTGAACGGCAAAAGTAAGATCAGCTTTACACTGCTGATAAACATCGGCCCGTTTGGATTGTACATAGTCAAATTTAGGGACTTTCGTCTCCTCTAATACAATTGGTACATCTCCCCACATATTGGCCAGGAAATGGTAAGCAAATGCCCGTAGAAATTTGGCTTCGCCTACGATAGCATTTTTATCCGCCTCTGATTTCCAATTGGCGGCAGGCAGGTCTGCGCGACTTATTATAATATTCGTCTGGGCAATGATAGCATACAAACGGCTCCACCATTTATTGGAAAAACCGTTATCGGCGTTAATTGTATTCCATCTGAAAAAAGGAACCACCGTATTCGTTCCTCCCAAGTTATTCGCAAAATCCGCATCGTAGCCCAACATATCGTAGTTTTCGGGGGAATCCGAATTGGCGTAGAAATAGGTGCGCACGCGCAGGTAGATATCTGCCAATGCAGATTCAAATTGTGCTTTATTCGTATAGGAATTCTCTGGGCTGTAAAAATCCAGCGGCACTTCCTGCAAGGATTTCTTACAGGATATAAAACTTAGCGAAAGGAGTGTTATAGTGGCAAAAATCAGTTGCTTCATAACTAAAAGTTTAAGGTGAATACCCCCATAATATTTCTCAGCGATGGAATAGAGCCATCCGTAAAACCGTTGTCGGTTTCGGGGTCCAGTCCTACCCAATGTGGCGCATAGGTAAACAGGTTATCTGCACTTACGGAGAAAGAGAGGCCATGAATACCGTACCGTTTCACCAACTTGGTGAAATCATAGGTGAGTGAAATTTTCTGTAGTTTGATAAAGCTTCTGTCGAAATATTTTACGCCTTTATAAGCCGCCGCATTTCCATAGTTCATACGAGGGAACATGGCATTTGTATTGGTAGGTGTCCAGTAATCATAAACGATGTGATTAATAGCTGGATTGTTGGCGTATCCATCATTATAGGGCGTATTGCTCCCAGAGAGGAAGTAGCCGTTGCCGCCCCAGAGGGAATACACGTACACCATCAGTGAGAAATCCTTATAGCGGAAGGTATTCGTGAAGCTCCAAGTGAATCTTACTCTTGAATTTCCTAAAAATACCCGGTCACTATCGGAGGTAATTTTGCCATCATGGTTTACATCCAGTAATTTATAGGTGCCTGGCGCCATGCCGGCCATGATGGTGCCATTATCTTTATCTGCCTGTTGCCACATGCCGATGACCTTATATCCGTAAATGGTACCAAGTGGTTTACCGATAAACAAACCATCTGAGGGCCTGTCTGCCTCTATGCCTGTTTTCGGATCGGGGCCGTAGGCCGTAATCAGTTTATTCCAGTTACGTGCAAAAGCTACGTTCGACATCCAGCCAAAGTTAGGCGTGCGGACATTCTCCGAGGTCAGGCTGATTTCAATACCTTTATTGCCTATACTTCCCAGGTTGGTGTTGATTTGTCCGAACCCGGAGGTGGAAGGTATAGTCAGCGGGAATATGAGGTTATGTGTTTTCTTGCTGTACCAGTCAATCTGGCCAGTGAGGCGGTTATGGAGGACAGCAAAGTCCACTCCCAGGTTTACGCCTTTGGTATACTCCCATTTTAAGTCGCTATTACCAAGGGAGCTCACGGATTGCGTTACTACGAATGTACTACCGTTATAGAAATATTTGGAGTTGCCCATTCTCGCCAGTGTACCATATGGAGAAATAGACTGGTTACCATTGGTACCATAAGAAGCCCTTAACGCCAAGTTATCCAGGAACGTCAAGCTGTTCATGAATCGTTCTTTTGATAACTGCCAATTGGCGCCCACAGAGGAGAATACCCCATACTTATGGTTTTCACTGAAAGCAGAGAAACCATCTCGGCGAACCGTACCTGTAATAGCATATTTCTCTTTATAACTATACGTCAATCGGCCCATTTCACCAATAGCAGCAGTTTGGGTACCACCGGTGTTCACTGTTTGCGTTTGGGCTTTGCTTAAGCCATAGATGCCCAAAGAAGGGTCATTGAAATTTTCACCATGGGAACTCTGCAGAAATACGCGATAGTCTTCCATGGAATACAGCAAGGTAGCATCGATGCTATGGTCGCCGAAAGTGCGGTTATATTTTATCAACTGATCTACTAAGATGTTGGTATTCCTGTTATAGTTCACGTCTCCCGTACCATTCTTCGGCAGGCCGTTAACAGTTTGTAGCCCGTAGAAGGAACCGTTTTCATTCCAGTTTTGGGTAATGGCAGTCGTTAAATTATAGGACAGGCCCTGTACCCAAGGCGCTTTGATCACCGCTGTGAGTATACCATTCAGGCTATTCTGGCGGTTATATATTTGATTAGGAATTTGCCAGTAAGGACTGTTAAAGGAAGTCGTCGTTTGTGGAAACTGGAGATAACTACCATCTGGGCCTTTCAGGGTTGCATAAGGACTGAACTGATAAGGGCTGCTGGAACTGCCGCCACCGCTCAATCCGTAGATAGTGGCGCCGGGGTAGTCTTTCAGACTATAGTAGGCATTGATCCCTAAGTTGAACCATTTCGTCAAATCTGTTCCAACCCGCACCCTCAAAGAATAGTGATTATACAGGTCATTTACAATCACCCCTTTTTGCTTGATGATATTACCGGAGATGTAGTAATCCGTTTTATCTGTACGGTTGGATACACTGGCCGTAACATTCATCGACTGTCCGGCTTGACGGAATAGGCTGTAAGGGTCTTTCAAGGTAGCCTGATGATCTGGCGTAGCGTTGTAATTAGTGGCTTCAATGGGTTGCAGGTAAGTAGCCATATTATTCGGATCAGCAGGTAAACCATTCGCTACTCTGTAATCCAGTACGCGTTGCAGATAGCCGGGAGCATCGTATACATGTAATGGTTTCAACTCATTCGTGTAGCCGTAGCTGGCGTTGACAGTGAATTTGGGTTTACCGTTAATACCACTCCCTTTTTTGGTGGATATCAAAATGACGCCGTTGGCAGAGCGGGAACCGTAAACAGCAGCAGCGCTAGCGTCTTTGAGGACGGTAAAGCTTTCAATATCTGCTGGTGCGATATCGCTTAATGAACCTCTGAAAATGGCCCCATCCAATACAATCAGCGGATCATTGCCGGCATTTTTGGAGTTAGTTCCTCGGATGGAAAACGAAGCTACGTCACCAGCTTTATTAATGCCGCCCACATTCAGACCAGGAATAACGCCTTTTACCATTTCAATGACGTTATTCACCGGTACTTGCTCATAGCGTTTTAAATTAGCCGTAGCTACAGATCCGGTGATCGCCTGTCTTTTCTGGGTACCGTATCCTACGGCTACTACTTCCTGCAAGGCGGCCACCAGCTTCTTCATTACAATTCTCATGTTACTATTGCTACCGGAAACAGGGACCTCTTGGACCGTCATGCCCACATAGGACACCACTAGGATGCCGTTATCGGTGGGTGCATGGATAGAGAATCGGCCGGCGCTATCTGTGCGTGCGCCCAGTGTAGTACCTTTCAGGCCCACAGAAGCGCCGAACAGCGGGTTACCTGATTCATCTACTACAGTGCCGGTAATATCCATGGCGACGTGCGTCTCCACCACCCTTTCTTGCCCTATTTCTTTTTTGTCTTTGATAACAATTGTTTTGTCGATAATGACATAGGAAAAGGGTTGGCTCGCCAGACATTGATCCAGCGCCTGTTTCAAAGGAACATTTTGCAGATTGAGATCTACTTTTTTTGTTCCTCGAAGTGCTTTTCCTTCATACCAGAAATAATAGCCTGTTTGTTGTTCCATTTTTCGAAACACATTTTCCAGGCGTGCATTGTGTTCTACAAGCGTTACACTCTGTGAAAACCCATTTGCGCTTACTTGCAACGCGCCAATGGTCAACAACAGGATTGCCAGTTTCATTACACGTGAAATTTTATAAAGGACATTCCGTTCCCGCATGTTGTGGGAACGGTTGCCCCAAGCCGTTAAATGCATATATTTGCATATCCCGGTTACCCCCGGGATGAGGTTTGGGTAAGAGAATAAACAGTATCTGATTGCTGTGGAACATCAGCCCAACATTTTGCCGGGTTCCGGGACCAACGGAATCCGGTTTTTCATTGTAGCTGACCTGTTGAGATTTTGGTTACTAAATTTTCATGTTTTGGTTTTTAGTGGGTGATTAAGGAGTGACTACAATCTTTCCATCTCCCATCCGGAAATGGATATTACTCTGTTCCAATATGCTAATGACATTGGAAGCATTTGTATTTCGGCTGATTTTTCCTGAAAATTCGCGTGATGGCGGGGTGCCTTCATATTCAACCTCTATATTATACCAGCGGCTCAGTTGCCGCATGATGGTCTTGATATCTGCATTGTTAAAAGAGAACAGGTTGTCTTTCCAGGCCATGATGTCTCCCAAATCCACTCCTTCTTTTATATAAATATTATTGTTGTCTGGTTTAATTTCCGCTTGTTGGCCAGGAGTTAGTATATGCGTTGGTTGATCAGCAGTGGTGGAGACAGCCACCTTTCCTGCCAACAAGGTTATTTTCATTTCCGTTTCATCCGGGTAAGCATTCACATTGAATTGCGTGCCTAATACTTTCACCATCGCATTTCCGCTCTTTACCATAAATGGCATGGAGGCATGTTGCGCTACTTCGAAATACACCTCCCCTTTCACTTCTACTTCTCTTTGCTGTCCGGTAAACACCGTAGGAAAACGTATCGCCGAAGCGGCATTCAGCCATACTTTGGTACCATCAGAGAGGGTCACCTGGAAGCTACCACCTTTGGGCGTAGCGATATTGTTAAAGAGGACTTCTTGTTGTTTCCCTGCGGCTGCATAGATCAATTGGCCGTTTTTCAAACTAGTAACACTGGTATTTCCTTGTTGGGCCAGTAATCCAACGCCCGCACTGTCTAATGCGATGGTACTGCCATCGGCGAGGGTTAGCACTGCTTTTTCCCTACCAGGGCTAAAATCCGTTGTAGATTGTTTAATCGCCACTATTGGGTGCGACGTTTTTTGTCGATGTAAGAACCATAGGCTTCCTGGTCCCAAGAGTAAACCTATGGATGCGGCTACCGCTATCCTTCGCCATAGCAAATAGCGAGGCGCTGGCGAGGATGACTCCTGGTGTATATGTTGTGTAATCCGTTCATAAACCGCTTCTACCGCCGCAGAATGATCTTCTTCTCCCTCCATATGCTCCAAACGTGCGCGCACGAGGCTTTTTAAAATATCTCCGTTTTGCTCTCCTGCAAATTCCCGCATCAACATGGCTGTTTCCTCTTCGGTACAGTCATTATTTAGAAAACGAATAAAAAGTGCTTTTACTTTATCTTCTGGTAACAAGTTGTTGTTTATAGCTATTACAACCCAACAAAAAATATCCTCTGCTCGGGTGCAAAGATTTTTTAAAAAAATTTTCAGTTGTTAGGGAGACACGGATGCCTTAACGGGCCAGGGGCAATACCAGTGCCAGAATGATGAGGAGTTCCTTGTGTTTAAGGGCATATTCTCTTAGAAAACGGTTGGCCTTTACAATATGGTCACTGATGGTGGAAACGGAAATACCCAATAAGAGACTGACTTCATTATAACTTTTCCCTTCCATCTTACACAACTCAAATACCTGTCGGCGTTGCACCGGCAGTGCAGCCAGTGCCCGCACCAGGAATACGGATTCTTCGCGGGAAACGATGGCCTCTTCAATATGCGCATAGGCCCCATCTTGGTGATTGGCCAGCTTCTTTAATAATGCCTGATGACGCCCGGCCTTGGTGTAAAAATTGCACACCATATTTTCCGCGATGCGAAAAAGGTAAGAACGAAAAGATTTTTCTATATCTATGCCTGCACGATGCTCCCAAATTTTAATAAAGACCTCCTGCAGGATTTCCTGTGCGATGGTTTCAGATTTTACCAACTTTAGCAAATTGCCATACAGCCGATGGCTATACAGGAAATAAATTTCCCGGAAAGCGCTTTCATCGCCACTGGCTAGTCCTTTTAATAACTCTTTTTCATTTTGGACAGTTGCCATCAATTGATTACTTATTTTGGAAATATCAGCAAAGGTGTCAGGACATATATTATGGTCGATGGGATGATATATCCCAGGCACGATTTCGTACTAGCATAAGCACTAAAGTTATTGGATTATTTTAGCAATTACTTCCAGTAGCTTACCCATTACTTCCTCATTTTTCACCTTTACTGTTGTTCCTTCTGCGGCGATTAATGTGACGGAACTGGTTGGAGTACCAGCGTCTCCCCAGCCAAAGTCTGCATACTTAGCCATTCTCCTGCTGCTTTCCTTGTATCACGCTTATTTGAGTGAATTTCCACCTCCACGCCAGGCCATGGATTATGCAGTTGCAATGGTCTCCCTTTTTCACTTTTCACCCGCACATAAATAACTTGACGGTCCTTTTTAGCAGCCGATACTAGGAAGGCGCCATTCGCTCGCAAGTTTTCAAATTGTGCATCTTTATTTTCTGGCCAGCCAGCGAAAACGCGCAGCCCTTTTCCATTGGACATGCAAAGCATTTCATTCACCGTATTCGGGACGGTGCTACAATTTTCAATCCCATGTGGGTTATTGAGCTGGAAGCCATTCGGATAAGTATGTTTACTATACGCCTGGAGCTCTTTCCAGATAGTATCTGCCGGATAGCCGATGCGTATCGCAGCAGGGAAAAAGCTATTGGACCCATTAAAATCGCGCCAGCGCTTCATAACATCAATAGTATTAAAGGCGGTATGAAGTAAGGCAGTATCACTATCGAGTCCAATTTGGCCGGCGGGATAAATATGCTGAATGCCGAGGGTATTATCCCCCCACCAGGCAGTACCTTCAGACGTATATCGGAACACCTTTCTACCGTTCATGATTTGTTCCGGATAGTCCGCCATTTTATCTCGCATGGATAACCATTGTTCTTGTAATTGGCTGTCTTTCCCCAGGAATTTCGCCATATCCGTTGCTGTTGTGAATACCATTCTCACCAATCCCAAAGAGAGGATAGGATTCACGGTGCCGATCGTTCCTTCATGGATAGCATCATTTTTTATGATATATCTACCGTTTTCCAGTTGTAGGTAATTTCGCCAAAATTCCGCCACTGCCTTCACGTAGGGATATACCCTTTTGGTGAATGCTGGGTCGTAGGTAGTGTAGAATGCAAAAGACAAATTGGTAACACCGTAGGCCGCATTACTTTTCTGTCCGAAGAAAAGACCGGCATCTTCTACTTGTCCGTCAGAGATATAACCGGGATGCTGCCGTTCCATGATACCGTTTTTCCGCGTGGTTTCCATACCGCATGGACCGATTCCTACGGGATATAATATACCGTCTGCAATACCGGTAATGCGAGTTGAATAATATTTTCCTCTGGCCATGAAATCCAGCAGCGGCGCTTCATAAGGCGTTGCTTGTTGGAGATGGTTGCTGGAATAGAGGGCATAAAATGGAGCGATGTAATTATAGTTTAGGTGATAATCCCCATTCCAGGCGGGAATTTCATGCGTGATCCAGGTTCCAAATATTCCGGGTGGAAATTTAGGATCGCGGCTACAGGCGGCCATGGTGTACTGTGATCTGTAATATTGCGCTTCAATTACATCGTCAGGGATGGATACATAGCTTTGATGCCAAAAGCGATGCCACCAATCTTTATGGGCTTTTTCGACAGTGCTGATCGTTGCTTGGTTCGCCTGGCGTAGTGCCTTTATCATTTGGTCTGTGGCATTACTTCCTTTGAATCCGGATGTAGTGGCACAAATAATTGTTCTGGATTCGCCGGGCTGTAGGGTAATCTTCCCGGAAACGCTTCCGGTTATACGAAAAGCAGCTCCTGCATTGGTTTTTATATCTACGTCCTTGTAAAACCCACGTTTCAACCATTGTATACCTCCTGGGGCCACGCCTTTTGTAAGACTATCTGCAAATGGATGGTCTCCTTTTTCTGGTGGGAACAATGCGATTTCGCCAGTCAGAGTAGTATGTCCGGTATTCTTTAATGTAATCGTTAACCAATCTTGCTGTGCAGCTACCCAGGCCACCATTTGCAATGACGTATCCCCCTTCCTAAAATCCCCTGTGGTGATCGCATTATAAAGATCTTGTTCCACATGATAGGTAGCGGATTTCAATGCAGGGATCTGAATTACCAGGCTGCCAAGTGGCGCTGGATAGGATTCATCAAACGCCGACTTCAAGCGCCAAAAATCATTTCTTGCCAGGTAAAAAGACAATCGATCTGGAGGCCCTCCCAGCGCGGCGGCGGCGGAACCGTTTCCTAGCAATGGGCCGTCTACAGCGGTATTATTAGGCGTTTTTGCGGGAACAGTGTTAAATACTGATGTATGCCGACTGATAACCCGCTCCGCTATATCCTGCGCGCTCAGTTCTAAATGTATCGAACAGCATAAGGTTAAACAACAGATGAAGCGGAGCGTATTAAGCCATCTAAATGATATTATCATGTGGAATTTATTAAGGAAAACGGAAACCCTAAATTTCGGGGAGTACCCAGTATTTTACTACAAGGATATTGACATAATTATATGCTATTTATACTTAATGGGGTTGTATAAAAAAACGGGCAATGACGTCTGCGACGTCATTGCCCGTTTTTTATTTTTTGTCGTCCCTGCCCGATGGGCAGGGACGACAGAGAGGAAAGAGATTACAACCACTTCGTACTTTGATCTTTTTCATTGTCCTTACCGATAGGCGGGGACGACAGATGGGAGCGAATAGTATTATAATATTAAGGCAGTAATTCTGCCAGCTTTTTCTCTAATGCTTCTCCCCTCAGGTCCTTCGCGATGATTTTACCCTCTTTATCCAATAGCAGATTGGCGGGAATGCTTCTGATACCATATTGCAGGGCCACTTCATTTTTCCAGTATTTGAGATCAGATACATGCGTCCAAGTGAGTTTATCCGCTTCGATGGCTTTCTGCCAAGCCTCTTTATTCTGGTCCAATGAAATACCTAAAACAGTAAATCCTTTGTCTTTATACTGCTGATACACTTTTACCACATTAGGATTTTCACCCCTGCAAGGGCCACACCAAGATGCCCAGAAGTCAATCAGTACGTATTTGCCATTAAAGTCCGACAAACTTACTGGATGACCAGCAACATCATTTTGTGTAAATCCTGGCGCCTTGGCTCCTACAGCAGTAAGCTTGGCGATGTCCAATCGTTTGGAAAAATCAACTCCTGCTTTGGTGCTTTTAGTAGCGGCAGATAAGCTATTAAAAAGCGGCAGAATAGTAGCATAATCAATACTATTGCCGGCATAATCTCTTAAGGCTTGCAGGCTGAAGAAACTTTCCGGATGTGCTTTTACAAAATCAAGCTGCAGTTTTTTCTTCTCCTCAAAGAGCGGAGCAGCCACTCCCATCAGGCTATCGCGCAGAGCGGTACCTTTTTTCTCTTCATCCGTAGCGCGTGCCCATCGGGCATCCAGACTTTTCATCACCGGATCAATAGAAGCAAAATGTTGTTGGTAAGCATGATAGGCATCATTGATAGGAGAATTTTTAATCACCGCATTTTTTATGGAGTCATTGGCCATCAATTCAAAGCTACCGCGTTCAATATAGCAGGTGATAGCATCCATTCCTTTCTGAGAGCCGTCTCCAGCATGGTCTATGGAAATTATGGCCATTACAGGATCTGTAACGGCACCTTTGAAAGTAAACCGCCCTTTCTTCATCAGGACAGAGTCCAGCACCGGACCATTTGCATTGCGATAAGACAGGTAAGCTTTTGCAGGCGAATTGAGTTTTCTAATGCTACCTTTAATCGTGAAAGTAGTATCCTGTGCCATCATCACCATTGGCAAGAGCAATAGGGAGGAAAATATTATTTTTTTCATTTGTCGAGTAATTTAGACGAGTAATTTTTGTTAGTTATTGTAAGCGTCATTTTGTGTGAGCGTTGGATTTGCCTTAATTTCCAGGTCGGGAATAGGATACAGTACTGATCCTGGTTTCCAGGCGCCTGGAGGTGAAAAGGGTTGTAATACGGCAGCGGCACGATTGGTTCTTTTCAGATCTAGCCAACGATGTCCCCACTCGGCGAAAAACTCAGTTTGACGTTCCTTTTCTACCGCTTGCAATAGGGATGCGCCATCGGCTGCGGTGGTATTGGGCAAGCCCGCGCGACTACGAACTACATTTAGATCTGCTTGTGCCAAATCCGTTTTACCACCTTGTTGCGCCCTTGCTTCTGCTCTTATCAGGTATTGTTCCGCCAGTCGGAATACGATATAATATTCCGTGAGCGGGCCAGCGCCAGCCTTGTACTTAGCAGGATAGGCCCAGGATGGATTAGCGCTGCTGCTGAATCCAATCCAGGCAGTTTTGCGATTGTCGCCAGGTTCGAAAGCATTCAGTAACTGTTGCGACAATTCATAGTTAGGCCGGGTATTAGCAGCAGTAAGAAACTGCCCTCCTTCTGGTGTATTGGCATTAGCATACACCGGCTGTAACTGCCAGATCGCTTCTGTACTTTCTTTTTTAAATGCCAGCGCTGGCGTAGGGAGTACCGTGCCATAGATGCCGGAATTGATGATAGCACTGGCTTCAGTCTCTGCTTCTGCCCAACGTTTATTATACAGGTATGCTCTCGCCAGTAATGCACTAGCGGTATAACGGTTAGGACGCAGCTTTTCAGCGGTTGGGTATTTCTCCGACAACATCGTTTCAGCCTCTTTCAAATCCGTGATGATCTGATTCCAAACAGTAGCTGCCGGCGTTCTTGGTCGGTTCATATTTGATTTATAGTCCGTATTTAATACCAAGGGGACATCCCCGAAGAGATTCACCAAGTAGAAGTAACAAAAAGCCCTCATAAACCGTGCTTCTCCTCCTAATTGGGCTTTTGTACTATCAGTCATACCTGTTGCCCTACTGAGGCCTTCCATGATGGCATTGGCGCGGTAAATATATTGGTACCCATCCGACCAGAAAGCACCAACGTACCTATTATCAGGTGTAAGGGCATGATCGGAAAATTGCTGGTAATATGGCGCAGTGGTATTGTTCTGCGTCCAGGTCATTTCATCGGCAGACATACCAGCTAATGAAGACATCGTAAAACAGACAAAAGAACCATTACTGCCATACTGGTCATTCATCATATCTATATAAACAGAGAGCATGGCCGCTGTTGCGGATTTGTCGCTGGTAAATATCTTATCACTGGTCAGGATGTCCGGAGGATTCTCCACTGTCACAAATTTCCGGCAGGAAGGAAATACCATTATCCATACAAGGCAATTTATCATCCACCACCAACGGGTTTTCAGGATGAATGAACGTTTGCTGGTTTGTATATTTTTCATGATTATTACTTTTTAATGAAACAATTAAAACGCTACCTGTGCCCCCACTGTCAACATTCTCATAGGTGGCATGGAATTGAATGTCATGGTTTCTGGATCGCCAGTTTTATAATGGGTGAAGGTGAGTAGGTTTTGTGCCTGTAAATACAGTCGGAGATTATCTGCTTTTATGCGTTTGATGATACCTTTATCGAATTGATAAGACAACGACACATTTTTCAAGCGCACGAAAGAGGCATCGGTGATGCGAGCTTCTGAATAGTTAGCGTAATAGCTGTAGGTGGTTACTGCTGTACCGGTTGTAGTAAAGCGCTGCACATCGGTGATATCGCCAGGATGTTGCCAGCGGTCAAGTACAAACACCGGTTGATTGGTTCTGGCACCAGGAGCCTGGAACTGGATACTTGATTTACCTTTTTGTTTTACGAAGTGAAAAAAGAAATCCAGGGTCCAGTTTTTATACGTAAGGGTATTCTGCAGGCCACCGTATTGCCGTTGTGCAAGATCATATACGGCAGTCTGGTCTTTGGGAATAGACATACCACCTAGTTTATATACACCTGTTTGCGGGTCTACGCCATCAAATCTGATCCATTTGGAAATAGTAACTGGTTGTCCGATTGTCCATACACTGGCATAATAGGTATCCTCCAGGCCAGGATAAGCGATCAGTTTATTACGAGGGATAGTGATGTTAAAAGATGTTTTCCAGTTAAAATTTTTTTGCGCTATGTTGGTAGTGCTCAACATCAGCTCCCATCCTGAGTTCTGGAGGATGGCATCGCGATTGGCATTCACATAATCGAAACCTACCTGTGAAGGGAGGGTGAGCCCTGTTAACTGGTTATCTGTTCTGTTGAGATAGTAATCGGCACTAAAATAGATGCGCTCTTTCAGGAAAGAGAGTTCCAAAGCGGCCTCCCATTTTTTGTTACGTTCCCAGGCATAATTGGGGTTATCAAGATTCGCTGGATAAAGGCCGCTCGCGCCCTGATATGGTAATGCCGAAGTGGTAGATGCCCAGCGGGAAAGGTATTGGTAATCCCCGATGCGGTCGTTGCCGGTAACACCCATACTCGCTCTGAGTTTGGCGAAGCTGATGAAGGAAAAATTTTTCATGAAGTTTTCTTCAGAGAATATCCAGCCAGCACCTACCGCGCCGAAGGTTCCAAATTGTTTGCCCGGACCAAATCTGCTGGAACCGTCGTGGCGGGCCGAGATATTCAACAGGTATTTACCGTCCCAGTTTAAACTCACTCTTCCGAACATTGCAGCATAGTGATATTTACTATAGGCACTGGTCACGCTTTTAACGGAGGCAGGACCAGGCGTTAGTAACAGATCATCATTGGCATATCCGCTGGCACTGATTTTCGTTTCCTGGTTCAGTTGTTCCTGGAAGCTACCGCCCACCAATACTTGTATCCCAGCTTTTCCCAGGTGTTGGGAATATTCAGCCTGTGGCTCTATTATCCAGTTGCGGGCATTCTTGGTGAAAAAGTCGGCCGTACTATTGAGCGTGGCGCTATAAGGGCTCTGAGATTTGATAGGATTGGTGGTTGTTTCATCCAGTCTGAGGGAATTGTATCCGGCATCCAGTTTTAGTTGGAGTCCTTTGATTACCTCATAACGCAGATTCATGCTACTGAGCATATTCTCTGTATTGGCGATGAACTTTTTAAAAGTATAGGCCAGTGGATTGGAGAAGTTGATACCCTTATCGCGCCATACCAGGTTACCGCTTGAGTCCAATGGATAAGGGGCATTGGGTATTACTGTGAGAAACTGCATCAGGTCTGTGGTAGTGATATTGTTTTTATCGGAGCTGAAGCCACCGCTGAACGAGATGGAAAACTTATTATCGGAAGATCGGTGTGACATGTTAGCATGTACATTCGCTCTATTATCGGGCATATTGCCGTAATAAATAGGCGTTTCCCGATGGAAGCCTGCAGCCAATGATACCTGGGTTTGTTGGCTACCGCCAGATACCCGTACTTGCGCATCATTGCTGCGAGCTTGTTTGCCCAACAACAATTTTCCCCAATCGGTATAACGGGTAGTATCCCAAACCATCAGGTCCGTTGCATTCGACGTGGTAGGAATGATGCCATCATTATTGAAGGCTTCTTTACGCATGGCCACATATTGTTGTGTATTTAGCATTTTGGCGATACGTGTAGGCCTGGCCCATCCAGTATAATAGCTAGCATCTACGGAAGTCTTACCGGCTTTGGCTTTACGGGTAGTGATAAGCACCACACCATTTGCGCCACGAGAGCCGTAGATGGCAGTAGCATCCGCGTCTTTCAATACTTCTATACTTTCTATGTCTGCTGGATTAATAGTAACAAATGGGCTAACACCAGCACTGGCGCCCATAAGGCCCCCCATGGTTTGAGCAGAGATGCCGCTGGCAAAGGTGACGCTACCAAGCGAGTGTGCGAAAGGCACGCCATCAATGACATAAAGTGGATCTGATCCGGCCCCTAATGTATTTTTGCCACGGATAGTCACGCTTACTGGGGCTCCCGCCAAACCGCTGGTTTGTGATATCTGAACGCCTGGTAGTCGGCCACTAAGTGCCAGTAGCGGGCTTTCCACTGGTTGTTTACGAATATCTTCCCCTTTTAATTTGGCAATACTCCCAGTGGTCAAACGTTTTGTGGTAGCACCGTAGGCGATGATCTGAATATCATCCAGTACGCTGGTAGCGCGGGATAGTGGAATCACCAGATTACCGCTTTTAATCATGGCCGCGGTCACCGTATATTCTTTCTTTTCATACCCGATGAAACTGATTACCAGTACGTCTCCGGCGTTTACAGCAATTGTAAAAGCGCCGTCTGCATTGGTAACGCCGGCCTGCTTTCCGCCCTTTACAGTCACAGAAGCGCCGGGGAGCGGTTGTCCATCAGTCCCTGTGATATGGCCAGTGATGGGTTGTGTTACGTTATTGATGACCGCTGTCAGCACATCTAACGGTTTGGCATATACGAAAATGCTTTTCCCTTTTATGCTATATTGGAGCGGTTGTGGTTGGAAGATGTCGGCCAAGAATTTTTCCAGTGACACTTCTTTTTCATTCGCGGTGACGGGATGAGATTCCCGCAGTAGCGCCTCAGTATACATGAAAACGTATCCTGTTTGTTGTTTAACAGCGGCAAACACTGTTTCCAGGGGTACATTTTTTCCTGAGAAACTGATGTTCTGAGAGACTCCGTTTGCATAAACATGTAGCAATCCGGTGGTCAATAGCACCATAGTTAATTTCATCGTGATCAAGATTTTGGCAATGTCAGGGCGCCACCTGGCCCTCCGCGTGCAATTCGCAGAATTTTGCATAATTTCGAGTTGTTTGGTTGATAAATAAGTCGTCTTTACAGGACCTTCATTTCTAATCAGCCAGGCCTTTAGCCGGAAGTGTTAGCGCACTTCCGGTTTTTTTCTGGTAGATTTTTTTACGGGAGACACGAGTCTTGTTGTTGCTATTGTTGGTTTTATGGAAGGCACAAGCATTCCCTTGACGGGTTGCTGCAGCAATACCGCCAGTTTCTCCTACTTAAGCCGTCCGGATTATTTATTTAGTAATAGTTGATATTAAATGTTCATTGTTCTTTTTGTTAGCTGCTAACTACTAATACGTTGCCTTCCATTCGGCATTTCACGCCCATTGCCTTCAGCATTTCCATAACATCCGAGAAATTTACATTTTTATACATCTCTCCTTTAAAAATCACATCAGGTACAGGTCCTTCATATTTTACCTGGATATTGTACCATCGTTCCAGTTGCCGCATTACGGTATAAATATCTGCTCCATTGAAATTGAACAGGCCATTCTTCCATGCCAGTACTTGTTCCAGGTCAGGATGAGCGTTTATACTAAGTGTAGCATCCTTGTTGTTAGCGAGGGCCTGCTGGCCAGGTGTCAATAGTTGGTCGGTATTACTGGTACTGACTTTTACACTACCTGTTACCAGGGTAATTTTCGTGTATCGTTCCTCGTTATATGCGTTAATATTAAAACTGGTACCCAGCACTTTTATAGCCACCCCATTTGCCATTACGGAAAAGGGATGATTGGCCGATTGCGCCACTTCAAAATATACTTCTCCTCTAACGGTTACCTGGCGCTCTTTCCCGGTAAATGCCGCCGGAAAAACGATGGCAGATGCTGCGTTAAGCCAGGCTTTCGTACCATCGGGAAGTATTACCTGATAGTCGCCCCCTGATGGGGTACTGACGGTATTCCATAACGTAGCGGCATTAGTTCCTGGTTGCTGCTGATAAGCCAGTTGTCCGTTGCCCAGCTTCAAAATTTGAACATTTCCTTGTTGGGCAATATTGCCCTTTGCGGCATCATCCAGGGCAATGGTACTGCCATCAGCAAGTGTCAGCATGGCTTTGTGACCTCCTGGCGCAATATTCACGGCCATTCCCCCCGTATTTTTCTCTAATGGTCGTTTGCGAAGGGTGGAGAAATAAATAGCCGCAGATACACCACCGATCAACAGCAATGCAGCAGCTACCCTAGTCCATCTTAACTGGAAAACACTACGGGAAGGCGCAACAGGAGTGATTTCGGCAGCCTTCATTTTCTCCGCAAGCTGCTGATGCAATCGCGCACGTACATCCGGTAATTCTTCCGCTACCACGTCATACCTACCAGTATGAAGATCTTCCAATAAGCAATCAGCTACTTTGCCGGACCACACCGGATCACGTAGGGCAGCCAGCAGCCGTTGTCTGTCTGCTGCTGAAATAGTGCCCATGGCATATTCGTCCAATAGTTGTTGTAATATTTCGGATGTCATCATAGCTGCTTATATATAAAGACCCATTTTCTCCAAAGGAGGGTGGTTCACTTGGAAAGTTTTTTTTAACGTACCCATGTAGCGGCTATCAACGCCAGTACTAACAGCATGGGATGACCCTGAGCGGCCATATAATTCCTGAGAAAATGGAGGGATTTAACAATGTGTTCTTTGACGGTATTTCGGGAAATGCCCAGTTCCTGACAGATCTCATCATAGGATTTTCCTTCTATCCTACTCATGGTAAATACCCGACGGCGCATCGGAGGTAATTCAGCAATACCATTTAATAACAGGGTATGTACTTCCCGGAATTCAGCCTGCTGATCCGGCAGCCAGATGTCTTCTGCAACATGCACATCTTCCAAGGTTTCTGTTTCCTCCAGCTTCTGACGGATTACTTTAAATACTCTGTTTCGTGCTACAATAAACAGGTAGTTGTCGAAATGATCTATTGATAGGAGTTTTTCCCGATGATGCCACAGATCCATAAAAACATCCTGGGTGACTTCTTCCGCCTTTTGCTGGGATTTGGCGTAAGCCAACGCATGTCCATATATTCTGGTCCAATAACGATCCACCAGGATACTGAAGGCGCCTTCATCTCCTGCTGCTATCTGTTGCAGTAATGTTGACTCATTATACAAATCGCGCTGTTCCAACAATATTTTTCAATGAAGTTGTAAACATAAAGTAAAATAATGAGATACAGGAACGTTAGTGACAATTAGCCGGATTTCTGCTTGCTGTTGTTCCTTCTGGAAAGTGGCTATCTATCCTCATCTAGCATAACACTGTTCCACTTAGCAGTAGGAAGATGAGCAATCCCGGTGTTTCAGCAAGAAAAATGGTCAGCTCCCGGCGGATATTCCGCAAAGCCTGTGTCATATGATTTTGCACCGTGGAGATGGTAATATTGAGCTGACGCGCGATATCTTCCTGTTTCATACCTTCATCGCGACTAAGCGTATAAACAAGGCGTTGTTGCAGTGGGAGGCGGCTCACCACCATTTTCAACTTTTCCTGTATCTGCTTTTTTAACATCGCTTCATCGGCTGGAAGTCCGGGCAATGCTTCCTGGTATAATTCAGCCAGAATGAATGTTTCCTGTGCCATCCGCCGAATACCGCTAATGGCGTGGTTGTGTGCCATCTTATACAGATAGGCACTGAAATTATCTATCTCATTCAGTTCGGTCCGTCTTAACCATATTTTCAAAAAAACTTCTTGTACAACATCTTCCGCCGTTTCCGGGGAATCGGTGATACGCAAAATATAAGTGTAAAGTTTATTTCTCCAATCGTGAAAAAGATTGGCAAAAGCTATTTCATTGCCCGCTGCCACCTGCATCAGCAGGTTCTTGCCAGTGTAGGCACCTTTCATACGTGAATTGTCAGTCGCGGTTAAGTGGAATGTTACCAAGGTAAAGTAAAGTAAAAATTATATGAAAACCAATTCTCTCCTACATGGGATAAGAAAGCATAAAAAAAAAATCACAATAGCACTAGGAGTTTCTTTTCTCCCATGCGTCATACCCTCCAAAAAGCGGATAATAAATGGATGACCTGTATGCGCAAACGTTGATGGACCGATTGTTCCGGGGAACTATCACCACGGAGGAGAAAAAGGTATTGGCCTCCTGGATCGCAGATCCTGCCAATGGAACAAGACTCGAAGAACTGATGGAAATCCATTGGCAGCAGCAGGACGCGTCTCACGCCCTACCTGACGACCGGGCGCAACAAATGCTGGCAGCCATACATGCCAAGCCTGTCAAACCGTTAACGCAGCGACTGCGGATAGGACGCGCTGCGGCAGCAATAGTATTGCTGGTATCGGTGGCAGGGGCAGGTTATCTCTTTTTCAAATCCTCCCTACATCAGAAATCCCCGATGGCAAACGTTGTTAGCCACCTACAACCTATACAAGCACCTGCCACTGTCAAAGCAGTGGTTACACTCAGCAATGGCCAACAGATCTCGCTGGATAGTCTTGCTACAGGCGCATTTGCCACTCAGGGCAATGTACAACTTACCAAATCCGCTCATGACGATATCGCTTACCAGCTTAAGCCCGGAGACAATGACCTGGCCTCCGGGACCAATACCATCACCAATCCTAGAGGCAGTAAAGTGGCTACTGTAGCACTTTCCGATGGATCACGCGCATGGCTAAACGCCGGCTCCTCGTTACGCTATCCCGTGGCTTTTACCGGCCACGAAAGAAAAGTGGAGATGAGCGGCGAAGTATATTTTGAAATCGCCCCCAAAGCAGCACAACCATTCATCGTAAAAAAGACCAACGATGGCGCCGAAATACAAGTACTTGGAACACATTTCAATGTAAATGCTTTTGATGATGAAAAAGAAATGAAAGTAACCTTACTAGAAGGGGCGGTACGGGTAAAGAACAGTGGCAGCTCAAAAGTACTGACAGCAGGGCAACAAGCCGTAGTGAGCAGCAATGGCGACATTAGGCTTCAACCAGATGCAGATACAGAAGAAGTGATGGCATGGAAGAATGGCCTGTTTAATTTCAACAGCCTGGAATTACAGGAAGTTATGCGCCAGGTGAGTCGCTGGTACGATGTGGAAGTAGTATATCAAGGCAACCAAAGTAACAGGCATTTTACAGGTATTGTAAGCCGTAACAAAGACATATCGGAAGTATGCAAGCTAATGCAACTGGCCGGGATTCAATTTAAGATAACAGGAAAAACGATTGTCGTGGAACAATAATGCATTAAAAAAAGAAAGGTCCAAAAAGAACCGCTCCGTGTGGAAGACGGAGCGGTCAAACAGCTTGGGCTATTTATATACAAACACCTGTAAATGATTAGGCTCCTTTGTCCTAGCTACCATAGTGGCCGGGGCATGGATTACAGGTATTGCCTCATCCCAAACAACACAAATGTATGAATTTAAAAATTCATGACTTCCTTCGTCGGAAACGGAGGGTAATTGTCAAAACGCTCCTGACTATGAAATTATCAGCCATTATCATTACCGTGGCATGCCTACAGGTGAGTGCCGCGGGATACAGTCAGCACCTGACGCTTTCGGGGAAGAACCTTCCGCTGAAGAAAATCTTCCGGGAGATCAACCGCCAAACGGGCTACGAATTCCTTTTCCAAGATGAGCTCCTGGACAAGGCTGGGCGTATAAACATTCAAGCAAAAGACCTTCCCCTGGAAGAGGTACTGAAGATCTGTCTCCGTGATCTTCCAGTCCACTATACCATTTCAGATCATTCCATTGTTATTAGTTCCGATGAAACAAAAAGAGAACAGGCAACACAGCAAGTGCCAATAAAAGGTACTGTCACCGATGAAAATGGCAAAGCACTGCAAGGCGCCACTATTAAAATAAAAGGCACCAGCAAAGGTACCGCCACCGATGCCAATGGTAACTTTAACATCGAGGTACCTAATACTGCGAGTAGACTCGTCATTTCCTATATTGGCTATGAAACTGTTGAACTGCCCGCTGCCAATACAGGCTCCATGAAGATAACATTACAACCTGCCCAAACAAAGATGGAAGACGTAGTGGTAGTGGGATATGGCAGGCAAAAAAAGATCGACCTGACAGGCGCCGTAGGTACGGTGAATATGAAAGAACTGAGTGCTAACGCATCTTCCAATGTGACTTCCGCCTTACAAGGGCGAGTGGCAGGCGTAACCATAGAATCTAATAGTGGCGCACCTGGCGCAGGACTGAGCGTGACCATACGTGGCTCTAGCACCCTGGGTACCAACTCTCCTCTTGTAATCGTAGACGGTGTTCCCTATGCCGGACTCGATGGGGTAAATCCGAATGATATTGAAAGTATCAACGTATTGAAAGATGCCGCATCTGCTGCCATCTATGGATCTCGCGGTGCAAATGGCGTTATCATCGTTACTACAAAAGGGGGCAAAAAGAACACTGCACCTACCATTAACCTCAACATCAACCATAGTATACAATCCGTTCCTAAGCGGATGAAAATGTTGAGCGGTGATCAATGGACCAAAGTATTCAATGCCAATGGCGGTACCCTACCCGCTTATAATGGTATTAATACCAACTGGCAGGATGAGATATTTCGCACAGCGCCCATGACCCGCGCGAACATGGAAATGTCTGGAGGAATGGAACACTTTACGTATAGCCTTTCCGGCAGTTATGCTGCACAACAAGGGACTGTCATCAACACACAAAACAATAACGCGAACTTCAGGGTAAAAACCCAATTTGAGCAAGGCCGCATCAAGATAGGGGAAACATTCATTTATGGTACTGGCAGGGGCAGAACGCTCCCAGCCGGACAGGATCAGGCACACAGCGTAATTATCAGCTCCTGGATATTACCACGTACCATCCCGGTGAGAGATACCGCCAATCCTTATGGCGGATGGGGACGCAGACCATCCTATCTGAAGAACCTCTCCAACCCAATTGCCGACCTCAATGCTATTAACAATGCTACCAATAGCTCCTCCATGGTGGGCAACGCCTTCCTGGAATTCCGCATTTTTGACCAGTTGAAATATAAGCTGAACACAGGTTACAATCAGACCTGGGGTACCGGCACTAATTATACTGATGTGGTAGATGATGGTAACCTGCAGGTATATCAACCACAACTGGGACAATCACTCAACTATTTCAATTCCTGGATCATTGAACACACTTTAAGTTATGATAAGAAAATAGGCAAACATGACCTGAGCCTGCTCGCAGGTATGACTGCGCAAAGGGACTCTTCTTCCGCTTTCTCCGCCTCTGGTACTGGCCTGCCACTTGGTTTGTCTGTATTATCAGTAGCTACTGCCAATCAAAAAGTAGATGGTAGCGCGTATACCACCAAAAGGCAATCCCTGATCGGGCGTGTTAACTATGCCTATGATTCAAGATACTTGTTCAGTGCCTCCATCCGCCGGGATGGTTCCTCAAAATTCGCAGATGGATACCGTTGGGGAATATTCCCATCTGTTTCTGCCGGCTGGAATATCAGTAATGAAGCCTTCTTCCAACGTTCAACGCTGCCAGCGATTATGAGTGCTTTGAAGATTCGCGGTAGCTATGGTCTCCTCGGCAACGACCAGATTAGTGATTACGCCACGATCAATTCCATACAAACAAACCTTAGTCTAGTTACTAACAACGGTACCGTTATTGGCTCCATCCCCAGTGGTACCGCGTCTCCTAGGGACCTTACCTGGGAAAAAACACAGAGTACTAACATCGGTGTAGACGCGTCTTTCCTGGGCAACAAATTAAACCTGGTATTCGATTGGTTTAACCGCACTTCCAAAGATATCCTGTTGCAGGTGCCTGTTCCATTGTCCACCGGCATTGGCAGTAACCCATTTGTAAATGCCGGTACCGTCACCAATAAGGGGATTGAATTGAACCTGGATTATTCCGATCATGTAGGCACCGTAAGGTACCGCATCGGTGGTAATATCACCGCCATCAAGAACAGGATGACCCAGATCACCATCGGCAGTGGCAGCCAGGAATTTGGCGATATCAGCAGGGCTAAAGTGGGATATCCGCTGGGAAGCTTCTTCCTCATCAAGACAGCAGGCATTTTTAAAACACAGCAAGAGATAGATGCATATGTAGGAAAAGATGGTAAGAAGATACAACCCAACGCAGCACCAGGCGATCTCAAATTTGTAGATTATGACAACAATGGGGTGATCGATAACAACGACCAACAATACTGTGGCAGTCCATTCCCTTCTTTGGAAGCTGGCCTCACCGGCAATATTAGCTGGAAACATTTCGATTTCAATGTCTTGATCCAGGGAACCTTCGGCAACAAAATCTACAATGGCAGCAGGATATGGACGGAAAAGATGACAGAATATATCAACTACTCTACTGATGTACTCAATGCATGGAGTCCTACCAACACCGCTTCTTCTTTCCCTCGCTTCATTCTATCAGATCCCAACCAAAATGCAAGGACTAACAGCGATCGTTGGTTGGAATCAGGTTCCTATGTAAGAATAAAAAGATTGGAACTGGGATACACTATACCCACAGCCATTTTCAAGTCGAACCTAAAGATCAATTCCCTGCGTGCTTACCTCTCGGCAGAGAATCTCTTCACCTTTACCAAATACAAAGGCTACAATCCAGACTTGGGTAATGGCGGTAATCCCCTTGACCGCGGAAAAGACGGAGGCGCTTATCCTTTACAGCGCATCATCAGTGTGGGTGCAACCGTATCTTTCTAATCTCCTGAAAACATTACTATATGAAATTGATTATAAAAATAGTCGCAGTTATCAGTGTACTGGTCATCATACGCTTTGCGACGAGCTGCAAGAAAAATTTCCTCAGCGTTACTGATCCCAACAGGATTACAGAAACGCAGTTCTGGAAAACAGAAAATGATGTAATGGCCGCAGTGGCTGCTGTATATAGTCCGCTCAGGGTACCGCTTTACAGCTACTGGGGCGCTTTCACCGGCTTCCAGGATATGAATGCTATGGGCGATGATGTGTATACCATCCCTGGTGAAGAACCTGCCACCTGGCAAGTGGCCACCTTCAGCTACGATTCAAAGAACGGCGACCTGCAATCCATCTTCGATAAATGTTACAAATCCATCTATCGTGCCAATGAGGTATTGGAAAATATAGATAAAGTGCCGATCGATCCAGCGAAAAAGAAATCATACATCGCAGAGGTGAAATTCTTGCGTGGACTCTCCTATTTCGTTTTAGCCTCCAATTGGGGTGCTGTTCCACTGAAGCTCAAAGTAGCACAGTCTGCAAGCGATAACTACCCAGCTACTGCGGCAGAAGCGGATGTATGGAAACAGGTGATTAGTGATTTCTCAGATGCAAAAGATGGTCTGCCAGCAACACGTGTTTCCCCAGACTTGGGCAGGGCTACTAGTGGCGCCGCCATTGCCTTCCTAGGGAAAGCATATCTCTACACAAAAGATTACACGCACGCGGAAACCACACTGGACGCTCTGTTCCAAGCACCTTACCAATATGGGTTGGTGAATAATTTTGAAGACAATTTCACCGATAAAAATAAATTCAACAACGAAGCCGTTTTCCAATGGGTGTTTGGTCCCTTTGGAGATCCCTATAATCCATGGGGAGATGAGAATAGCAAATCAGGTAAATATAACTATATCCCACAGTTGATAGGCCCTCCAGCCGGTGGTGGATGGTTCAAATATGTTCCCTCCAATTTCCTGGTGAATGAGTTCTTCAAAGAATTACGCCCTGCTGGATCTGATACCAAATTCGATAAAAGAATGTACGCCAGTCTCACCTGGAAATATTCCACACAAGGAGAAACAGACACTACCTGGTATGATGGCAAAAGCTTTGATGACCTTTGGAGTTCAGGCAGGAACAAGATAACCCGCTTCTATCCTACTTATCCAGTGGATACTATTACGAGAGGAAAATTCCTTATCAAGAAGTTCACCAGCGCGTATCGTAATGTAGGCAATGCCGACAACTACTGGGGCGCTACGCCGTCTACGGCCAACTATGTAATCATGCGTTTTGCAGAAGTGATATTGAACCGTGCAGAAGCCGCCTGTCAGAATGGTAACTTGCCTAAAGCTATCAGCGATATCAATGCTATCCGCCGTCGTGCAGGGCTCCCTGATAAGACCGCTGCAGACCTGACAGACAAAGTAGGTATCATGGCGGAACTCAGTCACCAGAAATTACTGGAGATGTTCATGGAGCAAAATAGGTGGAATGACCTGAAACGATGGAAAACGCCGGCAGATCTGAAAGCCTGGTTGATCTCCGTCAATAAACAGGAAGGCAGCAGACTGGAAGCCAAGCACTACCAGTTTCCGTTACCGGCAGCCGAACTACAGGCCAATCCTAATGCAAAACAAAACCCACTCTGGCAATAAACCGATGCAGGGTGCCTTCCTATGGGAGGCACCCTGTTTTAATTTACCATTTGTGAAACGTCCGCTCTTTTTATATCTATTGCTACTCATCTGCATATTCGCTGGTTGTGCTACAAGCGCGGATATTGAAGATATTCATATTGATAATAGCCATACCACCAATCCCTTGCTGGTAACGGTTCAACTGAAGCTCTCTGTTCCTGCTGCTGCGCGTATGGAGTACTGGGCGCTGGCGAAGAAAAATCAAGTATACACCACCGCTCTTGCTGCCTCACAAAAAGAACATCATTTCCAACTGCTGACCCTTGGTGCGGAAAAGCAATATGGATGCAGGATCATTCTTACAAAAGGAAAAGATAGCACGATCAGCGATACTTATTCTTTCACCACGAAAGGATTGCCGGAGCACCTAGCAGAGATGTGTACCGCCAGCATCACGGATTCCACCGCGCTGCCCCGAAGTTTCAAAGCAGGATACCTCCTTTTATACAAAAGGGATTCGCCGGGCAATATCAGCCTGGTGGAATATACCGGCAATATCCGCTGGATAACCCAGTTTCAACATACGGGCGTTAAAGTAGCGCATTTCACCGATCAGCATACGATCCTATCTATCCTTGCGCCTATGAGCTATCCCACCAGTTATGGCAATGAAATTCTGGAACTCTCGCTGAACGGCGATACCCTATTGCATCTCAAAAAAGGAGAAAAAGATTTCCAACACACCATCCATCATGAAATACTCCTTCATAAAAATCATATCATCACTTTGAGCGTAAAAGACACCGTCATGGATCTTTCTACGATTGGGGGCAGCCATAAAGACACACTCAATATCGATGGCATCACGGTACTAGATAGGAAAGGCCACAAAGTTTGGGAGTGGAATGTATTACAATGCCTAAACCCCTTGCTGGACAAGCAGCTCCTGGAAGAGAAAAAAGACTGGATGCACGCCAATAGTCTCGATATAGATACCGATGGTAATTACCTCATTTCTTTTTATAATAACGGACAGATATGGAAAGTGGATGCCCACTCAGGTAAGCTTATCTGGAAATTCGGCAGGGGCGGCGATTTCAACATACCTGCCGGCGCTACATTTGAAAGAGGGCATGCCGTTCATAAAAACCATAACGGTGATCTGTTGCTTTTTGATAATGGCAATCGCAACAGGCAATCACAAGTACTCTCTTTTCATCTCGATGAAAAGCAGCGTACCGCCAGCCTAAATTGGAAAACGCTTTTCCTTCCTGGCGTTTATACCGACCGTATGGGTAGCGCCTATGAAATAGCGGATGGCGCCACTGTTCTTAGCTGCGTATCGAAGCTGAATAAAGTTTACCTGACGGATAGAAAAGGCAGGATATGTTGGCAACTGTTTTGCATCAATATCCCTTACAGGGCTGAATTTATTCCTGCTGAAAGTTTGTAATTTCGGGAGACACGGGTCAAAGAGAGGCATTCACACTACTATTTTGCAGTGTGGTAACCTTTCTCTCCATACGGCTGTAGCTCCATCATGACAAGCGTTTCCAGTGTTTTCACTGCGCCTTTTTCATCTATTAGCGGGTCGCTTGAGGGTTTAAGTACTTCCACTATTTCATAGACAATATCCTCGCCTTGTTGGTTATTCCAATCCTGCTGTAATGCTTCATTGGGGAAATTGCCACTCATGAGTTGCACCCTTAACCCGTTCCAGGCGCGGTCCAGGTCCATACTTCTACCGATGAATATTTTATTGTTACGTGTATTTCGGAGTTGGTACACTCCTTTCCGGAATTCCATCTCCTTGTACATTTGCTTCAAATCCTTCTTAGAACTCATTTTGCTTGATTAATTTGTTGATCGATAAAGTTTCCTGCTTGTTTTAGAAAGGCCTCATAGGTAGCAGGATAGCGCCTATTCAAGTATAAGGAGAGTATACCGGTGGTACCTAATAGTAACGCCGATTGCCGATGCCCTACTTCTTTCCCAGATAGTTTCTCGTGTTTGGCGATGTGTTGCCAGTCGGACTCAGACAACGTTTCCAAGAGGGAAACTACTAGACTGGTAGTATCTCCTGTATGACCGATATCACTTAATTTCTCATTGAAAAACAAGTCGTGGATACCGGGGTATTGTATGAAATACTCCAAGTATGCCAGGGTAACCGCCTTCAAATGCTTGGCCCCTGCGGGTTTACTAGCCGCTTTTTCCTGTGCATAGGCAATGCATTCTTCTCTGAAATCCTTTACACAAAGGAAAACCAGTTCTTTAGCATCCTTGAAATAGTTGTACAGCGAGGCAAAGGAATAGCCCGCACGGTCTGCAATATTGCGCACACTGACACTTTTCAACCCTTCACTTTTAAGTATCTCCTTGGTGGCGGCGATAAAGTATCCTCGTACCCGTTGTTCTTGGATCTCTTTTTTACTGGTCATGCTGCAAAGATATTGAACACTGTTCAAAATTTGAAATATTGTTCAAACCATAGTTAACATGCAACAAATATTATATATTTACACCTATATAAAACCTATACCTAATCTGCCATGAGCCTGGACTTATTCACTTATTTAATGTTCGCCTGTTTCTTTCTGTTATTCTTTATCGCCCGATTTTTCACCATCATGATTCATGAATTGGGGCATGCCCTTACCGCCATTAAGTTTACGAAGCAATACGCCATCGTCTATATTGGCTCCTATGAGGACGCGAGTGGCTGCATTCAAATCAATAAAGGCTTATTGGAAATAAACATCAAAAAGAATCCACTGACATGGGTAAAGGGCTTGTGCATTGCTTCTGAAGACGACATGACACTCAAACAGCGATTAATCCAGGTATTGGCCGGGCCTTTGTCTTCTTTTGTTATTGCAATAGTGGCGGCAGTGATTGTATTTGCATTTGATATGCATGGCTCGATAAAATTAATGATGGCTATTTTTCTACTTTCTGCTATGATAGACCTGCTGATTAATTTACGCCCTAGCACTTTTCGGACTTATAATTACGGTATGGTGGACTCAGATGGGCGTCAGGCGCTGGAGTTAATCAGGGATTGGTATCGGGAACGGGAGATATTGAAAGGACGAGGCCGGAGAAGATAATATCGTGGCCATTGATTAACATCCGCCTGTAATTAGTGGGAAAGATGCAGTACCGGAACTAGCACCTGGAAATAAATCGATTTCAGATGCTAGTCCCTATTTCAAGCTGTTACAGTCCAAATGCGGCCTTTAATGCAGGGTTCTTAATGAGCACCGCACCATAACGTCCGAATTCATCTTTTGTTGCTTCCTCCAGATCTATAATGGTGAACCTTTTCGCTCTTGAATAAATGTAGTCTCTGTAAAATCCTACATGAAAATCATCCAGATAAATCAAATCATTCGTTAATGCCAGTATCGTTTTGAAGCAATATATCCGGGTTTCAATATCTCCGTAGTCATAGAAAGTAAAATCGAATCTTTGCGCAAAAATATCATCATTCAGTGGAGTTATCCCGATGGTTTTATTCAGTCGAGATTGTATAATTCCCACTGTTTTTTCGGACCAATGCCCATTATCATCTATGGTAGTCACCTTTTCATGAACCGCATGAAATACCAGGGAACTCAGGCCGCTACCCGCATCAAGGACGGTAGCCGGTCTGAATTTCTCCAGCAGTCCCACACAATACTCCAGGGACTTCGGGCTTGCAGCCATCGCTTTTTGTCCTGCATCAAAGTTTTTCAAATATTCATTTGCTAGTTGCTGTAGCGTTTCCATACCATGTTGAAATTTTATGGATGACAAATAGTGTTGTGGAATTTAGTAAGACCTGCTTTTAATATCATCTGCAGCGGATCCTTTTCTCAACTGACTGCTTTTATAGTTCTTGCTACCGAACCGGTAATTAAACCCTGCAACAATATTCCGGCTATCCCATCTGGTCCTGGAATCAAAGCTGATGAGGGCATACTGGGCATGTGTTTTATTGATGTTTGTATAAAAGATATCACTTACAGAAAGGGAAACCTGACCCGCTCCTTTCAGGATATTTTTATACAAGCTTATATCCAGAAAGTAAAACGGGTCTGTTCGGGATGCACTGAAATAAGTGGGAGAACTGTAATAGGCATACATTTCACATTTCATGCTTTTGGAAATGGTAAATGTATTGGAGATATTAATCCCATAGCTGGTATTATCAATACTTACCGTTTCACCGTTGGTTACAAAACGAATATACTTTTGTGTGATTCTAAAGCCGGAATTAGTATACCACCAGCGAGTAATATTCCCAAAATATCCCGGACTCAGGCTGATATTCTTAAACGTTCCATTATTGGCAATTAAGCCTCTGGTAACATTATTGATGGTATCCAGGTCTTCATACTCCAGCATATTATTCTTGTACCAGGTATAACTGGCCGTTACCTGGAACTTATTGGCGATTGTCCAGGCGAGGCGTGTTGCATTTTGGAAATACGGTTGTAATGCAGGGTTGCCGGTATAATAATAGAAAGGACTCGTATAATTTTTGAAATTTGTCAGTCTGTAGAATTTTGGTCTCTCTATACTTTTCTTATAAGTCAAAACTAAACTATGTTTCCTATACTTTTTTGACAACATCAGGGCAGGAAAAAGTTTAAAGTAACTGGTATTATTACTGCCGTATATTTCCAGGGGCAAGGATTTTATAGCAGTATTCTCCCCTCTTATCCCTAGTGAATAGCTAATTCCAGCCAGCGCTCCGGAGATACTGGCATATCCTGCGAAGATATTTTCTTTATAAACCGGATCATCGATCAGGTGAGTGGTACCATTCTTATTGATGATCGTTTGATTAAGCTGCTGATCTACGGTTGTCCAGCCGTACTTCAGGCCAGACTCAAATTTCACTTTCCCGAGCAACCGGATATAGTCGGCCTGAATGCTTTTGGTGGTTAAGTCCAGCAGCGCATCCTGGTTCAAAAAAGAGGACTGCTGATAAGTGCTGCCATCCTGCAGGAAATAATCATATTGCTGGCGGTTATCTGAGGTGCCGTGTACTTTGGAATAGGCCGCATTCATACTCAGTTCCTGGCCCAGGGAATCCAGTTTCAGTTTATAATAAACATCAATAGCACCAAACTGATTTTTCTTATGCTGACCCGCATTCATTGTTACCAGAGAATCCGCCGGCAAAGGAGGTTGATTATGCACAAAAACAGATGACGCACTATAACGATCAGTAGGCGTATTGGACAGCATGCCATTAATAACCGTACCTAGCTGGCTTTTACGGTTAATGGCGTACTCCAGGCTAATCGACAACGGCATATTTTCAGGGGTACTCTTGCTATAATTATTTTCTGTGATACCCGTAGTTTTACTATTCATGGTAGGAATCAGATGGCGGGTCACTTCTCCTTTGTTCAACTGATAATCCCAGGCATAGTTAAGGTTTACCAGGCCAGAGAATTTATTATGTTTGAAATTTACCGAAGCGCCTATTCCTCCGTTTCCAAAAATTTCCCTGGTCCCTATTTTCAGGCTCATATTGGTATTATAGCCATTGCCCGGTAGCCGGGCAGGTTTCAGATTAACAACAGCACTTGTGATGGAGGCATCCATATTGGCAAGAGGTACCGTAATGATTTCTATTTCATTTATTCCTGCTGCAGCCGTTGCACCGAGAAAATCCGTCAGCACAGCAGCAGATAACTGGATTGTTTTCCCTTTCATCTGAGCCGTGATAGGCTTTCCTTCAAAGAGAATCATATTATTCTGAATGGAGATACCGGGGGCTTTCTTCAATATATCTACAACAGATTGCCCGGCTACTTTATTCTTATCAATAGATAAAATTATTTTATTCTGATCCATGGTTATTAACGGCTTCTCTGCAACTATCTCTACGCCTTTCAGATCCTTACTGTTTGGGGTCAGTACGAATGTCAACAGTGATTGATTATTAACCCCTTCCCTCTTTGCGATGAGTGCATTAAAACCGATATGAGACAAGGATACGGTAAATGCAGCCTTTTGTTGCAGCAGCATATTCGTTTCTCCCTTACCGTTAGTCAGGGATACCAATTCTTTTCCGTTCTGATTGATTTTCACGGTCACACCTTCAATGCCCACACTGTCAGGGCTTACCACCACTACTTTTATCGGGTGTGGGCTTTCCTGGGCTAACGTATAACGGGCACAAATAAGTAAACATAAAATTGGGAATAAGGATTTCATAAACGTATACTAAGGGTTATGGAGGATGATCCATATTATATGACAAAGCTAGATTAAGATAAATATTGTACAGGTCAAAATTTTTTACGAATTATTTTGAGTTTCGTATACATTAATAGTGAATTACTTAAATTATCTAGCACAAAAATTACAGCACAAAAAAAAATCTATCCAACTCAATTTATATAATTATTATGTATATTGTTAAGGATACTTATTATTTATTTTTTTTGTAAACCCTCATTTATGAATTCTCAAAACAACCAAGAAGGTAAAGCATTACCTAAATTATCCCTGAACAAAGAAACAATTTCAAGATTGAACGACGAGCAAATGAAGAATGTAATCGGTGGATTAGTTGATGCCGACACTTCATGCAGTGAAGGTTCCTGCCAATCACAACAAGGAGCTTCTTCTTGCGATAGAAACTCTTGCAACTGCTAAGATTGTAATCTTCGGAAAGCTGTTTAAGATCTATTCTTAAACAGCTTTTCTGTATCACACTATCAGCACCTATGATCATCGAGCACTCCAAAATTCAACATATCATTCATGCCATGGATGGTGTGCTGAAAGAGGAGGCAGGGAGTTTTAACGATATTGGTATTAAGACTGGTTTATCCGGATTATCCCTATATAACTTCGCTGCTGCCAGTTACCTGGACTCTTCAGACCACACTACCCGCGCCATATCGGCCATAGAACAGATTTTCGAGAAGATGAACGCCGGTTATACTTCAAATACCATCTTTGAAGAACTAGCTGAATTTGGCACCTTCTTATTAATGTGCATAGACCATAAATGGATAAATGCAGACCTGGAATCTACGCTGGAAGATATAGATGCCGTGCTGGAAAAGCCACTTTCAGAAGCACTCCATAACAACAATATTGATCCTTCCAATGGCGCCATAAAATATGGGTATTATTATTTGCTTCGCCGCAATGTCTGTACACTGGCTGATTCCCTGATTATGCGCATCATTGAACAGATAAAAGCAACGGCCAATCCCGGCCACGCTGGCGGTATATACTGGGTTTCAAATTTAAAAAACGAGCCAACTGTATACCTTGGCATATCGCATGGAAATGCCGCAGTGATACAGTTTCTCCTGAAAGTCAGGGAAGCCGGAATTGCCACAGACCTATGCAGTCAACTGATTACCGCCGCAGGGCAATTTATCCTCTCTAATGAACAGAAAAACAAGCCACTCTTCTTCCCGATCATGATGGAAGAAACCAAACCCAGAACAAGGTTTCCTAACTATTATTGTTATGGCGACCTGGGAACACTTTATAGTCTCATTAAAGCAGAACAGGCAACGCCTGCTGTACAGCATACCACACACCTGGTCACCATATTGCATGCCCTCTGCGACCGCATCTTTGACGACTCCCTGTTTACAGAAGGTTTTAGCCTGCTATACGGCTGGAGCGGACTTGCAATGCTGTACAGAAAATCAGGGCAACTACTACAGGATGAAAAATGTATGCATGCATACCAACAATTAGTAACACATATCATCGATAAATTCGATGCCAATGAGAAGTACTTTGGCTATCCGGGTGTATGGAATCAGCATAAACGGGAAACAAACATCAGCTATTCAGAAGGATTGATAGGGATTGCGCTGTTCCTGATGTCTGTCAACAATCATGCATATGCACCTCATTCCGAGCAATACTTTCAACTGTAGATTTGTTCTTTAAAGCCGGCATCAGGGCTTTTTCATATAACAGGAGATAATATTTAAACAAGGAATCAATGAATACCCGCGATATTATCAGGCAAAAAATTTATCATCTCCATGCTATTGCCAACCAGGTACCTGTTACCAGGGATGCGCTTTCCCAGGGCCGGTTATGTCTGGCCTTGAGCGCCTTCTATTCTGGCCGCTACCTGGAGGATGAAAAATTAACGGCTACAGGTCATCAACTGCTGGAAGAAATATTTACCAATATTCAAACAGGAAAGCAAAATAATTTTACCACACAGTCATTCCTCTCTGGTATGACCGGGTTGACGGCAGTAGTCAATCACCTTACCAAATACAGCTTTGTAGCGTTTGACATGAGCAGTTTGTCTGATATTGATGCCAGTATTTATCAATGGGCCGATTCACAAATTGATGGCGATAATATTGATTTTCTGTATGGGGCTATGGGAGCCATTGCCTACTTTAGTCAGCGCCTCCCCGATCCCACTATTCAGTCTTACCTGGAAGCACTCCTCCATAAGTTGCAATTGAAGAGTGCCGACAATAATGGAAGTTATCTCCTGGTCAATCAGTTTTATATCAAAGCAGGCGAGCAGGAAGAAGGACAGGTACATTTTGGGATTGCGCATGGCATATCCTCTATGCTGCTTGTTTTCCTCGACCTGATTAAAATGGGATTCTCCATTTCCCTACAACCTACCATTGATCAGATTATTCAATATAATGAGCAACACTGCCATGATGACCATCACGCTTTTATTGGCTCTATCAATCATCGTTCCAATGAAATACTCTATCAGGGCAGAATTGGCTGGTGTTTTAGCGAGTTAAACACATTCCATGTATTGTTAAAAGCCGCACAGGTACTTCAGGTACCAGCATATCAAACCTTTGGTTATAGAAAACTCGAAAATATTGTAGGTAAAAATACGATCCAATCCACCCGCGCGGATGAACCTTTTCTCTGTCATGGTGCTGCTGGTATCTGTCAATACTATGCCTACCTGCACCAATTAACCGGACATCCTGCTTTCCTGGATGCCCATCAACTGTGGACGCAGCACACGCTAGATCAACTGAACAACATTACAGACGACTACTGGACCAGTCGGGAATATGAATTAAAACATCATGTGCATGCTTTGCTGTCTGGCGTTCCGGGGATTATCCTTTCCTTACTCACCGCATATGACAATAAAGCCAAAAATTGGAGTGAATTGATATTGTTGAATTAGCATCTTACTATGGAACTATTAGACAACTTTTTTATCCGAATCCCTCAAAACGGTTTCCCAACAACTGCGGAAGCTATACAAGTGGATGATTTCATTCATCAGGATGAATTCATCAACAGCTTACAGGTAGCAAACCCGCCTTTGTATGATACCATGACGGCCTATAAGAATGGTACATTAAAGGACCCTAAGAAAGTGCAAAAACTCAAAAAGTCATTAAAAAACTATATCCTCCGAACTGCTACCAAATCTACTCCATATGGACTTTTCACGACTATCGCCTCGGGCAGATGGCGGGAGGAAGCGGTGAAGAAATGCTACGATCCATCGAAAAAAAATATAATCGCCAATCTGGATGCGGAAATCCTGCTGGCCATCACTATAAAGTTATCAGAGAACAAAAGTATCAGCAGACAACTGACCTATTTTTCGAATAATACCGGGTATCAAATCAATGGAAAATACAGATATTATGAACGATCCCAACAGGGCAGCCAGAGCATTTATAAGCTCTCGTCTGTTGATGATTCCCAGTTGCTGGCCGATATACTGCAGGTAGCGGAAAATGGGGCTTCTATAGACCATATTATCGCGAATACGATCCTGCAACAATATCCATTGGCAGATGCGGTCGAATTCATTGAAAGCCTGATTCAGGAACAATTACTGGTATCTAATTTAAATCTGACGCTCTCAGGGCCTCCTAATATCGACAGGATTATTTCCATTATTGAAAGCATCCATACGGAGGATCATCCTTTGACGGATAGTCTTGCTTTGTTGCATAACCTGAAATCCGGGCTGCAAGCGTTGGAAAGCTGCCTGCCCGCCGATTTCAATGCTTGTTTTTCCTACATCAAAGAGCTGCTTCAACAACATGCGATCCCTGTTAGAAAAGTATTCCTACAGGCAGAGGCTTTTGCTGCTGAATCCTTTGATCTACCTGTATCTATGGGGGCATCCCTATTGAATGCCATCCAGTTGTTGGGTACCTTGAATCCCAATTTCTATATTCCTTCTCTGGAAAATTCGAAGAGAAAATTTATGGAAAAATTCGAGAGCCAGGTGGTACCACTACTAACGATGTTTGATCCGGAATGTGGTATCCAGCCGGATGAAACGGCCCAACAGATTGAAAACGTTCTGCTATCCAAAGATGTACTGGTGATGTTGCACAAAAAAACCGGGGGAGGCAACAGTACGGTGGATGAAGCAAAAGATGTTATCCGGAAGAAAGTATGGCAAGCCTGGTCTGAAAAGCAATATACGGTTGATTTAGCGATGAGTGAATTCGCAAAATTCAAAAACCACGAACATCGACTGGCTGTTACCGGGCAAATTATTTTCACGGTGGAAGATTATCAAAAAGGATTAATTTCCCTGAATACAGTGGGTAATAGTTCCGGTGGTAACCTGATTTCAAGGTTCTTCCAGGGATGCGATGATATTACACCATCGCTGGAAACGATAAACTCCTACGAGATGCAGGCCTATAAGGACTGTATCGTGGCAGAGGTCATTCATCTCCCCGATACCAGAATGGCGAATATCTCCTTCCGTCCGGTATTCAGGCAATATGAAGTTCCCGTGTACACCCCCGCAGGCACTGATCAGGACCAGGTTATCCGTTTGCAGGATATTTGGGTAACCATGATACAGGATCAGTTTATCCTGTTTTCAAAAAAACATAAAAAAAGGATCATCCCTTTTATTACCAACGCACTCAATTACAATAAAAATACCATTGCGCTTTTTCAGTTCCTGGGAGATCTGCAATTCCAGCATATTACTCCCCGCCAACAGTTGAGCCTTGAATTTCCCTATGCAAAATTTGTTCCGAGGATACAACTGGAAAATGTAATCCTACAGAAAGCATACTGGAATATGGCTGCAAGTGATTTTGCAGTTTTGGCAGACACGTGTCTCTCTAAAGAAATTATTTCCTCCTTCCTACAACAATGGCAGTTTCCTGAAAGAGTGGAATATACCATTGATGAGGAGAAAGGGCTGCTACACTGGGCAGATCCCTTATCCGTGACCGATTTCCTCCAAACGATTCAACAACATCCCACTCATCCCGTTCTCCTCACCGAAATGGTGTTTAATCCGGATCAAGGCTGGATGAACGATAAAAACGGAAATGCTTTTAATGCCGAATGTATAGCGCTCTATAAAAATACCACCCGCAAGGAAGCGGTTGTCAATATAGCACCGCTGGTAGCTGCAACGGCTGTTATCGACACCCAGCAAACGCGTTTCAAGCCCGCTGACGACTGGTTGTACATTAAACTCTACCACAACATACCGATTACAGAGAAATTGTTAGGGAGATCCCTGCTACACCTGATACAGCAGCTACTGGAAGAGAAACAGATCGTACGCTTCTTCTTTTTGTGGTATAAAGATCCGGAATATCATGTAAGGCTAAGATTAAAATGTCGCCGCAATGCAGATCAGATGGTCATTTTAAAGCGGATAAAAGCACTCTTCTCCTCCTTCGAAACTGACGATTCGCTCTGGAAGATACAGATCGATACCTATGCTAGGGAAAGTCTCCGTTATGGTGCGAAAATGGTGCGGGATGCGGAAGTATTCTTCGGGATCGACAGTCTGTTTGTACTTCACCTATTCAGGCTATTGAAAACAGACCATCGGTATGAATTACCATTTATTGCTTTAAAGAACATAGATGTAATGTTGGATGGACTATCGTACTCCCTCGAGGAGAAATTTCATCTGCTCAAATGGATACGCAATGCCTACGAATCGGAATTCAAGGTAATGGAAATACCAGCGTTAAGAAAAAATCTGGATCTCATTGAGCAACAAAACAGGCTTACTGTGGAAAACATTATCCAGGGAAATCCCGGATTACTGGGAGATACAACACCTTATTATTACGACCTTCTTACAGAGTACCAATCGGCTATCCGCCGCTTCCATCAGCAATTCAAGGCGAAAACGAGGTCCAGCGGCGACTTACATACCCTCGTAAACAGTTTTATTCATATGCACTTTATCCGGCTATTCCCCTTCAAGCCAAGAGAGAATGAACTCCTCGTGTATAGCCTCCTCTATAATTATTACAAAAAATGCCTGTACAAAAACAACCCACAAACCACTGCAATCAATTTCGCTAACTGACATCCATGATAGGCGCTTTTAAAACATATAGACAACTAGATACGATGGACTGTGGTCCTACCTGTCTGAAAATGATTGCCAAATATTATGGCAGGGAGTATTCATTGCAGAAAATAAGGGAATATTGTTTTATCACCCGCGAAGGTGTCAATTTAAAAGGGATCAGTGAGGCGGCAGAAAAAATAGGGTTCAGAACCTACGGCGCCAAATTAACAACCGACCACCTGCTAACGGAAGTCAAACCTCCTTGCATATTACACTGGAACCAGGAACATTTTGTGGTCCTGCCGCCACAACCCAAATATGTATCCAGAAAAAAGAAAATTCTGATTGCAGATCCCGCCAGCGGCCTCATTCAGCTAACGCAGGAGCAGTTTAAGAAATCCTGGACAGGTGGCAGAGAAATGGGTATTGCATTAATCTTCGAAACCACCAACCATCTATTTGAAGCCGAAGATGATATTTCAGAAAAGGCAGGTCTGAAATTTCTGTTAAGTTATACGCGGCCTTTCAAAAAATACTTGGTGCAGATATTTCTGGGTATGCTGCTGGGAAGCCTGCTATCACTCGTTTTCCCCTTTCTGACACAAAACCTAGTAGACCTGGGCATAAACGGAAGAAATTTAAACTTCGTTTACTTGATCCTATTTGGTCAACTGGCACTATTCCTGGGTACAACCGCCATCGAGATCATCCGTAGCTGGCTGTTACTACATATGAGTGCCCGGATTAACGTTTCCATTATATCCGACTTCCTCATTAAACTGATGAAGCTCCCCATTAAATTCTTCGATGCAAAACTGATTGGCGATATCTCCCAACGCATAAACGATCATACCAGAATAGAACAATTCCTGACGGGTAGCTCCCTGAATACACTGTTTTCTATGATTAATTTCATTGTATTCGCGGTAGTACTGGGGATTTACAGCATTCCTATTCTGCTCGTGTTCCTGTTTGCAACCGCTTTGTCTGTTATATGGATACTTGTTTTCATGAAGAAAAACAAGGCGTTGGATTACGAACGGTTTAAGCACCTCGCCAATAATCAGAGTAAGCTCATTGAGATCATTTCCGGCATGCGCGACATCAAACTGAATAACGGCGAATCCAGCAATCGCTGGGAATGGGAACGTATTCAGGCCCGGTTGTTTAAAGTAAGTGTGCAAAGTCTGAACCTCAGTCAGATCCAGAACGTTGGTTCCAATTTTTTTGTGCAACTGAAAAATATCTTTATCACCTTTCTGGCAGCCAAAGAGGTAATAGATGGCCAGATTTCCCTTGGGATGATGTTGAGCATCACTTTTGTGATTGGTCAGATGAATGGCCCTATTAACCAGTTATTTCAGTTTTTAAAAAACTACCAGGATGCTAAAATTAGCCTGGAACGGTTAAGTGAAATCCATACGATCCCTAATGAAGAGCACGGCAACGACGAGTCGGTTTTTCCTGAATTAGACAGTAACAAGGCCGATTCTCCGGCCATTGAAATTAAAAACGTCAGCTTCCGGTATTCCGGTCCTTCCTCTCCATGGGTCATAAAAGATCTCTCCCTGACCATTCCTTACGGGAAAATTACCGCCATCGTAGGATCTAGTGGTAGTGGAAAAACCACCCTCATGAAATTGCTGCTGAAGTTTTACAATCCTACCGAAGGAACAATTCTGATAGATGGTACCGATGCAGAAAAAATATCCACCAAATGGTGGCGCAATCAATGTGGCGTAGTACTAACGGACGGGTATATCTTTTCCAACACAGTAGAACGAAATATAGCAGTAGAAGGAGACGTCAACCAGGAGCGACTGCAGCGGTCCATAGAAATCGCGAATATCAAGCCTTTTGTAGACAACCTGCCGCTGGGCGTGCATACCAAACTGGGGAACGCGGGGAATGGCATCAGTTCAGGACAAAGGCAGCGCCTACTCATTGCCAGAGCTGTCTATAAAAATCCAAAATTCATTTTCCTGGATGAAGCCACCAATACGCTGGATGCCAATAATGAAAAAACGATCATGAAAAATTTAAATCAGTTTTTCAAAAACAGAACCGTTATCATTATTGCGCACCGACTCAGTACCGTAAAAAGCGCAGATCAGATCATCGTACTGGAAGACGGAAAAATTGCCGAAGTAGGCAATCATGATGCCCTGTCAGCGAAAAAGGGCAGATATTATGAACTTGTAAAGAATCAACTGGAACTTGGTCAATAATATGGAACACAATAACGATCATACCACTTCGCATTATCCCGATTATTATGATGATGTAAACGAAGATATCATTGGCAGACCTCCCAGAAAAATATTGCTCTGGGCCAATCTCGTGATTGGCGCCATATTCCTTTGTTGCTTTATCGCCAGTATTTTCATAAAATCACCTTATAAAATCAATAGTATAATCAACAGGATAGTGTCGGAAAATGGAAGCTTCGTGGCTGATTCCTGGGTATCTCCGCATGACCTGAAGAAAATAAAAGTGGGTCAAAAGATCCAAATAAACTTAGACCATTATCCTGCGGAAGAATATGGATGTATAGAGGGCCGTGTAGCTGCCAGACTTGGTGGCGGAAAGAACAATCTCTATTTGGTCAGAATAGCATTGACAAATGGTTTGGTAACAGACAAAGGTCTAAAAATTGACACGTCCTATCAATTGCAGGGGCATGGAGAAATCATCGTGTATGAGAAAAGTTTACTCAAAACCCTCATTGGAAAAAATCTGCATCTTTAACACTTTACCTGAAATATAATGCTGGATCTGCTTACAGATGAATTTGGTGCTATCGCCGAAAAAGTGTTGGAAAATTGCCGGCAACAGGGAATCATCATGATCCCCTATGAAAAGCTGCGCACACCTGCTATTCAGGCGAACTACTGGAAAACAGGAAGGCAGGAAACGGACATCCAGGAAACCCGTAAACGACTATTACAGGAAAACTGTCAGTTTCTGTTGGCCTGCATAGATAACGGGAAACCCCTCCAGCGCGATAAACAACTGACCAATGCCCTACCGGGAAACTCCTGGCACCAATGGGGAGAAGCCATGGACTGCTATTGGCTGTACAACGGCCAAAAAATATGGGATATCAACTACCTGGATGCCGATGGCAGAAATGGTTATAAAGTGTATGCAGAAGAAGCACAAAAACTCGGACTGGAAGCGGGTTATTTCTGGAAAAGCTTTCCCGATGGCGTACATATTCAGTTGAGAAAGGAATCTTCGCCGCTGGCCAGCTATTCCTTAAAAACAATTAATGACCTCATGGAAGCCTATTTTTCTTAACCTGTAAATCGCCGCATCATGGAACCTATGCATCAAATCCCGGTATTTGCCATCAACCTGAAAAAACGACCGGAACGAAAAGAACATATCACCGCTGAATTTGTCGGCAGGGATGAATTTCAACTGGAAGTGGTAGCGGCCATCGAAGAAGAGAATGGAAGAATGGGATTATGGAAGACGATACACCAGGTGGTTAGCCATATGAAAGCCATGGACATGGATTATGGAATAATCTGTGAAGACGATCATTACTTTACCACCAATTACTCCCACACACTACTACAGGATACCATCTGGAAATGCCAGTTATTACAGGCAGATGCCCTGCTAGGAGGTGTTAGTTGGTTCCAGGGCTTTGTTCCTGTAACAGAAAAACTATGCTGGATAGAAAGATTTACAGGTTTGCAATTTTGTGTGGTATTCAAAAAATTTTACGATCAGATACTGGATGCCAGCTTCACGGCGAGCGATGCTGCTGATTTGAAATTTTGGGAAATATCAGAAAAAATATTTCTCCTGCATCCATTTATTTCAAAACAAAAAGAATTTGGCTATTCAGATACTACTGAAAGAAATAATGAACCAGGCGCGGTAACGAGGCATTTTCAGCGAATTTCAGCAGAGATTGCTAGCCTTTCCACACTCAGTACGTACTATCAGCAGCTAGGGAGTCGTCACGAAAAGGCACCTATCACGAATATAGAAGAGCCATTTAAACTCCCGGTACTGACCATAGAACCGGCATCCAATAAGGGATGTCCTGCATATATTACAGATCTGAATGCCATTCCTGCTACCAATCTGCATCAACGCATTACCCAGATAATTCAGCAAGGGTTGGAATGCTTTATCATAGCCAGAGCGCCATTTAATTTCCTTACCGATGCCGAATTAGGGTATTTGTTATCCAATATCAGAGAAGCCGCAGAGGAAGGAGCCGATTGTTTATGTATAGGCTGTGCAGACTTTGGACAGTCATTTCCCATTACCAGCCACCGGTTTTGGATAAGCTCCTTTTCCAGCGCATCATTGCTGGTAATATTTCCATCTTTTTATGAATCGCTGTTGCAGATGGAAGATAGAATCACCCCAGACAACCTGGACTATTTGCTATCAAAACAGACTATCTACAAAATGCTGTTGATGCCTGTAACCACGGTGCTTAGTAATTCTCCGGGCAAAGAAGACAGGAAGGGAGCGAACAGAATCCATGTTATTCGACGGGCATTCGATCAATTAGCAGTACATAAGGAAAAATTATCCATCTGATGAAAGTACTGCAGCCAATATTCCAAAAGCTTATTCATAAATTGATCCCGTCCCGCATACAGGTGCGTTACAATAGGATCAGGTATCGCTTCCCAGGCAAAGTAATATTACGGGAGGCCTGTATTGCCTTCAATACGTGGCAGACCAACATCGATATCGTAGAGATAACAGTCAACAATCCCATACTGATGCTGCTTGCAAGGAAACGATTCCGTATTACAGGCGTAAAATGCGGTAACGTGGAAATCATGCAACAACCTGCGCAACAAGCAACAGCAATGGACCAGCGGACTTCGCGTCTCCCTAAAAAAAATTTTATCGCGCTTATCCATTTCTGCTTAAATCGATACTTCCAGCCATCCACCTGTATTGAACTGAATAAATTAACCTGGAAATCCTTCATCCTGCAGCAATTGAGCGTAAGGAATCATGTGTTCCAATTTAATTTCCTGTTTCGGAATGAAAAACTATATTTCAAAGGAGACATGATACCTTCGAACAATGCCATTACCATAAAAGGAAACGCACATATCGACGGTGACTATATCCATGCAGAAAACATGGATATAACAAGTATACTACAGCATAGCAGTGAGCAACTGTTACTGAAATATACGCTGGACGGCCGGGGGCTTACCTGTCATACCCGCAAACTATCTCCCACCCCGATATCTATCGCTGGTTTTCACCTGGAAGATCAGGTAAAAATTGATCAAACTACTATTGAAAATGATATGAATATCGTGATAGGTGATATGCCTGTTAAGATATCCAATACGCTTACCTATGCTGCATCAAAAGTATTGAATGCCGTTTTTGCCACCCGACTGGACAAATCAACGTTAGCCTGGATATTGCCCTATCTCAGCACTGACATTAAAAATATACAATATGAAGGAGGCATTACCCTTATCGCTAATCTGGGACTGAATTTAGATAATATACTCGGCCATAAATTTGATGTATTCATACAGGACTATGATTTTAAAGCGGGAGATTTAGCGGCTTTAAAGCTGGATCGGTTAAATTATCCCTTCTCGCAGTTGGTATTCAAGGATGGATTGGCCGTCAGAAAGCTGCGGGTAAAAAATGGTTATTTTAATAAGTATGAGCAGGCAGACACGTATCAACTGTTAAGAAAGATTATTATATTCTGCGAAGATCCGTCATTTCTTCACCACAAAGGCGTAGATCCCTATTTTATTGGCCGGTCTATTGTTACCAATTTGAAGGAAAAAAAATTCTCCCGGGGCGGCAGTACCATCACGATGCAATTAATCAGGAATCTATTCCTCGCAGCAGATAAATCCCTGGTCAGAAAATTTGAAGAAGTGTTAATCAGCTTATTACTGGAAAATCATGCAGGAGTAACGAAATCACGTATCCTGGATATTTATTTGCAAATAGTGGAGTTCGGTCCGAATATTTACGGCATAAAAGAGGCCGCCAATTACTATTTTGGGAAGCAGTTGGATGAACTGCATGCAGTGGATTGTATTGTGCTCACCTATATTTTACCACGTCCTGTTTATTTCAATGATGCTTTGTTAATCCGATCCCAGCAATTACAGGTGAATCTATCGACCTATTGCAGGAATATTTCCAATTTTCTACAACAAAATGGTATCCTCACCGCAAAGGCTTATAACACCTTACCGAAGCAGGTGGTATTCTCAAAAAGATGGGAAAATTTCACCGTTGAAATTGAGTAGATAAAAATCACAGCGTCCAGGACTATGATTTTTTATTGTATGTTTAACTATATCTTGCAACTTAAAGCCATAAAAAAATAGCGAATGGCCAACTGGCAAACCCGTGTCTGCGAAGCAAACAACATACATATACACTACACCAGCACCGGAGGTAACAAACCACCTGTCATCCTACTCCATGGCTTAATGACGGATGGTTTATGCTGGACGCCACTAGCACGTGAACTGGAAAAAGACTATGATGTGATCATGCCGGATGCTAGAGGGCATGGCCAATCCAGTGTCCCCGACGTTGGATACCAATATGCAGATCTGGCCAATGATGTTATTGGTTTGATAAATGTATTGAGACTTCAAGCTCCCATGCTGATCGGGCACTCTATGGGTGGCATGACGGCCGCTGTAGTGGCCGCCCACAAACCAAATCTACTCCGCGGTGTAATATTAGCTGATCCTACATTTCTGAGTCCACAAATGCAGCAGACAGTACACGAAAGTGATATTGCAGATCAACATCAACAGATGCTAGAAAAGCCCCTGGAAGAAGTAATGGCTGCCGCACGCGCAAGGCATCCTCATCGCTCAGCGGAGCTCATTGAGCTGTACTCAAAAGCACGATTGCAAACCAGTATGAAAGCGTTTGAGGTGCTCACGCCACCTAATCCTGATTTTAAGCAGTTAGTGCGTAAAATCAATATCCCAAGTTTATTGGTATTGGGCGATAAGGGCGTGGTTACATCTGTTGTTGCAGAAGAATTACAGCAGTTGAACCCTGGGATGCAAATAGCACAAATCGCGGAAGCGGGACATAGTTTGCATATAGACCAAGCAGCGCGGTTTACGGCTATTGTCAAGCATTTCCTGGGTGCAATATGAGATCAATTACCCAGAGGCATACTGGAAGAAGATACTATTTCCACATCTGCATATTTCCACGCTTCTTCAAACGCCGCCTTCACCTTCTTTGCTTCCTTATCTTTTTCCTGCGCGATTAACGCTTAATATTACCCCATCCCCCCATAAAGCCACATCATTCCCTGGTGAAACTAGATATCAGTTTTTACCGTTCTTCAAAAAAATTACCACCACCCATGGATTTGCAATTAGAAACACTATATTTGAATATGTTCATACATATGAATATATAGTTGGTTAGCTAAAACAGCAAAGAAAGCATCGATCAAAATCAAAATAGCATAACTCTCCAAGCATTTGGTGTAGAGTATAGAATAGTATTGTATAGTATAGGGAGACGAGTGCCATCCGGATTTAAGTGAACAATTGTATATCCGAAATAATATTATGTTCCAACGTTATGTAAATGCTGCCGCGTGCATCATTACCCTCTTTACGGCCTGCAACCATCCCGATGCACAGGAGCAGTCGTCTGAAAAGATGCCTGAAATAGTGGATTATAACTTCCACATACGGCCGATACTGTCCGACAAATGCTTCGCCTGTCATGGCCCCGATGCCAACAAACGCGAAGCGGGATTACGCCTGGATATTGGAGACAGCGCCTACAAAGCATTGAAAGATGCGCCCAATATGCATGCCCTGGTGCCTGGCAATCCCATGGCTTCAGCAGTATACCAACGCATCAGCTCTACGGACACTTCCATGCGCATGCCACCACCAGCAAGCAATTTGACACTCAGCAGTTTTGAAGTGAAACTCATTGAAAAATGGATCAAACAAGGCGCTAAATACAAACCGCACTGGGCGTTTGTTTTACCGGTATCGCCTGCGCTACCTACGGTAACAGACCGCAAATGGGCCCGCAACGCGATCGACTTTTTCACGCTAGCAAAGATGTCGGAGAAAGGTCTTGCTCCCAATCCTGTTGCGGATCATGAACGCTTGTTGAAACGTCTTAGTCTTGATCTCACCGGCCTACCTCCCACCCTTGAACGCATGGAGCGCTTTGCGAAAGATACCAGCGACAAAGGGTATGAACGAATGGTAGACGAACTGCTACAAGACAGCGCCTATGGCGAGAAAATGGCTGTTCACTGGATGGACGTAGCCCGCTATGCAGATTCCCACGGCTACCAAGACGATAACTACCGGAGCATGTGGCCTTGGCGCGACTGGGTAATTCATGCTTTTAACACTAACCTTTCCTATAAAGATTTTGTGACCTGGCAAATAGCCGGAGATATGATCCCCAATGCCACCCGCGAACAACTGTTGGCCTCTGGGTTCAATCGCAACCACAAAATCACGGAAGAAGGCGGCGTTATTGATGAAGAATACCGCATCGAATATGTAACCGACCGCACCAATACCTTCGGGAAAAGTTTATTAGGTGTCACTATTGAATGCGCGCACTGCCACGACCATAAGTATGATCCCTTCTCACAGAAAGAATATTACCAACTGTTTGCCTTCTTTAACAATGTGAAAGAAGTAGGACTGGAATCTACTGTAGGAGGGCCGGAAACATACGCTAAAAAGCCTTTTATGGAGATCACTAAAGAGGATCTTCAAGGGATACTCCACTTTCTCAACAAACAGGATACGGCCAGATTAATCGTATCCATCATGGGCGAAAGAGATACAGCGAGAAAGACATTTGTTTTAGGCCGTGGCAACTACGATAATCCCACTATTGAAGTGACACCTGGTACACCGCATGCCATTTTACCTTTTAGCACAGCTAGCTATCCGGCCAACAGGTTGGGGCTCGCCAAGTGGCTATTCGACGCTAAGAACCCACTTACTGCTCGTGTAATGGTAAACCAAGTATGGCAGGAATTTTTTGGTAGAGGGATCGTAAAGAGCACAGGAGATTTTGGCATGCAGGGAGATTTGCCTACCAACCCTGCGCTACTCGATTGGCTGGCAGTGGATTTCGAGCAACATGGCTGGAACATCAAAAGATTAGTAAAACAATTGGTGATGTCTGCTACCTATCGTCAATCGGCGGTGGTCACGAAGGAGAAGCTAAAGGCAGATCCAGAGAATATATACCTGTCCAGAGGACCACGTTTCCGCCTACCAGCAGAAACAGTGCGCGATCTTGTGTTACAAAGCAGTGGCCTACTGGTACATGAGGTGGGAGGTCCCAGTGTAAAACCTTATCAGCCTAAAGGCTTATGGGAACAAGCCACTTCTGGCCGCGGACAGTTGAGTACCTACCGCCAGGATCATGGCCAAAGTCTTTACCGTCGCGGGCTCTATACCTTCATCAAAAGAACGGTACCACCACCATCGATGATGATATTCGATGCCAGCAATCGTGATCAATGCGAAGTAAAACGCTCCACCACCAATACGCCACTACAGGCGCTCATGATGCTCAATGATCCAACGGTATTGGAAGCATCGAGAGTATTGGCCTCCCGACTAATACAACAAGGTGGTAGCACAGAGCAACATATACAACAGGCCTTTCACCAGATCGTTTGCCGCACTCCACAAACGCAAGAAACCGCGCTCTTGCTCAAATACTTTGAACAACAACAAGCATATTATAAAAAGGAACCGGCTAATGCTGCCAAACTGTTGAACCATGGAGAATACCCGATGGCAACCAACCTGGATCAAGCCTCCTGGGCAGCTATGATGCAAGTGATCACCACCATTTATAACATGGAAGAAACACTATCCAAAACATAGACGGGCGATGATAATATCCGCTTCACCATCATTCTCTCTTAAAAAATGACACGATGAAAAACGAATTCATGGAGCATCACCTGAATATGAACCGCCGGAAATTCTTGTCGCGGCTCAGTTTAGGTATCGGTAGCGTGGCACTTGGGTCATTGCTCATCCCCGACCTTTTCGGGAAAAGCAATGCCAATGAAGCGCCCTTCATCCCCGGTATACCACACTTTGCTCCCAAAGCTAAAAGAATCATTTACTTGTTCCAGAATGGCGCGCCCTCTCAGTTAGAGAGCTTCGACTACAAACCTAAGCTGCGAGAGATGATGGGCCAGGACCTACCGGCATCCATTCGCATGGGACAACGATTGACAGGCATGACCGCAGGACAGACCTCCTTTCCGCTGGTAGGCTCTTACTATGATTTCAAGCAATACGGAGAAGCCAGGGCATGGGTCAGCGATCTCTTTCCACACACGGCGCAAATCGTAGATGATATCTGCATCGTTCGGTCCATGTTTACCGAAGCAATTAACCACGATCCGGCCCTTACCTTCTTCCAAACAGGCGCACAACAGGGAAACCGCGCCAGCTTTGGTTCCTGGATGAGTTATGGCCTCGGTAGTGAAAATAAAAATCTCCCTGCTTTCTGTGTATTGTTATCACGTGGTAAAGGCAATGGACAAGGCGTATATTCCAAACTCTGGTCCAACGGCTTCCTAGATAGTATCCACCAAGGCGTGCAATTCAGCAGCGGCGATAACCCGGTATTGTATCTCAACAATCCTGAAGGTATCAATATGGCTAACCGCCGTCAGATGCTCGACCAGTTGGCTGCACTGAATGATCAGTCGTACAAAGATTTTGGTGATCCCGAAATCAATACCAAGATCCAGCAATATGAGATGGCGTATCGTATGCAAACAGCGGTACCAGAGCTTACTGATCTCTCCAAAGAATCGGATGATATCATCAAGATGTATGGGCCGGAATGCCTTGTTCCTGGAACTTTTGCGGCCAATTGCCTGCTGGCAAGAAAGCTCTCCGAAAGTGGGGTACGTTTCGTACAACTCTATCACCAAGGATGGGATCAACATGGCAACCTCCCGAATGAAATGGCAGGCCAAGCAAAGGATGTAGACCGCGCCTCCGCGGCACTCATCACCGATCTCAAACAACGCGGACTCCTCGATGAAACACTCGTCATATGGGGTGGTGAATTTGGCAGAACGAACTATTGCCAGGGTAAAATGACCGCCGAAAACTACGGCCGCGATCATCACCCACGCTGCTTTTCCATCTGGATGGCCGGCGGTGGCGTAAAACCAGGCATCGTTTACGGTGAAACCGACGAGTTCGGCTACAATATTGTGAAAGATCCTGTTCACGTACACGATTTCCACGCCACTGTATTACACCTCATGGGACTAGACCATGAAAAACTTACATTCAAACACCAAGGCCGACGTTACCGCCTCACGGACGTTGCCGGAAAAGTTTTACCAGGGCTAATGGCCTAAAATTAAAGTATTAATGGAGAGAAGAAAATTCATACAGGCATCCACGTTAGTTGCCGCCTCATTTTATATTTCCCGTGATCTCTTTGCTCGTCCGAAAGGCCCTGTATATGGCCACCAGGGCATGCGTTATACGCTGGATACCCGCTGGGGTAACCTGGATAGTAGTCGGCATCCGGTGAAAGACTGTCATGAAATGGTACAAGACCAGAAAGGACGTATCATCCTGCTCACCAATGAAACAACAAACAATGTCCTTATTTACAATAAATCCGGTAAGCTGTTAGACTACTGGGGCCATGAGTTTCCAGGTGCACACGGTCTTACACTCTCCAATGAAAATGGTACGGAATACCTCTTCATCACGGATACAGAAAAGCACCAGGTATATAAAACCACCATGGATGGCAAAATCCTCATGACGATAGACTATCCCGCGGAAACTGGGCTGTACAAAAAGAAAGAGGAATTTGTCCCTACTGAAACTACCATCGCAGAGAATGGAGATATCTACATTGCAGATGGTTATGGTGCACAGTATATCCTGCATTATGATCGCAATGGTAAACTGCTGCATACTTTTGGCGGTCGTGGAGAAGGAGATGCACATCTAGATAATGCGCATGGTATCTGTATCGACCGCCGTCAGGGAGATCCCACGCTGCTGGTAACAGACCGTACCCGCAATTGTTTTAAGCGTTTCAGCATGAGTGGCCAGTTACAGGAAGTGATATCGCTACCAGGTGCTTGTGTATGTCGTCCGGTGATTAAGGGCGATCATCTCTATGCGGCCGTATTACGCTCTCCAGATATGGGTGTCAATGGCAGTGGCTTTGTTACCATTCTCGATAAAAACAACAAGGTAATATCCAATATTGGCGGTACTGCACCTGTGTATAAAAACCAGCAGTTACAACCGATGCAGCAAGCGGAGAAAATCTTCGTGCATCCACATGATGTTTGTGTAGATAACGATGAGAACCTATACGTGGCGCAATGGGCTGCTGGGAAAGTGTATCCATATAAACTCAGGAGGGTATAATGAAATGGAATCGTATCCGCTGGCAGGAGGTTTGCAGCCAACTCCTATTCGCCACAAATATATTTGCACTGGTTTTATTTGTTGCCGGCAGTAGCATCGTAGCGCCAGCATGGTTACAAGTGTTGGGGCGCATGCATCCTCTGGTACTGCATTTTCCTATCGTATTGCTAATACTGGGTAGTCTGCTACTGTTTATACCATTACGGGAGCCGGAGGCCAATCGCTGGAAGATACAGTTTACTTCCTGGCTCTTGCTCGCGGCAGCACTCAGTACAGCCGTTACCGTGATCATGGGATTACTACTTGCGAGGGAAGGTGGTTATACAGATGATGGCCATATACAATGGCATAAATGGGGAGGAATGGCGGTATTATGGGCCGCGTCTGCCTTATACTGGCTACGCAATACCTCAAAGTCGTGGCTGCCGAAAATAAGCGCGGTAGTAACAGTTATCCTGGTAATCGTAACTGGTCATTTCGGTGCTGATATCACACATGGCAATAATTTCGTACTGGCGCCAGTGACGCCTCCCACGCCTATGGTACCTCTGGAAAAGGCATTGGCCTACGAGCATCTCGTGAAGCCCATCCTACAAGAGAAGTGTATGAACTGCCACAATGCAGGGAAAGCAAAGGGCGGATTATCCATGGAATTACCACAGCAATTGCTAGCCGGTGGCAAAAGTGGGAAGCTGTTCATTCCTGGTAATCCAGATATTAGTCTCCTAATAGAGCGATTACATCTTCCTGCTGAAGATAAAAAGCATATGCCTCCCGCTGGTAAGCCGCAGCTCACCAATGAAGAAGCAGCCCTGATTTATTACTGGATTAAAGGAGGCGCAGACTTCAAAAAAATGGTGGTATCGCTGCCAGCGCATGATAGTCTGCGATTACTCGCCACTGCACGTTTGCAGTCCGCAGGTTCTGAGGAGCCAGTGTATGATTTCTCCCCTGCAGATGAAAAACTAGTACAGCAGTTGAGTAACAACTACCGTGTCGTATATCCGATAGCGTTACATGCAGCACCGTTGGTTGCAAACTGGTATAACAAAGATAAGTTCAACATCCAATCTGTTGTGGATCTATTGAAAGTTAAAGAGCAGCTCATAGAGATGCATTTACAGAAGATGCCGGTAAAGGACGCAGATTTGGAAGTAATATCGCAATTTAAAGCGTTACGCGTACTTAATTTGAGCTTTACAAATATTACAGGACAGACATTGGCACAACTGGCCAAATTGCCTCATCTGCGCAGTCTTTCTGTATCAGGCACACCAGTTACTGCACAACAGCTCATGTATCTCAAATCCGCACCGGCATTAAAAGAGTTATATGTATGGAATACGGGCCTTTCCCCTGCGGATATCCAGCAGTTACAAAAGAATTTCCCGCAGGCCACGCTGGTGAAAGGCTTCACCAATGAAAAGGGGGAACAATTAAAACTAAATCAGCCTACGCTACTCAATCCTGTTGCTGTTTTCCGGAATAGTATGCAACTAAAACTGCAGCATCCGGTGAAAGGAGTAGCTATTCGTTACACTACAGATGGCAGTGCCCCCGACAGCTTGCAATCTCCCATATTTAAGGATAGTTTGCTGATTACGAGTAACACCACCATCCGCGCTATTGCTTGCAAGCCAGGATGGTATGCCAGCGATCCTATTCAGTTCTCGTTGTCCAAAACTACTTTCACACCAGACAGCGTCCAACTGGTCAACCAGCCAGAAGGTGCTTACATCGCCAATGGCAGTAATACATTGATCGATGGGCAAAAAGGTGGAACAGATTACGGTAATGGTAAGTGGCTCGGCTATACGAAAAATGGATTTGAAGCTATTATAAGATTCCATCAACCTATACCATTGCAATCAGTGACGATAGGTACATTGCGGAATGTAGGGTCATATATCTTCCTACCACATCAGGTGGAAATATGGGGTGGCAGCGATCCCCAGCACTTGAAATTACTGAAGAAGATTACGCCTCCTGCTGCTCAAAAAGACGACCCAGTTATGGCGATGGATATCGATTGCACTTTTGCCTCCACACAGGTATCTTGTATGAAGATAATGATCACACCGACCATTATCCCTTCCTGGCATCCCGGCAAAGGCAAGCATGCCTGGGTGTTTGTGGATGAATTGCTTTTCAACTAATAAAAAAGAGCTGTATCAAAAAAACAGCATTGAAGTCTGCGACTTCAATGCTGTTTTTTATTTTTTTAGTCGTCCCTGCCCGCCGGGCAGGGACGACAGGTAGAAGAGGTTTACCTTGACTAGACTTTCGTTCATCAAGATTCCTGCCTGAGCGTATTCGCCGGGTTTATATGGGCGGTACGATATACTTGGACGCCTATTGTCATTATCCCAACCAAGGCCAGACTACCCAGACATCCCATATAGACGCCGATACCAGGCGTAGCATGATAGGTAAAAATCCGCAGAAACAATGAGCCGAGGAACATGCCCAAAGGAAGTCCAATCACCACCGCAATCAGCATCAGTTTCACAAAGCCCCAAGATAAAAGCCGCATCAGTTGCCCGATCCCTGCTCCCATTATTTTCCGAATCACCACTTCTTTCGCTCTTTTTTCTGTGCTATGGGTTACTACCCCCAGCATTCCTAAAGAAGCAATTACAAATACTATGAAGATGATCACTGCATTCAGCTTCATGTCTTCATTTTCCATATATCTTTCATAGAGCTGACGCTCATACCAGTTGTATAGAAATGGTTCGAAAGGGTATACTCGCTTCCAGATTTTTTGTAGAGACGCGATTACCGCGTCCTGCTGTGCGCCCTCTTGTACAAGTAACGACACCGTTTTAAATGCAGCAGGATCATACTGCAATACGAGTGGTGTAACCGGCATCTCATAGCGCATGAAATTGAAATTCTTTACTACACCAGCAATAATGACTTCATTACTATCCAACATCATTGTCTGGCCAATACTAGCTTTCGGTTCCGTAATTCCGAGCGACTGCACCGCTTTTTCATTGAGCACTACAAAGTGCCCTTTGGAGGTATCCACATTGTTTTCCGGCAGATTATTGCCTGCAACAAAAGTAAGCTTCATGTTACGGATAAAGGCCGCATCTACCGAATAGGTGAATGCTTGCAGTTGGTCCATTCCTGCTTTAGCACGAGCATCCCGGGTAATATTAACACGTCCAGCAGATTCGTTCAAAGGGGCAGAAGTAGCGCCTATACTGTTAACGGTAGACAACTTAGCTATCTCATTATGCAACAAGGGATAGTTACCTGCATCCGGCAACGGGATATTCAACACATTTTTCCGGTTAAAGTTTTTATTATCCGTAGCCATGTAACGGAACTGGCTATTCATAATACCCGTTCCCACCATAAACACCAGGGACACTACAAATTGAATAACAATCAGCCCTTTGCGGAAGCCAATCTTGCCAAATCCAACAGGTCCCAAGGCTCCCTTAAGAATAGCAACCGGTTTTGCAGCAGACATGATACGAGCAGGAGCTGCACCTGCTATCAGTCCTGTAAATAGCGTAAAACTTATAAAGGACAGCCATAAAAGATAAGGATGTTGCACCTCCCAGACTAACCACCGGGCATGGATAAACGATTTCATGGAATACAATCCCAACACCCCTATTATCAGTGCGCAAAAGGCAATGAGGACACTTTCTATCAGGAACTGCATCACCAATTGCCAGCGTGCGGCGCCAGCCACCTTGCGCACACCCACTTCTCGCGTTCTACTCAAAGATCTTGTCAGTGTAAGATTGATATAATTAAATATTGCTAGAGAGATAATCACCAACACCATGATCATATTCACCAGTATCTTGAACCAAGGTTCTACACCAGGATTATTCTGCAGTCCCTTGTAGTCGGGGGAAATATCACTCAGCAACTGGCCTTGAAAGTGGAGATCCTTCACACCAGTATAATCCACTTGTTTTCTGTTATCGGCCCTTACTTGCGCCAGCATATGGTCTAATTGTGCTGGAGGAGTTCCTTTGTGCAACAACACATACGTATATGCGTTATAGTTTAACCAATCCTGCTGTGCTTGTTCAGTATTCAGCAAAGGATAAGTAGCCATAGAGACTACGATGTCTGCATCCAGGTGAGACTGTTTTGGCCCCAATGGTGCGAACACGCCCGTAACGGTGAAGGTACCACCATCTTTTTGCACTAGTGTTTTCCCAATCGGGTCATCATTACCAAAGAATCGCTCCGCAGTTTCATGGGACAGCACTACTGTATAGGGCGCTATGGCCGGTTGGCCTTTTTCCAGGGGGAAGTTGAAGATTTTATAATAACCGGGGCTTACATAATGCCCCCATGCCGACAATGATTTCACTCGGGTACTGAAATTCCCTCCAAAACCACGAATAACCTGCGCTACCTCTTCCACACTGCTCTGCTCCTGCAATAATTTATTTGCTAGCGGCATCGGGGAGCTAGCAAAAGCATACGTTTTGCCATCCGCATTAGTAACGTCTGATATAATACGATAAGTACGATCCGGATAAGGGTGAAATCCATCTTTCTCAAAACTACTTTGCAACTGGATAAGGATCAAGAGGCAGATAGCCATGGCGAGGCCCAAACCAATAACATTGATCAGTGAGAACAACCGATGTTTCCATAGGTTGCGCCACGCTATTTTAAAGTAATTTCTTAGCATTGTTACGGACTTTAATGGAATATCCTTGCCAAAGAAAATGCCCTTGTGTAAGTTAATTTAAATCCATTGATTAGAAATTAAATTTAAGCTTATATGTTCATTAGTAGTACAATTGGATGTTCAGATTTGGACAATGGATATTAGGGCACTATCACCCTATGGCAATCTGGCCGCGAGTTTTTCAGGCATATACTTTAATACCTGGTGAATAAACTTCCACTTGATGCCTGGTACAATCGTGAATCGACTACCGGCATTTACAATGGCGCGGGCTATAAACGAAGGTTGCATTAACAAGGACGCTGGGAGCTCAAGTCCGGCAGTCATCTTACTACGGATATATCCTGCGACAATCACATTCACAATTACCTTTCTGGGGAATAAATATTGCCTTAGTCCCGCCAAATACTGCGTAAATGCTGCTTTCGTACTGCCATAAACGAAGTTACTTTTACGCCCCCGTACTCCGGAAAGGGAGGATAGTCCGATAATCCTTTCCAAATGGTCATTATCACTATCTTTTATAATTAGGTTGATAATAGACACTGCACCGGCATAGTGTACCTGCATCATCCGATAACTGCCCTCCCAGTCTACCAATGCCTGCTCATTCGTTACCTGAAAACCAGCCGCATATACTACAATATGTGGCTTGGAAGGCAACCCAGCATAGAATTTACCGTGTTCTTCAAAAGCAGTGGCATCAAAGTAACAGATAGTCAGCCGATTTACGGGGGCATTCCTCGCTTCCATAAACGAGGCTATCTCCGCAGTGCTACGAGACGCAGCTATCACCTGATATCCTTTTTCGAGATACAATAAAATGGCTTCTTTTGCTACATCGGAATTGGCGCCGAGTACCAGAACAGTTTTGGGCATATACAAAGTTATGGGAGCTAAAAATAGGGAATTAGATCAGGATATAGTGGCCATCTCTTAAAAATTAATAACCATCTCACTCAAAAACGAAAAACCTGCGACCAGCGCAGGTTCTAAGTTAAAAACCAAAATAAAAAAATATCTATGGGGTAATTACATATTCCTGTATGGCCATCCCGCCAACAATCCCCAAGCCATTTTGAATATTACTATAAACGATTACTTTTTCTGACAAGGGGTCCTCATTTTTTAGTCGTGCCATAAAGCTGCTATACAAATAACTGTAGCTGCTGTAGGTGAGGGAAGTGACTTCCACTATTAATTTCTTAAACTCGCCCCCTCGGCCAGTGATGAAATTAAAACGAGAGCTGCGGCCATCGAAAAGGGCATCATCTGTATAGAATTCCGAGTGGTTATCCTTGTTGAAGATGCCATCTTGCAACTCCCCCGTTTTGAAATCCACTGACACTTTAAAGGTTTGTGGGTTACCGCCATTACTATCCGTGAACGTAGCTAATTCGTAAAACCTTATCCGGTAGTAATTCTTTTCTCCAGGTTTATCTTTCAGCACTACCGATATATTCCCTTTGGAGCCCCAACCTTCCGTGTTGGCCACCAACTTGATACTCATTTCACCAACACCTGCTTGCTCCGGTATAACATCACTCCCTTCCACGTCTTCATAACCCGGCACAGTAGCTACCACGCGGTATTTTGATCCCACCTGCGCCTTAACGGTCCCTTTATAGTAAGTTCTAGCATCGAAGTTGAACGGACTCAAGTATTCCTTGAAGATGCCATCCTCATATAGTTTCAACGATGCTGCTGCTGGCTCTGGAAATCCCCCAAAGGCGGAACTGCGACTGGAAAGTGTGACGTGCGCAACGATCAGACTATCTTTACTCATTAGTAAATTGAGCACCGGCTTATTGGCCTCTTCAGGCAAATCTATTATCACTGATTTTTTACAGCCACAGACAACGATTATCAGTAACAATGGTAGTAGCAATAATTTTGTTTTCATCATTTAAAATTTCAGGCTATAAGAAATACTAGGCATAAAAGGAATCAGGTTAACTGCTGTGAGCCTTGCCTTCGGACGCCCCTCCTCATATTTGTCGAGGTAATAGAAGAAAGGATTAAAGCGATTATACACATTGAGTAGACTGATATTCCAGGTACGTACTAATCCGTTCTTTTTGTACTTAATAAAATTTACCCCCACATCCAACCGGTGATAAGCATTGATACGGGCATTATTACGTTCATTAATGCGGGATACCCCAGGGGCCCAATCATGGGCGCCATTCTCAGAAACGGGACCGTTCACGCCCTCATAGGATGCCACAGGAACGGTGAAAGGAGCAGCGCTCTGGAAAGTCCAGGAACCAGAGAGCTCGATACCTTTCCGTAGCTTATATACCCCCACGATGTGGAAGTCGTGGCGACGGTCGTACTTATAAGGGAACTCCAATCCATAGTTTACCTGTGGATTGCGGCGGTTGGCCCAAGAGAGCGTGTATCCCACCCAACCTGTCAATCTGCCGATTTTCTTTTGCAGCAGCAGTTCCATTCCATATGCTTCTCCTTCACCGGCTGCTACGAGGTCTTGCCAGGCATCTCCCCTACTGCTGGTCAGGTAATCAGCACCTTCTTTATATTCAATCACATGGTGCATCCTTTTGTAATAGGTTTCTGCAGAAAATTCAAATTTATCATGAAAGACATTTTTTGCTATCCCTAATGCAAACTGGTCCGACTCCTGCGGTTTCACCTTATCGGTAACGGGTACCCACAAATCGGTAGGTAAGGAGATGGAATTATTGGCCAGTAGATGAACATATTGCGTCATGCGCGAATAGGAGGCTTTCAGCGCCCAGTCGCCCGGCAGAAGATATCGAACATTCAAGCGTGGTTGTAGGGAATGATAAAAACGATGCTCTACATTAAATGCGCTAAGATGTAACCCGATATTGAGTTTCAAACGGCGGGATACCTCCCAGTCATCTTCTGCATACATGTCCATTTCAGCGGCGTGAATATTTCGGTTGTTGTTGACAGAGTCCACTGTTACCTGCTCTTTCTCTGTTTGTTTAGACCGCAAGGCGCCAGGGGTGAAAATGCGGAACATATAAGAGGCGCCGGTTTTAATCGCATGTGCGGGTTTGGGATGATACTCAAAATCTGCTTTTGCGCCATAGTCCTTGATGCCGGAATGCAATTGCTGCAAATCGGAGAAGCCTTCACCCTTAGTTGTTCCTACTTGTGAAAAATCAGAGTTGAAATGATAATCGCTGCCGATGAGCATCACGTTGGAGAAGAGTTTCGGAGAATATACGTGGTTCCATCGTACCGTACCCGTGTAATTACCCCACAGAATACCAGCGTCTGAAACATAATCTTTGCTACCATTTAGACTGTTATACCTGTATCGTGTTTGCATTTTGTCCCGGCCGGAATAAAAGCTGAAGTACAGTTTATCTTTATCGGAGAACTTATGATGTAGTTTCGCATTGATATCATAAAAATTCAACCTCAGTTTTTCCGGAGGATTATTTTGGCTATTGAAGTATGCCTTTGCGGCGAGATCGGGATAAGATCTGCGTGCAGAGATCAAGAAAGTTGTTTTACCTTTTTGGATAGGCCCTTCCAGCGTAGCTTGTGCAGAAAGCAGACCTATGGAAAAGTCGCCATGCATTTTATTCATATCACCGTCTTTGGTAGCGATATCCACCACGGAGGACAATCGTCCGCCATACCGTGCTGGAAACGCGCCTTTATACAGGGTTACATCTTTCACAACATTCGTATTGAATGTCGAAAATATCCCCATCAGGTGCATCGGATTATAAAGTGGGGCGCCATCTAGCAGGATGAGGTTCTGATCGGGTGTTCCACCACGTACTAATAGTGCGCTCGTAGCTTCCGTTCCTTGTTTGACGCCTGGCAAGAGTTGCAGCGTCTTGAACAGGTCTGCCTCTCCGAATAGGCGGGGTGTAGACTGCACCATGGCGGCCGACACGTTCATGCGGCTCATCTGGGCAGATGTGGCTATATCCTCCGTCTGTTTGCCCCGTATCGTGATTTCCTCCAATTGGCGGTTGAGCGCTTTCATTCGGAAGGTCATGCTTTCTTTAGTGATCGCCACGATGGTATCCAGGCGCTGATACCCCATATAGGACAACAATACCCGGAGGGAATCCGTTGGTAAAGTGATGCTATAAAACCCGTAGGCATTGGTGACAGTACCCGCCTGGAATTGCGGTGCAGCCAGCGAAACACCGATCAATCTTTCACCGGAAGCAGCATCCTCCACGTACCCGCTGAGTGTATGGTCATGGTTAGGAGCCGGACCGATAATGATATGATCTCCTTTTACTTTGAACATCAGCGGAGTCCCTTTCAGCAGGTCTCTGCAGATGGTTTCCAGCGGCGTATCCTTGTAGGTATGTGCTTTAACGGTAACGGATTGTATTCTCGTATACTCGTAGGAGAAATGGACTTTGCTTTCTTGTTCCAAGAGCTTAAGGGCTTTCTCCAGCGAAGTAGCGGGAATATTGATACTAAGCTTTCTTTCATTTTGCTGGCCTACCGCAACCAGGCTATATGCTAAGAACAGAATGGTGAATATTCGTTGCATTGCGCGATTTCATTTTTTAAAGGCATAGTTATCCCCTGCCGCAATTGCAGCCGTTGATAGGGTTTGATCCTATGGTAAGTGATTATTGTTGTATGCCGGAGATAGTTACCCGGCCATTACTAAGCGTATAAGTCATGCCACTTAAGTCTTTCAGCATTTCCATTACTTCCTCCAGCGGCGTATTTTTGTCTATCTGGAGGTTGAAACGGTAGGGAGACATCATCTCTCTATCATACACTACCTCCACTTGGTAACGGTTTTGCAGCATTCGCACCACTTCGGCAAAGGACACGTTTTGCAACGTGAGACCTCCTTGACGCCAGGTATCGTCCTGCTGAATACCTTCATTACGTGTAGCCGTCTGCGTTGCCAACTGGTATATGACCTCTTGGCCAGCTTTCAGTACCCCTAGTACCTGGTTGCTATCGGACACCTGGACCATACCGGATTCCACATTTACTTGTATAAACGCTAAACCATGGTAGGCTTTCACACTGAATTCTGTTCCCAATACTTTTGCCTGTACACCCGCATCCGTACTGACGATAAAAGGATGTGATGCGCCTGGCGCCACGGAGAAGTGAGCGAGACCGTCGACGATTTGTACATCTCGGCTTTTCTTCCCGAAGTGATTAGCATAACGTAACCTAGACCCTGGTTCCATCCAAATAGCAGAGCCATCTGGTAGTTTCATGTAATACATATTCCTGCCTGCAGGAGCGGTTACTTCTGTATAAGACTGCGGTTCGGTATCTCCTTTGAAAAGGTACATCAAACCACCTGTTGCGATCAGCACTAGGATAGCCGCAGCTACGCGTCCATACATACGCCGGATAGGCCTTTTCTCCGGCATCGGTTCGGATAGTACAGGTTCACTAGGAGGTACAGGTTCCATTTCTGCCTGAATAGCAGCGAAAATCCCTACTTTCATGGATGCCCCTATCTCCTTCCGCTCAGTGGCATCGTCAAACACATGATCATCCGCAGGAAATGCCGCATACCATCTTTCTAGGACAGCGTTTTCTTCGCTCGTCAGCGTGCCGAGCGCGTGCTTTTCAAGCAGCAGATCGATGGTGTGTTGATCAGGATGACTCATATGCTGTTGTTTAATAGACAATCCTCAAATACCGGTAGTACTATGTGGAAGAAAAAAAATTAATCAAAAAGGAAATTTCCCAGTCCTGCCCGCAATTTTTTAAGTGCGGTGGAAAGCTGGTTTTTAACGGTTTGCTCTGAAAGAGCGTGTTTTTCGGCAATTTCACGGACAGAAAGGCCATGGTCTCGGCTATCGATGAACAACTGTCGCATTTTTTCGGGTAGCCGTTGCAGTTCCCTTTGGTAACTGGCCTGTAAATCAGCGCTAGCGATAGACTCCTCCGTTGAATGGGTGATTTCCGGCAGTTCTCGGCCTGCCAGCAGACGGTACTTCTCCCTGGCTTGTTCCGATTTCAAGTGGTTCAATACTCTAAACTTAACAGCTATACGAAGATAAGCTGCTACAGATTCCGTGATTTGTATCTGTTCTCTTTTCTGCCAACAGAAAATAAATACCTCTTGTACAATATCTTTGGCGGCGGATTTGTCGTACAAACGCCAATAAGCGCTTTCATACAGGGTTTCCCAGTATCGTTCGTATATTTCTCCGTAAGCTTGTAGATCGCCCTTCCGGACAAGCTGCCACAACTCAATATCCGGCGTTTGTTGAAGAATAGGTGTAGACATGTAAGGGAATAGCTTCAGCGGCAAAGGTAGGAAAACACTTGTTAAAAGTTACTTAATTGCGTTCAATGTCAATACAAGGCGCCACCATTCATCTACACATCGTCCTCCGTCTTCACTAACATTCACATATCCTATCGGTAAATTATCCGTTTTCAAGCAAATGGCATATCGGAAACCAACAGGTGTTTTATAAGTCTTTAAATATTTTTCTTGTAAAATAATGCGTTGCTTCCGCTTTTGTTTCAAAGGGAAATAAAGGGAGAAATGTATTTACATCTTCGTCATTAATGATATTAAAAAGTGCGTCCACATCGTTTTCAGAAACTCTACGCAAAATCAAACATGTGGTCTGAATTTCTGGTGTATTGCTTATGTTATGTTGACTATTGCTCATGATCCTTTTGGATAAATAAAATTTGTTTGTGCTTCTTTTGTTTTTATAGGTCTTATCTCAATACTTGCAGAGGGTACAAATGCAAATTCAGGATTTTGCATAGCAATTTCAATTGCCTCGTCAACGCTATCCGCCTGGATATGATAATAGCCTACTTGTATTTCTTTTGCAGGGTCAATAATAGCAGTATGCCAGTCATTATTTGTTCTCGAAATAACGCAACCTTCTCGTAGGAGTGGTTGTGCCGCTATTAGTTTTCCCTTAGACTTTAAATGCTCGATATACACCTCGCATTGTTTAATAAATTTCAGATGCTCATCGGCTGTAAGGCTGGCTTTTGCATCGCCTGCATTCCGTATATACAACATAAATTCACTTGCCATAAAGTATGTTTTATATGTTGAGAATTAACTGAAGTATAAAAGTAATTTGCTGCTACCACTGTTGTTAAATTACAGCAGGTATTAAGCATTCGCTATGCTTAGATCAGTCCGTTTACACAAATGCCCTTAATAGCCCATGAAGGTACCAAATTTTACGCATTACCTTAAATAGCCCATTTCTACCTAATCAACTTTTCGAGCTCTTAAAATGTTCGTTTAAATAGCCTTTTTATAGGAAGAAAAATTCCATATATCTCCTACTGTCCCTATCTTTGGGCATAATTTCAAACACCTATACCTGATCCATGAAAAAACTAATCCCCATTGGAGTAGCATTATGCTTAGGCGCATTTATGTTCAGTTGTTCCAAAGAAATGTCAAAACCCAATGACCCTACCAATCCAACTACTCCTCCTACGGGCGGTGGCAACAATTCCTGTAACAATGTGAAGATGAATGTTACCAAGATGTATAACCCTTCTAATGACAATGAAACGGTGATCATCAGCTATGATGCCGCTGGGAAAGTCAGCAATATCAATATGGGCCAGTTCTTTCACGAAGAGCAAAAAATATCTCTCCGCTATGATGCCAACAATAAAATAACAGGCAGTACTGTTCTTTCCGGCTACGATAACATACCAGATACCTTAACCTATCATTACAACCAGGCCGGTCGGATTGATACCATCTACTCCCAGAAGAAAGGACGTGGTATCTTTCAATATGATGCATCAGGCAGGGTGATTAAATCTGGTAGTTGGGGCAATAAGGATGCTAATGGAATGGAGCATGGTTACTATTATCAAACTACCTACGATGATAGTAAAAATACTGCCGATGTAGTATTGTACGAAACGCCTTGGAACCAAACAGGACCTTACGCTAAAGTAACTGCCTACACCTTCAAATATGATGACCGGAAAAATCCATTTGCGTCGCTGGCTATCCATTGCTATTTCATGGATTTAGACACCTGGGAACTCAATATCCTCAAGCTGATGGGCGCACATAACGTAACAGATGCGACGTTAACTTATTCTTCCTCTGGCATGACTACTCCCTATACAACTGGCTTTTCTTATAAATACAACGGTAATTGCTATCCTGATGCTGGCAATAGCACCCTATTTGGTATGGTGTTATTCCCTGGCAGTAGTGCCGATCGTATCTTTGAATACAAAAAATAATTGGCTGCGCACCTTGTTTAAAGGTGCGCAGTTTCTTTTTATCCAGTGAATTGAATGAAAGCAGGATTCGAGTTATTTAAAACACGCAGACATGATGACCGTATTGATATTGCCGCATTAGAGGCACAATACAACATCCAACTACCGCCATTATACAAGCTATTTGCATCCACCTTCCATCTCGATGATTATCCGCCTTTTACCGATCAATATTACGTCCCCCATTTGGACCAATACCGGTATACTGGAGACATCGCCTACCTCCCACTATACGATGACGAGGAAAACAGATTGCACCTGCTTTTAGATAACATAGAATATGCCCTAAGAACTCATAAAAATTGCTTTGCTACAGAAGTGGAATGGCAAAAATTTGGCTTTTTCAGGATTGGAGGGATTGGTATGGGCGGAGGACTGTTCGTTGGTACCAGGGAAGAAAATAATGACCGAATTTTTCGCGTACGATGGGACTGGCCGCAGGAATATGATGATATCTGTGATAATATATTTGAGCTCGTACGAGGACTTACCATGATATATGACCCCAACGATCCGCCGGCATTTATTAGCAGCTATGATCAACTATATAAAAACTGGGGAGATGAATTTTGGCGGATAAAGACCGATTAAATGTTAGAGATAGCAATAGGGTGAGACGCGGTTCAAAAGTATGGCACTGATTGTACCTCCAAGAAAGAGGGTAGTAAAAAGTCCTGAACGACTTAACTCCTTAAAGCATCTACCCCTCTTAGCACTGTCCTATAACTACTCCATAAAAATCAAAAACGTATTGCAATAAAAAAACCGCAGATAAGTGCGGCTTTTCTATTTTATTATGCTTTTGGTCTTAGCTTATTTCGGTTAACTAAACAAATAATCAATACAAAGCCAAATAGCGAGATAAAATGTATCAGCAGATTATTATCATGCAGCTAATCCCTTTTTTTATATTTCTTATTAAATCTATTGTCAAAATTCGATGATCAGATATCAAAGAAACAAGGTTAAGTAAAATCATGCATATCAATCCATCTATAACAATCTTCGCAGCATGCCCGATTGATAATCTTTCGACAAGTATACTTATCAGTGGATATAATATTAGCCCCAATAATAATCCTTCAATGTAAAACCATAATAAATAAGAAAATATCTCAGTTGAAAAAAAATTAAAAAAATACTTAATACCTATTACTACCAACAGGCAGCATGCATAGTATATTGATATAAATTTTGCAGAAGCTTTCATTACTTAACAGTTACAAATGTTCGTCTTTCAGATTTTGTTTTAACCCATTCTCCATCATCATTCTTGTTATAAACATCTACGTTAGTATAGACCGCATTAGCCTGAACATTTCTTCCAAAATGTCCATTGCTTTCACTAATATAATCATTAATTGCCCCTACTTGATTCCCTGCTACACTAAATGAACCTACTTCTTCTCTAATTCGTATCTCGGTTTCAAAAATTGCACTATTTTGCTCTGTACTGCCTCTTGAATCTGCAACGTAATTAAATGTAAACATATCAATCTTGCCCTTAAAGTTTAAACTCTTTCCCAAGGCGCTGGATAAGTGACTTGCATAAGTCTTATACAAACCTGGTCTATTAGCAATTTTATCAGGAGCATGCCCTCCTTCCCCTTCAAAGGCATGTCCATGGCCAGTACTATACATGGTGTTGGGATCGTCTAGCCTCGTGTGTGCATAACTATCGCCTAATCTATGCAATGCCAAACCAAGAGTTAATGTTGTTTTAGCATCTTCCACCATATCCGCTGATTTCATTCTCTCATAAGTTGAAGAACCTCCCGTCAAGGCGTGAACGGCTCTTTGATATGTAGGATCCATCCATGAAGGATTCTCTGCATAGGCATCTCCATTCGCATACATTCTATTATCCCATCGTTCGGTATGATGTGCGATATTAAAGGCATACTTACTACCCATCATTGTTGCCATTAGATAAACTGTCCAAAAATGTCCATCTGTTTCATAGGCTCCATTAGGATCAATATATCTAACCGGATTATTAAATCCATATCTATAAGGTGACAAACCAAAGCTCTTTTCAGTTGACGGATCTACAACATGCCATCTCCCTATCTGCGCATCATACATTCTGGCTCCATAGTCATACCACTCCAGTCCTGAGCCATCTCCGAACTCCCTACTTTGTAGTTCTTTCCCATTGTATTTCATACGGTTCTCCGCATAGTTACTCCCCTTCAACGCATTGGAAGATATCCCCGCCATCGTCAACCCAAACGGATAATAATGCGACTCTTCCAACAACGGCCCGCTGCCATGAGTAATTACCAGGTTATCGAAGTATACATCTTCATTACTCTCAATCGTTGTATAAATATAAACAAATCCACTTTTCTTTAGGATGATATTGTCCGCACCGAGGGTCTGAACTACATCAGGAGCACCCTGTACCTGGCGCGAACCACTATTATTATCTACCAGTTTGAACTGATCATCGAAGGTCGCGAAAGTGATATATGCCCTAGGCTTGTCTGGCAGATTATGGCTGTTATCTTTCTCTATCAGATGACGCATATCTGAACTACTGAAATTAGTAGAGAGGTTATTGGAACCTATGGCCGAATATCCACTTGTACCTACTGGAGATCTTACATTTACAAAAAAAGCCGCAGGGCCGCGGCTTTCAATGATTCACTTAATTAATTCTTTGGTCTTCATGCCAAGAACTAAGAATTACCTTCTATCCTCGGTAGAATATCTTTTAACCGGCTCATTTCATCTGTAACATTATACATATCCCGATCTATTATTTGCTTTTCATATATGCCTATGAGTTCTTGCAACTGAGGATTATTATTGAGCTTTGCCGCTATAATGCCTTTTAAAATACGATAGTTATCATTTGACATATGTACTTTATATTCATTGGGCCTCGCATTAATAATTTTATCAACCATAGCCACGGTTGAATTATTCAGACAATAAGGGAAAGCAACTTCTTTAAATTTTCTTATTAATTGTTCTGCCACCAATGAAATATGTTCTTCTTCATATATACGCAGGTCAAGGCTTCTATTCCTATTTTCATATAATCCATCGGGATTTGCAATGATATTTGCAATACTATTCCCGATAGTTATAAAATTGGTATCGGTTTTAAGCTCTGTATTTAACGTTATCTCTTTATAAATTTTTTCTATTGCTTTTACATTAATCCATATATATGGCTCAATTAGAAAACCTTTTTCTCCTGTCTTGATTATAGTTCTATTATAAACAAGAAACTGATATGAAAAAATATTAGTGCTTGTTCTTTTGATAAATCCTTGTTCTTTATATGAAGGTTCAAATTCAAATGCCTTCAACTCAGTTGTAAGTAAATCTATTAGCTTTCGTAAAACTTCTTTTTGCGTCATTACTTCTTATTTATAACATTATAAAAGATGCAGATTTTGAATCCCATCTATATACACCAGTCTTAACTTTTGAAGGGTCAACTTTCAGTCCTTTATATGGACCAGCATTTTTACCGGACAAGCCCCCAACATCACCATCATTAAAAAATAACTTTTGTGCGTTTCTTAACCGACTATCATTGACTTTTGATTCAAATACCCCTACTACCTTACCTTCTTTGACTACTACAAAGTCAGCAATCATTGAAGCTCCATCCATTTTTATATTTACCTGTTCCAATATATCGGCTTCTTTAAATTGTGTTTCTAAAATTCCTCTAGTAAGTTTTTCGCCCTCCGCACCAATCTCATTTATGGATGTGAGACCATTAAATGGATTTTTAGCAAGAGCTCCTTCCTTAGCAAAGATTCCTTCCTTTAAAGGTGAAAGTGCCATTGCAATATCGGTTAATGCGTGTGCACCTACCGCATACTTTGTGAAGGCCTCACTACCAGAACTCCCATACTGCGCAGACAGATTTAATGCGTAATCAATCCCATTTTGGATTGGTGTTTGGGAAAGCATATGTCCTAACCCTTTTAAGGTTTCAACGGGGTGGCGCACTGCATGCACCGCTCCTTTTGCTACATTTAAAGCAGCCCCACCAGCACCAGCAACAAGACAGCTCCTGCCTGTCTTCCAGCAGTTTTAACAGTACATTACTATCATCATGGGATACCAGTACACTGTTTACATCTTCTCCATCAGGCAGCACCACCTGGCTGATCTTCACCCGTGGAACCAGTGACAATAACAGGTTGGCATGCTTGACAGTAGCAGCCCTTCCGCTTTCATCGCCATCCAGCATAAAGATGATTTCTTTAAGTGCAGGCAGGTTTACAATAGCCTGCTCATGTTCTGCTGTCAGCCCGTTGGTGCCATACAAGGCTAATACTTCATAGTCCATACTCAGCGCTGGCGCCTGTAACAGGCTGGCAGCATCTATCACGCTTTCGGTCAGTATCAGCCTTGTGGCGCCACTACTTGGGTAACAGGGATAAAGGCCAGACCGACCACTTAAATAAAAATGCCGCTCATTATCGTTATTACTAATACTGCGACCATATAAAGACATGATCTTATTTTCTGCATTCCGTAAAGGGAAGATCACGCATTCCCTGCCCCAGACCGTGTAACCCTGTACAGCACGGGATTTTAGCAGCCCATAAAAGAATTGAAGAAATTCAGGCAGTAGATCCTGATACCAGGGCTATATTATTTAACATCATTGATACCTATCTACGCGACTATAAAGCACGTAAAGCATATGCATAAAAAAACCGCAGCTCATAGCTGCGGTTTTTTTATGCATATGCTCATTATATACGTTTAAAGGTATGCATACTATTTCGATAGTATTCCTGGGTGAAAATCCCCACTTGTAGAGGCAAGTTAGGCATATCACCGCCTCCTTCAAAATAGAACGTTATCCCCAAGTCCATAAAGGTTAAGGAACTTGCATCACCATATATATCTTTAGATACCAACGATAAAGATCCTAAATTTGTTCGTAAGACATACTAAACAAATCAAGTCCATTGTATTCAACTTTCAACGGAGCATTCAATCCAATAAAACTAACCTTATCATCGTCGTAATCAGCTGTAACCTGATTATTTAAGAAATAATCAATCTCATCTCCTCCGCTTTTTCTACTCGAATACTTATTCTGATATTGTTCCCTAAGCTTTGCCCTTTCAGTGCCCAACATGATATCACCTGCACCAACAAAAGGAGTGATATTTATAGTCATAATTTCTATTTATTTAATCCTCTCTGTAATTTAGGCAGTAAAACATCTTTAAAATAATTCTCCATCTGCTTTATACCCTTCTCCATATCTTTTGTCGTAATATTCGCATCTTTTAGCATTTGAGGATTCTCCTTCATTACAACTCGTAAGTTATCCACTCCCATCTTAAATGCGTCTTCAAACTTCCCTTCATTCAGTAATCCTTGCTCAACCGCCCTATACTCCCTCGCTGATCTAGCTCCTCCAAAACTGCCTGTTTCTGCATGCAATGGCGTAGGTGTTTGTACTGCCGGTGCCTCACCTTTTTCTGCCTTACCTGTATTCTTCAAAGATGATGCAGATGGAATTTCGTGTCTATCAAAACCCTCTTTCCTTGGCAATGCATCCATCCTACCGCCTTCAACCGCTGGATCCTTCTGAAAAGCACGAGCTAAAGGCTTCAATCCCCCAGGCGCAAAACTCGCAATGGTATGTACTCCCGCATTGTCTCTTGCTGCCTTAATTGCAGGAGCATCTGATGCTTTACCTGTTGGAGCTACAGCCGGTTGAGACACAGTAACCAAGCCAATAACTATCGGTATTAGAATCCAAGGAAAATCACCGTTAGGATCAGAGAACCTAACTGGATTATCAAAATTAGATACATAAGGAGACCACATCTCCATTTTCTCAATCTTCGGATCTATCTGCCACCATCTCCCTATCTGTGGATCAAGATTTCTAAACTGCGCATCATATTGATTTAAATCCAGATCGGTAGTATGTTCTATACCATTATACTCTCTCCGATTCTTAGGATATTGTGTCCCCTTCAACGCATTCGAACTTATCCCCGCCATCGTCAGGCCAAAAGGATAATAATGCGTCTCCTCCATTAACGGCCCACTTCCATGCGTTACTACCAGGTTATCAAAGTATACATCTTCATTACTCTCATTCGTTGTATAAATATAAACAAATCCACTTTTCTTCATGATGATATTATCCGCACCAAGGGTCTGCAATACATCAGGAGTTCCCTGCACCTGGCGGGAACCACTGTTATCATCCACCAGTTTAAACTGATCATCAAAAGCAGCAAAAGTAATATATGCCCGAGACTTATCTGGTAGATTCTGGTTGTTACTTTTTCTATAAAATGGCGCATATCAGAGCTGCTGAAATTGGTTGATAGGTAATCTGAACTAATGGCTTCGACATCGACTTCACTGCATATACATTAAAAGCCGCGGGATTGACCTGCAGCTTTTAATGTATTAATAGTATTCAGTTAAGGAATCTTTAGACTACATACAAAGAGTCAACAAGTTACCTTCTCAGATGTAAAATAAGTTTAGCACCCGTTAAGTACCTGGTACACTATGACAATGAAGCTCATAAGAACATTTTTCAAAATCAAACTCAATCTTATCTTTCAATATTTTGTTTAACTGTTCGGCCTCTCTAGCGTTGATACCATAAACATAATACATTAATGGATCATCCGCATCAGGATGAAAAATTTCCTTAAGGTTCGCTAAAGATATAGGGTCAATATTCCGAAAAAAAACTTCTTCCTCTGTATCTAGCGAAAAGCAAATGATATCTCTTGTAACTTCCATATATTAATTATTTTTCCACAGATCTGCTTGGATCTGGTTCTTTTGTTTTTTCACCAGTATTAGGATCATATTCGCCTAAATGGTTTCTTCCTGATTTATCATACATCTCAACTTTACCATGAAAAGAATCCCATTCTAAAATTCTCCCATCTGGCATCTTCCATCTTTTCCTGTGAGATTTACGTGGAGCAGTCCTTGCAGAAGGGAATGCTGGCAGGTCCCTCGGGGCTGGAATATATTTCTTTAGCGGGATATAATCTGAGCTCCTCTCTCCATAGTTTGCTGGCCATACCAAAAGCATTAATGTCAATACAATCGGATTTGGAGGCGCGATCGTCCATTCTGGAATTGCTGGTGTTAAAGGAGCCAATGTCAATGGTAGAGCAATGTTTGCTGTTCCTGTATGACCATCAGATTTTTTAGGCTTTATACTGGTTACTGTCACAGTATTTAAAGTTCCACCATCCATTCCTGTTCCCGTCCAACCTGTTTGATTATTGTAGGTATAGTATGAGTTACCTCCTGTTTCTGAATTGGGTACAACATATACATCACCATTCACCGGCTTAGAAGGAGGCGGACCACCACTTGTAGTGTCCAATCCAGTAGGATCAGCATACAAAATCGGATTATTCATTCCAAAGTGATAGGGAGAAAGATCCCAATGATTCTCGGATAAATTATCCTGCTGAATGAACTTACCTATTTGTGCATCATACTGTCTGGCATTAAAGTCGTACAACTCCAGCGAGCTTCCGTCGTCAAATTCTTTCGTTTGTAGTTCATTTCCATTGTATTTCCTTCTATTCTCCGGGTAATTCGTCCCCTTCAACGCATTCGAACTAATCCCCGCCATCGTCAGCCCAAAAGGATAATAATGTGTTTCTTCCAATACTGGCCCTTCAGAATGTGCAACTACCAGATCATCAAAGTATACATCCTGGGCGGTTTCATTGCTGGTATAAATATACATAAAACCACTCTTCTCTATCACAATTTTATCCTGGGACAAGGTTTGTAGCTGATCAGGAGTAGCTTTCACCTGCTTGACGCCACTATTATCTTCTACCAGTTTAAACTGATCATCAAAAAGTACAAAATTTAAATAGGCTTTAGGTCGATCTATATCTGGATGCTGAGGGTTTCTTTCCTTTAGCTGCCGATAATCATTATTATAAAAATTGGTGGTGAATGGTGTACCATTTGCATCTTGGGAAACGCCATGGGTACCTGGTTGTGATTTCTGGCCACCAAATGCCTCCACCAGATCTGCCAGCATATTCTCAGCAGGTGCTGTACCGGCCTTCTTATCGCCAGGTCCTGTTGATTTATAGAAGGCTTTCACTCCAACCTGAATCGTGTCTCCCGACATTACACGCAATACGATAGATGGACCGATTTTTCTGCCTCCATCCTTTGCGGTGAGTTTTGCGACTGATTTATTCTGTGCCTCCGTTGATGGGTATCCTACAGGTTTATCTGCACGGGTAATATCAATATTGCTAAATAAGGCTGTCTCCTTTGCTGCTACCGGCGTTTCCATCGTAGCCGCATAAATATTACGATTGCTATTCTCTGTTAAGACCAGTCTGGTATTTCCCAGATGATCCTTTACAAAATAATCATAAATGTATGCAGGCTCCTGACCTGAAGCAGTTACCACCCTGATCCTGCCTTCCTCATGCGGGATTGTTTGCAGGGAATCATTCTGATATACAAACCCGGAAATATAATCTGTTACTACCGTTTTCTCTGGTGTTACTGTTCTATCTATTACAATTTTTTTCAGTTTGTTACCTGTCGCATCATAAGAATAGGTAATCGTGCCTTTTTGTGCTATATCAATACGAACAGGGAGATTCAAGTGATTGTAAGTAATGTTGGTAATAGCTTTATTTCCATCTGACACCATGTTTCCCATCAGATCATAAGCGTAATCATCTCCAGCGTTCTGACCATTTTTGAAATCACCTAATTTGGCGCTGACAGTAGAACTATCATAAACTGCCGCGAGTTTATTACTATTGGGTTGATAGGAATATGCCAACCTGTCTATCGATTGAATGGCAGTTCCTTCCATGCCCTGCTGTGCCATATGCAGGATATTTCCATTAGCATCATAGTTGATCCATTTTACAGAATAATCCACATTTTTATTACTCCACTGGCCAGATTCCAATTGTGTATAGGTTCCATTTGAGAGTCTATTAACCCTATCATACTCATAGCCAAAAGACCGGACCGTTTTATCATTCCAGCCCTTCCAGCGCACTCCCGCAATGTTTCCATTCACAGAAGGAATACTGTATCCATTATCATAACTGAGCTCCTGACCAAAATGTTGCGTGGTGCTTTGACCATTCAGATATTCTTTACTGATTCCACTTAACCATCCCCGAATATTATAGTCAAACGTCATTTCTTCCAATGCTGGATTACTGCCGTTGATACCCAACTTTTTACCGTTAAGACGTCCTAGTTCATCATAAGCATTCAATGCTATTGTTCTTTCCAGACCAGGATTATCATTCAGACGTTTCTTCACTGATTTTAGATTTCCTGCATCATCATATTCATTGATGGTTAACAGAGTCGTCTTGGGCTGCTGCGTACTTTTATTATTGGCATGACGAAGGTATGTACTTAGCAACTGTCCTTTAAAACTATACAGGCTGGTTAAAGTACTTCTGCCGCCGGAAGCATTGTCAGTTGTTGACTGGATAACCCGACCTTTATTATTATAATAACTAGTGGTGGTAAGCCATTGATCAGTATCCAACACTCTGATACGAATGCCTGTAACCAGGCCTTTAGTATCATTCGTTACGGTGGTATTATATTCAGGATATGGATGCTGACCAACTTCTGGTTTATTCAGATCTTCCGTTAAAACTGGATGAGCACCAGGAAAACTATAGTTATCATAAAATGTAAATGATAAAGGAGTAAGGGCAGATGCAGGAATGTCTGGCAATGGGCTACTCACTTCAATATTTACTTTTCCTCCATTACCCTGCGGATTAATAATAAAATCCTGTTCTGCCCCTTCATTCGTACTGAATCCCGGTAACAGTTCAATACTATTACCTGCCTCGTAGTCTGTTCTGTCATTTACCGCCGTTATGAGGTTTTCTATACCAGCAAAAACATACGATTGCGTGCTGTTTACATTTGTCGTAGCGTCCATTCTTGACTGCAAGTCCTCTCTTGTAGCAGCACTATTATAAAATGCTGTTTCCACAGGTCTGTTTATGGCATCGTAGAAGGTCACCAGCCATTTCCCCTGGACTTTTAAATTACCATCCCGTGTAAATGCAACCCGATCTCTCACATCATATACTGTTTCTTCAGCTTCCGCACCGGGTACTTTCTTTACAATTAATCGCTTACGGCCATCATAACTATATTGAAAGCACAAACCATTTTCAACCCTGGATACATCCCAGTTATCTGTAATTTTCTGAACTGCCAGTGGCGGTAAAACAAAGCGAAGATCGCCCTGATCATCATAGACATAATAGGTAGTCAGCCACCCCATATGGGCCTTTCCTGGATTATCTGCTGACTTTACCCTTTTGCAAATAACACGATTAGCCTTATCTACAAACGAAATTACCTGATTGGATGCTTCATCTATTGTTACATTCCTGAAGAGCTGTCCGGCACCATAAATGACAGTTGAAACCGGACGTTTATCACCCATTACCCATATACGAATAGAATCATCTATTGTATTCGTTTGGTATTGCTGTTGTACTGGATAACTTCCCCCCGTACTCGCCCAGGTATTTCCTGGGGAATAAGTATACAGCAAACGGCCTAACGGTGAAGTCTCTACGACATTCTGGGAATAGAAGATTTTCTCACCGGATAAATTCCTATTCAAATCAGGATTTTCATAAAACGCCTTCTGTGCATTAAATGGATCATTTTTAAATTCCCCATCATTTGTATTAGCAGAAGTCTGGACATACGGAAGGTATTTATAAATCTCCCGGCCATATGCATCATACAATACGGGTGTTACATAATCCTTACCAGTGGGACTCAACCCTTTGACAACAGTCTGCAATGGTCTGCCCAAACCATCCAGGAAAACGGTAGATTGCTTTACTTCCTTAATTGTTTTACCTGTCTCACTGACAGCCGCCGCATCTGTTAAAGGCTTATTAGGCTCCCAGGTACGTATAAAATTGAGATTAATTCCATTGTAAGTACCGGGAACAGGAGCGGGCGCCGCCAGCGTCCTACCTGCTTCATTTGGGATATTCTGTGCCACTGTACTCATTGCACAAATCAGCAGCGACAGGGTATAGAGATATTTTTTCAAGATTTTACTTTCTTTTGAGTGGATAGTTGACATGTTTCTAACCGAAGTAGGTATGGCTACTGTTGCTTCAGGACATACTCCATTTTTTTAAGAATATTGCCTTCTTTGTCTCGGACTAATAACAATCTCCCAAATTCATCATATTCATAAGTCGTGATATTTCCTCTGGCATCTGTTTCACTGGTGATGCCGAAAAGAGGCTTATAGGTATAAGTGAAGACTTGTGCATTGGTGTTGGCCAGTCCTTTCCTGATCTTATCCAGTTCCGCTCTCATTGCAGCATCTGTGGTAGCTGGATCGTTTAGGATTGCTGGGTTAATAAAACTGCTGACTGTATTATAGTCGCTCCCAAGAATTTTTGCTACAGGATAAAGGTTGGAATAACCCCAGACATATACTTCCATCACATCGTTGCGTTTGCGTTGTTGCAGAATATTTCCAAACACATCGTAGGAAATATAGTCCATCGCAATGCCATCGTTGGCATTATTCCGGATCATTTCAATGCTACGTGCCCTTGTACCGGAAGGTGTAAGCTGGAAATTACTATTGATGGCAGAAAGCAATCTGGAACTCAGATAATTCTCCTTTTTAAGCTCTACCCCAAGGATATTATTTGACAATAATGCCTGACGGGCTATTTCATCACTTCCTGTTAGTGTAAGTTCATATGGATAAAAAGAAACAGAACGATTCAATTCCCCGTTACTAGTTTGTGTAGCTACTTCCTTTACATGCTGGTGATCGTTATATAAATATGTTGTAGGGATCTCTATAACCTTTGATGCATCCTCCAGATCATAAACCCGTTCGGTTTTTGAGCTAACAGCAGACCAGGTAGGAGTTATAGTATAAGAGACGCTCACAGGGTATTTAATATATTTATTAACCCATTCAACTACCATCGCCTCAGGGTCTGTTTTGATCCCATACGTCATCAAATCATCTGCAGATCTATTATCATAATCATAATCTACAGATTTGACCAATTGGAATTTATTATTCTTAAACTGATAATCTTTTTTACTTTTCAATTGTCCTCTGAAATCTTCGGCGCTAATAGGAGGCGGGTATGGTAATCCGTACTGATTAATATCCCTGGCATAGGTATAGGTATAATTAGTCATACCTGTTTGCTCAGGGGCAGATGTCGTTACATACACATTTTTATATCCAACCAGGGAACCAGCGAAGTTCACCTGTTGCTGGGTACTGAAGGATTGCAGTCTGGCGACCGTATATTCGCAGGTATACTCCTTTGATAAAACAGGGTCCCATTTTACATTACTGACATCTATTTTATCTGCATAATTTAATCTACTGTCTGAGAAGATATCCCCTGATGAGGTATCTGACTCAGGGCTTACAGTATATCTGTATTTTTCTGTTAAGGGTATACTACCGGCATTTTCAAATGTTTTTATTTCCCTAATCCTTAATCCCCCAGCATAGGAATTGATTTTGGACTTATCAATTACCTTCCATGAAAGCAAGACATAAAAGTTTTGATAATTAGGAGGATTTTGATTGAAAACAGCCGTCAATACATATGTTCCGTTAGGTATATAATGATCCGAAAATGGATAAGTGATTGCAAAACCGAAATAAGGAGGTCCTTCTTTACGCTGTATATATACATTAGCACCGGCAGTTCCAGGAGGTACACCTAGCTCGCCGATCTCACCATCCAGGAAAGCACCTCCATTTGGATTGTTATTATTAAGAATTTTATCAGGTGGATTATTAACAGTAAACTCTACTTCATACCTGGCAGACGCTGGTAGATTATTCTCTTCCCCTATAGGAACATCATTATAGTCTGACTGCAAGACAGCATAGTCCTTTTTATATTGCAATGGCAAATTATCTGAATACGCGTCATTATTTTCATACACAAACTCCCTGTAACCACCCGTAGGAAAAACCATCTTCTTCAGGATCCCAAATTGACTAGAGTAAATATCTACATTTCTATCCGCGCCTCCTATAACGATAGCGTTATTATTCGTCCCTGTAATGGTAACAGTAGGAATCAGTGAATTATTGCTTAGCTTACCATTATAAAAACCCCAAAAGTCTTGTGCCATGGAGGTTCTGCAAGGAGGTACAATAAATTCCTCATACTCAAATGAGTAGGAATTTACCTTTTTATTGCTACTTATTTCCTGATAGCCAGAAAGCAACATCCACTTATTAGTACGATAGGTTACGGAGCCATTACAGCCAGAGGATGTTAAATACTTATGACCCAATACGGATTGCTTAATAATCTCTCCCCGATTATTCAGTATGATAATACTATCCAACGCATAGGATCCGATCAGATCCTGTCTATCTGTAGTGGCAGCTACAAATTTCACAGTCCCTCCTCGGAAATTAATACCGGTAAGTCTTTTACTATGCGTGGAAACTACTGCAATAGAAACTCCAGCATAAGGTGGGGGACTGTTTTCACCATCGCACATTTCGCCACTGAGGAACTGAAATTTTGTCTCATTGACAATCGATTGGTTGATCTGCGATTCATTTGCATAATCAAAACTAATCGTTTCTGTTTTGGCACTATTTTGAATGGATGAAATCATCCAGGTAGTGGTAACAGGATTACTGATGGCAAGGCCATTTCCTCCTGTTGTTTCAGCATCCAAACCGTTAAAATTATAGATGATGCCGTCTTCCCCTACAATCGTAAAGGAATTATTACCGTAGCTGATCTTTACATTACTCAGCGGGGTAGTAACAAACTTGTTCAGTTCCTGATTGTAATAAAATCTCCCACTGGCGCCATTAATATTGTAAGAAAAAATATCTGGGGCATTATCAGCCCGACCCGCTTTCATATCCGCCAGAAAATTCTTGTATTCTCCTACTCCACTTCCTCCAGCGAGGAGTCGGTCATACCACTCCTTAAAGGATCTGTTACCGAATTTTTCGAAAGCACCTCCGGGCGTTTCATCCGGAATACCATTTACGGATCTTGAAATACTTGGCAAGGTTCCCAGACTCCAGGACAAACCAATCCAGGTGGAAAGCCCCTCTACCTTATTTCCACCCGCATGGTAACTAAGGCTTAATGGCAACGACAAATCACCTGCATGAATAGTATACACTGGAATACTGATAGCAGGAATACCTGTAAAATAGTTTACAGGCGCATCAACGTACTTCTGCATTTCAGCAGCAGTAGGACTTAAAGGTATCACCTTGCGTAATTCAAGCTGGGCAACAACATTCAGATTGCATCCAAGGAATACTAACAGGAGGGATAAATGGGTAATAAAATTCTTGTTCATACTTAATATTGAACTTGTACAGGATATTTTTAGGTTCGACTTTAAGGTTAACCCTACTATTATTGACCAAAAACTGATGACATGAAACAAACAAGTTTATTTGCATAGTTTCCAAGCAGAGAAAGCTACTTATTTAGGTAACGTTATCTGTGATCCCGCTGGGACTCGCCTTCAGCGACCCATACATTAAAAGTGTATTGCTTTACCAACTGAGCTACAGAATCAGCAATAATTTTTTATCAATGTGGGGCGTGAAGATAAGGAAGTGATTTTGAAAATCAATCAATTGGGATGTACTTAAATAAATATTTCGTCTTTCTCTTTAAGCAATCATCCGCCTAAATACTCTGTGGCAGTGTATCATAGAGTATCACCAACACTACAATGGCAGGATATATCCAGGAAAAGTGCCGACGTATTTTTATCAATTTTCGCGTGGGAAATAATAAGCTGATCAGGCAAATCAACCATAAGATGGGTACCAGCAATGGTATTGGAAATAGGAGCAATAATAGTATCCTTCCGAATTTATCGGTACCATAGCAATCATCAAATTCCCTTTTCCAGAGCGGATCCAGGTGTTGTTGTGCAATGGCCTGCTGCCATGCATTTACATCTGTAAACTGTTGAATTGATTTCGTTTTTTCGTTGATGATGTATTGTAGTGAGTCTGCCGAGGCCACAATGTACCCTCTGTAGAAATAAAAATGTTTAAACGATACGGTAGTCGTATCCATTGTCAAAGTTATCCAGCCACCACTGGTTCCATCATGTGCAATCGTATTGTTGTAAGGCGTCATTTCTTCCCAAGCAGAAAGTCCACCTGCGAAGCTCCTAAAGGGGATCAATAAAAATAGGAATAAGCAGGTTTTAATCAGCATTTCACGCATAACGGGGCGGTTGTTTTACCGCGAAGATAACATTTCGTATATTCTCTTCTATTCCCTGCACAACTGGATAACTTTTTTCAAACACTGAAATATGTCCTTGCAATAGCTATCTTCTGGCCGCTATAGCAGGCAATCGGTACAGCATCCATGCCACCATCATCAAGCAGATAATCCCTGCAATAAGTCCAGACCGTAGTGCGGCGACATATATCTCCGGATGTTGTTTGGATTCCAACACCGCAAAAAATATCCCGCCAATAATACTAATACCCAGTCCGGACGCCGTTTGCTGAAAAGTGGAGAATATGCCAGAAGCCGCGCCCGCGTCTCCCGTTGATACATTATCCAACACTATATTCAACAAGAAAGGCAGTACCAACCCATTTCCAAGCCCATATAACGCGATAAACAATACCGTCCATAATGGATTTTGCCCACTACTGCTATAAAAAATATGTAGCAGAAAAGCCACCAGAATGATCAGCAGGCCCACTTGGAGTACACGCTTCCCATAGGTCACCAGCAATCGGGAAGCCACCACAGATGATAACATGAATAATAAAGCATGCGGAATAAAACAAGCGCCACAAGCCAATGCCGAGATACCCATCCCATTCTGCAGGAATACCGCCATCATCAATAGGTAGGCAGTATGCAACATAAAGTGAAAGAGCACCGCTAATAGCCCGATGTTAAAAGCTGGCAGTTTAAATAGTTGCAAATTAATTAAGGGGCCTTGGTTAGATATTTGTTTTTTCTTTTGGATATACACGAAAATATACAACAGTACAAATGATACCATCATCAGCAGAAAACTCCACCACGGCCATCCTTGTTCGCGCCCCTCGGTGATGGAATAGATCAAGCATCCCAATGCCCCCGTCAGCACGACTGCACCCGGATAATCAAATTGCACCTGGGTCGCCTTTTCCGTTTCTGGTAGGTAACGCCAGATGGCCCACATCGCAGCCGCTCCTACAGGCAAGTTGATAAAAAATATCAATCTCCAGCCAGTTATGACGAAATGGGTTGCCGACAAATAACCACCCAACATTTGCCCAATAATAGCAGCAATGCTTAGGGAGATGCCATACCATCCAATGGCTTTGGCTCTTTCATCGGCAACAGGAAACAATACCTGTATCAGCGATATAGATTGTGTTACCATAAATGCAGAGCTAATCCCCTGGAAAAAGCGGGCAATATTCAACTGTGTGGGTGTCTGACATATGCCACATAAACAGGACGTGAGTGTAAACCAACACATCCCCCAAAAGAATACTTTCTTTTTGCCGAGATAATCGCCGGCTCTGCCTCCAATAATTAAGAAACAGGCACTACCCAGTAAATAAGCGGCTACCACCAGTTGAACTTCTCCGTCGGTAGCATGTAGACTGTTTTTAATAGTGGGGATAGCTATGTTGACAATAAAAATGTCTATCACATATAAAAGTGGCGCGGTGAGGATAATCAACAGCGCATACCACTTGTTGATAGTGGTCGTAGAGGTTACCATAAAATAATTGTGTAAGGAAGGAAAGAGGTGAAAATGTTAAGAGTGGGATTTTTCAAAGTCCAGCAGCCATTTTTTGCGCCAGATACCGCCACCATAGCCAGTAAGCGCACCATCGGCGCCAATAACACGATGGCAAGGGATCAAAATGGATATTTTGTTCATACCGTTGGCATTGGCCACCGCCCTCACGGCATCAGGATTTCCCAAGGCAATAGCCTGATCTTTGTAGGATTTCGTAGTACCGTAGGGAACCTGCTGCAAAACCTTCCAAACAGATTGTTGAAATGCAGAACCTGGTGTAAACAAAGGCACCGTAAACGTTTTACGTTTTCCTTCGAAATACTCCATCAACTGTGTTTCGAGTGTATGGAAATGAGGATTGTCGCCTTGCACAATCGTAGCATTGAGGGTGCGTGCCAGGTATCGGAATTCCGTCTCCAGCATTTTTCTATCTGTAAACTCCAACAGGCAAATCCCTTCTTCCACCGCACAAGCGTACATAGTGCCTAAGGGCGTTTCCAAGCGCTTAAGATCAATCCCTCGTTGTGTCTTGCTCTTTTTGGGTGAAACGCCGAAAATGTTTTTAAAGGAATCTCCAAAACCACTCAGGGATTCAAAACCGGCGTCAAAAGCCGCCTCTGTGACGGACTCCCCCTGTTGGATTTTTTTAAACGCAGCATTGATCCGGAACATACGCTGATAGGCATGAAATGTCATACCATGATTTTTCATGAACCAACGTCGTATTTGATGTGGCTCTATTCCCCGTGTGATCAGGTCTGCATCCTTGTATTTGGTGCCGGGGCTGGCAGAAAGCTCCTGTAGCAAGAGGCGGATTTCTTCCGGTGTCTGGTTTAACTTTTCCAGCGGCTGACATACTTTACAGGGCCTATAACCCTTAAGGATACACTCTTTGGAGGTCTGGAAGAATTCAATATTTTCTGGTTTGGGTTTGCGGGCATGGCAGGACGGACGGCAGAAGATACCCGTTGTTTTTACCGCAGTAAAAAAAACGCCTTCAAACGCAACATCCTTTTCGATGGAAGCCTTATACATTCGGTCAAAACTCAGTTCCATATTCAATCTGTTTAATTACTTCCACAAAAGTATTCCCCCTATATCCGCCAGACAACCGGAAAATTGACAAGCATTTTTTTTAACTATTCCCCGGAAAATCAATTTTCCCTTTTCCCACTAGAAATCCGAAACAATTTAGCCATTTTATTATTACCCATTCTAAACTCCAACTAATTTTGCCGGTCTAAGGTATTCATCATCAAACCTATTTATCAAATGATGCTACTTAAATGGTTAAATCGTACGCTGGCATTTTCACTAGAAATAATTATGTTGATTGTGGCCGTGTATGTTCCTATTAAAACCATTGCTGCTCCCTGGTTAAAATATGCAGTGGCGGCCGGCTTGTTGCTCCTCATCATCGTATTGTGGGGTACCTGGGCTGCACCAACAGCTACCCGGAGGTTAAAATTACCATACATCGTTATTTTTAAATTCCTCATCTACCTCCTCCCTACTTACCTGCTTTTTAAGATGGGCATGCGGAATTATGCATGGATGCTATATGCGCTGGTAGTGATAACTGAAATCGGAGCGGTACTGTTCCATGAGTATAATTGAGCCATTCCATATCACCTTTATGTTATCTTATCAACAACTATGTGCAGCCGAATGCTATTTATCTGAACTTTAACTACTAATCCTTTAAAAAACCATATTATCCATGAGCGAACAACACCCTAATCTTGAGATTATAGGTAAATTTTTTGCGGCGTATAGCCAGTTTGACACCGAAGCCATGAAAGAAGTGGTAGCGGAAGACGTTAAATGGACGATCCCAGGGCATCACCCCATGAGCGGTACTAAAGTAGGTATTACGGAAGTACTGGCCTACTTCTCCAAGCTAAGCGAATCAGGATTCAAGGCAGATCCTATTGTATTGGGCGTTAATGACGATTACGTAATTGACTGCCACCGTGGCTGGAGCAACCGAGAAGACGGCAACAATGTAGATATGTTATGGTGCCTACTGTGGAAAATCAAGGACGGTAAAATTGTAGAAGTGGTGAACTTCGCAGCAGATCAGCATGAAGCAGATCGTTTCTTCTACAAGGCATACCAACTGAAACCTATCCAGGAAAGAATGGCCTGACTTTGATAGCAATTAATATTTAACCTGCATAAAAAAGATCCGGCCATTTTGGACCGGATCTTTTTTATCTGTACTTCATTAGGATGCTTATTCTAATGCATTTTTCCATTTGGCAGAACGACCTGTAAACCATACAGGGAGGTCTGGATTATTAGTAGGACTAATAATGGACCATCCGTCTGGATCGGAAGCCTGAACGCTACTTGGATAAGTCATTCTTTCTTTCCATTTGAATCTTTCATACATAGAAGCAGGATTTGTACCCAGGTATTTAATTAATCTGCGCGCTGCAGTATATGGTACTTCAAAGTTCAACATATTATAGTGCAACTGCAACTGATTAAATATTGCTTGTACTTGTTGGGTGCTTGACATAGCATCAAATTTCTGAGCTGCCGTCTCTGCGTAAGCACTTGCATCATATTCCATTGGAGGTCTGGCGTTGATTCTAGAATCATCCATGGTAGTAGGCATCGCCGGGGTAGTTGTCTTGGAATATGGATTTGAGCTATTCAGATCATACCAATATTTGCAGGATAAAATGATCGCATTCTTGTAGTGATCGCGGGCAGAACCATTCAATTGACCAAAACCTCTTACGGCTGCTTCCGCCAAAGAAAGCTCCGTTTCAACCGCATGAAGGGTTGGATATTTTAGTGCAAAGTTGAATTGCGGACGGATATTGTACTCTGCAACCAGGTTGTTTTCAGTACCTACGTTCCAGCCATTATCATCGTAGTTCGCCACTCTGTTGCGAAGTGTATTTAACAAGAATGACTCGCGTTTAGACAAATTTGCTTTTGACGCATCATCCAAAACAATTGACTGGCTATTATTTACACCATAGTAAAAGGTTGTTTTTGAAATATCAGTCAGGATAGGATCATTGATGTAGAGGCCACGCAAAATTTTATTCAGATAACTATTTGGATCTGTATTGCCATCCCACTTGGTGTCAACACCGAGGTATCTGCCACTCCAGTCAGGAGCGAACATATAAGAAACGCGCGGATCAACAGTACCATTCAATAAGCCTGTTGCGGAATTATCGCCACTAAAATAGTATAACGTTTGTCCGTTTACCACTTTACTGCCCAGCGTTGGTTGACAGTACATCACGTCTTGCAAGAATTTTTTTCCTGCACGGCAATCATCTGCCCTTTCCCTGTATGCACGCGTAATACCTAATTCGTTACAAATACGATTAAGCGCAACAACAGCGATATCGGCTACTCCAGCCACATCGTTATAGTTAGACATTAAAGGTTTGCCTTGCAAATCAGTCAACACCTGGCGTGTAAGATCAGGCATCATTTCGCTCACGTTCATGGCACAACGTAACCTTAATGAATTAATATACTTACGCCATTGCAGCATATTTCCACCGAAAAGGATATCCTGTTTGTTAAATGACGCCTGTTCTGTAGCAGAAAGGGTCAAGTTTGTTATCACTGCTTCGGCAGCTTTAAAATCATTGATTATTTTCGGATAGATGTCTGCTTGACCCAGGTATTTTGCTTTAACGCCATCCAGACCGCCAGCAGAACCTGTTTCGATGTACGGAATTTTATCATACATGTCAGTGGCTCTTTGGTATGCATAGCCTTTTAATACATGCATCAACGTTATATACAAGCTATCCAAATTGGTACGTTTCGCTTGTGGTGTGTTGTTGTATTCACGTTGGGCCCAAAGTATAGGTGTGATCCATTGGGTATTAACAAAATTAAAAACAGATTCGTTAAAACCGCCGGTACCCCAGTCATGCTCCACATCTGCAAGTGTATAAGAACTTCCTTCCGTAGTTACGTTATAAATCTGAACGGCATTGGCCATAATCCTGTCTCCACTTCTTACCTGGTGGTAAACAGAACCATAATCACCACTTAAGAAGAAACCCTGGGTCAACTGAGAAGTGAAGAAGCCGGCAATAACGCTTACACCAGATTTATCCGCCATTTCTTTTGAATAGCCGTCAGGATTTTGATATAAGTCGTCCAGTTTTTTCTTACAGCCTACAGAAGCTGTTAACAACGTAAGCAAGAAAAAGGATTTTAGTTGAATATATTTCATCTTAGTTGTTTTTAGAATTTAGTTTTGATAGAAACACCAATTGAGCGCTGTGATGGTAATGCGGTTGTTCCATAAGAACCCACGCCCCATCCTGTTCCGTTAGTTGATTCAGGAACTGAATTCGGTGCAGCTTTGTAGAGGTAGGCCACATTGTTGGCAAAAACAGAAAGTACCAGGCTGTTCATGCGCACCTTCTTAGCAATTCTTGTGCTTAAAGTATAATCGATAGCCATATTACGCAGCGCTACGTAGTCGCTTTTATATATCCTATCTTCAGGGAAGAAGCCATTTGAGAAATAAGAATCGTAATAATAATTCTCAGCAGAAACCACTTTGGTATTCGTTTTACCATCCGCACTAACACCGTCTAATATCACGCCATCGTGGAAGGTAGGTCCATTAGGGTTTACACCTGCCACTTTCTTGGAGTTCGCATCTAAATAATAAGCAGCGCCGCCATGTGCCTCATCTCTATATTTCAATGTTTCTTTCAATACACCCGCCGCCATCATATAGGTTTCTGAACCTGACAGGAAGGTAGCACCAAACTGGTAGTCTATATTTGCGATGAAGCGTAAATTTTTATAGGAGAAAGAAGTGAAAAATCCACCCGTTACATCAGGAATTGTTTTTCCGATCAACTTTGCTGTGCTCTTGTAGTCATAGGCTGATCCAGCAGCATTTACCACTTTTTTACCATTGTTTGGATCTTTTGCATCATTTGGATTGTTGTAGGTGTAGTTAGATTTAGTCAGGTAAAGCTGACCATATTCCTGGCCAACATTAGCCACCGAATTCACTGCACCAAAGGCAGTCCACAAAGTGAGGGATTGCAGTCTGCCATCCAGTTTTTCAACAATTGTTTTACCGTGTGCAAACATCAGGTTTACATCCCACTCAATATCATTCGTTACAACTGGTTTTGTCTTAATAGCCAGTTCCCATCCTTTATTCATCACGTTACCAGCGTTCATACGCACATTTTTAACACCCATACCTGGAGGGGCAGCTACCGCCATGATCTGGTCGTAGATATTTGATTTGTAGTAAGAGAAGTCCACCCCAATTCTTTTATTTTCAAGCAGGTAAGTTTCAAACCCTACTTCCATCTCACGCTTACGCTCTGGTTTTAGATTTGGGAAGCCATTGGCATCCATTGGAGGGAGATCGGCAGGAGGAGTCAGCACATAGCCACCACCAGTTTGAGAAGTGGAATAGTTTACGTTACTGAAATAACGTGGACCTGGACGACCCACATCTGCCCATGATGCTCTTACTTTTGCATAATTAAATATCTCTGGTAATTTAAAGCTTTCGCTTAAGATCCACGCAGCACTGATACCAGGGTAGAAATAACTATTCTGACCTGGAGGCAAAATAGAGGACCAATCGTTACGTGCCTGTGCTTCTATATAAACCTGGTTTCTCCATGCCAATTGTGCTGATCCCAGTAAGCTGTATAGCATATCCGTACCGTTAGCAAACTGGTACTGAGGTTGTACGCCTAATGGCAAGTTATTAAAGGAGAAGTAATTAGGAATAACTAACTGTCCGTAACCATTTACAGATGCACCTTTTTGTTCCAGGTAATTTTTGCGGATCACTCCACCCACAAAACCAGACAAATCAAAATCGGAATTAATTTTTTTATTGAAATTAAGCATACCCTGGCCATAGGTGTTCTTGTAGATATTCGTTACATCACTGTACATGAAACCACTATTAGGCCCTGATAACTGCGGATCCAATAATTTACCTTTATATTCATTCCGCTCGGTGCTATAATCTATACCACCCATTAATGTAGCACTAAATATATCGGTGAGCTTTATATCGGCAGTTAAAGACTGGATATTATGCAATCTTGTAAAAATAGATTGATTTTGGAGCTGATCCCAGAGATAGCCTACCACTGCTTTCCTACCGTTGGAGATTAAATTCCTCAGGGTTGGGTTAGCGAAGTAGTTATATCCATCGGGAGTCACCATATGTGACTTTAACAAGCCAACATTGATATCCGCACTATATGCCCCAATCTCTGCCGCCTGACCTTCTCCATTCATGGTATTCAGGTTGGCAGCATTCAGGTTTCTGGAGATAAAAAAGTTGCCGGTATATTTAAGGGTAACATTGGGGTTTAGCTTGTAAGAGGAATTAATGCTAAAAGTATTTTTGCTAAAATCTGAACCTGGGCGGATCGGGGTCATACTTAAATTAGTGTATGAAAAACGAATCTGTCCCTGGTCATTTCCTCCACTCAACGCCACATTCGTTGTATTTTGATGGCCTGTTTGGTAAAGATCATTGTAGATATTTTTCGTTTGTGCCACCCATGGTCTTTCTACGCCATCCCACCACAACAGCTTCACGTTTGGATCGAATTTTGGACCAAATGCCGCTGCACCAGAACCATCTCCCAAGGTAGTTGCCAGCGCTCTCTTTCCATTTGCGTCTAAATAAAATCCCTGCGCGTCATATCTGGAGTTACTTGGACTGGAGCCGGTACCGTATTCATTTTGTAATTTAGGAAGAAACGCTGCACGGTCCCATGAAGTGGTAAAGGAGGCTGCTACTCCCAGGCCTTTGCCTTTGTTGCCACTTTTGGTGGTAATCAGTAAAACACCGTTGGCGCCTTCGCTACCATACAGTACGGATGCTTTAGCCCCTTTCAAAATTTCCATAGAGGCGATATCATCTGGGTTGATATCATTAATACCGGTACCATTGTCACGATCCGTAGCACCGAAACCCATTTTCGTATTTTGGTCATGAATAGGTACGCCATCCACCACGATGAGTGGGCGCGTGGATGAATTCTCATCGAAAGATACCGCATTTCGAATATTGATTTTCATTCCCCCGGAAGGTCCGGCCGCAGTAGCTGCTACTTGCACGCCAGGCGCAGCCCCGTAGAGTGCTTGTAAAGGATTCGTAGGCGTACCACTGGCCATGATCCTGTCGTTATCGATTTTGGATACTGCATAACCTAATGCTTTAGATTGTTTTTTGATACCCAAGGCAGTAACTACCACTTCATCCGCAGTCCGGATATTAGAGAGTAGTGTTATCTGCATCGAAGCAGCAGCCTGCATTTCTTTGGTGTTAAATCCTACATACGAAATAATCAGCTTCGCCCCTGGTTTTACGTGGATGGTAAAGCTACCACCCTTACCTGTTCCTACCCAGTTGGAGGTGCCTTTTTCATTTACGGTAGCTCCTTCAAGGCCGGTGCCTGTCGAGTCCTTCACGCTACCTGAAACAGTCATTTTTTCCTGCCCATAGGCAAACATGCTTCCTATGCAAAAGAGCATAAAAAACAATAGACATGTTTTCGTTGTCTGCATCATTTTTTTGATTTTGAATTGATAAAACTGATTTTGGTTTATTACGACGAATAGTGGCATAATTATTCACTGGCGAATGCCACGAAAGGGATGGAACATGCGCATGATCAAGCTGTTCATCCATGCTGTATGCTATTGTGTTTAATGCGGCATAGTCGTGATTATAAGCACAGGTTCCTGCCACTCCTCTTCATAGCGATTGGCGAGGTGGTGCAACATAAAAAATGAGGCCTTTCTTATTAATGTGAACGTTCCATTAATTCACTTTTATTTTAACTCAAATGTCATAACAAGGATTTTGCTCAAGAGTGCTGTAGATTTTTAGTTGATAATATACCCGGATGTACGAATAGTATTACTCGGCTGAAAGATTTTGGCGATATACTTTTTAATCATTCTCTAATTATGTTTCTTCAACTATCGATGGTATCCGTAGAAATAAATTGCGCGCGCATGATATCTGATCTATGTCGTGAATCATAATACTCTTTTCTCCATATCAGAGTTTCCATTCCTAATGTAATATAAGTTTGCTACACTTGTATGCCTTTTGCTTTATTTGCAAAAAAAACATCAATCTAAGTCAACATTTTATCAACATCTTGCTATAGGAAGGCAGATTTCTTCACCAGTAAGTATTCTGGTTCATTCGATTCAAATACTTGTCATTACTCATATGCAGAGTTTATGATAAGTTATTGGGATGCAATAACCGCTGAAACCAAATATATAGAAAGTGGCTAATTTTTATAGTCAATCCGATTGAAAAGATGAAACAAAAGATTAGGTGCCGCTCTTTCATACCGGAGCTTACAATATACTTAAAATAGGTCGTTTGGCACTGTATGCAAACACGGGTAAGCTGCAAGTAGTACTTCCGCGGCTGATTTTATAGGAGGATTTCACACTTTCTTAGTGTATCGAATTTGGTCGCCGCTATACCTAATATAAAGTAGAGGAAAGAAATCGGGGTTATATCTAAAAAAGAAAACCCCGCGGCAAGCGTGAGGTTTTAAATGCTGCTTATTACCTTAAAAATAAAATAGGGTCTCAGCAATACCTGAGACCCTATTCTTACTTTATCCGTTATAGATTATTAGGAAAGACTTATCCAAAAAGCAGCGCCAAGATCATTGGGCTAAATGCACTCCCAATCAAATAAGCCAACACATATATTTTACCTCTCCTTCTTTCTTCAGGGCTTTCATCTTTAAACTCCTTCTCATAACTGGCCCATCTTTTCTTATTATAGAAGAGGAAATAGTGAGCGATTGAAAATAGGATAGCGAAACCAACAACATATTCAGGTACTAGTCTAGGAAAAGTAACTTTAGAACGCAGCATCGATTTCATGATCATAAGCGCCGTTATTATTTGCATATAATGTACAAATGCAAGCGTTATGATTACATTAAAAACCGGCGTGTTATCACCACGTATATTTTTAGCCCAGGTATAAAGTCGGTAAATAATATATTTATAAAACTGTCTCATTAGTTAATTTTTTATTCTTTATAGTCCGGTTTGCTCCAACTATCAAACAAGCCAGCAGCGCACTGGTCATCATTAACCTCATAAAAATTCTCATATGCAGCAAAATTTAAACTGACAACAAGCTGCTGTCAGATAAAAAAAACACAACACTACACGGCGTGTAGCAGATATTCTAATTCTAAAATTTTCTTAAAAAAATACTCCTATCAGAACGATAGTTTTACTATTTGCGAAGAATACAGTGTAAATTGTAAATGCTTCGGTAATGTGGGAAATAAACAAGTACTCTCTATAGGACAAAGTGAATTCTTCATATTTAAAAACAGTAATCTCATAATATAGGTCGGGTCAATTATATACAATGATCAACTTAACTGCCATTTTTTGGCATTCAATTAAGACATCCAAGGTAATCAATTACAGATGTTTACCTAACATTTACGATGACAATTTTTAACTAGATAATTATTACAGTTTATAAATTGCTCATCAAAAAACGTCCTTTTTCAAGATCAATCTTGTCCTGGTAAAAAGAGCATGCATGATATGCAGTCACGGAATGTTAGGTATACAGCGACGCTAGTTTTGATTACTTCCCATTTTTCACAGTTACAGTATTAATAGGTCTACATTACAGGTTATCATAAACAAAAAAAGGGCGACTTTTAGTCGCCTTTTGTGATCCCGCTGGGACTCGAACCCAGGGCCCATACATTAAAAGTGTATTGCTCTACCAACTGAGCTACGGAATCATATCGCTGCTTTCACCGCGACACCCTTTTTTGTAATGGGAGTGCGAAGATAGAAAAATATTTATTCCTGCAATTTTTTCTGAAACATTTTTATTGATAAAAATTAAAAACATAGTACTGTTCTAAATATACACATATCACTCATTCATAGGTACTTATTCTTACTGCAGCTTAAAATACCCTTAAAATAAGTTATTTGCCATGGTTGTGATAAGCAGCTTATTGTACTTTCGCGGCTGATTTCATAGGGAGTATTTAACCGCTTTTAAAATAAAAATAGAATATGGTCGCCTGTTTAGCCGACATGTTCCCTACTCACAACCTACAATATGGATGCTCATCATCGCCATTTTAAAAAGATCACTACAGCAGGTCTGTTAATTGCACTTGGGATTATTTATGGCGATATTGGAACTTCGCCGTTGTACACCTTTCAAACCATCATGAATGATGGAGGTATTATCGACGAGCATCTCGTATTTGGAGCAATTTCGTGTATCTTCTGGACATTAACTTTACAAACCACCTTTAAATATGTGTTTATCACCTTGCAGGCAGATAATAAAGGCGAGGGTGGCGTATTCTCCCTTTATGCGTTGGTAAGGCGGTTTGGGCCAAAACTTGTTTTCCCTGCCATCATCGGCGCAGGTACGCTGCTGGCCGACGGTATCATCACACCTCCTATCACCGTAACATCCGCCATTGAAGGGTTAAACATGGTAAAAGGGTTGGAAAGTGTGATTGTTCCTGGTAATAGCCTTGTGGTGGAAATAGTATTGGTGATCATCCTTTTACTCTTTATTTTCCAGCGTTTTGGCACCAGGATAGTTGGCGGAGCTTTCGGCCCGGTAATGTTCCTCTGGTTTACGATGCTGGGTGTATTGGGTATCAGCCAGATCATTCATTATCCTCATATTTTTCTGGCACTGAATCCTAAATATGCACTCGCATTGCTCACGGAGCATCCTAAAGGGTTCTGGCTTCTTGGCGCCGTATTCCTTTGTACCACTGGGGCAGAAGCCTTATATTCCGACCTGGGACATTGTGGCAAAAAGAATATACAAGCCACCTGGATTTTTGTTAAAACAACACTTATTCTCAACTATCTCGGGCAAGGCGCCTGGACACTGTTGCAAAATAAAAGCACTCTTGGAGGTGCTAATCCATTTTTTGCCATCGTTCCTCACTGGTTCCTGTTACCTTCCATTCTCATTGCTACCAGCGCTTCCATCATTGCCAGTCAGGCATTGATCAGTGGCTCTTTCACCTTAATCAGTGAGGCCATCAGCTTGAACTTCTGGCCCAAGGTTACAGTGAAATTCCCTACCAATATTCGCGGACAGATTTATATCCCCAGTATCAACTGGATACTCTGTACTGGCTGCTTCCTGGTAGTGCTTTATTTCCGTACCAGCGAATCTATGACTGCAGCCTACGGCTTCTCCATCACCATTGCAATGTTGATGACCACCATACTCATGTTCTATTTCCTTCGTTACGTAAAGCATTATCCACTGTGGATCGTAACGTTGATCATGCTATTATTTATCGCCGTAGAATCTTCTTTCTTTGTAGCTAACGCAGTGAAGATCGTAAAAAGGTTATTCTTCCTGGTATTTGAAGTAGGATTAATATCTACCATGTATATCTGGTTTAATGCACGTAAGATTACGAACCGCTTCCTAAGCTTTATTAATTTAGATAAGCATTTAAATCAGATTGATGAACTGAGCAACAATCATCATATTCCCAAAATCACTTCTCACCTGATCTATCTCACAAAAGCTGATCATCCTAACCAGATCGAGAAAAGGATAATTTCTTCTATCTTCCAGCACAGCCCCAAACGGGCAGATATGTACTGGCTGATCCATATTGAACGTACCGATGAACCATTCACGATGGAATATGGGGTGGAAGAAATGAGCGATGGTAAAGTGATCCGCATTGACTTTAGGCTGGGCTTCCGTGTACAACCAAGAATTGGTTTAATGTTCCGCAATGTGGTGAAAGATATGATTCTTAACAAGGAACTACATGCCATACAACGCTTCCCAGCACTGGCTTCAGAAAATCTCAACAACTATAAGTTCGTCATTTTTGAAAATGTGTTATCCTACGACAACGAGTTTTCTGTACGGGAAGGCTTTATCCTCAACAGCTATTTTGCCATCAATAAATTAGCGACTTCGGATAGTAAAGCATTCGGATTGGATGCCAGTCAAACACTGGTAGAAAAAATTCCTTTGGTGGTAACGCCCAAATCCTGCGATGGTCTCCGACAGATCTTCTATAAAAAACGAGCAGAATAAGCTTTAATACAATGTTTCATTTCTTTTATGCAAAGGTTGTTCCGGCACTTATTCACTCTTTGTAAAAGAACAGCTAATACTAAAAAGCCTGCGCATATTGCGCAGGCTTTTCTTTGTGATCTCGATGGGAAGATAAAATCATCTCTTCCTATCAACAGCACGAAGCGGAAGGATTATAAGGATGCATTAAGGATGAATATTAGTAGTAATCGATTGCGCATATTTAAAATTCAAGGTAGCGCCACAAAAACGACTTTCTTTGTTTAAATACATCAACAGCAATAATTTAAAATTAACCATATGACTCGCTACAGTAAAAACGATGAATCAATATGGTTTCGATATATTTTAGTGAATTGCTAATTTTTCTGAAGTATAACTTTTTAAATATTGTGATGGAGTAATGCCTGTCTGAGTTTTAAAAAAACGAAGTAGATGATGTGGTTCCGAAAAACCAAGCTCAAAGGAAATCTCGCTGATACTTTTATTAGCATGTACGAGTAAGGTTTGTACCTCAAATAAAAGCCTTTGCTTTAACAATTCGGTTGCTGTGATATTGAATTGGGACTTTACGGCTTTATTTAGGGATATCCTGCTTATGCCTAACATATCGGCATAATCGTTTACTCGTTGACGTTGTCGAATGTTGGTTTCTAATAGTTTTTTGAATTGAAATGCGTGGTTCTGCGCTGTTTTAATCACAGGTAGATTTTGGGCATCCGCGTATTTCCGATTCAATGTCTGCAAAAGGTAGTATAAAAGGGAACGAATTATATGCTCGCTATCCGGCCTTGTAAGTAGTAATTCGCCTTTTATTTCCATTAAAATGCTGCACCAACGGGAAAGATCAGCCGAACCGATATGTAACATTAATGGTTGCTCATATTGATAAAAATACTGCAAACGATATGTAAATAGTTTATCAGAAAAAAAGTCATTTAGAAATTCTTCCTGAAAAACCAATATTGTATATGCTACATCATCGCCCTCTAATACCCAACGTCGTTCCTGAAAAGCCGATATAAAAAACACCGAATTGTCCTTCACATCAAGACTTTCTTGGTTCAGAAACAACTTACCCTTGCCTCTTTTAAAAAATATGATTTCGAAGAAATCGGTATTATAAAAATCAGTATTCAAATAGATTTCTTTTACATCTTCTCCAGGTAAAACGTTCAGTAAAAAAGGGACTCCACATTCCGTTTTATGAAATTTATGCGTCTTCAAAACTATAAAATTGTTTAACGCAAATTACGCAATTATAATCAGTCGAATGAGAGCAAGTTATCAAAATGGTAGTATAAACAAATCAATTGGTACTTAAGATTGGCTAGTTCTGTCTGATATTTGTGGTAATAATATGTAGACATATGAAAAGAACATCATCTATTCAACTTATCAGAAATGCCACTTTCGTTCTGAACTATGGTGGTAAGAAATTCTTAATTGATCCAATGTTTGCTGACAAAGGAGCCTATCCTGGATTTCCAGGAACAGTAAATGCTGAACTGAGAAATCCATTAGTGCCTATGCCGATAGCACCATCCTCTTTATCCGATGTAGACGCTGTTATTCTTACACACCTTCATCCGGATCATTTCGACCTGGTTGCACAAGAAATACTCCCAAAAGACAAACCAATTTTTGTTCAAAACAGGGAAGATGCACAGCACGTGAAAACCGCTGGATTTACAGATGTAAGGGTTTACGAAAATGAAGGCATTTTTCAAGGGGTTTCATTCCAGAAAACAGCATGTCAACACGGTTCAGATGAAGCTTATGCCGTTCCACAATTAGCTGAAGTACTTGGCCAGGTGTCAGGTCTGTTGTTCAACCATGAAGGTGAAAAATCGGTGTACATAATAGGTGATACCGTTTGGATTGCTGCGGTCGAAACCATTTTGACAAAGCACAAACCAGAGGTGGTGGTAGTAAATGCCGGGATGGCTACCGTTGATGGCTTTGGTTCCATCATAATGGGCAAGGAAGATATAATAAAGATAAATAAAATTCTACCCCAATCGCAAATCATTGCAGCTCATATGGAAGCTATTAATCACTGTATACTTAGCAGACGAGAGCTAAGGGAATTCGTAAATCAGAATGGTATCACAGACAATGTAATCATTCCCGAAGATGGCGAGATTATACAATTATAGAAATTTAGAAGAAATGAACATAGAAAAGAATATGCTTGTGAAGATAAAGTCCTAAAAATATTTACTGATAAGCATTTCAGAAAAAAAGGATACAGTAAATCTAAAATTATTTACTGTATCCTTTCAGATTCGTTTTGTATGATTTATCTTTTTATGGTAGAAACAGAAAAGCCGCTCAAATCCTACGATTCAAGCGGCTTTAATTTCCTTTGATATTCTTGTGTGATCCCGCTGGGACTCGAACCCAGGGCCCATACATTAAAAGTGTATTGCTCTACCAACTGAGCTACGGAATCATATCACTGCTTTCACCGCGATACCCGTGTTTGTAACGGGAGTGCAAAGATAGAAAAATATTTATTTCTGCAAATTTTTTTGAAACATTTTTATTGATAAAAATTAAAAACACAGTACTGTAGCCTATTTCAGGGGAATATTTTTTTTACAAATTTGCGTATATACGTAAGCGTAATAGGTAATATTGCCTTCTAGAACACTGTACAGAGGCGCCTTTCATTCTGCTCTCCTACTGCCCATTTGCAATATTAAAACATAATATGCCCTCTTACTCCAAATACATGCACGGGGCCTCTATCTTTATTATACCCAGGATTGTTAACGAATTGGTAGTCGAAAGTGATTTGAAAGAAACGGTTAATCTGGGCATTGTAATACGTTTCCAATATGCCTTCATGTCCGTAATGCAGCGCACCATCGCCAATAATGAATCCATAGCCGCCAGCCTCCAGGAAATTTCGATGGTCTGAGGAGATACCATTCACTACACCTGCAACACCCCACACATCATCCCGCCTTTTCCATTTAGTACCCTTTAATACCAGGCCTCCACTCAGGGTTCTATCGATCTCCGTGAATGCCCAAGTAACGTACTTCCCATCATTCCAGCCCACTCGGCAAAAGAAGCCAAGATCATTGCTCAACTGCTGATCGATATTTAGTCCTAGTCCGTACTTATGGCCACCGTATGAAGTATTTTCAGAAACGCCGCGGATAACATTTAGCAGAAAAGTATCCTTGCTGGTAATGGAATTGATACCCTGCTGATAAGAAGGCGCCTTGGAATATGTACTACTAGCCATGAGCCGTATCCTGCCAGTACGTTTGCCGAATTGTAGTTTATGTTCGTATTCCAGCGTTTCAGAATGCGCATTGATATTATACTCCATCAAGTGATAGTTGGCGATCCGAGGCACTGCCACAGAGGAAATACGTATAGCATACCTAGGTTTAATCAGTTCCACTACTAAGCCTTCTGTATACCCCCTGGTATTTGCTGGGTAATCCCAGGCGCCATTGGCCCAAACAGACCAGTTAAAAAATTGGGTCCTGGGGTCTTTCCCATATGCATTATTATCATAAAAATCAGCGATAGCAAATTTACCAGCACTGATAACGATCCTACTCGATGGAACCCTGCCAGCCACCTGGTTCACATCTTCCGATACATCTTCATAACTATTCCCCAAAGCAAAATATTGCTGCAGAAAAGCCCTGGCAATGAATACCTGTGGTTGAACGGCCCCTACGCGATAAGTTTCCCCATTCAGTGCGCCAGCCACCCCAGCGGCAGAGCTGAGCCCCTTACCTCCCGATACCTCGGGATTGAAGTAAAAGGTGGCCCCTTTCCATAATTTCCGACCAATGAATAACGTGGCAGTTAGACTCTGTGCGGTAGGTTCTACGGTATCGGCCAGACTGTTATCTCCCCTATATAGCGATTTAAACCCCGAATGTTTCTGCGCAATAATGGTTGTCTGAAAATGGAAGCTCCATTTTGATGTAGGTGCAGCACTGTCTCCTTCTTGCTGAGCGGCTGTTATTTGTACAAAACTGAACAATGCGACAATGACAGCAATTACTTTTCGTTGAATGGACATAGAAATGATACTTAAAAACTATATGAGATTTGGCGATTGCTTTATATGTGTGCTGCGTAGTCGTTAATCCTGTTTATGCGCCGCAAAGCTATCTAAGACCCAGTAAATGGAGATTAAAACAAAAATAAATTTTTCTTAGAATATCATTAGAGAGAAATGAAAACTAACAGGGATGGGCCTTTCAGGACTACTCCATTACCTGACAAACAGCAATATATTAGAAATCCTAATAATTAGACAAAGAAATTCCACCAGCAACTCTACCCAAACAGCGATCACCACTGGAATAGATTATAAATGGGGTACGGATTACATGTTTCTACTTCCTTTCACTGAAGAAGCCCGCGCTTAGCGCGGGCTTTAGGAATTATTTGAACACTAATAACCATATTCTATTTTGGTGATGATAATCGGGGCTGGAGCTGGCAGCGCCCAGGGGTCCTGGTTGGGGTCCACCCTGACGGAATAATTGATGATGCTAAACTTAGGTTCTTCCAAAAATTGGTCTACCGATGTCCTGTAAGAATAGGGATCTAATTCCGATACCGATTTGAATAGTTCTCGCCTTGCAGGGACATGGAATACAACAGTGTAAAGTTTACCTGTTGCTGAATAGGTAGCCGATACCGTATTGGCAACGTAACTCCCAATGGTATAGCGTAAATCCAGTTGAAAACTATCAGTGGCTGGGTTAAATGGGTTTACATTAATTTTGTCGCCATATGTACTTTTTGTAATGAAACCATTTACCTGGCTCCCTGCAAAGGTAACCCTGATCTCCTTAATGCCAGGCTGCACCACTAGATCAACTGAGCTTTTGAAGTCCCATACATTGACTGGCTGCTGTAGCATGAGATAGAGGTAGCTGGATTGTGCAGGCAGAAAACCAGCGTCAGAAGGAAAAGCAGGTAAATTACCTACAATATCCCCAACATAGTACCTTGATTGTACCGTCTCTAATGTGGTGTTACCAAAGGTTATTTTTGGGTTTTCCCAATAATGAGATGGATTATCCATTCCAATAATATGCATTTCATCCGTCACTAGCCGGGTAACTTCGGTACTATTTACATCGGCAGCATTCCGAACCTGTATATAAGGATTGGCTCCAGCGACTCTTAAAATACCAGTAATAGCGCTGATAGCGGCCGGATAAGTTGAATTTTCAAATACAGCACCAGGTAATACCCGCGATGAAATAATGGCAGTACTATCCATTTCCTTAAAGTTCAAGGTGCCATTATAGCTACCACCTCCACCAGTTAAGTTACCATCATAAAACCGCACCAGCACGCCATTCCACTTGGAGGCATTTTTCAGCGCTTCCGACACAGGTACAGATATGACTTTAATGATTCCTTTACCAATATGCTGAATGCGGGAAAGAGGAATATCTTTCAACATCACTTCTCCATTGACTTGCTGTAGCTTCCTCCCCGAAGCGTTGATCACCAGCCAGTCGCCAGGATTGAAAGGGGCAATCGTATCCAATTGCACCACAATTCCGGCAGTATCGGTTCCATCACTCTGCAAGATAATCGTTGTTGGATCGATATTTTTTCCTGTGCGATCAGATATTACGACTCCTGATATTTGTTTGCCATCGGCGCCATCCGGCACGCGTACCTCTGTTGCGATGCTCAAGGATTTTAACTGTGAAATGCTAATGGTCTTGGTACCAAATATAGCCGGGCTAAGGTCCGGTGCAACTGTTTTCGTACATGCGGTGGCAAAAAGAAGGAATAAGATGGCCAGCGCCGACATTTGCCTATATTGTATTTTGTTCATGGATATTCTTTTTAAAGTTTTCTGTAAGGCAGGCTCATTACCATAGTTGTCTTACCCCACTGCGCAGATTAGCCGCAACGGTTTGAATACTGTAGTTCACCGTTTTATCCTGGTTAATACTCACCGGTATTTTAAACGCGTGATCAGTTTTAAAGCCCTGTATAGTCAGTATATAGCCATGACCTCCATTTGCCGGTGTAGCGGTATTCACCAGCTCTTGCCCTGTAAGCGCATCGTAAAAGCGCAGGCCGAAAAGCCCATTGGAGGCATCTTTGGTATGGAGTAAAATGACTTCTGTGAATTGTCCGTATGCCAAGTTTTGCGGGAACTTCCCAGCACTGATATTTCCGTTGGGGAGTACAACACTACAGCGCAATGGCCCTACATCTGCCGCCTGATGGAGGATATAGAGCGCAACGGTATTGGTATCGGTTTTAATCGATACATCTACAGGCACTTTAAGCAGTTGAAACGCTGGCTCCTGGCCTTCTCCCTGCAAGGGTTTATCCGCGAGATAAAACAGTGTTGTTGTATTTTTATCAAATGATATGGATGTATCTATCAACATCCTATTGGGGATGGTACCTACCAGAGAGGTACTAGTATCAGGCACCATATAATTAAATTGGAATTGATGTATCCCATCCCGAAAACTAGTATATACAATACTAGGAACCGAACTATACACGGTGGGATATTCCATTTTCTGCGGCTTGGAACTCAGATCAAAAAATGGCATCCATGTATTTCTTTTAGCTACTGGCAGATCTACAAACAATCCGATCCCTCCCATTTTGTATTGTGCCAACACATCGGAGGTGGAATAAAAATTCATTTTGCTGATGTTTCCCTGCTCAGGAATTACCGGTTGTATATCCTTATTGCAGGCGGATATGCTGGCAATTACACTGCATAAAACAAGTATATATAAACGCGTTCTCATGGTTTTATTTTAAGGTGGTTTTTACAATTATTTTACGTCCATTGGCGGTAGCATATAAATGCCCCTCCTCATCGTAATTCAGCACCTGATCGGAGAAAATACTTTTCGGTTTACCGGGAGCAGTAAATGGTTCAAATGCAAAGCCGGATAAATCTGCCTGCGGTGCATACTGGTAGGTGCGGTTTTCTGCAAAATCAAAGGCCATCCATTTAGGCCCTCCTACCAATGGCGCCAGATTACCATTTCCTATCCCCAAGGAGCCTCCATCCAGGTACTGGTATAATAGGAAGATCATTTTCTGGCCTGGCACAGGCAAAAAGCCAAACCCTGTTTCAGGAGCACTGTTGTTACCCAGGTAACTGTTGAAATTTATTTTAATGCCGTTAAAAGCGCCAGTATAACTTTTGGGTAGAACGCCCCATTTCTCTTGTTGTATTTTTATCGTTTTAATCACTACCCTACTTTGCAAATCGTATAAGACGAGCTTATTGTAACCTGGTATATACATGACCGATTCATCAGGCAACAGGAGTGGTAACGCTTGCGTATAGGGATTATCGGGATCGGTTATATCTACCCCTGGTATATCCTGTGGCGCTATGCCTGCCCGGAATTGATAGCTAAAGGAGCCTTCCACACTGTTATACTTTGCAACTGCGCCATAATCTTTCTCCTGCCCCCATACTATGCCAGGGGTCACCATATAGACATTCCCTTTACTGTCCGCAAAGGCGGCATTCACTTTCAAGTTCACCACTCCGATATTACCTAAATATGGCGTAGTGTAGGTTTTAGTATGGTTTAACACTTTAATGGTTTTCGCTGTAAGGTCAGCTTCCACAAAAGCATAGGTCGTGTCTGTCTGTACAGATATCCAGGCTTTCGTTCCCTGTGGGTTGACGCATCCGGTAGTGAATGATTTAATACTATACTGGCTACCGGTCAGTTGATCCTTTGTCAGCAAGGTTTCAATGGTTCCGTCTTTTTTAATATGCTGTAGATTTCCGGTAGTAGCTTCGTAATAATATAGATCGCCTTTGCCGTTGATGCAATGCAGATAAATATTGTAGGGGCTGGTCATATCCGCATGTACCTTCAGCGAGAGTTTCTGTTTGAAACTCCCTTGTCCGTAACGACCGTAGATATTAATATTAGCACCAGAAACAGTATGCCCTCCCGAAGTAATGGTAATAGGTATTCCAGGGCCTGAGCCCATGTTATCTGTTATCAATACTTGTACCCAATCCATAGGAATACTCGTTGTATCGCCGGTGAACGGATTGAAATGCAGGCTATCTGCGGCCACAATAACCGCGTCTTCATTACCTATTCGTATTTTAAGACCATTGTTCGGTTGTAGTCTGCCAGTAATAGTCATCGTATCGCCTACGGTATAGCTAGCGCGATAGCCGTACGGTGTCTGATAACTTACTTGTGGCAGCGCATCCAGCATGTTTTTAAAATTATCGGCTTTATTACAAGACCACAACAGGCAACTGCCTAATAGCAGCACTGTCAACTGATATATTATGCTATACTTCATGTAGATGGAATTAAATGTTAAAATGAATAGGTGGCCGATAAAATAAAATGGCTGCCGGGTTTGTATTCACTGCTAATCATGTCGCCATTGGTGTCACTTTGATAAGTATCATTCGTGCGTTTAATGAACGCTTTTTCATACTTGTAGGTAAAGTTTTCATCTTCCGCGATCCGCAATGGCTGGTTGAGGATATTCTGTGCACTGAACTTCACTTGCAGACTCCTAACGATACGTTGGGTCACTGCTAGGTCTAGCGTCTGACGTTCCAATTCAATAAGACTCCCTTGGTTTCCCTGTACTACTACAGGTACCGCTCCCTGGTAGGTTACACTGAACGGTGCACCATTGGCGGCAGCATAAATGCGGGGGCCTATCCTGTTCCAGGAAAGGGCTATTTTAGTTCCTGTACCGGCATTATCATAATATAATCCCAGGTTCATCGCATAAGGCGCCTGCCCTTGTAACTGACGGGTGTAATGTGGGTTAACTGCGGGGTCCGTATTCTTAACCACGGAAGTATCGAGGCGTTTATTCACCTCACTTTTGATGAGCGTGAGGTTACCTATAAAAGAAAGATTCTTAAAAAATGGTAGCGGAATAAATCCTAAATTTTTACGCAAGTCAAACTCCAATCCTTGTACAGTTGCTCTATCTGCATTTCCAAAACTGATGTTAGCAGGGCCGCCAAAAAAAAGATTACGCGTAATCATTCTTTCGATAGGATTGGTCAATTCTTTATAAAAAGCCCCTATGCTAAAGGTTTCCGCCTTGTCATTGTTTTTGGGATACCATTCTATGCGGGCATCATAATTGGTGGCAGCAGCGGGCTTCAAGAAATGATTCCCCTGGACGGTCTGATTGTTCAACTGGTCCAGTTCACTATAAGGTGATAGCTCGCGAAACTCCGGTCTGTTCACCGTTTTACCATATGCTCCACGTACAACGAATTGCTGAGAAGGGCGATAGTTAATATTTACAGAAGGAAGATAATTGGTCGTTTTATTGTCTACCAACACAGGATAGTTAATACTACCCTGGTTGGAACCAGGGATGGCGCCTGCTACCTTTTGTCGGTTATACTCTACTCGGAGACCGCCATAGATATCCAATTTACCGTTAAATGGTAAAAGACTGAGGGCTGCATAACCGGCGTTGAGTTGTTCGGTGGCGGAATAAGCATCGCTACCGTTAGTACGGTCATAGACTTTAAGCGCGCTCCCATCATCCTTTAAATAATCAGTACTCCAAACCTTTCCTAAGTCTTGTTCTGTAAAGAAGACTTTATTAAAATCCATGTATTGACCGTTGCTCCCAATAGTAGCGTTATCATTTTCCGGGTAACCAGCAGAATTCAAATCGCCCTCATTGAGGGTGTAGGCGCGGCGAAACAGCACCCGCGATTTCCATTGTTGATAGGTACCTACCTTTAAAGTAATCCAAGGAGTTAGTTTATTGGTATAATCAAGTGCGCCATTATAAACATTTTCATTGTTTCTTGACCAGGTACGGGATATCATACCGCGCTCCAAATTATTGTTCCTATTTTCTATATCATCAGGCCCTTTTATATAACGGTAGGCGGCCCCCCAACTGAGATCTACGGTTTGTCCGAAGCCCCTGGTTCCTCCACCATCCTGTCTGTTTTGGTTAAAGCGGATCACACGTTGGTCTGGAATCATTTGCCTACTAAAGGTGTAGCCCAGGTTCCACTCCAACAGTTGTTTGCCCTTTGAAAAATAATGTTCACCGCCCAAATTACCGGCATATAAAAACCGCTGTGTATAGCCCAGAATAATGTTACGTTCATATACATTATAGCCATAAGCAAGCTCCTTCCAATTTATACCTGTAAGATGGGAAAGGTCTGTGGTGGAATCTCCGACAACATACTGGTTGTTTTTAGTGGTGCGTACCACAGTCGTACTTTGTCCCTGTTGCAAGAGGTAATTTTTAAAGAACAACTTGCTGCTATCGCGAAGCTTATAGGTGAAATTTTGCAATAGGTTTAACTGCACTGTTTCCATGCTCTGAGATTCGCGAGAAGTTTCGTGGGTACGTCTGCCATTACCATCTGTTCCCCAGAAGCTAGCAGCACGGTCTACATCAAATTGTTGGCGCTCTGTTTTATAACTCAGGGAGCTGAGCATACCCAAGTTTCTACCACCAATGCTAAATGTGTTATAATAATTGGCCGTCAACTGCATCATTGGCAGGGCTGTTTTGTAGCCATACTGTAAATAAGGGCTGAAATGTTGGGCATAATCTTTTTGCGTAATGCCGGCTCTGGTAAAATCGCCATAACCAGGAACTACAGCAGGCAGCTTCCTTACGCCGTTGTCGAAGCCCAAGAAATCGGTACTACTACCTTGATACGTCATGAATTTATTACTAAAGGTGGTACCGGGCCGGTATCCCATTTGTAGCTCTACATCCAGATGCTTCACCGTTTTAGCGTCTTTGGTAAATATCTTCACCGCGCCACCTGTCATATCCCCCATCAAATCGGGAGCGGGGGATTTATACACCATGATTCTATCAATGATCCGACTCGGAAGTAGGTCCAGCGAAAAAGCGCGGGAATACAACTCCGTACTGGGTGCGATATTTCCATTGAGGTAGGTGAGGTTGTACCGTTCACTCATCCCGCGGATGATAACAAATTTGTCGTCTTTGATAGTAACGCCAGCAATTTTTTTCACTACTTCCGCCACGTTACGGTCGGCACTCATGGAAATCTGCTGAGAGGAAATGCCTGAAACTACGGATTGTGCCCCTTTAATAGCTTCCAACACTTTTTTGTCTGTCGTATGAACTACGTTATGTACTTTTCTTCCTGCGGCGCTTATCACCACTTCTCCCAATGACCCACCACCTGCCTGCATACGTACATCAAAGGTGAGACTGCTATTGAGTTTCATTGGTTCTGCGAAGGCAGCATAACCAATATAGGTGACCTCCAAGGTATATTCACCCGCTTTTAATTCGCTAATGGTATAATACCCTTTGCTATCGCTCACAACAGACTTGGAAGACCCTACCAACTTTACAGAGGCGCCGGCCAATGGCGCGGAAGTCTCAAAATCTACCACGCGTCCTTTGATCGTGTGCCATTCACCAGTCTTGTCTTGCGTATGGGTTTCAGTAGTTTGGATCTTCCTGCGAATAACTATTTTCTTACTGTCTGGCATGTCATATGCCAACGACGTGTTATCCAACAGATATTCGACAATTATTTTTAAGGATGTTTGGTGGAAGCTTCTCGTATAATTTCTTTTTATTTTATCTATTTCAGATGCATCGTAGAAGAACCGTATACCGGTTTGTTTTTGTAAGACATCAATACATTCTACCAATGTATTCCCTGAAAATGAAACATTATATTTCTCGGTTGGTGCCTTCTCCTGTGCAAAGCAAAACACTGTATACAAAAGGAATATGGGCAGCAGGAAATAATGCTTCCTTACTAAAAATACCCGGTCCATTCGATTAGTAAACCCATTTTTCATTTTATGTTGTTTAAGTTTGGACATAGATCTCCCTATATCATTCATCATGATTTAAAAAATATGTGCGTTTATATGTGTTGGAATTAATTTATCTCTAGCTGATTGCCGACTTGTTTTATTTTCAATCCATAGGAGACCGAAAGGATTTTGAGCATTTCAGAAAGGTTATCCTCTTTCAAGAAAGAACCAGTGAATGTTCGCTTGTTAATTTCATGGTTGTTCGAAACAATTTTCACATGCATACTTTCCGCTATTGCTGCAAACACCTCACTTAATGGCGTATTTCTGAATACCAATAATTGTGAGGTCCATTCCGTATTAACAGGTATATTCTTTTCTATTTTACCATTCCTATCGCGCACGATATAGGTAAATTGTTGATGAGGGGAAAGTATGGGAGATAGCTCCTTCTGCCCACCAGGAACGGAAATCTGTACACGACCCGTTTTCACACCAATGCTGGCTAATTTATAGGCACTTGCATCAGATACAATAAACGATGTCCCCAATACCTGCACATTTAGATGGCTTGCTTTTACAATAAAACTGGCATTGGAATTCTTTTTAACGTCGAAAAATGCTTCACCATTAAGTTCTACGCTCCTGCTGCCATCGAATGAGGCTGGATATCGAAGTTGGCTATTAATATTTAGTACAACAATGGAGCTATCAGGCAATATTACTTCCTTAACCTGATGCTGGTTAGTAACAACCGTGTACATAGCAGGAGGTACTACCATGTTTCCTAATTCACCTCTAAACAAATACCCCGCGACTAACAAGCTCAGTATGCAAGCCGCCGCTGTCCATTGTAGGTAACGCAGTTTGTTTTTAGGAAAATGATTGACATGCTTAATGGCACGCGTCTCCATAATTGCTTTAATATTACTTAAAACAATTGCTTTTCTTTCGTCAAATTGACCTTTATCTACTTCCTTATCAGCGGCTTCCCTGGCGTCTTTAAACCACTGCTCCATGATGGCTTTTTCTTCTACGGAAGCGTGACCAGACAAATATTTATTTACAATTCTTTTTAACCTCAGCAGGTCCATAACAGATGATTCTCTAATAGTATGTTCTAAAAGAGATGGAGTAGTACCGGTAAATGTAGGTTAAGGAATTGTTACCAAATCAGTTGAAGTAGAAAATCAGGGTGATGGCAATACTATGTCGTAAGGTTTTTAATGCGATATGCAGTTGGTTCTTAACGGTTTGTTCGGAGATGCCCAATTTTAGGGCGATTTCTGCAATACTTAATTTGTATTCCCTACTTAGTAAAAATATTTCTTGGGTGCGAGGAGAAAGGCTGGATATTTCCTTTTGTATTTGCTTAACTAAATCCTGCTCCTGCAAACGATGCAGGATGTCATTAAATGTGGGTAGTAATTCTTCTTGTACTCGTTCAATTTGTTCGGGGGTACTTAAAAGTGATTCCAGTTTTTTAAGGGATTGAAATCGTACCGCCTGGAAAAGATAGCTTTCAAGCGACTGTTGAATGGTAATGGTGGCGCGCTTTTCCCAAATAGAGATAAATACCGTTTGAACAATATCCTGCGCATCATCATAAGAGCGGAGCAATTTGTTGGCAAAGCTGAATAAGGGATGCCAATATTTATTATACAATAAATCGAATGCCTCCAAATCGGAGTATTGGATACGAAGAAAAAGTTCCATATCATTCAATTCTATTGTATGTCTCACACTCATAAATAATATGGCTACAAAGTAAATATCTTTTTACTTCAAATTCCATTCTGTTAGCAGGAGCCTTAGCGAAAGTCCCATGTAATCGACGCTACTTTTCAATATAGTGGTGGGTTAATTAGTAAATATTATCTTTTCATTATTAAAACCGGTTAAGGCGGGATACGATTCATATGGTCTGTATAAATCCTGACCTCTACAAGATAAGATCCTAATAACGGTTACGACTATTTGATTTAAATCCTTATTTTTATTAGGTTCTGCATTATCAAGGTAATTATTGTTTGAAATCATCATTCATGCCCAGTAACTTTTTTTTGCGTCTTGTTTGTTTGGTAAACATCATCTTTCTAACCTCATCAGCGATTTTTTCGGATAATTCAATAGCAGCCCAAAGTCCGGATACAACTTCCCTTACCTTCCATATCCAACGTGGCGGTAGATTGTATTTTTCTTATCCGCTGAATATCATTCAATTTAAGGAGGTGTTTATCGATAATGTAATGCAGGACTCCAGTTTTACGATTTCAATTACTGCGAAAGCCCCCTTTACCCTATTCAGTCAGCATAAAGTTCGTATACCCTATCTCTTTTATCCAGGATATAACTATACAGCCGATATAAAGGCAGGTGAAACCGTTATTGATTTTAAATGTGCAGATAAACACAAGGAATTTGAATGCAATGCATTGAAAGATATAACTGCCGCCACCTTGGGATTTGACTTATCATCTGAAAAAAATGCAAATAAATATTTCTCGCCAAATGGTCAATACGATAGATCATTGGACTCTTTCCTGATATCGCTGAAAAATCAACGTATTGCATTGCTGGATGAATACAGAAAAAGAGGGAACATATCCGATGAAGGATATAGGTTATTACATGCATATATTTACTACGACTTCATAGGAAAAAGACTGACGCCCTTTTACAAAACTAATTTTGATCCTAAAAAAATACCTGGTTGGTATGTAGATACAATACGTCAGTACCAACATGCATTCCATGATTCATCCTTGCTCCGCCTGTACACCTTTCAAGGAGCATTAATATATTATCACCGCTATGTTGCTACCGATACGAACAGTGGCCACTCCACACTTGCCAGTCAATTTGCAGTTGCCAAGAATTTCAAAGGGTCATTACCCGTTAGCAATTTTCTGCTCTACCAGGTACTGAATCTTGGGAAGAATAAAGATTATAAGGATTATGCGATGTATGTAGATTCCTTTAAACTAATTTGCTCCGATACGCTCTATAAAAAGGTTATCCAGCAAAACTTCGATCTGATGGCAAAAGAAAGAGTTTTATCCGCTGGGACTACACAGCTACTCACCTTGCATGGTAATCTGCTCGACTTTGATTCGCTGATCAGCAGGCAGAAAAAGCTCATTTATATTGACTGCTGGGCTAGTTGGTGTGCTCCTTGTAAAAGTGAAATGCCCTCTTCAGCAAAACTGCAAAAAGAATACGCTGAAAAAAATATCACTTTCCTATTTTTTTCATTGGATAACATCTCCACTAAATGGGAAATAGGTAGTAGCGATTACGATTTTATGAATAAGAACAACAACTTCCTGGTAGCAGGTAATTTCAAATCGCCATTCGTGATGAAACACCGTATCGGTAGTATTCCCCGATATATTCTCATGAGTAATGACGGGAAAATAATTGACGGTAATGCCCCACGCCCTGGTGATCCTAAATTAAAAGAACTGATTAATCGGAACTTATAAACCATTCCGATTCATTTTTTCAATTACAGCAAAGCCCGCGACTAACGCGAGCTTTGTTATATTCCAGTGACCCGCTGGAACTTGAACGGTTATACGCTTTTTTATAAAATATCATCCATCTTTTCATTTCAACAGTTATTATCTGATTTTTAGAACTGCTGCATATGGGAATGCAGGTCTATTTTCCGGTAATACGACCTCCAAAGCATCCATGTTCTGTTGAAAATGCAACTCACCGCCTCCTAACAAATCAATTCTGTTGACGCTTTCAGGCCACAGTGCATTTCCTGCAGCGAGACTTTTGATTTTCATTTTTCTATCATCGGGCCAACCCAGTAATACAGCATATAGCACATCTCCCTTGGTAGTAAAGCGGATATCACCAGCGGTTAATGGTTTCCCTTTACCTTCATTGAATCCCTGTGCAGCAATGGGTGCAGCTCCTTCCATCGCAGGCCCTTCACCGAGTACTTTCCAGGGTCTTGTATCGAATATGCATTCTGCATTGATGGTCATCCAGGCGGCTATTTCTTCAAGAATGGCTTTCTCCTGCTCATCGATAGTCCCATTACCTTTTACCGGGATATTGAGCAGGAGGTTTCCATTTTTACTCACCACATCTACCAGCGTCTGGATCACGGTTTTGCCGGACTTATACCATTTACCATCAAAGAACCGCTTGTCATAATGCCATCCACCGATACAGGTGTCTGTTTGCCACGCGAATGGCTCAATCACATTGCTCTGTCCTCGTTCTATGTCCCATACCATGCATTTGCGCTGCATTTCATTCAGTACTTTACCGTTCAGCACTGCCTGTAGCTTACCTTTATTACGTATGATACTTTTATTGTAATGATAGGCCGCTATCTGCAGTCCTACGTCGCTGACTGGATACAATGGTAAGACGGTATCATCAAAATAAACCAGCTCCGGTTCATATCTATCTATCAGATCAATCGTTCTTTTCAGGAATTGATCGCAGTAAGCTTTTGACGGCGCTGCTACGCCATTGCCCCAATCCCATTGCCGGATGACGGTCCCATTATCCAGGCTATTTTCGCTCAGTGGATGGTTTTGCGCATAGAGCAGTTGCGGGTCCAGTCCTTCCCACCAAGCGCCTTTACCATCTGCTTTTGTCAGTTTGCCGTCGTAGGGCACACCAGCAAGCGGTCCATTTTTGTCTGCACGTTGTGCTACTTCATACCAGGTCCAGGCATGGGCCGCATGTATGCTCACCCCAAAAGGCAGCCCGTTATTCCTGGCAGCTTTGGCCCAACCACCAATGAGATCTTTTTTAGGCCCTACGTTCACTGCGTTCCATGCATGGTGACGAGAGTTCCAGAGATCAAGGTTATCGTGATGATTAGCCATGGCGAAAAAATATTTTGCGCCGGCCCGTTTGTATAAAGCTACCAGTTGCTCTGGGTCCCATTGTTCTGCTTTCCACCGATGGACAACATCCTTAAATCCAAACTGAGAAGGATGTCCGTAGTGTTGCAGGTGGTATTTGTACTGGTCACTCCCTTCTATATACATGCCACGTGCGTACCAATCACCATACTCCGGCTCACACTGCGGCCCCCAGTGTGCCCATATGCCGAACTTGGCATTGCGGTACCATTCAGGTACTACATACTGCTGCAAAGAATCCCAACTGGCGGTAAAAGGTCCCGGTGCGGCATATGGAGCCAGTTGCCCACCCAATGATGCACCAGCCTGCTTTGACAATAAATAAGCTGGAACAGTTAACCCCAGATATTTGATAAGTGATCTTCTATTCACGGTTTCAATATTTTTCTGTCTTTAAAAGGAAATAGCATCAAAAAGTAATCGCTTCATTTATTCCTGTTTGGTAAAACGCAATACGCTGCGGGAGAATCGTTATGCGGAGCTGGTAATTTTAGGAAATAGGAAGCGGGATCTATTTTTGCGAAGCGGTTAGAAATTTTCCTGCAACAGCGTGGTAAGTTAACAACACCTTTCAAGCGACTACTGTTGCAGGAAAATAACCTGCGTTCATAACGTGGAATTCTATCTACCTGCAAGAAAATAAAAAATTGTCAATTTTACAATTATTTTATCTGAAATATAAATTAGCACCATTAGTACCGCCCAGCGCAAACAGGTGATTGCTTATATGGAGCAAAAGAAAACAGGCAAGAACAATACCGGATGCATGATGTAGCCGTTTAAGGGATACTGATATAACGTGGAAGGATATAGGGTTTAAAGCATATAGTTGACTAACGTCCAGATGCAGATTTTTTCAAATGTGCATCCGGCACGAAATTCAGAAAAGAATGTAAGTTGCTATTATATTTCTTCTTATCCACCTTATAATAAAACGCACCTTTCCTGGAGCTCAGCTTATCTTTGTCTGCCAATCTCACCAACAAGCCGGTTGACAGGATCTTCCGGCTAAAATTCCCCTTATCAAAAGTGGTATTGTATACTGATTCGTATAGCTGTTGCAGTTGGGGAAGTGTAAACTTCGGAGGTAATAGCTCCAGCAATAGCGGATGCAATGCGGCTTTATAACGCAATCTCTCCTTGGCCTGATTTACCATCGCATCATGATCAAATATTAATTCAGGATGATGATTGATAGGGAACCAAACTGCGTGGAAATCATCATGCAACTGCTTGTAACGCTTGATGTCGATCAGGGCGGTATAAGCCACTGATATTGTCCTTTCCACACTATCCCTGTTCGGCGCGCTGAAAGTATGTAATTGTTCCATATAGATACCATCCAAGCCGGAAAGGTTTTTCAGTATGCGGGCAGCGGCATCCTCTGCACTCTCCTCTTCCTGCACAAATCCGCCTACAAGGCTCCACTTGCCCTTACATGGCTCAAAACCACGTTGGATCAGCAGCAACTTTATCTCCTGTCCGTCGAAACCAAAAATAATGCAGTCAACAGCGACTAGCAACCTTGTTTGCTGTGCATATCTCTTCATACAAAACAATTAGACAACAAAAGTACAAACCAGATCCCGATTCTCCATCTCCTTACCCAAAACCTATATACAGGATGGAAATCAGTAACAAAGGATATCGTTTACAGAAAATATATTTTTCATATTAGGGGATATATCAGATTAATAAGCCGTATCGTTCCAGCGCAGTTCATTGCGGAATGTTCTTAGGTCGGTGTGTTTGTCAATCAGCGCCAGTTCAATGCCTGCCATTTCTGCAAAGTCCTGCATGTGAACAGACGTGAGGTTCTGGCTAAAACAGGTGTGGTGCGCGCCTCCTGCCAGTATCCAGGCTGTACAGGCTTTTTTCATATCAGGATACGGCTTCCATAATACGCGTGCAACCGGCAATTTCGGCAAATCATGCGGCGGCGTCACAGCCTCCACTTCATTCACCAGCAGGCGGAATCTGTTGCCCATATCCACAATAGAGGCGTTAATAGCCGGGCCTCCGGCCGTGTTGAATATCAGCCGCACAGGATCTGCTTTCCCGCCTATACCAAGTGGATGTTTCTCGCACGACGGCTTACCATCGGCAATGGATTCGCATATTTCCAGCATGTGCGCGCCCAATACCATCGGGTTTTGCGGGTCAAAATGATACGTATAATCTTCCATGAATGAGTTTCCTCCAGCCAGCCCACTGCCCATTACTTTCATGGCGCGTACCAGCGCCGCCGTTTTCCAGTCTCCTTCGCCGGCAAAGCCATAACCTGCCTTCATCAGCCGCTGCACCGCGAGGCCCGGTAATTGCACCATTCCATGCAGATCTTCAAACGTATCGGAGAACCCTTTATACTGACCATTTTCCAGAAACGCTTTCAGTCCTAATTCTATCCTGGCTGCATCTTTTAGGGCAGGGTCTTTCAGCAGCATAGTAGCAATCGTGTAGGCGTCCGCGTACTCTTCTACTAGCGTATTCACTGCATGGTCCGGGATGCTGTTGATTACCGCCACCAGATCGCCAATACCATGCGTATTACAGGAGAAACCGAATACCGATTCGGCTTCTACTTTATCCCCATCTGTAACCGCCACGTACCGCATATTATCACCGAAGCGGACGAAACGTGCGCCTTGCCAGTCGTGCCAACCGGCAGCCACACGGCTCCACGCGCCCAACTCTGCCAGCACTGCTGTATCTTTCCAGTGACCAGTAATCACTTTGCGGTTCATCCGCATACGGCTCATCACAAATCCCAGCTCCCTGTCGCCATGCGCGCTCTGGTTGAGGTTCATGAAGTCCATATCTATTTCGCTCCAGGGAATATCCCTATTGTATTGTGTATGCAGATGGCAAACCGGCTTCTTCAGCGCTTTCAGGCCCCGTATCCACATTTTAGCGGGAGAAAAAGTATGCATCCACATCACTACACCGATACAGTTCACCGCCGCATTGGCTTCCATGCATACGGCATAGATCTCTTCCGGGGTAGTGACAATCGGTTTGTAGATAACGGAAACGGGTATATGACTAGCGCTATTCAGTGCTGTAGCTATTTCCAGGCTATGCCCTGCCACCTGATTTAAGGCCGCTTCTCCGTACAGATGCTGGCTTCCGACGATCAACCAGATCTCTAATTTTTTCAGATCAACCATACCATATGATTTTATTGCCCGTAATAAGAATTAGGGCCGTGTTTGCGTTCGTAATGTTTTTTTATCAGGGAATCCTTTAACCTTGGTGCGTGGAGATTGATAGATTCCGTGAGATAAGCCATTTGAGCGATGGATTCCAGTACCGCACTATTGTAGACGGCCTTTGCAGGGGTGCTACCCCAGGTGAAAGGCGCATGGTTTCCTACAAGGACCATCTCAATATCTTCATATGTCAAATGCCGCTCCTCCAGGGTATTCATGATCTGAAAACCAGTCTGGTATTCATAATCACCGGCTATCAACTCATCTGGCATCGGAGGCGCACATGGAATGTCAAGCGTATTATGGTCCGCATGGGTGGTACCATAGATAGGGATATCTCGCTGGCTCTGGGCCCAGGCAGTAGCATAGGTGGAATGGGTGTGCACAATACCCCCAATATGTTCCCAGTGCTTATATAATACCGCATGGGTAAGCGTGTCGGACGAAGGCCGTAAATCCCCTGCTATCACTTTCCCATTAAAATCCACGACGACCATCATTTCCGGGGACAACTCCTCATAAGGGACGCCGCTGGGTTTAATAGCAAATACTCCCGCGCCCCTGTCGGCCGCACTCACATTGCCAAAGGTAAAAATGACAAGCCCCAATGCGGGCAGTTGCATGTTAGCTTCGTAGGCAGCCTTGCGGATGGCTTGGTATTTTTGTGTGCTCATCTTAATCAATGTTCATGTTAGCAGTAAAAGCACCTAACGCTGTGTATTTTCTGTACCTGTCTTCGTATATTCCTGTACGTTGTACATTAGGAGAATAAGTGGTCTCAAAGCCTTGCCCCATTACCTGCATGGCCACCTCCACTTTAGGAAAAATACCGGCAACTGTAGCGGCAAACATGGCCGCGCCCAGAGCGCAGGTTTGTTCTGAGCGGTGAATGCGTATAGGCATTCCCATTACATCAGCCATCATCTGCATAATAAAGGGAGATTTTTTAGCCACCCCGCCGATGCCTATCAATCCTTTTACCGGCACCCCTTCCCGTTCAAAACGCTCCACGATGGCCTTGGCGCCAAAGCAGGTGGCTTCTGCCACGGCCCTGAAGACGCTGGGTGCGTCGGATGCTAGGGTCAGTCCGGTGAGCGTTCCTTTGAGTGACTGGTCTGCATCTGGTGTGCGGCGACCGTTGAGCCAGTCAATTCCCGATTCACTATATGCGTCAGGTATGATGGTAGCTGCTTCTCTCGACAGTTCAATAAGCATCCTGCTATTGGCCTCCTGTAACAACCTGGTGTCATCTGGGAAAAGATGCCTTAGAGGCCATGACAATAAATTACTGAACCATGCGTATGCATCTCCGAAGGCAGACTGCCCCGCTTCCATGCCTATCATACCAGGAATCACGGACCCCGGTACCTGTCCGCAGATGCCTTTTACCAGTGTATCTTTCACTTCTTCTAACGGCGCCACCAGCATATCACAGGTAGAAGTGCCCATTACCTTGCTGAGATGATAAGGTGCTATTTGTCCGCCTACGGCGCCCATATGTGCATCAAAAGCGCCGATGCCGATGATTACCTCCGTACTCAGCCCGAGCCGTTCTGCCCATTCTCTAGACAAATGCCCGGCTGCTTCACCAGAGGTGTAGGTTTGGCTGAACAACTGTCTGTCGATATGTTGCAATAATGGATCGATAGCCGAGAAGAAGCTGTCGGGCGGCAAGCCCCCAAACGCTTCTGCATATAGCGCCTTATGGCCGGCGGAGCAGATGCCACGCTTAAGCTGACTGACATGCGTACCGCCTGTCAGCAGAAAGGGAATCCAGTCGCAATGCTCTACCCAGGTGTAAGTGGCAGTTCTAACGTTTTCGTCTACACGCCAGATGTGCAGCCATTTCGCCCAGAACCATTCAGCGGAATAAACACCGCCAACAAAACGCAGATAATTGCCTGGGAAAGCTGCTGCTACTGCGTTGATCTCCGCCGCTTCACGAATGGCCGTATGGTCTTTCCACAACACAAACATGGCGTTGGGATTATCCTTAAATGCCGGCTGCATCGCCAGCGGCATACCGGTTTCATCTACCGCTACTGGTGTACTGCCAGTGGTATCCACGGATATTGCCTTTATATGTCGAGCCACATGGGCGCCTGCCTGTTGCAGACATTGCCTGATAGTGGCTTCCAGTCCTTCTATATAATCCTGTGGGTGCTGGCGAAACTGGCTATAGGCGGCGTTGCAGTATAATCCATCCTTCCAACGCGGATAGTAAAACACCGCAGCCGCCACCTCATCGCCATTGCGGGTGTCTACAATAATAGATCTTACGGAATCTGTCCCAAAGTCAACACCTATTACAAAGGATACGCTCATGTTTCATTTTTAAAAGGCATGGGAATAGCAGGACCACACCATTGTGCAGTCGTAATAAGCCATGTGGTCAATTATTATTTCAGTTCCAGCACTACCACAGAGAATGGAGGCATCTTTACTGTCAGCGTATTCTCTTTCAACATAGCACCATTAAATGCCACCGGTTTGATCTTATCCGGCTGCACAAAGCTATTATGGTCCTGTAGTTTGGTAGCGGAAAGGATACGACCGGCGACAGCTTTATAAGCCGCTCCGGTTTGTACTGTTATTTCCTGCGCTTTGGAGGCATCGATATTTACCAGAGAAATATGAGTAACACCCGATTTGTCTTTTGACGCAGAAGCCGTCACTGCGGGCAGTTGTTCATTTTTGTAAGTATACTTGTTAGATTGAATATCAATGGGGATCAGCGTGGCATCTTGATGCACGTTATACATTTCCATGACGTGATAAGTCGGCGTCAGTATCAGTTGTTCTCCATTGGTGAGGACCACCGCCTGCAGCACATTTACCGTTTGTGCAAGATTGGCCATACGTACCCTGTCGGAATGATTGTTGAAGATATTTAAGGTAACGCCTGCAATCATCGCGTCCCGCATGGTGTTTTGCTGAAAGAGAAAACCGGGATTCGTACCTGCTTCCACGTTATACCAGCCGCCCCATTCATCCACCACCAGTGCTACTTTTTTCTTCGGATCATATTTGTCCATGATGGCAGAATGCCGGCGGATCAGCGTGTCCATAAAACAGGCGCTGCGCATAGTCTGGAAGTACTGCTCTTCAGAAAAATCAACTGCATCCCCTTTTTTATTCCATTCGATCACGGAATAATGGTGCAGGGCCATACCATCCAGCATATGTAGCGGAATGTTTTTCATGAGTACTTCTGTCCAGTTATAATCGGAGGAATTGGCCCCTGAAGCAATTTTGAAAAGATTGCCGCTCATAAACGTGGCGTACTTTCTATAGATATCGGCATAATATTCAGGTCTCATATTTCCGCCGCAGCCCCATGCTTCATTACCAACGCCCCAATACTGCACCTTCCAGGGTTGTTGCCGGCCGTTTTGCTGCCGCAGGTCAGACATTGGGCTTTTACCCGAGAAGTTGACATACTGTACCCAGTCGGCCAGCTCCTGTACGGTACCGCTGCCCACATTGCCGGCCAGATAAGGCGCTGCACCTAGCTCTTCGCACATGTTCAGGAAATCGTGAGTACCGAAACTGTTATTCTCCGTAACGCCTCCCCACCAAGTATTGACGATTGCAGGCCTTTTTTCCTTAGGCCCGATACCATCTTTCCAGTGATAAGTGTCTGCAAAACAACCGCCCGGCCAGCGTAGGTTCGGTATCTTCAGCGCTTTCAACGCGGCGATAATATCTTTCCTTACCCCATTGATATTGGGAATATGGGAAGTATCTCCCACATAGAAGCCGCCATAGATACAATTACCCAAATGTTCAGCAAAATGACCAAAGATATTTCGGTTGATTGTCTGTGTTGGCTTATCTGTACGGAAAGTGATTTTATTCTGGGCCTGCAATGCCGGTGAAGCTATCAACAGACAACAGATCCCCAAACAAAAAGAATGGACCTTATTTTTCATAACGTGGAATTATAGCAATAAATGAGTGATTGCTTCAAAATAACATAATATTTGTCAATTTTACAATTATAATTTTTCGATCACTTTCTGAACGATCGCTATCCAGCTTTCTGTAATCAACTGCCGCCGTTTATTAGCAGTGGAGAACGCATGAAAACTGTTTTAATCGAGGTAGATCATTGCCTTTACAATATTCGCATCGGCAATCAGGTGAGGGAATTCCTCCACTATATCGTTAAAGTGTATATGGTGCGTAATGTATTTTTTGGGAGTGATTCTGCCAACACGGATATTTTCCAGTACCCAATCGAAGTCTTTCCGGGTAGCATTTCGACTGCTGAGCAGCGTACCTTCGCGTTTATGGAATTCTGGGTGACTAAAAGTAATGTCGCCTTTTTGCAGCCCCACCAACACATACCTTCCTGCGTGCGCCATGAAACGGAAAGCATTGTTGATCGCATGCTGATTGCCAGTAGCATCCATTACAACAGTGGGCATATCACCATCAGTGGCATCTCTGAGCAGTTCTTCCAGGCGCCTGTCCTGCGCGTTGAAGGCCGCTTTTACACCTGCTACCTTTTTCGCCCAGGCCAACCGGCTATCATTCACGTCGATAGCCAGTACATTTGCTCCTGCAATAGCTGCCATCTCCATTGTTGCCAGCCCAATTGGCCCTGCTCCTACCACCAGCACATTTTCCTGTGGCAATACTGCCGCCCGTCCAACACCATGCGCCGCAATAGCAAAAGGTTCCACCAGTGCCAACTGGTCAGGGTCCAGTCCTTCGGCAGACAGTAGCAGGTGTGAGGGCACCATCAGGAATTCTGCCATTCCACCGTCCGTATGTACACCAATCACCTGCATATGCTGGCAGCAATTGGTATGCCCACTGCGACAAGCAATACAGTTGCCGCAATGCTGATAGGGAATAATGGTGACCATATCTCCTTTGCGCCAACACCGCGCGTCGCCTTCCACAAATTCGGCCGCTAGTTCATGCCCCAACACACGAGGATAGCTAAAATAAGGTTGTGTACCTCCAAATGCATGGATATCGGTACCACATATCCCGATGCGCCGGATTTTTATGATGGAGTAACCAGGTAAACATACCGGCTCCGGGGCATCACGGTATGCCAACTCCCCCGGCTTAATACAAGAAATAATCCTCATGAACATCTGTTTAAAAAGCGATATTGTTCCGGAACAGTAGTTGTTGGCATAGATGACCAAAGACAACAAAACAAGATCATCAGATCCCGCCCCTTCACGAAAAATAACGTTGCCATTTTTTTTAAAAGTACCTATCTTATAATTCTCAGACTTTACCGATATCGATAAAAAATTGTACTTTATCGATATTTTACTATTCGGACATTATCAGCTATGAGCAAAGAACAGTCATCTCTCAATTTTATCCTGCTGAATATCGGCCATGCTGTACATAATGCTGACTGGAACTGGCGCAACGTTTGTAGCCCTTTTATCCGGGTACACTTTGTAGAAAACGGGACAGCCAGCCTTATTCGGGAAGACAAAACCTATGAACTAAAAAAGAACCATCTGTATCTTACACCGGCATATACCATTCACGGATACAAATGCGAAGGGCATTTATCTTTGTACTACATTCATATTTATGAAGAAGTGGGCAATCAGACCGGCATCTTTGACCTAATAGATGCTCCTGTAGAAATAAAAGCAGATCCGCTGATTGTCCAACTAATCAAACGCCTTGCTGGCATTAATCCGGAGAGGAAACTGCCCCACTTCGATCCATGGTCATACGACAACCCTCCCACGCTTGTCAGAAATATAGCGCGCCAGAAAGCCGTGCCACTCGGCTACGAAATGGAGGCACAAGGCATCATCAAACAGGTCTTATCCCGGTTCCTACTACTAGCCACGGATAAGAACCTGCATATAGACAAACGTATCCTGCAATCGTTGCACTACATACGTACCCACTTACATAAGCCTATCAGCGTGGACGCATTGGCAGCGGCCTGTTTTCTCACCAAAGACCACTTCATTCGCCTTTTCAAAAAAGAAATAGGCTGTACGCCAGGAAAGTATATCAATGAAAAGAAGATAGAAAAGGCCCAACGGGTGATGATGACGAAAGACATGAGCATCAAGGACCTAGCTTACAGCCTTGGATTCGCGAACAATGCTTATTTTAACCGTTTCTTCAAAAAACAAACAGGGGAGAATCCGGGAAAGTATAAAAAGAGAATGCGGCTTCTTGCAAGTGACGATACATCGTTTTCTCCCCTGTTACTGTAATAAAGGCTTATTGGAAGCGTCTCCACCAATCACAATCAGGTCCTTATTTCCCGGCGCATAAAAAAATAATATGCGCCCGCAAAACAAACCACCGTAGCGGCCACCAACCCTGTTACCTGTGGCCATACCACCATCAGGCTTTCCCTGAAGGATAACGGCGCCGGAATAGCGCCGGCCATCTGCTCCATGGTCAATGGTCCCAGGCTTCTCACCGAAGGCATCAGCAACGTAGTGGCAGCATCGGTATACAGTTGGCTGGGCGCCAGGCGAAACCAGGACAAAATGATATTGTTGTAAATTACCACCTGCTCCGGCTGCAACGATGCAGGATCGGGTAATACCGTCCTAACGACCATATTAACGATCAACTGGTAAAACACGGTAAAGAACAACCAGATACCAATAGCGGTGAGGGCAGAGGTAGCCGCATGCTTAAACAACACGGATAGCGCTATCGACAGGCTAAGCCAGAACCCCACATAGATCATGCTCAACACCACAAACGTCAGGATGCGGAACAGCTCCGCGGCCTCCATTGGCACACCTGTGATGAGGAGTCCGGCCCCAATCATAAGTAACACAAGGCTGAGAAAAAGCACACCCACAATGGTGAGCGCAGCGTAGAACTTAGCCAGCAAGAGATTATCGCGGTATACCGGCTGCGCCAACAGCCGTACCAGTGTGCCATTATTCTTTTCCGAATTAATAGCATCGAAGCCCAGTGCGATACCCAGCAAGGGGCCGAGGAAGCTGATAAAAATATAAAACGTAGGAAGTGAATTATCCGAAGTGGTTAATAATTTTAGATAGACGAACACGTGGTCCGGATCATTAAAATCTGTCACCACTCTCCTGATGTTTGATAACGATACGTGCATCGCACCGAGGAAGGTAAATAGGATCAGCAGCAGCATCACTATAAACCGCCAGCTACGGATATGATCCCCTCCCTCTTTACGCACCATCACCCAAAACGGCCCAGGAACGGCCGCTCCGGTGAAAAAAAGGTTAAACAGCCTGTTCATTCAAAATATGCTTTTTAGTATTCTTCTCAAAAAAACGATGATAGATCTCATCCAAACCATATTCCTTTTTATGTACACCGGTTACGTTTAACCCGTTCTGTACAAAAAGGCGGACAATATCCGGTGTGATATCTGTACTGCAGGACACGTCTACGTTACCTTCCATTATCGACACCTTGGTAACGCCAGGCAGTGCCAGCAGTTGCCGTTCTATTTCCCCTGGCGCTGTAAGCGGCGTCCTGACGGACACCTGTACCACATAGGAATCCTCCCCGAACAGTTTACCGGCCAGCGTTTCGAGATTACCTTCCGTCAATAATTTCCCTTCTACGAAGATGCCCACACGATCACAGATCTGTTGCATCTGGTGAAGATGGTGGGAAGATAACAGCACCGTCAACTCCTGCTGCCGGCTGAGTTGACGGATCAGCGTGAGAAATTCGCGGATACCAGCAGGGTCTATGCCCAACGTAGGTTCATCAAGTATCATTACTTCTGGTTCACGAATCAGCAGGTCGGCAAGGCCCAATCGCTGTTTCATACCACGGGAATAAGCCGCCGTTTTTTTATGCATTTCTGCTCCCAGTCCCACCATCTCCATGGTGTTGTGGGCCCGAGAGCGGATATCTTTTTCGGGGATGCCATTGAGGCGGCCGATGTACATCAGATTATCCAATGCCGTGAGGTTATCGTAAAAGCCGGCGCTGTCCGGCAGATAGCCAACTTTCCGCCGTACCCCCACCGGGTTGCGTGTAGCATTGATACCGCATACCATGGCTTGTCCCGAGGTAGGTTCCGCCAGTCCCAGCATCATCAGGATAGTGGTGGTTTTACCGGCGCCGTTAGGTCCCAGCAAGCCAAATATTTCTCCTTTGTTTACTTTCAGGGAGAGATGATCTACTGCTTTTTTGGTACCGTAATTTTTGGTGAGTCTGTCCAGTTCTATAATAGGATTTGTCGTCATGTCTACCTCCTTCCGTATTTACGTATCAGGTAATACACGATGCCCAGCGACAGGAGGATCACCAGCGTACCTATCCAGCCGGCCAGCATGGAGGTTTTGACCGTCATGCGGAAAGCCGCGTTGCTGTTGACATTATTATTCCTTACCGTAAAATTCGACACATAATCACCGGCGATGGTTTTATCCGGAACGCTAAGGGTAGCTGTTACCTGCTGTTCTTTACCTGCATCGAGGCGGTCGATTTTGGAAGGTTCAAATACAGCGCTCCAGGAGGCCGGCGCCTGAGCTGAAAGCTCCAACGCTTCCAGCGACAGGGTACCGGTATTTTTCACCGTCAACTGTAGCTTCCGGCTGCGGCCTTCTGTAATATCATCGCTCAATCGCCCTGTAGGCGTGGTTAGTTCTACGCTATAGCTGCCTTTCACCACTGCTTCTACATCGGCATGGAGTGTATCGGCCTGTGACATGGCCATCACCGGGATGTTGTATTTACCAGGCTTCACCAAAGGCGCTGCCGTTATTTCCAGGGAAATATCTTGTGTTCTGCCAGAATCCAGACGCAGACCCGCCACCTGGGTACCTTCCGCGCGGAATGCCACTGTCCATCCTTCCGGCACATCCGCCCTTAATCCATATAACTCCGTATGCCCGCTGCCGTTAGACAGGCTCAGATTGTAACGAAACGGCTCCTTCGCAGTGGATTCTATATTCATGAGCCTTGCAGAAAATGCGGATTTTCCTTTACCCTTCTGTGCATGGGCGCCCAAGGTCAGGGCCAGCAAAAAAAATGAAATACAATAAACTTTCCGGTAGTTGGATAACATAATATTGAATGATAGTTTTTGACAATAGTGCATACGGCCTTTCTTCATGCTACGAAGACAGCCTTAGGAATAACAGTTAGCTTCAGTAGCAAAGCCATTGAAGCAGAGAATTAGCAAATAAATCAACAGTGATGATTACGCAAATGGTCCGTCGGTACCGGAATAATGCGTTCTGAGCAGGTTTGCTTTGATAACAGCAATGGTGGTTTCTTCTGTAGGCACAGGCAATATAAAGGCCCTGTGGTGTAATGTTTTGGTTTTTAAAATATTTGTCATGCTAGATGAAATTGAATTGCATTAAAACAAGATCAAATAGAAAAAATATAAATGCTCCATTCAGGAGAAGTCAAATTTCAGACAATTTGTAAGCCGAAAATTAAATCTTCAATTGTTACGATAATGTTAAAATGGGTAATAATTGGCACTTTGTCAGTAAGCCCTTATCGTCCAAAGCTGTCAATATTTCAGCATCCGGCATGTTAGTTTCATGCGATGAAAAAATGACAGTCAAACATTTATTTTTTCACGACTGGCATATAGGTTGATCGCCCCATTTTAGCTATTTGTTAATCTTTAAAAAGGAGGTTACTATGTCACTCGTAAGAAGCTACAGGGAACCACTTACAAATTTGCCGACCCTGTTCGAAAACTTTTTTAACCGTGGTTTTTTCAGCCGCGACAACTTTAATAATTCCATCAGTGGCACCACTATCCCCACGATGAATATTAAAGAAACAGATGAGGATTTTCTCGTTGAACTCGCCGCACCCGGTATGAAAAAAGAAGACTTCAAAATCCATCTTGATGGCAACAATCTGTCCATTTCATCTGAAAAAAATGCCAGTGAAGAGGAACCCAGTAACGGGAAATATTCCTATAAGGAATTTAGTTACCAGTCTTTTAAACGCACCATCACCCTTCCCTCCGATGTGGTGGATGAAGAAAAGATCCAGGCGCGATATGACAACGGATTACTATCGCTGAAAATTCCTAAAAAAGAAGAGGTAAAGAAAAAGGCGCCACGCCAGATTGCCATTCACTAATCGTGCGCTAAATATTTTTTGTCAAGCCCAGCGGAAGGCGGGTCACTCCCATAGATCCGCCTTTCCGACTGGCACAAACCCGTGATAAATGGAAGAACGCTTTTATATCGATGTCCATTTCAAAGTAGCCAACGGTTGGATAACCTACGCTAAAATTAATCTCGGATATGATCAGGCGTTTGCCAATTCTCTTTTTGACGTGCTGGCAGGCAGAACTTTACCGGAAGGGTTTCTCAGAATGAACCTGATGGAAACAAAAGATGATTTTGCCTTTCTGCACCAAAGCATGTATTGTACACTTCCTCAACTGGCTGAGAATTGCATGTTGATAACGAAGGAAGTTTTCAGGTTTTATAATCTTGATAAAGGGATATAGATTAGCGTTATCTTGAGAAATAAAGAGCGAACAGTAATCAAGAGGATAAATGCTGTTAAACATTCAAAAAGGATCGCGACTAAACACTAGACTAAAAAACAAAATTTCATCCCGCGCCATGCGCGAGGTTTATATACCCAAAAACAGAAATCCAAAGCTGTGTTGTCCATCAGATTCGCAATTCTTTAAAATATGTGGCTACCGAAGCGAGACTTCTGGATTAGCTTACTTTGTACCAGATTGAAAACTCATACTCAACTTCATACATCAATTATCATTTTTACAATAAAAAATGTTATTGGTGAGTTAACCTTCTTTTATTCACATAACTAAGACATTTCCGGCACAACTACTTATTAATTTTCGCCTGTAAAGAAAATGATTGAAACGAAATGCAACAATTAAAATGACTAATAAAGCTTATAGAGAATGGCTGGTGGAAATAAAAAACAAGGTAAAACAAGCCCAATTAAAGGCAGTATCTAATTTCAATATAGCTTTAATAGAACTTTATTGGGAACTGGGGAAGGAAATTATCTCCAAACAAACTGAATACAAATGGGGGGAGAATTTTCTGGAACAACTGTCTATCGATCTCAAAAAAAGTTTCCCCCAGATAAATGGTTTCTCTCGCCGAAATCTGTATACAATCAGACAATGGTATATTTTCTTTTCTCATCAATTTGAATTTGTGCCACAGGCTGTGGCACAATTACCCTGGTCGTACCAGCGACTGTTAATTTCTAAAAATCAAAGACCTGGAAACAGTTGTTTTATATGCCAAAGCCACTCACAAAAATGGTTGGTCCAGGAATCAATTAGAAATTAACATTAAACATAATTATCATTTAAGACAAGGAAAGGCTGATCACAATTTCGAATCAACTCTTCCTAAGCCACAGTCTGATCTGGCAGCAGAGACTATTAAAGATCCATACCATTTTGATTTTCTCGGATTGGAAGAGAATGCCCAGGAGCGAGAGATTGAACTGGCCCTAACGCAGAAGATTACCCACTTTATGCTGGAGCTAGGAAAGGGTTTTGCTTTTGTTGGCCGTCAATATAAATTAGAAATCAGTGATTCTGATTATTTCCTGGATTTATTATTTTATCATCTCCACCTACGCTGTTTCGTAGTCATTGAATTAAAGGCAGGAAAATTTCTACTTGAATATGCAGGGAAATTGAATTTTTATCTTTCTGCGGTAGATAGTAAATTAAAACACGTAACCGATAGCCCATCCATCGGAATAATATTATGCCGATTAAAAGATAAAATAGAAGTGGAATATGCACTTCGCGATTTAAATAAACCCATAGGTATTAGTTCTTTTGAGTTATCAGAAATTATACCTGATGACCTTAAAACTCAACTGCCCACAATTGAAGAAATGGAAAGGGAATTAATGGACGAGTAAGGTACTTTTCCTTATTTGGGATCAAGTAATATTATTTGCTGGTATGCCTTTACCAGAAAAAAGGATACACTAAAAGTAAAACTGTTTTGTGCATCCTTTTTTGTATCCTTTCAGATTCGTTTTGTATGATTTACCTTTCTATACCAAAAGCAGAAAAGCCGCTTAAATCCTACGATTCAAGCGGCTTTAATTTCCTTTGATATTCTTGTTGTGATCCCGCTGGGACTCGAACCCAGGGCCCATACATTAAAAGTGTATTGCTCTACCAACTGAGCTACGGAATCAAATCGCTGCTTTCACCGCGACTCCCCTTTTTCAATGGGAGTGCAAAGATAGAAAAATATTCATCTCTGCAAAATATTTTTAAAGCATTTTTATTACAAAAACACCCAAACAAAATACTGTAGCCCATTTCGGTGGATTTATTTTTTTTACAAATCTGCGTATATACATCAACGTAATAAGGCAATGTTGTGCCCGTACAACATTGCCTCATCACGATTTTTGTTCCTACTTTGCAGCCCATGCTTCATCTGCACTTGGCCCGTAACTGCCTGGAATTGGTATATCCAACAGCCGCAGATAAACACCCAGTTGCGCACGGTGATGCACAATCTGGCAATATGCCATTCTAATAACTTCCTGCTTATTGTATTCTTCAATAATCGTATCCCCATTACGAAGTACCCAATGCTCCGGCAACTGCGATTCCTGCGCCTTTGCCAACGCTTCACGACCCGCCACCAGGTTCGACTCAAAATATTCCATTAACTCAGCATTGTTCGTAACAGTGACATGTTTATAATCATTATTCGCGAAATCAAGCTCTGAAGTATTCAACGTCATCGGTACCCAGCCTGTCAGTTCTGCAATATGTGTAGCCAACTTCCCCATAGGCATGCTTTTTTCATGAGGCGCCCAGTCAAGCTTGTCCGATGGTACCCGCTGCAACATTTTACGAGTAGTTACCGCTTCCTGTTCCATTTCTTTCTGGAGAATTTCAATGATGTTCATAGTACTTCTGTTTTGTTGATACAAAGTAAAAAGGCGAAAGTGACAACCCTATGTCAGTAGTCATTTAGAAATAACAACTTTTTTTTAAAATGTTTGTTCCTCTACTAAATTCTCACCGCATGAAAACGAATCCCACTGCGCCAAACAACATGTCTGTGTCCGTCACATTTGGCCCCTACGAACTGAAAGGCAATATCCCCCTGCAATTGATGACCATCGGTACGAATGAGAAAGGGGAATCGATGGAATGGGTCCCTGGGAAAACATTTGAGACAAAAGAAGAGCCAGTGTTTTTATGTAGATGCGGACACTCCGGCAACAAACCGTTCTGCGATAATACGCACCTGCAAATCAAATTCGACGGTACCACCAACCCACACCACCGCTCTTATCTGCAACAAGCTTCTCTATACGAAGGCCCCGACACCCTCTTGACTGACGCGGAAAACCTCTGCGCCTTCGCCCGCTTCTGCGATCCCAACGGTCAAGTATGGCATATGGTGGAAAATACAGACGATCCTGCGGTAAAAAAACAATTCCTTAAACAAGTGCATAATTGCCCCAGCGGGCGACTCATGGCCTGGAATAAGGAAACACAAACGCCCATAGAACCCAAACTCTCCCCTGCCATCGGCATAGTGGAAGATCCATCCAAAAATATCAGCGGCCCCTATTTCGTACAGGGTGGCATCACCATCTACGACGAAAAAGGAATCCCTTACGAAATACGTAACCGCGTTACCCTCTGCCGCTGCGGCGCCTCCAGAAACAAACCTTTCTGCGATGGATCCCATGCTGCCATCCAATTCAAAGATGGCCTTCTACTATAACAGTGGATCTAGCCATTGGATGCCCCGCTATTGAAGAAGATGGCAGCGTTGAAATCAGGGAAATTCTGGAGTTCGGGCTCCTACAGTAAAAATAAAATGTCCCCAAGAAGCCTATTGCTTCTTGGGGACATTCCCATTATAAACGAAATTATTTTGCTTTCCAGATATTGTCATTCGGCGTGGCATCCATGTATAGCCCACCTTCCAAACGTACTTCTTGCACAGCTTCTTTCACTGGCAGTTTCAGCACCAGTTCTTTCTGATTAGCCTGCCATACAGATGGCGTATAATGAAATTGTGATTCTTTCCCATCTTTGGTTACAACTACCAAGTTAAACGGAATGGCAAATCCACCCACATTCTTGATGGTAACATTCCCACTTTTCACATTGCTCACGGCCAGGTCTATGTAGTTGTTGGAGAAAAACCAGTTATTCCAGAACCAGTTCAAATTCTTACCAGATGCGGTGTTGAAGATATGGAAGAAATCCCATGGAATAGGATGCTTGCCATTCCACGTATCCATGTATACATGCAGCGATTTCTTGAACAATTCGTCTCCCAATAAATCTTTCAATGCCAAATATGCCAAGGATGGCTTACCATAAGCATTGCTGCCATAACCCATTTCACTCACCTGTGTAGACATGCTAATAATCGGTTGATCTTCTTCTGTAGACGGATCCGCGATATAATACTGCACTCTAAAGCGCTTGTAGAAATCATCTGCGGCCTGCTGCCCTTTCTCTGAAATACCAATCAGGTATTCAAAGGTGGTAGCCCAACCTTCGTCCATAAAGGCATAGCGGGTTTCGTTGATGCCCATGTAAAAAGGAAAATAAGTATGCGCAATTTCATGATCCTGCACCAACTGGGCAAAACTCAGGTTACCTCCTACGGTGGCATCATTCACCATCATAGGATATTCCATATCTGCAAATCCCTGGAAGGCGGTCATTACCGGGAAAGGATATTTCACGCCAGGCCAGTGATTGGAAAACCATCCCAATGCATAACGAGAAAATTCTACGGAATGCTGGAAATCAGTGGTATTAGCTTTATACGCGGCCTGCACACTCGCTCTACGGCCACTAACGGTATCCAGCAAAGCGCTAGAAGCATCCCATACATAATGATCACTCACACCATAAGTGACGTCTGTGATATGCTTGGCGACAAATTTCCAGGTATTCCAATCCTGCTGCGCAGTCACTTTATGCCCTTGGAGATCTTCCTGGGTGGCAATATGCATGGTTTCATTGGCGGTAAGTGAGGCTTTCAAACGCTGTGCAACTTCCGGCTGCAATACTTCTCCGGCATTCTGCAGCTCTCCTGTTCCCCATACGATAAAATTCTTCGGTACCGTAACTGCAACGGTATAATCATTGAAATCATTATAAAACTCTGCTCTATCAGTATGCTGAATATCGTCCCAACCATTATAATCATCGAATACGGATACACGCGGATAAGCATAGGCCATAAAACAGGTAGTACTGTCAATCATCCCTTCGCGACCACTCTCTTTGGAGAGGTCATAACGCCAAGTAATTTCAATTTTGGCACTGTCGTGTGATTTTATGGGAGACGACAACGGCACGACGCCTACAGTGCCTACATCATTGGGAAAGGATATTTCGGCGCCATTACATACAAAACGTTCCACTACCACGCCGCTATCCAGGAAATTCATGCTGTGATAACCATCGCGAGGAGCTTGAAATTTATGCAGGTTGTTGTTCATGCGAATACGTAGTCTGGAAAGGTCATGGGGACTATTATTCACATATGTGATGGTTTCTTTACCATACACGGTGCGGGTAGGAGGCGCTACCTTCAGTTGGATATCGTATCTCCCTTTATTCTGCCAGTAATTAACACCAGGTTTACCACTCATATCCCTGGTTTGGGCCTTATAGGCATTTTGGATATTACGGGGCATGTACAGCTCCTGGGCCTTAACGGCAGTACATCCCAGGATAGCAGTCAATAACAAAATGTATCTTCTCATATAGCGGATTATGCTAACGAACTTCGCGAAAATTACTCGTTAATGCAAGCGGTAGATACATAATTGGAGACTGACAGGGTTAAACGGCCAACGCTATCTTGGGGGGTTGACAACGTTTGTGCAACACCGTTAGTTTTTTATATTATAGTTCGACACGTATCCTCACTCCTTCTCCCTGCTTCACAGCACCAGGATGCATGCTCATCAACAACTGTATGTCTCCGGCCTGCAATAGTGCCTCTTCATAACTGCCAAAGAATTTCACAGATAATACCTTCGCGGCAATACCGTTACCATCGGCCAGTACTACTTTCTCCGGACGGATATAGATCGCTGTATCAGTGGTTTGTATGCCTAATACTGCTGCCTGTACGTCCGACAAATGATTGAATTTTCCAAAGAGTGCGGCACAATAATCATCTTGTGGATGTAAATATACCTCTTGTGGCGTTCCTTGCTGGATCACTTCCCCATGCCGCATAATCATAATACGGTCCGCCCAAGACAGTACATCCAATGGATCATGGGAGGTGAGTAAGCAAGTAATGGATAGTTCACTGGAAATATCTGCAATGACATCCTTTAACTGCTGCTTATGGATCATATCCAGGTTGGAAAACGGTTCATCCAACACTAGGAGCTGCGGTGCGGTAGTCAACAAACGCGCCAAGGCCACCCGCTGACGTTCCCCCCCGGAAACCTGGTCATTCTTTCTTTTAAACAGATGCGTGATCCGACAGACCTCATACACATGCATGGCATCTTGCGCTGTTAGTTTATTATCTCGTTCGAGGATTTCCTCTACCCGGAAGTTATTACGCAATTCAAAATGCTGGGACAAATAAGCAATCCCCGGATGACCAGGTATCAGTACATCCAATGGGCCTTTTACCCGTTTCCCCAGGAAATCAACGGTACCCTCGTCTGTTTGTAACAGGCCAGATATAATCTTCAACAAGGTACTCTTCCCCGAGCCCGTGGCGCCTGCAATGGCTAGTTTCTGAAACTGTGGCTGATTAAAACTAACATCTTTTACTACAGCTTGATCCTGTAACTGTTTGCTGATTCCATTTACCGTTAAAAAACTCATATACCACCGTAAAATTGAAGCTGTAAAGGTATTCAAAATGATTAGAAATCACTGTTTTTACTCCGAACGCCCTATGTCTTGCAAATTTTTTATAATATATTATCTTTACAGTCCGAAAAATGGCATAATTTTGGCCAATCCCCATGGTTAGAGGGAAAAAACAAAAAATTTTAACCAAATGCGACAAACAATTGTAGCCGTAGCTGCCGCTGTAGTACTGTTCTCCTGTAAAGGCCAGCCAGATCAGGCAGCCATCGAAAATGCAAAAAAAGCCACCATTGACTCTATCAACAATGTCAATCTGGTAAAACAACAAGTCATCGATTCGATGAAGCATGTAGGCAGTCACCACAGAAAAGGTAGCGAAGCGGGTTATAGCCCTGCTACTTATAATGCTCCTGAAGAAGGAACCACAGCAGCAGCAGCTCCTGCACCAGCACCAACTGCTGCTAAGAAGAAGAAAGGTTTTGGTTCCTGGAGCCACACTGCTAAAGGTGCCGTTGTAGGCGCTGGAGCAGGTGCAGTTACAGGTGCTATCGTTAACAAGGATCACGTGAAAGGCGCTGCGATTGGTACACTCATTGGCGCTGGTGTAGGTGCCGGTACTGGTGCGATTGTAGACCATGCGAAAAAGAAAAAAGCTGCACAACAGCAGTAATAGCCAAATAAAAATTTAGGTATGCCGGGCTGATACAGCCCGGCATTTTTTATTCCTACAAAAAGAAAAGCCACGCTGGAAAGCGTGGCCTGATACATCACCCAAAAATAACTAGATACGAAAAGCTTCCCAGCCGGATATCGTTGTCCGGTTGCAAGTCATAGGCTGTGTCCCATTTTCACAGGAGATATACCGCCCATTGTTGCCCCGTAACGCGATGGTGCCGTCTGCATTCACGATCCAGTCAAACTTTTCCCAGTCGCCAATAGTGGTGCGGTTACACGTAATCGCACTGACGCCGTTTTCAGATGAAACATATTTTCCCATTGCCTGTAAGGCTACTTTTCCGCCGCCAGCATCTATTACGGTGAATTGCTCCCAAGCCTGTGCAGTGGCACGGTTACAGGTCATGGCCTGGGTACCGTTTTCACTGCTCACAAAGGCATTGTTGAAGCCTTTCAGGGTGATGGTCTGCCCAATGGGAGCACCGCCACCAGATTGTGTCATGGAGTAAACGCGCACATAGTCTACCCACATATTCGCCGGCAGTTTGCTCTCATCCACCGTTTGACCAGGCCAGTCGCCCGCTACCGCCAAATTCAATATGATGAAAAACGGATTATGGAAAGCGCCGGTGTTATTAATATTGTTTTGGATATTGGCAGCCACATACTGCGTGCCATCTACAAACCAGCGGATACCATTCGGATCCCACTCTACCGCATATACGTGGTAATCATCTGGTGTAGTGACCATATTACCGCCATAAGATACATGTCCGTTGTTATCCCAGTGAATAGTACCGTAAACGGTATTGCTGGTATTAATGCGTTCTAAAATATCTATTTCTCCGCATTTAGGCCAACCTACTCCTGCTTGGCCAATATTACTACCCAACATCCAGAAGGCAGGCCAGAGGCCTTGTCCGGAGGTAAGCTTAATCCTGGCTTCTATACGGCCATAGGTGACAGAGAATTTGCCCGCAGTATTTAATCGCGCAGAGGTATAAGGCATCCCTCCTACGGATTCTTTTTTAGCGGTGATGACCAAGTTGCCATTGCTGACAGTGGCATTGGCTGCCTGATAATATTCTTTTTCGTTGTTAGCCCCATTGGGACCCGTTTCAAAATTCCAGTTGCTTGTATTTACGCTGGTGCCATTGAATTCGTCCGACCAGATCAGATTATACGTTACTGCTTCTGTGGCTGCTTTGGTTGTTGTACTAGCGACAGGCTGCAGTACTGCTTTATTAGGTTCCTTGGAACAGGAAACCAGGGCGAGCATCAGCAATGCGCCCACGTGGAATGGATTTGCTTTCATGGATTTTACACTTATAAAAGTTAACAATTGAGGGGTGATATATTAAGTTCATACTATACTTTTTTAAATGTCAACTGACGCAACAGGCAGCCTCCTTTACTGAAATAAATACGGATACGGTTACTGCCCTTCGTCAGTTTTACCTGTCCCACTGGAATGTCCTGCCATCCCTGCACCACGGGCATCGCCACATCTCCGGTTGCCTTGCGGTCATTGACCCAAATGCTACATACGGCATCCCCACTGTCTTTCGCGGCCTTTACACTAATGCGGTAATTACCTGCCTGCGGTACCTGCACGGTATACTGTAGCCATTCTCCATCTTCTATACTGAATATTTCATATTGTCCATCTGCCATTCGGATGTCGGTGCCATCATTGCGGTAAGCGCCGCCCCGATTGCCTCTCGTGTTGACGCCAGGCGTATAATGATAACTCGCAGTATCCAAATCGTTATAGGCGTAACCGTTACGACCCAGATCATAATCCACTGCAGCAATGGTGGTGTTATCGGTAATCACATGTTTTTTGAAAGGGATTGCAGCGGTACTATGAATCTGCCGGAACATGGCGTCTATTACATCCGGGTGCACGAGGGTATTTTCCGCCCTGGTAGCGGATACCCACTCCATAAGAGATACATAGGCTGCATCCGCAACTGGCGCCGGGGCTTTCCCATTCCAATAATCGAGAATAGCCTGGTAACCGGGAGCGACTTTTATCTCCATAGGCTGATTAATGCCTATTTTTTTCTGCTGCCACCATGCCCATCCGATGTCGTTATTCTCTACAAGACTGATCACCTGCTGATACCAGTTATTGGAATTCTCTCCCGATTCGCCCATCCATAACGGAACATTGTACTGCTCCCGTAATTCCAGGAACCTGGCGATAGAAGCCCTGTCGGGGAAATTGCCGTACTTATGGAAACTGAGCACCATATTGTTATCCCAGGCAGGTAAGATGCCGTTGTAGTTATTACCGAAGGCATTTCCTTCAATGATGATGATATGTTTTTTGTCCACTTCCCGGATTGCAGCAGTGATATCCTGCATTAATCGCTTCAGTGGAACATTGGTTTGTTCTTTATTGCCGATTTTATCCGCTGGGTCCTCAAATCCCCAATTAGGCTCATTGATGATATCGTAGCCCCCGATCCATGGCTCGTTGGCATATCTTTCCGCTAGTTTGCGCCATAAGGCAATGGTTTTCTGTCGATTGGCCTCACTCTCCCAAAGCGAGGGCCTCTCCGGATGACGATCCGAAATCGGCAGATCATGCCCCTGCCCTCCAGGCGCGGCATGCAGGTCCAAGATCAGGTAGAGATGATTGGCCTTACACCAAGCTAGGAGGGAATCCGTGAGCGCAAATCCTTCTTCCTTCCATGTTTGCTGACCCGCTACAGGCTCCTCTTCCACCGCCAAGGTGTATAACTGGTAATGCATAGGGAGTCGGACAGAATTGAAGCCCCATCGCGCTAGCGAATCCATATCCGCTTTCCGGGTATGATTTTGTAACCAAGCCTGGTAAATGGTGTCGGTACGCGCCGGCCCTACGAGGTCTTGAATTTTTGCTCGAATCTTATACTGCTGGCCAATATTACCGAGTCGGAACATATACCCTTCCTGCAACATCCATCCTCCCAAGCCCATACCCCGTAGGATGACCTTCTCATTTTTCTCATTGACAATGATATGCCCTTTGGCTTTCAGATAGCCCTGACCGTTAGCCAACATACCGAACCCTAAAATAATGACTGACAATACTACCCACCTCCTGGACCAGGAAGTACCATAAACGTGAAATCGCATAAAATGAGCCTTGTTGCTTTGTACAAAAATCGATGCTGCTAAAATCTGTAATCCATTGAAATTATTTACTTTCGGCACTACGTCATTTCTACTACATCCCTCGGAAACTGCCAACAAACAAGGGAAGCTCCCTACTACAGTAAAAATATTTTACATTTACTACTATGAAGTTTACCCGGTACCTGTTAGTCCTAGTGCTGTTTTTAATCCACGTCCCGTTATCTGCTCAGCATACCATCGGCTTACCAGCCATTGCGAGCTACGATCGCATGACGTATAAAGGCAATGGACAAACCTGGGATATCGATATGGACAAAAAAGGGATGCGCTACTTCGCTAATAATGAAGGGCTCATCACTTTCAATGGCAACAATTGGCATATTTTTCAGGTCCCTAATAAAACCAGGGTGCGTAGTGTGAAAGTGGGTGAAAATGGGCGCATCTATGTAGGCGCGCAAGACGAATTCGGTTATTTTGCGCCAGATCAACAGGGAAATTTGCAATACACTTCGCTTAAACCCAATATCCCCGCCATTTACCGACAGTTTGCAGATGTCTGGAATATCATTCCCTTTAATGGAGACCATTTCTTTCGTACCAATGACAAGATTTTCCGACTGGACAATAAAGGTAAAATTGACGTTTCCCCTGCGAAAGTAGAATGGAAAATAATAGGCAATACTGACAAACATCTTTACGCGGAAGACAATAACACCGGCTTATTTAGATACGAAAACAATAGCTGGAAACTATACTCCAAAGCTGTGACTGATAAGCAATTGGTGATTACTGCTTTCTTGGATGAAAGCAACGATACGTTGTTAGTGACCACTGTAAAAGACGGACTAGTCAAAATATACCGCGACCTAGTGATTCCCGTGAATACCAGTGCAGATGTCGTCTTCCGAAATTCTCATATCTACTGTGGACTAAAACTAGATGAACACCAATATGCCATCGGGACATTCTCGAACGGCTGCTATATCATCGATCTGCCGAGTGGTAGGATATTACAACAATTCTCCCGCGATGAAGGCATGCAGAATAACAATGTCCTGAAAATATTTGCAGACGGCAATCAACAACTGTGGCTGGCCCTGGAAAACGGTATCGATCATATCCAATACAATGCAGCTATCCAGCGCATCGCACCGGATAAAAACAACCTCATAGGCGCTTATGCGGCAGCGGTTTTCAAAAATCAGCTCTATATCGGTACCATCGATGGCCTCTATGTGACGCCCCTAGACAGCAATACGGATTATAGTCTTTCCCGCAGTAGTTTTAGTCGCATCCCGAATACTTCGGGCCAAGTATGGCGACTCAGCCTATACGAAGATCACCTGCTCATGGGCCACAGCGACGGTACTTATGATATCGTTCAAAACAAAGCTATTCCCCTGCTGAAAGATATCGGTAGCTGGACTTACCTGCCAGTAGGCAATCGCTTGATAGCAGGCAGTTATACCGGATTATTCACCTTGCAACTACAGCAGCACCAATTCCACTTACAGCCACATATCAATGGTTTGTATGAATCCCTGCGTTTTCTTGCGCCCGATGGCAACGGCAATGTATGGTCTTCCCATCCTTACCGCGGCATCTACCACCTGCGATTCATCGGCGATTCGTTGCAGTATACCTTGTATACCCAGGGAGACGGCCTCCCCTCGGACTACAATAACTTCGTGTATACGTTGGCGGGAAAAATGGTGGCCGCCACACCTGCAGGGATATACGAATTTGATAGCAACAGTCATCGGTTTCGGCCTTCTCCGCGCTGGCAGGCGATTTTCGGCAACCTCGCCATCCAGTACTTGCAACCAGATCCACACGGAAATATCTGGTTTATAGCTGATAAGAAAGTAGGCTTCGCCAATATCCAGACCAAACGAATTATCTATTTCCCGGAGCTCTCAGATAAGATCATCACTGGATTCGAATTCATTTATCCTTACAATGATGAAAATATTTTTCTCGCAGGCGTAAAAGGCATCATTCACCTCAATTACCGCAAATATAGTCAGCAACATACCGGACCGGTTGTGCTGATGGGGACCATTACCGCCACCAACAAACAGCAAGATAGTCTCCTCTACGGCGGATACGGCAACGACCACTCATCGCCAGACATCCAGCTTCCCAATGCCTGGCGTAATTTCCGCTTCGAATTTGCCTCTCCATCTGCCGCCGCAGGCAATAATATCCAATACAGTTACCAGTTACAGGGCTTCGATAAAGAACCCTCCACCTGGACTTCCAAAACGGAGAAAGAGTATACGAATATTCCCTTCGGACATTATACGTTCCGCGTAGTAGCCCGCGATAATCTCGGCAATATCTCTACCGCCGCTAGTTACAGCTTTTATATCGCACCCGCCTGGTATCAGTCCTGGTATGCTTGGTGCGTATATACGTTACTGTTAGCACTACTAATAATGGCTATCAGACGCCGCCAACGCCACCGACTAGCCGCCCAGCAGGAAAAGCATCGTCAAGAACAGCAGCAATTGATTATCCAACATCAACTGGAAATCGAAAGAAATGAAATGCAGTTGGTAAAGTTGACAAACGATAAATTACAGGCAGATGTACAGCACAAAAATAAGGAACTGGCCACCGCGGCCATGAATATTGTACAGAATGGAAAAACCCTGGCAGAAATCAAAGAAGCACTATTGGAATCGATGCAGAAATTATCCGATCCCACGCCCCTGCCTAAGTTCAGGAAAGTGATGAAACTCTTTGAGGCCGCAGAAAACGATGAGGACAGTTGGGCAGATTTCTCCCGACACTTCGATGAGGTACATAATAATTTCCTCCTGACGCTGAAGAAAAAATTCCCGGAACTCACTACCACCGATTTAAAACTCTGTGCTTACTTACGCATCAATTTAAGCACAAAGGAAATTGCGCAAACCATGGGCATCTCCGTGCGAGGCGTGGAAACTAGTAGATACCGCCTACGCAGGAAACTGGATATCCCAGGAGAAATAAATCTATACGATTTTCTATTGGAGGTAACTAGCTAAGCACTATACTGAATACCGTTTTCCGCGGAGCAACCGTCTGTAAGGAAAAAGTAAATCCATGCTGCAAGAGGATTTCCTTCACCAGTGTAAGCCCTATACCCTGTCCATCTTTTTTACTGCTGAAAAATGGCGTAAACAATTGATCTACCAAATCCTGGGGAATACCTGGGCCATCATCTGTAATGGTTAAATGACTATCGTCTAAGGATATACGAATATTTCCTTCCTTCCCAATGGATTCCGTCGCATTACGAATGATATTGATCAAAGCTTGTTCCAACAATTGCTTATCTGCGGGAATATGCAGCGGATGAGGTGGTAATGACAAGTGTAATCCAATTTTTCTTTCTGCGGCAGTTGGCTGCATCAATGCAACTACATGCTCCAGTAGTTGATGTATGTTCACCTGGCGGATTTGGGGAGACGGCAGTCTCACTACATCAGCAAAGTTACGCATAAAGGTGTTGAGGCTGTAATTACGATCTATAGCCACTTGCAGACTATCTAGCATCAATTTACTGGCATGTTCGGGCTGCGCTTGCTGCACGGATTGCAGGATGGAATTCACTGGGCCGATGGTATTATTGACTTCATGCGCCATCATGCGTATGACCTTACCGTAGGCTTTCCTTTCCGCTGCCAGTATATCTGCCGTCAGTTCTTCTATCATCACAAAATGCCGAGGGAAACCGCGATCTACAAAATGCGATTTTTGAATTTTATAGGTGGAGACACTGTTAATCGTAATGGTGCGCGACTCACCAGAATGAAGTGCCGCAATCTCCTGCCAAACAGGATGCTGAAAGTCTTGTATACTTCTTTTGTAAATGTTGTCTGTCGTGGTTTCCAGGAGTTGCAAGGCTTTCGGATTGGCCTGCTGCACCTGGTCTTCATAATCCAAAATAATGATGCCTGTAGGAGAAGTATGAATTAATTTCTCCAGGAAAAAATGTTGTTGTTCCTGCCGGGTGCGCTCTTTTCTCAGTTCATCAATCATCTGGTTATAAACTAATATCAACTGGTCCATCTCCACTTGGCCAGTAGGGCGGAATTTGACATTAAAATCCCTTTCCCGGATGGCATCTACTCCGCGCATCAGAAAGCCCAGCGGCCGTATCAACTGACGGTACAATCGTGCCGCAATCACCGCCGACAATAGGATGAATAGCTCAGATACAATGAACAATACCTTTTCTTCCTTGAAGACATACCAGGCTAGCACCAACGTGAGTAGGTGCAGTATGCTAATGAATAAGAGGTATTTAGTCTTCAGTTTCATCGTAAGGAATATTATATTTTTCTAGTCGGCGATAGAGTGCACTTCGCGTAAGCCCCAATGACGACGCGGCTTTGGCCACTTTATTCCGATGGAATTCCATGGCGCGCTTAATCATCAATATCTCCATTTCTTCCAAGGTCAGCTCCCCTACAGCAGGTAGGCCACTCCTCGCTTTATTGACGGATAAAGCGGATAACTGCGCCTGGAAATCTGAGGTATCCAGCATATCATGTGGACTTAACAAAATAGTTCTTTCCACGAGGTTTTTAAACTGACGGATATTGCCGGGGAATGCTTGTTGACGCAGCCATTTCACCGCAGCGGGTGTAACGCCCAATCCAGGACGGCGATAAATTTCTTTTAGATTAGAAGTGAAATAATCCAGTAGCAACGGAATATCTGTTGCGCGTTCCCGCAGTGCAGGGAGTTTTACAGTGATCAAGTTGATACGGTATAACAGGTCTTCTCTAAACAGACCATCGCTTACCATTTCCTCCAAATTGCGATTGGTAGCACATATTACGCGCACATCCACCATTTTAGTGCGACTACTACCCAGTACTTCGTAGGTGCGATCCTGTAATACGCGGAGCAGTTTCACTTGGCTGGCAGGGTCCAGGTCGCCGATTTCATCCAAGAAGATGGTGCCTTTATTTGCCATTTCAAAGCGGCCCATTCTATCGTTCCGGGCATCGGTGAAAGCGCCTTTTACATGACCGAACATTTCGCTTTCAAAGAGGGTGGCGGAAATGCCGCCCAGGTTGACTTTCACAAACGGTTTGGTGGTGCGTAAGCTGTTCTGGTGAATAGCCTCCGCGATCAATTCCTTGCCAGTACCACTTTCCCCGGTGATCAGCACCGGCGCATCCGTAGGGGCTACGCGCCCAATGGTTTCCAGGATCTGTAGCAACTGGGGCGCTTCGCCGATGATTTGAGAGAACTGAAAGCGTTCACTCAGCTCTTTACGGGAGTGCGACTCCGTAGGAGATTCTTTTAACTGTAAGGCTGTGCGGATGGATTGCAGGAGGTGATCGTTCGTCCAGGGTTTATTGATAAAATCGGACGCCCCTAGTTTCATGCCTTCCACCGCCAGTTGGATAGTGGCCCAGCCGGTGATGAGGATAACAGGAATACTCGGATAATCTTCCCGGATCTCGCGCAGCAAGGTCAGTCCTTCTTTCCCGGAGGTTTCCAGGCTAAAATTCATGTCCAGTATCACCAATGACACCGGATGCAGCGCCAGCTTAAGCCGGGCTGCATCCGCAGTATCTGCACTGACAACAGGAAATTTATGCGTTTCCAGCATCAAGTGTAAAGAGGTTCTTACCGCAATATCATCATCAACAATTAGTATCATGCTTCAATTTAATCTTCATGTAGCGCAGTGGCCGGGAATATGGCGGCTGCTTGTTGTCCTGGGTAAATGGAACAAATCAATACTAGCAAATATATAAACAATACACTCAAAACCAGTGCGATGATATAGGTGCTTGCTGCGATGTTGAACACATTCAGCAAAGGGAATTGTATAGCGAAGAAAGTACCCAACAATAAGGAGAAAGTGGCAATCACCATCGACTCACCAATCAGTTGTCGGTTCATATCGCCGCCGGTAGCGCCTATCGCTCTACGCAGGCCGATTTCCCCTTTTCGTTTATTGATATTGTACCAGAGTACCCCAAAAGTGCCGAGGGCGACATTTACGATCAGGAAGGTACTTACTATCAGGAGGAGGATGACCGGAATGATAGCGAGGCGATTGGCAGCGCGGTGCTTATCGTCCAGGTGTTGAATTTCCACATTAGCCCCTTTCAGGAATCCTGCCACCAGCTTATACACCTTGCCTTCGAAGGTGGCATCATGGAATACAGCGGAATTTACCTTTAACAGCATGTTGGAATTCCACTTCATGGAGAGGGTGTCTGGAGGAAAATAAACGGATGGATTTACTTCCATAAAATCACCACGGATTTTGGGTTCCCGGGCAACGCCCACCACCTTGAATTTTTCCTTCTCATAAGTTAGCAGTTTGCCTTCTGCGTTTTCATTCGGAAACAATTTATCCCTGAGACTTTCGCCAATTACAACCGGTCTATTTTTCCCCACCAAATCTTCTTTTGTGTACCAGCGTCCTTCCAGCATATCCGGATGTATCATCCTCCCATAGGTTTCAGATACCTCATAATAATCTACATTATCTTCCTTTTTATCATCACGGGAAACTGCTTCCCTATGCATGTTGCTGGAATAGGGAGCATTGTTGGAAATAAAAGTCACTTCTTCTATTTCCGGCAGGGTTTTCAACTGTTGATAAAACAAAGCGTAAAACTGCTGCAGAGAGTCGGGCTGGCTTGGCTTGTCAGCATTGTCATAGTTTACCTGCCAGATATTTTTATCATCAATACCAACCGGTTGGGCATAGTTGCGATAATAGTACACCAGCATAGAGGTCAGTGAAAATATAACGAGAAAGGAAACAAGGATTTCCACCACCAATAACAGATGATGCTTCTTCTTATTCCAAATGAGTTTTAAAAGATGTTTGAACATAGCTTAACATTTATGCTTTCAATGCCTTTACAATCGGGAACCTGGACATTCTCCATGCCGGATATACGCCAGAGAGAAAACCGAATACCAGGCATGTAAGCAGGCCGATGAACAATACGGTGAAGTTCAATGAAAGGTGAAGGTTCTTAATAAGGTCCGCATTATTCAAAATAATCATTACCAGTTGTGCCAGCACAAGACCAACCAAACCGCCAATCAGCGTTAGAATAATATTCTCTACAATAAACTGATATACCAATGCCTTCCTGGTAGCCCCAAATGCCTTCCTGACACCTATTTCGGAAGAACGCTCCATTATTCTGGTAACATTAATATTTACCAGGTTAACGATAGGCAGGAATACAATCAGTGAAATAAATATGCCCAATGCGGTATATACCCATACTTTCTGTTTACTCTCCTGGCTACCTCCACGGATATATGCATCCAGGTAGGAGTCTGCTAAACTGGTTGTTTTCAGAAATCTTTTCTGGGTATGTGGCACCCGGCGGACGATATCTTCATACTCCTTTTTAATCGCGGGAATGTCCGATGTTTTTTTGGCCAGGAGAATAGCGGCATATTCACCAAAATAAGAGGGGGTATTCATATCATCTTTCGTGAGCGTATAAGGAATATACATGTCACTGCTAAGCATATACGTAGAGGCTGGTACGTTTCTAACGACACCGGTTACACGATATTTCTCATTATTGGCTTCCAGGTATTGACCCACTGCGGGTACATCCTTACCAAAATAATTATCCCGCAGATCCTGGCTGATGACTGCCACTTTCTCCAGGTTTTTTTCCTGCTGGACCGTAAAGGGTTTGCCTTCCAGGAAATCAAACTCAAGAATATCCCAGAATACACTATTGACGAATTTGTAATCTATACCAATTTTTTTGCCATGGAAGTAGGTATTTGTACCATTGGACCTGGAAGAAAAAGCAATGGCACCAGGCAGCTTCATCGGTAGTACATAACGTTTGATATAGCTGATGGAGAGTCCTGAATTGGAACGGGCACGCTCCCCTCTTTCTTCTATACCACTAATGTACAGGGATTGTTTACGTTTTGCATCTGGGTATTCATGATTGACAATTCTATCAAGGAAAGCAGTAAGCACCAATAGGGTGGCCAGTGTGAAACTGATACCAAACAGGCTGATAAAGGTGAAGAACTTCCTTCGTTTCAGTACAGCAATGGCTATTTTAAAATAATTTTTCAGCATCGTTTAATAGTTATGATCAATGATTACTGTACCTGGGAACCATCGAAGAGTCGTACTAGGCGATGCGTTTTTCTTGCCATCTGCTCATCATGTGTAACCATCACGATCGTAGTTTTATCGTGTTGATTCAATTGTATCAGGATATCCATCACTTCATTTCCCATGGCGCTATCCAAGTTACCGGTGGGTTCATCTGCCAGGATTATTTCCGGTTCACCAACGATGGCCCTGGCAATGGCCACTCTTTGTTTTTGTCCGCCAGACAATTGCGAAGGGAAATGTTGAAGACGGTTACTCAGGCCTACTTTCTCCAATGCAGCCGCAGCGAGTCGACGGCGTTCTTTTGCATTCACTTTTCTGTAGAGTAAAGGCAGTTCCACGTTGTCCAGTACATTGAGGTCGTTGATGAGATGATAGCTTTGGAAGATGAAACCCAATCGTTTATTACGGAATCCTGCCAGCTCCTTATCAGACAACCGGGTAACAGTATGTCCGTCTATATGGAGTTCACCCTTGGAGGGTTCATCCAGGAGGCCCATAATATTGAGCAAAGTACTTTTACCACAACCAGAGGGGCCCATGATGGAAAGGAATTCTCCTTTGGCCACATGCAGATTGATGCCGTTGAGGGCAAGCGTTTCGATGGTGTCGGTACGGTATACCTTTTCGATGTTTTGCAGCTTGATCATGACGTAAGTTATTTATAATCTATTTTTTTATCCAGTTGAAAATCATATAGTGACAAATAGCGGAGTTCATACCAGGCGCTCCAATAATCCCTCAGCGCCGCGATGTAATCCCGGCGAGCCTGATCCTTTTCTTGGAACGCGATACTCAGGTCAGTGATACTTAAATTACCCAGTACATACCTTTCCCTAGAGATATCCGATTTTTCGGTGGCTATGCTATCTGCGTTGAGGGTCAGTTGTAGCTGATCTTTCATCAGGTCGAAGAGTGTGACCTGCGTAACGATCTGCTGTACAAACAACTGCTTATCCTGTTCCACAGCGTATTCCGTAAACTGCAGATTGGCTCTGGCCGTGCGGGTACGGGATTTGGAGCGGCCCCAGTCCAGAATTGGAACGGTGAACTCCAGTTGTACCAGTTGTTGGTCCTGTGGGTTTTGGTACACTTTGGAGAAAGTGGCGGCACTTTTGGAATAGCCGAGTCGCGCAGTAAGCATAGCATTGATGCCATTATCTCCTCTAGCTTTGGCTACATCCCTTTTTGCTTCTGCGAGTCGGCGGGTAAAGGCGATGGCATCGGAGCGGTTCGCATAGGCTTCCGCCAATACTTTATCTGTAGGCACTTTGGCTTGAATGGCTTCCCCTGGCAGTTGCAGCCGGATATAACTTACCTGTTCCAGTCCGGTGAAGGTGCGGAGATTCAGCGTGGCAATTTGTAAATCGCGGGTAGCAATTCCTACTGCCTTGCTGGATTTGAGCTGTTCCAGTTTCAATTGCAGGATCTCATTGCGGGAGATCTTACCCAGTTCTAATTTCACATTGGCCACTTCCTGGATACGCATGGTATTGGCCAGGTTGGTTTCGGCAGTTTGCAGGTTTACCTGTGCTAGCAGGAGGTCAAAGAAATAGCCGGTAGCGGTGATGGCCACTTGTTCCATGGCCTCGATGTAAGCTTGTTTACTTTCGTAGTATTTTAGTGGCTCAATTTTTTTATTCCATTTTAAAGCATTGAACTGCCACAGGGGTTGGCTATAACCTATACCATAGGGAGATCCGTTGTACAGGGTATTCTTGCGGTCAAAATCATCGAAGCGTTGCATGGTAGTGCTCCCGAAGATAGTGCCCCCTGTGGCCGCAATGCTTTGCGTGAAGGAGAGATCGAGCGTTGAATTATTATTATGAACCGGTTGAAACAAGATGGTACCATCTGGCTGTTGCACCTGGTTAAATGATTTCGTATAGCCGGGGAGAACGCCTGTCAGCGCGAGCTGCGGCTGGTAATTGGAGCGAAAGCTGCGGTATTGCCAGTACTTCGTTTCCTTTACAGTGGCGGCCTGCTTGGAGGCAATAGATTTATCCTTTGCCAGGGCTATTACTGCTGGTAATGTCAGTGTAACCGTATCCGTTACCTGTGCTATAGACAGCATGGGTAATAGCAAGAGCGCCACTAATAATGTAATCGTATTTTTTATGGGAGATGACATACGGCGCTGTTATTGATTGATAGTGATTTCGGTGGTGTTGTTGAAGTCTTTCATATCGGAAATGATAACTTCCTCGCCCGCCTGTAGTCCTGCTGTGATCTCTACAAATCCGAAGTTGGACAAGCCTAGATTGACTTTCTTGCGGAAGGCTTTGTTGCCTTTCACCACAAACAATTCCTGCACACTGCCTCCCCGGAAAGCCGGACCATTGGCTACTCTCAGCACATTATTATGCTGATTGGTGACCACATAGATATCCAGTTTCATATTCGGACGCAAGAGTTTATTGTTGCGATCACTCAGTTGTACATCAAAGGAGAGAATACTGTTTTCCACTGCCGGGTGAATATTGGCAATGGTGCCTCGCACATAGGTATCATTCAGGTTGATGATAACGGGAAGGCCTATATGAATTTGGTCGGCATAAGAATCGGAGATACTGCCATTTATTTTGAAACTGCCTAGGTCTGCGATGCGGGCCAGTGCATCCCCTTCCCTCACGGCGGCGCCTATATTTTTATTGATCCAAGTAACTACGCCGGCCCTACTGGCAACTACGTCTGCCTGTTGTAGTTTACGTTCCAGCTCTCTTAGTTCATTTTCCTGGATCTTAGCGGCGATTTCCGTTTCATGGATATCCAACTGCATGGTTTGTTGCTTGCTGTTGATCTCATTTTCCAGGCGTATCTTTTCCTGTTGGGCTACCTGGAGATTCATAGTAGCTTGTTCAATATCTTCGCGGGTACCGCCGCCGGCTTTAAACAGGCGTTTTGCATTTTCAACGGCTGCCTCTAAGCTGTTAATCTGTAGTTGTTTGACTTTATTACCCGATTGCAGATCGAAAAAACTGCGGTCCAGATCGAGTTTCATCTTCCGTATATTATTCCTTTTCAATTCCAGTTGGAATTTCAGGTTCTGACATTGCAGTTGCGTAGCGGATTTATCCAACAATAGAACGGACTGTCCTTTCGCCACGGCACTACCGGCATCTAGTAGTACCTGCTGCACAGAGGCCTGTACAGAACTGGTAATCAGTTCTTCGAATTCAGGAACAACGGTACCAGAGGCGGTCAGGGTATTTTCGACATTGCCTCTTTCCACCACTGCCGTGGTGAACGATTGCCTGTTGACGTTAGGTTTGAATACTTTTCGGAGAAAAAATGCCGCTACTGTTACTATGATCAGTATAGCTCCGATGAGGAGGTATCGTTTTTTCCTATTGCGGGATAATTCCTGGTGGCTGATCGCCTTGTCCATCTGCTATGAATTTTGCAGATAGATGATCCAATTGCAATGCCATGCAAGAATGCAGTAAAATCAAGGGTTTGGTGGGAATGGCGTCCTAAAAACCTGTTCGATTTCGGACAAACTGTTTGATATCGGGAAAAATTAACGGATGGTAGTATAGGCCAACTGCATATATTTTTTCACTTCTTCATTTACATCCTCGTTGTGATACATCCTGAAATGATGATTAAACTGCTGGCTACCGGGCACCTGGCCCATCTTCACGAAGCATAGATTGTCGGGATACAATTCTGGAAAAGGAAATACAACATGCACGAAGTTCTTACCCAGTTGGGTTACCCAGGCGATACGCCTACTGTCTGCGTCTCCAGCAGTAATGGCTACCATGGTTTTGGTAGACACGAAACTCAGTGGGCCAAATTTTTCAAACTGTGCAGCAAAGTGATTGAACAGCCCCTTGGTAATCTCTGATTTTCCGGCGAAAAAGTGAGCAATCTGGGGATTTTCAGCGATATAGTTCATTGTAGTCATGTATGTTTATAATAAAAGTACCGGCAATCGGTGCTCTTTTGAGCAACAATTTGCCAGTAATTGGGAACTGATAGATATGGACTGAAATTTCGTTCTTCTGAGGAGAACAAACAACGGCAGAGGAATATTTTCTCTCTAAAGCTTTCCAAATGGCGGAAGGAAAGATGTGCAAACAATAATCCAAAGTTATCATGTCTGGCCCTTAACAAATAGTACAAATACGACATTTTTAAGGGATTAGGTCATTATTGAGTGCAAACGCACTGTATTTTTGAGATCTTCCTGGGTAATGATAGAAGGCGTTATTCCAGCAAACTCTTTGAAGTCGCGGATAAAATGCATCTGGTCATAATATCCGCTCATATGCGCAATATTGGTCCAGGTGCTTTCCGGGAAACTCTCCTTTAAGTGATACGCCTTGCAGAAGCGGATGAGTCGCGCATAGCGTTTGGGCGACATCCCCGTGCGTTGGACCACATTCCTTTCAAACTGGCGCATACTGATATTGGCATCGTAAGCCATTCTTTCAATAGTAATATTGCCGGAATGATGGATCAGGTGTTCTATCACGAAATCTACGGAGTTAGAAGGTTTCAATCGGGAAAGCTTCATCAACAGCCAATTTTCCACGATTTCGACCATTTTGTCCCAATTTTCGGTATTTTCTTTCAGTTGACAGTTGATATCCTCAATCTCACTACCCAGGAACATACGGGTATCAAAATCTTGTTCATGCAGTTCCGTCATGTGGATATTGAGTAAGCGGAAAAGTCCTCCGGGCTTAAAGGCCACTCCCAGCGCGAGGTGCTTACGCCCCATGTCTAACCATACTGCTTTTTCGAGGGGACCTACGGTCAGACTGACCGACTTCTCCACAAAATCATTGGAATATACACGTTGTACTTTCACCGGGTCTTCCACATAAAACATGATGTAACGCTGATATGAGGGTACAAAGCGGTACATATTGGATAAATCGGGGTTCTCGCTGAAATCGGCCCCATACACTCCGATATTATGCACAAATTCCTGGAGGGCCGGATGTGGCTTATAGATCTTAGCTTTCATGGCGGATAATAATTTGTCTGATAGGGCAGGCTGTCTCTCTAAACTCACCTGTCGATCTGGGTCTGAAATCGCTGCTACAGTTTGCTATACTGTCCTATTTTGCTGGAAATCTTGGCCTAAATATAGAACTTCCCCCCAAATCTCCACTATTACACATGATAAGTTGAATATGTTTTGGGATGAACGGTAAAAAAGAAACCCGGTCGCAGGAGGCACGACCGGGACTATGAAAATGAATAAAACCAGGACTTATTAAGGAATTTTTAAAGAATCACGACGAGAATAGAATGTATCTATCGCAAAATCACCAGGGCGGTACATGGTGCGGAAAGAAGCATAGGTACCCTTCGTTGCGTTGGGAAGCAACACAGAGTCCGGATCTCCGGGATTGTCTATACTTCTGACGGTTCCGGTATTATCTGTGTACTTTAATCGCGTATTAAAGTTATTCGGATCATTACTACGAAACCAGTAGATGCAGAAATCCGTTCCTATTTGCTTGCTGCTTTTCACCACACGCGGCTGTAAGGAAGATTCATATACGCTTCCGTAGGAACTGCCAAGGATATCTGTTTTGATAGATCTGTGGCCACTTCCATCGCGGGTGATCACAGAAAATGAGTAACTGTTTTCCGGCAATGGCGTTACTAATGCGAATACGGAGTCGGTGGATTTCCCCGCTGGCACCGTCACCACCAATGAATCCCTGCCGGTATTCCAGTAGATGACAGCATCTTTAATACTGGGATCTGTACCCCGCAGCCAAGAGAGCCTTACGCGCTCTCGTCCTGGCCATACTTTCAAGGAATCCGCTTTTCCCGTATAGGTGATACCGTTAGGTACCAACCTATTCTTATAATTATCATCCATTTTGGTACAGGCAAACAACAGCATAGCAGCGGCGGCACCCAATAATATCTTTTTCATCAGCTTTTCAATTTTGGTTACTTACGTGCCCCCCAGAAGGACATTTCCGAAATGTAGAAATAGGTAAATCCGCCCCATGTCTGCAATATCTTCACGCGCAGATAACGTACCGGCGGGATACCTGGTGGCATATCGTAGTCTTCCCCATTTACACATGCAAACGTTTTATCTTCCGCAGACACGGCGGTACCAGGAGTAGGTTTGATAGAGTTAAAAGTACCCAGCAACTGCCAACTGCCGTCCCAGCTACCATCCGGATTAGGATTATTGCTACCATAGATTTCAAATACTTTTGGATCACCACCTACATAAGCGCCACTAGTACCGGAACGATGATAGAGTTTAAAGCGGCTTAACGTTGTCTGATAGCCCATATCAAAAGTGAACCAGGCCGGCATCAGCGCAATACTTGTTCTTGTATGGAAGCAATCGTTATCAGAATTCCAGATATTATTCCACATAAAAGACATCGCACGGAGGGAAAGACCAGACCAGGTATGCCCTACATAGTTATCCGTGGGGAGGTCCACTTCCTTAAATGGTGCTTTGTCTACCGGCAGTTCAAATACAGGTTTCAACAATTTAATAATCGTATCTGATTTATTCCCCCAACGGTCTTTTACATACACTGCAAACCTTTGCGGGATCGTGTCGAAACCTCTAGCAGTAACAGCCCCTTGTAAAGCTGTACTGGTATATACGTTCACCGTTTTCCAAGTATTCTTGCCAGTGGTATCCAGCATGATGTAATAAGTGAGCGGCGACTGTGACGCATTGCTATAGATCGCCACTACCCCACCAAAGGTTTCCTGGAATTTCAGGAGGTTCTTGGTAGACAGTACTGGTGGCAGCAAAGGTTTTACGGTTACATCCACGGGAGCAGAAGCTTTTTCATTTCTACCAACGGTATATATTTTCACTATATGGGAAAGCGTATCACCAAACCCGCTGATCAGCAAGGTATCACCATAATAAGAAGCCTTTGTTTCCCTGGTCACCTCACTATTGGCCTGGTATACCGCTTTCACATATAACAGGTTAGGATCATTGGGAATGGAATAAGTGATGATAGCACCACCCGGCGTATTGACAACATTGAATTTAGTAATAGGAGCTGGTGCAGGAGCATTTTCATCCAGGTGAATCAATACGCCCTCTTTCTTACAGGCATATAGGAGTATCCCAAAGATGACCACTGCGAGCAATTGCAATTTTTTCATATGCTGATATTTTACAGGATCTTTTACCATCCTGGATTTTGAACAAGATTGCGGTTAATGGTGAGGTTCTTGTCCCGGATTGGCCAGAAGTAATCCTTCAGGCTGAAGGTCTGGAAGTAAATCGGTTTTACTTTGTAGTAGGACTCCGGGGCCGACTGCTGAATGTCCCATCCAGAGATAGGTCCGTTCATGATCTGCGGCGCTTCTTTCCAGCGGCGGATATCATAGAAACGTTGTCCTTCAAACGCCATTTCAATGTTCCGCTCTTGGTGAACAATACTTCTGAATCCTTCCTTGGTTTGGAACTTAGCCGGGTTGTTGGAGAAGTTCGTCCAGGCTGTTTCTACGGTAGGCAAACCAGCACGTCCACGCACTTTGTTGATATAGTCCAGCGCTTCACCAGTAGGGCCAGTGACTTCGTTCAGGGCTTCTGCATATAATAGGTACAGGTCTGCCAAGCGGAATTCCGGCCAAGGATACTGCTGAATGGTGAGTGTAGAAGAGGCGCCAATCACATCTTGGAAGTGTACATATTTTTTAATCCAGTAACCAGTAGTAGAGTAAGCAAATTGTACTTGTTGAGAAGCGGCTTGTCCTTTCTTGGCTTTCACACTTAAGATCGTTCCTTTCTCATCATATTTTCCCTGTCCGTACCATTTACCGCCGTCAAAACCAAGATTAGCGTAGAATCGCGGTTCCCTATCGAAGTTCAACACCGCAGTAACATAACCATCTTCGAAGTCTGTTTTCTCCGCAGTAACAGCCGTACGCAGGTTATAGCGGGTGCTATAAGGATAGGTTTTATCTTCATTAATCGGTACGCCGTTTTTAGAGTAGAACATCTCTACGATACGGATAGGCGGCGCCAGTTGCCCTTTAGGCGAGGTGTTATCGCTGTATTGTGGATCTAGTCCGCGTGGAATACTGTTTACCTGCAAATCATTCACCATACTGTTCGGATTGGCCCATATCTGTTCGGTATTCCACCTATCGCAGATGGCATTACGTATACTCATCTCCGTGTACTGTTGCGTCGACAAGTAATTAGACGCCACATTCTGCGTGTAGACATACAGTTTCATGCCCTGGGAATGACACAGATCGATGGCTGCTTTACAGGCATCCGCCGCTTTCTGCCATTTGCTATCATCCTTCTGAGGACTGAACAGTGGCGTTTTACGGTTATCCATGAAACCTGCGAAATCGGAATTTCCATTGAAGAGTGGAGAAGCCGCATACACCAGCACTTTAGCTTTCATCGCCATGGCAATAGGTTGTGTAATACGTCCTTGTTCAGCGGCCAGATTGCTGAGGATTTCTGGTAACGCAGGCGTAGCCTCATCCAGCAGTTGTACGATATAATTAAAGCAGGAATCCACCGGCTCTCGGTATACCTTTGTTTGTTCAGAAGTAGCGTCTATAGGGAGATTCTTTTTAATCAAGGGAATGGGGCCGTATAGGCGTAATAGGTAGAAGTGATAATATGCTTTCAGGAATTTCACTTCCCCCGTCCAGCGGGCTTTTTCACTAGGGTCCATATCCGGTACCCGGTTGATATTCTCCAAGAAGATATTGCAGTCGCGCAATGCCTGGAACATACTTTTAGCACCTGTGGCGCCATCCCAAAAATTCACATAAGGCTCATTCATATTTTGCAAGCCTTGTGCGATGTTGTAGCCTTGCGGCTGTGCAGCGCTGGATACAAATGGCCAGATCAAGGACCATTCGTCTCCCGCAGCCAACGCCACATTACCATTGATGGTCCCGTGAGACGGCAGGTAGCTATAGCAAGTGAATAGGTATTTCTCTGCCTCCTTGCGCATAGCGAAAGCATTTTCAATCGTTGCCACGTTATCCGGAATTACGTCCAGGTATTTTTTGCAGGCACTCATCCCAGAACCTATCAGTCCCGCCATCACGATATATAATAAGGATTTCTTTAGTTTCATCTGTCTTCGTTTAGCCTAGTTAAAAGTGAGGTTGAATCCTATGTTAAACACCCGTTGGACAGGATATTTCAACCCATTGCCTCCCATCTCCACATCCCATAGATCGAACTTCGACAAGCAGAAGAGATTGGTAGCATTGGCGTAGATTCTGAAGGTAGACGTGTGCAAACGTTTCTGAACGGATTTTGGAAGCGTGTAACCGAGTTCCAATTGTTTAAGTCGCAAGAACGCGCCGTTGCGCATCCACCAGGTACTACGCTGGGTATTATTCTGCATCATAGTATTGCTAAGGCGAGGCCAAAGCGCATATACATCTTGGTTTTCTTCAGACCAGTGGTTATCCGCATAGGCTTTCAGCAATTGTGTTTCATTGACAAAAGGCGCAGTAGAATCCGCATCGATCCAGAAGGACTCGCGGCCTACCCCTTGGAAGAACGCAGAGAGGTCCCAGTTTTTATAACCCGCCGAAAACCCAAAGCCATACACGATTTCAGGCGTAGTAGGATAACCTATATTCACCATATCCGCATCTGTAATCTGGCCATCGCCGTTTACATCCAGGTATTTGAGATCGCCGCCTGCATATGGACCGAAATTTTGTTTTGGCGCATTCATGGCTTCCTTATCATCCACAAATAATCTTTCCGCCAGCAGTCCGAATTGCGCCGTGATAGGCTTCCCTACGCGGTATCGGTAGGACTCATTCGGTAAGTATTCCGGTTCTTCAAACTTCGTATAGATACCTCGCGCATACGTGAAATTGGCCATCACCTGGAACCAGCTATTTTTATAGTGTTGGTTGTAATCCAGGGATAAGTCGACCCCTTTGCTTTCCGCTTCGCCAATATTGGCTTTAGGCGTATTCGTCAATCCCATAGTAGATGGGATATAGGTTCTACCCATGAGGATATTCGTGCGGCGGTATTTGTATACTTCCCCGGTGAAGTTCAGTTTATCTTTGATACTCAATTCTATCGCTGCATTGGCCTGATAGGATTTCTCCCAGGTAATATCTGGGTTGGAATACCGACTTACAGAATAACCAGGCTGATAGTAGATCCTGTCTGTTCCGAAGTAAGCACCTTTCGTAGCATCGTTAGGGTTAGTAGTAGAAAGATAGAAGAAGCGTTCATCCTCTTTACCAATGGCATCATTACCTACTAGCCCGTAAGTAGATCTCAGTTTCAGGTTCGTAATGAAATGGGCGACATTACTGGATTTGAAGAAATTTTCGTTGGAGATCGTCCAGGCCACGCCTGCGGATGGAAAGAAGCCGAAGCGGTTCGTTTTATAGAAACGCTCCGAACCATTATAGCCAAAGTTAAATTCACCAAAATAGCGGCTATCGTAGTTATAGGTAACGCGACCGGATATACCGGAGTTTCTGCCGGGCAGTGTAGCCATCAGCGTTTCACCGGATGGGTTGGCCGTGCTACGCATGATATTAATCAACATCCCATTGACATTATGTTTGCCAAAAGAGTGACCGTAGCTGAGAGAAGATTCCCAGTAGAAGACTGCGTTCACTTTCTTCATATCTGGAATGTTATTGACAAAGTTCAGGTATTCCGTACCAGTGCTTTCGTTTAGGGGTACCAGTTGGTACGATTTATCATACGAATTATAACCGGTAGCCATATAGAAGAACGGATTATAGTATCGCCATACATAGAAGTTGGACGTACGGTTCACGTTCACCATGGTACGGAAAGAGAGACCTGGGATAATGCCGTCCAGCTTTTGTTTCAGCTCCATTTGGGCCGACATAAATGACCTCGATTCCTCTTTATACCCCATCATCAGCGCAGCATAAGGATTGACATAGAGGGAGCCATCCTGGTTATTGTTGCCAAAGAGGATGTGATTCACGTATTCATGCGCGGAATCTTTAGGATAATAAGCGGGGAATCGCACTGGGTTGGCATGCATGATCATGCGGTACATCCAAGCGCCGCCGGTCGTAGCGCCACTACCTATCGGACCTTTATAATCATCGAAGTTGCCCGAAGTACGCACCGTTAATAAAGTAGATTTGGTGAGATCCACGTCCACATTGGCACGGATGGTATAACGTTTGATTTTTACATTGCTATTGAAGTTATTCTGTTGGTCTACTTTTAATACCCCGTTATCATTCGTATAGGAACCCGACACAAAATAGCGCGCGATATTCCCTCCACCGCTCACGTTTAGGTTAGCGCGTTGATTGGTAGCCCAGTTCTTCATCAGTTGTTGCTGCCAATCGTTTGCTGGGTATAGCAGCGGATCTTCACCGGCGATGGTACCACGAATTTTATCTTCGCTATAAGGTTCGTTAATCTTAGGGTTGCGGGTTTTCACCGCTTCATTTCCTAATTTCATATAGGTAACCGGATCAGCGAATTGCAGATTCTTAGTAGCTTGTGAGAAAGAGTTTTCTACGCGGATATTTACTTTTGCCGGGCCTTCTTTACCATGCCTGGTAGTGACGAGAATCACTCCGTTTGCGCCGCGGGCGCCATATAAAGCAGTAGACGTTGCATCTTTCATGATGGAAAAACTCTCGATATCATCCGGGCGTAAGCGGGCCAGGTCTTCTGTGGAGAGTTCCACCCCATCGATTAAGATCAGTGGATCTTTCTTATAGCCAAAAGTGGTTACACCGCGGACGAAGAAGTCGGCATTATCTGCGCCTGGTTCGCCGCTGCGTTGGAAGGCGATGAGTCCTGCGGCTCTTCCCGCGAGGGCAGTGGTAAGGTTACTGGAGGGCACTTTCAGATCTGCCACATTAATAGAGGTCACGGAGCCTACTACTTCTTTTTTCTTTTGGGTGCCATAGGCCACTACCACTGTTTCTCCGAGCGTGTTGGTAGCTGGTTTCATCACCATATTGATGGTGGATTGTGTGGTCACCAGTACTTCACGGGCTTCGAATCCCATCATAGAAAATACGATGGTAGCGTTATCTGGCACTACGAGAATATATCTACCGTTGATGTCCGTCACCGTACCTGTAGAAGTTTTATTTTTCACCACGATGGTGACGCCAGGAATGGGCGTACCGGAGGAATCTGTCACAAGGCCTTTAATTTCCTTATTCAGTACAGAAAAGTCTTCGTGTATTCGTTCCCGTGATACACCATAATGGATAGGTGGCGTAAGATGGGAAGGAATGCTGCCATACTTGTGGGCCTTATTCCCGGCGGCAGCCGGTAGAGGCGCAAGTAGTAGCAACACGTAAGCATGTTTGCATAGCGATTTAATCATGGAATGCTGATTTAGCTTTTGGTTTTGCGAAAAGTTTACGGCAGGACGATCCGTTTATACGTTGGTATAGCAATTTTTATTTGGCGGATGGCAACAGCATGCCCTTCAGTGACGCCAACTGGTTGCGTGACTGTTAATGCTGTGCATACAGGACAATAAGGAGTCATTAACGGAATTTGTTATTCCATTTCAAATACGTGGTATTACATTCGGTACAATGCTGCTAATCTATCTACAGTCGCTTTCTGCCAGATGTACAAAACGTGGTTAAAAAATACAGAACCGTTTCATTGTTCCTCTTCTACAAGGGTCGTTAGTGCTACTATTTATCTAACTTCTACTTACGCATTAACGTGTATAGGTCGCCGTTAATGGGTAATATCGCATTTTGGTTGTTACAAATACTACGCTCGCTGCTTTTATTGCAATCGTTTGCAGTACTATCACAAAGCAATAGAAAATACTAGATAATAGATGATATTTTATTAATAAATTCAGATACTATATTCACATAACCTTTGCGTAAAAAGCGAGATACTAACACGTTTTAGCGGCCTAAAACGCTTGCAGGGAAACCGTTTGCATTAAAAAGAGAAGGGACAGGGGGATCAGATACTTTGGAAGTAAGCAGTAGCAGTAACAGCGCAGAATATCAGCACTACGCCAACGCGCAGGATATATAGTGTCAGTTTGCTTTCTTCTGTGTAGGATCTTTCATTGGGGCTACCATCTGGGTAGGTATGTCGAAAGGTCTTTTTGATGAGATTACTTTGCAGGATGGCGGAGATAACGATGAATATAATGAAGGGCACTAGCATCAGTTCCCATAAATGCTTTTTGCTACCATATACATCGGGCTTGCCTCCTAGCGAGAAATGAATGGGAATAATATCCGGCACTTGAAACCAGACGAAAGTAACGCCCACTGCCAGCAATGCTAGTAATGAAATAGTAATATAGGTAAGAGTAACATACCTTTTACTCTGGGGGTCTGGAAAGAAAAACGATTTTATGCGGTTAACTTCCATGGGAAACAAATTTTGCATTCGGGTTGGGATTCGTATAGTTATTAAGGAAAAAATCTACGCTAAAATACTAAATTTCCGAATATTCAGCATAAAAAAGCTGTATCGAAAAACTGAAATGGACGTCTGTCGACGTCCATTTCAGTTTTTATTTTTTCGTTGTCCCTGCCCTGCGGGCAGGGACAACAGACAGCAGCGTTTTGCGACATTCCCTTTGGGCGATATTGATGCATGACTGCCCAACATCACCTTTTGATAAATCTTCTTTAATTACTTGTATCCAACGTTTGGGTCAGACTGCGGTATAGGCGCCATCTATAAGGTATTTGCTACCAGTTACGAAGGAGGCTTTGTCAGAACTGAGCCAGATGACGAGTTCGGCCACTTCTTCAGGCTTCCCTAATCGCCCGATGGGATGCATTCCCACCAATGCGGCTTTGGTATTGGCATCCATTGCATCCAGCAAAGGGGTATTGATATATCCGGGGCATACGGCATTTACTCGGATGCCTTTGGCGGAATATTCTGCTGCTGCGGTTTCTGTGAGTCCAATAACGCCATGTTTGGCCGCTACATAGGCGGCTGCGGTAGGCGTGCCTACTACCCCTAATATGGAGGCCATATTCACTATTGCGCCACCACCATTTTTCAACATAGCGGGCAACTGGTATTTCATACAATAAAATACGCCATTGAGGTTAATGGCAATTACTTTCTGATACGTTTCAACGGAATAATCCGCGGTGAATTTTGCTTCTCCCCCAATACCAGCATTGTTGCAAGCAATATCTAATCGACCGTAGTGTTCAATGGTCTTTTCCACTAGCATGCGGCAGTCCTCCGGATTGCCTACATCACATTTTACATAAGCGGCCTCTCCTCCACTCTTCCTAATATCGGATACGGTTTGTTCGCCATGCAGGTCATTTACATCACTCACAATTACTTTAGCGCCACCTGCTGCGTACAGCATAGCTACTTTCTCTCCAATCCCTGATCCAGCGCCAGTTACGAGCGCTACTTTTCCATTAAACAATTGTTCCATTGTCATTGCTTTTTAGTGTGTAAAATAAATAGTCACATGCAACTTGATTGTTTCTACCGGTAGAACAAATTTACCTATCCTTGATTTATTTCCCACTGATAATTATCATATTCGGCGACATGTAACAAAAAAGCAGTGCCGATCTGTTGGCACTGCTATCTAATTACAATCAGACTTGCTATTTGTTTATTTAACGGCAAACAACTGTTTCATTTGTTCCGGAAATGCGCTGCCATTACCGATGGAGATATGTCCTACTTTCTCTGCAATACGTTCCACATATTCCATTTCCTTCAATTTGTAGAGCATGGGATTCTCTTCCATCAATCTGGCGGTATTCAACAGGCTGCGTGTACTGGCTGTCTCCTCTCTTCTCATAATAATCTGCGCTTGCGCTTTCTTCTCCGCTACCAGCACTTGATTCATGATCTCTTTCACATCGCCAGGGAGGATAATATCTTTCACCCCAAATCCTAGCAATTGAATACCCAGTGCGGCTGCGCCGGCAGCGGACTGTTCCAGTACAAAGCGACCAATATCTCCTTTCTTTTCCAAAAGTTCATCAAACGTCAACGTACCTATGTATTCTCTCAATCCCATCTGCACCTGTACATATAATTGCTTTTCCGCTTCGCGGTTGAGCAACAGGGCTTTATCAATTTCTGTCACTTTGTACCATGCCTGCGCATTCATACGCAAGGTGGCTTTATCGCTGGTCAACATCTCCTGCCCACTGATTTCCAAATGCTTCATGCGCATATCCACTTTCCTGATTTCAATAATAGAATTGTTATTCCAGAAAGTATATACGCCACCGCTCAACACGGCTTCAAATTGGCCATCCACCAATAGCACGGCTTTCTCATGATGATCCACCATGTAGGTACAAAACAGGTGTGCCAATGCTTTGTGATGCAGAATGTCGCGGCCCAGGTGCCTGATCATCTCGGAAGAGCTAATATCCTGACGGATAAACTGCAGGTTACGCAAGCTTTTCCAGAACACGTGGATACCGGCAGACAAAGCACCCAGGATAACGTCGTCTTCCAACATAATGGCTACTTCATTCTCTTTCACTTTCAATACCTGGACTCTCGCCAGGAAATCAGGATCTTCCAGTAAAGTAGCTACAGGGATTTTTGCTGGCGCGACGAAGGTCTGGTTAACATCATAGATGACCACATTTTCATTGCTGAAGAACCAGTAGGTACCAGGACCTACTGTACGTTTGTAATCTCCATTTCTCAGTACCAGACCTACTTGATGTCTGGCTACTACAATCCTTTTCATTTTTTATAATTGATTTTTATGGGGTTCAACAATTCACAAGCAACAGACGGATGCATCTTTACATTGCGGAGTCGTAGCGGCCGTCTTACTGCGTATATCAGTACAGGGCGGAAGAGCTGTATGATATGACCATCAGTTACCGTTGCGGCAACAACTGCTGGCAGGGCACCGATTGTTGTTTATCCTTTTGATAATACAACTACATATATGCCTGTATGCCTGTGTTCACCGATTTTTTTACGAAGTGGCGTTCTTCGTTTTTACAAGATTATGAGCCTTGTAGATGCTAAGCGTGATATGACAAGTATCACCTAGGCTACCAGCAACAGATTTTCAATATCTGTTTCAGGAATCGAACCTGTTGAAAACAAGCGCAGACTACAGCAGTATACAATCAGCTACGGCCACTGTACTGCCGGGATTTTTGAATCCCTGACCTAAGACTGTATCCTCGTCTTGCTTCGTGTATAAGGCAGGAATCGAACCTGCATATTATTTTAGGGAGACACCATTCCCCTTATACAAAAAAGCCCCCCGTAGTGACGGAGGGCGCTGCTATATTCTTGAAGAATATATCATCACTCCGTATATCTATTAACGTTATATATACTACTCAAACTTAGGCACACGGCAGGTTTGCCGCCACCTGGCAGTAGTATTATAATTGCATGTAAATCAAAAAGGCTGTACATCATGGTATAAAAAAAAGCCTTCGCGTACACTGCGAAGGCCTTGTTATAATACGATTTATAATTAGTCTAATTCAGCGTATAACATGCCCCGCCACCATGATTGCCTCCCCAGAGGACCATCAGTTGTTTTGATATGTATTGATAGCGGATCACGATTGTTTGATTTAATTTTTTAACGATGCAAAGATGAGAACAGATTTCAATATTTACAAATATATTTTATAACTAGATAAAATAAATATCACTTTTCATCTCTCCAAACCAGCTACCATACCTTATTACATCCGAAGCAATTTTTCCGCGCCTAAGTGAAAAATATTTTTCATTTAACATATACAATGCGCAGTGAAGTCCGACATTTGTCCAACAAATAACCTAATCTCAATATTCTATCACTTATGCCCATTAGTATGACGGAAGAACAGGTATTGGCATCTGCGCCCGATGATGCCTCCCGGAAATCCGGCCGGGACCTGGCCAATTTACAGAAATGGGTGAGCACAGGCCGCAGTGAAACGGCCCTCTGGGGCGCTTGTAAAGGCAGTGGTTCCAAGCCTTATCAAACCCAGGTGGATCTGCAGCAACTGGCTTTTAAATGTAGCTGTCCCAGTAGAAAATTCCCTTGCAAACATGGGCTGGGACTATTACTGATCTATTCCCGACAACCCCAAGCCATCCCTCAGGAGTCCTCACCGGAATGGGTAAACGAATGGCTTTCAAAACGCCTGTCTACGGCAGAGAAGAAAGCGGAAAAGGTGGAAGCGGCCATTGCTTCCGGCAACGTGACTGCCAGGAAAAATACGGCCGCTCGTGAATCCAAAGTCAGTGAAGGCATTGCTGATCTGCACAAATGGATGAAAGACATGATTCGCAATGGCTTACTACAACTACCAGAAAAAAAGAGTGCCTACTGGGATAATACCAGTCGCCGTTTGATAGATGCCCAAGCCCCTGGCCTCGCCGCCATGGTACGTAACCTCGGCGAAACCAGCTTTTTCACAGATGGATGGCAGCAGGATTTCATGCATCAACTGTTACGCCTATACGTGACAGCAGAAGGATATAATCACCTGGAACAACTGCCAGAGCCCTTGCAGGAAGATATCCGCCAGCTTTGCGGATTCACCATTAGCCAGGATTATTTGCGATCATTGCCCGGTGTACAGGACAACTGGTTGATCCTAGGAAAACAAGTGTCTGAGCAAGATAAACTGACTACCGAACGGTACTGGCTATACGGAGAAAGTACCCATCGTACTGCGCTCATATTGCAGTTCTATACCAAACAGGTCACCACACCTGTGTTAACCCTTTCGCCAGGTACCGCTATCAAAGGGGAATTGGCCTGGTATCCTTCAGCTCATCCCCTGCGAGCGGTGATAAAAGAGCATAAGCAAACCTGGTCGCCGATGCATGCGAAAGCCATGCCTTCTTGGATGGAGGTAGTACATGCACAAACAGCTATCAGTCAGGAACTGCCGGTATTCCCGGATCAATTATACATCGTAGAGCAACTCTTACCAGTACAATTTCAAGACCGCTGGTACCTCGCCGATCATCAAAATAACCTGATGCTCCTGAAACCTGGCTTCAACAAACTATGGAAGTTACTGGCAGTAACCGGCGGCCAACCCATGACAATGGCCATCACCGGCAGTATGCAACAGTATGAGCCACTCGGCGTTTGGGATCATCAACATTATCAATTGCTTTAATCATTAATCTTTATAGCTGATGGAAAGCTGGCAACAACTTATCAATACAGCCCTATTGGGTACTGGTAGACAGGCATTGCCTGAGCTGCAAACCACTGCTGCCCTCTACGATGCCCTCCTGCATATCCGACAGGATAATGAAAATGACCGAGAAGAGGTACTATTGAAAACAGGCGCATTGCTCCTCAATTTTCGTCAGGCAGGTATGATGCCTATTGTACTGCCGGAAGCAACGATGACTGCGTGTCTCCCTGAAACAAAACCTTACTGCCATCCTGATGCAGTGCCCCCACTCACACAGGCACTCACACATGGTTCCATCGCCCTCACCCGCTATTGGATGGAACACTGTGCCAACGCAGGATGCATCGTACCAGCCAGGGTATTACCCACCCTCCTGGAAGAAGCCAAAGGCAATAGGAAACTCCGGGAACCGCTGATAGCCTGCTATGGCAACAGAGGACAATGGCTCGCCAACCTGAATGCCGACTGGCACGCCATGCTCCCCACAGATACCGCCAGCATCGCCGAAGATGCATGGACCACCGGAACTTTACCGCAACGTTGTGAGGTGCTGACAAAAGTGCGGGAAACCCATCCAGAAGAAGGCCGCCAACTACTCATCGATACATGGAAGCAGGAAAATGCCGCTACCAAAGCGGAATTGATGGACTGTCTCCGTACCGGATTATCCGCAGCAGATATAGCCTGGCTACAAGAAGCTACGACGGAAAAAAGTTTGAAAGTAAAAGAGAAAGCATGGAAACTGTTGCGCAGACTTCCGCTAAGCGATATCGTACAAACCTATTGGCAACTGATCAAAACAGCAATACAAGCTGTAAATGGACAGCTTATTACCAGTGACCTGACGTTACCCCTGCCAGCGGAAGTATATCAGTCCGGCATAGATAAACTCCCTCCTTCTGCCATTAAAATGACGGACGAAACCTACCAGCTCCAACAACTGGTCGCACATGTTCCATGCTCCTTTTTTACCACTTACCTGGAAGAGGATATGCCTACCTGTCTGCAATGGCTCACTGCCGCCGGTTTTGAAGAATCGCTGCTAACAGCCGCCATTCGCTTTGAAGAAGAAGCATGGATCATCGCGATACTGGAAAATACAAACACTTTCTATCCGGATGTATTTCACCATGCACCAGCAAAAGTATTGGAAGCCTATGCCCTGCGATTTGTAGAGAAAGAAGGCAGTAGTGTTATTTTGCGCATGGGAGCCGCCAAAGAAGAGTGGGGACTCACCTTCACCGGACAAGTGTTTCGCTTTGTGGCCATGCACCCTTACAGCTATAACATGAACTTTTTCTTGGAGCTGGCGCATCTGTTGCCGGTAGCCATTTTAGAGGTAGATGAGAAATCCTACTTCGGCGATATCCTCTATAATCAACAAGCATGGAAAAACCTGAGAGATAAACTCTTTGAGCTCATCCGTTGCAAAGCAACTATACTTCAACAATTTCAAATCACCACTCAACAATAAAAACTCATTTATATGTCTACTATTCTTCGTCAGCATGCTGAAATCCTTTATGCCACAGAACTGGAAGAGCTTAAAAAACAAGATAACGACAAACGCCCGCATAACTGGGTAATGTCCCCACAATCTGTTGTGACCTACCTGGTGGGCGGTACCCTGAAAAATGGTTTTGAAGTAAGTCCTAAATACATTGGTAATCGTCGGTTGATGGAGATAGCAGTAGCCACACTGGCTACCGACAGAGCGCTGCTCTTGTACGGCCTCCCAGGCACGGCCAAAAGCTGGGTAAGCGAACACCTGGCAGCCGCTATCAGTGGAGATTCTACCATGATTGTACAGGGTACTGCCGGTACCAGTGAAGAAAGTATCCGCTATGGCTGGAACTATGCCCGCCTCCTGGCCGAAGGCCCTAGCCCTAATGCCATTGTTGAAACACCTGTAATGCGTGCCATGCGCGATGGTAAGATTGCCCGCATCGAAGAGCTGACAAGAATCGGCGCCGATGTACAAGATACCCTGATTACGATTCTCTCTGAAAAATCATTGCCTATTCCAGAGTTGAATACATCCGTACAAGCCACTAGGGGCTTTAATATCATCGCTACCGCCAATAACCGCGACAAAGGCGTGAATGATCTTTCCAGCGCTTTAAAACGTAGGTTCAATACCGTTATTCTGCCGGTACCTACTTCAGAGCAAGAAGAAATTGATATCGTTAAAAGAAGAGTGGAAAGCTTTGAAAAAGTAATGGAACTGCCAGCAGAAAAGCCAGCATTACAGGAAATCCGCCGCATTGTTACCATCTTCAGAGAATTGCGCAGCGGTATCACCACCGATGGTAAAACGAAAGTTAAATCCCCTACCGGTACACTCAGCACCGCAGAGGCGATCTCTGTTGTCAACAACGGTCTGGCATTGGCAGCCTACTTCGGTGATGGCCAACTGAAAGCAGATGATTTGGCAGCAGGCATCATTGGCGCAGTGATTAAAGATCCTGTGCAGGATAAACTAGTATGGCAGGAATACCTGGAAACAGTAGTGAAACCAAGAGAAGACTGGAAAGATATTTACCGTGCCTGCCGCGACCTCGGCATATAACCCTAAACTGATTGCCCAATGGCTACACATATCATGGGTATCAGGCACCATGGCCCCGGCTCCGCACGTAACGTGCGGGCCCGCCTGGAAGAACTGAAGCCCGACATTATACTGGTAGAAGGCCCTCCGGAAGCAGATAGCCTCCTGGAATGGGTAGGCAATGAACAATTGCAACCGCCCATCGCCATCTTGGCGTACGAGCCAGATGCGCCCCATCATAGCGCCTTCTATCCTTTTGCGGCCTATTCCCCAGAATGGCAGGCGATCTCCTATGCCCGGGAACACCGTATCCCTGTACGGTTCATGGATCTACCACTGATACATGTTTTCGCACTGGATAAGGAAAAACAACAAGCCGCTGCTGAAACAGATCAAACTACCGCCGAAACAGATCCTACCCTGAATAATGCCGCTGCTGTTCCCGAAGAAGCGCCAGAGACCTTCGATCCGATCGCTTTGCTCGCTACCGCAGACGGCTATACGGATGGCGAAGCTTGGTGGGACCACATGTTCGAATATCGCCAACAAAATGAGCAGGTATTTGAAGCTATCATGGAAGCCATGCAAACCCTGCGGCAAGAGCTCGCTGCACATAAAGATGAGCGCAATGAACTCCGCGAAGCCTGGATGCGTAAAATGATCCGCCAGGCAGAAAAGGAAATGTATCCTGAGATTGCCGTTATCTGCGGCGCATGGCATGCCCCGGCATTACAGGATATGCCGGCTGCCAAAGTAGACAATGAACTACTGAAAGGCCTTCCTAAAGTGAAAGTTGCCTGTAGCTGGACACCCTGGACATTTCATCGGCTCAGCTTTCAAAGTGGATACCGCGCCGGCATCAAATCACCCGGATGGTACCAACATAAATGGGAACATCCTACCGATGATGGCACCCGCTGGCTCACCAATGTAGCCAGACTTTTCCGCGAGAAACAAATGGATATCTCCACTGCACATGTATTGGAAGCAGTACGCCTCAGCAATGCGTTGGCCGCTATGCGCCAGTTGCCCGCACCCGCACTGGATGAACTCAATGAAGCCACCATCGCGATCCTATGCAACGGTGATACAATTCCGATGCAACTGATAGAAAAAGAACTGATCATCAGTAATCGCATCGGTAGCGTACCGGAAGATGTGCCGAAAGCACCGTTGCAAGCTGATATTGAAAAGCAACAGAAAAAACTGCGCTTGCAGGCTACCGCTGATTTCAAGGACTATCAACTGGATCTTCGTCAGCCAAATGATTTGCAGCGTAGCATATTCCTACATCGCCTGCACCTGCTGGATATCAACTGGGGCGAGCAACACCGCGCGGATGGTAAAGGCACCTTCCGCGAACAGTGGAGATTGCAGTGGGCGCCAGAACTGGCTGTCGACATCATCGATAAAAGCTGCTGGGGAAACACTGTCGCTACCGCTGCCGCTAGTTATGTAACGGATATGGCTACACGTAGTAATACTATTCGTGAGGTTTGTCGGTTATTGGAAGACACCATCCCAGCGGAATTACCGGAAGCCACGGATATGCTGATCAACCGTGTCAATAATATGGCCGCCGCCAGCAGCGACGTTTTGCAGTTGATTGAAGTATTACCGCCATTGGTCGCTATTACCCGCTATGGTAACGTACGTAAAACAGATGCAGGGATGGTACTGGCCATCCTAGAAAGTATGATCACCAGGATCTGTATACAGTTGCCACCCGCTTGTACTGGGGTTGCAGAAGATGCTGCCTCCGTTATGCTGGACCAACTGTACAACATGAACGACGCTATACAGACCCTCCAGCAGGAAGAGATTACCGCATCCTGGCAGCATGCGCTACATATTATTTGTCGGAATACCCATGCCGCCAGATCCTTGGCTGGCTATGCGACCAGGCTGCTCAGCGATGCGCGGGTATTGGGCAATGAAGAATTGGTCACAACTTTTAGTGTAGCCATGTCCGTAGGAAACAATCCTGCCGATGCAGCAGCTTGGCTAGAAGGGTTTCTTAGAGGCAGCGGTTCCCTCCTACTGGTGGATAATACCTTATTGCACCTATTGCAGAACTGGGTCAATGATTTGGGAGACGACATCTTCATACAATTGTTACCGTTACTCCGACGCACCTTTGCGGCCTTCTCCAGTCCAGAGCGCCGCCAGATCGGGGAGAAAATCAAAAAAGGTGATAATGTATCTACCAGCAATAAAGCACTCGCAGGCACGGAGGATACACGCGGACAACTAGGCATCCCTGTCATCATGCAGTTGTTAGGCTATGGTCAAACAGTAAATCAAGTAATCCATGAGTAACGAAAAGGAACTGAAAAGATGGCGCCTGATTCTTGGCGGCAATCAACACGATGGTACAGGATGCAAACTCGCAGAAAATGAGCTACGCATAGATCAGACACTGGAAGCACTATACGATAGTAATCGCCAAGGTGGACTGGGAGCGTCCTCTCCCAATGTAAACCGCTGGCTAGGAGATATTCGTACCTTCTTCCCTTCTTCTGTGGTGAAGGTGATGCAACAGGATGCACTGAAAAGACTGAACCTGACACAACTGTTAATGGAAAAGGAGATGCTGGAAAATGCGGAAGCAGATGTGCACCTGGTAGCTACGCTCCTGTCGCTGAGCAGGGTGATTCCTGAAAAAACCAAAGCTACGGCGAGAATGGTGGTGCAGAAAGTAGTGGATGAATTGATGCGGAAACTGTCGCAGCCCATGCAGCAAGCCGTTACCGGCGCGCTGAACAGAAGTGCAAGAAACCTTCGCCCTCGACATAATGAAATCAACTGGCCGCTGACTATACGCAGAAACTTGAAACATTATCAGGCGGAATATAAAACCATTATTCCTGAAACCCGCATTGGGTATGGGCGTAAGCGTAGTGCGTTGAAAGATGTGGTGTTGTGCCTGGATCAGAGTGGCTCTATGGGTACCTCTGTGGTGTATTCCGGGATCTTCGGAGCGGTTATGGCCTCTTTGCCAGCCTTACAAACGAAAATGGTAGTATTCGATACTGCGGTTGCGGATCTGACAGAACAGCTACAAGACCCTGTGGACCTGCTGTTTGGCGTGCAGCTCGGTGGTGGTACGGATATTCAATTGGCCTTGTCTTACTGTCAACAATTAATCAGTCGCCCGGCGGATACGGTAATGGTATTGGTCACAGACCTCTATGAAGGCGGCCATCCAGAAAACATGCGTAAACGCGCGGCAGAATTGGTGGCGGCTGGCGTACAACTGATCGTACTACTCGCCCTCAACGATGATGGCAAGCCTTCCTACGATCATGAAAACGCGCAATTCCTGGCGGACCTCGGCGTGCCGGTATTTGCCTGTAGCCCGGATAAATTCCCTGACCTGATGGCGGCTGCACTCAGTAAACAGGATATACAACAGTGGGCTTCTGCCAATATTGCTGAATAAAAAAGGAAAAGATCGTGACGTCTGCAACGTCACGATCTTTTCCTTTTTTATTCATGCCTGCCTCGCTCGGCAGGCACAACAGCTAGAAGAATTAAAACTCGTATCTCGCTCCCAACTGTATCTGCCAAGGGTTTCCGCCTGGCGTTACGATTCCACTGTTCACGTTCACGTTGTATAAATAAGACGTATTGGCTTTGTCGAAACCTCCCAAGGAGTAAATGTTCTGTTTACCTAAGTTCTTGCTGGTGCCCCAGTCTTTCTTGAAGAGGTTCGCCACGTTGAATAGATCGCAGGATATTTCCAAGCGTTGTTTTGGTGTGAAGTTGAACTTCTTGGTAATACGTACATCCCAGAAGCCGTAGAAGCCATTCACACCACCGTTTCTCTCCGCAATAGTACCCATGCTTTTGCGGATATAGTCCTTATAACGGGAATCTACCAACGGATTATTCAGGATAGACTGAATTCCTTGACGGATTTTATCGGGTACATTCGGATTGTTCACATCAAAAATATAGGCGAGGTCGTTAGAGTTGACGAAGTCGCCGTTCACGTTGCCGCTCACTGCCAAGGAATAACGTGTACCGCCTATACCGGAATATCTTACGCCAATATTTATGCCGAGGAAACTAGGTGCAGTACCGTAAAATACCACTTTATGACGGAATTGGTTATCGCTGTAAGTCATTTTACTCAGATCACGAGGATCATCTTTTACCATCAGTGATAAGGTAGCGGTATTGGCGACGTCACCATTGTAAGAGGTGTTATCTTTCGCATCATTCCAGGTATAGCTGAAGGATACTTCCCCATCTCTGAAATAACGGTAGGTAGCATCTGCCACTACTGCAAATTGGTTCACTTTACCTTCACTGTTCAGCTCCAGTACGCGACTCACTTTATCTGATTTACGCCCCTGCATCCAATCCGTAGCACCATTCTTTTCGTTGATGGTATTGATCGGAACATACACGCCTCTATTGGCTTCGTTCGGCAGTGTAAAGAACGGCTGGTCCACCATGTTACGATCTACGTACATGTAGTTATGACGCGCGATGGTGGTAAAGAAGGTCAGGCCAGCTTTCAGGCGTTCTGTAAAGAAGTGACTATAGGAAATATTGGCTTTGTAGACTACCGGAATTCTCGCGTCTTTACCATTCAAATTGATGGTACCGAGTTTTGGCAGGCCATACTTCTCAAACATTTCTTTGCCTGGAGCGGAAGCGGGGTTTTGTCTGTAAGACACGAAGTCAGGTTTAGGTACTGCGGCGCCTTGTACGTCCACGGTCAACACTTTGGTACCATCAAACAACATGTTGTTGATCATTGCATAGTTGTTGATGTCTGACCCAAAGATGGCAGCACCGAAGCGCAGGTAATCCGTATGTTTCTCCTGGATATCCCAGTTGAATTGGAGTCGTGGTTGCAACTGGAAGGTATTCAAACCACGATCTGTACGCAGTCCAAGCGCATCGTAAACGGTTTGATTGAAATTAGGTTTATTGAGATAGGTGGTATAATCAGCACGCAGCCCAGCGATCATTTCAAAACCTTTGGCCAGTTTGGTTTGCATCTGCGCATATAATGCTGCACTCACAATATTCTGGTTAACGCTTGGATCGTCGGCCAGCGCTACTTCGCGGGCATAACGATAAGGCGTCAGGTTATTGAAGTTATCCATACCGGTGAAGTAGAAGCGGCCATTCATTTCACTACCGTACAGCGAATTCATATGACTGTACATGATATCCGTACCGAAAGTGAAGTTGGCTTTATTCGTACTGTAGTACACGTTATCTACCAGTTGAAAAACATTGTTGTAAAAGTGTTCTGGGGAATAACGTTGTCCTCCGAGTTGAATATTTGTATAGAGAGAATTGTTATCTACTTTAGATTCCACTCTTTCCACAATTGCGCGGGGAATATTAGCAGCCGGCAACTGGCTACCAGGCGAGCTTTTCTCGAAGGTATACAGGTGTTGGAATTTAAGTTCATTGGTAAATTTTGGAGAGACAACCGTCCGCAGCGTGGCCAGGATACTATTGTTCACTGCATGGGCATCCGCGTATACTTCGTACAAGTTGATGGAAGTATTATCATCACGGCCTAGTGGCGCGCGATCATTGATGTAGTTGTCGCGGATTGTCAAGAGGTTCTTTTCATTGATCTGCCAATCGATACGTGCAAAAGCGGCGTCGGTGGCTCTTTTCTTGTTAAAGGAACCGAATTGAGGTCCATTGCTCACACCGTATTTTGCGCGGGCAATATCCAGAAATGAATTTAAGGTAGACGGCGTTACATTGAGTCGCTTGATGTCTGCATCGGACTGAATATCTGCAATCTGCAATGGGCGTGCATCTGACTGATGATCCCAAGCTACGAAGAAATGCAATTTATCTTTGATGATAGGGCCAGATAAAGTGGCGCCATATTGATAAGTAGAGAAGTCGTTTACACGTGGTACACCGCGGATATCAAATCGACTGGACAACCAATCGTTACGCATATACGTAAACACGCTACCGCCAAATTCGTTAGTACCTGCTTTTGTTACCGCGCTGATGGTACCGCCACCACTACGACCGTAAGTAACATCGTATTGGTTGGTCACCACTTTGAATTCGCGGATAGCCTCCATCGATAACGCGTAAGGTCCGCCAATCCTGGCGTTGGTGCCACTGCTGGAAGTAGGGTTCTTAGCGGAAGTACCATCGATGGTGATATTGGTAGAAGACCCCAATTGACCAGCCAAGTTAGATCCACTGCTCAGTGGTGATAAATCTACCAAGGAAGAAAAGTTACGTCCGTTTACGGGTAGCCTAGCAATATCGCGACTGGTAACAGTAGTAGCGGCGCCAAAGTTTTCCGTTTTATTTTTCAATCCGGAGGCCGTTACTTTTACTTCACTCATGTTTACAGATGAAGATTGCAGCACAACGCTAACGCGCACCAGATCACCCTGATTGAGGCTATATCCGGTTAATTTTTCAGCGCCATACCCTACAGAAGAAATAGTGATGGTATAAGGGCCTCCTAATGGTAATTCTTTAAAGTTAAATTCGCCTTTGGCATTGGTGATTGTTCTGGTGGTAAAACCGGTGGATTCATTCCGAATCAGCACAGATGCGCCAGGAATCAATTGTTTGGCATTATCTGATACGGTACCGGCAATAGCAGCTTGCGTCGTTTGAGCGTACACGTTAATAGAAACGAAGCAGCATAGTAACATGGATAGCAAAAGGCTACAAACTGTTTTCATATAGGCTAATATTTGTTTGCGAGAGAGCGAAAATAATTCAGGTTGAAAAGAAAAGCATGCTCACGGGTCAATCATAACGTAAAATTCATATAGTACTGAAAGTAGAAAAATAATGCTTGCTTGTATATGCAATGCACCTATTTTTTGGAAGGATTTCATTCAATGATATGTATATATGATAACGGAGAAGAGTAAACGAAGTTTGCCCGCGGTATAGTTACTAAACTGATCTTTCCTCAGATCAAAAAACGCCAGCTCCTGCCCTGCTTTACCTATTAAAACAATCCGCTGTAGTCGTGCATTTCCCGTCACGGGAGCTGCTGTAAGGATTACTTCCTGTACTTCATTAAAATCAATATTATAGTAACGGGGTCTTCCACCAGCAAAAGTGTGCATTCTGTAGAACTCGAACTGTCGTGCTTGGAAATTGATCGTCACATGTTGTTGTCCTTCTGTGAGTAGCAATAGATCTCTCCAGATAAACAAGCAAATCAACAATAATAATACAGGCGCTCCCCAACTATCAAATCCATAAGCTGATATGTATACCAAATAGGATAAAGGTATTAGACACAGTACTAACCAGGACACCAGTACGAAAGTTCTGGAATCACAGGGAGGTTTAATAATGACTGCTTCTGGTCTTACTTCCAGGAAATTGACTCCCCGTTTCCTGGATGCCAGTTGTTGCAGCCCGCGGATGGTGCGCTCCAATCTGGAAAATGGCATAGTTGGGGTTTAATAATGGTGCTGATCGCCAGTACAAGCCTATTGTTTTTAAGTTACGATTTATCACTGCAGGTACAAATCAGTTATCTTTGAGCACCATAGAAACCCTTAGATATGAAACCACTTATTGTATTGATTGGTAGTTTTGTGTTAGCGCTGTTAGTGCTGTTACTATTACATCACAGTTATGAATGGGCCTTTGCCGGCCGCATAGCCATGGCTATTATGCTATTTTTCACCGCCAGTGCACATTTTGCGTTTTCAAAAGGTATGGAAATGATGATGCCGCCCTCTATCCCTTACAAAAAGTTCATGGTAGCATTAACGGGTATTCTAGAGATCTTGGGGGGCATTGGATTATTAATTCCATCATTACGACATATGGCCGGTATTTGCTTGATTATTTTCTTCGTAGCGGTATTACCTGCGAATATCTACGCAGCAATGCAGTCGATCGACTACCAGAAGGGGACCACTGGTGGCAATGGGTTACGTTATTTATGGTTCCGGGTACCGCTGCAAATATTGTTTATACTATGGGTTTATTGCAGTGCGGTGGCAAATTAAAAAAATAGGGTTCTCATAAACATTCATTCGATATAAACATTTACGTATAGCCGTAAGGGTAAAACAAAACGATCATGGTTTGACTGCATTATCTCGCCTTCATAAAGTTGCCGTCTTTGTCAAACAGCAGGCGTTTTTCTACTCCTTTAGACTGAACGATCGTCACTTCCCAGATCACTTTCGTTTTGTTAGGTTCAATCACTCTTTTCACCTTATCCTTTTTTATGGTATACGATGGATAGGTGTTAACAATATAGGTAGTTATATTAGTGGGCAATTCTACATCCTTGGCGATTTCATTGGCGCGGATGAGATTGCCGTCTTTATCATACACTGCTTCCACATCCATTTTGGTACCAGTCATGGTCATTGTGTAATACTGGTCATTACCGAGAGGATTAGATTCGTCAATGAGGAAGTCTTTCCGATATAAATCCATTGGTATTTTCATCACATCGCGGAGGTTGGCTGTTGGAAACTGTTTTTGGAAGGCTTCCAATACCTCTGGCGGAAGTTGTTCTTTCTTGATACGTTCCGCTTTGAGTACTACGTCAGTTCCTTCATCCTGAGCGTATGCGGCCATAGTGATACCACCGCTAAGCATCATCAGTAACAATCCTTTTTTCAATAGGTTCATATGACTGAAATTTAGGGTGAATGAATATCCCATTATAACACAGAAACTTATTATACACCTGCTAAAATGGGCAAGGTCAGCCGATGTACGTATTTACAATAAATGATAACAATTACGGTTACTCGAAGGTTGCTCGCAGGGGCTGTTTGGAGTGATAAACTTTCGTTAATAAAAAAGCCTGCACAGCAGTGTGTGCAAGCTTTATATGCTGTTCACTTGTCTTATTATCTATTTCCAGGCTTTGCGAAGTAAACGCAGCCAATTGCCATGCATGATGTTTTCAATATCAGCAGCAGCATATCCGCGAGCTGCAAACATAGCAGGTAATTTTTGCAGATCCGCGATGGTTTCAAGATCGTATGGACATTGTTCTTTACCGAATGCGCCATCCAGATCTGTACCGATACCTACATGCAAACTGTTGCCGGCCAACTGGCATATATGATCGATGTGATCGATCATTTTAGCGAGATTACAGTCCATCGACTCAGGCGTGGACTCACCACGCACCCAATTAGGCACCATCATCCAGGCATCCAGTGCGCCGCCAATGACCGCATCTTTTTGGATGAGGGTACGAATCATATCATCGCTGAACTGACGGTTATGATCCACTAGGGCGCGACAGTTATTATGACTAGCCCATACCGGGCCATTATAGATCTCCATTGCATCCCAGAAGGCATCATCACAAAGGTGCGTTGCATCCAATATGATGTTGAGCTCCTCCATGCGGCGTATCAGTTGTCTCCCTATATCATTCAAATGGCCGGTTGCATCCGTACCATTGGCATATCTGCCGGGGCCGTAGTGTGCAGGACCTACCGCTCTCAATCCGTTTTCCCAGGCCTTTTCCAAGTATGACAAATCAATAATAGAATCAGCTCCTTCCAGGCTCAGGATATAGCCGATAGGTTTAGTATCGGTTGGGGTACCATCGTTCCATAGTTGCAGATGCGCTTCCAGGCCTGCGAGGTCTTTGATCATGCGCATCTCTCCGGCATCTTCCATGGCCTTATACCAGGCCAGTTGGCCTTGCGTCTGCGCCCATGCTTGATGCGGCGAATGCCAGCCAGGAAGCGGATTGTCGGCCGCCACAAAACGACCAATCTGGGTAGCTACCACCAATCCTATATTTCCTTTACGCAATTCGGGCAATGCCACTACCCCTTTTGTCCTATCTGGTTTATCATTCAGCCCTTCCTCTCGCTGACGGATGGCATGTACCGGCTGTTGCAGGTCGCGATTCCATTCCAACGCATTCATGCTGAGGTCGAGGTGTGCGTCTATCGTAAACATAGTTATGACGTGTTATTAACGTGAAATTCTTCCGGAAGGACCTTGCTGCATCAGCAATGCTACTTCCTCCCGGTTTACTAATGCCCAATCGCCGGGAATACTCTGTTTGATGACACCGCAAGCGGTGGCAAAATCTACTACCTGTTGTGGTGGCAACTTTTGCAGCAAACCGTATAGTAGTCCTGCTGTAAAAGCATCTCCCGTACCTATTTGATCTGTGATGTTATGCAGATGGTAGCTACGGGAGAAATAAAATGCATTGTTATAGGCGAGTGCGCCGGTATAATACAACTGATTTTGGTGTTGGTGACGGAAGGTCATACCGAGTGCTTCCAGCCGGGGCATATGTTCCTTCAAGGCTTCAAAGCATTGCTGGAACTGTGTTTCAAACGAGGCATTGGAATCTGTCGTAATACCGTAATAGGTATTGGCAGCATCCAGGTCGGCCACAGCAATGTGGCTGAAACGAAGTAAATCGGGCATTACTTCCGCAGGATGTTTACCATATTGCCATAGTCGGGAGCGATAATTAAAATCTGAGGAGACACGAAGTCCTTTGCTGGCAGCGGTTTCTAAAGCTTCGCGACAAACAGCCGCGGCACTTTCAGAGACCGCTGCGGCCACTCCAGACCAATGAAAGCAAGTACTTTGCTGCAAGATGTGCTGCCAGTTGAAATCTCCCGGAGCAGTGGTAGCAAAGCTAGATGCATGCCGGTCGTATATGACAGTCGTTGGTCTGATTTGATTGCCAGCTTCTGTAAAATAAAGACCGAGTCTTTCACCTCCCCAGGTCAAATGTTCCGTATTGACGCCGTGAGCGCGCAACTGTTGTACGCCTGTTTTGGCCAATTCATTTTCAGGAATCCGGCTGACGTAATCCGCCTGCATTCCCAATTTGGCCAGCAGTACGCATACATTGGCTTCTGCGCCAGCATAGTAGGGAATATAATTCGTTGCTTGTTGAAAGCGCGTGCCACTACTACTGTGCAAGCGTAGTAAGAACTCCCCGAAACCTGTTACCCTAGGGGCTTTGTCACCATACGGCAGTTGCATCGTATATTATTTTGATATCTGTTTACCCTGATATACGCCTTCCCGTGAGGAAATGCACCATAAAGATAATTTCCAGGCAGCATATCAAGGTAAACAAATCATCAAACAGCTAGTATAATTCAAACAGTGCTTCAATTTCCACCGGGATATTATCCGGCAGGGAACCGAATCCCACTGCACTTCTTACACCGATACCGTTTTCTTCGCCCCAAACGGCGGCAAACAGTTCGCTGCAACCATTAATGATATATGGATGACGCTCGAAATCAGGTGTACAGTTCACCATACCCAATACCTTGATGACGCGTTTCACTTTGTCCAAACTACCAATATGCGTTTTGATGGTAGACAACATGGTTAAACCTACTTGTCTTGCTGCCAGCTTTCCTTGCTCCATATCCAGGGCCGCACCGATACGACCGATGATCAGGGATTTATCATCCTGTACAGGGCCATGGCCAGAGAGGTACAGGTATTTTCCATCTACCAGGCAGGGCTTATATACGCCCAGCGGTGCTGGCGCCGGAGGTAAACTCAATCCCAGTGCTGCGAACCGCTCTTCTGCATGATTGTTTTCCATAGAATTCACTTTTAGCTTTTATGTTGTTTTAGTTAATACGCTTAGATAAATGCATTTAGCAAGAGTACTCCCAATAATCCGGCCACACCCACAATCGTTTCCATCACCGACCAAGAGAGCAAGGTATTTTTAATACTCATATTGAAATATTCTTTAAACATCCAGAAGCCGGCATCGTTCACATGAGAGAACATTAAGCTGCCTGCCCCAACGGATAGTACCATCAGGTTAGGATTGGCATGCGCTTGTACCATGAGGGGCTCTATCATGCTCGCAGCGGTCAGTCCTGCTATGGTAGCCGATCCTATACAAGCACGTATAATCGCTGCCGTTAGCCAGCCCAATATCAATACAGGGATATGCCAGTTTTGCATCGCAGCGGCAATCTGTGCGCTCACGCCACTGTCGGACAACACTTGTTTCAAAGCGCCTGATCCTGCAATGATTAGTACAATCATGGCCACATCGTTGACTGCTTCGCCATAGAAACGGGTCACTTCCTTCATGGTGCGGCCTTGGCAGATGCCTAGTGTGAAAGTGGCCACCACAATACAGAACAGCATAACGATGGGCGCATCGCCCGCAAATACCAGCCACGCGTTTTTACCGGAGAGATGATTTAGCGCAGTGGTAAATACCAACAAGAGTACTGGCAACAATGCCGTGATGAAGCTATTGAAGCGTCCAGGCAATCGTGTCTCCCTAACTGCTTCCTGTTGAAATAAAGCATTGGGAGCAGACGGCATTTTCACCAGGAACCTGGAAAATATTGGACCTGCCAGGATCAGCGCAGGAATGGCCACTACCATGCCATACAGCAAAGTAAGTCCCATATCCGCATGAAACTGCGTTACCAGCGCAGCCGGCGAAGGATGCGGCGGCAGGAAACCATGCGTGATAGAAAGTGCCGCCAATGTAGGCAAGCCAATATATACCGCTGGTAGTTTATACTGGTATACCACAGAGAAAATCAGTGGTACCATCAATACGAAGCCAACACCGTAATACAGTGGGATGCCAATGATAAAACCAGCCACCAGCAAAGCCCATTGGATATAACGGGTACCGAAAAGCTTCATCAGCGAGTTAGCGATTTGTTGCGCTGCCCCGCTTTCAGCCACCAGCTTACCCAGCATAGCGCCTAGCATAATGATAGATAGCAGTCCACCGATGGTATCCCCTATCCCTTTCTGCAAACTCGCAGGAATTTTATCTGCCGGGATTCCTAACAAAATACCCGCCAATATGGACACTAGGAGGAAGGAAATGAACGCATTCATTTTTCCCCAGGTCACCAGTAAAATCAATACCAACAAACAGCCGGCAACAATCAAGAACGACATAGGCGCTGAACTCAGTTAATAATAATTTCGTCTAACAAAAGCATACTATTGCCGCCAGCGCCATATTCCTTAGCGGGAATCACACCAGCGTTTTTAGCTATCACCCTTACATAGCGCGCTTTGACAGGCTTCACCTGTATCCGCACAGGATTGATACCATTGATGATAAAAGTTTTTGTTTTTGCCAGCGGCAAGAAATGAACGCCATCCAAGGAATACTGAAACTCCAGGATAGCGGGCGCCCACATGCGTTGCCAGTGGTAATTCAGCACATTTGTGGCCACCATTTTCAGCGATTGTGCCGTACCCAAATCGATCACCGCATCCAGGTCGCGTTTGCTGAAACCTAGCCACTGTCCATCATTAAAGCGATGAGTACCGGTGATACCATTTACCAGCGTACTGGCGTCACCGTTATACTTGGTATTAGGGGATTCTTTCAGCCGGATATCCGCGCCCGTAGCCTTATTAACCAGGAATGACTGCTGAAATTCTCGGTACTTTTTAGTTGGTCCGTTGAAGATAGCAGCTCTGAGAGTAGTATTTCGGGAGATGCGGATTGGGTCAGTATATACGTTACTGTTAGGTCCGGGTGCTGAACCATCCACAGTATAGCGCATCACAGCGTTAGTGGCATCAGTATGCAAGGAGATAGTCATCGCGCCATGCTCCAGGTGCTCTTGCTGGTAAGTAATTTCATTATAGACATTGCTGGGGGTAATCTGATGTTTTTGTAGCAATGGCAATTGTTGTTGTAAACGTTGCAAGAAATGGGGGTAATCGCGCGTAGTTTGCGGCGACCATGCCCTTTCTGCCAATGCTAGCAAGCGTGGGAAAATCATGTAATCCGCTTGCGCAGTAGTAGGCAGGTATTCGCTCCACATCTGCCCCTGTATACCGCGGATATATGGCAGCAGGGCTGTATCTCCAGCCGCATGTAAAGGATCGTAATTATAGACTTCACTTAAAGGCGTATATCCGCCAGCGGCCACTGGTTCCGCTGGGTAGAGTGATTGGTAGTGATCAAAATACAGTTCGTCTTCTGGTGTCATAATCACGTACTGCTGCTGTTTGGCCGCTTCAATAGCGCCCTCCACTCCTCTCCAGCTCATCACTGTAGCACCTGGTGCAAGGCCACCTTCCAGGATTTCATCCCAACCAATCACCTTCCGACCTTTAGATTGGATATATTGACTGATACGTTTTACAAAATAGCTTTGTAGTTCATTTTCATTTTTCAGGTGCATGGATCGCATGCGTTGCTGACAAGCAGGGCATTCCTGCCAGCGCACTTTCGGGCATTCATCCCCACCCAAATGGATATACGAAGATGGGAAGAGCGCGATCACTTCATCCAATACGTCTTGCAGGAAAGTGAACGTACTATCGTTTCCAGCGCAAAATACATCATCAAATACGCCCCAGAACTGCGCTGTTTTATAGGGTCCTTTCGTGCAACCTAGTTCCGGATAAGCCGCGAGCGCAGCCAGCGCGTGACCAGGCATTTCTATTTCAGGAATGACGTTGATATGTCGGGCTGCCGCATAGGCTACCACTTCTTTCACTTGTTCCTGCGTATAGAAGCCTCCATATGGCTTGCCATCGAACCGATGCGGTAGTTCTTTTTTGTGGCCGATCATGGTTTGGTCACGCCAAGCTGAGATAGATTGGAGTTTAGGATATTTCTTTATCTCTATTCGCCAGCCCTGATCGTCTGTCAGGTGCCAGTGGAAATTATTGATCTTGTATAGTGCTAGTTGATCGATGAGTTTTTTGAGGTACTCCACCGAAAAGAAGTGTCGGCCTACATCCAGGTGCATACCCCTATAAGCGAAACGGGGATAGTCCGTAATATCAGCGCCTTTCAATACCAGAAAGTTACCATTTCCTTTATGCCACAACTGTTGTAGCGTAGCCATACCGTGTACAATACCGTCAGTACTGTACGCAGTGAGTTGTACGCCGTTTTGGTCGATGTGGAGGCGATAGCCTTCTGGAGGGAGTGCAGCCAGCGTATCCACGGTGAAGACGATGCGTTTATTGCCGGTGGAGGGCAATGTATATCCCAACTCCTCTTTGATACTGGTATTTAACAGATCAGCGAGTGCCGCATCCGCAATAAGGGCCGTGTGCTTATCCAGGAGGAAAGAGTCTGCTCTCCACTCAATTTGTACAGGCAAAGGAATCAGGCCCGGTGTACCGGCCTGATTCCTTTGGGCGCCGGCATGGAATCCCATACCGGCCAGTAAAAAGCTTATAATTAGTTTCTTCATTTTTATTTATCCCACCACATTCTGGTTGTTAAAAGATCTGGACCTTGGCGGGTAACAGCAGCCTTGTAGTTCACCGCATTGATCAACTGTTCCGCAGCAGAGTATGGCAGGCGACGTGGAATAGTGCCGTTGGTAGCATTGCTAGGATAGTTAACAGGCGTAAGTGCAGGATATCCTGTACGACGCCAGTTGGCATATGCTTCTTGTTCATCCAGCAGCATGGCCACCCAGAATTGGCTGTGAATTTGTTGCATTTGTTGATCGAAAGTACCCGCCGCATTGAAAGGATGCGCCGTCAGGTATGCATCGATACTATTCTGAGGGATCACGCCGCCAGCGCCAAACAACGCTAGGTTACGCATGGCAGCCGTTACGCCATTCCTGTAATATTGCGCCGCATCGCCGCTGATCCAGCCGCGAGCAACTGCTTCACTCATCAGGAGGTTCGTTTCAGCATTTGTTAATATTAACAAAGGAGCCGCGTATTTCAAAATGGTATTTGGATTAGGCTCAGAGAAAGTAACGAAGTCTTTTGGCTTAGAATCTGTACCATTCGCCATTCCCTTTTGGTTAGCAGCGGTGGTATCAGGTGCGCCACTGGTCCAAACGACAGACAATACCGGCAAACGGGGATCATTGTTAGTTTGCAGATAATCGATGAACGTTTTGCTGAACTTGCTCCACTCGATATTGTTCGCACCTTTAGAAGCAGTGGTATAGTCTTGTCCGATCAGCTCCAGCGCCACTGGATTTTGGTTATAGGTTTGCGGACCAGCAGCATAGTTAATCACCGCATTATCCGTTGCATTCAGAATCACGCCGCCGTTCACCGCCTTCTGTACCCAGTCTTTCACCACAATTTTACCATCTGAAACTTTGGTACAACGCATCGCCACACGCAACATCAGGGAATAACCGAATTTTTTCCATTTGTTGACATCTCCATTGAAGAAGAAATCAGCCGAGCCAAAGGTAGGCTGGGCAGGATCAAAAGCATTGATCGCCGCATCCAGTTCTTTCAGCATATCCACGTAGATATCCGCCTGTGCATCGTATTTAGGCAGGAAGTTACCCTCCCTTGCTTTGGACGCATCTGAATACGGCACATCGCCGTAGAGATCCGTAATACGCTGCATCAGCAGCACTTTCCAGATACGTGCAGCAGCGAGTTTATTGACAGAAGTAGCCGCTACTTTAGGGTCCTTGCAGGCATTGATAATATCTTGCACGGTGAGAATAGAATTCGGATATACGTAACGGTAGTAAAACCCTTGGTATTGATCGTTCACCGCATATTTATCACCACATCCGGAACCACCAATTTCCTTGGCCACACTGAAGTGTTGCACATAGGTACCGCAGTGTAGGTAAGAGGTGTAATAATAAGCCCTGTCGTATACCAAGTTTCCTTTCAGCAAGCTTTGGGAAAAGAGGTAATTCACATTAGGAGTGGTAGAAGCGTTAGGGTTCTTGTTCAGGTCGTCGAATCCTTTATCACAGGAAGCGAGGCCCATAGCAGTACCCAACAGGAAGATGTATTTATACTTAGCAAAAAGTTGCATGCGAGTAATTTTTTAAGATGACTAGAATTTAACATTCAGGTTAAGACCGTAGCTCCTGGTAGGAGGTACACCGAACATTTCAAAGCCCTGCGCACTGGCATTGCTGAAAGTAGATTCAGGGTCGATATTAGGCGTGTTTTTATAGAGAATGAACAGGTTCCTTGCCACGAAAGAAACGCTGGCTCCCTGTACTTTAGCGAATGACAGCAACTGTGTAGGAATGTTGTAAGTCAACACCACCTGGCGCAATTTTATGAAGCTGGCATCGTATACAAATTTCTCAGAGATATTCTTGAAGTTATCGTAGTACTGTTGAATACCATTCGCATAGGTAAATGTTTTGGTAAACGGTTTACCATCGGTATCCACGCCAGTTACGGTCAGGCCGTCTGTTCTACCCGGCAGGGTAATTTTAGAAAGACCGAAGCGGGTAGCATACAGGTTTGTAGCAGAGTATACGTGTCCACCGAACTTACCATCTACCAATACGCTCAGATCAAAACGTTTGTAGTGGAAGCTGTTCGTAATACCCATGGTGAGTGGGGAGATACCGGTACCCAGTTCCGCCATTTCTGTTTTTTCATAGCCAGTGGATTTGTCGTAGATCGTGTTGCCTTGTGCATCATGTTTTACGCGGTTACCCATGATGATACTGTAAGGTTTGCCTACTTCCGCATACAGGAAAGCATAGTTGTTTACGCTCGCATCCAGTGTGAGGTTGTCCAGGCCGTTGAGAGATTCCACACGGTTACGGTTATACGCCATATTGTAGCTTACATCCCAACTGAAGGATTTTCCTTTGTAAGGCGTACCGTTGATCATGAGTTCCACCCCTTTGTTGCTCATCTGGCCTACGTTGAGGTAAGCAGAGTTATAGCCGGAGCCTGGAGATACCGCTACTTGCATGATATCATTGGTCGTTTTGCGGCTGTAGTAAGTCAGGTCAATACCCAGGCGATTGTTGAGGAAGCGACCTTCCACACCAATTTCCGCAGTAGTAGACGTATATGGTTTCAGGTTAGGATTAGGCGCCATCAACTGACCAGAAGTGGTACCGTTGCCGGTTTGCGTAGGCGTTTGCAGCGGCTGATTGAGGTGACCGCCGCCAGGTACCATGCTATAGGTCTGGTTCAGCGCATAAGGCAATGGAGCACCACCGCCTACTTGTGCCCAAGAGGTTCTCACTTTCGCAAAATTCACCCATGCTGGCATGGAAACCGCTTCAGATAAGAGGAAGCTAGCGCCCACAGATGGATAGAAAATGCTGTTGTTTTTTGGAGACAATGTAGAGAACCAATCATTACGACCAGTAGCAGTAATGAACAAGAGATCTTTAAAGCTGAGGTCTATCGAACCAAAAACAGAGTTGGTAGCCAGGTGTTGATTAGACACTGCTGGGAGGAGACTCAGTACGTTAGATGGATCGTAGAATCCAGGTTGGAAGAAGCCTTTACCAGCCAGGGTAGTGATATCTGTGCTGTTTTTGCGCTTGTTACCACCCGCCATAGCGGTGAGTTGCAGATCGCGACTCAATTTACCCTGGTAGTTAAAGGTCAGTTCCGCGTTGGTTTCCGCAATAGTAGTATTGATGCCTTGGTAATAACCGTCAGGCATATACGCAGTACCCGAAGGCACGATACCTACATAGCTAGTAGCGGTATAGTCGTGCGTTACGCGGCCGCGAACGAAGAAATTATCCAGGATATTATATTTGATACCGATGTTACCGATAAAGCGGTTGCGGTTATCGTGGTTTTGGAATTTGTTCAGTCCGAAATACGGGTTGGTAGCGAATTCAGAAGGGTTCCATTTAATCTCGTTACCGTTGGCATCGTAGCCAGGATGGAGGTTACGGATATCGACAGTATTTGCCAGCATATAGGTACCCCAGTTCACGTTACCTGGCGCATCGGAAACGCCTGTTCTGTTTTCAGATTTTTCCACGTTGTATTGGGCAAAGCCTTCCATGCTTACTTTTTTGCTCAGGTTAGCATTTGCGCCGAGGGTAAATATTTTTTTGTTGAGATGCTGGTTAGGAACGAGGCCGCGGTTATTCATATCGGAGAGGGAAGCGCGGTAGGTAGCATTCTCATTTCCGCCGGAGAACCCAACACTGTTGGTAAAGGTAGTACCGGTGTTATAGAAGTTTTTGATATTATTCTTTTGTGGAGAATAAGGTCTGGCTATGCCATCGAACTGCACAACGGGGGTTCCGTCCATTTTAGGGCCCCAGGAAAGGCGGCCAGCGCTGATCGCTTCTTGTTGGGTAGTGGGTTTATTACCGTTGATACCGGAGCCGTATTCATATTGCCAATCTGGTTTTACAGAGGGTGTTTCCATGGTGAAAGTGCCGTTATAGTCGACCCCAATTCCTTTTTGTTTCACTCCTTTTTTAGTAGTGATGAGGATAACGCCGTTGGCTGCACGAGAACCGTAGAGGGCTGCTGCGGGGCCGCCTTTCAGAACGGTTACCGATTCAATATCATCTGGGTTGATACCGCCGATACCATCGCCACGGTCCTGGTTAAGACCGATCGCGCCGTTACCGGAGGCAGGAGCGCCTTGTGTAGTATTATCGATAGGCATACCATTGATTACGTAGAGCGGTTGGTTGTCGCCGGCAAGGGAGCCTGTACCGCGGATGATCACGCGACTAGAAGCGCCTGGGCCGCCGGAGAGAGATGAAGCGTTGACGCCAGCTACTTTACCGGCGAGGGCATCGCCGAGGTTTGCAGCGCGGGCTTTGGTGAAGTCGCTGCCTTTCACTTCCGTGATCGCGTATGCCGTTGCTTTTTTCTCTTTTTTGATACCGAGTGCGGTGACCACTAGTTCATTGAGTGCTTTGGAGGAGAGTTCCAATTGCACATCGATGGATGATTGTCCGGCTGGTACTGTTATTTCCTTTTTATCATAACCGATGAACGTTACCAATAAGGTAATATTGGCTGCAGGATAATTTGCAGGAATTTTAAAAGTAAATTTTCCTTCCATGTCGGTGGTAGCGCCTACTCCTTTGGCATTGAGGAGGGTCACATTAGCGCCAATGATTTTTTGTCCGTCGGGCCCAGCTACGGTACCATTGATTTGGGCTGGTTTTGATTGCGAGAAGCTGGCCAGCGTGCATAGGAGACAGACTAAGGATAAGAATAGTTTCGGAAAACTTGCCAGGTTTATGACATTTTTCATTTTCGTGGTTTGGTTGATAATGCTTTTCAAATAATGCGGAAATACAGGACTAAAAATAGTCATTCTGGGGAAAACTGCAAATTATTTGCAAATATTCCTGCAATATAATCGCATAAAATTATCTAACCAATCAGTATTTATTGTTAAATAATTGATACTTAATAATTAAATTAATTTCAATTATTGCAGGAAAATTATTTATCTTAATAAAAATGCAAAAAATCATTCTGTAAGAATTATTTTTGTGGTAAGTATTATATTAGATCTAAATCTTATACCCCCAAACTGGGAGGGCAATAATACTTTCATCTAAAATTTGAATAGCCGAAATCAAGCCATGGATAGTGCAAATACCCAGGACCAGTTGCCTCCTGTAACCCTGACAAAAAAAGCCAGGAAGCAGCTTATTATTCAACAGGTGAACATCCATACCCGCATAACTTATACGGAACTGGTCCACCTGATTAATGTATCAGAAGATACCATCCGCCGGGATGTGAATGAACTGGCGGAGGATGGAGAAGTAGTGAAAATCAAAGGCGGCGCTATGTCTATCGCCTACCATTACGGCCATGAGTCAGAAACCTATGCCCAGCAAAATAAAGGGGTGATCGCCGATAAAACCTTGCAATTATTGCGGGATGATATGATCGTGCTGATCGGGGGCGGTACTACCATCCGGGAATTTATCAAAAAGATACCCACTACCCTCAAAGCCACTTTCATTACGGTGAATGTACTTTCCGCCGTGGAACTGCTGGATAAGCCTATGATAAAGACGATCGTCATCGGCGGACAGATATCGGCCTACAGCCAAATGACCGTCAGTGGTGAAGTATTTGAATACCTCTCCAATATCAAAGCTGACCTCTGTATCATCGGTACCAATGCCATTGATCCAGTAAATGGCCTCACGGACGCCGACTGGGAAACCATCCAGGTGAAAAAAGCGATGATAAAAGCCGCAGACAAAGTTGCAATTCTTGCAATTTCTGAGAAATTGAACTCGTCCATGAAAATGAAAATCGCAGACCTCTCCGATATTCATTATCTCATCACGGAACTGCCGGCAGACAGTAAAGAACTACAGGCCTATAAAGCCAAAGATCTCACCATACTTTAGCAATTGGTCAATCTATCATAAAGCAACAGCCCAGGATGCATTCATCCTGGGCTGTTGCTTTATAGTGCTGTACCATGATGGCAATGCTGTATTTTTTCAGTATCTTCAAAAAAACCTATTTTATGAAATTACCAGAAGGGTATCAACGCGTGATGCCATACCTTATACTTAAACATGCAGAAGGATTTTTTGATTTCACCCGCAAAGTGTTCGGTGCTACTGAAAAAATGCGCGTCTTCGAGCAAGACGTTTTCAAACATGGAGAAATCCAAATTGGGGATTGTACCATCATGTTCGGAGGAGGAAATACCGACTGGGGATATCAACCAGCCGGCCTTTTTATTTATGTAGAAGATGCAGATAAAACCTTTCAGACTGCGGTGGACTATGGCTGCAAAGCGATCATGCCCATTGCCGACCAGTCCTATGGCCGATCTGGCGGTGTTCAAGACCCCTATGGCAATACCTGGTGGATTACTTCAGTGATAGATCAATGATCTCCCAGGGTAATACGAATGCGGTTTAAGGCATTCATCAAGGCGATCCCCGCTGTAATATCAACTACTTCCTGCTGACTAAAGTATTGCTCCAGTTGCTGCAAGGTAGCAGGAGACGCTGTCCCTATTGCCGTTACTTCTTCCGCCCATTGCAATACCAACTTTTCTTTTGCGGTAAATCGTCCGGATAATTTCCATCCTGGTAATTCATCCAACAACTCCTGGGAAACGCCTAACTGTCGCATTTCCGCAGCATGGTACCCACAACAAAATGCACAACCATTTAACTGCGATACCCGTAACTCTGCCAATACCAATAAACGCTCCTCTCCTATATTCTTTCTAAACTGCTGATGCGCCTTATACAAATAGCCTATTGCTTCCGGTGATATTGCTTTATAATCCATATGACTTTATTTACCCGCAAAGGTCCGCCTCAGCCCCCATATAAAAATGGAAGGTTTTGGTGAATAATCAGGATAATTTCGGGGACGATAGTCGATCGTTATGATTTATGTTATATCAGTATAACCAAAACAGTGGTACATTTGCAACATTGAGAAATGCACCATTTGATTGTCGATTAATTCAATTATAATGACTCCAGCGTTTATCACCCAACAACTTTATACGAAAGCTGATATCTATCGCTTGCTCCAAGTACCTTCCGCAAAACAAAAAGGGTCTTGGAACACCGGCTATACGAAATATGAGCATAATATCTATTTGTTTGTCAATATTGGCGTTCCTGGTAGATCCGGACATGATTATGACAACCATTGGGAAAACGAAGATTTAGTATGGTATGGCAAAACAAATTCCCATAAAGATCAACCCTTGATTCGGGAGATGCTGGAACATGAATGCCCTGTACATCTTTTTACGCGGGAACACGACAGAGATGCATTTAAATACATAGGTATTATTCAAGCCAAAACCTACGTGGATGTTTCACCTATACAAATCACCTGGAGCATTGCCAATCCTATTAATCATCTCCGACCAGCTATCCGCATTCATACTGCCACCGCTTGGCAGCTCCTGATGCACAATGCCCAAGATGCGCAACAACAACAGGAAAGCCTTTTTTGCCCGTTTACGGAAAAAGAATATTGGATAACGGCAATATCCAATACGGCCGTGGAGCTGCAATCTACCGACGCTACTCCTATCCTACTGCATAAAAGACTCTTTGCGGAATTTATCCAGTACTTAAATACGGGGTTGCATATACCAATTCGGGAAGCAGGATTTCAGGTGCCATTAACAACATTAGCAGCCATCGTTTGGTTATTACCTTATCTCGACTGGGATGAGCATGCGGAACATATTTTATTCGATGAAGAGCTAGTGCCCTCCACACCAACGCTGACAGAAGCGCAAAATGATGAAGGCACCACCCCTTCCAACCGTAGGTCCAGAGCAGGTCAAAACAAATTCAAGGACAAACTCTTAAGCATATATGGCGGGCAGTGCTGTATCACCAAATGCAATGTGAAAGCGGCATTACATGCTTGCCATATAGAGCCCCATGCAGTTCGAGGCTTTAATCATTCTATCAATGGTTTATTACTACGCCTCGATATCCATGCCCTATGGGATAAAAACCTCATCGGTATACATCCTGAAACGAGGAAAATACATATTAAAGAGGCATTACGAAATACGGAATATCAACAGTTAGAACACATACAAATTGCCCCTAGAAAAGACGGCCGATCTTTATATATGATTGGATTAAAAAATAGGTGGCAAGAATTTTTAAAATAAAACAGCGGAACATGGACATCAAATCTTACGAGCACGAATTCTTTGACATCCTGCACGATCCCAATCCTGCAGCACCATACGACAATCCGAATTACTATAACTACACGAAATTAAACTGGTCCAGGCACCAACGCTGGCTCAAAGTGGGCGTACTCAGTGAAGAGATCAAAACGGCCGTGAAAGCGATTCAAGCGCCACAACAATGGATTATTATCACAGAGCCTTGGTGTGGAGATGCAGCGCATATCATCCCCTTCATTCAAATGATTGCCAATTTAAATCCTTTGATTACAACGGATTATCAGTTGAGGGATAGTGCTCCTAACCTGATAGACCAATACCTCACCAATGGCACGAAATCTATTCCGAAGCTCATCCTCCGCGATGCCACAGGCAAAGACCTAGCAGTATGGGGGCCCAGACCAGTGGAATCTCAAAAATTGTACAATCAGTTGAAGAAAGACAATGTAGATTTTGAGCAGCAGAAAATTGCGCTGCAACAATGGTACAATGATGATAAAGGGAAAAGTTTCCAGGCGGAATTATTACCACTGTTACTTGCATTATAAAAGAAGAAATTTTCTATAAAAGAAGAGAGGCGTGACGTCACGCCTCTCTTCTTTTATGTCGCGCCTGCCCAGTGGGTAGGCGCGACATACAGGAGATTTTTGTTTTATCTTTTTCCCAATCGTTCTTGTAATTGCTGCTTATATAAGCTCTGAGGCTGCACGGGATGATCCTGTGATACATAAATCCCAGATGGCAATAAGGGCGATTTATCAAAAGGGCGGGCCTCCTGGCGTTGTGCACCGCTACAACCTATCATCCAGTTCATAGCACCGGGCGGTTGTTGATTTAAGAATGATGTAGCGCTGCTATTCCAGGCTACTGCCCATCCGATGGCCCAACCATGGCCGGAGCCCATTTCTCCCCTGTTCATAAAATCGATTCCACCGCCGGGCACTTTGCAGTTATCGACCAATAATCCCGTTGCCCAACGTTGATGTGGCTGTATCCAGCCACCGCCTTCAAATACACAATCCATGATCACGATAGGCCCGGTTACTTTAGCACCCGTAGCGATATAGAAGACGTTCGCTCCTTTGATATAACAATTCTTTACTAATTGCTGTGGGCCGTTGGTGCTGATATCTGCTGGTTTGGCAGCGCCAATGGTTACATCGTCGTGGAAGATGGAGATGCTATCGAGGGTAATTCTACGACCAGTGATGGTGATACTATTGATGGTATTAAAGATCTGGATATTAGATGCCCATGCATCGGTGATACCACCTATAAAAAACGCCTGATGGTGGCGATCATTGATCGTACCTGTTTGAGAGGGGGATACCATGCGAAAGTTCATGATGCCGCAATTAGTCAATTCCCCTGTGGTGCTGATTTTCTCTACCACGGTGCCTTCTGGCGACGTATAGGCAGCATCGTAGTTGTCTGTCAAGGGTACATCAAATTGGAGGGTATTGCCTTTAATGGTGGTGATGATCCTGTCGGTGGTCAGTTCCCCATTGATCCAGGTTTGGGGTTTGCCGTCCCTTACCAGGTCGTCCATGCCCATGAATTTCACCCATTGGGGAGTAACGGGTTTGGTTATACGAACCGTGTCTCCCAATTTAAAACTTTTACCATTGCCTACTTGCAATTGCATTGCGCCGGCAGGCACATAGGTATCTGTCACCGTTTCACGGGCGCCGGATTTAGAATACACGGGTTTTCCTTTTATCACGACGCCCATATGTGGCGCACCGCTTAATTGCAGGATAGTCCCATTCTCTCCACTGCCACTACCTGCCAATACTACGCCACTGGCTTGTATCTGGATGGTTTGTTGACATTCATAATTACCAGGAGATAGCAGCACCATACCTCGGAAACCGTTTTTCAATGGCAAGGCCGACACCTTATCAATAGCGGCCTGTATCCCTGCGGCATTATCCCCAGGAACCGGTTGCAGGGTGATGGTAGCAGGAATATTAGGGATGGATACTCCCCCGCCTTTATAACCGGCGTAGGAGAAATCAAGGATACGATCCCCACGGGAGGAATAATCATACTGTAATTTCCCTTTAGCATCCAGTGATACCCATTGCTGGGCATGACTGGCTAAAGGCAGTAGAATGGCCACGCAGCAACTGCGCAGTAAATTTTTTGCGAAGATATTTTTCATAACAGGAAGCCAGTCAATAGCTGGTATCCCCAAAGCTACTACGATCCTTTGAATGGATCTGTTCAATTCCTAATGATATTTTCGCGCTTAATATTCACTTAACGCATCTTAATATACCTATAATTTAATTCAAGTTGTATGCCTGGAAATACTTGTTTTGTTGCTACCCGCGTATTGTTCATTAAGGTATAACTTACCGTAGAAGTCATCACTGGCTTGTCATCTTCTATATATTGCATGCCCGTCACATAATGCTTGGATAAGAGCCAGGGATATGTCTTATCCATTGGATCGGGAAAAACATCACTCAATATAGCTCGTGCTAACAAAGGATTTCCAGCGATCATCGGATAGAGCGGATTGAGTTCAATACCATATTGCATCGTATACTCCCGTGAATTAGCCACATCGGGCAAGTGGTTAGATTCTACATACAACACGTATTTATGCCAAATAATATCTTCCTTTTCCCTGTTGGATGCAATATAATGTACCATTCTTCCTTCATTGAAACTCGGAAACGTATCTTTCGATCCTTCAATGGTCAGTTGATAATTATTATCAAGTTTATAACGCCAGGTGTCCTTTCCTGATACAGCGCCCGTCTGGCCACTATACAGCGTGGAATAAATGTTCACTTTACCGGGAACCCACTCGATAGTATCTCTGCGGGTCAGCACCGTATACCCGCCAATGTAATTGTAATAAACAGCGGTAGATACATATCCCTCGGCATCATAAGTATAATCTACATAATTCATAAAGCGCCTGTAGAATGGGACAAACTCCCATTTTCGCGCTACCTGCTTCTTATCGTTATATACCATGCTATCTTTACCTATATTATTCACACTGATATACGTGACCAAATATTGGCCTGGATCGGGCAATGGCGGCCTATCCTGGTTAGACCCACCACCGGGAGAAACAACATGGTCTTTACCACATTGACAGAACAGGAATATCATCATTGGTAGAAGAATAGCCATACAAGCATATCTTCCCATCTTCACGAAGTACATAGGGTCAGATTTATACATCAACAATGGCTCACCAATGGGGGCTAGCTTTCATTGGCAAACACGACCAACGTATTAAAATAAACGGGCTCTTTCGACGAAAGGTTGGGTCATGTTGGTACTATACACGAACTTTTTCTCATGAACCTATCAAGTGAGGAATTATAGCGTAATACGGTAGAATTCCATACATGCCCCGCGTAATTTTCCTACCTTCACGCTATCAGTCACCATCTTATGAATACCGCAGCTACACCCGCAGAAAGATACATTCAACACCTGGATCAAATTTTCGGACAGGAACCGCTTTTCTATAAAAATGAGAGCCTGATCCCCGGATTGCCTGGCGTTACCACCATCGTATACAAGGATATTCCTGAAAAGGGCTTTATTACTGCTTTTACCTACGGCCTCTCCCTGGCAGCGCATCCATCCTGGAAGTACGGCCACCCGGAACTTTGTATTACAGTGGAGTCCGAACAAATGGAATGGGCACATGCATTAGGATTTGTGGCTAATAAACTTAGAGGTAAATGTCCGTTTACATACGGTGAAACCATTCGGTTTGGAGAGAAAATAAGCCCGGATTCCGATATGGATGCATTCTATATTTTTGCACCCGCCATCCTGGAGCGTGCGGAGTACAGCCAGTTGGACATTGGCATGCCGTACCCCATCCATATTTCAGCGCTATATCCTATGTATCATGTTGAATTGAGTACCTTCCAGACTATTGGATTAGAACATTTTTGGAAACATCCTGAAAATGATATCTTTAATGTAAAGAGAACAAAAATCATTGTTGCATAACCATGGAAAATGTCTTACCCGTACAGCCATTTCAAATTGAAATAACCCGCACAAAAACCGCTACCATTACGCAATTGCAGTCAACAGGAGAGGTCACTCATCATGGGAATGTGTGCATCAACGGAGAGACGATTTGTGCCACCTACGTTTATCAATTTTCTCCCTATAAACTCACGTATATACGTACCCATCCGGATGGTACTGTTGATGGCGTCTGGCAAGAACCCGACGGCATTTTACCAACACTCTTTTACAATCCAGAAGGTAATCCATTTGTTTCCATCATTCCCTATCATCCAGATAAGGAAATGGAAATCAGTGTACCCTTATTCCATCGGGAGGAAGTACCGCTGCCAAAAGGAAACAGGCCGTTTACAGGCCATTTCATAGGAACGGTTCCAGAGGCTGCCATCTTTTACGATAAAGATGCTTTTACGCCTAACAAGCCGGATAAAATGATGGCGGTTACTTTTCGAAATAACCAAGTCTACAAAAAAACAAATATTAAAATTCCAGCTCCGGCGCAAAACAAGGTGTTCATTCACGCTGGGCAAATGCATTTGCTAGCAAGAGAGGGCAAAACATGGCTCCATCGGCAGATAGACGCCAAAGGAAATATTTCCTTCAGTAGAAGCATCGCAGCGGAAAATAATTATGTGCGAGAGATATTATTCCTCTCGCCCACACAAACGTCCTATCTGCTCACCAACAGTAAAGGCATGCTGGAAATCATTACCCTGACCCCTGATGGCCAACATTCACGCAATCAAGTATTCGACCTACAAGATGATTTATACAACACCTGGACGCCTGTAGCCATCAATGCGGATACTTATGTTACGCGGTTCAACACGGGCGCAGGAAACGGCTGGATAATTACCCGAGAAGATAAACTGTTGGAAATCTATTACAGTAAAGGTAATCAGGGATATAAAAATTTAATTACCGGGGAGCTTATTCCATTACCTTATGGAGACACGATTCTCTCCGGACTCAATAAAACCACTGCGTATGGATATGCGGTTATCTGTTATCCGAGAGTGGGCAAAACAGAAAAGAACAATACGTTATTGGTGATTAATCGCACATTGCAGTAGCAAATCCAAGAAGGATGGCTACTTTAGCAACCATCCTTCTTAGTATTATTTTAGATATTCTTCAGGATTAAACGGCTCGAAATCCCGCTCTACAAAAGCTTCTGTAAGGATGCCAGCAGTACAAAGCCATTCAATAGTTCCTCCTAAAGTATTACCAGTATGATAAATCATTTCTTCATGACGAGGAAGGATATAATATTGCTGATTATACAGGATAATTTCATCTCCATCAAAGGTATCGCCCATTATCACTGACGCTAATGCCTGCTCTTTGGTAAGGACGGCTGCCCCCTCTTCCCAAAACCAATATTGTGTAATACGCTCCTTCCATTCCGATTGCAATGCCTGTATAGTTTCTGGCAAATACACCCGTACATAGGTGCCACCTAAAATACCGCATCCATAGCGGGTTACATAATCTTTATAATCCTGATCTACGTTTATTTGGAATGCCTGCTCCAGTTGTGCAATAGCCGCTGTAGAAGAAAGAAATAAATCCGTGCTGTTGGTGTTATAATTCGGAATGATCTTAAACTTTGTAAAATCCATCTTCACGCTTTTTTTCATGTTAGGATACGGACACGAATATATGCTAATTCATCGGAGCATATGGGATATTAAAAATTGGTTATCTTAATTTCCGTAAAAAAAACCTGATGTATCATTCCCTTCGCCGGGTATCGCTATTTGGGTTCCTGCAATAGGCGCATTACATTTGTATAATGGAACGGACTTGTCGCATTACCTCGACCAACATTGCAGCTAACCGGAAATACAGCACCCAAGAGAATTACGGTATTACTTTCTGCCAGGGTAGCGGCAGTTTTTCTATCGATTTATTTAACGGCGCCTTTTCCGGCAATGTGATCCTCTTCACCACACCCTGGCAAGAAATCCATTTCAGTGAAGATGCGACAGGAACCCTCAAAACCATCTGGTTTCATGCCGATTATTATTGCATAGAACATCATAAAAAGGAAGTAGCCTGTAATGGGATACTTTTCAATAATATTTACCATCCGCCGTTCATATTCCCGGATATCGCGCAGCAAAATGCACTCCTGCAAATCGCAGATCAACTAGCCGCAGAGCTTCCTCATGAAGATAATTACAGTCAAGCTGTAGCCCGCAGCTACCTGCAATTGATGCTGGCACGCTGTACCCGCGTGATGGTGCAGGATATACCCGCAGATAATGCGGTACAGGCGCATCACCCTATATTACAATTCCGAGATTTGCTGGAAGCGCATTTCCTGGCTAATAGGGCGCCTTCGTTCTATGCAGAACAATTGGGTATGACGCCCAATAATTTTTCCAAAAAAGTAAAGGAATATTTCCTGAAATCCCCTTCCGATCTCATCCAAGAAAGAGTGATATTGGAAGCCAAGAAGTTAATTCATCTCACCTATAAAAGTATGAAGGAGATAGCCGCCACGCTCCACTTTGAAGATGAACACTATTTCAGCCGCTATTTCAAAAAATACACTGGCGTATCTCCTTCTAAATTCCGGGAAACAGTGGGCATATCCATTGTGGCACAAATATCCATGTAAATACCCTAATCGTCTATGGTCCTGTGGGCGAATGCCTGGTAATTTTGCTGAAAACAATTTCCTATGTTAAAGTTATTGGCAAACGTACAGGATTACTTTATCCATTTTCTCAGAATATCCATATTTGTGGTAATGGCCTGGATTGGCGGATTGAAAGTCGCCCATTATGAGGCAGACGGCATTGTCCCTTTTGTCGCCAACAGTCCACTGATGAGCTTCTTCTATCATCATCCTGCGCCAGAATACAAGCAGTATATGAACCCTGAAGGCAAGGAAGTAAAGAAAAATCAAGAGTGGCATGCTTCTAATGGCACTTATCCTTTTGCATATGCGCTGGGAACTGTTATTGTATTAATCGGGGTACTGATATTATCCGGTATCTGGTTTCCAAAACTAGGACTGATAGGCGGATTACTGACCGCTGGCATGGCATTGGTCACACTGTCCTTTTTGATCACCACGCCGGAAGTCTATGTACCTAATCTGGGCGGCGATGGACTTACGCCTAACTATGGCTTCCCTTACCTCAGCGGAGCAGGTAGATTGGTATTGAAAGATGTGATCATGATGGCCGGAGGACTCGTGGCTGCATCTGATTGTGCCAGCAGACTATTAAAGCGTCAATAGTCCATTCGCGGGCATGTTACGGGCAACATTCCCGCGGAAAATACGATCCGCTTTCTGAATAAGTATTATATTTATTGGTCGACTAAAAATCCCAATAAATGAAATCCAACATCTATTTGCTTATTCTCCTGCTGATAGCAGCTATAAACCCCATCTATGCCCAATCCTGCACTTGTGAAAGCAATTTCCAATGGATGAAAAAAACGTTTGAAGAAAATGATGCTGGCTTCAAGTATGTCATCAATAATAAAGGCAGGGATGCTTATGAAGCCCATAATCAGAAGATTCTCGCCCGTATAAAGGAGGCAAAGACCAAAGAAGAATGTGTGGCGATATTATCCGATTGGATAAAGTTCTTTAGGGCAGGCCATGCATACGTGCGCAGTATCACCAATAACAATACCACCACTACCACTCCTACTGAAACGCCTGCTCCTGCCAATTGGGAGACGGTTTCCATTCAACTGGATAAGTTTAAACAGCAGGTGGCGGCTAAAAAAGATCCTGGGTATGAAGGTATCTGGTCTTCTCCACCATACACGATGGCTGTTACTAAAAAGGGAGAACAATATGTGGGCGTCATTGTGGAAGCAAGTGCACCCGCATGGAAGCCAGGTATGGTGAAATTCCGTATCATTCCCGGCAAGGACACCACGAAGTCCGTATTCTACATGCGTAATTTCTCTTCGGTGGGCTCCAACAAAGTGATCATGACAGGGCATAATCATCTCCAACTGGGCAATACCATCCTGAAAAGAATCTATCCCGACAATCTGCAAGATGATCCTAATATCAATGAATACTACACGAGTATGTCTGCCGAACAACCCTACCTGGTAAAACGCAATGAAAATACTTTCTATCTACGCGTACCTTCTTTTAACCAGGCATACCGCGATATCATTGATAGTTTATTGACCGCCAACAAAGCGGCACTCCTTAAAACCAAGAACCTAATCATTGATATTCGTAACAATGGAGGCGGCAGCGATGCCACGTACAGTCCCATTATTCCTTTCCTCTATACCAATCCTATCCGTGGTGTGGGGGTAGAATACTATTCTACCAAATTGAACAATCAACGCATGCTGGATTTCATTAATAAGGAGGAATATAATTTCAATGCAAAGGAGAAAGCCTGGGCTAAAACCTCATACGACAAACTGGAACAGCATTTAGGCGAATTTATTAATCTGCAAGAGCGGGCGGTGGGCATCGATACCCTACCTAACGTTTACCCCTATCCGCAGAATGTAGCCATTATCATCAATGAAGCCAATGGTAGTACCGCAGAACAGTTCCTGTTGGAGGCTAAGCAAAGTAAGAAGGTGAAACTCTACGGTGTTACTACCTTTGGAGTGCTGGATATTTCGAATATGTACCAGCAGGAGTCTCCTTGCAAAGACATAGAACTGGGATATTCCTTGACGCGCAGCTTACGTATACCCGACTTCACCATCGATTCCAAAGGGCTACAACCTGATTATTATATCGACAAAAGTATTCCTCCGTATGAATGGGTGAATTTTGTGAATACGATATTGAATGATTAAAGTTAAGATGATATTTAAACGCCGCAACCTGTCTTTACAGATTGCGGCGTTTTTGTTTTGATAATCCATTAACTTTATGGAGGTCAATTTTTATATTCTATGAAGCAGCAATTCACAGACACCACCGCCATATACAAAGGAATTTTTGATATCGTGAGATGCATCCCAAAGGGTCGTGTGTCTACCTACGGCGCAGTAGCGAAGGCCATGGGCTTGAAATCCGGCGCTCGCATGGTAGGCCGTGCGATGGGATTTGTAGGTGGAGAAAAGCCTCCTGTTCCAGTACAGCGGGTAGTCAATAGCTCCGGACATTTAAGTGGCGATAATGGTACCCGTCAAAAGAAACTGGAAGCGGAGGGCATACAGGTAAAAAATGGTAAGATCGTGGATTTTAAAAAAGTCTTCTGGGACCCCGTAAATGAAATTGAACTGTAACTGTTAAAGGAATGTGAGAAGATGTTAATAGTTATCATGATTCCACCGAAGTATATATGAAAAAAGCATTCCTCCTATCCTGCCTGCTACTCACCCTCCTAAGCGCTTGGAGTCAGGATATACCTTATGGCAATAACCCCGCTGCTGGGAAATACCTGACCCACAAAGGTGCCAAGCTATATTATGAAACTTATGGAACAGGGAGGCCGCTGCTACTACTTCACGGCGATACCTATGGCTACATTGAAGAATTCTCCCAATATATTCCTATCCTGAGTCAACATTTCAAGGTGATTGCGGTAGGCATGCGCGGTCATGGTAAATCGGAGTTAGGGAACCTGCCTTTTTCTTATCAACTATTCGCGGAGGATGCCGCCGCCATTTTGCGCCAAGAAACCGCCGATAGCGCTATCGTGATGGGTTTCAGCGCTGGCGCGGTTACCGCTTATTACCTGGCCGCCTATTATCCGGGATTGGTCACTAAAGCAGTGGTGCTGGGAGGGGCCTTAAATATTAAGGCCTACAAACCGGAAGCCCTGAAAGAGCTGAAAGCAATGAATGCTACTATAGCAGAGAAACAACTGCCCGATGTAGTAGCCGCCAGGAAAGCGATTATGCCCGCGCCGGAAAAATATGGCGAACTAATTGAAAGACTGAAAGCTACCTGGTTTCAAGAAGTCTATATTCCCACTGCAAAAGCCAAGGCCATTAAATGTCCGGTGATGATTGTGGGTGGCGATAGTGATGATTATTTCAAGGTATCCGGCTTTTTGGAGGCCCACGAAATTATTCCTAACTCCCAACTGGCTATCATCCCTCATTGTGGACATATCGGCCTTGTATTAAGACCGGAATACCTGACGGCAGTCATTCTACCATTTATGATAAACAATTAAATATTTCATATGAAACCATGCATGCGTGTTAGTTTTTCCTTGATGATGATGTTACTGTTGGCCGGCGGACAAGCCATCTCACAGCAAAAGTCCTTTACGCTTAACATGCCATTTCCCCCGCGCCCGATCCCAATGCCTATTTCCATGTACGCATAGTAGTAAAATACCCAATGGTAAAAGTATACGTCAATAACAACCCAAAGCCTTGCCTGGAGGTACGCCAACTTAGTAAACAAAAGAAAGGCAAACTAGCTGTCTGGACAGGCAATAATTCAGGAGGCGATTTTGCAAACTTAATGATCCAACCATCCAAATAACTACATGCGCAGTTCGGCTTATTAATATAGCCATCGCCGTTAGGAGTAGATCGTGTCTCCCGTAAAATATTAATAACCAATTATTTATAAAAAATTTTAAAAATCTTTTTTAACTGCGCAAAAAGACTGCGCAGTTACCTAGCCATCTTTGTAATGTCAACAACGACGAACACGATCTTTAAATAAAAATTATTACCGGTCAATTGTTAGATACTTCACTTCATCTTTAATGACTTTCTTGCAAGATTATCGGTAAATAACTAGCAGGTCAATTATCACTTACTTCTCATCACTTGGACTAGTGGTAAAATTATCTGCTTAAATTTTAAATATATGTTTACAGCATTACAGAAAATCGGCATCCGCTTCAACGCTATTTACTTACCAGAAGCTACTGCATTCCCTGCAAAGGAAATGACACCTGTATCTGCTAATTTCATTAAAAATATAAGTCAACTGGGATATGTGGTAAATGAGGATTTATTACATCAGTTGAACACCATGTCTGACTATACAGTTCAGGCGATCTACGATGCTTTTGCGGAAGTATTACAAGTAAAAAATAACTGGGCTCCCCTCATCAACAACTGGGAAGATCAGGATAGCCGGATCAATTACTTTTTTGGTGCGGAAGAAGGTACTATGCTGCCTTGTGGGCATGCTATTCCCTACAAAACCTTTCATCTGAAAAGATATAATGGTTGTCCATTCTGTGGAACGGCATTTATCACCAGCGATGAAATCCTTACCGGACAAGGTTCTAAAAAGAAGGAATTATCCTTATGGACCAATGAGCATATGCTGGAACTTTTCAGCAATCTGTTACAGTCTAAAACAGCACTGGATGCTACACAGGTAGATACACTCAAAACTTTACTGCAACACTTCGATCTGCCGGCGGTATCTATTGCCATGAAAGAGACGCAAATGTTGGTAACAGATACCCTTGTAGACACCGGAAAAGCAGCGATAGCAGGCGGTTTGATGACTACCCCTGTAGACATCATGCGTTACCTCTGGTATAAACATACTGGGTTCCTGCAAATTATTTCCCCTGCGATATTAATTAAAAGACATACCAAGAATCACCGACACCTGGTATCGGTATTGGATCAATCATCCGCCATGGCCCGACTGTCTAGAGAATCGCTGAAGCTGAAATACAGCAGAAGTACTTCTAAAATGATTGCCACTTGGATGAATAATCTGCCGATGTCTGCCGAAGCAGCGGCCGAATGGATGCACCCTAAACGCGGTATGTGGGTACGCTTTATACGTGCCCTCCGACTGCCAGAGTATAGCCATAAGCCTGGAATGGAGCCATTGGCCAGATTACTGGATGTCTTCTATAACGAACAATATACCGTATATGCGGCACAGTTAGAACAGTCGAGATTGAAATTCGATGCAGATAAAACCTTTGCCTTATTGCAACAGCGTCCGGGACTTTTTGCCCGTTCCTTGTTTGCCAATATGGTATGGTTTGGCCCGGATATTACGCTGATGCAGTTTAAAGAAATTGCGGATCAGGTGCCAGCGCGACTCCTATTAACACTCGCCAGCTATGCAGAAAATTATTTCAATCCTGAAAACGATCGCATCGTGAAGCCGCTGGGAGGTGTGAGTAAAGTGATAGGTGCGAATAAATATCTTTCATTGTATGATGCGGAACAGTTGAAATCAATGGCCGACGCAGCCACTAACTGCTGCCTGGATATCATGTTGGAACGCTTTGCGAAGAGGAAAAATGAGCATAAAACTATTTTCATAGATCCGTCTTTATACACCATGCCGCTGCCAATAGGCGACAGAGCGGAGTCCATACAAGACCTGCCTGCCGCCCTGATGGGAACACGTTTCCCTGTGGACGGAGATAAAGTACGCCTCTTCATGCAGTGGGGCGTTGGATTACCACAACAACACCTGGATATGGATTTGAGCGCACAGATTGTATACGATAACGCCACACAATTCTGTAGCTATTTCCAACTGACTGCCACCGGTGCTAAACATAGCGGTGATATCCGATCCATACCGAATAAAATAGGTACTGCAGAATATATTGAACTGGATCTGACTCAACTGACCGATGCAGGCGCTCGTTATGTCACCTTTACCTGCAACGCTTACTCCAATGGCGCCATCACCCCTAATCTTGTATTAGGATGGATGAATAGCCAATATAAAATGCGGGTAGACCAAAGAAAAGGTGTCGCATATGATCCCTCTTGTGTACAGCACCAAGTGCGTATTACACAGAACTTAAGCAAAGGATTATTGTTTGGCGTACTGGATGTGGCGGCACGTGAAATTATTTGGCTGGAGATGTCTTTCGGTGGTCAAACGGCCACTTCGTTGGATCGGAAAGGGGTAGAAAGACTCGTCGCAAAACTGGATGCAAAAATCAGTATTGGTAGTTTGCTAGCCCTGAAAGCACAAGCACAACAACTAACCCTAACAGACGACCCAACCACCGCTGATGAATCCTACACCCGTCAATGGGCCATGGACACAGCCAAAGTAACCCAATTGTTAATTGACTAACTTCAAAAAAATGGAAACAAAAGTAATGAGAATAAATGGCGACGACCTCCTGGCTATAGGATATGTTCCTAGCCCGGCTTTAGGTGTAGCCTTGAAGATAAACGAAAAACGTCATGGTATCAACCGTAACGATATGATGACCTTCTATGCGGCCGTGTTAAAAGAACCTACTGCTTACCTGGAACATAAGGTCTTCGGTAAACTAGCGAAAGCGCTGATAGAAGATGCAGAAAATGCAGCGTTGAATAATACCATTCCATTAAAGGAAACAGTGGAACCTTACGCCATATATGGAAAAGACCATATTGAAGCAGGAGCTATCAAGCAGATGAACTTGGCCATGCAGCTCCCAGTGACCGTTGCGGGGGCGTTGATGCCAGATGCGCATCAGGGGTATGGACTGCCTATTGGTGGGGTATTAGCAACAAAAAACGCGGTGATTCCTTATGGTGTGGGTGTGGATATTGGTTGTAGAATGGCCTTGACGGTGTATGATATTCCAGTGACGCACTTTGAAAACAACACCGAATTATATAAAAACGTTATTATGTCCAACTCTGTATTTGGCGCAGGCGCTGGGTTCAGATTGTGGGATAGAGTGGACCATGCGGTGCTGGAAAATAAATTATTCCAAGAGAATGCCTTCATTGCGAATCTGAAAGATAAAGCATGGCATCAGTTGGGAAGCTCTGGAGGTGGAAATCACTTTGTGGAATTTGGGGTATTAACATTCGCCGAAGATGATGCGCCGCTGGGTATTTCAAAAGGAACTTACCTCGCCTTGTTGACGCACTCCGGTTCCCGTGGAATGGGGGCCACTATCGCCGGTCACTATACGCAGTTGGCCAAAGAGATCTGTAAACTGCCATATGAAGCCAGAAACCTGGCTTACTTGGACCTGGATACGCCAGAAGGGAATGACTACTGGTTGGCCATGAATTTGGCGGGCGACTATGCCTCTGCTTGTCATGAAGTGATTCACCAGAAAATCACTGCGGCCTTAGGCGCGCAAGTACTGGCACGGGTGGAGAATCACCATAACTTCGCTTGGAAAGAGCAACTGAATGGCGAAGAAGTGATTGTACACCGTAAAGGGGCTACTCCTGCTAGTAAAGGCGTCATGGGGATTATCCCAGGATCTATGACTGCCGCCGGGTTCTTAGTACGAGGTAATGGCGCTACCGCAGCTATCAACTCTGCTTCTCACGGTGCAGGTAGACAGATGAGTAGAACACTGGCCACCAAATCCATTAACGCAACTGGAATGCAGACGCTATTGGATAAAGCTGGGGTTACCTTGTTGGGTGGAGGACTGGATGAAGCGCCTATCGCTTATAAAGATATTTTCACCGTGATGAAGGCACAGACCGACCTGGTAGACATCGTTGCGCAGTTTTCACCGAAAATGGTGCGGATGGCGGATGATGGAAGTAAAGAAGATTAAACCAACAAGCCACTTGAAATATTTCAAGTGGCTTGTTGGTTTATATATTTTTCGGGAGATGACTACTGCACCGATTACAATCGTTTCACTTCGGATCGATTAGGATTGTATAAATGCCAGTAAATCCTTGTTAATCGTTTCTTCTTCAGTAGTAGGCATGCCATGAGGGAAACCAGGATAGGAAATTAATTTCCCCTTCTTCAGCAGCTTTATTGCTTTTTGCGCGGTAATATGGAATGGAACGATTTGGTCATCTTCTCCATGCATGACCAATACAGGAATGTCTACACTTTGTAGATCTTGGGTGAAGTCGGTTTCAGAGAATGCTTTGATGCAGTCATAATGTGCCTTCACAGCCCCCATCATTCCTTGTCGCCACCAATTATCTCTTACCCCCTGCGATACTTTCGCACCTTCGCGATTATAGCCATAAAAGGGAATCGTAAAATCCTGGAAATACTGAGATCTGTTGTAGCCAGTACCTTTACGGATTTCGTCAAAGATAGCCATGGGTACGCCGTCCGGATTTGCAGGACTCTGAACCATAATAGGCGTTACCGCACTAATGAGTACCGCTTTAGCCACCCGGCCTTTTCCATGTTTCGCCACATAACGGATCACCTCTCCTCCACCTGTAGAGTGACCAATATGCACCGCATCCTTCAGATCCAGGGCCTTTGTCAGTTCTGCTACATCTGCTGCGTAGGTATCCATATCATTTCCTGTCGCAGTTTGACTGGATCTGCCATGCCCTCTTCTATCGTGGGCGATAACTCTATACCCTTGTTGGAGGAAGAATGACATTTGTGCATCCCAGTCATCGCTGGATAGCGGCCAGCCATGATGAAAGAATAACGGTTTACCGGTACCCCAATCTTTATAATAAATTTCGGTACCATCCTTTAATTTGAGTGTACTCATTTTCAAGTGATTTAGGTGTGAAGATAAATGCCATTAGGCGGGCCAGACTGCAGTATGACTACCTAGGGTTCATTCTAACACATGATCCCTTTATCTTGTTCGTTGTACTGGGAAATTGGGAAAAGGAGGTACAGCCGTACCCCATGATGCCCTATTTAAGGCCACTGGATGCCTGTAATGTTTTCACTTAGTTTCCAGAGCCTAGCAGCGGATTCCGGGTCTAAAGCAAAGGCGCGTACGCCGCGAGGAGTAGGAGCGTCATTGAGCATGAGTTCCGCGATGTTACAGTCTTCACAGTATACCCCACCGATATCCGCTAGTTGTTCGCTGAGGGCGCACCAAACCGAAGTAGCAGCGCCTTGTTGCGTTGTTTTAAACTCGCGTACCTGGTCGGACCATTTTTTGATTTCTTCTTCCGACATATAGCGGAAGATATCTGTTTTGATAGCCCCAGGATGTACGGCAAAGCTACTGACACCAAAGGGATTACCGCGTTTGTTTAGTTCTACGGCAAAGAGGATATTCGCAGTCTTGGATTGGCCGTAGGCTTTCATCGTATCGAACGGCTGTCTCTCGAAATTCAAATCATCGAACTGCACCTCCGACCGGCGATGTCCTACGGAAGTCAATACAATCACCCTTGCCCCTCCTGCTTTTTTCAAAGCAGGCCATAGTAGGCCAGTGAGTTGGAAATGCCCCAGGTGATTCACTCCAAACTGCATTTCGTAGCCGCGTTTATCCGTCGTAAAATGAGGAGGGCGGAATACGCCGGCGTTATTGAACAGCAGATGTAAGGTATCATGTTCTTGGAGGAATTGCTGCGCGAAACTATCCACTGATGCTGGATCTGCGAGGTCAAGTGGAATGAAGGATACATTCGACAGTGCGGTGAGATGATCTTCCACCTTTGAGAGATCCCTCGCGCCTACTACCACCGTAGCTCCGATATCCGCTAATGTTTTCACGGTTTCGAATCCGATACCGGAATTCCCACCGGTTACAATCACTACTTTTCCGTGTAGATCATGTCCTGCGGCGATTGCGGTGGCGGTACTTTGGGCATTGAATGGGGAGGGAATGGGGGTTTGCATAGTTTTCATATGTCCGTAAAGGTAACATATGTCTACCTAAATGAAAAAATACGATGGTGGGTAACCATTATAGCTATACGAATTCCTTGATTTATTCCATGTGAATGAAACGGCCATCGCTTAAATCGCTAACATACTCAAGTGCATTTGGTATTGGAGCAACGTCCATCATTACATTATCCGTTACAAGGATATCATAATCTTCGGGGATATTCTCCATACCGCAAGCAGGACAAGTAGTTGATTCAATAATGCCGTAGACTTTCACTTTTCTAAAAGTGGGATTTCCAATATCATATATGCCACGCCATCGGATGGAATCTCCTAAGTGGTAGTGCAGTTGCCAGGTTAATCCGTATTTAAATTGAATGGCTGCATCGTGGTGTTGTTTGCAATCCGGGCAGGTAATGGCGGTGTGTAAGGTATTATATGATCCCATATGTTTAGCAATATAATTTATCAACTTCATGGGACCAAATATGACACGAATGTAAACAAATCAGGCCGTACCCTGGTGTAGGCACGGCCTTCTCTTTGAATCGTGTCTCCCTATGATATTATTTTTGATTTGCTGCGTTATAATCCGCGTCTGATACGGGGTCTAGCCATACTACATTCTGATCACCTTGATAGTTGGTGATAGCAATATGTATCATTTTGTTGTAGGCAGAAGCACCGTGCCAATGCTCTACTTTTTCCGGAATACTGACAATGTCTCCTTTTTTGATGGGTCGGGCTGGTTGGCCTCTCTCCTGGTAGAACCCTTCTCCTTCAATCACCACCAATATCTGTCCTTTGGGATGGGTATGCCAATTCGTTCTTGCCTTGGGCTCGAAAGTGACGCTACCCATTGCAAAATCGTTATTCTTATCCCTTGGTATAAGGGTTGTCAGGAAGGCGTTTCCGGTGAAGTAGTCATTGCTTAATTTTTCACCTTTGGTGTAGATAGAAATTGGATTCACTGTGGTCATTGATATAATTTTTTTATTGCTATACTATAAACAGCAATGCACTGCTTAAAGTTTTGTCCACAGTATATCCTCTTTACATATATCTAAAAATTCATATCGTTTCAAGGGATTGATACGGCCGTTGGGCTACTTATATCTGGATGGCGGAGGCTGTCAACAGAGAAGGGAAAACTATACAACGATCAGGGACTGTAACATTAATAAGGTAAAAGAGAAAAGGAAGCCTTAAAATATTAAAATTTAAGGCTTCCTTTTTTAACTTAACAAATTTTACGGCATGATGGCATCATGACTGAAATAGGATCACAAGGATTTTCTGTTGTTGGATCTGTAATGAATTTACCTCCTTGCATAAGGGAAGGAGCTGCTGTAAGACGTGCCACAATTTTCTTGTTCAGCACCAGTCTAGGTAATTGAATTTTCTTTTTCATAGTTGCTCTGTTGAAAGTTTAAAAATCAATATCCCCATGAAATTACAATTAAATGCAGGTGCTGAATATCCCGTAAAAATGGGATTTATAAGCAGTTTACTTACCCTCTTCCCCTCTATCCTCTTTCTCCTATACTATTTCCCGGTAAGGGCGTCTTTCCCAATGCCGGTACATATCATGAAATAATTGCTTCAGGTTAGCCACGCCTAATTGCACTGCGTATTTATTTTTTGAAAAATCGGTCATGACCCGCATCATGACATAGTAATCATTGTGCACTGGCTTTAATACAAATTCCCTTTCTGAATTGAGCAAATGCTTTTCTGCCAGGAACATGGCGTGTAATCGGAATAACAACTCCTGCTCCGCCCGATCTGTTTCTTCTTCCATAAGTGCTTCCAGTGCCTGGATGGTTGCATACAGTTGTTCATCCCAAATGCACAGTAACTGTTCGTGTTTGATTTTGTCCAGGTCTTCTCCCTCCTTCTCCATCCAGTTCAGCATATGCATGACTTTCTGTAGTCGGAATTGCTGCTTTTGATCATCACTTAACCGATTCCATTCCAGGTCTTTCTTAATCTTCTCTGCTACAAATTTTTCTTTTTTATACACCTCGTCTGCATCTGTAGCGGCCTTCAACTTTTCATTGTAGCCATTCAAAATCCCGGCAAACTCCTCCAATTTTTCTTTCATGCGAGATAAACGTTATACACTGAGTTTAGGAATACGGGAAGTCAGGTTATCATTGCCAGTGTCAGTGAGCAGGAGATTATCTTCAATGCGCACTCCTCCAATGTTCATCCAGTGTTCCAATTCCTGCCAGTTGATACAATCTTTGAATTTCTTTTTATTATCTGCGTCTTCCAAGAGCGGTTTGATAAAATACATTCCTGGCTCCATGGTAATCAGATGGCCAGGCTCCAATTGGATATCCACCCGCAGACGAGCACCGAAATAAGTTTTAGGGTGCAAGTTCTCTTCCTGCCCGGTATCACGTACGCGCAGCCCTACCAAATGGCCCAGGCCATGCGGGAAGAACATAGACACCACTTCTTGTGCAATCAGGTCACTGAGGTTTCCTTTTAAGATGCCCAGATTTAATAACCCTTCTGTAAACAGCGCAGCCGCTTTATTGTGAATATCTCTCCAGTATGCGCCGGGTTTAGTCAACTTCGTGCAATAGTCCTGTACTAACTTCACCAGTTGGTACAAAGCCTTCTGCCGGCCTTCTATCTCACCAGAAGAAATAAACGTTCTGGTAATATCTACGCAATAATCATAAATATCTGCACCAGCATCTACCAATACCAATTCCTTTTCACCCACCACTCGCTTAGATGGTGCAAAATGTAAAATGGCAGAATTAGGACCCGAACCCACAATAGAATCATAAGGCGTAGTCTGAGCGCCATTCCTGAAAATTTCCGCTTCGTAAGCAATTTGAATTTCCCGCTCTGTTATACCCGGACGCAAGACTTCCGCAATTTTCTTATAACCATGTACCGCAATATCTGCGATTTCACGAATCAGTTTGATCTCCGCATTATCTTTTACCCGACGCGTCTGATCCAACAAAGTATTTAATGTAAAAGCCTTACCTTCTTTAATGTATTCCGGCGTCTGGCCTAACTTATAGACGGTTGTATATTTCTTCAGAAATGCTTCCAACTCTTCCAGGGACTTTCCCGGAACCGATACCAATACATCATGTTTCTCTCCTTCCCAGAAAGCAGTTTCCTTACCTAATACCTTCTGAAACTCCACCCAACCAGTATCCACACTATATAAAATCACCTCTTCTTCCCTACGCCTACCCGTTAGCCAATAGTAAGACGGATGGGGTAAATAGGTATAAGTATTGTCCAATCCTCCAGGCTTCTGAATAGGCCCGCCGGCGTATACCAACACCGCTTCTCCCTTACTTAATACTTCATTCCACTTGGTGGAAAGTCGCTGCCTTCTGTGATCTATATCTTCTTTTGTAAAATACATGATGTATGATTTTTTTTATCTGCGCCAATTATATAGCAACAGGAATTCAATCACCGAATTTAGGATAGTTAGATGAAAAACAAATGAAGAAATGATTATTAGTAGATACTCCTATCTCTCTTGCTTTCAAAAATAAATTTGCGCAAGCAAATACTTGCGTATATATTTGCAAGTAAATGATTGCATAATATGGAAGCACGCAGAGATGTATTTCAGGCCATAGCCGACCCCACCAGGAGAGCCATCATAGGCATGATAGCGCAACAGCCAGTGAACGTGAACACCATCGCGGAAAAATTTGATGTGAGTCGACAAGCTATTTCCCTACACCTGAAAATCCTCGCTGAATGCGGACTCCTAAACATTCAACAACAAGGAAGAGAACGCTACTGCGAAGCCCGATTGGATAAATTAAATGAAGTGCATGAATGGGTTGCACAATACCATAAACTATGGACAGGAAGATTAGCAGCACTCAAACAATTTGTAGAGCAAGTGGAATTACAACCCACCAGCAAAAAGAAAAACAAACCAAATCATAAATCCAAAAAATAACGATATGGGAAACCAAGTAAGTACCCAGGAAGTATTCATAGAAGAAACCTTCAACGCCAGCGTGGAAAAGGTTTTCAGTGCCTGGACAGATCCAGAAAAACTCATGAAATGGTATGCGCCAGAAGGATGCACCTTCCGTTTCAAACATATGGATATCAGACCCGGTGGCACTTTCCACACCTGCATTTCTAATGAGAAAGTGGGTGATTGCTGGACGATCGGGGAATATCGGGAGATACTACCCCTCCAGAAAATCGTTTTTACACTCATGAACGCCGATGAAAACGGCCAGCCCATCGATCCCGCCTCTATTGGATTCGACCCAGACTGGCCAGCAGCAACGGTTGTAACCGTAACCTTTAAAGCTGAAAATGGGAAAACGAAATTGCAACTCCGACAAACAGTGTCCCAAGCATTAGCGAAGAAAACAGGCGCATACCCAAGCTGGTTGCAAATGTTGGAAAAAATGCGCAACACCCTTTAAAATCATTCACATGAAATATTCAATCATCCATTTAATCGTAACATTTATGATCTGCACCTGCTGCCAGCAAACTATCTCTGCTGCAACACCTTCCTCTACTGATACCATTACAATGCAACACGGCTATTCGAAAGTCAATGGTATCAACATGTACTATGAAATATACGGCCAAGGCGCACCCATTGTGCTCATACACGGCGGCGGTTCTACCATTCAATCTACTTTCGAAAAAGTAATTCCCCTGCTTTCAAAAACCCGAAAGGTGATTGCAGTGGAACTACAAGCCCATGGCAGAACCAGCGACAGAGCCCAAGAGGAAACCTTTGAACAAGATGCAGACGATGTGGCAGGACTCCTAAAAAACCTAAAAATCGATAAGGCCGATTTCTTTGGCTTCAGCAATGGCGGAACTACTACCATGCAGATTGCTATTCGTTATCCGGAAATTGTCAATAAGATAATTCTAGGATCAGCACTCTGCAAACGAAGTGGCGTCCCTGCCCAATTCTGGGGATTTATGGAACATGCTACGATCGACAATATGCCGCAAGAGCTGAAAACAGCCTTCCTGAAAGTGAATCCAGATCCAAAGGCCCTGCAAACCATGCACGACAAAGATGCCCACAGAATGGTGCATTTCAAAGACATCCCAGATGAACAAATCAAATCTATCACCGCACCTACGTTAATCATCATCGGTGATAAAGATTTGATCACACCGGAACATGCGATCGAAATGCAACGACTCATCAAAAATTCAGAAGTAGCTATCATCCCAGGCGGACACGGTGAGTACCTCGGTATCATTATGACACCACAATCCGATGGCAAACAAGCGGACTATGTGATTCCCATGATTGAAAGCTTCCTCAACAAAACAAGATAAAACCTGTGCCACACAGGTTTTATCTTGTGGCAAAATCAACAAGCATTCGTCACCTGAAACTGGTACAACACGGCGCCTGTCAGGAAATTCACCACCCTGATATCAATGACGGTATAACCTGCATTACCAACACCACCAGCATTTTGCCCATTGACAAATCCCTGCCATCCAGTAGTGGTAGAACCGCCACCATAAGTGTATTGTGTAATGTTGATCTGAATAGCGCCAGGGGCCGTCCAACTAGGATCTTTAAATACTTTGTAATTCCAGGAATCAATGGATGTTTGTACGGTAGTTCTGCAAAAGTATTGGGATTGAGCTTTTACACCAATAGCGGCTACCATAAAGAGCAGCAGTACGAGGATCTTTTTCATAAGTAAAGCGATTTTTGGGTTAAATGTTACAGGCAGATGACCTGTTGTCTCCCAACAATATAACTATCTACTCAGCAATAATATCACAGGGGAATATTTAAATCATTACTGCTCTTATTGTTGCAGTCATACAATTTATTTTAGCAACTCATGACTTAAAACCCTACCTGATGCTAAGTAAACTATTGATGGTTGCCTTTCTTGCTGTAGCCACTTATGGAACCGATGTTAACAACAAAATACAACCGGCAACTCCTACATTCACCACTTACACATATTATCCCAGTACTAGGAACTCCACCCCTGCCGATCCCGCAGATGCAGGTTTCTTTCTAACTGGATATATACTTAACAAACCTGCCGGAACGGCTGTACTGGGCGGCGTTGGCCAAGGATCTATCCTCGCCGGCTCCATAGAATGCCGAAACAATTGGCTCATTACAAATATTGATCCTGGATGCCAAATAGGCTGTAGAACATGGTCCTATTACTACCAGCCAGACGGCATTTTCACTTCCAATAATATTTACATGATGCTATATTGTTCCAACTGAGGAACTTTCTTGCATAAATGATGGGTAATAAAAAAAGGCCATGCAGATAACTGCATGGCCTACCAAACTAAACGGGACCACTAACATTATTTTTCGTTGCTGATCAGCTCCATGGTATAACTCATCTCCGGATCCTTACCTGCCTGGATATACGAAGTAAATTTATTAATAGGCACTTGCGTATCTGGCATTACCCCATGACCCTTATCTGTAGTGGCATTGAAGAAATACAACTCAGACATCGGTACCGATAATACACTCTTCGTACGCGGCAATAAGTATTTCATAAACCAAGCTGCTGTAGTGGCTGCTTCTCCACTACCCGTTTCATGGCCTACAATCATACCTCGCTTATTCTGCTGCACCAGTGAAGCAAAATAAGTAGCTGCAGATACGGTTCCGCCACCAGTCAACACATATACCTTTCCATGAAAGGCATCTTTATCCGGCGGAAAATTCTCCAATAGGCCATCTCTCAGGCGCGCATTGCCGATATAAATACCATTACTATCTTTATCAAAGCGTTGATAGAGGAAATTCTTTTGGGTCTGAATATCTTCGTCCGACAATCTTCTACCATTATCCGCCACTGCATACTCCGGATAGGCGATACCGATAGTACGCGTACGGTAATTATACACATTACGGAAAGGCTTATCTGTCAGGAAGGAATACAGGAGTGCAGAAATAGCTGGATTACCGCCCCCATTACTACGCACATCAATGATTACCTGCTTATACTTACGTTTATTCAACTCCCGGAAGAATTCGCTAAACTCTTTATAGGCATCCGACTCATTAATCCCGAATGTATTTACGGTCAGCACCCCGGTTTTTGCATCATCATAGTAATCATTATAGATGACATAAGAACGTTGCAACTGATTGATGGGCAAGACAGCCATCCGGCTGTCGTGGAAAGCCTGCGTAGCAGCAGCATGTGGCAGTGTCGCTTTCTTTACTTCCGTACTACCTGGCGCCATATAATTCACCTGGAAACTGGTTTCATTTGGCGACAGCAGGCTGTACATCACCTGGAAATTAGGATACAGGCGGTCCATGCCACTGGTGATGTAGCCATCGCTGTATGCCGGGGCCGACAATGCCTGTAAAATATCTTTTACCGGCATACTATTGATGCTGGTTACTTCCGCACCAAATGGTATAGCTCCTCCTTTTATGTTGACAAATATCTTCCCTTTCTCTATCACTACCGGAAATGGAAAAAGGTGGATCAAACTATATAGTTCCTTCGCATTATCATTGCTTACACTGAGGTTCGTATGTACGTCTCTCACCAGGTAAATCGGAGAATATTGCAAGCAGGACACCACATCCGGCGCACTCGCCGCCTTTGCCATCAAGGAATCCGCCTTGCGCTGAAAGCTCACAGAATCCATCCATTTATAAGGATTCGGGTGTTGTTGCTTTAATATCTCTACCGCCAGTTTGAAGTCGGCGATAAAATCTTCCTTCGTCAGGTTCGCTAGTTTTTTCTCCTGAGCCCGCACCTGCGTACTACAAAGCGCCAGCAGCAGCGCGGTGCTGGAAATTATCCATCTCTTCATATGGTCTGTTTTTGAAATTTTATTACTGCATCAAGAACGTATCAGTTCCAAGATGCCTTCATTACGGATGATCATCATCCCCTGTCTATCTTCTGTGATGCCTTCCTGCAAACGGTAGGTATAACGTGGGCGCCCACCCTCCATAACAGTAGGCAGAAACGCAAATCGGATATTACTGTTGCCCCGTAATGCTTCTCCTACTTCAATGATATGTGTAGACACGATGAACAGACAATCTTGGTATTCCGCAAAAGCCGCCGTCACTGCCAGTGTACCATCATAGGCATCTTTTACGTTTGTCCCCTTAAACAATTCATCAAACATCAACAACAATCGTTTACCGCTGGCAGCCGCTTGTGCAGCCTGTTTCACGCGTACTACCTCTGCATAGAAGTGACTATAGCCCAAGTGGATATTATCCGCTACGTTGATGGAGGAACAAATCCCTTCTCTCGCAGAAAAGACCATGGAATCAGCAGCTATAGGAAAACCCATATGTGCCAGGTACATGCAAATGCCGACCGACTTCATCAAAGTGGATTTACCGGCCATATTAGCCCCAGTTAGGAACAATACATTACTGCCCTCTTGCATGTGCAGATCATTGCCGATGGCGCCTTGCAGGCATGGATGACGAAGCCCCTTCACGGTCAGCACATTTTTCCCTTTAGGCAAGGCCTGTGCATAGGAGAAGCCTTTAATTCTGGCTACATCACTAACGGCAACGTACATATCTAGTTCGTAGATAAATGCCATTACCTGTTCCATAGCGTCCTGCAAGGGGCCTTTCAACAAGTGGTCATAGAATGCGAGGGTTTTCACAGATAATGGCTGGTAGATATCTATGTTCATCAGTTTATCTACCTCCTTATCTGACAATATATTTTTGATAGCAGCTACTTTAGCAGCATACTGATCTGTAGGCGGCGTCAGGGTTTGCAGGAACAGGTAACAGCGTTTCAGTGTTACAATAGTCGCCTGTAAACCTTGTACCTTCTTCCGATAGCGCTCATCGCGCGTGAGGGAAGAAAGTCCTTTTTTAATCAGTGTATCTATTAACGTGATTGCGGTATTGCCTACTATTGCGCCATCCAGGTATTCGCGCATCATACTGAGCTGAGATACATCGAATGGAAAGGCTTGATTCGCCTGTTGGAAAGCCTGAAAAACAGCCGCCCTTTCATTGATGGCAGCAGCATCTTCCAGCGGACTACGAAATATTTCATCCAGCACTTGTTGTCCACCAGCCGTTTTGACCTGGTTGAACAGATGAAATATAGAACCGTTGCGGTATTTACCCATTAGGTTCAGTTCATCGGCTGTCTGTTTATCTATATTGAAACTCATAACTGTTCTTTTATTGTTCCAGCGCACGTTTACGCCCATTCTTCAGGATATCCAGTATTCCTTCATTACGTATGATGATCATGCCATGACGATCGTCCGTAATACCACGTTCAAGGGTATACGTATATTCAGGAGTATGTCCATTCATGCGGGTAGGCAGATAAAGGAATCCTGTACCGGGATATTGTTTCAGGTCTTCCCCTGCTTCCACGATATGGGAGGAAATGACAAACAAACTGTTTTTCTTTTCCGCAAAAGCCCCAGTAATGGCCACGGTGGCTTCATGGGCATCTTTCACATTGGTACCGCGAAACAGCTCATCAAAGATGACTAATAACGATTTCCCGGCATGCAGTTCTGCTGCAATCTTTTTCACCCGCAATACTTCTGCATAGAAGTGACTGGCGCCCATTCCCAAATTATCTGGCAGGTTGATGGTGGTGTAGATACCATCCAACACCACAAATTCCATTCGCTTGGCAGCCACCGGAAATCCCATATGCGCCAGGTATACCGCGGTGCTAAGGGAACGTAAAAAGGTGGATTTACCAGCCATATTAGCGCCTGTCAGGAAGATGACATGCTCTTGGGCATGCAGGCGTACATTATTTCCTTTGGCATTTTTTAACCCTGGATGATATACACCTTCCAGCAACAACAGATCCCCTCCTTTCTCTAAGGCTTTAGGAAATACAAATTGCTGTTCAAGCGCCACATTGGCCACGGAGATGTATACGTCGAGATGATATACATGGCGCATCAACAGGGCTATCCGACTGCGTTCACGTGTCCGAAACAGCAAGTCATAGGCGGTTACAGCGGCAAAAGATAGCTTTGCTTTGTTTTGCTCTTGGTGTACTGGATCAAATGCCGCATCGTATAACAAGGTGCTGATGGCAGTTCTCTCTGATTCAAAAGCAGCGATGCGTTTTACGGCATCCGTGTTAATAAAAGTATTTACCTGCTGTATCAGTTCTATCACTGCTGCTACACCATTGTTAATATCCTTTTCACTAAGGGCGGCGTTACGGGTAGCATTTTTCGTTTGTGCGTCTCCGTTGGCAAGGTATTTTTCTGCCATATCAAACAAAGAGGCATTGAAAGGAAAGCTCACTTTATTTTGTGCGAAGTGGGCAATGATGCTACTTCTTCTGTTGATCTCTTCCCTATCCGACAATGGTTGACGGAACATCTCGCTCAGTATGGCCTCACCACCACGGGTTCTGGTATGGTTATACAGGTCGTAGATGCCCTGCGTATCGCGCTTTCCGAAGATCCTCAGATCTTCGATAGTCTGGTCATCTGTATGTAAAATCATAATTATTTCCTTTTTCTTCTAATCAGCAATACGGTTCCCAGCAGTAATACCAGTCCTGGTAACACCCACACATATACGATTTTGAGTAAACCAGCGCCAGTAGTACCGATTGTCAACAATGTATCCTCCGGTTTGATCTTCGGCGTATAGATGGGGAATTTGCCGTAGTCGAGCCAGGAATAATAGGTCTGGCTAAGGAAAGAACCTCCCTGGCGCAGGTTACTCATGAAATCTGCATCCGCACTGATAATGATGCGTTGCTCATGCTGTTGATGTTTCCTAGAAAGGGCAACAGCGGTAGTATAACGTGGAATTTTAGTATCTCCTTCAGCCGGATTGAATACTGGCGGCACAGAGTCAGTAACTAGTGTGCCTGCTTTCAACCAAGCCATATCTGTACCTGTTTGTAATATCGGCGCTACCGTATATTCGCCACCGTTATCCCATTCCAATCCGGTTACGCCAGGCATCAGCACAGGCAAGCTATCCTCCCCTTTTTTAAATCCTTCTTTCAGCAATAACAGCACCGGTTCTCCGGATAAATCAGTAGCCTGTCTGGTGAGAAATGGTTTCACCATATGCGGCATCTCATCTTTGGACAATTCTATCAGTGTACCATCCATCATCTTTACGCCTAATTGCGACAGCAAAGGATTCAAGATCTGTTGTTTGCCAGGCTCTCCCAGGATTAATAGGTTACCGCCCTTATCGATATAACGCTTTAACTTAGCCATAGTGGTATCACTCAATGCGGTCTTAGGATCCGCCAGCACCAAGGTGGCTACATCTTCCGGGATATCCTGCGATGTGCCCAATGTATCCGCATCAAATCCTATGTTGATCAGGGAATAGCGGTTATCTTTCGACAAAGAGTGATAGTTGTATTCTCTCTCCCCTTTCTTGTAGATATCACGTTCCAGGTTGCCTGTCAGGAAGAATTCCTTCGGCATCACAGGTTGCAGCACGCGTTTGAAAGCTGCAGCCACTTGTTGTTCTTCTGGCCAGAAAGTAGCATCATCGAATGTGCGGAGGAAAGTGGTTTTACCCTTGTATTTCAACTGCATGACCAGTCGGTAGTTTTCCGGACTCAAATCAATCAGCTTGCGCACTTCAGGGCCCGGTTGAAAGAGAGTAGGACGGATCTCATACCCTTCACACATCTTTTCTGCTATTTCCTTATAACTCTTTCTGCCCCAGTTAATAAACAGCGTGCTATCATGGTCTGGTACGTCGTAATAGTAAACGTAATTAAATTTGATATCTGACTTAAATCGGAGGTATGGCTCCCAAAGATTCCAGAGATAATCGTTACGATTTTCTGGGAGTCCGCGTGCTACGCCGGCTCCAAAGAGATTGCAATACAAAGTTATTTCCAGCGGTGCGTCCTTCATTTCTTTGATCACTTGCTGGGTATTAGGATGCAAGGTATTCTTGTTGGTAGCGGTAGTATCCCAATAGCCGATATATCCTGGCTGAGAGCTGAAATAGCCTAATACCAAAACGGAAGCGCCTACGAGTATATATCTGCCGGCTTTCACATACCAAGGCTTGGATTCGCGGCCAGCCTTCAGTTTGATCAAGGTAAAGCCTACGAACATATACACGATCAGGATGAAATAGATCAGGTCTTTGGTAGTGATGAGCCCGCGTAGCATCTTGGAGGTACGGCCGGAGAGCGACAAGAAATAAGTCAAGTCCCTTACCAGGTCATACTTCTGCCATAAGCCACCAATGCGGCTCAGCACAAAGATGATGATGAAGCTACCAATGGCAGATACGATTTGGTAGGTAGTCAGACTGGACATAAACAACCCGATGGCGGTATAGGCACATACGAGGAGATAAAAGCCCAATAGCGCAGACAGTAGTACCCCATGGTCCGCATGACGAATATTGAGCATTCCCGTTACAATGAAAACGCCCACAATACCCACCAACAGCATGTTATAAATCATCACTGCCAGGTATTTCCCCAATACGATCTCCCGTATTTTCACCGGCGATGAATAGAGCAATTTGATGGTGCCATTGTTGATCTCCCGACTGATTAAACCCATGGTGAGCAAGGGTACGAACAGGTAAAGGTTCTGGAGCACATTCATAAAAATGCCATCTGGCGCCAGGAAAATACTTGCGGTCATGGCCATGCCGAAGTCTTTGAACTTAGGCGTATTTTGTATCAGCACTTCCTGCCATTTGGCTACAGGATATAATGCGGACGTATAGTACACCCCACATTGCACCATAAAGGCAATCGTTAGAAACCATGCTACCGGAGAATAGAAGAGGTTGCGCAATTCTGTTCTCGCGATTTTGAATATCATCTTCATGTAGGAATATTATTGGAGAGATTGAATAGATAGTTGCTTGAAAATATCGTCCAGCAGGCCTTTGTCGAGGTTAATCTCCCGCAGCCTCCATCCTTGCTGTACACTGGCTGTAATGATTCTTTCGGTGATATCTTGATCGCCATCGAAGTAGATACGAATCTGTCGGTCGCTGAGGAACTCCACTTTTGTGGCGCCTGGAATCTTCATCAGTTCTGTGACGGAAGGCGGATTTTCCATACGCACCAGCACACTGTGTGGCTGTACGTAGTTATTAAAGGCATCCATGGTATCTGAAAAGATTACCCTGCCGCCCTCAATCATCACCACTTCCCGGCATAAGAGATGTACTTCGTTGAGTATATGGGAAGACAACAGTACGGTATGATCCTGGCCTATTTCGCGGATAAGTTTCCTCGCCTCTATCAATTGGTTAGGATCCAGACCGTTGGTAGGTTCGTCCATTACAACGAGGCGGGGCTTATGGATAATCGCCTGTGCAATGCCTACACGCTGCCGGTAACCACCAGAGAGGTTTCGGATAAGTCTGGAGCTGAAATGCCCGATACCACAGCGTTCTTTGGCTTCTTCCACCGCTTTTTTAATGACACCCTTTTCCATTTTGCGTAGTTGCGCGCAATAGGTGAGGTATTCATCCACCGTGAGATCTGTGTATACCGGAGGGTTCTGCGGTAGAAAGCCGATTTCTTTTTTGGCCTCTTCCGGCTGATCCCGCATACTGATACCGTTGATAATTACATTCCCCTCCGTCTGGTTCAGTACTCCGCAGAGGATATTCATGGTGGTGGACTTGCCGGCTCCATTAGAGCCCAGCAAGCCTACTACCCCTGTTTCTGTAATTTCCAGGTTAATATCCCGTATTGCCCATGCACTGCTATAGCGATGCGAGAGCTTTTCAATTTTCAGTATAGTACTCATGACTATTGTTCAAATGTTCTGTTAATATGTTACCACCCTCACTTGCTGCTGTTGCGATCCTGTACCTCCTGGTGTACCTATCAGTACCAGAGCTTTGCTCCGAGATAACCAAGGATGCGGTACCACAGACGGTCCGGGGTAGTGTATTCCTGTAGCCGTAAAAGTAGTTATCACCGCATCCGAGGCAGCATCTCTAAACTCAAACACATAGTCATCATTGGAGGCATTCACAGGATAGGTTATGAAGTTGGACATTGTCTTATAGGCTATACTGGCAGCTTCCGGGGTGCTCTTACCTTTCAGCACTACTTTCACCGGCTGGCTGCCCGGCGACAGGTTAATGAACCGAATAGTGGTGGTACTGTCGCCCAGCGGATGATACGGCAAATGTTCTTCTACGAACATCGTATCTGGTTGTGTCACTGTACCAGTGAGGTACAGGGTATGTATGGAACCTGCCGGCAATGACAGGTTCAATTTCAACAAGGGTTGATCTTTAGCTGTCGTATCTGGGTAATTATAGATCCACAATGGCTGTTCACCGCTATAGGAGCTATAATGACGCGTCGGCATGTTGATATCAGCGTATTGCAGGTATAGGATACGGTAATAATCGTAAGGTGTACCACCCTTGAAATTCGGGGCCAGCAACTCACTGCCTACCATCGCATTCATTATGTTCAGCGAAGCAGCATCCTTAGGCATTACTGTCGATTTTCCACAAGACATCAGTAGGATGGCTAACAGGCATGTATATATGAAATATTGTTTTTTCATCTTAGTAACCAGTATTTTGGATGAGATAATGGTTGGCGGAAATTTCAGGTACCGGTAATGGATATACGGCCTGATAATCTCCCTGCCATGGCTGTTTCAGTGGCAGTACGGACAATACGGCATGCATTTGTTTTGTACGTTTCAAATCAAACCAGCGATGCCCCCATTCTCCGAATAGTTCCGTTCTTCGTTCTTTAGCAACCGCTGCCAGTGCTTGTTCTTTGTTAAGTCCAGCCGACAATGCCGGTAATCCTGCCCTGTTGCGGATCATATTGAGATCAGCAATAGCCGTCCCAATACCTCCAGCAGCGCCATTGGCCGCAGCTTCCGCGCGAATGAGATACATTTCTGCCAAACGCAGTACCAGGTAATAGGCTTGCGGTGGCATACCTGGAGTGCCGTTAGCTTTACCGATTTTGTATTTTCCAGGATAATAGGTCATTCCTGGTGAAGTACCCGTACCAGCGGAATTGTCCGTGCTGTCTGTCCAGTTGGGGAGACGCTGGTCCCCGGGCTCGAAGGTGGCCAATAAGCCAGGCGTGAGGCAAAATGACGCGATGCCCGTTTTCAGTATATTCGGCTGCATGATAAAACCTTCCGGGGTGGCATCTTTGATGGAGAAATCCGTGAGTGTCTGCTGTAATTGCCAGATGGCTTCCCTACTACTTTTGCGGAATACGTTATTTAAATCGCTCTCCAGCGTATAGTCGGCACCGTTATTTATTACCTGTGTAGCCGTCGCCGCTGCATTGGTATAATCTCCCATATACAGGTATACCCTGGCCAACATAGCGAGTGCGGCATATTTATTCGGCCTGGTGCGCTCTCCTGTAGAAGTAGGATAAGAGGCTGGCATGGATGCAGCCGCATCTTTCAGATCCTGTAGCATCTGCTGGTACACTTGATCCTGTGGTGCGCGCGGCAAGCGAGATGTCTGGTTAAAATCAATCGATAATGCCAGTGGTACATCTCCAAAAAAGTTCACCAGGTAGAAATAACTAAACGCACGTACGAACTTTGCTTCTCCTGTCAATGCCTTGCGCACACTATCTTTTAGCGCGGTAGCCTTAGAAGCCGCAATACCCTCAATGATAGAATTCGTGCCATAAATAGCATCATAAGCGGAATACCATATCTCCCAAGGGTGGCCACTGTTAAGGATCGTTAGGTTATTGGTATTTACGCCGTAGTAAGATTGTTCTGCCGTACCGCGGTAGTTATACAATTCATCGGAAGACAATCCTCCCAAGATGGTGGAAAGGCCGGCAGCAAAGCTACGCTCTCCTATGGTGCTAACTGATAAGAAATCGGAGCCATTGATCAGTTTACTATAAACACCTGCCATGGCGCTATTGGCCTGTTTTTCACTACTGAATACCTGACCGGTGGAAATAGTATTGATCGGATCCGGTATTGTCACCAGCTTCTTGCAGGCGCACAACATTCCCAGCAGTACTAAGCTGGAAGTGATTACAATATTTCGCTGAAGTCTCTGCATAGCCATTGGATTTAGAAGTTAAAGGATAAGCCACCGGTAATAGTTCTGGAAGGCGGAACACTAGAGAGGTCCTGTATTTCCGGGTCCATACCTGGATAGTTGGTGATCGTGAAAATATTCTGTGCCCTGATGAAAGCGCGACAGGCGGTCATATGCATTTTCTTCAGTAAACTTTCTGGCAGGCCATAACTTAAGGCCAGCGTGCGCAGTCGCAGATAAGAAGCATTGATATACTCCGCATCGGAAAAACTGACGGAGGTACCAGTATTGGTGGAATAACCTGGGTACGACGCAATATCGCCTGGCTTCTGCCAATGGTCGTGCAGCGCTGCTACAGGCAGGTTACTTAACGCACCCGGTATGATCATGTATGGATTTTCTCCCAACTGACGTTTGTAATCGAAGAACAGATCCAGGTTCCATCCTTTATAGGTCAGAGAAGTACCCACACCGCCATAATATTTAGGATTCAGGTCTTTAATGATATAACGGTCATCATTTCCTGTACCGGCAGGTACATTCGTATTGTAGATAATCTGCCCGTCTTTATTATGGTCTACAAAGCTGTACCTACCTGTTTGCGGGTCTATACCCAGGTAATGCAACAGGTACACAGCGCTAAGCGACTGCCCTACTCTATAGGTAGTATAGTACGGCGATTCTTCAATTCCCGGATAGGATACGAGGCGATTCCTGTTGGCGGAGATATTGAAAGTCATCGTCCATCTGAAATCTTTTTTCTCCAGCAGCGTGGCGCGTATATCTCCTTCCCAACCGGCATTCTCTATCACTGCATTCCAGTTACCCACGATGGAGGGAAAGCCGGTATATCTCGGTGTAGGGATACCCGTTACCTGATCGCCGGAGCGGTTCATGTAGTAAGCACCTTCCAGGTTGATACGATCTTGCAGTAAGCTGATGCTGAGTGCCGCTTCATACTTCTTATTCGATTCCCAGTGATATTGCTGGTTTACGGCGTGTATAGGTACCACTGGCTGTAAGCCATCATACTGATTCAATGGGTTACCGGAAAGCTTGGTAGACCACTGCGACAAATATTGATAATCGCCAATAGAACCATCGCTGCCCGTAATACCATAGCTGGTACGGAGTTTCATGAAGCTCACCCATTTAGGTAACAGGCTTTTCATCCAAGGTTCTTCGGAGGCATTCCATGCCATACCCACAGAACCGAAGTTGCCATACTGACTGCCGGCAGCAAAGCGGGAAGATCCGTCTCTTCTGGCATTCAGGTTAATGATATATTTATTGTTCCAGTTATAATTGATACGTCCGAACAGACCGGCATATTTATAACGGGCATAGCTTTCTGTCGTTTGTTGGATCAATGCATTGTTAATGCTACTGAGCAGATTATCATCTGAATAGCCTAAACCGAAGGTGTTTATGCCATCTGTGATAGTGGATTGCAGCGAACCGCCGAATTGCACTTTCAGATCTCCTTTTCCGATATATCGACTATACGCGATCTGTGGTTCTATGATCCAGTTCGTATTTTTCGTATTCCCGAAAGTGGCGGATCCCATCGGATTAGTCAGTGGATTCTGGGAAGCGATAGGTATGAACAAATTACTGGAACCATTCATACTCGTATAGCCGGCAGAGGTAGATACTGTCAGCCCTTTCAGCAGCTCATAGCTAATAGCAAGGTTACTGCTGAATTGATTCGTTTCCATAATATTATTCCTCAACAGGTAACCGAAAGGAAAGTCATTTCCGCTTGCGCTGTAATTCCATCCCTCCCAGTTCAACTCGCCTTTGCTGTTATAGATAGGTGGCGCATTTGGTGGCAATAGGAAAATACTGGGCATTGAATTGATGGCATCCACATGGGTATAGGAAAACATGGTTCCCAGGTTCACCATTAGTTTCTGGTTTAAACTACGATGGCCGATGTTAGCGCCCAGGGTAGCCTGCTGACTCGCGCCCGTTTTGGTCAATACATCCATCTGCTTGCCATAGTTACCACTGATGCGGAAAGTATTATGTGCATCCCCACCAGATAAACTTGTATTGATAACCGTTTGCTTACCAGTTCCCAGTACCTCCTTCTGCCAATCGGTATACCGGGTAGAATCCCAGAGCACGAGATCAGGAGCAGTAGCCAGACTTGGGGTAATACCATCGTTCTTAAATGCTTCCCGGCGCATTTGCAGGTATTCCTGTGTATTCAGCATGCGCGGGCGATGTGGTACATCGATATAACCCTGATTGATATCCAGGGAGAAATTGGTTTTACCTGGTTTACCTTTTTTAGTAGTGATCAGGATCACGCCATTCGCAGCGCGGGAGCCGTAGATAGCCGTAGCATCCGCATCTTTCAACACTTCAATACTCTCAATATCGCGAGGGTTCATACTAAACAGTGGGCTTTGGCCGCCAGTAGCAGAAAAGCCGCCTTGTACGAATCCGGAGGAAATACCATTATTGCGCCAAGAGCCAGGAAGATCCAACACCGTCATAGGTACGCCATCTATCACATAGAGGGGATCGCCCAGGAAGTCTTTGCCCAATGAATTACGGCCTCTGATTTCCACTTTTACAGGGGCATTGGCATAACCGCTGGTTTGTGTAATCAGGAGTCCTGGAGCCCGCCCTTGGAGCGCCAGTAGTGGGTTGAGCACTGGCTGTCTCTCGATATCCTTGGCAGTAACCTTTGTGATATTACCGGTAGCCAAACGCTTGCTGGTGACGCCATAGGCCTGTACCACCGTCTGATCCAGTTCGCTGGTAGCCGGCGGGAGTTTCACAACGAACTGTGCTCTCAATCGAGATACAAGTACAGATACCTTCTGGAAACCGATGGAAGAGAAAGTCAGGATATCGTTTTCCTCCACATTCTTCAGGGTAAATAATCCCTTCTCATTGGTTTGTGTTCCTTTGTTAGTACCTGATACCACCACATTCACACCAATTAATGGGGTACCATTTTTTTCGTCAGATACTACACCCGAGACTTCGCGCGTGGGCGCGTTGTCTTCGGGCATAGCCTTCTGCGGACTATCCGATTTCCGGAACAGCACAATCGTGGTACCCACGATATTGTACTTCACCGGCATTCCCGAGAAGATAGTCTTCAGGAAAGCTTCTAATGGCTGGTTTTTGGCATTTACTGAAACGGATACAGATACATCAATTAAATCCGGATTGAATATCACGACATAGTTGACCTGCTTTTTGATTTCTGTAAACACCTGTTGCAGCGTAGCTTTTTTACTGCTGTAGGTGATAGTTTGTGCCGCTGTCGCCAGGGAAATAGAGAGACAGCCTACCATCAGCAGCACAACGGTCAACCTGCGGAATAGGTTACGCTGTTCAGTGGACCGTTTGCGAATACTTGATGTTGGAATCATAATAATTCTGGTTGATTAAAATAATTGGTTTCAGTATGGGTATAGCTTTCCCAATAGCTTCACAGCTTTTATCCGAATCGCTTGTAATCAGATGATTGGAATAGCAGGTATAGCCCCTGTTATGATCTTTTTTAGCATGGCTCCGCCATGTGCTTCACAGCTTTTCTACCGGACATTTTCCATATGTCCAAAAATTCAAGTTTAGTTGGTTTATAGCATGAACGGTTATGGCATAATAACCAGTTTCCTACCGTCGATTTTGTAATGAACCCCCATGGTGCTCAGCACTGTCAGGGCTTGGTTCAGGTCAAGGTCTCGTTTAATTTCGCCACTGAAAAGGATACTTGGTACATTCTTTTCATACACCACATCTACGTCGTACCAGCGAGAAAGCTGCCGGAGTACGATATCTACAGGCGTACGATCAAAGCGGAACAAACCTTCTTTCCAGGCAACCACCATTTCTATATCTACATTACTGTTCACATTCAATTGATCATGGCTGATAACGCCCTGTTGTCCGGGCTGCAGCACGTTGGAAGCTTTGTCATGGATCATCCTGACACTCCCTTGTATTAATGTGGTACGAATAGTTGGTTCGTCCGTATATGCATTCACGTTAAAGGCTGTACCTAGTACTTCCACGGTGGTTTTATCATTGATGGTGACCATAAATGGATGGTTGGCGGCCTGTTTCACATCAAAGTAAACTTCACCGGTCATTTTCACCTCTCTGAATTTCCCATTGAAGGCCGTCGGGAAAGTGATACTGGATTCGGCGTTCAGCCATACCGCAGTACCATCTGGCAGCATCAATCTGTATTGGCCGCCTTTAGGTGTTGATAAGGTATGCAGTTCTACATTTCCTGCTTTCCCTTTATAGTCCAGTTCACCTTTATTATTATCTACTTCCAGGCCTTGATGCTGCACAATATTACCATAGGCACTGTCGAGCTGAATTTGTTTCCCATCTGCCAAAGTTAGATAGGCATGGTTTCCTGGTTTAACAGACTTGGTAATATTCACCGCCATAGGCGTCACTTTCTTAGGATGACGTATTATCAGCGTAGCCGTAGTAGCCAGTAGCAATATCGCAGCAGCAGCGGCATATGGCAGCCATCTGCGACGTATAGGCATTACCGGGGCAGCCGTGCTGTCTAGCAATCGGTGGAGAATACGGTTACCAGCGGCTGGCGTCAGGGCAGGTTGCTCTTCAAAAGCGCGTTGGTAATTTTTCTCCAGCACCTGTTCCACCTCCGGATTGTTTTCAGCAGGATTTTCCTTCAGCCATGCAAACAAAGCTTCGCTTTCGGTCTCCGTAATGGTACCGTCCAGGAACTTTTGAAGCAGGTCTTTAACAGGAAAATTATTTGGCTCCATAATAATAAGACTAACGAATAAATCAAATGGGTGGATGAATCGAAAAAAAATCTGAAATTTTTTATTTCAGGGATACCAATAGTACCAATAAGGAGATGCTACCATGCTCCAGGAGGTAGTCCCGGATGGACTTTACGGCCAGTGACAGGTGCTGTTTAAATGTATTACGGGAAATATTCATCTGTGCAGCCGCTTCCTCATAGCTCATGCCCTGTTGGCGACAAAGGATAAACGCCTCCCGACGTTGGGGCGGCAGGCTGTCGATCGCTTTTTGCAGTAGTTCTTCGTATTGTTTGGCTTCCACCGCATTCATGAGCGACTGGTCGTTCATGCCCGTAGAAAGGCGATGCATGATTTCATCGCGAATAGTATCGTATAGGGAGATGCGGTTCAGTTGTGTAAGGGCGGTATTCCGGGCTAGGCGGTAAAGATAGGCATCAAAGGATTTTTTAATATCCAACTGAGACCTTACTTCCCATATTTTAAGGAATACATCATGTACCAGGTCCTCCGTGAAAGCCGGGTTCTTGGTAAATTTCAGCAAATAGTTATAGATCCCGCCGTGATATTGCTGGTATATCGTTGTAAATGCCTCCCGGTTGCCGAGGGCTAGTTGTTGCAGTAAGTCCTGGTCGTTCATTAATATAGTACCATCAGCTCCCATTTCCTGATGCAACGGTAAATTTAATATTAATTGGGAGAAATTATAGTGGGGAGAGGGATGAGTGGGGACTGTCTTATTCTTGCACTCCCCCATCCTAATTTCGCTGCAACAATAACTTTCATCCATCCTTAAACCTTATTTATCGACACAAACCCAAGCAAATGAAATTACGTCCCCTATTCTGTATAATTATACTATTGACCTTACTGATAGGCCAATCTTGCCAAAAAGATAATCAAATAGCTAAAACACCGGAAAAAGTTTCCCAGGAGGACTTAGCCAGCGTTAAGAGACTGGGCTTTAGTACACATGAGGTTAAACGTGTTGCAGGTGGCTATATAGTGGAAGGCGATATCTTCCTCTCTGATCTGGACCTGAAGAAAGCCAAAACCAATTCACCAGCTTTACTGATCGCCAAGACAGAGCAGTACATGACGCAAAATCTGGTAAGAAGTCTGCCACGCACTATCACGATCTCTATATCTGGTCTGCCTGCGGCATATACCACTGCTACAGATGCCGCCATCGCTCGATATAATGCATTAGGACTCATGTTAACCTTGCAGCGCGTATCCAGTGGCGCTGATATTGCCATCCAGTATGCCAGTCTGGGTGCAAATAGTTGGGGACAATCAGGATTTCCGGACGCAAATGGTAATCCATATAACCTGATTTATCTTAACTCTGACGCCAATGCGATGGGTGCAAATCCGGACCAGGGTTTCCTGACCTCCGTGATCGCGCATGAACTAGGACATGCTATTGGTTTCAGGCATACAGATTACTTCAATCGTGCCTATAGTTGCAATTGGGTGGATCCAGTTAACAACAACGAAGGTGCTGGCAGTATTGGTGCAATTGCTATACCTGGTACGCCCACCACAGAGGACCCTAATAGCTGGATGCTGGCCTGCATAGGCACAACAACAAACCGGCCATTCAACGCGAATGATGTCACCGCCATCAAATTTCTGTATAGCGCTGGTAATGGAACAAATCCCATCCCTAACGGCAACTATAAAATAACCAGTGCATCATCCGGAAAGGTGATAGATGTACCCGCGTCTTCTACAAGTGATGGCGCTCTCATCCAACAGTGGGTCTGGGGTTGGGGTACCAATCAACAATGGACATTCACCTATCTGAACAACGGATTCTATCGCATCACAAGTGTAAATAGTGGTAAAGCATTGGCTGATCCCGGCTTCTCTACAGCCAATGGACAACAAATGATACAGTACACATGGCAGGAAACCTATGACCAGGAATGGCAGGTAACGGCCAATACGGATGGTACCTATACTATTAAAAACAGATACAGTCAGAAAGTGTTGGATGTTAATGGAGGCTCAACAGCTAATGGCGCCGCTATCATCCAGTATGACGATCATAATGGCGCTAACCAACACTGGTATATCCAGACTTTCTAATTAATGTAATACCTCTTTGGAAAAAGTTATTGTTGTTAATCCCTGGAAGCACTTCCAGGGATTTTCTTCGTTTACCGCTTCAACAACTCCGTAGGCGCTTGCCCGTATTGTTTTTTAAACGCAAATGAAAAATGCGACAAATCCTCAAACCCAAGATCCAAATAAATATCATTCGGGCGTTGATGCTTTTGCGTGATAAGGAAATAAGCTTCCTGCAACCGCCGATGCTGCAACCAGTTACGTGGGGAAGTTTGAAAGATCTTTTGAAAATCCCGCTTAAACGTAGCCAGACTGCGCCCCGTCAGATAGGCGAAGCGATCCAGATTTACATTGAAGTGGAAATTTTTCTGCATGAACTCTTCGAGGTTCATTTTGTACGGGTCTGAAAAATCAAACAATACTCGCTTCAGGTTTTTATCATAAGCAAACAACAACATGAGCACTTCCTGTTGCTTTAGTTGTAACAGTTCAGGGGCTTTATTCTCCAGTAACTCCTTATACTGCAATAATGACTCCATGAAATACCGCAGATGCTGCGCACCAGGTAATGCTATAAACGCAGCAGTATGCAATTTCTCCTCTGAATGAAATGCCTCCTGCTTACTCAGTTGCTGCAGCAATGCGTCATCCAACCTGATAGATATCGATTTGAACTCTTCTTGTGCCGTTCCTTTTTTTATGTACTTCAGCAACTGGTTTTTCCTCACCAGCACCAAATCTCCCGGCACCAACACCTGCCGCTCCGTACCATCATTCAATTCCATCTCTCCCGAAAGAATCATCAACAGGTTGTGATGGCTCACAAACTGCTCACCCTCCCGATAGGTAGCGTGATAACAAGCATAATTGATATAGTTAGTATCGGTAGACATATGACGCTCTATCTCTATTTAAACCCTGTCCGCTACGCATGCCGACAGGGTTCGTAAATATAAAACTTATTACATTGCAAATTAAAGGAGGATGGATTTAGGCTCCAAGTACTCTTCCAGTCCGTATGCACCAAACTCGCGTCCAAGGCCCGATTGCTTAAAACCACCAAACGGCGCCAAAGGATCATGTTTAAATCCATTCACACATACCCTGCCTGCATCAATTTGTGAAGCCACTCTCAGCGCACGACGCTCATCCGAAGAAGTGATATAAGCTGCCAGTCCATAAGTGGTATCATTGGCGATGCTAATAGCGTCCTCCTCATTTTCGTAAGGGATAATCGATAACACCGGCCCGAAAATTTCTTCCCGCGCAATGCGCATATCATTGCTAACATTTGTAAATATGGTGGCTTTAACGAAATTGCCATCTTCTAGTCCTGCTGGTTTGCCGAGGCCACCAGCCAGCAAAGTAGCTCCTTCTTGCAAACCAATCTGGATATAACTTTGCACACGTTCAAACTGTTTGTTGGATACCATTGGGCCTACATTCGTAGCTGCATTCGTAGGGTTACCTACTACTACTTGTTCCACAGCCGCCTTGGCGAGCTGGTTTACCTGCGCTAGCTTGGCTTTTGGTACCAGCAAACGGGTAGGCGCCACACATGCCTGTCCGCTGTTCATATAAGCGCCAAATACCGCCATGGGAATAGCCTTTTCAAAATCAGCATCATCCAAAATAATATTGGGCGATTTGCCCCCTAATTCCAAGGTCACCCGTTTTACGGTGTCTACGGCTGATTTAGCAATCAGCTTGCCGGTAACAGTAGAACCGGTAAAGGATATTTTAGCAATATCTGGATGATTGGTAATGGCGGTCCCTACTATATTTCCCAGGCCGTTTACCACATTAAACAAGCCTTTAGGTAAACCTGCTTCATGAAAACATTCCACTAATAATTGCGTCTGTAAAGCACTCATCTCACTAGGCTTCACCACCACTGTACAACCTGCTGCGATGGCCGTTCCTACCTTGCCACAGATAAAGCTATTGCTGGCATTCCAAGGGGTAATAATGCCCACCACTCCTACTGGCGTCAACTGCACCAAAGTATTACCTGCTTTACGCTGAAATTCAAACGCCTCCAATGTCTCGATCATATTACCAAAAGAGGCGATGGCAAATTGTGTACTCATGGTACAAAACTGACGGGTACCTCCATATTCCTGGATCATCACTTCTACCAGCTCCTTTTCTCTTTTACTAACAGCATCCTGTAAATTCTTTAGCAACTGAATACGCGCCGCTATACTGGATTTGGAAAATGAGGCAAAGGCTTCCTTCGCAGCCGCTACTGCCTGCTGTACATCTATTTCATCACCCAAAGTCACCACACCAATTTGTTCGTGATTGGTAGGACTAATCAAATTAAATGTTTCTGTGCCGTGGAGTGTTACAAACGCTCCGTTGATGTAACCTTTATTTATACTTTTCATATGCTTTGTTTTTACAGTACAAATTTCCGGTTAGATCTCCACTTTCATTTTGTTGTATAGCTCAAATTTACTTTGTCGTATGGCTCAATCCCACAGCCTAATTCGCCCTATTTCGCTCCTCTTCATTACCGAAATCTCTCTGTTTAAAGGCCACCAAATTCTTTCCCAGCTTGTAACTCAGCGCTATCCGAAATCCTCTTGTATCCCCATAACTGCGTACTGTATTCTTAATACCATTGGAATAATAAGCTATCAACGGACGCTGCGCATTCAGCAGATCCTCACCAGTAACTGTAACAGACAACTTTTTATTGGCCAGTAAAAACTTCATGGATACATCCAGCATATGCAGTGTGGAAATCTGGAAGATCTGATAACGCCCAGGTAACTGCAAGGCATAATTGATGCTGAAAAAAACGGTTTTTGTTTTATTCAGCGTAAAATCATTATTCGTATAGCAATAGCCGTTATATCCATCTGTAGATTGGATAAAACCTGTCTTGGAGCCTACATGCTGATAGTTGACATTAAAGCCAGTAGCGCTATTCCACCATCCCCATTTATTGAAATTATAATAAGTGGAAAATCCTACCTGGTAAGTATTGGCGTAGTTTAATGGGGTTTGTCGCGTGATATTAGTAACACTATCCACGATAGATAATTCCTGCCCGAAGTCCGTTACACGCGAATAGTAAATGGAATTCACCCATTGCTGCTTTCTCACATAAGACAGCTCAATATTATCAATGTAAGATGGTTTTAAAAACGGATTCCCCTCCGAATAAAAATAAGGACTGGTGCGGATTACGAAAGGATTCAAGTAGTCGAAATCCGGCCTGCGTATCCTGCGACTGTAATTAAGCGATAGACTGTTATTTTCATTCGGCACATAGGTCAGATAAGCGGTTGGGAACAGTTTAATATATTCATTCACGTTAGTCTGTTTCAGATTTTGACTGTAACCCTTGGTTTGAGTGGCCTCTAGGCGCAGACCGACTTGTGTCTCCCAAAAACTATTTATTTTCTTACTCCCAGAAAAATAGAAGGCCTCATTATACTCTTTGTAATTAAAAATATTGGACTGATCTGTATTCAAAACAGGATTTCCTGTATGATAATCGTATACCACCAAATCGTTATTGGTATTGGTATAGGAAGCTTTAGTTCCCACATTCATATTCGCCCATTTATAGGGAAGAGAAATATCCACCTTACCTGAAAAATTGTCAATTTTATTGCTATTTGCATTGTTGGCAGCAAAGAAACTGCCAGGAATAATAACCTTGTTTCGATCCAACTCATTTCCCGCATAAAAACGATCATCCTTTTTCCGATAATTGAAAAAATCAACATCCACACTAACTTTCCTACCCTGGGAATCCAATGCAATCGTATGATGCCAGTTAACCGCATTCATGGCCGGTTTATTCGCGGCATTTGCATCGGAGCTAATGTAACTGTCGGCTTCCCCAATACGGGCAGTAAAAGGCTGATTATTAGATGTGCGATCCGTAAAACTACCCAGGTACTTTACACCTGTGGACCACTTATCGGAAATCTTATAATCTATCCCCACTCCTGCACTCAGTACATCACTCTGGGATTTGTTACTGACATGCTGTTTCCATAATTCATGCGCATAAAATATCTCTTCGTCTGTGGTGGTCAATAGCTGTTGTTTTCCCTTGTTCAATGATATTTGTAGGGAGACACGATTACGGTTGTAATTAAACAGTCCCTGTAAGCTGCCACCGGCGTAGGTTTTCTGGTTATAAGTAGCGCCAATGGTAGCATCCCAGGAGTTTGCCCTGGCGCGTTTCAATTTAATGTTTATCAGGCCACTATTGCCCTCTGCGTCATATTGTGCAGGAGGCGCGGTAATCACTTCTATGCGCTGGATATTATCCGCAGGAATGGATTTCAGGAAAGTGGTCAGGTCTTCCTGCGACATTCTTTGCAGGCGGTCATCAATCATGACCAACACTTCGCCTTTCCCTACAATAGACACCGTTTCCTGTTGTACCCGGAGGCCGGGAGTAGCCTTCAGCGCATCTAAAGCGGTACCACCAGTGGGCATAATGGCTTTCTCCACGTTGAAGACCAGCCTGTCTACCTTTTGCTCTACCAGCTTTTTTCGAGAAGCGATAGTAACCCCTTGCAGCTCCGTGGCCTCCTGTACTTCGATGACACCCAAGTCCATATGCTTGTCCAGTTCAATGTCCCTGTTCAGGCACTCTTTTCCAAATTGCTTCACCAGCAAGCGATAATGGCCTTTTCCGGCTTTCACGGAGAAACGGCCAAGGGTATCCGTCAACACTTGCTGAACCGGAACGCTATCCTGCATTAAACCGATATACACAAACGCCATAGGCTCTTTGCGCTGATTGACAAGTTGGGCTTTAATAGAAAATTGTTGGCCAAACACATGGGAAATATATAAGAATGCCAGCAGTAACAAGGTGATTCGCTTCATATGTCGTGAATTAAGTAGGGCACAAAACTCTATGGAATAAATGCCTTTCACCACTTTTATCGACAAACCCCGTTCGTTTTTCTACGAACCCGATTAAACATCTTTTTGAAATTGAATAACTTTGTAAAAAAGGATTCAATGCAATACAAGGGTACATTATCACGGAAAAAGGAAGGGATGATTCATGGTATCTTCTGGATACTAACGGCCTATTTTACTTTCGTAAAGAACCCGATGTATGCACAGTTTTCCAAACCTGATCTGTTTTACATGACTTATGTGGTGGTGTTTATTGCCACCTTCTATTTTCATTATTTGATTGTAATGAAGCAGGTTTTCAAGTCCGTATTCCAGTGGAAAAGGCTGCTGGCAGGCATTTGTGTTTCCTACCTGTTTTTTACGGGCATGCGGTGGCTGATAGAGCAGGTGATCACGGAGATTCTATTTAACAGGATAAATTATACCCAACCTAGCTTCCTGAACTATCTATTCGATAATCTACAGTATAGTAGTATGCCTATTATTTTCAGTTCTTTTCTCTGGTGGGGAATTTATTTCATTCGACTGCTGGAGTACAATAAGGCCATCCTGGAAGAAAATAAGAATACAGAAATTAAATTCCTGAAAGCACAGATCAATCCACATTTCGTATTCAATACCCTCAACAATATCTATTCCATGGTATATTTTCAATCTGATAAATCTTTACCAGCGATTGAAAAGCTAAGCCAGGTAATGCGTTTCACCACCTATGAGTCACAAAAGGAAAAAATCAATTTATCCGATGAAATCAATTACATCAAAGCCTATATAGAACTGGAACAACTACGACACCAAGAAACTGGTTTCATTAATTTTATCAGCGAGGTGGATAGCGAGTACATCGAAATTCCACCGTATGTATTGTCGCCATTAGTGGAGAATGCCCTGAAACATGGCACCACTTCTAGTGAAAACCCAATAGATATCAGGCTTACCGCCAATAAACAACAGATTACTTTTAAGATAGCCAATGAAATTGGTACACAGAAAAAGGATAAACTAGGAGGAATCGGACTGGACAATCTCAAAAGGAGATTAGAAATCCACTATCCAAACGAGCATCAATTGCACCTCACCAATGATCAAAAATATTTTACCGCCGAACTGTTAATTAACCTATAATGAAGAATAGAATAAATTGTATCATATTGGATGATGAACCATTTGCGGTGAGACTAATTGCCGACTATGCCTCAAAGGTTCCTCAGCTCAACGTACTATACGCCGATAGTGATGTGTACAAAGCAATGGAGATATTGCACAAAGAAACAGTAGATATCATCTTCTTGGATATTCAAATGCCACAACTAACAGGCATAGAATTGATGCAACTTTTCAATCAAAAGCATAACTTCATCATCACATCCGCCTATCCCCAATATGCACTGGATGCATATCAGTTTCATGTGATCGACTTCCTGTTGAAACCGGTTACCTTCAATCGGTTCTATCAAAGTATTGAGAAGTATAACCGCTGGCAGCAAACGTTTCAACAACAAGACATAAACCATTTCCTGTTTGTAAAAGCAGATCGCAAACACTATAAAATTTCTCCGGATTCCATCCTGTACATTGAAGGGTTGAAGGATTATATCCGCATCCATACCGTTGATGAAAAAATCATGGTACTGGAAAATATGAAAGATATCCTGGAGAAGCTGCCACAGCAACATTTTGTCCGTATCCACCGCTCTTATATCATTCCACTGAATAAAATAAAAGTGATTGAAGGCAATCAAATCCAAATGGCAGATGGTACCTTCTTACCTATTGGCGAAACTTATCGGAAATTGGTGAATGAATGGGTAGAGCGGAGATAAATCCTTCAAATGAAAACGTTTGCTATAAAATAGCAGCCATTGTAATAGCTATAGATTTAATATTGCAGGTGATCAGCCAGGCGCATATTCTTGTATAATAACTGTAGATCCTCCAATTTAAACAATGCAGTACCTGGATTCAATGTGGCGGCAGTTCCACAGGCCACACCATATCGAACAGCGTCAACTATATCTTTGCCTCGAGCAAGGCTATCTACGATACCGGCTACCATGCAATCACCAGCCCCCACTGTGCTGCAGCATTTTACAGTCGGCGCCGCGATGGTTTGTATCAACTTGTCGGTAACCACCATGGCTCCTGCCGGCCCCAAAGAAACCACCACTACTTCACACCCACCAGTTGCAATGATCTCTTTTGCAGCAATGGCCACTTCATTACCCAATAATGATTCCTTTCCCACCAAGAAACTTAACTCCGACAAATTTGGTTTAATCAGATATACACCCACTTCCACCGCTGCTTTAAGGGCCGCGCCTGAGGTATCTACAATACATTTGATGCCTCTTTCTTTCGCAATAGTAACAATGGTGCTATATATCTCCGGTGGCGCATCTGCGGGCAGACTTCCACTTACAACCAACCAAGAGGTGTTGATATGCCGGATAATATCCAGACAATTATCAAACTCCTGAAGGCTCACCACCGGACCAGGCATTCCAAAACGATACTGTAACCCAGTAGATTGATCCATTACAATCAGATTCTCCCGGGTATGGGATGAGATCGGAACCATCATATAGGGAACAGCTTCCGCATCTAATAAGGAATTAAAAAAATTCCCTGTATACCCTCCAGCCATATAAACAGCCGTTGCTTCTCCACCCAGTTTCTTAATGGCCCTTGCCACATTCACACCTCCTCCACCCGGCTCAAATACCGGAGCGGTACACTTCAACTTTTTCTCTGGTACCAGGGCAGAAACCGTTACACTTTTATCAATAGCGGGATTGAATGTCACCGTAGTTATTAAAGACATATTTAAGGTTATTTAGGATCAATAATAATCTCCCTTCAAAGGTACTTTTATTGTTCAGCATGTCAGTTGTCCAACCTCATAAAACAGCATGATTATTATCAGGCTATTTTATGAAAACCTTTGCTTAAAATCACAAAGTACCCTGACAATTATCATAGTTGTCAAACGGCGGGTGGACTACTTTTACAACAAAGCATATCTTTTATGGAAAAGATTTTATTTGTAACAGATGCAATGGCTATAAATGAACAGGCGCTTGACTTTGCGACCTTTTTATGTAATCTTACCCATTCAAAGCTAACTGGCGTTTTCCTAGAGAACATGGAATATGAGGGTAGAGCCTCCAGTAAATTAAAGGAGATCGCCGGTGCCCCCACCCACATGGCGGTACACGATATTAAAACAAAATGTTGTGAAGAAAATATACAACTGTTCAAAACTGCCTGTGAAAGCAGGGGTATAAGCAGTATTATTCACCGCGATAGGGGCATTCCCTTGTATGAGATCGTTAAAGAAAGTAAATATGCAGATTTGCTACTAATAGATGCTGAATTATCGTTTGAAAATCAGCAAGAATCTATTCCTACAAAATTAGTCCAGCATTTATTGATGGAGGCTGCATGTCCGGTGATTATTACACCGGTTGGCTTTGAAGGAATTGAACAAATTATCTTTGCCTACGATGGACACCCCTCTGCTATTCTTGCGATTAAGCAATTCACACATCTCTTTCCTCAATTTTCTCAGCAACCAGTTAACATCATTACTGTAAACAATGAACATACCGTCACTGCGGAAGAAAAACACCAATTAAAGGAATGGTTGCGTGAACATTATAATCAGGTTGATTTTACAGAAAGGAAAGGCATCGTTAAAACAGAGCTATTGGAATATGTATTGAATAAAAAGAATGCATTTTTGGTGATGGGCGCTTATGGCAGAAGTACCATTTCCAATATGCTGAAGAGTAGTCATGCTACCCCTATTTTACGAATGACTAACCAACCCGTTTTTATATGTCATAGTTGACAGCATCCGGCCTAATATCCGTATAAGGGCCGAATTACTGCACTATGACTTTACCTTTAGGGGTAACCAAGAATTTCACCGTTTGTCCTGCATTCACCGCCACATGTGGCCAGTTAAGGAATGCCGTATAAGCCAATGGAATACCAGCCTGTCGACTGTTTTCCGCCATTATTGACACGGATGCATTGTAGGATGTTGGATTGGTAACAGAGATGATTATTTGTGATTGATCTGCCGATTCCACCTTAGCCGTTACATGATCAAACGTGTAGATCTCTTTTTTATCTGTGTTAATATAGATCCCTGGAATTTCCAATGCCATCAGCATACCGGCGGTTTCTGTCCAGGAGTTGCGGGTATTGATGAAATTACCGATACTCTCTTTTCCTTCCGCATCACTAGGCTGGATACGCTCCATAGAGGAACCAATCAGATTATTAGTAGTCAGGTGTCCTGGCATATTCACGGCTTCCGCATGTGCATGTTGGATATCGCGGATAAGATCCGCATATAATTTATTGCCGGTAGCTCTGAAGAGTTTGAATAATGCATCTCCAGAGGAAGTACAGATACCTGGCGCAGCATGCTTATTTTGAATACTGGCCCATACAGCACCGGCCATATGACTATTCAATTGGTGGATAGCGCTCCCGGAGGGGAAAACAGGGTCGTAAGACAGTACCCATGTGGCACACAGCGCAGCCTGTGTTTCTGCCATTTTTATCCAGCGTTGCTGCCCTGAATAATTGTACATGGCCATCACCGACTCTAGAAAACCAAAAGCCGATTCTGAGTTGGCATCCTGTGAGATATCCCCACAATCGCCGCCTGTCAGGCCCTGTTTCGCTACATCCCGGAGGTAATAAAAGGCGGACGCTTTTTCAGCTATCTCCGTCCAAGCCTTAACGTGGAAATAATGGGAAGCCATCAGCAAACCTGCTGGAACAATGGCCCCCGCTGTTGAATTATATACTGCTATCTCTCCTGTTGCAGGAGCTACATATTGTCCGAATTCACCATGTTTTGTCCAGGTAGCTGCAAAAGCACCTGCTAGTCGGCGGGCGGCTGTCTCCCACGCTGGTTTAATCATTTGGCTATATCCCTGCGCCTTTAACAGCAACAGGTGTTTCATCATCCAGAATAACACATCGCCATTCTTCCTCACCATCGCCTGTGGTTCTGGAAATGCAGGGCTCATTTTCTCCGGACGCAATACGCCATCCGCAGTGATCCCGCCATAGAAATAACCACTCTTGCCTTGGAGCTTTTCTACAATAAAATCCAGTTCCCGGCCTACACGGATTCTTTCCTTTTCCTCATTCAAGGCCAGCATCGGATAGGTATTGATCATACCACTCACCCATCCCAATTGGAAATCATTATTATTTTCTGGCTTATAATAAGCGCCCGTTTTTACTTCTATGAAATTCCCCTTGCATATATCTGTAGCGCTTTGCAACAGTTTACTCATGGGCAATATGTTTCTCGGAGCATTAGGACCACTCAGGTCTTTTCTCACTTGCAAGAAGCGTTGTAACAATCCTGGAATACCTGCCACATCATTCAACACATACATGCGGAAATGTAAGGTGACCTCATCACCCACTTTCCAATCCGGCGCATGATCGCCGCTGGCGTGGAAGTCGCCGAAGCCGGCGGCTAGTTTTCGCATGGCCGGCGCTGTCAAGGACAAGGAGCAACTGTCCTTTGCCGCATTTTCAGTGAGGGTCATGCCACTATTCCCTACAACTGTTTGCTGTGTGGTCAGCAGGATAAAGCCTTTCTTTTCTTCCGGGGCATAAAAACATACAGCAGGTGTGGCCGCATTGCCCGTTTGTAAAGCTATTGTGGAAGGTTGACCTTTTTCGGTAGAGAAGCGAGGATTGTTGGAAATCGTCAACGGAACAGTAGGATTGTAATACATATCCCGAGGATAATCAGGATTATATCCATTTCCTATGCTGCGATAGCGGTTACCGTTATAAACAGATGCTGGTACCAATACATAATGCTGATCACTCCAGTGGCCAAAATCAATGGATAATTTAACGGCGCTCTGTGTAGCACTGCCCCGTTCCAGTTTACAAACGGCTGTTACATCCATAACGCCATTGTCACCTGGAGAAGCCTCTATTTTTAGGCGCCAATCACTACCAGCGGTATGTAATTGACCATCCTGAAATGCTTGCTCAGACAATAAAGTAGTTCCATTATACTGGCAGATACTAACTCGGAATGCGCCATGTAATGTGTTGAGGAAGTGATTCCCTTTTTCTTGGGCATGCACCAAACCACTACCGCATAAAAGGGCTACCACCGTAAAACGCCAAAGATTCATGTTCATTGTCTGTTCTAAACTTCTTTACTTTATTTAACCAACAACCTACTTAAAGTGCTGCGAAGTTCTGCTGGATGCCTGCCTATTACAAGCCATTATTTGACCAATTTCAATGCTTTTTTTGCATGAATACAACCGTTCATCCTCCTTAAAAGTGATAACCATTTAAAAATCATTACCTTTAAATCCAGGACTATGCCACATCGTTATGCAGTACATTTATGAGAACTTCACCTTTCCACCAGACCAATCCTTTACTGTCAGGGCTGAATTTCTGGAGATCAAAAGGTATACGGCACTAAAATCACATGTTAATTTTGAAATTGCCCTCCTAGAAAACTGCATTGGCAAACGCTTTATTGGCGATCATATACGAGATTTTGAAGGTACTGAATTGGTATTGTTGGGTAGTTATCTCCCCCACTGCTGGCAATATTACCAACTGGCAGATCCTACGCGGCCACCATTAGCCACGGTTATACATTTTTTTCCTGATTTCCTTGGCAAACAGTTGCTGGAGAAACCGGAAGCGAAACTCCTACTCACACTTTTCGAAAAAGCATCCAGTGGCTTGCTTTTTACAGGCCCCACTATTACCGCCGCCAAGAAGATTATGGAGGAAATGTTGGCTACATCAGGATTAACCAGGGCTATACTGATGTTGCAATTATTGGATCTCCTGGCACATTCGGAACACGTAGAGATCCTTTCTTCTCCTTACTTCAACGCCGTTGAAACCTCCGGCGAAGCCAGTAAGATCAATAAGGTATTTGATTATATATTTAATAATTTCAGAAATGAGATCGTTTTACAGGATGTAGCAGATCTCATACCTATGTCCTCCGCCGCTTTCTGCCGTTTCTTAAAACGTAAAACCAATCGTACACTGATCGACTTTGTAAAGGAAGTACGCATCGGACACGCAGCCAAGCTGTTATTGGAAGGACACCATAATGTGACGGAAGCCGCCTACGACAGCGGGTATAACAACATTTCGAATTTCAACAAACATTTTAAAGACATCAAAGGCGTGTCTCCCCGTGATTTCATCAAACGATACAGTGAACACGCAAAGGTGGTTGTTCCTTTATGATTATTTTGAGAGAAAGGTTAGTATAGTTCGATACAAGTCCTCCGCCAAGGGACCTTCCCGTAAAGCAGCAAGACTATTCTCCAACTCTGCGACGGAGGAGGCCCCCAACACGATATTAAATTCCATTGGAATATTTAGTAGGAAACGCTGCGCTAATGCAGGCAATGTCATATCATTCATTACTGCGATATGATGTAACTGTTGCGCTACCGCTAAGCTTTTTTTACTTAACCATGCTGGCGGATATTGCTGCCAAGTTTCAAAATTCCTTCCCAACAGCCCCATATTTAGTGGACTGGCGGCATAATAGGCCATCCCCCTGGCAAGGCAGGAAGGAAGCCGTTCTTTCAAAGCCGCCACATTACAGGCATTCAGCCTGTTAAATTCCATGATCACATCAAAGCTGGACATAAAAGGCTCAAAACAGGCAGGAATATTTCCTCCCAGTCCAATTTTCTTAGCCAGGCCCTGTTGTTTTAGGGATTGCATTACCTCCATCACCTCCGGCATTTGCGCTACTGGCACCGCTTCTGGATCATGCAGGAATAAAACATCCACTGCTGGAACGCCCAAGGTACGTAGTGAATTGTGCACACTCTCCCTCATAGCGGCGTTTGAATAATCATATACTGCATGATCTGCCGCATATGTTTTTCGACGTCCTACTTTCGTACTTATCACGGGCACCCGGCCAGACCACTGTTGGAGGGCATGGCCCACCAACAGTTCCGCATCGCCATAAGCCGGAGCCGTGTCTATAGCTGTTATTCCATTTTCAAGTGCTCGTAAAATAGTTTGACTTGCCGTATCGGGATCCACTTTTCCCCATACGCCTCCTAGCCCTGCCGTTCCTAATATGATACGAGTGATATCCATCTATCAGAATTTGGATGGTTCCCCGATCATAGGAATCACCAGTTCGAAGCCGGTTTTGTCATTGTGAGGAGGATGGTTTGCTGCCACTTTGAAGGTGTTTTTACCTTTCAAAATATGCATTTTTTTATTGACAGCTATCTGCTCCAGTGGCTTACGCCCTTTATCTGCTATATACAGTTGTCCTTTTTTGAGAATAACATATTGACCAGCAGACAGCGTTTTATCAATGAGCAGTTTGGTACCATCAGGCAGCACTATGGTAAAACCTTCTATAGTGGCCTCTTTAGGTCCGGTGATTTTAATGGAGAATTCTAGTGCTTGTGTATTATAAGGATTCTCTATTTGTAAAGATGTACCTGCTGAAGTGTAAAGTTCAGTTGCTCTGTATTCTTTGATCGGATACAATAGGAAATCCTTTGTACCAGTCTTTTCCAAATGGAATTTATAATCCAGGTTTTTGAGTTTTTCTTTCAGTGCATTGCTGAATTTATTAGCAGCACGGGCCTCTTCCCAGGTGTGAAATGCATGGAAGATCGCTGCTTTTTCCGCACTGGCTTCCACCGTTTGTTGGCTCAGGCCCAGCATATAAGTAGCATTCCAACCAATGGATTTGGCCTCCAGGTTTTCTGCATCGTAGAGACTCCAATCTGCCTGATAATCCTGGATACCAAATGTGGCAGGGAAATAGCTGCTTTCAAACACATAACGCATATCCTTTCCTTCAATACCCCATTTATTCTTTACTGGACTGAACATATGATCTCCTCCACCCACATTACAAACACTCATATAGTGCCAATTACCTTCTTGTACGGCACTACCCATTACCCGCAGGTATTTACCACCATTCCGGTAATAGCTATCGAATAGTCCGCGGAAGAAACGTTTGAAGGAGTATTGTCCGTGTCCTTGATACATACAGCTTTCTAGGCCGTCGAAGTCGATATAGTCCATGCCTCCTTCTGTGAGCCATTTACCATAATAATCTGCATAAACATCTTGTAAATGTATGTCTGGCGCAAAGCCCCGGTAACAGTTAGGTTGTAGTTTCACGATGGTGGTACCGGCTGGATAACTACCGCGAACCGTATTATGGAAGCCCCGTTTTACTTTGAGGAAAGTATACGGCGCGGTATGCGTGATACCATCATATTCAATCAGTTCCTTTCCAATTTTCAGGACATTGGTGTGGTTACCTTCCCAACCGCCAAATTCATTGAAATAAGCAGTATCCGCCACCGTGATGATGGTATCTGTCGGAGAGAGCGCTTTGGTAAGCACTGTGCGCTGCATAATAGCCAGACTATCACTCGGCACCGGCGAAACATCACTGTTATCATCTGGTTGGAGGAATTCGCAAAGCGTATGCAAGCCATAGCGGATGCCCTGGTCCTTCATTTGAGTACCGAAAGTAGGTATGGGCATCGCTTGTCTCCCGTTAAAACTAATTTTTTTATTCTTCCAGCGATTATTAGGATTTGGATAATATTCTCCCCATCCTTCATCTTGGACACCTTTGATGTTCAGTTGATTCGCATAGGCTGCGAGGCTATCATGCGGCCCCCACCAGGCTATATCAGGGCGGTAGGCAGCAGGATCTTTAATCCACTTACCATCTATTTTCGGATGCGGTAAGTCTTCTTTCAATACAATAGATTCAATCGTATTCAATCCAAGGGAATCCGGGCAGGCATACAACGCCACGGCAGAACCGATATAATCCACATCCACCGGCGTCACTAATTGGTAGCGAGCAGAATTGGCTTTCCCTTCCACCCCATCCGGGTAATCAGGGAAACGGATCATTTGCTCTTTGCGCCTATTTCTTGAATGCATACAGATAGTAGCACCAAAAGCTGGTTCCAGCTTGGCACCATTGCCATAATTCATTCGGAAATATTCCTCTGGCTGCGAATAGAAGGCCACATCATTTACACCATCTCCACCTATACTAAACGTCTGCCCTTCTTTCAAATGAGCTGGCAACGGATACTTTACACTATCCGGAGTGTGAATGAAATAATACATGAAAGACAAGTCGCCTTCACTAGGAGGGCCACCAGTGGTATTATCATCCAGGCCCAATAAACCAAAGGCAAATTCTTTACTCCGCACTACGCCTATTACATCTCCAATCAATGTGGAAATGGTAGTCTTATATGGCCCCCATACTATATTCTCTATGCCTTCATTTTTGGTAAGAGACAAGAGTTGGAGTCGCAGATAAGTCGGTTGCTGATCCATTTTGATCGTCGCTTCGGAACCGTTGGGGTAACTGAGTATTACCTGGTTCTTTTGTTTCAGTGCGGTCGCTTTCTCCGGTAGGATATATTTTTTGTGCGCATACAAACTCATTAACGCCGAACGATGCCCTTTAGGACAATAATCCTGTCCAGTTTTTTTATTCTTGATACTCGATATAAAACCTTTGCTATCGATTGTAAAAATGGCATATTTGGTCTCCAGCCGGATTGACTGTGCATGCAGACCTACTGCGCATAAGAGTAGTGACAACAGGAAAACCACCTGTTTGAACCCATTCGAACTCATTAATGAAAAATTTAATTCCTATCGATAATATACAGCAACCTAATAAAATCAGCCTGTTTAGGCTTTGAAAGGCGAAGCTAATCGAACGTGGAGGAATAAATCGCCTTTATATTGACCCTTATTGATACAATATTTTCTACCATCGGTAAAGTACCTACATCCTTATCCCATGATTATACCAATAAATCACCATTTTTTACAATTTCCAGGCAGGAGCATATGCTGAAATTTGCATGCAAAGAATAGTATCTCATGGGTAAAAATGTAAAAATGAACACCAGGCGCAATTTCATAAAACAAAGTAGTATCATAGGTTTAGCAGGGATGGTCAACCCTTTGGGGGCTTTACCAGTTATATCAGAAAAGACGGAAAGTAAATGGGCAGATGGTTCTCGGTTAATAGTTTCCGTTTCCATGCAATTTGAAGCAGGTGGACAACCAATACATGCGGAAAGCCCGTTTCCCCAAAACATGCAACCAGGATATAAAGACCTTCCTGCAGAAACCTGGTATGAGTATGGTTTTAAAGAAGGTATCCCTCGTATGCTGGACAACTGGGATATGCTGGGTATCAAAGTCACCTCGCATATGGTAGGTTCCGCAGTCATTAAAAACCCTTCCCTGGCAAAGGAAATAGTAAATCGCGGACATGAAGCAGCCGCTCATGGTATGAACTGGAGCTCACAATATAACCTCTCCTATGAAGAGGAGAAAAAATTCATAAAAGATGGTGTGGATGCAATAAAAGCAGCCACCGGGTTTAATCCTGTAGGCTATAATGCCAACTGGCTACGGCGTGGCGAAAACACCTTGAAAATCCTTCAGGAACTAGGATTCAAATATCATATCGACGATTTGAGCAGAGATGAACCCTTTATAATACAAGTCAACAATAAAGACTTTGCAGTGGTTCCGTACACCTTACGCAATAATGATATACTCCTCATAGAAGGTAAGCACTTTTCTGTCGATCAATTTTTTAACCAGGTAAAAGCAGAATTTGATCAGCTTTATCAGGAAAGCAAGGTGAAAAGAAGACAGATGTCGATTAGCTTTCATGATCGTATAGGCGGTACTCCCCAAATGGTGAAGGTTACAGCCGATCTAATAAAATATATGCAAGGGCATAATGGTGTTACTTTTAAGCGAAAAGATGAAATTGCAGCAATTGCATTGAAGGATAAAAGTACGATCCGGGAATAACCGTCCATAATAAAGAAACCATCTCTGAAAAAGAGATGGTTTCTTTATATTTCAAATAACATATTATTTAAGCAACCACATTACCTGGTTAGCGTCATCAAATCCGCCATATTGGGCATTTACTGCACTGGTAACATTGTCTGAGTTATAATCCAACTCTTTCTGTGGATACATCCAGCGTAATGGCATTACGGTAGCAGGCGTATTCAGGTTAGTAGCCTGTTTCAGCGTAAACGCCGGATAACCGGTACGTCTGTTTTCATACCATGCATTGAAATCGGAATTCTGGAAGAAACCTGCAATGTACTTCTGTGTAATGATCTGTTTGATTTGATCTTCGGTAGTACCTGTGAGCGCCACAGTAGCAGGGTATGCATTGATATAGGCATCATCCATTGCCATGCCATGTGTATAAGACGCAGGTGTATACTTCACCAGGAAGTTCATATGACTCTTAATACCATTCGCATAGTAGGTTTGTGCATCTGTACCGGAAATCCAGCCACGAACAGTGGCTTCCGCCAGAATGAACTGCACATCCCAGTAATTCAATAAGCCTACTGGTTCTGCATTGTACAGCTCTTCATAACGTTTGTTTACCGCACAGGATTTACCTGCTTTCTTGTTGGTAACAATCGTTCCTAATTCGTCCGCAGGGTCAATACCTAGGTAAGCGTTGTAGTCTGAAGCAGTTTGGCCTGCTAAGATCTGCGCTGGAGATGGTTCTGCCATGTAGAACAAACGTTTATCTGCGCCCGCTTTCATTGGATCAATCAGGTAGCTGGAAAGCACCGGATAATCCAGGAAAGAGTTGATCTGCGCCGGGGTGCTGCTCCATGGGTAACAATAACCAGCAGAGGCGGTGTAGGTTACCGCAAAGTTATCGTTGAAATCGCGCATCAACGGGCGAGCGGCTACCGTCTTGAATTTATTGATAACATCCAGGTCTTTATCTCCTGTTTTCTTGTACAGATTGATCAGTACGTAGAGCTGGAAACTGTTGGCCAGTCTTCTCCATTTATCCACGTTTCCTTGGTAGATGAAATCGCCTGTGAAATTCACGCCCTTAGATAAAAGCTGATCTGCCTGATCCAGTTCGTTCAGGATACCCAGGAATACATCTTTCTGTGTATCATATTTTGCTTTAATAACCCCTGAAGATCCTTGGATAGCCTGGCTGTAAGGGATATCGCCCACTTGCATCGTAGTTTGGAAAAACTGCCATGCGCGGATAAAGTGACCAAAACCGTCAAAGGTGGTTTTCAGATCAGCGGTACTGGCGTTCTTGATCATAGGGTCTACATCCCGCAGCACCAGTAATCTAGCAAAATCGACTCTAGCCAGTTTATTGTATTGGTAGTCAGACACGAGCTCCGTCCAACTGATATATTTACCCAATGAAAACGGCTGACGAAAGCCTGTTGCTTGGGAGATATCTTTTGATGTAACAGAAGTCAGGATATTCGTAGCCAACCATTCCGAAGCCGCCGTAGATGGCTTATCTGGGTTGGTGTTGATCTTATCGAATTTTTTGGTGCAACTGGTGAAACTGAAACCAGTCACCAATGCTGCAAGAATAGATATTTTAGAAATATGCTTAGTCATGTTTGTAAAATTTTAGAAGCCCACCTTAACGTTAAAACCTACCATTCGTTGTGCAGGAGCATTCATGTTCTCCGTATCCACATCTGGATCGGAGAATTTGAAGCCAGTGAAGAGGAACAGGTTTTGTCCAGTCAATGCCACAGCAGCATTTTTAATACCTGATTTACCGAACCATGCTTGTGGAATATTATATCCTACAGAGATTTCACGCACTTTTACAAAACTCTTTTTCATGACGCCATTCTCATAAGAATTACCCCATCTGCGCGTATACGCCTGGTAACTCACAGGAACATCATTTGGTGCATATTGACGGGTATCTTTAACGATAGTACCGTTTTTGTCGTAGGTAACGTCGCCGCTAACTACTTTCACACCGGTACCTACATAGTTTTTCAGCCCTTTCACTACTTCGTTATAACGCCATTGGTTATCCGTTTCTGGATTAGCACCGGTATCAAACATTTTAGCATAGATATAATCGTACATCACCCCACCAATGCGGCCATCGATGGTGATACCTAGATTCCAGTTGCCATAATTGAAATTGTTGATGAAGCCGAATACGAAGTCTGGATCAGACAAACCATACTGCTGGGTATAAGTACTCAGGAGCGGCATGCCGTTCTGGTGAATCACGTTACCTTGTGGGTCTCTCAGTGCTTTCTGCGTATATGCTACTACGTCCATACGTCCACCTTCTTTTGTCCAGAGGTTTTTAGCAGAATACACCGGATCGATATCTACATAGTATTTATGTTGTGTAGAAAAGTTCAACATGGAGTTCCATTGGAACTTACCTTTCTTCATCACGGTACCATCCAAGGTTACCTCTACACCACGACGAGCAGCGGTTTCATTGGTATTGATCAAGGTGGTAGCGTAGCCGGAAGAAGGCGCCAACGTTTGCTGGATCTGGGTATTGTAGTAGAGTTTTGTGAAGTAAGCCAGGTCTACATGCAGGCGTTTGTTAAACAAGTAGGCAGCGGTACCAAACTCCCAAGTGCGAGTGGTAGCTGGCAATAAATTGCTTCCCGCCAAGTTATTCGGCGTAGTAGCACTAATAGTACCCCAACTGTTATTAATCGTATAGGCGAGGTTGTTGGCATATACGTCCAGCGGTGTTTTAGTCATCGTCCAGGAGCCACGTACCTTCCACATATCGATCCAGCGTGGCATTTGGATGAATTCAGACATCAGCACACTAGTGGCCACAGAAGGATAGAAATAAGATCTAGCACTTTCATCTTGTGTAGAGCTCCAGTCGTTTCTTCCGGTTACGTCTAGGAATACGGCACTATTCCAGGAGAGACTCGCTTTCGCATATACGGAATTGGTTTGTTTAGCCCAGGTGCCATAGGTATTAATGATACCATCTACACCTGCGGTGGTGGAAGGTACCGCATTCGCGAGGGAATACCAGCCTGGTACTGCCAATCCGTTTCTTGTTTTAGCGCCTTGCTCTCTTTGTTTATAATAGAAGATACTAGCACCACCCAACGCATCGATATTCCATTTACCCACCTGCTTATTGTAGGTGAGCAACAGGTCGCTGTTGATACTATTACCCCAGCTTTGGTTCTGACCATACAAACCTTTACCACTGAAGTCAAATGGGAAAGTATTTCCAATGGTCATACCCCTCGTAGAATTAATACCAGCGGGGTTTTGGATGATATCCTCATTTTTGTAATAGTCGTATCCATTTCTGAACATTAACTTCAGGTCTTTGGTGAAGTTGTAGTTCATGATCAAACTAGCATTCAGTTTATTTTGCTCTGTACTTCTCAACTTTTCATAAGCGATCAGGTAAGGGTTATCGTACCAGGCATTATACAGCCAGTTCTGTTTGATGTTTGGTGTCACCCAATAATCTTTATACTGACGGATATCATAGTCGGGGCCCGTCCACATGAGGATCTGGTAGATATAACCTTGTTGGTCATAAGAGCTTCCCCAGAGTTGTGGCGCTGTCGTACGGGTATATCCCATATGGCTTTCCAGGCTGAATTTATCACCTGCTTTCAGATCGCCACTCATGGTATAATTAATGATATTCAATTTCTGGTTAGGGAACTGACCTTTATTATAGATATGATTGAGGCCTGCTCTGAAGAAACCATTCTTTCCACCTTTTGTAACGCTCACGCTGTTATTGGTGATCAGTCCTGTTTGGAGGAAGTTTTTGAGGTTGTTTTTACCACTAGATACCAGTGGCATATCCTCATTCTTCTTGGTGATAGGATTCCATTGGGTAGCCGTTTGACCGATATCCAACTTAGGGCCCCAAACATAATCCGTAGCGATTTTACCATCCAGACCGTGGCCATAAGAGGATTGCACTTTCGGGATGGCCAGGTAGCCAAGATTAAACATCGTGTTGCTGTTGACATCAACGGTGAGGCGATCTTCCTTACTGCGTTTGGTAGAAATCATCACAGCGCCGGCAGCCCCACGCGCACCATATAAAGCCGCAGCAGTAGGTCCTTTCAGCATGTTGATGCTTTCGATATCATCTGTAGGGATATCGCGCAGTGTCATATTACCATAAGGTACACCATCGATTACCAGCAGAGGTGTTTCACCACGCATTTCCAACTTAGGCGTACCATTAAATTCTGTAGAGTTTTTAACGGTGAGACCAGAGACCTGGCCCGTGAGGGAAGTACCTACATCTACGCCTTTAACGGTTTGCATATTGGTACCTTTTACAGATTGCACCGCATAACCCAGTGCTTTCTCTTCTCGTTTCACACCTAAGGCCGTTACCACTACTTCACCCAGTTCTTTCCTCACTTCTTGCAACTGTACATCAATGCTAGTGCGGTCGCCCACCAGTTCTTCCCGGCTACCATAGCCTATAGAAGAGAATACCAAGATGGCCTGCGGGCCGGATACGGTAATAGTATAGCTACCATCAGGTTTGGTAACAGCACCTGTGGAGGAGCCTTTTTCCATTACCATCGCACTGGGAATGGGTTGTGTGGCATCGCTTACAACACCGGATACTTTCACCTTCTGATTGGTGGATGCAGTAGCCTGGCTGTTTTCATCCGTTAATTTTTTGGGAGACGACTGATACTCCCCTACTCTGTCTTTCTCTACGATCGTGTAGTAGTTAGGTTTTACATACAGAAATACGAGGTCATTTGGATACAATACCCCTTTCAGTACATCTTCCAGCGATTTGCCAGAGAAATTAGAAATGTTGTAGGTGGTTGTTTTGGTCTTTACTACCTGCGGATCATACACAAAATCTGCTTTGTACACGCGGGTAATAGCTTTCAAGGCATCAATTACAGGGACAGTTTTCTGTGCATACACCGTACTTGTGGCTGCCAGCAATAGTACCACAAGCAACCGCTTAAAATAGCGCAGCGTCATAGTTGGTAAATTTTTCGTTTAGTTAAAGTGGAATTTGTTCCGTTTAGGAGTAAGTGTTAGGAATGGAAAAAATTACCCCATCCATTTATAATTTTTTTTCCAAGCACGCAGTACAGGTAAAAGCATAAGACGGACACGTGTCTCCCTAAAATATATAATAAACTAATAATCAATACATTACAATGACTCTTTTTATCGTTCATACGAATACGTTATTATCCTGATAACAATTAGTTAACATAATAAGCGCCTGTTTAAGCAGGAGCAAACTGTTAATGGTATCCTTTTTTCAATAATTTCGCGTTCAATTTCAATCAATCTCTGACCTAAAAATGGACAATCCGGTATTCCAACATATTATGAATGGCGACATTGACGCCTACTCCGGATTGTATAAAGAATATTACAAGCGTTTCTATAATTACGGTAGGAAATTTACTACCAACACGCATCTGATAGAAGACAGTATACAGGAGGTATTCCTGGATTTGTGGAACAGACGTGAAAAATTATCGCATGTAGATTCACCTAATTTTTATCTCTATTCATCATTCCGTTACGTTCTCATAAAAAAAATCAGGCAGCACGATAAGATGGTTTTTAATTCGGCTACAGCGGAAGATCATGAAATGTCTATCGAGAATGTGATCGTCAGCAAAGAGCTAAACGAGGAGCTGCAAGTTAAATTACAAAAAGCAATTAAAACACTGACTGGCCGCCAACTCGAAGCAATATTCCTGAAGTTTTATGAAAATCTTTCTTATCAGGAAGTGGCGTCTATTCTTAATATCTCGGTAAAAGCTACATATAAAATCATGGCAAGGAGTCTGTTAGCTTTAAAAGAAAAGGTTATGTTCTTATTTTTATTATGCTAATATTTGCCGCTTCCTCTATTTTAAAGAAATTTTATAAAATAGTTTGGGGTAAAATCAGCAGAACAGGGAACTATATAACAGCATGAAAAAAGGAGCCATCACATATAAATATATTCACTATAAGGAAAGCGATTTTCTTACGGATGCCTATTTCCAGGAATGGGTGTACCAGCCAACCGCCGAGCATGAAGCTTTTTGGCAGATGGTTATCACCACTATTCCACAGCAAAAGGAAGCCATTGAAAATGCCCGCTTATACCTGAAAAATATTTCGTTTGCCATCCACACCCCAACTGATGCGGAAGTAGACGCCTCTTGGGAAAAACATTTACAACTTTTACAAAACCAATTGCAAACAACTGCAGCACAGCCGAAGAAAGTACATTTCCTTTCCCGCAGGGTGTTCCTTCCAGCAGCAGCAGTTATCGCAGGACTGGTACTCATTGGCGCTTATTTCTTTATGAAGCGCACCCATAACGAGCAAATGATGGCCAGCACTCACTTTGGTGAAATCCGCCAGGTGATGCTTCCAGATGGCTCGCAAGTAGAACTAAATGCCAATTCAAAAATAACCTATAGCAAAAATTGGGAGAAAGGGAGTAACCGAGAAGTGTGGTTAGAAGGGGAAGCCCTCTTTAACGTCATTCATATTAATAAAGATACCAATCAGATAAAGGCAGAAGAAAAATTCCTCGTACACACGAAAGACCTTACCATTACTGTATTAGGGACGATGTTCGACGTGAGACAACGACGCCAGAAAACAGAAGTAGTACTGGAAAGCGGGAAAATAAAACTTTCCTTCAGCAATGGTAAAGCGCAGGATATTATTATGTTGCCAGGCCAGATAGTATCTTACAATCATGAAGAAAATAAACTCATTACTGCCACTACTTCTCCGGAAAAATACAGTGCCTGGAAAAATCAAAAGCTAATTTTACAAGATCCTACGGTAAATGATATACTCCTTTACCTGGAGGACAATTTCGGAAAGCGCATTATCATGCAAGACCCGGCATTGAACAACAGAACGGTGAGTGGCCCCATCCTCATATCTTCTCTGGACGATGCCCTGTTTGTACTATCGACCGTACTCAACACAGAGGTCGTAAAACAAGATAGCAATACCATTGTGATGCGTTCCCGCGAATCAAAATAAAATTTTTTCAAGGCAACATGGGGTAAGATACTAGCATGGCTACACTATACATCAAAGTGAAGCGATCAATCTATATTCCATGAGAAAAATTTTAGCTGCAATCATTTGCATCTGCTGTTACAGCACTAGCTATGCCCAACAACAATATCCCTATTACAGCGATATTCAGGCATTTAAACATCAAGACTCCCTTATACCTCCTACTGGCAAGGAGATCCTCTTTATTGGCAGTTCTTCCTTTACCTATTGGCAGGATGCAAATAACTATTTCCCTGGCCATCATATTATAAACCGGGGCTTTGGAGGTTCTAATCTGCTGGATGTCATCCATTATGCCAATGATGTCATCTTTGCTTATCATCCTCAGCAAATCGTTATCTATTGCGGAGAAAACGACCTATCTTCCGATACGGTAAAAGCGCCCCTGTTGCTAAAACGCTTCCAGACGCTCTTTGGAATGATTAGAAATAAAATGCCGCAAGTCCCGGTAACATATATCTCCATAAAGCCTAGTCCCAGCAGAATCAGGTTATTGCGGGAAATGGTGAAAAGCAATAAAGCCATCCAACAATTCCTGGCCAAGCAGCCCTATACTTCCTTTGTGGATGTATACAGCAAAATGCTCCATCCCAATGGTACTATCAAAGCGGAACTCTTCAAAGAGGACCAACTACACATGAAACCAGTAGGTTATCGCATCTGGCAGAAAGCCATTGCACCACACCTAGTAGATCAATCCATCACCACGATGAAGGTAGCCACCTTTAATCTTCGATTGAATATCGCTTGGGATAGCGCCAATGCATGGCCTCATCGGAAAGAAATGGTGCGCGATCTGATTCAATACCACCAATTCGATGTATTCGGTGTACAGGAAGCCCTCATCGACCAGATGCACGACTTAGATGCGATGGGCACGCACGCCCACGTAGGCGTTGGCAGAAATGACGGGAAAGAAGGTGGTGAGTTTTCAGCGATCTTTTATAACAAAGAAAAATATGAATTGATAAAATCCGGTAATTTCTGGTTATCTCCTACCCCAGACATTCCTTCCAAAGGGTGGGATGCCGCTTATATCCGCATCTGTACCTGGGCGCAGTTGGTGGAAAAAACCAGTGGTAAGGAGTTCTATTTCTTCAATACCCACTTTGATAATGAAGGGCGCCAGGCCAGGGAAAATTCCGTTAAAATGATCCTGGAGAAAATTCACCAGTTGTCCGACAAAAATACCCCTGTCATCATTACAGGAGATTTCAACTCCAACCCAGAAACCAGCGCCTATGGCACTATCGTACAACAATTCAACGATGCCAAATTGGTTTCCCAAACAAAACCATATGGCCCTGACAGCACTTTCCAGGACTTTAAATATCATAACTGGACAAAAGTGGTGAAAGAAGGCAGAATAGATTTTATCTTCATAAATAATAACATAACGGTACTGAACTACGGGGTACTGACGGATGCCAAAGACCTTCGTTTTCCTTCAGACCATTTTCCTGTAGCAGCCACCATTCGCTTTTAATCTATACTGATATGAGATATTTAAAACTCACGTTATTATTGGCTTGCACCTGGGTCAGCCATGTAGCCGTTGCGCAAAAGCAACAAGATCTGCAAATGAAAACGTTTGTAGATGCACTCCTAAAAAAGATGACACTGGAAGAAAAGTTGGGGCAGTTGAACTTACTCACTTCCGGTGAAGTGGTAACCGGTTCCGCTGTGAGCACCGGTGTAGAAGCAAAAATCAAAGCGGGTCAGGTAGGCGCACTACTGAACATGACCAAAGTAGGCGATATCCGCAAAGCACAACAGATGGCGGTAGAGCAATCGCGCCTGAAAATTCCTTTGCTCTTCGGACTGGATGTAGTACATGGATATAAAACCACCTTCCCCATTCCACTGGCATTGTCCTGCTCCTGGGATATGAACATGATTGAAAGAAGTGCGCGTGTGGCGGCTATCGAGGCCAGTGCGGATGGTATCAACTGGACATTCTCTCCTATGGTGGATATTGCCCGTGATGCCCGTTGGGGAAGGATTGCAGAAGGATCTGGGGAAGACCCGTACCTGGGCGCCCGCATTGCCGCCGCTATGGTACGAGGTTATCAGGGAAACAACTTCTCCGAAAACAGTAATATTCTTGCCTGCGTAAAACACTTCGCACTGTATGGGGCAGCAGAAGCAGGCAGGGATTACAACACAACGGATATGAGTCGCGTGAGAATGTACAACGAATACTTCCCTCCCTACAAAGCCGCTGTAGACGCAGGCGCTGCTACCATCATGACCTCCTTCAACGAAGTAGATGGTATTCCCGCCACTGCCAACAAATGGTTGATGACGGATGTACTCCGCAAACAATGGGGCTTCAAAGGCTTCGTGGTAACTGATTATACCGCTATCAATGAAATGATGGCCCACGGCATGGGCGACCTGCAAACCGTTTCAGCACTGGCCCTCAACGCCGGTACTGATATGGACATGGTTGGCGAAGGATTCACCGGTACTATCGCCAAATCCTTGAAAGAAGGGAAAGTAGATATCAATACGATTAATACCGCATGTAGACGTATCCTGGAAGCTAAATATAAACTGGGCCTCTTCACAGACCCATACCGCAATTGCAAGGGCGATCGGACGGCAGAAATCTACACGCCTGAAAAGCGACTGGAAGCGCGTAAAGCAGCTACAGAGACATTCGTCTTACTAAAAAATCAACAACAACTACTCCCTTTAAAAAAACAAGGAAGTATTGCATTGATTGGTCCATTGGCCAATTCCAGGGTAAACATGACCGGTACTTGGTCTGTGTCTGCCGAGATCACCAAACATCCTTCCCTCTTGGAGGCACTGCGACAATCAGTAGGCAGCCAGGTGAAAGTCAATTACGCAAAAGGTTCCAATCTTACCGCTGATTCCATGTTGGAGATCAACAGCACCATGTTTGGCCGCACGCTCTACAGAGACGCACGTACTGCAGCGGAATTAAGGAAAGAAGCCCTGGAAATTGCCAGTCAATCTGATATCATTGTAGCAGCACTGGGTGAATCATCCGAAATGACCGGAGAAGCTGCTAGCAGAACAGATATAGGCATTCCCGATACACAGAAAGAATTACTGGCCGCCCTGGTAGCTACTGGCAAACCAGTGGTATTAGTGCTCTTCGCAGGCCGCCCAATGACCCTCACCTGGGAAAATGAGCATGTTCCTGCCATCTTAAACGTTTGGTTTGGCGGATGTGAGGCTGGCGCAGCTATCGCCGACGTATTATTCGGAGATGTAAATCCATCTGGTAAACTAACCACCAGTTTCCCACAAAACGTAGGGCAGCTTCCGCTCTATTACAGTCACAAGAATACTGGTCGTCCATTGACGGCTAATGATAAATGGTTCACCAAGTTCCACTCCAATTACCTGGATGTATCCAATGAACCATTATACCCTTTTGGCTACGGTCTGAGCTACTCCACCTATACCTACAGCGATATCCGTCTATCTGCCAACCAGTTTAAACCAGGTGGCCAAATTACGGCAACAGTAACGGTAACGAATACCAGTAAACAAGACGGTGTAGAAATTGTGCAATTGTATACCCGCGATTTAGTAGGTAGCATTACTCGTCCGGTGAAGGAGCTGAAAGGATTCCAGCGCATTACCCTCAAAGCAGGAGAATCGAAGGAAGTAACTTTTACCATTACCGCAAACGATCTGAAGTTTTATAACAGTGAATTGAAATTCGTGGCGGAGCCTGGAGAGTTTAAAGTCTTTATAGGCGGGAATAGTAGAGATGTGAAGGAAGCAGGGTTTAAGTTATTGTAAACTAAAAAGCTGCCACTTAGGAGTGGCAGCTTTTTAGTTTTATATACGATTTCAACAATACATTTATAAGCTACTATTAACTTCAACTAATACTTGCTGCAGTCGTGATACCATATTAGCCTTCAGTTGAAAATCCTCCTCCTCTAACATATTTATAGTGGATATCAACAACGCCACACTCTTTTCAAACACGGTTTTCATACTCTTTGAAAGTTCTTTATTATCCAGGAAAAGGACCACTTCATTCAATATTAAAATTTGAAGATAGGCACATTGATAAATTGGCTGTCCAAGCATATCACATAACCCATAATCATAATGCATTTTTTGTTCATCTCTAAAATTCCCTGAAGTCATAAAATTAGAATGAGCATGGTCACTTAAATGTGAATTGAGGTAGTTATGGATATATTTATCTTCCACATATCGTGAGTATGAAACCATTTTAGATAAGGATGGATAAAGCTCAAATTCTTTATTCTTTTTACTATCTATGAAAATCCCTACCTCAGGAATTCCCATTTCATTCATCTTAGCCTTATATAGACCTTTGGCAACTTTAATCGGAGTTTCAATGAAAAAAACCACCGATTCAGCACTCTCCCTTGTAACCAAAATATTTAAGTAATTTCTATAAACATTATATAAAATAACCATTGCATCTTCAGGGATATTGCTTTTTATAAGATTTGCAACAGCTAAAAAACTCTTGCATGATTTTGAGAAACAAAAGAAAATATAGTCATGCAAAAAGCTCTCTAGTCCTGGATTTCCATTTCCTAATCCTTTTACCGCTCCATATTCATCGATGATACTTTGTATTATTTTTGTAACAATATCTATATTCTCTGTTAAGGCGGTTAAATTCTCACTAAAATTAATTCTATCAATTAATTTCAATCCCTTCCGTGACTTCAACCTATTTAATAATGAAGCCAGCTCCTTGAGTTTAAAATGCCCCGGGTTAAGGAATTGCCTAAACAGAGCCAACGAAGTACTGAAGCATTTAATTGCGGCTTCTACTTGACCAGTTTTCGTATAATAGTGACCGTAAAGTTCCTCTATCTGCGCATTATTATGCCAGTTAATTATGGACATACTTTGATATTGTGCTAATGCCTTATCCAAACTGTATTTGGCAGAAGGTAGATCATTGGCCTGTAAATAGGCGAGTGCAAGATTTGAGTAGCCTAACCCAATAATATCAGGATTTCTTTCTTCCTTATAAATGCTTAGCGACTTCTTATAAAACCAAATGGCATGTCTTGGCATATTATCTTTTAAGTAAATAAGCCCACGGTGATTATAAGCATCTGAAAGATATGGACTATCGGGCAAGTATTGCATTTGGAGGGCATATCCTATCCTCCAAAAATATTTAGCTTTATCAATCAAGTTCTTGTGTAAATAGGAAGATACAATGTTAATACATGCAATACCTAGTTCTTTTTTAGCCCCATATTTCTTAAATATCTGGATGGCCTTCTTCGTTAGATTAAATGCCTCTTCGTGATATCCGACCTTCTCAAGAACAGTTGCAAAATTATCCAATGACTTACCTAATGATATTTTGCTCTCTTTTGAATATTGGTGAGAAATCAATAAAACACGGTTAAATGAGTCTATTGCATCGTCATATCTTCCTAAGTGGGAATAGGCAATTCCAAGGTTATTAAGAAACGTCCCCAGTGAATCAAAATCGAAGATAAAATTTTTGATCAAAAAGTTTAGACATTCTTCGTAGTGTTTCAATGCCAACGTATAGTCTCCTAGTTTTAGCATGGCTGTACCAAACACCTGACTAAGCATGACAGTCCTATAGCTTAATTTAGTGCTATACAATATGTTTTTTGCAATAGTAATATGATCAGCTAATCGCCATGCATTCACCTCATTAATAGCGCCTAAGCTTTTTGTATTACTAAATATTAAAGATTCTATTTTTTTAGTCGAAATTTTTAATTTTTTCTGTACTACAGACTGTATCATGGGGTGAATAGCAAAACTATCCCCTCTTTTGCTTATCCATCCTTTCTTTTCAAGCGACATAAGGGTATTCCAGATTTCACTTAAGCTTTTATTAGACTGTGCAGTATAAGTTAGAAACAAGGTAATGTCAATATCCTCTGATTGAGGCAAAACAGAGAAAAATAATAATTGTTTCTTCTCATTCTCTGAGAGCTCCCATAATGTAAAGCACCGCAGAATATAGTTGTATATTTTATCATTCCTATCCGTTGAGTATTTCGAAGCATGTTTCCCAATATGAATATCCGTCTGCAAAGGATCGGCCTTTATATTACGTAAATCCAGTAGTTGGTCCAACTTTTTCAAATCCAGATTGGGAACGATGTTGGATGACTTTGCAATAAGTTCTATTAACAGGGGATGATAATCTATTTTCTTAAACACTTTTTCCAATATCCCATCTGGCGTGTCTTTAGTGTAAAATCTCCTGAATAACGCCGCTGCCGATGAGTAATTTAACCCAGAGAGAAGAACATGTGGATAATCGCCAATTTTGACACGTGAGGTTATTATAACTTTCCAACCGGTTGAGCAGAGTGTATCTAGTATATCTAAACTGTCATCATGAATCTGCTCCACACCATCGATCACGATAATGTTGTTTCCTTGTTCGGATGCTAGATTTTCCACTATTTCGTTCCAAGATAATTGTTTGGTATTACCAACGTTCTCCGAATCAAATGTAGATGAAAGTGTATTCAGCAAATCACTCCTTAAATTATTCAATTGTGCATCCACCCAAATGATATTATCATAATCTTTCTTTCTATTTCTAAGGAAACAGGACGTTGTGGAAGACTTGCCAATACCCGCTATGCCACTTACCACAAACACTGCGTACTTATCAGCATACTTCTGCATTTCGGCATAAGATTCCTCTCTTCCTACTAAGGATTGAGGTTCATAAAATGGGATTAAGGTCTTCTTACGGATGTTACTATTAGGGTATATTGGAAAATATTTATTTAAGAGAGCCAGATGGTTAACTGCCATTGATGAAAGGCTAGACCAACCTAAATAAATTAGATCATATTTAATAGCATACTTCTTCTTTAGTTCAATTAGAAATATGCTTAGTTCCGTATTATTATCATAGGTGGACGCAATAATCAGTTTATTAATCTCAATTCCCGATGAGGCGATGGCATTAACCGAAGATTCAAAATCTTTCTTTAATTCATTTAATATATTTTTCCTATCGACTTCCTTCTTTTTACATTGTATCGCGATACCATCTGAAATAGAGATGATATCTATTCCATATTGCTTGTTACCCTTCTTTCCAAAACGCTGAAACTTCTTTTCTGGGTACTCCGCATTAAATAAATCACAAACAAACTCCTCGAACACCGTTTCATTAGAAATAATCGGAAATTGAACTTGCTTTGACATTACTTTGAGGTTCTTTCATCAAATTTATCGAAAAAAATATATAGCGAGGGCCACAGTTGAGGTAAATCTTTATAATTCTTTTGCTATCAGTGAGTATTAGGTACCCCAGAAACAGAGTTTTCACTATCAAAAATAAGGTTAGAAGCTGCCAACAGAGTAGCAGCTTCTGGCAACACATGGCATTAACTATGTATACGATCCATACACTGTTCCAATACATTCGCCGCATAATGCAATTGTTCTTCCTGATAGTACCCCAATACTGCCAGTTGTACCCAATTTCTCTTTACCAGATATTCGCTCTCATAACTTAGGATAATATTTTTTTCCTGCATGTAATCCACGAAGACAGGTTTCATTTTGTCTGGGAGTACCACTGTAAAGACTTTTGAATGCTGATCGCTGCACGGAATGAGTGCATGCTGGTACATGATATCATAATACTTACGACTATAATGATGAATCATATCCGTATGAGCAATGGTCTGCTTTTGTACAATAGCAGTATGTAGCGCATTGACAAGATTCGAAGAAATAGTAAAAGGAATATTTTTCTTCACCGCATAATTAGCAAGATCAAGGAAGACTGGGATTTGCGGATTGGATAATGGGGAGATATTTGAAAACAGGAGCGCCAAGCCGGGAAAGGCTCCCAGACCTTTGCCAGAAGAGGCAGTGGCCATTGTTACCTTCGAGAGATCCAGTGCCATCGTGCCAACTGAACTCATACAATCGACGAAGCATTGCACCTGGTACTTGCTGCAAATTTCTGCAATCGTATTCAGATTATTCATCATTCCAGTGGAGGTTTCACAATGACAAAAAAGTATCCATCCAATATTTCCCTCAGACAACCTATTCTCAATTTCGCGTAGTTCAAAATGCGTCCCCCATGCTTGTGTATAGGTAGTGAAATGTATACCTATTCGTTCTGCTTGATGGATTAGTCGGGAACCGAATTCTCCATTAGAGAGTATTAATCCCTTGGATCCTAACGTCTTGATTTGATGCAACATCACCTCATTGGCGAGGGTACCGCTGCCACTCATGATAAATGTATGCTGAACAGAGAGCAGGCTACATAGGGAAGACACAGTATCATCCAGCAGTTGCTGGAAATGGGATGACCGATGAGAAATGGTCGGTGCAGCTAAAGCCGCTCTTACTTCATTGGAAATATTCACAGGTCCGGTACTAAGGTTCACTTGTTCGAAAGTCATGGCGTAGGTGAGTTACATGAATATACATAGGTTGATATAAAGCGCCGGGTACGCCCACCAAATCACCAAATGGGATAAAGCCTAGTTTGGTGTATAAAGGCAATTGCCTGGTAGTTCCTGATACCACAGCGGTTTCAATTCCTTGGCTTATCAGCTCCGCACAAAGTTTTTGCAGCAGTCGATATGCAATGGAAATTTTTCTTTCTGATTTTTCGACCCCCAACAACCTTACTTCTGCGAGTCGCGAGTAAGCAGGTATCTTTTCATCCAGGTTTTCTATTTTCCCATCGAGGGAGAACGGCCGGATCTCGTTATAGCAAACCATTCCTACTAGGCGGTCTTGATTTAAAGCGATTACGTATGTATTCTTGAAATGAAATTTGTCTATCAATATTTTCTCCTCATTGATAGGATGCTGAGGAATTTCTTCTGTGAACAGTTTGTAGTTAAGCCGATGAATCTGCTCAAATTCATGTGGTTGGTCCGCAATTTTAAAAATCATTTCGAAGGATACGATGTCATTGATATTAGTGTACAGTACTGGTCAATTTAAACAAGCAGTTCAGATTTGACAACTGATGGCTTGCTCAGCTTGCATTAAATCATGTCTGCCTAAATATAAAAAACGTTACCCAATTTACCGCGCTGAATATTATCAAGACTAGTTGGCTAATCTTAATTATAAATCTTCATAAAAGTTATAAAGCAAGGATCGGTATTTGGCAATGCTTTGTTAATTGTTTAGTATTGCTTTTATGCGTCAGCATCTCCAATAGATTATGATGTTGTGGTAATACGATTAATAAGTCGAGGTTATTTTTCTCTGAAAAATCGATCAGTGTTTCATCCACTTGGTTATTCCGGAAATGATGATATTCCGGATTCATATCTTCGAATAGTTTCTTCAGCATGATTGATTCCAAAATGGTTTCTTGTCCTCCATATTTTTTCTTTTCTACGTTCAGGATATGTAGTACTGCATGAAGATCCTGGAGTAGCAGTTTGATCTTGGCAGCAGGCACAGTTTCTATACTGTGAAGATCACATGCAAGGCCTGCTTTTTTGATACCGCCAAACTGAGCACTGACAGGAACCGCCAGAACAGGCCAGGGCAGGTTTCTCATGGCATACACAGTATGTCCACCTAGGAATAATCGTTCAGTAGCCGTAGAGCCTTGGCTACCGAGTACAACCAGGTATGGTTGCATACTTTCACACATATTTACCAGCTCGGTAAAAAAGAGTCCTACTTTTACCTGTAAGCTGATATTAATTTTACCCTGGGTGATTATATTCAATTCGGTTTTTAATTTGTTCAGTTCGCCTGCCAGATCTCCTTCCATCTCCACAGCAGGTATCATCATCGGAACCTGGCCGTAGGTTACCGGTATAGTATATATGTTAAACAGCACCAATTCTGCATGTAGCATTAACGCCAGATTAGCAGCATAAGCAGCCGCATTCCGTGCTGCCGGTGAAAAATCTATACCAACAAGAATTGATTTCATATGTTTATTTTATTGGGAATATGAAGATAGGAGCAAATTGCAGTTTAGATAATGACGGTAGTCATACAAAACCTTGATGTTTCTCATTGGCCGTGGGAAAAAACATTTCTAATTTTGTAATGAATCAGATACTTGACATATGAAATCTGCCCGGCAAAAAGATATATTCATGATATATACTGTCTTGCTAACAGATATAATGCATGTTTGCAGGTTCATTGCCAGATTCTTTTCCGAAGTATTCCGCCCCCCATATGAATTCCGAGAAATAGCTAAACAATGCTACAACATTGGTTATAGATCACTGACGCTGGTATCGCTTACAGGATTCATAACTGGCATCGTTTTCACCAAACAATCGAGGCCATCCCTAGCCGCATTTGGCGCTACTTCCTGGTTGCCCGGACTCATCTCTATTGCACTCGTACGGGCACTGGCGCCTTTAATTACCTCTTTGATAGTGGCGGGAAAGGTAGGGTCGAATATAGGTGCAGAACTGGGCTCCATGAAAGTTACAGAACAGATTGAAGCGATGGAGGTTTCCGCCACCAATCCTTTTAAATTCCTGGTGGTAAGTCGGGTGCTCGCGACCACCTTTATGAATCCCATGTTGATGTTGTATATGGCTTTTATCGGATTAGTAGGGGCATACGTTAACGTACATATGAGTGAGGACACGAGTTTTGTGGCATTCTTCCAACATGGTTTTACCAGTATTTCCTTTCTGGATGTATTTGCCTCTGTTATTAAATCCATGGTATATGGCTTTTCCATTGGCATTATAGGATGTTATCAGGGATTTAATGCAGAGAAAGGTACGCAAGGAGTAGGTAAAGCCGCCAATCAGGCAGTGGTCATTTCCATGTTCTTGATTTTTATAGAAGAAATGATCATTGTACAAATAGTTAATCAGCTCCGCCCTTCATAAAAATAGCATATGAAAAAAGGACCTGTAAAAATAGACAAACAAGATGCTGTTATCAGTATTCGGGGATTGTACAAATCTTTTGATACAGTAGATGTACTCATGGGCATGGACCTAGACCTTTATAAAGGGGAAAATGTGGTCGTGCTTGGGCGTTCAGGGAGTGGAAAATCTGTACTAATCAAGTTGATAGCAGGCTTATTAAAACCAGACAAAGGAACCGTTAAAGTAACAGGAGAAGAGGTGTGTCAGTTGAATATAAAAGAATTGGAACACTTGCGGTTAAAAATTGGATTCCTCTATCAGGATAGTGCATTGTATGACAGTATGACCGTAAAAGAGAACTTGGAATTTCCATTGGTGAGAAACAAACGGAATTTAACCAGAAAGGAAGTAGATGATGAAATCAACAAAGTGCTAGATAATGTCGGATTATCAGAAGTGATTAACCAGATGCCCGCAGAGCTTTCTGGCGGCCAGAAGAAAAGAATTGGCATTGCCCGCACCCTGATATTACAGCCGGAGATCATGCTATATGATGAACCAACTGCAGGACTCGATCCGATAACATGTGGAGACGTCATCGCACTCATTAACGATGTACAACAAAAGTATAAAACCAGCTCAGTAATTATCACACATGACCTCACCTGCGCTAAATACACCGGCGACAGAATTGCATTAATAGTAGATGGAAAATTCAGACGGGAAGGTTCATTCGAAGAAGTGTTTACAACAGGTGACCCTGAAGCAAAAAATTTCTATGACTATAATTTTATCATTGATAAATGACGAAAGCCAGTAGAAAACATATCATTACTGTAGGGATATTTTCCTTCATCGCAATAGTAATATTCGTTGCTGGAATACTAACGCTGGGCGAACAACACAAATCCTTTGAAAGAAAGTTTACTATCAAAGGTGTCTTTGACGATGTGAATGGACTGAAATTAGGAGATAACATTTGGATCTCCGGCGTAAAAGTAGGCATCGTAAACCAAATAGACCTTACCGATGATGGCATCGTATTAATCACCATGAACATTGAAAAAAAATCAAGACGATTCATCCATAAAAACTCCGCTGTCAAAATTGGTACAGACGGCCTAATCGGAAATAAAATCATCGTTATTTACGGTGGCACCAAAAACAGTCCTGTAATAGAAGATAATGATTTACTAAACGGCAGGAAAGCGCCTGGCTCCAAAGATATGATGGCTGTTCTGGACTCAGCCAGCAACAACGTTTTACAGATAACAGATAATTTAAAACAAATCACCACCCGCATCCTGAATGGCAACGGTACCATTACTACCCTATTGAATGATTCCACCTTTTCCGGAAACCTGAAACAATCTATGAGTGATGTTCGTTCATCCGTAGCCAATTTCAAGACCACATCTGCCACCAGCATTGAGATGTTAAACAATCTCAGGACCTTCTCAGAGCACCTGAACCAGGAAGGCACCTTGATTAACAAGCTGCTTTCAGATACCGTCATCTATGGCAAAATAAACAAAAGTGCTGCAGGATTAGAGGAAACAGTAAATAACCTGACCGCTTTTGCCGCTAATCTCAAACAGGCCACCGATGCACTCAACAAAAACAGTGATAACATCATCCATGTGCTTTTAAAGGATGAAGCCGCTGGTGCGGCTTTGAAAGGCACCATCAATAACCTTGATTCTGCTAGTGCTAAACTGAGTGAAGACCTAGAAGCCTTAAAACATAACTTCTTGCTGAGAGGGTATTTTAAGAAGAAATCAAAGTAATAGCACATCTCGATCACATATAATAAAATAGCAATATTTATAAATCCAACTATACATATCATTTAGTTTTTAATTGATAAAAATCATTACTTTATCTGATCAATATCATTCAGAACAAAAAGGCTACTAAATAATTTTGTCAAAAAATTAGGTTATCTCTCATGTTTACAATTAACATAGTAAAATGTGCCGAAAGAATGTCTATCATATTAGTATTAACACTGGTGATATTGGGTTGCAATAATCCCACAGTGATTTATCCAACGAGAAAGGATATAATAGAAACAGTCTATGCTTCTGGGAAGATTACATCAGAAAACGAGTATAACTTATACGCATTAAGTAACGGTACCATCATAAAAAAGATGGTAAAGGATGGAGACATCATTCACAAAGGACAGGTGATATATGTCATTCGTAATACTGCGGCCACCGCAAAATTGGATGCTGCTGCTAAGAATTATGATATAGCACAGCTAAATCTTTCCAGCAATTCCCCCATCCTCAATGATCTAAAATTATCCTTACAAAATGCCATCATAAAATATCAAAATGACTCCGTTAATTATCATCGTTGGAAAAACTTATGGGATCAGGGAATTGGCTCCAAAAGTAACCTGGATAATACTTACAGCACCTATCTGGAATCATTGAACCAGAAAAAAAGTGCTGAACAGAAATATAATACCGCTTTAAATGAGGCACGAGTTGCTTATAGTTCCGCTGGAAGTCAGCTTACTGGGGCCAAGGATGAATTAAAAAACTACTTTATCAATAGCCTTCGGGATGGAGTGGTTTTCCAAACATTAAAAGAAGAAGGGGAAGCCGTAAGGGCAAATGAAATAGTAGCATTAATAGGAGATAGTAGTAACCGCGTAATCCGGTTAGCGGTAGACCAACAGGATATTGATAAAATCAGAGTAGGACAAGAGGTTTTGTTACAAACAGATGTCACTGGCGGGAAAATTTATAAGGCCTCTGTTACCCGCATCTATCCTGTCATGAATGAGGCAGATCAAACATTCCGAATTGACGCACATTTTACAGAGCCCGTATCGGCAACTTTCATACATAATTCAATTGAAGCAAACATAATCGTACAAACAAAAAATAATGCCCTTGTGCTGCCAAGAAGCGCATTAACGGATGACGACAGCATCTGGATACGAATAAACGGTAAGAATAAAAAGACAGTTGTGAACGTGGGCATAAAGACGCTTGATTACATTGAAATACTTGCTGGTGCGGATGAAAAAACGGCTGTATTAGTAACTTCTAAATAAGATTACACAGTGCTATTGGTAAATCTTAAAATATCCAGAGTACAACTCCTCGCAAGAAAGCGGCAAACCATTATTGCTATGCTTGGGGTCACTTTTGGCATTGCCATGTTTATATTGATGATCAGCTTTATGAAAGGAGTCAACCAATTTCTCCATGAGGTGATGTTATCATCTACTCCCGATATCCATATCTACAATGATTTCAAAGCAGACCAATCATCTTCGATTACAGCCCGATTCTATCAACAGGATTCCCATAAATTGGTTATTGTACATCATTTACGACCTAAACAAATAAACCTGGGTCTGAAAAATGCTCCTGGTATCATTGCAGACCTAAAAAAAGACCCCAATATTACAATTATATCCCCTCTCGTATCTGCACCACTGTTTTTTGATTATGGATCTGTACAGGTAGGCGCCAGTGTAGATGGCGTAAATATCCTGGAAGAAAACCGACTTTTTCACCTGAAAGACAAAATGAAAAGTGGACAACTGGAAAACCTGCTTAATACACAAAATGGAATTATACTTGGCGATATGCTAGCCAGTAAACTAAATGTCGTCCCAGGCGACCTGGTAACGCTGAATGCTCCCTCTGGTACACAAGGACGGTTCAGAGTAATAGGTACTTTCAAATTTGGAATTGGCGCCATTGATGCCGCTAAATGTTACGTAAACCTTTCTTCATTGCAACAGCTATTGAGCAAAAACCGGGACTATATTACGGATATTCGGATAAAACTTGCGGATAATTCCCAAGCCAAAGTCCTTGCGCCAATTCTCGAAAGAAAATATGGATATAAGTCCGATGACTGGGAAACCACCAACGCTTCTATGATTGCCTCCGATACCATCAGGGATGTGCTTACATTTGTAGTTAGCTTTACACTATTAATGGTAGCTGGATTTGGGATCTATAACATCATGAATATGGTAATCACCAACAAAATGAAGGATATAGCCATCCTTAAAGCACAAGGCTTTTCGGGTAAAGATATCGTCCAGATATTCCTGTCACAATCATTAACTATTGGAGTATTCGGAACCACAGCGGGATTGATATTAGGGTATCTACTATCCTATCTTGTATCCCGTGTTCCATTTCCTGGTGGCGACATTTTCAGCCTTAAGTATTTCCCAGTGCTTTTTGAACCCAAATATTACTTTTTCGGAGCACTATTTGGAATGCTCACCACATTACTGGCTGGAGTAACACCGGCTATCAAAGCATCAAAAATAGACCCCGTAGCGATTTTGCGCGGAAATCAATAATATGCAACAAGAAATTCTGAAAGCGGAGAAACTAAATAAATACTTTTCTGAACCAACCACATTTCATGTGTTGAAAGATATTTCCTTATCGATAAAAAGAAGTGAATTTGTATCGATAATAGGAAAGTCTGGTTCCGGAAAATCAACGCTATTGTACTTACTTTCCACTATGGATACAGATTATGAAGGGGAAATATTTATTCATGACACCAAAATTACAGGGCTGAGTGAGAAAGCACTGGCTCGTTTCCGCAACGAACATATCGGGTTTGTATTCCAATTCCATTACCTTCTTCCAGAATTCACGGCATTACAGAATGTAATGCTCCCTGCTATGAAACTGGGAAAGTCAGATATTAAAACAATAGAAGCCCAAGCCATGGAAAGATTACGACAAATGGAAATGCAGGATTTTGCACTTAAACCCTCAGGAAAATTATCCGGCGGACAACAACAACGCGTGGCTATTGCGCGCGCATTAATCAACAATCCAAGTATCATCATGGCGGATGAACCCACTGGCAACCTGGACTCTTCCAATACAGCAAGAGTGTTCGAAATTTTTCAGGAACTCATGATACAAGGCAACACCATTATTATTGTCACCCACGATCAGGACTTTGCAAAAAAGTCTGGAAGAATCATTGAACTCGTAGATGGCTGTATAAAATAGCATAGCACCTGACTAAATATGCTCTCTTAAATCCCCAATTTATCAAGTACTCGATGAACGATCCTATCGCACCGGGTAGGGTGGAAAGGGAAAATCACCTGATTCTTGTAGTCATGGGAAAGCTGTTCATGCAGCATCATTTTGGCCCGGATTTGCCGGAGTTTTACGTTTACAGGGGAGATATTGAGTACTTTGCTGGTGTCAGCTACGCTAAGCTGTTCTATTTCCCTCAGTATAAAAACGACCCGGTAATCTTCCGGGATACTTAAAAGTGCTTGCTCCAGTATATTACTGGGCTCTTTGGTACTAAATACTTCCACAGGGTGTTTCTTAGGTTTCAGAATAATCTGACTGCTTCATAGTTGAAATCTTCCTGGTCCCCATTTTCACTTTCCAATTGATAACACACATGATAATTTCAATGTCTATTAGGGTGTCAATTCGTTGAATAATTCCCATTCAACAGGTATTAGAGTACGAAGGAGAAAAAAAGGTTACAAAAAATTTCAACTTTTTGTAACCTTTAAAATCTGTTCTCTAATCCATATAAAGCGGCCATAGTAGCCCACGATTATTAACCTGAATGACCTAAAAAGCGCAAATCGAAGCATGATTACCGTTCAAAACTTTAAACAGACCTACGCATCCCTGCCCCCATTGACCCATCAACGCGAGTCTTCAAGCGAACTGAATGCATCTACCAGTGATAGGAGAATGTATATGTAGTTGACTAATACGGGTTCAACTATTATTGCAAGCAAGTTTCCCTAACTTGCAAGACAATGCAAAAAATTCCGGTTCGATATATTATCGAAGCACCGAAAGAACCCGGCTTTTCTGGCGGTTTCAGCATGCGATCTCTCGAAGATCTCATGGAGGGACAGGATATGCTGCAGGAATTGCACCGGCATTCCTTTTACTATGTATTGGTGCTAGAAAAAGCCACCGGCAGCCATAGTATTGATTTCGTGCCCTATCCCGTGAAGGATAACGCTGTATTTTTCATGCGGCCAGGGCAGATACATCAATTATTCCTGAAGGAAGATAGTCGGGGTTACCTGCTACATTTTACCGAGGATTTTTATGCCCCTATTGAAGCCTCCGCCAAGCAAGTTTTGCGGCACGCTGCTACCAGGAACTATTTTCCCATGGAAGAGGTGCAGTTCCAAAGACTCCTCCAGGTGCTGGCCATCATTCACCGCGAATACAGGGAAAAACAAGAACGCTATAAACAGGCGATAAAATCCGCCATGGATATCTTCTTCCTAGAGTTATTACGGCAGGATAACAAGCAAACAACAGCAGAACATCCGGAATATATGCAGGAGCGTTTGGATGAATTGCTGGAATTGATCGAGAGACACGTGTCTGTCCATAAGCAGGTAGCATTCTATGCCTCAAAAATGCACCTCAGCCCCTTCCAACTGAATACCGTCACCAAAATGCTGTTGGGTAAGAGCAGCTCGGCGCTCATTAATGAAATGATTATCCTCGAGGCCCGCAGGCAACTCCTTGCCACCTCCAACCAGGTAAACCAGATCGCTGCCATGCTCGGCTACGAGGACGTTTCCTACTTCATCCGCTTTTTCAAAAAGCATACAGGCTTCTCTCCTGAAGTCTTTCGCAGCAACCATAGATAAGTCCTATTAATGCTGATTTTTGTCCTACTCCCCACCATAGGTATCCAGTAAATTTGTATAAAACACTATCTACTATGAAAGAAATGTGGGATGAACGCTACTCGAAACAGGAATTCGTTTATGGTAAGGAGCCTAATGAATTCTTCAAATTACAGTTAGACAAGCTTCCGGTAGGATCTATTCTAATGCCCGCCGATGGCGAAGGCCGTAATGGCGTCTATGCCGCCCAAAATGGCTGGAAAGTGACTGCTTGCGATCTTAGCCAAGAAGGGCGCAGTAAAGCCCTGCAATTGGCCGCGGAAAGAGGTGTTACTTTGGAATACTTGGTCGGCGACTTCGGTACGCTCCATTTTCCGGAATCATCATTCGATGCCGCAGGACTCATTTTCGCGCATTTTCCAGCAGCACAAAAATTCCATTTACTCCAGCAAGTAGATCATTACTTGAAGCCAGGTGGATACGTAATCTTCGAAGCATACAGCAAACAACACATAAAATTTCAACAACAAAATCCTACTGCTGGCGGCCCTAAGAATGTGGACGACCTGTACTCCACGGAGGAGTTAATGCAAATCTTCGGTCATTACAAGGTTCACTTACTGGAAGAAGTGGAAGTAAAGCAGGAGGAAGGAATTTATCATAATGGTCTCGGGCTTGTAATGCAGTTTGTAGGTAGTAAGCCCGTGTGATGAGCTATGCGTGTTCAGATTGGTATTAATCTGGCCATATGGTACCTTCCTGCGTTTGGCTAAGCCATGGGCGGCCATTAAAAAGGGTGCCTTCATGGGCGAGCAGGCATGCCTTGATCCAGGCTGCGCCTTCGGAATGATCATTTACTTTATAACTGCTGGAATAAACGGTACCGATACTATCCTGGTAGCATTGATAAGCGGGATACTTCCCGTTATTAGCAGTCTCGTCTTGTAAGTATGCAGATACTTGGTAGTCTGGAGATCGACTGGTGTTAAACGAAGCCTCTAAGTAGCACTTGATAGTGATCGTTGTGCCGGCCTGGTTGAAACGCCATTCATACAATGGGTTACTATTGAGTGAAAAAGAAGTAGTGGCAGCCGAGAAAGCCAGCATAGCACTTGTGAAAGCATTATCAGTGCCAACAGTAACGCCAAAGGTGCAATTGCCGTAAAGCGTTACATCCGCACTGACCATATAGCCAGACTGCAGCGTGAATTGATCGTATTGGTTAACATTCCAATACTGCTCTGAGTCGGAACCATTAACCCAACGAAGGGTATACTTCCACATAAGAATAATTTTTTCAGACCCACTTAATCATAAACAGTTCGTAACTCATACACGGTTTCGCTGCAGCATGATATAAAGCTATTGTTTATAGGAATAAATGATGAAAGAAGGAGACCGTTTCGGCCTCCTTCCGTTATATGCTTAAAGGGCTGCTTCCAAGTAGGAGATTTCGAGAGGTTCTGCAGTAACAGCCAGGGTTCCAGTAGGCAGGAAAGTACCGGAATTGCTGTCATAGGCAACAGAAATTGTATTAACGCCGCCACCAAATTTCAGGGCAGTCATTGGAGAAGTCACAGTAGTTACAACTGAGTTACTTTTTACCTGTGACTGCAGCCAGATATATACGGTAGTGTATGGAGTCATCACCGCTGTACTAGCCAGCAATACAGGAACTGCGGAAACAGCATTACCGGAAATAGGTGTACCGTTTACAGTAGCAGCCTGGAATAAACCTACCGTCATGTAAGGTACGGCACTGTACAGGTTCTGGAGGGCAAATGAACTTGCCTGACCACCGTTAGCAGGACCAGTGATAACGCCTGAATCCTGGAGGGTATACAACTTGTTCATCGAAGCGTTAGGCCCTGTAGCTGACATTTGTGAAAGCGTAGCGCCATTGGTAATAGATGAAGTAGACGCATAAATACCATATTGCTCATCCCAGGTAAGCTGGTTAGCCTGTAATGGTTTATATACCTGCCAGGCAACATTAGGAGTTCCTGATCCGGAAGGTTTTGCTACCACCACATTGGTACCAGTAGCATACAATACTTGTAACTGATCGTTAGTAAAACTAACATTTAATGCATAGTCTGCCATAGTTTCATAGTTTAGTAAATAAGCACCTACTCTTTTTTAGGCTTTTCGGTATCCGCCTCTTCGCAGCCAGGAGTTCTATTTGACTGACCATTCAAATCTACGTAGGCAGATATCAGTTTCCTATTTCATCATATTTCATTATTGTTTTTATAATATTTCAAGTAGATAACATGCTCCCGCTTGCACCTATCTGGAACAAGTCCGGCAGTTGCTTATTGTGTAAAATCGTATATCCGACCACGTTATATCATTTCGAAAATGAGCTTCCGCAGCTCCTCGCCAGAAAAAGTGCAAAGTCAGCCGAAAGGGACTGTATGGATTTCAGTGTGGCAGATCCTTTTTTTCATACATCCGCGCAAGGGCGTTATCCAGGGTTACCGGGGAGGTAAGGTCGCGGTAGTCAGCAGTTACAGGTTTGAGCGGGATGGAGAAATCCAGTTCCCGGAATCGTCTAAACAAGGTATGGGCATCTCCTATACGCTCTGTAACCTGCTTTACAAGTACGGTGTTAAGCAATTCATATAAGGGATGATCTTTTAGAAAAGCGGGTATGCCAATCACTTCGGGGCTTAGTTGTTGGTCGTAAATATCGGCGATACTGTTGCCACATACGGCTGGGTATCCAGTTAGGCATTCGATAAGGATCAGTCCCCAGGCATACAGGTCCGCCTTTGTTGATGGGGGCTCTCCTCGCAATTGTTCAGGGGCACAATAAGCGGGCGTTCCCATTGTATCAGCATGCTGCATCACATCCTGTACAAAGGCACTAATACCAAAATCAAGAATCTTTATATGTGGGAAGACGTCTCTACGAAGGATAATAATATTCTCCGGCTTCAAATCGCGATGGGCGATTCCATTTGTATGTGCACAACACAATGCGTCGAGCAACTGGCCCATGAATACGCGCGTATCGTGAATCGAAAGCGCCCCGTTTCGCAACAGTTGCTGCTTTAGTGTGTGCCCTTCCAGGAATTCAAATGCAACAAAGGGAATTCCATCGGTGGTAAGCCCTTTATCTAACAACTTAACAATATATGGATGACTGATCCCCCTACATACCTTCGCTTCGCGTTCAAAGGGACTTAACTGCTGTGAATGGAGCAAAGATCGTTTAAGTACCTTTAAGGCCACCAATTGCCCCGTATGCTGCTGTCTAGCTTTATATACATGACAGGTGGCTCCTTCTCCTGTACATTCCAGTAAGTGATAGTTTTCTACCAAAGGGAATGTAGCAGCAGAACAGCAATAGTTTTTCATACCTTCTGGTTTCTGAAAGGTTGTACGTCTGCTTCTATCTGATCACCCTTTTGGATGGTGAAATAAGGATGGCCAAGGCGGATTTCTCCCGGCCTTCTTTCTATGATGTTATTAAAGAGATAACCGACATCGGGGATCTCACATAGTTGCTTACGTAAACGGAAAATCTGGAGATTGAGGAAATAAACGTCTACTTCTTTTCGCAATTCCCTTGACACGTCTGCTATCACCTCATCTATTAAACACCAGCCCTGATCTGCGTTTGCCAAAGACAATAGACGGTCCTCATATCTTTTCCGGGCCAATGAAAGCAGCAAGTAATTATGAGAGCGGCTGCCTAAATCCAGGGAAGTATATTCGTTCAATGCAAGCTCTAGGCGGATATGCTCTTCGTTCAAACTCAGGTGAAAATTAAATACCGCTGTATCTTTTACTGAATGCTGGACAATCGTATCTTCCAATTCATCAATGGCTACAAATTCCCATTCATCGTCGGCATACTGTATCGTGGTACCATCCATAAGGGTATTTACACTTCCCCCTCTTTCATATACCCACCCCTTTTCTGGTAAAAAATAAATAGTTGCATCGTGCTGTCCCCTATCAGGCAGCGCCGTGGCAAACGATAACCGGATGATTTGATTTTTCCGGTGAACTGATTTAAGGAAAGGAAATGGTGGCTCGAGGTCGGTTACTTTCCACCTCGTTTGCGCATCAGCACCGAATTGGATGATGTGTTGTTTGAATAGTTTCACTGTACGGTTCCACACATGCTGTCCGTCTATTAAAGTACCGTTGCGACTGTAATCACGCAAGTACCAGCCATCTTTAGACCAAAAAATAGTAGCATGTGCCTGAGAAACATCATTAAAAGGCAGGTAAAGGTTTACCATGACCGGATTTCTGCCCACAGTAAATAATGGGGTGGGAACAATAAGCTCATCAGTAACCAAATTATGAATGCTTGCCATGAATGTGATTTTGAGGGTTCACGTAGGAAAATGGTAAATTCAATAACGCATTCTTTTCACAGCAGTGACTTCCATAGGTAGGACAATGGACCAGTCTATACTCCAACGGCGGATACCACACATTGGGAATACCAATTTACAAATGCATTGCCACATTGCAAAAAATATTCTTAGGGGAAAGGTATTTTTAGGAGCGATGTCTTCCCTGTATTTATTATCTAAAGCTACCGGCTATTCGGCTAATGCGGCCCAGCCATTTTTCTCTGAATACCGGGCTGGAACCCTTCATGGAAGCAATGTATGAGACTTTTATCACTTTAATACCGCATAATTCCAGGGTACCGCGTTTAGACTGATTGAGTGCGGGACTCCGCATAAACAATATGTCGTACTATCTGGGGGTATCGGCAGTAGCGATGATATGTGCTGTTTTCCTACGGAGCAGTTTGCGGATCATTGATGATCCAGGGATGGGTTCAAAAGTTATCCCGGGAAGGAAGGTACGGTCAATAAAGCCTTTCATCATCGCCGGAGAGCCATACCACCATATAGGGAATACCCAGACGATATGATCAGCCACCTTTATCTTTTCGATGGCAGTCACCAGATCCGGTTCAAGTTCCGTTCTTTTGCGGTAACCGTATTGCAGATTGGGATTGAACTGCAGTTCTCTAATGATAATGGAAGATATCTGAAAGGAATCGGCAAGGCCTCCAAGGTATGCCCCTATTAATGCATCATTGAAACTTGCATTGTCTGGGTGGCCGTTTATAATTAGTATCTTTTTCATGCCTGCAAAGCAAAGCCATGTAATCCTCTGGAAAAAGGACAAATGTCTAATTCGCAAAGGCTTTTCTGATCCGACTCAAGTGCCGCTGCGTAATCCCCAAATAAGAAGCCAGATGTTGCAGTGCTCTCGCGCTCCTGCTCTTTGATATACTCATAAGGAATCACCACTATTTCCGCATCCGTAATCGCCTGGATATTCTCCCCTGTAGGCTCCTGCGTTAGAAAAGAAGCATAGGTTGTAATAAAGGATCCTTCAAACATGAAGCAACTGGTAACTTCCTCCCCTTTATCGTTTATGTAATATGATCTGAAGATACCTTTATTGATATAGGCCACTTCTTTGCAGGAGTGGCCGTTGCAGATGAAGTAGTCGTTTTTTTTGAGAGTGCGCGTGGAAGTGGTGATGGCCGCGATTTCCTGAGGGGAAAGGGGGGAGAATGAGTGGAGGTAGTGATGCATGATGGTGGCTGATGGTGTAGGGCAAAGATAAGGAGCTCAATAGATAGAATTTGTATAACTATTTGTTCAAACTATAGGAGTTGCTTCTACCCAGTATGTGAAGAAATCTTAAGGATCCCTACAAATTTCTTTCCTCGCAAAGACGTACATAGCCTAACTCCAGCTAGGTTATGTTCTATTTACAATGTCTAAATGACTTTATCTCAATAATACATCCTATTTATTATAGAAACTTTAACAAAAAGCACTAGTACCAAAACAATTCGAATATTGTTATAAGAATGGAGTTTATATTGATACTAAATTAATTTCACAATTTTCGTTTCAATCTATACACCGTAACAGATTAGTACCCAATGTAAAATATTTTGTAGAAGCATGAATGTTCAAGTTTTCACTCCAAATTTCCTAAAACATTTTGGTATCTCAGGTTTTTATCAACAAGAAAAGAAAGGTGGTCAAAAAATGGTCTATTTTCCAATTTGTAATGGAGAATATGTTGTCCTAAAACATTTACATAGCGGTTTAGGTGATCGAGAAACTAGGGAAATGGAGATCTATGAAAAGTTCAAAGCTATTAATGGCATCCCCAAAATAATTAAAATAGAGCAATATGGGAATGAAACATTCATTATTGAAGAATATATTGAAGGAAATACACTTATAGATATCGCTAACCAATATGCCGGGAATGGGGATAGCGTCAAAAAATTAATTTGGACTATCATGGATATAATGCACCCTATATGGGAGGCCAAATATGTTCATAGAGACATAAAACCTGAGAACATAATTATTCGCTTAGATGGGACCCCAGTAGTTATAGATTTTGGCATCGCAAGAGATCTAGAAGCTAATTCAATTACAGGGGCTGGTTGGCAGCCTAAAAGCTGGCGATTTGCAAGTCCAGAACAATATCAGGGGGACAAAGACAAAATATCCTACAGGACTGATTTCTTCAGTCTTGGAATTCTAGCTTATTATTTGTTCCATCAATATCTACCGTTCGGAAATAATGAGCAGGAAATAAGTAACAAGTTCAAAAGTAAAAACGAAAGTTTTATCACTCATAAAGATTTTCCACTAACAAATTTTTGCATAGAGGCATTAAAGTTCAGCCCTGCAGAACGTCCGAGGAAAATAAAAGATTTAATCAACTTACTCTAACCATGAAGACATTACATTTAGTTGGCCATAGACATAATTGGAATTTGGATTCACATTTCAAAAATGGCATTGGTGATGGGTTCATTTTTTGCGCATATAGCTTTGAACCTGACTTCTATACAAAGGAAAAGATAAACAAAATAGATAGCCTGCAAGTACTCGAAAAATCATTCATTGATCTTCAATATTTTGGGAAAAAAGAGTCAGGGAATATAGGAAAAGGAAAATTAAGTCTTTATCCATTCCATCCTGCAGCTGATCAAGGTACTGCAAGTCAAACAACTTGCTATATGGAGAGTTCAATAATAAACGGGGTCAAATTTCAAACTGATTTAGGACTTACGGATATAATAATTCCAAACTATTATGAGAATGACGACCTTGGCCAATTTATGGGTCTAGTAGCTACAATAAATAAATGGCTCAAAAAAAATAGAATTGGAAGTAAGAGATACTATATGACTATTCCAATAACCTATCATACCATAATCGATGCAAAAAAAATAGATGATTTACTCTATACACTAACAGATATAGATATTGAGTTTGATGGTTATTATATTGTTTGTGAGCCCAAGCTAGAAATCCGGCAGAAGATAAATATTGATTTTAAATATTTAAGGAACTTATCTCGAGTACTTGAAGTTCTCAAAAAGCAAAAATTCATTACAATTTATTCTTATGCGAATTGGGATACCATGATCTTCTTGGCAACATGCGACATTGATTACATTACAATAGCCACATATGAAAATCTCAGATCGTTTAATATAAAGCGTTTTTTGAGTTCTGAGGATGGAGGACCTTCTAAAGGGTGGTATTATTCAGAGAAACTATTAAATTTTATAAAAGCTCCATTTATCGAACTTATTCGGCAACAAGATGGTTTAGAACTAATCAAAAATGAAAAAAATATATTCTCTGATATAATACTCGAAGCCAACTACCCCTGGAGTAATCAAAAGGCTGACGTTCACAAGAACTATATATTATCAATTGATAGAATATTAAAAGAAATTGGATCCATCGACAACTTGATTGATAGAAAAAATTTCGTAATAAGGTTAATTGATAGAGCTATAGATTCTTACAATCAACTGGAGGTAAAGAGTGTCTATTTTCAAGATGAGAGCAGGAATTATCACCTTGGAGTATGGAAGTCATACTTGCTTGCTAAGTAAATTGAGTCTTATTTGCTCATTAAGCAAAATGAACATTTTATCATCTATGGGTTTTTCACTAGTGGGCCTATGGTGGATTTTTAATATTCCGCTATTACAAATTTCAGCTAATCCAACATTATACTTTCTAAAATCCTCTAAATTTGCTAACGCAGGATTAATATAATTACTATCAAGAACGACGTATGACTGACTTGCAAACCATTTATATCGATAAGCCTGATTTAAAGCTCGTTTCCAGTTTTTCAATTTAGCCTCAATTGCTATGGAATCCGAGGCAATTAAATCATACGATTTTTTAAACTGGTAATATCCATCTTGTTGATTTATGTAACAATCAACAATTAATTTATTCAAGGACTTTTTTATTGTGAACTCATTAGCCTTCGTTATCTCCTTTATTTTGCTAATTGATACCTTAATGCCACTTTCGATGATTTTATATACTAGTATATCGAAGTAACCTAAACTATTTTTAGTTTTCTTCTCTTTTTTAATTTTAGTAATCACAAGATCGGCAATTCCATATCCTAAGTTAACTTCCTCTAGAACTTCTGTATTAAGCTTGTTACTTGTCCAATTGCAAATTGGAGAAAAATTACTCTTCAACTTAATTACCAATTGTCTTTCCGTAGTAAACATGCTTATCTAATTAATATATATGTTGAATCATCAATATTCTTATTTCTCGTCAACTTATCTAAGTCACTTTCAATTGTGGTCAAAGACTTCTTGTTTATGGACTCAAAAAATTCAGCTTTATTGTCCTCCAACAAATGATAAAATCCATCAGTACATAGTAAAATATGCCCATCCATTCTTGGAATACTCTGTTGTTTAAAGTCCCTAATTGAAACAGAGTCCAATCCTAAGCACTTAGTAATAACATTGCGATCTCCAGAAATTTTATCATCTTGACTTATTTGCTCAATATATTGATTGGTTATTACGTAAATCCTAGAATCTCCCATAGAAGAGTAAACGATTCTCTCATTTTCATCAGTAGGCACAAATAAAGAACAGTAGGTTGTAAATGCTTCAGGAAGTTCCAGAGATAAAAGGTACAAATGACACCCAAACATCAGCTCTCTAAGGTTAATACTAGACACATCAACATGCTTATTAATTTGATGTTTTAAATAATCACATACAAGCTGGGTAGCTAGTTTGCCATTTGCTGCACTTCCTACTCCATCAAAAACAACAAAAAAATAATAGTTTAAGTTTTCCTCAATAAAAAAATTGTCTTGGTTCTCATTTTTATTGATCCCCTTAATCGACTGGCTTATATATTTCACACCCGTTATTGACACCGTTTAACAAAATTTTATTTCTAAGATATAATAAAATTTGGCTACAAATCTAAGCTATTATTGTATGTGCCTACATTAATCTTTGGAGAAAATCTAATTAAATAGTCTCATATGGCTCGATTTTAACTATATATGATTAACTCTCATTCCTTTTGTAAAGTGCTTCGGAGAGTCTCAAACCTAATAATGTAGCCTTTGGCTTTCTCGCAGACTTTTGATCGCTCTCCCCGTCGTTCTCAAGAATATTGTCAATCTTATTCATTTTGAATTCGAATGGTTTATGATAATCAGCAGGCATCTGGTCTAGTACTTTAAAACATACTTCTTTCGCAACTTCATGTTTATTCAGTCTAATACAAACCTCAACATGGCTTGTCAACCCATCTAAAACAAAAGTCCTGCATTTGGGACTCAAGGTCATTAAGTCTCGATTCCTAATAAGATCAAAAAGCCTTGACCCTGGATAGTTAAACAATTTATTGAATCGGTCCCTCTGATCATTATACATCCATCTATAATTTCTGTCATTAATTTCATTAAAGCGCTTTCGATCTTTAAGCTCATTTCTTTCAGTTACAAGTATGTTGGATGCATACACCATATGGGTTCCCAGGATTTCAAGATATATTTCTTCTGCTATCTTCGGCTTTGTTCCTAAGTAATTGTCGAGTATCTCTACTGCTTTGTATCGAAACTGAGAACTTCCTTCTGCCCAGTGATACCTAGCATTCATAATATTAAAATCAGGTTGGGCTTTAAACCAATGCCAATAATCCTTAAATAATTTTATTGCTTTATCAATTCTTCCCTTTTGGGTAAACAAATAATTGGCGTAATTTAATAATGCCTTTAGCCTAACCTCAATTTTAGCCGATTCTCTTTTTATAATTCTACGATACTGATTTTCAACCTCACTTTCTGATGAGTCAATTCTCTTTGAATCCGCAATTTTCAATAGTGCATAATCTGTCTCTAGTTTTTCTCCACTCTTTATCAGATTAAATCGATTTGTTATATCTCCGTCATATTCCCTCCCTTTGTTCTCATAATAAACTCTCATCAGTTTGAGAATTTCAGGCGAGTACACTTTGAATAAATCATTATCAATTCTTTCGATTATACGAAGCTTGATTAGCTCATTCAGTGAGTTATCAAACAATTCCTCATTATCTTCCTTATTTAAGATAAATTTTAAATTTTCAATAACCCCAGTTAAATCATCGGAATTTACAAGTAAATTAATTCCAAGAAACATATTCTTTGCATCCAATGATAAATAGTCATAAATCCGATCATACAAAAATTTCTTAGCTTCATCCAAAGACTTAATATCAATTAATAACGCCTCATTTATTGATCCTTTTAATGCATACATTATTAGGAACTGTAAAATAAAAAGTGGCCTACCTGATGTAATAGCATGTATTGTTTTAGAATATTTCCGAAAAACTTTTATGTCCTTGTCAATATTCAGATCTGGAAATTCATTTTTTGATGCTTTAATTAGGAATTCAATAGTTTTGCTCTCATCTAATTCATTAGTTTCAATCTCAAGCCCAGTTATTAGAGTTGCAGACCTAGTTGTTAAGATTACCTTATGTGAGTTAATATTCAGTCGTTGAATAAATGAAGTAATCTTATTCTTCTCATCTTTACTAAATGTTTCAAAATCATCAATAACAATTAGCACTCGCCCTTGATAATTAATAATAAGCTCCTCGCTTGTGTCAACAGTATCAAACATCAACCTATTAATAAACTCAATTATTTCATTTAGTGTATTGATATTTCCCTTTATTTCCTGTATGATCCCTCTATAATAATTATAATACCTATCCTTTGCAGACAAGAAAATTATATAATCAAACTTTTTAAATTCTTGATTGGACAGTATTTCACATGTGTTTTGAATTGCAGCAGTCTTTCCAATGCCACCATGTCCCCATAAAGTAGCAAATACAGTGGAATTATTTTTAGTTAAAAAGTTTATTATTTGATTTGATACGGAAAGGTCTATATATTTTTTATAGTTCTTTGTATAATTATTAATAATCGTACCGTTTGATGTTCGGCGCTTAAATCCATCCTCTACTATATTTATACTTGCCAATTCACTACACTCAATTTTTTTCCGACCTGTTCTAATTAATTGGTTATACACCACTCTACCAGTCAATTTCTCCTCAATTGAACAAAAAGTAAAAAAATCATTCTCATTATCTATAACTATAAAGGGAGTTAGCCTACCATACAGGTTGTCACTTAATTTCACATACAAACTATCTAACTTAAAATCACATACCTCTTTAGGACATGACCACACATTATAATCAGATCCATTCGCCTTAAAAATAATTCCATTGTATACTCCATTACGAAGCGATGATACTATTACTAGATCATTTTCTTTTAAAATTTGACAGATATCAGTCTCTTCAAATTGAGACAAAATTTCGGTAAACTTAGTAATATAATTATCAATATCATCCTCGAATGAAAATCCATGCCCAATTTGTTCATTTCGAAGATTAGGATATCTTTCAATCGCTTCAATTAGTTTTCTCAACTTCTTATTCCCAAAAATCTCTGATTTTAAATCAAGGTTCCTAGATACAGCAACAATACTCCCAATGGAAGGCTTCAAAATTGCATTAATAACCTCCGCTTTTTTTTCCTCTTCTAATTTATCTAAGTTTTTATTCCATAAATACCCGAGAATAAAAACCAGGTAAAACTCAAGCTTAGCTTGAAGATGTGTTTTAAGTTCAGTCTTCTTATCTTGAGATAATAATAAGTTAATTTTTCGATTGAGTTGATTCAGGATGTAGTTCATAGTTTATTGGGATATATTTTGCCTTCTTTAATTTGTACCTTTTTTCCACTTGTATTATTATCCACTACTCAGTGATAAACTTCCTATTTTACAATCCACACATAAACCATTGCTTATCAAGCGGTGTAACTCGGAAAGTAGTGAAATTCCAATGTAATCTCAAATATTTTTTAAAAGGTTCTATCCTTTTCTCATATGATGATGGATTGAATCATACCTTAATAATAAATCCTGATCTTAATTAGAATTTATCCATCAAACCTGGGCACGTTCCATTGCTGAATAGAGTTGCTTTATTGATCGCAATCCCCCAAATATTGGACTTTGCGAACAATCAAATTGAGATACTGTATCTTACCTTATAGTATAATCTAATCTCAAAGAATTGATAAAAACGGATTGCTACCTATTTCAACTACTGATAGTCCTAAATTATGAATATAAATTTGTTCCTTTTTTTTCAGTTTGAGATTCCACAGAATCTTAATGAATAAATTTAGATGCAACGTAGCAAGGAAGATTCACAAGAGGAAATCAAAACTTATTTCAAAGGCTATTTTGAAATGATCTACAATTCCCCAAACACAAAAAAGCCACTCAAATCCTAAGACTTAAGTGGCTTTATCCGTGATCCCGCTGGGACTCGAACCCAGGGCCCATACATTAAAAGTGTATTGCTCTACCAACTGAGCTACGGAATCATATCGCTGCTTTCACCGCGATACCCTTGTTTGTAACGGGAGTGCAAAGATAGGAATTATTTTATTCCCGCCAAATTTTATTCAAAAAATATTTAAAAAGTTGAAAATGAGGAGGTTACTTGCCGCCGAATAACATCTTGTAGCGAATAATCGGATCATCCTTCTCGGAAGGTTCAAATATCCGCAGTAGGTAATAATTCCCTGCTACCCAGTCCGCTACGGCATTGTCGTAGTACGGGGAGCCAGGGTTTCCACTCTGCCCTCCTGGATATATGCCATAGGCCTCCGTTTTGGAAGTCAACTGCACCACCATCCTCCAAGAAGGACCATGCGTCTTCTTCGTAGCATTGACGATGTTCTGACCGCCACCGGTATTCAGATGCATGGCACTGAAGGCTTTTAATACCCGCGTCAAGTGACGGATGTCGGTGCCACGATATTTACCGAGTGGTAGTATCCCTTGCTTATCGGCCTCCTCAACTTCACCGGCGGTGGCGATAAAGGACGCATGCACAAGGTCGGATAATGTCTCTCGCTGCGGTGTATGCTTATCATCTATGAACTTAACCGTCGTATCCCGCAACAACATCATCAAAGTGGCTGTCGACTGCGGGTACGGCAACATGATACTATCATTGATATGTATATCATCCATCCAGAGAGTATCCTCTAAATGCCCCCACATCAAATTGAAGATAGTAGCAGCGCGACTCCCAGGACTAGCCACCCCATCCCAATCGACCAACTCTTTCCAGTACCCTTTCTGCTTGTCGTTGAGGGAACCGGTATACATGTGTGCTTTTAGCATTGGCATGGCATCACGGGCAAACAGATTGGTATTGTCTGTTTGTAAGTTCATCATGTCTTTAGGGGTGATATTGCTCTTACCGGCCAACACTTCATTCACATGCTTGCCACGGAAGAGATCATAAGAACCATAAAGGTTGTATGGATAGGTACTGTCGGTGGCTCGTTGATTGGCGGAGCTCACAAAGCCACGCGCCGGATTCTTGATATGCGGCAGTTCTCCATGTGGAATATATCCCTGCCATGCAAAACTGCTGTCTGTTCCGGGCATCACGAACTTTCCTTGATCTTTCCAGCGCAAAGGATACTGCCCATTATGCCAAATGGCAATATCACCATCTTTATCAGCGAAGGCGAAGTTCTGAGCAGGACACTGATAAGTGCTGAGCGCATCCAGGTAATCGTCGTAATTTTTGGCTTTATTTAGTTTGTAGAAGGTGAGGAATTCATTGGATGGATCCAACGCTTTCCAATGCATGGCCAGGAACTGTTGATTTAAAGTCTTCTCCGGATAAGTGTTATCAAACATCGTTGGGCCCCATACGGTATAGGCCACCGTATCGTAGACGGTATTACCACCACGCACTTTAATGGCTTCTATCCGCTGTTCTGCTTTGCGCCACTCTCCCTTGAAAAGATATTCCGACTTCCCATTGCGGAACTGCATGCGATAGAAATCTTTCACATCTTCTTCGCCATTCGTTACACCCCAGGCGATATGATCATTGAACCCGATGATAACGCCCGGCGCTCCTGGCAAGCTCGCACCGTATACATTCATTTCTGGCGTATGAATCTGTACTTCATACCAGAGAGAAGGCAAACTCAATCCCAGATGGGGATCGCTACAGAGGATAGGCGCTCCCTTCATGGTTTTACTCCCCGCTACGGCCCAGTTATTACTACCGTTGGCAGGGTCCGGATTGTTCATTTGATATTTCATGTAGGCGGCATCCATTGCCAGTACAGAATCTGGCGGCGCTACCGCTTTACTGCTGGCCTTTTCGTAGGCTGTGCCTTGGGGAATGATAGGATCGGTGCTATCCAAGAAATCCGGATACATCACGTTAAAATCCTTCTGGCTATAAAATTGTCTAGCTTTCGTATAGCCAAGATCGTTAGCAAATCCTGCTAGATCATGCGCCATGTATTTCAACAGATAGGCGGAATTGATTACATCCCATTTTTCCGGCTTGTAATCCAATATCTTGTATTCTACTGGTAAGGTGGCATCGGTGAGCGTGGCAATATAGGCATTGACACCAGCAGCGTAAGACTCTATGGCATCCTTGGTAGCCGGATTGGCCAACATCTCTTTTAAACATTCCTCTGCACCATAACCCATCCCTCTACGCCTGGCTTCCCGATCATATGGTATCATGGAAGGTCCTAGGATTTCCGACAGTCTGCCTGCAGCAGCGAACGTCTGCAACTCCATCTGCCAAAGCCTATCCCTGGCGGTGATATATCCCTGTACATAAAAGGCATCTGCCTCACTAGGAGCGAAAATATGCGGTACCATACGGTCGTCAAACCATACTTCCGCACTCCCTTTGTATCCTGGTAACTTGATGGATTCGCGCGTGCCATCAATGGGATCTGCATTTACCCAGAAACCCTCCTGGGGGCTCAATAACTTACCCAGTGGCGGTATGGAACCTATTTTGGTGTTCAGCGCCCAGGTCAACGATATAGTGATGGCGCCGGAAATAACTGCGGGGATGATTCTCATATTACTTCAAGGAATGTAATATGTAAAATACATCAAATTTGTTGCAATTCCGTCATTGTTTTAATACTGCTAATAATCGGTCGATTTCCGCTGTGGTATTATAACTATGCAGTACAATCCGCAACCGCTCCTCTCCTTTTGGCACTGTGGGATGTAAAATGGCGCGCACATCCAACCCCGATTCCTGCAACGCGGCAGCTACTGTTCTCGTATATTCGTTCCCTTTAGTAATCACAGCCTGTATCGGTGTTTCACTGGGAATGTTTTCAAAATGATGTATCCCCTTCCGGAAATAGGCTGTCAACTGCTTTAACTGCGCCCGCGCTTCGTGCATGTAAGGGAACAAACTGTAAGAGGCCTGCACGGCCGCAATGGCCGCCGGTGGTAACGCGGTCGTATATATGAAAGTCCGGCAAAAATTAATGAGATAATCCCGCAGTGTAGTAGATCCCAACACGACCGCTCCATGACAACCGACCGCTTTCCCAAAGGTATGTACCCGCGCAAAGCAATAGTCCTGCAACCCCAGGTGCTGCACCAACCCTTCTCCTTTGGCGCCAATGATGCCAGTGGCATGGGCTTCATCCACTATCAGACAAGCATTTAACTCTTTACACATCTTGGCGATTTGTTGCAATGGCGCCATATCTCCATCCATAGAATACACGGATTCTATGGCTACAAAGACATTCCCTTTTGCACGCTCGATTTTCTTTTGCAATTCCACCAAATCGTTATGGGCAAAGGAAAAGGACTCGGCGTTCGACAAGCGAATACCATCCCGGATACTGGCATGTATCAACTGGTCATACACAATGGTATCTCCTTTCTGCGGAACAGTGGAAAAGAGCCCCAAATTGGCATCATAACCGGAATTGAATATAAGGCCGGCCTGGGCCTGGTGAAAGGCGGCCAAATCCTGCTCTACTTCTTCTATCCAGGGATAATTACCTGCCAGCAGTCGCGATCCAGTACTCCCCATCATCGGGGCCCGTTCTTGCGTCAAAGTGTGAACGGCTTCCTTCATGGCGGCACTCCTGGCGAGTCCCAGGTAATCGTTGGAACAAAAGTCAACGAGATTACCGGAATGGCGCAGGCTCCGGAACATATGCTGCTCTCTGCGTTGCTGTAACTGCTGTTGTAAGAAATCTTCCATAATTGTTGTATTGCCACCAAGTTAAAAATCAAACTTATCTTCGCAAAAAAATTGCATTTGCCGATATCATGAGTAAAGTTTCCATTTTAGGCCTAAAATTACCTTCCGATCCAAGGTGGGTAAATCTGGCGGCCATCTCCCTCCAAGATATTCTGACGGATCACGCTTATTGCGAACAAAAGGCGGCTTCATCTGCTATTTCCCTCATTCAGCGCAATCCCGGCAGAACCAGAATGGTGGAAGAACTGGCGCCTATCGTAACGGAAGAATGGGGTCATTTCCGCCAAGTATTGGCCGAAATGAAGAAGAGAGGCCTTCAATTGGGTAAACAAAGAAAAGACGATTATGTTAACGCTTTGCTGGAATTCAAAGTAAAAGGCGGCAGCGCCGAAGATGCTTTCCTGGATTCTCTCCTGATATTTGCACTCATCGAAGCCCGCAGTTGTGAACGCTTCCGCCTCCTCAGCGAAGGACTGGAAGATGAATACCTGCGCGAATTCTACCGGAAATTTATGATCTCTGAAGCCGGCCACTACCGCCTCTTCATCGACCTAGCCATCGAATACTTCCCAGAAGATCGCGTACGCCAACGCTGGCAAGAATGGCTGCACAGAGAAGCTGAAATAATGAATGAAATTGAAGTGCGCGGCGATAGAATGCACTAATCGCACACGAAGATGAGATTTGTATAAATAATATCGGGAGACACGTGTCTCCCGATATTATTTATCTCCTTTATCACTTCGCCCAGAGGCAAAGTTCCCTAGAAATTATACCCTATATTCACGTAAAACCGGAGCTTTCCCACTTGATCACTATACATCATAGTGGCTTCTATCGGTCCTAATCTACTGCTGTAACCCGCTCCTAGCCCATATCCGCTGAGATATTTATATTTCCCCGAAGTACTGGCATTCAAATCATACACGGCTGCCCCCACTTTCGGCATGGCGAAAATATTCCGCAATACTTCCCATTGCCATCCCAACTGCATGGCGGCTATACTGGTGGTAATCACTTCGCCTTCATATAAGCCTACAAATGGAATCTGGTTGTACATCACATCGGTCATGCCACCTACAAAATAGGTATTCACGCCCGTCTGACGATTGCCAAAATTAACGGCACCCGCAGCATTGGCGGTGATGGAAGAACGATCCCCCGTAGGCAGATAATACTTCGCTTTGATCATGGCATGCATGAAATCCTGGAAGTCGATGCCCACATCTTTTGGCTCCACCGGCTGCCCATTGACATTCACCCTTATCCCGCTATGCTGATTGTAAATATAACCGGTCTTAAAATCCAACAACATCCCCTTGCTAGGGTATATTTTCCTATCCAGCGAATTCACGCCGAAATAAATAAATGAATTCAATTGATTGGTACTGCCACGCAACTCCAAGTAGGGCGAGAATTGCGGCAAATATTTAATGTATTCCCATCGAGTAGTAGCGCCCATGGCCATGGTATTACCAAAGGTGAACTGCACGTCCATGCCTACATAGGCAAACTTATTCCGATATGATTGTAGCTTATTGAAAGACTCATCGTAAAAATTAATACCATTGTTTTCGTAATAAGCATTCAATCCCAATCCAAAATTCCTCCGACCACCCAAATATTTGAAGTATTCCGCCTGCAGACGCGGATTTTCACTGATACCCAACGTCACAAAGGAACGGGAATTCTTCGTGATAAAATTGCGCTGTGTGAGGTTCACAATCGCCATCGCATTGGTCAGACTATTATAATTCAGGGCGAATTTGGCAGATGTCAATGCATTCTCTTCTACAGTAATATCCATCCGGCTTTGACCATATCCTTCCGGTGTCAATTCATACGTAATGACCTTGTAAAAACGAGTACCATACACGTTTTGCACGGCATCCCGCAATTGCTGCGACGTATAACAACCGCCTGGTCTCAATCGCAATCGTTGTATAAAGAATTTCTCATCTGAATGCACCAATCCTTTTACATGGATACTACTGAGCTCAATATCTGTTGAAAACGGCAAGCGATTCTTTACAAACGCAGGACCAGGCGCCAACGCATTTAGCGAATCCGCCAAATGCTTAAATACCGGGTACATCTCTCTGCCCACCCGCTTTCCGGCTTCTATAATGGAATCTACACTGCCAAAGCTGGCAGCAGTATAAGGCTCCAATTCTTTTTTTAGGGAGACATAAATATCACATTCCTTCCGCTCTTTCTCAAAATCTACGGCATCCTTATAAAATCCCAATTGGTATAAAATATCTATCGGGGTGACCAGGTGCTCAGATTTACGCAAGCCTCCACTGACATTAGATCCTATGACTATATCGGCTCCCATCTCTTTGGCAGTGATCACCGGAAAATTTCGAACCACGCCCCCATCCACTAGCTTGCGTCCATTAATGGAAACAGCCGTAAAGATGGATGGAATGGCCATACTCGCCCGCATACTGGTCACAATCTCGCCACTGTCGAGGGTGACAATCTCCCCGGTAGCAACATCTGTGGCAATACATTTGAAAGGAATATTAAACCCTGAAAAATTCTTCTGGTCTTTTGCAGGCCAACACAACTTCGCCAGTTCCAACCAGAGCGCTTGTCCAGTGATTACGCCGGATGCCAACTTTGGCTTCCCAAATTCGAAAGGAATTTCTATGATGTATTTGTTGTACTCTTTCTTTTCTTCGTAGGATATATCCTGGATATTAGGCTGATTGGAGAACAATGCATTCCAGTCCATCCGTTTGGCGAGTACTTCAATGGTATCCCCGGAATAGCCCATGGCATATAAGCCCCCGATAATACTTCCCATACTCGTTCCCGTTAGATAGTCGATTTTCAGACCAGCACTGTCTATCGCCTCCAGGATACCAATATGCGCCAAGCCCCTGGCTCCTCCCCCAGAGAGGGTAAGGCCAATCTTCGGCCGCTGCTGCGCCTGGGAAATCACATGTAGGCACAGTAGCAGCGCGACGAATATTAAACGGAAACTTTTGTTCTGTCTTGGGTTCATGAGTATCGAGCGCTACACTAAGATAAAGAAAGATTCATATGCAGTTATGAAACGTTACAAGAATTCGTTAACTTTTACCTATATATTAATCCATCCATTTACACGTCTATGAATCAACTCTCTGCTAAACAGAATATCTGGCAGGTTATCTTTGCCTCTTCCGCGGGCACTTTGATAGAATGGTACGACTTCTACATCTTCGGAAGTCTCTCTGCCATTATCTCTGAAAAATTCTTTCCACCCAGCAATCCAGATCTTGCGTATATCGCCACACTGGCCTTCTTCGCGGTAGGTTTTGTGGTACGTCCTTTTGGTGCGATCGTCTTCGGAAGATTAGGGGATATCGCCGGACGTAAGTATACGTTCCTCCTCACCTTATTGATTATGGGTGGCTCTACGTTCGCTATAGGACTCATTCCGAGCTATCATACCATCGGGATTATAGCGCCGGCATTGATCCTCATACTCCGACTCCTGCAAGGCCTTGCGCTGGGCGGAGAATACGGCGGCGCCGCCACCTATGTGGCCGAACATTCGCCGGCAGAAAGAAGAGGATATTATACCAGTTTTATCCAAACAACTGCTACACTGGGCCTCTTTGTGTCGCTCGGCGTGATACTCGTTACCCGCACCAGTATGAGCACGGAGTCCTTCAACGAGTGGGGCTGGCGTATTCCTTTCCTGCTGAGCGTTCTGCTGGTGGTGATGTCTTATTATATCCGCATCCGCCTCTCAGAATCACCGTTGTTCGCACAAATGAAGAAGGAAGGTAAAACCAGTACCAATCCTATTAAAGAGAGCTTCGGTAATAAAGAAAACCTGAAACTGGTGCTGATTGCGCTTTTCGGGGCCACTATGGGACAAGGGGTGGTATGGTATACCGGACAATTCTATGCACTGTCTTTCCTCCAGAAAACCATGAATATTGAATTTGTACAGTCTAATATCATCATTGCGGTGGCATTATTACTGGGTACGCCTTTCTTTATCTGGTTTGGTGGATTATCCGATAAAATCGGACGAAAAAAAATCATGCTGGCAGGTATGCTATTGGCTGCCCTGGCCTATTTCCCGATATATTATACAATGGATAATATCGGTAATCTCAGTATAAAAAAGGAACTCGCCAGCGAATTCCGCATCGAAAGTAACAGCCATAAAAACGATAAGGGAGAACTGGTACAGGTAAGCACCCGTATCCATACCTATGACGACCAAACCATCCTACAGGAAACAGGCGATAAAAAAGAGATTACGGTGAGTCGGACGAATATGATTTATTTGATATTGTTGGTGTTTGTACAGGTACTCTTCGTAACGATGGTATATGCGCCCATCGCGGCTTTCCTGGTGGAATTATTCCCTACGCGTATCCGGTACACTTCAATGTCCTTGCCGTATCATATCGGGAATGGCGTATTCGGCGGACTCCTACCTACTATTTCCACGATATTGGTTACCACCTACCATAACCACCTGGCAGGCTTAATCTACCCGGTGGCTATCGCGTTGATATGTTTTGTAGTAGGTATGTTGTTGATTAAAGACCGTAAAGGCGAAGCATTAAATTCAGTGAGACGAGAGTCGCTCCAAAAGGTCGGCTAGTTGCAGCTCCGGATGGTCCAGCATCAGTTTTTTCACCTTATCGGTATAGGTTTTCAGAAACTGCTGGTGCTGGGTACTTTCCGGGTTCATAGGTCGGTGAGCGGCCGCCCGGTTGATTTCCGCAATCTGGTGCAGTAAAGGCTGACTTTCAGGATGCACGCAGCTTTGAACCACCTTCTCCCATACATAGTTGACCGCCAGTTCATTCGGATGAACCATGTCTTCCTTAAAAAATCTATAATCCCGCAAATCATCTATCACCAGTTCATACGCAGGAAAATAAAACAAACGATCGAATTTATTCACCAGGTGATGTACTGCCTGTAACAGGATCGCTTTGCTGAAATTATTCTCCACCACACCATCCCGGATATAACGGACAGGACTCACCGTAAACAGGATATTGACTTTCCTGTTACGGAAAAACAGTCGGTGCATCACATTATCCAGGGCAGTAATGATTTCATCTACCGTCAACATGCGTTTATAGAAATGGGCCGCTGGTACCTTGTGGTTGTTGGCCACCAGGCGATTATTTTCTTTCAGGAAATGAGCATGGGCGGAACCCAAGGTGAGCACGAGCCAATCGGCCTGCTCTAAGGTATTCGCAGCAGCGGCGGCAGCGGTATTCATCTGCTGTAGTGCCTTTTCGGGGTTTACATCCGAAAAGCGACTATGATGATCCCAGCTATGCCAGATATCGTTATGAAGAAAGAGGTCTTTTTCCGTATATACTTTACCGTCTAGGTAAGCGGTAAGCGCATGGGTAATGCTCAGGGGATTGAAGAGAATACCATGCGGATTGATAAGGGTATTAAAACGGTGCTCCTGCAGTTTTTCGCCTATTTCTTCAGCGAAGCAGGACCCCATCAGCATCAGCTTATCACTGTACTGGATGGCATTTTCCAGTGGTTCCACTGGAAATCCGAGGTGAAATTGCATGTTATCCGGTTAATTCGTAAACACTAAATCCGCCAGGGCCTGCGCTTTTATAAGGGCATTTCTGTCCAGCGGCAGGGATTCCTGGTGTTTATCGCAGAATGCAATCAAGTTCTCTGTAGCCAGGTTGCCCACCAGTTCATCCTTCGCCATAGGGCATCCTCCGATGCCTTTGATGGCACTATCGAACCGGCGACACCCATGCTCCCAGGCAGCCAGTACTTTTTCCTCCCATTGGTGCGGAGCGGCGTGGAAATGTGCGCCAAACTCCACATTCGGATAGGCTGGAATAAGATGCTGGAAGAGATTGGAGATCGTAACAGGATCTGCTACGCCAACAGTATCTGCCAGGGAGATGATATTGATCTCCAGTTTCGCCATCTCCTCTACCCAACGGAGCACGATTTCCGGACTATAGGCATCTCCGTAAGGATTGCCGAAGCCCATGGAAATATACACCACCAGTTCCTTATGATTCTTGATACAGAGCTCCTGCATGGTTTGCACCTGTTCCAGGGATTCTGCGATGGTTTTATTGGTATTGCGCAGTTGGAATGTTTCTGATACGGAGAAAGGAAACCCTAAGTAATTGATTTCATCAAATACCACCGCTTCCTCTGCTCCGCGGACATTCGCTACAATCGCTAGCAGCTTACTTTTGCTGCCCTCCAGTTTAAGCTGTGGCAATACCTTCGCCGTATCGGCCATCTGTGGAATGGCTTTCGGCGATACAAAACTGCCGAAGTCGATCGTGTCAAAACCGACCTGCAACAGTGCGTTCAGGTACTGCACTTTTTCTTCCGTGCTGATGATTCGATGCCAGCCTTGCATAGCATCTCTTGGGCATTCAATCAGTTTAAGCATATGCATAATTTGGAATGGGCAGTTAAGTGTCTCGCTAAGGTCGCAAGGGAGCAAAGACGCAATTTTACAAAATATTCTTCGCGCCCTTTGCGTATTTATTCTTTGCGTCTCTGCGTGAAACTGTCTCGCTAAGGTCGCAAAGGAGCAAAGACGCAATTTTACAAAACAATCTTCGCGCCCTTTGCGTATTTATTCTTTGCGTCTCTGCGTGAAACTGTCTCGCTAAGGTCGCAAAGGAGCAAAGACGCAATTTTACAAAATATTCTTCGCGCCCTTTGCGTATTTATTCTTTGCGTCTCTGCGTGAAACTGTCTCGCTAAGGTCGCTAAGGAGCAAAGACGCAATTTTACAAAACAATCTTCGCGCCCTTTGCGTATTTATTCTTTGCGTCTCTGCGTGAAACTGTCTCGCTAAGGTCGCAAAGGAGCAAAGACGCAATTTTACAAAATATTCT